>Ga0208833_1000001_pt1 | contig 864911 bp, 864 predicted proteins | sample DeeseametaMP1788_FD_184181 | JGI IMG/M metagenome (GOLD analysis project Ga0208833, IMG submission 184181) | Marine microbial communities from the Deep Pacific Ocean - MP1788 (SPAdes) | ecosystem: Environmental > Aquatic > Marine > Oceanic | place: North Pacific Ocean | collected 2011-05-03 | reverse complement strand
TCAAATTTTTCCTTTGACATGTCTTTCTTCTCTCCTAAAAGTTACTCGTGTTTTCAAAGTTCACAAAAAATTATCATTAAAGTTCAAATAATAATAGCCAATGAAATAAGGCATTACATACGGCTTGTCAAGCATGAAAAGCGTTCATCACTCTTATTTCATCTTGTCTAAAATCTTATTCAAAGCACAATTTATATTGTTGCCAAATATCAGGCCATTGCGCATGATGCCCTGCATTTTTCACAATATAATATCTATAGACTGTATCAGATGATAAACGCTTCACGTAGTTTTTAACCAAGAAAGGCTTAACAACTTCATCATCTGCCCCAACCATATGGATTTGAGGTACATTAATATAAGGGGCGATATCACGTGGGTTTACATGCTCGTCATAAGGTGACACGCGGTGAAAGTCTGTAAATCCTTCTGTATCCATATTACCCGCAACACTCATCAATAAAACGACATCATCACGTTCATGTGCTAATCTTGCAGCAACGGTTGCACCACCTGAATAGCCAACCAGTTCAAATTTCTGAATAGTCGTTGTTTCTTTAATCTTATCAAGAGCCGCATGATAAGCATCAACAACTTGAGTACTATAAATTAAAGACGTCCAATATTCAGGTGTACATTCGCCAACAAAGCGTAAATCTTGGTACTGACATGGGCGTCCCATATAATAAACAACTTCAGAACAGTCTTTTGTCGCCATTTTCAAGCCAACTGGCTCCCGTGGTGTTGGGTTTGGTGAAATTCTAGAAGGTGTAATCCATGCATAGCCATCACCTTCAATGAAAATACGTGCTACACGTGCAGGCGTTGAGAATTCATCTCCTTTTTTACGTGCCGTAACAGCATCATAGTTATCATAGCCAACAATATCTAAATATGTGCCACCTGCCCATTTGGTTTTTTGAAAGCCAGCTTTTTGAGCAATTGTATCGGCACGGTTCAATCTTTCTTGAACACTATCATGAGAACAAGCGGTCAAAAGAAACACGCTCAAAAGAACAGCAAAAAAAGAATAAGAAATATCAGTTAAACGTTTTGTCATATGCTTTTGTAAATCCTTTCAAAGACATCTGTGTTTCAAACTTTTTACCTGGCTGAATTGAATAATAAACAGAGAGTTTATCCCCCCCCTTAAACAAAGCCAGCAAATCTTCTTTAAACAATAAAGCAACCATACACCCTTGTTGAGAGCATGTCTCTAAATTTGTCTTATACGGTTTTTTATCATCAATTTGGAAATATAAGCCATCAAGTAAGTAAATTCCTAAAGGCACTAAAAAGCGTCCTTTAATTTCACCATCATTCACATCTTTAAAAACTACAAGAGATGCAAGACGTCCTTTTTGGCCATCTTTATTCATGATTACCTCTTGAACCATAACACAGCTTTTATCACTGTCCTTTTCACATGTCACAAACCAGTCACCAACACGCTCCTGATTAAGCGGTGCGGCTGCTTCTTGAGCAAAAGAAGCAGAAGAAACACATAAAATCACCCAAACGATAAAAGAAAAATATAACGATCTAACCATAAAAAAAACTTTTCATTAAAATTTAAAACTAGCTTTCACAACCCCAGTATGAGCAATGTAATCTTCTTTGAATTCAGAATCATAAGCCATAGTCCACTCTGTTAAACCATCATCCGTAATAAAAGTCAAACCCGTACCAAAAACAAATGATACTTTCTCAACATCGGCTCCCTCAATATCATAAGCAAGTCCACTTGTTGTATATGTACTTGAAGCCTCAGAGTCATCTCCAACGAAATCATACAGTACTCCGGCATTGAACTTCGGTGAGAATGTCCCAGTCTCAGATATAATTTCGAACTCATAACGTGCACCAAATGATCCAAGAAGCATATTCAAATCTTCAACGGCAACATTTTGGTTAAAGGCTGTGCCGTCTTCTAATTTAATCGTCTGTCCACCAACAAAGTAATATTGCAATCCTGCAAATGGAACTAAGCGACTGGTATCAGAAAAAGGTACAGCATATCCCATTTCAAACGCTGTTGAATATTGATCTGATGTATAATCACCTGATAATTGTCTTGCAAGACCCGCAAAATCAATTGTGCTCATTGTATGACCATCATTGAATGAGTAACCGACCATCCCTTCTAAATAGTAATTCCCTGGCGTATAATCCGCATAAAGAGAAAGCTGGTAACTATCAATTTCAGAAACATTTTCTCCCTGACCTTCGCCATCAACTTCTGTATCCGTATAACCAAATGCTAAACCGACACGTGAATCAACACCAATTGGCGTATCATAACCAACGGTAAATCCGTAAGCTTCTGCGGAATACCCTGTCAAACCTTCTTGGTTTTCTTGGTCAACAACCTGGCCAAAACCACGCACCCAGATTTTATCATTTGGAATACCATTACCAGCTGCGATCCCTGTACGACCAACCAATCCTCTATCTGTATAAGAACGGCCTGTACGTACTGCTGCTAAACGTGTTGAAATATTATCAAAATTCATACGGCTAGCTGTTGCAATCTCTTTTGATGAATCAATTGCTTCTAAATCAGGTGTTAACTGGATTGCTGCGGTTTGTGTTTGGGCATCTCCTGATAAGATTACTGTATCTAATGCAGCTCTCGCAGTTGGATCATTCGCAGCAGTCACCGTGGCTGCTGCCGCAATAAAGCTTGCTGCTTGAGATTCTGTCACATCAATATCTGCAGCTAATTCATTTGCCTCTTTTGCAACAGAAACAAGCGTCACAACATCTGGGTTTGTTGTCGTATCAACCGTTGCATTTACTAAGACACCAACATTTCCTGTATCAAATGTTGTCCCATTTAAATTTAATGTCCCGCCATTTGACGCATCCACTAAGTCGATACTTCCAGTAAAGCCAATTGTAAAAGCAATATTTGTCGTACCGGCAGAGAAATTAACTGTTGCATCATTCGCATCAGCATCAATAAAGAGGGGGTTACCTGTTGTAACACTTGTGCCCGTTATTGAATCTGTTGCAATTGTTATAACCGAATCCGCGGCAAAAGTCGCTGTTGTACCCGTTTCAAGAGTAACCGTATCAGCCATTGTCAAACCACCAGCAACCGTCACATTTGTCGCACCAAGTGTTGTTGCATTCGATAATGATAAAGTAGCCGCCGCATCAACATCCACTGTATCTAAAATCGCAACCGAGCCAATATTACCTGCCACGGTTGTATCCGCATCAACATCAAAGTCACCGCCATTAATTAAAGAAGCGGCAATATTCCCCGTAACTGTCGATGCCGCAGTTGTGTTAAATGTACCACCATCTAAAGAAATGTTCGTTGCTGTCACATTTCCAGAAACACCCAATGTAACTGTGTTATCAACATTAATTGCTGTTAACCCGTTTGTTGCACCGATTGTTCCTGTAATTGATGTATCATTAGACACATCAATTGTACCACCATTTGCGGCACTCCCATCAATGTTAGATGTAATCGTGGACGTAATACCTGTAAAATCAACGGTACCACCATCTAAGCTAATTGCTGTAGAAGCGACATTACTGTTAAATGACAAGGTAACACCATTATCAACAATAATATCTGTTAATGGCTGAATTTGGCCAACAGCCCCTTGAACAGCTGCATCAGCTGAGGCTTGTAAAGTACCACCATTTGTCGCATCTACATCTAAATTGTCTGTCACTAAGGTTAACGCCGCAGAATCTAAAACTAACGTACCGCCATTCAAAAATACAATCGTTGAATCCACATCTCCTTGCATCGTCAAAACATCACCATTATTAATGGTTGTAGATGCTAAACGCTGCAAATTACCCAACCTACCAGCAATTGTTGTATCGCCGTTAATAACAAGGAAACCCGCTTCATTTCCATCTGAGTTAATATCCCCAGTAAATGCTGTGCCATCTGTTTGGAAAGACACTGTAGAACCAGCTGCACCCTCTAATGTAATATCAGAAACAACAATTGTTGTACCAGCTAACGTTGCTGTCATATTATCCGCAACCGTTAACTCATCCAAAGATTGTAAATTACCAATATCAGAGGTAAATGAGGTATCTTGGTTTACATCAATCGTACCCTCATTCCCAAGAGTACTATTGATATCCCCATCAACACTTGTACCAGTTGTGTCTAAACTGAGCGTACCATTATCAATCGTAATGTTATTCGCATTAATATCATTACCGATGTAAGATAAAGTCACCCCTGAATCAATCACAAGATCAACACCGTTTGTCGTCCCGATATCACCTGAAAAAGAGGCGTTATCAGAAACTTGTAAAGTACCGCCATTAAGCGCCGACCCTTCAATTCCTTGAGCAATTGTCGCCGTCATACCGTTACTGTCTAAGATCAACGTACCGCCATCAAGAGTAACTTGTGTTGAGGTTAAGTCGCCTTGGACTGTTAGAGATTTGGTATTATCAATCTGGACATCCGCTAAAGCAGATGCACCTATCGTACCCACAATTGTTGTATTCCCATCAACATCCAAAATACCTTCAGCATTAAAGTCAGAGGTAATATCCCCTGTATAAGTCGTTCCATCCGTTGTAAATTGAACCGTCGATCCGCCAGATCCTTCGAGCGTTAATGTATCAACCTCAATCGTTGTTCCTTGGAATGTCACTGTTTTTGTATTTGCAACATCAACCGCAGCAATCGTTGATGCGCCAGCACCTATATCGCTCGCAAAAGTTGTGCTTCCATCAATATCTAAAGACCCTTGCGTAGCACCACTATCAACAGCCCCTGTGACTGTTGTCGCATCTGTCGTCAAACGCATTGTACCATCATCTAATGTAATGGCTGTGGCATTAATTGTTGTGCCAGAAACCGTTAGCAACGAAGTAGAATCAACTAATAAGGTTGCAATCCCATTCACTGCACCAATATCACCTGCAATTGTTGCATTCTGACTTGCTTGCACCGTTCCGTTATTTGCTGTATCGCCATCAATACCATTTGTCGAGGTAATCGTTAATCCATTATTATTTAATAATAATGTAGAATTCCCCTCCAAGGTCACATCCGTTGCTTGAACATTACCGCGTAAATCAACCGTCTTTGTATCTGCGATCGAAACTGTCGCTAAACCATTCGCCGCGTTTGTTGTACCCGTCGCCCCTGTAATTGTCACATTCGCATCCAGATCAAGAACACCAGCCGCATTCGCATCAGAATCAATATCTGAGTTCAATGTTGCACCATCTGTCGTAATCAACAACGTCGAGCCAGAAGCTCCTGTCAAATTCGTTGTACTGATATTAAGCGTTGTCCCTTGAAGCTCAACAACACCACCATCACCGACATTAAGCGTTCCAATGTCTGAGCCTGCACCGATATCACCTGTAACAACACCATCTTGTGCAAATGTAACAATACCAGCCGCACCAGCCAAGTTATCAATATCACCCGTAATCGTCACACCATCAGCGACATTTACTGTTGCATCAACCGCTTGGAAATCAATAACACCTAAGGTGATATCTCCGTTTAAGTTCATTACATCGGCAGCATTCGCGAACTCAATCTCACCACCTGTCCCTAAATGATTTGCTGCACCATTTAAAGTCACGGTATGACTTCCAGACCCACTATAATCAAATCGAATAGAATCAGGCGCAGCACCACCACTAGAGCCATCAGCCACAACATTTCCAGAAACGATCAAATCTAGCGCACCACTGCCACTACCGACAACAAGGTTAACAACGTTTGTATTTGTTGAAACACCAGCTCCCTCATCACCATCGATTGAGTTTGTGTCAATACCGATTGTAAACGTCCCAACCGCATCTAAAGTGAAATCAATCGGGTTACCGCCAGCATCCGCGTATGAAATACTATCGACACCATCTACGGCTCCAATCCCTGTGAGTGTCTGCCCATCAGAAAATGTAAGATCTGCCGCTGTAGCACTTTGCCCAGACAGCCCCAATAGCAAAACCGCTAAAGAAGCGCTATATTTCAAAGATGACTTTCTTAACATTAAAAACCTCCAGGATTGACTTATGAGGACAGCCAAAAACGAATCAAAGAATCAATTACCAACAATTCTGCAACAACAAAAACGAAAGATCAATGCCCCATTCCAACTGCTCTTAAGCTTTTATTATCATTTATCCATTAGAATGAGCGATAAATATGGGAAATAAACACAGAAAAATGCGACTCTATGAGCGGTGAAGATTTTAAATATGGATGGTGTTATACAGACCACAAAGATGGCCGAGAGATCCGAGGTGGGCACTGGCGAAAAACCGACTATATGCTAGATAAAAGCACAGCTAAGTTTGTTAAAGACACCTTAGAATCATACGGACTTCCTCAACCTGATATTGATACAGAAGTCTTTAGAGGCACAAATCACGATCTTTTATTCCTAGACTCTCACGGCATTGTTATTCGCATTGGGGTCACAAATGTAGAAGAACTGGTAAATCCAGCTATTATTCAACCCCTACATTGGACAGACGATCCTAATAGTGACATTACAATTGCTTTATATCCAGGCATTCACATCTTCAAAGATGAAGACTTTCATAACAATTATCTTGGTTCAACAGACGATATGCGCAACGCGATTAAGTTTTTTGGTAACAGCACAACAGATGCGGACGATTATAATGCTGGGTTTATCCCTGTGATATCGGATACAAACGAAGAAGGTCTCGTCCCTATTTTACTTGATGCGGACAGCTCAATGCAACAAAGTCGCGAAGCAAAACCCGCTTTAAGCAAAACCAAAGAAGCAGCCACAAATCACCTTAATGCAACGCATTCTCTAGCCATAAAGTCTGTTTATAGTGAGGCTATGAATGCATTTAATGGCACTCTTAACACAGGGCTTTTTTTGAAAGCTTTTGAATATCACCAACCTTTAAGACGTGCTTTTGAGCGGGCTTTTAAAAACGAGAAGCCCAATAAAAAGGCTTTATCTCAAGCTTGGGAAATGGCAAAAAATTACCATGATCAAGGTTATCAGATTTGGCGAAGACCACCCTCACTCGTCACTCAGTCAAAATCGGAAAAAGAATCACTCATACAGCTTATCCGTAGTAAATTAGGCGTTCAGAAGATTACAAAACCTAAAAAAAATCCGCCACGCATAGCTGTAGAAAAAAGACATCTATTAACCCCTTGGGGTATCAGTGGCGGCCTAGAAGAAGGCAAAGTCCCACTTGATAAAATTCCACCAGATCAATTCACAAACGATATATGTATCAAACGCCTAAAAACCATCGCTGAACAAGAGGGTGGTGAGTGTGGTGAGGAATTTGCCTTAATCCCAAAAGAAAAATTAAACGAAGAACTTTGCATGGTTGCTGTTCAGTTAAATGAATATAGCCATGAAATATTACTAGAAGCGATACCTGATGCCTTTAAAACAGAGAAATTTTGGTTGAGCGCTCTCGCACATAGACCTGAATATTTAGAGCATTTACCACACCAACACCATTCCCTAGAACTCTATGAAGAGCTTCTTGCGAATAAACCCAGCCTAATAGAATATTGCAAACCCGATCTTTTAACCCAAGATTTATGTGACCGCGCCGTTAATTTGAGGAGTTTTAATTTAAAATATATTCCTAATAAATTTAAAACTCCTGATATGTGTGAAACAATTTTCGCCCAATCCCCAGGTTTTATAGCCTTTTTTCCACCGCAAGAGATCACCGAAGAAAGACTTCAAACCGTTTTAGAAAGAAACCCAAAAGCAATTTTCGAAATACAAGTAAAAGAGCAGGTCCCGCGCCATATATGGGCGGCTGCTTTTTCTCGTCATGTAACAGATTATAAAACCTTACCAGAAGCTTATAAAACAGATCCTCTATTTGCTCAAGAAGTGGCCGAACTTCTCAATTATACTGAGCCTGAACAAATCACATCTCTTCATGACATTATTCTTGATCAAGGAGACATTAATGCCATGAATCTGATCATTATAGATGATCAAGTCCCCGATGAAATATTGCCTAAATATATAGAGAGAGAACCACGCCTAATACGTGGCATGCCCCATAAACCAGAACGTGAATATCTATATAAAAAAGCCCATGAGCTAGACCCAAACGCTATTCGAGGTATTACACGCGAAAAGCTTCCCAAAGAACTTAAAACTCGGGGAACTTTGCCGACAGCATGGAAAAACGACCAAACAGCATCAACCAGACCAAAGCCATAAATGGAGCAAATCCTATTTTAAAATTGCTTGAGATAACTGTTTTTGAGTAGTTGGTGATTCTACTTTGAGAGGTAAATCCCCATCAGGTGAGGAAAGAAGAACAAATTTTATGTGTGGGATCGTCTTGTACGTCATCAAACTACTTACTTCTCTATATTGCGACATGCATAATTTATATTTTTGCAAAAAATCAAGCTGCGTTACAATATCTCTTGAAAGCGCATGCGCTGTCATTGGCTTCCAAGGTGGCATAGAGGAATCAATACCACACATATAAAATAGAGGGGCTTTAGGGTTCTCTCTTTTTCGCGCCAAAAGATTTTCTGAAAATGTTATCAAATGCCTCATACCTATATCTTGACCAAAAGATCTATTAATGACACTGACACCCTCCCCTTCTGTGACTAAATTTGGTGATAACAACCAATTTGATAAACGCATATCAAATGCATCTATAAATTCAAGGGCTTGTGTCATTCGCCGTATTTTCTCAGGAAGAGAGATTTTCGAGTTTGATCTGATTAAATCATGAAGTGGAGAAAATGAGCTTTTTAAAACATCTCTATCAAGTGCCTCCAACTGGGTTGGTGTCATTTGCTTAAAAGACACATAGCATGGCTCCTCTAATCGATCTCTTCCAAAGAAATAAGAACTATTTCTAATGACGATTGTGACAGGCTCTTTTGCAGATCGATTAGAAATCGCTATATAGGCACGCCTTTGTTCAATTGACCACTCATCTATATGTGCTACAAAGCCCACCCCATATTCATCTCTTTGGGGGTTCCATTTTGGCAGAGTTGTATCTCTGACATCATTTGCTCTGTTTAACCGTGTTAACCCAAATCCCTCAATTAAAGATGTGCCATTAAAGCCTTGTGACGTAAAACGCCACTGCGGGAATGAAAACCCATAACGACCAACAGCACTGCATATAAAAGCCAGCCCTTGTACCGTTTCTGCTCGCATCCCTCTTCTTGTCGTAAAAAACGCTTTTAGCATCTCTTTTGACGCCTCTAAAGACAGACCCCGTGTATTAAAAAGAGCAAGCGCTTCTGGTCGCCATGCCTGTCGATTAAAAGAGTCTGCTGTCACGATCTCATGGGCAACCCCGCGCCATCCTTTTGTGACGATATCTGGCACAGTTTTTGAGAGCTGCGTCACATCATCAACATCACTTTCAACAAGTTTCTTTATACTCGATAGCGTTTTTTCTCTAAATTCACGCTGCAACATTTTTTATATACTTAGCCTTCTTTACTTACACGATGATCAAACTTTTTTGAGGTCGGTATGGTGTCCTCATCCTAAAACTATTTCGTTCTTTCTCTTCTAAAACATACTCCATTACAGCAACCTTAGCTTCTTGGGGTAATGCATCAAAATAACGTCTATCTAATTCCTTCTTCTGCACCATCACATAAGCATCTATCTCTTTTATATAATGCGCTGCCGTATCATAACGCCCACAAGCACAATCAATCTCTGCACTTTTTTCAATGGCTATCTCTGGGACATTCAGAAAACGACATAATTCTAACACTTCACTTTTATACAAATCAATGAGAGGCTGAAGACTAACTGCTTTTGAAATTTGGCTATACGTCCCTAGAAAATCCTCTGTTGCATTCAAAGTCCCAACAGGAAAATAATGCTGATGAGAAAGGTCTTGTTCTCCCGTCGTGTCAGATACAGCGCGACTAAACAGCCGCCCCCATCGGATATTATCATCATCATATCCATCGTGACTATCCACCTCAAGAAGTGCATCTGGGGCTTGTTTTTTAAGCCATGGAAAAACATCGCCAATGACCCAGTTAAAAGGCTCTTTGACACATACGATACTATTCTGATTACTTAAAATTCGATTTTCTTGATCTAATAAAGGAAGACCAAAATGAACACCAATAACACGGTTTTGTTTACCCAAACGCTTAAAGGCTTCTGCGCAAACTAAAAAGGTTAAAATAGAGTCTGTGCCACTAATCCCTACAATCAAGCCCGGAGCACGCTCCGCTTTTGATTGATCACAAACCCAATCAACCAAAGATTCAAAAGTCTTAGATAGGTTTATTTTCCGTGGAGATTTTAAAAGTTCAACCATTTCCCATTCACCGTGTTTTTTATTTTTACACACGACTATTACCATATAAAAAAAATATGTCAAAGATTTTATGCGAAAAAATAAAGAGGGTATTTGTTATCAAACAAATATCTCAGAAAACAAAACGTGCTTGTATTGGATTGTGTGGGATAAAGAAATGGAGCGGGTGAAGAGATTCGAACTCTCGACATTTACCTTGGCAAGGTAACGCTCTACCCCTGAGCTACACCCGCATACCTATATTTCTCTTTAAGAGAAGTATGGCTAATATACGAGAGAAATAATAAAAATCAAGATATTTTTTATAAAAATATGAAATTACCCAACATGGATAAATGGAACATCAAATGCTTCAATAATTTGATCGTCTTGAATCGAGGCAACCAATGCTTTAGGCATTGTCGCGACTTGTTGACGATAGGTTTCTTCCAGCTGTAGGTCAACCATCTCTGTTTCATGGTCGTCATTATCATAATTGAACACAAATGAGCCCGTCTCTTTGTAAAATTCTACAGAGACAACAGGAGCAGTTAAACTCCCCTGACATGTAAAAACAGCATGCCCATCATTTGTTAAAATAAATTCTGCTTTCATACCCTTATAACTTCAATCTTTTAGAAGCCTTAGGCGTTACAAATAAACGATCTAATGAACTCCCTGATTTTCTAACATTAGGTGCTATTTCACCTATATTTTCTTGCAAGGCTTCTATCGTTAGAGTGCGGTAACTTACACCACTTCCTAATGCTGCCTCTACTTTTTCTACTGCATTCATATTACATTCCCCTGATCCCTCTACTAAAGAGGCAAAAAAGCCGCTCCAGCTCTTGAGATTTCTTATTTTTATTCTATGATTAACTAGATAGTAACAAAATTTTTACGCTTTGTAAAGATATTATGAAAAAATAATTTTATTATAACTTAAGGCTCTTTTATGAAACATTTTCATATTTATTTTGAACAACATCAACAAGACGAACTGCATAGCTTATTAGAGATAACGCGACGTTACTTTCCAACCTTATATTATGGACGTATTCACACAAAACCTGTTGGCCCACATCCAATTGGAAGTTGTTTAATTGCGACAAAAACAGAGCAAGAAACAGAAACTTTACTTGGCTTTTTAAAACAGCATCATAATAATTTAACCTTGATGATCCACCCTTTAACAGGAGATGACATCGAAGACCATAAAGCAGAAAACATTATTTGGCTGGGTCAAGAATATCAAATTAACAGAAGTATCTTTTATCCTAAACCAACACATAAATATCTAAAACCATGACAGTAATTGCAAAACCACAAGATGTCTTTAGCCGTCTCAACGACCTAAACATTCCTCATAAAACATATGACCACGACCCTATTTTTACAGTTGAAGATGGTCTTCATTTACACGAAATCATCCCAGGAGGGCATTGCAAAAACCTTTTTTTAAAAGACAAAAAAGGCACATACTGGCTCATCAGCGCAATTGAAACTACGCAAATTAATTTAAAAGTTGTGCGCAAACTCTTGAGCTGTCCACAACTTTCCTTTGCTTCTCCAGAACGTCTTTGGGATGTTTTAAAAGTAAAGCCTGGTTCTGTAACGCCTTTTGCCCTTATGAATGACACAGAATGTGTGGTGAATGTCATCCTAGATAAAACCCTCTTTGATTATGAAGAAATCAATTTTCATCCTCTTCAAAATATCCAATCAACAAAATTAAAACCCTCTGATTTAGTACGCTATATCGAGGATTGTGGCCACACACCTAAAATATTAGACTTATCTGGCTTAAGTTATGACTAAAAAAACTTGACCATCTGTATTTCTATTTTATATCTATAAGTGATATGTACAAAAGATGTCCAAAATTTGATACTTTACCGCAAACTGTTCCAATCTTTCCTCTGGAGCATGCGATTTTGTTGCCGCGAGAAACGTTGCCATTAAATATTTTTGAGCCGCGCTATGTGTCCATGGTTGATGATGCTTTAAAACACAATCGTCTTATCGGTATTATTCAACCAAAATCAAAAGACAGTTTATATACAATCGGCGGACTTGGGCGTATTGTGTCTTTTACCGAAACTCAAGACGGCCCTTACATTATCCATTTAAGAGGCATTTGTCGTTTTATCTATCAACATGATCTTTCTGTAACAACAGAATATAGGCAAGCTCAAATATCTTATTCAGAATTTGAAGAAGATACAAAAAAGCAAGATGGTTTTTTTAAAGACCGCGCTTGTGTTTTAAATGCTTTAAAATCCTATTTCGAAAAACATCATCTCATGTGTAATTGGGAAACATTAGAAGACACACCTGATACGCGTTTGATTTCCCTACTCTCTATGATTTGCCCTTTCTCGATTGAAGAGAAACAAGCCTTATTAGAGGCCGAAACACCTTGTAAAAGAGCTCAATTACTTTTCTCATTACTGGAAATTGATATTTGCCATGATGAGAAAGACACACTCTGTCACTAAATCTCTCTTACAAATATCGCTGTATTTTCACATCTCTATGAATAAAGGCGCTAATCATTAGGCCGAGTGAAATCATAATTGTTAACATCGCTGTCCCTCCGTAAGAAACAAGTGGTAATGGAACACCTACGACAGGCATAAGCCCCATAACCATGCCTATATTGATGAAAATATACAGGCTAAAATTAATCATCAATCCCAAGACAAGCAAACGCCCATAATGATGACGGCATTGAAAAGCCATCACAAAACCGTAAAAGAAAATAACCCCAAACAAAACGAGAAGAACCACTCCCCCTGTTAAGCCCCATTCTTCCGCCAAAAGAGTAAAAATAAAGTCTGTTTGCTTTTCAGGCAAGAAATTCAAATTACTTTGTGTCCCTTGTAAAAACCCTTTACCTTCAATTCCTCCTGAACCAAGGGCGATTTTCGACTGCATAATATGATAGCCTGCTCCTAAAGGATCGCTTTCTGGATTTAAAAATGTTTGTATACGTTTCTTTTGATATTCATGAAGAAAATGATAAACAATCGGTATTGAGGCCGCTGTTGAAACAATCCCCGTCACAAAGATCCACCAACGCACACCAGCCAACCAAAGCATCGCAACACCAACCATCACAATCATCAAACTTGTTCCTAAGTCTGGTTGCAACAATACTAAAATAACGGGAAGAGCAATTAATGTCGTTGGAATAATCAACATCCTAAATCGGCGCACCTCTTCTAAAGAGCACCCATGGAAAAACCGAGCTAACGCCATAACAACAGCTATCTTCATAAGTTCAGAAGGTTGGAGTTGAATAACGCCTAAATTAATCCACCGCTGCGCTCCCATACCAACTTCCCCAATCACCTCAACAGCAAAAAGCAAGATCAGCGCTCCACCATAGGCAAAATAAGACAAGCGTGCATAATAACGCACATCAATCAGCGCAATAACGAATGTCAGGCACAGCATAAAACAAAAGCGCAATAAATGTTTATAAGCCCATGGATCTAAAGATCCACCACCCGCTGAATAAAGAGCAATAAAACCAACACCTGCAACACAACAGACAAGTAAAAGTAAGATCCACGGCATCACGCGAAGCTTTTCTCTAAAAGGAATACTCCCCTCTCTCACACTAAAAGAAGATGTAAAACTCATAAACTACCCCTCTTCTTTCTGTTGTTTTTTCGCATTTTTGATATCTCTCTTTTGAGCTTCTAGTAATATTTCACGCGCTAAAGGCGCCGCCGATGACGAGCCACTTCCCCCGTGCTCTACAACTACAGAACAGACATAATCTGGGTTTGATACGGGCGCGTAACCTACAAATAAAGCATGATGTCGCAAACGCCACGGCATGTCTTTTTCTTTCAACCCATCAAGACGGTCTTGTTTTGTAATACGACGCACTTGCGCGGTTCCAGTCTTTCCGCCAAAACGCAGAGCCGCTTCTTCGATTTGTTGGGCATGGGCTGTCCCATTTGGATGATTTACAACGCGATTCATACCTTTTTTTACAAGCGCTAAATGTTCTGGTTCAATGACAAGTGATGGCCAATTATCATGAGGAGATTGCGGTACAATATAATCATCAACACGTCCTGTTAGGGTCGGTCTAACAGCCATTCCCCCATTCACTAAACTTGCTGTCATCGTTGCTAATTGCAAAGGTGTTGTCTGTAAATAACCTTGTCCGATTGAGGCAAGAACTGTTTCCCCTGTTCGCCAACTTTGTCCATATTGAGATCTTTTCCATTCTTTTGTTGGCACTAAACCAGGTCGGACATTTGCAATATCTAATGGCAATATTTGCCCTAACCCAAAACGGCGCGCCATAGCCGCAATTTTTTGAATACCAACTAAAGGCGCAATCTCATAAAAGAAAACATCACACGATTGTGATAAAGCTTCCACCAAATCAACACGCCCATGTCCCGCGCGTTTCCAACAGTGAAAACGATGTCCTCCCATATCCAAGTGACCTGGACAATGATAGGTTGAGTTTGCATCAATAACACCTGCTTCTAATGCGGCAAGTGCTGTGATCATCTTAAAAGTAGAGCCTGGAGGATATTGTCCAGCAATGGCTTTATTTGTTAACGGCACTGCGGGGTCGGCTAATAACCGTTCCCATTCATTAGCAGGAATGCGCGTTGCAAACATATTAGGATCAAAAGAAGGGCTTGATACCATCGCATAGATTTCACCATTATAAGGATTCATTACAACAACAGAGGCACTTTTCTCTTTCTTTAATAGCTTTTGAATGAATTCTTGAAACTCCGCATCAATGGTCAGCTCAATATTTGATCCTTCACGCCCATAATTCTTTTCTAACTCTCGAACAACACGACCCCTTGCATTCACCTCAACTTGAATATGTCCTGCTTCACCGCGCATTGCTTGATCGAGCGCTTTCTCAACACCTGTTTTACCAATACGAAACCCAGGTACAGTTAAAACAGGATCACCTTGTTCATCAATCTCTGAGCGATTAACAAGACCGACATAGCCGATTAAATGCGCTGTCGAAGATGAATAAGGATAATAACGCATTTCACCTTCTTCAATCACAAGCCCAGATAACCTTGGGAGATTAACCTCTATTTGCGAAACTTCTTCCCAGTCTAAATTTTCTTTTACAGTCACAGGGATGAAAGACCGTACTTTTTTAATCTCACTTAAAACGCGATTAATTTCATTTTCCTCTAACTCAATAATTTGAGAAAGTTCAAAAAGTGTTTTTTCAACATTTCTAGACTGCTCGGCAATAATATTAACACGGAAATTTTGATTATTATCCGCGATAACGCGATGAGCACGATCATAAATACGCCCACGCGAAGGCGCAACTAAATTCACATTAATACGGTTCTTATCAGATAGTGTTTTATATTTTTCAGACTCTGTGATCTGCAAATAACCAAGACGCGTCCCTAAGCCTGCCAATAAAGCAACCTTTCCTACACCGAGCAAAAAAGCACGTCTTGTAAAGGTATCATATCGGTCTTTATCGCGATCTATCATGTTATTTTTTTAATCTGTTATTCGTTTATGTACACGCAATAAACCTATTGCCAAGATAGGATATAAGATAATCGTAAAAATGAGTAAGATCAAACTATGAAATACAGGAAATAAATGTGTCGTTAACAAACTAAGTGCCAGCCATTCACACACTACTTTTAAAAAAGCGACAACAGAAAAGCACAACCACTGCACAGCAAAGCCTTGCCCCATTAGAAAACGGCGCTGCGATCTGACGATAATAAATACCAGAATATACAAAATAACACCAAAACCAATAAATGGGGAAACCAGAATATCTACAAAAAGGCTGACAAAGAAAATGACTGGTACAGATAAAAAGTCAGGCCTATACACTCCCCAAAAATAGACCAAAGCAAGCAATAAATCAGGCCGCATCATTCCTAACAAAGGAATTGGAAATTGTATAACCGTTAAAATAGCTGCCACGCAAGCCATAAAAATCGGCAATGCCTTACGCAAGCCTTGTATAATATCTATTTTTTCAATCATGATGAACTATAAAGCCTATATGCTTATTGAGCAATCTGCTGTAAACCAAAATCAACTACTTGAATATAATCGAGATGATCTAAATCAGCAAACAAACGAATAAAAACCTGATGGTCTGTAATATCTTCGACAACACCCACAGGCAAACCAGGTGCAAATACCCCACCTTGACCAGATGTGACAATACGCTGCCCTATCTCAATTTTTGTATCTTTTGGCAAATGATCTAACTCTGGACGCTCTTCATTTGTCCCTGCGAGGATCGCTCTAATTTTTTGATCACCAATAAAAACAGGAATACGAGAATTCATATCCGTTGCCATTAATATGCGTGCAGCACTATCTCCAACATCTGTTACACGTCCGACTAATCCTTCCGCAGCAATTGCCGCATGATTAGAGTGAACACCTTGGTCTGTACCAGCAGGGATGAGAACTGAGCGATAAAAAGGCCCTGTTGGATCGGTGATCACACGTGTTGTGACAAAAGAACGCTTCGGCTCTTTCACAGCATTCACCATTTTCGTCAATGACTCATTTTCTAACTTTAAAGAAAGCGCCATTTGATACCATTTACGCAAACGCTCATTTTCAGCACGTAACGTTTTGTTATCTTGGTAAACTGTTAAAATTTCTGAGGCCGACGTCACAGATGAGATTGCATTTTTAAGAGGGAGAGCAACAGATGATAAAACGGGTGACACCATATCCGCAACAATGACACGAATTTTGGTTTCTAAACGATCATTTAAAGCGGTTGAAAGAAAAAGAAATCCTGCGATTAAAATGAAGAAAACAGGTGACAAACGGTCGCGCCATTGCTTAACGGCTGCGGTCATCAAAAAGGCACCTTGTTTGCTACGACGTTTCAAACCCCTATACGTCCTCTCTTCTTCAAAGATATCTATTATTTCCTGAGATGTTTCTTATCTCAGATATTGATTCGTTTTTCAAGTATAACATGAAAATTACTCACAAAAAAAAGGCCATATTTAAAAGAAGCCTTAATCTATCTCTTTTTCTCTGTATAAAAATACTCTACATTAAGAAAATGCGTCATATCATTCACTTTAATTTTGACAAGAAAACATCTCATATCGTTCGTGATTTTTGGGAGAAAGTGGGGCTAGAAAAAGACTATCCACCGCATATAAGCCTTGCGGTTTATACAGATTCAAATGAAGCTCATAGAGATTGCCTCATAGAGCATGTGGCTGCTTTTTCAAAATCTTTGACGGCTTTTGATTTTACATTTGTTGGAATTGGGGTCTTCCCAACTGTGACAACACAAGCCTTATATTTAACACCCCGCGTCACACAAGACCTTCTATATTACCACAAGAATCTACACATCTTATTATCTCAAGAAAAAACGAAATGCTTAGATTTTTATCTCCCAGAAAAATGGGTTCCTCATTGTACATTAGCCGATAATATAAGCAATCAAGACCCTGTGGAAGACATCGCACAAAAGGCCTTTGAGCTTTTAACACCTATCTTCCCCCATACAGGGAAAATCACATCCATTGAAATTAAAGAGATCAGTGATAATTTGAGGTCTATTTATAAAGAAACACTGGTTTCTTAAGAAAAAGAATCAACCAGAACACTTCTAAGAGTGCCAACCTCTTCTAAGGCACGACCAGTACCGAGTGCAACACAAGATAAAGGATCATCTGCGAGAGAAACAGGCAGGCCAGTTGCATAACGAAGCACGTAATCTAGGTTTGAAAGCAATGCACCACCGCCCGTTAACACAATCCCTTTATCAACGATATCTGCTGCTAATTCAGGTGCCGTATGTTCTAGGGCTGTTTTAACTGCTTCAATGATCTGCCCAACAGGTTCAGCTAAGCTTTCTGCGACCATACGCTCTGTGACAATGATTTCTTTAGGAACGCCGTTCATTAAATCGCGCCCTTTAATCTCCATTGTTTTGCCATCCCCTTCCATAGGAGGGCAAGCAGAACCAATACTTTTTTTAATTTTTTCAGCAGTCGTTTCACCAATAAGCAAATTATGAACACGACGAATATAAGAAATGATCGCCTCATCCATTTTATCGCCGCCAACACGTGCAGAGCGTGCATACACAATACCGCCCAAAGATAAAACAGCAACCTCTGTTGTTCCACCGCCAATATCAACAACCATTGATCCCGTCGGCTCTGTCACAGGAAGACCTGCGCCAATAGCTGCTGCCATTGGTTCCTCGATCAATTCAACCTGACGCGCACCAGCACTTTCAGCAGCCTCTTTAATGGCACGCTTTTCAACCGCTGTCGCCCCAGAAGGCACACAAATCACCATACGTGGACTTGCAAAGCCACGACGGTTATGTACTTTACGAATAAAGTGCTTGATCATTTCCTCAGCAACATCAAAATCAGCAATAACGCCATCACGTAACGGACGAATGGCTGTAATATTACCAGGTGTACGGCCCAACATCATCTTAGCCTCGTCACCAACAGCTAAAACTTGTTTTTTACCACCTGCTGTTGAAATAGCCACAACAGAAGGCTCATTAAGAACAATCCCCTGACCATTCACATAGACTAGTGTATTGGCAGTCCCTAAATCGATTGCCATATCCGCTGACATGAAACCAAAAAGCTTCGCAAACATGAAGACCTCACGCGTGAAAAATTAAATTAAGTGTGTGGCTTGTTATAGCACTCTCAAACAAAAAGAAAAAGCCCTATCTCACTTAAGGATAGGGCTTTTTTAAATTCTGTATCTAAAACAGCTAAATTATTTACCTTTAGTTGTTTTCTTTCCCCCTTGTACCGCTTTAAAGCGTGGGTTTGTTTTATTAATGACGAATACACGACCCTTGCGCTTTACAAGCTGGCAATCTTTGTGTCTTGTTTTCAATGTTTTTAATGAACTTGTCTTTTTCATCGCTTAAAAAACCTTATCTAATCTGCGTTGCCCTATAGGGTTACTGCACTTTTTAATTGTTAAGTCCGGTCTTTATAGAGCACTCTCGCCTTTTTTGTCAAGCAGGAAATATGATAAAAATTCACTGTTTTTGCTTTTTTTATGTTTTTTCCTTGAAAACCGCCTAAAAACCCCTTAAGTAGTTGCCTCGTGGAAGGTTGCTTGGGCGTATGGCTCGCGAACCCGGTCAGGTCCGAAAGGAAGCAGCCGTAACGAGATTTCTCATGCGGGTCAGGTTCAACCTTTCACACTTTCTATTTTTCCCGATATATTTAGTAGAAATCAGCATCAAAAAATGCTAATGCTGTAAGCATCATGACTGAAAAGCAAGAATACAAGGTTTTAGCGCGTAAATACCGCCCCGCTCATTTTGATGATATGATCGGCCAAGATGCCTTGGTCAAGACATTAAAAAATGCGCTTGATAGCGGACGCCTCCACCATGCTTATATGTTACACGGTATTCGAGGGGTTGGTAAAACAACAACAGCGCGCATTATGGCGCGCGCCCTTAACTATGGTGACAAAGATGCTAAACCAACCTCTGAATTCAAAGACCTGACAGACCAATGTAAAATGATTATTGAAGGCCGTCATGTTGATGTCATTGAAATGGATGCAGCCAGCAATACAGGTGTTGATAATATTCGTGATATCATTGATAGCGTTCAATATGCACCCGCTCTAGCACGTTTCAAAGTTTACATCATTGACGAGGTGCATATGTTATCAAAAAGTGCCTTTAACGCGCTTTTAAAAACATTGGAAGAACCCCCTGCTCATGTGAAATTCATCTTTGCGACAACAGAGATCAGAAAAGTCCCTGTCACCGTTTTATCACGCTGCCAGCGCTTTGATTTGAAGCGTATCGATCAAAACCTATTGCAAGACTATTACAAAGAGATCGTCGGGAAAGAAAATGCCGAAGCAGAAGACGATGCGCTTGCTTTAATCGCGCGTGCGGCTGATGGCTCTGCACGTGATGGGCTCTCTCTTTTAGACCAAGCCATATCACTTGGTGATGGCAAAGTTACTGTTGAACAAGTACGCAATATGTTAGGACTTGCCGACCAGAGTAAATTACTCGACTTATTTGATTTTTGCTTAACAGGTCAGGCAAAAGACGCTTTAAACCTTGTCCAAGATTTGTATAAATCAGGCGCTGATCCCTTGATTATTTTACAAGACTTACTTTATGTAACGCATTTAATGACCAAAGCAAAAACAATTCCTAGCTTTGCCGATGATATTAATTTATCGGAAGCTGAGCGTTCTAAGAATGAGGCGTTGGCTCATAAGTTAACCGTCCCAATCTTGACACGCACATGGCAAATTTTGATGAAAGGGTTAGCCGAAATTCAACAAGCCCCTAATCCACAATCTGCCTTGGAAATGATTTTAATGAGGCTTTTATATAGCGCGGATATGCCAACACCAGGCGATCTGGCGAAACTGATTAAAAATGGAAAAATCAACCTTGGCGATACTGGCGAAGGTGAAAAAAAAAAGCCTAGCGTAACCACAACGACGAGCCATGTTCAAACAGAACACGGCACGCTTCAAGTCATTGAAACACACCCTATTGAAGATGTTGATACAACACCTAACCCTCAAAATTTCGAACAAATTGTAGCGCTCTTTGACCAAAACCGCGAAATTCTAATTGCTTCAAATTTAAAAAGCTTTGTGCGCCTTGTTTCTTTCAAACCTGGTACGTTAGAAATCAATTTACTTGAGAATGCGATGGAAGGGCTTCCTGGCGAATTAAAAAAGAACCTCCAAAACTGGACAGGTGTGAATTGGCAAATTATTGTTTCAAACAAAGAAGGAGATGCAACACTCAGTGAAAAAGCAGAGGCCGCTCACCAAGACCTCCTTCATAAGACACGCGAACATCCTGATGTTCAAGCCATCTTAAACGCTTTCCCAGATGCCTATGTTCATGATGTCATTAAATTGAATAAATAAGGGATGGATTTTTAACTACTTTTCTATATAACTAACATCACATATAAACACACTTTAATCAGGAGATTATACAAATGAATATCGCTAAAATGATGCAGCAAGCAAAAGAAATGCAAGCCAAGATGGAAGAGTTACAAGCACGCCTTGGGGATTTAGAAATTAACGGCGAAGCCGGTGCTGGCCTTGTGAAAGTTACAATTACAGGCAAAGGTGACATGAAAAATATCAAAGTATCACCAGAAGCCATCGATATGGATGACATGGAAATGATGGAAGATCTTATCGTTGCCGCTTTCAACGATGCTAAAGCACGCGCCGATCGCACTGTTCAAGAGAAAACCCAAGAAATGATGGCTGAAATGGGCTTACCAGCAGGCATGATGGGCCAAGGGGGCGGATTACCGTTCTAATTTATAAAAAAACGTACTTTAAATAAAAAAGGCTCTTTACTGTTGTAAGAGCCTTTTTTATTTATCCGAGCTTCAAGCTAATCTGCCTTTTATGTCCCATGCGGACTTCTAATTCTTGCTCTGTTGATTTAAAAACTTGTTTTACAAAAGAATCAATGTCTGATGTATTTTCAATAGTAAGATTAGCCGCGACAAGTATTGTATCACCTAACTTCGACACAAAATAAAATTGAAGAGATTTGCTATTATCATCTCTTGGGCGCAATTCTATTTGCGCATGAACAGCTTTTCTCCCTAACAAAGCAGGGTCTGTATATGCAAATGCGTGTACAAGAACCAACCTATTATGTGGACTAACTGTTTTAATAGCATGCTTAGAGTTCGCATCATCTGTAATAAATTTCACAACTTTCATCCAACCAGGACGTTGCAACACATCATCAAATACAGGTACTAAAACACGTTTATCAAAATCATCTAATATGGATTCTATATGCTCTCGGCTCTTTTTCATTGCCTCATTAAGCCCATAGCCTCCGCCACTATAATCATATTTCCCTGACATATATCTTCCTTACTTATTTAAAATCAGCCAAAACGGTAATGTTGTGGTTTTGGACGTGACTTACCATTTGTTACGACATAAAAATCAACTTCTCTTATAAACGCTTTAAATTTAGATGACAAATACTCAGGGTTATAAAACACATTATTTGCTGCAATACCTTCTGCAATTGCAACACGCCTTGAGGTCATTAATTCAGCTTGAACTTGGTTCGTATTTTCGTTGATAGACATTTCAACAGAAAATTTAAACGCTGGTGTTCCTTTTAAAAAGCATGTCCCTTTAATTTGAAATGTATCGTCTGTTGGACGGTATGCTTCAATTTCCCAATCCGCTGGGTGCACATCCTGATCTTTACCAAGATCAATAATTTGAGTTTTAATTGAGTTTACGTAGAAATCCCAGATTGCTTTTCTTTTTGTATCTGCCATGTTTTTCCTCATTGTGATAAAATTATTTTTATTCGTCTGTATAATTGACTTATCTATTTATAATTAAATATACTCTATTTGATCGAAACCATACAAAATAAAAAATAATATGTCAAGTAAAAAGCCTTTATTCTCTATAGCTAGCTGGAACATTAACTCAGTTCGCCTACGCCAAAACCAAGTCATTTCTTTTCTTAAAGAGCATCAACCAGATGTTCTTGCACTACAAGAAACAAAAACACCCGATGAATTTTTTCCAGAGCAAGTATTTAAAGATGCGGGCTACTCCTATGTAATATTTAATGGCATGAAGAGTTATAACGGTGTTTGTTTTATCTCTAAGCATCCTTTAACAACCCCTGTAATCCATCAACGTGTCGGACAAGATGATTGCCGCCATCTTGAGGTTACATGTACTGTGGATCAAAAACATCCTATTAAGCTACATAATTTATATATTCCAGCTGGGGGAGATGAACCTGATAGAGAAACCAACCCTAAATTTGATCATAAATTAAAATTTGTCGATGAAATGACAGCCTTTTTTCCTACCTATCATGACAAAGATGACGCCGTGATTACATTAGGTGATTTCAACATCGCACCACACGAGAATGATGTCTGGTCACATAAACAGCTTTTAAAAATTATTTCTCATACCCCGATCGAGGTTGAAAAGCTAAACGCCATGAAAGATGCTTTCGACTGGACTGATGTTGCTCGTTTTTTTGCTAAGGATGAAGACAAACTCTATAGCTGGTGGTCTTACAGGGCACGTGATTGGCAAAAAAGTAATAGAGGCCGTCGCTTAGACCATATATGGGTTTCACCCCACTTAAAAAAGAATTTGAAAGACTTTAAAATAATCTCTGAAATGAGAGGTATAGAAAAACCCTCTGACCATGTTCCTATTATCACATTCTTGGAACTATAAAAACAACCTGAGGTTTTATTACCTAGCTACACATCAATTTGTATATATTGAGTAACAGAGAGCATTTCATCAATCAAATCACTGCCTATAAAACAATTGCTTTTACTATATTCTGTTGGCAGGCCTGCGATATAAACATCTGCATCTTGATCGAGAAAAATCTCCAACCCACCGCCTAAGGATTTCCTTAATAAAACTCTGTTTTTAAGCGCTTTTTCTTGTTTCTCCTCTAATAAAAAACGATGCTCTTCTAGCGCGTCTTTTACTTCTAATAACAAAGGATAAAAATCTTTTAATTTTTGATGATTGTTTTTTATGAATCCTTTAAATTGTGCATCAAGAGAGAAAACCATTATATAAAACCTCCAAATTCTACCTACGGTTGTGTTTTTAGTTATAAATACTTATTTTATTTTTTCAAGAAAAAAATAGGCACGTATGTATGCTTTTAAGATGAAGTACATATTTCACTTTATTTTTTTTTCTAATCTTTTATTGTCAAAATTATGAAACATAAAAAACCTCATAAATCACATAGCAATAAACAAAAAAATAAGCGTCCACAGCCGCATCAATCCGGCTTGCGTGAAACACACATCATATATGGCATCCATGCGAGTAAAGCCGCTTTTGATAACCCCAAAAGACATATCAAACACACATACATCACAAAAGATCACCCACTCCTATCAGAGATAGATTACAAAAAAGCAATTGAAAAAACACCGCATAGCTTTATTACAAAGCAAGAAATTGATGACTTAATTGGAAGTGAGCATAATGTTCATCAAAATATTCTCCTAAACGTTGAACCACTCAACGAAAAAAACTTAGATGAGATTTTGCATGAAAAACAAACCAGTGAAACGTCCTTTTTTATTCTATTAGACCAAGTAAATGACCCGCATAATATTGGTGCTATTTTAAGATCTGCCTGCGTCTTTGGTGCTGACGGTGTTATTGTACAAGACAAACATGCCCCCAATATTAACGCAACAATTTGTAAAATAGCCTGTGGCGCAGCGGAAAAAACCCCCTATATCAAAGAGACCAATTTAGCCCGTAGCCTAGAAACACTCAAAAAAGCTGGCTATTGGTGTTTAGGATTAGATGAATGGGGTGAAAAAACCTTAAGAGATGCGGTTCAAGGCTCACAAAAAATCGTTCTCGTCATGGGCGCAGAAGGCCCAGGACTTAGACCTCTCATTAAAAAAAGCTGTGATGAATTAACACGCTTAAAAACAGCCACCGACTTTTCAAGTCTAAATGTTTCAAACGCAAGCGCCATTGCCTTATACGAAACATTTGAAAGCCTCTCGCATTAATACGCCCATAGATTTATCATAATCATTCTTTACTTGTTGCAAAAAAGAATTTAAGATCACCTGCAACAAATAAAAAAAATAGTACAGGGCAGGAAACACGAGTATGAAACTCTTCACAAAAAGCAGGAGGAGACTCCTTTGCGCATTTTTTGCTGCGGCAACTATGTGCAGTTATACACAAACGGCTAACGCTGACTTTATTGATGATATAGAAAATTTAGCTGATGAATATGCGCAAAAATATAAACACCGCATAGACCCGGAAGCACCTGGGCTCCCCATACAACTCACCGAACCAGGGCGCTCTGACTTATTTCATTATAATTTTGGTATATATGGCTATCAACCAGAACTTTATGCAGGGCGTAATACATATACACGTTCTGGCGCTTTTGAATCTTACAAACATTACGGTTTTTTCTCAGATTTTGCAGGCATAAGATATAAGGAAGCAAATGATATGCTACGCGGTGAGATTGGCACTACGTATAATGGGCGCTTTTATTTTAATGTGATTGCGACACATGATATTAACTCAAGATCCCCTTTAAGTACTCGCTTTTTAGTCAAGGACGGTGATGTCAATTATTCACTTAGGACATCTTACATGGATCCATTTTTAAAAGGTGATCTTCAAACCATTCGCCAAATAGATGTAAACGAAGAAGATATTATTTCTCTCTCGCTCTCACATAATTTCAATCGCCGTTTAACAGATCGCTATGATATTATTGCAGGAACATATCTTCGTGTTGCCGCTAAAAATGAGCCTCTTTCAACTTATGCGTATCTTGGATTTGGTCGAGATATAAGACTACGTGATTATAAAGGGCGCTTACAAATCTCTTTTGATACAAAGGGTGAGGTTACTTTTAAACTCACAAAAGAAATCGATTTCCGTTTCATGTAAAAAAAAACGTGCAATCAGAGAAAAAACATTTTATGATTCTCTCGTGATGTATAACAAGTATCTAATATTCGTACCCGTCTTCCTTTGTATATTGTTCTTAGATCAATATACTAAATGGTGGATTATGCATGTTTTCTTTCAACAAGAAGCCTATATCGGGTTTATGGACTGGTTGTCGAACGCGCCTGATTCTTTGGCTCCTTTTGAATCAAATGCCGTTGCTGGGCACCTTAATATCGTTTCTGTTTGGAATAAAGGCATTAGCTTTGGCTTCCTAGCAGATCGTCATGGTGATGGTGTAACTGCACATATTCTGATTATTTTATCTTTTATCATTATGGGTTACTTTATTCGCCTGTTCCATCAAAGTAAAAAGCCCGTCCAACATTTCGGTGCTTCTCTTATTATTGGCGGCGCGTTAGGAAATATTGCTGATAGAATTCGTTTCTCAGCTGTTTATGACTTTTTAGATTTCCACTATGATGGCTGGCATTACCCTGCCTTCAACATTGCTGATACAGCCATTACTGTTGGTGTGATCATGTATATCGTTGGTGCTATTTTCTTTGACAATAATAGACGTAAATTTGCAAGAAAAGTCACAGAATGGCACGCAAAATAAAAAGCAGTATAAACCTTATAGCGCTTTTCTTCATCTGTGTATCTTTAATCGCTTGCACAGGCCATGAGGTAAGAGAAAATCTTGGTTTGACCCCTGAAACACCTGATGAATTTAGTGTCATTAAGCGCGCCCCCTTAGAAATTCCTCCTTCCCTTAAAACAAGTGATATTATCTTACCAAAGCCAACGCCTGGTGTTAGTCGCCCTCAAGAAATCAGCGCGGAAACTCAAGCAAAGAAAATCTTAAAAACACAACAAGAAAAGCTCCAACCTGCGACAACAACAAGCACAGGAGAAGAGGCTTTTTTATCTAATATCAAAACAGATACACCCACAAATATACGCTCTATCATTGACCAAGAAAGTAAAGACTGGGTCGACGAAAATACGCCTGTCGTTGAAAAACTTGGCATGCGTAAAAAATCTGTTGAAAAAAAACAGGCCTTAAATCCACAAGAAGAATCCGAGCGCTTAAAAACGTTAGAAGATATTATCAACGTTGTCAGCCCAGAGCCTCAAAAACAACTTGAGTCTGAACCCAAAGAAGAATAGTTTTATATCTATTATGATCTTTTATAAAAAAGCCACATTGTTAAGCTTTGTGCTCTTCTTATTCTTATTAATAAGTACGAGCACCTCTTCTGCATCCACATTTAATGCACATTACGACCGATTAGATAACGGAATGGAGATCGTTGTCATCCCCAACCATAGAGCGCCCGTTGTGCATCATATGGTTTGGTATAAAGTTGGCGCCGCTGATGAAGAATGGGGAAAAAGTGGTCTAGCACATCTTTTCGAACATCTTATGTTTAGAGGAACAGAAACCCTTGCAGATGGAGAGTTTTCAAAAACAATCGCGGCACTCGGTGGGCGTGATAACGCCTTCACAACTCAAGATTCAACCGCATATCATCAATCCATTAGCGTAGAGCACCTTGAAAAAGTCATGCAAATGGAAGCCGATCGCATGGCTCATTTAAACCTCACAGATGACATTATCGAAAAAGAACGCAATGTCGTCATTGAAGAGCGAAAACAGCGTTTAGAAAATAATCCTTTTGGCCGTTTTTTTGAGCGTCTAAATACCCTTTTATATACGAACCACCCATACAGTATTCCAACAATTGGCTGGCTTCATGAAATTGAGTCCTACACAAAAGCAGATGTTATTGACTTTTATAAAAAATGGTATGCACCTAATAATGCTATTTTAGTTGTTAGTGGTGACGTGACCTTACAACATGTTAAAGAACTTGCTCAAAGCACATATGGAACATTACCTCCACGAAGTTTTTTCAAAGAACGCAAACGCCCCGAAATCCCCGAAAATATCACACCGGATTTCAAATCTTATCTTGTCTATCATGACCCTCAAATTACACAAGTTTATTGGCAAAATTATCGACTTGTTCCGTCCCATGGTATGGATCTAAAAACATCTATCGCTCTTGATATTATTGTTGAACTTCTTGATGGGAGCGAGGCGGCACCTATATATGAAACACTTGTTAAAAAAGAGAAAAAAGCCATTAGCGCAAGCCTTTCTTATAGTGGTTCAAAACTTGATTGGGGTGTTTTGACTTATAGTGGTATTTTAAAATCAGAAAATGATATCTCAACTTTTAAAGATCGTTTTGAAACAATTTTAAAAGACTTTTATGAACACGGCTTAACGGAAGAGAATGTTAAGAATGCCCGTAGAAAAACAATTGATCGCCTTTTATATGCACGCGATAGTTTAAGCGACCCTGCCCATATATTTGGAAGAGCCCTCACAACAGGCATAACATTTGAACAAGTTGAAAACTGGGAAACACATCTTAAATCTGTCACCTTAGAAGAAATAAAAAAGGTTTATAATACTTATATCCTAAACTATGCAGGTCCAACACCTGAGATAGAAGCCAAATTACTTCCTCCAAAGAAAAGTGAACAAAACAAGGAAAACGACAATGACTAAAAATCTGATTTTTCTTCTATTCATGAGTCTTATTTGGATGAGTTCAGCGTCAAAAGGGTTTTGCTATCAAAATCCACAAATTGTTGAAACTGAAACAGGTATTACATTTTGGCTTATTGAAGATCATTCTGCACCTGTCATTGCATTAGACTTCGCCTTTTCAGGTGGCATTGCTCAAGATCCTATTGATAAAATGGGACGTGCTAATTTTCTTTCTGCTATGTTAGGTAACGGCGCTGATGATTTAGATGAAAAAACATTTCAAGAAACTTTAGCCGATTACTCAATCGCCCTTTCTTTCAATGCACGTAGAGATTATTTTACAGGGGCTTTTAAAACCTTGAGTAAATACAAAGAAACAGCTGCTAGCTTATTACAAAAAACACTAACAAAGCCCCATTTCACACAAGATACATTTAACCGTATTAAACAAGATACAATCACAAGCCTCGAACAAAAACAAACAACACCAACATGGCTTTTATGGCGGACATTTAATGATTTTTATTACCAAGATCATCCCTACACAAAGCCTAGCCAAGGGACATTCAAGACAATCGAAGCTCTTACAATTGATGATTTAAACCAGTTTATAGATGATTATTTCTCAAAAGAGCACCTAAAAATAAGCATTGCGGGTGATATAACGGCCGAAGATGCAAAAGAAATGGTTGATACTATTTTTGCTTCACTACAAAATGAAAGTGCATACACGCCAATAGATGCTTTTAGTCGCCCTTTCTTTGATGAAGAAAAACATGTTGAATTAGATATTCCACAAACATTCCTTCTTATGGGACGCCCCGGCCTTGATGAAACAGACCCTGATTGGGCTGCTATTGTCGTTTCAGAATATTTAATCGGCGGGGGAAGCTTTAATTCCCTATTAATGGAGAAAGCCCGTACAGAAAAAAGCCTTACTTACGGCATTTCATCATCTCTGCTAACACAACAATTTGCTGATCTATTTATCATTCAAACCTCTATGAGCCGTGATAATTATGATGAGATGAAACAAACAATCACAGATGCTTTAAACGAAGCCCTACAAGAAGGGTTCACGCATGAACAAATTGATGCCGCTAAAGCATATTTAATCGGCTCTCTTCCTCTCAGCCTTACAACAACACAAAGTATTGCTGATACATATCTCAATATTCAATTACAAGAGCTACCCATCACATATCTGGAAGATCGAACACGTAATTTACAAGCTGTTACACAAAATGATGTACGCCGTGCCACAGCACGCCTGTTAGGAGATCTTTCCTTTACACGTATATCGGTTGGAGAAAACAAAAAGCCAGAAGCCGAGACTAAAGAAAAACCGGAATAAACAATTTAGGCCGCGATTTTAGCTTGATGTGTTGGATGACCAAAAAGATAGCCTTGTCCAAAATCAATATTAACATCTAATAATCTTAACAAGGTTTCTTCTTCTTCTATCTTTTGAACAATCAGTTCTACATCATAAAACTCTAGATCTTTTTTCATTTCTCTAAAGGCACGTTCACCAATAGAAGATGAAACACGCTCAGCTAACAGGCCTGCATCCATCTTAATAAAACGGATTGCTCTTTGCTTCAACTTCTCTGCATTCATATCAAAATCCTGTACATCATCAAGCGAGAAACGACATCCTATTTTTGACAAACCACGCATAAGAGGCCAAATCTGGCTCTCAACTTGTTTAAAGTCAGATTGTTTCATTTCAAGCACAAGATGCTCTGCTAGATGTTCATTATCACTTAAGAAATCAACTAAGTCAGACATGAAAGTTGCATTTGTTAATGTTTCCATACTCAAATTAATAAAATAAGCACTACTAACCGTTCCGGTATTTTTCTTTTCTTGGCGCATATGTTGAACACAACGCAATAAAAGGAGATTATCAATCGCAGGCATCAACGCATTATCATGCGCAAAACTCATATAATCATTTGCAGGAATAAATGTATCTGTATCCGTCCTCAAACGAGCAAATACTTCAAAAAAAGTTTCTTTACGTGAGGGTAACTTTACTGTTGGTTGTAAAAAGATATCAACGCGGTCTTCTCTCACAGCGGTCGCAACAACATCTTTGATATCCGTAGCTGTCGTTGTCATCCCCTTCTCTTTAAATTCAGGCAAAGGATAAGTTGGCACTGGATCAACAGGTGTTGCAGCATCAAAAGGATCATCAAACATATCATACTTAGTTTGAGAAACGATTGCAGACAGAGGCTCTTCTTTTGCTTTCACTGTCATTTTTGGCGCCGGTGGCGCTTTTTGCTCTGCTTTATAAGCACTATTGGCGCGCATCATCTGAGTCATTGTATCTGTTTGAGGCTTTGTCACAGGCTTTCCAGCTTGCGTACCAGAAACACCTAGATCATATAGCATATCTTGGTAATTACGTTGGTCACGCACAGATGCTTTTTCCTGAAGTTGATCAATCAAACTCACGACACTAATTTTGAGTTTCTTATTATCATCTTCCAACATCACAAGCTGATCTTCTAGATGACCAATTTTTCTAATCATACGCGCATAACGTAAAGATAATCCTTCCTCCCACTGACGACGGCTTAATATCTCATGCGTCAAAGCAGCAGCAAAGATTGTTAAAGACATCATCAAGAAAGAAAGAGCTGGGCCAATTGCCTCACTTTTTAACGATATATATAAAATGAAAGAACAAATAACAACGCATACAACCGTAAGAACGAACCCAGGCTGTAATAGATAAGCCCCTATTCTCTCTATAAGAGAGCGTGTTTTAACTGATTGAGCTTTTTTATCCTCACCAACTAAGAGTGAAAAATCCGACATTACTTACACCACCATTTTCTCTGGTACTTCTTTCTCTGTTTGAGCTTCCTTAATCTCAAAAGAATTCCCGATAACTTCTGTTATATTATGTTTATCATTATTATGCATATCGTCTAAAAAATCCAACAATATTCTGTCTAATCCATCAATTTTTTCTGGAAAGAAAGAAGGAGAAACCACAACAAGACAGGCTCCAGCTTGCGTTAAGACAGATAATTCATCACCTGTTTTCACATCTCTTCGAACCAAGACAGGGACTTGCCCACCCATAAATTTATATGCGATAGATACTTGCTCCGAAAGTGATTCGATTGATTGATCTACACCGTGAAGCATAACACCATCTACAGAGGCATATAAACATGCTGATATTTTTTCGAATAAATCTGTGTCTTTATCACTTTCAATGATTGGTATTAAAGCTGGTAAATTTCTGCTTACATGCGCTTTTTTCAATACATCACGACGTTTCACACAAACATCAGACAAAACCTCTTTCAACATTTTTTCATCTTGGATAGAACGCACATCCACAAATATCATATCCACATATGGCGCATTTTCAGTGAAAAACTGCTCAAAAGAAAATTGTTTCGCCATATTCATATAAACCGCAACAGGGTTATTAACAGGATATGTGCGTGTAATTTTCTCAAGCTCAATCGCGCCAAAACCAATATGATCAATTTCTATCATTCCTTGCTCATTTAGTGTTTCAGGAAAAGAAAGTATAAAAGGCGAAGGAAATTCCAGTCCCCACACATACTGGGATAATTCTTTATGCGTGCGACTGGAAAAAGAGGATACCAAAGCCATCTCTGTTAAAAGACGCGCAAATTTCGCTAAATAGCGAGCGGGCAATACCCTTATTATTTTTCCCAATAATGCGTAAAACATATGGTTTTTTATACCTCAGCAATCGAATCACACACCCAAAGTGCTATTTCACCAAGAGTAAAGAGGCTATCTGCGCTGATCAAGGCTTATTTATGTATTCCTTTTAAAAACAGCGCCTATTTTATCCATGATTTTTTGATCTTGATTTTGCCCTCTCTTTTCTTGAGATCTATTATAAACATAGATACCCAATACCGATAAACCAACACTCCATATCATACTCAAAGCACCAAATGCTTCGATAACGTGTCCTGCTACATCAGGGGTCACAATGACAACATAGGCAATTGAAAGCATTTGCGCTGCCCATGTTGCGGCCATTATATAACCAAAAGTTGGTCGCATCCGTCTAACATAGGGGTCTGATGAAGCCACTTCTGATCGATAAGTCTCATTCACTTGTAAAAATTTTTCTTGTTCAAGTTCTAATTCTTTAACTTTCACCAGATCTATAGACGTATTTTCTAAGGAATTTGAATCCACCGTCTTAATGGTTTGATCTAAAGTTTCTCCTGCTTTTTGTAAGGTTTTATTCTCTGATCCTTTTAAAGAAGAGCTAACTAAATCAATCAAAAAAGGCAGTCCAATTTGTGTTATTAATGTTGAAAAAAAAGCCATTATTATCTCCTCATTTTATTTACTCGATTAATTTATAAAAAAGATGACGCCCAATCTGGCATTGAGGGTCTTCTTCTTTTGACCAAAACGGATGAATATAAACTGTGTGATAATGATCAGAGCCTAATGTCATATCTTCTAATCCACAAGTAATGGCTTCTTTAGCAATTTTTAAGGCATGAAAAAAGTGAGGATCATCTGATGTAACCGCCAATACTTTTTGCCGATTAGGATCATTTTTATTCCAACAACTAAATTGCCATGGTTTAAGACAAACTGATTGAATGTCGTGCCCCCACCAAAAATGACCGCCTCTTTTTTGAGCAATAGACACTCTATTTAAAACCACACACGTAATTGCTTTCATGCCTTCAACGCCTTCACTCCTAGCCTCTCCCCAAATCGTGCGTGCTAAAATCTCAATGGCTCTTTGATCATTCATGTTCTTAATCCTCTTTTGTTGTTTCTTTATTAATTTTGAAATGCACCGCTTCAGCCTTTAAGGCTGTCACATCTAATTTCGATTCAATACGGAGTAAATGCGATACAACGCGGCGTTCTATCTCTCGCACAACCGATATTCGCGCATATTCATTCGACATTTTGAGGGTTTGATCTATGAGTTTTTTCTCCAATTCAAGACGGAGCAAATCACACATTTTTTCATGGTCGTTAAAACGTTTTTCTGTTTCTTTATAATGGCGAATAATCGCAACTATGAGAGACAAAATAACGGGTATATCAAAGCCTGCCAGAAGCCATAAGACATCGGCCTGCTGAGTCAAATTACTCATCATTATTCTTCCTTATATTTATATGTTTTTTTAAATAGAAAAATCAGTATCAGCTGAATAAGCCTCTGATCCATGACGCCAGTCGGGGCGTTTTTGTTGCGGTTTTTGCATCCAACCATGCTGGATACGAATAGGCTCTAATGATAATGCACCAGCAACTGCATCAAGCCCATCATCTTTATTTTTTCCCTTCAATTCTGGGCGCCATTCTTTCATTTCTTGTATGAAAGGGGTAGACGTGACTGATTTATGAACCTTTAAAGCACGCGCCGCTAGCAATGCATCAAAGCTTTCTAAAATACGGACTTCTTTTGCTCTAAAATTTGACGCTTCAACAACACTTGCTGCATTTTTTTCCTGAGCAAGTGTCTTCCTTAAAAGAGACGGCAAAAAACGGCCTATGCCATTAATTTCAACCGTAACAGATGGTACATGAAAACGTTTGAGAAAATCACTTATTTGAACACATTGCTGAGTTGCTTCATCTTGATTGCTCACTGGATCATATTTCAAATACTCAATAGCATGCAGATATCTCTGCCCATATTCATCTGTAAAAACGACTGCGACAACACTTGCATCTCCACCTTTATCACTTGCTTTAAATGAAGGATCCCACCAGCAACTCGCTGATACAAGTTTTTTACCCTGAAGCTTTAACCAAACACGCTCTTGACTAGTTTTTTCTACTAACTCATCCTCATAATAAACGAGGTCTTCCGGATCTAGTCGTCCTTCTGCAATTGAAATTGGACGTAACATCATTTGGCTTAAAAATTTGTTCGGCCCTGTGTGCTTTTTAATTCTTTCAATTTCTTCTAAAGGAAATCGTTCAGGCCACACACTGTGTCCTCTTTCATTCAAGATAGGAAGAACCAGTCTTTTAAATCCTTCTAGGAATATACGTTCCTCTTCAATTTCAGCTCTAGGCTCATCCGCATAAATACTAAAATAATGATGTGGCGTCCCAACATAAAGTTGCAAACCATTTGGAACGAGAACATAATCAATCTCTGCTAAACTTTCTCGTAAAGAATGTCTTTTTTCAACTGTTTCACAACTCGTTGGGACTTCTACATCATCACAAATTATAATATCTGCACGTGATCCTGTCATATTCGCCGTAATTGATCTGGCAAGCATTGAAGGATCTCGCATTTCTTTTTCACGCTTCACTGTAAAAAGATCTGTTGCCCATTGATCTGGATTATCTGGCTTTAACATCTTTGTTAAAGAATGGCGTTCAATGATTTTTTTAACATTACGTACCATCTTCCTAGACAAATTAAGATCGGCGGCTAGAACAAGGATCCTAAGATTTGAGTCTTTGAAAAAAAGCCATGCGCAAAATAATCCAACCAATGTTGACTTCCCACATGCGCGAAAAGCCATTAATAAAAGCTGTCTATTACCGATCTCCCAATTATGATCTAACCACCGTGCTATTTTAATATGAATTTCTGGTGTCTTCATATTTTGTAGATTATTCCAAATAACTACAAAGATATCGAACGATACAGAGTCACTCTGATGTGTCTTCCCGGTCTGCATAAAGTTTTAAGTCCTGTTTTGCTTTTTGTATCAATAAACTAATATCGGTTTGATGCGTTTCTTCAATTTCAGAAATATCAAGAGAGGTATTTTTTAAAACCTTTAATAAACTCTCTAAATGGGAAATCGCCGCTTTACAGGCTGTGTGATGCGAACTAAATTCTTTAGCTTGTAGATTTGTTTCTTGAATTACAAAATCATTATATGTCTGAATAACGCGATTAATAGCATTTGGAAGAAATTCCAAAACCTGATTTTGGAGCTCTTTCATATTCCTCATTATATATCCTTAACAGTTGTCAAAACGCGTCCTAAATCAAGTAAGCTACGACCACTCAACGAATTTGTGTTTCCCAAAACAGATTGACGAATAGAAGCTAATCGCTTTTCAGATTCACTTTGATCGTCAGCGGTTTTTAACAAACTTGATAAGACAGCCGAACCTGAGCCAGATGTCGATATTCCGCTTGCTCCAAAGCGTGCCTTTTGCGCTGCGACAGCACGCTTAGCTCTCTCTTTTCTTTCTTTTTCAGATTGCTGCCTTTGAACCGCAATCCTCTCACTTTCTAAAGATTTTTGCTTTTTTGCTTCTTTTCTTTGTTGCTGTGTTTGTAAAATTGTACCGCCCACAGAAGCGAGGCCTCCAATAGCGCCAATTTTTGGTAATGCAGGTGTTATTGCTCCCATTTTTTTACTCCTTAATATGTGTGTTAATCATTAACTTTTGTTTCCGTCGTGACCGATAAAAGCGTGAAAGGTAAAGGAATAGATTGTGAAATTTTCCATTGCCCCGAGCTCATATCTCGGTGCCAGCCAAGAGATCTTATTTTTTTATCGCCATCAAATGTTTCATAGGGTTGCCCAGGTATTTGCTCATTTTCTAAAATATCAATGAGCCCAGATCCCACATCTAAATAGAGTGCCGCTGTGTTTTCTATTCTAAAAACAGCTTCGATCAAACGTGTTGCTTTTGCATTTCCTGTATTTGATACAGTGCTTGGTGGTAAAGGTTCAACAATATGCGTGTAAGCAAGACCTATCACAACTTCTTGGGCAGAGGTATCCAGCGTAATTGTTCCTGATGATACGACCTTATCAGATTGTACCATTCCATCCGCAACAATTGAGACGGTTTGCCCTTCTAAATGCGTTAAACCAGACCAAACTGTTTTTGCTGTTTCAGAACTTCCTCTTAATACTGAATCAAGATGAATATCTTCAGATAGTTTTTCCACCATCACATCACCATCTCTATCAACGAGGAAATAAATCATGTCATTTACTGATGTCACAGATTTAATCTCGCCTGATGTTTCAATTCTTGTCCAAGCCGCAATTGCCTCTTCTCTATACACCGTTAAAACACCGACGCTTCCATCTTCCATGACAACAAATAACAATCTATTTTGACTATCAAAAGCTTGGTCAACGGGGGTATTAATAATATGCCTTGCCAGTAATGCAAGATCCGTTGCTTTATAAGCTGCTTCAACATCTGCATATAGAAACTCTCTCAGTTCTTTCCCATTACGCGCCGAGAATAATGTTGCACCATCGATATTAATGGGAGGCACATAAAGATCTGTTCTTGAGCCAACACGCGTTTGTCTGGACACTTGAACAGTTTCTGGTGTTAACGGACTTCCTGTGACCATCCATTCCGCGCCTGATGTGAAGACTTGCAAATGCCTACCAGAAAAAAGAGCGGTAATCGCATTTACCTGGTCTGATAAGATAGAAAAAGAAATTGCTTCATCATCCAATCCATCTCCTTCGTCAAAATTATAAAGATCACCTGTCTTAGAAAACCATAAACGGTTTGGTAAGTCTTTTGACCCGCCAAACACCAATCGATCTTGATGGAAAGCAGCTGTGACAGGCCATCCTCTCTGATTTGAAAAAGCATTTTCTTTCCAATGATATGTGGCCCCTGAAGATGACAGTGAGTTTAAAACAGTTGCTGAAACTGTTGTCGGATTTGAATAACTAATAATTTTCACCTGACCGTCATTTAAGCTAATCACTGTCCCTATTGAATCTGGTGTAAACATTGATGTAGAGGCAACTAAAGCAATCGTTCCCGATGTTCCCGAAGGATTCATCGTAACATTTGGATCAACAAACCGGTGTTCAGGATGATAAACCAACCCAGATTCAGTATAAAACTCAATCGGGTTAATCGACCAACTTACATCAGATGTTCTTGTAACCAATTGAGGCTCAACCTCAGGGTGACATAAAACTAATGTATCTGCACTTTGTGTCCAGCTTAATTTTTTAATCTGATCTGTTGTATACGTCGTTGTTATTGTTGCAACTAAAACATCCTCTTTATAAACTTCTATTTTTAATGCTGTAAAAACTAATAAGTATGTTTGCTCTGTATTAAATTCAAAATTAATAAGACGTCCTTCACCATCAACTGTATCAATATAATCTGTCCCATACCGTCTAGTAACCCCTCCAGTTGGATGAATAAACACATTCTTCATAGTCAAACCACCATTCTCGTAAGCACGCAAATCACCGCGACCTAAAAGCCTTGAAGACACTTCACCAGCTGTAAAATTTGTTTTTGTTTGTCGAATTCGTGACATATCTTTATCCTTTTATATAATTATTTTTCTCTCTTTAATCACGCGCATTGATAAGGGCAAAATCTTGCACACTAATTGGTGTATCTTGCTGTGCGTCAATCAACTTTGCTTGGCGTAACTCTTGTTCAGCCATCTCAAAAAGTGTTTTTGTTCGGGTTGTGCTCTCCGTTATTGGGATACACAATTCTGCGGCTAATCGCGCAACTATTAGTTGATCAAAGAAAGGAGGGAAATCTTCATAATTTGGTTGAAAAATATATGTTAAAACAACATCTTCATAATTTGTGTGTAATGTTTTTTGATAGACACGATAATCAAGACCACGCCCTTTTATACCCGTCCCAGCCGAAATAACACGCAAGAAATCGGCAGGTAAATCAAATGCATAACTATAATCAGCAATCGGATCTGTTTCAGCTTCAACCAGTGTTGATTGAGCCGTAGCAAACCCCCATGGATGTGCTGATAAAAGCATTTTTGTAATTGGTTCTAAGAAAATAGATGCTGTTTTTGCTTCAGCTGTATTCTCAACAAAACTTTCAATTGTACTCGCCCCTAAGCGAACGAGCGCTTGATTGGCAATTTCTAAATCTGTTAAAGCCATATGACACTCCTTTTATAAAAAAAGACAGCGCATCTAAAAAAGACGCGCTGTCAAAATATAAGATAATTAAACTATGTTTTATGCTGGTGTTTCATCACAAAGAAGTTTGAATACGCCTGTATCATCTACAAGGCCAGCACCTTGGCTCATCATATTATTAACAAAATAAGCCGCGCGATCACCGTGCCATGTGATATCTGTTTGAATATCCATAGCGCTGGCATGTGCAATCGCATTCTTGTGATAAATAAAACATGTACGAACATCACCACCATCAACAGGAAGTCCTGTCATTGGGATCCATGATACACCCAACCAGTTTTTAACTTGCAACCCATTATAAGGAAGATTTTGTAAACCAACGTAATCTGCACTTGAAAATTCTTCGATTTGAACAAGCTCACTCCATTGTTTGTGACCAACAACGGCATAACGTTGTCCATCATCTGGTACATCATTATCACCTAATGTTTCTAAAGCTTCGAACACTTTATCCTTAGTAAGGCCTGTTGTGTTATCTGCTGATTCTGAGGTTGCTGTACCAAGAGCTGTAATAATCAACTCATCTGTTTTACGTCCTAAAGCGTATGCGCCTGCATTGGCAGCAACCGCGCGCTCATCAATATTAAGTTTCAATTCATCTAAGCGATCGATCCATTCACCCGCATAATAATCAGATAATGAAACTTCTACTGCAGCGTGTGCAACATCCATTACAGGCACAAAATCATGACGTGTTTTTGTTGCAGCTGTTCCTTTGCCAATTGTTTGGAAATATGTTGATGCACCACGCACATTATTTTTTGAACGGACCGTACCACGTAGCTTTGATCCTTGACGCTGAAAAGCTTCGTGAACTTCACGTTCGAACTGTTTAATAAATGCATTATCTACTGTACTAACCATTTAAAGTACCTCTTTCTTGTATAAAATTAATTTTGAAATAGAAGCGGTTATCATCATTTTTATAAAAATGATGGCCACAAAAAAAATGACCCCTTACAAAAGAAGGGGTTACCATTTTTTAAGATATTTACGACTTGTAAAAGTCTTGGAATGCTTGTGTTACTTTCGCAACAAAAGCAGGGTCTTTATCACGCCAGTATTTAGGATCTCTAACCATATTCTTGAGTTCCTCATCACCAGCTTGAAGTGAAGGCGTTTTTTCTTTAATCGCTTTTGGTTCTGATGATTGCATCATTTGATATAGCGCCATTATGCCTTCATAACTTGTTGATAAAGCTTCTAAAATCTCTGGAGCTAAATTCTTTTCACCAAATGTCTTTAACTGACGTGCGATTTCTTTATATTTGTCGGCACCGCCAAATTTTTCATTCAATCGCCCCATTTGTTTCTCAGCTTCAAATTCTCCAGCCAATTCTGAAACCATCGGAACTAGTTTTTCAGCCGCCATATCATAGACCAATTGGACTTGTCTATTTGTGAAACCAAGCTCAAACATTTTTTCATTTAGATCATCATCGTAATCAAATAAATTATGATCCATATTCACATCATATTGCTTCGGGTTTTCAGGCATATCACTCCCATCACCCAAACTGAGTTTCTTTTCTAATTCTTTATAAGATTTAACAAGAGCTTCTATATTTGTTTCTCCTGTTTCTGAATTAATAAATTTCTCAGGAATTATTGTATCTGTATTTTGTTCGTCCATTTATTATACTCCTTAACGTTTAAATATCACCACGACCTTGCTTAACAAGAGTCATTATTGTTGCAAAAAAAGACCGTCGCCCTTCTTGATAAAAAAGAGCCTCGCTCGATACATTCGGGCCTAGTGTTTTTTCTAATGCCAGAAATTTTATATAAGCCAAAACTTCTTTCCCTTCCTCTGTTGAAAAACATTTTGCAAAAAGTTTAGGCCATTCTTTTTCTTTAGATATCACACTCGCAATCAATGAAATATCAGCTTGTTCGGTTTTATTTTTAGAATTCTTAAACATATTCATCCTCAGTAATTTGTGTTTTTTCTATCGGAGAGCTTTGTATAAAATGTTCAGGGATGCCGAGCTTATCTGCTGCGTATTTCATGACTTGTTCTGAATCAATCATCGTACTTAAACCACCATTAATTGACAGAGCCTGAGCTACCCATGATAAAAGTCGTTGTACATCTCTGCTATTTTGAGCTTGGGCAATTGGTGACGTGTATCGAACACCAACTATGCGACCATCTAAATCTAAATCTGGTATTTCACCGCGCCTCCTCAAAATAGAATAACAACGCTTTAATAAAGGCATGAGTAACTCAGACTGCAGACGACCATAAGTCGCACCCAAAATACGTGTCACTTCACCAGAGCGTTCTAACACTTCTGTGGCTGTCATATTACGTCCATCTAAAGCCGCTAATTTATCAACCAAAAGAGCATTTTTAATACGTGTCCTTAGATCTTCTAAAACCAACTGGGACACATCAAAATTACCAGGCATCTCGAGTGGTTTTAATCCCGCAGAGCCAACCGCTTTTGGAATAATTGTTCCTGGTACTAATTTAATATTAGCAGGGTTTAAAACGCCATCGTCATCCGCTTGCCAAATGCCTGTAACAGCAATTGAGGCGTTCTTTAAAATAAGCTCAACAACCTTATTTGCCGTTTTAATATCAGGCAGTGATTTCATGACAGGAGAACGTCCATATATTTCCCCAGGCGATTTTGTCCATCTAAATGTAATAAATGGTGATTGATCAAAAACACCCTCTTCTAAGACAACACTATCCTCATCATTTTCTAAAAAGGCATAATATTTGTAATGATTTTCATGAGGAATAACCGCTTCGATAACTGAATATTTTTTTTGTTGTGCTTGTGCTAATTCTTCTTCTCTTTCGAAAATTGAGTAATTTTCAAGATCGCCAAATCGTTTTTTTAATTGCGCTGAAGTCAAGTCAACTTTTCTATAAGTAATCGATAAGCGTCCATCTTCTCCTTCTAAAACATAAAGCTGAGAAAGAGGGATTGCTGAAAATTGAAATGCTGAAAAATCGCCAACAAGTGCTTCTTCAACTAATAAGCTTCCTGTCCCTGCTGTCACGAGATCCATAAAAGCTTGATGCATTTCAACAATGAAATTTGATCGATCAAAATGATCTTGCATTATCCTTGTGGCTTGCTCTAGAGCCGGGCTTAAATCTTCTCTTTCTTGATCTGTTAAATCAGATCCAGGAACAAGAGAAAACCAACTTGACCAGGCAGGCGTTAATTCACTTAACAAGCTTGCGCTTAATTGATCAACGGCATTCATCGCTGTTGCATCAAAAATCTGACTTGTCCTATGTCCACCCCGAGAGAATGCGCCTGAAAACGATAATCTCTGTGGCAATGTATAATCATAACATTCTTGCCAATGACCTTCCCATGGTGCACGGACATCGCTCGCAAAAGAAAAAAGCTGACGAAGTTCGGTCAGCTTTTCCTCACGGTTCTCATCCTGTTTTATATCATCTAACATGCTTCATCCTTTCCTTTTATTCACCTAATAATTTCTTACGCTCTGGTACGATTGAATTTGTATTATTCAAAACACCTCTCAAAGAGGTTCGTACTGTTTGATCTTGGATTGATTTTTGATAAAGTGCCGCCTTGTTTTTTTTGACTTCTTCAAGTTCTTCTTCCTTGACAGGTTTAACCTCAGGGGCTTTTGGTTTTGGTATAATTTTTCCCATTATAGATCTCCTTTATAATATGTATGGATATAACGTCTTAATTGCCATGGTGTTAAGATCCACCATTTTTGTATCCCAAGTACCCGTTTTACGACAGATACACATGACAGAATGCCAAAATGTCTCACTGTTAGTGATTTTTTTCCAAGCATCACTCTACAAACATCATGACCTTGAAAATTAAGCCACATAGGGAGGTCTGAAACATGCTTCTTTGGAACCATTTGTATATCGCAATAAGTTGATAATGGGTCGATACAACACCATGACTCCTCAAATTCTAAAACAACAAAACAATGTCGATATCCTTTTTTCAATAGATGTAGCCATTTCAATTCTGTTTCTCCTGAGAAGGCAATATAAGCTGATAATGGCATCGTTTGTGTGATAGGTGGGTTGAAATATTCTTTTCTCATGACACGCATGTTAAGACTGGTTTTAATAACTTCTTTTGCTTAAAAACATCTTCTAAAATCTCTAAAGCTTCCTCCCAAATATAATGTGCTTTTTGCTCTCTATGTTGATCACTCATAGGTGGAAAACCTCTTTTACCGTAATGTGTTAACACTCGAATATGGTCTATAAGCAAGCGGCGCGTTCTATGAAGTCTATTAATGATCGTATAAATATCATTTGGTTCACATGGTCGCGTCATATTATCACCACTCATACGAGCGCAATAGGCTCCATCTGCGCGAGCCTCTAATGATTTCATAAACCAAAACCACACTTCTTGTGCATTTTCAAAAAGACAAACTTCTTCTGTTTGCCCTGATGTGTTTTCCACATGCTTTGACATTGTTACTCCTTATTTATATTTGCGTATTTTATCTACTGCCTAAAAAAGTATGCGCCTTTATCACCATGGTATGTATTTCATGAAGATTATTTTGTTTTTAGACACACTTTTCCTGCTTCTGATAGTAACTATATAGGATTTTTTTCCTTTGTAAACACTTTTTTAATTTTTTTATGTTTTTATTCCTAAAGACAAGGAATAACTTTTGTGGCAGAAATAAATAATGTTTAATCATAGTGATATTTGGAATGCAATTGATAAATTGGCTGAAACTAAGGGATACTCTCCTTCAGGGTTGGCAAAATTGGCTGGGCTCGATTCGACTACTTTTAATAAAAGTAAACGTATAACAGCGACAGGAAAGCTTAGATGGCCGAGTACTGAAAGCATTTCTAAAATCTTATTCGTGACTGAAACGCCTTTATCAGAATTTATGACTTACTTAAATGGGGAAGCGATGGAGCTTCATTATAATCACCTCCCTTATATTAATGAAGACAAGACATCTTCTATGGAAGCAATGCCTTTTGAAACACAAGAGAAATTTGCTTTTTTTCCTAATGATAAGAATAAACGCCTCGCTTTTGAAATTTCAACAATGGATTTTGCCCCTCATTACCCTGCAGGAACTATTTTAATATTAGACATTGAAGCCGAACTCCGCAGAAAAGATAAAGTTCTCATTCATAAAAGTAATAATCAATTTCACGTTGGAACACTCAAAACAGAAACATCAAACCGTATTTTCCTTGATTATGCTGATAAAGAGATTGAAATAGCAAAAGAAGACATAGATTGGTCTGGTCGTATTTTATGGGCTGGACAGTAGATATCGATAAAGATACACTTTCTATATGAACGATGTCCTTACATACATACACCCCTTTCTAATTGATTTCTTAGCCTTATCTCCTTTTTTTATTGCGATTATATTATCCTTTATTGATGGTTTGATAGGATTTAAAGCGCCCCCTCTGTGGCAGATCATAAAATCTATTGCTGCTGTTTTTTATAAACGCTTAAACAGAGAGGGTCGATCAGTGAAAGCAAGGAAAACAAGAGGATTCATTGTTCTTATCCTCTTTGCCTCTGCAACTCTTTTTATGATTCGTGCTGCCATACCCCATATTGAAAACACATTATATATGTCTTTTTTCGAAGGCTTTATCCTCAGCGGTTTTATCTCGACAAGCGCTGTTTGGGTGAGCAGTTACAAGCTTAACAAAACCCCAGATAAGAATAAGATAGCCCCCCTAACCCAAGATGAACTACTGACAGCAGATGATTATAAACTAAGAAAACACATTATTACGTACCAAGCGCGTAGTTTAGAGCGTTTTTTAATTGCTCCTCTCTTCTTTTATTTTATAGGAGGACTTTACCTTCTTGTTTTTGCAATGACCATTTCCGCACTGACATTCAGTTCGAATTTCAAAACACAACATAGTCGTGATTACAGCCAATTTATTAAAAGAATTGATATTGTATTCACTTACATTCCAGCGCGAATAACTGCCTTAATCTTGTGCCTTATAAGTGTTTTTGTTCCTTTTGCTTCTTTTAATAAAACACGGTCTACGATAAACCAAGCTACTAAATTTAATGACCCAAATGCGGGTTGGAGCTTGTCTGCTTATGCGGGAAGTCTTGATATCACTCTTGCTGGTCCTGCTTTACAAGAAGGGAAAAGCACAGATCAGCCTTGGGTTGGCCCTGAAAAATCTTCTGCAAAAATCGAAAAACAACATGTAATCAAAGGACTCTTCCTTCATTTCTATGCAACTATTATGATTGTGGCTTTTTGCCTTTTCTTAAATTAAAACTTGCCATAACTATAAAACCTGATTAAGGTCAATACTATGCGTAGTAGAAAATTAATTGATAATAATAACAACAATAAAAGTACTTACGATGGGTCACTTGCAAATCATATCCCTATGTCGTTAGTCGCACTCGATTATCTTGACGCAAATCGTTTCACAATGGGGAAATACGTCAAAGAAGCAAAAGAGCGTATGAGTCTCAAAGAATTTGGTGATGAACAAATAAAAAAAGAGATAACACCGCTGCTTGACCGAGGTGTCCCTGATCTTGAGCTCTCATGGCGTCATTATATTGAAGAGCAATTAGAAGAACATGCCCCAAGAGAAATCTTAAATGACTTATTTCCACTCCTTGTAACTGGTATTGCCACAGGTGCTTTTCACCCTCTTATCCGCTTGAGTTACGCTCTTGAAACACATAATCAAGAAGAATTTGTTGCGGCGATGGCTTATTGGGCTTCTCATTACGAAGAACTCAACAATAAAACCTCTGAAATAATTATTCCTGCTGATTTAAAAGAAATTTTAATTGATGCCACAGATGCAAATTTTGCCAATCCAATCGTAGCCCAAGGAAATACTATTTTTCACAAAATGAAATCAGTTTCCTTATCAACCGAGTTTAATAAAAATTCGTATATTTTAGAAATGGATTTTGATGACTATATCGATCAGAGCTCTCTTTACGCTGCTTATTTATTTAACAGGGACTTTGATTTCACTTTACTTCATGTCACAAGCTCTACAATGGCTTTGCGCCTTATTGGCGACTATCTAACGAAAGAAAATAAAGGACTTGCTGTCCGTCATCATTTCCATGCTTTTCGATGCGCTCATTATGTTGCAGGTGCTCCGCGTGTCACAACACCCATGACTAATACAAATACACCAGAAATTGAATGGAAAACATTAAATAAACAAGCCGTACAAACGCTTGATGATCATGTTTTGAAAGTAACATATCTATGCCTGAAAGAAGCACAACATTATAAAAGACCTTTTTATAAATCTCTTGCAAAAGGCTATATAGAACATCACACGAAACCAAAACCTTAACAAATTATTATGGGAAAATTTTTTACTTCCCTCTAAAATCCATCTATGTGATAATAAGATATAAGGAGTTTGGTATGGATACCTATGATCTAAATATCGCAGAATTAAATGCTTTAACAACCTTGTTGTTAAATCCAGAAAAAGGTAATAACAGTGAAATTGAGGCTATTATTTCTCTAAGTCCCTCTCACTTTTTAACCTTAGCCTTACATCATCCGCATTTACAAGATCCTTTCTATATTCAAACAGCTCTTAAAAATGTTGTCGAATCAACAGATCAAAATGCTGATAATAAAGACTTTTTCAGACACAGTTTTTTCAAACACTTCGCTGAAGGTCATTTTGATCATATGCTTCGCCCTTACTTTATGGGGCGTGAAGGTAAAGCATTACATGCTTGCTTCATGGATATTGCAGAAGATTACACAGGAACGATGGTTCACCTCTATACAATCACAGGAGGTGCCTATAAAGAGCTTAAACCTGAGAAAATTAAAAGTCACTTAGAGGCATTATCTACATTGGATTTGAATAAAAATGCGCCTATCCAACGCCGTTATCTAGAATTTTTACATCATATGGACGAATCTGTCGCCCTCTTAGATCTACTGTTGGAAGAAGATCAAAATGCTTATAATGACATTTCTAAACGTATAAAGGTACAAGCTGCTGCTTCTGTAATTGTCAAAGATCTAGAAAAAGTCATGGCTGATGAAACCTTCTCCGCGCATTCTTTTATAAAAACACTCAAAGAAAAAGATGAGCATGTGAATGATATGATGCAAGGTGCATTGAATCTTGCCTATTCTTTACTCATTGAAAATGTAAGAACGTATGGTGAAAATGCGGATCTCATTTGCGACGCTCTTGCTGATAAAATTGATGACATTATTAATGGCTATGAAGCCCTTTATGATATCACCTTACATCCACCAATCTATCAAGAAAATGCTTGGTCTAAGCTTTTGAAACCAAAACCTAAAGAGGCACGCGTTTCAGGTGAGGATTTTATGAAGCCAAAACCTAATCCATCACCAACTCGTAACGCAACTAAATAAATTAATAAAAGACTTCTAGGAAATACAACCCTTCAGGTGGAGCTGTTGGTCCTGCTTTACATCTCGTTTTTGCTTCTAAAGCACTGCGCACATCTTCAGCTGTCCACTTTCCCTCTCCCACAAGTTTTAGTGTCCCGATAATATTTCGGACCTGATGGTGCAGAAAAGAGCGTGCTTTTACAAACATCACTATCTCATATCCTCCGTTAATGACCTCTTTTCTTGAAAAGGTGATTTCATCAATTGTTTTCACAGGAGATTTTGACTGACAAAGAGAAGCTCTAAAACTTGTAAAATCATGCTCACCGACTAAAACATTGGCAGCTTCTTGCATAGCATCCATATTGAGCTGATGCTTAATCCACCATACACGCCCCTTATCAACAACAGGGCAAGCCGGACGGCATAAGATCCTATATATATAAGAACGCTCTTTCGCCGAAAAACGTGCATGAAAATCAGGCTCAACCGCCTCTGCTGATAAAACAGCAACATCATATTGCTTTAAATGATAATTCAACCCATACAAAATACGCTGAGGCTTTATTGTCTTAATCATATCAAAATGCACAACTTGTCCCAAAGCATGAACACCAGAGTCCGTACGCCCTGCGGCAACTGTCTTAATTGTTTCACCACTGATTTTGTATAGAGCCTCTTCTAGCACGCTTTGCACAGAGATAACCTCAGGTTGTTTTTGCCAACCACAAAAATCACGACCAAAATATTCAATTTTGATCTTCCATCTTTGACCTGATGTTTCTTGGGTATCTTCACTCATGAGGAAACTAATATATCTCCAACCTTTAAACCATAGCCATTCATGAAAGCACTTCCTGTCATTTTGGATTTTGACTCAGGCTGCACTTCATCAAGGCGTAAAGCGCCGTATTGACCACAAGCAATCGTTAAATTCTTATCGATAATCTCTCCAGCTTTTCCTGTTATATCTGGGCAATAGGTTGAGCTAATAATTTTACATCTTTTGCCTGAAGGTAAGACAATATACGTTCCTGGCCAGGGAGAAAAAGCTCTGATCTTACGGTCTAAAACATCAGCATCAAGAGAAAGATCCAAGCATCCTTCCTGTTTTTCTAATTTATGAGCATAGGTTGCTAACGCATCATCTTGTAATACAAATACAGCCTCTCCTTGAATAATTTCATACACACTCGGAACAATCAAAGTTGCGCCCATTTCAGATAAAGCATCATGTAAACCAGAGGCCGTTGTATTGCTTAAAATCTCAACACTGTCTTGTTTCATAACAGCGCCTGTGTCTAAACCTTTTTCCATCTGCATAATGCAGATACCTGTTTCTTTATCTCCCATTTCGATTGAACGTTGAATAGGAGCGGCACCACGCCATCGCGGTAATAAAGAACCATGAATATTAATACATCCAAATCTAGGTGCATTTAAAATAGCTTCAGGTAATATCAAACCGTATGCAGCAACAATTGCGACATCAACTTCATGAGATGCAAAAATATCTTTATCAGCTTGGTCTTTAAAGTTTTTAGGATGAAAAACGGGGATGTTTTTTGATTCCGCATATAACTGGACCGGTGATTTCTTTACCTCATAACCACGACCAGCGGGTCTTGGGGGTTGCGAATAGACAGCAACGATCTCAAATCCTTCTTCATATAAAGCAGCAAGAGCAGGAACAGCAAAGTCAGGTGTCCCCATAAAAACTAAACGAGGCTTAGACATTTAAGTACTAGCTCCTTTTATCAACGTGATTGTTTTTTAAATTTACGCAAGATCATATTGCGTTTCAGCGACGATAAATGATCAACAAATAAAACACCATTTAAATGATCCATTTCATGTTGAATACAGGCCGCCAATAATCCATCTGCTTTCATAAGCTGTTCTTTACCATGATAATCTGTATATTTAACATGGACTTGCGCTGGGCGCGTCACTTCTGCATACATTCCAGGGACTGATAAACATCCTTCTTGACACGACGCCTTCTCTTCCGATTTCCACACAAGCTCTGGATTGGCAATATAATAAACCATTTTACCAGCTTCGCCTTCTTCTTGCAGATCAATCGTGATTAATCTTTTTAAAACGCCAATTTGATTTCCTGCTAAACCGATCCCTTTATCATCATACATTGTTTCCAACATATCATCGAAAATCGCACGCACCTCATCAGTGATCGCATCAACGGGCTTTGCTATCTCACGAAGTTCAGGAGCAGGGGGTGTTAAAACAGGATGAATTGCCATAGTCTTAGTTATCTCACAAAAAAAGTATTATTTATTAGTAAAATGGTGATTTTAGCTCAAAAAATCAAGCTTTTTTACTTTTTCCCTCTGTTTCGGGCTCAGATCCCAACAATTCAGGTGCCGTTACCATACGTGTTGTTTGTTCTAAAGGCTTTAATTCAGGAAGTTCTTTTTTCTTAGAAGTAACATGCAATGTTTCAAATTTACGCGCTGCGGGTAATACACTTCCCTCTAAAGAGCCAATTGCACTATTATAGCTGCCAAGCGCATTATTTAAATTCTTACCCATTTTTTGTAAATGATCTCCAAAAACAGCTAAACGGTTATAAAGCTCAGATCCAAGATCTGCTATTTCACGTGCGTTTTCAGTAATCTTTTCTTGTTGCCATCCATAAGCCACCGCACGTAATAAAGCCACCAATGTTGTCGGGGAGGCTGGGATAACTTTATGCTCAATCCCATATTCTAATAAGGTTGGGTCTTTTTCAACTGCGGCACTAAAACAGCCCTCATTGGGTAAAAACATCACCACAAATTCAGGACTTTCAAACTGGTCCCAATAACTTTTAGAAGATAAGCCTTTGATATGATCTTTAACGCGTTTAGCCAAAGAGGCCATCGCTTCATCACGTTTCTCAGGGGATACATCATCACGCAAGCTATCATAATAAGCATCAATTGGTGCTTTTGCATCAACGATAATCTTTTGTCCACCTGGCATACGAACAATCATATCTGGTTTTTTCAAAGTCCCTTCATCACGGAATGAATCTTGTTCAACAAAATCGACATGTTCAATCATCCCAGCCATCTTAACAGTATTACGCAGATGAATTTCACCCCACCGTCCTTTAGAAGTCGGTGAACGTAACGCTTGGACCAAATTATTTGTTTCACGACGCAAACGTTCTTGATCATCTGTCATCTTCTCAAGATATTGACGCATGCCTTCATAAGCGCCTTTACGCTCTTTTTCTAACAAATTGATCTTCTCATCCATTTTCTCGAGCGAGCTAGACACAGGTTTTAAAGCTGCTTCAATGGCTTGCTGTTTTTTCTCTAATTCTTTAGCCGATTCCACAGTCGATTTTTCCAGAGTCTGTTTCGCAAAATCCAAGAAGCTTTTTGTATTATCTTGAAGCGCATCTTTTCCAATCGCTTTAAAGACATTAACGAGCTCTTCTTTTGCTTTCTCAACTGTTTTAAATTCACGTGCAAACTGTTCTTGTTCATGGCGTAAGTCACTTTCTAAGCGTGCACGAATAGCACCCATTTCAATCAGCTGATCTGATTTATCTTCTAACACTTGTTTTGTTTCAGAGAGCTCAACCGTTAAATGTTCAACTTTACTTGCCATCTGAGCATGTGCATTTAAGCGCTTTAAAATCCAGAAAACGAACGCAAGACCTACGACAACAAAGCCTGCCAAAAACCCCATATAAAAATGCATGTTTAAAAAAGAATCTACCATAAAGATAATTAGAACATAAAAAGAACAAAAAGACGAGTCTAAAAGTCGATTAGATAAACCCAGCTGCGCGCGCAACGCGAGCTCTTAAAAGATCAATACCTGTTTTATCTTCACTGCTTGTTAAAATAGGAAGAGGATAGGCCGCTGGGTGTTCACCCAAAATTTTATGCGTTTTTTCAATAATTTTTGGACGATCCGCTTTAACAAGCTTATCAGCTTTTGTTAAAACAACTTGATAAGAAACCGCGGCTTCATCAAGCATAGTCATCATCTCTTTGTCATTGGCTTTAACACCATGGCGCGCATCAACCAATAAACAAGCCATTTGAAGAGAACGACGCCCTTGTAAGTAAAGCTTCAACATACGTGTCCAGTCTTTAACCAATGTTTTCGATACTTTTGCATAGCCATAGCCAGGCAAATCAACAATATTAAGCTGATCCCCGATCTCGAAGAAATTCATCTCTTGAGTACGCCCAGGCGTATTTGATGTTCTCGCAAGAGCCCTTCGGTTTAAGGTTGCATTTAATAAACTCGATTTACCAACATTTGAACGCCCAGCAAAGGCGATTTCAGGCAGTTTATCCGCAGGTAGTTGCTCTAACTTAGCTACCCCCATAATAAAACAGGCTTCTTGTTTAAAAAATATTTTAGCCTGTTTTAGATCCGATGGCATCAGATCAAAATCTTTACACTCTTGCATGACTTTTTATCCGTTTATTTAGGTACGTATTTTTTAGGAAGCTGCTTTGTTTCCTTTGAATTTCGACGACTTAGCATAATAGCTGGTGCCCCCAACATCATTGCCACCAAAACAGGGTCTTCAACACATAGATAGAATTCTTCATACTGATCGTCTTTATAGCCGATAAACTCAAACTCTCTAATTAAAGTTGCTCTATCCACGTCGATTACGGTTTTATCATTAAACGATAAATATTGCATCACTTTATATTGTAAAAAATTCGCGATTTGATTAGGCGCGAAATTGCCAATTGAATCATCCATAAAGTCTTTATGATATAACAAGTCAACAGGGATATCGAACTCATGTGTTTCACCAACTGCATCTTGTTTGATATGTTTCTTAACCCCTAAAGCGGTTGGAATTGCTTCATCCGTTTTCAACTGCTGTAAAACAAGGCATCTATGACGCCACATCTCTTCATTATATTCAAAGCTAAGGCGACCTGTATGAGATGCTTGACGATTATTTGGACCATGCCCTAAGGCAAAGGATAAATCAACTGTATGACTTGTATGATCACAGCCAATATCATTTAAGTAATCAAGGGATTGCAAAGCCATAACAAGAAAACAAGCTTCTAAAGCATAATGACCTTTTTTATCTTCTAGCTGCTCAGACATCTCATTAAACAATCTCATAATACTGTTTTCAGAGAGCATATAACACACATCCAGAGGAAAAATCATTGCTTCCTCATGTGTATAAAAAACACTTGTATCTACGCCAAATTGATTAGACATCTTATTCTTTCTTATTATTACGATAATGCATCATACGCAGAGAAAGAAAAAATTTCAACAAAAATATGAAAAATTAATTACGCCTATATAAAAATGATACATAGCCAAGCCCTGCAAAAAAACCTCCTAAATGAGCCGCCCACGCAACATCATTCACTTCACCAGGAACGCCGACCACTCCAATAAAAATTGAAAGCCCAACCCACAGCAAAATAAAAGGCTTAATCGAAACATTTTCTCCAAGCGCTCCTCTTTTTTGTAAAAGCACTAAAACAACGCCAAACAAGGCCGATATTGCACCACTTGCCCCGATCATTGGTATTGTTGAAAAGGGGTTTATTATAAATTGACATGCCGCTCCAGCCAAAGCCCCTATAAAATAAGAGATCAAAAACTTTCGCGCACCTAACATCCGTTCAACTCCTGCTCCAAAAGCCAGAAGCATTAAAACATTCATCCCTAAATGCAACCAACTACCATGAAGGAAACTATGTGTCAGAGGGGATATCAAGGTTAACACTCCGAAATGATCTATATTTGTAAAATCTGCAGGGATTAAAGAAAAATGCTCAATCAACCAATAATCGACCTCTTGCCCCATAAAATATTGAGCACAATAAATAACGACCAATCCTAAAGAGATATATTTTGTTAAAGGAGGGGCATTAAAGATTGGTGGGTTCGTACGTCTTTTCTTTTCTTTCTCGCGACGCTTTAAACGCTCATATTCTAATCGAATAATATTTTCTTCTTCTTCATTCATATAAATATGTTTGAAATATTCTAGACATTCGGTCAAGATATAATTTATAAGATTAAGTAGAAAGCGAGCGCCCAACTACGATGAATAAATTTTATAGCCTTTTATGCTTAACAATAATTTCTTTAGCTTCTGTGCAAGCTTGGGCAAATGATCCATATGCTGCTCAAAAAGCCTATTTTCAAGAAGCACAAAATAGAGCCGCTAATCAAACAGCCGACAACCTTGTAGATGAAGGTGTAGATCGCCTAGATTCTCTCTTGAATGATGGTTCTCTTGAGGGCCTGTCCGAAACCAATAAAAGAAAAGTCCGCAAAGTTTTACAAGAGAGATCTCTCGTAAATGGTGTTCAAGGACGCTATATGCCAAAAAAAGTCTGGGAAGATGATGTCGATAATGAGGCAGGTGTTAACCTCCTGAAGAAAAGCGATAGCCGTGTTTTATCACGAGATGCCCAAGGCAAAATATCGGCTCCTAAAAAAACATGGAATAACCAATAAGGTATCTTACTTTTATTTTTCACTTTATAAACCAATCATGATAGTTTGAAATCATGGAATTGGATTTAGCTACACTTTTGATAATGATTTTTGCCATGATTGGCGTTGGCTTAAGTGCTGGCTTATTATCTGGTATCTTTGGGCTTGGGGGCGGTATTATTCTGGTTCCTGCTTTATATTATCTTTTTCAATTTTTACATTATAGCGACTCACTGGCGATGCATTTAGCGGTTGCAACCTCTCTTGCACTCAGTGTTCCTGCAACTTATTTTTCGTTCAGATCGCATTTAAAAAAAGAGTCCGTTGATGTAAAGCTCCTTAAAAGTTGGGGCATAACGATCACATTTGGAGTCTTTCTAGGCGCTTATATAAGCACACTTATTGGGGGTGCTCTTATTCTAAAAATCTTTGCGGTTTACCTCATTTTAGTAGCCATCTTTATGGCACAGGGGAAAGAACATAAGCCTCTTTTCGACAACTTCCCGAAAGAACCGTGGCGTGGCATGAGTGGGCTCGTTATTGGAAGCTTATCAAGCTTACTCGGCATTGGTGGAGGTACTTTAACCGTTCCTAAAATGACGATGTTTGGCATTCCTATGCGTCAAGCTGTTGGCACGGCATCTGCTCTTTCCTGCCTTGCCTGTATCTTAGGGGTTGTCAGTCATATCACAACAGGTCTTTTAAATAATGTGCATGAAGCTTATGCGATTGGCTATGTGAATTGGCTTGCTTTTCTCGTCATTGCCCCGTTAAGCATTGTTTCTGCAAAAATGGGGGCCAAACTTGTGCATAAAATAGATGCCAATCAGTTAAGACGTTATTTTGCTCTTATTCTCTTACTTGTTTCAGCTAAACTTTTGAATGATATTTACCATGTCATTCAAATATAGACTTTCTTAAAAAGCCATGGCACACTATGTTTCATGGCAGTATTACATTCAAAAATAAAACCCGAAGACGCAGAATTTCAAAAAAACAAAGACGCTATGAAAGCGCTTGTTGAAGATCTTAAACAAAAGACAGCAACAATTGCCCTAGGTGGCTCTGAAAAAGCACGAGAAAAACATACTCAGCGTGGAAAACTATTGGTACGCGATCGTATCCAAACCTTAATAGATCAAGGAACCCCTTTTCTAGAGCTTTCAACCTTTGCAGCTTATGAAACATATGAAGAAACGGTGCCTGCTGCAGGTATTATTACAGGTATTGGTCAAGTATCGGGTACAAATTGTATGATTGTTGCCAATGATGCAACGGTTAAAGGAGGAACATACTTTCCCCTCACGGTAAAAAAACACCTAAGAGCACAAGAAGTTGCAGAAGAAAACAATCTTCCTTGTATTTATTTAGTAGATAGTGGAGGCGCTTATTTACCGATGCAAGATGAAGTTTTCCCAGATAAAGACGATTTTGGGCGTATTTTCTTTAATCAAGCAACCCTTTCTTCAAAAGATATTCCCCAGCTTGCAGCTGTCTTAGGTTCTTGTACCGCGGGAGGCGCCTACATTCCTGCAATGGCAGATGAATCTATTATCGTGAAAGAACAAGGGACTATTTTTTTGGGAGGACCTCCCCTCGTTAAGGCTGCAACAGGTGAAGAAGTATCCGCAGAAGATCTTGGTGGCGCTGATATTCACTGTAAAATATCTGGTGTTACAGACCATTATGCCCTATCGGATAAGGATGCTTTAGCAAAAATGCGTGCCATTGTTGCAGGTTTATCTATAAAAAAACCAGAAACGCCTTTTGCCACAAAAGAAACAAAAGAACCTCTCTATAATTCTGAAGAGCTTTACGGTATTGTTTCAACGGACTTAAAAAAACCACATGACGTTCGAGAAGTGATTGCTCGTATCTTTGATGGCTCAGAATTTGAAGAATTTAAAGCACAATATGGTACAACTCTTGTCTGTGGTTTTGCCCATCTCTATGGCATTCCAGTTGGGATTGTTGCTAATAATGGTATTTTATTTTCTGAAAGTGCCTTAAAAGGTGCACATTTCGTAGAGCTTTGTGCGAAACGTAAAATTCCTCTTATCTTTTTACAAAACATCACAGGCTTTATGGTAGGCAGTAAGTATGAGGCTGGTGGCATTGCCAAAGATGGTGCAAAATTCGTCACAGCTGTTTCTTGTACAAAAGTGCCTAAAATCACAATGGTGATTGGTGGCTCTTTTGGCGCTGGGAATTACGGTATGTGTGGTCGTGCTTTCGCACCACGTTTTTTATGGATGTGGCCGAATGCGCGTATCTCTGTTATGGGCGGTGAACAAGCCGCCAATGTTCTAGCGCAAGTACGACAAGACCAATTAAGCGCAAAAGGGGAAACATGGTCTGAAGCTGACCAAGAAAAATTCAAAAAACCCCTGAGAGATCAATATGAAACACAAGGTCACCCCTATTATGCATCTGCACGTCTATGGGATGATGGCATTATTGATCCAAAAGATAGTCGCCGCGTTTTGGGGTTAAGCTTAACAGCGGCTTTGAACGCAGAAATCGAAGACACCAAATTTGGCATTTTTAGAATGTAGGACCAATCATGAGCGAAATTCTCCTTTCATCTTTAACGCAAGACGGCATTTTAACACTGACCTTAAATAGACCAGAGGTTCACAATGCTTTTAACGAAGATATGATTGCTGCCCTTACCACCCAATTCCAACAAGCTGGTAATAATCCAGACGTAAAACTTATCATTTTAAAAGCCAATGGTGAGAGCTTTTCTGCAGGTGCTGATCTAAATTGGATGAAACGCGCGGCTTCTTTTACTGAAGAAGAAAATATCGAGGATGCAGCTAAACTTCATGATATGCTGGAAACCATAGACACCTGTCCTAAACCTGTTATCGGCGTGATCCATGGGGCTTGTTATGGTGGCGGTGTGGGCTTAACGTCTGTATGCGACATCACAATTGGCTGTGAAAAAACACTTTTCTGTTTATCTGAAGTAAAGCTTGGTCTTATTCCAGCAGTTATTGCCCCCTTTGTTATGAAGACAATTGGTGCAAAGACTTTCCGCCATTTAAGCCTGAGCGCTGAAGCCATATCGGGCGAGCAAGCCCTAACAGCTGGTTTTATTACCCATTTCACCACTGATTTAAAAGAAACGACAGCTTTTTTAACAAAGCTTTGCTTAAAGGGATCACTTCAAGCGCAAGCCCACATTAAAAGCCTTATTCGCGCCCTAGAAACGGAGAACACCCCAAAAGCGATCACAACCAAAGCCATTGCAAAGGCGCGTGCCTCAAAAGATGGACAAGAAGGCATCGCCGCTTTCCTCAATAAAAACAAATAGTTTCCATATTTTTAATTGACATATTAAGCAGCCTTCTTTATAGTCAGCTCCTGTAATTATATTATAAGGAGATTAGCAATGGTGTTTGCAGACGGATATGAGCCAGACGATGTAATCCCATCACCCAAAAAGGCTGATGATAACGCATTAAATGAACACGATCGTGAATTATTGTTGGATATTTTCAACAGCTTTGCCGAGCGCTTTAACCATGTGGAAGAAACAAAAGCCTATATTGAATCCTTCATAGCCTGTGTCAATAAACTAAAGCCAAATACGCTCAAACTCACCGATGAAAAACCTTTTCACGTCCTTTCATTAACACACACACCTTTCCCTATATATGCATCTTTAAACAAAGAAACTGGGAACCTACATATTAATAGTGAACGACATTCAAGTGCTGGACGCCTTTTGACCGATATAGCCCTAGAAGAAACAGATGTGTGTTTTACCGCTTCGTCTGGTTCTAGCAAAATTCCAGATCACGCTTTAATCAGTAAAAATCATATTATAGCCGCCCAAGATAATCACTCTGTAGTCACCCCTCATAATGGAGTATCTGTATTAATGGTTCCCGCCCACAGAGCGATCCCGATTTTAAAGAAAATTTTTGCTTATTATCTAAGTAGTATGAATCTTTCCCCTGAGATTAAAACATCGAGTATGCAACTCGCAAAAAACAAAGGACATATGTAATGACATCATACCATTCACAAGACCGCTTTTTACAAAGCCTTTTTGATACGGTTTCACAACAACATCTCTATATTGATGAGGTAACAGCTTTCATAAAAACATTCATAAATTCTCTTGATACACATCCAAAAACGAAAGGGTTGGCTGAGGAATATATTGAATGTGAATTCTTCAAATTTCATGAAGATGATGGATATTGCTCTTATGATATCTCAGAAATTAGCGATGATGATGACATCGTGGAAATACAAATGGGTCTCGAATTTCAAAATAATGAAGGTAATTATCATATTTGTGTTAATGTAAATAAAACATCGAACGCCATTTTTATATACTCACATGATGATCGTTCTTTTGAAGGACAGTTTCATCTAGGACATTTAGCACTTCGCACCCAAGATATCGTTTTTTCAGAAGAAAACTACATCGCTCCTAATTATTATATATCCCAACCCAATTCGATCTTAGCTAATATGCGCGAGGATGCTGCCGTCAAAGATAAAGGCGTACATTCCCTTTCCGTTCCACCGCACAGGGGTATCGAAATATTAAAACCCCTCTTTGCGAGTGTTCTAACGAATTGTAACTTAGCAACAACTTTCCATCCAAAACATAGGCTTTAATATCATGGAACCAGAACAACTCGATTCACTTTTTAATTGCATGGCAGAAGATTTTTATCATTTTAATAAAACTCAAAGCTTTATTTTTGATTTTATTAAATGGTGTAATGAACATCGATTTGAAGGTATTGAGTTTACTAAAAATAATGGCACAGAAAAAACTGATAAAAAAGACGGTTCTCTTACCCTAGAGATCGCTCTGTATGGCACAGATAAAGAACCACAAATTCTTACATGTGAGTTATATAAATATACTGGGCATCTATTCATAACGACAGACTCAGGTTCACCAAGAAAATTACTTCAACATATTGCTTTTTCGAGTCAAAATATCTCTTATACGGCTTCAGGATCATCTTATTTACCTGACCATCATCTCCATGAATCAGAAAATATTGTGGCTTGTCACGGACGCTTAGAGAATGGAACTTGGCATATTGTTGTTCCACCGCAACGTACCATTGAAATTCTAACAAAAGTGTTTTCTGGTTGGTTACGTAATCGTGGCTATGCTCAAGATCGATTTGAAAGGGCAATCAACACTGTTGCTGAGAAGAAAAAAATCAATAGATCAGCCACCCCGCGTTAAACGCAGCTTCATTAAAGATTCGACTAAAATTTCATGCCCTTTTTCGGATAAAATCGATTCAGGATGAAATTGTACACCCATAAAGTGATCCCCTTGCATTGCAAGAACACGCCCCTGTTCATCACAATCAAATGAAACGCGCCTATCAATCTTACTTTTTATTGGTGAAAATGAATTATAAAAACCAAGCGCATAATTACGCCCGAATACTGGCACAATGGCTTGAACACCTTGTGTATTTTGATCTTGCAACGTAACGTCTAACCCTAAATATTTTGCGATCGCTTGATGACCAAGGCACACACCCATCATCAAGGCATTTTGTGCAAATAGATGGGATACAATCTTGTTTAAGCGTGCCATTCTTGGGTTCTTGAGATCATTTACATCCCCCGGCCCTGGACCAATAAGTGTAATAACAGCTTTATGCTTATCTTTATCATAGTCGAATGTATCAACCACATGGACATGACATCCTTGATATTTTAATAAATGTGCTACCATATAAGCAAAATCATCTTCATTATTAATGATTGTAATCTTTAACCCTTTTAATAATTGAGAGGGCTTTATTGGTGTTTGTTGCTGGCACCAGAAATGAGATAGATTTTTATTACGCTGTTCTAAAACAGGGGTTAATTCTTGCTTTAACGCTTCATCCAAGACGGGAGCAAAGCGTGCTTCTTGTCCTGCTAGAATATTTAAAACCCCTTGCGCCTTCGCAAGTGTTTCTTTCATTTCGCTCTCAGGGTCAGAATCTCTGACAACGCCCGCCCCTGCTTGCACACAAAATGTCTTATCTTTGAATATTTCAATACCACGAATAAAAATGGAACAATCTAGGCAATCTGTTGCACCATCATAAACACCTATTTCACCACCATAATAACGGCGGCTCTCTTCTTCATAACGAGCAATAATCCGTGCAGCACTTTCAAGAGGGCCCCCAACAAGCGTTGGCGCATGACATGACCGTCTTAAGGCTTGAAGCGCAGAAATGCCTTTTTTCCCTTTTAGCTTATATTCTGTATGTATAACAGCGCCAACCTCTCTTAAGAAAGGACCTTCTATCCGCCCACCATCAGGGCAAATAGTCCCCATCATCTTGACTTCTTCATCAACCACTTGGAATAATTCATTAATCTCTTTCGGATCACTCAAGAAATCAATCAAATCTTCTTTTAAGCTTTTTTGATATCCCCATTTTCTAAATGTTCCCGCAATTGGCATCATCGTTGCATTTTCTGCATCAATCGCAAGATGGCATTCAGGTGTGGCTGCTAACAAATAATGTGGATCATGATCGTTCATTTTATGGGCAAAAAACACTGTCTTATATTGCCCACCTGTTTTGGACATTCGATAAAAAAGATTTACAAGATGAGCGAGAGAAAGGTCTTCAAAACACCCTTTAAAAGAACGAGATAGAACAATCTGTGTCGCATCTCCTTGAGCAATATGTTCTTGTTGAAGTTGTTTGACTAAAGCTTCAAATTTTTGATCAGAAAGTGACGTTGTTATATCCCCAGCGACTTTGATAATTGATGAACTAACAGCATCAAAATCTTCTTTATTCAAGGGAATTATTTGATCAATCGCTAATGCTAAAACAGGCTCCCCCCCCAGTGCTTCACATCCTTTTTCTTTAATCACATGAAAAGGCAGTGCAAAGAAAACCTGTTTTCCTGTTTCTTGATACAAAGATGACACATCATCTATAGATTGAAGATATCTTGGTGTTCCCAAATATAAATAATAGTTTCCTTCTGCTTCTACAAAAGCAAAAGAGCTCTGATCTTCCTCTAATTTTTTTAATAGATCTTTCATAAAATTCATTTATGCATGAATAATGCTTTTTTTCAAACAGCTTTCGCAATAAACTAAAGATCATGAAAAAAATAAAAAAGATATTAATAGCAAATAGGGGGGAAATCGCGTGTCGCGTGATGCACACTGCTAAATCCTTAAATATTAAAACTGTGGCTGTTTACGCAAGTGCGGATGCAGATAGTCGTCATGTACGCCTTGCTGATGAGGCTTATGACCTTGGCGCTGCGCCTGCAGTCGAGAGCTACCTAAACCAAGACAAATTAATAGAAGCTTGTAAAAAACACGCTGTAGATGCTGTTCATCCTGGTTACGGCTTCTTATCTGAAAACACTGATTTTGCTAAACGCTTAGAAAAAGAAGATATTATTTTTATAGGGCCTAAAGCACATTCTATTGATGCGATGGGTGATAAATCTAAAGCCAAAGCGCTAATGGAAAAAGCCAAAGTCCCCCTTGTGCCTGGTTATCACGGCGAAGCACAAGATGAAAAAACACTTTTAAAAGCCGCTCAACAGATTGGCTTTCCTGTTTTACTTAAAGCCTCTGCTGGAGGTGGCGGTAAAGGTATGAAAGTCGCAGAAAGTGAAAAAGACTTTAGTGATGCACTCGCAAGTGCCAAACGTGAAGCGATCAATGCTTTTGGCAATGATCATATGCTAATTGAAAAATATTTAACAAAACCGCGCCATATTGAAGTGCAAATTTTTGCAGATCAACAAGGCAATACACTTCACCTATTTGAGCGTGATTGTTCCCTTCAAAGACGTCATCAAAAAGTCATAGAAGAAGCTCCTGCTTTTAACATGACCGATAAACTTCGTGAGAAACTTGGCCAAGCCGCTATAAATGCCGCCAAGGCAGTTGATTATCAAGGCGCTGGTACCGTTGAGTTCTTGCTCGATAGTGATGGCTCTTTCTATTTCATGGAAATGAATACACGTCTTCAAGTTGAACATCCTGTCACCGAAGAAATCACAGGACAAGATCTTGTTGAATGGCAAATCCGTGTTGCAGAAGGTAATCCTCTTCCTCTCAGCCAGAACGATCTCAAGATTAAAGGACACGCTGTTGAGGTGCGCCTATATGCAGAAGATCCTCAAGATAGTTTCTTACCACAAGCCGGAAAAATAACACATTTCATCACTCCGATTAATGCGCGTGTTGAAACAAGTCTTGATGATGTCTATTCATGGGATCAAGGACGCCCAGAGCAAGTTTCGATTTTTTATGACCCTATGATTGCCAAAATCATTACACATGGATCAACACGTGAAGAAGCCATTGATGCAATGATTACAGCCCTCAAGGAAACTGAAATTTGTGGTATTAAGACAAACAGAGATTTTCTATTAAAATGCCTAGAAAATGAACATTTCCAAAAAGGAGAGATCTCTACAAAATTTATTGATACCTCCTTAGACATCTTGTTAGAAAAACCAGCACTGCCTCTTTCAAAAGAAATAGTTGGAAAGATTGCGGCATGCTTCTTATATGCTGGATTAGATCATAGTCAAACTGAAACACCTTGGGGAACGCTTGATAGCTGGGGTCTTAATACGCCCTCTCACCTTGTTTATCGTCTTGATGATAAAACTATTGATGTGCTCGCTCTTGATTTTTCAATCACACATATGGGTGACAATATCCATCACCTTACACTTGAAGGTGAGAGCTATGTCTTTAGAGGTGTTCACACATTAGGAGCAATTACGCTTTTTATAGAAGGAGATGTCTATACCGTTGCTTGGGACAATCCACAAAGTTTAGATAGCACTCAAAAAGCGGGAACAGATTCAGGATTTAGTGCACCGATGCCTGCGAAAATTACAAAAGTATTTGTTTCTCAAGGTGAAAAGGTCATGATGGGAGATAAATTACTTGTTCTAGAAGCGATGAAAATGGAACATACGATTAAAGCGCCTGCCAATGGCCTAATTGAAAAAATTGATGTGACTGAAGGACAACAAGTTGATGAAGGATTTATTCTTCTAGATTTTAGGGAAGATACAGCATGAGTGACTTTGTAAAAATTGTTGAAGTTGGGCCTCGCGATGGGTTACAAAATGAGGCCAAAATCGTGGATTTTGATACAAAGAAAACGCTTATCGAACGCTTAAACACAACAGGATTGTCAGAAATAGAAATGGGAGCATTTGTGTCGCCTAAATGGGTACCACAAATGGCTGATAGTGGTCGCTTATTTCAAGCAGTACAAAAACAAAACACCATTAACTATCCAATGCTTGTCCCCAATGAAAAAGGATTGGATCTTGCCTTAGCAGCAGGTGTGACACATATTGCTTTATTCACAGCAGCAAGTGATGCTTTCACTCAAAAAAATATCAATTGCACCATTGAGGAAAGCTTTGATCGTTTTAAACCCGTTATTAAAAAAGCGTTAGACGAAAAAGTAAAAATTCGCGGCTATTTATCAACCGTTGTCGCATGCCCCTATGCAGGTAAAATTGACCCTAAAATCGTGGCTGAGCACGCTAAACGCTTTATGGATATGGGGATTTATGAAATTTCACTTGGAGATACAATTGGTGTTGCCACTCCAAAAGATATCGACTCTTTACTTTCAGTTATTTTAAAAGATATAAAGTCACCTCAAATTGCCCTCCATCTTCATGATACCTATGGGCAAGCACTTGCAAATATCTTGCGTGGGCTACAAATGGGTGTTCAAACATTTGACTCAAGTATAGCAGGTTTGGGAGGATGTCCCTATGCCAAAGGCGCTTCAGGCAATGTTGCAACAGAAGACGTTGTTTATATGCTTCACGGAATGGGTTACAAAACAGGTCTGGATTTAGATCAATTAATCGAAATAAGTCAGTGGATTAGCCAAAAACTTGACCGTGAAAACGGCTCAAAAATCTCAAAAGCAAGACACCCTCAAAACAAGCCATAACAAAATAAGCCGCCCACAAGGACGGCTTAACTTAGAAATTCCCCAATTTCGTTTTTTGACTTCGACTCTCAAAACTTTAATAGCGAGGATGGTAACCACTGTAAAACTCTCTAAAACACACACACGAGGAGTTCATCACCATATATATAAAGTTTTACATAATTTTTACATGAAGTCAATATAAATTTTATATGTATTCTATTTTGTTAACCTTTTCTTTAATAAAAAAACACAAAAACACGATTAAAATATTGCGCTAAAGCCTGATAAACCCTAGAATTAAATAAAAAAATAGGTAATTTCATGTTCAATCAATTATTAAAGAGAGAAAAAAGCTGTGGCTCAAGCTTCACTGAAAGTTTGAAAGCATTTGCCTATGCTAACCCTCTTTATAATTTGACGTTGAAAACCAAAAAGCATTTAAGCCTTAATTATGTGCCAAATGATCTATGGCCGGGTGATGCTGAACATGGTATGGCGTTAATCAATAACCAATATCATTTTGCTGGTATCACGCGTACAAGTTCTGTACCACCTTGGTCGTTAGAGGAACGCGACCTTGTTTGGGAAGATACCCTTCATTCTTTTACGTGGTTACGCGATTTGAAAAGCGTTGGCGGTGATGCTGGGCGTCGCAAAGCTCGTATGATGATCACAGATTGGATCCGAGAATACGGCTATTGGAATAAAATCGCGTGGCAACCAGCGACCCTTGCCAGACGTATTTGTGCTTGGGTTTATTTTTATAATTTTGGCGGTGCTAATGCGGATGAGGTTTTCAAAGAAAAATTCACGGAAACACTTGCTGCCCAAGCAAAACATCTGCTCCGCGTTTTTCCAGGATCGCTAAATGGTGTAGAGCGTTTACAAGCGACAAAAGCGCTTTTATTAACCCATATTTGCTTAACCATTTCATCTGTTTCAGAAGATCGTATCCAACACCTTATTGAAACAGAGGCAAGCAATCAAATTTGGCAAGACGGCATGCATATAAGTCGTAACCCAATCCAACATACTTATGCTTTAATGGATTTGATCGATATTCGAGTCTTACTTAAAAGCGCCGACGTGCCTGTTCCAAACAGTTTAAATTCAATCATTGATAAGATGGCTGCTGCTTTAAAATTCATGCGCCATGGTGATGGAAAACTGCCTATCTTTGCCGGTTCACATGAGGCAAGCGAGCTTCTCTTAGATACGGTGTTAACAAATGCGCTCTATAAAGGAAAACCTGCCCAAAGCCTAAAACAATCTGGTTATTCTAAGAAAACATTAGGACGCGCGACTTTATTTATTGATATTGGACCAGAAGGGCCCGATATTAAAAATTGGAAAAGCCCTGGTGCAATTGAGTTTTCAATGGGAAAACAACGTATCTTTGTTAATTGTGGTACTACAAGTTATCCGAGCAAGTACTCACCTCACATGGACCGTACCGTTGCTTTTTCAACACTTTCCTTACAAGAAAAATCTGTCGATTTTTCAAACTATGAACAACTCGATTTAGAACCGAGGCGCTCTCATGTCCAAGAGGATGTCGCTTCTTACTTGTTGGAATTATCTCATGCTGGTTATTTAAAAGGCTTAGAAACCATCCATCATCGCCGTATCTATCTAAGTCAGAATGGTGAAGATCTCCGCGGTGAAGATATTTTATCAGGTCCTGCTGGTCTTGAATATGCGCTCCGCTTTCATTTACACCCTTCAATCAAAGCTTCTATTATCCAAGATGGGTATGAAATTCTCCTACAACCAGCCAAGGGCGCTGGTTTCCGTTTTTTGGCTGGAGGTCATAGAATGACCTTAGAAGAAAGCATCTATTTCGGCGATGGTGAAACCTTTAGAAAAACCCAACAAATTGTACTTGAAGGTCAAACTATCCCTGATACAACAGCTCTTCAATGGGCGTTACAACGCGAAGCAAAAGCTTAAAAAATTATCAATAAAATACTTTTGTTCTTTTTTTGTTCTGATATACTTACATTAGAAAATAAGGATTTATACTCATGGCAAAAGCTAAAAAATCATATGTTTGTAATGCGTGTGGCTCTGTGACACCTAAATGGTCTGGACAATGTTCTAGCTGTGAAGAGTGGGACACAATTACCGAAGAACTAGAACAAATCGGTTCCACACCAAAAGGGCTTTCTTCAGGTAAAGGCAATGTCATTGATTTTGTCTCTTTAAAAGGACAAGCACAAAAAGAACCCAGAATTGCGACAGGGTCTTCAGAACTTGACCGAGTGAGTGGTGGCGGCCTTGTGCCTGGATCTGCGATTTTAATTGGTGGAGACCCAGGGATTGGGAAATCAACACTTCTTCTTCAAACAGTCTGCCGCTTAGCCGATCGAGGCTTAAAATGTCGCTATATTTCTGGAGAGGAGGCTGTTGATCAAATTCGTTTACGCGCATCAAGGATGCAGCTGGAAAATGCGCCTGTCGATTTAGCTTCTGCAACTTCTGTACGTGATATCTTAACATCGCTCGACCAAAACCCATGCGATCTCGTTGTTATTGACTCAATTCAAACCATGTATATTGATAATATTGATAGCGCGCCAGGTACTGTTGCCCAAGTACGCGCCTGTTCTCAAGAGCTTATTCGTTATGCGAAACGTAAAAATGTCATCATGATGATCGTTGGACATGTCACAAAAGAAGGCATGATCGCAGGCCCTCGCGTCTTAGAGCATATGGTTGATACTGTTTTATATTTTGAAGGTGATCGTGGCCATCAATTTAGAATTCTACGTGCTGTTAAAAACCGTTTTGGTGCCACAGATGAAATTGGCGTGTTTGAAATGACACATGAAGGCCTCATGGAAGTTTTAAACCCTTCTGAAATCTTTTTATCTGAACGCCGCGAGAATGTTTCTGGCTCTGCTGTTTTAGCCGGTATGGAAGGAACACGTCCTGTCCTTGTTGAAATCCAAGCACTTGTTGTGCCAACCAGTTTTGCAACACCTAGACGTGCCGTTATTGGATGGGACTCTAATCGTCTTGCGATGGTGCTTGCTGTTTTAGAAGCACGTTGCGGTGTCCGCCTATCAGGACATGATGTCTATCTCAATATTGCTGGAGGCCTCAGATTATCAGAGCCTGCTGCTGATTTAGCTGTCGCCGCGGCCATCATCAGTGCCGCAAAAGAAAGTACATTAAACGGAAAAACAATCTTTTTCGGTGAGATTGGTTTAGCCGGAGAAATACGTGGCGTTGGCGCTATGCCTTCCAGATTAAAAGAAGCTGAAAAACTTGGTTTTGAACGCGCCATTATGCCTCCTTTGTCAAAAAAGAATACAAAAGACACTTCTGGTATCGCATTAACAGAGCTCAATGATCTACGAGAATTATTGCCCTTAATCGCTGATTTCGACTAGATCTCTGATACAAAAAACTATTTGTTGATACAAAGTTTCTCATTTGCTATCATCTCCGCAATAATAACAATAAATAGCAATATGGGAGAAAACAAATGGAAAAGAAGGGATATATCTCTTTACTTCAAAAAGCACGCGAATCCGAAAAAGAAAAACAAGGTATTGATCGTGCCGTTACATTTATCGAAACAACACGAGAAGAAAAATTACATGATGCTCTTATTTTGTTAAAAGATCATCTTGCCCTCATTCCTGAAACTAGCAGAAAAGTTGCCACCGAAGAGGTTTTAAAAACCTTATCAGGCAAAAAACCTCCGCTTGGTCTTGCGAAATTAGCCCCTACATTTGGAAAACATTACCTTTTGGGAAGTTTAAGCCTTTCATGGGCCATGGCTGTGAAACATAATAGACGCGCATACCGCCTCACAGAAAGTGCCTTTAATATCGGCTCTGTTTTAAAACGTTTAGACAGGAAGATGTTGCGTTCTGCGCTTAATTTACCTGCGCGTGAGGCGATAGGAACACTCGCTTATCTCAAAGAAATTCTCTTTTCGTCTGATCTTAAAAAAATCAAAGACAATATTCCAAAAGGAAACGGAGAGCCTATTTACATTATCCGTGGCTGGACAGCTCACCCTTTCTTTTATAGATCCCTTGCCAAAAACCTTAGAAAACATGGATATCATGTCAAAATTGAAAAAGCAAAGACGGCTGCTGACTTACTTAATTTCAATACAGGAACATCTATTAATAAGCTTGAACAGATGAAAGATGATATTCAAGCCTTGCGTGCCAAAACAGGCAAGCCTGTAACCGTTGTTGGTCACAGTCACGGTGGCATGATGTCGTTCTTATCTGCAAATGAATGCGCAGAGGATGTGAAACAAATCATTACCCTTGGCGGTGTTGTTGGTCCAAATGGGCCTTTCTTTGATAAAAAGGTTGATTATTTAAGATGCCTCTATGAATGTTCAAAAGGACAACCAAGTATAGCCCAAGAACATCTAGAGATAATCCGTGATATTATTTTAGAATTCCCAGAAAATCACCCTCATATCAATATTACGCATATTGCTTCACGCCTTGATGGGTTTGTGAATTATAAAACAGCAACAGGCAATGACACATTTGACAATGTTGATAATATTCATATCAATATGGCACATATTTTAATGCAACGATCGCCTCTTGTGGAGACACTCGTATTAGCGCGTATGGCAAATATGGATGTGCAAATGGATTATACAGGCAAGTGGCAATTACAAGAGCCAGAGAAGCGTCAAAAGAAAGCCCCTAAAATACGTCCTGTGTAAGGAAATCTTTAGTCTTTTTTAAACCTCGTTTCATGCGCTCTTGGCGTCGGTAATATGCTTGTACAGATTTTTCAAACGCTGTGACATTATCAGGATGCATAACAGCGGCCATATCGGCATTTCCAGTTTTTATAATTTTTTGTAATTCTGATAAAACAATCTCTCTCGCGTTACGTGCTTTTTGATTATCAGAAAATAAGAAAGAAAGACTTTTTTCTGTTTTGCTTGTTAACACAGCTCTCAAATAATGGGAGGGCTGTTTAACAAGATGGACACCTTGTTCCAATGTTTCTTTCGGCATATATTCATGTGCATATTTTATCTGTTGTTCTAAGAAATCAGGATCAAAACTTAGTCGATTAAAGTTCTTATAAAAATGCTGTGCTAAGGGATGAGTATGATCAACTAATCTAAAAATAGCAAACCCTGCCAATGTCGAAAAATAAAACCCAGTAATATCAGCCCCATACTCTTTATCCTTTTGTTTTAAACGTTCTTGGGCATCTTCAAGACCATCAAATAAGTGCGTGATCATTTGTGTCAGCTTCTCTCCAACGGGCCCATCATGTAAATAATGATTATATAAAACAGAGTGAGCAAACATCACAAAATACTCATAAGACCCTGTATTTGTATTCCCAGATGTCCAATCCCTATCTTGCAAGCCTGATAATTGACGATAAACGGCAAATAGCTCTCTATTCCCATGCTTATGCCCAACTAATGTTTTTTCCTTAAAGTGAGGTAGAAATATAGGATTTAAATATGGCATTGTTAGCTGATGTAAATAATCATGATTTGCGCAAGAAAACACCTCTTGCAAAGGCGTTAAAATTGCTTCCAGATCAATAGTATCTGATAATTGTGCGATACCATGATGTATTTGTATTAAAGGAAAACAATATTTATGCGCTAAAGAAACCTTAGTATCCTCAATGATATATTTATCTTTTGTGTTCACAAGTAAAAAACTAAAAGATGCCGATAGGCTCAGATAATTTTCTAATCGAACACAAGGCACAGAATTTCCAGAAACTTCAAAGTGATGAGCATCATCAATTTTTGTCTGGACAAGCTCAGCCTCTGAAACAACGATAGGCTTTTGAAAAATTGTAGCTTGGAAAGCTGTAGCTACCTTTTCAAAGAGTTTTTTCAGACTCTCACTTTCCAAAAACTTCTTATTCTTTTTCTTTCCTTTTTTGCCTTTATAACGATTATGCGTATGTAATGCCTGCCACACATCTTCTAAATCATCTATTTGTGCCTGTGTTGCTGTTTCAAATGCGCCCTTTTTTAAAAAAGCATTAAACGCCGAAATGCGGTTACGTCTTTCTCTTGTAGGAACACCAACAAGATTGGGGGATAAGATATCTAAAGGTGTTTGTTCATTCATGATGGTCTTACCTTTTGCTTTGCTCTTGCATAAGTAAAATCTTTTTCAATTGCTGTAAACATTTCATGCGATAGATCCATAATTTGCGTACGCGCTTTAACAGCCCCCTCATGATCGCTATGGATATAACCTATATTCTTTTCTAAAAGATCGGAAACAAAGCCATTTAAATAGGTAACGGCTGTAAGCTCTTCTCCCTCATAAGAAATATCAGAATTTCTTTTTTCACTTTGTTGTTTACAAAAATCAGCTTCCAAGGGTAACTGTGCTAATTGTTCATCCAAATACATCATTAAAGGGTGGTCAAATGGGACAAGACGCACAATATTCGTTTTCATGATTACAGAAAAATAAAACCCAAATAATTGATCTTGTTCTCTGTAACCATACAAAGCGCATTTTTTCATGGCTCCTTTGATCCCTGCCACACATACATCAATTGCTTGATACATTTGTATCCCCTGCTCTCCTTCATAAAGATGGTTTTGATATAAATGCGCATGCATAAAAGCGGCATTATATTCATAGCTATCATACCCAAGACCATCAGGTGAGAGAAATGCCCAAGCCCCCTCCGAACTTTGTTTGTGACGAACGACATCACCATAATAAGCTTCACTATCACACTCTTCAGGATCAGAGAACCAACCCACTTTGTGAGCTTGTGCATAAGGTGTTTGATTAAAATAAATGATATTCATTCCATCGCCGAAATAAGGGATCATAAGACGCCCTGATATTTGATGGTAATAATCATGATTAGCGATGGTAATGAGTGTTTTTAAACCATCCATAACGGCATCAATATCTTCTAAATTTAAATTTCTTGTTAAGTCAGGATCGATATGTACAACAGGAACCGCTACAATATTTTTATGATCCTCATGATCTGGATATGTTGCCCTTATGAAATAAAAATCACTTCTATAATTATGTTCATCCCCATAAGCACAAATTGAACCATCCAAATTCACATCCATACGAGATATTTGCCATTCTTTCTGCTGTTTTGCATCTGGAAAATACTCACGCAAGGCGATTGTAAACCAATCGGCTCTATAGCAATCTGTAATAATTGGTTGCTGTGTTTGAACAACTCTTAGTAAATCTGATGATTCATTAAAAAGCTGATTCATTGAAACGCTATCTAATTTAGAATTTGGATTGACAGAGTAAGCTTTGCCAAAAGCTTGCCACACGAGCTTTAAATCATCACATTGTATCTGAGAAATCGCAGTACGCGCATTCTTAGCCAAGAAGTCAATAAATAAATAGACTTTATCAACAGATGTTTTATCTCTCTGTAACAGAGTTGGAGCGAGTCTCTCTAAGCTATTTTCTTTTTGACCCATCTGCCCTTTTTCCTTCTTAAAAATAATGACACAGATCTTAACAAAAAACATAAGTTATGTAAAGAAAAAATATTTTTTAAATGAGTGCAAGATGATTTAAACTAAGGCTTCATTCGATTCATTAACAACATTAGGAATGAGAGAAATAGCGTTATGACGCCCATCATTACAGATTGTATTATTATTGTGATCCTTTTGATCTCTGGGATTTTCGCTTTTATGCGCGGATTTATCAAAGAGGTTTTGACGATCTTTAGCCTTCTAGGCTCTGCTGCTGGAAGTTATATTTGGGGACCAAAAGTAACACCTTTTTTCACAGGTGTGGGGATAGATCTTGCTGGTGGAAAAGGTGAACGCATTTGGGGTATGGTGCCACCTGAGATTTTTGGCCTTGTTGCTGGCTATGGTATTGTGTTCGTTGGATTATTCTTAGCGCTCTCTATCCTCTCACACTTCATTGGTAAAATGGCTGAAGATATAGGGCTAGGATCTGTTGATCGCTCCTTAGGGTTTGTCTTTGGGCTCGCACGTGGAATTTTCATACTCGCGCTCCTCAATATTCCCGTGATGTCTTTAATTGAAAAAAATGAGCAACCTCAATGGCTTTCTTCTGCCAAAATGATGACACTGATTGATAAAACATCAACTCTAATCATTAATTCTCAAACATCTCCTGACCCAGATCAATTAGAGGCTTTAAAAGAAAAAATGGACGCCGTTAAAAAGAAACAAGAGGAAGTTGAGAAAGTGATAAAGCAAGGCTATGAGTTACAAGAGCGCAATAACTTAAATGACTTAATTGAGCAAGTTGAATGAAAACATCCCTAACCCTTTGGAATAAAGAAATCAGTAATATTGAGGCAAAACAAAATATTGCTCAAAAAATCGCGGATTATGCTCGCCCAGATGATGTTATTGGCGTTGGTTCTGGTTCAACATCTTACTTAGCACTTTTAGCTCTCATTAAAACTGGAAAACCTTTTACGGTGCATTCAACCTCTTATGAGATTGATTATTTATGCATGGCACATGATATTCCAACAACTGATTTAGCTGTTGATTGGTGTTTCGATGGTGCTGATGAAGTTGATCCAGATGGCAATATGATCAAAGGTCGGGGCGGTGCTATGCTGCGTGAAAAACGTGTCATGCTCGCCTGCCAAGGCCCACGCTTTATCCTAATTGATTCAAGTAAAACTGTTACTCATTTAGGCGAAAAACATACCATTCCTCTAGAAGTGAAAGCGCATAAAATATTTGAAATTGAGCAGGCCTTGAATGAGATTGGCATTGATGACGTTAAACTCCGACTTGCCCATCACAAAGACGGCCCTGTAATTACAGAAAGTGGGCATGTTATTTTGGATATCAAAACAACATTTACAGATGAGAAAAAACTAATGGCTATTGACGGTGTCATTGAAACAGGGTTATTTATAGGCTTCAAGCCTACATTGGTTTTTCCTGAAACACAGTTAGAACGGATTTAAGATATGTATGATTTTAAAAATAAAATCGCTCTTGTAACGGGTGCATCCAGAGGAATTGGATATGCCACAGCCCTCGAACTGGCTCGCGCTGGGTGTCATGTAATCGCGCTTGCCCGAACAGTGGGTGGATTAGAAAAACTAGATGATGAAATTAAAGCTATTGGTGGCACGGCGACCTTAATTCCTTTTGACCTTAAAAAAGATAAAGACTTATTATCTCTAGGACCTCTCATCGCAGATAAGTTTGGACGTCTTGATATTGTCATTGGAAATGCCGCAATTTTAGGGCCTTTGACACCGACAGCTCATCTAAAAGTCAAAGATTTTGACTCTGTTTTATATATGAATTTAACCGTCAACCACAGATTGATTATAACTTTAGACCCCTTACTCCAAGCAAGCCCTGCTGGGCGTGCCGTCTTTGTCACCTCTGGCATTACGGCTCTTGATGCACCTTATTGGGGCGCTTATAGTACGAGTAAAACAGCGCTTGAAAAACTCGTTGAAACATATGCCCTAGAAAACAAAGATAAAGATCTAAAAATCAATCTTTTCGATCCTGGCATTGCCGCCACAGCAATGCGCGCAGAAGCCATGCCAGGTGAGGATCCAAGCACATTAGCAACCCCACAAGAGGTTGCCAAAGCCCTTATTGAATATCTCAGACAAGACAAATTTGAAACAAAAGAAAAACTATATGCATAAAAAAAGCCTCTTAAGTTAAGAGGCTTTTTTACTTATACATTTATCTTAAAATTTAGGGCGGGCATCAGTTGGTTTAAAACCTTGTGGTGCTCCCGCATCATAATCGATATCACAATCGCCGCTTACTTCACGCAGTCGATCTGAGTACTTATCGCGAAAGTTATAACCATCCGAATTACTCTCGCTATTTACCTTACCTGTAGAAAAAGTATCAACAGTCACTTTACCGCCAGAATAACATGTAATACGAGCAGGTGTATCCGTCACCCAATTACCAAATTTAGAGCGACCCGCATCTGTACATCCAGACAAAACCGCCGCACCAGCTAAAATACCTGCTACAAAAAATTCGTTTTTCATTTTATCTCCTTTGTTTGATTTTCATAATTTATAAACCTTGTTTACGAATTTGTCAACCATTTCTTGACATATATTGGTTAAGTTTGTAAATTCTGGGCAGATTTAATTCACTTAGAAAGCCCTACATGACAAAAGCAAAAAAAATTGAAACTGTCTTAGCTAATGAAACTGTTGAGTTTGAAGGTCCTGTTGAAATTATGGGAGATATCGAGGCGGGTGCCACGATTAAAGTCAAAAAAGGCGGTCTTACTATTCACGGGAATGTTGCTCAAAATGTGCACATTCGCGTTTCAGGTGCTTCAACAACCATTCGTGGCTCATTTAATGGTGACATTACCATCCAAGACCATGGAAATATTGTTATTAATGGTCAAAAAATGACAGCTTCAAGCGAAGATTGTGACGCCAATATGCATGACCTTATTATCAAAGGCAGTGTTGCAAATAACGTAACACTTGTATGTGAGAACAATATTGAGCTTCATCAAGATGCCAGAGACTTTTTAAATGTAAAAGCTGATAATAACTTTACGGCTCAATCTATTGGTAATCACTGTCATATCGAATGTGATAATAATGTTACGATCCAATCTGCTGGCCATCACGCCGAAATTACATGTGATAATAATTTAAGGGCAGTATCTATTGGTAAAAATAGTATTCTTGATGTTGATAATAATGCAACGATTGGAACATTAGATGATGAGTCTAATTTATCTGCCGATAATAATATCGTCATTAGCTCAGTTGGAAGAAACTGCGTTGTTGAAGCTGATAATAATTTAATCGTTCAAATAGCTGAGGCAAGTGCTGCGCTCAAAGCGGGAAATAGAAAACAAGTCGCACGCATTGTTGGTCTTGAAACACCAGCATCTAGAAGCCCCTCACCTTCTAAAAACCGTTTTAATTTTTAATCCGTAAAGCGAAGTGTTGTTCCTTTGATAAGCCCCGAACAACCAACACCGTTTACACGTTTACCTTGTTGGTTCTTAGCAACAAACTTCGTTGCAAACAAATCAGAACCACATCCATAAAGACTATAGCCCCCAACATCAACGGGATCAAAATTATTTGCTTTCAGAGCCTTAGTTGTCCCTTCAACATCTGTCAAAGGATTTTCCCCCGTCATAACACCGTAACCTACAGCACATGCAATAATTCCGCCCCATACCATAAGTGTATATTTAGTCTTCAAATTTTCTTGCTCATGATACTCTATTGTCCCGTAAGGTGCAGATTTTTTAAATAGTGGCATGGTATATTCTCCTTAATTTTTTACATAAAATAAAGAATCAGAGAGAATATGTCAACATTTTTCTTTCAATCGCTCTATAACAGAAGAATAATCGTCTTGCTTAAACACAGCAGAGCCTGCGACGAGGACATTTGCACCAGATTGTTTGACAATAGGTGCTGTTTGCTCGTTAATACCGCCATCAACTTCGAGATCAATATCACGGCCTGAATACGTAATTTTTTCACGTGTAGCAGCAATCTTATCACGTAAATCCATAAATGACTGTCCGCCAAAACCAGGCTCAACCGTCATGATTAAAATTAAATCAACGATATCCATGACCGTATCTAGACATGAGATATCTGTCTTAGGTTTAAGAGAAAGTCCCGCTTTCTTTCCTAATTTTTTGATTGTTAATAAAGCCTCACGGTAGTTAGGGCACGCCTCTGGGTGAATGGTAATAATATCAGCACCCGCTTGAGCAAAAGCCTCTAAATAAGGCTCAACCGGTTCAATCATCAAATGACAATCAAAGACCTTATCACTATGAGGACGCAGTGACCTGACAAAATCAGGCCCAAACGTAATATTAGGGACAAAATGACCATCCATAATGTCTAAATGAATATAATCAGCCCCCGCTGCATCAACAGCGCGTACTTCTTCACCTAATTTTGAAAAGTCAGCCGCTAAGATGGAAGGAGCAATTTTAATCATAGTCAAACTCTATGCTTTCTTCACTAAGCGTGCAACAAAAAAGCCATCCATACCGCCCTTTTCACTCATATGAAATGGCAAAGCTCTGATATAGCCTTCGCTCGTTATACATTCAGAAAGTTCTGGCAACGTAATGGGATTAATTTCAAAGCCTGGATTTTCTTGTAAGAACCATTCAATCTGTTCTTCACCTTCACATCTTTGAAGCGAACAAGTACAATATATAATCTCACCGCCAACTTTTATTAAACTCGCTGCCTTTGATAAAATACGTCTTTGAGTTGATTGTAGTTTTTCAATATCAATCGCTTGTTTTTGATAAGGCATATCCGGATGGCGCCTAATTGTTCCTGTTGCTGAACATGGCGCATCAACCAAAACCGTGTCGGCTTGAGTTTTTGGATCCCATACAGAAGCATCTGCGATTTCTATTTCAAAATCAGTAAAACCCAAACGTGCCATATTTTCTTCAAAACGTGCCATTCGTTTAGGAGATCGATCGACAGCAACAACATGTGCTCCTTTTGCTAGAAGCTGTGCAGTTTTCCCTCCTGGAGCGGCGCAAATATCGTAAACAGATTTCCCAGATACATCCCCCATGACTTTAACAGGTAAAGAAGAAGCAATATCTTGCACCCACCAAGCGCCTTGATCAAAACCCGCTAACTCTTGAATAAGACCCGCATTCTGTAATCTTAAACTTGCTGTTGGCATCATCTCTGCTTTTAAAGCCTCCTGCCATTTTTCAACTTCGCTTTTTACAGTAATATCCAGACTAGGCTCCACCGCATTGGCTTTAATAATCTTCATAGCGATATCACGCCCATAGTCTTTAACCCAAAAGTCAAGTAACCATGCTGGTGTATTTAATTCTATCGACGTCTGGGCGAGCTTCTCTTGTCCATGATCAACAATCTTTCTCAATATCGCATTAATCAATCCTTTATAACGGGATAAGCCATGATGATGTTCTGCTAGCTCAACAGATTCACTAACCGCTGCGTGAGGGGGCGTCTTTAAATAAATGAGTTGGACTACGCCAAAGCGCAAAATATCCATGACAATAGGTGATTTTAGACCTGAGGCATTATCTAAAAATTGTTCGATAATATAATCAATCTGTCCTAAACGACGAAACAGCGTTGCCAACATAAGTCTTACAAAAGCACGATCGCGCGTCTCAAGCTCAAGCAATGCTTCTGATCTTTGTAAAACTTGATCCATTGGATTTTTTTTACGATAGATCTGTGCAAAGAGATCAAGGGCAACTTGCCTTGTTTTAAGGCCATTTTTTTCACTATGTTCCATGATGTACTTCTATAATATAGACCTTATTGACCGTCAAATGTTAAAAGCATACCCGTTGTATCATCTATATGCTTCAAACGATTAAATTTAGAAAAAGCAGGATCTGAATCATAGAGCTCTTTTAAGTTTTTATAATAGCCAGAAACACCAAGTTCTTGCATATGTTTCATTGTTAATAACAGAGCCTCTTCATCTCCTTTTGCTTCAGGTGCAAGAAACCCATCTGTGAATAATCCGATTTGAGTGCACCCATCTATATGAACCATTTGTCCATGTAAAAAGTTCTCAACTTCCTCTTCAGCATTAAAAACGCCATATTCAACATTGCTTAGATTTCGGTTAGCCTCTAAGAATTCTTTGATCTCTGGTAATGCACGCGCTTCTTGAACTAATAATCCTCTCTGTTTTTGTGCAAAGATCCGTCGTCCTAATTCTGCATCTAGTTCAGCATGCCGTTTCGAATGAGGTGATAAACTCTTCAGGCCTTCTTCTGTGGAAATCACAATTGAGGCATCTGAGATATTAGCAACAGAAATTGTTTGAGTGTCATGAATTTTAACAACAGCAACAGCCGCGCTGGGCCCTAATTTACCAAACGCTAAAACCTCAGGCCATTCTTGCTTTAAATGATCATAAAACGCAGAACGCGCCAATTTTAATAAATCGATAGCCGTTTCCTCATCTTCATCATGATGTGCGAAGAATGTCGCCAAAAACTGCGACATATAAGCCGACGTATTGAGGCCATTCATATCATAAGAAACAAGCGAAGTTGCTCCGTCAATAACGGCAAATGTCTTTTTCCCAGCATAAAAACAATCTTCATTATAATGGTTCGTTTTATTCACACCTATAAAACCTTGATGAGAAAAGATGTCACAATTAATAAGATGATGGCTCATAAAAAACTCCCTTTGTTGAAAGAGAGTTTATCAAAATTTTAGAAAACAACTAGCTTTATTCTAATGAAGCACCGCCCAAGCAAATGTATCACGAGGGTAATAATCCACAGGTTCTTTTTGAATATTTAATTATAGCGTCATGCTTCTCAAGCGTTTAACGCGCTCCTGTGTTGAAGGGTGAGTTGAAAACAACCCATCAATCGCATGCACATGAAGCGGGTTCATAATAAACATATGTGCTGTCGCAGGATTTTGTTCTGCTTGGCTGTTATCAATAACCTTTACATCGCCTGCGATCTTTTCCAAAGCATCTGCAAGCCATAAAGGACGCCCGCAAATCTCGGCGCCAATACGGTCTGCTTCATATTCACGAGAACGGCTAATCGCCATTTGGACAATGGTTGCCGCTAAAGGGGCTAGAATTGAAATCAGAAGAACACCAATAATCCCAAGTCCATTACGATCACGTCCACCGCCAAAGAAAAGTGCAAAATTAGCAAGCATTGAGAGCGCCCCCGCAATTGTCGCTGTAATCGTCATAATCAATGTATCTCTGTTTTTAATATGGGCAAGCTCATGGGCGATCACACCAGCAACTTCTTGAACCGAGAGACGTTTCATCAACCCTGTTGTCACAGCCACAACACCTTTTTCAGGATTACGCCCTGTCGCAAAAGCATTGGGTTGATCATTTTCGATTACATAGAGTTTAGGCATAGGCATCTGCGCCCGCTCAACCATCATTTGTGTAATCTCATAATAATCGCGGTATTGTCCTTGATCCATCGGCTTAGCGCGATACATAGAAAGCACCATATCGCCCGAACGCCACCAAGCCATTACATTCATCACGCACGCAAAAGCCAAGGCAATCATCATACCGCCCTCACCCGCAATCAAAAACCCACAGCCCATAAAAAGAGCTGTCAATCCCGCCAACAACAATGTCGATTTCAAATATCCACCCATCTTTTTCTCCTATAGATAAATACTATATTATCCTTGCGATTATATATAATACATTTTATTGATATATCTATGACACAGAAAAAAGAAAAGCATCCTGTTTTTAAAAATCCAGATCAGCTCTCTGATACGACAAAGGCCCGCGATATCAAACAGCCTGAAGGAGAGATTGGCGGAAGTGATAAAGCCGAACCTACGCGTCATGGTGATTGGGAATTTGGGGGGCGCTGTAGCGACTTTTAAAGCTCTCTAATATTTACGTGTTCACGATTTCGACTTCTGTTCCAGCAGGAACTATATCAAACAAATCAACAACATCTTCATTGCGCATACGGATACAGCCATGTGAACCTGGAACATCAATTCTACGGTCTTCGGGCATACCGTGAATATAAATATAACGTTGCATCGTATCGACATCCCCTAAACGATTATAGCCTTTTTCCAAACCACTTAACCACATAATACGCGTTAGAATCCAATCCGCCCCAGGTGTTTGCGCACCAATTTCAGGCGTATAAATAACACCTGTTGGGCGACGGTCCTTAAAAGCTGTGTTTAATGGCTGACCTTCTCCGATTTTTGCGCGGATATAATGACGCCCCAAAGGTGTTTGATTACTTTCCTTCATCTGTCCAACGCCTTTACGTCCAGTTGATACAGGATATGTTTTCACAAGTTCTCCTTGGTCATACACATCTAAACGCTGATCTGGGATATGAATTTTTATTTTATAAACCATTTATAACTCCTTACCTACAGTATAATAATGTTTTCAACATACATAAAGCATCAAAATACCTAATATCGTAACCACTAATTTATATTTTCATAATTTGGCACACATCCTGCTACCTAGAGAATATAAGCGTGTAAAAGGAATGATTATTCGCATCATGCAAAAAAACAATCCCTTTTTTTGAAAAACGCAACCAACAATTGCAAAATAGGAGATATGAACATGCAAAAAGATAAAACACTCATTTTTTACTTCCGTATTTTTGGTTTCAGCTTAATGATGCTCCTTTTGTTAGCTACAGCAGCAAAAGCAAATCCAATTACTAAAGGCGAAACACGCCTTGAAGGACCAATTGAAGCAACCGTCATCCGTGTCATTGATGGAGATACTATTTTTGTTGAAGCGCATGTCTGGCTCGAACAATCTATTAAGACTTTTATTCGACTAAAAGGTGTTGATGCCGCCGAGAAAAGAGCAAAATGCGCTTATGAACTCGAAATGGCAAACACTGCAACGAATTTCTTGAAAAAAGAAATAGAAGGAAAACGCGTCCTCTTAAAGAATATCGACTACGGCAAATACTCAAGACGCGTTTTAGCTGATGTCCTAACCCAGGAGCGTGAAATGGTTTCCGAGATGCTTTTTGAAAGACACCTCGCACGATACTACAATGGCGGCAAACGTAAATCTTGGTGCTAATTCATACCTCCCGTAAAGCCTGGGGTGGCTGTGGGTATGTTTCGTGCGATTTCTTTTGCATAGTCCTGTTTTACCTTTTACACTTTAACTATGATGATTCGTACGGACATATCTAACAGCCATAAGGCATCTGAACCAAGAATTCTTGTTTTTGGAAATCAAAAAGGCGGTTCAGGAAAATCAACACTCGCAATGCACTGCGCTATCGGTTTACTTCGATTAGGATTTTCTGTTGGCTCAATTGATCTTGATAGTGATCAAAAAAGTTTCTCACGATATCTCAAAAACAGATTTGCGAAAGCACGGTCAATACAAGACCCTTCTATATCACGCCAATTACCTATGCCAACGCATATTACCTTTCAAACATCATCACACAATGACCGCATACAAGCGCGTTTAGAAGATGGACAATCTTTATTACAAGCAATTGAAGAGCTCAGTAACCATGATTTCATTATCATAGATACAGCCGGCTATAATAGTTATATTCAACAATTCGCGCATTCTTTAGCTGATACAATCATTACCCCCATCAATGACTCTTTTATTGATCTTGACCTCATCGCTGATATTGATCAAATAACAAAGGAAATTAAAGGGCCTAGTGGTTATAGTGAAATGGTTTGGAAACAACGCCAAGCCCGTATATCTGAAACAGGCAAGAGAATTGATTGGGTGATTATGCGTAACCGCCTTGAAAAAGTGGATAATAAGCACAGTCAAATGATCTCTGGTCATTTACTCACCGCAGCTAAACGCTTTGGTTTCAGAATAGCGCCTGGCTTTACAAATCGTGATGTTTTCCATCATATGTTTTTAGAAGGGATCACGTTGCTAGATTGGCATGAAACGCGCGAAAATGGCCTCACATTAGACATTGTTCAAGCACGTCAAGAAGTACGCTCTCTTCTTGAAACGATCGGCCTTAGAAAATCTGTAACATCTAGAAAAGTTCCTGTACAAAAAACAGCTTAAATAAAACATGCCTTATTTACTTCTTATCGCTGGCTTCTTAATTTTAACATGGGCTTTTTATCGCTTTTTAAAAAACCAACATATTTATCATAAACGCCAGATCTTGACGGTTATGGGAGTTCTTGTAAGTCTATTGGGCTTGGCGTATCTTGCCTTAACAGGAAAGCTTGTTTGGATGGCAGGTGTTATTGCTTTTTGGATTCCTTGGGCTGCTCATTTCATTGCGTTCAAAAATTTTTTAAAGCGCGCACGCGCCTATCAAAATACGCATAAAGAAGAAAAGAAGAAAAAATCATCCAAAGACCTAAGCCGAGAAGAAGCCTTAGACATCTTAGGACTGAGTTCTGATGCAAGTGAAGCTGATATCAAAAAAGCCCATCGACGTCTGATGAGCCGTCTTCATCCCGATGTTGAAGGATCTACTTATTTGGCAAGTTTAATTAACCGCGCCAAAGATCAATTAACAAAGTAAAATATTAAGGTTGCGCTTTTATCCCGCGAACACGTTGTAAGCGCTCGACAAATTCAGGTATATTATCCACATCCATAACATTCATTGTCTCCCCTGCGTGAAAAACGAGCTGATAACGACGATCCGTTTTCGTTCGATAAGGTGACGGTATAAAATCTGTTACATTCATCACATTCACAACAACAGATGTTTCTAAAGAATAAAAATGAGGTGAGTGTTTCGCGAACTCCGCTCTTAAACCTTCAATGCCACGATCTTTAAATTGATATTTTTGATTTGTTGATGTGATCAAATAAACTGGCTCATTCTTATTTTGCCAGATACAATTGACCGTTGATAAGTCTATAACGATCTGATTTTCTTCATCATAATATAACATCATGCTCTCCTTTTATTGACAACTCAACCCACGGCGCATTCTATTGATTTTTTTCGCAAACCCAACACTGTCAGAAATATCAACATTTAAGACCGAACCACTATAAAATGTGATTGCATGACGATTTAAATTTTGATCAGAATCTTTTTTAACACGATGGTCATTCGGCACAAGACCTGCGATATTTGCTGTATTTAAAATGATATTATTATTCGCTCTTATAAAAACAGAAGCACAGCGATTAAACTCCTCTAATAATGTTGACAGTGACATTTGTTCAATTTGACAATCCCCACCATCAACGCTTGTATATAGCTTGACAGTGTCATCATTCCCTTGCCAGCCCAAATTAACGGTCATACAATCAAGCCATAATCCTGTTTTCTCATGTAAATAAAATGTCATACGATCTCTTCTTTTTATAAAGTAATATGGTAAAAATACACATAGACCATTCTTATGTCAATAATAAAGTGTTTGCTTATAACGTAAAATTTTGCGACAAAAAAGCATGGGACATAAACCTCTTAAAAAAGCGATTTTTCCAGCCGCTGGTCTTGGGTCAAGATTTTTACCTGCAACAAAAATTATGCCGAAAGAAATGCTTACCCTGATTGATAAGCCGCTTATCCATTATGCAATCGAAGAAGCACGTGAAGCTGGTATTGAAGAATTCATTATTATTATTAATGATGGTAAAGAAGTCATCAAAGATCATTTCATTAAAAAAATGAAATTGAATGACCTATTAACACGTCGAGGTAAAAAAGACGAACTTGCCCTTATCCAAAGTTTTGAAATGGATGATCATCAGATCAAATTTGTCTATCAAGAAGAGCCTTTAGGCTTAGGTCATGCAATTTGGTGTGCCAAAGAATATATCAATAATGAGCCTTTTGCTGTTTTGTCGTGTGATGATGTTATTCTATCAAAAGATAGAGGCTGTTTAGCGCAAATGATGGATCATTATGATCAATATGGTGGAAATGTGATCGCTTGTGAAAATGTATTAGCTCACGAAGTCTATAAATACGGTATTCTAGATGTTGAAGACCCGACAGCTCCCATAACAGCCATTAAAGGCATGGTTGAAAAACCAACCATTGATACCGCTCCTAGCACGCTCTCAATACGTGGACGCTATATTTTACAGCCTGATGTTTTTTCCTATCTTGACCTAAAAGTAACAGGAGCCAATGGAGAAATACAATTAACGGACGCTATAGCCTCCTTAATTGGGAAACAAGCGTTACACTCTTATCGTTTCAAAGGTCAATTATTTGATTGCGGTTCAAAAGTTGGTTATATCAAAGCCACACTCGCTTTTGCAATGGAACGACCCGAGTTAAGAAATGAGACGAGCCAAGCTATTGCAGAATATTTATAATCCAACTTTATTTGAATCAGGCGTCCAGAAGAATTGTTGCAAACAAACACCATATAAACGCCCAAGCTTATATAAAACATCGGCCGAAACCCTATTTTTTCCTTTCTCATATTTCTGGATCTGCTGATATGTAAGACCAATAGCCTTAGCCACTTCTTCTTGTGTTAAATGAGAACGTTTTCGATAGAAATATAAATTCTGAGCAATGATGCTTCTGATATCATCACTATTCTTATCATTATAAAAAACCATGACTCTCCTTAATCATTTATTTTTTTCCAAAGCTGTGTATACTAGCCTTCGTACAAAAGGTATAAATCCCACTTAATGGGAAATATCCCACTTTTTATACCCTATGTCAAGATGATTTTATTATGAATGACTTACAAACCCGCCTTCAGCATGCAATGAACCTTAGAGAGTGTCGCGCTAAATCACTCTCAATAGAGGCTGGCCTTAATGAAACAGCGATCAGGGACATTTTAAAAGGGCGTTCAAAAAATCCAAGAACAGATACAACACGTAAGATTGCTAAAATTTTAAAGATCCGCCATGAATGGCTCGTCGATGGGTTTGGATCTATGGAGCATGAGCACACACCAAATACAGGCCTGCTATCAGAACCCAATAATGCCCCCTTTATTCTATCACCAGATAGTCACGCCAGAAAAATTCCTTTATATACGTTAAAAACAACAAGTGACGATCCTCATTTCCTATATCGTTTAACATCTTCAGAAAACATTCATTGTCCCTCTTGGCTCGCCACTATTGAACATGCATTTGCTTGTTATTGTCCAGATAACAGATTGGCGCCAGCCTGTTACCGCGGTGATATTTTGTTTATCCATCCCAATAAACCTGTGAAAAACCACCAGCTTGCTTTTATTGAAACACAAGATGATGCGATCACAATTGCCTGTATTACATATAAAACAACAACCTCAATAAGAATAAGCTATCACAATAATTCAGAGGCAACAGAGATCGATTTAAAACAAGTTAAACACTTGTACAGTATTGCCTCTGTTCAATTTGTATAGAAATAAATGAATTTAAGGGTTGAAATTTATCTAATCTTTGAATAGGATGCGCTAGATTTAATGAAAATCTTTTCATTTTTTGTCTCTGGTGGGATGGCCGAGTGGTTAAAGGCAGCAGACTGTAAATCTGCCCGCGTAGCGTACGTAGGTTCGAATCCTACTCCCACCACCACTTAACTTTTCATGATACGAACTTAGAGAATACCCTCCCGAAACGCCCACACGTAGCGGGCTTCGCGCATTGTAATTTCAACTGCGCACTCAGAGAATGTCAAAAACGCCTCAATTCTCCCAATTTTTCTCTAGCGCCCCTTTCACCGTGCGCACCCGCGATAAATGGCGCTTTCATCCCAATAAAATAGTATTAAAAACAGAGAATAAAAATTCCCGATTTAACGGGAATCTGTCGGGTATTTTAAAAGAATAAAATTACAGTGCCATGAGAGTATCAAAAGAGCGCATGATGATTTTACGCACACCTGCTTCTGACATATTTTCATCACGAGCGATTTGACGCATAGAGTCACCCGCAAAATGACGGTCTCGCCATATAATGCCACACACTAAATTCTTTAACTCTGCAGGTGATAAATCTAACGGGTCATAATCCTTACCTTCAGGTTTAATAACAACAGCACCTTTATGAGAACGGCGTGTGTGGAATGGAACATTAAAATGATGCACAGCCATCATCGAAGTAAGTGGCATTTTAAAACCTAGTGTTACTTCAATCTTATCTTTTAAAGCCAGACAATTAAGTTCAATAGAAAGCTCTTTTTCATCAACGATGATACGATTAATAACCTCTGGCATATAATGTCCAAATGAGCTTTCTTCTATCGTCTCAATAATGCCATGATGTCCTATAGGATCAAGGCATAAGGCTTGCACAATATTATTCTTCACGCTTTCTTTAACCACTTCTTCAATATCATGAGCGGGTAGCCTAGCGATAACTGTTGAAGGGTGAGACACCAAGTTCTGATTAATATAGTAACGATAACGCTTACCTGCTTTACTCGTATAAGTCGGCGTATAACCATGCCCTTCACTATCAAATAAAAGGCCTTTTAAAATATTCAAATCTTGGGCTTTTTTATAGCCCCGTTTTTTCGGCGCTTGACCTTGTAAATGCGCTTGAACGTCATCCCACATTTCTTGTTCAATAATCGCTTCATGTAGCCCGTCATATATTTCATCTTGATGCCGTATCTTGCCGATATAAATAGGGTTCTTTAGTAGAGCATAAAGCGCACCTCTGCTATAAGGCTTGCCTCCTGTTTTCTTACCTCGTTTAGAAAATCTTACTTTCGTGTAAATTTGTTTATCATCCAACATTGCTTTCAATTTTGAGACGCAGCCCAATTCCAAATAACTTTCAAAGATAAAACGTAGCGTCTTTGTATCTTCTTTATTAATGATAAGTTTGCGCGCCTCAACATCATAACCAAGTGGGACATTACCGCCCATCCACATACCTTTTTTCTTACTAGCCGCAATTTTATCTCTGATACGTTCAGCCGATACTTCTCGTTCAAATTGCGCAAATGATAAAAGCACATTTAGCGTTAATCGCCCCATCGAAGTCGTCGTGTTAAAACTCTGTGTCACCGATACAAATGTCACACCATATTCATCAAACACATCAACTAATTTGGAAAAATCCATCAATGATCTGGTCAAGCGATCAATCTTATAAACGACGACAATCTGAACTTTGCCTTCTTTGATATTAGATAATAATTTTTGTAAGCCTGGGCGCTCCATATTACCACCTGAAAATCCGCCATCATTATAGTGCGTATGTATGGCTTTCCACCCTTCAGACCTTTGGCTCGCGATATAAGCCTCACAAGACTCTCGCTGAGCATCCAACGTATTAAAATCCGTATCCAACCCTTCATCGGTAGATTTTCTCGTGTAAATAGCGCAGTTTTTAATTATACTCTCCATCAAACACAGTAACGCTTCCTTTTAAGGAGAAGTCGAGTTAAAAAGGAAGCACTTTCTTATTCTCCAGTTTCCCAAATATCAGTTCTGGTTTAGTCTTTATATCCTCATGATTAAAATCTACAAAACTAACTCCATTGTCTTTCAATACTTGAAAAACTTTATTATCATTACTATCAACGTAAGGAAGACTAACAACATCATCAAAATACAATTGGTAAAAAAGAAGCCAATATTGGTCTACATCATACCTGTCTAAGCTTCCATCCTTCACTTCCTGTATGCGCTTTTGAGCCCACTCCGTTATACAAGAAAAAGAATTACTTGTTTTCTTTGCAAAAATATAAGCCATTAAAATAACCATTGGCGCCCCATTTAAACAACACGCCTTTATTATAGTTTCGGCTTCTTCTTTTCTAATCGTAAAATCTCTCATTAAATATGTCAGACACCAAACAATATTATCGCTTTGGTTCTGAGCCAAAGAGTGTTGATATAATTTATAAAGCCTAGGGCCTCTCTCAGAATAAAATATATTTCTTTTTCCAAACAAGCGATTAATAAGAGGAACGAGAGCAGGGTAATAGTAGGCATACCGCAATAAAGTATCTTGCAAATAAAGCATCGCTTCGCTATCATTTCCCTTAACTCCAGCCTCCAGAACCACAGTAAAAGCATATTTTAAAACACTACCATCTGGGTATTCTTTACTTAGCTCAATAGCTCTTTCAATTAAAAGTCTTAATTTATGAATTGTAAACTCGGGGATTTCTTCCTGGTCTATTCCCATCCTTATAATTAAATTAAGCTCGGTAACCCATCGTTCTCTTTGAGAAGTCGGTAGTTCAATTATTTTTGTTTTTTTAGGGTTTAAGTTTAGCACATAAGAATCTAACTCTTTTGTTAAATCCATAAGAAAATCATCTGCATCTGATTTACTATCTACAAACGCCGTGTAATCATCAATATATCTCGTGAATTGATATTTTTCACGTAACTTCTCGTCCACTCGGGACAATATTATTTCACTTAAAACACTTGATGTTGCTGGGCCTATTTGAATGCCCTTTGTTTCATTTCTTTGACATTGCCTCACAGCTTTATCTAATTGATTATACCAAAGTTTCTCATCTTTATCCTTTTTTGCTACCCCATGTCCAACAATAGCCCACGGCAAGGAGTGACTATATATACTATGAAAAAAATTGGTTATATCCGTCTGAACTTTGTAGCTTTTTCCAAAATCTAAAGCAGAGTCAATATTTTCGATTTCTCCATCTACTTTTATTCTGTCATAACTATGTATCACCATTCTATAATCTGGCTGTATTTCAAATTCTAAATTTGAATTTTGACTATAACACTTCTCTCTAATTTCATTATCCCAATACTCAGTGATTGTCTTTACTAAGTGAGTATATGCTTTAGGGTGAGGTATACCCATCACCCTTGGAATATTAGGGTGCCGGGTTCTTCTATATAACATCACATCAAAACCAGCTCGTTTTCTTTCTTTACTCAGTGGTATCAAGGCAATCTTTTTAGCAATATCTGGGGTGAACTTTTCTGTATGAAAAAATGCGGGCATTTCCTCTTTATAATCATGCGTTTTAGGAAAATAATTATACTGCAATAAACTCTTCTCGACATTTATAGCGTTTAATTCCAAATTATCATCTATCTCTACCATTTTTTATTCCTTTAAAAGACGTTATAAGGTCAGTCATTAAGCAATTATTTCAACCCAAAAAATAAATATCCATTCCACCGCGAGCCTGTGATGGTGTTGGCTATTGTGGAAAGGCTTTTATAATGTGTGCCATTATAATCGAAGCCTGTGCTTTTGACTAGGACTGTGTGTCGTTTTCCTTGCCAATTCTTTACAAGGCGTGTGCCGGGTTTTAAAGGCGTGCGACCATCATCAAAACAGTTTGGATTGCGTTTATATTGTTTTATCAACATATCTAATCGCTCTTTATGTTGTTTTGTAAGGCCTTCTCCGAGTAGCTCTTGTTCTTTATATGCGATGCTTTTTTCTAGCATGGCTTGGCCTATAAATTTATGGGGCGTGATCCCCCACAGTGATTTCCATTTTTCTTTTAGATCTTTGATGTCGTATTGCATGATTAACACCTCCTTGTCTCATACATGCGTACATTTTTCATGAAGTCCAGCTATAAAAAAAACGCCTTCCAACAATTAAGAGGAAGGCGTTCTTCTTTAAGGACAGCGTTTTTAAGAAATACCTAAAGGCGTGTAAATACCATCATATAAGAATAAAGAAACCGCTTTCATAGCATCAGAGTCTTTCTTAATATGTGCTTCATACTCCCGATACACCAGCTCTTCATATATTTCTTTAACGGGCACATCATTTAGATCCATAACTTCTTGAGCCAAACCATCTAAATCTCTCGTGTAAATAAGCGACGCAGGAAGCTGGCTCACTGTACCTTGTTCCAAAAGCTGAAGAAAATAATAAAAGATACTCCAATCTGTCATTGTTTGTGGCTCATCATATTCATATGGAAGATTATCTTCCCCAGAAGATTTTCGGAGAAGTTGCTTATATTTAAAATATTTTAGCTTCGCATAGTAATACTCTAGAGAACCTGGATTAGATTTTGTTTGCTTAAGCTCATCAATCATTGTGTTCACCTCCATATAAAGCTCATTATCAGCATTCTCAATCTGTTGAGCGAAATTGGTGATTATAGGCATGACAAGCCCTAATGCTTTTTTATCTCCTTTAGCACCTTGATTTAATAACTGAAGCATCGCAACAATGATCTTAGGTTTGTAAACAACCTCTCCATCTTCTGTAACAGCAACTTCCTTATAGGCCTCTTCTAAACACATCCTTTTGATATTTTCAAAAGGAGATTTGATATTCTGGCTGCCTTTCTTGCGTCCCTTTCTATTACCCTTATTACCACCAGGTTGTCCAAATTGAGTGTGTTTCGGAGGCTTGCCATAGCCAACCTCATAATCACCTTTTTTGCCATTACCATTATTATCTTTGTTATCAGTCATATCACACCTCCTTCTGTTCTGTTTGCTGTGCATCAAGATCAACCTTATGAGCTGTTTTACCTGTCATCTTTTCCCACCGCGCGATTGTTACATCGCAATAGTGAGGTGAGATTTCAATTAAACGCGCATGACGCTTTGTCTTTTCGGCAGCCAGAAGCGTGGTGCCTGAACCACTAAAAACATCTAAGATAAGCCCCTTGGGTTTAGAGCAATCCAAGATCGCATCAGCAACCATTTCAACAGGCTTAACCGTTGGATGGAGTTTAAGTTCTTCGCGACGTTCCTTGCTCGCACCATTAACGCCCGGATAAGACCAGACATTGGTCCGATATCGACCATTCTTACCAAGTTCGACATTGTTAATATGAGGCTTATTGCCCTTCTTAAAGACAAAGACGAGCTCATGTTGACTACGGTACAAGCTACCCATACCTCCATTATCTTTGGCCCATACACATAGGTTTTTAAGAGAGAGCTTAGAGGTATTTGCCGCGCTTAACAGCTCCTCCATATGGCGCCAATCCATGCATGAAAATAAAATGGCTCCATCTTCACAATGCTCTGCCATTCGTGTATGAGAGACTGTTAGGAAATGAGTGAATTGCTCTTTACTCATTTCTCCAGAAGCCATTTCAAACTCATCATGTTTAATCTTGCCAGAGTTACCAACACACCCATCAATCTTAAGATTATAAGGCGCATCAACAAATACCATCTGAGCTTTTTCACTACCGAGTAATGCTTCATAGCTATCAGCTTCTAACGCATCACCACAATATAAAAGATGGTCACCTAAAGCCCACAAATCGCCAGATTCAACTTTAGCTTCTACATCTTTATCATCAGGTATTTCATCTTCTTCTGAAGAGCTATCATTAAGATTTAAAATGACATCAATCTCTCCGACTTCAAATCCCGTCAATGTTAGATCAAGTTCAGGAAGAAGTAATTCAAGCTCTTCTAACTCAAGCTTCAATGCTTCCTTATCCCATTCCGCATCTTCAGCAACACGTTCATAAGCAATACGAAGCAAATTAACTTGCCCCTCACTCAAATGATCAACGCGCACAGTTGGAAGTGTATCAATTTCCATCTGACGCGCAGCCTCAACAAAGTGCCAACCGATAACGACATGATTGTCTTTATCAATCACAATAGGCTGAGCAATCCCACAGTCACGGATGAGATTTATCGTCTTTTCAATTTGTTTGGATTTTGGTTTACGAAGCTGACGTTTATAATCTTTTACTTCACTTGTGCGCAGATATTCAATCTGCAATTCATTAATTGTAGTCATCACATTCTCCTTAGTTTGACTATTAAAAACTGCGGAGAACCAGACATAAAAAAACATGGACTCCGCGATTAAATTCCAAACCAAAAACCATGTTTCAGTCTGAAACCCATCCGGACCATGCCTTGTTTTAAAGTCGCCAGTACATAAAGAGGCTATTCGAGCAAGAACCATGTCCCACCCACCTCAACAAACAATACACATGTACCACTTGTTGCCCTTAAACTTGGGTACTTTATTTGTATCAAATTTTTTTAAACAATGCAACCCCTCTACCAGTCGCATGTGTTGGTATAGCTAGATTTAGTTGTCTTTTCCGTTATTTTAGTTGCGATTTAAGCCATGCACACGAGAGCCTAATTTCTGCTTATACAAGGCTTCAACAGCAATAACTTCCTTATCACTCATATTGCTCGGCAATGTCTGTAAAACTGAGAACTTAAAGTTCTTGTGGTAGTTCGGATCACTCTTATGTAAGGCAACTAATTCTTTATTACCACCAGTACCGTTAGCAACGTAATTTGACCATCTCTGCCAGATACCTTCTTTACCATACGCGGAACCAATATATTGTTGTCCCGTCTTTTCATCCAAGATCATATAAATGCCATTAACAGCAGATAAATGTCTATGCCATTCATAATTTGCCTCGGGATTTTTAATAAGCTTTTTCATCTCATCAAATTCTAAAACAAAATCCAAAATACCTTTAAAATTTCCAATATAGCCTGATGGTAAAATCTCTAATACTTCTTTCTGCTGTTTATCATACCATTGATGCCATGCTCTTGCATTCACACCCCAATCAATAATCAAACGGTCAATTAAATCTTCACACCCATCAACTTGTTGAAGATCGTAATGATACTTACCACCAATACTCTTGCAACCATTGACAAAAAAAACACCAAAAAAAACGGCTCTTCTTCTATCCAATCCAGAGAAGACAATAATATAATCACAATTACTAAAAACAGCGCTCTCTTGAGTTTTCTGATATTCAATAATACCTTTCCTATCCTTTAACATCTCTTTGTATTCAAGACGATCATCTTTATGACGAATAACCTTAACACGCGCATTTTTAAGGAAAGATATTTGAGGGTTTAGAATTTCTTGTAATGTAATCATAACAACTCCCTTCAGCTAGCTATTAAAAAGTCACCAAGAGCTTTCACTCTGGTGACCGGGAGTTTGTAAATTGTACTGAGACAACCGCGACGATCTTTAACCGTAAGGCTTGGACATACACCGCCGCCTCCCGGTCTCATAAGAGATCGAAAGGCGACATCTGTAACGGCGATATCAACCGCCCAGTACGAGGTTACAAAGCCCCGATAAGCACACATGTGCTTACAAAACAAACATTAGCTTGCTATGCAATTGAATAGCAAGTGAATTATCAAGAAAAACATTGTATATTCAAAAAAACATTAGGATTATATGACATCAGGAATAGAAATAGAAAAAACATTAAAGGGTTAGACTATGAGTATGAAAACAAATCTGACTGGCAGATTAAGGAATACATCACTTCCTGCAAATCATGGATTAATGCCTTTATTTGAAGCTATTGTTAATTCTATACACTCCATTGAAGAGCTATCTGAAAATATGTCTGATGGGCGCATTGATATAGAGATAATGAGATCGTCTCAAGGGAGCCTGAATCTTAAAAAAGGTGAGCAGCAAATAGAGAAAATTGTTGGTTTTAAAATAACCGACACGGGGATTGGTTTTAATGATCAAAACATGAAATCCTTCGAAACCTTAGATACAGATCACAAAGTTGATAAGGGCTGCCGGGGTGTCGGTCGATTGCTTTGGTTAAAGGCATTTAAAAGGGTTAATGTACGGAGTATTTATGAAGACAATGGAGCTTTCTCATTAAGAACATTTAGTTTTAATACTGGTCTTGGTGTCAACAATTCTTCAGACAGTAGCACAGAGAGCCTAGAAAGAAAAACAATTGTAGAATTGGATGGTTTTGGTGAAATATATCGTTCTGCCGCACCAAAAACATTGAACTCTATTGCCAAAAGTCTTTTAGAACATTGTCTATGGTATTTTGTAAGAGATGGTGGAGCACCTGCTATTTCTATTAAGGATGGTCAAGAGAACGTTCTGCTTGATGATTTGTATGATAAATATATGCACGCCTCTGCACAAACCGAAGAAATAGAGGTTTGTGATAAAAATTTTTCAATCACTCATATAAAGTTTAGAGCATCATCAGCTAAACAACATTCCCTATCTTTTTGTGCAGCAAATCGTCTTGTGAAAGAAGAAACCCTAAACAATAAAATATCAGGTCTATACGGCAATATATCAGATCAAAATGGTGATTTTGTATATTCCTGCTATGTAAGCTCACCATATTTAGATGAGAAAGTGCGATCTGAAAGAACTGGCTTTAATATTGAAGAAAATGCAGAAGGCTTGTTTGAAGGCAAAGAAATCAGTTTAAAAGAAATACGAGAGGCAATCTACCCTAAAATAAAATATCACCTCCAGGAATCTTTAAAGGCAAATATTGACGCAGGTAAAGAGCGAGTAGAAAAATTTATTGCGGAGCAGGCTCCAAGGTATAGGCCTATTATTTCTCGCATTTCAGAAGATGACCTTATTGTTGATCCAAATACATCTGACAAAGACATAGATCTTCATCTCCATAAACAACTTTCCGCCTTGGAAAGAAGCATATTAGAAAAAGGGCATGGTATTTTAGTTCCCTCCCAAGGCGAAAATTTAGACGATTACTATGCTCGAGTAAGGTCATATTTAGAAGATGTCTCTGATATGAAAAAATCAGATTTAGCAGATTATTTGTGCCATAGAAAAGTGGTAATAGATCTAATGGAAAAAGCCCTGGAGAGAGACAGCAATGGCAAATATGTTACAGAAGACATTATTCATCAATTGATAATGCCTATGGGTAGTGATTCAAACGCATCCTCTCCTGCGGATTGTAATTTATGGCTATTGGATGAAAAGTTAGCATTTCATGATTACTTAGCATCAGATAAAACATTAAGCTCTATGCCAATTACAGGTTCGTCAGAAACAAAAAAGCCGGATATTTGTGCACTAAATATCTATGATAATCCAATGCTTATGTCTGAAGGAAATTCTTTACCTTTGGCCTCAGTTGTTGTGGTGGAAATAAAGCGTCCAATGCGAAATGACGCAAAGGCTGGTGAAGATAAAAACCCAATAGAACAGGCTCTTGGTTATTTAAAAAGAATAAGAGACGGCCAAGCACAAACACCAGCTGGCCGACCTATTCCTAATTCGTCTGACATACCAGGTTACTGCTATATTGTATGCGACTTAACAGAAAGCGTTCAAAGGCAATGTGATTTATTCAACCTATCAATAAGCAGCGATAAAATGGGTTATTTTGGATACAACTCAAATTACAAAGCATACATTGAGGTGATTTCATTTAATAAACTTGTAGATTCAGCCAAAAAGAGAAATAGAGTGTTTTTTGATAAGCTTGGCTTGCCAACAACATAATAAAAAATACTATGCTAAAAAAATCATCTCGAACAAGTTTGCTTATAATTTTTTAATATTTTTGAAATGTTTTAGGCTAAAGTTCATTTTAAAAATATTGAATGAAATGACAATAGCAGAGGAATTGAATATTGGGGTCTTGGACAACATTAACTTTTAATCAATATGAATTAATGTCGAGTAGTAATCACCTTTTCACATATGATGGAATGGGTTTGTTTCTTCCAGAAGATAAAAAAACAATACCTTATAAAAATACAAACAATCATAAAGAAAATCATCCTGCATATGTCCGAAAATTATCGAGCATGGTCGAGCGATTGGAGTTGATGGGGTATACATTAAACCGAGCAGAAAAAGAGATAAAAGCATGTATTCACCCGGATATAACTTTGAAAGAATTTTTTAAAATTCTTTCACATATAGATTTAAATTCTAAAAAAACCTCTGATCTCGAGGATCTTTTTAAACCTACAAAAGATACCATAAGGTTTGAAAACATAGGTTTAAGTGGATATATATTAGCCTCTCCTAAAGCAGTTTCGCTTTTAAATAAGTATCGATACGAAGATGATTATTTGGAAAATTGGCCTTATTTAGACCCTTTGTTAGAATTAAGGTGCTTAGCTGAAGTTGGTGAATATTCTAACGATAATGTAATTTGGGAATATTACGACTTAGTAGTAGGCGGTTGGATTAATGAATCAGATATCAATGTCACAGGAGTATCGCCTAGCTATCTTATCCTTACAGAAGGTAAAACAGACACAGAGATTATTCAGAAATCCTTAAATACATTTCATCCCAACATTAGGGATTTTTTCTTCTTTGCGGACACAGAAAACCATCCTTTCGGCGGAACAAACGATATAGCTAAATTTGTAAAAGGTCTTATTGATATTAAGTATGGGGAAAACCTTATTGTAATATTAGACAATGATTTGGAGGGGAATAAAGCATTTGATAAAATTAAATCTTATACACTTCCCAAAAACTTTAGTGTTCATGTTTTGCCCGAACTTGAAGAATTTAACGATATAGAAACAGTAGGGACAAACGGCTTAACAAAAATGAATATTAATGGGCAAGCTGTTTCTATCGAATGTTTTCTTGATTTAAATTTAGATAATGAAAAACCCATAATTCGTTGGACGCATTGGGATGAAAAAATCGGTAAATACCAAGGAAGTTTTGAACAAAAAATTAAAAATAAACTCAAATCAAAATTTGACGGTGCCTACAATAATAACTTTGCATTTTATGAAACTCAAAAGCTAAAAAAATTAACAAATTTTATCGTACAAAAGGCTAAAGACATAAATGATTAATCTTCTTGTGATTTAGGATTTAATTTAAAAGTTACCTTCAAACAAGTGTTATTAATTAATATATTTAATTTTCCGTAATGGATATTATCAAAAAAAAAGTCTTTCTGCTCTAACTTGTAAGCAATCCACTTTACGAATATTATTTGATACATATTTGCTATTTATGCTGCCCCTTATATTGATAAGACAACAAAGATTAACTCATACGCAATTAAGCAACAAGATATGGTTGCGCATTAGATTTTCTCTTAACAAAATCAATTTCATAGCACATTGATTTATCTATAATATTTCTTAATCTATCGCTCACATCTTCTTTTAGGGCATCGAAGAACTTTGAGAACCACGTTCCTGCATAGACATCGATAGCATACTCTTCTGTCATAATTGGAAAGATTGCAGCTTCTTCTAACAAATAATTTAAAGACTGCTCAAAATATCTTTGCTTTCTTTCTTCTGGATATGTGACAGGATCGCTTTCGTGCTTTTGCGCCCACATGTGATATATGCGAATGTTAAGAGCACGACGAAAATGTCTGTTCTCTCTATATTTTTGATGAATCTCTAATAGGTTTCTTTTAAAATCAGGGTGTACTAACCAATCATCCCAGCGTGTAATTCTTCCAGCATTTCCTAATAGCTCTAGCGCTTTTTTGTTATCTTCTATCCATTGATCGCCGATTGCTCTTGCTTTGTTATATGCTTCTTCCATACCAATATCTTCAAGATACATAAGATTATGACGTTGTAAGCTATCTGAGACGATAACGGTTGTTTGATCGAAGCGACGTGCAGACCACTCACACAGAGTTAAGAATTTTTCACCCGTGTGTTTTTCTATACCCATACTAATTTGTAAGCGCGCAGCTTTGCGTTCTTCTCTGGGTCCATATTTGCGAGTTGTATTTACTCGGTAATTAGAAACGTTCTTTTGCAATTGTTTTCTCCGGTTGTTGTCCCATTGTCCACATATATTCAAATATATTTTTAAATGCAGCGGCATTTATTTCATCGTTAAATACCACTGCCTTGGTATTATCAGATGTACATTCTGCAACCTTATCTCCATATATAAGGATCACGTTGTTGCTAAAGAATTTTGAAGGCACATATTTGTATTCAGGAAAGGCTCCTAATATATATTCATTACCGTCTTCGATGAGCTGTCTCATTTTTACATGACCTAAATTACGGATCTTACGATAACGTGCGTTAACCTCTGGGGGAGAGAGGGCATCATCAGCAAACATCACTAGAAATTCACCGCCTTGGTCCATAAGTGTTTCATATACATCATCTAATAAGTCTAGATACCAATTATCACCTTTAAATTCATATATTGTATTATCAATGAGCTTAACGCCATTAGCACCCATGCCTACGCCAGCTCTTTCAAAAGCAGTTTCGATTTTTTGCACTGTTTTTGTACTTGGGTTTGTTTTACCCGTCTCTAGATAGCGAATGCTTGTTACATCCATCCCGCAGTTGTCAGCCAACTCTTGTTGTGACCAATTTAATAATGCTCTTGCTGCTCTGACTAGCTCTGGTTTCATATCCGCTCTCTATATAATGAATACTTATATTATTTATAATAACCCATTATTAAATTTATTACAATAACTATTTTAGTTAAAATTTATTTTTTAAGCTTAATAATAACGTTTTAATTTAATTCAAAAACAAAAAACATTATAAAAATAAATAATAAATTTAATTTCTTATATTTTAAATTTAAAATTAACTTTTCATTAACTCTTTTCGTCCAGAATAACCTTCATCAGCAAATTGATTATGAAAAATAAATGAGGTTAATAAAATGGCACAAGCATTAAGAACAAACGAAAGGCATATCAACGATTTTTTAAAAGCAACAATGGTTGTTTCTGATTGTGACATTAGCGACGTAATGGCCGCTAATGAGCAAGTTGATAAGTACGAAAAAATGCTTGAACAAAAACAGGCAGAATTGAAAAAGATTTGCTCATGTTTAGAGAGAAACGTGTCATTCCCAACGATCAATGGTGAAGCACCTCTTTATTGTTCACAAGACTGTATCAAAGAAGAAATTGCTTTCTACGAAAAATTAAAAGACCAAGCAATCCAACAACGTAACTTGTTGTGGGAGAAGCACTTAGGCGTAGCATTTGAAGAAACAAACTAAAATCACTAACAAACAAGGAGATAAATAAAATGATCAATAACAAAGAAATATTAGAGAAATTTGGTGCCGAATTCTACACCACAAATAAAACATCATATACAACATCAAGAACTCAAGATTTGTATCATTTCACCTTATATACAGGAAAGAAAAAGATTGAAATTGATAATGGTGATTGTGTATTTTATACACAATCTAACATTGCAAAAGTTTCAACAGGCCCAACTTCTATTGAAAGTAACGAATTTGCAGTAGTCATTAGAGGTTATAAACCACCTCAGAAAAAAGCTGAAATCGGAAACTTAACAACATTACCGTTTATTAACGGATGCTCAACTCGACAAATATTTGCACCCGAGCGCATAGGAGACCCAACACTACAGCTTTTATCTCTACCTCCACATTCTAGTGAGCAAGCACACCATATGCATACAACAGCTCGTGTAGCGAAGGTTATTTCTGGAACAGGGACTTGCGTCATCGGCTTAGAAAAGTCTTCATACAGCAAAAAATTAGAACCTGGGACAATCATCGTTATCCATCCAATGTGTCCTCACCACTTTGAAACAAAAGAAGACGGGTTACTTGTGATGCCACTACATATATTTAGCTCAGCCCCGGGAAGCTTAGAGTTTAATCACCCCATGTTTAACGGAAGCCATCATGTATAACAACTATACAAACGGAGATTTATAATATGTTATTAGATAAAAAACAGAAAAAAGAAACTTGGAAACTTATTAACTATCGTAATGTCAAAGATATGATTACAGCGGAGTTCTTACATGATCTCTACAATCAAACAATCGTAGAGCTGAACCCTGTACATTTTCAAAACACTATCTGTATCGTTGAGAACAATATGTTCAAAAGCTTTGCTCCTCAAGATGAGTGGGATAGTTTAGCAGAAACCCTAGGAGAAAAACTATTACACGATAAAAAGCTAAGAGAAAAATTTTCTAAATACCTAGAAAGGCCACAAACAGACCTTCATGCATTAATAAAAGCGCTAGAAAAAAAATACAAGAGTGCATCATCTCAAATCAATGATAAGGAAATGTATGACGACCTTCAGCAATTGCATTATCTTGCTCTAGACAGAATTTATGCTATCAACCTTGTTCAATTTGAGCATGCTTTCAGCTATTGTTTAAATACACTGGCAACAAAAGAGAATGTAGAGATAAGTAAAGTTCTACACTCATCTGAAACAACTATCAGCACCCAAGAACAAATAGCCGCTTTAGAACTTTCTATAAAGGTTTCAACAAAAAAATTATCACTAGAAACCGCCATAAAAATATATAATAACCAGTTCTCTAGTGTTCAAATGGCGTATGGCGCCCAACAAGAACTTAACCATTCTCCTGAAGAACGTATTATCACCTTGATAAACTCACCACTCAAAACGAGACAGCAACAACTTCAAGAAATTAAAAGAACAATCTCTAAAAAAGAAACCTTACACTTAAGTCCACAATTAAAAGAGATTTCAGAACTTGCAAAGAAAACAGGGGAACGAAGAGACCAAAATAAGGCCCTTATGGGGAAAGTTGCTCAAGTTAGAAGTTCTATTATCAAAAATATATCCAGTAAAAGTAATGTGAGAGAAAGCGAATTGAATTCATATTTTTTACAAGATTTCTTTAATCTCTTATATAAAAAGCAAAAACTAGCAAACCAACCCATCTCCCTAAGGCAACAAAGGATTATTTTGTCTAGAAAAGAAAATATCATATATGGTAACAATGCGATTAATATTTCAGAGCATATCTTAGATACACGCACAAACAAACAACCGTTCATTTCCGGTATCACAGCTAGTTCAGGAGTTGTTAAAGGAAAAGTGCGACGCGTTCTAACTATAGAAGATGCAAAAAACATCAAGCCAGACGAAATTCTTGTAGCTTACGGAACAGATTTTGACCTCATGATCGGCCTACAAAATTGTGCTGGAATTATAACAGAAGAAGGAGGGTTACTTAGTCACGCCTCTGTTATATCACGAGAACTTGGAAAACCGTGCCTTATCAATGTAAAAAATGCGATGAACATATTACACGATGGGCAAGAAATAGAGATTGATACAAATAAAAGTCATGTACACATTCTCAATGCACAGCAAAATAAAAAGAGCAACACAATTACTGGTATCATACATCTATCAGATTCAAGAGCTCTTGATATAAATGCACCAAAATCAAGAAACCTACACCTACTCGAAAAAAACAATATTCCAACACTGACGGGGTTTATAGTTGATACAAAAAATGAGAAGAAACATGCTTTAGCAGAAAATATTATTGATCTTCTTAATGCAAAAGGCCTGTCTCCACTATCTTTAATTATTCGTAGTAATAGCATGCTCGAAGACAATTCAAATTCATCAATGGCGGGACAATTTGAATCTATTGTATGCACAACTGAAAAAACAGCAATATCTAAAGCCATTAATGATGTTATAGCTTCCTACCTAAAACCAAAAATAGTTTCACTCAAAAATAGAACAACTGAATCGGATGATTACGTTTTCGTGCAGCCATACTATCCACATAAATGGGGCGGTGTAGCTTTTAGTAATCACCCAATCACCAAAGAGAAAACTGTTTACATTGAAGCAAGCTGTAATGGTGCTGCCGCTATTGTAAACGGCATGAAAGCCGACAAAAATCTCCCTCAACACATTAAAGATCAGGTAACAAAAACTGTATTGAAAATTGAAAAAATACTTGGTTATCCAGTAGATGTCGAATGGGGCTACGGTAGTGAAGGGCTGAAAATATTCCAAGCTCGTCCAATTATAACAAACAACAAAAAACTAATCATTATTGCAGGTGGAGAAGGATCACGTATCAAAGAAATGTTTAATAAAAAAGCATCTCCCTTCACAAAACATTTCTTACCATTACCAGAATCTGGTGCTTCTATTATCGGATCCATTATCAATAAAGCGCAACCATACTTTCGTAATATAGAAATTTCAGCAAGTCATAATACGATAGATTTTATGATGGGAAACTTCAAAGAAAGTAAAAACATACATATATCTAATGACAATGAAATGATTGGTCCTTTAGCACCTCCGCTATTAGAACTAATATCTCAAGGCAAGCGTGTCTACGCATGTTGTGGAGACATATACAGTAACTTTAATTGGGATGAGTTCGAAAAATTTCATGACACACACAATAATCCTATTTCAATTCTATCCGCTAATAGCTTTCCAGCAAAGAAAGCAGCATGCTTTAATATTGCTTCTAATGGCTCAGTAAAAAGCTGGAAAAGAAAAATTAAATCTTCAAAAAAAGATTATATTAATATTGGAGCTTACATTATAGACCCAGATCCAGAATTAATTGAGATTGCAAAAGAATTACTAAAAAATAAAGCATGCAAAGAGGATGTATTTTTTCAAAAATGTATAGAAAAAAGAATACTATCGGCCTACAAAGAAACTTCATTCTCTTGTAATATTAACACGCCTGACATTTACAATCGTCTTGTTAAACGAATTATAAAAAACAACAGAAAACCATAAGGAAAAAACCATGGAAAAATTAGATGTTTTTAATGAACTATATCAACCATTATCTCCTCCTGTTGCGACAATAGATAGAGTGCATCAAGAAGGACTATGGCACCAAACATTTGCCTGTTGGCTTATAAATGAAAAAGAAAAAAGCATATTTCTTCAATTAAGAGGGCCTAAAAATAGAATAGACCCAGGAAGCTTTGATGCATCTGCTGGGGGACATTTATCATCAGGAGAAAAACCTGAAGATGGCTTTAGAGAGTTAAAAGAAGAACTAGGCATAAATATAGATAAAAAAATATCTCATTATCTTGGCATTTATAGAAATATTGCAATCCGCCAAGAAGGACAATATATAAACCATGAGTTTTGTCATGTGTTTCTAGCCAAAACAAACAAAACACTAAACGACCTCTCCTTACAAGCAGGAGAAGTAGACAATGTCTTCATGTTTAACCTAAAAGATGCTATCGACCTATTCACTAAAAAGAAAAAAAATGTTTCAATACACAATCAGCAAGAAAGCCGTAACATCACTATAGAAGATATGTGCAACTATTATGAGCGCACAATTGTCTCTAATTACTATTTAAAAATTGTACTCGCTGCTCAAGCTTTTTTAAATGGAGATAAAAACGTTGTCATATAAAACATTTACAAAAGATATTTTACTAAGCTCTTTTTCTTTAAACGATAGAAAAAAAGTCTGGATACCAGAAAATATTGTACAGCAACAATATAAAATAGATGAATATTTCTTTCTTTCATGGATACATAGATCACAACATTTGGGCTATGTCATAACAATGCAAAAAAACAAACTTCAAGGCCATATACTAAGACGAACACCAATGCAAAAAAACAATCGTGTTTGCATGTGTGACTGGTGCCTATCTGTTTATCCTGCACAACATATAGCGCAATTTACCATCAAGAAAAATAAACACACTTCTATCGGTCTTTATTTATGTGATCAACTTGATTGTACAGATAGATTACATTCAACAACATTCAACAATGTGCACAATATGAGAGAGACTATTTCCAAAACAGATAAAATGAATAGGCTCATTAAAAATATGGATGCCTTTTTTGAAAAGCTAAAAATAGAGGTTCAATAGATGCATACAGATAAAAACAATCCAACCTCAGGAAAGTTTATAGCCAGACTTTTCCTGCCGCTGGGGGTTACAGATAATAATAATTTGAAAGATTTAAATGAGAAGTTTATTATATATTACTAAATAATACAGAGAAAGCCTATCATGGAAACATATACGCGACAGCTTTTACCTGAAGATTGGAAAACTTTTAGAGATATTCGCCTGCTAGCTTTACAAGAAAGCGCCAAGGCGTTTGGAAGCTCTTATACCAGAGAAATTGAATTTCCAAAATCTCGATGGAAAGATACGTTATCTCAAAAAGATGGTGCAATATTTGGCTTATTTAAAGGCAATAGAATCATTGGACTGGGTAGCATAAAAACCTCAAATATAGATAATCAACAAGCGGGGTTATTTATGGGCTACATTACAGCAGAGTACAGAGGAAAAGGGTTTTCCAAGAAACTCTATATCTCTCGTATTGAGTGGGCGTTAAAACGACCCAGCCTTAAAACAATTTTCACAATAAACAAAGAGAGTAATTTAGCGGCTCAGGGCATGAACAAAGGTTTTGGGTTTAAACTTATTAGTCGTACTCCTAAAAATGATTGGCCAGATGGTTCAAACGACGATGAGTTAAGGTTTGAGTTAGATTTGGAGCAAGCTAGATCTAACTTTAAAAATTCATCTCTATTCAATCCACATTCATAAACCATTTTAGAGTCGTGTCAGATTAAAATCTGAATTTTAAAAGTTTTAGTGATAAAATTGGCATTGGAATATTGATAAAATATTCATAAAGATAAATTGATAATTCACACCTTCATTTTAAGCGGCGAAAAAAGATCATGAATAAGTTCCGATCTATGAAGTCTCTACAAAAATTCGTCTCCATTCAATCCACATTTCAAAATCATTTTAATCATCAAAGACATATAGAAAACAGAGACACATTTAGATCTTATAAATTAATTATCTCTTTTCGTTCCATAGATAAGTAGTGTAGTATCAAATCACATTTAGTAAAACTTTATTCTATTTTCTAAAATGACATCTAAAAATCGCAGAAACAATAATCAACCATCTGATAAAGCTCTGTATAAAGCAGATGTTGATAGTTTTATTAAACAAGAACGGCGTCGTGATGAGCTTGATCGCCTCAATGAAATCAAAGAACAAAAATCTGTTTGGATTAAAGTTACAGCAACATGTGGTCTTTTGAATCTTTTCTTAATCATACTCGCATGCATAGGATTAATGATATCATGACAGATCAAAAAACACTTCTAAAAGGATGGATACAAGCCATTATTGCCATTGTTATCTTTCTTGGAATAAACCAAGTATTTGCTCGATATTGCGCTGTTGTTTTAGATGTTAACCCTGTTGTTTTTTCTTGCACAGCTTTCTCAAGTTGTGCATTTGTATTACTTCTTATAGGGGGTGTCGGACCACTAGCGAAAGAAACAATGCGTAGCATAGATACATGGTTATTTGGAATTATCCTAATGATGAGTTATATCGTTGGTGTCATTTTACTTGCGCACGTTACCTCAACAGAAAGCACGATGCTTCAAAAGATAAGCGTCTTCCTCAGCTTAATTGGTAGCTGGTTTTTTTTAAATAGAAAACCAGATTTTTATCAAATAATCGGAACAACTATTATTACAATCGGCGTTATAATTGTATGTATAGGAATTCCAGCAGACCAAAGAGGAATAGTTTACTTTTTAGGTTTCTTATATGCTCTGTTTCAGGTGTTAAGAATTTTCACAGCTGAATTACACAGACCTCATGCAAAGGCTGCGAATATGCAAGAGGATCCTAAGGCACGTGCCCGTGTTGTTGGTTTCATCATGTTCATTATTAGTATCGTTTTTCTTGTATTTACTTTTTTTATTGCCCTAGCGTTTGAAGGAGAAACCAATCACACTATTACCAATATACCACATCTAAATAACTTCCTGCACGCCCCGACTATATTCTCAGGAATGGTGACTGGTGTTTTTCTTGTTGCGCCACTAAGACTTCTGGAATTTTCTAGCTCTAATATCATTAAAGGCGAAAACTTTACAACCGTCACAACTTTCTCTTTCGTCGCTACTTTATTTTGGGAATGGGCAACCGCACCTTTAACAGGATTAAGCATTAAAGAAATTTCTTCCAGTGACATTTTTGCAGGCCTCATGATCACCGCAGGTGGACTATTCATCGCTTTAACCCGCCACAAAAGGCAGAACAAAGAAACATGGAAAACATATCTAAAATACGAACCAAACGATTTAAATATTGTCGATGACAGCCGTGAAATTGTTGCCAACACATTAGAACATTTTAATTCAGATATTAATAAAACAGCAGACGCTCTAAAAATACCTGTTTCTGTAATCGAAGCCCTCATGCAAGACAATGAAAAAGTCTTGGCTTTCAAAGGCAAGATCTTACAAGATGTAACTAGACGCTATCGTCGTAATGTTGCCATGAATGACCCTTTAACAGGGCTTATTAACCGCTCTGGTTTTATGAGTGAGTTAAAAATTGCACCAACTACGTCTTCTAACTTTTGTGTCCTGTTTATAGACCTAGATAAATTCAAACCTGTTAATGATACATATGGCCATGAAGCTGGAGATTTTGTTTTAATTGAAGTAGCTCATCGTCTAAGAGAATTATTCCCAAACAATGCCTCAATCACCCGATTGGGTGGTGATGAATATTGTCTCCTAATTCTCGATAAAGAAAAAGATCAGCTCAGCGAAACAGTCCAACACATCAAACAAATTCTAACCACGCCATTCACCTATAATGAACACACCATTACGATTGGCGGATCTGTTGGTGTCGCACATTATCCAACCGACACAGAAAGACCAGAAGATCTTTTAAAACTTGCTGATGAAGGTATGTATAAAGAAAAGAAAGAGCGATAATCTTTGAATATTACAGACACTAAGATCGGGATACTCGCGGTCACTGCTGAAGGCGCGGCAAAAACTTATCGTGATATGCATATCGCATTCTATGATAAATTTGGTGCTTATAATAATCCAACAATTACAATGACAATGCACCCGCTCATTGATCATGTGAATAATTTTGGTGATAAAAATAAGTGGGTGCTCCTTATTCAAAAAGGGATTGATGATTTAATAGATCAAAATGTTGATCTTATTTGTATGCCTGCGAACTCATCTCATCTTGTCATTGATGAGATTGATTTTAAAGACGTGCCTTTTATCAACATGGTTGAAGAAGCTGTAAACCATCTTAAAAACACAACAAAGAATACTCTGATTTTAGGAACCAAAATATCTCTTTCAGAAAGCCTCTATCTAAAAAACTTACCCGCAAATTGTTTTGTACCCAAGACAGACGACATAGAAAAACTTAATGAAATTATTGTGAAAGAAATGGTGCTAGGAAAATTATCTGAAACAAGTCGCTCTTTCATATTGAATATGATTGAAGAAAACCAAAAAGCCCACAATATAGAACACCTCTTTTTCGCCTGTACAGAACTCCCTTGTTTTTTTAATAATAGAGATCTACCACTACCAACATTAGATAGTATTCAACTTCTAATTAAGAAAGTGCTTACACAATGTTTAGAAACCTAATTAAACCAAACTCATTAAAAGAAGGCGATAGAATCGCTGCAATCACTCTATCATGGGGAGGCCCAGGTACGTTTCCACACAGATATGAAGCTGGCAAAAAACAATTAGAAAAAACTTTTAATGTTGAAGTGGTGGAGACTAGACATGCTTTAAAACCTGCGGATTGGATCTATAATAATCCTCAAGCGAGAGCGCAAGATATGATGGAAGCATTCTCTGATCCATCTATTAAGGCTATCATCGCAACAATAGGAGGAGAAGAATCTGTACGTATTTTACCGCATCTAGATATTTCTGTACTCAAAAAAAATCCCAAGATCTTTATGGGGTATTCAGATACGACCGTGGCCCATTTTGCTTGTTTCAAAGCAGGATTAACAAGTTTTTACGGACCAAGCATTATGTCTGGATTTGCTGAAAATGGAGGCATATTTCCCTACATGGAGAAATCTGTAAGAGAGAATTTATTTAGCACTACTCCTGTAAATGTTGTTGAACCCAACAAAGATGGATGGACTGTTGAGCATTTAGACTGGTCTAATCCTGAAAACCAAGCAAAGAAACGTACACTTAGACCTCCAACAGGTCCCCAAATTATTCAGGGATCTGGGGTTGTCCAAGGGCATTTAATGGGTGGCTGCGTAGAAGTGATGGAAATGTTAAAAGGCACCGATTATTGGCCAGAAAAAGATAAATGGAAAGGGGCTATCCTCTTCTTAGAAACATCTGAAGAAGGACCTGATGTTACACATTTCACCAGATGGATTAGAAACTATGGATCACAAGGCATTTTATCAGATGTGAATGGTATCCTTTTGGCACGTCCTGGTGGACAGCTAAATGATGAACAATTATTCCAATATGACAAAGCTCTGAAAGACGTTGTATCTAAAGAGTTGGGCCTAACTAATTTACCGATAATAACACAAATGGATTTTGGTCATACCGATCCTATGTTTGTTTTACCTTACGGTGTTCAAGCTAAAATAAATTGTGATAAAGAATCTTTTTCTATATTGGAGAGTGGTATTCAATAACAGAAACTACTGAATGCGTGCCTTCTTATAAAGAAAACCCTTACGTCTATTTAAACAAATATCCTCTAAGTGGGTTCTCAGGCTATAAACAGCATTAACTGGTAAAAAACTTAATCCCATTTGCTCGAAATGGTTTTGATCTTTTACGCTATCATCAATTAAAACAGCCTGCGAAATATTTAGATTATGTTTCTTCAAAAACTTAGAGAAAAACAAAAACTCTTCTTTCTCATCACGCTCTTTCTTTAATGCACCCACATGGCTCGAGTTAATAATATCATCAAAATAAGTATCAAGCCTATAGGCAGGAACTGTATATTTTGAAAACACATCCATATTATCCGTTGCCAGCACACATAAATACCCTTGTGATCTTAATTCTTGAATAAGTTTTAAATTATGAGGATCAATAAATGTGATATTTTTACAGCTTTCCTGTAGGCTTATCTCAATTAAAGATCGATCTTTAATTCCATTATCCACCAAATAATCTAAGACATCATTTACAGATAGTTCTCCGCGCATCCAATCCACAATAATCGTGTTATCTGCCTTAAACAAGATGCGTTGAATTTGTTCAAAAACATCTGGATGAGAAAGTTGCAGGTCTTCCCAAAACATTGAACATGACAAAGTTCCATGCCAATCTATAAAAATCACTTTTTTATCCATACTAAAGCTTTCTCCGCTTGCTCCTGATGATTAGAGTGCCACTCAATATTGTCCGTAGATGATATCCATTTATAATTTAAATGTTCATGTGATAATTTTATATTTGACCCACCGATCACTTCTGTTGCAATAAGCATATTCACTTGATGTTGAATATTTTGCGTTTTTGTAGGGCCTTTTGTTGATATTGATATGCATTCTAATGCTCTTACAGTCAGAAAGGTTTCTTCTTTAATTTCTCGAATAATAGCCTCAAACGGAGTTTCTCCTACATCAACCCAACCACAAGGTAAACACCATCCTGTTCCATCAACCCGTTCAACAATCAGTATTGCTTTTTGAGTGTTGTAAACAAGCCCATCAACACCTAATTTAGGAGTCACACAGCCCAATTCTTTTTTAAAATCTTCTTTTAATCTATCAAAGTCCAAATCAAGCGCATTTGCAAATTCTTGTACAGAATAATCTAATAACGTTTCATAACGCGCGATATCATAAGGGTCTTTTGCGTATTTTAACCCTTCAAGAGCGACAGCTCTGACTTTATCTGATAATGATATTGTTTCTGTTTTCTTCATCTTCTTAACCAAGTGCTGATTATTATATCATTTAAAGTAAATGATTCACCTCTCTTGTCCGATTAAAAAAAACGAGATACTTTAAAATAATGAATGCATTTCTCTATAAACTAATCGGTAAATTTCTAAAACTTTATTGGAAAATTGTTAAGCCTTTCTCAATTGGCGTTCGTGCCATTATCATTAATGAAAACAATGAAATTCTGTTAGTGCAACATACAAATGCAAATCAATGGTATCTACCTGGGGGAGGCGTTCATAAAAAAGAACATCTGATAGATGCTTTAAAAAGAGAATTAAGAGAAGAGCTCTCACTCAAAATAAATACGACACCAACACTCTTAGGAAACTACGCAAATTTCTTTGAAAGTAAAAACGACTTTATTTCTATCTTTGTTATAAAAGACTTTACCCTAAATAAATTCAAAGAAAATGATGAAATCGATAAATGGCAGTTTTTCAACTTTGATCAATTACCAGAAAGAACCTCTGTAGGAACTCAAAAGCGCATAGATGAGTATTTGAATATAAAAGATATAGATTATAGATGGTAAAACTAAGACAGCACGATCAAATATCCTCTAGAACGTCCCTCTCCTTGAGGCATAAAAGCACCTTTTTCAACCAAATCTTGCAAATCACGGGTGGCGGTTGGCTTCGTTGTTTTGGCAATTTTAATATATTTTTTAGCCGTCATTCTTTGGTCAATACCCTCAACACCAGCTTCCAACATTTTTTGTAAAACAAGCGATTGACGTGCATTCAGTTTATCTTTATGACGATCGAAAAATTTTGTTTTCTTTAAAATAAAACCAATCTGCTCTTCTGCATAGATTTGTGCCTGCAAAACGACATCAACAAAATACTCTAACCACGCTGTTATCTCATTAGACCTTTGCGCCTCTTTTAAGGCATCATAATACTGTCTTTTATTACCTTCAATAATCTTTGATAAACTTAATAAGACAGGTCTTCCAGCACCTTGTGATAATGCTTTCTCAGATATAGCGCGACCAATGCGGCCATTACCATCTTCAAAAGGATGAATGGTTTCAAAATACAAATGAGCAATAGCAGATCTAATTGCACCTTGTTTTATTGCGTTTTCTGCATGAGGTTCGGTCTTATTAAACCAAGCGATAAACGCATCCATCTCTGACGCAACCATAGATGAAGGCGGTGCTTCATAATGAACTTTCTCCTTACCAATCGGACCAGAAATAACTTGCATTGGTTCTTCATGATCACGCCATGACCCTACTTTTATAATACGGTCACCTTTCATCAACATAGAGTGCCAAGAGAAAAGTTCCTCAACCGATAAATCATCACTAAATTTATTACGTATCGCACTCATTAATTCAGCAATACCTTTCGCTCGGCGATCTCGCACGGGCAACACCTCATTATTCAAGCCTAAATTATTCCGTATCGAAGACATAACATCTATACGGCTTAAATATTCTCCTTCGATTTCAGAAGTCTTGATGGCTTCAGAAACCATCATATCAACAAGAGCCTCTGACTGTAGGTCATTTGACACCCCCATCAACATACCATTTGTACGCCCCATGCGTTCCGCTATTTCATACAAGCGGTCTTCAACAGGCGTAAGGCTATATTGAAAATGAGGCCAATCTTTTTGTTGCCAATTATATATCATGAGCCGATTATAACAAAAAATTGGCTCAAATAAAACAAAATAATGAGCCGATTAAGAGCTGGAATTGGCTCAAAATTAATAAAAGCACATAGAAAGAGAAAAATTTATGATAGATATGATCTTAGAATTTTTATTCTAATGCATAATTTAATGCCGCATCCACATGTATACGAATAGTGTCAAATAAAGGCACTGGAATATTATTCAAATTTAAAAGTGTAAGCTCAGTACACCCTAAAATAACACATTCAACATCAGGAAATTTTTTAATAATAGCTTCAAATTTATCATTAACTTCAGCTCGGACTTGTCCTTTAACAAGCTCATTATAAATAACTTCGGACATATAATCTCTATCGTGTTTATCAGGAACAAATACATTTAAACCATTTCTGACCAAGCGTCCTTTGTAAAAGTCCTCTTCCATCGTTAACGATGTGCCTAAGAGAAGAACTTTATTGTATCCTCGAGAATTAATATATTGAGCCGTTGCATCCGCTAAATGAAGTAAAGGAATGGAAACTTCTTTTTCAATATAAGGAGCATTTCTATGAGACGTATTAGAGGCAATCAGAATAAAGTCAGCACCCGCTTTTTCTAAACGCTTTGCTTCTGATGCGTAAAATGCACCTTCAGTATCAAGATCACCTTTTATACGTAATTGTTTAATATCTTCACCATCTAAAGAAGTTAAGATGATCTTAGCAGAATGATTTTCTCCCAAGGCATCATAAACCCCTTCATTTAACCATTCATAATACTTAACTGTTGATGGCGGACCTAAACCACCTATAATCCCTATTGTTTTCATACTATTCGCGTCAAAGAAATTATTTCACATACTTCAAAGAAGCTACTGCTTTTCGAATATTCTTATTTAAAGGTATTTTTTTACTATCTTCTAATCCCTGTAAATGACGTTGGTGATATATTTCTAATCTTTGTGAAACTTCATCTTTAAATTGCGTATTAATATAATCTCTTATATTCAAAGGATTCCCATTTTCATCCAAAGGCGCTTGTTTAACGTTTTGAATACCTTCAATCAAACGTACAAAATCTTGTGGCGTTTCAGGAAGTGATGCTTCTGTTATATTGACATCTTCTCCACTTTCAACATTTGGTGACGTATATTGGCCTTTCGCAACTTGTGTCACAATTCGCATATCAACACCTTTTACCATTAAGCCCATCGCACTCATATATCTAAGTACAGATGACACAGCTTGCATTTCAGTTACAATTACTTGAACCTCTTGACGCCTATCATCATAACGTGATGCACTTAATCCAATACCAGGCATATGAGGTACATCTTCAACCATATGCTGAATATTCTCAACAATCGCTTTACGTACACGTTTTTGATAATGATATAATTCTCTATGAAGTGCTTTTACCAACTGCTCGCTATTTCTAACATGTCTTTTTTCTGTTCCGAAATTACGAACATCTGATGGTAATCTATGACTAGGTGCCGACAATTGTGTTACATTCTTTTTATCGGTCAAAGCACTCAAACGTTTGCTCTGTCTATTACTCGTAATAGGGCTTCTAGGGTTTGTAGGCGCCGCTAAATATGTTTCTCTTAATCTAAAAGAAATACGAGGACCTGATGTAAATTTATATGTATTAGTACGATAAATTTCACCATAAACCAACGCCTTTCCACCAGTTATACCTACGCTATAAAGTTCACGAGGCGTCCACTTACCTGTCTGCATAGACACCATACCATATGTTCCAGCAGTACCTAAAATATCATAATTCGTCTGGAATCTATTTTTAATCTGAATATTGCGATCACGATAACTTGCTGTCAAAACACGTCCATCAGGTGCTGTAAATTGATGTGCTCCTTTGTGATGACTTCCTTTAATTCTATATCTGTCATAATCACCATTAACAAACATCGTATTCTCAACTGTGGGTTCTTTATAAAGATATGAGCGCGCCTGCTGTATAGTATTAGACGTAATATACTCTTTATCGTTTCGTCTTTTTAAGTCTCCCTTAATCGTTCCACTAACTTTAAATGGCCTAATATTAGGACTTGTTATATCTAATCGACCGTCTAACCATTTTTTATCTTTTTTTCCGAACTCGTCGATTTGTTTTGATGTAAATCCTGTCAGATAAAAATCTGGTAAATTATCTTGTCCGATTGATTCCAATACTTGTTCATACTCTGACTGAGATGTAATATAAGATTTACCCTGATTTTGGCGTAATAAATTCATAACAATTTCATCATGCACATGATTAGAGAGTTGCGATAACTGATCTGCTAATGTTTGATAGCGTTCTAACGCTGATTGGAAAGTCGATTCAGACAACAGCGCTCCCATTGCATGTTCAATATTACTATCTATCTCTTCTACAGCACTTAAGAACTTACCCTGATTGCTTTCTACAGAACGTGCAATTTCTGGAAATTTATAATAACCAGCTAACAATGTCTTAGCCGCCCTACCCCATTCTATAGGGTTGGGTATATGACTAATGTATTTATCATTTTCCACACCCAGACCTTCAGCAATAGCTGGAATAACACCCACATTAAAATCAGGGCTTATAATTACCTCAGGCTTAAGAGCCTTTATAATCTTCTCAGCATTCCACACATCAAGTTTATCACCTGTATATGACATTGAATGAGGGCCTGTATATTCCGTATTAACAACAATATTATTCAAAGACTGAAATGCTTTTCTAAGATCATTTTCTCTTTGATCCGTTAAACCGCTTCCAGTAGCTTCATTAAATACACTAATATGATCAATGATTTTACTTGTAAGGGTTCTTGTTATTTTATCATGATCTCTTTTGTATTCTGCCTCAATTAAATCTTGAATATTACGTAGCTCTGTTCTCAATCGAAATGAATTCAAAATAACATTGCTATTAATTTTATCCGCAGCTTGCTCAATCGCAGATAAAATTTGTAACTGGCCATTACTAAGTCCTTCTAACTTGTCAGACACCTCTTCTCTAAAGTCTTGAATAGATTTCTGCAGCGCTTGGAACATCAATTGCATTTGTTGCATCATTTGCTGTTCTGCAGATGGTTGTGAACTTGTCGCAAAATAATCAACCACCAAAAGAGCGACACCTACATACCCAGCTGTCATAGCAGCTGCACCATATTCTTGTATGTTCTGATTTGATAAAAAACTCAGCTGTTTATAAGCCTGATACGATGTATTAATAGCTTGTGCCGCTTTAGGATCTCCAGAACGTCCTAAAAGGGTTGCCGCTAAATATACTGTAGCATCTTGATTTCTTAGCTCTTTTTGTATTTGTTGTTTCTCAACAATTTTTTGAGCCCGCTCTTCTGCTTGTGCTTGATTAATCTCCTGTTGCTTAGCCAGTCTTCTTTCAATGTTTTCGGCTAACCTAGTCACAGCATTATTTAAAACATGTGCATATTCTTCAGAAACCGTTGCATCAGCATCACCTGCTGGCATTCTATTTAAAGCTCTCTTTAATACCGCTAACTCTTCAGGAGAGGCCTTTCTTTTTAAAGAACCCAATAAATCGCCGGTATTCATTTCTAAAGCGTCTAATGTGTCTTTTAAATGCTCATTTTTTCTAAGCTCTGGATTATTTAACATTAAATCCAATGTGTTTGTTTCATCTGAATTATTTTTGGCCTCTAATCGACTTAGGTTAATAATTTGTTGTGTAAAATCTGCTCTAATAGCAGCATCAACTTTTTCTAAAGTATCACGGTTCACCATATGATCTGATTCAGGCACTTGATCAAATGCAATTGATAATCCTTCTGATACATACGAAGCAATATCCATACCTGACTGAAATTGATTTATTTTTTCTGGTAAAAACGGTAAGTCTAAAGCTTCAGCCACATCACCAAAAACTTCTCCTGCTTCTTTAAACGTCTTACTTACATATGGTGCTGTTTCTTGGCATTTCTTTGCAAGATACTCTATACCTTCTGGCGTAAAATGTTTTGTCACATCTGTAACCAATGGCTGAATTGCTTGGTCATCACGGTGATGATAGGCAGAATTATAACGAGCATTAAAATCAATAATGGCCTGTTCTTTTTCAGCATTAGTTTTCAATTTTTTCATATCATTGATCACATCATGCAAAGCAACAGTAGATTGCATTCTACGTTTTAAATATTCAGTATCTTTACTATCATCAATGCGACCAGCCATCACCACCATTGTTTCTTTAAGCTTATCTTCGAAAGTATTATTATCTAAGACAGGCTCTGCAACAGAGTTTATTTGCGCGTTTAGTCTCATAGGATAAAATAGTGATCCCGTTGTAATAAGTGTAGCTGTACGTAAGAAGTCTCGGCGATTATATGTCATATTTCATCAACTCATATTAGTTTGGTGTTATTAAAGAGTTTTTAATAACCATACTATTTAAATTATGTCAATATTTTAAATACCCTTTAGCTCTCAAAAGCATTCAGAAACTAGAGATACATTTAAAACTTTAAGACAATCCTCACTGAATGCGTGAAATGAACTTCTTGCGGCATAAAATTTGACGTAGTGCGTTTTTGAAGAAAGGTTCGAATTAGTCCTGACAGCACCCCTATGACTACAATCCCAGAGACATGTAAAAAACTCATATCTCTCAAAAAAATTTCTTTGACTTTTTCTAAAGAATTTCTGTATTTAAAGATTGCACTCATTTATAAAAGATAACTATAAGATTAATTATTTATATTGAAAGAAAGCACAGTAAAATGAATACAATTAATAGGAAAATCTCTATTATCGTACCTGAAGATGGGCTCAAAAGAAAACTTGACCTTAAACGTCCTTTAAACGTTAAGCTTGGATTTGACCCTACCGCACCTGATTTACATCTCGGTCATGCCGTCGTCTTAAATAAACTTAAAGATTTCCAAGATGAAGGACATAAAATTATTGTGATTATTGGTGACTATACAGCTCGTATTGGCGATCCGACAGGCCGAAACATCACACGCCCACCTCTCACAGAAAAAGAAGTGAAAGAAAATGCTCAAACTTATATCAATCAACTATCAAAAGTTATTGATATCAACAAAGTTGATATTCGCTATAACTCTGAATGGTTTTCAAGAATGGAAATGTCAGACATTATTCAGTTAATGTCACAAGTAACACTTGCCCAAATGATGCAAAGAAACGATTTCAGAGAACGTTACGAAAAAGACTTGTCAATTTCTTTACATGAGCTTCTCTACCCAGTCATGCAAGGCTATGACTCCATCATGATTGATGCTGACATTGAAATCGGCGGCACAGATCAACTCTTTAACTGTATGGTTGGTAAATCATTACAAGATACCCAAGGCAAAGACTCTCAGGCTGTTATCTGCATGCCTCTGTTACGCGGAACAGATGGACATGAAAAAATGAGTAAATCCAAAAATAACTACATAGGTCTTACAGAAGATCCTGAGAATATGTTTGGAAAAATAATGTCTATTCCTGATGATTTAATTCAGGAATATCTGGAACTCGCCACCACATTTACAGATGAAGAAAAAAACGTAATAAAACAGACATTAGCACAGGACAATACCAACCCTATGGATATAAAGAAAGATATAGCTACCAACATTGTTGCTCAATATCATGGACAATCCGGTTCTGAGAAAGGACGCAATGCTTTTGAAAATAAAGTGCAAAACAAAGCATTCACAGAAGATGATTATAAAGATGTCGTCATATCTATGACACATATAAATGCAAATAATTCTCTCCTAGAGATTTGTTCTTTTGCCTACCCTGAAAAAAGTAAATCTGAGCTAAAACGCCTAGCAAAAGGGGGGGCTATAAAAGTCAACCAAGAAAAAGTGTCTGATTTATTATCTCCTTTATCTCAGTCCAACACATCTTCACCTTTCAAACTTCAGATTGGTAAAAGAGCATTATTTAATATCAAAATCGAAAAAGAATGAGGCACGATATATTTAGGTCGCGGGTCATCTCAGATTAAAATCTGAATTTTAAAAGTTTTAATGATAAAATTGGCATTGGAATATTGATCAAATATTCGTAAAGATAAATTGAGAATTCACACCTTCATTTTAGGCGGCGAGAAAAGATCATGAATAAGTTCCGATCTATGAAGTCTTTACAAAAATTCGTATCTATTCAATCTACATTTCAAAATCATTTTAATCATCACTGATCTTTTAATAATTTTTTGTACTTACACTTATTTCAATGTATTCTATTGCTTAGATACAGCAGAATAAGGGATAAAAAATGACAAAAATAAATTACATGAGTGGTTTTGGTAACGAATTTGAAAGCGAGGCATTAGTTGATGCTTTACCAAAAGGATGTAATACACCACAACATATGAAATATGGTCTTTATACTGAACAATTAAGTGGCTCTGCTTTTACTACACCTAATCATTTAAATCAAAGAACGTGGCTTTATAAAATCCGTCCTTCAATTGCTCAAAGTTCTTTTAGATCATTCAATCAACCACACCTACAATCAGCGCCTTTTGATACTGAGTTCACAACACCAAATCCAATGCGTTGGGATGGATTAGATACCCCATCAAAAGCGACTGACTTTATTGATGCTTTATGGACTATTGCAGGCAACGGCAGTACGGATGAATGGTCTGGTCTCGCGATCCATCTATACAGCTGCAACACATCGATGAAAAAAACAAAGCGCTATTTTTATAATAGCGATAGTGAAATGATGATCGTGCCACAAAAAGGGGCTCTAACACTTCGCACAGAGCTGGGCATTATTAAGCTGTCACCGGAAGAAATTGCTGTTATTCCTCGTGGCTTAAAGTTCGCAGTTGATCTGATAGAAAAAGACGCGCGTGGCTATGTTTGTGAAAACTATGGCCACCCGTTCACTCTGCCTGAAAAAGGCCCTATTGGCGCAAATGGTCTTGCAAACCCGCGTGATTTTTTAACGCCTGTTGCGGCCTTTGAAGAAGATGAAACACCCTGTACATTAATCACAAAATTAAACGGAAAACTTTTTGAAAGAGATCTTGATCACTCTCCTTTAGACGTTGTTGCATGGCATGGTAACTACGTGCCCTACAAATATGATTTAAAGTTATTCCAAGCAATTAACTCTGTGAATTTTGATCACCCAGACCCGTCGATCTTCACCGTTTTAACATCACCAAGTCATATTACTGGTACTGCAAATGTTGATTTTGTTATCTTCCCACCAAGATGGGTTGTTGCAGAGAATACGTTCCGCCCTCCCTACTTCCATCGCAATATTATGAGCGAGTTTATGGGGCTTATTAACGGTGTATATGAAGGGAAAACAAGTGGAAGGTTTGTGCCAGGTGGTGCATCACTTCATAATTGCATGACCCCTCATGGTCCTGATAAAAAAACCTTTGAACACGCGATAAAAGAAGAGCAAAAACCTGTTCATCTCTCTGGTGCTATTGCCTTTATGTTTGAAAGCCGATATATCATGCATCCAACAGAACAGGCCTCAACAAGCCCTCTTCTACAAGAAGACTATCTAAAATCATGGGCGGGATTAGAGAAAAATTTTAACAAAGACGATTAAGCACCCTCCAGTAAAGCATCTGTTTTTGCTGCGCAAATAAAGTCATTTTTATGCAAGCCATTAATAGCATGTGTCCACCATGTGACTGTCACTTTTCCCCACTCTAAAAGAATGGCTGGATGATGACCCTCCTCGTTTGCTAGGTCAACAATCTTGTTTGTAAGAGCCACCGCTTTTTTATAACCTTTAAATTCAAATACACGTTCCAACATTAAAGTATTGTCTTTTGTAATCACCGCCCAATTCGGCAATTCCTTCATAAATGTTGCCAATTCTTCATCACTCACATGAAGAGCACCTGCGTGACAAGCTTCGCATTTTTGTACTGTTAATGTCATTATCTTAAACCTCCTTCAATGGGTATAATCCTAATTCTTTTGCTTGTGTAACAAGCGCCATGATATCCATATGTGCTAGTTTATATAAATCATGAATTTCATTAATCATAAAATAAGTCGGTTGAATATGATCAATACGATAGGCAGTTCTCAAAACCTCTATGGGATCAAACTTTTTACGTTCTGGTTTTGGAGACTCTAACGCATAAATCGTTTCTTCTGGAGACGATAAAATACCGCCACCATAGATACGCAGTCCCTTATCTGTCTGTATTAAACCAAACTCAACCGTAAACCAATATAAACGAGCCAACCACACACGATCTTCTTTTGAGGCTTTTTGCCCCAACAAACCATAGGTATGAGTGAACTCGGAAAAATCTGAATTTGTTAACATCGCACAATGGCCAAAGACCTCATGGAAAATATCTGGTTCTTGGAGATAATCAAACTCATCTCGATTTCTAATAAAAGTCGCAATTGGAAATTTTTTATCCGCTAATAAATTAAAGAATTTTTCAAATCCAATAAGAGCCGGCACAGGCGAAACTTCCCATCCGGTTTCTTTGCGCAAAACTTTATTAATTTCTTCTAATTGAGGCACACGATCAGTTGGTAAATTAATCAAATCAAGTCCCACTAAATATTCATCACATGCCCGACCTTTTATGCATTCATACTGCCTTGTAATAAGGTCATGCCAAATTTCATTTTCTTCCTTGCTCCATGAAATTAATCCATTCTCATCAATTGGCTTGGAAACATATTTGCTCGGTTTCTTCATGCACACTCCTGAATTGGACTGGCAATACCATGAATAGGCGCTAAGTCTTGTGGTGCGTCTGAATGATGTTCTGGCGATGCCTTAATAAAAGCGTCTTGAACAATACAATTCTTCTCAATTTCTTGAATTAATGGATATGCTGATAAATCCACATTAAATCGACGTGCATTATACAGCTGAGGCACTAAACAAATATCTGCAAGAGACACTTTATCGCCCAATGTAAATAAACCCGATTTCTGCTGCTTGACTAAAAATGTTTCATAAGCTTTAAAACCTTCATGTAACCAATAATGCATCCATTCCATTGCTTCCTCTTGACTATGCCCTAACTTCTCCATCAAATAACCTTTCCATGTTCTCGGGTTACCGTAGGGATGCATATCAGAGGCAACAATCATGACCATCTGTCTAATATAAGCCTGATCTTCGATAGAACCATGAAGCAATTCGGCTTGTGGATATTTTTGATTTAAATATTCTAAAATCGCCATAGATTGTGCAATTTCGCAATGCTCATCTTTATAAAAAGGAACAAGCCCTTGCGGATTAATCTCTTTATAAGCATCAGCTTTATGATCGCCTTTTAATAAATCAATTGAACGCGCTTCAAACGTTTCGCCAACCATATACAGGGCTATACGAATACGGTAGCACGATGATGACCTAAAATAATCATATAAAATGCTCTCAGCCATATTTCACAATTTCCTGCTCTATCGTTCCAAAAATTGAAACGCCTTGCTTATCTAACATCTCAATTTTAATCGTATCACCAAAAGACATGAACGGTGTTTTAAACTCACCTGTTTCAATTTTTTCAATCATACGCACTTCTGCAATACAGCTAAACCCCGTTGATGGGTCTTTATTTGAAATGGTGCCTGAGGCAATAATTGCCCCTGCACCTAGCGGTCTTGTTTTTGCCGCATGCGCAACCAATTCAGATAAATCAAAATTCATATCTTTACCCGCATTCGGGCGACCAAATTCTTTACCATTCAAAACACTGATCAATGGCAAAGATACTTTACCACCATCCCAATCATCGCCTAGCTCATCAGGTGTAACTGCAACAGGTGAAAAAGCACTCGGCGGTTTACTATTAAAGAAACCAAACCCTTTCGCAAGCTCCGTTGGGATTAAGTTACGCAAAGACACATCATTCATCAGCATAACCAATTTAATATGCTTTTTTGCCTCCTCCGAAGAGACGCCCATTGGGGTATCATCAACAATCACACCCACCTCTGCTTCAAAATCAATCCCAAACTTCTCATCTGCAACCGGCACAGAGTCATGCGGTGCGATAATCGTATCTGATACAGCTTGGTACATTAGAGGGTCTGTTAAAAAGCTTTCTGGCATTTCTGCGTCACGTGCACGTCGTACCAACTCAACATGATGTAAATAAGCACTTCCATCTGCAATTTGATACGCCCTAGGTAAAGGTGAAGCACATTTCTTTTGATCAAAAGCTTCACTATCGCTCAATTCACCTGCATCGAGCTTCTTCGATAAGATTTCTAATTTCGGCGCATAGTCTTGCCAATGATCTAGTGCTTCTTGCATCGTTTTTGCAACGCTTGATGCCGCCACACACATTTTTAAATCTCTTGACACAATCATTAAAGCGCCATCTCGGCCATTTTTATATGATGCAAGTTTCACTACGCACTCTCTTTCTCGTCTTTTAAGACACCTCTATTAATTTGATCTTGTTCGATCGATTCAAACAACGCTTGGAAGTTTCCTTCGCCAAAACCTTGATTGCCTTTACGTTGAATAATTTCAAAGAAAACGGGGCCAATCGCATCTTGCGTGAAAATCTGCAACAATAACCCTTCTGATTCATCTGGCATACCATCAACTAAAATACACAATTCGCGTAATAGGTCTGTATTTTCACCATGGTTAGGAATACGTGTTGCCAAATTATCGTAATAAGTCTGTGGTGTACTCTGCAAAGGCACACCATGTGCTTTTAATGTTTGAACTGTGTTATAAATATTATCTGTGCCAAGGGCTATATGCTGTATCCCTTCACCGTTAAAACGCTTTAGATATTCTTCAATCTGGGACTTATCATCCGAGCTTTCATTCAAAGGAATTCGAATTTTGCCACAAGGGCTCGTCATCGCACGACTTTTTAAGCCTGTTAATTTACCTTCAATATCAAAATAACGGATCTCTTTAAAATTAAAAACATCTTCGTAAAATTTTGCCCACACATCCATATGACCACGATACACATTATGTGTTAAGTGATCGATGTATGTTAACCCTGCTCCAACAGGATCTCTTTTTTCTGAAAAGAAATTGAAGTCTCGCTCATAACTTTCACTATCATCAATTAAATGAATAAAACTCCCACCAATACCAACAAGCGCCGGAATATCGCTATTTATACTAGCATCTGGTATCTCGTTTGCACTTTTTGCGCCACGCTTTAATGCCTCTTTAAAAGCAAAATCAGCGTCTTTCACACGAAAAGCCATAGTGTTCGCGCCACCACCATGCTCTTCAACGAATTTTGCTGGTTGTCTTTCCTTATCCGCATTTAAAAGAAAGGTAATACCGCCTTGACGGAACAGTGTAATGTCGCGTGTTTTATGTTTCGCGATAGCGTCAAATCCCATCTTCAAGAACAAATTTGTTAGACATTCTTTATCACCACAATATTCAATAAATTCAAAACCATCCGTTCCTAACGGATTCTCGTGTAAATCTGCCATATTTTTCTCCTTATCCTGCTTTTATATCTATTATATCTTAATATTATTATTTATTGTTTATGATATATATTAACTAATATACAAAAGATCACGTCAGATTAAAATCGAATATTTACAAATTTAGCGATATAAGAACAAAGAATTGATTGAAATATTATTCTGAGAATAATTAGCATCAGCCTAACATCTCCGCCACTTGACCTTTCATGAAACGCCCCCCCGAAACGCCTACACGTAGTGTGCTTTTTTAAAGCACAAACAAAGAAACTTATTATGTGTTTTTTTGTTGACTCTTGCGTTAAATTATTATACTCATAAAGAGCATATAAAGAAACAGAGGGGAAAAATCATGAAAGCTTTAGTAAAAAACAGGGGCAGTCTTAGCATTCAAAACATCGCTACACCGGAAAACCTAGGTGATAATGATGTGTTAATCAAAGTTGTCTTAACAGGTCTTTGTCGTACAGATGTCTATGTTGCGCATGATATCATTAAAACAAAAAAAGACTCCCTGATTTTAGGACACGAATTTTCTGGCATCGTTGAAACCACAGGTTCGGATGTGACCCATGTAAAGCATAATGATCGCGTTTGTGTCATGCCTTTTTTACACCCAAATAATGCTCTAAATGAGTATTATAAAGATTGTGAAATGCTTGGCCTTGATAGCGACGGCTCTATGGCTGAATATATCAAAGTACCTGCTTATACTGTTTTTAAACTCCCTGATAGCGTTTCTTTTAAACTAGGCGCCTATATGGAGCCTATTTGTGCTTCTATGGCTGTTTTAAATGCAGACATTAAACCAAATCAAAAAGGTCTTATTTATGGTGATAACAGAATTTCTCAACTCACATTACGCATTTTAAAAGCCAAGGGCTTTAACGATGTTGATATTTATAGCGCAGGTGAGAATACGCTACCTGCTGATAATAGCTATGATTTCATTATTGAAACACTTGCGACAACACAAACATTCAACGAGATGATTAATATCGTTAAACCAGGTGGCGTTCTTGTGTTAAAAAGCCGTCAACACACCCCTGTTGAGATGAATATCAATAAACTTGTACAAAAAGAAATCCGTTTACAAGCTGTCAACTATGCGAACTTCCAAGACTGTATTGATCTTGCCGCAAGCAGTTTATTATATGTAGATGACTTACTAGGAGACGTTTTTCCTTTAGAGGCTTATGACGATGTTTTTAACAAATCTCAAACAAGTGAAACAAAGAAACTCTTTTTAACAACGGTCGGTGAAAATGTGTGGAATAGCTAGTATTATTACATTAGAAAAGCAAGCAATCCCTCTTACACAAGGGGCTTTGATGCCTGCTATAAAAGCACTCAACCACAGAGGGCCAGATAGTTATGGTATATATATTAACCCCAACAAAACCGTTGGTCTGGCTCATACACGCCTAAGCATCATCGACCTTAACACAGGATCTCAACCCATCATTAGCCATGATCACAAACTTGTGCTTATTGTTAATGGTGAATTTTACGATTTCGAAAATATCCGTGCGGATTTAGAATCAAAAGGACATGTCTTTACAACAAAAAGTGACAGTGAAATAGCACTTCATTTATACCGTGAATATGGTCTCGATTTCATTCATCATTTAAGAGGTGAGTTCGCTTTTATTTTATATGATACAGAAAACGAACGTGTCATTGCTGTACGTGATCGTTTTGGTATTAAGCCACTCGTTTATACCATTGACCACACAACCAACCGTCTTTACATTGCCTCTGAGGCAAAGGCGATTATCGCATCTGGATACAAAGCGCAATGGAATATGGATGGCTATGCGCACGCCTCTCAACTGCAGTATTTACCAAGTGATCAAACTCTTTTTAAAGGTATTTACCAAGTCGAGCCAGCCCATTTTTTAATTCATGAAAAAGGCAAAGAGCTTCGTTTAAAAAAATATTGGGACTTTGATTACTATGAAGAAAACACTAAAAACGACCTTCCTTTTGAAGACGCAAAAAACCTTGTTCATGAGAAACTAGAAGAAGCTGTCAGCTTAAGAATGCGCTCTGATGTACCCGTCTGTTATCATTTAAGCGGAGGCATTGATTCAAGTTCAATTGTTGGACTAGCGGCACAAAAAAGTGAAAAACCACTAGATTGTTTTACGGTTAGTTTTGATGATCACATGAATGCTGGCTATGATGAATTCGAAATTGCAAAAAAACAAGCCGATATGGTCAGCGCAAATCTGAATATTGTACGCGTGAATGAGCAAGACATGATTGATGCTCTAGATGACGCTGTTTTAAAAAGCGAAGGTCTATCAATCAATGGACATTTCGCAGGCAAATATCTTCTTAACAAAGCTATTAGAGAGGCTGGCTTTAAAGTTGCTTTAAGCGGTGAAGGCTCTGATGAAATCTTTGCAGGGTATCCTCATTTTCAACAAGATTTATTAAGCAATCAAAATACCATTAAAAATGAAAAATTAGCTGGTGTTTTTTTATCTGACGGCGAAGAATTAAATACAGATATCATTGCAAAAAAGCTAAGTTTTGTACCCGCATTTTTAAAAGCGAAAGCCTCTTTAGGCTTTAAAATACAACCGCTGTTAAACAATGACTTTAAACAAGAAAATACACATTGCGCCTTCACTGAGACGATCAATCATTTTGATATAAACACTCAGCTAAAAAACCGTCATGTAATTGATCAATCAAGCTATTTATGGAGCAAAATGGTGCTCGCCAACTACATCTTAAAAACATTAGGGGATGGTTGCGAGATGGCACACTCTGTTGAAGGACGTGTTCCTTTTCTTGATCACCATTTATTTGAAGCTGTTAAGTCTTTGCCTATGCATTATAAATTAAAATCTTTAGACGATGGCCGCTATCAAGAAAAATACATCCTACGCGAAGCGATGAAACCTTACCTAACAGAACAACTTTATAAAAGGCAAAAACACCCCTTTATTGCCCCTCCTGTTAGTGCCACAAAAACACCGCTTCTTTTTACAAAGATTGGTGACCTTTTGAACAGTCAGGAAATGAAAGATCAGCCTTTTTACAATGCAGAAAAAACCAAAAAATGGTTCGATGATTTAATTAAAAGCGATACAAAAACCAAAATCACTTATGAACCCGTTTTAATGATGCTTGTCACCACCTTGTCAGCAACGAAGGTCTTTGGATTACGATAGGAGGAATGATCATGAAAGAAAAAAACACCTATTGGAATACCGTTATCGAACGCTTTGATTTTATCTGTGAAAGCTTCCCTGCATATATCGCTCTTCAAGAAGGTAATAAAGAAATCAGCTATCTCGATTTAAAAACACAAGCACAAAAAGTCGCAGGCTTACTTCAACAAGAAATTAAAACCACAAATGAGCAACCTCGTGTTGTTTTGGAATTTGAAAAATCTGCCGATTATATTATCGCTTTAATGGGCTGTCTTTACGCAAATGTTTCTTTCACACCTTTAGAGCCGAGCATTCCACAAGAACGTAAAGACTTTATTCTAAATGACATCAAACCACATCTTGTTTTAAATATAGAGGCTCTAAAAAATATAGAAGAAAATACGTATAAACCAACTTATATTAAAGAAAAAGACCTCGCCTATATCATTTATACATCAGGCTCAACCGGTCAACCGAAGGGGGTCATGGTTTCACATCTTGGCATTCCAAATGTAATAAAACAACAAATCAAAGCCTTTGACATTCATCCACAAGATAAAGTCTTTTTACTGTTAGCAATCAGTTTTGATGCCTCTTTATCTGACATTTTTTGTGCGCTTTTATCTGGTGCAACTTTATGTATTGAGCCACAACCAAAAGAATATGTTGCAGCCAATTTAACAAGCCTACTCGAGAAATATCAAATTACGCACATTGATATGCCACCTTCACTCATGCGTATTCTAGATCGTGATAAAATGCCAAAAACACTGCGTTCAATAATTATCGGCGGTGAAGTTTGCTCGTTTAAAACCGTTAGAAAATGGGCAGAAAAATATCTTATCACTAATGTCTATGGGCCAACAGAAGCAACCATTTGCACAAGCATGATTAAATGCGATACAAACTGGGGCAGACCTTTAATCGGCGTGCCCTTAGATAATGTCGACTATCTGATTAACGACGATAATGAGCTTCTTATTGGTGGTATTCAGCTTGCCGCTGGTTATTGGAACAGAGATGATTTAACGAGGAAAAAATTCATCATACAAAATGGTCAAAAATACTATAAAACAAGTGACCAAGTTCGTTTAGAAGAAGATGGGTTAATCTCCTTTATCGGACGTTTTGACCGACAAGTTAAAATCAGAGGGCAGCTCGTTGAGTTGGAAGAAATAGAAAGCACGCTCCTAACTCGAGATGATATTAAACAAGCCTGCGTTATAAAAAAGACACTCAATAACCGTGATGTACTTATTTGTTTTGTAACTGAAAACACAGCCATTGATCGTGAAGAAATTAAAACATTTCTTACGCAAAAACTATCGCCATGGATGATCCCTAATCATTTTGAAACCCTCGAAAGCATGCCAGAAACAGCAACAGGGAAAATCGATCCCATAGCACTTTCAAACAGAAAAATTTCTCTTGAAGAAACAGCCACAAAAAAACAAGACACAGCTCTAAGCAAAACAGAAAAAGAAATCCTGCCTATTTGGCAATCTGTTTTAAAACGCACAGATATTTCCGTGAATGATGAATTCAAAGCTTTAGGCGGCGACTCTTTTGCAATGATTGAGGCTTCTCTCTTAGCAGAGCTAAATAAACTTGCCATCACACCAGAGCTATTAAGCACAAAAAAAACCATTCGCCAAATAGCCAATCATCTGGATCAAGAAAACACCAATACTCAGGAAATGGACGCCGATATTTTGCGTCAAAAAATGGCTTTAGATGATGAATGGCGCAGCAGAATAGAAGGAGCAAGAAAAAGACCTAAAGAAAACACTAAACCTTCAAAAAATATTTTTGTCACAGGAAGTAATGGCTTCCTTGCCTCTCGCTTGATTTATCAATTATTAGAAAAAAATGATGTCAATATCTACGCTCTTGTAAGAGCTAAAAACGAACAAGAAGGCTTAAGTCGTCTAACACAAGCACTGAACAACCAAGGTCTTTCTTTATCAGAAAAAAAACTCAATCAGATTACAATTATATGTGGTGATCTCTCTCTCCCCAATATGGGTATTAGAACAGAGAAATGGAAATCTTTATCACAAAACATTGATACCATTATTCACTCTGGCGCAATCGTCAATATGACCGCATCTTTTAATGATTTAAGTGCTGTTAATATCGACGGCACGAAAGAAGTTATGAAGCTTGCACTCGCGGGTCAGCATAAAAAACTGCACTATATGTCCACGCTTTCTGTCTTTGTTTCAACTGATCAAAATACAGGTGTCTTAAAAGAAAGTGATCGTTTAGAAAACACAAAGAAAATCTATGGCGGCTATGCACAAACAAAATGGGCATCAGAATATTTTCTACATCTCATTCCTAGCGAGGTTTGTGATATTTCTATTTATCGCTTAGGCCTTATTACTGGCGACACAAAAATAGGCCACGCCTCTAAAACGGATTTCCTCGCGCTTTTTGTTAAAGGACTTATTGAATTAAATACAGTCGTACAACACCCTAATCTAGACACTATAAAAGTCGATGTCACACCCGTTGACTATGCATGTGATGTCTTAAACACATTAATAACAAAAACACAAAAAGAAAGCTCAGAGCACAAAATTTATCACATTGCCAATCAAGATGGCTTTTCTTTATCACAGTTCTTATCCGTTTTAGCTAGAATTGGTCATAATATTAATGTAGTATCTGTAAAAGATTGGCAACAAAAGATAGAAGAAAGAAAGCAAAAAGGCTTTAGCTTGGAAGAAGCAGCGGCTTATTTTGCGATCTCTCGTACATTGCCAAATACGGAGATATTAGAACGCCATAAAGCAATGGATTTATTTCAAGCAACACACGTTGTCTTTGATCAAGAAAATACAAAACAGGCTTTAGGAGAAAATGTAATCGCTATACCAAAACCAAGTAACGATTTACTAGAAAAATATATAAAACAGATTTTGAAAACAAAAGGGTAAAAACATGAGTAAAAAAACAGCGATGATTTTAGGAAAATTTCTGCCCTTTCACAAAGGACATGAATATCTAATCGATTTTGCAAGACGCTATCCTGATGTGGATCGTCTCTATGTCGTAATCGACCGTATTGCGGATGAACCGATCCCACAAAGTATTCGTGCAAAATGGATTCAAGAAACATTCCCTGATATCAAAGTCATTCCTTTAGGTGACCTAAACTATCAAGACCCAAGTGAAGCACCTGATGAGCAAATATTTTGGGATCAATGGGAGAAAAGTTTAAAAAATGCCGTCCCTGAGAAAGTTGACTATGTTTTCAACTCAGAAACTTATGGCTGGAAGCTCGCAGAAGTTTTAGGTGCGACACATATTCCTGTTGACCGTGGTCGTGACAACTTTCCAATTAGTGGTACAGAAGTGAGAGCAAATCCCCTCGCCGCATGGAAATATTTACCCGATGCTGTGCGCCCATACTTTCTAAAGAAAGTTGCGATTGTAGGCGCAGAATCAACAGGGAAATCAACACTCGCAAAAAAATTAGCCGATGAATTTAATACTGTTGTTGTTCCAGAGTATGCGCGTGTCTTTTTAGAATCTTTAGCAGAAAAAGATCAACCAAGATCAATGCAATATGAAGACTTAAAAATCTTTGCCAGAGGACAAAAAGCAAGTGAAATATCACTCGCAAAACTTGCTGATCGTATTCTTATTTGTGATACAGAGGCGATCACGACAGCTGTTTGGTCACAAACTCTTTATCCAGAAAAGCCTGTTGATCAAGCGGTACGTGATTTAATAGATGAAACAAATTACGATTTATATATCGTGGCAAGCCCTGATGTTGAATGGAAACCAGACATTCATCGTCAATGGGAAGATGAAAGCAAACAACATAGACGCCTTGCTTTCCATCATCACCTTATCGCGGAACTAGAAGCGCGTGAGAAAAAATATATTATCATCGGTGGAAAAGATTATGGCAAACGTTTCAAGCAAGCGAAAAAAATTATCCAAAAAATGTTTTCTATTTAAAACCCTAGGTCAAAAGCATTTCAATCACTAAAGTCACCTTTAGAGAATAGCTTATATGTGTCTGATACCACCAACACTTACTCTTTTATAACAAGAACTTAGAGAACACCCTCCCGAAACTCCCACACGTAGAGGGCTTTGCACTTTGTAATTTCAACTGCGCATGCAGAGAATACAAAAACCGCTCCAATGGTCATGTCTGATAAAGGTTAATTAATGAGACGTTAACTACAAATGTGCTATTATCCATACTAAGTTAGTGTATCTTTTTTAAGATGCATAGAGGATATATTAAGGAGAATGTGATCACATGATGACGTCGTTTCGTATACAATCTGTATTATTAGTATTATTAAGTTTTGTTTTGGTTTCATGTTTTGATAATGAAACGAAAGTCTCATCTAAGCAAAGTGTTCAAGAAGTGATGGAGCAACGTCAAAATGTTGCAGCCTCTTATGCTCGAGGTTTACAGATGCATGCCACAGCGGTTGTTGATGTGTTAATGGAACAAGCGCAAACACAAGGTGATCATGTCGCTAATTTATCAGCAGCGGGTTCAATTCAAGGTTTATCTTTAGGTGGTTTAATTGATAGTAATGCTTTTGCAGCGTTAGATGCTGGTGGTGAGGGCGCTTTGAATACGGCGCGTCAAAGAAACATGATGCAGGCAGGTTATTGTGAAGGCGTTTTATATACATGATTGGCCGGTACACAAGATGCTGATGGTGTGATGCAAAAGGCACGTATTAAAGGTTTAGGAGAGTCTGGTTTAGGAGGTGTTTCTCAAGTATTAGCCCAGCATGTCGGTGCGAATAGCTATGGTGCATATGATAATGGTGTATTAACAACACCTATGGGTGTTAATGTGGTGATTAATTGTGACGAGTTAGCGGCAGCTATTCCATCAGGTACTCCTGTATTATTCCAAGAGGTGGCAGCAGAATTTGAACTCTCACGAAGTGGTCGTTTTTATGAGTTTGAGAACAGAGCCTGTGTTGATACAAATAATGAAGGTTTTGACCGTTTTCGTCGTTTAGTAGAGATTGAATATAATAATGATGGTGCAGAGATTGGTCGCGTTTCAGGTGATTGGGAGTTATTTTTAGAGAGCTGTCATGATGCGCGTCCAGCAGATCGTATTAGTATTGATATCGGAAGTTCAACAGTTGATCAGATCGACTTTTCAGCACTATCATTAGGTAGTGGCTCTACGAAGTCCGTTGTCTGTTTTAAGGCGACCACGACAAAAAAAGATAAAGATAGTGGTAGAACCGAAGCAATTGATGATAGTGAGTCATTTGATAACTGCCATAGTGCGGTTGATTTTGAGACAAGCTTAGCGCCAGATGTTAAGGTTACATGTAATGATGAAGTTGTTCGTACAGAAGAAGATGTTCGTGCTTGTACGGGTGACGGTTGGTCAGGGACAGTGACTTATGAGCGTGACATTTATAGCTGTACGAAGACCAGTGATGGTGGCTCTGCAATTGACTATGAGAAGCGTGGTGAGTGGGAGCGCACAGAGATTAGCTGTTCACGAGAAGAGACAGCAGCAGCGATGTGTCCTTATGATGCTGGTTCGGTTAATTATAAGCGTACAAATTATATTACAAATCCGACTACGTTATCACCGACTAATCCTGATTGGACGTATGTGAATGATAATTGCGCGACAGATGAAACAAGTTCTTGTATTCCTGCCTATGCAGGTAACGGCTTAGCATTCGCGCCAACAGCAAGTGGTGCGAGTAACCCACCAACAGCGACAACAACGAGCTTAGCGGGTTATTGTGGCGCAGGTTCTCTTTGTGATTCACAAAGAGAAGTTGATTGTGCGATTGGTTCAAAGACACAAAAGAGAAGTTACATCTGTGGTGCAGGTTGGACCCCATGGGTTGACGATAATATTCAAGAATGTGGTAGCGCATCAGCGGCCACAGATCAATCATATGAACAAAGTGGCTGTTTCTTATGGGGATCAAGTTATAGAGCTGGAGCAGCTGTGATTGGTCGTGAAGATGAATATAGCAAGATAGTTGGTGCGGGTAATTATGCAGCATTATGGGATGCTTTTCCTGATATGTATTCTGGGCTAGGCACTCTAGCCGTTGGTCCAAGAACACGTGTTGTTCTTTATTCTGAAAACAATTATGCTGGCGAAGAGTTGTTGAACGTACATGGCGCTGTGGCTTTAATGAATAAAGGAGAAGATTGTAGTAAAGGTTCGCCTTGCCATGCAAATAGTCCAAATTGGTTAAGTGTTGCCGCGCGCGTTTATGCTCAAAATGGCACACCACCAGATTGGTCTGACTTTAATTTTAATGCTTATACCAGTGGGTTTAAAAATATGTATCCACCTGCTACACGTTCTTACTCTGATACAGAGATGACATCTTGTGGTGGATCTGGAATAGGTGCTATGTGTATACCTGTATGGTTTGGTAGTGCAAAGGTAACATGTGATACTTGTTCAATGGGTGATGAAGAGACGCGTTCTGATAATGCCTGTCCATCAGGTACCGTTGGAACACGTACATCGACAAGAAGCTGTGAAGATAATGGTCAAATTTACGACTGGGGTGATTGGTCAGCATGGGATGAGTCAAGCTGTCAAACTGTTATCTGTAGTGCGGGCTCAACAGAGACAGACACACAAAGCTGTGACGCTGGTTATACAGGCAATAAGACACGTACAAGAACATGTAACAGCACAGGCACAGGTTACAGCTCATGGTCAGCATGGGATACTAGCGCTTGTGAAAACGAGAATAATCTTTGTACAAATTATGTTTTAACGGCGGATAGAACGACAAATTCGAGTACAACAACACAATGTTCTCAGGGAATTGATGGTGGATTCTGTTATCCAGTTACAATAACAACCGAATCTACAGGGTATGCGAATGGATCTATTGGAAGTCTATCGCCGGATAATACTTGGTTATCTACAAATATCATGTCTATATACATGGCGAAGGTAGAAGATACCCATGTCGGTATGATATTCTCCATAGATGAAAACCAACCAGAAACATTTTCTGACTTAGGTTTTGATAGATTGGTAATTGAAGGTGGAGAGACGTTCTATATGAGCGATGCTGATGAGGGCAGTAATGACCATTCATTATTCTGGTCTCATGGTTCAGATGTGTTTGTAGAAGGGCAGTCATACAACATTCAGGTGTGTCGTCCGGCGCCAACAGGCTTCCCTGGCCCTGATCAGAACTGTCCAACAAGAGATCCGAATACGGGAATATGGACATATTGTAAATAATAAAATTTTGATGCTTTAGGGATTAAATTTGATATATTTTAATTTGAAAATAAGTGAAGGGATAGAATGATGAAAAGGTCTTAGCTTTCAAAGGCAAGATCTTACAAGATGTAACCCGACGCTATCGTCGTAATGTTGCCATGAATGTCCCTTTAACAGGACTAATTAACCGCTCTGGTTTTATGAGCGAATTAAAAATCGCGCCGACTAAATCTTCTAATTTTTGTGTCCTTTTTATAGACCTAGATAAATTTAAACCTGTTAATAATACATATGAGCATGAAGCTGATGACTTTATGTTGGTTGACGTTGCTAATCGTTTGAAAGAATTATTCCCAAACAATGCCTCAATCACACGCTTAGGTGGTGATGAATATAGTCTTATTATTTTAGATAAAGAAAAAAGCCAACTCGGTGATACGATCAAACAAATCAAACAAATTATAACCACGCCATCCACCTATAATGAACACACAATTACGATTGGCGGATCCGTTGGCGTTGCACATTATCCAACCGACACAAAAACGCCAGAAGACCTTTTAAAACTTGCTGATGAAGGTATGTATAAAGAAAAGAAAGAGCGATAAATATCAATCAATTGGTCATGTCAGGTTAAAATCTGAATTTTAAAAGTTTTCGTGATAAAATTACCAAATGAGCAAATAAATCATTTCAAATATTTTAAAACTAATCCAGAAACCATCAAATTAGCCGTCATGTATTACATGCGATATACGCTAAGTTTGAGAAAGGCTAGAGTTAGTCTGAAAACACCTTAACGCTTTCAACAATGAAATTCGACCCACATAAAAATGATGATGATTTTTCTATTGCCTTGAGCCTTATACCGTATTAATACAGAATCAGATATTTAAAGAACAGGATTGTTGAAAATGACACAAACTATCACAATTGAAGAGGCTCATTTAAAAATACAACAAGGTACTGCCATCTTAATTGATGTACGCGAAGCTGACGAATTTCAAAAACAACATATTCCTTATGCCTTATCCATTCCTTTAAGCACTTTAGAAGATGGCTTCAAAATGCTTTCGATCCCTGCAGATAAAACAATTTTATTTCAATGCTTAAAAGGATCACGCGGTCAAATAGCCTGTCAAAAAATTAAAAATCTATCATCACAAAATACCACTATTATGAATCTTGATGGAGGCATTGAGGCATGGAAGAATGCTGGTTTTCCCGTTATTGATAGTTCTATTAAGACCTCAAAAATATCAATTATGCGCCAAGTTCAAATGATTGTCGGTTTCTTAATTGCTTTATCTGTTTTACTTGGATTCAATGGCTTTCCTGTTGGATTTATCATTGCTGGATTTTTTGGTTTTGCTTTATTATTTGCTGGTGTATCTGGCTGGTGCGGTTTAGCGCTTATACTCTCAAAAATGGCTTGGAATAAATAAGAAGAAAAGGAATAAAAATATGTTTGCATTTGATTTAGACCCTGTCCTACTAGCGCGCATACAATTTGCTTTCACAATTAGTTTTCACATTATCTTCCCCGCCTTTACAATTGGGTTAGCAAGCTGGCTTGCTGTCGTTGAAGGGTTATATCTAAAAACAGGCAAAAAAATTTACGAAGATATCTATAAAATGTGGATCAAAATTTTTGCTGTTTGTTTTGGTATGGGTGTTGTTTCAGGCGTTGTGATGTCTTACCAGTTTGGTACTAACTGGTCTATTTTTTCCGATAAAGTCGGGAATGTTATCGGCCCTCTCTTAGGATATGAAGTCCTCACGGCCTTCTTTCTTGAGGCTTCTTTTTTGGGCATCATGTTATTTGGATGGGGCCGTGTCAGTAAAAAAATGCATTTTATCTCTACCGTCATTGTCGCTGTTGGAACGCTCATATCTGCCTTTTGGATTTTATCAGCTAACAGCTGGATGCAAACACCTCAAGGGTTTGAGATTCGCACAGATGGATTACTATATCCAACAAACTGGCTAGAGATCGTTTTTAATCCTTCATTCCCTATCCGTTTCCTACATATGGTGACAGCAGCTTATCTGACAACTGCATTTGTCATTGGTGGCGTTGCAGCCTTTTATTTATTCCGTCAAATCCATGTCAAACATGCTAAAATCATGTTTACAATGGCTATGCTTATGGCTGTTTTTGTAGCTCCTATCCAACTCTTATTTGGGCATGCTCACGGTGAAAACACACTGCATTACCAACCCATAAAAGTTGCTGCTATGGAAGGAAATTGGGAACGAGGTGGGAACAAACCCCTTTATTTATTTGGAGTACCTAATGAAGATACAGAAACAACCGATTATGGCGTTACTATTCCTGGTGGAGCAAGTTGGGTCCTAACAGGTTCCACAGATGGAGAAATCCCGGGGCTCAAAGAAGTATCAAAAGAAGAACGCCCACCCGTTACGATCGTATTCTGGTCTTTTAGAATTATGGTCGGGCTAGGAATGGCTATGATTTTAACTGGTATTATGGCTGTCATATTACATTTCAGTAAACGTCTCTATGATTTTAAACCTTTCCAAATTTGGTGTATGGCTATGATGCCAAGTGGCTTTATTGCTGTTCTAGCGGGATGGTTTGTCACCGAAGTAGGACGACAACCCTATACTGTTTATGGCGTCTTAAAAACGAGCCAAAGCATATCCCCTGTTATTGCAGAACAATTAGTATTAAGTCTTTCAATTTTTATTATTGCATACACCTTTATTTTTGGAGCAGGAAGTTATTACATCTTAAAACTCATTGGTAAGGGACCAAGTCACTCAAATGAGGCTGATGGATATTATGCTCATGGTAAAATTGTGACACCTACAATTGCGCACAATATTAAAAGAAAGGATTAAATGATGTTTGATTTATCACCTTGGCTAGACTTACCTTTAATATGGGGCGTTTTAATTGCAACGGCAGTTTTTCTTTATGTGCTTCTCGATGGATTTGATTTAGGATGCGGAATCTTGTTCCCATTTGCGCCTTCTGATACGTGTCGCAATAAAATAATGAATTCAATTGCCCCCGTTTGGGATGGCAATGAAACATGGCTTGTCCTTGGTGGTGGTGGCTTATTTGCTGCCTTTCCTGTTGCCTATGCTATCTTAATGCCTGCTTTTTACTTGCCTATTACTTTAATGCTCTTAGGGCTTATATTCAGGGGCGTGGCTTTTGAATTTCGTTTTAAAACAGAAGGAAAAGATCGCAAAATATGGGATGTTTCATTTCACGTTGGCTCTCTTCTCGCTGCCTTCATGCAAGGTATTGTTTTAGGAAATTTCGTTCAAGGTGTTGAAGTCACTGAAAGATCTTTTTCTGGTGGTTCTCTCGATTGGGCAAATGGCTTTTCTATTATGACAGGTATTGCCCTTATTTTTGGGTACGCTCTTTTAGGCGCAACTTGGCTTATCTGGAAATGTGAAAAACAAACACAAGACTGGGCACGCCGTGTTGCTAACTACGTCTTCATGTTTGTCATGCTCTTAATGGGGCTTGTTACTATTTGTATGCCTTTTATTGATGAGCGCATTGCGACATTATGGTTTTCAATTCCTAATATCTTCATACTTGCTCCTATTCCTATTTTAACACTTTGTGCTTTTTTTGTTTTATGGAGAGACCTTAATAGTAAACGTGAAATTAGACCTTTTGTCTTAACAATATTAATATTCCTCCTTGGCTATATTGGTCTTGGAATTAGCATGTTCCCATGGATCGTTCCGTTTAATCTTACATTATGGGATGCAGCGGCTGTTTCCACCTCACAATCAATATTATTAGTTGGGATTGTTATTTTTCTTCCTATTATCCTAGCTTATACAATTTATAGCTATTACGTATTTAGAGGAAAAACAAGTGATCAATCTTTTTACTAAGTTCATGCAAAGCCAATTAAGTGAAAAGCAAAGACAGTGGGTTTGGTTCATTTTGCTCTGGAGTGGAGGCTTTATAAGTCTTGCAATTATCAGCTCTCTTATTAAGCTTATAATGAACATATAAAAGATAAAACCCTGCCTCATATTTGTAATACAAGACAGGGTTTTAAGAACACACACATATAGCAGAGCAAGAACTCTAAAGCGCCATGCAGAATGGCGAGATTATAAATGCAGATCTTGTGCCAAAAAATAATAAAAAATAAAAACATATATATATCAATTAGTTACAAACAACACCCCTTATTTTTTTACAAAAAATTAACCAAATATTTAACAGATCTGTTGCAAAATGATATAGTGATTGAAAAACACCATTAAAAAAAGCAACGGTTATGAGGAAAATATTAATTATAGAAGATGAATCAAGCATTGCCTTGACTTTAAAAGAATATTTAAGGGCGAGCAGTTTTGATATTCATCTATGTCATGATGGCTATGAAGGCCTCCATATGATCCAGAAAATTGATCCAGAAATTATTTTACTAGATCTTGGGTTGCCTGATATGGACGGCTTGGACATCTTAAAACATATTGAAAAACATCAACATAAATGTGCGGCGATTGTCATTACTGGCAATACAGATACAAATGTTGTTGTCGAAGCGATGCAACTTGGAGCCTATGATTTTGTCCCTAAGCCTGTTTCCCCTGATCGTTTAAAAACAAGTATCAAAAACGCGCTCGAGCGCATAGAACTGAAAAAAATCGCACAATCTTACGAGATTATGGCACGTGATGGGTTTCAAGGATTTGTTGGGAAATCGCCCACAATGCAAGCTGTTTATACAATGATTGAAAACGCAGGCCCGAGCAATGCACCCGTTTTTATTACAGGAGAAAGTGGTACGGGTAAAGAACTCGCTGCACGCGCCTTACATGATTTAAGCCCCCGTGCAAAAAAACCTTTTGAAGTTTTAAATTGTGCCGCTATTCCAAATGACCTGTTAGAAAGTGTTATCTTTGGACATGTTAAAGGCGCTTTTACAGGAGCCACAAGCGATCGAAAAGGTGCTGCCACACGTGCAGATGGAGGAACTTTTTTCCTTGATGAACTGGGGGAAATGCCTATGGCATTACAAGCAAAATTATTACGCTTTATCCAAACAGGAACGTTTAAAGCCGTTGGTGATTCAAGACAACAAACCGTTGATGTCCGTTTTATATGTGCTACAAATCGTGACCCTCTTGACGCTGTACACCAAGGTCTTCTTAGAGAAGACCTGTATTATCGCTTAAACGTTATTCCTGTTCATTTACCCCCCTTACGTGATCGGGGACAAGATATATTGCTTCTTGCACATTACTACTTAAAAAAATATTCTGCGGAAGAAAACAAGGATTTTAAAGACTTCTCGCCCGAAGCTGTGCAACTTCTAGAAGGTAATTTCTGGAGTGGTAATGTCCGTGAATTAGAAAACACGATACGCAGAGTTGTTATCCTCAATAATAGTGACACCGTAGATGAAACGATGCTCAGTGAATTTACAAAAAAAGACAGCTCAACCTTGTCAGATGACCATTCAAATAACGTAATTGGTACATTTTTACCGCGTCAAGAAAGTGACGTTAAAACACTCCTTGATTACGAGAAAAATATTATACAAGCTGTTTTAGCCGTCTGTGATGGAAATATTACAAAAGCGGCGCGCATGTTGGGGATTAATCCCGCAACAATTCATCGTAAGCAAAAACAATGGTCATAAGGTTATATGTTCATATTGGCGCATAATTTTTAAAATACTCTTAATCGCTTCAAACAAAGCTGGAATATCATTATAAGCCAATTGAATATTTTGATTTTTAAGGTTTGATTCTATTGATCCTGCCAGCGCACCTGTTTCAAGATCCCCCACAATTAAAGAAAGCGATTTCAAGTCATGGACTTCCATTAACAACGTCTTACTATCTTCTTTGGTAAGCGCTTCTTCGCTTATTTTGATATGTTTCTCAAAACTTTCAACATAAGCCTTTAATAGAATTGACTGCCTTTCACGCTCAAAACTACTCAAAAATTGCTCTAAAATGGGCTTATTAAACATATCAACAACGATCTAAAATGGTGCACAAAAAAAGACTATAGCGTGCTTTTAGAGAAATTCAAAACCTTTTGTCATTCTCAATATGCAATTGCAAAATGCATTGACTTAAGTCAAGTCAACACAATTTGTATCTACGAAGAATTTTCTAACCTATTGATAAATAACAATAGTACTATAGTACTCTTTTTTTTAGAATATGGCACATAACTTGCTTATAATTATGGAAATATAATTTGCTTTTTTGAGGATAGTGTCAATATGGCTGATAAAAATATAACAAATGATAATCTAAACGCGCAACTGGATGAATTTACAGTTCTGCTCGAAGTTGATACCAGTGAAAACACTATTGATAATAAAGCCTATGAAGTAGATCAAACAATTAATGGTGATTTTGAAGAGCTTTCCGCAAATCCCTTATTAGGGATTAGTGAACAAAGACTACATGATACTGTTTTTAATAATAGCCAAGATACAAATATATCTGATACTCAGAATTTAAATAGCTCTTTTTTGGAAGCACCAGAAACCTCTTTTTCATTTGGAAAAAAACAAAAAAACAATAAAAACATAGATACATCAGACTCAGAATTCCATTCTCATTCCACGCACCACAAATCACGTATGGAAAGTGATGATATTGATTTAATTTTAGAGCGTGGAGATACAAATAATGATTTTAATACAATTCCTGAAATATCTCTTAACTTAGAGAGCCCGTTTAATACACTTTCTCAAGAAACGGAACCTACAGAAGAAACTGAAACATTTGCTGTAGAACCACAAGATAATAACCGTCTAATCGAGGAAGTTTTACTTAATCGAAACGATGATGAAAATGACATTATAGATACCCCGCAAGAACAAGATATAATTGAAGAGGATATTATAGAAGATACTATTGTTGAAGATATTATTTTATCGCCATCATTAGGAATTCGGGTTAGCAACCAAACATTTAGTGAAAAAGAAATCAATAGTGCAGATGGATATGATCTCATCGCCTTTAACTATGATAGCTTTGTTTCTGTTGATGGTGTTCAAATGGATATTGCACGCGTTTCTGATAATGCAGCAATAACCTATAATTATATAACAGAAAATTCAGCTCATGTAACTTTAGATACGGCGTGGAACAGCGTTAAAAATATCGAAGCTTTTTCAGAAACGAATGCAGAAATTTATCTAAATAATTTTGTCCATACTGATGTTCAATTCGGCGATGGCGGTAATTCTTATATTGAAATTGATCATGCAAAACGCGGCAATATAGAAACAGGAAGCGGAGATGATTATATCTCAATTGATGCTGAAACGAATAATGCTGGCTGGAGTAATTTATTTAATATCGATACGAATGATGGCAATGATACTGTACTTGTGAGTGGTGATAAAGGCATAACATCTTTTGATATCAACACAGGAGATGGCAATGACCACGTTACAGTAGGAGGCGATTCTTCCATCGCTCATATCAACCTTGGAATTGGTGATGATGTGGTTCAAACGGGAACTGGTACCAACATCCTAACAGGAGGTGGAGGCCATGATAATTTCCTTATAGATATTGATAGCGGGCCTATTACGATTACGGATTTTGGCGGTGTTGGACGCGGCGGTAAGGGTGATAAAAATATGCTCCCCGAATTTGATACGTTAAAATTAGAAGGCGATGAATTTACAGCTGAGAATATGCTCATCGATTATGATGGAGAAGATACAATCATTACATTCGATGGATTAGATAATTTTTCAATAACGCTCGAAGATTTTGATTTTACGAATCTAGATAATGTTTCAACAGGCCATAACATTCTGTTCGATGGTCAAATAACTGGTACAGATGCCTATGACGTCTTTAACAACCATAATGATAGCCAACATTCAATTTGGAATAAAGACACCACCACTTTTTTAAACAATGATGATAATACGGTTAAAGGTAAAAATAATTCCGATGACATTATTAACGGTATGGATGGTAACGATACACTTGAAGGAAAAAGTGGGTCAGATTTATTACGTGGTGGCGATGGTAGCGATCATCTAACCGGTGGTAAAGATAATGATATTATTGATGGTGGTAACGGCGATGATACAGCTAGCTTCACTGGTAATTTCGAAGATTATACGATTTACAGCAATGAAGATGGCAGCTTCATTATTCAAAATACCCAAGATCAACGCGACGGTGCCGATACTGTTTATAATGTAGAGTTTTTTGAATTTAAAGATGGCATCCAAGATGTTAGCTCCCAAAGCTGGCTCAATGCTATTGAAGCAAATCCTGCTCAAAGCCAAATGAATGCAGAGGAAAATAATTTTAACTCAGATACCGACAGTGCGATTGATTTATCGTACATCATGCCCGATGCGATGGATATGTCGGGCGATCCTTCTGGAGGGAGTGGTATTTAAATAAACAAAACTAAAGGATAGTCGAGGAATGCCTTTTTACAAAAACAATGAGATACAAGCGGGTCTTACATATGCTTTTAGCCTAAAACCAACAGATTTCTGTTTGTTGATATTCTCATCATTAATTATAAACTTATTTTCGTTAGTCGTCCCCATCATTACATTTCAAGTTTATGATCGTATTTTATCATTTCAAAGTGTTGGCACATTACAAACATTAACGGCTGGTGCCGCGATTATTATTATCATGGATGTGATTTTAAAACTCGCACGTACATCTATGACGAATTGGGCGGCGGCTCGTTTTGAACATGCTGCCTTTTCAGATACGTTAGAACATTTGATGCGCTCAAAGCTTTTAAGCTTAAGACAATATTCACCAGGAGAACAACTTCAACGTATCAATGCGATTGCAAAATTAAAAAGCTTTTATAGTGGTCAGTCCTTAATCAATATTGTTGATCTTCCTTTCGTTCTCATCTTTCTGGGCTTTATTGCTTACCTAGCTGGTTGGCTTGTTCTTGTCCCGCTTGTTTTGCTCGCTGCTTTTGGTTTATATGCTTTATTTCTTAGTAAAGAAATGAATAAATCCTTGGTCTTAAGGGATGAAGATGATGATAAAAGAATTAATTTTATTTCTGAAATCTTAGACAATATTCATACTGTTAAAATGTTAGGATTAGAAAAAGCCTTTCAAAGACGTCATGAAAATTTACAAAAACAAAATGTGCTTGAATCTTATAATTTAAGCAAACAAAACTCACAAAGCTATAATGCAGCTGCCCTTTTTACACAAATAATGATGGTTACCATGGTTGCTATCGGCGCTCTTATTGTCCTAGATGGACAAATTACAATGGGGGTTTTAATTGCTTGTGTTTTAGTATCTGGACGCATCATGCAACCTGTACAAAGAACACTCTCTTTTTGGATTAGTTTTCAAGAATATCATTTAGCCAATAAAAAAGTTGGCGAAATTATAAGGTTACCGGAACAATCTATTATTGATGAAACATCTTTAAATACAGCCAAAGGCAGAGTTGACATTCAAAAGCTCAACTTTTCTTATGATAACCAAAACGCTATTTTCAAAAATCTTGATCTTAAATTAGAAGCCGGTGATTCAGTGGCGCTTGTCCACTCAACAGGTGTTGGTAGAACGACTTTTATGAAACTCCTTGCTGGCCTTTATGAGCCAACCTCTGGACAAATTTTAATAGATGGAACAGAAACATCACACATTCCTAAAACGCGCTTTGCCCAATATGTTGGTTACCTCCCCCCTAATTCAGATATTTTCCAAGGAACAATCATGGATAACCTCACTGGATTTCGTCCAGAAATGGAAGAGAAAGCTTTTGAAATGGCAGGTTATCTTGGCATTGATAAAGTGGTATCAAAGCTTGCCCATGGCTATGAAACAGAGTTATTTGATGGCCCTGCAGATCCGATTACCCCAGGAATGAAACAACGGATTACAATCGCTCGTATCTTAATAAATCGCCCCCGTATTATCCTCTTTGATCGTGCCGATAGCTCTCTTGATAAAGAAGGTTACAATCACCTTTTCCGCTTAATGGGGCAATTAAAAGGTCAAGCAACCATGATTATCATCTCTAATGACCGCAATATTCTTCACCTAGCTGAACGCGAATATTTCATCACTGATGGTAAATTAGAACTGAATAAAGATGTTTATAAAGAAAGCGACAATATCGTTACCCTATTTAAGGAGTTCAGAGAATGACAACACCCATAGATCATAATGAGCGTTTCTTTTCTGATGTGATAGAAACCAACAAAGGAACAGACGTAAATTACGCTCCTTATTTGTTAACGCTTTTAAAAGAACTTGATTGGAGTGGAGATGCGAGAACATTAAGAGATGCTCTTCCCTACACAGAGGAACAAGCACCTCTCGCCTTAACAGATTTCCTAAATGTGATGGCTAGTCTCGGCTATTCTCCTCAATATTCAAATACACGTCTTAGTGATATTTCTAAAGAGTCACTCCCCTGTTTATTTATTCCCAATAAAGAAAAATACGAACCGAAGATCATCACAGAGATCTCAGATTGTTCCGTAATGGGAAGTGCCTTTTCATTCACAAATGATGAGATTGTGCATGACATTATCCCAGATAAAACGATTGCCGCTTCTGATAAAGCATGGTTTTCAAAATTACTTTATCGCTTCAAAAGCATTTTCCAACAAGTTTTCTTAGCCAGCCTATTTATTAATATCTTAACACTTGTGACTCCTCTTTTCGTGATGAGTGTCTATGACAAAGTAATTGGCGCTCATTCTGGCGAGACGCTAAATTATTTAGTCGTGGGTGTTGTATTAGCAATTGGTGTTGAATTTTGTTTACGTTTTTTACGTGCTAAAAGCTTAACATGGTTTGGCGCTCGTATTGATTACATTATCAGCAACTCTGTCTTAGAAAAACTGATGTCCCTTCCTGCTTCTTTTACAGAGCACGCAAATGTCGCCGCTCAATTATCTCGTATAAAATCTTTTGAATCAGTACGAGAGTTTTTCACAGGATCTTTATTTTTATCCTTTGTTGAACTTCCTTTTACTTTCATCCTTTTAGGTGCAATTGCCCTTATTGCAGGCCCCCTTGTCTTTATCCCTATAATCATCGCCGCAATTTATCTAACGATGCTTTTTATTATGCATGGACATCTCAAAGCGCTTACTTTACGCCTTGCAACTGCAAATAATCAACGCCAAAACATCAATATTGAAACTCTTAACAAACAAGAAACACTTAGAACCTCTAGCATCTTTAATGCTTGGTTACAGCGCTACCACAAAGTCAGCGCTGAATCTTCTTATGCTGGTTATCTCTATAATCAGTCCATCTCCTTTATTGATACTGTATCACAAGGGCTTGTCGTCTTGGGTGGCATTGCCATGATTTACTTTGGCGTTGATCGTATCTGGTCTGACGATATGAGTATGGGCGCAATGATCGCTGTTTTAATTCTAACCTGGCGCAGTCTTGCACCAATCCAAATGGCTTGTGTTGCCCTACCTCGAATGGATCAGGTGAAAAATAACATTGATCAGATTAATCGCCTTATGAATCTGACATCAGAAATTGATATGAATATCACCTCTCGTAAAAAACCTAATTTTAGAGGGGCGATCGAATTTCACAATGTTGGATTACGTTATAATAAAGATGCTGACCCTGTCTATGCAGGACTTTCCTTTAAAATAAAGCCTGGTGACTGTGTTGCGATCACCGGTGCCAACAGTGTCGGGAAATCAACAACCTTAAAACTAATCAGCGGGTTATATCATCCACAAGCAGGATCAGTGCGCATTGACGGCACTGATATTCGCCAGATTGACCCTATTAGTTTAAGACAAAATATTGCTTATATAAGCCAAGAACCCGAATTCTTTTCAATGTCTTTATGGGATAATTTAACACTGAATAAACCAGATGCATCTGAAGAAGAGCTTCTGGATGCAATCAATAAGGTCGGTTTAGGTGATTGGTTTCAAACACTTGATGAAGGATTACAAACTAAGATTGGGCATGAAGGGAATATTAATGTGCCTGCTGTCTTATATCCTCAATTAGCACTTGTGCGCGCCTATATTCAAAATAGTTCAATCATGTTAATTGATGAAATGCCTTATGAATTCTTAAGTGCGTCAGCAGGTGAAAAATTCTTTAACTTTTTAAAAGAACAAAAAGGCAAACGGACAATTTTATATATTACATACAGGCAAGATTATATTGATTTAGCCGATATAGAAATTCAACTTTACGCCGACGAGCGTTCAAAAATAAAGGAGAAAGACCATCGATAAGAAAACAAATTTAAACGATCTCACCCGTAGCGTACTCTATGAGGAGATCCCAAATCAGAATTTAGCAAGACTAACCACGCTGACGATAGGTATTGGTTTTCTCTTGTTCATTATATGGTCAAGTATCACACAAGTGAACGAGGTTGCCGCTACGCGCGGTGAGATTATTCCCAATGGCTATTCACAAATTGTACAACATTTAGAAGGTGGCATCATCGCTGAAATTTTGGTTGAAGAAGGCGACCTTGTAGAAGAAGGACAAGTGTTAGTTCGCATGGGCGGAATTGGTGCAGAACAAGATTTTGCTTCTTTAAGTGAGCGTCAAACAACTTTAATGCTACAAGCTGAAAGATTACGCGCGCTTGCCTATGATAAAGAACCCGATTTCTCATCAATTTCTGGCAATAACAAACAAGCCATTAATTATCAAAGACATCTCTTTAAAACCGCTATTCAAGCTTATTATGCCGAAGAGAAAGTCCGACAAGATCAATTATCACAAAAACGAGAAATGCTCATTCGTTTAAAAGGAGAAAAACAAACAGCAACAAAAGAATTGGAAGCTGGAAATGAGTTATTAGCTATGAAAGAAAAACTCATAGAAAACGGCTATGTTTCACGCAAAGATATGATTGAAAGTCAACGTGAAGTGAATCGTTTAGAAGGAGAAGTAAGATCAATTACAGCCCAAGTTGCAGAAGCACAAAACGCGATTAATGAAGCACAAAGCCGCTTATATACCTTAAACGCTCAAACACGTGATAACGCTTTAAAAGAATTAGAAGAAGTTGAAACACAAATTGCTGAAAATAAAGAAACTTTAGGCAAGCTTGAAGGACGTGTTGATAGACAGGCTGTCCGCGCACCTGTGCGTGGGCTTGTAAAAGGATTGCGTGTAAATACCATTAGCGGTGTTATTGGAGCGGGAGAACCGATCATGGAAATTGTGCCTCTTGATAGCACTCTGATCGTTGAAACTCAGATCCCTCCACGTGAGATTGGCAATTTGAAAGTTGGACAGCCCGCACGCGTTAAAGTCAGTGCTTATGATTTCTCAAGATATGGAGTCATAGAAGGAGAACTTGCCTTTCTCTCTGCAACAACATTTGTCAATGATCACAATGAAAGCTTTTACAAAGGCCGTATAAAACTTACCCAAGACCATGTAGGAATCAATCCTGAGCGTAATTTAATTTTACCTGGTATGACTGTCGAAGCTGATGTGATTACAGGACAAAAAACAATTTTATCTTATTTATTAAAACCCATCCACACTTCTCTGGATACAGCATTTAGAGAAAGATAATACTAAAAAAGGAAGTACTATTATGATGAAACCCGTCTTGAAAGATATAAATAAAACAAAAGGTGTTATCCTCGCAGTCGAGGATGAACCAACCTCTCTTGCTGTCCTCGCTGACCTATTAGAAGAGCTTAATTATGATGTTATTGAAGCTGAGAATGGTATTGAAGCACTCGATATCATTACACGTGAAGGACAACATATAGACGTCATTATATTAGATAAAAATATGCCAGAAATGGATGGGTTGGAAGTTGTGGCTCATTTAAAAAAAGATACAAAATCAAAACATATTCCGATCATCATGGTAACAGGCGCAACAAGACCTGAAGAAGTCCGTGAAGGAATTGATGCAGGTGTCTTTTACTATCTTGCGAAACCTTATGAAGATGAAATTTTCAAATCTGTTTTACAAGCGGCTCACAGAGAGGCAAAACAACGTAAAAACCTTAAAACTGAATTATACAAACATCAAAGAAGCTTTGGCTTTATTGATCAAGCTGATTTTACCATACGTACGGTCGAAGATGCAGAAAATCTAGCTTGCTTTTTAGCCAACTGTTTCCCTAACCCAGATACAACTCTGCCAGGATTAATGAGTTTATTAATTAATGCCGTCGAACATGGAAATTTAGATATTGGCTATGCAACAAAAACCTACCTAATCGCAAAAGGAAAATGGCGAAATGAAATAGAAAAACGCCAAGAAAGTGACCAATTCTCACAGCGTCGCGTTTACGTTCATCTAGAAGAAAATGAAGATCAAATTCTTGTTCAAATTAAAGATGAAGGAAAAGGATTTGACTGGGAACAATATCTAGATATTGATCCAACAAGAGCGCTCGACACGCATGGTCGTGGAATTGCACAAGCCAATAAAGTGAGTTTTGATGAACTCCATTATAATGAAAAAGGAAATTGTGTCACTGCGATTACAAAAATTGACTCTGGTATTAAATGGTAAAATTATCTATAATTATATAAACAAAGAAGGAATAAAAATGATTAATTATGATGTCTTCAATACAGTAAAAACACGTATGAAATCTAAATTTCCAATACTCCTGACAACCTATTTGAAAAAATCAAAAACATATCTGGCTGCCGTGCATGTCAATTTACCCGATGGTGATATGAATACTTTAATTGATGCAACACATAGTATGAAATCAGCTAGTGGCGTTCTTGGTATCACAGATGTCCATAGAGCCGCTGAACGTCTTGAATATGCAGCCAAAGATCTTGTTCAAGGCAAAACAGAAGACCGCAATACACTCCTTTATCACTATGCAGGTCTTAGAGATCAGTTTTCAAAAATAGAAGACACAATCCAAGATGAACTTAAAAAAGCACAGAATACACATTAGTTAACCAATCTGCTTTTTTAACATTGATAATTCTCTTCAATTATTAGAAGATCATATAGTTTTGATGGTATAAATTCTAACATCCCAATATGAAAGATACTTTATCAATGAGAGTTCTCCTTGTCGAAGATGATAAAAAAATATCTAATTATATAATGAAAGGCATCTCTCAAGAGGGTCATGTCATTGATCATGCAGAGAATGGAAAAGACGGGCTCTTTCTTGCAACAACTGAAGAGTATGATGTTGTGATAATGGATCGCATGTTGCCTCAATTAGATGGATTAACCGTTTTGAAAACAATGCGCGGCGCTAATAATCATACCCCCGTTTTAATTTTAAGCGCCTTAGGAGATATTGATGATCGTGTAGAAGGCTTAAAATCGGGCGGAGATGATTATCTTGTAAAACCTTTTTCTTTTTCAGAGCTGCTTGCTCGTATCGAAGTCTTATCAAAGCGCCTTATGAAACAAGTCGAACAAAAGGCTGTGACCTCCTTATCTGCACAGGGCCTAGTTCTTGACCTTCTCTCACGCCAAGTGACATGTTCAGGAAATAAAATTTCTTTACAGTCAACAGAGTTTAAGCTTTTAAAATATCTCTTAACTCATAAAGGACAAGTTGTCACAAGAACGATGCTTTTGGAACATGTCTGGGATTATCATTTTGATCCACAAACAAATGTGATTGATGTCCATATCAGTCGATTAAGAAGTAAAATTGACCCTTATTTTGACACACCTATTATCAAAACGATTAGAGGGGCTGGATACATCATTGAAGACAAATAAACTTAGAGGTTATATTCGCAGTTCTAGTTTCCAAATGGCACTGCTCTTCACTATCTTATGTGGCATTTCTTCTGTCATATTAGGATATTTCGGTTATTATTTTAATAAAGGACATTTTATCAGTGTTACAGAATCTGTCCTCACCTCTGAAATCCGTCATGCTACATATCATCAATCAAAAAGTGATATGATCTTAGCCCTTAATGAAGCTCAAGATACCACCTTTATTCTACTTGACAAAAACAATCATAAAATTGCTGGTAGCCTTGATCATTTACCTCAAAATATTGATCTTTTATCTGAAGGAACTTTGACATTCTCTCAAGGCGAAACCATATATGCTTCAAAACTTCATACCTTTAAAGATGGAAGCCGGTTATTTATCGGAGCTGACATAACAGATATGGTTCATGATTATCAACGAATGAAATGGCTTAGTATTATTAGTATTATCCTCATGTCGCTTGTTATTTTCACCAGTTATTTGATTAGCCATTTTGTTGTATCACGGACAAATAAAATTGCACAAACAGCAAAAGACATCATGCACACAGGCGATTTGTCACGCAGAATAGAAGTGGGATCTGATTGGGATGATTTAAGTTACATGGCTTCTGTTTTAAATGATCTATTACATCGTGTTGAAGAACTCATGTCTGGTATTAAAAATGTGTCAAATAACATTGCACATGACTTAAAACTTCCCTTAACACGTCTACGCAATAATCTCGAAGAGATGAAGCAAGCGATGGATTTTGGTGATAAGAACGTATGCGAAGATGTTATTATAGAAGCAGATCATCTACTTGCAACATTTAACGCTTTATTACGAATAGCGCGGATTGAAACGGAGAAACAAAAAAGTGCTTTTAAAACTGTATATCTCAATCACATTATCACAGATGTCTTTGAATTTTATGAACCGCTTGCACAAGAAAAACGCATTCATCTTCATTGTGACTTAGAAGAAATAAAAATATGGGGGGATCGTGATTTACTTTTCCAAGCCTGTGCTAATTTAGTCGATAATGCCTTAAAATTCACCCCTGCTAACGGGGCTGTTACGCTTACCTTAAAAGAGAAAAGTGATGGCCTTATTATATTAAGCGTCAAAGATACAGGTATAGGGGTCAAACAAGCGGATCACAAAAAAATATTTGATCGCTTCTATCGTGTAGAAGAAAGCCGCAACAAGCCAGGCAATGGCTTAGGGTTAAGTCTTGTTTCGGCGATTATTTCCCTGCATGAGGGAAAAATAGAAACAAAAAATAAAAACCCAGGTTTTGAAGTTAAAATTTCTTTCTAACAAAGATTACTTTTTTGTAATGTCTTTTAGATTTTAAACCGTCAAAAAAAATGCATAATAACACTCATGAAAATAGCCATTATAGGATCTGGAATATCTGGTTTAGGTGCTGCTTATCTTTTTAATAGAGAGCATGACATTACCCTGTATGAGAAAAATGCGTCTTTAGGGGGGCATAGTCGTACAATTGATGTCCCTATCACAAGCAACCATCAACAGCCCGTTGATACAGGCTTTATTGTCTTTAATAAAAGCAACTACCCACATTTAGTTGGGCTTTTTGATCATCTCTCTGTTACTTATGAAGAAAGCGATATGTCTTTTGGTGCCTCTATTAATAATGGCTGGCTCGAATATGGGAGTAAAGGGATCTTCTCGCAAAAAAGAAATTTGCTTCGACGCCCTTTTTGGAGAATGCTGTTTGATATTTTAAAATTCAACAAAAAAGCTGTTCCTTATTTAGAAAAAAATCAACAAGCGACATTAGACGAGTTCCTAAAAGAGCTTAATCTGGGAGATTGGTTCCGCCGTTATTATTTACAAGCGATGGGAGCAGCAATTTGGAGCTGTTCTGTTGAAACGATTTTAAAATTTCCAGCCAGAACCTTTATTCGTTTCTTTGACAATCACGGATTACTGACCATCAATAATCATCCTCAATGGTACACTGTCACAGGTGGTAGTCGTGAATATGTCACAAAAATAAGTTCTTCATTTTCGACGAGAATTAGAAAAAATTGCGCTGTTCACTCTGTCACACGCTTAGACAATGGACGTGTTTCTGTTTTAGATGAAAAAGGAATAGAAACAGAATTTGATCACGTTATTTTCGCCTGTCACGCAGACCAAGCGTTACATATGATGACAAACCCAACTGAAACAGAAGTTTCTATTTTAAGCGCTTTCTCCTATCAAAAAAATAAAGTTGTCGTTCATAAAGATACAAGCTTTATGCCTAAAAGGTCTACAAGTTGGGCAAGTTGGGTATATCTATCAGAAATGCAAGAAGACAAGAATGAAAGTGTTTCTTTAAGTTACTGGATGAATAATTTACAAAATATAGATCCGCGTTATCCAATTATTGTTACACTCAATCCAGGGCGCGCCCCTAACCAAGATATGATTTACGATGAACATATTTTTTACCACCCAGTATTTACAAAAGAAGCCGTAAACGCTCAAGAAAAAATAGATACTATTCAAGCAGTTGATAGATTCTCTTTTTGTGGTGCTTATCAACGCTATGGATTTCATGAAGATGGTCTTTTAAGTGCTGTTAACGTTGCCAAAAAAATGGGAATTGAAATTCCTTGGGAAAAAGAATAGTTATGCAGCATAAACTCTTTAATGCAAAAGTAATGCATCATCGTCTATTCCCAAAACAGAATAAATTTATCTATTCTGTTTATTATTATGTCCTCTCTCTTTCTTCTCTAAAAAAGCTTCCCATTCCCTATAATAAATTCGGTTTAACCAGTTTTTTTGATAAAGACCATGGCTCAAAAAATGGAGAGTCTTTGGAGCAATGGGTCAGAGATATTTTAGCCACACAAAATTTAAATCGCGTCATTGATGGAGAAATTTATCTAATCTCTATGCCGCGCATTCTTGGCTATGTTTTTAACCCTGTAAGTTTTTGGCTCTGTTTTGACAAACAAGAAAATTTACGAGCTGTCCTTTGCGAAGTAAATAACACATTTGGAGAAACACACTCATATTTGTGTGCACATTCAGATGGTGCCATTATTCAAGATAAAGATATATTGAAAGCGCATAAAGTGTTTCATGTTTCTCCTTTTCTAGAACGAAAAGGTCACTATAGCTTCAAGTTTTCACTTAAAAAGGAAAACTACCATATTGCGATTAATTATTTTGATGAAAGCGGTAAAAAGAAACTTTTAACAAGCCTCACAGGGACAACCGAGCCTTTAACTAAAAAAAGTGCTCTGCACGCTTTCTGGTGTCACCCACTTATTACATTAAAAACTATTTTTTTAATTCATTACCAAGCTTTAAAGCTGTGCTTCAAAGGAATTAGGTACTTTAAAAAACCAAAACAACAAGAATTAAAACTTACGCACAATCAAAAGATTACAAAAATTTAATGTATGTGTAACGCTTATGTTATGCATAAATCTTTATAATTATACAGTTGAGACAGAAAAGGAAAACTACAAAACTATGTTATCACGATTAGCGTCAGATAAACTCTTAAAACATCTAGATAAGCTAGAATATGGCTCATTGGAGATGAGAACACCTGACGGTCGTTCGCATCAATTCCAAGGAAGGAAGCCTGGTGCTTCTGCACAATTAGATATTCATGATTGGGGTGTCTTCTCTAATCTGGCAACAGGTGGTGATATTGCTTTTGCTCAAGACTATAAAAAAGGATTATGGGATAGTGACAATATCCAAAATCTTTTAGCTTTGGGCATTAAAAACGATTCTGTAATCAACCCATATGTGTTTGGGAATAAACTTTATCAAATGGTCGCGAGATTGTCCTATTTATTCAGGCCAAATAGTATAAAAGGAAGCAAGGATAATATTCACGCTCATTACGATATAGGAAATGATTTTTATAAATTGTGGCTTGATCCGACAATGACTTACTCATCTGCTCTTTATAAAAACACCCAAGACACATTAGAAGATGCACAACTGCATAAATACAACAGAATTTTATCATGTCTAAATGACACGAAAGGTTCTTTACTTGAAATAGGTTGTGGCTGGGGCGGCTTTGCTGAACAAGCCATGAAACAAGGTGACTTTGATATCAAGGGAATAACAATTTCCGAGAAACAGTTTGACTACGCAAAAAAACGTCTCGGGGGCAAAGCTACAATTGCCCTCGAAGACTATCGTCATCAAACAGGCACCTTCGATCATATTGTCTCAATTGAAATGTTTGAGGCCGTAGGGGAAGCATATTGGAAACAGTATTTTGATCAAATTAAAAGACTACTTTCCAAATCAGGCAAAGCCGTCATCCAGACCATCACAATTGACGATCATCACTTTGACACATACCGAAAAAGTGGTGACTTCATCCGTAGTTATATTTTCCCTGGGGGCATGTTACCAAGCGTGTCACGTTTTAAACAAGAAGCAAAAAAAGCAGGCCTGCGCGTAGAAAATACTTTTGAATTTGGTCAAGACTATGCACGTACACTGACAGAGTGGTTAGATCGCTTTGATGCTCAAAAAGACACGATTAAAGCTCTTGGTCTTGATGATGCTTTCATGCGTCTATGGCATTTCTATTTTGCGGGCTGTATTGCAGGCTTTTCAACAGGGCGTACAAATGTCATGCAAGCAGAGGTCGTGCATGCTTAAACCATCTCTCTTTATTTTTACAGGCGTGATCTTTTTCACGGTGAATGCTTTTGCTTTTAACAATCAAAACATAAATGCTTACATTCCTAATGGAAAGCTTGTCGGCACAGGTCAGGCTTCTATTATGTTTTGGGATTTGTATGAAGCTTCTCTCTTTGCACCTGAGGGAGTCTTTTCTCAAGATAAGCCTTTTGCTATTTCGTTAAAATATCTAATGGATATTGAAGGGAGAGAAATAGCAGACCATTCCACAAAAGAAATGCGTCGCCTAGGTGTTTCAGATGAAGTCAAGTTGGCTACGTGGCATAGCCAAATGGATAATCTTTTCCCAAATGTTAAAGAAGGCAATCAAATAACAGGTATTTACACATCTGATAAAAGATCTATATTCTATAAAGACGATCATAAAATCGGTGAGATTAAAGACCCCGAATTTGGACACAATTTCTTTCGAATATGGCTTGATCAAAAGACAGAACTACCCACTCTTCGCCTCAAACTAATAGGAGCAACTCCGTGACACAAAAACTGCCATACAAAGATTTATTCCAGTATGGCTTTTTAGCACTTCCTGTTGCTTTTGTTGGCTTACCTTTATATATCTATGCACCTGATTTTTATGCCACTCAAGGAGGCCTATCTTTAAGCCTCATTGGTGCAATTATGATTTTTATTAGGCTTTATGATGCCATCCAAGACCCTATTCTTGGTTATATTAGTCAAAAATACGCACACCATAGTTTAACGCTTATCATTGCGGCAATGGTTATAACAGCGCTTAGTTTTTTTATGCTCTTTCACCCAAATCACGCTTTGATCCAGTTGTGGTTTATACTCTCCTTGCTTCTTTTAACAACGAGTTTTAGTATTTTATCGATTAACTTAAATAGTCTAGGGAGTTTATGGTCCCAAGATCCTGAAAATAAAGTACGTATCACATCTGTACGAGAAGCGTGTAATATTATCGGGCTTCTAATGGCTGCTATTCTTCCTAATATCATAGGGTTTTCTTACACATCTTACCTCTTAATAGGCCTTATTATTATAGCAGGTATTTTGTTTATCCCTTGGTATCATAACCATAAAGGAAGCATAAGTACGTATGAGCCAAAAGCATCTTTTAAACACTTTAAATTTATTTTTATAGACAAAGATTATAGATGGTTTTTTATCATTTATGGGATCAGCATGCTCTCTGCGTCTATCCCCGGAGCTTTAATTATTTTTTATGTGCGCGATTTCTTAGATGCTCAATCTTTAACGGGTGTGTTTCTATTGCTTTATTTTATTTCTGGTGGCCTTTCCATGCCTCTATGGCAATATCTGTCCCGTAAAATAGGCATGGGACGTGCTTGGCTTTTATCAATGCTCCTTGCGATCGCTACATTTAGTTGGACGTATTTTTTAAACAGTGGTGACTTGTATCCTTTCGCGCTTATTTGCCTCCTATCAGGCATTGCTTTTGGAGCAGAGCTTGCCATTCCTCCTGCTATTTTATCAGCCCTGATTGATAAAGAAAAACATGAGTCAAATACACCACTTTATTTTTCTGGTTTTGCCTTTTTGCTTAAAACTGCCTTTGCTTTAGGAAGTGGCATTGCTTTTTTAATACTCGGAGAATCCGGATTTATTCCTAGTAACGACAACTCTGAGCAAGCACTTAATATGCTCTGTTTTGTCTATGCTCTCTTACCTAATATCATCAAAATAATCGCCGCTTCTGTTTTGGGATTGTGGCTTTATCATTTAAATAAAGGAGATAACAACAATGAGAATTCTTTTACTCATATGCTTAATAGGGGGTACATTCATGCTTAGTTCATGTTCAAAACTTGATATAGATACGTATAAAAATCAAACACCATCAGTTGATGTAAAAACATATTTCACAGGTCCTATCAAAGCATGGGGACTTGTACAAAATCGTAAAGGCGAAGTCGTTAGACGCTTTGATGTCGATATGTATGGTTCGTGGAATGGAGATACAGGAACCTTAAAAGAAACCTTTGATTATTATGATGGTGAAAAACAAAATCGTATATGGACGATTACAAAACTTGATGAAAACAGATATGAAGGGACAGCCTCTGACATCATTGGCAAAGCCACAGGAGAAAGCCAAGGAAGCGCCATCCGTTGGGCTTACCAAATGGATCTCCCTGTTGGAGATACAACTTATAAAATCACTTTTGATGATTGGATGTTCCATATGAATGATGATGTTTTAATCAATAGATCTTATCTGAAAAAGTTTGGTTTTACTGTCGCCGAGCTAACCTTGTTCATGCAAAAACAAGAAGAATAAAAAAAAGCCCAGAACATAAATCCTGGGCTTTTTTATAAAGAATAGGAACGCTTTTAAGAACGATCAAGATTCATAACCTTAACCCATGCTTTAATAAAATCATCAACGAATTTTTTCTTTGAGTCATCATAAGCATACACTTCTGCAATGGCGCGCAATTCTGAATTAGAGCCAAAAACCAAATCAACTGGTGTTGCTGTCCATTTCAAATCGCCTGTCTTGCGATCATAGCCTTTATAAACAGTTTCAGCTTTCTCCCATTTTGTAGACATGTCTAACAAATTGACAAAGAAGTCATTGGTTAAAGCGCCTTTCTGCGTCGTGAAAACACCCTGCTTAATACCAGAACTGTTTGCACCAAGAACACGCATCCCACCAATAAGAACTGTCATTTCAGGAACACTTAAACCTAAAAGATCTGCTTTTTCCACTAACATATCTGCTGGTGAACCATAGCTATTCGTATTGTAATAATTACGAAAAGCATCTGCTGTTGGTTCTAAAACGGCAAACGCGTCACTATCTGTTTGCTCTTGTGTCGCATCAACACGCCCTGGTGTAAAGGGAACTGTTACATCTTTAAAGCCTGCTTTTTCAGCAGCCATCTCAATAGCAACACCGCCAGCCAAAACAATCATATCCGCCATAGAAACTTGCTTATTACCAGATAAGTCCTGATTAAATTCATTACGAATTTCTTCTAACTGCGTCAAAATTGTTTGTAACTTTTCTGGCTCATTAACAGCCCAACTTTTTTGTGGTTCTAGACGAATACGCGCTCCATTTGCTCCACCACGCATATCACTTGCGCGGAAGGTCGATGCAGAAGCCCAAGCAGTCTTGATTAACTCAGATACAGCAATATCTGCATCTGCAATTTCTTTCTTAAGCTTAATCACATCTTGCGTGTCTATTACCGCATAATCAGCCTCAGGAAGAGGGTCTTGCCACAAGAAGGTTTCTTCTGGAATATCATTGCCAATATAACGTGAAATTGGCCCCATATCGCGGTGTGTTAATTTAAACCAGGCACGTGCAAAGGCGAGCTCAAACTCTTCTGGGTTCTCATGAAAACGCATTGCAATTTTTCTAAACTCAGGATCTTCTTTCAAAGATAAATCTGTCGTAAACATAATAGGTGCATGATATTTATCTTCAATATGTGCATCTGGAACAAGTTCAGCTGCTGACTCATCTGTTGGAATCCATTGTGTTGCCCCAGCAGGACTTTTTGTTTGTTTCCATTCAAAATTAAATAAGTTATCTAAATACATATGTGTCCATTGAGCTGGGGCAGATGTCCATGCGCCTTCTAAACCACTTGTAATTGTATCTTCTGAATGACCTTTACCGCATTTGTTTTTCCAGCCAAATCCTTGTTGCTCAAGCGGTGCTGCTGCCGGTTCTGCGTCAACACATTCTTCCACCTTGTGAGCACCATGTGCTTTACCAAATGTGTGCCCACCAGCAATCAAGGCGACAATTTCTTCATCATTCATTGCCATACGACCAAAAGATTCACGAATATCTTTTGCTGCAGCTAAAGGATCTGGATTACCATTTGGACCCTCAGGATTCACATAGATAAGCCCCATTTGTACAGCAGCAACAGGGCCTTTTAATTTACCCTCATTATCACGGCGCTTCGTATCCTTTTCTAAGAAAACATCTTCAGGGCCCCAATAAACGATATCTGGTTCCCAATCATCTGTACGACCACCAGCAAAGCCTAGTGTTTTAAAACCCATATTTTCCATGGCAACATTACCGGTTAAAACCATCAAGTCAGCCCATGAAATAGAACGTCCATATTTTTGCTTAATCGGCCATAAAAGACGGCGCGCTTTATCTAAGCTTGCATTATCTGGCCAGCTATTTAAAGGATCAAAACGTTGTTGACCACCAGCAGCGCCACCGCGTCCATCAATTGTACGATAAGTACCAGCACTGTGCCATGCCATACGAATAAAGAAAGGACCATAATTCCCATAGTCTGCAGGCCACCAATCTTGAGATGTTGTTAAAACAGCATCAATATCTTTTTTAACAGCTGCTAAATCAAGACTCTTAAATGCGGCCGCATAATCAAACTTTTCTCCATACGGATTTGAGGCTTGGTCATGATCTCTTAAAGGGTTTAAATTAAGTTGCTCTGGCCACCAAAATTGATTGGTTTTCATCTCTCCAGGAGATGCCATAGAAGCAGAAGAAAGTGACACAATCATTGCGCCAGCCATTGCTGTGCTTAATAAAATCTTTTTTACATTCATATCTATACCGTCCTTATAAATTAATGATTAATTACATTATAAAAATGTATCAAAATGATCTTATTAATAACTTTCGTCTATGTATAATCATTTTTTCCTATAGGAATCATAACTAAAAAGCATATATGAACATAAAAATTACGATCATAACGCCTTAAAGCCTTATTTTGCGGGGCTGTGGGGATGGAAATGCGGATAATCCTGTTTATGATCGTGATGGTGGTGGTGGTGCCAATCTTTTTCAATAGGGTCTTGATGCTCATGAAAAAGTGTCTGATGCACCCCCCATGAAGCAAGACCAAAAGCGAGAGCTACTGAATAGCGTTTTGCTAAAGACTTTAAACCAGTCCCCTTATGAGTGTGGCTTTTAACGAAGAATTTATGACCGACATACTCTCCAATAACTGCTCCACTCATAGCAAATCCTAACTCCAAAACAGGATTATGATTAAGAGCGGATATACCAATAAACCCTGCGGCAAAGCTAAGAATACAACAAGGAGCATGTTCTATCAAAAGTGTTAACCCCTTTGTTTTAAAGGAATTATAATTAAAATAAGAGGATAGTTTTTGAGCAGGCATCATTCAACTCTTCTCTATCAAAAGCCAACATTCTTTAAGGGTTTATCAAGGCTACGCCAACTTAAAACACCACCGCCTAATGAATAAGCTTGATAACCTCTTGATTGTAGATAAGAGGCATAATGATGTGTCTTCTCACCTACTTGGCAAACAAGTAAAATCGTTTGCTCTTTAGGAAAAGGATAAGATCCATCAACCATTTGATCTAACAATTCCAATGGAATATTAATCGAGTTTGGTAGCGCCATCATTTTATAGGATAAGTTCCCGCGAACATCAATTATAAGGGGCGCTTTCTCTGCGATCCATTTTTCAGCCTCTTCAGCTTGAATGGCATAATTATCATTCACCAAAGATTTAAAAGCTTTAATTGAGTCTGGTTTTGGCTTCTGGTTGAAATACTCAGGACGTCTTTCACGCACATATTCTGTGTACCACTCCATACGGTCGCAAACAATAAAGACCGCCTTTTTGCGTTCTGTTAATGTTGGATCAATTTCTCTTAGGTATTTTAATGTACCCAAATAACTCGCACCACTTGTTGGGCCACATAAAATGCCGCATTTCTTAACCAATTCCATCATCGCATCACAAGAATCACCAGAATCTACATAAACAAAATCGTTATAGTGATCCTTTGTGAATAGACCTGACTCCCACATTTGATCGAGAGAACGAATCCCAGGAATAAAGTCATTCTTTGCCGCGCAAATCCCAACAGCCACAAGGTCCTTATTTGCATCATCACGGATACGCTTGGCCGCTCCTAATGTCGAGCCACTTGTCCCAAGGCCACCAAAGAAATAATCAACAGCACCTAAATCATCAACAATCTCTTTTCCTGTTGTTTCATAGTGAATTTGTGGGTTCTTTTCATTCGTGAATTGAGAGGGGAAATAAGCTTCACCTGGGTTTTCTTTTACCGCACGTTCAATTAAAAATTGTGGATCATTTGGGTCATTCGGGTCAAAACACTCACTTCCACCTAATACTTCTTCAATCTCTGCACCCATCATACGGACAACATCTTTTACTTGATCAACCTTGGCTAAATAAGTAATCAATTTTGTATTCACACCGTTCATCGCAGCGATCGCTTGTAGAGCTTTTGCCGTATTCCCACTTGAATTTTCAAAGATTGTTTTTTTGTTTTTTTTGATATCTTCTAAATCATCTTTAACAATGCCCCAAGCAACGCGGTCTTTAACCGACCCGAACGGGTTTAACATTTCCATCTTGCCGTACAGATCAATATTTTTTAAACCATGCACTTCTTCAGGAATTTTAATAAGAGGTGTATTACCAATTAAGTCTGTGATTTTTTCAACAATCATAAATTGTCTCCTACATATTTAAAAAGGGATTATAATTTTCATCCAAAGCCCAAGAAAATTTATTCTCTTCGAGTTCAGTAATGGCTATTTTTTGTGCAAGCGGTTGCTGCAATACTTTTGTTTCGGCAAAATCCATTTGATAAGCTGCTGTATTAATGAAAGCAACCACATCGCCGTCTTTTAATTGATATTTCGGAAATGTTTTTTGATATTGGATCATGTCATGTGTTAAACACAAATTACCCACATAAAACACACCGTCATTCGCACTCTCTCTATCTCCATTATCACGATAAATCACAACAGGATCTGTCATTAATTTTAACTGTGTCGAATTTAAATTTGTGCGGTTCATACCAAGAGAAACAAGTGTTTCTCCCATCAAAGAAGGCTTCGTCATATTAACGCGCCCGAGTGTTATACCGCAATGATCTAACATCGCCCTTCCAGGCTCTACATAAAGTTCTAACAAACTCTCACTTAGAATTTTAGCTAAAGACTGATTATCAAATCCTTTTAAAGGTGTATCAATGACGGATGCCAGATCACCCGCGCCGTCTTCCTTATGCCAATGTTCCATGAAATTAGGCGCCCCTTTTAAAAGGCCTTCTTCTTTTCTAAAACCAAGACCACTATTATTCCATGTCAAAGAGGCACGATCCCCAAGAACAGACTCTTTTAAAGTTTCAACATAAGAATTCCACTCATCTTGTGAATTCGCATAACGAATACGATAGCCACCCCCAATATCAATACCTTTTGGTGAAAGCCCTCTATTCATTGCTTCAAATATTAACTCTAAACATTGTTCAATCGCAATAGGACGACGAATATAATCACCTGCATTAAAATGAAATGAAAATCCTTGGAACTCTAAAACATCTTTATGATCTATAAGGAAGTCTAAAACCTGCGAGGCTTCACTTACACGAATACCAAAAGCGCTATCTTGTTTTGTAAATTTCACCAGATCTGACTCAAAACCATCCAGACGGACTAATATCCTCACCTTACGAGATAAAGATAGAGATGCATGCATCTCCACAATTTTTTTCAACTCAGAAAAATTATCAACATTGATTAAAATATCATGTTGAATACACAAAAATAAATATTCTGCACTTTTAGGGCCTGTTGCTTCAATGCGCGAAGAATGGAATCCTGCTGCTAGCCCATTTTTAATCTCCCCTTCAGAAGATACATCCAATCCAACACTCGCCATAGAAGCACGTCTTTTTAATGCCAAAGATTTATTTGGTTTTGATGTATAAAAAATACGTCCTTGTAAGTGACGATCTTTATAAACCTGTTCAAACTTATCGATATTTTCAACAATATGATCTGGAAAGATAATATTAAGAGGCGAACCGACACCGTCTATCAGAGAGAAAACCAATTCTTTATTATCCAAGAAACGTTTAATTGATGGATGAAGCGCGGGTGTCACACTTGGCTTATTTTTATCAAACCCCTTATTCCCTAATAAATCATCGGCAAGACATTGCGTATCTTTTTGCATCAGGCAGCCTCCTCAATTTTATAACTTGGATCGATTTGATCTAGGACATCACCATAGCCCATTTTAACCCATTCTTTTACAGCGAGTTTTTTGTGCAACTTATGTAAGAGTTCTAAACGCGCCTGTTCAGACATCGGTGTTTTCAAAACTGCTGTTTCGATACGTTCCATGGCTGTTGTAATTTCAGATGAGATTTCAAGTTCATCAATAGCTGAACCAGATTGTCTTAATTTTTTCAAAGCACGCATTGCGGGAATATGAGCAATTGGTGACAGTCCTGTTTTCTCTCTAATAAAAGCTAAATCATCTTCATCCTCAACCTTATTCGCAACGATCTGTATCAAGTCTTCAATACCAGCTTCTTTTGCTAAATCGATGTAAAGCTTACATACTTCAACAGATTCAGGTGTAGGTTCTGCGATTAGAATAATCGTATCAAATTGTAAATGGAGCGAATAAGCAAACGCATCTGTGCCCGCCACCATATCACAGACCACCCAATCTTCTTTTTTAGGGAATGTGTGAGATAGGATATTTTCAGCAACAAATAAATCACTATGATAACAGCTCTGTCCAATACCTTCTTTATCGTAGGTACCAACTGTCATTAATTTAAAGGTTGGTGTTTTAGAAATGGTTTGGCTATATCTTTGCAAAATATCCGCATCAAAATCTTTAATCACGTTAGAGCCAGAAGCAGGTGGTGTTGTTGGCAAGAAATTTGCTGCTGTTTGCAGTCTTGTATTATTTCCTTTTAGAAAATCTCTAATGCCATTTGCATTATTAGGATCTGAAAGCAAGATTGAGTGATCAGCTTCCACACCTAATAGACCAGCCAAATTCATATTAATATCAGCATCAATAGCTAGAATATTTTTTTCACTCTTTTTTAAATACTGAAGAAACAGAGCCGTCATCGTACTTTTCCCTGACCCGCCTTTTCCAACAAATGCTACTTTCATTATGCAACCTTTCCTATTTCTAAATAAATGTGCTTAACAGCTTCTATTAATTGATCCCCAAAACGCTCTATCTCATCTTCAGTAGTAAACCGCCCAAAAGAAATTCTAATCACATCATGTGCTTTTTGTTCATTCGCTATTGCTGTGATGACATGGGACGGTTCATTTTTATCCGCTCCACAAGCAGAACCTGTTCCCAAACAGATATGAGGCAATAACATCAATACTGTTTCATTATCAATCTCAGGAAAACACAAGCTTATAATTCCAGGAAATTGCCAAGCATCATCTGAATGACCAAAGACTTCTACAGAAGGGAAAATGCTTTTGATTTTTGTCAGTAAGGAATGACGTAATACCCTTAAGCGTTGATTGTCAGACACATCAATCAAGGAGCAAGCTTTTCCAAATCCAACACATAAAGCTGTTGATAATGTACCAGAACGCAATCCTTTTTCTTGCCCCCCTCCATACATAATTGGGGTTAATATATCTTGTCCTATATACAAAGCGCCAACACCTTGTGGACCATAAACCTTATGCCCAGAAAAACTCATTAAATCAATTTTTAGCCTTTGTAGATCAATAGGCATTTTACCCAAAGCCTGTGCACCATCAACATGAAATAAAATATCTCTTCCTTGTAACATATCTGATATTTCAGCGAGTGGGTTTATAACCCCTACCTCATTATTGAGTGCTTGAATAGATACTAAGCCTGTATTCTCTTCAATTGTCTCTTGAACCATACCTGCTTCTATCATACCGCACGGTTTAGGAGTCAGATATGTAACTTGAAAACCGATATCTTCTAAAGATCTGAACACATTCAACACACTTTTATGCTCAACCTTCGAAGTTATAATATGCCTTTTATTATTTGATAATAAATAATCCTTTAAACCCAGAAGTACGATATTATTTGCTTCAGTTGCCCCGCTCGTAAAAATAACATTTTCTGGATCTGTTTTTATATGATCAGCGATTTTCTGACGCGCTTGATAAACAGCTTTCGACGCTTTTAATCCTGCAATATGGTTTTTTGCGTGAGGGTTTCCCACTCCATCAATTGACATCCATTCAGACATAACCGCCGCCACCTCTGGGTCCAGAGGGGTTGAGGCTGCATAATCTAAATAGATTTCTTGGTTCATGTTTTATCACTCTGTTAAAATTATAAAGTGTTATAATATAACATATAAGAAATGACAAGCTTTTCTTCCTTTTATTCTTTTTTATGTGAATAAATATTGTTTACAAAAAAGGATAATGGTATAAAAACCAAAATGACTTCTCATAAATTATATAGATATAAAAGCATGATCATTTGCCTGCTGTTAGCATTCTTCATTAAGAATGTTATTCCTGTGGGCTTTATGCCAGATAAGACAAACGGTCAAGAAATGGGCTTTATTATTTGTTCATCACATGACACGCTTATATCTTCTGGTCTACCTCTCCAAGATGAGGAGGAAGAAACAAAAGACTGTCCTTTCTCATTTTGTTCATCTCAAAAAACTATTTTTAGTGACTCTCTATCCACTATCGAGCCTGTGGCTCGTTTGTCTGTTTTTTATACAGACTGGCAAAGACATAATGACGTGATTAATTATAATCATTTTTCCTCTCGTGCCCCTCCTGCTTCAGTTATTACTTAAATAACAACTGAAATATAAATATATAAGGAGAAAACCCATGTGTAGATGGCACAAACACCCCATGAAAATGGTGGCAAAAAACCCTAAAACAAACGAATTTGACGTTGGATTATATGCAATAGCTTTAACCGCTATGGCGATGTATCGTGTTGAACAAAAGCAATGGAAAATGGCGGAACTATTCGAAATTGATGGCTTCAACCCCGAAGAAATTGTCACAGAGCCAGTTCAAAACGCCTATCAAAAATCTGGCTTAGAAACACTTTCTTTGGCAGATGCCGAACAAAAGCTGATTGAGAACACAGATAAATTACGTGATCTTTTGAGACAAACTGCGGCTGTTTATTCTTTAACAAAAGAAGACTTAAACATCACTGATAACATCACCGAAGAAGGCTATAAGAAAACATGCTGCGCCCCTGCTGACCCCCGTGAAAGTGGCCCTTTTTTAGATGCTGCTGTTGTTTATCTCTTTAAAGGATATGATAACGATAAACGGTCTTATGCGAGCACTGTTTTATCACTTATAAGTGCAGAAGAATTAGAAGCCCTCGAACATGACCCAACAATCCCTGAAACTATACGCCCTTATCTTTCAAGGTTAGAAGCTATCCGCGCAGCAACGGAACATTTCCTCAAACAAGCTCCTGTGCAAGAGTTATTAGAAGATACTTTTCAGCATTCCATGGCCTATATTTTTCAAACAGCTCAAAGCGATCTTGATAAGGGGCTCGGTCTTCGCGGTGAGAGTAATTGCATCATGTGCGAAGGCACAAAAGGCCGTAAGATAAAACCGGAGGTTCGATAGCTGCTATGACCTCTTTCAAAGACCTCTTTCAAAAATCATGTAAAAGAACATGTGAAGGTGCGGGTGGCGCAGCAGTCGCACATATTGGGTGCCTTTCTGCTCCTGTGGTTTCTGGCGCATTTGGGAGCACATTATCCCATAGTTTTATGATGGCAAGCATGTATGTCACAAGTCCTTTGATTGCAATGGGGATCACATGGGCGATTGACCATTATCGTGGTGTAAAAACAAATATAACCAAACTGCTCAGTTCAGCAGCTATTGCGCTCGCTGTTAGTTTTGCGATTAATCAATATACGCATCACAACGAGCATCAAGAATGGTTTGAACAACAATCCCCTGAGATGCAAGACCAATTAAAACAGAATGCCGACATGTTTAATATGAGCCTTGAGGACTATATTGAAAGCTTTTGTATAACCCCAACAAAAAATGACGCGTCACATCCATCACCATAAATGGCGCTTGAAACTGTTATGATATAACAGTATAAGAAATGAGATGGTATCTTTAGTACAAAAAGCAAAAGCATATTGCCTGAAGCGCGGTATTCGTTTTACAAAGCCTAGACAACAGATCTTGGCTGTGATTGATTCATCTGATAAACCCTTGGGGGCTTATGATATTATTGAAGAGATTAGTAAAACAGATATCAAGCCAAAACCAGCAACCATCTATCGTGCGACAGAATTTCTAACAGAACATGGCTTTATCCATAAAATTGAAAGCTTAAATGCTTTTGTCGCTTGCCGTGAAGATCATGCTCATAAAAGTACACAATTTATAATTTGTACCGCTTGTGAAAGAGTAGAAGAAGCTCATATTTGCTCAACCCCAAAACTACTCCAAGAAGAAAGTCAAAAACGTAAATTCCAACTCTCTCACTGGCATGCAGAATTATATGGTATTTGCGCAGAATGTGCCTGATATATCTATAAATAGATCACTTACATTAGAACGCAAAGCGTGATTCAATACGTGCACCGTGACTAATGTAATCAGATTTCACTTTACCATCATAATCAACAGAGAATGTCCACTGTCCACCACTTGAATCCCAGCCTAGACCCAAACCATAATTTCCACTTAATTGAGCAGCATCTGCACCTTTGATTTGGAATGTCGAGCCTCCACCTGTGAAAGTTTGGTTTGTAACAGGTGTATCACCGATGAAATCATACGCTACCGCGGCTCTAATCTCTGGAATAAATGTACCTGTTGAGCTTTCGATCTTGGCTGCGTATTTAGCCCCTAAAGCGAGTTCCAAAACATCAATATCTTGTGTATCAACAGTCGAGTTTAAAGACCCAGCGCCTGTTTCTGTATATTCATCAACAGTTGAATGAATATATTGTAAATCAGCATAAGGCGTTATTTGATGACCATTACCAACAGTTTGTGGTATACCAACACCAAAACGTGCTCCGTATTCATAACCATAAGTATCACCAGACGCTGTGCGGTTTAACCCACCAAAGCTTACTTGGCGAGAGGTATCAATATCATTAAAGGCAGCGCTAATTTGTCCTTCAACATAATAATCTTTAAATTCTTTTCCGCCATAAACGCCTAAACGATACGCATAAATATCTGTTTGAGGATTACCAGAGCCATCGCCGTCAACAGCCGTGACAGAATAACCTGCATTCACACCTAAGCGAACCATATCATAGACCATAGCATCCGCACCAAACATCATACCAACAGTGTCTGCGCTATATCCTTGAACTGAACTGCGCTCATCTTGATCGGCCAAATACCCAAAACCGCGCACCCAGAAATATTTATCCGTATATTCATCTCCTGATGAAAGGCCACTTTGCGCACGACCAACACCATGGCGTAAATTTGAAAGCCTTGCAGAAACCGTATCAAAACCAGATGACATGTTCGCAGCTGTTGTTTTTGTTGTAGCCGCGCCCCCTGTTTGATCTGAGATCAATTGTTGGCCTGCTTCATTTGTTTGAGTAGAAGATAATCCTAGGAGCGCTGTTTTTGCTTCGCTATCATTATTAACAGCTGACACAGCTTGTCTAACGGCAACTTCTTGTGTCCCAGAAGTTCCTTCAATATCTTCTTTTGTTTGGATAATCACTTTTAGGTCTTGATCATCTGAATTATCATCGACTAAGTCAAAAAAGAGCGTATCTTCGAAAACGATATCTTCATTGGTAATAAGGGTTGCATAGCTTGTTGTTGCATTCGTATCAGACTCAATAATCGTAATTGTATCCCCAGTTGATAAATCCAAACTTTGTGCATCAATGCTAATTGTAAATGTTCCACCGCCAAATGTAACAATGTCGCCCGTTGCATCAATTAAAGCTGTTGTATTGGGATCAAAATCTGATGTTTTGCGAATATTAAGGGTGTTTGCTATTGCACCGCCCCCCAATGTAATATCACCATTTACAACAATCTGGTTACCAACAACCAATGACGTATTCGCGGCTGTACCAAGATTAATGCTATCTGTCCCAGCGATTGTAAATGTACGTGATGCGCCTGATAGTGCTGTTGTAACAGATCCATCAATAAATAAATCACTTGCTGCTGTAATACCAACGCTATTGCTTCCTGTTGCGCTAATAGTACCGTCTAAATTAATATCACCTGTATTCTCAGTAATATTAATGCTGTTTGAGCTTGTATCAAGATTTAGCGTTGTACCAGACGCAGCAAAAACCCCAACATTTGTATTTAAATCATCTTGTGTCGTTAAATTATCCATCAATGTAACAGTTGTAGTACCATCTACAGCAAAAGAGTCAATTGCCGTTGTACCAATCGCATCATTAAAAATAACATCAGATGCTAAACCAAAACGCACATCTCCTTCTCCAGCAGACGCACCAAAAATTGTTCCTGTAATTGTCTGTTTAGTTGTCCCATCAAAAAAGACAACAGGTGTCGCTGTTTCCTCATCAAGACGAATATCTATCACGGTTACATCTTGCGAGAAACGAGCTGTCGCATCATTGGCAGCGCCACTCTCTAAACGGATATTTCCTCCTGTCACATCACCATCAAAATCAGCAATTGAGTTCCCTTGATCAGAATCAATAAATAAAACACTCGCATCAACCGTCCCTGCAAATGTTGCATTCGCATTCGCCGTACCATTACCAATTGTAATAAGAGCAAGCCCGCCAGAACCGTCACTTCCAACAGAGTCATTAAACGTAACGGTTTGTGCACCATTTGTGATCAAAATAGCACTTCCAACATCATCTATTGTACTTGTAATAGCACCCGTAACTGTTTGACCAGCGCCTGTATTCACAAAACTAATTTGCGATGTATCATTAGCGTCCCCTGTTAAGGTTATACTTCCTGTTCCTAAATCAACATCACCGTTCAAACTTAAAATACTATTACCAGCATCTGTCACTGTTGAATCAATAATAATGTTGAGATCATTTGCATCTGTTGCAACATTTCCGTTGATGGCTCCATCCACATAGAAAGTGAAATCTGTTGAATTTGTCGCATCATTAATCGTGAATGTATTCGTTCCATTATCATCCAAGGCTGTTAATGTGCCTATTTGGGCTGTCCCATCACCATCTGTTCCATCTGCTGAAACCGTTAATGAATCAACACCATTTGTTACATCATTATTAAAAACGATAGCTGCTGCTGCATCACCATCATTCGTTCCATCCACAAGGAACGTATTAGACCCATCGACATTAATCGTCCCACCCGCTTCAATAGGAATACTTAGATCCGCTGAAAATGCCTGATTAGGTGAAAAAGAAACGGCTGCTACCAAGGCTGTATAAGTAAGAAATTTTGTGATGAATTTTTGTGACATTAGGACCTCTCATTCGATTTTTTTAAAAGAGTAGCTGAATCTCGGTATAAAAAAAATATTTTTTTGTGCAAAAAATGAATTTCTTGACCTACATCAAATCTTTATTTTAATAACTTAATTTCATAAAAATAATCTATTTTGTAAAATAATTATTGATTTACGACATCATAAGCCTACATAATACGATAGTATGAAAAAAAGAGCCTTTTATAAAAAAGCCTTAATACCCACATTTTTATTATTTAGCGGGTTTTTAGCCATCACTCAGACAAACTCAAATTCTGCTCTTACAAATGAAGAGCGAGAGAGTTTTCTGCACACAAATATACCAGATCTGACACCAAATACATATGAAGATGTCTTATCCAATAATCCAGGCCTATCTCTCATCTTCTTTCATGCCGAATGGTGCCCACATTGTTTGAGCATGACGCCTATTTATCAAGCATTACAAGAACGATGGGATGGTGGAAGAGTTTATCGTGCAAATTTTGATTTATTTATAAATGACAATGCCGAAAATAGCGCCATGAATGTCATCATTCAAGAGCATGTTCCAGCACTCCCTACATCCGTTTTATTAGATAAGAATATGTGTGTTTTAGGAACATATGTCGGTGTTATATCTGTAAATGATCTCTATAAAAACATAGAATTAGACACCACACTTGATACACAATGTGTTATGCGCACACGTTACAGTTTTGATTAACATCTAGGGACTTTTTCTTTTGTCTATCTACAAAATGCGTTACACCTTTTTCTGATGTAAAAGCAACACGCTCATCTGGTAACTTAAATGGATCAATGAAACAGCCACTCTCTGTATCATATTCTAAGACCTCGCGCTTAGGCATATCGAAATACCACCCATGAATATCTAATTCTTTATTATCGTAGCGTTCTTTTATCCAAGGAAAAGAAAGAAGGTTTTCCAAAGATACCAAGATCATGGCTTGCTCTAATAACATTGCTTTTTGTGCATGGTCTGCATCTGCGAAACTATTCTCAACAGCGTCTTTTGCGTGTTTCGCAACAGAGAGCCAATCAGGTAGAAATTGAAATTCTTGTGTGTCATCAATTTTATAATTTCCTGTACAGAGTGCATTTGCACCACCGCAAAGCGCATGACCCAAAATAATAATATGCTTTACTTGTAAAACGCGTACGGCAAATTCCATCGCTGAACTTGTCCCTCTTGGGCCACCCGCATCAATTGGTGGGACTAAAGCGGCAACATTACGAATTGAGAAAAATTCGCCTGGGTTACTCCCTGTTAAAATAGCAGGATCAATACGTGAGTCAGAACAAGCAATCACCAACGTTTCTGGTTTTTGTCCCTCTGTGACAAGCTTTTCGAAATCAGATGTTTCCCGTGCTTCAAGATATGTTTCTCTAAAAGTATGAAAGCCTTTAATTAACTTACGGTAGCTCATAGTCAAATCCTCACATTATTAAATCATAATGCGCTCATGATAGGCGAGCCGTTTTTAAATTTCAAGACCTCATAAAAGGTGCTTTGTTAATGCATCGTCAATTCGCGTATTGCTTGCTTTAAATGCTTTAAAGTATCACCATGATCCATATCTGTTTCATCAGTTGTGGTCAAATTTTCTGCTTCTGATGCTAGAATACGATCTTCTTCAAAAGCCCAGCTTTTCAAAATTCGGATCTTTTGTTGTCTTGTTAAGTCTTGGTTATTTAAAACTTCATCTGCTGAGTTAAAATAGCTAGATGGATACAATATCAATTTTTCAATTCTTGTTGTCAGCGTCATCGTAACAATCCTTCCTTTAATATTCTAACATTTGACCTTTCAAAAAATTCCCAAAAAATACATTCTTTCTGGGAACAAAGTCACCCTATGATCCGTTAGTATTATGAAATAACTTTAAAGGAGGTCTTTAAAATGACAACCACAAGAACACGCGAAGCTGTTGGTATTTTTGACAATCAGTCAAAACTTGATGCAGCCGTCGCAGAACTAGAACTTTCTGAATTCGCTCATCATGATATTAGCGTTCTAGGCGATCAAGAAACATTAGAAGAACGGTTTGGTAGCCAAGCCGTTAACCCTGAACGTCTAGAAGATAATCCAGAAGCGCCAAGAGGCACATATGTACATCCAGAAGAAAAAACAATTGGCGCCAGTGTCATTATTGGTGTTCCCGCTTATATTTTTGGCTGTATCGCTGCGCTTTTTGTAAATCCTGCTTCAAATTTTGCACTCCTCGGTGCGGTTACAACAGGTTCTCTTTTTGGCGCCTTACTTGGAGGAATCGTTGTGTATTTTTTAAATCAACGTCTGCAAAACAGAACACGCCGTCAAATTAAAAAAGGAGGTCTTCTCCTATGGGTGCATACTCCAAATCATACAAAAGAAAGACGGGCAATGGATATATTAAGACGCCATGGTGGCCGCCATGTGCACGTTCACAGCATAGCGTAGAAACTCAAATAACACCCTTAAAAAAAGCTCTCTGACTTATATATGAGAGCTTTTTTATTTTTTTAGGAACTCTTTTATAAGATGACATGTTGGCTTAACACGACCAACGAAAAGGAGAAAAATATGTTTAAGAAATCAAAAGCTATTATCGCATCACTTGCCATTTTGGGAATGCTATCAGCAAATGTTGCTTGGGCAGGTTACACACCAAGTACACAAGCGATGGAAACCCAAAAAACGCAAGATCAACGTTCTGAAATATCAACACTCCTTGATCGTTCAGACGTACGTGACACCTTACAAGCACATGGTGTTTCACCAGAAGAAGCTCAAGAGCGTTTAGCACAGTTATCACCAACACAAGTTGATCAATTGAAAACACAACTTGATACAATGCCTGCTGGTGAAGGTGCTGTCGGCGCCGTTATTGGAGCTGCATTGATCGTGTTCCTCGTATTATTATTTACAGACATTATCGGTGAAACAGACGTATATAACTTTGACGACGGCAGATAATCGTCTATAGTTATTTAGATGACATTATTTTCTAAATACCTATTCAATTTTATTTTAAAAAGAGGCAGGATTTTTATATATATCTTGCCTCTTTTTATTACGGTTGCCTGCACATCTGTACACATCCCAACCAAAACATCTTTATTAGAAAAGAATATCCCAACATATCATAAAATAAACGCTGTTCCTGTTATTGAACAAGCTGACCATTATTGTGGGCCTGCCGCGCTCGCAACAGTTGCTCAATATAATAAACGCTCCCTAAGCCAAGCAAAAGCAGCAAGTATGGTATACACAAAAGGTCGCAAAGGGACGTTTCAACATGATATAGTCAGTGCCATACAGCGCCTCAACCTCTTAGCCGTCCCTGTACGCTCCCCAACAGATCTGTTTATTGAAATTTCACAAAACTATCCTGTTTTAATTTTTCAAAATTTGGGACTTTCTTGGTACCCAACATGGCATTATAGCGTCATAAGTGGCTATGATATTGATGAAGAAAATGTCTTTATCCATGACGGAACAGCACAAGCCAAGTGGCAATCAATGTCGACGGTCTTTAAAACATGGAAGAGAACAGAGAATTGGGGTTATATTGCCGTTTCTCCAGGAACAATCCCTAAAACAGCCACGGCAGAAAACTTACTCCAATCAACAGCACAGCTTGAAGCGGCTGGCCATTTAGAAAGCGCAAAACAGTCTTACAAAGCCATTCTTGATCACTTTCCAAAACAACATGCTGCCTATTTTGGACTAGGGAATATTGCTGTGACAGAGAAAAACTATGGGCTTGCTATTAAGAATTATAAATCTGCTTTATCTCTAAAAACCGACTATGTTCCAGCCCTTAACAATTTGGGCTATGCCTATTCTTTTTCAGGTGATACACAAAAAGCTTGCGACCATTTAAATCGCTATAAAACTACATATACTAGTCTTAAAGACAGCTATGATGATCTTTGTATAATAAAAAAATAGATTTTTTTTCCAAGGATTCTATACTAAGACGTCGTCCTATCTTTAAGGAGTGTTATGGCGCAAGAAAATAATGAAATAGGCTTAATCAAGCAAGCGCAAGACGGACATGTCCACGCGTTCGAACAGCTTATTAATTTACATTATGATACGATTTTCAAAATGGCATTTAAATGGTGTGGTAATCGTAACGACGCAGAAGATATTACACAAGATGTCTGTATCAAGCTCGCCAAAAACATTATTCTTTTTAAAGGAGAAAGCCGTTTTACAAGCTGGTTATACCGCGTGACAATCAACACAGCGAAAGATTGGTATAAAAAACATAAACGCCATACACATCAAGATTTTGATGAAATAGAAAGCGCCTATAGTAACGAGCAACCTGAAGAGGTCTTATTTGCAAAACAGGTTCTAACCGCACTGCATACACTACCGGAAGGTGAGAAAGATGCACTTATCCTTGTTGTGACATACGGGCTCTCTCATAAAGAAGCCGCAGATATCTTAGATGTAAAAGAAAGCACGGTTTCATGGCGTGTTCATGAAGCACGTAAAAAATTAAAAGTACAATTTGAAAAGGAGGCTCATTATGGATGATAAAAAAATAGATGATATTTTAAAAAATATGCCTGCTCCTGAGAGTGATTCAAACGCAAAAAAACGCGCTGTAAACCTTGCAACAGCGGCTTTTGAAAAGCATCAAAGAAAAAAAGAAAAAAAATTCCAAGGATTTTCATTTCTCGGTCGTCTTATCGGTATAGACAACCAAAATGAAAGGAAAAAAATCATGAAAAACAAAAACCAAAAAAGACTTTTTATAGGCAGCGCGCTTGCCATTGGATGTGCCTGTTTACTGGCATTACCTGTTGCTTTTGACCATTTTGATAGCTCTTCTCACACAGGAAAACATGTGAATGAAACGCATCTTTCAAAAATTGCTCCCGTCAAGCCAGCACAAGAAGAAATGGTTATGGCAGAAGTTGATACACGTGCTCTCCCCCCTATGAGAGCAAAAAACAAAGCCGTGGCTGATTTTGCAGGGATTGCATCAGCCCCTATGGCAAGAATGGAGCTCAGTGCAAAGCCCATGGTCCACGATCTCACTCCGTCTTCTTATCAAGAAGACGGACGTGATCAATTTGAATCAGTTGAAACAAACCCAATCAAACTGGTGTCAAAAGACCCTGTTTCTACCTTTTCAAGTGATGTTGATACCAGTAGCTATAGTTTTGTAAGACGCCAACTTAATAGTGGGAATCTGCCGCAAAAAGACGCGATCCGTGTCGAAGAAATGATTAACTATTTTGATTACACCTACCCTGTGCCAGAAACAAAAGAACATCCGTTTAAACCAACAATCGCTATTACGGATAGCCCTTGGAATGATGGAAAGAAACTGATGCATATTGGCATTAAAGGCTATGATGTTGAAACACGCCCGAAAAGCAATCTCGTCTTTTTACTTGATACATCTGGCTCTATGAACGCTTCAGATAAACTGCCACTTTTAAAAAATTCATTAAAATTGATGATCGATAGCATGAATGAAGATGATATGATCTCAATTGTTGCTTATGCAGGATCAGCCGGTGCCGTCTTAGAACCAACACAAGCAAAAGAAAAGAGTAAAATCATTGCCGCGCTTGAAAACTTGCGCGCTGGTGGTTCTACAGCCGGAGCAGCAGGGATTACTCTTGCTTACCAATTAGCTGAACAAAACTTTAAGGATGATGCTGTTAACCGCGTTATCCTAGCAACAGACGGTGATTTCAATGTTGGTATCACCAACCGCGAAGAATTAAAAGATTTTGTTGAACGTAAACGAGAAAAGGGCATTTTCTTATCTGTCTTCGGCTTTGGTCAAGGTAATTATAATGACCATCTCATGCAAACATTAGCACAAAATGGAAATGGTGTTGCGGCCTATATCGACACCCTTAATGAGGCGCGCAAAATTTTAGTTGAAGAAGCAACATCGACACTATTTCCAATTGCAAAAGACGTAAAATTCCAAGTCGAATTTAATCCTAATAAGGTTGCTGAATACCGTCTTGTGGGCTATGAAACACGTGCTTTAAAACGTGAAGATTTTAACAATGACAAAGTGGATGCTGGTGATATTGGTGCAGGCCATGCTGTTACAGCCATTTACGAGATCACACCGACTGACAGTGAAACCCGCAGCATTGATCCTCTTCGTTATGGTGAGCAAACAAAAGACACCTCTTCTACCAGTAAAAGTGATGAATATGGTTTTTTAAAAATTCGTTACAAAAATCCAAAAGAAGATACATCACGCTTAATAGAAGCCCCTATTACATCGGCGAATGAAACACTTGATGACTCTTTAAAACAAGATACAGATTGGGCGATTGCTGTTGCTAGTTTTGGGCAATTATTAAAAGGTAGCCAATATATCAACAATTTTGACTATGATGATGTAATTGCTTTAGCCAATAGTGCAAAAGGAATGGATGAATTCGGCTATCGTAGTGAGTTTGTAACACTTGTCCGTTTAGCAAAAACGCAACAATAATCTTTACCTCTCTTTATGATCTGGTCGTTTTTAAAAAGCGGCCGGATCATATTTATAACTACGTTCATACCTAGAAGAGAGTGCCGTTAAAACCTCGTAATCAAAAGACCCAGCATCCGTACCGATATCCGAAGCGGCTTGATGTGGACCAATCATTTCCACCATATCACCCTCATGGGGTCTAATCTCTTCTGGTATATGCGAGATATCAATCACTGTTAAATCCATCGAAACACGTCCTAAGATAGGACATCTCATCCCTTGCCAATAGAAAGCGCCTTTATTTGATAAAGATCTGAAAATACCATCCGCATAACCAGCCCCTATGATCGCTACTGTTTTTACATCATCACAATGATAGGTCGCCCCATAGCCTACAAAAGCACCTGCTCTTAATGTTTTAATAGAAAGAATTCTCAAATCCACTTGTACCACGCGCATCATTGGGTTGATTTCGTTATAAGGTGTTGGATTTAATCCATATAAAGCCATACCAGGTCTTACTTCATCAAAATGGTACTCTTCTCCTAAAAAAATGCCTGAGGAATTTGCAAATGATTTTGGTATATCTGGATATAAATCACCAATCGCTTTAAAGAGATTTAACTGTGCTTCATTTAAAGAATGTTCTGGTGTGTCAGCGCAAGCCAGATGACTCATCACCCCTTTCACAGTAATATGACTTAAAAGTGAAGTATCTGTTGCTAAAGGCGTTGCATGCTCTGGCTCAATTCCTAAACGGTTCATCCCTGTATCAAAATGTAAATACGCAGGTAAAGACAAATTGGCTTTTTGTGCAAAGTCACGATAATGCGTCACTTCTTTCATACTACTTAATACAGGAATAAAGCCTTCTTCTAAAAATGTGGTCGCATATTCATCATCAAAACCGTTTAAAACATAAAGGGAAATATCATCGAAATATTGTCTAAGATGTAATGCTTCTTGTAGAGTTGCGACAAAAAATTTTCGACACTCTAACGCATGAAGCGCATGAACAACGTCTTTGGCACCAAGTCCATAGGCATTGGCTTTCACAGCAGGGGTAATCTCCACTTTCTTGCCAACACGTTTTTGAAGGAGTTGATAATTCTCACATAACGCGTTCAAATCTATTGTGAGATGTCCTGATTGCTGTGTTGAAATACCAAACATAATGCTCCTTTATTTGTCTCTTGTCGCATTCATTCATCATTATATCTATATAATATTACGAAACGTATAAAGAGTGCATCCTTTTTATAAAAAATGATCTCTAGTAACCCTGTATAGAATAGGCTATAAAACAAGGATGAAATTAAAAGATATCTACAAAAACAAGCTCTTTTTAAGAAACTTCTTTATTTTTATAGGGCTTCTTTTTATCTATTTTGCCGTCATGCTTTATAGCATCTATTACGGTTCAAAAGATTTAGATCGCTCAGATGGTCTTGTAATCGAAACCTATAAAACAATTACAGAAGTAAAAGAATTATCAGAGCTTTTTAGTGCGATGCTCGCATCCCAACGAGGATACCTTTTAACAGGGGACACACTCTTTTTTAGTCAATATCAAACAGAGAAGAAAAAAACAGCCGATCTGATCAGTAAATTAAGCGAGAAGTTCAAAGAAAATTCATCACAACAAAATCGTCTTAACACTATTAGAGATTACTCAATTCAATTTACAAGCACTCTAGAACAACATGCTGAAACGAGTGAACCTAATAAAAGAAACAAAACCATTTTAAAAGACCTTGATTATATTAGAGAAATTCGTAACAACCTGGCACAGGTAAATAATGCGCTTTTAGATGAACAATATGATATTTTAGACCATCGTATGGATACGCTAGAAGATGAGAAAAATCAGTATCTTGATAATTTAACAACCAGTATTGCGATCTCAACACTCTTAATTATTCTTATTCATGGCAGTTTATTATACACACAACATGGCCGCTCTAGAGCAGAGAGTGAATTAGAAGAAACGAAGAAGCGCTTAGAACTTGCAATTGAAGGGACACAAGATGGAATCTTTGATTGGGATTTGATTACAAATAAAGCCTTCTATTCTAGAGCCTTTTTTATGATGCTTGGCTATAATGACCGAGGCGGCGAATATGAAGCCATTGAAAGCTTAAAAGAACTCCTCCACCCTGATGACCAAGATAAAGTTTGGGATCATATGCAACAGTATCTCAACGGTGATTTATCTGAATATATGCAAGAATTTCGTATGCGCCATAAATCTGGACGCTGGATTTGGGTGCGCTCTCGTGGGCAGGCTCTCTTTGGTGATCATGGCAAAGCCTATCGCATGATCGGCTCTCACAGTGACATAACTCACATCATAAAAAGCAAAGAGAAACTAGAAGACGAAAAAACACAAGCCGTCGAAGCGAACCGTGCAAAAAGTGATTTCTTAGCCCATATGAGTCATGAGATCAGAACCCCTCTCACAGCGATCTCTGGAATTGCTGAAATCTTAGAAAAGAACCAAGATAATTTAGATGATAAGCAAAAGAAGCTTGTCTCAACACTGACCTCTAGCTCCACCTCTCTCAAAGAGTTAATTAATGATGTTCTTGATTTCTCAAAAATTGAAAGCGGTGAAGTTGAACTTGATGAAAAAGATTTTGTCGCTGAAGATTTATTTGAGCCGATTGTCAGCATGATGAATATCAAAGCGATAGAAAAAGGCATCAGCCTCTATATTGATTATTCAGCACTTGGAAAACAAACCATCGTTGGCGATATAAAACGTATTCGACAAATTCTAATCAACCTCATCGGAAACGCTATTAAATTCACAGAAAAAGGCGGCGTAACTGTTGTTGCAACAGTTAAAAACGATCATGAAAATCATGCTTTATGCGTGGATGTAAAAGATACGGGTATTGGAATTAAAGAAAAAGACTTAAAGCTTATATTCGAACGTTTTAAGCAAGCAGACTCAACCGTTGCGCGTCGTTTTGGCGGTACTGGTTTAGGGCTTCCTATTTCTAAGAAATTAGCACATTTAATGCTCGGTGACATTACTGTTAAAAGTATTCAAGATGAAGGCTCGACCTTCTCACTCGTTATTCCTTATATTGCAGGTGAAGAAGAAATCGAGGAAGAAGAAACAAACAAATCTACCTTACAAAAAATAACAGATAAAATAACGACCGAAATACAAGATGAGGTTAAAGCTTTAATCGTAGAAGATTACGAAGGAAATGTTGTTGTTATTGGATATATTTTAGAAGAACTTGGTATTGCTTATGACATCGCAACAAATGGGCAAGAAGCTTTAGACCTATGGCAGAATAATTTTTATAACCTTATCCTAATGGATGTCCAGATGCCTATTATGGATGGGTTCACAGCGACTAAGAAAATAAGAAGTATTGAAAAAGAAAAAGAGCTAGATGCTATTCCAATTATTGGAATGACGGCGCATGCTCTCGTTGGGGATAAAGAAGAATGTGTTGAGGCCGGCATGGATTCATATCTTCCTAAACCCATCGTAGAAACCGACCTCAAAACTGAAATTTATAAATATCTTAAAAAAGACGCTGCGTAATTTAGGCTGCCAATTGATAAGATAATTCTGATCTTGCACGAGAAAGGCGCGAACGAACTGTTCCAACAGGAATATTCAATTTCTCTGCGGCAGCCTCATAAGGCATCCCTTTCATACAAACATAAACGATTACATCTCTATAGTTTTCTGACATTTTTGAAATTGCTCTGCGCACTTCATTAAATTCTACTTTAATGTCTTGTGTCGCACTCACAGACTCATTTTGAATAATATCTTCGGGGTCTGCGCCATATTCAAATTTTGTCTTTCTTTTAAATTGTGAAGCAAAAAGGTTAAACATTATTTTGGATAACCAGCTATATAAAGAGCCTGAACCATTATGAGTAAAAAGCTCTTTTTTCTCAATGGCACGCACACATGTATCTTGCAATAGATCTTGTGCATCTGCTTCATTACGTGTTAAGCGCAATGCGAATTTCTCTAACCTGGGAATATGTTCTTCAATCTCTTTATTCTTAAACATAGCTACCTCCTTATAATGTGTGTGTTTTTGTAGCTTACATCTATAAGTATAGGCGCCCTCTGTAACGTCCGTTTTTCGAAAATGTAACCATTTTGAAAAATTATGTTTCAACTCTGTAACAATGGTTGTATGCTTGCGTTGATGAGCAAAAATTCTGTGTTAATTATTGACGATGATGAGAACCTCCAATTGGTCTTAAGCCAATATTTGGAAGGGGATGGCTATGCTGTTATTCAAGCTTTTTCAGCGCAAGAAGCCATAGAAAAAGTCAAAGAAACACCAACACAGATTATTTTACTTGATCTTGTGTTGCCCGATGCTGCTGGCTTAGGGCTCATTCCTCAAATACAAGCCCATTCAAAAGCGGGTATTATTGTTGTTTCAGGAAAAACAGATACGACAGAAAAAATTGTCTGTTTAGAAATGGGCGCGGATGATTATCTTACCAAGCCTTTTGAAATGCGGGAATTATCGGCGCGTATTAAAGCCGTCATTCGTCGCATGGATGAACAAAAAACTGCACAAGAACCGATACAAGGATCTGCTGCTAACAAATCCTCAAAAATTCTCTTTGAAAGTGGTTGGTATATTGATCGTGAACAATATCAAGTCTTCTCTCCTGCAAATGAATCGGCCAATCTAACCATTGGTGAATTTGAGCTTTTTGATGCTTTAATTGCCTCTCCTAATCGCGCTTTGAAACGTGAATATCTCTTTGATATAACACGTGAGGGAAATTACGATACTTATGATCGCGCAATTGATATCCAAATTGCCCGCCTTAGAAAGAAAATTGACACAGGTAATAAAGATCTCATCAAAACTATCCGCGGTGTTGGTTATATGTTCACAGGAAAGCTGGATACAAAAAAAAGCCACCAAAATTGATGGCTTTTTATCTCGACATGGTTTCTCTTAACACTCTCAAGCAGCATTTAGACTCATCCTTAATAAATGAACAAAATCATGCGCTTCTTTAAGTGTTCCTAATTCTTGTCCTAAAAAACGTCTAACATCTGGGCTGATACCTTCATTATCAATCGCATCTGCCATTGTATTTAAACACCGATCTTCCGCTTCTTCTAAATGGGACACAAAAATTTCATCCGTATCTTGGCCAATAGTTGCAGAAACCTCACCCCATAATTGTTTGGCTTGTCCGATCATTGTTTGAGTAGCTGATGGGTTTCCTGAATGCGGACGACTATTTAAATAGGTCTGTAAATTAACAACAATTCCTTTATGAACAGCTTTTAAATTCAGGAAAGTTGATTTTAAATTTCTACTTTGAACTTTTTGACATGCTGTATCATAAAATTCACAGGCATCTTCATTAATATTAATTAACTTACTCAGCTCTTTACTCTCGGTTCTATTAAATGTGGTTGCCATTTTTAATACTCCTTTTGTTATTAAGTCATACAGCTAGACAACCTATTTATAAGGTCAAAAGTTCCCTCTTTTTAAAACTGTTACAAAATAGAAACCTTTTTTTTCAAAACAGAAACATTGCAGACATTCAGATGATACACAAAGCGCTCAAACTAAATCTCGTAACAGATGTTCAACTGGAACATAAAGGAGAAAGAAAATGAATAAACAACAATGTATGATTAAACAAATGCCACATAAATTAGTTAATTATATGTTTCTGCAAAGAGAGAAAGACTATAAAGGAGATGAAAAAGATATCCTTGTCTTAGAAACAGATATTTCTCGTAATACAGTGGGACAGTACGAACATGACATCGAGGATCTTTTACTAGATCTTCCCTCAATCAAAGAATATGCAGAGCGTCAAGTTGGTCATATTGATAGTGTCTTTATTCGCGCTCAAGATTTAAGGAACAAATAACACCCCTTATATGTTGGTTACAATAGGTGATGCTTTTTTTAAAAGCATAAATAAAAACACTAAAAAAGCCAATAATAGTCCCCCTTATAACCCTCATAACCGAAGCTCTCTTAGGTCGTTCTGATCTAAGAGGGTTTTTTTTGGAACATTCCCATATAAGAAGTCGTTAGACATATGAAACAAAAGAAGGGAATAATACAAATGACTAATACACTTAAAAGAGTAATGGCTGGTAGTTTCCTTAGCGCTGCATTAGTGGTCGCCTCTCCAGCTGTTTATGCTGATACAACAACAGATAACGATTTCACATCAAGCTCTGCTGTTGTTGAAATGCCTTATGCTGATTATGCCGCAGAATTGCCTACTGATGCAAAATATCAATTGCGTCAATATATGAACTATAAACTGGATCGAGAGCCATGCCCTAATTTTCTAGAAATCCCTGAAGGATTCACCAGAGAAGGCTGTGACTTAAAACCAGAAGAAATGGCACAAAAGCCTCTTATGATAAAACATGTAAATTATGTTGTGGAAAAGGAAGAAAAAGAGCCTGTCAAACTCTACAGAGTCATTGAAGATCATGAAGTGACCTTTGACTTTAATAGTTCTGATCTAACAGATGATGCCTTAACTGAGCTTTCAGCCGTAACGGAGATCATCAAGAAGCAGAACCCTGCCGAAGTGACTGTTTCTGGGTTCGCGGATACAGCAGGGCCTGAGAGCTATAATTTAACTTTATCAAAAGAGCGTGCGATCAATGTTTCAAATGCCTTACATGAAATGGGTGTTAAAAATCGTATCTTAGAAGAAGATGCTTATGGTGAAACTGAGCTTGCTGTTGAAACAAATGATGGTGTTCCATTAGAGGAGAATAGACGTGTTTTAATTGAATTAACCCCTGATTCATAAAACATATCAATGAAACGACAATGCCAAAAAAACAAAATCTGACATATATGCTAGATTTAGTATCAGATAAATTATCTTCTGATAAAACATCTTTGGGCGAAATTATCAAGACATTGGACACGAGAGGTTTTGGTGTCTTGATAGTTTTTCTATCTCTTATTCTTATTTTACCAACAGGTGCTATTCCTGGATTACCCAGCCTTTTTTCTTTATTTTTTTTACTCATTGCAGGGCAAATCTTAATTGGACGTACTTCTATTTGGTTGCCTCAGAAACTATCTAATTATCATATTCAAGCAACTCATATTAAAAAATCCATTCAAAAGCTGCGTCCTTTTACAAGAAAAATTGACCGTATCTTCAAAAAACGGGGGTTCTTTATGAAGGATAAATCCCTGACTTATATAACAGCGGCCCTTTGTTTAATTGTTGCAATGACACTCCCTATTTTAGGCCTAATTCCTTTTCTAGGGCTGATCCCAGCAACAGCAATTTTATGTTTAGGGCTGGCTTTAACTCAAAAAGACGGGCTGTTATTTCTTATCGGTTTATTCATGAGTATTCTCAGTATTGCGCTCTTGCCTATAACCTACAACGCTTTACAAGAAATTTTTTAAAAGTTGGAACTATAAAACAGCATACTTGTTTGATAAATGCAACACACTCGAAAGGAGAGAAACATGCAAAACTTTAAGAAAACAATTATTATGTCGGCTTCGGCCTTAGCCTTATTAGTAGCGACGCCAGTAATGGCAAATGATGCAACACACTATACAGCTGAGGAAATGCCTCATGTGACTCAAGAAGACCTTAAACAAGGTTGGGAAAAAACCAAACAAGCTGTTAAAGAAACAACAGCTGAAGTTACAAACGCAACAGAAGAAGCTTTAGAAGAAACTCAAAAGGCGATGGCAACAACGTTTGACACAATTACAATCAATGAACGTAATACCGTGGCAGGAATGCTTGGACAACCTATTTATGACGTTCAAGGTGAACGCGTTGCTAAAATCCATGATATTTTATTAGACACAGCTGGTGAAGCAAAATTGATTGTTTTAAAAGACGGTGATTGGACAGGTCTTGGAAAACAAGTTGCTTACCAATATGGTGTGCTTACAAAAACAGCTGATAATGGTGATATTATTACACCACTCTCAGAAGAGATGATTGATGATGCAATGGCTTTTGAATATGCACAAACACCGCAATTAGTTAGTGCGCGTCAATTAATCAACTCAGATCTATTGGATGCCGAAGGGAATGTTATCGCACAAATCGAGAATATTTCTTTAAAAAACAGCACAGCTGATCAAGTTATCTTAAGCTTTAACCAAGTTTTAGGCATGGGCGGCGATAAAGCAGCCATTGCCTTTAAAGATATTACGTTGAAACAAGTTGAAGGACGCACTGTATTTAAATTAAGTGCAAACCAAACAAGCAACTTTGAAAACGTAAAGAACAGTCGCTTATAACAGCCTGTTCAACTTAGCCTTAGAAGTCCCCCTTCATATAAACGAAGGGGGATTTTTTATTTTATTTAAATAAATGCCAATAAAAAAACGCCTAAGTTACTAGGCGTTTTTTTTTAAATTTATAATTAATTTATTACAATTTTGGATCATTGCCTTTAATAGCATGTATAATTGCTGTAACAGCGAACAAGACTAAAAAGACAACAAAACAAAGCTGTGCAAGCTCAACTGAAACGGCTGCAACACCGCCAAAACCGAGAACACCAGCTATGATTGCAATGACAAGAAAGCTAAATGCCCATCCTAACATGATATACTCCTTTCCTTACTTAATTAAAAATATCTCATTCTATCTAACGATTACTCCTTGTCTTGAGTTCAGAATTAATAATTCACTTGCCATATTACACTTGGATTGTTATAACTCAGTTTAATTAGCGCTTGCTAAATACCGGTCGAAAACGCCTACCCGGTTATAACTAAAATAAGGACACACGAGATGTATAGAATTGTTAAAGAGTTTAATTTCTCTGCCTCCCATCAATTAACTTGGTTACCAAATGACCATCCTTGCTCCAGATTACATGGGCATAATTATATTGTTGAACTAGAGCTTCAATCAGACACCTTAAATGAGAATGGTTTTGTTGTTGATTATCGAGATTTAGGACTTTTCAAAGACTATATAGACTCTCATTTTGACCATCGCCATCTCAATGATGTTTTGGGAGATAGAAACACCACTGCCGAAAAACTAGCACATCATTTTTATGACTGGTGCAAAGATAAATGGCCAGAAGTAAGCGCTGTTCGCGTGAAAGAAACACCTAAGACAACTGCTGAATACAGACCTTTATAATGGCGTCTTCTATAAAAATAAGCGAAATATTTGGACCAACAATCCAAGGCGAAGGGGTTCTTATAGGAAAACCCACTCTTTTTGTGCGCACTGCGGGCTGTGATTACAGATGTCATTGGTGTGACACACCGTATGCTGTTGATTCAGAGTATCGTCATGATTGGCTTGACCAAGACACCCAATCCATTTTTGAACAGCTACAAGAAAAGTCTGGTAAAAAACCTATGCTCGTCACCTTATCTGGTGGAAACCCAGCCATTCAAAACCTTGGCCCTCTTATCACATTAGGACAAAAATATGGCTATGAGTTCGCGCTAGAAACACAAGGCTCTATCGTCGCTAGCTGGTTTAAAGACCTCAACTTCTTAACGCTGAGCCCCAAACCGCCTTCAAGTAATATGGACACAGATTGGCATATATTTGATGAATGCTTAAAAACCGCAGGCGACGTGCCAACGATAACACTTAAAATTGTTATCTTTGATGAACAAGATTATCTTTACGCCAAGGCAACTCATGCAAAATACCCGCATCTTCCGCTTTATTTACAAATCGGGAACCATAAAATTACTGGAAAAGTTGACCATGAGGGATTAAACAACCGTTTCAACTGGCTCATAGAACGCGTCAATAGTGATCAATGGTACGCGCCTTATATCATGCCACAATTACATGTTACCCTCTGGGGTAACCAAAGAGGGGTTTAAACACAATGACACAAAAAACAGATTACAGCGGGTTACAACAATTAGGTCAGAAAACAGACTTTCCCTCAAGCCCAGATGAGGCTGTTTTAGAACGTGTTTCTAACCCGCATCTTGGGACTGATTATGCTGTGCGTTTTGTCGCCCCCGAATTTACGTCACTTTGTCCATTAACAGGGCAACCTGATTTCGCCCACCTTGTCCTAGATTATGTCCCAAATGAATGGCTAATTGAAAGCAAATCGCTTAAACTTTTTCTAACCTCTTTTAGAAATCACGGGGATTTTCACGAGGCATGTACGATATCTATTGCTAAGAGGATTGAAGAAATCACAAAACCAAAATGGCTTAGATTAGGAGGGTATTGGTATCCACGAGGCGGGATTCCTATTGATATTTTTTATCAAACAGGCACTTGTCCAGAAGGTGTTTGGATACCAAATCAAGATGTGCCCAATTACAAAGGGCGCGGATAACATTATTAAAAAAAGGATCTTATTTCATGAAACAAATGACAGCAACAGAAGCATCAACTTTATTAAATCAAAATGAAATTGTTTTAATTGATGTTAGAGAACAAGATGAATATGAAACAGAACATGTTGAAGGCTCACATCATGTGCCTTTATCAGATTTTGTTCATGCTTTTTCAAACTTCGAGCTCACAGGCAATAAACCTCTTGTCGTTATGTGTTTAAAAGGAGGACGCTCTGCCAAAGCATGTGAATACCTCCTCGCCCAGAACTTAAATACAGAGATCTTAAACCTAGAAGGTGGAATTACAGCCTGGAAAGAGTGTCATTTACCAACTGTTTCATAAAATAAGAGTAAAAATTAAATGTTTTCCAAAGAATTTTTGCTATACTCTTTTAATTGGGTTTTATTTATCAATAACGCCCTATAACATACACAACTTTTACAAAGAATATTTATGTATCTAGGTCTACTCCTTTTCTTCTTTATTTCTGTTTTCTTCTCATTTCTCTGCTCTTTATGGGAGGCGGTTTTATTAAGTATTTCTCCTTCATATATGCAAATCAAACTCAATGAAGGTGGTCGCCTAGGGCAAATATTGAAAAACTTTAAAGATAATATTGATCGCCCTCTTGCTGGTATTTTAACGCTGAATACGATTGCTCATACAGTTGGCGCGATTGGTGTTGGACAAGAAGCCACAAAAATATGGGCAAATTCTCATCCTGCCATCACAGCTTTTGTAATACCTGCTTTAATGACTATTGCCATTCTTTTATTTTCAGAAATTATTCCAAAAACAATTGGTGCGAAAAATTGGCGCAACCTTGCTCCCTTTACTATTAAGTCTTTGAGCATCTTGCTCATTATTTTACATCCTCTTATTTGGATTTGTCAGCATGTTAGCAACTTCTTCACCTCAAGTGATGAGAGTAGTATCTTCTCACGATCAGATTTCCTTGCAATGGCTCAAATTGGATCTGAGGAAGGAAAACTCGACAATATGGAAGCAGAATTCATTACAAATTTGATGCGTTTTAAAGAATTTCGCGTACGCCAAATCATGACACCGCGTGTTATGATTACCTCAGCCAATCAAAATGCAACATTTCAGGAATTTTTTGATCAACAAGAAGAATTGGTTTTCTCACGTGTTCCTCTTCTTGAATCTGAGTTCGATGACACAATTATTGGCTATATTTTAAAAGATGAGCTCTTAGAACAGCTTGTTGAAGGGAAAAAAGACAAAAAACTGCACGAAATTAAACGGGATATTCTCGTCGTTTCAGAAACAAAAAGCATTATCTCACTTTTCACGGATTTCCTTGAACAGCGCGAGCATATCGCCCTTGTAACCGATGAGTATGGTGGCACGATGGGGCTTGTTACCATGGAAGATGTGGTTGAAACACTTCTTGGCGCTGAAATTGTGGATGAAACAGACCGTATTGTTGACTTACAAAACTATGCCAAACAAAATTGGCGTAACCGCTACCGTCAAAGACGTCTTAAACTGCTCAAATCTGAGCTTGATGAATCAGACACAAATTAATCTCTACTCTTGATTTATAAATATGGTAAGCTACTTTATTAGAAGGATTAATTATCCTAGATAAGGAGATATTATGAAGAAAATTCTGATCAGTTTACTACTCATCCCTTTTTTGGTTTTGACTAGTCACGCTCAAGCAAAAGTACAAATTGATGAAACAATTCCAAGTGCTATTAAGCTTCAAGATCAAATGGGCATAGAACGTGATCTAAGCTCACTTTATGGTGATAAAGGTCTTGTCCTTGTGTTTGTTCGATCCGCGGACTGGTGTCCTTACTGTAAGAAACAACTCTCTGATTTAAATCTCATTCATAAAGACGTTCTTGCCTTAGGATATAATATCGTTTCAATTAGTTATGATTCAGTGCCACTCCTATATCAATTCGCACAAGAGAAAACCATTTCTTACCCTATGCTGTCAGATACAGGCTCTGCTGTAATTAGACAATTTGGTATCTTAAATCCTGATATGAAGATAGGCACACGTTTTTACGGTGTCCCTGTTCCACAAACTTATATTATTGATACATCTGGCATGGTGAAGGATATCTTAGAGGAAACAAGCTATGAATATCGCCCCTCAAATCAAGAATTACTCAATGCCCTAAAAGATCTTAAGTAAAAAAAAAGAGCCTTTTTTAAGGCTCTTTTTTCTTTAGCTTAATGATCACGTGGTTCTCTTGGTTTATCTCTATCCCCATGTTTTTCTTTATGGTGAGAGCGATGCTTCATGAACGGGCTTTTATCACCCATTTTCTTAAAGAACTCAACACGCTCTTCTGAGGGGAGTACTTTCGCAATTTCTAACATCATAGAAGCCATGCTTTCTTTTAAGCCTGTATCCAATTCATCAATTTCATTTTGTAAAATATCAATCTTATCAAAATCCAATTCTGGGGCAGCCATTTCTGCGTTTAACGTCTTAAACAAGCCGTGCATCTCTTTCATCACAGCTTTGCTTGCATCCTTATGCTCTTTCATAATTTTTTCAACGCGCTCTTTATGCTCACCTTCTAAAACACTCAACGCTTTCATATGGTGATGGCCTTTTTTAAAATCACGCTTCATATCACAGCCTTTATGCGAGGTTGCAATCACACCGCCTAGAAACCCATTGGCAACTAAAGAGGCTCCAAAAGCGATTAAGATAAGGGTTTGTTTTGTCATTATATAATACCTTTCTATTTTTATAATTGATCCATTAAATGATCAGCGATTAATGTGCCTGTGCTTTCATACGAAAATGTAATCTCGTCAACCTTTGTATCCTGTACCACAGAAGCAGGTAGAAAAGATGTCCCCACAGTCAGCCCCATTAAAAAACCAATCACTAAAAAACATGATAAAAGCGCGAAATGCTTTTTATGATATTGAACGACAACAACATGTTCCGGCTCTTGAGGAATGGCATATAAACGTGCTTTTAAATCAACAGATGGCTCTGGCCATTTTTGATTTTTAATAAGATCTTTTATATCTGCATCATCCTTAATCATTACATATCCTTATTGTTTTTCTTTATATCAACATTTCTTTCTTATCATGCAGAATATCTCTTAAATTTCTTTTTGCTCTGGCAATCAAAGATTCAAAAGCGTTTAAACTAATTTCCATGATCTCAGCAGCTTCTTTATAAGAGCATTCTAAATAATAAACGAGGGTAAGGGCTGTTTTCTGTCGCTCAGGTAGTAAAAATAATGATTTTTTTATTTCTTCTTCTACCATATGGTTTTGAAGCACAACATCTTGATCCGCATCTTTCGCATAGATACATGGAGAATCTTCCAATAACTCCATTGTTGGTTTTTGACGACGTAATAGGTCAATCGCACGATTACGTGCAATCGTTAACAACCATGTTTTAACAGAAGCTGTTGGCTGCCACATTTGGGCTTTTTGCCACAGTTTTGTGAAAACATCTTGTGTAATATCTTCTGCGAGTTCCTTTTGCCCAACGAGAGAGAAAGAAAAACGAAACACATCAAGCATATATTTATCGACTAATGCTTGATAAGCGTCTTCATCTTTTAAAACGATACGGCACATCAAAAGATAATCTTCTTCTAATTCTGCCTCTTTTTCCATTTTAATATCATCCACAGGCGTGATGTTCACAGATATCCCCTCTTCATACAATATTTATTATAAAGCAAAATATAGTATTTTACTTCTGCTCATAATATAAACGCATGAAAAACAAAAACTGTTCGAAAAAAATTTAAAAAAATACTCTTTTATGGACGCAAAGGAGAACGAGATGGGCTAGGCACTCTCGGTTGAACAGATGAATTAGATGACGGTTTTGCCTTTTCTTCAAAAGATGTCGCCAAAGCTGTTCTTTCATCAAGACTTTCCTTTAGAAGAAGACATTGATGTATCTTCAAAGCTGTATCACCTAAAGCGCGAAAGACAGGTATCCCTTGAGATGTTTGTGTTTGATCAATTTCAATACCATTGTTGTTCATAAGTTCTGTATAAAGATCTATTTTCTGTTCACTCAAATCACTTATATCAAGCTGATAGCCAAGCATACCGCCTTTTTTAATTTCCTTCCAAGAAAGCTCACCAATCGCTGCCGTAACAGCATTATCAGGAATTTTTAATAAAGGGTTATTTATTGTCATCCCTGAATAATACTTGAGTTTTGTTAACATAATACTAAAATTAGTTTAAGGTAATTTTCCCACTGCAACGATAGGTCCAACACCATAACCTAGGTCTTCTTGTATCACAATTATAGCCTCTTGATCTTTCATAGGGATAATATCGGGTATGAATTGATTAGAAAGCGTTTCCAAAGATACGGGCACCATATGCGAAACAGCATTCACATAGGACACTGTGCGCCCTCTATTCTCTCCACGCGTCATTGTTTCGGTCTTCTTTTTATCATAGAGAATATAATATGCTGCTAATTTTTTATCTGTTTCTAGCTTAAGAGCTCTCATATGATAATCACCTGAAAATCGTTTATCTATCTGGATAGGAATGATCATGTTTGTATCTTGTTTCAAAAATGTCTGTATCTTATGAGCGCTCGACCCGACCATGCTCGTACGACCATTTATCCTTAATTCAGGTGTGAAAACGCGGTTACTTTGATAAGAATTGGCATAAGCATGCTGACGTTTTGTACAAAAATCACGCGAAACCGTGTCTTTCCAATGTAAGTGATCCCAATAAGTCACGTGACATCCCAAAGCAATGATATCTTTGTGGTAGGACAGGCTTTCTAGAATTTTATCGGCTGGTGGACATGATGAGCAGCTTTGGCTCGTAAAAAGCTCCAACACAACCACATCTGATTTCGTGTTTAGATCTTGAAACGAGATATTTGCTTGTAAATGATCGCTATATATCACTAAAATTGAAAGTGATAAGATAAGTACTAGAAATAGACGCATATGACCCCTTAAAAATTTCATGTTCTAATGTCATATTCGAGCCGTATCTAGAAAGGTTACATCTTCTCTCTATATCTGCACTGGCACTGTGAAAAAGAAAGTAGAGCCTTTACTAAGTTCTGATTCCACCCAAATCTCACCGCCATAGCGTTCGACGATTTTCTGACAAAGAGATAGTCCTATCCCCGTTCCTTTAATATCTTCTTTTCTATGAAGACGTTGGAACATCTCGAAAATATGTTTGAAATATTTTTCTTCCATACCCATACCATTATCTTTAATCGCAAAGGTAATAAACTTCTCGGTTTGACTTGTTGTAATGGTGATCTCAGGATCAGCTTTCCCTCTATATTTAATCGCATTACTAATGATATTTTGAAAGAGCTGTGTGAGCATAACTTTATCATAAAGAACCGAAGGTAAATCTGAAAAAGTGACTTTTGCCTTATTCTCTTTAATCGTTTCGCTGAGATTATCAATTGCACGTTCGACAATTTCTTTTGTGTCTAAATATTCAATTTTCAATTCTGAGGTTGTCACACGCGAATATGCTAATAAGCCCATTACCAATTCTCGCATGCGGAAAACACCATCAACAATGAATTTCACATACTGTTCTTGTTTTTCTGTTAATTCACCATCAAGACTCTTTTCTAAGCGCTCTGTAAACCCACCAATTTTACGCAAAGGTTCTTGTAAATCATGGGAAGCAATATACGCAAATCTTTCTAATTCATTGTTTGATCTTTTTAATTCTGTATTCGCATGAATAATCTTTTCGCGTGCTTCTTTTTCGTGAGAAATATCGCGAATAATAACACTATATAGATCAGCATCTAAAAGCTCTACTTTACTGACAGAAACAGATGCTGGGAAAGTATGACCCTCTTTGTGGCACATATAAAGCTCTTGATTATAACCAACAAGATCATTTGACGTTAAATTAATTTTATGGTCATCACCTTGTTGCGTTAAAATTGAGATATGTTGATTCAAAATATCAGAAGCTTTATACCCAAACATCGTTTCTGCTGCTCTATTAAAGCTTTTTATTTCACCAATCCCATTAAATGTGAGGATTGCATCAATTGTATTGTTTAAAATAGCACTTTGACGGCTCTCGCTTTCAGCCAATTCTTTCGTACGGACAATAACCTGTTTTTTAATCAATTCATTACTTCTGAGCACAATTGAGAGCAAAATATATAAAAAGATCGTAAAAATAACACCAACAACAATCACAAAAACGCCCCATACAGCTTTTGCTGGTGGTGTATAATTTTCACTTGCGCGCCAAACGATGCTCCATGTACGTCCTGCAATTGATATTTGCGTTTGTGATGTCAATAAATGTGCTTTGGAAGGTTTTAAAACATCTCTATTTGTATGAATAAGAGCTTTTTCAACGACACGTCTTCCATCATAAACATCAAACGTTAATTGATTTCTGGTAATATCGCCGAGATTACTCAAGAAATTAGCCCCCACGAAAGGCGCATAAACCCAACCTTGGAAATATTTCCGTCTTTCCTCAATTGTATCTGGAATATCTTTTGTAGAATAAGAAGGAATAAGTAATAAAAAGCCTGCTTGTTCAAATTCATCTTGGACAAGTAATATTTTTTTAGTCAGTGCGGGAACACCTAAGTCACGAGCGCGCTCTGCCGCTGCACGACGATTTGCTTCAAAACCAATATCAAGACCTAAAGCTTCTTTATTGCTCCCAAGCGGTTCGATATATTTAATGATGAATTTATCTGGGTAAAAGGTCTGTGGATATAACTCAGCATCTGGAACACCATCTTCTCTAAAACGAGTGATGTAATCCTTCATATCTTTGGCTAACACATAATCGATATAACCAATCCCATTAACACCTTTTAGATTGTCTTGGATATTAAGTGTATACACATAATCGTGCCATTCTTGGCGTGATACAAAATCAGATGCATAAAACAACCCTAATCCACCGCGTAATGTTTCCTCATATAGAGAATATCGGTCTAAAAGAGATTTCTCTGTATCAGCTACAAGAGCGTCAAAATAAGCCTTATTCCTTGCACTTCCTTCTTCATGGATAATATACCAAGAAAACCCAACAATAACGAGTAATGTTAAAGAAACCGTTAGAGGTACCAAACGGATCATCTCAATGCGTTTATAATTATCGCTATAAAGTGTATTTAAAATAATGCCACTTGATACTATCACAAAACAAATAGCTGTATGAAGTGCCATACGAATGAAATTACTCCACCCATAAATACTTTCATGATCAAATAAATAGCTCATTAATGAAACGATGGCGATAACCAAGGCAGCAACACCAAAACCAAGCATTAAAGAACGTTTATATCTCCTAGTTAGAAAAGCTAAACCACATAAAACAAAACATAGCGCCGTATTTGGCGCCATACGTCCCGGATGAGAAGTTTTCTCAATAAAAATAGGCTCTACAAAAAACTCATCAATCCCAAAATCAAGATTCCAAATATATTGAATTAAAGTTGCTCCGCCCAATAAGAGTGTAAACCCACCAAATATTTGACAACTGCGTTTCTTGTTCATGAATAAAAAGAACAAGGCAATCGCACACAATAAAAATCCCAAAGCCGTATTATACTGCATAGGCGCAAAAGAAGGATTGATTTGAACCAAGAGCTGGTTTTGGCTATACCATCCATATATAACCGTTACAGATGCAAACAAAGTCACAATACTCGCAAAGAGGATATAATATCTTAATGATTTCATTCTTCATCTCCTGTTTCTTGAATGAGGAGGAAACGAACAACATCATGAGCGCGTGATATTTGAGCATAGACATCCGAAAAATTTTTGTGATCTTCATAAGATGGTAAAAGAACATGATCCCTATAACCTAACGTATATGAAATAGCGCTTGTTCCTGAAAAAGAGTCATTCATCAATGACATAATGTCTTGAGGTTTAATATCTTCCTCAACAGGCTTATAATTTCTAAAAATAATTCCACCAGGAATGGCAAAATCAGGATTAAGAGCCAATAGCCTCAAATCTGTTAAAAATGACAATGTTTTTAAATAAACATCGATCGGTTTTATATCTGCGAACACCTTCAAAGGAAAACTATTATCATAAGCTCTTAATGTTAGGATATTATCTAAACGCTCATTCACTCCTACAGCAATTTGAAATAGGTCTGAAGGGATAATTTCAGCATCTAATGAGCGACATATTTTATTCAAATTTGCATAGACGTCGCCAGGCACTTTTTGATCTTTGATTTTTGGTATTTTAATAGCCGGAGGGTTCAGTCTATCAACTTCTTTTATTAAATGATTCACACCTGAGAGCACATCCATGGGACGAATTTCTTGCACTGAAAATAAATCTGGTAACTTTTCAGGACTATGGCCTTTTTGAACAAGAATCTTTCCTACTAATGTATGACATTCTCGTACTTTTTGCATGACATGGCGCGGATGGCGTAACATATCAGTTGAGTCAACCATACCTTGTTCCGCATGATTCAAAAGCCCTAAAACATCAAGCTTCAGCGCCAGAATTTCAGTTTTTTGAAAGACATCCGTTGGAGAAATAGTTGCGCGTGCCTGCCCTATATAAACAAGCATGACAACAAGAAATAAAATGCCATTAAACAAACAGTTTTTCATTAATTATCCAGTTTAGACGAAAGATTTGAAAAAAGCTTTAAAGATAAAAAAAAATTAGCTGATGAATTCAACTTATTGTGATTTTAACATAGATAAAGTGAAACAAATAGATCAAATATTTATAAACATGCGCTTTCTAATTGTTCAAAAAGAATACTATTATCTGCGCCCAATGTTAAACGATGCTTAATACCTAAGGGAAAGGTCATCAAATGACTTACATGGCCACAAGGGAACCCAATAACAGATGGTACATCTGGGTAGTGACGTTTAACAATTTTCTCAAATGATAAATTTTGGCGAATATAATTTAGATTATCCGCATGATAATGTCCTGCATCCATGCGCCCTAATATCAATCCCTTAATATCATTAGCCAAACCTGATCGTTTGAACTGAAATAAGCTTTTGTCTACGTCAGAATAAACAGGCTGATTACTCTCTGTGAAGAACAAAGTGCCATTAAAGCTTTCTGTCATAGAAGGCGTACCAACCATACCGCTTAATAAAACATGGTTTCCACCATCTAAAACCGCTTCAACAACGCCTGGTGTGATAACTTGTGGCTCAATATCTTCATAAGGAAAGTAATATTTAATTTTTGCACCCGTCACAACATCATAAAAAGCCTTAATTGAAAAAGCATCACGGTTTTCTTGGGCTAATCCAAAGGCATTAAGCCCATGAAAAGTGACTAAACCACAGCGTTTTTTGATCGCTGTTAATAAAACCGTATTATCACTATACCCAACAATAATTTTAGGGTTTTTACGGATCAGATCAAAATCAATTTCATCAAGAAATTCTAAGCACCCATATCCCCCAACACTACACATGATAGCATCAATTTTCGGATCTGCGAATAAATCATGCATGGCTGCTAATCGTGTTTGAGGATCACCCGCCACAGACTCATCGCGGTCTTCGGTTTGGGGATGTAAATAAACATTAAACCCCATTTTCTCTAAGCGTGACTTAGCTTCTTTCAGCTCACTTGATGATAAATAATAGGCCGGTGAAAAAATACCAATTGTATCACCTGGTTTTAAAGCTTTAGGCTTGATAAGTTCTGATTGTGTCATCGTAAGAAAAAAAAGCCTTTCAAAGCGTTTATATGCATGCCTGTGATTGACTTAAATCAGGGCTTATGCTAGGAATTTTTATAGTTCATTATTAAGTATAAAGACAAGGCATTACAAGCATGAAAATCATTTTACCAGATAGTTCCGTAAGAGAATACGACCAAGGCGTTACAGGCGCAGAAATTGCAGCCAGCATTGGTACGGGACTTGCGAAAGCAGCAATTGCCATCAAGGTAAATGGTGTCTTAAAAGATCTTTGTGATCCAATCACAGAAGACTCGTCTGTGGCGATCATAACAATCACGGATGAAGAAGGTCTTGATATCATGCGTCATACTTTAACCGCGCAGGTTCTAGCGCGCGCTGTTAAAGACTTATACCCATCTGCAAAACTCGCCATTGGGCCAACAATTAAAGATGGCTTTTATTATGACGTTGATTTTGAAGACCCCATCTCCTCAGACGATCTTCCAGTAATTGAAAAAAGAATGAGGCAGATCATCGAAGAACAAAGCGCTGTTGTTAAGAAAATTTATTCAAAAGACGATGCTCTTGCCCTTTTCAAAGAAAAAGGAGAGCCTTATAAACAAGAAATTATTTCAGACTCAACAGAAGGTAATCAGTTCCAAATTTATCACCAAGGTGAAACCGGGTTTATTGATCTGTGTCGTGGACCTCACCTATCAACCTTGAAACAAATTGGTGCTTTTAAACTGACAAAACTTGCTGGTGCTTACTGGCGCGGGGATAGCGACAATAAAATGCTCACGCGCATTTATGGGACTGCTTGGAAAGATGAAAAAGCATTAAAAGCCTATTTATTGCGTATGGAAGAAGCTGAAAAAAGAGATCACAGAAAGCTTTCACAAGAAATGGACTTATTCCACTTTCAAGCGGAAACACCAGGACAAGTTTTCTGGCATAATAATGGCTGGACAGTATACCGTGCTCTTGAGAACTATATTCGTGAAAAGCTTTATCGCCACGATTATGAAGAGGTAAACACCCCACGCATTGTAAATAAAGATCTCTTCGTGCGCTCAGGACACTGGGAGAAATTTGGGACAGATGAAATGTTTGTAACAGAAGCTTATGGCGATCAAACTTATGCGCTTAAGCCTATGAATTGTCCGTGTCACGTTCAGATTTTCAACGATACAACACGCAGTTATCGTGATCTTCCTATTCGTATGTCAGAATTTGGAAACTGTTACCGTCAAGAAGCACGTGGCGCTCTACACGGCTTGATGCGTGTTGCTTCTATGGTGCAAGATGATGCGCATATTTTCTGTCGCCCAGATCAAATCAAGGACGAAATTAAGCTCTTAAATAATTTAATTTCCGAAATTTATTCTGAACTTGGCTTTAATGACTTCTTTGTCCGTTTCTCTGATCGACCAGAAAAGCGCGTTGGCTCTGATGAAGTATGGGACGCAGCAGAAGATTCTTTAAAAGCAGCCTGCGATGAAGTCGGTATTAAATGGCAACTCCATTCTGGTGAAGGGGCGTTTTATGGGCCTAAACTAGAATTTGTCCTACGTGATGCAATTGGTCGTGAATGGCAATGTGGAACAATTCAGCTTGATTTCAATTTACCAACACGTTTAAACGCTACTTATATTGATGAAAAAGGCGAAAAGCAATTCCCTGTCATGATCCACCGTGCCCTTGTTGGATCGCTTGAGCGTTTTGTAGGTATTTTAATCGAACATTTTGCAGGAAATTTCCCTTTATGGATTGCTCCGCGTCACCTTGTTCTTTCTGGTATTACAGAGAAAAATACACCGCATTGTGAAAAACTTCTTAAACGATTTAAAGACGCTGGCCTTCGCGTAGAAGTTGATGATCGTAACGAGAAGATTAATTATAAAATCCGTGAACATATGAATGCCAAAGTCACATTCGTCGGTGTGATTGGAGATAAGGAAGAAGAAAATGACACGATTACTGTTCGTCGTCTAGGTGATGGGAAACATACAAAAACATACAAAGTTGATGAATTCCTAGACTTAATGTTGAGCGAGATCGAGAATAAGACGCTTCCACCAAGTTTTAAAACCGTGCAGGATGAAGCTGCCTAAGCTATATGATCTTAAGCAGATTGATATATATCCTGCTCTAAACCGATCATAATATCTGCAAGTGCGCCATATGCTTCGCCCCATGCGGATAGAACCTCGTCTGTTGCACCTTCTTTTAAAACTTCTTTCATTGAGAGCAATAAAACTTCGCCAACGATTGGGTAATGTTCTGGCTGAACATTCGACTGTGTGTGTCTATCAGCAATACGACTCACGGCACCGCTTAAGGCTTCTAAATTATCAATATGACGCGCATAGGCTAAAACACTTGCTGCTAACGCTTTTGGCTGTTTCCCAGAGCGTTGATTTTCGTCATCAAACATTTCTTTAACCTCTGGATATAATTCAAATAGACGTTTATAGAAATGAGTTGTTAATGTTTCTCCATGTTCTTCTAAAACAGGAATAGTTGCTTTTACTGTATCAATTGTTTTTTGAGATAATGGCACTCCTTAGCCTCCTTTTAAAACTACAAACAAAAGTCTACCCTGTTCACTCTTTAAGTAAAACAAAAAAAGGCAGAGAAATTTCTCTGCCTTTTTTAATATTACTCTAAAATATCTTTTAAAAGCTCTTTTGCCATCCAAGGGTAAATTGGAAATCGGTTTCTAATTGAACACCATTTAAATCTCTGTATAGCGGGAATGTCGCTTCAGCCGCTAAACGATGCCCTTTTAAAGCATTATTTTCTGTACCCAGTAAATTCACACCCAATCCTATATCAATCGTTTGACCCCCATAATTATTAGGATCGGCTGTTTGTACAGGTGCTGTAATCGCTGTATCAGAGCCTTTTATTTCCTGTTGGGTTGTGGCTGTAATACGCGCAGAAGTACTAATCCAAGGTGCCCATTGATAGCTCGCCCATGTCGTCAGCTGGTGTTTATCACCCCATGCATACCCTTCATCATTTTCGTCTTCCAAGCGAATTTCAGCACTATATTGCGCCCCCCATCCCCAGACATCCTTATGGCCTGTATAAGTAATACCTGGTAAGAAATCATAAGTCCCCGTTCCTAACTGCATAGAGTAAGGCATGCGTAAAACAGGTGTTGTATTTGCAGGCGTTAAAACGCGTGCTTCTTCATCAATAGAACCTGTAGGCAAACTCAGACCCGTTTTGAGGTGAACATGATGCATCTCATCGTCATATAAACGAATAAGACCCGCTAGTTTTGTATCTCCCCAGCCTGAGCTATGTGTTGTAAACTCACCTAAAACAGTTGTGCCAATCGGTGTCGCATAGGTAATATGCGTCATATCCTTTTCAATATAATCAATCATTGCAGATAAGGTCAGCCAATCTGTTGGCGCATACATTGTTCCAAACATATGCATATCCATGCTCATATCTGTTGGGACAACACGTAAAGTTGCTGGTCCTGCATTTGGATTGGGTATAGTTGTCACAATCGTGGTTGGATCAATACCATCTGTGCCTTGGCGATTACCAGCCATATCCATATGCATGACACGGTAGGACACCATCCACTCACCTTTCTTGTGCATATGATCTGCCATAACACCTATTGGGGCGTGTCCGCTCACAGTGCCTGTATGATCAAAAGTTATCGCCTCATGGGCGTGTGATTGTGATGAAAATGATAACGTCGTCGCTAGTCCTGCTAGCATAAATAAAGTGCGTATACGCATAAGTTAAATCTCCTAATTGATTTAATGTTTAAAAAAGTAAAATAAAAAAATGATTAGGAGATAACAGGCGGCGCACGGGCCTCAAAAGAAATATCTAAGAAGGTTGAAAAGACTTGTTTGTATGCCCCTGCAACGATAAAAGCTGTCACAAATAAATCAGCTTGAAAAGCCGGATCAGATACAAAAACAACTTTGTGAACCGCATTTGAAAAACAAAACTCACAATACGATGTTAGTTCTACGTCTTCATCAAACGTTGGCGTTTTTAGCGTCTTAGATCCCCATGCTGTACAAATCTCAATAAAAGAGGCGTTACCTGAAATAAATTGACACGCAGGCGAGATTGTTGAGGTTATTAATCCCAAGATCAAACATAAATGAATCAATTTTGAGCGAAAAAATATCATACAGCTTTTAATACTCAACAATCATGTGATGCACAATAGGTGTTTAATATACCGATCATTTTTTCTTTTTGATTATCATTCACAAAACTTGCTTCGAACGCATTTCTAACAAGCGTTTTTAACTCACCCTTTGTCAAGTCAAGAGCTTCTTGGATCGCGATGAAATTTTCATTCATATATCCACCAAAATAAGCTGGATCATCAGAATTCACAGTTGCTTTCAACCCTTTATCTAGCATTGTTTTTAAGGGATGCTCTTTTAAATCTTTAACCACCGCTAATTTTAAATTAGAAAGTGGACATACCGTTAACGCCAGTCCTGTATCAACAACACGATCAACGAGCGCCTCATCGTCTAAACAACGATTACCATGATCAATGCGATCAATCGCCAAAAGATCAAGCGCTTCTTCAACATAATCAGCAGGTCCTTCTTCACCGGCATGAGCAACGGCTATAAACCCTTCTTCTTTTGCACGCGCAAAGACACGCTCGAACTTTGAGGGAGGATGTCCAACTTCAGAAGAGTCCAACCCTACGCCTAAAATACGTTCCTTATAAGGAAGTGCTTGCTCTAATGTTTTAAATGCTTCTTCTTCACTTAAGTGACGCAAAAAGCACATAATCAAATGTGAGCTAATGTCAAATTTGGCTTGCGCGTCTTGAAGCGCGCTCCAAATACCATCAATCACAGTTTTAAATTCAACGCCTCTACTCGTATGTGTTTGTGGATCAAAGAATATCTCTGTATGGATCACATTCTGTTCTGCCATTTTCTCCATATAAGCCCATGTTAGATCATAAAAATCTTGCTCATGGAGCAATACTTGTGCGCCTTCATAATAAATATCTAAAAACTCTTGAAGGTTATTAAAATCATATGCTGCGCGGACTTCTTCTACTGTTTTAAAACGTAGATCACACTTATTACGTTTTGCAATTTCAAACATCAATTCAGGTTCAAAACTCCCTTCAATATGAAGGTGTAGTTCTGCTTTTGGTAATCCTTGGATAAAATCTTTCATGGAGGCTCTTCTCTTTCGTCTATATTCGGATTATATTAATACTAATTCATAAATCAAACAAAAAGGTGACCTCATGCAACATGCTTCTATTACACCCCCTATTACACACAATCTTATCTCTACGAATCCTTCTCGTAATTATGAAGTCCTAGGTACAATACCCATTTCGTCTGAAGATGAAATTAATCATGCCATCGCGCAAGCACGTAAAGCATTTCCAAAATGGAAAGCACTGCCTTTAGAAGAACGTCTAATTTATGCTCGCAAATTAAGAAATGCGTTCGTTGATAAACATGAGCGCTTAGCACAATTAACAAGTAAAGAAATGGGACAGACGATTACATTAGCTCGTGCAACTGTTGACAGAGCGATTGCTTATATGGACTGGTCTTTAGAAAATGCGCCTCGCTGTCTTGCACCTGAAGTTTCTTACGAAACAGAAGAAGAGATCAATGAATTAATTAAAGAGCCACATGGTGTTGGTGCCTGTATTAGTCCTTGGAATTTTCCACCCTCAAATTTTGTATGGGCCTGTTACCAAGGATTAATTGCTGGTAATACTGTTGTGTTTAAAAACTCTGAAGAAGTACAGCTTTTTGCTAAAGAACTAGAAGAAATAGCACACAAAGATGTCGATTTCCCTGAAGGTGTTTTCACTATCATTTATGGAGATGCCGAAGCTGCCAAGACACTTGTTGAGGGCGATATTGATTATATTAATTTCACAGGCAGTACACGTGTAGGCCAGATTTTGTATAAAAAAGCCGCTGAAAAATTTATTCCTGTAACATTAGAAATGGGAGGATCAGATCCTGCTATCGTTTTTGCAGATGCCGATCTTGACCTAACAATTCCTCAACTATATGCAGGCCGTTTTAATAATTGTGGTCAAATTTGCTGTTCAACAAAACGCTTAATTGTTCATGAAGATATCCTTACAAAAGTTGTACAAAAGCTATCTGGGATACTTGCAACAAAACAAATTGGTGACGCCTTAAATGAAGAAACAGATATTGGCCCCCTCGCGGCTAAACGCCAACAAAAACTGCTTATTGAACAAGTTGAAGATGCGGTTGCAAAAGGCGCAAAAATTGTCTGTGGCGGCGCAGTGCCAGAAGGGTTAACCGGCGCATATTATGAACCAACACTTCTGACCAACATTACCCCTGATATGCGTGTTTGGCATGAAGAAGTTTTTGGCCCTGTTTTACCGATTGTGTCTTTTTCAACTTATGAAGAAGCCATCGAAAAAGCCAATGACACCATTTATGGCCTTGGCTCTTCTATTTTTACAACTGACAAAACTTTAGCAGCAAAAGCCACAAAAGATATAAAAGCCGGCATGGTGCGTGTAAATGAAACCCATTACAGTAAGCCAGAAAATCCGTTTGGTGGCACAAAACTCTCAGGTATTGGTCGTGAGAATGGTAAAATGGGTTTTGACGACGTCACCTACACAAAAATCACAGCACGCGAGAAATAAAAAAATATTATAATTTAGTTTGCATTGTAGCAGATACGCCTGCGACTGACTTGTCTGTGACACGTACAATATCACGTGTTTCAATCTGTATCTTTCCTGATAAGGGAGGTTCATTTGCATGTGCTTGGAAATCTCCTCTGAATGTCGTTTGCTCTCCACATTCGGCCATCACGACACGCGCACCACTTTCATAGCGTTGCTCAAAGAAGTCCATAAAGATATTATCACTCCCATTTTGAACAGTTTGCTCAATACAAGCATCATATTCTTCTAATAAACCTACATGTGATGCTATCTCTCGTGCATCTTCCAAGAAAGACGTTCCTTGCTCTTGATTATAAGAAGTACTGGCATCTAAAGTAAATGCTGATACAGACATTACAGGATCTGAAGCCTCTTGTGACAAAGCTGTGTTTGTAAATAAGCCTCCAATAACAGATACAGCAAATATACCTGCTATCTTTTTTAAAGAATTTGTTTTCATTTAAACCTCACGTTGTGTATGAATCTTATAAAACAAATATTAAAAATATGTAAACAAACTATTTTACACGCTATTTATTCCATATTGAGCATAAATCACTTTTCAAATACCCACAAAGCAGGTATAGAATAGAGATATGAGTAATACACATGATTTATCGAGCTTAATTCAAATTGGTCTAAACGCTGTCGTCTTTGCTGTGCACAAAGATGATGCGAAAGTGCTTGTTGTCCCTCAAAATACGCCTTCAAACCCAGAGAAGACAGACTCTCTCCCCTCAGGGCTTTTTGATCCTGTTAAAGATCGCACATTAAATCTAGGATTACGTCGCTGGATTCATGATCTAACAGGTCTTCAGGTCGGCTATGTTGAGCAGCTTTATACCTTTGGGAATAAGTACAGAGATTCACGCGAAGCAGATGGTGGTCCACGATATTTATCGGTTAGCTACTTAGGCCTAACGTCAGAAAAGGAGCCTGCAGAAGATTCTCATGCGAAATGGGTTGATATCTATCATTATCTCCCATGGGAAGATTGGCGCGACGGACGCCCAGCGCTTATTAATGAAGTTATCTTACCAGAATTAGAAAAATGGTGCTTAGAAGAAACAAACAGTGCGGATGTAAAACGTCGTCAAGGACAAGTCTTTATGGCTTTTGGAGATAGAGACGATCATTTTGACCATGAACGTGTTTTAACGCGTCTAGAACTCTTATATAATTCGGGATTATTATTCGAAGCCCATCGCGATTTCCAAAATTTAAAACGTCATGTGAGTTCATTTCCGATTACACGCGACCTTGAAACCCATAACGATCTAAAAGAACGTGTTAGCCCCAAATTAGGGCTCTCCATGTCCCTCGATCATCGCCGTATTTTGGCAAGTGCTTTAGAACGCGTACGGGGTAAACTCCGCTATCGTCCGCTTGTCTTTGAATTAATGCCTGAGGAATTCACACTCTTTCATCTACAGCGCGTTGTTGAGGCACTCTCTGGGACACGCCTACACAAACAGAATTTCCGTCGCTTGATGCAAAATGAACAGCTTGTCGAAGAAACAGGCCGCATGGAAGCCCTAGAACGTGGCCGTCCAGCCGCCCTCTTCCGTTTCAGAGAACAAGTCTTCCACGAAAGACCTATGCCTAAGGCTTAATTATAACGATTTAAAGAAACGGTTTTTGGGTTTTTCTAACCGCTTTCAATGGACGATTATGAGCGCGGCGCTGAACTTAAAGCATAAATTCTTGGCGTGACACATGTGTTCCTGAGATCACTGTGTCATATTTCATATAACCTATTGTTAACCAAATTGCATTTGAAACAGCGGTCGTAGTAATTTTGCGGTAATCGAAATAAGCAACAAAAAAAAAACCTCTTGACTTTTATACTCATTAAGAACATAATTATATTAATACTCATAAAGAGTATAAAAAAGAATTACAAATTTGATTAAAAAATTTTTGATACAAATATGCTCAAACAGAGCAATAAGGAGATAAAAATGGCACCATTAGAATTCACAAAGCAAGTTGAGCAGGCAACGGCAGATATCTACAAAAAAGTAGAAAACGTGATTAGTCCTATCGAGTGGGCTGAGTTCGCACCCTATATTTACCGCATTAATCAATTAAAAAAAGAGAAGAATGCGGTGATTTTGGGGCATAATTACATGACACCTGAGGTTTTTCACGGTGTGTCTGATTATGTTGGTGACTCTTTAGGGCTAGCACGTGAAGTTGGTAATACAACAGCGGATGTTATTGTTCAATGCGGTGTTCATTTTATGGCTGAAACCTCAAAAATCTTAAACCCTGAGAAAACAGTCCTGATCCCTGATATGGAGGCAGGATGTTCTTTGGCAAGCTCTATCACAGCTGAGGATATACGTATGCTTCGCCAAAAATATCCTGGGGTGCCAATTGTCACTTACGTGAATACAAGTGCAGAGGTTAAAGCTGAGTGTGATATTTGCTGTACAAGTGGAAACGCTGTTGAAATTGTTGAAAGCATGGAAAGCGACACTGTTTTATGTATTCCTGACCAGTATCTAGCAAAATGGGTTGCAGGACAAACAAGTAAGAAAATCCTTACTTGGGCAGGGGCTTGTGAAGTCCATGAACGCTTCACAGGTGAAGAACTTCGCGCTTATCGTAAACGCTATAACGGTGAGATCACTGTGATTGCTCACCCAGAATGTCCAGAAGATGTACAGTTAGAGGCTGATTTCGTTGGTTCAACAAGCGGCATGATTAACTTTGCCAAAGATAAACGCCCCAAACGTATCTTAATGGTAACAGAATGTTCTATGAGCGATAATGTGGCGGCTGAGGTGCGTGATGTGGAATTTATCCGTCCGTGTAATCTATGCCCGCACATGAAGCGCATTACCCTACCAAAGATTTTACAAGCGCTTGAAACATTAGAACCCCGCGTTGAAGTTGACCCTGAGGTTGCAGCGCGCGCCAAAGTTGCAGTTGATCGCATGTTAGCGGTTAATGAGAAAAAAGTGCGTGATATCAAAGATGAAAGACGTATAGCATGACTTATTTAGACACAGACTATGATGTGATTGTGATTGGAAGCGGTGCCGCTGGCATGCAAGCCGCCTTAGACCTTGCACCAAAACGCGTTCTTTTAATCACAAAAACAGACAGTCTTCCAAGTGGAAGTACTTATTACGCTCAAGGCGGGATGGCTGCTGCGGTTGATAAAAAAGATAGTCCAGAAAGCCATGAAGCCGATACGCTTTTTGCTGGGGCTGGTTTGGTTGATATTCCAGCAGCGCGCCTTTTAACACGCGCTGGCAAAAGCGTTGTTGAAAATCTTGAAAAAATAAACATGCCGTTTGATCGTACAAAAGAAGGTACTTTATGCTTAGGACGAGAAGCCGCCCACACCCAAAATCGTATTTTACATGCGGGTGGCGATGCCACAGGACGTAATTTAAGCCAGACACTCAGTAATGCTATTTTAAAAAGTTCACATATCACAGTTCTATATAAAGCAATGGCTGAACGTCTTTTAACTGATGAAACAGGTGTTACAGGCCTCCGTTTCTATCATGAAAATCGTTTTATCAGTGTGAACGCTCCTCATATTATTTTAGCTACAGGGGGCGTAGGACAGCTTTTTGCGCATACAACAAACCCTGAAACAGCAACAGCCGATGGTCTTGCCCTTGCTTATGAAGCAGGCGCTATTCTCGCTGATTTAGAATTTGTACAATTTCACCCCACCGCGCTTTCTGTTGAAACATGGGGTGCACCAAAGCCTCTTTTAACAGAAGCATTAAGAGGGGCTGGTGCTTATCTAGTTGATGAGGCTGGAGAGCGCTTCATGATCGGTGAACATAAAGACGCTGAGCTCGCACCGCGCGATGTTGTTGCCCGCGCTGTTTATAGACAAATCACAAGCGGAAAAGGCGCTTATTTAGATGCTCGTCATCTTGATTTAAACACGCTAGAAAGCAAATTCCCGACTGTTTTCGCACTATGTAAGGAACGAGGCTTAAACCCTGCCCTACATCGTCTACCTGTTGCCCCTGCTGCGCATTATCACATGGGCGGCGTTAAAACAGATCTGAACGGTGCCACAAACATCAATGGTCTTTGGGCAATTGGTGAAGTTGCAAGAACAGGGGTTCATGGTGCTAATCGTTTAGCGAGCAATTCTTTACTTGAATGTCTTGTTTTTGCAACCCAAACAGCCCGTGCCATTAAGCGTACAAAACGCCAAGTTAAATACAGCTACCAAAAAGAGCATTTAAAAGATAAACAAGAAAGTCGCTATTTTCCTACAAAAGACATGGTGCAGCGTCTTGTGTATCAAGGCCTTGGCTTAGTAAGAGATGCATCAGGCATGACAAAGACTTTGAATGAACTTGAACGTCTTAACAAACTATATCGTGACGGCGCTCATGATGCCGTTTCTGTTCAAGATCATATTGAACTTCGTAATATGTTGATTATATCCGAACAAATTGCCAAGCAAGCACTCTTGCGTGAGGAAAGCCGTGGCGGTCATTACCGCAGAGATTTCCCAAGAACAAGAGATGATTTTAAGAAAACATTGATCTGTCAAAAAACTAAAAACAGACAAGAAACGGAGGAACGCCATGACACAGCTCTCTCACCTCGTGTATGAACCCTTACTTAAAGCAGCCTTAGAAGAGGATTTAGGGCGCGCTGGTGATCTAACCTCCCTTGCGGTTATACCAGAGGGAACAACAACGACACTTGCCTTAAATACGCGCCAAGATGGGTGTATCGCAGGATTAGATATCTCTTTACGTGCTTTCACGCTTTTTGACCCAACATTAGAAATTGAAACTTTTGTGCATGATGGGGATTTTGTCAAAAAAGGAACAGTGCTGGCAACGATTTCTGGGGAGGCACGCTCTATTTTAAGCGCAGAGCGTACATGCCTTAATTTACTCTCTCACTTAAGTGCGATTGCAACCAAAACATATGAGATGGCCGAGCTTATCAAAGATTTACCAACAAAGTTGGTAGATACGCGTAAAACACTCCCCAATCTTCGCGCCTTACAAAAATATGCCGTTAAAATGGGCGGCGGCTATAATCATCGTTTCGCCCTTGATGATGTCATCATGATTAAAGACAATCATATTGCCGTTGCTGGTGATCTCGTTGAAGCCGTTAAACGCGCACGCGCCTATGTCGGACATACGGTTAAAATTGAGGCCGAGGTTGATACCCTTGATCAACTAGGCCAGCTTCTAACAACAGATGCAGACATTGTGTTACTGGACAATATGGATCCAGAAACATTAAAAACAGCCGTTGCGATGGTGAATGGACAAATGATCTGTGAAGCCTCAGGTAACATCTCAAGCGATACAATCCGCGCCGTTGCTTTAAGCGGTGTTGATATTATTTCTGCTGGATGTTTAACGCATACTGTCAAAAATTTAGATATCGGGCTTGATGAAATAAAAACCACAGATACGAAAAATGTGGTAAGACTTTAATTTATGGAACAAGTTTTTGACGATCTTTATCAGCAAACCATGCTCGATCATGGTAAAAACCCACGTCATTATGGGTGTATAGATCACGCAACCCATAAAGGCGAGTGCCATAATCGTTTATGCGGAGATTCCATTTATTTTACAGCTTTGATTAATGAGGATGACATTATCACAGACATTGCTTTTGAAAGTGTTGGCTGCATCCTATGCAAAGCCTCTGCCTCCCTTCTCTCAGAAAAACTGATCAATTCACCACGCGCGGAGGCGTTAAAACAAGCCCAGCTCCTAAAAGAAGAACAATTCACATCCCTTATGACCTCTTATCCTACAAGAGAGAAATGTTTTACGCTTCCTATTGATGCCATTGAAGCAATGGTTACTATTTAAGATTGACAGGAACACCGCTGGCTTTATAGTAAATCTATAAATAAAAATATAAAAAAAACAGGGGGCAGAAAATGCCATTAGATCAAAACAAGACATCTTTTGATGTACTGTTAGACAAATTGTCTAATACATCTCACTTTAAAGAGAAAAATATAACACTTGCCTTTAATGCTGAAAGCTTTGGGTTTCTAACACAAGCTATCCAACAAGAGTTTCAACTTGATACACTCACAAACGAAATTGTATTAGAAGAACTCTATCAAGAAATTCAACAAAATGGCACCCACGCAGAAACGGCTATCGGTTTATTGCATCTCTTTAAAAATTTTGACCGCGATGCCCTTTATTCTTTTCACCAATATGAACGGATGCAAACCTATAAAGCTCAAGATAAAGTAAGTGCGATCTATGATCTTGGCAGTAATGTTTCTGCCTTTTCTGGTCTAGTTGCCTTTGGTGTTGCGCTTGCCTCCATGATGACAGCAAGCTCTGTTACTTTTTTTACAGGCACGTATCTTGTCTGTGTAGGGCTTCTTATCACTAGTATTTTCCTCAATAAACATGGGCAAGGGTTAAGAGATAAAGCCGCTTTAAAAGTTATCGGTGAAACAAAACAAAGTGATTACATGAAAGAACGTTATGAGCCAACTTTATTAAAGAATCTGCGTAAAACTGTCAAAGAAACCATGACACAAAACAATCACACACCATATAAATTTGCTTTTAAAAACTAATTAACCATATCGCTCTTATCACTCTTGACGAGAGGCGATGTGAGGATTACTTTATTTCTCATGAATACTACATCCCCTTTAAAACCTTTTGCGTTTTGTAATGGCGATGAGAGTACGCGCAGAGGCGCTCTCATGGTCAGAGAAATTGTCTTTTCAGACTTCCCATCAATTGATGCTGATACAGGTGTTGAGGCACGCTTAGAAAGTAATGATGAATGCATCGCGCAGGCTGCAAAAGCAATTCGCGAATGTGGAAGCGGTGTTAAAATCTCAACAGCCTCTAATGATCCTCGTATCAAAGAGCTTGGCTGGAAATCTGCGAACATCTTGTTACGCCCACTTTGTGGCGCTTTGGGCATGTATCGCATGACAATGGCACCTGGTGGTTATAAAAGTCCTGTTGCTGTTTTCCGTTATGGGAGCGGTGATTTTTATTCTGAGAAATCATGCGATATTCAAACAATTGATGGTCATGAAACAGCTGTTATTACACAACATATGAATGTTTCTGATCTCCCTCGTTTTGCTGAACTCGCCGCTGAAAAGGCTAAAAAGTTTGGTCTTAAGATGGTTTTATCTTCGAAATGGACAATTTCAGAAGGTGAAAAACAAATCATTGATCGTGTTCGTCCTGTCTTATTAGAACAAGGTCTTGTTGAGGGTAAAAATCGTGGTGAAGGTGATTTCTGGCTCGAGATCACAGATTATGCCGCCGCGCGCATTCCTTTAAATGTTGGCGGTGACGAAGGTGGTTGGATGATTATCACAGGAAATGCCAATGGCGATACAATGGCTGATATAGCTGACTTCCAACATGGTAATAATGCGATGGGCTCAGAAGTTATTTGCCGTGATGGGTTCTCTTATCACGAACTTCCTGGTGGAACAGCGCCTGGGCGTAAAGATTCTGACTTTAAAGGGGATAAATTCTTTAGCCCTGTCGGAACGCTCGTTGCTTTTTGTGGCGCCGTATCTGATTTAAATCCTCAAGCAAAGGGATATTGCGATGCCGTTATGAAAGCAACAATTGAATACATAGAAAACACACCAAAGTTAGAGCGTTGTACACAAACAATGCTTGAATTCATTGCCAAGCAAGCAAGCGCTCAAGCAAAAGTTGCTTAGAAAAAACCTTAATTTTTAAAAAAGCCCCTCAGAAATTGAAGGGCTTTTTTTAAATATCTAAATCCAACTCAGCTTTAATTTCAGCTGTCGTTTTTTGTTTGCTGTCTGTTTTGTGTTTATAAAACAATACTTCTTTACGATACTGGCTTGTGAGTTCTTGTGCCATTTCTGGGGAAATATCATAGTAATCTAGAAGCTTATGCACCAAGCTCAGTGTTGCCTCTAATGTTTCTGGAACAACAACGCTTGCTCCATGCCCATAATATTCTTCTACGCTTTGTGTATCTTTAACACGGACAATGATCGGTACAAGTGGCCATTCTTTGCGCAACGCTTGTAATACAGCGTCACTGACATCATGGTCATCAATTGTAATCACAATCGCTTTTGCGTGATCCCCATGGAGGCGACGCCATAAATCAATACGGCGCGCATTCCCGTATATAACAGGATAGCCCTCTGTCCTCATACGAGAAACATGAGCAACATCACGATCTATTGCCACATAGGGGAGCATTCGACGCTCTAAAATATCGGCTAAGGTTTTACCCACGCGCCCAAAACCAGCAATAATAATATGCCCTTCTTGTTGGGGAATATTTGTTTCTTCGTTTTTAGCATTTTGTCTACTCCGTACATAATGAGCAATAACATCACTCAGCTTTGTTGTTGCTGGTGTCAATAAAAGCGACACAGTTGCGACAAGGAGGAAGAACTGCGCATCAACCTCTGGTAATAAATTCCCCATCAAAGCTAAATTAATAATGATGAAAGCGAATTCTCCACATTGCGCCAACATAATCGAACTTTTAATCGCTTGAAGATGTGGGATTTTAAATAAAAGTGCTAAAGGATAAAATAACACAGATTTTAAAATAAAGATCCCAATCACAGATCCCACAATCCATGCAGGATTTTCGAGTAAAGCACCAATATTTGTACTCATACCAACAGATAAGAAAAAGATCCCCATCAAGACACCTTTTACAGGGTCAAGCATCACGGCAATTTCATGCTTATATTCTGTTTCGCCAATCAAAACACCTGCGAGAAAAGCTCCTAGCGCTGCAGACAACCCAAAAGATTGGGTTAGCCCAGCTGTTCCAATCACAATAAATAAACTCACAGCAAACAACCATTCTGTGTTTTTAGCAGGACTTAATGCATATAAAAGAGGCCTTAATAACCGCTTACCAAAGACAAGTATACCTAAGACAACAGCGATTGCCACCGCCAAAGATTGTCCAAGCAAGATCACGGCATTAGAGCCAGGCGCTTGGTCAGCACCAAAGAAACTCACCAAGACAAGAATAGGCACAACGGCTAAATCTTGTAATAAAAGAACCGAAAATGTAACGCGCCCTGTCAATTGTGACACCATATGACGATCCATTAAAAGCTGCATAACGATTGCAGTTGATGAAAGCGCAAAAGAAGCCCCAATTAAAATAGAGGTTTCTACCGTGTTTTCGAAATAATAAGCAACAGCAGAAATCACAATCGCTGTTAAAATAAACTGTAATCCGCCTAATCCAGCCACCAAGCGCCTTAATGCCCAAAGCTTAGAAAAACTAAGTTTTAAACCCACCATAAAAAGAAGGAACACAACCCCCAGTTCAGCAAGAAGAGAGATCGTGTCTGTATCAGTAATGGCAATCCACGATACCCATGGAAAAGTCGCCGTTAAAAGACCCATACTATAGGGACCAATTAAAAGCCCACAAAACAGATATCCTAAAATTGGAGAAACACGCACACGCTGTAAGGCCGGAATAATCACGCCAGACAAAGCCAAGATCAATAAAATATCATTGATTAATACTATAAGATGTTGATGTTCCATGTGCCTCTATTAGATATTTTTACTTTCTCTACAATAACACAGAGAGAGTAAAAAAATAGAGAATTAAAAATTCACTTGAAAGAAAATAATCGAAATGCTACTAAACATACACTAAATATTTGGTGCGGGCGTATAGCTCAGTTGGTTAGAGCGTTACGTTGACATCGTAGAGGTCACAAGTTCGAATCTTGTTACGCCCACCATTTGCTATTCCGTTGATTTAAATCAGCATCTCATGAAAACAAAAACAAAGAAAAAACTTCAATAACATCCTTGGGTAACACTTTGGTCACAGCAAGTGGTCAAAAACAAAGATATTGGAGAATTTATCGTGGCTACTTTTCGTAAGCATCGTGCTAAATGGCAGGCAATTATTAGGAAAAAAGGACATCCATGCATTGCAAAATCATTTGTGAAAAAAACAGACGCACAAGCATGGGCAACCAGGATTGAGCATGAAATCGACCAAGGAGAGATCCCTGTTACTTATAAAGAGTTAGAAAAGCATACTTTCAAAGACCTTATTGAGCGCTACAAGAAAGAAATATCAAGTAAAAAGCTGGGTCATCACGTTGAGACATATATATTTCGTAACATATTAAGAACTAAGATCATTGAATTAAGATTATCTCATTTATCATCTAAACATTTTTGTGATTACAGAGATGAACGATTAAAAGTCGTGAAAGCAAGTACTATCTGTAAAGAACTATCATTATATCAACATGTATTTGAGATCGCTCAAAAAGAATGGAATTTACCAATGAAAGTCAACCCTTTATCAAAAGTCAGAAAACCAAAGTTCAATAACAGAAGAGATAGACGTATAGCAGAAAAAGAACTAAAAGCTCTGTTGTACGCAAGTGATAGTTGCAGAAACAAATATATCAAACCGATTCTTCTTATCGCATTAGAAACAGGAATGCGCCGAGGGGAAATATTAAAAGCTCAGTGGAAGCATTATAATTCAGCAAAACAAACATTACACTTGCCTGAAACCAAAAACGGTCACTCAAGAACAATCCCTTTGACTAATAAAGCGATTGAGATCATAAATACGCTTCCTCAAGATAACGATTTAATCTTTCCAATATCAATTGCATCTTTTCGGAAAGCTTGGGAACGAATCAGAAAACGATCTAATATTAGCAATGTGAGATTCCATGACTTTCGTCATGAAGCCATTAGTCGACTATTTGAAAAAGGGTTATCAATACCAGAAGTAGCCTTAATTAGTGGTCATAAAGATATGCGTATGCTTTTTAGATATACTCACCTTAAAGCTGAACAATTAGTGGAGAAATTAAATGGAACCTAAAAACCAAGAGGAAGAAGGCTACTACACAAGAGAATATAGAGTAATACGTCACTTATTAATCACCCTCATTACACAACATATACTCATGCAATACCATCTTGTTGTTGGTGATGATATTGACGAACAATATTATTTACCTATTCCTGAGAAGCTTCTTAATATAAATCGGAGGTACGAAAAACCAAAAACAATACGTAAGGTAATCAATAGCGACATTGAACTTATCGATTATATCATTAAGCTCTTGTTTAATTACGAATATCAATCTAAACCATCTAAAATGGTTCGTGATAAGAAACATAAAAAGCGTCAAATAGATGACCAAGAGATGATAAGCCGTGTTATTAAAGAAATGAAAACTAGAAAAATAAAAAAAGTTGCAACAGTTACAAAAGATATAATCCGTAATAGTGGTGAATTTTGTTTAGATGAAGATGAAAGAATTCATAATGTACCAGCTCAAAATACTTCCATATCATTAGAATCTTATGAAGATCGAATCTGCAGAAAAGTTAGAAAAGCCATAACAGAAATAAAAAACGATACATTTGATTACAGTTTTCTTTATGAAAATCCTGACTTCGATTCCACCTTTCCCTCGCTTAAAGAAATGCAAAAAAAAGCCGACTTAGAAAATTTTGATCTAATGATTCCTTTTTTAAGAAAATACAAAAAGGGGATTATTAACCTTTTAGACAAACTTTAAGGCTTTTAACATTTTATCGCTATTCCTTTAAAAAGTTGGTTTTTCAATCAATACAACTAACAAAAAAGGAATCAAAATGACTGAAAACATCGAAAACTTAATAAAAACCCTTAATTTTATCTTTAATGGAAACCAATATGCACACGGGAAATTTTATATAGGACAAAAGGATCAGAAAGGAAAATATCAAGGAGTTGCTAAAACTGAAAAACAACCTCTTACCAATGCTGATTGGAAAAGACACATACTCGGTGAGCAATACGGGATCGGTGTTATCCCTGTTGATCACAATGGTATGTGTTCTTTTGGTGTAATTGACATTGATAACTACCAAATCTCAAAAGAAAACATTATTAAAAATATCAAAGATCATAACTTACCTTTAATTCCCTTCAAATCAAAGTCTAATGGATTACATCTTTACTTGTTTTCAAAACAAAAAGTATCAGCAAATAAAGTAAGGAAAATTTTATCTCATTACCTAACCATATTAGGGTTGCCAAAAGATACCGAAATATTCCCTAAACAAGACATACTTAAAGAAAGCGAGGTTGGCAATTGGATTAATTTGCCTTTTTATGACTTTTATGATGGCTATAGGGCGCCCTTAATGAGTGATTGTTCAAAAATGGCATTCGAACAATTCAAAAACGAATATAAACGACTTGCTATTGATACCAAAGTATTAGAAACAATATACGCAAATATGTCTTATTCAAATGGTATTGATACAAAATCTTTCGCAATCAAACATCAAAAAACACTCACTAAGTTTAAACTGCCTGAAATTATTGCTGAAGGAGAAAGAAATAATACCCTAGTATCATATGCAGGATCATTGAGAGCAAAAGGACTAGACGAAAACGAAATACGTTCTGAGTTAGAAACAACAAATGATGATTTGTGTAACCCTCCGCTTAATCAAAAAGAAATTGATAATATTATTGATTGGATATCCACAAAATCAATCGTAACAACAAATTCAACACATTCTTTAACAGATTTGGGAAATTCCCAAGCATTTATTGAGCAACACAAAGAAACTGCTTTATACAGCCACGAAAGGAAATGCTGGTACATATGGGACGGAAAAAGGTTCAATACAGATAAAACAGGGAAGATATACATACTTGCAAAACAAACTGTTGAGCTCATTACTCAAGAGATGAATGAATATCTGAATGATGATAGTGTTGATGAGAAAATAAAGAACGGCATTAGAGGCGCTTTAAAAAAGCTACAATCCAAAAGCAGTATTGAGGCAATGATTAAATTGTCTCAATCAGAGCTTCCCTTAGAGTTAGATCAAATGGATAGAAACCCTTTACTTTTAAATTTAGAAAATGGAGTTTACGACCTTGAGCATAACTTCCTTATAAATCATACATCATCATTACACTTAACAAAACTAGCACCTGTCAAATATGATAAAACCGCTAAATGTCCAATATTCATGCAATTCCTAAATAATATCTTTGATAAAGACACTCAAATGATCGAATATGTACAACGAATTATCGGATATAGCTTAACAGGTTCAACAGAAGAGCATTGCTTCTTCATTCTCAATGGAGATGGACGTAACGGAAAAAGTACCCTACTCAACATTATCGCGCATTTATTAGGTGATTATAATAAAGCAACAAGTAGTAATACTTTTCTTATGATGAAACATGAGAGCATTAGAAATGACTTAGCCGCATTGAAAGGCGCTAGATTTGTGACGGCAACAGAAGTCGGACAAACAAAAATGCTAAATGAACAGCTCGTTAAACAGATTACAGGCGGTGATATCTTGTCAGTTCGATTTTTATATGGCGAATATTTTGAATATCTACCTCAATTCAAAGTCTTTATTGCAACAAACTATCTACCAGATATTCAAGGCATTGATAATGGGATATGGTCGAGAATTCGTATTATTCCGTTTAATGTAAAAATCCCACAAGAAAAAATTGATCCTCAACTTCTAACAAAGTTAAAGGCTGAGCTTTCAGGTATATTAAATTGGGCGCTTGATGGTTATGAAGCATGGAAAAAACAAGGCTTAAATGAACCAAAAGTTATAAAAAGTAGCATCGAACAATATAAAAATGACAGCAATCAAACACTGCGTTACATAGATGCATGCCTCACAAAATCTCAACATACATATGAAGCTGCAGGTTTAATATATAACGATTACAAACAATGGTGTGAGTATAGTGGTGAAGCCCCTTATTCTCAAAAAGTCTTTGGTACGCAATTAACTAAACTTGGCTATGCTAGAGGCCGAGAACACGTAAAAGGACGATACGTAACAGTATATTATGGCATCAAATTAGCGGAAGGAAATAACTATGAACAAATGAATTTTTAAGCAATTACACCATAAACACCTTTAAACAAAAACTTATTCGGTTCTGAAGGGCCCTCTTAACCAATATTGTACTTTAAATGGTTTACTCTAGACAGTGTAAGATGGTGTAAAATCTTCCATAACTTACTTCAAGAGTTCATCTGGTGTAGTCTCTAATCCTTTTGCCAATTTTTCAACAACTTTAATTGTTGGGTTGCGCACTCCTCGCTCAACAGCACTAACATAAGTTCTATGTAGGTCACTTTTAAAACCAAGTTCTTCCTGGGAGACTCCAACCAGCTCTCTCAATCTTTTAACATTTTGGCCTAATTTTTTACAAATATCCATTGCATAAATTTCTGCCCATGTATACGATTGGTCTACAGACTATGAGTCTCATTTTTGGTGCATAATGGAAAAAGATATAAAACACGATTCTCAACAAATTGAGCTAATTGGCGTAGCTGCTTTAGAAGCTGAGCTTGTTAAGCAAGGTTTTGAACTTGCTCGACCTGTTAGAGATAGAGGGATTGATCTTATTGCATATTCTGATGATGCCTCTCAACCATTCAAAGCGACGCCAATACAGATAAAAGCATCAACCGGACAATCGTTTGGCGTTTATCGCAAATATGAGAAGTTTCAAGGCTTGGTCTTTGTGTATATTTGGAACGTATTAGAAACACCTCGTTTCTTCATTGTTCCTTATGATGATGCTGTGAACATCTTACCAGAGAAAAGTAAGAAAACGCACTCTTGGACCCGAACTGATGGACAAGGTGGTTCATACACATGGTCTAATATCCCACAGCATATAATCCCAAGCATTAAAGCCTATGAGAACCGTTGGGATTTGATTTAATAAAAAAACGCTATTATCCCTTTGGCCTAAGTAGAGTAAATTGATATACTATTCTTGTAACAAAGGATAGATGATGAAACAACTTACATTCAAAGAATTTTTTAAACTTTTCCCAAATGATGCGACCTGCTTAGACCATCTTATGAAAGTGCGTTACGGCATAAAACATAAATGCCGTAAATGTGAACGTGATTCAAAATTCAGCCGTGTATCATCACAACGTGCTTATGCTTGCCAGTTTTGCGGTGACCATGTTTACCCATGTGTCGGTACGACTTTTGAGGGTTCACGTACATCATTACAAACTTGGTTTTATGCTATGTATCTATTCGCTACATTGCGTCACGGCGTATCAGCAAAGGAATTAGAACGTCAATTAGGTGTAACTTACAAATGTGCATGGCGTATCGGTCACGAGATTCGTAAGAACATAGCGGATGTTGACGGTGAAGATTCATTATCAGGAGTTATAGAAGTCGATGAAACTTATGTAGGCGAAAAATCAAAAGGCAAACGTGGGCGTATAAAGGCTTGGACAAGACAGGATATGCACACCAAACAGTCGAACACGGACACGGCAAATGCGAATACGCTAAAAACGATGTCCACGTAAACGAATTAGAAGGATACTGGTCAATGTTGAAAAAAGAAATCCATTCAACACATATCCATGTATCAAGCGCATATCTAAGAAATTATTCAAAAGAATTTGAATACAAATAAACAACCGTAAAAAGCCTAATCAGATGACTTTTGACCTTTTGGCTGTTTTCCATCAGTCATAGATTTAACAATCTTATCCAATTTATCTTTATCAGCAGGGGGCGTATCTTTTTCACGTTCTTTTATAAACTGGTCTAATTTCTTAGGATCTTTTTGTACGTCTTTAAGAGTGGTCATCTTCTTCCAATAATACCATTTGCTCTGGTGGTTGTTTTGTGCTGTGTACTTTTATAACTCTATAACTTGGTTCTTCTATAGCCTCTCCGTGTTCGTCGGTGACAATAGTTTCTTCCAATTCAACATCTAAAGCTGTTCCAGGAGGGACTGGAATTATATTGTTTTGAAATTTACTAAGCCATTCATAATCTTCCATAGATGCCTGCAATGCCTTTTTATAAACCAATGTCCATTTAGATTTTCCCTCATATATTGCAGACCTGATACGAACCACAGTCCGAATATTTGAGATCACAATATTTTCAGGAATAACCTCTGGGCAGTCGGAGCAATCTATTTCTGGTACTTCTTTTTTATCGAATTTTTCAAAAACTTTTTTCCCTTTATAAAACTCAACACTTTCGTATCCATCTTTATGCAATGGTTCTAAAACATCTACTGCTGTTTTTCTTGTATTCTTATCTGCGTATAACTCATATACTTCATACGGAACGACTAAGGTATTATTTTCGACATTAATAGTATTATGGTCGCCATCTATATTGATTTGAACGCTATTTTTGCCATCTTTTTGCTTTAGCTTTGTTACTGACTTAACTTTTTTCCCTTTAAGTAACTTTATGAGCTTGTACAACGTAACGGGAGTACCAATGGTTCCGCCTACAATCCCAATCCATTCAGCAATCTCTTTTGCTGTCTTTACTCTATCATCCTCTATTAACTGTGAAATGTTTTCCCAAAGGGTTTGAGTTAGTTCAACACCTAACTCAAAACAATTTTGTTCCAAATCGGCATTTACCAGTATCGTTAGCCCCGAACGATCACCGTTAAATTTTTTATTCGCTAGCTTTAATAGGTCACTTAACGCTATTAAAGACGGGGCTAAATCGCCAACATCCATTGATTTACCATCAACAGCTGGGCCTTTATATTTAATGATAGTTTTAACTTCACTCATATCTAGATTCTACCCAATTCCATGAATCTTGTGTACTTGTGCCTAAGGGATAATAGCGTAAACACCACAAAGGTAACGTTGAGAAGATCATTAATTAATGTTATTTTTAATGTGTTTTGAATATCGAATCAAAGAAAGTTAATAAATGTCATATAATGCTTCTAGAATGACCATGTTTGCCTTGCTATCTTCCATAGAGGAAGATTTAAGAAATTTTATTCATTCTGAATTTTTAGTCAAATATTCAGTCTCTGACTTTTTAGGTCCCAAATTATACAATAAAGCCACTGTAAGAGACCAAAAATCAGACATAACTCACGCAGATAAAGATTATGATTACAATTTATTAACTTGTTTAGACTTTCAAGATTCCATAGACATTATAAACTCGTATAAACAAGAGTTATCAAAAGAGGAGAGCACTTTAATAGAAAAAATAACTGAACAATGTGCTCCTTTAACCGCTATAAGAAACCGCGTTGTACACTCAAGACCCTTAATGGTTGATGATTTTCCTAAAATACATGACTCAAGTAATGAACTAATAAAAATTTGGCCTCATTTTTTCAAAGAACTTAAAAACTGTATTGATAAACTTCAAAAACATCCTGAATTTGTACTAGATCTTAGCCTGCCTGAAGTTAGTGACACTAGTTCTATTAGTCACAACCTCCCAATACCTGATTTTGATGAAACTGGTTTTGTTGGACGCCATACAGCATCTAGAGAATTAAAAAAGCTTCTTAATGGGCCATACCCTGTAATTACCATTGTTGGTGCCGGAGGAATGGGAAAAACCGCACTTGCTCTAAAAGTTGCGTATGATTTTCTTGATGATCCGCAATGTTCATATGACTCTATCGTTTGGGTATCATCAAAAACAACTATGCTCGGCACACACGAAATAATCGAAATAGAAAAAGCTATATCTTCTTCCGTAGGTGTATTCAATCAAATAAGTCAAGAATTAGCTGGTACAGAAACACAAGCTACGCAAGAAATTTTTGAATATATGAAAGAATTCAAAATCTTACTTATTATCGATAATTTAGAAACGGTTCTAGATGAAAACATCAGAAATTTTATTAGAAACATACCTATTGGAAGTAAAATCTTAATTACATCTCGTTTAGCCATATCATCAGGTGATTTGCCATTTGATATGCCACCAATGGAAAAAAATGAAGCTATAAAATTCTTAAGACAAGTTGCTAACTCTAGGTCTGTAAAAATGCTAAAAGAAATGCCCCAACACAAACTAGAGAATTTTGTTAATAGAATGCAATGCAATCCTGGATTTATAAAATGGTTTGTAATAGCCGTTAGCACAGGAGCTCGCCCAGAAAAAATATTAGAAAATCCAGATTTATTCTTAAGATTTTGTATGGAAAATATTTTCACTCATTTATCTGAAAATGCAAAACTCGCATTAAAAACCATGATCGCTGTTAATGTTATGTGTTCTTTATCTATGATTCAATACCTAACAAAGATAGATGTAAATGAGCTAGAAAAAGCAATTCTCGAACTACTTTCTGCCAACATAATCGTAATGCAAAGCAAAGAGGGAGCCACTGTCTATAAAATTTGTGATATACCGAAGCTATACATTCATAAATTCAATAAACCAGATTCCAAATTTCATAAAGAAATCCAAGAAAGAAGAAAAGAAGTACTTTCATCCACTGAAGGCTATCAACAAGCATCCAAATCTTATCCTTATAACTTTAACAATGTAGCATTAATAGATTCTTCACTTCGAGTTGCCGCAAAATATTTAAATGATGCTCTCAGAGCCCTTAAGAAAGATGATACCACAACAGCTCGAGACTTAATTACCAAAGTAAGTGAAATGGAACCAAATTTCTATGAGGTTCACCGAGTTGATGCTATGTATCATGCCGCTATTGATAATATCACCGAAGCGCAACAGGCCTATGAAAAATCAATTAGTATAAACCCTAAATTTGCTCCCTTACGCCTATGGTATGGTGGCTTCTTGATGCGTTATATGAACAATCATGAGGAGGCCATAAACCAATTCGAGAAAGGGAAGAAAATAGACCCAGAAAACTTCTACTTATTCGATATAGATATAATAAGAGCAAATATATACTTACAAAATTTTGACATAGCAAAACGTACCATCTACTTGTTAAATCAAAAAATAGATCTCTTAGATGATCGTAGTAAAATGATCTTTGCCTCTATTAAACTTCAATACTACAAACGAAGAGCAGAATACTTAATAGACCAAAGAGATTTCAAAAATGGTTTAATATATGCAGAGAAATTATTAAATCACTTCTTTGATATGCCAACTATGTACAGGGATCAGAAAAACATACAAGATGTTCTAAGATTTACACCTCATTTTAGAAGACTTACAAATGTATTATCTAGTGAAGAAAACCTGGATCTCAAAATTGTAGAACTACAAAAAAAATTCAGAGATGTAGGAAAAGAGAGTAATAAACTTATTAACCTCAACACATCAGGAATACACACAGGTACCATTATTCGATTAATACACGATAAAAAATACGGTTTCATAAAATGTACATCCGGTAACGAATATTTCTTTCATATTTCCAGTCTTGCCGATGATAACCTATACGAAGAACTACAAGAAAATAAAACACATGTAACATTCAACCTAGAAGATAGTCACAAAGGTTCTGTTGCCGTCAATATATGTTTAAATTAATACATCTTGGTCACACTTGGGACACACCCATTTCACTATTTGCAAATAAGTGTAAATCTTGTAAACCCCTTAAGAGTTATTGAATTTCCTTGCTTTGAGTAGAGATATTTGGTGCGGGCGTATAGCTCAGTTGGTTAGAGCGTTACGTTGACATCGTAGAGGTCACAAGTTCGAATCTTGTTACGCCCACCATTTTTTCTTACACATTGAATTTTGATTTCTCTGTATTATGTTGAGCAACTTCAGCACTCAAAAAGTATCATAGTATTCTAATTTTATATTATTTTTCATAAAAATTTAGCAAAAAATACCGAAAATAGGGAACTAAACCCTGTTCTGGGTTGTTTCTTTAAGTAATGATTAACTACTTTAAGGTAGTATTATAGTACTACACACAAAGACAGCAAAGGACGGAAATGGCAACTTTTCATTTATCATTTAATACACTCGCAGACGTTAATGGAGAAACTCCCTTAGCGCTAGATGTGCTTGTAAATGGGTTAATCGTTGCTACTGTTTCGCCTCTTGATGGCGAAGGAAATTTTGAGCTTTTATTAGATTACACAGGTGTTGCCCCTGCTAGTATCGCTTTTAGTTTTTCAGAAGGTAATCTCGGGGATAGCATTGAATTTACAAATGTTGAAGTCAACGCTATAGAGCAAGATATTATTGATGATTTAAGCCTTACCTCACTTTCTTTAGGTCAAACATCTTTGTTGGCTGTAAATGCAAGTAATTATGACACAACGCCACCGACACTTGGAGAAGCAACCGTTACAGGAACTGAATCGGATGATGACAATGTCAATGGCGGTAACGAGGCTGACACAATTGATGGTCTTGGCGGTGATGACCGTATCAGAGGGCGTGGAGATGACGATGCAATTAATGGCGGCGATGGAAATGATTATATTTTTGGTGAAGATGGTAACGATGTAATATTAGGAGGTGCTGGTAATGATGTTTTATTTGGGAATGCTGACGATGACAGCCTTTATGGCGAAGAAGGCAATGACAACTTACTCGGTGGTGACGGTAACGACGTCTTAAATGGCGGTACAGGCAATGACGGCCTTTTGGGCGGTAATGGCGATGATGTTTTATTCGGAGAAGATGGTGGTGATTGGCTCATAGGTGGTAATGGCGATGATCTTCTTTTTGGTGATGCTGGCGATGATTTCTTACTTGGTGATGCTGGCAATGACGGTTTAGCGGGTGGCGACGGCAATGATCAAATTCTTGGCGGTGCTGGTGATGACCTCATTTCTGGTGGCGCTGGCGATGACATGATTGGCGGCGGTGCTGGCAATGATATTATTAGTGGTGGTGAAGGTGAAGATATCATTTTAGGCGGCGATGACAATGATGAAATCTCTGGTGGCGCTGATGATGATATTATTTATGGTGAGGGAGGGAGTGACCTCTTATCAGGTGACAGTGGTAATGACTTTATTTTTGGTGGAGCTGGCGCAGACACGCTTAATGGTGGCACTGGCAATGATGTGATCCGCGGCCATGGTTTAGATTTTAATGACATTTCAGCTCTTCTAAGAGATAACCCTGACATTGTTTATTCTGAAGAAACAGGGAGTTTCTATCAATATATAAACACTGGCTCTGTAATTAATCATACAAGCGCTGAATCAGCTGCAACCGCCTCTACATTAAATGGATTGAATGGGCATTTAGCTGTTATTACAACAGCCGCCGAACAAACTTTTATTGAAGATATTTGGGATAATGCAAATGCATGGATCGCTGGTACAGATAGCGGAACCGAAGGTGTTTGGGTTTGGGATGTTGGCGCAGAAGCTGGTATTCAATTCAGCAATAGTGGTGGTACATCTGTTAATAATATGTTTGTAAGCTGGGAACCCTCTCAACCAAATGATAGTGATGGTTCACAAGATTATGCCTATATGCTTGATAATGGCAGCACTGGTTGGGCTGATGCGCCTGCAACACCGCCTGGTAATTTCGTTGATATCACAGGTTATTTCATCGAATGGGAAGCCGGCCTTATGGGTACAGATAATGCATCAGATATAATTGATGGTGATGCAGGTGATGACTTAATCTATGCTTATGGTGGCGATGACTATATTATCGCAGGTGCTGATAATGATATTGTCTTTGCTGGAGACGGTGATGATTTCATCTCAGGAGATACTGGCAACGATGTCATATATGGTGGTAACGGTGTTGATACAGCTTCTTATGAATCAGCTGGTTCTGGTGTCACAATTGATCTTAATACAACAGCGAGCCAAAACACAGGCGGTGCTGGTAATGATGCATTAACAAGTATTGAAAACCTTATTGGCTCAAACTTCAATGACTCCTTAACAGGCGATGAAAATGCAAACGCGCTTTCTGGATTAGATGGGAATGATACGCTTATTGGTGGTACAGCAACGCATATGTCTGTAACATCAAGCACACTCGTTTCATTTGGTGGAGGCCAAGATAATGGTGGCCAGATCAAATATCTAGATGATGGGGTTGGTGTTGAATTAGATGGTAATATGTGGAAACAAATTATGTTGGATTACACAGTCACCAGTGACACGGTTATTGAATTTGATTTCAAAAGCTCAAATGAAGCCGAAATATCAGCCATCGGATTTGATATAGATAATGGGATTAGTAGTAATTATGCCTTCAAGGTTTACGGCGACCAAAATTGGGGTATTAATGATTTTGATAATTATGATGGCTCAGGCGATTGGGTTCATTATGAGATTAATGTTGGCGCTTACTACACAGGTTCATTCTCTCGTCTTTTCATTGCTAATGATGATGATGGAAATGGAAATGATGGTGATGGTTCATGGAAAAATATTGTCATCCACGAAGGAGGCGCTGATAACACTTTAAATGGTGGTGAAGGTGTTGATGTTTTATACGGTGATGGCGGTCTTGATACATTCGTATTTGATAACATCAATGATATTGATATTATTCATTCATTCAACGAACAAGACGGTGATATCCTTGATATTTCAGATATTTTGGAAGGATATATTGATGGCGTTTCGGATATTGATGATTTCGTTAATTTCTCTAAATCTGGCGACCATTCAATTCTATCAGTCAATGTTGACGGGGCTGGTGGCGGATTCACGCAAATCGCAGAATTGCGCGGTGCATCTGACCTAGATGAAACATCACTCCTCGCAAATGGTAATATCGTTGTTTTTTAAGCCAATTTTCTTTGCTGTTTAAGCTTAGTCAATCGCGCAATCTCAGCCTTAGCCTTTTCATCTGTTTCAAAATAAAATGACATTCCCTCAGGATAGGGGTCTTTCTTTTCTGTCGTACCTCTCACAAAACAAGCGCGTACACATCTTCAACAAATTTTTTTACTTCCTCAACAGGAATTGTAAAACTTCGAATCTTTCCACAGCCATCGATATAAGCTTCCACACAAACCGTTGTATCATTATCATGTATTTTAGAGACGACAACTGCTTCAACATGTTCGGGTGATATGATGGCTTGGCCTGTTTTTTCGCCGTTATATTCATAAAGAGGCAAAGACGTAAGTGCTTTTCCAGATTGTGCTAATATGTCTTGAATATAATCTAGATCATGAATCCACTCGCTTCGATTAATCCTAATAGCCTCTTCATCTTGTAAAGTGTAAAACATAGATAAGCCTTGATCTAATTCCAAAACAGCCACAATATCTTGCCTATCAATATAGATCATTGAGCCATTTTTATTTTCAATTGAAAATAAAAAAACCCATCCTTCTATATTACTTAACTATAGAAGGGGTTGATACCACAGATCCATTTTTTGGTTGAGCGCGCTGGCTAACATGAACACCTTTATTAAAGTCTTGCGCCAAGCCAGAATCAAGTTGAGCACGGTGTTGTTGGTAGGCATCTGTCAAAGAAGATCCACTTGCGACTTCTTGCAGTAGGTTTGGATTCTTAATGAGGTATGTTAGAGCGGCTGTCCCATACAAATCATCTGCCATATCATAAATAGGGTTTGGTGCTAGGCCTGTACTATGTTTTTCTACAATTCTATAAGATAAGATACGCGCTGCTTTATAATCGGCATGATTGCCCGTTTCTTTAAAACTCAATAAACTAGACGCCATGATTTGTTCTAATCCCATATCTGGAACAGGGTCTAGGACAGTCACACTTTGATCTCCATTGATATAATCATAGGCTTGTACAACACGCTGAGCGACAGGGAGTATATCTTGTCTTTCTCTAAGTAAGTCAATCGTCCCCGCAATTACTTCATCTTGGCTAAGGCCTGGCGAGATAGAAGCTTCTATATAGGCACTTATAACAGAGTTTTGGATATGTTGATCAATCATTTTCTCTTCTGTTAGCTCATAGGCTTCCATCATTTCATTCGTCTTATCATAAGCCGCACGCCAATTTGACAACTGATAACTCAATGCGCCACTATTTCCTTCAAATAAAGGGATTGCTTGCCTTAATAATAGACCAGCATCATATGCGATATTAAGAGTATGATGCGCCATTAGAGGACGATTAAAATCACTCTCCGCTATCTTATCAGTTAGAACAGAAACAGGAGCATTATTCATCCCCATTAAAACCACAGAACCCAAAGTTGCATGATGTTCATGATTGGCACGTGCCATCATAATACCTGCATGAGCGCCACTATCCATAAAGCCAACGCCAACGCTCTCATTATGTGCTGCTGTTTCCATGTCAGGAAGGGAGGATCCTTCTAAATCTTCCAAACAATGGAAAATCTCGTGAATATAGCGAACAGCATGCTCTTGAATTTCATCCGCTGTAAAGGCGTTTACACTTTCGAAATCATATGCGCCGTCCTCAACCTTAAAACGGGGCCAAGCAGAGGCCACACATACGGTTCCTAGACTAGGCGTTGAAAATGTTTCCGCACTTCCTGCTATTGTCCTATCTTGCTGGACTTCTAATTTACCTTGTAAGAAATGATCAAATTGATTGCCTCCAATATCAAGGCGTTTTTCTATGTCTTGGATTTGTGTTTCTAGGTCACCTAAAGGATTAAAGACCGCAATTCTATCTTTATATTCTGGGTAATCTTGGTGAAAGGAACTTTCTATGTCTGCGACCATTTGTGAATAGCCTTCAACACCTTCATAAGAAGATATTTGCTGAGGATCGTCTTGAGCAAAAGCACCTGCGGAGAACGTATTTACAGCTAAAAAAGCAAGCCCCATAAGACTATTTCGTCTTATAGACTTTGCTTCTTTAGAACGCGGTAATTCAAGACGAAAACCACCTGATAAATGCGCCCCTATCTTCTCATATAACGTTAATTTATGATCTGACTTATTTTCCATCTCATTCCTATATATTGTGCCATTTTCGCACATAGAGATTGATAATATGTTAATAAAAACAGTGATTAAAACCAATAATGTTGCTATCTCATCTCAACTATGAGAATCTTTAAAAAAGAGGAGATTTTTTTGATCATGGATAATACACCTGCCCCACATTCAGTTTTAAAGAAACTCTATGTCATGATTGCTTTATGCTTACTTGCTTTTGATGCTTATATTCTTCATAAACAAGTCATTAAGATTCAAGAAGGGCTTGGAATTCCAACGCATTATAAAATTATAACACTTGAGCATAACCCAACAGAATTTTGGATTATTGTCCTGATTATTGGTGTTCTCGGAGCAACTTTACTCAGCCGTGGCATGAAAATCGAACGCCCAAATGGGTATTAATTGCCCAGTTAATAGGCATATTTTGCCCAATAACCCCCTTTTAATGGGTAATATTTGCCTAGTTTTTGAATTTATTAACAATTAGTTAATACCATAATCCTTATTTTCCGTCATTTTTTACCTAGGTCAATTTTTTGGCATGCTTTCTGCTTAATATATCCTCAACAGAGCAAAGAGGTTGTTTTCCCCTCCTCGACACATGACTCAAGTGATTACACTTTACAACTCAAAATAATCTCTTTGTTTCTGTTTCCAGGTCAATAGGTTTAAGGAAGCCAATTAAGATTTGGGACACACCCCAGAAAGGAAAAAAAGAAGCGACACACTTCTATGACACATAATCTTAGGTATCGGAACGCTCGCGTTTACACTCCTTCCTCGACACTTATGACACAACTACACCCCAATAAGGAGAGAGCGCAGTTTTTTTCAAAAACAGTTCTATGTTATAAAGTTCCAGACCTAAGACTTGATACCCCCGATTTTGATGGAAGAAGCCATTAATCGGGGGTTTTTTTCAAGTATTCTCTTTAGGTATTATCCAACCATTTTTAAAACCATTTGCTTAGACGCAAATGTATTAATAGAGCGTAATTTCTCTTTAAATGCTTGAACAGGGTTGCCTTCCATAAAAGCCGCATGGCGCGACAAACGAACCTGTATCATTGGACGGTGAAAAAGAGGTTTATTTTCACGTGTTACAACATCTAATACTTGTAAACGGTCTCTCAATAAGTCTGTAATTTTAAAACTCGGTGAGAGCATGTCACGTGATGTTGATACAAACACAGCTTGTACTAAGCCATTTCGTTGTGCCTCAGTTAAGCCTGTTACGAAATCGATACGGTCTTGTGAAGACAAGAAAACACCCGCTTCTATTTCAAAATCATCAAGCTCTTCAGGTGCCACAAAGATTGGTTTATCAAACATATCAAAACCTACAAAAACATTCCCTTCATTATCTAAAATGAAGCTTTGTCTTTCAATTGTTACATCCGTAAATAAATCTCTTGGGGAGGTTGGCATTTCTGTAACCTTAGGTTCAATAGCCATGAGAATGTTAAATTCGTCGTTAATTCTGTTTTCTTCAATAAGCATGTCAAAAAAATCCTTTCACTTTGAAAAAGTCAAAATATTAATTTGTCATCCCTGTGGTTGTTCATTGTGTTTTTTTATTCTTGATGCTGTATATACGCTCTTTTTATAAAAGAACAAGAGGCAAATACATCTTTCTGATAGAAAGCATGAAAACATAAAAAAATAACCTGATATAGAAATAAAATTACAATTACAACACCTATGGAAAAATTATTCTTTCCCATAGCGCAATAAAAACATAATTATAATATATATGTTAAGTTTTTAAAGAACGTGCAACGGCTGCTTTAATTTTAGCGGGTCCATCCTTTGGCAATTTGCACTTCTCTCCCGCTTTTGAAGCGAAATCCATAAGAAGACTTACTTTTACTAACTGACCATTTCCTCGGATACGCGCTTCAATTTGGCCAGCATCATTGACTTTTACGCGAGCAAAAAAGCCTGAATCTTGAATACGAATAGAAAAAGCACGCTCTTTTGAAGTATGCGGCTCTCCAAAAACATACATATAATGTTCATCATTCACGACAGGTTCTTTACCTGTTAATTCAATAACACAGGCATTAAATTCATCTATGAAGCTATTAGAACAGCAAATAACTTGCTTAAAATCATCCAAAGAAGCTTTAATCATTTTCTTACCTAACTCTTTTATAATTTTGATTTCAAAAACTTTACCACTCTTATTAAATTATGTCAATAGAAGAATTTGTTGACATAAACGTGTAGCTTTCTTACGATCTATTTATTATGGGAGGCACCAATAAGAAAAAATTAAAATGTGCCCTAGCAATAGTTTTAGCCTTTAACTTGAGTGCGTGTCATACGCCCTCGAAACATTTGGGCGGCTATATGCATAGTGTCACAACTTTTATCAAATCCCCGCTTAAAAAGCGTGGGCTTGCTACACGTGAAGCTCAGCTATTAAATAGATTATTTGGATATAAAATTAATACAGACAAAGTTGAGGTTTGGCTCTATGAAAGCCCCCATGAAACACTGATTGCAGACAGCTCCAAAAACATCATCCGTATTTTTGGTACAGAGAATTATTCCGATAATTACAGCGTAGAAGATAATCCAGATTTATATGGTGCTTTTATTTACAATGCGACTCTTGTTGCACAATATCAAAGCGATATTCAATGGCGTTTTAATAAGCGAATAACAAGCACAAGCTACACACTTGACCCAGATAAAAATATCAGCTTTTTTGAGTTCCATAAATTTGGTCGCTATCAACAAGCTGCAATCATGGAAGATTATGCGCGCCGCTTCACACACAAATCACATCAAATGAATCATATCAGAGAGCAAACAAACCCAGATAATTGCGATGCTCAACATATCCTGTCTTACACAGTTGAACAAAACTTCCCTCACGCAACGGCATTAAGACATCTTCTTTCTCCTGTTGCCTCACGTGATCTAACAGATAATGAAAAACTCTTTCTACGTACTTTTTTTCAAGGAGAAATTGTTAATTGGGAAACTGTTTCTCTAACACAGCAACCTATGTATTGTTATGATCGTACAGCCTCAACACCAAGTGCTGCAAATATTACATTTTGGGGCACAACAAATCACTCAGATGACTATACAACCGAAAAATTAAACCCTGTACTCTATCGCCTCTTTTTCCATGAGGCCGTGCACATCTGGCAAGCACAAAACAATTATAAATTCACCAATTGGAAACATGTAAATCCCGCAGGTAAATACCTTTATGAGCTTGATTTAGATAAATGGTCTTTTGATGATTATGAGGTTGAACAACAAGGACGTATTATTGAAGATTATGTCGGCATATATCTTCATCCTGCGCAAGAAGCTGGTACAGCCCGATTATCAAATCAAGAAAAACAACAATTACAAACACTCGTCGAAGATCGCTTTCCTGGTGCAAAAACAATGCGTTTAAAAATGCATACCCCCCGCCAACAAACCACACTTCATCCGAGTAAAAGAAAAACTCTTAGTTAGATTACAAAAAAGAGCCATTAATTACCCTAGAGGATAAGGCTTTCTCTTGTTTTTTTTTCAATTCATTGCTACAACAAAATCTGTTTAATTGATATTGTGCAGAAAGAAAAACTGATGACCCAAAATAGCGATACACTTAAAGATACAATTGCTCTGCCTAAGACAGACTTCCCAATGCGTGCTGGCCTCCCTCAAAAAGAGCCTGGCATTATTGATACTTGGTGGGAAAAAGGGACAAAAGGCGATCTATATGCACAAGCAATGGATGCGTTAAAAGATAAAGAAACCTTCCTCCTTCATTGGGGGCCTCCCTTTGCGAATGGTCATATGCATATGGGACACGCTCTAACTTATATTTTAAAAGATGTTATTATTCGCTCTCAAATGGGACTCGGTAAACGTGCACCATCTGTTACAGGATGGGACTGCCATGGACTTCCTATTGAATGGAAAGTCGAGGAAGAATACCGCAAACAAGGAAAAAACAAAGATGAAGTCAGTGTTTTAGAATTCCGTGAAGAATGTCGCCAATATGCCTCTAAATGGAAAAAAATCCAAGCTGAGGAAATGAAACGTTTTGGTATTTTCGCAGACTGGGACAACCCTTACCTGACAATGGACAATGAAAGCGAAGCTGCTATCGCCTCTGAAGTTTTGAAATTTGTTAAAAAAGATCTGATTTACTCAGCCCTACGCCCCGTAACATGGTCAGTTGTTGAAAAAACAGCGCTCGCTGAGGCTGAGATTGAATATAAAGAACATAAATCAACAACCATTTATGTGGCCTTCCCTGTCGTGGAAGCAAGCCATGATTTAGTAAAAGATGCCCATTTAGTCATCTGGACAACAACACCTTGGACAATTCCCGCCAACCGTTTAATCGGTGCGCATGAAAATTTAGAATATAGCGTTTTTGAAATCAATTCATTGGTTGAAGATGCAAAACTTGAAATGCCTCTAGGTAAAAAAGTTGTGATCGCATCAGCCCTTGCAGATACCTTTAAAACACATATTGGTGTTGAAGACTGGACGCTCCTTGGCACATTAAAAGGGGCTGAACTTATTGGCACACGTACTGATCACCCTTTTGCAAAAGAACATGATTATTATACAAGAGGCTCACGCGTTGTTCACGGTGATTTTGTTACAGCCGAGGCAGGAACTGGGCTTGTTCATATCGCCCCGAGCCATGGTAAAGATGACTTTTTCCTTGGTCGTGATAATGGTGTTGAGGCTGAGAACACAGTGCTTGATGATGGGACATATCACCCAGAAGTTGGCTTATTCGCTGGCCTTGATGTTTATAATGATAAAGGAAAAGAAGGCGCGGCTAATGGCGCTGTTATCAAAAAACTATTTGAAACAGGCTATTTGATGGGAAAAAGCTCTATGCGCCATGAATATCCGCATAGTTGGCGTTCAAAATCACCTCTTATTTTCCGCGCAACAGCGCAGTGGTATGTTGATTTAGACAATTCTGGTCTACGTCAAAAAGCATTAAAATCAATTGATGATACTGAATGGTTCCCTGCAAGTTCGAAAAACCGTATCCAAGCGATGGTCGAAGGTCGACCAGATTGGTGTATTTCCCGCCAACGTGTCTGGGGTGTGCCGATTGCGATCTTTACACACAAGATCAGTGGCGAGATTTTAAATGATGAAACAGTTCATAACCGCATCATAGACATCTTTGAAAAAGAAGGTGCCGATGCTTGGTATGGTCGCGATCCTCAAGATTTCCTAGGGGATAAATACAAGGCTGAAGACTATACACAAGTCCGTGATGTAATTGATGTTTGGTTTGAATCTGGCTCAACCCATGCTTTTGTGTGTGAAAAACGCAAGGACTTAAAATGGCCTGCTGATCTTTATCTCGAAGGCTCAGATCAACATCGTGGTTGGTTTCAATCATCCTTATTAGAGAGTTGTGGTACACGTGACCGCGCCCCTTATAACCAAGTTCTAACCCATGGATTTATCTTGGATAGTAAGGGATATAAAATGTCAAAATCTCTTGGTAATGTGATGGATCCATTAAAAATCTGTGATCAATATGGCGCTGACATTATGCGTTTATGGGCGGTTAATGCTGATTTCAGTGAAGATGTACGTATTGGAAATGAAGTCTTAAAACACCAAGCGGATCTTTATCGTCGCCTCCGTAACTGTCTCCGCTTCCTTCTTGGGAACATGGAGGGCTTAACACGCGATGAGCTTGTTGATATCAACAGCCCTGAGATGCCTGAACTGGAGCGCTTTGTCCTCCACCGCTTAAAAGAGATGGATGAATTGGTACGTTCACATTACAAAACATATGATTTGAACAAGCTATTCTCGACTCTACAAAACTTTTGTACGCTTGAACTCTCTGCGCTTTATTTTGATATTCGCAAAGACACGCTTTACTGTGATGCAAAAAATAGTTTCGAGCGCCGTGCAACTCGCACAGTACTAGCAACTATTTTTGAATGTCTCCTTACATGGCTTGCCCCTGTTCTTGTCTTTACAACAGAGGAAGCATGGGCGCTTCGTCCAACAGATCTATATGATAATGATGAGGGGAGTGTTCATCTACGCCAATTCCCTGAGCTTCCAGCAACATGGGAAAATAATGACTTGGCCAAAAAATGGGAACGTATTGCAGATATTCGCGCTGTTGTCCTTGGTGCTCTTGAAATTGAACGCGCTGATAAGAAAATTGGCTCATCTCTTCAAGCATCACCAACAATTTACGTCACAGATGCTGAAGATGCAGCCCTTTTAAATTCTGTCAATGTTGCCGATATTTGTATCACATCAACAGCAACCGTTGAACAAGGCGCCTTGCCTACAGACGCGTTTACCTTAGAAGACGTTCCAGGTATTGGTGTTGTCGCAGGTCTTGCAACAGGTGAGAAATGTGAGCGTTGCTGGAAAGTCTTAGAAGAGGTTAGCGAAGGGGATGTTTGTCACCGTTGTAGCGAAGCTGTTTCTTCTTTGAATAAGGCGGCTGCATAAAAATGATTGAAAAAAGCGCCCTTATCCGTGCTCTGCGGTTAAAATGCCCCAATTGTGGCGAAGGGGCGCTTCTCCATCATTTCATCAAAACGGTTGATCACTGTGATCATTGCTCAGAAAAATTAGGTCATATCCGCGCCGATGATGGGCCTGCGTGGCTCACGATCTTAATTGTCGGGCATATCGTTGTCCCTTTTATTGTGATGATGGTTGAGAATCAATGGCTCAGCTATGGCGGACAAGTTATCTCCGCAATCGCTCTAGCTCTCATAACCACCGCCCTGATCTTTCCCTTTAGTAAATCAATCTTCATTTCCATCCTTTGGAAACAAAAATAATTTTTATAAGAAAGCGAGATGATAACAATGCGTATCTATGTATTATTAGCCCTTTTTATAGCCTTTGCCCCCTATCACGCTCTGGCCTCAACAACCAGCTCTATTAGCTCGCCTGTTGTAACTGAGGGTGAAACATCGTTTGGCGCGCGTATTGGTTATAGTACAGCTGATAATGCCTCAAGTGATGATGAACGCTTACGTAGCCGCCTTCATATTGATCATGGCTTTACAGACTTTTACGCGACACGTCTTGTCATTGCTCAAGATGACCGCAAAGGGGATAGCTTTGAGCATGCCTCACTTACCCTTGAAAACCGTTTTCATTTCCTTAAAAAAGCCACACATGGCTTCGATTTTGGGTTAAAAGCAAATTACAGCTATAAAGATGGTGACAAAAAAGCTGATGATATTTCATTACAGTTTTATGAACGCATTCCTTATAAGAGGTGGGAAATTCGCTTAGGTCAGCTCTTTGATCATGAAATTGGCGAAGACTCTGAGCCAGGGATTACCGCACAATGGCGTATGCAGGCCATATATCCTGTTACAGAAACATTTAAAGCAGGGATTGAAGGCTTTCACAATTTTGGTAATTTAAGAGCACTCTCAGGCTATAATGACCAATCACATACAATAGGTCCTGTTTTTAAAGGTAAATTAACGGAAAACCTTGGTTATGAAACAGGATATCGCGTTGGTATTTCCAAATCAGCACCAGATCATTCTTTAAAATTCTTTGTGACACAAAAGTTTTAAAACATACGGAATCCTTGATCTAGGTCAACCCTCCATTCTTTGATATCCCTTATACTATAAGGGTAAGATGCGCTGAATATATCTCCGTATCTTACGATAACTATGTTATGGGCTAAAAAGCTTGTTTATTTAGTTTCACCATAATCAAGTTCTTTTTGAATTTGTATGGGCGGTATGACGCTAGATGATAGTAAGATCGTGAAGGTTGGTAAGATCTCGTTCACTAATTAATAAGCTTAATTTGAACAGGGAGTTTATTATGGTGGAGATGAGCGGGATCGAACCGCCGACCTCTTGCATGCCATGCAAGCGCTCTCCCAGCTGAGCTACATCCCCATAAACAGTGTTAACAAGGATAATTTTTCTGGTGTTTTTTACAAGCAAAAAATAATCAGATCTATAAATAAGGATAAACTCATGGGTATGATTGATTTTAAAGCGATTGATATTTTAAAACAGGATCTTGGTGAAGATATCTTGAAACAAGCATTATCACTTGTTCAAAAAGAGCTAGAAGAAGCCGATAAGATCTTTCATGAATGTCTTGAAAAACAAGATTATAAAACATTTAGCCGTAAAGCGCATTCCTTAAAAGGAAGCAGTATGAGCTTTGGGTTTTCAGATTTAAGAAATGTTCTCTTAGATCTAGAACAGGCCACACTCAATGATGACAATAATATCTGTCTCGACTCTATAAAAGACAAGTTAAATTTATTTAAAAATGAGCGTGATTACGTCCTAGCAGAAATTAATAAAATTTAAGCGTTATAAATCTTTTTTATTTGCTTCTAATTGCTCCCAACTCACTTTTTTACGATAAATTGTAGAGGGACTAATTTCCAATAAAGCCGCAGCCTTTGGAATATTACCTTCACATAAATTGATGGCATTCTCAATTGTTTCTTTTTCAACAACCCATAATGGTTTCACTTTTTTCTCGGACATAAAACCTCCCATTTCTGTCTCGTTATCTCCGAATGTCTGATTGTCTGATAGAATATGAATATCTTCTTCGTCATAAATATGTGGCTGATGATGTTTCACATCTTTCATCTGAGCTGGCAACATATCGTATGTGATCATATCCTTATCGTGTAAAACGACAATGTTCCGTATCATGTTTTGCAACTCTCTAATATTCCCAGGCCAATCATAGGCAAGCATGATTTGTTCTGCCTGCTCATCAAAAGCTTTAAATGCTTTCCCCTCTTCTTCGACAACTGTATGAAGAATGGAGTAAGCAATTTCGAGAATATCACCACCTCTCTCTCTTAATGAAGGTAGTTCGATTGGGATCACATGCAAGCGATAATATAAATCTTCTCTAAAATTTCCTGCTTTAACCTCTGCCATTGGATCTTTGTTTGTAGCGCAAACAATACGAATATCAGTGGTTTCTAGCTTATTTGATCCAACAGGCTGATATTGGCCAGTTTGAATAAACCTTAATAATTTTGTCTGAAGAGAGAGATCCATTTCACAAATCTCATCTAAAAATAATGTACCACCATCTGCCATCTTAGCTGCTCCTGCACGATCAGATATAGCGCCCGTAAAAGAGCCTTTAATATGGCCAAAAATCTCACTTTCAATTAAATCTTTTGGGATAGCCCCACAATTTAACGGTACAAAAGCACCTTTCGCACGCGGGCTTTGTTTATGAATTGCATTCGCCGTTACTTCTTTCCCTGTCCCAGACTCTCCTGTGATAAAGATGGTTGCTTTACTTGGTGCGGCATTCTCAATAATTTGATACACAGTTTGCATTTGCGGTGAAGACCCAACAAAACCATGAAATTCTTTACGGCGCACTTGTTTAAATTGTTTAACAATTTTGTGAAGATGATTTGTTTCGATGACATTATTAAGGGTAATTAATAACCGATCACCATTAAAAGGTTTTATAAGGAAATCGCGCGCGCCTAACTGCATCGCCTCCACCGCATTATTAACAGATCCGTGAGCTGTCATCATAACAATGGGAAGAACATTATCTAAACGTCGCATAACCTCCATCCCATCCATATCAGGGAGCTTTAGATCTAATAAAACAGCTTCAAAATCGTTCTGATTTACAGCATCTAAAGCCTCTTGACCTGTTTCAGCCAAAATAACGGTAAAACCACCTTTTTCAAGATAGCCTTGGTACACACGTGATAGAGATGGTGTATCTTCTACTAAAAGAATTGATCTATTTGTATGCAGATCCATAACGATAGTATGACCTTTTTCCTTACGACAAACAATTACAGGACAATAATTTTTATTATCATCTTTCCAAATTGTAAGACCACTTTGTTAAGAAACCTCTAAAGCGCTTGATAAATTCCAAAATCATAAAAAAAGCCCCCATACGCTAATATGAGGGCTTTTAATTTATCTAAAATAAGATGGTTATTCTCTTTGGCCTAAAATCATCATCAGATTTTGGAACAAAAGAACAAAATTTAAATATAGGTTCAAAGCCCCCATAACCGCGTATTTCGCGTTATTTTCTTCACCATTTGCAAGCATATATGTTTCTTTAATGCGTTGCGTATCATAGGCTGTCATACCTGTAAAAATGAACACCCCTAAAATAGACACAACCCAATGGATCATAGATGAGCCAATAAAGATATTAACAACACTCGCGATAATAATACCGATCAAGCCCATAAATAAGAATGAGCCAAAGCCTGATAAGTCTTTCTTGGTTGCATAGCCCCATAAGCTTGTCGCTAAGAACATACCAGATGTAATAAAGAACACGCGCACAATACTCGCGCCTGTAAACATCTCAAATAAAGACGCCATAGACAAACCAAAAAGGGATGCGAACAGATAAAAGCGTGTTTTAAGCTGAGCTGATGTTTTTGTCATCATCGCACGTGGTCCAAAACCGAACCAAATAAACGCCAATGGTGCAAATGCTACAACCCAAAATAAAGGTGTGCCAAAAATCATATTATAAAGCGCTGGGATTGAAACAACGGCTAAAGATGTTAAGGCTGTTACAACAAGCCCCATCCCCATTGTGTTATATACTTTCATCATATAAGAGCGCAAACCCTCATCAATATCAGCACGTGCGCCAGAAATAACTGGGTCTACTGTTTGCTGATTTCTTTCATTCCAATTCATGTATCTCTCCTTTTTGAGTTAAATAGCGGAAATCCTTAATCTCTTCCCTATTAATATAATAGCTACTACGTCGGTTTCAATCGAAATCGTACAGAAAAGATACGATTCATGTTTGCGTCCATCAAAAGACATGCTATAGCTAATATATGTCAATAAGAACAGGGTTTAATAAAGTCGCCAAATTGACGGGCGCAGCACTCAGATCAATGCTATGGTTTCCTAAAAACCGTTGGCAGTTTTCTTTTATGCTAGCTGTTTCTATTCTGGGTCAACCTCTTTTAAAATATACTTTTCCAACCGCAGAAGACTATGTTGCAAGCCGTGGCTATGCCCCAGAAATTGCCACACAACTAACTGGAGGAACAGAAACGCGTGTCTTTGAACAAGGGGCACACCGCGCGCTCTATAACTTTGTTGATATCGCGAATGTCCCTTTTAGGCTTTTTTTTGAAACTGTTGATCTTGTGGATGATGCCCTGTTTCCAGATAATGGGAGAAATTTTAATCCTGCTATTTTTTATCCAAAAAACAAATCTTCTTATATGACACCTACTCATTTACTATCAAATACCTGTAAGGTGCATATCAAAGAGAGAGATCATATTACATTACGGAATGATTTTAACCCCGAACGCGTTAAAGATTTTGTTGTTTTTCACGAACTTAAACATTGCTCTCAAGAGCCTTCAGAAACACTTATAGAAGACATCATGAAAGAAAGTGAGGCTGATCTCGCGGCGGCAAACCTATTAATCCCCCTTGGTCAAGAAGACCTCGTTAAAAGCATTCTCTTTTACCGCGCAATTACAAATCTCCAGCATGATGACACTCATGAAACATCTCTCTATCTATATATGCACCTCTACACAGATATAGAACCAACACCAGAAATTATATCACGAGCGAAACATGATCTTGTTCAATATTTAAATAGAGATGATTCCGAATACTATCTTTATAACAACATATCCCTTTATGGCTTTTACCGCATATCTATCGCAATGTTCATATTAGATGCAATAGAGAACAAGGAAACGCCTTTTTTGCCATCTCCAGAAATGATTAATCGCGTTTATGAAAGTCAAAAAAAGCGACAACCCGCCCCAAAACCGCCATTTAACAACAGTTAAATATTGGCCTATTCCTATCATTAAATATCTATATTTCAAATTTTATGGGAAATTTACTCTTTGTTAAATTATCTCGAGCATAATGTGATTTATGCAAACAAGACGAAAGCAAAATTTTAGGACATTTTTCGTCGCAGAGGGATAAAAAAGAGTAAATGAAAGGGTCACTATAATGGCACAGCATAAAGAACACTTAAAAGATCTTGTACCAGAAGATTGCGTCGCAATTAATGAGATTATAGATTATGCACAGGAATTAGCCGAACGCGAGAAAAAAGAAGGCTGGGAAAAATTCCAAGATGCAAACCGTTGTCGTACACCTTTATCACGTCAATTATCATCAATTATTACCGGTCGCCTAGAAAAGGGCTGTAGCTGGTATGATTTTGCCCCAGACTCAGCATGGGTTTCAGAAGGCAAGATTGATGATGTATCACTTAGAATTTTTAGAGCTGCTGAGCTATACTCACGCTCTATCAATCCGGGAAAAGGGATGCACTACCATGATGCTTTTGCATGTTTGGTAACAGCCTGTACAACAGACCCGCAGATTCATGAAAAAGTCGAAATCGTAAGACGCAAAGCGCTGGAAACAGGCTTGCTTGACGCAAACCGTCAAGGATTTCATGAATATTCAATACAAACAATGGATGAACTCAAGAAAACAGTGGAGGCATAAAAATGAAACTAGATGCATCATTATCAGTAGAAGATCTACGAGAAAAAACAAATAAAATAACAGCGAATATTGGTAAAGGTGAGCTCTCAGCTTCATTTGGTGGTCCAAGATCAAATCGCCATACATCACCGAATGAGCCAAAACCGAAACAAGCGAATTTTCAATAAACTACAAACTTTCACCTTTTAATAATTTTGGGGCTTTTGGGCTTTTGATGCCTGAAAGCCCCATTGCTTGTCGCATGAAAAAGCGTTTCGCAAAAGGCGTACGTTCCACAAGTCCCAACCCAATTTGACGCGCCCAACGGATCGGCGTGATGTTATTCGAGAATAACTTATTTAAGCCGTCTGTCGCCACCATCATGGTTTTATTATCAACTTTGCGACGACGCTCATAATTCATCAATAATCTGTCTGAGCCTATATCCAAACCTAAACGATGACCTTCAACAATGAGTTCTGCTAATAAAGCAACATCCCGCATTCCTAAATTAAGACCTTGTCCCGCAATTGGATGCATACGGTGAGCCGCCTCACCTGTTAAAGCAACACGTGGCCCAATATAAGATTTTGCATGTTGTAATGTGAGAGGGTAAGAGAATAGATCACCCTCTATTTCAACATGACCTAACTGATCTCCAAAATGAGCTTGGAGTTCTTTATTAAAATCTTCTTTTGATAAATTCATATAATAAGAGGCTTGGTCTTCACCTGTATCATTATTATGAACCGTCCAAACCAGACCTGATCGTTTTTGCCCGCCTTTTTCATCATACATCGGCAATATTGCAAAAGGTCCATCAGGTAAGAAATGCTCCACTGCAATAAATTCATGATCGAGTTCATGTTTGACACAACAAACAAGAGCTGATTGACCATAGCCCCAACCTTTTGTTTCAATACCACACCATTCACGAAGAGATGAGTCTTTGCCATCCGCACCAATAAAGAGAGAGGCTTTGACCTTGCCTTTTTTCTCCAATGTTAAAATATCGCCATCCAGAGAGGTCGCGGTATCAGGTGCTAAGAAATCAATATTTTTCTGCTTTAAGATATATTGAACAAAGCGATAACGCATCAAACGATTTTCAACAATCCAGCCAAAAGCCTCATTGCCGACTTCTCTATGGTCGAAATGTAAAAATAAAGGAGAATGACCATCAGCCACCCGTATTTCATCAATCGGACAAGCGTCTTTCTCGAGTAATGACCAAAGGCCTGCCGCTTCTAAAACACGGCGTGTACCAAGTGAAAGCGCTGTTGTACGGCCATCAAATTCTTGCTCCACCATTTTCTTAGGGTCAAAGCGTTCCACGAGAGCAATCTTGAGGCCATAACGTCCCAACACACCAGCAAGACTAAGCCCCATCAATCCACTTCCAACAATCACGACATCATACTGTTTCATATCTCATAATCTCCTTCTCTCCAAAATACGCTCGAGCCAAAGGAACTGCAAGCCCTGATTATCAAATATTGACATAGAAAGACCTGTTGACTTTATGAAAAGTAAAACTTATGATACTTAAAATTAAAATATCGTAAAGTGAGGCTTTTAATGGATATAGATCAATGGATTGAGTTATTAGAACTTAGCCCTTCTATCAAAAATTATTTTAACGCTCAATCTATGACTCATAGAGAGTCTTATGATGCCTACACACACTTAGAGGCAACACCTTTATCTGTTTCCAAACGCTATCTCGTTGAATTTAATGCGATCAATATCGCCTATACAGGGCTAGCATTAACAATGGCATCCATTGGAAATCCTATGCTCGGCATGGTATGTGCCGGGTTAATTGCACATAATTGTTTGAGAGGATTTATGGATCTTAGATATGCTGGCTATAATAAAATTAAACATTTATCAGAGCAATTTGAGGAAACTGGACAGCTTCAAAAACTAGATGAAAGTGTTAAGCGAAGTTATTCAAGCTTTCTCCTTAGACAATAAAAAAACGCCGCATCAAAAAGAGCGGCGTTTTTTTTAAATTAAATCTTGATGTTATCCTGTAGTGTCTTGGACAATTGGTTCATCATCAACCATCTCAATCAAACCGTTTGGATAGACGTGGAACTGCGCAGAGAAAAGCGATGTTCCGTAATAAACCATACCGCTACAGTCGAATTTACCATCAGCCGTCATACCGTTAAATGTTGCCTCAGTAACAGAGTCATTAATCAGCTCTTTAACCTCTGGACGAATACTTTCTGGTAATTTTAACGTGCTTGGATCTTCTGCAATTAAGAAAGGTCCTTTATCACCATGAACAAAGAAGCAGAAGAAACGTAAATATTCCAATACGTTTTCCTCGGTAATATAAATTTTAGCTGTGTGGTTCACTTCGTGAATAGGAGTACTCATCCCATTTAAACGGTAAAAATTCCCGCCATATCCCAAAAAGAATAAAGGTCCGAAATTTGGGCCCCAACTTTGATCTTCTACTTTAATAAGCGCTACTTTTTTGTAAAAAGACTGTGGCTGCCAAGCAACTTTTGTTGTTGATGGGTTTGTCGCATATTGACCATCAATCGGTGATACTTTTTCTAAGAATTCGTTTAAATCTTTACCTTGAATGAAATTCCAAGTTCCGTTTTCAAAAGGTGATGTCATTGTGTTGGTTCATCCTCTGTTGGTTGTGGCTTTTCTGTGAGTTCTTCATTTAATGAAAAATCATAATCATATACAAAATCAGAGTCTACAGATTTTAGTTTCTCTTGCAAGGGAAGATCTGCATATTGTGTTAAATGGTCTATTAATGATGTATTTTCCTCACCAAAGTCCCCACTATACCAATCATAAAATGAAGATATCGTTAAAATTCCTTCAGATGAAACTGAAACCGTATAGGGATGATTAATATAATCACGAATGATCGTATCAATATGCGTGTCAAAACGTTCTGGGGTCCAAGCATAGGGCTGAATATAAGGGCTCCCAATATGTGCAGAATGAAGGGTATATAAGATACGTGGATCACGCCAAATAGGGCGTAAGATTAAGTTCTTAATATCACTAAGAGAGACTTGATATCCCTCAATTGTTAAAACTTTTTGTTGCCAAGGGCCTTCTCTAAACAATTCAGGTGACAAATCAATATCTTCAACAGATGCCACAGGGTAATGGTTCAAAACAGATTTAATCACATAAGCATTATATAAATTAATCCAATAAAAGAGCTGTTGCTCGCGGGGATAGATACTAATCGGTAAGGCTTCTAACGTATTTAAGTAGGCCTCTAAAAGCTCTTCATCTTCTTGTGTTACCTCTTTGTAACGAAGCTTATTCACATAGCCTAGCGCGACATATTTTTTTAGAAAATCATCAAAAACAGAATGATCAATCACAGCTTGTTCATTTGCATCATCATGCGCTTCCCAAACACTCCATAATTTTGCTTCTTGATAGGCGTATGTTATCGAGGATGTTACAAGACAAACACAAAAAAGAAAACCAACACCAAATATAAATCTAAATTTCATCACATCTCCATCTTACCCAAATTGATATAAAAACCGAACTATTTTTTTCATAGAATCGGTGAACAATTTACTTTTGAAATAATCACCTGCGGCTTGTTTTACACCCTCACCATAGGTACATGCTGGTGCTATATAACCTGCTAGATCAGCGATTTTCATTTTTTTATTAATAGCGAGCGTGAGGAGTTGCACCGTTTCAGCGGCATGAGAACCAACAACAGCGCCACCTATAATGCGTTTTTTATAAGCTATGATTTTTACCATCCCTTCCGGTCGACGCTCAACACGGGCGCGATCATTATCAAAATATGGCCACCTTAAGAAGGTTAAATGTTTTTCCTTATAATCAGCGCGTGCTTGGGCTTCTGTCCTCCCCACTTGCGCAAGTGCAGGGTCACTATATGTCACGCGTGGCACAGAATTATAATGAACCTTAGCGGGAAGCTTAAAAAGCATATTCTTAATAACAACAGAAGCCTGATAAGGGGCAACATAACTAAATTCAGGCGCGCTAATACATTCTCCCAAAGCATAAATATGTTTTTTATTTGTCCGCAATTTCGTATCCGTTTTGATACCTGTTGATGTATAACTAATCCCTGCTTTCGATAACCCTAAATTAGCGATATTTGGTTTCCGTCCTGTTGCCACCAAAAGATGAGAATATTTTGTACTTGCTAGATATTCAACAGAATCTGCATGGCGATAATAGACTTCTTTCTTAGCTATTTTCTCAATATCAGCATGTTCAATAAGGGTCACACCTTCTTCAATCAGTTTTTTCCGAACAATTTCAACTAATTCAGGATCTTCTTTTGATAAAAGCGTACCTCTGGATAATAGGGTTACATTAACCCCTAACCGCCTATGGGCTTGTGCCATCTCAATTCCAACAGGGCCGCCCCCAATCACGACGAGATGGTCTGGCTTATCTTCTAACGTAAAAATTGTTTCATTTGTATAAAACTCTCCCTCTACTAACCCTGGAAACTCCGCAACATCTGGGATTGATCCTGTGGCGATCACAAAATGCTTTGCGTGAATAGTGAAATCTTCATCTTCAATCGCAACTAAATGTTCATCCCTGAAATATGCACTCCCATGATAAATATCGATCCCTAGCCCTTCATAACGATGAGTGGCATGCATAGGTTCAATCTGTTTAATGACATCAAATGCGTGTTGATGCGCCTGTTTATAATCAATTTCTAATGTTTTATAAGAAACACCAAAAACGTCGCTTTGTTGAGCATCATATGCTTTTCTTGCCGCTGCTATTAGAGCTTTGGCAGGAACTGTTCCATAACTTAAGCATTCGCCTCCTATTTTATGTTTTTCAATCATTGCTGTTTTTAACCCCAGCATAGAACAAGCAGCCCCGACAGCAAGACCTCCAATTCCTGATCCGATAATACAAACATCGTATTTTTTTACACTTTTAGACATGATTTAAGCAATAAGCCTTTCTTTTTAGCACTTTGACTGAAAAATTATTTGACAAAATACTGTTTTCCCCTTATATGAACAGTTCAAATGATTTTTTATGGTCGTTTTCTTATCAGACACTTAAATTTAGTCTGATTAAAGAAAAAAAGAAAGAGGCCTTTTAAATAGTTAAAGACTTAAAGGATGGTTTAAGATGAAACGTACTTTTCAACCTAGCGTTATTAAACGTAAGCGCCGTCATGGTTTCCGTGCTCGTATGGCTACAAAAAATGGTCGCCGTATTTTAGCAGCTCGTCGCGCAAAAGGTCGTAAGCGTCTTTGCGCTTAAAAAAACGTCAAGATTTTTTGAATACCGCTCGCTTAGGGCGTAAATGGGTAACAAAGTCATTTGTTATCCAAATTCTTGATTCCCCAGACTTAGAAACAAGCCTCATCGGATTCACAGCCACAAAAAAACATATCGGTAATGCCGTTCAACGTAATCGTGCAAAAAGAAGATTACGCGCTCTGTGCGATCACTATCTCTCTTTAATCAATAAAAAACCACCGCATCAAATTGTCTTAATCGCCCGCGAGGAAAGTCTAACGCTTCCTTTCGAACAAATGGTCAAGGATTTCTCTTGGGCGTGGAGTCGCTTATTTGAGGAAAAAAAGAGTGATTAAAAAAATACACTTTTATATATCACTCCCTTTTTTATGGGTGTTTAAAACACTCATTTTAACCTATCGTTATTGTATCTCGCCCCTTATTCCAGCCAGATGTCGTTTTGACCCCACCTGCTCAGGCTATGCCCTACAAGCGCTTGACCGTTTTGGCCCCTTTAAAGGCGGGCTTTTAACATTAAAAAGGCTTTGCAAATGTCACCCATGGGGAAGTTATGGTTATGACCCTGTTCCAGAAAAAGAAGAGAAAAACTCTTAAAAAAGATATTGTCCTACTGTTTTAAAGTGGTGTAAAAACAACTAACCACAAATGATTTGATAAGAAAACTTAAAAAGAAGAGAAAAAATTATGAGCTTCTCCCCAAATGGTAAACCGCATCACAATGATAATAAAAATCTAGGGATCGCGATTGTTATTTCACTTGTTATTCTAGGGTTATTTCATTACTTCTATGAAAAGCCACGCTTAGAACGACTAAAAGCAGAACGTCTTGTTCAAGAACAATTACAAGATGAGGATGCGCAGGTAACAGCACAACCAACCGCGCATTCTGCTAAAATTAAAAAAGCACCAGCCAACACACCTAAAATCAAAATCTCAACCCCTACATTAGAAGGGCATCTTGATTTACAAGGCGCGCGTCTTAATAATTTAAAATTAAAAAACTATAATGTGTCTTTAACAGATGAAACACCTGTTCAGCTTCTAGCTTCTACAACAGATGAATATCCATATTATGGTGAGTTTGGTTGGCTTGGTACAAATCCACGTATCGCTATTCCAACGCATGAAAGCGTTTGGCGCTTAAGTCCTAAAAGTGCAAAAGAATTAACCCCAACAACACCTGTTACCTTAGAATGGAATAATGGGGCAGGGTTAATTTTCTCACAAACGATTAGTTTAGACGAAAATTACCTCTTCCAAATTACACAACATGTCGTCAACAAAGGTCATGAATCTGTCACACTTTTCCCTTATGGACTTGTATCACGTCACAATATTCCACAAGATTATGAAGGACTTTTCATTGTTCATGAAGGGCCTGTTGGCTATTTAGATGGCGCTTTACAAGAATATTCTTATGGTGATATCCAAGATGACCGTGAAATTACTTTCAAAGACCAAGGCGGATGGATTGGCTTTGGGGATAAATATTGGCTGACTGCTCTTTTACCTGACCCCGCGCGTTCTCATGAGTTTAGATATGCTTTCACAGGCTCTGAGATGGATGATCGTTATCAAACAGATTACCGCGGTGACGCTGTAACACTGGCACCAGGCACGCAAGAAACGTTGACTACACATTTCTTTGCTGGGGCGAAGCATTTAGACCTTCTTGATACATATGAAGAAAAGCTAGGCATCCAACATCTTGATCTAGCGATTGATTTTGGGTGGTTTTACTTCATGACAAAGCCTTTCTTGGCTCTTATCAACTTTATCTATGGTCTTGTTGGTAATTTCGGGATCGCAATTATCGTATTCACAATTTTAATGCGTCTTTGTTTATACCCATTTGCTAATAAAACATTCCGTTCTATGGCGCGTATGAAACAAATATCACCTAAATTATTAGAAATCAAAGAGCGCTACAAAGACGATCGTATGAAACTTCAAGAAAAGATTATGGAGCTATATCAAAAAGAAAGGGTCAGCCCTTTCAGTGGCTGTATGCCAATGCTGATTCAGATCCCGATTTTCTTCGCTCTATATAAGGTATTATATGTCACGATTGAGATGCGCCAAGCGCCTTTCTTTGGCTGGATCCAAGATCTCTCTCAGCCTGATCCAACAAGCATCTTTAATTTATTTGGCTATCTACCATTTGAACCATTCTCATTCTTGATGATTGGTGCATGGCCCTGTTTAATGTGTTTAACACTTGTAATACAACAACATTTAAATCCAAAATCTCCTGATCCTATTCAGGCAAAGATGATGGCTTTCTTCCCTTTCTTTATGACGTATATTTTGGCTAATTTCCCAGCAGGGCTTGTGATTTATTGGACCTTTTCTAATATCTTCTCTGTTGCGCAACAAGCTTTCATCATGAAGCGTATGGGGATGCCAGTAGGGCGTCGCGCCCACGCAAGAGCCGAAGCTGCTAAAAATAAAGATTAAATAAAAAAGCCCCGATTTATGTCGGGGCTTTTTAAATAACTATTAAGGCTTACACTTATCTTGATTTGTCGTATATCTATACGGTTTTTTAGCTTCTGGAATAAGACCTCTTGCATCTAAATAATGATAACACACCAAATCAATTATCTCTTTTGCTTGAGCAACAGGGGCACAAAAAACATCACATTTAATCGAATCCATACGTCCAGCCACTTCATTAACATTCTTTTGATTTTTTAAAACTGTTTCTAAACGGAATATCACAGAATCATCCATAAATTCACTAACATGTACTTTCAAACTATGTGTTTCGATATCTAAACCAATGCTAATAAACATTCGATTAATATTATTAAATTCTATATGTGATAAAGATAACATTTGTGTATTAATACTTCCATTTCCATTAACAGAACCAAAAGTCGTGCGAGCCATGTTTACCTTAGTATAGATTTCTGGATAATTTTCTTGCAACATTTCCTGCATCGAAAGCATATATTTAAGCGCTTCTGCTGTATCATTCTCATATGATGCAAGTGTGTTAAACATATGGCGCTCTACTGCTGATACATTATCTTGATCGACCGTATTTAATGGCATTTAATTTCTCCTTTATGAAACAATTTTTAACTTTTGAGATCTTGGTTGGATGCTTGGCGTTTTTTCATGTCCCATAGCGCGTAAGTAAAGAATTGTTGTCTTTTTCATGATATCTTTGGCGCGAGAAATTGGAAAATTAAACGTCATTGATCTTGTTGAACCATCGACATTAGCTTCAATACCACCTTGTGTTTCCAAATAGTTTGATAAAAGATCCATTGCATCATTTAATTCTGGATATTTTACATTTACTTTTTCGTTACTATAAACTGGCTTTGTCAATGTAATAGAAAACACATGACTTACTGGATGCACAGACATCTCTATTTTACCTGTTGCAAAAAAAGTTTTTAACCTTTCACCTTCAGGTACTTGACCTGATTTATGAGCTTTAAAATTTTCTTCTGTTGCTATTTTTAAACTGTGAATATCAGAGAAAGTTTTTGGAACAACATAAGGAGTTTTTTCAATAAGGTGTATTTGGTGTTTTTGAATAGTCGAACATAAGCCAGATTTAACAGCATCAGGTTCATAAGAATGCGGAATGTGGCATGTTTCATATTTAGTTAAGGCTTGCGCTAAAAAGCGCATCTCTTGAATTACACGTTGTGCTTCATTATCTTCTGTAGCCGCGGCTCTAAAGAGGTCTTCTAAATATTCTTTTTTGTCTGCTGGTGTCATTTTACATCTCCCATTCAATTAATTTCCGTAAAATACATCAGGTGTGTTGGTTATGTCAAGCGAATTAATTTATTCTCTGAGAAATAAGAGATGAAAATAGGTCTAAGACTTGATTTCTGGCTGTCGCTTTACGATATACAAGCGCTATGGTTCGTTGAGGGATTGGATCTTTGAAAGGAATATAGACCAAATCTGGGTCTTCTTGTTGAATCGCAATTTTAGGCATAAGGGTCACAGATGGACCGAATTTGATCATTTGTCTGAGGGTTTCAAGACTGGTCGCCTTAAACTCATCTTGTTCATGCGCACCGCTCATATAACAAATATCTAGGGCTTGATCACGCAAACAATGTCCTTCTTCTAATAAAAGAAGTTTTTGATCCTTTAAATCTTTTTGATCAATCTTTGCCTTTTTAGCCAAAGGATGTTCTTTAGAAGCGGCCAAATAAAACACATCTTGAAATAAAGGCACAGCTTCCAACTCTGCATCATCAACTGGAAGAGCAATAAGCGCCGCGTCCAATTGCCCTCTTTTCAATGTATCAATTAAAACAGCCGTTTTTTCTTCAACCAAGATTAAATCAATATTAGGAATTTTATCGCGTACCAACGGCACAAAGAAAGGCCAAAAATAAGGTGCTAATGTTGGAAAAGCCCCCAACTTGAACGTGCCTGAAAGCGGATCTTCACATACACGTACAATCTCTTTTAAATGAGAAACTTCTTGTAAAATTTTACGCGCTTGTTCTACAACCAGCTCACCTGTTTGTGTAACCAAGACTTTTTTATTCGTGCGCTCAAATATTTTCACACCTAGAAAATCTTCAAGCTTTCTAATTTGGTTACTCAGTGCAGGTTGCGACACATAACATTGATCAGCAGCCTTAGAAAAATTCTTCAGCTCAGCAACAGCGACAATATACTCTAAATCTCTTGTATTCATAAAAGTAATTATAACAATAAAAACAATCAATTGTATATATAATAAAATTATTGCTAGAGTGACGACATAGAGATAATCTCTAACACAGTAACCGATGCCATGAGGGCATCTTAATAATGAATTATAGTTATGAGGAGTAACAACATGACAACAAAAATCGGCGTAGGCGATCAGTTCCCTGAATTTGATCTTACAGCAGTTGATGGTAAGCCTTTTGCAGACATCACAATTGACAACGTATTTACACAAATCACAGATAAAAGCTTTGATGGTAAGTGGAAAGTAATCTTCTTCTATCCAAAAGACTTTACTTTTGTATGCCCAACAGAGATTGCTGCTTTTGGCGATCTTAACGAAGAATTTGATGATCGCGACACTGTTTTAATGACAGCAAGTGTTGATAGTGAGTTCACACACTGGGCATGGCGCAAGCACCAAGATGAGCTTCGCGATCTACCAATCCCAATGTTATCAGATATTAAGCGTGAATTATCAACAGCTCTTGGTATCTTGGATAAAGATGCTGGTGTGTCACAACGTGCGACATACATCATCGATCCACAAGGTATCGTTCGCTTCACAATGGTTACAGACCTAAGCGTTGGTCGTAATCCAAAAGAAGTTCTACGTATCTTAGATGCGTTACAAACAGATGAGCTTTGCCCATGTAACTGGAGCAAAGGTGAAGATACAATCGATTTACAAGCAGCAACAGCGGCTTAACGACCCTTAGAGAGGTACGCTTTCTCCTCATCTTTGAACAGCGTACCTCTCGCCCCTTTCAATAAATCCCACACTTTTAATAAGGAGAAAGACCCATGTCTCTTGAAACATTAAGACAGGCAATGCCCGACTATGCCAAAGATATTAAATTGAACCTCAGCAAAGTCCTAAGTGAGGATGGCGCAGAAGGATTAACATTAAACCAAATTTATATGACGGCGCTTGCGTCAAGCTATGCCACCAAAAATGAAACAGTCATTAAAGCCATCACTGAGGAAGCTTCAGAAACATTATCAGACGCTGAAATCAATGCTGCAAAAGCAGCTGCGACAATCATGGGGATGAATAATATCTATTACCGCTTTGTCCATCTCTCAAGCGATAAGAGCTACGCAACTATGCCAGCCAATCTCCGTATGAATGTGATTGCCAATTCTGGTGTTGATAAAGTTGATTTTGAGGTGATGAGCCTTGCTGTCTCAAGCATTAATGGCTGTGGCATGTGTATTGACTCTCATGCCCAAATGCTTGAAAAAGCTGGTCTGAATAAAACAGGTATCCAATCTTCAATCCGTATTGCAGCAACTTTGAGTGCAGCGGCACAAGCACTTGTGATTGAGGCGATTTAAACCAGCTAAAACTAGACTCCAATCACAATTTCCCGTAAAAGAACATCATGAGTGATCTTTTTTATGATGTCATTGTGATTGGAGCTGGTGGGGCTGGATTAATGTGCGCTGCAACCGCAGGACAACGCGGGCGCAAGACTCTTATCCTTGATCATGCACAAGAAAAACGCCTCGCTGAGAAAATTAGAATATCAGGAGGTGGGCGCTGTAATTTCACGAATATCTACGCAAGCCCCGATAATTATCTCTCTGAAAACCCGCATTTTTGTAAATCTGCCCTTAAACGCTATACACAGCATGACTTTATTGCCCTTGTGGAGCGTTATAACATTCCCTATCACGAAAAAACCCTAGGCCAACTTTTTTGTGATCGCTCGGCAAAAGACATTATTTCAATGCTTTTAAGTGAATGCGATAAAGGAGGCGTTACGCTTCAAGCTGAAACAAATATCATCGATGTTCAAAATAATGAGACTGGATTTACACTTCACACAAATAAACAAACTTTTACATGTGAACATCTTGTGATCGCAACAGGTGGGCTTTCTATTCCTAAAATTGGCGCAACAGGCTTTGGTTATGAGATTGCTGCGCAATTTGGATTAAATATTATTCCAACACGCGCAGGCCTTGTCCCCCTAACCTTTGATGAAAATACTTTATCATGGAGCAAAGAACTCGCCGGTATTTCACTAGATGCAAGCACCCATTATCAAAAAACTTCTTTCCGCGAAGGGATTGTCTTTACCCACAAAGGCATCAGTGGTCCTGCGATTTTACAAATTTCCTCTTATCTGCCAGAGGGCGCAGATGTGACATTAAACCTATGTCCAGATAATGATATTGAAGCTCTTTTAAAAGACGATCGTGAGAAAGGCGTGAAGCAAGAGGCTCATAACCGCCTGACAGATATCTTGCCAAAAAGATTGGCACATATGATCTGCCCAGAAGGCTTAAAGATAGCAGAACTCTCAAATAAAAGAATTACAGAGATCGCGAGTAAAACTAATCATTGGCTTATCACCCCAACTGGTACAGAAGGCTATCGCACAGCAGAAGTTACTTTGGGCGGTGTTGACACAGATGAAATATCATCAAAAACATTTGAAAGTAAAAAAGTCCCTGGCCTATATTTTATTGGTGAAGTTTTAGACGTCACAGGCCATTTAGGAGGTTTTAACTTCCAATGGGCATGGTCATCAGGCTACTGTGCTGGCACTTATGCTTGAAATTTTTCAGAGTTGTCTAAATGCGGTTTCATTTTTACACGCACATAATGCGCCACCGCGCGATCAAAAACCGATCTTGCTTGTGATAACGGAACACGAATTTGATCGATCGTATTTAATGATTTTTCAAAAGATAAACTATTATAAGCAATCGAACTAGAAGCATTATAAATTGGCGTGACGCCTATAGAAATTGTTTCACTGGGATTATAGCCCACCGTTTCTCTGTTATATAAAAGCGCCTGCATTTGAAGGTCATTCATTAGGAAATAAGATATAAGGTCTTTCCCGATATTTCCTGTGGCTTTTAATCTTAAAACATAATCTTGGTTTAAAGTGATTGTTAAACCAGAAAAAGTAAAACCGAAAATAACATCATTGCCAACAATATCTCTTACACCCATCTCTGGAAGCTCTGAAATTTTTGATACAAGATCTGTGGCATGAGCTTTTAAAGACTCTGCTATCTCTTGCTCTTTATGGATGACAGTAAAAATATCTTTTAGCTGTGCTTGTATTCTTTCATTATCCATCAAGGGCCCCTTTCGGGTGCAGCTGTTTAGGAGGACATTTTAAGCGTAAATAATGAGCAACAGCCTTGTCCAGATATGTTTGTGCCTGATCTAGTGGCACACAAATCAGATCAATGCCCTTTAATAAACTTTGCGCTTTAAAATCTATAGCAATCGGGGCTGCCGCATTATAAAAAGGTGTAATAGACAACGTTGCTCCATGAGAAGCTGCGTTCCCATTTCTTTCTCTCAAAATAAATTGAGAATTTTGATCATTCATTACAAAGTTTCTGATCGTCGCTTTGGCAAATACCAACTCTTTATCCGATGTATTATTATATTTATCTGCACGTATATTTAGAACAAAATCATACCCTAAATAGAGTAACAAACCGTCGATTCTGTATGAAAACATAGAGTTAGAGACATCTTTCTGTTCACAAAAAACCGTATCACCATAACTCGATTGAATAAATTCAATCAGCTGCTCTATACGCTCTTGTACTGCATATGCTTTTGCTCTCTGTTCATCCACAGCGTTAAAGATTGTGTCTAATGGATCGGTTTGTGAATCACTTTCATAAACGGGCATGACTGGCTTAGCCGCAACAATAGGCGCGCTCCTCTTTTAATTATACTTTAATTGAGGATATGCTATACATAATAGTAAATTATGTCAATAATTTACTTAAGGTTTTAAGCTAACACCGCGATGAGATAAAATATGAGCGAAGGTGGCGCGCATATAATTATCGGCATGTTCAATGGGGACAATTACTGTTTTAGGGGCATCAACAGAATGTGCAATCGTTGACACAACTTGTTTCGCCCGTGTTTGGAATGTTTGTCCTAAACTATCTTTTAAACAAATTTGTGTTTCTTTGGCATCACGGTTGAAAGATAAAGCACGCATGATGTTTTTTGCTTTCCTAGATGCTTTACCCGTTATTGTGATCTCAAGTAAATTATCATGACCGAGCCTAAGCGTCACACCATCAAGTGTGTAAGAAACTTTATAACTTGATGATTTATTCTCACGCACTTTAACAGCTGTATGATGGTCTTTGATATAGGCTACATATTTTCTCATATCAGAAATGAGGCCTGTGACTTTAGAATATTCGCTCTCAACCGCTGTAAAGATTTTTTGTAATTCTGGGGCATTGCCTTGTGACATCTTACTCTCCTTGTTCTTTTTTTTAATTGATAAGGATCTATAAAACACCACAAACTAAAATATGTCAATCAGATCACATAATAAAAAGCCCCGATTATTATATCAGGGCTTTTTAAAAATAAATGAATTAAGGCTTAAGCAGCTTTTTTAGTTTTCTTCGCCTTTGGTTTTTCTTCAACCACAGGCGGTTGAACCATATGAACTGAACGCTGAGGAAATGGGATCTCGATATCAGCTTTATCAAGCGCCATTTTTAATTCACGTGTTAAGTCCCATTTTGTTTGCCAGTAATCACCTGCATTTAACCAAAAACGCGCTGTGATATTCACTGATGAATCACCTAAACTATCCACAAACACATTGAGCTCAGCAGGCTCACTTAAAACGCGTTCATCAGAACTTACAACTTTTTTAAAGACAGCAATGGCATCATCAATATTATCACCATATCCGATCCCACATTGTAAGTCTAAACGACGTTTGCCATTCACTGAAAAGTTTTTAATAGGTGCGCCCCAAATATCGCTATTTGGAATAATAATTTGAACATTATCAATTGTTGAAAGCTCTGTCACAAATAATCCTAAATGCTGAACTGTTCCCATGTGCCCTCCTGTATCAACAAATTGACCAACACGGAATGGGCGGAAGAATAACAGCATAACACCTGCTGCGACATTACTTAATGTGCCCTGTAACGCTAAACCAATCGCTAAACCGGCAGCACCCATTACAGCAATCAAGGATGTTGTTTCAACGCCAAAACGTCCTAAAACAGCAACAACCGTTACAGCTAAAATAATATAACGCACTAAGCTTGATAAAAAACCTGTAAGGGTTGGATCAGAATTTCTAACTTTACCCAAAGCTTTCGCTGTTAAGCGTTTTGCCCAGCCAGCAACCCACCAACCAAGGATAAGAACAATAATAGCTCCTAACACTTCGATACCATAGGTTGTCATATAAGTCATGATTGTTTCTGTTGTTGCGTCTAAATCTTTTTCTGAAATACCAAATTCTTCAAGCATCTTCTCTCCTTACATGGTTGTTTGGTTATGCATATGGGTTATTTGATGTTCGTAGGGTAATACGAATAGGCACAGCAGGCAAATCAAATCTCTCGCGCAGGCCATTTGAAATATAACGTCTATAGCTATCAGGCAGTGCGTCTGGCCTTGAAACCCACATCGCAAATGTCGGTGGGCGTGTTTTAATTTGTGTCATATATTTAATTTTATTAGGGCGACCCGCCACAAGCGGTGCAGGGTGTGATTGCGTCATCACATCCAGCCATCTATTCAATTCCCCTGTTTGAACCCTTTTATTCCAAAGATCATATAGATCGAGCATAGAAGAAAGCAAGAAATCAAGTTTCTTCCCTTTCAATGCAGAAATGGGCACAATCGGGACATTTTTTAACTGTGATAATGAATCTTCAATACGCCATTCAATTTCTTGAAGTGTTTCGTTTTTATTCGTCACAATATCCCATTTATTAACAGCCAAGATTAAGATACGCCCTTCATCAATAACGCGTTTTGCCAAGGCTAAATCTTGTTTATCAATACCCAATGTCCCATCCAAAACAAGCACAACAATATGAGCTAAGCGAATAGCGCGGAAACTCTCATAAATCATTGTTTTTTCAAGTTCATCAGCGACTTTGGTTTTACGACGCACACCCGCTGTATCGATCAAACGAATAGCACGCCCTTCATAATTCCATTGAACTGTAATTGAATCGCGTGTTACACCGGCCTCAGGGCCTGTCAACATACGTTCTGATCCCAATAAAGCATTCATCAAAGTTGATTTACCGACATTTGGACGGCCGACAATTGCCATCTTGATTGATTTAGGGGCCTCATCTTTTGTTAAATCAACTTCTGCGCCCTCTTCGATTGCAAATGCATCATCTTTTAAAATATCTTCATCTTCATCGGCTAAATTAAAGTTTTCTTCTGCGCGCTCTGGATATTTCTCACATAGATCTTTATACACATCCTCTAATCGCTCTATAAAATCGCCATAGCCATTCCCATGTTCAGCAGATAAAGCAATTGGCTCACCTAACCCTAATGAATAAGCATCATAATTACCCATCATAGAGTCACGGCCTTCAACTTTATTTGTGGCTAGAATAATAGGCTTACCTGTTTTACGCAGTTCTGAGGCGAAATATTCATCTGTTGTTGTGACGCCTGCGCGTGCATCTGTCATCATTAAAATAACATCCGCCATATCAATGGCAACGCGTGAACGTTCCGTCATACGGGCTTCGATTGATTGACTGTCACCACTTGTTTCAAGCCCCGCTGTATCAAGGATAATCCAATCACGCCCATCAATTTGTACCCACTCATCGCGCCAATCACGCGTCACGCCAGGGCGATCTTCAACAATCGCTAGCTTTTTGCGAGCGATACGGTTGAAAAAAGTTGATTTACCGACATTCGGACGGCCAATAATTGCAAGTGTAAACATAGTGAGTGATGTCTTATCACAAAGCTCTATTTAAAAGCAAGTAAATTACCCTCTTGGGTTAAGACAAAGAGTGTTTTAGACGCGACAACTGGCGCAGATAAAATCGGCTCATATACATTCGTTGTTTTTAAAATTTCTCCTGTATAAGGATCTACTTGAATGATTTCTCCGTAAGAACTCACTAAATAAAGCTTACTTCCCGCCATAATCGGTCCTTGATATAGAATTGGATCATCATAGGTTTCAGGCTCTTCATAACGTTGTAATTGTTTTAACCAAACAATATCCCCAGTTCTTTTCTTTAACGCATATAAAATATTTTCATCACTAAGCACAAAGATAAAATCGCCAGACACCCATGGTGTTTGTGTTCCACCAATATTTTGTTGCCATATACGAGCGCCTGAACGTGCTTTAATCGCTGTTAACGTTCCCGCAAAGTTCATTGCATAAATAATACCACCTTCAATAACCGGAGCTGCTTGAACATCTCCCAAACGAGAAAGAGCACTTTGGAACGCGGTGCGACGGCTTGTTAAATGTTGCGACCATAGATCAGCTCCATTTTCCGTACGAAGTGCGTATATCTCACCCGATGCGTAGGGAACAACAACTAAATGCTTACTCACCGCAGGACCAGAAGCACCCATGATGCGCACATTTTCGACCAATCCCGCATGACGCCATAATAAAATACCTTGGTCGCGGTCAAGAGCTAGGGTTTCACTATCTGCTGTTGCAACAAATACACGCGATCCTAGAACAGTTGGGGCTGCGCGCACTGGAGAACGTGTTTTGTAGCGCCAAATCAATCCTCCATTATCCGCATCAATTGCCAACACCTCATCAAAACCAGCAGATACAAACAACCTATGATTAGAATATGAAACACCACCACCAATAACACCTTGTCGTTCATGACGTGGGTTCACACGCACTTGCCACTCTATTTCTCCCGTTTCAATATGTGCCTTTGAAAGCGCTCCTTCGCTATCAAGCGTGTAAACAAATTCATTGGCAATAATAGGTTTAGAAATATAAGGGATGTCATCATTTGCCCCCTCACCAATTGAAACAGACCATATGTTTTCAAGACGGCCATCAAAAGCAATATTTTGCATTAAGTTCGTACTATACCCATTTGGACCTGGCCAATATAAATTATTTAAAGCAGATAAAATATTTAAATCACTGATATCGATTGTTTCATCAGGAATTAGATCTTCTTCAAAAGCGAGCACAGAAATGCGCTCCCCTTCTAAAATAATGTCCTCATTTCCATCACCTGAACAAGCGCTCAATGAAAAAGCCATTAAAATGATAACAAAACCAAAACGAATAGAGTGTAAAAAAGACATTTATTATTTCTCTTCTTGCTTCATTACTTTAACTACATGGTACAATTTAAAGGCACGTGCCACTCTGTCTTGTGGGACATTCGGCAATTCTGTGATTTGTAAATAAGACGTCATCGCATTATCATAAAGCTTCATTTGCGTTTCGATCGTTGCTTTTAACTCCATTGCAGCGCTCATCCACGGGCTTGATAATTCTAAAGTAGGGTTTAAAAATGTCAGCAACGGCTTATACCCCTCAAAATCAAATTGTTCTAAATTTAATTTCTGAGCCACATAAAAAATACGTGCATAATCTTCATAAAGACCGCTACCTGATTCAGCTAATGCTTTTAACACCGTAAAAGCTTCTTCATTCTTATCAGCTTCAAATGCTGCTTGCGCCGCCTTAAGACGTGCTAATTTTGAAAGTGCTTCTGGCGCTTCTTCTGCATATGCAGTTAAAGCAGAAAACCCTTCTGTTGAATCTTGTATACTATACAAGGACACAATCTCTTGTGTTTCAGCGTATTTATTACTATCCATCCAACCTCGTACAAAAGCAGTCATACCAGTAAAAAAGATCAAGCAGGCACAAAACCAAATAACGTAACCGCCATTTTCTTTCCACCATTGCTCAACCTTATCTTGTTTAAGCGCTTCATTTACTTCATCAAATATATCAGACATATTTCTAACCTTGTTGATTCTTTCACTTTCTTAAGTTCTCATATCATATAAGCAAGAAATCCATCTTTACAGCTCTTTTTATCGATTTTTAAGAGTTTTTATGCTATCCTTGCCTATAATGACGATTTCTCTTCATTTACATGGTCTAACGAAAGAAACGCTTTTTAAAAAAGGCGACTTTAACGCCCTTTCAAGTCTTTATAATGAGATGCTTTCACGTAATATTGTAAAAGATTGCGCCCCACTCGTTGGTGAGGGTTATTTAGCGTTTCTACTTTATAAATCCTCAAAAGATCCCTCTTTTTTATATAAGATCTCTATTACACGCGATGAAAAGCATAATAGCTTTTTATATGAAGCCACAACAAGTGGAGGGAAACAGATTGCACAAGCACGAAAACTCGCGCCCGTTATTAAAAAATTTAAATACTATCTTGGTGCCACACATCATATTCAGGAATGGAAAAAACCTAAGCGCGCTACAGAGAGAGAAAAGATATAATCACTTTTAATACATTTTTTGCTTGAGATTCGACTTTAAGTGTCGTATTGAATGAAGACCATTTCAAAAGATGCGGGTGTAGCTTAATGGTAAAGCCCTTGCCTTCCAAGCAAGATACGTGGGTTCGATTCCCATCACCCGCTCCAGTTTTCAATATTATTATTTAGAATCAGCGGGTTCACCATCGAGGGGGATGTGATTATGTTTCCAAATTTATTTTTGGTACACAAAAAGGGTACACAATATGTATGGGCAATTCTTACTTGGAAGGCAAGGGCTTTACTATTTTAGAAAACGCATTCCTCAAAAATTAGTACACATTCTAAATAAACGTGAAATTAAATTATCTTTAAAAACTTCAAATAAGAAAAAAGCCAAGATCATTGCCTCACAACTTTTGGTTAATGTCGAAATGGGTCTAATAGATCTGAATAACTCAAAAAGAGAGCATGTTTTAACTGACTTTCAGAGGCTAATTAATCACCTGAGAGACACAATTAAACTGTTTCATAACTCTAAAAACATAGCTCCACTTAATCTTATATATGCTCAAACCACAAAAACTGAGACTATAAAACAAATAGGCTATGATGAAGCCTTCACTTTATATGAAAACCTTACAAATGATAGTAAAGCCACCAGAGACATTACTAAAAGATCAGTAAATCTAATCGAAAAAATCTATCCATACAAAGCTTTCTCAGAATTAAAAATCCAAGATGCTATGAGGGCAAGAAATGAAATGGCATACATCCCAAGTGATTACTATCGTTTCAAAACAGCGAAAGAAGCAAAACAAAACAGCAACAAAGAGGGCTTAAACCCAAAAACAATAAACCGTCATATTCAAAAACTAAAGAACGTGTTTGATCTCCTGATAAAATCCAAAACTCTACCAACAGATGAGAACCCATTTAAAATTGAAAAAGCAAAAGGAGGAGCACACACAACAGATGACAGGCATCCACTAAGCAAAGAGCAAATAACTAAACTCTTTGACAGTCCTATTTATAAAGGGTGCTTATCCACTCATTCACGATTTAAGGATGGCGATCTATTTATACAGGATGGTTATTATTGGCTTATTCTGATTGCCTTATTTACTGGCGCAAGAGCCAATGAAATATGCCAACTATCGCCTGACGACATTAAAACACATATATTAGATAATGGTGAGATTATTTATTATTTTGATATTCATGATGAAGGACTAAGAAAACTTAAAACCAAATCATCAAAAAGGAAAATTCCTCTTCATCATAGACTTTTGAGTTTGGGCTTACTTGAATACATTAGTTTTAGAAAACAAGAAGGACATAATAAACTCCTCTCAATTTCTAAATACAGCGCAAAGACGAAAACCTACTCAGTCTATGCTTCTAAGCGTTTCTCTGTTTTACTAGAGGCCATTGGGGCTAAAACAGCTAAAACATCTCTTCACAGTACACGACATAACTTTAAAGATATTCTCACGGAATATAATGTTGATTATGAGATCAAGAAACAACTTCTAGGGCATGCTAGCACAGATGTGACCACTCAATATGGTTCTGGAGCGTCTCTAGTAAAACTCAATGAAGCGATTAATAAAATCGATTATTCATTTATAGATTTTAGTGAAATAAAAGCAATTTACAAACAAGTTTAAACCACACGAAAAACCATATAAGTTATTGATTTTTATATAAAAATATTGTATAATAAGGTTTAATTTAGAGGAGAAACAAATGAAGAATGCGTTCATTAAACTTAGACATCGTTTTTATAAAAATAGTCCTGAAAAAAAGGCTTTCGAGAAATTCTATCAAGACAACTCTGATATAATCAAAAATTTAAAGATTGATAGACATAAAGGTGGCTTTAAAAGTGATACTTACGAAAAACAGTTCAAAAAACTTTTAGAACAAATCGTCTTTCGTTTAGTTAAGGAAAAAACACAAAATGAAGGTGCGCCTGCATTTTTCTCTATAAACCTAAACCGCAATTGGTACTCAAAGCATAAAAAAACCCTTCCAAAACATAGAACAGCTGACAACGTTGATTTAGCCTATCATTTCCTTAAAGAAAACAAGTTTATCAATATTAAAGAACATAGCGCAAATACCACAACAGCTATTGAAGCTAGCGATAGCCTTTTAAAACAAATTTTAGCCCAAGAAAGTAATACAAATATTTATATTCATATAAATGGCCATATTGATATTGAAGATTTACCTTTGGCTAAAATCACTAAATGGAAAACCATTAAACCTAAAAAACCCACAAAGAAAAATCCAAATCAAAAACCTGAGAAAATAAAAACTTTTGTAGAGCCTAAGCAAAAACAAAGAAAATCTTTTAAAAAGATTAAAGCAGAGGTCTTGGAAATAAACGAAGCCCTGAATAAAGCCACAATAGATATTGAATTAACAGACGAACAAGAGAAGGATTTAAAACAAAAGTTACAAAGAAATCAAAATGACTTCATCAGAAACATTGGTTTCGATTTAGACAGCAAATTCTTGCATCGTACATTCTCCAGAGGAGATATTAACAAAGGAGGAAGGTTTTATGGGGCTTGGTGGCAAGGTATTTCAAGTGATTTAAGGTCTCTGATTAAAATCAACGGAAACAATACAATCGAAATAGACTTCTCAATGCTTCACCCCACACTTCTGTATATTCAGGAAACAGGAAAACTTCCTACAAAAGATCCATACGTAATCCCTGAGATTGAGAACTTAAACGAAACAGAGATGAGGACATATAGGGATTCCCTCAAAACTCTTTTGAATGCCATTATAAACTCAACAAGTAACAGAATATCTAATGAACCACCTAAAGGTGATGATGGCCATTATCTTAAAGACACAGAAGGTAATTATATAAAAAAATATACACTCCCCAGAGGAATGTCGTTTGTAGAAGCCAAAAAAGCATTAACAGAACACAACCAAGAAATAGAAGAGCACTTCTTCTCTGATGCTGGTGTTAGATTACAAAACATAGACTCTAAAATTGCATTAAAAGTCATGCAAAAGTGTATCCTTCAAGGTTTCATTGCTTTACCTGTTCACGACAGCTTTATAGTTGAAACACAAAGAAAAGAAGAGCTACAAAACTTTATGGTTGAAGCTGTTAAAGAATTCTGTCTAGAGGAATGGAAACTGAATCTAAAGCAAAACCTTAAAATCAAACTTTCAGATATTGATTACTCAATTAAATCCTCTAGATTTGATTCATTAACGTATATAGAGGGATACAAAGAAAACAATTCCGATGAACCTGAATATAAAGAAATTCTGTTAACTCAGTTAGACAGATCCATATCGGATCTCAAAAAGATTCAAATGGATATAGAAGCTAAGTCTAGATATTACAAAAGAAATCCTGACATTGAACAAGAACTTATGAATGAACATAAGAGTAATAATTCTGAGTTTTATAGGAATATGAGTAGAATGGTAGGAGATTAGATTAGTTTTTTTTTTGTTCTTATCGTAATTGTATATTCAGATAGATATATACCTATACTTGACTATAAATAATACCTTTTCTCCTCAAAGCATTGATATACCTTACTTTAAAGATACTAAATTTATATTTTAATTAACCTACTATCATAAAACAAACAATAATACTTTTCATAATTTTAGGAGTTTTGGGGGCCATAGAGCCTATCCTAAAACTCTAAAGCATAGCTTCAACGCCTCTTCTCTAAACACTCCTGTGCGACTCTTAAAACCGCTTATTAAGCATATTTAAGTTAGAATATTAATGGCAATGAACGATGCCTGTTTTATGCTCCATGTGGCAACACATTCCAGCAGGAGAATCTTTCCTACACCCACCACCATGTGCATAAACTAAAGCTGGTGTTAAAACTGATAAAAAAGCCAATACTAAAATAATTCTTTTCATTTTATATTTCTCCTACTGCTCTTTAGTTATATTGAGGTTTTGTATCTACTGGTGTTTTTTGTGCTTGTTGTGGTTCAATTGATTCAAATTCAAAACCACACTCTTTCTGGATACTTGCTTTTTCTATAGCTACATATTCACCTTTAAGTCTTTTATATTCAGCTGCATCTGCACCATCTCCTCCTTCTAGGAAAAATAAAGTAGGCCAAAAGAGAACTAAGCCAACACCCATTTGAATGGCATCATTACTGGCTTTTTTATCAAGCGTTCCATACATTTCAGAAACTCTTGTTTGCACAGATGAAGCTTCCATTGCTAACTGTTTGCATGAATGGTCATGATACACCAATGGTGATACATGGGATGCTGTCATATTGTCAGGATTTGATGCACATGCCGTTAAAAATAGAGCTGTAATTATAGATAAAATATGTTTTTTCATTAGATGTCTTTCTGTATTTTTATTTTAAGAGTGTTCTTATATCTTTTTAGTTATGAAAAAGTCAAGTATTTTTTAAATAAAATAAATACTTAGAAAAACAAAAACTTAATCACACCAACTTCTACGCCCTCCAGCATAAGGCCTACCTAAATTTTCTTTAATTAATTGTTCAGCTACATTTATACCTTCGTGAGTATAAACATGAGCTAGCATACGTTTGTATTTGTCTCTCTTGAAGAACTCTATGCGAACAGGATAATCAGAAACTAAATCGACCAATCGATCTCTTGCTTGTATAGCTTTTTTCTTTTCAAAAGAACATTTCCCTTTTATTTCTGGAGTATCTAATTCTAAGATTCTTATTTTCTCTTTTATATCGTTGCCTTCTGCATCCTTAAAAACAACTGTGATTGTATCACCATCATAAATAGAGAGAACATTAGCGTAAACAGTCCTAAATTCCTGCGCTAGAATAACAGTATGCGAAAACATCAATACATAAAAAAGGCACGTAAACTGAATAACTAATTTTTTCACAAACACTACACACTAGACACAAATAGAAACTACTTATTAGACAGCAAATCTTCTATCATAATATCTAACGCGTCTGCAATAGCCTTCAAAGAGCGTATAGAGAAATTCTTATGCCCATTCTCTATTTCAGAAAGATAGCTTCTGTCTATTTCAGCTAAACCAGCTAAGTCTTCTTGAGTTAATTTCTTTTGTTTTCGTATTTGAGCAATACGTTGCCCTATCTGTTTTTCTATATCCATACAATCATTTTGTTGACTATAAACAACAAAGTCCGTAGGCTATTGACAACAAAAGGAGATAAAAATGCAAAATAAACTACCACTACTTTCAATTCTTGCCTGTACATTATTAATTTCATGTACAACAGCCAAAGAAATCAATACACCATCAGGCTCAGCTGGTTACGCAATAAAATGTAATGGGAAATGGCTTGATTGGAGTAATTGCTATGAAAAAGCTGGTGAAGTCTGTGGAGAGAATGGTTACACCATTATAGATGAAAGAAAGTCATCTAACCCACAAGTTTACACAATTACAGGACGAGTCTTTGCGGATAATGTTACAAACAGATCATTAATGATTGAATGTAATTAATAATAGTTATTTACATTCATGACCTCTTCAAAATAAAATATTTTTTAGTAAAATATAATAACTAAAGGATACTCATGGAATATACCTATATAGGCTCTATTACTACATTTTTTCTTGCTGTTTTTGCTGGAAATTTATTAAAAAAGAAAGAATACTCACTCATAAGAAAAATAATAGAGGCTCTATGTTGTGCTTTTTTAGGTAATAGTTTTCTTTTGATGGCCTTACCAGAAGGGAATGAAACACACTCACTAATAAGAATGATTTTTTTAATAGATGCCCCCATAGCCCTTGCCACAATTTTTTTAATTAAAAGAAACTACAAGATAAACCCCTATAATGAAATCATCAATCCCAAGCATACACCTTGGCTGATAGCAAAAAAAAACACTTCGATTAAACAAGAAAAAAATGAAATGAAACAGCAGGAATCTAAAGATATACAAACAAAAGATAAGAACGATAGCTTCTTTACTTTCTCTCAAATTAGTTTTCAAAACACCTTACTAAGTATTATATTAATAATACTGATAATAATCGCCTTCAATTCAATATTTATTACCAAAATCGCAAAACCAGAAGCGCATTACGCTAATTATTACAAGATAAACTCTTTCTTGGGCTCTGTTAAATGGTGCCACAAAACTAAAAATAGCTTTATATGCAAAGATCTGTAAGGGTCATTCTATATATATTATTAAAGAAATAGACAAATCATGGTAATCAGAGAACACCGTCATTTCCTTAGATGCAAATTCATCACTCCAAACACCTTTAGGGTGCTCTCCTACAACATAACTATCTAAATATAGTGATCTCATATTCGCCATGGATGATTGTGGTAAAGCTGTTGTTTCTTGTCTCGCCTTGAAATATATTTTTCTCTTCAAAGCTTCTTCATTCGACCATGACCAATCTATATGGCCATCTTTACCAACAACAAGCATTGCTATTTTGGTCGTTATACTTAACCACTTTAATAGAATTACGGTTAGAGACACGCCATATCTGTGCGATAGATGTTCAAACAACTCTAGAGATGTTTCTTGTCCTTTTATTTGTTCTCTAAAGTCATCCAAAGGAACAAGTAAGAAAGAAGCAAATGTATTTGCCTCTGTTTCCATTTGAGTATAAGAAGAGTGCCATCTGTACATATCTTCTTTAGAGCATTGTATAGTCCCATCTACCGCTAAATCTCTGTGGAGAAAGTAATGCCCCAGTTCATGTGCTTTTGTGAAGTTAATTCTTCCTTTTGATGGTATAGCATTATTATATAAAATTCCCCATTCATTAAGAGAGTTAGGTTTTTTTAATAACATTCCGTCGAAAGAAGAAGAAAAATCATTGCCTTGCACCATGGTTATTGGCTCTTTAGGAAATAGTTGTTTTGGATACTCTAAAGCTAAAAAATCAAGATCGATAGGATATTGTGCCCTTCCCCCTACGTAAGAATATTGTTTCCACACTTGACCTAATTGAATAGCCCAATGCTTAGAGGTGCTAGGTAAACTCAATTATTATTTCCCCCACAAGCTCATCATATCATCAATTCTTTTTTGATCATCAGATGTAAGTTTGGAAAATTTTCTATAAAACGCTTCTTTTTCCATTTCCTGTGTTTTATTAAGATCATCTCGTAAAAAGTAATCAATTGTAACAGATAACGCATCAGCTATTAACGTCAGCTTATCAATAGAAGGCGTTATTGGCTTACGACCATTTCTTGGGTTTTCTAGCTCCCAAATATAGCTTTTATTTGAACTGGTTTTTATCGCAAGTTCATCTAACGTCAAACCCCTCTCTTTTCTCAGATTCTTCAACTTATCTTTAAACGATAAACTCATGAAAAGCTCCTTAAACAAGATTCATAATAGGTTTAATAAATGTGCTAAGAATAGTGCATATACTGCTAGTTTTAAAAATATTTAAGATTCGTACACGTGTCAAGAAAAAGTTTGGTAAAAGAATTGGGTGTACACATACTTTAATAGTTGACTCATTTATGGACTCTGCTAGAGTCTTTAATTAGGTTGAAATAAAAAACTCCCCAAGGTCTGCAAACCCTAAGGAGCTAATTTCAAACTCGCGATAAAAGTAATTTCGCAACTACAGCATTATTAAAGCGAGCTATTTACAGAATCCTGAGATAGATTCATTCTGAAATGTACTCTCTTTAATCTATGCTGTCAAATAAATATTACTATAACCTTAACTGAAAGGATATAGTGCTATGACCTATAGAACTGTACCTGAAGGCAAAAAGCTAATTTTCCGTAAATGGAGGATCATAAATAACAAGCGTGTATACGCTAGTGAATATGGTTTAAAGGCTTTTCCTATCATTGTTGATGCTTCTTAATTAAGCGTGGGGGAGCGAGATTTCTCCTTCCCCATCAACATTTTCAGTACAAACAAGAAAGAACGTTATAATCATGAGACGAGGCAGAGATGCAACGAATGGTCGTTTCATAACTGTGAAAGAAGCAAAAAAAAGACCTTCCACAACAGTTATCGAGACAGTGAAACCAAATAAACCTAAAAAGAAGAAATAACTTTAAAATAGAGGAGGGGGTATTAAGTTACCCCCTTTTTTTAGTTAATGTTATATGTGCGTGCGAGGTATTATTTAGAGGCTATTTCAATAAATAAAGGGGGGTACCCATCGAGGGGAAAACTATAATTTTGAATCCTATAATTATAATTATATTATTCATTAATTTATTGCTTTTTTATACACAAAAAGGGTACACTTTTACTAGAAAAACGGAACATAAAAGATACCTAATATATTGTTATTATTAAACAAATTATAGATAAGGTTCGATTCCCATCACCCGCTCCAATTTCCTGATGGTATCTCACACAATCAATATGTTACTTGAACTATTATATAGTGCTATTCATGCGCATGTAAAAACACGCCGTCTAAAAAATGAAGAAGGCTTGTCACACTCACGGCAAAGACCGTCCATGCCAGATATTTCTTATAAGATGTTCCTTTTTTACCATGGAGCGTTTCACACAAGCCCGCATGTGGTTCTTTTGATTTTTTGTGCCACATATCATCTGCGTATAAAATCACTATTGTCAAACTAACAGCGATTAAAACTTTAACCCATAATCTATCCGCCCATGGGAAAAGCTCTGCGCCAAAAACACCTAAGAAAGGAAGAACACCACAACATAATATGTGAGGTGAGGCAAGTACGATTGCTTTTAATCTCATTGTTTTGGGCACAGACTTCATTTTTTAAACAAAAAACCTTTTATAACTACAATGCTGGTTTTTTAAACTGCTTAGGAAGGTTAGAGCCCTCAGGATGATTTCTAAGGATAAAAGGGGGAAGATCTTCTGGTTTTTTATCTCGAATATAATGAAGTTCAATCTCATGAATATCTCTGTGGGCGCGAAACCAATCAATAGCAACGTCTGAAGAAATATTTTGAATCTCTCCTTTTTTAATACTCGCTTTTAAAATAACAATAGGGTCTTCTAAATATTCATCATTTAATTTTTGAACCAGTGTTTCTTTGGTTTCTTCTGCTGGATTCATATGAATAAAGCATAGACTTCCATCTTCTAATCGATACAAAGTGAAATATAAATCCATTGTTTCAATGAGTTTTAAATAGGCTTTATTTGTGGGGTTTGATGGTTCCGCTTGTTTTAGATGTGGATAGCTAGAAAAAAAATCATCGCTCGCATCTTTGATTACACCTGTTGAAAGATCAAGCTCAACCACCTTTAAAACAAAAGGAGCCGTACGATGCTTATGTAGTGCTTCTATATCTTGAAAAGTTGCTTTATCCGGATCTGTTTGCAAAAATGCGATCCCATTATTACCGTAATCACATACAATTACATTTATTTTTTTTTGTTTTAACGCCTCTAAATCTGTCATAATAAGGCTATTATCCACAAAATTTCTTTTTTTACAAGAAAATTATGTCTTCTTCTTTATCAAGATATAATACGCACCAGAGCCCCCATCTTCTTGCTTTGCGCTTCGATAAGATAAGACAATCTCTTTCAAAGGGTTCATTTCTAACCAGTCTGGTAATGCTTGTTTTAAGACAGATTTTCCCTGAGGCGAAAACCGCCCTTTGCCTGTAATAATAAGCACAACGCGCATCCCCATATCATAAGATTCTTTTATAAATCGAATGACGTGGTTTTTTGCCTCTTCTTGATAATAACCATGCAGGTCTAACACACGTTCCACTGATAATTTCCCTTTTCCTAAACGCTCTTTCGTGCGTGGATCATATTTTTTTCTGGGTTGATATGATGTTGTTTTTTGTTTTGTGTGAAGAATTTTCTGTGTTGGTTTTAATGCCTCTTCTTCACCTTCTTTTAAAAGCGTTTCAAAAGACTCTTCACAGCTTTCTTGTTCAAATACCTCAATTTCTTTTGTAAAAAGCGACCATAATTCTTGATCTTCTTTTGATAATTGGTAAAGTGGTGGTTCAGACATGTATGTCTTCCTTTTAATATTAATTATTTTGTAAACATCTTTTGATTATTATTTAACTATGGGCTCTGCTTTTTTCAAATATTGTTTTATCTTACTTATTTGCCTCACGCTAGGAGCAGGTAGCTTATTCGCCGCAAATGGATTTAGCTCTACCACCTCTTTCCAGATCGCTTCACTCTATCATAAAATGATTGGGGCAACACCTGATTTCGAACAATGGGCTCTTTATACAGATGAATATAAAAATGCACAACATTATGACGCCAAAATTGCCCTACAAGAGCAAGAAATTAAACTGAAAGAACTCTATTATAATATTTTTGCTGATGAAATGATCTCGATCCAAACATCTATTTCGACACAAGAATATAGTGAAAAGCAAGAAAAGCTGTTTTTATCAACAATTTCACCTGATACCTTTTTTAACTATCATGCATTTGGTCAAAACTATGCTGTTATTGTACCAGGCATTGAAAAATACCATGAAGTTTCCCTTTCTGAGGAAGCGATCCAAAAGTTTCGTGATACAAGTGGGCTAAGCGCTGTATTGGAATTAACCCTTAAACCTGAGATCGCTGATAATGTCGAGCCTATGATCTTTGAAAGTGAAGAATATTGGATGATCTTGTGTAAATTAGCACAGATCAGAATATGGGATAACGATCGCCAAGTGGTTCTATGGTCTGAAAAAGCTGATTGGTATGATAATAGCAATACGCAATTGCTTGATCTTTTTGCGCAATAATCTCTTAATAAATTTTATTTCTTGGAAGGGGCATGACAGCACCGATATTCGCGCGCACCTGATTGACTTCTCTTGAAAAACGAGAGAAATCATCAATATCACCACTCAAACTTCCCCCTTGTATAAAACAAAGGTCATATCGGCCATCACTGCGTTTGGAAAAAGAAGATAACAAAGCCGCATTAATCGCCTCTTGCCCCATCAAATTTTGAACATATAAGCCTGAGGCAACAGCGGCATTAAACAATCCCTGATAACCATCACCAAATAATTCTTTACTGTCACCTCGAGTGGCAAAATAACGAATTCCAGCGCCTTTTTCCTCATCGACGATTAAATCAACAGCACGTAAATCCCATAAGTTAAAATTCATCTTTAAATCTTCATCTACATAAATTGCTGAATCCATATGTGTTTCCTTAGATTAGATTAGTTTGGTTTTGAGTGTGTTTGAATAATGTTGGGCCATTTTTGATCAAGAGAAAGAGGTTTTCCTGAGCGAACCTGACTAAGTTCTTGGAAAAAATTTGGATTATTTAAATTGATTTCTTCTGGTGCTTTATTCCCTATAATCGCTATTTCTATCTTATCTTCATTTAGTTTTCTTGCTAGCCTAATTAGATGCGCATTAACGATCATGTGATGATATATAAAAACCATTGAGCCACAAGATGCCGCCTGATCAAAAATCATTTTATGATTTTCCCCAAGTAATACTTCAGGCTTTTGTGTGACATCTTCAAACGACCAAAATACTAATTTTGAACTAGTACTATTCCAGCGCATATAGGCAACTGTATTAAAATCTATAAACAACCCAGAATTTATATCTTCGTAAATCATATTCATTTTCCTTTATTTAAAAGAAACATATAGATTTATATTAATTATGTCAATACATATTTCCTTGCTCTCAGTGGTGATTTAAGGTCAAATATAAGAATGAGTGATATCAAAAATATATCTGGTCCGCCTCAAACACCTGCCTTACGAGAAGGTTTGGGTAAAAAAGATAGTGATGATCAATCACCGACCTATCAAGGTCCTCCCCATAAAAAACAAAGAGAGCATCATGAACAGCCTCTCACACCGGATGATGATTTACGTATATCTCTAGACGCAATTGAAGAAAAGATCATTCATGATGTACGTGCTCTTTTAGGGTTTTACGATGAAGTCCCCGATACTATTCTGGACACAGAATTAGAAGAAGAAAAAACCAAAACCGCAACAGAAAAAACTGTCGATCCAGCTTTCCGACAAGCCACAAATATCTACCAGAAAAACCAACAATCCCTCTATCAAAAAAGACCTTTTCCTTTCCCAGAAGGAATGACACTAAACGAGATAGACACAGAGGAATTTAGCTTATTAAAATTTTACTGGGATACCTTAGAAAAATTGAGAGAGAATCATCTTGAAGATATTCCACACAAGCATGAGCAAGATTTATATGTGTCCTTAAATAACTTTTTAAACACCTATTTTACTTAGAAGACTCAATGCTATACCCATTTTCTTTTGTAACGATCAGATCATAGCCAAGTTTTTCTTCTAATTTTTGTCTTAATCGATAAATGTGCGTTTCAAGCGTGTGTGTATCAATCCCTTTTTGATATCCCCAAATTTGTGATAAGAGATGTTCTCGGCTGACACTTTCCTCTGAGTGCGCCATCATATCTAACAAAGAGACTTCTTTCTCTGTCAACTCAATCTCCATTCCTGATGTTTTCAAAATGCGCTTATAGCGATCAACAATGATCCCGCGACCAATCTTAAATTGTTCTCCCTCTTTTAAACTTCTTTTAAGGAGGATTTCTTCTATCTCGTTTAAAACAAACTCAAACTGAATAGGTTTTTTCAAAACCACAGCCTCAGGCGTCTTTTTATCTTGTTGGGTTAAAACAACACGTCCTGAACCATATTTTTCTGTAAGAGAGGGCGTAATTTGTTCTACAAAAAACGTGATTTCACGGGCTAATAAGGCATTTTCTATCTCTATTTCAAACTCAACCATGTATTTTTTTCCTATCTAACCCTAAGATAAATAAAATAAGTCTTTAATATCAGTTGGTTAATATTGGCACTGTTTTTGCTTCTCATATTCATACTATGAGTGTATCAACAGTAACATATTTTCATCAATTTGACGAAGCAAAGTGGAATTTTGCTCATAAAAATGCATCCTCACTTAAGGCCGCTGTCGACAGCAGCGCCGTTTACAGTGATCAAATTTCCGCTGATCGCTTACCTCAAAATAATGATTTTAAATTCTCTGATTTTATTGACATTGTTAACCCACTCCAACATCTCCCTGTCGTTAACACACTCTATCAAAACCTAACAGGGGATACGATGGAAGGGTTCTCCCGTGTTATTGGCGGAACACTTTATGGAGGACCTCTTGGTACAGCAAGCGCTGTTACAAATGAAATCTTAGAAGACACATCTGGTAAAGATATCGGAGGGCATATGTTAGCGATGCTTACACCAGAAGAAAACCTATTGGTCGATGAGCAAATAGCGCAACAAGAAGAAGAGCCTCTCACCATTGAGATTCGTGGTCGCAATTATATAGATGATTTAGGAGATCTTGTAACAAGTGATACTGAACCTTTGCACAATAAATCTATTCCTTCAGATAAACAGTCCCTCCTTAAAGACGAGCTCACCTTAGGGCTTATTTATTTACAAGAAGAATTACACTTAGAGGCGCGCACCGAACAAACCAGTTCCTATACGAACATAAGTTGATCCGCATTTAACAGCACATGTGTAGTCTGAACTCATTCCCATACTTAATTCTTTCAATCCCAACATCTCCGCGGCATTTCTTAAAGATATAAAATGTTTTTCCGAAGACTCATCATGTGGAGGTATCGCCATTAAACCAATAATGTCTAACGCGCATTCATGGGTACACAAATCATAAAAAGATTCTAACTCTTGAAAAGTAACGCCTGATTTTTGTGGCTCATTGCCTATATTCACCTGTATAAAACAAGGTATTTTTTTATTCTGTAAGCGCATTTCTTTTGATAGGGCGCGCGCAATTTTTTCACGATCAACTGTATGAATGACATCAAATAAAGCAACGGCGTCTTTTACCTTATTGGATTGGAGTGGTCCTATTAAATGAAGTGTTATATCAAAATGCTCTTTTTTTAATTCTTGCCAATGTTCATATGCTTCTTGCACACGGTTTTCGCCAAAATCTTTAAGGCCTGCTTCTAACGCTTGTTCGATTTTTATTTGAGGTTGTTTTTTACTAACTGCGATGAGCTTCGCTGAGCCTATTTGGTGCTTTATTTTTTGATATCGCTCTTGGATCTGATGCATTAACTAAATGTTTGTTCCATGCGCTTTTTTTGTGCGGCTAAAACAAGCTCTTCAACAATTTCTTCAACAATTGCAAAAGTTGCTGCTCCATCTGCATCACCTGCATCGGCTTTCATATTAATACGACGACGGATCTCACTGCGCGCTGAACCACCTGGGAATGTTGACGCCAACATTCGACGTGCAAGCCCTGCACCAATACGCTCATATAAACGAGAACGAATAGCCACATCTTCAGCCGAGGTTGAAAACGCCCATAATTCAACTGGGCCAAGTGTGTTAATCAAATGCTGTTCATAACGCCCTTCATTACTCCCCAAAACAAACAGTGCTGGCGCCCCTGTACTACGAGGCCCTGTCAAACGGTTACGCATAATCCAGCGCGCGGTATTTGATAAACCAAATCGTTTTTGAGCATTATCAACGGCACTATCTGAAATCGCTGCCCCCAAAATCCAAACACCTGTTGCCAAATCCACCATATCATCATCAAAGTCATCAATAAGCTGAGAGGCAAGGACAATCTGAACCCCCCATTTACGACCTTCACGCACATCACGAACGATCTGAGAACGCACAGATTTAGACTTACTCGTACGATGGAATTCATCATAAGAAAGACGTTTCGGAGATTCCTTAATATCACGAATACGGGCAATGTGGTAAGGATGATATTTTTGAGGAATATTTTTCAAGCTTTCCTCACCAATCCACCAACCGCGAACCAATGTGAAACGCGCTAACATATACATGATCGCTGTTTGACGATCCGCTGTATCATCCCCTTGAGGACAGACATCTTGTAAATCAAGCGCACACACACGCACCGATCCAAGATCGAACTTTGTCACAGAAGATAGAATTGGGAATTCGCGCACAGCTGAAGTCATCATTCGTTCAAATGCACTAATCACACCTTCAGAACTTGTTCCGATTTGTGTTTCTTCTAGAAGCGCTCTAATTTGTGGACGACGCGCCGCTGTAATACAATCTTGTAATGTTGGAACAGCATGACGTTGCGCTAATGTACATTCATGATAGAGCTCTGCCTCATATAAAACATCAACCACATCCCACCATGTTGGCTCTGGTGGTAAATGCAAATTATATTTCTTAATTGTTTCATCAACATGCTCATCTAAACGCTCAAGATAAGTCCGTGCTTCTGCGCTTGCTTGTGCATCATCACGCCAACGATACATCTCATCAACAACAAGCCCAGCTAATTGAGCGATCCCATCATAAGGTTTCTCTTGACCTGGTGGTGTACATAATAAAGTCATAAGCTCAATCAAGAAACTGCGCTCTTCTGGTAAAGCATAGCGACACCCCAACTGTGTATCAAACGGGTTCACCGCAAAATCAGGCGACATTCTAAATTTATAATGACCAACCTCATGACGACGCTCTTTTGGAAGCGCATCTTGTAACATTGAAATTAACCCTGCTGATGATGGCCCAATATCAATAATCGCCACGAATGGAAGTTTTGACTGCCCCGCAGTTAAACATGTTCCAAAGTTTAATGTATTCATCAAAACAGATTTACCCGCACCAGGTTGCGCGAAAATCAAATCAAACCATGTAGTCGTTAATGTACTTCCTGTTTGGTAAGGCCAAATGCGACCATCTGGTGTTCTAAATAACACAGACCCTTCTTCAAATGGACTAGAAGGTCTTTGCCATGGTAATAATCGCATCACTTCACGTAGAGGCAAAACACCAGCCGGTGCCGTTGACGCACAAGCAATCCCCATTGCAGAAGACAATACACAAGATAATGGATCCCCTTGCATATTAGATACTTGAGCATATCCCCAGCTTTCCATAGATTGAATCAAGCTAGACATCCGCTCTTGAACAAGCTTCAATTCACCTTCTGGCGCCCAAGTTGCTGCAGAAATACGCATTTTAACAATCGGCTCATCACGAGAAAGCTCAACCAACCCTTCAATAGACTCTTTCACTTGTTTATTAACAGGGTTTGTAAATCCTAAAATAGAAGACAACATCTTTTGTGCTGCGGCCCCTTGTATTCCTCCACTTTCAATCAAGAAAGAAATACGAAATGGCATTTTTGATTCAACCATTCTATTTAATAGAATAGGGAAAGGCACAGAATCAGAGGGGCCTAAAGTCATATCAACACCGCCCCATAATTGATCTCCAATCCGAACAATCGAGCGATCAACCGTTTGTGCATCATCAACCGCTAATTGCGATTTCAAAGACGGCCATAATAAATCTGAATAATCCCCAGTTGTCTCAGGCGCTCTTGGCATAATTTTATCCCCAGGAAGTGAGGGGCGCCATGATGGGTTTGTTTTATTAGGAAATAAATTATTTCGTACCGCGCGTAAGGCATCATGGACTTCTAAGACTTTTGCTTGAATCCCTAATTCTTGTAGAACCGTTGTAATCGAGGCAACAAAACTTTTATGACGTCCCCGCAACATATCAAAAACCATTGTTGGGTTTTGAGAATTACGCGCATTCACCCATGCCATATCCTGCATTTCTTTTGCACTACGCTCAAAGTCTGTCTTTGTTAAACAGCTTGGTCTTGTCCATAAAACAAAATACATTTCTTCCCATGATAAAAAGCGAGATAAGTGACGCTCTTTTTCTTCGAAAAGATCTTCTAATTCTAGATTAATATTATGAGAAGCAACGCGGTTTGGTTTCACGAATTGTGGCATCTCTCGGCGCATAGCATCTGGATCGCGACAGAAATAAACTTGAAGCGCATACCCTTTTCTATCAAAACGCGACCCCATATTCACAGCTGCGTTTTGAACAATATGCTTATATTCTTCTTCCCCAATAATCTGACGTGCACCATCGACACGCACATAGGTCACAAGCGATCCATCACTGGCAACAAGTGTTTGAGGGTCATCCGATGTTTCCAACTTAATGTAGGACTCAATCGGCTGACGGATCAAAGACACAAGAGGTGCTGCTAATTTTTTCCAAAAACTCATGGGAACAGATGTGTCCTCATTTGGTTAACGTTAATTGTTACTACTATACAAGACAGTTTTCCACCCTGTCTATAGTCAAAATACAAGAATTATATAGATAATTCGTTAAATTTTTAAGAAAGCTCAGCTTGAGCTGCCTCTAATAAAGAAGGCCATGATGTTGGCATAGAGGCGCCAAAAGGCCCTTTTTTTGAGCGCCAATAGGCTAGAATTTGTGGGAATTGGTTAAAATCAAGATCACCTTCATGAATAATACGTCGATCTAAAGGCAATAATCTTAGTCCGTCAATTTTTTGATCTCTTAAATTATATTCACGCTCTTCCATAAAATCTTTAAATATTCGTGCTAAAACAGATGGATCATCCGTTCCAATTCTTTTTTTCGCTTCTTCGCGTCTATTCATTAATAATTCTAATGTCGCTTTTGCTGAATCAGCCATAGGACCTTGTGTAACACGCGCGACATAAACGGCGCGCATAATATGATGAAGCGCTGCCTGCCCAACTTCGGGTAACCAAACCAAAACACCCGAGCGCATATGAGCGGCTTCTTCTAAATGAAAAACTTGATGGCAAAACAAACACATCGTCACTAAATTATCCGCAGAATAATTTAATGTATCACCATCTTGATGATACAGATCTTGATATTTCTCGGCTTTAAAACCACAACAACCGCATGTATGATTATCGCGCTCAAAGATCTGCGCCTTAATCTGCTTAATATCTTCGTCAGAATAAGTATGCGCATGTTTACGAGATTTGGCGCCAGCCGAAAAACGACCGACGCCTAATTTTAATGCTATGTAAGACATATAATTCTTAAATAACCTTTTTTATTTAGATTAGAACGATGTTCCTGAGAATGCATCAACTGCGTTTGAATTCACAGCAGTGCCTGATCCAACAGCCGAACTCATTGCTTCTAGTAATGTTGGAAGCGCTAATAAACATCCACCAATACCAAGACGTGCAAGACCATCTTTTAATGGGGTTTGACCTGGATTTTCTACGTGTCCTTTTAATTTTAAAGCACCAGCAATCCCTAGACCAATACCACCAATATAAGCAACGATCCCTAATAGTTTAGGTACGTTATTTGCAGAAGCGGCGATCCCACTCGTAATGCTTTGGAATCCTGCCCCAGATGCAAGAGCATCAGAAGACGAAGATAATAGTGCTACAGTTGTTGCAATAGCTGCTAATTGATATTTTTTCATAGTTATGTCCCTCCTAAAAGACAAAGTTTTACAGTTTAGTTTAAAATGTTAAGCCAACTAAGCCTAACGTTTCTTGTACAGCGTTTACTAACGCTGTGAGATTAACGGCTAATGCGCCGCCAATTATGTGGGTGAAACCCGCAGACATAGAAGCCTGACCATCGCCTTCACCATATGATCTTAAAATAAATATACCACGAACAAAGCTGAACCATCCAACAATTTGTACAAACATAAAGACAGCTTGCACAGCTTGGTTTGCGCGTGTTGCTAACATCGCATCCATATTTTGAGCATCCGCCATAACAGCATATGTACTCACAACATTTGTACCAAAGAGCGATAATTGCGCACCCCCCATGAAGTTTTGGATTGATAAAAGCGCCGCGGCGGACAAAAATGTCCCAATAGTCCCCATTCCCCACGGCGCTCTAGGCCCGTCTTGAGCACTTTTCATCAATCTAAATACACCAACCACAGCAAAAGCAACACCGGCAATAAAGCAGACTTGTCCCAATAAACCAATTAAGGGTCCATGGATATTTGTGACTAAATTCACAAGAATTTGGTCTAATGCTAACGCACCACCTTCACCAGCTCCTAATTGCGAGCTTGCTGAATTTTGATAAGCGGCAACAGATTGCATTAAAGAACGAAGTGCAGCCGTAATTGTTGGTAAAGCAAGTAATGCAGAACCTGTTAATAAAATCATAATCGGACGACGGATTGGTGCTTGACCAGGATTATCCGCTGATTTAATAAACTCAACTAATGCCCAAATACCAAAACCTAAACCGAATAAATAAGTAATAACACCAAATAATTTTTCAGGTGAAGAGAAAGAATCTTCTAAGTTTCCAATAAGCGCGCCTAGCCCAATCGCTGTAGCACTTCCTGTTGGTAACGTTTCAGGCGCACCGCCAGTTCTATAGCCAATCGCATCAATCATAGCGTCAAATACTGTTGGTAGAGAAAGTAAAGCTCCCCCAATAATTAAACGAACAATAGCGCTTCTAAGTGGTTCTCTGCCTGATGAATCAACATGATCTTTAAATTTGAAAAGAGCTGAAATTGCAAAAACAATACCCGCGATATAAGCAACAACAGCCATTAATTTTGGTACACCTGTTAAAGATGTTCCAATACTCGCGACAATGTCATCCCAAACGCCTGCATGAGCCGCGCTATCAGGAATAGAAATTAAAAAAGCAAAAGCCAAAGCCCAAAGCCCAAAATGGCGTCTTGCATCTTTCTGTTGTTTTTTAATGACTGACATATGTTTCTCCAAACCCCGAAATCTTCACTATCGCTCACAAAATTGTGCGACAAACCCTATTCCATAATTTAAACACATTTCCGCCATCTTTTACAAGAAGAATCTTTTTATATTAACATAAACCATTGAAAATATGGTGTTTTAATAAAAAAGCACTTTTGTCAAAAATGACATAATTTAAGATTTTTTTAATAATCTAAAGTGATTGTACACCTCAAATATTAAAAACTATTGAACAATTTTTCCTTCTGTTGTTTCAACAACCCAACGTCCTTGCTCAACAGAAATTGCTAGAACACGTCCAAGTCCGTCAACTTCCTGTCCAATAAAGACTTTTTGAATTGGTGAAGAAAAATCTTTTGATACCCAAGCAACGCCTGTTTGAGCCGCTCTTAAAACCCACGCATCAGAAAAAGCGGTTGGTTTTTGAACAGGGACAACACCTTGCATTGTTTTAGGAGCATTCTTATAAGTACGTGGAGCGACAGCTGTTTTAGGTACTGTACTTGAAGAAGCTGTTGTTGCTTTCACAGGAGCTGGTCTTGACGCTGTAGGTCTTGCCGTTTCTTGTGGTGCAGGCTTTGCAGCCATCTTCCTCATATCATTTTCTAAAGCGAAAAGCTTTTGTTCTAAACGAGATAATTCTTTGTTATCAACAGAAGATCCTTTTTGTTGCATTCCTTTTTCAACCATATCTGTTAACTTATCTAGCTTATTATCTAAACGAGAATAATTTTTCTCCATTTGGTCAATACGCCCAGATAGCGCTTTCACTTGCGCATCATCTACAGTTGTTGTGGTTTCCATCATTGTCGGTGCAACACGTCTTGGTGATGTCGTCGGCGTTGGCTCAGACATAGAATCTTCCTTTTTAACCATACGAGGCTGTATCACAGGCGCAGCGGTCGGCTCTCTTTTAAGAGGAGGCGCCACAACTGGCTTAGGTTGATTGTCTTGCGCTTGCTTTGAGTCACGAGAAATAGGGGTTGGCATCGGGGGTTGTTGCCATGTTTTAGGGGAAACAACCGCTGTTCTATTTGGTGTTTGCTCTGCTAAATTAGGGGTATTTCTTTCTGCTAAGCCACCCATCAACATTCCCTTAGGTTTATTATCTTCAACAGCTTTATTTTCTGTTGGTGCCATTTGAGGTTGTCCAAAATTAGGCGCTTGTTGTTGCGCAGTTTGTTGTTGTGCCGCTGGTGGTTGCATCGCTTGTTGCTGATTAGGCACAGATGGAAAAAGAGTTGCATAAATCATATATGCGCCGACTAACCCACCAACACCATATATAATGTAATTAAAATTATCTTTTAAGAAAGAACTCCCCCCACCAGATTTTGTAACTGGTGCCGCAGGGTGATCATCGCCAAAATCATCTTCATTATAAGGATCATCACCGAAATCGCCTTCTGCAAATCCATCATCAGCAAAAAACTCATCTTCTAATTCATCTGCGCCAAAGTCATCTTCTAGGAAGTCATCCTCGGCCATAAAATTATCCTCAGCAACAGGTTGTTCAGAACCAACGTCAACCATATCCTCATCAGGCGTCTCTTCTAACCCCGGCATCAACCCATCATTATTCTCAAGGTTTTCTACTTGTTGTTCATGTTCTTTTTTAATATCATCAACCATTTTCTAAGCCCTTATCTTCTTAATCTGTCAAAGCTTCTGTGAAAAGAATACCAATCGGCGTACCAGAGGCAACAATTACTGTTGCATCTTCTCTCTTATCAGCCTCATCTTCCAATAGATCCCCAACGATATCAGCCGATTCCGCGACCCCTGTTGCGATCTTACCTGTTGTATTTAAATCTTCTGTTTCTTGGGTAACTGTTTCACCTGTTACAACAACTGTGTTTTCTTGTTCTGCGTAAGCTTCTGCAATTCCTTTAATGAAAGAAGCAGCACCTGGTAAAATAACGCGCGTTAGCCAATGATGATCAACATCAGTCGCCAGCCCCGGAGAGGTTGTTGCCGGGTCAACAGCAACAGCGTCAATATCAAAATCTAACCCATCAATCACAATTTTATCAAATCTTAACACCAAAAGATCAGTATCTGTTTTAGTGAAACTTCCAATTAACCGAGCGCCACGTAAAGGCCCAGAGTAAATATTTGCAAGAATGGGGCCATCTACATCAGAATTTGCTGTTGTAATCATTTGCCCATAGAAAATCTCACCTGCTGGAATAATAATCGTTTCTTCTTGACCATCATCTTCTGTCTCAAAAGGAATTGATGAACCATCAGAAGACCCGCCCGCATCAACAATTTCAGCATCTGAAATAGGAACAGTAACTGTTAAAGACTGAGTTTGTCCTGGTGCTCGACCCTCTAAAATTGACTGCATTTGCTCAGCCATTAATTCAATTCTTTTTTCGATGTCTTTTTCATTAACACGTGCTTCTTGCTTATTCTGTTTCACAATCGTTGTTGAAATACGCTCTTGTCTTTGTTGCTTTAAGCGTTCTTGACGCTCTTTCTCACGTTGTTCTGCACGTCTACGCCATTGTAATAAAGGATCTTCCTCTTCTTGTGTGTCTTCCTCAACTTGGTCAAGCAGACGGCTTTTCAAAGCCCCTCTTGGAGTTGGGATAAAACTTTCTTGGTTTTGTTGGGCTGCTTCTAAACGCTGACGGTCCGCCTCTTTAATCGCCTTCTCATATTGTTCATCAACCGCTGCGCCAACAACCTCATTCACATCAGCAGCTGGTTTTACATTTGAGCGTGCGATCTCTCCATCATCGCCACCAAACATGATGAAACCAACGACAACAACAAGCCCAGCTCCCACAACAAGTAACTTTAACATAGGGCTATTTTGCCAAACTTCTTTAAAGCTTGGAGACTCTTTGAACTCATGTTCATCATCTAAAGGCGCGTTAGGCCCATCAAATTCATTATTGCTCATCGTCTATTATCTCTTCTTTTCCTATATGTGCTCTCACCATATTTCCTCTATCTGATAAGAGAAGAACAGGGGTCTTCTTAATTTTATATACAGCCATACCATCCCCAGAATTCGTTGAAGCAACCCAACCAGGGGATAATAAAGATAGAGGTGTTCTTACAAAAATAGTGCCATCAACATCCCATACAGATGTGCGTCCATCAACACCTTCCACTGTCAATCTTTTCGCGCTAACAGGGGGAGCACCATCTAAAACAGCTGTCATAACAGCGTCACCTGCTTGAATAGAACGTGCTGTATCAATAATTGGAATTTGACTATTTGGTCCATATTCAGGCACGCGCGCATCAAAGCGATAATAAGACAAATCAGGACTTGTCTGTAAAGAAAATGTAACAGGTGTTGGTAAATCAATTAAACGAATCGACATATTTCCAAATCCATGAGCACTAGATGGGGTAATACGAATAACATGCCCCCCATCTTCTGGCGGGACAATGTCAAATTTACCCCCCCATGTCACATCTTGGATAGGCCAAGGCTGACCTGTAATATCTAAAATTGTTAAACTCGTCACATGACCAGGGGCTGTTTTAATAATCTCGGGTAACACACTTGGGTCTAGAGAGATGTCCGCGACTTTAATCTCAGCCTTAGGAATAGGATTTCCTGATGTTTCAGCTGTTTCACGTGTTTCATTAAACACATCAAGCATTTTCTCAATATCTTCTGGGCGCATTGGGAAAAGCGTATTCCGTGTTCCCTCAACAGCGCGATCATATGACATTTGGTCTAACTTCTTACGCGCCTCTTCTGCCTCTTTCTCTTGCTCAGCAGCGGAAACCGCTTCCTCCATAGAGTTATTAACACCATCAACACGCTTAAACTTTAAATTCATCGCCTTATCAGACGCTGTATCATCCGCTTCTGCAATTGGCATCTCTTGTGCAAAAGAAACGGACACAGGAATAAGAATTAACCCTGCAACGATAACTGCTTTTGCAAAAACCCTTTTTATATCTCTCATTGTTGTTATAACAACCCTCTTTATATTAGCGCTTTATATAAAGCTTACACCCAATTTTGAATTCTGCCATTGTTGATCTGTGAAATCTAGGCTTTTTTAAGAAATGTTTACGATTAACGTGCCCCTGTTGTCCATTGTTCAATACCAACACCATTTGGATTATCCAAAGTTGGGACACGAACAATTGTTAAACGAACAAGCATCGAATCAGGACGACTCGATGATCCTGATTTATACGTTACAATCAAAGGCATTTCAACTACCCAGCGATATTGCCCATTCACAATCCCCTCTTGCACAACAACTGGCGCACTTCCTGGGACAGCACTCAGAACCTGTTTACGGTTTTCAACAGCATCAATAACGCTTGAATCTTGAAGCGCTTTAGTAAAACTCTCCCAGCCTCTACGCGTAAAATAAGAAGATGTTTCTTGTAAACGAATTTTATAATCATGAAATCCGAATGTCATCGTTTCAGTTGCCGCCTTAGCAACCCATGATAAAAGAGCTGCGTTACTTAAATTCGGTTGAGATAACGGCACCATTCGAACTAGACGACCATCTGATGTCGTCGCAAAATAAATATTTTGTGGTTTTGTTGTTGTAATGAAAAACCCTAAAACAACTAATAAAATAACAATCCCTAATCCTTCAAATAATGCGATTTTTTGAAGAGATCTGTATCCATCACGATAATATTCATTACGCATATAGACATTTTCAATACCACCAACATGCGGCATAACATCAGCTTGTGCTTTATCTTGCCCTTGTTTTGATGCAGGTTGCGCTGGCTTTTGTTGAGGTTGACGCTGTTGTTGTGGACGTTGCTGTGCAGGACGTGGGCGCCTTTGTTGTTGAGGCGTCGCTTGACCTGCTGGCTTTTGTGACCCAGCTTCTTTATTTTGTGATTCTGACTGTTTCTCTGTCATGTTATTGCAATAATAATTTTGATATCAATTGTTTACGGTTTTCTTAAAGACACTAAAAACCCTCTAGATTCTTATACACTATACTACCATAATAAAAAAGCATGATTTTATAAAGAAAAAGTAAATTCAATATCACACTTACTTTTCTATTAAGCCCTTGTTCATATTTTATTAAATGTGTTATGCTAGCATTGATGTATATGTTTGTTGTATTTGAGGGAATTTCAACACATATAGCTTTAAAGAGGGACAATTATTATGAAGTTTTTCAAGAATCGCTTTCTAGCAGCGTTTGTAATCGCGTTTATAGCCGTTTTACTTGTTTTATTCACGCCACATAAAAAAGAATCAACAGCCTCTTCAGGTATTCTAGGAGCCGCCGTTCAAGCAGGGGAAGCAATTGTTACCCAAATGATTCAAGAAGCCATCTCAGATATGGCTAATAATATGATGAATACTGTATTAGGTGATTTCCTTCCCTTCACGCAAGATTTATGGACACGCTTTGCGCAAGAGCAACGCTTGGCTGATATTGAAAACCAAAAACAAATGAATGCCATCCAAGATGCAGAAATCGCACAAGATATGGCCAATCAAGAAGAACAAATTGCTTTAGAAGAAATGAAAGATGCTAAAATTAGTGATGGTGAATGCCAAGTTGTGACAGCGTCTTATCTTTCAAGTGCTGGACATAGTGATGTCGAAGCCTACAAAGAAGCCTTTTCACAATTATTAACCGATGATTTAACCGCAGCGCCCGGCAGTTTAACAGAAAAAGGACCTGTGGTAGCGAATAGACGTCTTTTGGAATTTCGCCTTGCCAACACATGTAGCACAACTGAGTATAATAACAATTTAGGAAGCCTTTGTAGTAATCCTGATGAAGCAAATGTTGATAAGGATGTGCGCGCAGATCTCTTAACAGAATGCCACACATTCCCCAAGGAAGAAGCGCCTTATGTTGCTCAAATGATTCGTTACCTGCTTGTTGATGTTCAGTCAGCTAGACCCATGTCAAATGCTGATCTTAATGACCCAGACCAACAAGAAAACTACTTACGCCAAGTTCAAAACCGTGCTCAAAACAGTACAATGGTTGAGTATGTTAAAAATTTAGCAGCAGAACGTATGGAACCATCTGACTCATGTCCTGAAGTAGGTGGCACATCGCGCCTCGACTTTGTGAATGAAATTGATAGAGAGCTTGGGCGTACAGACCGCATTACCGCAGACAGACCTTGCCCATCACAGGCTGAATTTGATTGTTATCGTTTGAAATATCAATTCCAAAGCCCACAATTCGTACCAAAATGTGATGAAGGTGAGGCTCAAATGGATCGTTGTGTAATGCTTGTAAATTCTGCTCAAACAGAAATTAAAATGCAAAGCTTAGCCGTTGACCAAGTACGTGCTCTCATGAACCACTCTGAAGCATCACGTGTTCAGTAAACAAAAAGGATACATAAATGAAAAATTTTCTATTTAAAATATCTTTGGTTTTCTTAATTGCTTTTGGCACTTATACACTTATTACCGTGACTGAGAAACAGCAAGCCGATGCGGTTTGTGTCTGTAATGATGGATGTTTTAACCCTGGTTTATGTATGTGTCCTTGGGATTCTGACACGATTGAAAGTGTCGCCAATTTCGGTGCTTCTTGGGCTGCAAAAGCTGAACAAATGTTTGAATCCGCTCAACAATATATGGAAACATATATGGAGGCAAAAGAGACTGAGGCCGAGGCAAACGAAGAAATGCTAACCGCTCTTGCAGCAGAAGAACTTTCGGCAAATGTTGAGAAATTAAGAAACGAAGCTAACCGTCAAACAGCAACAAATGCGATTAAGAAGACTACAAACTATCAACGTAATCAATATGAAGACATTGTTGATAGCCCCGCGCCAAGCGAACAGGTCTGTTTTCACACAACCGTGCGCCAAGAAGAAGCACGCACAGAAGCAGCGCAAGAACATGCTCGACGCGAGCGCTATACAAAAAAACGCCAAAGACGCGGCGCTTTTCCAAAAACTGTAAAAACAGCTGTCTTGGTTCAAGAAGCAAAAAATGATCAAGATCTGATCAAAAAAGCAGCAGAATTAAGAGCGTGTAATGGCTGTACATTGTCTCCTGATGACCAACGTGTTGTTGATGTCGTTGATAGTATTATTACCGATGATTTAGATATTCCACCACGTTCAGAAGCTGATTTAGAGGATAACCCAACTCAAATCATCGAAGATGTTAAACAAGTAACACGTAATTCCCTTATTGATGCCGTTGCTGCACGCATTGAAACAACACGTCAATCCCCTGGAAGTGTTGGTTGTGCTCAATCACAAGAAATTGTTTATACTGTTTCAGCATCTGTTTACGGTAACCCTTTCCACAAACTCCCGCCTGGTGTATGTCCTTCTGCGGAAACACTCCGTTGGGCTGAGGTAACAAAATTAAGAAACTCAAGTGATATGGAGGCGGCTTTATCTGATATGACAGGTAATGCACGCGCTCAACAATTACATGTTTCTATTTTGAACCTGTTTATGGATCACGATCAATACACCTTAAAGCAATTAGAGCTCACGCAAGAAGTTGCACGTAATCTCGATTAAAAAAATCTATATATAAATAATCTGGCATAAGCCTTGCAGATATATCCTCAAACGCATTTCGTTTGAAAGGATATGTAGGCAAAAAATGACTATAGAAGCTTTAGGAATAGCCCTCTCAGGCCTTGACGCAGCAAAGCAAGCTCTTGATATTACAGCAAATAACATCTCGAATGCAGGTGTTGAAGGCTATAATAGGAAAATACTTCCCACATATACAGCCGTATCAGAAGATGGAACGGTTTTTGGGGTTGCGCTCGGCAATGTTAGCCGACGTATGGATTTAGCTCTAAGAAACACTTATTGGATTCAAATTAGTGAAACCTCTAGCTTTTCTGTTAAAGAACGCTATCAAAGTAAAGTTCAACTTTTTCACGGATCTTCTAATTCTGGGATTGCTATCCCAACCTTAATGGACAATCTTGAAGAGTCTTTTATTAAACTGTCTTCCTCTCCTAATGACACAACATTGCAACAAGATGTTGTGAACTCAGCTAATATACTTGCTTCAAAATTTAATGAATTTGCTGATTTTTTAGCTGATATGAGAAATGAGATCCAAGATGAAATGTCAAGTGATGTGGATTCTATCAATCAGCTCTTAGAAACAATTGCAAAATTAAATCGCTCCATTAAATACGCAATCTCCAATAACCAAAGCACTGCAGAATTAGAAGATTCAAGAGATCAAGCTGTTTCTCAGCTCTCTTCTTTCTTAAGTGTTTCTCATTTTACAAGAGATGATGGAACGCTTGTTGTGCAAACGAAAGGCGGTAGCATCTTAGCCGCAGAAACAGCACAAAGTCTTTTCTTTGAACCAAATTTGATTACCCCTATTTCTCCGCCTCAGTCTATTTATATTAATAGTTCAACTGGTACGGATATTACAAATTTAGATATTGGCGGCTCTCTAGGCGCACTTATTGAATTAAGAGATCAAACAGTCCCTTCTTATCAAGCACAATTAGATGAGCTAGCACATAAATTAGCCCTTAGATTTGATGCACAAGGGTTACGTTTATTCAGTGATGAATCGGGTGCTATCCCAGGTACAACAATCGGAGATTACACAAACTTTTCTTCAGAAATACAAGTGAATAGCGCAATTGTTGCCAATTCTGCTTTGGTCAAAGACGGAACTGAAGCCTCTATTGTTGTAGGTGAAGCCTCAAACGCGATTATTTCTAAGATCTTGGATTATACTTTCGGTAGTAATGAAGGTGTCCGTGTTGAAGGCGCAAATGATTTAACAACAAATCCAACCGTACAGCTTTCTCTTGGAATTGAAAGCTTAGCAATTATCACAGGTGATCAAGATGTAGCAGCCCTTGGTGATCTTACAACACACCCAGATATTACCGCAGGTAACAATTTTACAATTCAATTAGGAGGCGCAGCTCCTCAAAATGTTGTCATCTCAGGTGGAGATACGATTACTGAGCTTGTTGCAAAGATCGATACAGCCCTAGGCGCAAATGGAACAGCTTATGAAGGTGCAAATGGTCGTGTTATTATTGAAGCCAATGATGATGTCACTTTTGCATTAGGGGGACTTAGTCCTGCTGGTTTTGCCGCGCTTGGATTTTCTGTTGGAACCACCCCTGTTGAAGATCCTAGTTTTACAGTTAAGCTTTCTACAGGTGCTGCTCAAACAATTACCATTCCACCAACACATAGCGCAGCAGATTTAATTAATGATTTAAATAACATCCCGGGCTTGAATGCTTCCCTTAATGGATCAAATGGGCTCTTACTTCTGCCTGAATTTGGTGGTGATATTCAACTTACAGATGGGTTTGGACAACCACTCGCTGCGATGGGGCTTGATTTCTCTAACATATCTCATGTGACTATGAATACAGCTGGCCTTGGCACAAATGGAGATATCGAAACAAATATTAATCCCTCAAACTTTATCACAGACTATAGCCGTAATATTATAAACAAACATAGTAGTGATTATAATAATGCGTCTTTATCATTAGAATTAGAAACAGATTATCAAACAACAATTCAAAGTAGCATCCAAAATAGATTTGGTGTGGATATAGACCAAGAAATGGCCGCAATCATTGAAATACAAGCTAATTATGCTGCTGCTGCTCGGGTTGTGGAAGCTTCAAGACAGCTCTTTGATGAATTACTTAATTCTTTTTAAAAACAGGAGATCTATAAACTATGAATAATACAATCTCATTTTTAGGAAGCTCTATTGTACAAAACCAAAATTTGAGCAACTTAAGAACCGATCTTTTTAGATTACAAACACAAATCTCTACAGGGAAAAAAGCCACAACCTATGCAGGGCTTGATAATCGTGTCCTTGATTTATTATCTGCAAGATCAGATTTATCAAAAACAGAAACTTATCAAAATAATATCAATATCGTCAGTTCACGTATTGAAGTTATGAACACAAATCTGGATGAAATCACAGCATTTGCAAATGAACTGCAAAAAGCCCTCATTGCTGTCCCAAAAACAGCAGAAGAGCCTGATCTTGTACATATTGAAGCCCTTATTGATTCGAATAAGTCTTTCATTCAACAATTGTTAAACACAGATATTAATGGTCACTATCTCTTTTCTGGATCAGCCTCTAATGTTGAGCCTATTGAGAATTTAGCAACGTTAGAGAACAATATCCAAGTAGAGATGGATGCATGGTTTAATGGAACACAAACTTACGATGAAATGATTGCCAATATTGAAGCACTTTCAGATGAACAAGTCGGCTATAGTGAAGATATGTCACTCGCAGATAATATTGATGTGCGTGTTGATGATAATTTAGACGTTGATTATACTGTTCTAGCCAATGAGCAAGGATTTCAAGACTTATTAAAAGTCATGAGTTTTTTTGACCGCCTTGTTTATCCAGATTCAAATGATGGTTCCATCGCGGCAACAGGCGATGAATTTTATCAAGCGATCCGTGATATGTCTGATATCTTGGCAACATCCATTGAATCAATTGAGCAATCACAAGTGCGTCTTTCTTATGCGAATTCTACAATTACAAATACAGAAAGTCGTTTAATTGAAGAGAAACAATTTCTATCAACGATTGTCAATGATATTGAAGAAGTTGATTTAAGCGAAACAATTGCTAAATTACAACAAGTTGAGCTACAGCTAAATGCGAGCTATCAGACGATCTCTATCGTTTCTGATCTCTCTCTTTCAAACTTTATATAATATGGTCATATGAACGACCCACATTATAGCGGTTTTTATTATGTTCTTCGTTATCATTGCTCGGTGAAATACGTGTAATTAAATACATTTCTGCCCAATTGCGCATATGGTTAAAAATATGCACGCCGAGCCACTGATGATTATGCGCATTATCTTTTACTAATTGCGGTCCATCTGGATGATCTAGCCGAAATGTTTGATTGTTTTTTGCCAAAACTGGAGTTATTCCAACTTTTCTCATCAAAGATGAGCAATAATGAAGTAAACCCTTTGGACGCCCCTCATCACGACCATCACTCATTCCATGTACAGGAAAGCCATATGTTGGTTTTATAGCACGTAATATTTTTCGAATACCGGGCGCGCGTGCATGACCATGCGCATTGAGTTTTTTATGTGTATTTCCAGGGTAATAAAATGTAAAGCCTCGCTTATGAAGCGCATTTAAAACAGGCTCATAACGCGCTCTGTTAATACTCAACATACTTGAAGAAAACACAACCACATCTCTCTCTGGGTCTAATTGTAACATCCGATAACCGCGCTCTATCACTGAGCGTACAAAAGGTGTCTTTTGCTCTCCTTGAGAGCCTGTTGAAACCAAAATTGCATTCTCTCTCGGAATTCTATTTTCTTGACCTGATTTTGTAATATAATGAACCTTAAGATCAGCAGGAATAATCCCTCTACTTTTAAAAACATCAAATGTTAACTGCATCGCATGGCCAGCGACCTGTAATTCACGTCCTGTTTGACGCGCCACTTCCATCAAACTAATCAACCTTTGATCATGTCCTCCCATTACGGTGAAGACCACTCTTTTATCTGGGTGTGCATTAACAAGCTCTGTTAAATTCTCTTCAATCTCTTGTTCAAAAATATCGGGGGTTTCTTTATCTGCTCCTGTGGAGTCAATCATCGCAACATCTATACCGCGATTGCGCAATTCTCTTAACTCATGAAAATCAACGCAGCCTGGTTGTCTATACGTTTGATCAACATTAAAATCACCTGAATGGAAAACTGTGGCTGTTGGTGTTTGAATGAGTAAAGCCACACAATGAAGTGTATTATGGCTCATTGAAACAGCCCTCACATGCATTTCTTTACCAACACGAATTGTCTGACCAGGTAAAAAAACACTCATTTTATCCATCGCTTCATCGTAGCGTTTTTTGACATCTTGCTTGATATAATCAGGGATATCTTTTGACGCCAAAACACGACCAACACGCGTTGTAAAAAATTGCTTTGTTTTCTCAATCGTATAGGGTGTACCCCAAATCGGAGGTAGATCAAATCCCATTTCTAACCCGCCGCGAGATGTCAACATGGGTGACAATAAATAATAATAAAGCGCTTCGATATGATCGCCATGTGCATGAGTTAATATAATCTTATCTGCATCTTTTAACTCATCAATAATATCTGGTAAAATACGGTGATAGCCCCAAGCACCTTTATCTCCAGATCCAGATCCCGCATCAATAATCACTGTATCACTTTGTGAGCCATCCCCATTTTTATTTGGATATGTGTATTTATATATGTGACAATTAGCGCCAATCGAGGATTCATTATTTCCCCCTTTCGAGGTCCATTCTAATGCGTGTCCTTCTATTGGGTTAACCATGCGCCATAACCTCTTCTTTATTCATTAAATCAAGAATAAGCCATCTCAAACGCTTGAGCGTTTCAAGATCAGGTGTTGTTAAACAATCATCAAAAGCAGGGATCGCTTGAACTCTTAAAATTAAAGCTTCATCAGACAAATTTGAAAGGTCATCATCGGGAAAATAACGCACATAAAGAGGAGCAATTAAAAAATAATCTTGCCATGTAAGCAATTGCTGTAACCCCATTCCTTGTGCCTTTTGTTATTATTTAAGAATTAAGGTTATTAAATACGGAAATAATAAATATGTCAAGATTGTTCGTATTTTATTACTGACCAAGGATCAAAATATCAGAAATACTATCTTCTTCTGTGAGTTCATCTAATAAAACATCAACATCAACATCATCATCAAAAGAATCATCTCCTGAAGGTTCGCCAAAAGGGTCATTCGGATTAAAGCTGCGCCCGCTTTCTTGTAATTCTTTTACAGCTGACGCATCAATAGAGGCAACCCCTAATAGAGGTGATTTAACCCCACCTTGCTCTGGGGAAGCAGCAGGGCGAAGGCGTTTTCGCTCTCCCTCTTTATTAACCAAAACAACATTATTAAAAGAAATATCTCCCACAATAATATCTTCACCCGCTAAATCAGAGCCTGTGTAAACAGTCACTCTCTCTTTAGAATCTTTAACTAAAGTTGCTCTGCAGACGCCTTTCACACATGAAATATCTGCCCATTTATAGGCTGGGTTAAATTGTTTTTTCTTTTCTTCCTGCTTAACTGCACCAAAAGGCTGTTCTTGGCCCGTGGAAGCTGCAGTTTTTCCTGTACTTTTTTTACCCTCTGAAGGCATTGAATCGATAATATCTTGTAATGTCGCATTTGGGTCGTCTGATTTTGATGCTAAGTTAGATGCCTTCTGTCCCTCATATAAGTCCATATAAAACATCGCGCATAAATCATTTAATGGTAATTCCTCACACATCGTTCTTTTAGGCGCAGAGGGCATATATGGGATTCCCATCTCAGAGAAAGATTTTTGAATTTCTTGATCTTGTTTTTGGCGCTCGATCAAAGTCTGCAATAACGAGATTTGATATTGAAGTTTAATAATGTCTGTAAAATATTTATTATGTTGTCCAAAAGATAATTTTGGAAAAGACGGTTGAATCAAAGATCTTGATCTTCTCACCGATGTTGGGCGCGTTGATAAAAAGTCAGCCGCTGTGGATTGTCCACCAGAAATCACACCTTCAATCGCTTGCGCTGAATTCGAAAACGGAACAGTCAAAAGAACTGAAAAAACAAAACTAAAAATAAAAAGATATAATTTCATAAGAAAGTGTTCATAATAATTAAAGAAAGACACTACAAATCAGTGTAGATCCTTTTTTGTACAAGATCAACAAGACAATGTAAATATTAGTTACATATACCATTTGTTGTTGTCGCACATCCACCCAAGACTCCAATTGATACACTTGTATCAACCGCAGATCCGTCCGATGGAGTAAAATTCCCTTCATCTGATTGTCTATCTGTTACCGCGCCATTAAATGAAACAGACCCTGTAAATTCAACAGCTTGTCTAAATTCGATATCTGTCCCTGTAATTCCTAGATCACCAATATTTTGCAATGTTGCTGCACCCAAAGCAGGCGTTGATATCGTTATCGTATTAAACACTGTTCCAATGTCAACTTGTGCGTTATCTGTTAGAAAAACAGACGATCCAGATCCGCCAAAATCCACATTATTTGCTGTTAATCGGTTGGCGCTTAACGACGTTGGTATATGTGCGCCTTGTGCTTGAATTTGAGTATTGTTCGCCGCGCCTGGATCAGAGCCATTCCCTGTTATCGATGTTGCACTTAAACTTCCAGCGGCATTCACATCGCCAAATGTGACCATATCATCAACATTTAAATTACGTGTTTCTGCTAGAACCTGTGCTAGCGCACCAATATCTAAGCTCCCTGTAATCAAATCACCTTCTATGATCATCCCTTCAGATACAGAAAAACCAACCGACTCCACTGTTAAATCACCAGCGATATCTGCAAAATCAGCACTTATATTACCCGCACTATTTAAATCATTTCCATTCATATCAAGATCAACCGACATACGATTCGCATCAATATCACCCACATCTACTCTATATAAATAATCATCTAAACCACCAGCAGCCAAATCAATCGTTGCAATTGCAACCAAATGCGCTGTGTCATTAGCAACAGGATTTGCTCCCTCCCATCCTGTTCCAACATAATTAACAAGAGGAACAGCCCAACCACTTCCGTAGCCAGAAAAAGATGTTGTAATATATCCTCCCATATCTTGCCCGACAACAAGACCTGAATCTGCTCCAGCCGCTGCGACAACTGGCAAAGCTTGCTCAATCGCAATAGCACGTCCCGTTGTTACAACAAGCGCCTGTATTGTATCAGCATCAACATTACGAACCAAAACTTGCATTTGTTGCCCAAAAAGATTCTCATCTTTAAAACCAACAGGTAAGAAAACATTTCCTTCCTTTAAAAACAAACCAGCACCAGGGTCTTCAATAGGAATAATTGTTGTGCCGCCAATACCGCCTGCTGTTCCTTGTACAACGGCAAAATTATCTCGTATATAATCTTCAGCGGCTGTTCTCACGGCCATCAAATGATTAGCAACAATCTCTGCTTTTTGTTGTTTCGTCCAACTATTGGTTAATTCAACAACACCAATAGAAACCCCAGCAAAAAGTCCAACCACAAGTAACAATTCTAATAAGGTTACCCCAGCATCATCTTTTATTATTTTCAAAAATGACTTCATCTCTTAACACCCATCATCACAGGTAAATCGTGTTAACCCTGAAACGGAATTGAAAACCGCATTACCTTCAACAAACGCTCCATTTGAAAAAGTAACCCCGCCAGAAACAGACGATAAGCCTTCTCCATCTGCATTTCCTGTTACACTCACATCTGCACCACCAGCATTGAGTGTTCCAACTACTAGTTGCGTTGTTCCTGTCATCAACATATCTGTGATCTCCATATTCACAACAGCAAAATTCGTATCACCCGTTGCTTGCAAAGCATCTACCGTCGTTGTGTTAGTAACCGATACATCTGAAGCATCTAAAGAATCTGCAGTAAAATCACCTGTAATATTAACAGCTGTGCCATTTGTCGCCCCACTCATATCAACATCCCCTGCATTAATATCAAGCGTCACATCTGTTGTATAAATACCAGCGGCATTCGGTTGAAGAGACACACCAGAAACATCCCCTGACGTTAATAAAGACGTGACCGTAACATTTCCTCTTGTACCAACAACACCAACCGCAGACACATTATCAGCAGATACATCACCATCGATGTCGAAATTATCAATACCATCAACATTAAAGGCATTCATCTCGATATCTTGATACATTGTATTAGCATCAGGAATTCCTGGGACATTTACCCTGTATAAATAATCCCCTAAACCATCATTATGATTAACAAACCTATAAGTAAAAAGATGTGCTTCACGGTCTCCCACCGTTGGAGCAACTATAGCTGGGGCATTTACAGCTAAGTTTAAATTCGCGATAGGAAACTGCCATAAACCAAATAAATTCACAACATCATCTGTTGTTGTTTGTGGAACCCCCGGGTTTACATCACGGTCCATACCACTCCATATACCTGAAAAGCCACCAATTTCATATGCGGCTTCTATTGCGATATCTTCGTTAATAGGATCACCAGAGGTAAACGTAAAAACCTCCATCCGCTCTGTTAAACCTGCGCCAGCAAGTCCAGCATTTCTTAATATCACGAGAACATCATTATTTAATACATTTTGACTTTGAAATGTTGCAGGCAAATAGCCATTCGCAATTAAATCATCAGTTGATGTATTGGCTGTCGCACCGCCCATACCATCAACTAATATAGTATCCCCAACAGCTGGTATTAGTGCATATAAAGCATCAAAGTTATCATCAACAAACTCGCCTGTAGCGTCATGAATTTCTTCAATATGCTCTGAAACTGTGATTGCTCTTTTTTGTAATAAATAATCTTCTGACATTTCAACAAAACCAAGCGCAATTGCTGAAAAAGCTGAGAGCGCTAAAAGCATCTCAAGAAGAGAAAACCCGTCTTCATTTAAGAAAATAGTGCTTTTATCTTTCATAAATATCATGGGATCACCACATCCGATCCGTCATTTGTTGTTTCATCAGGGCAAATACCACTACAAATATTTGTATGGAGCGTGGTCATTGTTGATGGACCAAATTCTCCCCCTCCAAGTAAACGAGGTTTATTTGCTGTATTAAAGTTAACAGCGCCAGAAACCTGGTTAATAGACCCAAAACGTGCATCATACCCACCAGCAAAAGCCGCTCCACCAACAACATCAATCGTACCACCCGCCATTTGTAACTGGTTCAAGACGTTAACAACACTATCATTCGCTTGTATTTGGTCTAAACCAACGACATTTTGCGCAAAGAAGTCGGCTTCTGCAAACCCATTTCCTGCTTGTAAATCAACATCAGAAACAGGAACACCAATACCGCCACCATCTAAAGATGTGAAACTTGCCTCAGAAAAAGCCGTCGCTGTTCCTGTAAAGATAGCATCCCCACCAATCGCCATTGCAACTGTGTCACCATTCATAGTCAGTGTATTTGTAATATTCAGATTTTCTTCAATAGCAATACTATCAGCAACAAAAATATCACCTACAACATTGACTGATTCTCCAACATCGGCGCCAAAAGTAACTTCTAAATTCAAATTCCCATTATTATTAACATTCCCGCCAACCGCTAGAACCATTTCATTATAAGCAACAGCATCAAAGACCAAGGCTGTTTCATCTTCATCACCGCCACCAGAGCCAGGACCTCCTTGGTTTTCAAGCGACATTTGTGCCATTTCTGCGTCTCGAACATTCAACATATCAACACGGTTATTTACCCCCGCAACATCAGGATTAGCTGCAAAATCTGTCGGATCTCCAAAGTGAAGGTCTGTAAACATTTGATTGGCAGATGGATTTTCTGGTTGAGGAAAACGCATCATCGCACGTAAATCATGATCAACAACACGCCATGTCGGAACAATAATCTGTCCATCACCAACCGCTAAGCCTCCAGCAGATGCTGTAATAATGTCTACATCATCTTGAGTTAAACATCCCGTATCCCAAACCATAACAGCGGGGTCAGCGCCACAATTATCACTTAAATTCACACCCCCAATAATCGTTGGGGCAGAGGCAGACATCCCCGCATTACGCGCCCCAAGCATTAAAGACGCCGCCGTTCTAGGGCTAACAACCGCCGCAGCTCTTGTTCCAGCTACTGCCGCAGACGTCATCACATATGAGGTTACAACCAAATCTTGCGTTAAAGGATCAACAACAGGTGTATAAGAAGCGGCAAAAACGCGTAAATTTTGCTCCAACGCATTTTCAAAATCAAGTAAAGGGGATAAATGACCTGCATTTACTAAATCAGCAAGTGCGATCTCGATTGAACCTGCTTGGTTTTCAACATCTGCTTGAGAACAACATTGAATACCAGAGGTTAATATAACAGGATTTACAGACGCATTTCTTACAAAAACACGAGCGGCCTTTGAAACCTCAACTAAGTGCCAACCAGATGCATAGGCTTGTCTGTTAATATATTGTTCAGATTGACGCCAGAATGTTGCTGTAAATGTTCCGCTAATAACACCAATAAAAAGCAAAACCAATAACAAAGAAAATCCTTCTTCATTATAGAAAGATGCCATACCAAATTCAGTTTTTTTGTGTTTACGTACAAAAATCATAAAAAGAGTCCCCATACTCTTCCCTATTATACTCTGTAATCTCTTATTATTTCATTAAAAAATGAGCCTTTTTAATAAAATAAAAACCCTAAATTATTGCCCGTATCATTACAGACACCATCAGCAACAGCAGCAGATGGGACTGTCCCTATAACCCCCATGACTGTTACATCTCCTGTATTGCCTGCTCCGCCTGTTGTTCCTGTCATAACGTAATCATCATCATTAGAGAAATCCAATGTCGCCATGTAAATACATGGCTTCTTGTCTAAATCTAAGATTTTCACATAAAATTGATCACCTTTACCAATAATCTCAATCCCTGTATCCCAAGGAGTAATTGGGTCTCCACCCCCATCTAAGGCTGTTGTTGGAAACAAATCAGCATTTAATGAAACTTGTGTTAAATCAACATTTGATCCATAAGTTGTTTGGCCAGAGAATAAATTTTGAACACGTTGTTTTAAACTTGCGACAGTCCGTTTAGCATCACTCACCTTATAGCTTTCTGTTGCCATATTATATGTGCCCATACCTGCGAACAACAAAATAGATCCGACACCAATCACAAGAAGGACTTCCAACAAAGAAAAGCCTTTCTCATCTCTTAAAATTTCAGGTCTTGTTACTCTCTTAAAAATCATCTTATTTATTATATATGAAATTCTTTTATTTTGGATAAAAAAAAGGGGAGCAGCACCCCCCTTTTTATCAGATTGTATCTCTATCAATTAATAGAAAACAAAATATAAGTCATTCGCAGCTGCAGCAGCTGTACAAACACCGTTTGCATCAGCAGCAGATGGCGTTTGACCATCAGCAGCAGCAATTCTGTTAGCAGCAGCAGCACCGCCACGACCTGTTCTGATATAATCAGGGTCATTAGCAAAGTCCATACGTGCTACTTGGATACAAGCATCTTGTGGTAAGTCCAAGAAAACAACTGAGAACTCATCAACATTCGCTCTCACTTCAATTGGTGTTTCCCAAGGTGTAATTGGGTCTCCGCCTGAATCAAGTGTTGTAGATGGAAATAAACCAGCATTGTTCACAACTAGTGTTAAATCAGCATTCGCAGTACCATAGCTTGTTTGTCCTTGGTATAAACCTTGAACCTGCTGTTTTATAGTTGCAATTGTACGTTGTGCTTCGTTAACTTGGTTTCCTTCTGTAACCAACCCGTATGTCCCGATACCAGCTAGTAGTAGAATGGCACCAACACCAATCACAAGTAATAATTCAAGAAGCGTAAAACCGTCTTCTTTCTTCATTGTAGATAAAAAATTTTGCATAAAAGCCCTCCTTTTAAAAATGTAACATACGCAAAAAAAGAAATGTCAGAACAGACACTTCTTAAACATAGAAGAATATTTAAGAAAAATAAACCCCTAATGTTCAAGATTATACAAAAAACATTAGAACTCTCTTAAATTTACCTAAAATTTTATGCAATTTGCTTTTCTTTGAATAAATCTTGGAGCTCACCACTCTCAAACATCTCTCTAATAATATCGCATCCACCAATAAACTCACCCTTCACATAGAGTTGGGGAATTGTTGGCCAGTTAGAAAAATCTTTGATTGCTTGTCTGATATTATCATCTTCTAAAACATTCACAGATTTAAAAGTGATATTCATATGATTAAGAACTTGAACCACCGCGGCGGAAAAGCCACATTGTGGGAAAACATCTGTTCCTTTCATGAATAAAACAACATCATTTTCATTAATTTCTTTTTCTATTTGAGGAAAAAATGCATCTGAGGACATAGGAATTAAGCACCTTTCTATATGGCTTAGTTTGATTTTATTTTTGTTTCAAGGGCTAAAGCATGAAGCTCGCCACCCATTTTACCTTTTAAAGCGGCATACACCATTTGGTGTTGTTGTACACGGTTTTTGCCTGTGAATTGATCAGAGGCAATCACAGCTTTATAATGATCACCATCCCCTGCTAGGTCAATAATTTCAATATCACTTTCAGGAAAAGACTCGACTAGCAAATCATGCAAAGCTTGTTGTTCAATGGCCATTTTAAAAACTTTCTTTGGTTTCGAGCGTAGATCTCTTAAGATAGATATTGCGCTTTTAAGTAAAAAAGTCAATATTTGGGCATGAAAAATAAACAAATGACCTTTGAAATTCTCCCTTGGGACTATGATGATAAAACATCAAGGCTCATTTTTTCCTATGAATGTTCAGTTTATGGTCATTTTACTGAACAATTTATTTTCCCACAGATAAAACATGATATTACAAAAGCAGTCCCCTATCTAAACCTCTTAAGTTGGCTTGTTGGCTTAAGCTATTATAAAGCGGCTGCCGCCCCCACTATTATAGGCCCTTTATACACCGATCATTTTAAAGAGGCGATTAAAAGCTTTTACCAAAAAGGATTAGGAGAGTTTTTTATCCGTAATGAGCTAAGCTATCCTTACAAGCAAGATTTTACCTTTTCTTCTATTGAAAAAACAGCTCCTATAACGACATCAACAACGCTTTCAAAAAAAGCCCTATGCGCATTTGGAGGAGGGAAAGATTCTTATACAGCATTACACCTCCTTAAAAAGGCCAATATAGAAACAGATTTCCTATCTGTGATAAGTTCAACACGTATTGAAAAAACATTACAAGACTCAAGCCTTGCCCCTCTTTCATTTATTCATCGTGTTTTGGACCCAAAAATTATTGATGTTAATAAACAAGGCGCTCTTAATGGACATATCCCAATTACAGCTATTTTATCTGTTCTCTTTGCTGTTTATGCTGTTTTAAACGACTATACATATATTGTGTTTGCAAATGAGCATAGTGCAAGCGAAGCAACAATTGATATTAACGGATTAACCGCCAACCACCAATATAGTAAAAGTTATGAAGCCGAACAAATATTGAGAAAATGTTTTGACGTCGTAGAAGAGCATCCTATTTATTTTTCTATCTTACGCCCCTTTTCAGAAATTTATATTGCTTCTTTATTTTCACAATTCAAGGACGCTCACCCTCTATTTTTAAGCTGTAATAAGAATTTTCAGATCACACAATCTACGCACCAATCAAGATGGTGTCATACGTGCCCTAAATGTGCTTTTGTTTTTCTAATCCTTGCCCCTTTTTTAAAAAAAGAAGCTTTGTTTAATATTTTTAATCACTCGCTCTTAAATGATCCGAAGATGATTGATATATATAAAGAGCTTCTAGGGTTAAGTGATAAAAAACCATGGGAGTGTATTGGAACGATTTCTGAATGTCGCGCGGTTTTTTACCATTTATCACACCATGCTGATTGGAAAGATCATCATATTATCCAAGAATTACTGCCCGAGATTTTGAAACATGAATCTGCATCAAACCTTATAAAAAGCTTTCAAGATCACTTAGATTTTAGAGGCCCTCATTTTATTCCAGAGGAGATTTACACCCATGTCTCCTAAAACAATTTATATTCATGGTTACGGTGTAGAAGGGCAAGCAAGTGCGCGCCATTTTAAACATAAATACCCTGATGCAAGTCTGGTTATTATTGATCAAAGCAAAATCACAACACCTCACCGATATTTAAACGAAGAAAATGCTCTTAAACATTTTGAAAACACACATCTTGCTAAAGAGCCTATTTTATTTATACGATCAGCAGGTATTCCTCCACACAATAAAGTCATCGCATGGCTTGATGACCATGAGATAAAACATCAAACAGCGCTCTCTTATTGGTTGGGTCATGAAGCCCCGAAAAATACGATCACCGTTACAGGATCAAAAGGGAAAAGCTCTATCAGTTCTTTAATAGCACATCTTTTAAAGGCTAAATTGATAGGCAATATTGGGATTAGTCCTTTTGATATAAAGTGGTACACAGATGATATTGCTGTGATTGAAGCTTCTTCTTACCAGCTTCATGATTTACAATACCCCAGCAAATTCCACTTTATTTCAAATATTTATAAAGAGCACACAGATTGGCATGGGTCACCCGATCTATATAAAGATGCCAAATACAGGCCCTTTACACTCGGATCAAAAGGGCTCACAGAAATAGCATTACAAGATGTGATCCATAACTTCCCCGACCTTGACCCAACGCTTGATAGAAACGAGCCTTTTTATACAAATTTAAGAACGGCGCTTGCTTGTATCAAAACAACAGGCTTATGTGATTTTGAACAGCTTCTAGCAAATTTACCCACATTATTAGAAGGCTACACATCCCTTCCTCATCGCCAAGAAATCATCGCCGTTATAAAGGGGATCACGTGGATGGATGATGCTTTAGCAACTATTCCAGAGGCAACATTACTGGCCTTAAAAGGAGTATCCCCTTGTTATCCACACATTCATCTCCTTATTGGAGGTAAAGACCGAGGGCAAGATTACACCCTTTTCTTAAAAGACCTCTCAAGGTTTAAAAATGTTTCTCTTTATGCTTTTGCTGATGTAAAAAATCGTCTTATTGATCAAAAAACAATTATATGTGATGATTTTAAAGATGCGATCTTAAAAGCAAAACGCACAGCACAAAAAGGAGATTTGATTTTATTTTCTCCTGCAGCCGCAAGTGAACACCCTTTTCAAAATTATAAAGAACGCGCCACTCTTTTTAAAAAGTATGCTGAACAGGAAAAGATATGATTGATAAAAAAGCGTTAATAGACTCTCTGGTTATTATTCACCCAGAATCAAGTCCCGCCATCATAATTGATATGCCTTATTGTGATGCAACACATCCGGAAAATGTTTTTGGAATGGCGCTATATAAAGAAGACGCTCCTTTTGTTTTAACAGAAAAGCTTGCTGAAATTGTGTTAGATGTTGCTTATGCACTCCATGAAGAGAAAGGCTGGTATCTCTGTTTGAAAGATGGTTTACGCCCAACAGAATCTCAAGCGCTTATGAATCAATCTCCTCTTGTTCAAAAAAACCCTCACTGGGCTAATGTGTTGATCTCACAACCAGGTCAAGGCGCGCATCCGAGGGGGTGTGCTGTAGATGTAACGCTTTTAGATGAACATAAAAAAATAATCGATATGGGCACAGTTTTTGATTATTTTTCTACAGATTTAGACAATAACCCTGCTGCGCGTGATTACAAAAACCTAAGTTCTGATATATTGGAAAAACGCGCTTATTTAACACATCTTTTTGAAACTAGCGCAAAAGAATTAGAACTCCCTATATTTCCACTTCCTTCTGAATGGTGGGATTATCGTTTTCCGCTTGATCAATACAAAGATTTTCCAGCGCTCAGTAATGATGATCTGCCTAATGAATATAAGTTGCTTTAACTCTTATTTCTCAGCCTCTAAAACCATCATCTCATTGCGTGCATGTGTTTTAATTTCATCTAACTTCATGCGAAGCTCTTCATCTTTAATCTCAATGCCTGCACTTAATAAATCACCATAGACTTTAGTGAGCACATCATCAAAGCCTGGCTCAGCAAAATCAGCATCAATCACCTGATCAATATAACTTGCTTTTTCAGCTGTACCAAAACCAATTACATCCGCAACCCACGAGGCAAATAAACGCGTTGTTAGAACTTGAAGCCTAAAACGGAATTGTTCATCTTGTCTAATTTTTTCAGAAATAATTTTTTCACGATTTTCTAAATCCACCATCGGGGTAAACTTCTCCTTGACTTGTTGCGTCACTTATTTAGATTCGTACTTACTTAAAATACATTCTTATATTAGAGGGGCTTTCACGCATGATCAAAGGAAAAATTGTCTATGAGGGACGTTCAAAGATTTTTTATGAAAGCTCTGAAGAAGGAATCTTAATTCAGCACTTTAAAGACAATATGCGTTGGCTCAGCCAAAAAAAGAAAGAAGACAGCAACCCCGTCATCTTTGGTAAAGGTGTTTTAAACAATCGTATTTCTGCTTATTTAATGACTCAACTAGACGAAATTGGTCTACCAACACACTTTATTAAAGCCATCAATATGCGCGAACAGCTTATTTGGGATATTCAAATGCTTCCTTTCCAAATTGTTGTCCGTAACTTGGCTAGTAAAGAAATGGAAAAACGATTTGGAGTTGAAGAAGGGGCGCATCTACCACGCTCAATTGTTGAATTTCAGCTCAAAAATGAAAAGCTTACTTTTCCAACAATTAGTGATGAACATATCATTACTTTTGGTTGGGCGGATCAAGAAGAATTAGAAGATATTTATCATATGGCTTTACGCGTCAATGACTTCTTAACAGGCTTATTTCTTGGACTTGGCTTAAAATTGGCTGATGTCACTTTAGAATTTGGGCGTATTTATTTCCAAGGCGAGCCTTTCATTATTTTAGGAGATGAAATCTGTCCTGATAATTGTCGTTTATGGCGTTTGGATGATAAAAAAGAACTTCCTAAAGAAAATATAGGGAAAGACCTCAACCGAGATATCAAAAACTATCAAGAAATTGCCCGTTTACTAGGGCTCTTACCTGAGGGGACATTAACGCCTGATACAAAAGTTTCAACAGAATTGCTTGATAAATTAAAAACCGCAAATGAAGGTCAAATGCCCATCAAGCCTGGGCCTTATAAACGTTAAGCCTAGCCTTCAAATTGTTCACGCAAAATACGTTCTTCTAAATTACGCTCTGGATCATATAAAAGGGTGAAGCTCGTTTCGTTATCTTGCTCTACTTCTATGCGTGAGATATAGCCAATTTCACGATCATCCGCTGCGGCCTGAACTGGGCGCGTTTCATGTTTTAACACATCAATAGCAATACGCGCCGTATGTGAGATAAGCGCTCCACGCCAGCGTCTTGGTCTAAAAGGGGAAAGAGGTGTTAAAGCAAGCACATTTGATCCAAGAGGAATAATCGGTCCATGCGCTGATAAATTATAAGCTGTGCTACCCGCAGGCGTTGCCACCAAAATACCATCACAAACAAGCTCTTCTAAACGCGCTTTACCATCAATTTCAATTCTTAATTTTGCTGCTTGAGGGGATCCGCGTAAAATCGACATATCATTAATTGCAACTTCTTCGACAATATCGCCATCAATTGTATGAGCTTTTATTTTTAAGGGGTGAAGTGTCGCACTTGACGCTTTTTTCAAACGCGCTTCTAATTCTTCTGTTGAAAATTCATTTAATAAAAACCCTAATGTGCCACGATGCATACCAAAAATCGGTTTTTTATAAACGCGTAGCATCTTCAGCAAAAATCCATCACCACCAAGTGTGACAATTACATCCGCCTCTTCAGGGGGGACAGAGGGGCAAGCTGCTTTCAAAAGTTCAGCTGCTTCAACGGCTTTGTTATTACGCGCGGCTAAGATTGCTATTTTCATACGGCTCTTTATATTCCTTTTAAAAATCCAGATAGGATTTTACCACATCCATATTAACATCTTGGAAAGAAGGGTTCATCTCAACGGTTTTTAACATCATGTTCCATGAACAAAGACTATGCAGCATAATTTCTTTTTCTTCTAACATCTCTGCTACTTCTGGGCGCCCATAATTAAAGACCACAAAAGCATCATTACAAATTGCACCGGCTTGTCTTAACACATCAACAAAAGCAGTTGAGCTTGTGCCGTGATTACACAGATCTTCAACTAAAAGAACCTTTTGTCCTGCTTGTAAAACCCCTTCAATTTGGTTCATTTTGCCAAAGCCTTTTGGTTTTTTACGCACATAAATCATGGGCTTACCCAAGACCTGAGCCAAAAAGGCCGCAAAAGGAATACCCGCCGTTTCACCACCTGCAATAACATCAATATCAAGTGTTTTGATATGTTCGGCGGCGAGTTGGATGATTTTCTCGCGCTGCACAGGATATGAGATCAACCGTCTAATATCCACATAAACAGGACCTTGTTTGCCTGATGTATAGGTGAAAAGCTCTGTTGTGTTAATCGCCACCGCATCACACTCTAATAAGGCTTGTCCGATCATCTCTTAATCCTCCAATAAGCTTGAGAGTTTCAACGCATAACCCATTTTGCCTTTTACTTTTAACTTACCCATCATAAAAGACATGGTTGGGTCCAATGTCCCATTAATCAGTTTTTCTAAATTCTCTTCGCTTAAAATAATCGTTGTTTCATATTCGCCCTCATCTGAGTCAACCACTTCAATCGCTGGGGGTGCTTGGCGTCCATCAAGATAAATAAATTGCTCATCTTCTAAACTAACCAAAATACGCGCATTCAGAGGTGGTGCAAATTTTAGTTTTTCTTGCATTTGTGAGATCAAAGAATCAAGTGACATGATAAAAACTCCTTAGAAAAAATATACAGCTACACTGTAACGCGAAATCGTTTAAATCTCTAGTTCGAATTTAGAATTGACATATAAAAGCAGAATATTATAGTTGAACAATAAACACATATTTACGAAGGCATTATGAACCTAGATCAAGACCCTATTTTAACATACAGCGAAACAACATTAAATTTTAAAACATTCATTCATAAGTCAACATTATCTGTATTTAAAATGGAGCAAGCTGATGGCTCAAATAGTTTTAGCTTCAATTTTAGCTCTTACGGTTTTTCCTTTAAAGGATTGAAATTATCCCAGCGCGCCCATATTCAACAAGAATTTAATGGAAATGTTCTCCCTGTTGGTCTTGCAGACCTTATGGAACACCGCCTTGGTGCTAAGGCCACCGAAAGCCTCTTAAAAGACCTATCACAAGATGATATTGCTTTAACCTGCCCCAAAAGAGATAAGCGTTTTGGTGGTTGGTTATATTATTAAAAAGCACTCTCGTCTAAAGCCATAAGGGTTTCTTTACCCGCCATGACTTTTTTGAAATAGCTATCTGCCTCGGGTAATATGCGGGCGAAAAAGAATTTTGCTGTCTTGATTTTACTTTCATAAAATTCTTTGGGTAAATCACCGCCATTTTCAAGTTTATCTTGAGCCACAACAACCATTTGCAACCAACAATACGCCATGACGTTCAGTGCAAAAAGATTCAAATAATCCATAGAAGCAGCCCCAGCCTCTTCTTTATCTTTTAATCCTAATAAAGCTGTGTTCGCGGTGGCTTGTTGCAATTTTGCTAATGTTTTTGCAAATGGGAAAACAAACTCTGCTAGCTCAGTATTTGATTGGTGTTTTTCAATAAAGTCACCAGCAGGATGGAAGAAACGACGCAATAATCGTCCCATATTTTGTCCCATCTTACGCCCTACAAGATCAAGTGCCTGGATCCCATTTGTGCCTTCATAAATTTGAGCAATACGAGCATCACGGGCAAATTGCTCAACCCCATACTCAGCAATATAGCCATGTCCGCCATATGTTTGCATCGCTAAGTTTGCGGCCTCAAACCCTTTATCTGTTAGATAAGATTTAATAATAGGTGTTAAAAGAGAAACCAAATCATCACTTTCTTGTCTAGAAGACTCATCGCCTTCTTTATGAGTACGGTCAATATGGTACCCACACCAATAGGCAAGCATTCTTGCTCCTTCATTAAAAGACTTCATCGTCAATAACATACGACGTACATCTGGATGATGAATAATACTATCAGCTGGTTTATCAGGTTGCTTTGTCCCAGATAAAGAACGCCCTTGTAAGCGGTCTTTCGCATAAGCTACGGCGTTTTGATACGCAACTTCACCAATCCCTAATCCTTGCATCCCTACCGCTAAGCGCGCCGCATTCATCATGGTAAACATTGCTTTTAAGCCTTTATGTGGTTGACCAACAAGCCATCCCTTAGCTTCTTCGAAATTCATTACACAAGTTGAGTTAGCATGGATCCCCATTTTATGTTCGATCGAGCCACACGCAACGCCGTTACGCTCTCCTAATGAACCATCTTCTTTAACTAAAAACTTCGGCACAACAAATAGAGAAATCCCTCTTGTGCCTTCTGGGGCATCAGGAAGTTTCGCAAGCACTAAGTGAATAATATTTTCTGTGAGATCATGTTCTCCTGCAGAAATAAAAATTTTGGTGCCTGTAACATTATAAGATCCATCCTCATTTGGAATGGCTTTTGTTTTAATCAACCCTAAATCCGTCCCACAATGAGGCTCTGTTAGATTCATGGTTCCAGACCAAACACCCTCAACCATTTTTGGCAAATATGTGTTTTTTAAATCATCGCTGCCATGTAAATGAAGAGCATCATACGCACCGTGCGATAGTCCTGGATACATTCCAAATGAGAAATTAGCAGAACAAATAATTTCTTGCATCACCGTCATCAAGACATGAGGCAGCCCTTGCCCGCCATAATTAGGATCAGCAGACATGCCCGTCCAGCCATTTTCAATATATTGCTGATATGCTTCTTTGAATCCTTTTGGTGTTGTGACCGCCCCATCTTCGTGCCATGTGCACCCTTCTTGATCGCCACTTAAATTTAAAGGTTGAAGAACTTCTTCACACAAACGTGCGCCTTCTTCTAGGACGGCATCAACCAAGTCACGCGTCGCTTCCTCATAGCCTTCGTATTCGCTGAGCTTCTCAACCCCGATCACATCATGCAAAACGAACTTAATATCATCCATTGGTGCTTTATAAATAGGCATTGTTATACACTCCCTTTTTCTAATAAGACTTCTGTCGAAGATGAACCAAATATAGATTCTCCATAAATAAGTAAAACAACTCCTGCTGTGATTAAAATCATTGCAATCATGGTCCACCAATTAAAATAATTTACTTGAAACAACACATACATAAAAATCATTGTAAACATCGGATACGATATCTCACCGATTGCCGCATATGTAGAATGTACATGATAGGTTGCAAAATTTGTCGCAAGTGCTGCGATTTGCGCTGACGCCAAAGCCACAATAAAAACTATTAAGGCCTCCTTCCCCTTTAAGGGAGAAAAATCGATTGGTTGCTGCGAAAACTTAGCCACGGGATAAGCTATTAAAATACTTACAATGCCTCCCGCCACCATATATGTAGCCACAGAGACATGTGCCAAAGAGCGCTCAAAAGTCGCATAACACAGCCCCCAAAAAATAGCAGAAACAAGCGGTAAAAGATAAATAAAACTCATCTATACATCCCTTAATTTCTAAGTGGTTTACCTTTTTCGAGCATATGCTCGATACGGGCAATTGTGTCTGGATTTTTGACCAGTTTCATGAACTCTTTTTTCTCCAACGCATAAAGCTGGTCTTCTGTGACCTCTTCTGTGTAATCAGTCTCACCACCTGTTAACACATAAGCTAAGTGATCAGAGACAACAACATCATGCGGTGTCGCTTTACCATTTGAGACAAAATCTTTCACCGCTAAATCCAAAGCCGCTTTACCCGTTGCACCCGATAATTTAATCACATCAGGTTCTGGAGCTTGATAGTCTTTTGCGAGTTCTAATGCTTTTTGCTTAGCAACAAACAAAACGCGATCCTTATTCATGGTCACGCCATCACGCCCTTTAACCATGTATAAGAAGTCATAAGCTTCATGCGCAGATTTTGCGACTTGCGCTGTTCCAATTGTTTGGAAAGAATTCACAGTTGGTGGCATAGGACCGCCTGCGCGCCCATAATTTTTATGGCGTAATAACATCTCTTTACACCCACCCCATCCAGGGATAATACCAACACCAACTTCGACCAAACCAATATAGCTTTCCGCATGGGCTTGCACACTATCACAGTGAAGCAAAATCTCACAGCCACCGCCAAGTGCCATGCCTGACGGCGCACCAACCGTTGGGAAAGGGGCAAACTTCAAGGTTTTGTAAATATCTTGGCCACCACCAACAAAGCTATCGATTTGTGACCAAAGCCCAACATTGATTGTGAAAAGCGCCAAGCCTAAATTCGCCCCAGCCGAGAAATTTGATCCCTCATTATGAACGACTAAGGCTTTATAATCACCAGATCCATCACCAATTGTCTGAATCGCTTTTTTAATCATCGCAAAGATTTCTTCATCAATTGCATTCATCTTTGTATGGAACTCAAGACATAGAACATTATCCCCAATATCCCAAAGAGAGGCAGATCCATTTTTATGAACAGGGTCACTTGCGCGCTTAACATCTTCTAATAATAAGACGCCTTCTGGGCGCATAACTTCATGATATTTACCATCTAAACCAAAGAAATGAAGTTTTCCTTTTTCAACTTTGTAAAAAGTACCAGTACCAACAGATTTAATAAAATCAGGAACCTCTTTGCCAGACTCTTTTAATTTATTTGCGAAATAAGCTGGACCAATTTCATCCAACATTTCAAAAGGACCTTTTTTCCAATTGTATCCAAGCTTCATGCCTTGGTCGATTTTATACAGATTATCCGCAATCTCTCCAACTAAACCAGCTGCATAAGATAATGTTTGTGCAAGAACTTCCCACGCATACTCACCAGCAATCGACTCATGGTCTATTAAGGCTTTCATACCGCCTTTTTTTGTTACCTCAGCCGCAGGTACTTTTGGACGAGTCGCATCTATATAGGCCCCCGTTTTTAAATCAAGGCGTTGTTTTGTTTTCTTTTTTGACTCAGGGTCTAAACGATAAAACCCTCCTTTACCCTTGCGCCCTGTATAGCCATCAGCAATCATTTTATCGATAAAATCAAACTCGCGGTGGATATCACGATACATATCTTTTTCGGGCAAGGTTGATAGCATCGATTCAGCCAAATGAGGCATCAAATCCACCCCTACTAAATCAACAAGCGCAAATACACCTGTTTTTGGAACACCAATTGGGCGCCCCATCACAGCGTCTGCTTCTTCGATCGTGATATCTCGTATTGCCGCCTCATTAATGGCTGCTTGAATCCAAAAGGTTCCAATGCGGTTACCGATAAAACCTGGTGTGTCATTACAATGCACCACCCCTTTACCAAGTTTTACATCACAAAACGCGGCAATTAACTCCGCTTTTTTAGGGTCTGTTTTATCGCCCACAACCATTTCAAGTAAACGCAAATAACGCGGTGGATTGAAAAAATGCGTAATCATAAAGTCTTTTGCAAAATCCGCTGATTGACCTTCGATCAATTTTTCTAATGGAATAGTTGACGTGTTTGAGGAAACGATAGATCCCTTTTTTCGGTGAGCATCAATTTTCTCATATGTTGTATGTTTAATTTTTAAGTTTTCTAAAACAACTTCAATAATCCAATCACATTCACCCAGCATCTCTAGATCATCTTCAATATTCCCTGGGGTAATACGTTTCGCATTACGTTTATGCATCAAAGGCGCAGGATTTGTTTTTAGTAATTTTTGAATGGCGCTTTTTGCAATAACACTGCGATCTGTCGCCTCTTTTGGAACAATATCAAGTAAAACCACATCGCATCCAGCATTGGCTAAATGCGCGGCAATCCCTGAACCCATAACGCCAGAGCCAATAACAGCTACTTTTTTAATTTGTTCCAAATCCATTTCTTTCTCCTTCACTTATCCTATTTTCCAGTGATAGCGTATTTCTTTTAACCATTGATCGCCAATTTCTGTTTCAGAAACCATATCTTGTTTTGTTGTGCCATAAGCAGTTTCATAAAAAGAACGTGCATTATGATTATCTTTTAAAACCCAAACATAGAAATCTTGCATTTGTTGGTTCCTTGCCCATAAAACAGAGCTTTGAAATAATTTCATTCCAATCCCTTGGCGTTTAAAATCTGGGTCAATATAAAGAGCATAAAGCTCACCCTTATCTGTATCACCCACAAGATTTTTTTGCGCATCTCGTAATAGTCCTGTTGATGAAAAACCAACCACCTCATCTTTAACAATCGCAACAAATGTACCGCGATCTGTGCGGTTCACGCGTCTTGTCCAACGTGCAATACGCTCTTCTAAAGTTTCCGCTTGTTGATCTAGGTAATCTTGATCAACAATGCCTTTATAGGCTGACTGCCATGTCTTAATTTGACAGTGAGCAATCCCTTCAACATCATTTGTGGTCGCTTTTCGACAGGTAACGATATCCACTTATACCTTCTCCAAAATAGTTGCCACACCTTGACCGCCACCGATACACATTGTTGCAAGTGCATAGTTACCGCCTTCACGGTTTAATAAAGAGGCTGCTTTTCCTGTGATACGTGCACCGCTCGCTCCTAAGGGATGACCTAAAGCGATCGCGCCACCATCCAAATTGACTTTCTTCATATCAGCGCCTAGATCTTTGATAACAGGAAGCGATTGCGCCGCAAAAGCCTCATTCAGTTCGATTACATCCATATCTTTAATTGATAGGCCTGCGCGCTCTAATACTTTTTTCGTTGCAGGAACAGGACCGATCCCCATAATCTCTGCTGCACATCCCGCCACTGAAATGGATTTAATACGCGCTAAAATTGGGAGATTGTGTTTTTTCGCATACTCTTCTGAAGCCACCAAAACAGCCGCTGCGCCATCTGTTAACGGCGATGATGTCCCTGCTGTTACCGTGCCTTCTTTATCAAAAGCAGGATTTAGACCTGAAAGCGCTTCTTGGCTTGAGTCTGGACGAATACACCCATCTTCACTTACGCCTGCGATTTCAACAATTTCATCATCAAATTTTCCAGACTCACGCGCAACTGCGGCTTTTTTATGAGAGTTAATCGCAAACTCTTGTTGCTCTTCGCGGTCAATTTTATATTTCTTAGCCAAATTCTCAGCCGTCATTCCCATAGAGATATAAGCTTGCGGATAGCTTTCTAATAACGCTGGATTAGGAGCAGGATTAAAGCCTCCCATTGGAATACGGCTCATGCTTTCAACACCGGCTGCAATAAAAACATCGCCTGCACCTGCTAAAATATACCCCACCGCCATTTGAATCGTTGTCATGGATGATCCGCAAAAACGATTAACGGTTGCCCCTGCAACAGAGATTGGAAGCTCTGCAATATTAGCCACCAAACGTGCAATATTAAACCCTTGCTCGCCTTCAGGGAACGCACATCCCATTAAAAGATCTTCGATATCATCTGGTTTCACACCCGTTTCAGCGACAAGTGCTTTAACAACAGCTGCAGCCATATCATCGGGTCTAACTTTGGCAAGCGCGCCTTTATTCGCAAAATGGAATGGCGAGCGTTTATAGCCACAAATTACAACATTTTTATGCATTTTTTATCTCCTCGAAACAGGTTGTATAGTAATAAAGTTAGAACAGCCGAGAGTATCGGCAAGAAAATTGTTAAAGTAGTGTATCTCATTTTTAAACTTTACGCATATAAAATATGAATTTTTTTGCTTTTTAACCATTTGCATGCTAGTAAATGGTGCTATATATCACCCTATATGATTTAGATTAAAGAAAGCGTTAAAAAATGAACGAAAAAATTGCGGTCTTAGGACTTGGATATGTTGGTTTACCTGTTGCTGTTGGGTTTGCTGAACAGTTTGATCATGTGGTTGGATTTGATATTAACTCGAGCCGTGTTCAAGCTTTAAAACAACATCATGACATAACAGGCGAAGTTGAAAGCGCGCGCCTTCAATCTTGTGGGTTAAAAATAACAGACGATGTCAATGATCTCAAAGACTCAAATATCTATGTTGCCTGTATCCCAACACCGATTAATGATAATAAAGAGCCTGATTTAACACCTCTTCGTAAGGTAAGTGAAACCATCGCAAAAGTCTTGTCAAAAGGCGATATCATCGTTTTTGAATCGACTGTTTACCCAGGTGTAACAGAAGAAGTTTGTGGCCCTTGGTTAGAAGAGCTCTCTGGCCTTAAACAAGGGATTGATTTCAAACTTGGTTATTCACCAGAACGTATTAACCCAGGAGATAAAGTTAATACACTTGAAACCATTAACAAAGTTGTTGCAGGAGAAGACGCAGAAACAACAGAAACACTCGCTCACATTTATGGCAAAATTATTACAGGTGCAAAAGTGCATGTTGCACCAAATATTAAAGTCGCTGAAATGTCAAAAGTCATTGAAAATACTCAGCGCGATGTCAATATCGCCTTGATTAACGAGATCGCTATTATTTGTGAAAAAATTGGCATTCGTTCAAAAGATGTTTTAGAAGCTGCGGGCACAAAATGGAATTTCTTAAATTTCAAACCTGGTCTTGTTGGAGGTCACTGTATTGGTGTTGACCCTTATTATTTAACCGCAAAAGCACGTGAATTAGGTCATCATGCTGATGTCATTTTATCTGGTCGCCGTATGAATGACGGCATGGGTAAAATGATTGCTGAGAAAATCGTTAAAATGATGATTAAACAAAGAAAAGTTGTGCGTCATATGCGTGTTGGTATTCTCGGATTTACTTTCAAAGAAAACATTACAGATATTCGCAATACAAAAGTCATTGATATGATTAAAGAGCTTGCGGATTACGGCGTTTGTATTCTTGCCCATGACCCTTACGCAGATTTTGATGAGGTAAAAGAAGAATACGGAATTACGTTATGTTCTTTGGATGAATTCAAAGAGCTTGATTGCCTTGTCTATGCTGTTCCTCATGATCAATATAATGACCTTGATATGAAATCCATGATCCAGCCTGATGGTGGGTTTGTTGATATCAAATCTTTAAAATCCCACACAGATTTTAGTAAGAACCAAACTTATTGGAGCTTATAATTTGTGCGCGCTTTGCTGTTAAAGCTTCTCTCTTTTTTAAAGGACAATAAGGGTGTTGTTTTAACCTTTGGCATTCGCGGCACAGGGATGTTTCTTGGTCTGCTTTCTGGTATTATCCTAGCGCGCCTTTTAGGGCCTGAAAACTATGGTCTATATGCCCTTGCTATGGCATGGTTGACAAGTTTAAGTGTAATTGGGGCTTTTGGTTATGATATATCTACGCTGCGTTTCATTGGTATTTTTAATGATCAAAAGAAAGAAGGACTTATCACTTCCTTTTTAAAACAAGCCCAAAAAGAAACTTTGTTATTTTCAATTGTCATCGCTCTTTTCCTTTATTTAATCTCGTGTTTCTTTGAAATAATCAACACCGATATTTTGTGGTATGTTTTATGTGGCGTTCCTTTGTTTTCTTATCTCTTAATCCGAATGGCAGCCCTTAGAGCTTTTGGTGAGTATATTTTAGCCATTGGCGCAGATAACTTCTTAAGGAATTTTGTTCTAGTCTGTGTTTTTGGTGGTCTATTTCTAACAAAAAATACCACGGATAGTTTTTCTGCGCATGCACCTTTGATTGCTGTTTTATGCACAACCCTTTTAGGGATTATAATTGTTGATCTTTTCCTGAAGCGCTTTATTTCTTTCAAAACAAAAACCCGCACGCCTATCTCGAAAGAAGATAAAAAAGACTGGCGCAAATCAAGCATCACCCTCATGATGGTTAATATTTCACGTCTTATCTTGGGTAAGATTGATATGGCTATTATTCCTATTTTTATGAGTGTTGCTTTTGCAGGTATTTATGACGCGGCCATTAAATGGGTTAGTCTTATTTGGTTTGCTCAAAACACCTTAGTGCGTGTCTTTGGGCCTCAGCTTGCTGCTTATCACGCCAATAATGATATGGAGAATGTAAAAACACATACAAAAAAAATCACTTATATGATTTTTATTCCATCCGCTTTTATTGCTTTTTTCATTTTCATAGCGGCTGAGTTTCTCATGGGAATTTATGGTGATTATTTTACACAAGGCGTTACAACATTACGTATTTTAATTATTGGGTATTTCTTGACTGCTTTTGCTGGGGCTGCTCATATATTAATTAATATGTTGGGTGATGAGAAAATATCCATGCGCATTTCCATTGAAACACTCCTCTTAAATATAGGGCTAAATATTATTCTGATCCCTCTTTATGGGATGGAAGGCGCCGCCACAGCAACATCTATAAGTCTTATTTTCATGAGTGCAAAACGTGTTTATTTTTTGTATAAAAAACATAAGATTAACTGTCTACCTTTTGTAAAATGAGAATTGAATGACATCTAAAACACCAAAAATTATCTATATATGTGGGTCTGGTCGCTCTGGATCAACAGTGCTTGATATTATTTTAAGCAATCAAGAAGATAGTTTTGGTGTCGGTGAACTTAATTATCTACATCGTTTCATTAACAGCAAAAGTGAATTTTGCGCCTGTGGATCATTATACGAAAGCTGTTCCTTTTGGCCTGATGTTTTAAAAGAATGGAAAAAGCGCACCAAAAATGAAAACGCCTTGGAAGATCTTCAAGCGAAGCAAAATATGTTTGAACGCTTCAAAACACTTCCCCTTGGTTTTTGGCATTTTATAAAAAAGAGCCCTGATTATCTCTCTTATTTAAAATTGAATGAGGATTTATATGCTTCGATTGCTCATATTGCTAAAAAAGATACGCTTATTGACTCGAGTAAAAATCCATTACGTGCTTTTTATCTCTCTTCTTCAAAAAACCTAGATATCAACACAATCCACTTAATCAGAGATGGACGAGGTGTTGCTTATTCTTTATCAAAAGCATATGAAAAAGATATCAAGAAAGGGGTTCAAACATCCCTCGCACCAAAGCCTGTTTGGCGTACAGCTCTTTTTTGGTGCATAACCAATCTATTTAGTCACTTTGTTTCTTTATTTAAAAACCAAAACTATACGCGCCTTTATTATGAAGATTTCATTGAGAATGCACCGCGTGTTTTACCTAAACTCGGAGAAACATTTAACCTGTCCTACACCAAAGTTATAGATAAGCTTAATCATGATAAACCATTCAAAGCTGGTCACACTGTGGCGGGCAATCGTTTGCGTATGAAAGGGAGTGTGAAACTAAAATCATCAGATGACTGGCGCGAAAGCTTTCCAAAATCCAAACGTCTTGTTTTTTCTATCATTGCATTTCCTTTTCTTATTTTTTATGGGTATTTTAGATGAATAACCGTAAAAAAATCGCTTTCTTTCTCCCCGCATTTAAATCATCAGGGGGTGCAGAAAAACAAATAACGATCCTAGCGCTTGGTTTAGCGGATCGTGACTATGAGATACATGCACTTTCATTATTTCCTAAAGGACAAAATTACGATCACTTAAAAAGTCACCCAACCCTTAAAACGCATGTTTTTTTTAAAAATCAAACACCTTCCTTTATTGAAAAAATAGTTGGTTTTTTATCCATCCCTTTTAAAATGCGCACTTATTTAAAAAATCATAATATTTCATTATGTGTTTCTGTTTTACACATTGCGACTTTTTTAAGCTGTCTAACAAAAATTATTTTTCCTCATTTTAAGCTTATTATCGGGCTACGCACACTCACACCTCAAAAAAATATTAATAGCCGTTTTTTTTATAGAGGAACGCTCTTTTTAGAAAGAACAATAGATGGTTTGATAACCAATTCACACCCTGCTCTCTCTTATGCACAAGAACAAGGATTTAAAACAAAAAACACATCTGTAATTCTAAATGGATTTAATGCTGATGATTTTTATTTTTCATCTGAAGAAAGACAGAAAGTAAGAGAAAATTACTCAATTTCCTCAAATACATGCCTCCTTGGATATGTTGGTCGTCTTTCTGAGATAAAAGGATTAGATCTTCTTATTTCTGCGCTTCCTTCTATCATTGAGAAAAATCCAACGATAAAACTTCTGATAGTCGGTGATGGTAAGGATAGTTATAAAGCGTATCTTCAAAACTTAGTAACTGAGAACGGGCTAGAAAATCACATTTTATTTGCTGGAGAACAACAACAAACACGTGGTTTTTATTCTGCTTTTGATCTCTTTATTCTTCCTTCTAAAACCGAGAGTTTTCCAAATGTTATAGCCGAGGCTTTTTTATGTGAGCTCCCCGTTATTGCCTCAGATTGCGGTAATAACAAAGAACTTATTGATAATAAAAGCCTCCTTTTTGGAGTAAACAACCAAAAAGAATTAGAAACAGCTCTCTTAAAAAACCTTACAAAAGCTCCGCTAGAAAGAAACATAAAAGGACGCGAAAAAATAGTACAAAACTATAGTATTTCTTCTATGATAGATGCCTATGAACACACTTTTAAACAGTTTTAAATATAGTGGAAATCTGTTTTTTCATCATAATTACCTAGAATTTATTATTCTATGGATTATAAAAGGATTAGTTTTATCTCTTTATTTAAAGGGGGAGTATAGATGAAAATTGTACATGTTATTACAGGATTAGAAATGGGTGGAGCTGAACACATGCTCTTAAAGATCTTATCCCAAGACACAGAAAATGAGCATTGTGTTATTAGCTTAACGGATGGGGGATCATTGAAAAATTCTTATGAGGAAACTAAACACACTCTTCATACACTTGGCCTAAAACGTGGAAAACTCTCTTTCAGCGCACTCAAAAAGCTTGCAACCCTCATTCACATCGAAGACCCAGATATTATACAAGGATGGATGTATCATGGAAATCTCGCAGCTCTAGCTGGAAAAATATGTGGTTTTTCAAGAGCCTCTCTCTATTGGAATATCAGACATTCTCTACATGATTTAAAACATGAAAAGAAAAGCACTGCTTGGGTCATACGTCTGTGCGGCTTTTTATCTTTCTTACCGAAAAAGATTATCTACAATTCTCACATGAGCCAGATACAGCACCAGAAACATTTTTATTCCGCAAGGAAATCTGTCATCTTGCCCAATGGCTTTGACATTGATAAATTCTCACCCAACGCTTCAAGTCGTATGAAATGGCGCAAGGAATGGTCTTGCGAAGAAGAAACAAAAGTCTATGGCATGATCGCCCGTTATCATCCAATGAAAGACCATGAAACATTGCTTCAAGGTTTTGCAAAAGCATTAGAAAATAAAAAAATAAAAGCAAAGCTTGTCCTTGTTGGTACGAATGTTGATGAGTCAAACTCAACGCTTTCCACTCTGATAGAAAAACTCTCTCTTAAAGATCATGTTGTGTTGATGGGAGAGCGTCGTGATATTAATGAAATTCTACCTGCTTTTGATTATGCGATTTTATCAAGCGCTTGGGGAGAAGGCTTTTCAAATTTCCTTGGTGAATCAATGGCCTGTGGTATTCCAGCAATTGCAACCAATATAGGTGATAATGCGCGCATTATTGATGAATATGGGATCATTATTTCTTCTCAAAATAGCGATCAATTAAGTAATGCTATCATTACTATGAGTAATATTGATCAAGATGATTATCATCGTCTTTCAAGTGCGTGCCGTATTCATATCAATGATAATTTTACCATCGATAAAATTACACATGATTATCTTTCTCTTTATCAACAAAAGGCCTAAATAATCATGTGCGGTATCGCTGGCATTATTGATTTTGATACAAAACTGATTCCGAACCAGAAAGAACACATTCTTTCTAAAATGGCTGATAGTATTTCTCACCGTGGTCCAGATATGAATGGTTTTTGGCGCGATGCTTCTAACATATGTGATCTCGCCCATCTTCGATTATCTATTCTTGATCTATCTGAAACAGGTAAACAACCAATGACCTCTAAAACAGGTCGATATATCATTTCATATAATGGTGAGGTTTATAACTTTTTAGAAATTAAAACAGAGCTTCAAGCTCTAGGACACTCCTTCCGTGGTACAAGTGACACGGAAATTCTACTCGCTTCAATTGAAGAATGGGGAATTGAAGAAACTCTTATAAAAGTAAATGGCATGTTTGCATTTGCACTCTATGATCAAGAAAAAAGATCTGTAACCTTTGCCCGTGATCGCTTAGGAAAAAAACCTCTTTATTATGGTGTTATAGGGGGTGTTTTATATTTTGCCTCAGAATTAAAAGCTTTTAAGCATGTGCCTCTTTTTTCAAAGACACTTAATAAAAATGCGGTGAATTTATTTACAAGATATAACTATATTCCAGCACCCCACACTATTTTTAAAGATGTTTATAAACTCTCATCTGGTTGTTACCTCTCTTTTTCTGATCACAATACTTGCTGCCCAACATATGAGAAAAAATATTGGGACTTAGCTTCATACGCGCAAAAAACAGCCTCCATGCCCACAAATATCTCTTATGAAGAAGCCCTAAAACAGGCCGATGAGAAAATCACGCGCGCTGTTTCAAAACGTATGATTTCAGATGTTTCTCTAGGCGCTTTTTTATCTGGAGGCATTGACTCATCTCTCGTTGTTGCAAAAATGGCTGCTCTTTCAGATAAACCGATCGAAACATTTACAATTGGTTTTAAAGACAAAGCCTATAATGAAGCTGAGCATGCAAAAGAAATTGCCACTCATTTAAAAACAAACCATCATGAAAAAATCATTGATGAAAAAGATCTTTTTAATGTTATTGATTTAATCCCCTCTCTCTATTGTGAGCCCTTCTCTGACTCGTCACAAATTCCCACTTATATTGTAAGTGGCTTTGCAAAAGAACATGTCACTGTTGCCCTATCTGGTGACGGCGGAGATGAAACATTTGCAGGCTATACACGCTATGAGTGGATGAATGAGCGCTTATTAAAAATAGCAAAACTGCCAAAAGAAGCGCGTTACCTTGTAAAATTTGGTCTTTCTCTTATGCCGCCTAAGATTTGGGATAAATCAGGCCTTGCCTCTCTCACCTCTGTTAAGGGTGAAAGTTTAGAAACATTAAAAAATTTACTCTTATGTGATCAACCAAAAGATTTTTACCAAGCATTGCAATCTCATTGGAAAACACCAGAAACGCTTGTTCTAGGATCAGAATCTGCAACAGATATTTATGATCATGATTTTGACTTTGCCTCTTTCACTCATTCAATGATGTTGTATGACAGTTTACAATATCTACCCGATGATATTTTAGTCAAGGTTGACCGTGCCTCTATGGCGCATTCTTTAGAAGCGAGGGCACCTCTCCTTGATTATGAGCTTATTGAATGGGCATGGAATCTTCCGATTGAATATAAATATCAAAAAGGATCGGGAAAGCGCATTTTAAAAGATTTACTTGGAACATATTTACCTAAAAATCTTTATGACCGACCCAAAAAAGGATTTAGCGTCCCGATCAATGAGTGGTTAAGAGGCCCCTTAAAAGAACAGGTGAATGATTATTTAAACCCTGAACGCCTTAAAAGTCAGGCTATTTTCAACCCTGATCTCGTGGAAAAATATAAAACTCAGCATATGTCTTCTCAAGCAAAATGGGGGCCTCATCTTTGGGATCTCTTAATATTCCAAAAATGGCTAGAAGACTGGGATTTAACCGCATAAATAACTTTACATATTAATACAACTCTACTATACTCCCTCCCTATGTACAGGGCGTGTAAAATAATGAATAAAGATGAATATCCAATTGGTGGGGCAGATCCCATTATGGTGCCTCTTCGCGTCTCAACGCTTGATCCAATTGCCGAAAAACTACATTCGAACACGGCCTTAACATGGCGCGAAACTCATAGTCTTTTATATTTTATCTCACATCAAACACGCCTTTTTCTGCGACAAGAACTTGAAGCACCGCTAAAAGAAAGAACGGTTCAATTTAATGATCCAAATCCTGATATTTTTAAAAACACGCTCAATGGAGCGTGCAATGGCGCCGCACTTTTTTCAACAATCTTAGCATATAAATTAGGCATAAAAGATCATCGCCTTCTTCATACGAGATGTAGTTTCTACACTGATTTGCCTGTCTTTGATCATGCTTTTTCCGTGTTAGGACTCCCCATTCTCGATAAGGAAGGACATCAAAAAACGCATCTTTTTGTAATAGATACAACATATCGCCAATTTTTAAACCCTGATATAAATGATTTTTTTAATTCTGTTGATAAGAAAGCAACCCTTGATTTTCCAAGCTATGCCCTTACAGATCATCTTCTTAAATTCGGGTTTATTTACATGGGAAAAGGGGCACATAAAACCTATCACCACAACTTTTTAAGCATTCCCCTTAATTGGCAAGAAGCTGATTATTCTGACTTTATAAAAAAAGAAGGACAAACATTATCAGCCTGCTTTAACCACCCTTTTATAGGTCCTTATTTAAAAGCTTTGGAATACAACACACCAACAACCCCTTCAAAGTTCTCTCTCCCAAGAATAAAACCATGGGGAGGATTATATGCTGTATAAAGCAATCGAAGATCTAAACCCTTATGATTATCCTTTTAAAGGAGCTAATCCAATTATGGATTCACCAAATCTCAAACATGTGAATTCTATTTTAAAAGACCTTGATCATGGAGATGCTCTTACATGGAGTGACGCACATGAGTTGTGTTATTTCTTAATTCATCAAACACGTCTTTTTATAGAACAAGACTTACAAGAAAAAGCCCCTATTGTTCCATGGAAATGTCAGGGAGAAACATTACAAGAAAACTTATTAAGAAATGGGTGTATTCACTCTGTTAGTTATCTTTATGTCATGGCCATCAAACTGGGTTTAAAAGGTCATATAAAGGCTCTACACACATATTCTTTTATGAACGGATCGCCTCTTTTATCTCCTAAAGATAAAATAAATCATGCTTTTGTTTTGCTCGCTCTTCCCATCTCACAAAATGGAAAGACAACAAAACATAGTTTCATTTTAGATCCGACTTTTAGACAGTTTTTTGCTGATTATGATACAAATAATGCCTTCGCAACCCCTGTTAAGCTTGACAACAGCAAAACACTAGGCGCTCGAATATCTCAACAATACAACACACAGTTAATGGCAGATCATCTTTTAAAATTTGGGTTTGTTTATGCGGGACACTTTGCTAAAAAAGCTTATATTGCGCATTTTGTTAAAGATCCTGATATCGCCATAACAGAGGACGCTCTTTCACGTTTATACAAAAATATTTCCGCACCTGCTAATATCCATGCGACAATTAGCAGTTGGTACTATACTGGTATGCGGGCTGGTCGAAAAACATCTTTAAATGATTTCATATTTGAAAAAGAAAAATTTTATGACTCTATACGGTCAAAAAAAGTTGCAACATATTTTGGCAGCAGAATGATAAACCTTTAAGGAAAACTCTTTGGAGGTGTAATCTCTCCAATCTCTTTTGTGAGTTTTTTAATATTAGGTGCTTTATTCAACAACTCTATATTCGAATTTAAAATTAAGTTTTGATAATCAATATCGCTTTTTAAATCTATATAATAACGCTCCGCTAAATCATAGCCTGCACGTGTGTCGCTTGGAAATTGTAATCCAGCAAGCTCATATTGCTTTCCAACATACTCAGCCCACCCCATCCAAATATAATCATGGTCTGGAAACAGATCAGTTAAAATAAACGCAGCCATTTTCGCTTGTGAAGCTTTCTCAGCAGGGTAAGATGCACTGCCAGGAAGTGGTTTTAAGCTTTTAATAAAGGGGTCAAACTGTGTCGGGCGTAATCTTTGATAGCGCCATTTTTCTTCCCAGATTTTTTTATTTAAAGCTTCTAACCCACTAAAGAGTAATAAGCGTGTTTCAATCAATTCTTCCCCATCTAAACCTAAAATATTCAATAATTGGCGAACAGGATCATCTTGCATCGCTTTAAATTGTGCTTCTTGTTTATCCGTACGTGCTTTTGTTATTGTACGAATATATTCAATCTCATTCATTTGTTCATCAGAATGAGGCGCGAACGGCGGCAAAAGAACTGATTTATTATCTTGTTGTGCTTCTGGATCATATTTAAGCAAAATACGCGGTTCCCAATCCTGAGCTCTGAATTGTTCAAAAGGAACAGAGATCTCCGCCTCTGATGTTTCTTGCATACTGTCTTCTGCCACAGAAAAATGTGGAAAAACAACAAATGCACATAAAAATATAGATATAAAGAATCGTATCATCACGCCCTCAGTTTAGCTTGGTTATTACCTTTATTTCAATCTCTTTTTAAAAAAGCATTTGCTTTCAAAAAAAATCTTTAATAATAATTATATGGTAAAAAATATAAAAAAAGTAAAACAGGCAGTAAATATGACACTTCCTTTAAGAGAGGAGACGCAGCACCTTATTAATAGAGAGGCTGGCTCCATAACAAATTATTCCAGATTCTTAAATAATGCTTCCAATGACGATCAAAGACTTATTCGTCAATGGCAGCGCGCAGCATATCGCTCTTTATGTTTTATCACTAGAAAAGATATGCGTCTTTTATCTCATTTTATCAAAGATAATTACACAGAGTTTCTGTTTGAACAAAAAGAGCATATCTCAGACTTTCTCTCCGCACCACATAAGGACCCTATTTTACAGAGATTAAAAAAGAAGGTTTTAACAAGCCATCACACAATAGAATTTAGTGATGTCTTAAAATTCGCAGAAATTCTTATTCGACTAAATAGCTCAGCTGATCAAAACCAGGAAGAAAGCGATGCCCATTATGCAAGAGCTTATATGAAGAGATGTTTAAAAGCCCCTGAAACAATCTTTGAAAAAGCGATTGGGCGTGCCTTGAGAAAAATAGAAAAAGCGCACCTAAAAACGCGTCACATACAAACTCTTTACCCACATTAAAGTTTAATCTTAAGAGGTTGCCCCGCTTTATCAACGAGCCTCCTTGCAGGAAATGGGTTTTCTATACCTTGTTCTTTTGCTTGCTCTTCATTGGCATTAAATTCGTCCGAAAAGTGTTTCAAATAACTATAAGGAGCAGCTTGTATTAAACTGGATTCTAGCTCTTTCAATTTTACAAAGCACATTGTTGTTATCACACCACCCACTATCAAAAGACCTGGAATACTCACACTCGACATTAGGGCTGTACTAAAAGCAAATGAAACGATGGATGCACCAATCATTATTCTTTTTTGTCCTTTTTTATACTTATCTGATAAAGACACATTTGCTTTAACGGCCTCAAACTGTTCATAAGAATCTTCCAGATCCATATTTTGTGATTGAAAATAAGCAACAATCTTTGGGTTTTTCTCAAGATAGTTTGCCCATTTTTGAAGCTTTTTTTGATGTTTTTTATCTGTCTTTGTGTGTGTCATTTAAGTGAGGGCCTTTTATAAGAAGGGGATGATTTTTGTATAGACTTACTTTCTGGATTAATTTTTTTATAATCATTATAAAACTTAATCTCTGCCCCTATTAACACCAAAGAAAAAGGAATAATGATAAATGGCGCAAGCCCAGCATATAACCCTGCCATACCGCCAAGCGCTGAAATAGCGATCATACGATCACGTGATCTTTTTCTAGTTTGTATTTTTGTCGCTAAGGGTTTTCTTGAAAAGAAATACCCAACAATTTCTGCATTTTTCTCTTTAAATGCCTGCCATTTTGTTTGATTTGAATTCATATTTAAGTGCCTCTTTTTTTATTATTACTTTATTTTTAATTCAAATTTTTCATATGGGATAAGAGGTTTTGGTTGATAGGTATTTTCAACCCCTAATTCTTTAGCCCATTTCACAGATTGTGCGAAATCATTCGCTAAGGATCTTGTATAATCTTCTACGGTAGTTTTTTTATACCCCTTCAACTCAAGCCACTGAGAAAGCGCAAATAAACTGCCCATAAATAAACCAAAATAGCCACCCAGTGTGAAAACACTTGCTATACCAAGCCCTGCACTTCCTGCTATAAGAGTTCCACGTTTTACCAACTGAGATCTTGAATAGACTGTTTTCTCTAAGACTGTATCTAGCTGTGCTTCAGCTTGTTCACTATTATAACCTTGTTCTTGAAAATACGCGCGTACGCTTGCGTTATTTTTTAAGAAATAATCCCATTTACTTTTCATATCAAACTCCTTATGTGAGTTTTACCATATAAAAACAAAGAGGGTCAAGATTTATTCCTGTCTTGTAAAAACCATCTTTTTTAATGATCTATTTGAGCCGCTTCCCACCCTATAATCGCAGATTTTTTATCCGAGCCCCACATATAGCCCCCTATATGACCGCTATTTTGAATAACGCGGTGACATGGAATTAAAAATGCGACAGGGTTACTGCCTATTGCTGTACCAACAGCGCGCGAAGCATTTGGGTTATCAATGGTTTTTGCAATATCTCCATATGTTGTTAAACGCCCCATCGGTATTTTCAAAAGGCTTTCCCAGACCTTTAATTGAAAAGGCGTGCCCGCAAGATGAAGTTTTATTTGATCTAACTGCTTCCAATCTTCTTGAAAAATCATCAAAGCATCTTGTTGGAACTTATCTGTTGTATTATGAAATGATGCTTTTGGAAAACGCTGCTTCAAATCATGCAATGCTTTATGTTCATCCGCTTCAAAAAACATATGGCACACCCCTTTGCTCGTTGAGGCAATAATGAGTTTCCCAAATGGACTGTTGGCAAAAGAATAATTTATAACAAGATTTTCACCCTCATTTTTAAAAACACCAGGCGTCATCCCTTCAATGCTTATAAATAAATCATGTAAACGGCTTGTTCCAGACAACCCTATTTCATAAGCCGTATCCATCAATGTCATACGATCTCCAAGTAAAGACTTCGCGTAATTAAGGCTGATATATTGCATGAATTTTTTTGGGCTTACACCAGCCCACTCACTAAACATGCGTTGAAAATGAAAAGAACTAACATGAACAGCTTCGGCGATTTCATCTAGAGATGGTTGTTCTTTAAAATTCTCGCGAATAAAATGAATGGCTTTTTCAATACGCTCGTAATCGATTTGTTTTTGGTCTTTCATATTCACACCATTGTCAAACATCTAGGTTTTACAAACAGAAACACCACCATCTACCAGCAAAGATGATCCCGTTGTAAAACTTGATAAGTCTGATGCTAAATAAAGGGCTGATTTTGCGATTTCTTCGGCTGAAGCTGTGCGTTTAAGTGCATGAATATTTCTTACAAATTCTTCTACAGCTGGGTCATCACCAAATTCTTTCGCCATATCTGTCTGTGTCCCACCTGGTAAAAGGGCATTAACACGTATATTATGTTCTCCATATTCACTGGCCAGCGATTTTGTTAATCCAACTAATCCAGCTTTACTGGCTGCATAAGCACCATGTTGTGGAAAACCAATTGTATTTCCCACAAATGAAGACGTGAAAATGAGTGAGCCTCCCCCATTGTTTAACATCGCTGGTATTTGATATTTGGCTGCTAGAAATCCACTTGTTAAATTGGTCTGAAGTGTAAAATTCCAATCCTCTAAAGATACATCAGGTAAAGACGCAGGCGTCCCAAGTGTCCCTGCATTATTAAATGCGATGTCTAATTGACCAAATTCTGAGAGTGCTTTATCAACCAGCATTTTGTTATAATCCTCGCAAGTCACATCTCCCGCAAGCGCTATGGCACGACCGCCATTTGCTCTTATTCTTTCAAGAATCTCTTTTAGCTTATTTTCACGTCTTGCACCGATAACAATATTTGCACCCTCTTTCGCAAAAAGCTCTGCAGTAGCCGCACCAATACCAGAGCTTGCGCCCGTAATAATTACTGTTTTTTGATCTAATAGTCCCATAAACATATCCTTTCTTATAGTCAGGAATTTAGAGAGTGTTTTATACAGTCACAACCCGTTTCTTGCTATAAAGATATGTATGTCTTCACTTGCCTTATTCAACAGTCACTGACTTAGCAAGGTTTCTTGGTTGGTCAACATCTGTGCCTTTTAATACGGCTACATGATAGGCTAACAACTGGACAGGAATTGTGTATAAAATTGGTGCAATAATATCATTTACTGTTGGTAAAGCGACCGCCCATTCAACACAATCTGATAAAAGATCACACCCCTGTTTATCTGAAATAAGAAGCACTTTACCACCGCGTGCAACAACTTCACGGACATTGCTCGCTGTCTTTTCAAATAACTCATCAAAAGGAGCGACAACAATCACAGGCACATCTTCATCAATTAAAGCAATAGGTCCGTGCTTCATCTCACCAGCCGCATAACCTTCGGCGTGAATATAGGAAATTTCTTTTAGTTTTAAAGCCCCTTCCATTGCAATTGGATAAGCCAAACCACGACCCAGATATAAAATATCACGGGCTTTTTCGATATCTTTAGCAATCTCTTTGATATCTTCGTCATGATTTAAAATATCAGCGGCACGCGCTGGTAACTCTCTTAAGCCCAAAGCAAGCTTTTCTAAGAATGTCCCTTCAACAACACCTTTTTCACGGGCAATCCAGAAAGCCATACAAGCCAATGTCGCAAGCTGTGTTGTAAACGCTTTTGTTGAAGCAACACCAATCTCAGAGCCTGCTTGTGTATGAAGAACAAAATCACTCTCACGCTCAATCGTACTCTCAATTGTATTTACAATCGACATCACATATTGCCCTTGGCTTTTAGCATAGCGTAATGCTTCTAATGTATCTAACGTTTCTCCAGATTGAGAAATAACAAGCGTTACACCATTTTCAGGCATCGGTGGTTTACGATAACGGAACTCTGAAGCAACATCGAGTTCAACAGGCATACGCGCAATTTGTTCTAACCAATATTTAGCAACCATCCCCGCATAATATGACGTGCCACAAGACACAATTGTCACACGACTAGCCTTAGCAAGATCAAACGGACATTCTGGCATAAAGACGCGGTTGCGTGCTGGGTTAATATAGCTTGAGAGAGTAGATCCCAAAACAGCAGGCTGCTCGTAAATCTCTTTCAACATATAATGACGATACTCGCCCTTCCCTGTTAAAGCACCAGAAACAGTTGTTGTTTTAACAGGACGATCAATCACTGTATTATCATTTGCAAAAATAGTGGCTTTTTGTCCCTCAATTAAAACATGATCACCGTCTTCTAAATAACAAATCTTATTTGTTAAAGGTGCCAAAGCATAGGCATCGGAGGCTAAATAAAGCTCATCATCAACAGATCCATACCCCACAACAAGAGGGGTTCCTTTACGTACACCAATCATCATTTTTTCTTGGCCTTTAAAAATCGCTGCGACTGAATAAGCGCCCGTTAATCGCGCAAATGCTGTTCGTGAGGCCTCTAATGGTTCCATCCCTTGACGCAAATAATATGTGATCAAGTGGGCGATGACTTCTGTATCTGTTTCTGTTTCAAATTGAAACTGGCTTTGCTCAAGCTCTGCTTTTAATTCTTGATAATTTTCAATGATTCCATTGTGAACCACCGCGACATGGTCTGTTGCATGAGGATGTGCATTATTTTCACATGGACGACCATGTGTTGCCCAACGAGTATGAGCAATCCCGATTGTTCCAGGCAAGGGTTCTTGTTTAATTTTGCTTTCTAAATTCACAATCTTACCTTCTGCGCGACGACGATCAATTTCACCATCGTGAAGTGTTGCGACACCAGCTGAGTCATACCCTCGATATTCTAAACGCTTTAACGCATCAACCAAACGATCAGCAACAGGTTTTTCTGATAAAATAGCGACAATCCCACACATAATTTTCTCCTTTTAATAAGCGTTAAGACGCTTTTTTACTTTTTAATTTTTGTTTTTCCGTATGAAAGGCGGTGGCCCAGCCCTCTTTATTTGTTTGATGAGCACGCGCAATTGCTAACGCGCCTTCTTTGACAGGCTCAGTAATCACAGAACCTGCGGCTGTTATTGCCTGAGCCCCAATCTCACAAGGTGCAACCAAGACACTATTCACCCCTGTAAAAGCATGATCACCAATTGTTGTTTTAAATTTCTCATAGCCATTATAATTACATGTAATTGTACCAGCCCCTAAATTGGCTTTTTCACCAATTGTTGCATCACCAATATAAGAGAGATGTTTTACTTTTGAGCCCGTTCCCACTGTTGTTTTTTTAATTTCAACAAAGTTACCAATATCATTTTTACCCGCCAAAACTGTATCAGGACGCAAACGCGCAAAAGGACCAATAATTGTTTCTGCGCCAATTTTTGCGCCTTCAATATGGCTAAAAGCACGAATGTGACAGCTATCTCCAACCTCAACACCGCGACCAAAATACACATGAGGCTCAATAATGCAATCCGCACCAATTTTTGTATCAATCGAAAAATAAGTACTTTCAGGGTCTTGTAACGTAACACCCAGATCTAAATGTTGGTGGCGTAGCATTTGTTGAACTTGTTGTTCAATACGTGCTAGATCTTGTTTGCTATTAATACCTTGAACTTGAAATGTATCTGTATCCAAAAAGCCAACTGTTAGTTCTTGGGCGCGCGCCACTTCAACAATCGATGTTAAGTAATATTCATTTTGGGCATTCTCGTCTGAGATTTGATCCAAAAGCTCAAAAAGTTTCTCGCCATCAACAGCCATACAACCAGACCAAACACGTCTTTCTAGTAATTGTCTTGGATCACAATCTTTATGTTCCACAATTGCTGTAACACTTTCATCTTCCTCTGTTAGAACACGGCCATAACCCGTTGGGTCTTCTGGTTGAAATGTTAGAAGCTGGATTGTATTTTTTTGTGTTTCTAATGTACGCGTTAATTGATGTAATGTTTCTGTTCTAATTAAAGGCACATCCCCTAATAAAATAAGAACCGTTCCTTTGAATTCTTTTAAGACGTCTTTTGCCTGCATAACAGCATGACCTGTGCCTTTTTGTTCTGTTTGCAAACAAATTGGATTTGGGGCCACCGCTTGTCCAACACTCCCCTCCATCCCTGGTGCAATAATTGTATGAAGTGAAACAGGCTGTAATTCCAAAGCAGAGGCCATCACATAATGAATAAGGGGTGCACCAGCAAGGTCATGCATGACTTTCGGTTTATTGGACTTCATACGAGAGCCTTTGCCCGCAGCTAAAATTAAAACAGCACAGTCTTTTACTTTTGTCATTTTCTCATCCCATCTCGTTTTGTGATTAATACGAATCACCTCTTACATCTTAAGAGATCCATAGATTACAACGCCTGCCTTCTATAAAAAACTCAAACTTTGTAACGAAACATGACAAAAAACGTTGACATAATTTTTTGTTTTCTGTAGAAGATTTCCATGATTACATCTTTGGTAAATACGTACATAACAAAGAAGCAAATGAAAGACTCTGATTTTCACAGTTTTCTGAAAAGGTATCCGTGTGTGCGTACATATTTCTCACATGCTTATACGTCACAAGAAGAAATTATGAGTGATTTACGAACTTTGTTTAATCAAAAAATAAAATCGGATAAAAGTTTACCAAATGCGACATCTGTTGGTCTTCTTATTGGATTATCCACAGCAATATTGCCTTTTTTATTCTTAGGGACAACAAGTGCGGCTCTTTCCCCTATTCTTACGACTGTTGGGATATTAACAACAATTGGTTTTTTATATGAGAAAAGAGAAAAAGAGATTGCTTCAAAAACCTACAGACGAGAAATATTTACTTTTGCCAAAGAAACAGCCGACGCTTTTCATAGTTTTCACACAGAAGGAGAAGCGCTTCTAGAAAATCTATCCCCCAAACATCAAGACGAACTAAGGCAGTCCCTTTTATCAAAAAAGAGACCGTCTAAACTTATATCATTATCTTAAAATATTATAGGCGAGGCTTTTGTACGCGTGGGCCAACAGCTGACACTGTAGGTTTATTATACCCCATTTTCATAGCAAGATCGTCATTTTGAGGAGTAAACATTGCCACACATGCCATAGACATTCGTGCGTGAACGCCTTCATTTATAGTCTGATGATATTCTTGTGCTAAACGCGTCATTTTAAACCCCTTATTATTTTTAGTTCTTATTACTCTTTATTTAAAAAGAGAGGTTTTCCTGTTCAACTTAACCTAGATTGTTTACCAATCTTTCTTTTTTTGCAAAAAATCTTTTGCTTTTTTTTAATTAAGCCTTGTTTTTTATAATGGGTCAATATATTTCTTATTGTTTTTCCCAAAAATCATTAAATTCTCTTTATATGTACATATTATGCAAAATTCCTTTATTTTTAGTAAAGATTTTGATAGAAAGCAAAAAAGAACACAGATATAAGGATATTCATGACAGCCTTAAAACAATTAGAAATCTATTTAAACCCAACTCTCACCGAAGTCCAAGCGGAACAGTTTTCGACGCTTTTTGAGGATTTAGGCAGTAGCCTCACCCTAAAACGAAGTGCCGATGATGAATGGGTTTTACAAATCATTCATGAAATTGAGTTTGACCCGCTTGACATTAATCACCGTTTAAAAATTGGTAATGATGTTTTTGAGTTTGATGCAAAAGCACGGTTCACAACCTCTGATGTGCCTGATATTGATTGGTTAGAACATGTTTATCAACAATTTAAGCCTATTCAAGTTGGGGGCTTTTTTATTTTTGGTACACATGTGAAAGAGCCTGTTCCTGAAGGATTAATAGGGATTGAAATTAACGCCGCTAATGCGTTTGGTACAGGTGAGCACCCAACAACAAAAGGCTGTTTACAAGCGCTCCAAGATTTAAAAGCACAAGGTTTTAATCCTGAAACCATTCTTGATTTAGGCTGTGGCTCGGCCATTTTATCAATTGCCGCTGCCAAAATATGGCCTGATGCTAAAATTATTGCAACAGATATGGACGCTGAATCTGTTGAGGTGGCACTCGATTACGCTGGCATCAATAACGTTGCGGCTTCAATCCAAGCGGAAACAGCCCTCGGTTATGATAGTTCTTTAATTAGAGAAGAAAAAAGCTTTGATCTTATTTTAGCCAATATTCTTGCCCGCCCCCTTATTGACATGGCAGAGCAAACAGCGCATCATCTAAACCAGAATGGTCTTGTTGTTTTGTCAGGGACGTTAATAGAACAGCAAGATGATGTACAATCCGCCCATGAATCCTATGGGCTAACACTCCAAAAAGCTTACCCAATAGACGAATGGACAAGCTTTGTTATGAAGAAAGCATAAACATATCATACAATGCTCGACTACACATCTTTCGAAAGCGCTCAAAAAGGCCCAAATTTATTAATAACGGGTGCTGTTCATGGCAATGAAGCATGTGGCACGATTGCTATTAGGCAATGGATTGATTTATTGAACTCAAACAAAGAAACAATCTTATGTGGCACAGTTCGATTTATTCCTATTTGTAACCCACGTGCCTTTGAAAAAAGTGAGCGTTTTATAGAAGAAAATTTAAACCGCGTCATTACACCAAGCAACACACCAAAAAGCTATGAACATTCACTTGCACAAGACATCATAACGCATCTTGATTGGGCCGATTATCATCTTGATTTGCACTCCTACACCGCAGATGATATTCCTTTTGCTTTTTGTGAGCGTAACGATCAACATTTATTGGATTTCGTTTCAGCCTCTGCACCCGTATCTTACATCATGACAGAATCAGATCGCATGCTCGCCGATCAAGGCATCACTGATTTCAATTGCTTATCAAATTATGCGCTTAATCATGATACATATTCTTTTCTATTAGAATGCGGCCAACATAACAGCCCGAAAGCGCCCATCATCGCCTATGAGGGAATAAAAAACACGCTCGCCTATTTAGGGATGATTGAGCCATGTGATACACAGCGTTCTTCTCCTACTATTATTCGCTCATCCGCGCTTTTTTATAAGGAAAAAGACGGATACCTAGAAAAGAGATGGGCTAATTTTGAACCTGTTAAAAAAGGTCAGCTTTTAGCCACTTATGATGATGGTGAAACACTCATTGCCCCTTATGATTGCGTTGTCTATTTATGTAAGCATGACACTTTGATAGGACATGAATGGTTTTATTTAGGGTGTGTGTCATAATCTTTTGACAATCTTTTTTATTTTGATACTCTCCCTGTATAGAAAAAACATAGATAAAACAGGTATCTTTTATGAAAGTTTTTATTACAGGTGTTGCTGGTTTCATTGGATCTCATCTAGCACTTTCCCTTATGAATGATGGTCATGATGTTGTTGGTATCGATAATTTAAATAATTATTATGATCCAACACTAAAAGAGGCGCGTTTAGAGCGATTACACTCACATGAACGCAGTGATGAGCTTTTTACCTTTTACCGCGAAGATATCCAAGACATTGAAAAATTAGCGACTATTTTTAAAGACAATAACGATATCACACATATTGTTCATTTAGCCGCTCAGGCTGGCGTTCGCTACTCTTTGGTTAATCCTTATGCTTATATTCAATCGAATGTTATGGGGCAAACAGTATTACTTCAAGAAGGACGCCTGCATTTACCTAATCTAGAGCATTTTGTTTATGCTAGCTCTTCTTCTGTTTATGGCCATAATAAGAAAATTCCTTTCTCTACAAAAGATCGCACAGATGATCCTGTTTCTCTCTATGCCGCAACAAAGAAATCAACCGAATTAATTGCAAGAAGCTTCTCACATTTATTTGACATTCCTGCAACAGGCCTACGTTTCTTTACTGTTTATGGCCCATGGGGGCGCCCTGATATGGCGGCTTTCTTATTCTTAGACGCTATGAGAAAAGACGAAGCTATTCAGGTTTTTAATAATGGTGACATGATGCGCGACTTTACTTTTATTAATGACATTGTCGCAGGTCTACGTAGCGTCCTAACAACAATCCCGAAAGCAGATGAACATGGTGTTCAGCACAAGGTTTATAATTTAGGCAATAATAACGCGGAAAAACTAACCGATTATATTAAAGAGTTAGAAACCGCTTATGGCGTTGAGGCAAAAAAAGAATTTTTACCCATGCAGGCTGGGGATGTTCAAGCAACTTATGCTGATATAACAGATTCAACCGAAGATCTTGGTTATATTCCCCAAACCCCTATAAGCAAAGGTATCCCTGAATTTGTAGATTGGTATAAGAAATATTATAATGTTTAATTATATAATCGCACTTGGTGTTTTTCTCATGGCTTTTTTATGTGTTGCCGTTCTTCGCAAGACAGAAACGCTTGATGTTCCAAATCAAAGATCTAGCCATGAAACACCAACTCCCTCTGGCGGTGGTCTAGGGTTTGTGAGCGTTATATGTATGGCACTCTCCCTCTATCATATATTTTTCACCTATGATTTTTATGGTGTGATCTATGCTTTATTAATCGGTATTTTCATGATGATTGGCTTTATGGATGACCGTATTCAATTATCTGCTAAATTCCGCTTTTCCATTCATATTTTACTCGTTGCAATTTATTTTTTCTTTTTAGCGCCTTTCTTCCCTTATTTTGAGCCTTTTGTCCCTGAATGGGTTATTAACTCTGTTCTCTTTTTTGGCTTATTGTGGTTTATCAATCTATATAATTTTATGGATGGTATTGATGGGATCACCTCGCTTCAAACGCTCTGGATTCTCCTTGGATTAGGGCTTTTATCTCCTATTGATCCAACGCTTTTGATTATTTACGCCTCTGCCATTATTGGGTTTTCTTATTGGAATTTGCCACCTGCTAAAATCTTTATGGGGGATAGTGGTTCTATTTCTTTAGGGTTTATTGCAGGTACTTTATTAATTGAAAATGCTCAATATTCACTTGAGTCTTTCTTTGTATCTCTCATTCTACCTCTTTATTACATTATGGATGCGAGCATCACGCTTGTAAAACGCCTTTTAAAAGGGCACAAACCATGGGAAGCACATCGCGAGCATTTCTACCAACAACGTGCAACATCCGATAAAAAGACACATAAAACTGTTTTAATTATGATCAGCATATGTAATGCGTGTTTATTAATGTGGGCTTATTTAGTCCCTATTCTTAATTTTTATGCTCTGATAGGCGCTTTTGTAACTGTTCTTATTTGTTTAAAGAAACTCAAAAGAAACTCGAAATCTATTTAACATGCCCCAGAAAACACCTCATATCTTATTTGTTATTAATGAAGCATCCTATGTTGTTTCGCATAGACTTCATTTAATAAAACAAGCCTTAAAGATGGGGTGGCGCGTCAGTGTATTAGCCCCTGAAATTGAAACCTATAAACCATTTACATCTCTTGATTTACCTATTGAATATCACAATTTTGAAATTCAAAGAAAAGGGTTGAACCCTTTTAAAGAAATTAAAGGATTGCTAACTCTATTTTATTTTATTAAAAAAACACGCCCAGATCTTATTCATGGTGTTACCTTAAAACCTGCTTTTTATGCGGGGCTCATTGGGCGTTTTTTTCCAAAAATAAAACAAATCCATATGTTTAATGGATTAGGGTTTTTATTCACGGATGAGAGGCTAAAAACAAGACTTATTCGCTCCTTTTTATGGCCTCTTTTTAAATTCTCATTTTCCAAAAAACACTCAGTTGCCCTTTTTCAAAATACAGATGATTTAAAACGCCTTGTCAGCTTAGGGCTTGTACGCCAGAAACAAACACGCATTATTCGTGGTTCTGGTGTTGATTTAGAAGAATTTCAAAAAACAAAAGAGCCTGAATTTGAAGCGCCTGTTGTTCTACTCCCTGCACGCTTAATTAAACCAAAAGGCATTGATGAATTTGTTGATGCGGCGCGCGCTCTTAAAGCACAAAATATTAAAGCCCGTTTTTGTCTCGCAGGGCCTTTAGATGACCAAAACCCAACGGGCTATAGCGAAGATGAAGTAAAAGACTGGGTCAAACAAGGTTGGATTGAATATCTAGGTTATTGTAAAGACATGGCCAAAATCTATCGTCAATCTAACATTATTTGCCTGCCTTCTTATTACGGAGAAGGATTGCCAAAATGCCTTCTTGAAGCGGCGGCGAGCGGGCGGGCGCTTGTTACAACAAATCACACAGGTTGTCGCGAAGCAGTGGATGATGGCGTGAATGGCCTTCTTGTTCCTATCAAAGATAGCGAAGCACTAACACTTGCATTAGAAAAATTAATCAGTAATGATGAATTGCGACATGATTTTGCTGAAAATAGCCGTAAAAAAGCCGAGCAGGAATTTTCAAAAGAAATTGTCGTTGAACAAACATTTGACTTATATTCACAGTTACTAAACAAATGACAAAAATCGCTTTTTCAGGATATACAGGCTTTATTGGTAAAAATTTTGGTGATCTATTAGAAGATCATTCAAGCCCTGCTTTAGCGCTTTTAAGACAAAATAAGATCGCTAATTTCAGAGAAAAAGAAGGATCAAAACTCTCTTTTATACGCTTATCGCAGAACGAGGAAGACATTATTTCTTCTTTAAAAGGATATGATGCCTTTGTTCACATTGCTGGAAAAGCGCATATAAAAGGAAAACAAGCCTCAGACTTTCAGTCTTTTATGCCTGATAATGTTGATTTAACGCTGAAAATGGCTGACTACTGTCAAAAAGCTGGGGTTAAGAAATTTGTTTTTGTCAGCACAATTGGTGTTCACGGCTACACAACGACAAATAAAGATCCTTTTTCGGTTTCTGATATTCCTGCTCCTATTACGGCTTATGCACGCTCAAAACTCAGAGCGGAAGAGCTCTTAAAAGAATTTTGTGAAACACATAATATGATATTGGTTATTGTTCGCCCACCGCTTGTTTATAGTAAAACAGCACCAGGGAATATTGCGAGTTTGAAAAAAGCAATTTTATATAAACTTCCGCTTCCTTTTGGTTCAATTTCTAATAAACGATCCATTGTTACTGTTTCTGATTTATGTATGGCATTAAAAGAGGCCTGTGAAACAGCAAAATGGGATCATTCTATTATGCTGCCTGTTTCAAAAACATGCTCAACCGCAGAAATTATCTCGACACTCTCAAAAGACATTGAAGAAAAAGCCTATCTTCTAAACTGCCCTGAACGCTTTTTGCGTTTCATTGGCAAGATAACAGGAAAAACATATATGATTGAACAATTGGTGGGCGACCTAGTCATCACCGAGAATTGGTTACCATCTCTATCAAACAAAAATCATAGTGAAAAAGCGGCTTAAGATAAAAGCGCAGAAATAATATCTGTTGGTTCAGCAGAAATATAGCGATCATTCACCAACCTCATTCCATATAAGGGATGTTCTGGTTCCAAAGAAAGCATCATCACCGCTAAGTCATCACATGCTTGCACACGTTTAAAGTCTGTTGCCCATAAATCAAAACAACAACGCATCGCACGTCCATCAATATCAGCTTTAGGATCTGTTTCTATTAACGAGCTATAAGAAAGTGCTAAATCGCTACTTGCTGTTGATAAAAGCTCATACCAAGGCGCTACATAACCATCTTGACGAAGCTCCCATATAATTTTAATCATAACACTTTCGGCATCCGCTTCTTCTAGGCGATATGCACGGGTAAAATCTAATGATGATTGTGTTAATTTCGCATGATAATTTTCTGAAATCTGCCACGCACGTCTTAATTGATGCGCCAAAGCGACTGATAGACGAACTTCTTCCTTCTTTAAATAAGGATATCGATCTGACGATTTCAGATAGATTGTTTTATTGCGCTCACTAATAGCTGATTCATAGCCCTCTAAGGAAACCAGATCTATTTCAAATTCTTTTTCTGCGAGATCATAAAGAAGCGCATAAGCTGTTGGGCTTTTTAAAAGCACTTTCACAACATTAACAGCCAAAGCAATACGTCCCTCTAAAGATGTATTTTGAGGTCTTTCCGCTAATTGTAATAAAGTTGAAATATCAAAAACGGCATCGCAAGTCACATGCTTTGCAACATTATTTATTTTTTCAAGCAAAGATGAAAAATGTGTCATCTTAGTATCTCTTTCACAAAAATCCTGTTTATAATTTGACGCTTCTTGTCAAAATCTCTAGAGATGAATTATTACTCATCAAAGAGATAGGTCACCGGCGCCGGCTTACTTTTTTCCTTACCCAAGACTTGATTTTCATGAATTTCATCAGATTGAAGTGATTGAACATCACCTTCTGATTGTGGCCTAAAATGCTTTGCAAAGTCTACTATTTTTTCGTCTTTTTCAGCAATTTTAGAAATATCATCTGCGCAATTCTTTGATTTTTCTATATTTTCTTTGCGCTTTTGTTCTTCACGTTCTTCTTCCAACATTTTTAATTCTGTTTCTTGGAAGCTCTTTTCAAACTTAACAAACCATAAGAAATTAGCATTCGAACGATCACGCACAATACCATATTCTGTTCCTGGCAATGGCTTTTCTTCCATACCGTTCATATAATTTCCACCTTGTGGAATTTGACCAATTGCTTCTAATAAATCATGTGTTATTGAAAGCGGTGGCTCGCTTGATGTGAATACATATCCTTTTTCATCTGAAAGCATGCTTTGAATAAGAGCATGATCAGATGGTTTTATATTATATGAAGTAAACCATGCATTAAAGCTCGCTCGTGCAGCTTCGCCATTTTCTAAGTTTACAAAGCTTTTCTTTGCACGTTCTGCGAACGCAACAGCCATTGTTGCATCATCGCTTTGAATAATGTGATCCCACATATCGGTTTCTGATTGCAATTTTAATTCCCATGCAATCCAAACAGCAAATATACGACAATCTGCTTCTAAAATACGATTCATCAAAACAGCATCATCTGGTAAATAAGACAACGGATACAACATATCACTATCTAAAGATAACCATGCACGACGCAATGATTTCGCTGTTAAATAAAGAGCCTCACCATATGTCATTTGGTGATGAATTCCAATTTTTCCTAGTTTTTTATGGAGAGAAACGCCAAAGATTTGGTCATCAATAACAAGTTCAGCTGATCGTTCGTTATTACCTTGGATTAAGGCTTCACCAATCGCACTTTTACTTAGAATATTTTTTAACGTTTCAACATTGATATTGCCATCAATTTTTTCTAAAGGCTCTAAACGCTTAACTTTTGATTCAAGTGCTTTTTTATGAGCTTTAGATTGATAATACTTTTCTAAACGTGCTTCGACATAAGCTAATTGCTCTCCAATCTCAGCATCGTTTTCTAAAGGTTTATGATGTCTTGAAATATCATGAGAAAAAAGAGACAACCCTTTCTCACGCGCATCACTCTCTTCAAGAATAGATCCTTGTAATTGGTTATCTTCTAATTCTTCAGGCTTATTGCCTTTTTTATCTTTATACTCGTCCACCGCAAACCCCTTTATGGTTTAGTAAAAAAACCCAGACACATTTTTTTTAATTTATTTTTTTATGGTCTTACTCTTATTAGATTGAGCAAGTTTATAGTTATAGGATACAGAGATATTCTTAACAAAATGCTAGCAAAACTTTAACAAGCTCTTAATGCCTTTATTTTTTAAGAAGACATATCCAAAAAAACAGGCATTGCTTCAACTAGTATTTCTTCATCTGTTAAGGAAACACGCCCGTTTTTATCGATTAAAATCGTACTTTTAAACAAAGAATCTTTAAAAACCATATTTGCTGAAAGCTTATAGTTTCCATCCATGCTTTTACCTATTATTTCTACTGTTTTAATCATTTCATTTAACGCTTTCCGCGTATTTGAAATTGGCGCTTCTTTCCAATTTATATCATCGACATGTTCAACGATTGTAAAACGTCCATGACGACCCCTTACATAATGAAAAAAGAATTTCACATAGTCGATAATTGTTTCATCTGTTAAAATAACGGGTGCTGATTTATTTAAATTATAAATCCCCTCATTTGTCCAAGTAATTGGAATAGCCGATCCTTTTTTATAAAGAAGAAATTTTTCAACAGTTGGCACTGCGTCATAATCTTTTAATTGATATAAATCATACTCATCATAAAAAGAAAGGTCTGTATATTTAACAGAGGTTGTGTCTGTAAAAAAAGGAATAGGCTCTAAAGAAGGATTTACTTCATCTAGAAATGATTCGATCATATTCTCGTTTAGTTTTTCCCAGATTTCTTGATCATATACACCCATTCTTTTTTCCTCTAAATAATTATAACCCTGTGGAAAAGATACGAGTAAAAAGTTAAAACTAGGTGAATCTAAAAAGTCTTATTTTTATATGTGTATGAAATCATCTTTTGTCATTTATTTACTCCAAAAATAATTTTTTTAAACACAGGCTATGAATTTTTGGAACTTTTATGATTTTTATTCTGTTTTATTAAATTTGATGTTTTCCTATAATTTTTTAGAGCTTTTATTGTTTTATAAAGCTTAATTATTTTATTATGGTTTTTTAAAACTGGTTTTTTAAATTTTATCCCCAACAGAGTCTCTTTTTGTTTCACAGACTCATGATTTTTTGGATAAGTTTTGAATAACTAACTTATCCCCATGATTCATTGTGCTCTACAAAAACAACAAATATATTTATATATATTATTTATATTGTTATTTAAAAAAAGAGCGCTTATAAAATATCTATGCAAGATTTATTACTAAGTCATTATCAATTAATAAAAGCATTTCATTTAATCGCTATCATTGCTTGGATGTGTGGTCTTCTTTATTTACCAAGACTGTTTGTATATCATTCAGAAACTAAGCCTAAAAGTGAAACATCTGAAACATTTAAAATCATGGAACTTCGTTTGTTAAGATATATAACAACACCAGCTATGATTGTGTCTTTAATCTTAGGATTATTTTTATTACATGCAAATCCAGATCTTATGTCACAGGGGTGGTTTCATATCAAATTAACTTGTTTATTTATTCTATTTGGGTGTCATGGATATTTAGCAAAAATTAGAAAACAATTTAATAAAGATGAGCGCCCACATTCATCTAAATTTTTTAGAATATTGAATGAAATACCAACCATCATGATGATCATTATTGTGATCGTTGTTTTGGTACAACCGTCATTTTAAAGAAGAGTGATTCTTTTTTATTGACTTACGCGTTAAGAGTGTGTTAGATATTCAACGTAACTACAAAACTTTCCCACACAATATAATAAATTTTTAACTACTGGGCTTGTTTAATGCGTTTTTGAATGCATTTTTTAGTTACTCCATACAATTAATATAAATTCTTTAAACAGTATTTGAACAAAAGAAGATTTTACATTCTTACCTTTTCCTAAAAACATTAAGAGACACACCCATGAATTTGCAAGATTTGAAGAACAAAACGCCTGCTGAATTGCTAGCTTTTGCTGAAGAATTGGATATAGAGAGCGCAAGCTCTATGCGTAAACAAGAATTGATGTTTGCAATTCTAAAAGAACTTTCAAATGAAGGCGTTCCTATTTCTGGAATTGGTGTTTTAGAAGTTTTACCAGATGGATTTGGTTTCTTACGTTCTCCTGAAGAAAACTATCTTCCTGGACCTGATGATATTTATGTTTCTCCTAACCAAGTTAAGCGCTTTGGTCTTAGAACAGGGGACACTGTTGAAGGTGAAATTCGCGCGCCAAAAGATAATGAGCGTTATTTTGCCCTTTTACGTGTTGGTAAAGTTAACTTTGAAGATTCAGAGCGTCTGCGTCACCGTATTAACTTTGACAACTTAACACCGCTTTATCCTGATGAAAAATTAAAGCTGGAAGTTGAGCAAGACCCAACAAAAGACAACAAAAAGAATAAAAACTATACACAGCGTATTATTGAGCTTGTTTCACCAATTGGTAAGGGTCAGCGTTCTTTGATCGTTGCGCCGCCAAGAACAGGTAAAACAGTTATGTTGCAAGATGTTGCAGCCTCAATTGCGAAAAACCACCCAGAAGTTTATTTGATCGTTCTTTTAATCGACGAACGTCCAGAAGAGGTGACAGATATGGCACGCTCAGTTAAGGGTGAGGTTGTATCATCAACATTTGATGAACCAGCAGCCCGTCACGTACAAGTGGCTGAGATGGTTATTGAAAAAGCAAAACGTTTGGTTGAACATAAGCGTGATGTTGTCATCTTACTCGACTCGATTACACGTCTAGCACGTGCATACAATACGGTTGTTCCATCTTCGGGCAAGGTATTGACCGGTGGTGTCGATGCAAATGCTCTACAGCGTCCTAAGCGCTTTTTTGGGGCTGCTCGTAATATTGAACAAGGTGGTAGTTTGACAATTATCGCGACAGCCTTGATCGAAACAGGTAGCCGTATGGATGAAGTTATTTTCGAAGAATTTAAGGGTACAGGTAACTCAGAGATCGTTCTTGATCGTAAAATCTCTGATAAGCGTATCTTCCCAGCGATTGATATTCAAAAATCTGGTACACGTAAGGAAGATCTTCTTGTTGATCCAGGTACATTGTCGAAAATGTGGGTACTTCGTCGTATTCTTAACCCAATGGGAACTGTTGATGCAGTTGAATTCTTAATTGATAAGATGCAGCACAGTAAGAATAATGATGATTTCTTCGATTCAATGAACCAATAAGAAATTTTACACTAACAAATATATAACCTTAAAATGCATGACTTTTGTGGCATAGATTTTGGCACGTCTAATTCAACATTGGGTGTGTTGAAAGGTAATCAAGCGTCTCTTGTTTCTTTAGAAGGGAATAAGGATGAAATACCGAGTGCGTTGTTTTTTGATAGTGATACAGAAGAAGTCACTTTTGGTCGTGCGGCAATTAAGAATTACATAGATGGTTATGATGGACGCTTCATGCGTGCTTTGAAAAGCATTTTGGGTAACAGCCTCATTAACGAAAAAACTAGGATAGGGCGCAAAAACTATTCTTTCCAAGATATTTTAGCCCTTTTTATCAGACATCTTAAAAAACAAGGGGAACGTGAAACAGGCACAGAATTAAAACGTCTTGTTTTAGGGCGTCCAGTTTTCTTTGTTGATCATGATGGGGTGGCAGATAAACAAGCTGAAACAACATTAGAAGCCATTGCACGTTCTAGTGGGTTTGATGATGTTACATTTCAATATGAGCCAATTGCTGCGGCATTAGATTATGAGCAAACGATTTCAGGTGAAAAAACGGCCCTGATCGTTGATATTGGTGGTGGTACAGCAGATTTTTCTGTTGTGAAAGTATCAGAGAATAAAAAAAACAAAGTTGATCGTTTTGATGATATTTTATCAACAAACGGTATTCATATTGGTGGGACGGATTTTGACCGTGTTTTAAATCTAAAAGCTGTGATGCCTCATTTAGGCTATAGCTCTGAAATAAAAGACAATTTTTCGGATAATATCTTAGAAATCCCCTCCGTTTATTATCACGATTTATCAACATGGCATAAGATCAACTTCTTATATAGCAACAAGATTGTAGAAGAAGTGAAGCAGTTACATCGTAAATCACTTTCTCCGCAGTTAATTCAACGTTTGCTCAAAGTTTTAGAAGACCAACAAGGTCATAACTTATCTTTAGAAGTTGAAAGAACAAAGATTGCTTTATCCTCCCAAGATAAAACGGCTATTAATCTCTCAAAGATCGAAAACGATTTATTACCAGAAATTGAATTACAGACCTTTATTGAGACAATTAGCACGTTGGTTGAAGACCTAAAATTAACCTTAAAAGACACATTATTAATGGCAGGGGTTACCCCTAAAGACATTGGCGCCGTATTTTTCACAGGAGGCTCAACCGCTATTCCTTTCGTCCGTCAAGAATTACTCTCTCTCATACCAGAGGCAGATATTATAGACGGTGATATGTTTGGTAGTGTCGGTAAAGGCCTAATCTTAGAAGCACAAAAGCGTTATCTATAAACCTTACATATCTTTAACGAAAACGCCGCCGATAGCATAATTTTCTTTTGGCATTTCTTCCAGCAAGATACGGACACGATCTGGGGTTTGGTCACATGTTTCACAGACAACTTTTGTTAAGCCATCAACAAGGGCTTGTTTTTGTTCTTGAGTGCGACCTTCAATCATTTGCACACGGAGTATCGGCATTTTTTATCCTTTTATTTTAAATGGTTAGAGAAAAAACTATAGGAGCGTTCATTTGCTATTTGTGCATTATCAGCATCATAGTGAGCGCCGTTAATACGTGTGAAAGCATGATCCATTCCTTCATAAACATGGTAATCAATGCAAGGATGAGGTTTTAAATGCATTTCCATGATTTCTTGTGCTTCACGAGGAACGAATTGGTCTTTTTCTGCAACATGCATTAAGAGTGGGGTGGTTATTTTATCTTTTTCACCAACAAGTTCATTTAAACCAACACCGTAATAACTAACGGCACAATCAATATCTGTTCTAGCAGACATGAGGTAAGCAAGTTTTCCTCCTAAACAATAACCAACACAGCCAACGCGCCCATTAGACCCGTCTAGTGATCTAGCATAGTTAAGTGTTGTTGCTAGATCTTCAACGCCATTATCAACATTGAACCCATTAAAGAGTTCAAAGGCTTTATCCCATTCGGCTTGTGTTTGGTCTGTTATGTCGATACCTGGTTCTTGGCGCCAAAAAAGATCTGGGGCAAGTGCGATATACCCTTTAGACGCATATAAATCACAAATATCACGTACATTTTTATTAATACCAAAAATTTCTTGGATTATAATAATAACAGGAGCTTTTTCTTTTGTTGTTGGAAAAACAGTATAGGCTTGAAATTCGCCCGATTCATCTGATGCTTTAAGAGTTACATATGTCATTTTAGCGACCTTTCTTTCAAATATGCTGGACTTAGACTTTGACACGCTCTATCTTGTTTTTCAAGTGAAAGGATAAAAGCATGAAATTGAATATAACAATCGATTGTTCACCAGAGGAAGCACGCCGTTTTTTAGGGATGCCAGATGTGTCTGAGGTTCAAGAAAGAATGACCAAAGCAATGATGGATAATATGGCCAATATTGATGCAGAAACACTTATGAAATATTGGATGCCACAAGGTGAAAATGGACTTAATCAAATGGCTGAACATATGAACCAATGGCAGAATATGTTTTTCAATGCGATGCAAGAAAAAGCAAAAGAGTAATGACAACAATTTTTGCACCAGCAACCTTAATTGGCGGCTCTGGTTTAACCGTCTTTCGTGTTTCGGGTGAGCATGCTTTTGAGAGCTTAAAACGCGTTACATCTTGTACAGAGATCATTCCAAATAAAGCACTTTTAAAAAAGATTAAACACCCTAAAACAGGTGTTGTGATTGATGAAGGCCTTATTTTACCTTTTAAAGCACCTCACAGTTTTACAGGTGAGGACGTCGTAGAATATCATTTACATGGAGGCCATGCTGTTGCTGATGCTTTTGTGGATTTAATGGGGTTTTTTGATGGTTATAGAATGGCAGAGCCAGGAGAATTTACAAAAAGAGCTTTTGAAAACAATAAGATAGACCTAACACAAGCTGAAGCGATCGGTGATTTAATTCATGCACAAACAGAAGCCCAGCGTCTTCTCGCAATGGATCAACTCTCGGGTGGTTTAAAAGACTTGTATCAAGGGTGGGCTCAGCGGTTAAAAAAATCTCTGGCTTTTATTGAGGCAGATATTGATTTTTCAGATGAAGAGCTTCCAGATGAGCTTTCAAGCAGTATGAAACCTATTCTAGAAGAGGTTATTGCCCAAATATATATGCATTTAAATGATGCAAGACAAGGAGAGCGCTTACGCGAGGGGATTAAAATTGCTGTAATAGGGGCGCCTAATGCTGGGAAGTCTAGTTTGTTAAATAAATTAGCACAGCGTGACATAGCAATCGTTACAGATATAGAAGGAACAACGCGTGATGTGTTAGAGGTTCCTTTGAATTTGGCAGGATATCCCGTTATTTTAGCTGATACAGCAGGATTAAGAGAAACAAATGATGTTGTTGAGTCAGAGGGGATTAGGCGTGCTCGAAAATGGGCCGAAGATGCAGATATAAAAATTGTTTTATTTGATAGTAGTAAAACACTAGACCAAGAGAGCCTCTCTTTTATTGATGATAAGACTCTTATTTGTTCTACAAAGGCAGACATTCACCCAAGTCATGAGGTAATCCAAGGAGAAGTACCTATTCAATTGAGTGTTGAAGATGAGGCAATGCTAGCTAATTTCATCGACATCATAAGTGGCCATGTTAAAGATTTGATGAAACATAATAATATCGAACATAAACAAGCGGCACTTATAACAAGGCAACGTCACCGTAAACAAGTAGAAGAAGCGCAAGAGTGTTTAGCGCGAGCGTTAATTGCACCTCAGCTTGACATGATGGCTGAAGATGTACGTTTAGCTGTTCGAGCATTGGGTAAAATAACAGGTCATGTTGATGTGGAAGATCTTTTAGATGTTATTTTTAGTGAGTTTTGTATCGGTAAGTAACCGATGTTTCACGTGAAACATTTTTTCAGATTGACATATGGAATATATGCTATAACGTATAAAAAATACAAAAAAACGGAGGAGCGTAAGAATGTCTGAAGAAAATAAACAGTCTTTTGGTGATAAATTAGAAAATATTTTTAATAATAAGGTACGTGCAGGTATTTGGATGGCTTGTGCGAGTATGTCTGGTTTTACTGCTTGTGCGGCTTTAGGCGCAGCTCTTGTTACAGGATATCCTATGTTTTTTGGAGCGGGGATTGGTTTTGGTGTTATTTCAGCGGCCCAATATATGTTATATCGTGTGGAAAGCGGAAAAGCAGATAAAGTTTTAACAGCGGTAGCTGGTTTTATGGGTGTTAAAAATCCACAGGTAAAATAAATCATTTTATTTACTTATCTTACATAATTATAAAACCCTTGATTTTTATCCCTATTTTGAGGTATGAATCACGGCTATGACAACGAATATTCAAAAATATGATGTTATTGTAATTGGTGGCGGCCACGCGGGATGTGAGGCGGCCTCAGCTTCTGCACGTATGGGGGCAAATACTCTTCTTTTAACACATAAGCTAGAAACAATTGGCGTAATGTCTTGTAACCCAGCCATTGGCGGGCTTGGAAAAGGACATTTGGTGCGTGAAATTGACGCACTTGACGGTGTTATGGGGCGCGCGATTGATCGTGGTGGTATTCAGTTTAGAATTTTAAATAAAAGTAAAGGCCCTGCGGTTAGGGGGCCTAGGTCTCAGGCAGATCGTCGTTTATATCGTGAAGCTGTTCAAGATATTCTTCATAATCAAGAAAACTTAACAATCGCTGCAAAACCAGTTGGTGATTTAATTCTTGAGTTAGATGGTAAAACAATCAAAGGTGTTGTGACAGAGCTCGGTGAAGAGATTTTTGCGAAAACTGTAATTTTAACAACAGGTACATTTTTGCGCGGTATGATCCATCGTGGTGAAGAACGCACCCCAGCAGGCCGTGTTGGTGAAAAGCCTTCGGTAAAACTAGGGGAAACAATTGAGCACCTGAAATTACCTCTTGGGCGCTTGAAAACGGGAACACCTGCGCGCCTGGATGGTAAAACAATTGATTGGTCTATTCTAGAATCGCAGTCAGCGGATAATCCACCGACTCCGTTTTCATTTATGACAGATAAGATTACAACACCACAGATTGACTGCCATATTACATACACAACAGCAGAAACACATAAAGTTATCGAGGATAATTTAAAAAAATCAGCAATGTATGCAGGCCATATTAAAGGTGTTGGCCCACGTTATTGTCCTTCAATCGAAGATAAAATCGTTCGTTTTTCTGATAAGCCAAGGCATCAAATTTTCTTAGAACCAGAGGGACTTGATGACGATACTGTTTATCCAAATGGATTATCGAACTCTTTGCCTGTTGATGTACAACTCGCTTTCCTTAAAACAATTCCTGGGATTGAGAATGCAACAGTTCTCGAGCCAGGTTATGCGATCGAATATGATTATGTTGATCCAAGAGCGTTAGATAACACGTTAGCGGTTAAAACATTATCAGGCCTTTATTTAGCAGGTCAAATTAATGGCACAACTGGATATGAAGAGGCTGGAGCGCAGGGATTGATGGCAGGTATTAACGCGGCTTTAAAAGCATCAGGCTCAGTAGATAAATTTGTGTTAGATCGCAGCGAAGCTTATATTGGTGTCATGATCGACGATTTAACAACAAGAGGAGCGTCAGAACCTTATCGCATGTTTACAAGTCGTGCAGAGTATCGCCTTATGTTGAGGGCAGATAACACAGATCAACGTTTGACAGATAAGGGAATAGCGCTTGGTTGTGTGTCACCCGAGCGTGAAGCCCGTTATAAAGAGAAAATGTCCTTACTTACAAGTGCACGAGAACAAGCGACGTCTTTTTCCCTGACTCCGAATGAATTGCTTTCATATGGGATTGAGGTTAATCAAGATGGGGTCAGACGTAGTGTAATGGATTTACTTCGTTATGCAGAGATTGATTTTGAACAATTGGCTTCTATATGGCCCGAAATGAAGGAATGGCGTAGTGACGTTAAGGAACAGGTTGAAATTGACGCACTCTATTCCGGTTATATTTCTAGACAGCAAGCGGATATAAAAGCTTATAAAAAGGATGAAAATCTAACACTCCCATTGGATTTGGATTATAGAAAAGTGGGCTCTTTATCGAATGAAATTGTAGAAAAATTAGAGCGCACAAAACCGGAGACAATTGGTGCTGCCTCTCGTATTCAAGGGATGACGCCACCTGCTCTTCTCTCTCTTTTACGCTATGTGAAGAAAGCGTCATGAAGCAATTAAATACGTTTTTAAAAGACTATAATGTTTCACGTGAAACATTAGATAAATTGGATCATTATCGTGCTTTACTCTTAAAATGGCAAAAAGCCATTAATCTTGTCGCACCTAATACTTTGAAAGAAGCTGAGATACGTCATTTCTTAGATTCTGCGCAGCTTCTCCCCTTCTTTCCAGAGGAAGATTCTTTTGTGAGTGTTGATATGGGGAGTGGAGGTGGATTTCCAGCATTGGTGCTTGCGATTCTTCGCCCCAATGGCGTTTTTCACGTTGTTGAATCCGATCAAAGAAAATGCATTTTCATGGAAACTGTTTCACGTGAAACATCAACAAACCTTGTTGTTCACAAAAAACGTATTGAACAGACTGACATTGAGAATGTTGATTTTGTAACGGCGCGTGCTTTAGCTTCACTCGATAGTCTTTTTGAGTATGCGTATTCTTTTAATCCTAAGACACTTATTTTCTTAAAAGGAGAGATGTATCAGCAAGAGATTGATGACGCACTAGAAAAATGGTCTTTTGAGTATGAGTTAACACCAAGTATAAGCCTTAAAACGGCTAAAATCATAAAAGTAACAAATCTGATATAAAAATAATTGAAGCACGCTTCTTTTTTTGCTAAAACTAATATATGCAGAAAAAAACAAAGATTATTGCGATTGCAAATCAAAAGGGTGGAGTTGGTAAAACAACAACCGCTGTTAATTTAGCAACATCTATGGCGGCTTGTGGCAAAGATGTTTTGTTGATCGACCTAGATCCTCAAGGAAACGCATCAACTGGCCTTGGCTTAGACCATGATAAAAGAGGCGATGGTGCTTATGCTCTGATTTTGGGAGATGGAACAGCTTCTGAGCTTGTTAAAGAAACATTGGTTCCACGTTTGTTTGTGTTACCTTCCACGCAAGACTTGGCAGCAGCTGAGATTGAGCTTATCTCTCAAGACGCGCGCGAGTTTAAACTTAGCAAAGCTTTAGAAGAAATTAATGAGCGTTATGATTATATATTTATTGATTGCCCGCCATCGCTAGGGTTAGTTACATTAAACGCTTTTTGTGCCGCGCATCGCGTTCTCGTACCTTTGCAGTGTGAGTTTTATGCGCTAGAAGGGCTAAGTCAGCTCCATAAAACAATTACACGAGTCCAAGAACATTTGAATACAAGCCTTGAATTAGAGGGGATTGTATTAACGATGCACGATAAGAGAAATAATCTTACATTACAGGTCGAAGAAAATGTACGCGATTATTTTGGAAGTAAAGTCTATGAAACAATAATTCCACGTAATATAAAAATCTCAGAAGCCCCAAGTCACGGTCTTCCCGCTATTATTTATGATATGAAATGTGCAGGGTCATCTGCTTACTTATCATTAGCAAAAGAGGTTTTAAAACGTGAGCGTGAAAGCCAGAAAGGGAAACAGGCAGCATGAATACGGATAAAAAAGCATTAGGGAGAGGGTTAGATGCTCTTTTTGGGGATCGCATAACAGATACAGTTAAAGAGATTGTACGTGATACAGAGATGTCTATAACTCAAACACAGGCAGCTGGGACACAGTTAAAATCACAAAAAATGATAGATGTGTCTAATTTAAGAGCAAGTGATGCACAGCCGCGTCGTTTTTTCGAAGAAGAAGCGCTTCAACAACTGGCATCTTCTATTAAAACACATGGTGTCTTACAACCTCTTTTGGTGCGCCCAATTTTAGGGGCAGCAGGCGAATATGAAATTATTGCTGGTGAGCGCCGTTGGCGCGCAGCTCAAAAAGCACAAATCCATGAAATCCCTGTTATTATTCAAGACTTTACAGATTTAGAAGCGATTGAAATCGCTTTGGTTGAAAATTTACAACGCTCAGATCTTACAGCTATAGAAGAAGCGGAGGGGTATAAGCGTTTAATGGAAGAATTCGGCCATACGCAAGAAAAATTGGCCGAAGCGTTAGGGAAGTCAAGGCCACATATTGCGAATATGATGCGCTTATTAAAACTCCCAGAAACAGTCCGTGACCGTGTTCATGTGGGTGAAATTTCAGCAGGTCATGCGCGTGCGCTTTTATCAGCTAAAGACCCTGAGGCAATGGCAAAACGTATGCTTAAAGAAAATATGAGTGTCCGAGAAATTGAGCGCGCTGTGTCTGATGAAAAAGATCCAGTGAAAGTTGTTAAACCGCGCCCTGCAACAACAGGGTCAAAAGACACAAACATAAAGGCGCTGGAAAAGAGTTTAGAAGAGCAAATTGGCTTAAAGGTAACAATTTCTTACGATAAAAAAGGCAGTGGTGCTTTGACAATTAAGTACCAGAATTTAGATCAGTTAGATGACGTTCTTGCTAAGCTAACCCATGCTTAATAGGGTTTTTGTTGCGCAGGGTTGTAATGTGTAGAAAAACGCAGCAAAAACTATTTAATTCTTAGTCTGGATAAAGGGTTAAAGCGCTTCTTCCTTTCTTTCGACTTTTCATTCTTCTCTTTTTGCTTACGCTTATTATATCCATCACAAATATTAAAAAATAAGAAATAGTCACAATTAGATTCGGATTTTTTTAGCTCCTTCATAAATTCATCTGAGATGTATTTTGGTGATGTAACAAATTGCTCACTTATAAAATCACAATGACTATCATATAAAGACTTTATGTTTTTTAAATAGACTTCTAGAGACATTTTCTCTTGGCTTAAAGCTTCAAAAAGAGCATCAACAATTTGAAAACCAAGCTTATTATTCATTGAATTGGCGTCAAACATCTTGATAGGTATTATAGCGCTAATAGCAGATCGATATTCTTCTTCATTTAGGTAACATGTAATTTTTTTCTCACAAGCCATATGACGAAATTGATTTTCAATATCCTTAGCTTGAATGATTGAATCAAGTATTCCTTCGCCAGGCTCTGTATCATATGAAAGCGCATTAATAAAATCAGTAAATTGTTCAGGCTGTGTTTGCATGAAACTAAAAAAAGAAGCACGATATGAGAATGGTTGTCGAGGATTAAAAAGCAAGGGCTCTAACACTGTATTTTCCCATTCTTCTTTCTCATCTAGGAGAGATTCTTTTAAGACGTTAATACATGTAGCAGTCAGAGATGGCGGGAGGGCTTTATCGTCTGTGATTGTATTAAGGATTAATTTTTTTAAAGCCGCCTTCGTCTGTGATGAAAAAGAAAATAAAGGAGATTCATCTCTTAATTGCGCAATAATAAGCTCTGATAAATTCAAGGCGTTTTTAGAGTGTTCCATATCAATGTTAAACACTGAAAATGCAGCGCGCATTTGAATAATTAAAGCTTGCTCAACTGTTTCTTTGTTTTTAAATATATCAAACAAGCATAAACTGGAATACATATTCGCCTGTTTAGATTTAGATAATGTTTCAGGGTCATATAAAGCAATTTTTTCAATTAAAGTAATAAAAACAAGACGTTCTTCTGGTGAAGTGGTTTGTATTTTTCTGTGTAAGAGGTCGAAGAAAAGATCGCGCTCTTCCTTATGAGGACATAAGCGCTTTATAGCGGCCGCACCTGTTTCCCCTGTTGCCCGTTCAAGAACATCAAAAAGATTTTTAATAAGAGGGCTTGGTCCTTCATGTGAGGAGGATAAAAGTGTTTTTAGTTTTGTGTAATCCATACACTATGTCTACCACACAAAACTTTTATGTCAATTAAAAAGAACCAAGCTTTGTAAAAGCATAAGCACATAGCGTTTCAGCGGGAATATTTGTTGTTTTTGTTTGTTTATCAACTTCTAAAAGATAGCCTAAGGCACGTTCAATACGTGGTAATGACCATTTTGCAATTTGAGCTTGAAAGCTTGGTTGTTCTTTAAAGAAAACTTTTGGATGAATAGACTCCATGGCTTCTTTTGGGGTTTTGCCAGATTGAACATAAACTTTTGCTTGATAAAGGCGCTTGAGATGATTTTGCATGCCACGAATAAGAACTTGAGGCGGAAACCCCTCATCAAAGGCTTGGTGAAGTTTTGCGCTCAGCTCTTTTATGTTGCCTGAAGCCACCGCAAAAGTGATTTGAGTAAAGCCTGTTGTGCCTCTTGCGCCGATGATTTCAATGCAGTCTTCATACTCAATGACTTTTTTATCGCCGACATAAAGGCATAATTTATCAATTTCAGATTGAATAATCATGCGGTCGCCTTGAATGTTTTGTAATAAGAAAGCAATCGCATCGCGACTAGCGGATTTACTATGAGATTCGATTAAATTACGAATTGTATAATCGAGTGCTTTACCATCTTCGACATAACAGGGAAGAGCTGCGACGTTTTTTTCTTTCTCAAATAACACACGTAAAGGGGATTTGGGGCCCAATTCACCCGCCTCAATAATGACAAGGCTATCAAAAGAGGCGTCTTCAATGGTGTTTTTACACGCTTGTGTCGCTTTATCATCTGCATTTGAAACAATAATCAAACGACGCCCACCCATCATAGAAAGCGCATTCGCTTCATCACTCAAGCGTGAAGGGTCATCGACAAGATCATCATTTCCAAGAGGTGTTACAAGAAAAGGATCAGATAAATCAGGAACAACAGTTTTACCAATCAGTTTTGAGCGCTCTTTAACAAGCCCTTGATCTGGCCCATAGATCAACACAGCCTTAATGTCGGCAGGTGGTGATTTAACAAAATGATCTATATCTCTGAAACCGAGCTTCATTGAGTAAGTGCTTCCTCAGCTTTTGCTTTTTCCTCTTGTTCTCTTTGAAGGAAAAGAATTGTTTGACGTACAATATCCTCTGCAACCATGTTTAAAGCGCGTTTTTCTGCGTCTTCGCGCGCTGTAATTGATTCATACTGGCTATCTAAGACATTATAAGCAACAAATCCACGTGATGAGCTTTTAAGTAACACCATATCAGTTTTATCCTCAACAACGGAAAAGTCAGCTGTCATAAGAAGTTGAACACGTGTTTCCGATTCAGATGTTCTATCAATACCCATCCCAATAACAGATCTAGATGGTTTTTGTACAACAAGGCGATACATAGGCTTATGTGTAGGTACATAGCTGAGTTGATCAAGGAGTAAATTTCTTAATATTTGTCCTTGGCGTGAGGCAATCGTGTCAACAGCAACAGATTTTGCGATATCTGCTTCAACGCCTCCAAATTTACCATACATAGGCTGAAATCCACAGCCTGCAAGGATAAAGATAAAAGAAAGTGTAAAAAAATATGTTTTAAAAATGTTTTTCATTTACCCCACCACGACATTAACAATTTTGTTAGGAACAACAATTACTTTACGAACAGTTTTGCCTTCAATCGCCTTTTGAACATTATCTTGAGCAAGCGCGATCTTTTCAGCTTCTTCTTTGTCAGTGTTTTTTGCAAGATCAATTGTTGCGCGTAATTTACCATTTACTTGAACACCAATTGTAATTGTTTCATTTTGAAGCAAGCTCTCGTCACAGACAGGCCAAGGCGCATCAACAAGTAGCGTATCCTGACCTAATAAAGCCCACAGCTCTTCCGTTAAATGAGGGATCACAGGATTAATGAGTTGAATAAGTGTTTTGACACCTTCATGGTAAACCCAAGCATCTCCAGCATCTTTGGTACCATCCAATGTATCAAGAGCATTGGCAAGTTCACGGCATTTCGCAACAGCGCTATTCATGTGAAATTTTTCAAAAGCCTGGCTTACATCTTTAATTGTGCGATGTGTTTGTGCGCGTACTTTCTTTGCCTCACTTGATAAATCAGCAGGAACAGTTTCAAGTGATGGAAAATCAAATCCCGCCTCTGCAACCATACGCCAGAAACGATTAATAAAACGCCAAGACCCTTCAATACCAGCCTCTGTCCATTCAAGATCACGCTCAGGAGGTGAATCTGATAAGACGAAAAGACGTGCGGCATCGGCACCATAACTATTTAAAATTTCTTCGGGATCAATCGTGTTACGCTTTGATTTAGACATTTTAATAATGCCACCAGCCTTAACAGGGTGATTACCTTCAAGAGTAACCCATTGCCCAGTATCATTTTTCATGACTTCTGTTGGATAAAGCCAATTATTATTTTCATCCTTATAACATTCATGTGTAATCATGCCTTGTGTGAATAATGCTTTAAAAGGCTCCTTAACATCTAAATAACCACAATCACTTAAAGCGCGTGTAAAGAAGCGTGCATAAAGTAAGTGCATAACGGCATGTTCAACGCCACCAACATATTGATCAACAGGCCCCCAATAATTAGCCTTATCAGCATCAAACCCTTTTTCGGTATTATTTGGATCAGTAAATCTGAATTGATACCATGAACTTTCAAAAAATGTATCAAATGTATCTGTTTCGCGTTCAGCCTTGCCACCGCATTGAGGGCAATCGACATGTTTCCATGTTGGGTGGTTGGCAATAGGGTTGCCTGTTTGTGTGAAATCAGGATCATCAGGAAGCTTAACTGGTAAATCTGTTTCAGGAACAGGAACAATTCCACAATCCGAGCAATGAATAATTGGAATAGGACACCCCCAATAGCGCTGACGACTAATCCCCCAGTCACGAATACGGTAGGTTGTTTGCGCCTTACCTGCACCCATTTCTTCAATTTTCGAGATCGCTGCTTTTTTAGCCTCTCCAATGGAAAGCCCATTTAAGAAGTCAGAATTTACAATAATTCCGTCATCTGTATAGGCTTCATTTTCAATTTCGAAATCAGGCTGATCTTTTGGTTGAACAACAAGGGTTACAGGAAGGTTGTATTTACGAGCAAAATCTAAATCACGTTGGTCATGAGCAGGACAGGCAAATACAGCGCCTGTTCCATATTCCATTAAAACAAAGTTAGCAATAAAAACAGGCAACTCCCTACCATCAAAAGGATGGATTGCTTTTAGTCCTGTGTCGTGTCCTTTTTTCTCACCCGCTTCAATAGCAACTTCGCTTGTGCCTTGTGATTGACAGTCTTTAATGAAAGTAGCGGCTTGTGGGTTTTGCTCAGCTATTTTTTTAGCGAGTGGATGATCTGGCGATATTCCAACAAAAGAAGCCCCAAATAACGTATCTGGACGTGTTGTGAAGACGGTGATTGTGTCATCACTTTCTTTCAGCTGAAATGTAAATTCCAAACCTTGAGATTTATTAATCCAGTTTTCTTGCATGATGCGGACTTTTTCAGGCCAGCCTTCAAGCTCTTTTATACCCTCAAGAAGATCATCAGCGTAATCCGTTATTTTTAAAAACCATTGATTCAGTTGTTTGCGCTCAACAGGTGCCCCAGAACGCCACCCTTTTCCATCAACAACTTGTTCGTTTGCTAAAACCGTGTTTTCAACAGGATCCCAATTGACCATGCTTTCTTTTTTGTACGCAATGCCTTTTTTATAAAAATCTAAAAACATTTTTTGTTCATGTTTGTAGTAATCAGGTTCACATGTGGCAATCTCACGTGACCAATCAAAAGAAAAACCAATCCCTTTTAATTGTTGCTTCATTGATTTGATGTTTTCGCGTGTCCATTCACCAGGATGTGCGCCACGCTCAATCGCTGCATTTTCAGCAGGAAGTCCAAAGGCGTCCCATCCCATAGGGTGTAAAACATTATATCCTTGAGATTTTTTGTATCGCGCAATGACATCAGAGAGAGAATAGTTTCTCACATGTCCCATATGAATCCGCCCTGATGGATAAGGAAACATAGAAAGGACATAGCTTTTCTTAAGCGAGGAATCGTCTTTTGCTTCAAAAGAGTTAGCAGCGTCCCATGCTTTTTGCCATTTTGTTTCGGTTTCTTTAATATTATAACGTGTCATCGATATAAATCTCGCCTTGGTTCTTTATAAATAACTTATATGGCTCAGACTATAGCCTATCTCGATTCCCTAGTCATTAGGAAAGTCAGATAAAATTATAAGCTTATTTTTTAAGGCGTGTTTATTATTGACCGTCAGCTATACGAAGTGTGCGTGCCTTTGTTAGGATCGCATCTTCCATTTTTGTATGTGTGTCTTCTGCGACAGGGGCACTTTCCCATGTATCTCCCTGTTTGATTTGTTTTAAAACAGAGACTTTAACATTAGAGGCTTTTAAATCTGTGCCTTTTAAAAAGACTTGGGTTTTAAAACGTTCGTTTTTAGCGGCATCAGGCACATACCAATCTGTTAAAACAACACCCCCAAAAGGATCAGCAGAAGCGATTGGAATAAAAGAAAGTGTTTCTAAACTTGCTTGCCACAAATATTTATTCACCCCAATGCCGTTGCCTGTATTGACCTCTTCTTTATTATTGCCAAAAAGATCAATCCCTTCATCACCAAAAATACTTTCTTCTTCTCCTGTGTAAACAACTTCTCCAGCGCGGCTATGAGGGTATTTAGCAGCAGATTCGGTTTTCACAGAATCGCAGGCGTTTAAAACAAACAAGGCTGTGATTAAAACAAAGAATGTTGGTATATATAAGTATGGCATGTCGTTGACTATCCTAAAATCACTTTATAATTTGCGGTGTAAAAAATGCACTATAAAACAAAAGTGTTTTTCCTGTAAAGCATTAGATTGTAGATATTTTAAATCTTACGGAAACCCAAACCGTGGAAAATGTGTGCTCTATGCAACAATAGAGAGTATACCTATTTTTATGTATAATGATAAATATTATCTTTTATTTACAGTTGTTTGTTTTAAGAGATTAAGATAGAAAAGCATAAACTGTTGCAAAAAAAGCACATCTGTTGCGAAAACGCATCGGACCACTTCTAATTGCATTGATTTTAAGCCCCTATTTAACTTTTAATAAGGATAATGCTTGAAATGACTTCAGGTATTTCAACTATAAAGTTTACATTTCTACTCAACTTGACATTTTTGGAGGATTATACGGAATGAACAAACTTCTACTAAACGGTACAGCTATCGCTGGTCTTGCACTTGCTTTAACTGCTACTCCTGCTGCTGCTGAGATCGATCTAGGTCTTGGTGGTCATGTATCTGCTTACGGTATCTTTGCTAACCAAGACGATGGTGTTGGTGAAGCTGCTGCTGGTCTATCTGATAGCGATTTCCAACGTGAAACAGAAATCTACTTCACAGGTGAAACAACACTTGATAACGGTTTAACTGTTGGTGTTGAAGTTCAGCTTGAAGGCGGTACGAAAGCTGACCAAATCGACGAATCTTACTTATACTTCTCAGGCGACTGGGGTCGTGTGAACTTAGGTTCTGAAAACGGTGCTTCTTACCTTCTACAAGTTGGTGCGCCTGCTGTTGATGCTAACTTCGACGGTATCGATCCTGAGTACCACGTAGTTGCTTCTGGTGCTAACGGTGCTGTTGACACAAACCGCGGCCTAAGCTACGGCATGGGCTTTGGTGGTGACGAGTCTCGCGGCGACGTTGAGAAAGTAACATACTTGTCTCCAGTATTTTCTGGTTTCCAAGTTGGTGTTTCTTATACACCTGACTTCGGTACAGCTTTAACTGGTGGTGAAGATGATGGCGTTCGCGCTGGTTTCCCATCTGAAGCTACTGCTGCTGATTACAACAATGGTCTTGAAGTTGCTGGTCGTTGGGCTGGTGAATTCGAAGGCGTTGGCGTAACAGTTGGTGCTGGTTGGGCTGAAGCTCAACAAGAAGTTGCTACTGCTGCTAACGATGATCGTGAGCAATGGAACGTTGGTGCTAACGTAAACTTCGCTGGCTTCACAGTTGGTGGTGCTTACTTCACTGATAACGAAGGTGCAGATCAAAATGGCGACCGTGAAACATATGTTTTAGGTGCTAACTATGCAACAGGCCCTTACACAGTTGGTGCTTCTTACCTTAACACTGAAAAAGAAGTTGGTGTTGGTGTTGAAGACAATGCTAAGCGTGTACTAGTAGGCGGTTCTTACGCATACGGTCCAGGCATGAGCTTCAACGGTGCTGTTCACTTCTATGAAATCGAAGATGATGCAGGATCTGCAGCTGATGAGAACGATGCTACTGTTCTGACATTAGGTACAGTTGTTAAGTTCTAATTTTTAGAATTTATAAAATTGATAAGAAGGGCGGGTTTATCTCGCCCTTTTTTTATTTTTTGCTATACTGATTTCCGAGATATTGTTTTATGAAAGGATTTGAAAAAATGATACGCGTTTTTATAGGGGTTTGTTTTATATCTTTAATACTCTCTTTCGCTCCATTTGTGTATGCAGATGAAGAGGTGATAGAGCCTGTTGTTGTTAATGAAACATGGGTACCAAATAAGGCGCAAGAGATCATGCGGCAAAATCCTTTTTTAAAAAGACTTCTTGATCGTGGCATTAAACTGATCTCACTTGGAAATGAATTTGGTTTTGATTCTTGGTTGATGACATCTGGGGGGCAATTACAAACTTTTTATACTGTCCCGGGTCAAAATATTGTTTTAAGTGGTTTTTTAATTGGACCAAATGGTGAAAATATAACAGCTCAACAATTGGGACGTTATGAATCATTAAATGATAATGCTGTTCAAAAAGAGTTAGAAGCAGACATCCAGCGTAAAAAAGAATTAGAAGCAATGTCGCCTGCTGATAAACTAGATTATTTAGTAAAAGAAACACGGGGTTTTACATTTTCAGGCAATGAGAATAAGCCCTTTGTTTATGTGTTCATGACTCCTGATTGTCGCAGGTGTCTACCTTATTATTCGGCTTTGAAAGAGCAGTTTTTTGATAAGGGGTTAATCAATGTCCAATTTGTGCCTGTTTATACAAATGAAGAACAAAGAAAGCTCTTTCTTTCTTTATTTGCATTAGATGATCCTAAGGCAGAGCTCTTTTCTTTTCTTGAAGACCCTAAAATAGGAGATATTAGTTTTTCTTCGCTTAATTACAATAATACGCTTTCTCAGAATACAGCCGTGTTAAAAAATTATAAACTAGAAGCAGGCGTACCTGTGACATTTTATAAAAATGAAGAAGGACGATTGCAAATTGTTCAAGATGTGCCCCTTGATCTATCAAAGATCATGAATGATATGGGTGTGAAAAAATAATTTTTTCCATAGTAAAAAGAAAAAATCTTCCTTTTTGAGTCAAAATAGACTATAAACACCTCTATGGTATCATACTATGAGCGACAAAATTCAGACCCATTTCATATGCGGGATGAAGAAGACACATTATCTTTGGCTGTTGTCAAAGTGGAAACAATGCGCGCTTTAGGTGTTCCTTTAATGAATGCGATTATTGATGTGCGTTCTCGCTCAAGTGAAGGAAAGCACCCTGCTCGTAATGAAGAAGATGCACGTAATCTTTCTTCGCTTGTTAAAACATCCATGTCCCTTGTTCGCCACATTTCCTCTCGCTTTTCAGTGAATAACCCAAATAAACTATTGGCAATTAGAATTGGTTTAACAGGTTTTGTTGGCTCAATTGTGTCAGATCATTATAAAACTTTTGCTGTTCTTCCAGATGAAGAGGCTTTATTTGAGTTGTTAAATAAAGTTGATGTTGTTTTATCGCGTCTTGATTTGAATAAGTGGGTTCAAAATTTAGAAGTTAATGATTGGCGCGCAGCTTATCATCGCTCAGATTCTTTGTTTTCATCTGGTCAATTAGAAGCAGGCGGGGTTTTAATACAGGCTATTTCTAAATTTAATTTTGGGTTCGAAAATGAAGCGTTGCTGACTTATATAATGGATGAGCTCTCAGGCCGTGTTTCTCGTATTGTGGAGCGTTTGTCTTTTTCAAATGAAGCCTTATGGCAGAGAGATATGTTGGAGTTGACATTGGTGAAAACACTTTCGACTTTATATTATGAATGCCATATGGAAGAGATAGCGCGATTGAATAGCTTGACAGAAGAGGCGCAGCAAGAGTATATAACTCAGTATAATGGCTCATATTCATTGGATCCTATATGGCAAGCGTTTGATATGCGCGTGCATATGTTACAAGTTTTAGCAGATCATTTAGATCTTAAGAATAAACAGCAATGGGCTGAAGTGGCTTAAGAAAAAGCAGATAATAAGGGTTAAGGAAATGACAGCATCAATATTAGCGACATGTATCTTTTTGGCATCACAGCAATATCACGTTCCCCCAGCGATTTTGATTGGTATATTAAAAGTGGAAGGCGGCACGGTTGGTCAAGAGGTTGGTCCTAACACAAATGGGACTTATGATTTAGGTCCGATGCAAATCAATACAGTTTGGTTAGAAGAATTATCAAAAAAATGGAATGTATCAAAAGATGTGGCGCGTCAATGGGTGCGCGATGATGAATGTGTGAATGTGGGTGTTGGTGCTTGGATATTGCGTCGTAATATCAATGCAACAGGCGGTTTGTCAGATGGGTTGGCATATTATCATTCTCGTACACCGCATATTGGTAAAAGATATCGCCAAAAAGTGATTGAAGCTATGCAAAATGCAGGATTAATGAAATAAATTTAATAAAAGTGATATAGAACGCTTGTAATATTTTCTCATGTCACTAAAATGTTTTTTTATCCTTAAGAATAAGGATTCTCAGGTCGACTTTTAAGAGTTTATATAAAAAATGGTCAAAAACTACATTCTGCTTTCTTTATTATTCATCGTCATAGGATGTGCTCGTCTTGAGCCTTCAGATCCTCAATTGGTTGTTGAGCCAAATAGGGTTGATCTTCGTTTAGCCGAAGCTGCTGATAAGGCGGCTCAAGCAATGGCGACATTGGCCGAGGTTGAGGCGGCGAAAAACCCACCCCCTCTTGCGCAACGTTTAGATAATGTTCCTGTTGAGTTGAAGAGAACAGTGACAATTACATGGGTTGGTCCAGCAGATCAGCTTGTTCAGCGTATGGCGGAGAGATCTGGTTATCGTTTTACGGCTTTGGGTGATACACCCCCTATTCCTTTAATTGTGAATATTGATGTTGTGAACCGCCCTGTTATGGATGTTTTACGTGATATTGGCTTGCAAATGGGTCAACGAGGCTCTGTTGTTTTAGATGCTGAAAACCGTATTGTAGAGGTTCATTATGCGCCTGCTATTCAGTAATTCTCTTTTTATTTTCTTATTCATTTTTGTTGTTGGGTTTCTTCCTCAAGTTTCTCAGGCTGAGGATATGCCAGAAGAGCTTATCGAGCTCCAAGAAAAAGAAGCCGAAGGCGAATTTGACTCTGAAGAGTTTTCTTTAGAGATTAGAAAAGAAGCGCAGAAAGAAGCAGCGCTTTCTTATGGTGCGCGTGGTGGTTTATCAAAGCGTATTTATGAAATTCGTCAAGATTTAAAAAAGCAAGCACGTGTCATGGATAAAATTTATGACTTTAAGCGTTTGCTTATTAAGGCGCCTTCAGGTCTTTTGATTGAGCCCCCGACAATTAGTGAGGGTGAAAATAACCTTATTATCTCAGCAGATGGACAAGAAGCGGCGGTTGCATCGCGTATCTTTAATATTAATGATCCTGCTCGCATTGTAACATCACCTCGTAACTGGCGTAGTTACTTAGAGCGTGAATGGGAAGAAGTACCTCCTCCTCCTGATATTTTACTTCCTCAAAATGCGGAGGAGCGTAGAAATTGGCGCAGATGGGTTAAAAAAGGATGGAAAGAAGGATATCAGCAAGCGGAAGAAATTTTCCAAACAGATATCGATCGTTTACAAGCAGACTTTACAGGCATGGTAAGATATCGTATTCTACTAGCTCAAGGGATGGTCTCCCAACCTTATGCTTTATCTGAAGACTTTGGTATTACTGGCGGTGGCAGTGAAATGCGCGTTGGAGATAGAGCTGTGACAATTACTGGACCATCACAACTCAAACCAGGAGCAGAACAGTGGCAACCGGCAGACCGGTAAGTCTTCTAAAAGAAGCTGATAAGCTAAAAGAAACATGGCCCGATGAGCCAGATCGCATGACAGAAGTGCATGTTGATCAGCTTTTACAGTGGTGTGTTGAAAAAGGCTCAAGTGATATTTCAATTCAAAGTGATAAACCTGTTTATAATGAACTGGGGGGAACGCTTTATCCAGCAACATATAGGGCTATTGATGCCTCAGAGATGGCTGCTTTTTTATCAAAGCTTTATGGTGCTGAGGCACAAGCACAGCTCGCCAGTGGACGTGATCTTGACTTGTCTTATGAAATTCGTCCTGATCGTGCGACACGTATTCGTTTTCGTGTCAATATTACGGCGATTTTATCAAAGGGACGTGATGGTGCACAGATTACGATGCGTACCCTTCCTAGTGAGCCTATGCGTTTTCAGGATCTGGGTATTGAAAAAGAAATTATTGAATCTTGGGCGCCACGCCAAGGGCTCGTTTTGGTAACGGGTCCAACAGGGAGTGGTAAGTCAACACTTCTATCAGCAGGAATTCGTTATTTACTTGAGCAGCCCGAAGGTTGCGGTAAAGTCTTAACATATGAAGCACCGATTGAATTTAGTTATGATAAAATTCAATCGCCTCGCAGTCTTATATCTCAAACAGAAATTCCACGCCATTTACCTGATTTCGCAGCAGGTGTTCGTAACGCTTTGCGTCGTAAACCAGAAATTATTCTTGTTGGTGAGGCGCGTGATCGGGAAACAATTGCAGCGGCTATTGAAGCAGGACAAACAGGTCACTTGGTTTATGCAACAGCCCATACAATGGGTGTGGCGTCAACAATTCGTCGTATGATTTCTTCTTTTGAGCCAGAAGAGCGTGGGGAACGTGCTTATGCGTTAATGGAAACATTACGTATGATTATCACGCAGGCTTTGGTGAAAAAAATTGGTGGTGGCCGTGTTGGTTTAAGGGAGTTTTTATTCTTTGATGATGAGATCCGTGAAAAATTATTAGGAATGCACCATGATAAATGGGCAACAGAAGTACAGCGTTTTGTTGAGATGCGTGGTCGATCGATAGGAAAAGCGGCTTTGATGTCTTTTGAAAAAGGTGAAATTTCTAGAAATGATTACTTAATGTTAACACAAGGTAATGGATAATAGAGAGTGTGTTGTTTTTAACCCTCTATAAGAAGGATTTATAAATGAGTTGGCATTGGCGCAATAGTATGAAAACGGTTCGTTTTTTTATGTTTGATGCGAAAGCAGCAGGGCCGGTTTTTTTATTTTTAATGCATGCAAGAACATGGACTTTAGTGCTTTTTATTATTTCTTTATTTGTGTTTTGGACATTGGAAAAAAGAGGGTTAACATTCGCTTCTGCGTTACGCGCTTTACGTGTTTGGCTTCTTGGGGATAAAAGACCTGCACTTTTATACACAAAAAGACGTAAAATGGTTGATACTGGATCAATTTAAGCATAAAACTATAAGGGGTAGAATTATTTACAAGGATTCGTTTATAAGATCGTCATGAAAAAAATTAAGTCATTATCTATTTTCTCTGTTGCTGTTTTGGTGGGACTAACTAGCTCGTCTGCGTTTGCGGGCTTTGAGTGGCGCCCTCCGCAAGATATTGTTCCATCTGAAAAAACAGACACGGCTTCTGTGATGCTTGATGAGCAAGCGGCTGTGATTGATACACAAACAGCTGTAAAAGTCGATCGTACACCTTTGCCTGTTGCTGTTGAGGAAACACTTCCTGCACCAAAACCAGCGCCCCAAATGGCAACACCTCGTCAAGAGCCAAATGAATATAAACCACCTTTAGAACAAAAAATGGCACCAATGCCAACACAGATGGAGCAAGCGGCTCCTGCCCCTGCTATGATGAATAGCGCGCCTGTAAGTTTGACAGCACAAGATTTTTCTATGCCTCAAATGAAACAAGATATTGAAATCAACCCAACTGTTGCAACAGAACAAGGGGTTTCGCAAATTGTTGATGGCTTTGGGAAGCAAGTTCCTTTGCTTGTGGCTGTAAGACAAATCGTTCCTGTGGATTATGAGTTTTATTTTAATAAAGATATCCAAGTTAATACATTTGTGTCATGGCAAGGTGGACGCTCGTGGCAACGAGTATTAACAGATGCGCTTGCACCATCTGGTTTAACATTTACTTTGGTAAATGATAAAGATGTTGTTGCTATTTATAAAACAGGCACAGAAAGTGATTTATTATCAAGTGAGGCTTATCAGCTTGCTAGAAATAAAGTGATTGCACCACAAGGAAATACAGAACTCCCAGTGACAACAGCAAAAACTGAAAAAGAGATATTATCTCAAGATGCAAGAGATGTTTCAGAAGTTGTTGCTAAGTTACCTCAAGGGGAAGATGTTGAGTTATTAAATGACTCTCAAAGAGAAATGGAAAAAGCAAAAGTAGATGCAAAGACGCCTGCTAAAGTTAGTTTACCAACAGTTGCGTTTCAAAAACCAACGAAACCAGAGAAAAAAGTTTGGTATGGTGGTAAAGGTGAAACATTGCGCTCAACGCTTATGACATGGGCTCAAAAAGCAGATGTTGATCTTTATTGGGATTGTGAGTTTGATTATCCTTTGCAAGCAACATTTGTGGCTGAGGGTACTTTTGAAACAGCTGTACAAAAGATCTTAGAAGGATTTGATCAAGCACAACCAAGACCTCTTGGACGCCTTCATAGAAATGGTCAAGATGATCATGCGGTACTTGTTGTTGAAGCAAATGGCTTAATTCGTTAATTTTTTTAGTATTTTACTGATTTTTTTACAAAAGATGCTTGAAACATTCTTTTGATATTGTAAGCTATTGTATAAGCTATACATTAGGCTTTATCTGATTCTTTTAGGAAATTTTCGATGACATTATTCAAATTATCTTTTTGTAAAAACTTTTCTCAAGTTGTGCCTTCTTTTTTTATGGCTCTGGCGCTTTTAATTAGTGTGACAGTTTTATCTGCTTGTACGGATGAAAAACAAGCAAGAGACGGCTATGAAAAAATCACAATGGAAGCGGATCAAGCGTTAACAAAAGCAGAACCACGAAGAATGGTTCGCCCGGCTTTGATTGTTGATGAAAAACCTTGGTATGGACATCAAGCGGTTCGCATGCGTAACGGTGATCCTTTACCTGTTGATTTCACACAACCTAATAGTGTCGTGATGACATTTGAGCGTGGTTTAACATTAAATGAGTTTGCGCGCCAAATACAAATCTCAACAGGGTTACGTGTTGTTGTAACTGCAGAAGATAGAAAAGAAGGATCTGGTGAAACAGTACAAGCACAAACATTCCTTCCATTTGATGGTGTTGAAGTAACGGGTGGTCGTGTTTTATGGCAAGGCTCTTTAGATTCTTTGTTAAATCAAGTTTCAGATCAGTATGATGTTGAGTGGTCATTTGTTAATAATGTTGTTCGTTTAACATCACAAGTTACACGCACATTCATGATGCATGCCCTTGCTGGTGAAGTGACAACAACAGGATCGGTTGAAACAGGTAGCTCTGGTGAAGCGGGGAACCTTCCTTCTCAAAATGTTGATACAACAGTAACATTGGCTTTATGGGATGAGATTGAAGAGGCTGTTGAAAATATTTTATCAAGCCGTGGTAATGCGACATTTTCTCCTGCGACAGGGACGATTACAGTTTCTGGAGCGCCAAGCTCTGTAAGAGAAGTTGAAGATTATCTGCGTTATCAAAATAGAATGCGTTTACGTCGTGTTGCTGTAACTGTCCGTGTTTTAAGTGTTCAACAAACAGAAACAAACAATGTTGACTTTAATTTGGAAGCGGTTGTTAAGCGTGGCTTAGATAACCAGCCTTTCTTCTTTGATGCGGGAACAGCTGGTGTTTCGACTGGGGTTGTGCGTGCTTTCCCTGCTGACTTAACCCGTGTTGAAATTGATGGGGATACAACAATTACAGATGCGACAGATGATGGTTTGAACGATTCTGTTTCTGCTGTGATTGATGCGCTTGCAAGAGAAAACCGTGTTGGTATTGTGCATACTGGTACAGTTGTAACACTCTCAGACCAACCTGCTCCTTTACAAGTTGCACGTCAAAGAACATATGTTGCGCGTGTTTCTGCCGCCGCTACTACAGATTCATCGTCAACATCGCTTGAGCCTGGAACAGTTGAAGAAGGTTTGACAATGAATGTGTTACCACGTGTGATTGAACAAGATAGAGTTCTCCTCCGTTTAGGGGTTGGTATCACACAAGTTCGTGAGATTGCAGATTTCGTTGCGGGTGATTTAACAGTTCAGCTTCCTGATTTGGATACAACAGGATTTTTACAAAATATCGTATTATCTGGTGGTGAAACATTGGTTATGAGTGGTTTTGAGCGTAATGACTCGACAGTTGAGCGTGCTGGTGTTGGTGATCCTAATAATATTTTCTTGGGGGGAACACGCGGAAATGAAAGAAATAGATCTGTATCAGTTCTTTTGATTACAGCAGATATTTTACCAGAAGATCCTTTTAACGTTTTAAAGCGTTAATATCTAACTATTAAGACGGTATAATGACAGACCAAACACAAGAAGAAGATTTTGACGATGTTGAAGATTTCGGCTCTTTAGAAGAAGAGAGCGGAAGTTTAGATGTGTTCTCAGGATTGGAGATGCCAGAAGGTGATCTTGAAGATGATTTCGAGCATGTTCTTGTACATCAAGGCAAGAAATATGCTGTTGGTCTTTTTTGGTTAGTTAATGATGAATTGAGCCCCGCTTCTCTCGCAAAAAGACGGGCGAAGATGGCGAAGGCAGATTATTATTGCTCTCGTGATACTGTTGTTTCTCAACATGGGTTTGGTTATTTATCTAAAGGCCACAGAGTTGGTATGCCAGCGGGTGCCGCGATTGTTGCGGATACGCTTGTTGGTGAATGGCATGCTGTTTTAAAAGCAGATAATGGTTGGTGGTATTTGGCGGTTCACGGGGATGCATTAGCACCTAACGGGGATCGTTTCTTTAAAAATGAAGAAGAAGCATATGCGTTCTTTAAAGATCAATCAGAAAAATTTAAATGGCCACGCATTTATGCCCCAAATGATTGGGATGTTCCAAATGTTACAGCGGAGCTTTCTTTAGATCGTATTCTAGGGGAACAACAAACAGCGGCGTTACTGCGTCCTGTAACATTAGATGCGCTATTTGCTGGGCGTCGTAATAAGTTTATAGCCTTTATTGGTTTTGTTATATTTTGTGCCTTGATCTTCTTGATCTCATTATTACCATCAATGATTTTATCAAATCTTCAACAACCACCTCCTGTGATGGCGGTTTCTGAGTTGAATATGGATGTTGCAGCGATTAAAGCCCCCCCTAAACCAAAAGAAGAAAAAATTGTAGAAGAAGTCGTTGAAGTTTTCTCGACGTTGAATATTCCAAGACCGAGTGCTGTTATTGCAACATGTGGTGAGCAATTATCTAGGATCGTTCGTCCTATTCCAGGATGGAATATTACAGAGGCGACATGTAGTAAATCGATCGCAAATGTGAGATGGAAAAGAAGGTTAGGCTCTTTAGAATTGTTATTAAAAACAGCAGGTGTTTTTCCGAAAGGGGCTTTAGCGCGCTTTGAGAATAATGAATTTGTTGTGACCTCAACACTTCCAGATTTAACAGCATTAAGCCGCAGAAACTCTCCCATGGAAAGTAAAAAAGTTCAATTGTTACTCAATAATAGATTAAATCACGCCGGTTCTTTATCTTTGTTTTATGCCCGTAAACAGCAAAAACAAAATAATCGTTTAAGTTTATTTAAAGAAGAAGAAGTTCAAGATTTTACAAATGACCCTAAGAATTTAGATATGAAATTTGTGACACGTGTTGCACCTCAAACAGTGGCTTCTTATTTTGATGTTGATGGGGTTGAGATAACAGACATTAAATGGAGTTTCCAGTCAGGAGATTGGACATATGAAGGAAAGGTGCATGTTGAGCAATAAGGCAGGTATTATGATGATAAATTTTGATAAAATTAAAATATGTGTTCTTGCAATGATGTTAATTGCTGTGACCTCTATTCAACCCGTTTCTGCTGAAGATGTGATGAGTGATCCATGTCCTATTCCAGAAGAAAAAGCTGGTGAAAACCCTCTTGATTTAGCAGATGTTCAATCCGATATTGATATTTTGAAACTCTGTGTTGAGCGTGCCAATTTACTTAAAACGCTTAATAATCTTGTGAAAGATCCCAAAGAGGATATGGCGGAGCAAAAGCTGAAGACGTTGAATAATAAAACAAAGAAACTCGCAAATGATGATTTGTTTGAATTGCCTGATTTTAATGAAGAAGAAACAGGCAATAAATTAACAGATAATATAGGCACGATGGTTAATGAAGATGGGTCGATGGCAGAACCTGTTAAACCTAAAAAGCAAGCAAAACCAACGGAACCAACATTGGTAAATATCTTTGGAAATACAAAAACAGGGATTACTGCGGATGTAAAAACAACAGACGGGTTGCTAAAACGTGTTACTGTTGGTGACACAATTGAAAAAGGCATTGTTGTTAAAGAGATATCAACACAAGGTGTGGTAGTCTTAAAAGAAGGTAACGACCTTTATCTGAAATGGGAATAAGTTTTAATGGCATTATTAGGAAACAAAAATACAAGAAAGTCGACATGGGATGAAACAATTCCATTAACCGTTGACGAGGGCCCTTTTGATAGGGGTGAAGATTTGCGCTCTATTGCTGCTTATTTTGCAGATGGGCGTTTGCTTGTTTCTAAATCTCACTTAACAAACCCTCAAGTTTTAAGTCTTATTGCTGAGATTAATATGACGGATTACCCTGATCCGATCGTAAAGCCTGTTGATTTATCAGAAGTTCAAGGCTGTTATGATCGTTCAGGTAATTTTGGTGAAACAGCCGCAGGACAAGATGATGCGCGTATGCGTCGTGACGTGCTTGACCTTGTTGCGCGTTGTGCCAAAAGAAGAACATCAGATATTCACGTATTAGTGGCTGAACAAAACACAATTGTACGTGCGCGTATTGATGGATCAATGGAGCATATTTGTGAATGGCCTGCTGATTACGGTCATAATTTCTGTGCGGCGGCCTTTACAATGGCCGATGCGGCGGATGTGAACTATCAGCCCTACGAATATCAAGGGGCGCGTGTTTCTAGTCGTAAGGATTTACAACTTCCTCCTGGGGTGATTTCTTTGCGTTTGCAATTTAACCCAACAACATTTAATGGGCGCGCGATGATTGTACGTATCCTTTATGGGGGTGCGGACGAAAATGCTGGGGATGTCGCTGGTCTCGGATTTACACCTGATCAGTTAGAAGATTTTACTTATATGCGTGCTAAGCCATTTGGGATTAATATCGTGGCTGGGCCAACAGGTCATGGTAAATCAACAACTCTACAAAGAAACATTGTCTCTATTTTACAAGAGTATAAATATAATATTGCGATTTACACAGTGGAAGATCCACCTGAATACCCTATTCCTGGTGCGGTACAGATGCCTGTTGTGAATGCGGCTACTGCGGAAGCCCGTGCGCGAGAATTTACAAAAGCGATTGCCGCTGCCCTGCGTTCTAACCCTGACCGTATTATGATCGGGGAGGTGCGTGACGCTGCTTCTGCTCAGCTCGCCTTTGAGGCGGCGATGACGGGTCACCAAGTATGGACAACGCTTCACTCGAATGATGCGATTACAATTCCTTTCCGTTTACGTGACTTAGAAGTAGAGCATTATAAACTGGCTGATCCAACACTTCTAACAGGTCTGGTATCACAACGTCTTGCGCGTAAATTATGCCCGAATTGTTGTCATATGCCAGAAATTGATGAAATTCCATATGATCTACAAGCACGTATGGAAGCTTTTAGTATCGCTTTTGATTCCCTTAGAACACATAATCCGAATGGATGTGAAGTTTGTGGTGTGGGTAATGGATATGCGGGTCGTACGGTTGTCGCGGAAGTTATTGTTCCAGATGCTGGCTTCATGGAGCTTGTTAAAGAAGATAAAAAATGGGAAGCAGAGCGCTATTGGCTGACACAGTTAAATGGCCGTAACATGATGGAGAATATGGCCGAGCTTATTGGGCGCGGTGTTGTTGATCCAAAAGATGCTGAACGTATTATGGGGCCATTAGCTCTACCAAATAGAGGGGGCTAAGAGATCTTATGGCAGCTGGCGGTTTTTTTATTTTTGCAGCCAAATTTGAATTTAACGCAGAAACGCGGATGAAATTCTATAATAAAATGGCACAATTGATGAATAATGGTGTGTCATTGAATGTTGCCCTACATCAGGTGGCAACAATTGGTAAAAAAGATAAAGGATCTGTTCTTCCTAAATTATTCTTATTGTGGAAAAAACAAGTCACCAATGGTATGAACCTTGGTTACTGTATGGCACCTTATATTCCAACAGCCGAGGCGATGTTGATTGAAACAGGGGCAAACTCTGGACAGCTTGCGAAATCAATGATGGATGCTTATGAATCTGTTGAACAGCAAGGACGTGTTAAAAAAGCAATTATTTCAAATGGGTCTTACCCTGTATTACTTCTTTGTGTGTTATTAGCCGCCATGTTCCTCACATCATATGAGGTTATTCCAACATTTGCGAATGTATTACCTGTGAATGAATGGACAGGTGTGTCTTATGGTGTTGCGCGTGCAGCCTTTTTCTTTAAAGATTGGTCTGTTGTTATTTTAGGGCTCTTAGCCATGGTCTTTATTATCATTGGCTTTTCTCTTCCTAGATGGACGAGCCAAGCACGTATTAAATTTGATAATGTGTTTCCGTGGAACATTTATCGTATGTGGCAGGGTTCTGCTTTCTTATTATCTGTTGCTTCTTTAATGTCTGCTGGTGTGAAATTAGACGAGGTATCATTAAACCGTATTGCTAGAAAAGCCGATCCTTATTTAGCGCAAAGGATTCGCGCCGTTCGTAAGTGGATTTTATCAGGGGTGAACTTTGGGGAAGCGCTTCATAAAACGGGCTATAATTTCCCAGATGAGGAGCTTATTGCAGATTTGCGTGTTTATGCAACGCTTAAAGGATTCGAACAAAATCTAGTGAATGTTACACGTGAGTGGGTGACTTCTATTGAAGAAAAAGTAACGGCCTATATGAAGATTGTGAACTTTGTTACTCTTGTTCTAATCGCAATTGTTATTGGGATGTTAATTTCGGCACTCTTTGGTGTGGTTCAACAAATCCAAACATCTGCTCAAGTTTAATTCCTCTTATATATTTGCAAAATAAAACTGCATATTGCGAAGCTGGTATGGCTATTAAGATATTTTTTGTAATAAAAAGATAATCAGTACGCAGTAAATAGAATATAATTTCAAAAAAACAAGAATTTAATTTGGCACGCCTTTTGTAATAGATAGAGATGTGTGTGTAAATATGCTTTTTAAAAAGCATCCTTAAAAAACAAAACTTATGTTCCTTCTGTCCCCTCGCGGCGCCTGATCCCCTCAGGCGCCGTATCTAATTATTCCTTTACAAACAGAGCGTTATTCGATACTTAATCTTAAGAAATGGAAAAAATTACATCATGGAAAGATCACGCACCAAATTTAAAGGGATGCGTTGTAACTATTGGAAACTTTGATGGTTTTCATAAAGGACATCAGACATTATTAAAGCATGTTGTAAAGAAGGCAAAAGAAGAGGGGTTAAGGGCAGCTCTTTTATCCTTTTCTCCGCATCCAAGACAGTTTTTTCAAGTCAACCAAGACCCTTTTCATCTTATTTCACCAGAACATGCAGATCGTTTGCTAAATACTTTTGAGATTGATCAATATTATAAATTAGAATTTGATAAAGCCTTTTCGAAATTATCCGCCATAGAATTTATAGAGCTTATTTTAATCAAGACCTTAAATGTGAAATATATTTTTGTGGGATCTGATTTTAGATTTGGGAATAACCGAGAAGGCGATATTCATTTATTAAAAGAATATGGCTTAAAAAAAGGATTTGAGGTTGAAACAATTGAACCGATTAGAGATGAGCACAATTATGTGATTTCCTCAACAAGCATAAGAGAAGCTTTGCATGAGGGAGATTTGGATCGAGCCAATCATCTTTTAGATTGGCCGAAGGATTTGTTGTGGGAAATAGAGGGCAAGGTTATCCATGGTGATAAACGTGGACGAGAGATCGGTTATCCGACGGCAAATATGAAGACAGGCGATTATTTATACCCTAAATATGGTGTCTATGCGGTACGCGTTGCGCTTAATGATGATTCAATGACACCAATATGGTGTCATGGTGTCGCAAATTTTGGTATACGCCCGATGTTTGAAGTTCCAACACCTTTACTCGAAACATATATATTTGATTTTGATGAAGAGATATATGATCAAAATATGCGTGTACAATTTGTATCGTATTTACGTGGTGAAAAGAATTTTTCAGATATAGAAACGCTTATAAAACAAATAGATCAAGATTGTTTAGATGCGAAAGAGTGCTTGAATTGAGTGCTAGAAACGCGTAAAAATAATCTGTATGGAAGCGTCAAAAAACAAAAATCATTACATTACAGAGCAAGGTCTTTTAGTTGATTTCTCAAAACATTCTTTTTTTGAGAGAAAAGAAGATTTCTCTCTATCTGATGACCAAGAAACAGTTATAAAAGCAGGAATTGAAGACTTATTTAAAGGCGCTATTTTGAATAAGAGTGAAAATAGACAAGTTCTACACCCCTTGTTGCGCGCTTCAAACCTTGATTCTGTTGAACCAGATTTACAAGAAAAATGGCTTACTTTTCAATCCCATCTTGATGAGATGGCGGTCTGGAGTCAAAAGATAAAAGATCATGAGTTTCTAGGGGCAACAGGAAAGCCTATAAAACAAATTGTTCATATTGGTATTGGGGGTTCTGATTTAGGCCCAAAATTAGTTTATGATTATTTTTCTGCTTTTAAAGAATCTGATTTAGAGATCCATTTTGTGTCAAATATAGATCCCTTAGATTGGCATTTATTAAGAAGAAAAATTGATTTAGAACAGACATTATTTGTAGTTGTTTCAAAAAGCTTTTCAACATTAGAAACGGCTGAAAATGCAAAGATAGCTAAGCATTTATTAAAAGAATCACAAATTGGCGATGCTTGGGCCCATCATTTTATTGCAATTAGTTCGAATACAGAAAAAGCCAAGGAGTTTGGTATAAACCCCTCTCATATTCTGCCTCTTGATGAAGCAATAGGCGGGCGGTTTAGTGTTTGGTCGACAGTATCTCTCTCTCTTGTTCTTGGTTTTGGAATAGATATGTTTAAGGAGTTTTTGCTTGGAGCGGAAGCAATGGATAGACATTTCAAAACACAGCCTCTATCACAAAATATCCCCGTTATGATGGCTGTCTTAGATGATTACTATCGTAATACAGAAAATATTCCAGCGCTCTCAGTTATGCCTTATAGCTCTTTACTGCGCCACTTATGTGGTTATTTACAGCAACTCTCTATGGAGAGTAATGGTAAGTCGGTTACAATCGATAATAAACCAGCTACAAAAAAGACAGGGCCTATTATTTTTGGTCAAATTGGTACAGATGCACAGCATATGTATGCACAGTGGCTCCACCAAGGTACCGATATTATTCCAACTGATTTTATTGGTTTTAAAGAATCTCTTGCTGAATATGGGGATCATCAAGCGCTTTTATTATCTAATATGCAAGCGCAAGCAGAAGCTCTTTATATTGGCGAAGAAAATAAGGATGAGCCTTATCGTCATTTCTCAGGAGGAAGACCCTCAACAACACTTCTCTTTGATAAAGTATCTGTATTTAATCTGGGGATGTTATTAGCATGTTATGAGCATCGTATATATGCACAGTCTTTATTGTGGCACATAAATGCTTTTGATCAATGGGGTGTTGAGTTAGGAAAAAAAGTCGCAAGACGTATTTATGAGAAAAATAATAATTAAGGAAAACTTGTTAGTAAATGATTAGCGGTCTTATAGTATAGTGTAGTGTGTGACAAAGTCTGTCAAAAGGTTAAGAAACGAACGATTTCATGAAAAAGATAAAACAAAAAGCATTAAATGAGATTATAAAAAAGCATGAGCAATTCTGTGCGGGTCGTATGGGAGGCGCGCGTGCTGTTTTACAATTTCATGATTTATCTGGCCTTGACCTGAGTAATAAAGATTTATCACAAGCCGATTTAACAGGCGCGCTTATGATAGAAACAAATCTTGCAGGGACTAAGTTTGATAGCGCTGTGATGTTTGCATGTGATTTGCGCTATGCAAATTTAAGGGGCGCATCGTTTTTTAAAGCCGATTTAAGAGGGGCGCGTCTAGATTGTGCAGACTTAACGGGCGCGAATTTAACAAAAGCAGATTTACGTGTTGGACAAGTTTATCAACACAATATGAAAGAGACATTTATTGTTAATGGTCGTAAGTTAGAAAGCTCTGAAACAGGCTATGCAAATTTCTCGGGAGCAAATTTAACAGGCGCTCAACTATCTGGATCAGTTGCCATGAATGCGAACTTCACGGATGCTGTTTTAAAAGAAGCTTCGATTACAGATGCAGATTTAAGAAATGCTCTCTTTTTAGGGGCAAATCTAGAATCGATTAATTTAAGTGGCGCGGATTTACGTGGCGCCAATTTAGAAAAAGCGATCATGATTAATAGTGTTATGGAGTTCGTTGAAACGAGCGGCGCAAATTTCTCAAACATCACAAAAGAACATGATGAAAAAGCCAAACAGCTATACACAGATACAGAATTAGAAGATAAAATTAAGCAACATGATCTTTGGGTTCAAACAGCAGGCGCACAAGGCGCGATGTTAATGTTAGATGGATTCGACCTTCGTTTTGTTGATAATGTTAAGGGAAAGCTTTTAACTGCGGCGCGTATGTTAAATTGTAAATTCTTACAAAAAGACCTCCAAGGAGCAGAATTTCAGAATGCAACTTTAATTGGAGCAGATTTTCGTTATTGTAACTTGGATAATGCAGATTTTCGAGGGGCAAATATCGCTGGTGCTAATTTTTCCAGAGCGACATTACGCAATGCTAATTTTGATGCTTTGTTGATCCAGAAACAAGGCGCTGAGCCAAAAGCAGTTCCAGCACAGGCAACAGGCACAAATTTCCGTTATGCAGATCTTCATGGTGCGTCCATGAAGGGATCGGTTCTAACTGAAGCTGATTTTAAGGGCGCAGATGTAACGGGTGTTAATTTCTCATACAGTAATTTATCAAGTTCCGATTTTGATATGGCGCGCCTTCAAGGCGCCGTTTTTGATGAAGCAATTACTGTTGGAAGCACTTTAGCTGTTGCAATTGAAGGGTGAGCTAGATACTCTGCTTCTTATGCCAATTATACGTCAATTACCAGAAACACTGATTAATCAGATTGCTGCCGGAGAGGTCATCGAACGCCCGAGCGCGGCTGTTAAAGAACTCGTTGAAAATGCAATTGATGCAGGATCTAAAAATATTACAGTTTCAATTCGCAATGGCGGCAAAAGCCTTATCTTGGTCAAAGATGATGGTATTGGCATGAGCAAAACCGATCTAGCGCTTGCGATCAAGCGTCATGCGACATCAAAGCTACAAGATGATACATTAACTCATATTGATACTTTAGGGTTTAGGGGCGAGGCTTTACCTTCTATTGCGGCGATTAGTCGTATGACGATTAAAAGTTATAGCGCAGAGGAAAATGATGCCCAAGAAATTACAATTGAAGGTGGAAAAGAAGGTGATATTAAACCTTCGTCGCACCCAAAGGGAACGTCTATTGAGGTCAGGGATCTTTTTTATGCGACGCCTGCGCGCTTAAAGTTTATGAAGACAGATCGCGCCGAAACAATGCAAATTAAACAAAGTTTAGAGCGTCTTGCTATGGCTTATCCTGATATTGGCTTTAGTCTTTATAATGATGAGAAAAAAGCCCTTGATCTAAAAGGAGAGCTCCCCAAAGAAAATTTGGATAGTCCAACCTCTCCTCGTTTGCGCAGATTATCGAAGATTATGGGCGCTGCTTTTATGGAGAATGCTCTAGAAGTTTTCGCAGAACGTGATGGTGTTACATTAACAGGTTTTATAGGTGTTCCGACATTTAATCGCGGTATGCCAGATCATCAATATTTATTTGTGAATGGGCGTCCAGTAAAAGACCGTCTTTTAGTTGGTGCGGTGAGAGGCGCTTATGCAGATTTTCTGGCGCGTGATCGTCACCCTTTATTGGCATTGTTCCTTGATATTGATCCACAAGAGCTAGATGTGAATGTACATCCTGCTAAAACAGAGGTTCGCTTCCGTGATGCGAATGCAATTCGAGGATTAATCGTGAGTGCTTTGAAACGCGTTTTACAAGAACATGGCGGGTTTGCCTCAACAACAGTTGCCACGCAGACATTAGCTGCTTTTAAAACACCAGAGCGTAGCCATCAACAAATGAGTTTCGGCAGCAGTTCTTCGACACCTTATTCTCATTTGCCCTCTTCTAGATCATCATCTGGATATGGTTACACATCTACTCCTTTCTCTGTACAAGAGAGAGCTGTAGTGCAACAAGATTTTGCACCCACCGCCACGTCTTATCAATCAACGGAAGAAGTACAAGAGAATAAACAAGAAGATTATCCGATGGGCGTTGCTAGAGCGCAACTTCATGAAACCTATATTGTTGCCCAGACAAAAGATGGGCTGGTGATTGTTGATCAACATGCTGCACATGAACGGTTGGTTTATGAGCGTATGAAAAAACAATATGGGTCAGAGGGGCTGGTGAAACAGCAAGGGCTATTGGTACCAGAGATTGTTGAATTAAGTGAAGATGAAGCCCATACTCTCTTAGAGGCGCGTGACAAGTTGGAAAGTTTTGGGTTATCAGTTGATGCTTTTGGTGGGAGCGCTGTTGTTGTACGCGCTGTGCCTGCAATCTTATCTGATCGTCTTGATATCCAGGGATTTATCAAAGATATTGTGGATGAATTAAATTCTTTGGGAGATGTTCATTCTTTAAAAGAAAAACAAGAAGAGGTTTTGGGCACAATGGCGTGTCATGGCTCTGTGCGTTCGGGAAGACGTCTTCGCCCAGAAGAAATGAACGCTTTACTGCGCGATATGGAGAATACGCCGCATTCAGGTCAATGTAACCATGGTCGTCCGACTTATGTTGAGTTGAAATTAGCAGATATAGAAAAATTATTTGGGCGCCGTTAGGAGATTAGCTTGTTTTAAAACGGATGCCATTTCCTCTGGATAATCAACAATTACAGCATGAATATTTTTATTAATATCTGGATTTGAGAGAGCTTTTAAAAGGGCTTCATCTTCATGCGCTTTGATATTTATTCCCATTGTCCAAAGTGTCACAGGGATTTCTTTTGGAATATAGCGGTAAGCGTGATTAACAAAGCTATCTGCTTCAATATGGAGGTAAGATGCTTTTAGGTTTTTATAGAAAGAGAGATCAATATTTTCTTCACGCGGAGGGATATAGAAGGCATCACTTTTCGGGTCCCATTTATACATAGGTTGCTCATCGTGATCATATAACCCGTATAAAATACCGATAGAACAATTCTGATCTAGGGTGCGCAATGTTTCAAGCTGAGGGTGATTAAAAGAAGAGTAAATAATGTCGTTATCGCCGTAATCTGTATGATGAACACAGTCCAAAACAAGAGCGGCAAGATGATCGCCTTTTAACTCTAAATTCAGCGTTTTGTTTTTATATGCTTTAGCCGCATTAAGAAACTGTTCTAAAGTCGGGATAGGGTCACCATTATTCAAACGCAGTGTTTGGATTTCTGTATCTGTTAATTGATCAAAGCGTCGATCGCCTATGTTTTTATGATGATCTTCATGAATAATGCGCTTTAATTTATCTGTGGCCATATCATGAATCAGATAGAGCGTGTTATCTGCACTGGCAACACAATCGGTTTCTATGCCCTGGCTGATCTCTAACCCATAGGTAAGAGAGGTGAGCGTATTTTGAAACCGTTTATGAGTATTGGCGCCGCGATGTCCCCAAACATACATGATTTATTGATCCGATAAAATGTGACGCAGACCTAGTTTTGTGTAATCAATGGCCGTTAACACAGATAAGAGGGCTGCAATAACAATTAAAACCTCTCCTAGAAAAAAGGAAGGAATCCAGAAAGGGCTATGAACAGCCATAATAAGAAACCCGAGAGAAAGCATTTGTGCAAATGTTTTCCATTTAGCAAGACGACTTACAGGGACTTGAATATTTTTTGGCCCTAAATATTCGCGAAGACCTGAAATAAAAACTTCTCGTAAGATAATAGTGAGTCCTGCCAAGAAAATAAACCCTTGTAAACGATCAAGCGCGACAAGAGAGAAAAGAACAGCAATAACCAAAAGCTTATCTGCGATCGGATCTAGGAATTTACCGACATTGCTTGTGGTTTTCATTTCTCTGGCAACATAACCATCAAGGAAGTCTGTAATACAAGCATAGACATATAATGCTAAGGCAACCCAAGACGCCCATTCTTCACCGATAAATAAAAAATACAAGAGCGGTGGAATGATCAAAATGCGTGAGGATGTTAAAATATTTGGTAAAGCTTTCATCCTCCTTATCATAACGGAAGATCGAAAAAACACCACATGATTTTGTGCGTTTTTTATTTATTTAATACGGTATAAAAAAGCTCTGGATTTTTCTTTAGGACCACCAACAAATTCCCTAATAAGATAAGGTGATTTCTCGGCTACATTATGACCTTGTTGCGAGAGATCAATGCTTTCTTTAGCATAGTGGTAGCTTGACAGTGCATCTTCATAATTACTACCAGATCGAACGGCAAAAACCACACCTTGATAGTAAATATTCACGGTATCAAGCATGCGCTCTTTTTCAAAATTCCCACGCATGAATTGCTTCATGTCATGAATACCATTTGCCAAAACAAAAGCAGCGTTAATTAAATCTTTAAGGGCGACTTCAGGATCTTTTGAACATACAGAAGTTTGAATACAACGTGGATTTGATAAACGTGTATGAAAATATGTTATATTTGGAAAGCTTTGTAATTCGAGTTCTGTATTAACTCTTGGTGTTTTTAGTAAGTCATTCATTTGTTTGTCCCTGTTTTTTTATTGTTACGCAACGATTTTTAAACGATTCACCTCTGGTCTCATTTTGTTTTCAGCTAGTCTATAAGCTGTACGAGCTTCTTCTAAGGTGGTTTCTTCATTGACTGAGAAATGTACCCCATAATAATTGATGACGACAGTTGTGTCTATATTATGTGAGCCAATGCCTTTTAATTCTAGATATTTTAAACAATATAGGTCTTCTGCAACTTTCATAGCTGCATTAATAACCTTATCAAGTTCTATTTTTTTGCTTGGATGACAAGGATAAACAACCGTCTTGAGTGTGCGGTGATCATTTCTTTTCCATTTGATGAATGGCTCATTATCGCATTGCTTTGTATATGGCATCTTTACATTAACCTTTCTTTAAGAGTAGTTAATGATATATTAATATTATGGAAAGTGTCAATAGAAAAATGAAGGAAATGTATAGTTTGTGTAATTTTATTTCAAGATATGTGGAAATAGTTATAAATTATTTCTGCAAAAGCGGCGCTAATCCCTTCTACGCGTGATAAGTCAGTGATACTCGCCTCACTCACAGCTTTAGCAGATCCAAAGTGGAGGAGGAGGGCTTTTTTACGTTTCCCGCCAATGCCTGGAATATCATCTAATGGAGAAGTAAATGTATTCTTAGCCCGCTTTGTACGATGTGTGCCAATGGCAAAACGATGTGATTCATCGCGCATTCTTTGAATAAAAAACAAAGAGCGGTGAGTATGAGGGAGTTCGAATATCGAGCCATCAATGCGATGGAATTTCTCTCGCCCAGCATTACGATCAGGGCCTTTTGAAATACCAAAGATTGGAATATCTATAATATCCAAACCGTGTAAGACGCTATAAGCGCTTGATAATTGACCTTTTCCGCCATCAACAAGAATAAGATCAGGCCACAAGCCTTGACTACGATCAGGGTCATCTTTTAAGGCACGTTTGAAACGACGTTCAAAGACTTCGCGCATCATGCCGAAATCATCGCCTTTTTGTTCTGTTTGTTTAATATTAAATTTGCGATATTGGTTTTTTAAAAATCCATCACGCCCTGCAACAATCATAGCACCAATTTGATGTTCACCTGAAATATGACTGTTATCATAAACCTCTATACGTTCTGGGACATCATCTAAATCAAAAATATCAACAAGACTTTCAAGCAAAAGATCTTGTTCAGCTTGTTTTGATAAATGATGATGTAGTGCCTGCTTAGCATTGTCGAGCGCATGTCCCATTAATCCTTTTTTATCGCCTCTTTGAGGGATTATAAGAGAGAGCTTTTTATCTGATTTGGCGCTAAGCGCTTCTGTTACAAGAGGTTGATCATATATTTCATCTGATAGAAGGATAGCCTCTGGAATGGGTTTATTATCATAGAATTGCATCAAGAAATTTGCGAAAATTTCTTCGGTTGATAATTCTTCTTCTGCTTTAGGGAAAAAAGCATGGTTCCCGTAATGGTTTCCTTGTCTGAAGAAAAAGACTTGGACGCAAATAAACCCTCCTTCTCTATAGAGTGCAAAAACGTCAGTATCTTTTGCGTCGTTCAAAGAAATATTTTGATCAGCTTGTATAAAGGTTAACGCTTTGATTTGATCACGTAATTGTGCCGCTTTTTCAAAATCTAATGCGTCACTTGCTTCTAGCATTTCTGTTTCTAATGATTTTTGTATTTCGCGACTTTTCCCAGATAAAAAAGCATGTGCTTGATCAACTTGGTTTTTATAGTGTTCTTTATCAACATAATCTACACAAGGAGCTGTGCATCTTTTGATTTGATATTGAAGACAAGGGCGCTTTCTTTGTTCAAAAATAGAATCAGAACAATTTCGAATTTTAAACGCTTTTTGAAGTGCGTTAATCGTTTTATGAACAGCAGAAACAGAGGCAAAAGGGCCGTAATAATTACTTTTTTTATCTTGTTTGCCACGATGTTTTGTTAACAGGGGAAAATCATGATCTTTCGTAATTTTAATATAGGGAAACATCTTATCATCACGTAATAAGACATTATAAGCAGGCTTATATTTCTTAATAAGTGTTGCTTCTAAGATCAGGGCTTCAGCCTCAGTTGCGGTTTCAACAAAGATCATGAAACATGTTTCATGGATCATGCGTTGTATACGATTTGAATTACGATCGAGTTGCGTGTAATTACTAACGCGACGCTTAAGGTTTTTAGCTTTTCCAACATAAATTACATCGCTATGCTTATTCAGCATGCGATAAACACCAGATTTGGTGGATAGATGTTTGACGTATCCTTTAATAACATCAACACCAGATTTGAGAGGCGTATCATTCATGATGTCTTACTTAATTGATTAAGGTAGACGCGGCGCGCCACTTTTCTCTAGTAAAAGATTAATATGATCTTTTATTTTTTCAAGGGTTGGGGCATCCTTTGCTTCTGCGCGAATAGATAAAACATTTTGCGTATTTGAAGCTCTGACAATCCACCAGCCAAGACCATTGTGACATCTAAGACCGTCTATTTCTAGTGTTTCCCAAGAAGGGTCTTCTATCGCTTTTGTTTTAAGAGTTTCAACGATTGTGAATTTTTTGCTTTCATCAACCTCTAAACGAATTTCAGGTGTTGAAATTGTTTTTGGTAGATCTGCTGTGAGTTCAGCAAGTGTTTTTTGTTCTGATTCAAGAATAGCTAAGAGGCGAATAGCACAGTATAAAGAATCATCATAGCCATAAAAATGATCAGCAAAAAAGATATGTCCCGAAAGTTCTCCAGCGAGGACGGCACTCGTTTCTAACATTTTACTTTTTATGTTTGAGTGACCTGTTTTCCAAATAATAGGCGTCCCACCAGTCTCTTTGATCGCGTTAAATGTTACATTTGAACATTTAACATCCCCGATGATTGCAGCGCCTTTATGTGTTTTTAAGATATGGCGCGCATAGAGTGTAATTAAAGCATCAGGCCAAATAATCGTTCCCTCTTGGTCAACAACCCCAATACGATCACCGTCACCGTCAAAAGCAAATCCAAGGTCGCATTTCTGTTCTTTAACCGTCTGAATTAAGTCTTGCAGGTTTTTTTCAACGGTTGGATCTGGGTGATGATTTGGGAAGGTGCCATCAATTGTATCAAATAAGAAAACATGCTCGGCTTTAATTTTTTTTGTTAAATCATGAATAACAGTCGCTGTTGCACCATTCCCACAATCCCATGCTATTTTTAAAGGACGAGTCAAAGGCGGTAGATCTTGGATTAATCTATCAAGGTAAGCTTCTTTAATATCAAGCGCTTTAATGGAGCCACGCTCAGAAGATTTTATAAAATCTTGTCCAGCAATAACGCCTATTTTTTGAATGTCATCCCCAAAGAAGGCTTTTTTATGAAGTGTAAATTTAAAGCCATTATAATCCCCTGGGTTATGAGAGCCTGTTATCATGATTGTTGCGTCAATGTCTTTAACGGTATGTCCCGCAAAATACGTTAAAGGAGAAGGACACATACCAAGATTAATAACGTCTAACCCTGCATCACATATACCATTTGCAAGATGTGCAGAGAGGCTAGGGGAGCTCAAACGGCCATCAAAACCTAAAGCAATTGTCATACCCCCTTTTGAGGACACAATCTGTGCAAAAGAAGTTCCAATTGCATAGGCATCAGCGTCATGAAGTGTTTCTCCAACAATACCGCGAATATCATATTCTCTTAATATGCTGGGGTGAAAATGATGCATGGGTGATATTAAGCCACTTTTGATTTTGTTGTTTCAGTGGTTTCTGTCTCTGTAGAAATGCCTCGACCAATAGAGAAATAGGTTATACCAGCTTCAATCGCTTCTTCTGGTTTATAAATATTTCTTAGATCAAAGATTAAAGGCTCTTTCATAAGAGTTTTCACATGATCAAGGTCAAGAAGACGGAATTGGTTCCATTCTGTAATAATTACAACACAGTCAGCCCCTGTAACACAGTCATAAGCATCTTTTGTATAACGGACTGTTGACGGTAATAAGCTGCTTGCTTCTTTCATACCTTCTGGATCAAAGGCTCTAATAGAAGCCCCAGCTTCTTGTAGGATAGGAATGATATCAATACTTGGTGCTTCGCGCATATCATCTGTATTTGGTTTAAATGTTAACCCTAAAACAGCAACCGTTTTTCCAGATAAATCACCATTAAAATGAGAAACAATGCGGTGACCCATTTCTTTTTTACGATTTGTATTAACATCAACAACTGTTTCGACAAGATGTTGGCGAGCGTCATAATCTTCACCAATTTTTGTCAGGGCGAGTGTATCTTTAGGGAAGCAAGACCCCCCATAACCAGGACCTGCATGAAGGAATTTTGATCCGATACGGCCATCTAAGCCCATTGCTTTAGCAACTGTTTGAACATCGGCATTACATTTTTCAGCTAAATTAGCGATTTCATTAATAAAAGTAATTTTAGTTGCCAAGAAAGCATTAGCCGCATATTTCGACAATTCAGATGTTTCTGGATTTGTCACAATCATAGGTGTTTCGCGCAAGAAAAGAGGGCGATATAAGCGACGCATGATTTTTTCTGCGCGCTCAGTTTCAAGCCCAACAATTACACGATCAGGGCGCATAAAATCATTAATAGCAGACCCTTCACGTAAAAACTCAGGATTTGAACATACATCAAAATCTAATGAAGGATTAGTTTCACTAACAATCTTTTTGATTTCAGCCGCTGTTCCAACAGGGACCGTTGATTTTGTGATAATGACAGCATAATGGTCTAAATGCGTGGCAATTTCTTTTGCTGCTTCATAGACGTAAGATAAGTCGGCATGTCCTTCACCGCGACGTCCAGTCCCAATAGTTGGGGGTGTTCCAACAGCAATAAAGACAGCTTGAACATCTATCAAAGCGTCTTTGATGTCTGTTGTAAAAGAAAGGCGTCCTTCATCTTGGTTTGTTTTGACTAAATCTTGTAAGCCAGGCTCATAAATGGGCATGATATTTTTTTGAAGATTGTTGATTTTATTGTGATCTTTATCAACACACACAACATTAATTCCAAATTCCGAGAAGCAAGCCCCTGAAACGAGACCAACATATCCTGAACCAATAACGGCAACTTTCATAAAAAATCCTTTATTTCTAGTGCATTAAATATAAGCTGGTAAAATATGAGTGTGTTTTACCATATTGAGGTTGGTGTGTAAATTGAAATCATTAACCCCCCAAACTAAACTATTAAAACTGCCGCAGTTTTTACAAACTGGTGCCCAATGGCTGTGATCATGATGACAGATATCACAAAGCCATGCAGCTTCTTGTTCTGCATTTTGAGCTTTTTTGAGCCAGAGGCTTGCCGCTTTATCATTTTTAAATTGTTTGAGTTCCAAATCACTTAAGGCTAGAAAAACCATTTCTGTTGGACTGTCTTCAACAAGCTCTTCTAGAACAGGGCGGGCTTTCTCATATAAGCCAATATCCATTGCGGCTATGGCATAACGAAAACGACCTTCTTTTGAGTCTGGTTGCCACTTTTTAAGTTTTTCAATCCATGCAAGGCGCTCTTCTGCCTTAGCCTCATCTCCATGTGTATCATCAAAAAGTTGACACCAGATACGCGCAAGATCGCGGTGGTTTTGGCGTTTCCATGCTTTCTCGAGTATTTTTTGCGCTTTGCGTGAATTATCTTGTTTCTGTAAGGATGTTGCATAGGCACAAATAGCAGGAATAAAATATTCATCTAAGCGCCATGCTTCACGCGTTAGTTCAAAAGCTACATCAAAAGATCCATTGGCTAAAGCAAGGTCTGCACGCGCTAATAAAATAACAGCCTTGTGATTTCTAAATTCTGTTTTTGAAAAAAGTTTTGCTTTAAAGGCTTTGTGTAATGTTTCCTCAGCTCTTGTCCAGTCGCGTGTATGAACCTCTAAATCAAATAAGATTTTCAAGATCCATTGTGTTTTTGGTTGAACCTGATCGGCGTGGCGTACAATGCGTAAAGCGGCATCAAGATCACCAGTATTTAATTTTTGATTTAAAAGACCACGCACACCCAAGAAAGAGGCTTTGTCATCTTCGATTAATTTTAAAAACGCAACTTCAGCATCATCAAAATCTTCATGTAGGAGGGCTGTTTGTGCCTTTAAAAGCTTTGTGAGCGCATTTTCAGGAATGAGCTTTGTGGCTTTTTTAGAAAATTTTTGCGCTTGTTTTTTATCACCAGCTGCGATCGCAACTAAACCTTTTGTGAGTGCTTCATAGCCATTTTCACGATCTTTTGTTTTTGAGTATTTCTTCCACCAAGTTGGTACGGATAAGAAACTACGCCAAGCGCGATAGAGTTGTGCACAGATAATGATTGTAATAATAAGGGCTAAAAGCGCAATCCCAACAGTTGTTTCGATTTTATAATCAAGCCATTCAATCTCAACCACACCTGGGCGGTTTGCAACCCAAACAGAGGCTGCAATCAAAAGACCGACTTTTATAAAAAACCAAATTGCACGTATCATGATAGTTATCTATTAATTCCTTTTATTGGCCACCAAATAAAACAGGCGAAGAGCCACCAGCGCCACCTTGGGCTTGTTGAATGATATTTAAGATGTTTTCAGATAGAAGAGGCCCCATATTTTCTGCATTCATACGCGCTTGAGCTTGTTGAATCCAAGGTTGAGCAACTTCAGCTGAGCCTCCTTCAAGCTTTTGTAATTCTGCGATTGCGGCTTGAATATCACCTTCATCCATATAGGTTTGAGCACGTGAAACAATAGCTTGTGTGTCTTGACCTTCTGCTAATCCGTCCTTTTCAATTTTTATCAAGTTTTGAAAACGCGTTTTAGCTTTGTCTTGCCATGAAACGTCTTCGCCACTCAGTTTTGCCATGACGATATCGCCAGCTAATCCTTTGAATTCACGCGATAGTGATTCTCGGCTCATGATACCTGTTTCAGCAAGAGGGGCGATTTTCGTAATCGCGGCTTGTAATTCAGGATCATCACCAGCAAGCTGGCGCACAGTTTCTAAGTCTTTCTCATAGCTATTGCCTTGCATCAGACTTGATCTTAATTGAGAAACAGCGAGCATCATCGCTGCGGCTTTTAACTCTTGTCCAGTAATACCATCTAACATATCAGCTAAAGAATCATTATCTTCTTTTGCTTGTTCTAGTTCTTGCTCTAGCGTATCAACGCGGCCACTCATTCCTAAGACAAGTTGTTGTAAATCTGTTGCAGAACTTGAAAGAATATTTTGACCTGTTGTTGTTTCTTGTAAAGATTTAAGGCGGTCATTGATGGTTTTTATTTCAGAGTTAATCGTACCTAATTGAGCAAGTTGATCATAGCTATCTGCATCAATAAAGTTATTCAATTTAGCTTTTAGCTCTGCTTGTTTTTGGGCAAGTTCTGCCTGTTTGCGCTCCATTCTTTGATACTCTTCTTGAATGGAAGCAATATTAGTTGCGGCTTCACGTTTTAAATCATCTGTGAATTTTGGTCCTAAAATTAAAAAACTAGCAACGCCAACAGCGATAATTGTAGCCGAACATGTAATAAGGGCAGTTTTGATCGCTTGATTGCGTGCTTGCTTCACATAGAGCGCTTGTTGTTGTTCGAAAGAAATCTCTTTTTGCGCTTTTGGATCTGTTTTTTGGTTTTCGCTTTTTTTGCTTGCCATGTTTTTTATGTTCCTGAATGTATGAGAAAACAAATTTGAAATTTATTACAGCAAATCATAGCAAAGCTTGTCTAGCTTTGATATAAGATTTTCATGAAAATTTTAGGAATAGAAACAAGTTGTGATGAAACATCTGTTGCGATTGTCACAGATGAGAAAGAAATATTGGCAAATATTGTTAAAACACAACTCAAAGAGCATGAGGCTTATGCTGGTGTTGTCCCTGAAATCGCGGCACGTGCACATTTAGACTATCTTGATCTCATGATCCCAGAAGCCTTAAAGCAAGCTGGTTGTTCTTTTAAAGATTTGGATGGTATTGCTGTGACTTCTGGCCCCGGATTGATTGGCGGTGTTATTGTTGGTGTGATGGTGGCAAAATCAATTGCTTTGGCACATGATTTACCCCTTATTGGCATTAATCATTTAGAAGGGCATGTGTTAACCCCCCGTCTGACAAGTGATCTTGAGTTTCCTTATTTAAGTGTTTTGGTTTCTGGTGGGCATAGCCAAATTTTAATTGCGCATGAATTAGGACGTTATGAGCGCTTAGCAACCACGGTTGATGACGCAGTGGGAGAGGCTTTTGATAAATCAGCTAAATTAATGGGGCTTGGATATCCTGGGGGCCCAAAAGTTGAACAAATGGCGAAACAAGCAACAAACCCAGATCGCTTTGACCTACCGCGCCCTGTTTTAAAAGACCATCCTTTAAATGTTTCATTTTCTGGATTGAAAACAGCTTTAAGACGTCATGCCGAAAAACATATTCATGATGGTAAGATTGAAGTGGATGTGGTCGCCGATTTATGTGCTGGTTTACAAAAAGCAATTGGGGATGTGCTAACAGACCGCTTAACTAAGACATTTGAAGATTATATTGACAAAACAAAACCGGAGATGCCCTCATGTGTTTTATGTGGCGGTGTGGCTGCGAACTTATATTTACGTGAGCGGTTAGAGTCAGTATGTAAAAAATTTGATGGCCGTTTGGTTGCGCCTCCTTTATCATTATGTGGTGATAATGCCGCTATGATTGCATGGGCGGGGGTTGAAAGACTTAAAGCAAGCTATAAAAGTGATATGAATTTATCAGCAAGGCCAAGATGGCCTCTTGACGAAGAGGCACAAGCTGCTATAGGATCAGCAACTTCCAAATCTGGTATTAAGGCGTAATAATAATTTACCAAGAAAGACGTTTTTTATGGATTTTTCAGATTTAGAGCGATATCTCGAACAATCTCCCTACCAAAATTTATTTATAGTAGGTGCTGGCGCTTGGGGCACAGCCCTTGCGAATACAGCAAGCCGCGCAGGTCGAAAAGTAACACTTTGGGCTTTTGAAAAAGAAGTCAAAGAGATTATTGAAACCAGTCGCGAAAATAAAATGTATTTACCAGGCGTGATGATTGAGCCTGATATCGAAGTCACAAATTCTTTGAAAGACATGAAAAAAACAGATGCGGTCTTATTTGTAACACCTGCTCAGCATTTCAGAAAAATTTTAAAAGACGCCCCTAAAATGGATAATTCTGTGCCTTTTGTGATTTGTGCAAAAGGAATTGAGCTTGAAACAGGTAAAATGTTGTCATCTATTTTAAAAGAAGAGCAGCCCGAGCGTCCCTATGCAATTTTATCAGGTCCAAGCTTTGCTGTCGAAACAGCAAAAGGATGGCCAACTGCTGTGACAGTTGCTTGTGATGATAAAGATATTGCTCGTAATGTAGCAAATGCGCTTAGTCACAAAACATTTCGTCCTTACATTAGTTATGACCCTATTGGCGCACAGATCTGTGGCGCTGTTAAAAATGTGATCGCAATTGCTTGTGGTATTGTTCATGGTAAAGGCATGGGGGATAATGCACGTTCAGCATTGATTACACGTGGTCTTCATGAAATATGGCGTCTAGGTAATGCGATGGGCGCACAGCGCAAGACATTTATGGGGATGTCTGGTATGGGTGATTTAACCTTGACATGTTCATCAATGCAATCGAGGAACTTTTCTCTTGGTGTTATGCTTGGCCAAGGCCGTTCTTTGGATGATATATTACAAGGCCGTTCTTCTGTAACAGAAGGGGTTCATACATCTAAAGCGGTTGAAAAAATAGCACAGCGTCACGCGGTTCAAATGCCTATTTGTCATGCGGTCTATTCTGTTTTAGAAGGACAAAGTACGGTTGATGAAGCCATCAACTCTGTTTTAACACGTCCTTTAAGTGATGAAGATTAAGCTACTTTTAAAGCAGGTGCTTTTTTAGCAGCTAGTTTGTTTACTTGTTCTTGTCTTTTCTTTTGTAAAAGAACAGCGATTAACATTGCGAAGAAAGCAAAATCTTTATCAGCATCTTTCTCATCATTTGCAGGTAAGTAAACATATTTTGTCTTACGTGCTTCTAATGCTTTTAAAAGGCTTAATAATTGTGCTTTTTTCATTGAAAGGCTCATAGGAACAACTTTACCAGCTGCATCGATCTTTGCGTCGATTAATGCTAACTCACTTACAACTGCGTCAATAGCAACAGTAACTGTTGTGTCTTGTGCTTTTGAAAAGTTGTTTGTTAAAGTTGTCATTTTGTCCTCGTTGTTATGTCTAATTTGTGACTACGAGGTTATGTTAATACGCACCCATATAAGGGATTATTAATTATACATAAAATTTGATTTAATTACGCTTTATATTGTATCTATTTATTTGTTTAAGTAATTGATTTTAAATAATTTTATGTGCGATTACAGGGTGTTTTTAAGCCTAAAAAAAGCGCAAAAAAGGGCTCAAAAATAGATACAATTTTATATGTTTTTTTTCTATATACTCCTATCTGTATTAGGATCACTCTCTTGACATATTTAAAGGGGGTTGCTAGGGTGCTTTTAAATAATAAAAAGTAAAAAGAAGGCTTTTATGGACTGGGAGAGTAAATTCAGAATTGCTCACATCTATCAAGAATATGTTCGTCAAATGGGCGAGAGTCGCGCTCACCCAGCCGCTATAAAAAAAGAAACGGGTGTTTATATGAGTTATGTCGAATATATGCATCAAGATCTTCAAAGTGGTAAGATTTATGAGAAAGTAGAGGCCATCATGAATGAATATGATGTCGATCTTGATATTGCTTTAAGGCATATATTTGGACTTATTGTTGATGAAGTTCCGAAAATACCCCCTATTTATAAGCCTTTACGTCCAAAATAAATACATTAAAACAGGGAGATCATAGAAATGGATAGAAGAGAAAGACAAAAGATTGAAAATACCTATCGCGCCTTTATAGCCCGTAAAGGATTGGAAGATGTTGTACATCCTGATGTAACTACCGCAGATGGGATTCAATTAACTTATGGGGGTTTAATGGAAATGAATCTCGCCTCAGAGCAGTTTTATGAAGCTATTGAACAAGCAATGTTTGAGGAAAATGTTGATCTTGATACGTTATTAAGAGCAAGTTTTGAAATCGTGGTTGATGCTGATTTTAATAAAAAACCTTCTCGAAAACCAACATTACATTAAAAAAGCCGCTTAAAGCGGCTTTTTAATTTAAAAACTTTCATCAATCATACGGTCAATTTCTTCTTCTTCATAACCACAATGATGGCCAAGCTCTTGAAAAATAACACCACGCATAAGCTCTTTTATATCTTGTTCGCTTTCACACCAGAGATCAAGAATAGGGCGGCGATAAAGGATTAAGATATCATCATCACTCTTTTTATTAGATGAAACCCCAGCCATTGTCTGACCTGCATGTAAGGCTTTATAATAAGCAAGCTGATCATAAGGAGATTCAAGATCCAATTCTTCTTCAACATCAAGATCAGGAAACTCTTCTACTTGAACAGTAAAATCCCCTAAGTATTTTTTAAACTCAAAGGGTAAATATTCAATCGCTTCAGCCGCCAAAGCCTCTATATCATGCGTGCTTGGCGCTTGTGTGAAGTCCATAACAATATTGTGTGCTTGAACTGTTTTATTCAAAGCTTTTTTAGGCTCATTCTTGAGCTGGGTGCGTGCTTCTCCCATCATGACGATATATCCTCCTTTATTGTCATAAAAGAAAAATTAAACAAATCTTTGTTTTGATGTGACTTAAAAAGACAAGAAATGCCTTAGCCACGTAAAGAAAGTAAAACTATATAAGGTTAACTTAAAGAATCGATATAGTGATTCTAGGGTGCTTTGGGGGTAGCGTGCAAGCGTTTTTTAGAAGGTTTATTCATTTTTTCATATAGAACATCTAGATCTACGCCTGCTTTTGCTGAAATATCAATAACATCTTGTGTTAAGAGGTCGCATTCTAGAGCATAAATCCAGTCTGGGTTTTTTTGAACAACATCTGTATAGAGGTGCGGTGGAAGGATTCCATGAATTACAACTTCATGAATATTATAGCGTCTACTATTCTTAATAAAGAGAGCCCATAGCTCATCTGTTCTTTTCTCTTCAGGAATGATCACCATATAACAAGGATCGTTTGAGATTAGTTTCTCACAAAGCGCTGTGTCCATATGTCTTTCTGGAATGCTGTTATAAAAGGGTTTTAATGTAGGGTGATTTAAAATCTCAACACACATATCATAGGTTTTATGCTCATCAGGGATCAGTGAGAATGTTATTGGGTCTTTATCAAAGGCACGTTCACACACTTTTGCAGATCTTTTGGCCGCAGGAATCTTATAGAGTTCGATTGTGCCATTTTTTAGAGCTTCTTCAACGCTCCATGGGCTGAATGTATGACGTCTTTCTACACATTCAGGACTATTTGATGTTTGTTTTTTCCAAATACCATAGCCGGAATCATGATAATTTTTAACCATTTCCCAAGCCCGTTTTAGTTTTTCTGGATCTCTTTCACCTTTATCTAAGGCTTGTGAAAAGGCGCGCCTGATAGGGTTGTGATATTCAAAAACAGTTTGATATGCCGCATATATATCTGAAATAGGGTGATGTCTAAGTGTTTGCGCATACACGAAATCAACACATTGCTTTAACGCATCCGCCTTTGTTGTTTCGTGCAGGGGGAGGAGTGGTTTTGTTTTAATAGCTGGTGTAAACTGGCTATCTGGATCAATTAGGACAGGGGCTATATAGGTTCTGTTTCTAAAGATAAAGCTTAAATGGCCACTATTCCCCGTATTAACATCATGATTATTATTCCCAAATTCAGGGATGGATTCGTGAAGAAAACGAGGACTTATAACACGTTCATCATTATTTGAGCGGATAATACCATTGTATAATCCTGTCCCAGGATAAAGGGCAACCGTAAAGGTTCTAAATTGATTATCGATCCAGTGCAGGGGTTGAAGAATAGCAGGGTTTACAAGGTCGCGTATATCTGTTTTACCAATACGCACAACAACACCGTGGCTGTCTAAAAATAAGAGATCGTGATTAGTGCCTCGATAAATATCTGTTTCAAGATCAGGCATGGGTAGACCATAAAAGGCCAAAGCCTCTTCAATAAAAGAGGCATAGCGTATATCTTTAAAAAAATCAGAACGTCTTTTTGAGCCGCCATTTTTGCGACGAATTTCAAGCCCATCCTTATAATCTGTCAGACACCATCCATATTTGAAATCATGCATAATAATTTTACGGCCTTAGGGTTGTTGTTTTTACGTTTGCAGGATTCTTTTTTGCTAAAAGCTTGTTTCTTTTATTTGTTAATGTTGCTGGTTGGATGACTGTGCCAATTAAGTTACGAGGTGCGGCATAATCCATTAAAGCATCATTAACGTCCATACGAAGTGTAAGGCGCGCGGCTCTTTCAGCTTTTAACACATCTTCTGTTGGGAAATCGACAGCTTTTGGGTTTTTTGTATCAAGAACCCAATGCTCAAAGGGCTTTTGAAGTGTGTCAAAGCCACCACAAACATTAAATGCATGGCGCATAGCCCCCATTGTTGTTGTGACTCCTAGTTGTGTTTCATGAGGGACACAATTATTTGTCATGAGTTTTCCATCAAAAGATTTTAGCCCACCCCAAATAGAATCGTAAACAGATGGGTTTGCAGGCAATACAGATCCATTATTTAATGTAATATCAACCTGGTCTATACGTACAACATCGTAATTTGGCTCAGAAGAATTCATACGCTTGACTTGGTCTTCGGTATAAAAGCTTGTTGAAACGCGGACTTTATCGCCTTCAGAGCGCATCATGGTCACAGGAATAGAGCCGGCACCCCCAAAAAAGGCTGAATGTACAACGGCGTGATCTTTTATATTTGTCATGATTACAGGGATTGTAACGTCTTTATCTTGCCCAAAACTTTCTTCACCAAACTTTTTCCCTAGAACTTCTGGTGATGTGTTTGAGCCGTAACCAATAAAAGCATAACGGTCTTGTAAAGTAATTTGTTGTCCCGTGCTTGTTTCAAATGAAATTTCATAAACAGGCACGAGCGGTGCATTGGCGATAGGGTTACCAGGTAAAGGTTTTTCGCCTGTTTTTTTAATTGAAAGCGTGTCTTCTAAAATAAGTTCCGTTTTAGGGGTTTCACCTTGTATATCATTTAAGAAATAAGAATTATCAAAAGTTTCTGGCGTAACGCGTGGGTAGCCCGCGATATAATCTACTTGTTTTTTTTCCTCTGAGGTTACAGACGATTGGCTTAGCTTTTTATTGATTTCTTGTAACATTATTTTATTCTTTTACTTAAGTTTACATAATAGTAAAAAAACTTACAAGAGAAGTCAAGATTTAAAAGCTGTAATTTTAAAAACTAGATATAAAGAAAACTATTATTTAGGGGCGAGGCGTATGGCGCCGTCTAGGCGGATTGTTTCACCATTTAGAAGTGGGTTTTCAATGATTGCAAGAACCATTTTCGCGTAATCAAGGCCTGTTCCTAAGCGCTTGGGAAAAAGGGTTGATGCGATCAAACTTTCATAAACCTCTTCTGGCATACCAGATAGCATCGGTGTTTCCATTAAGCCTGGAGCAATTGTTGTAACTCGGACACCGAATTTTGAAAATTCACGCGCAGCGGGCAAGGTCATCCCAACAACACCTGCTTTTGAAGCAGAATAAGACGCTTGACCAATTTGTCCCTCATAAGCCGCAACAGAGGCTGTATTAATAATAACACCGCGCTCCTCATCTTCATTTAATGTATCTTGTTTGATCATGGCATCTGCACATAGGCGCATCATGTTAAAACTACCAATGAGGTTGACTTGGATTGCTTTTGAAAATGTTTCAAGAGATTGAGGCCCCTCACGGTTAACAATGCGCGCACCTGGTGCAATACCTGCGCAATTAACGAGGGCATGAATATCGCCTGTTGTTTTTAAGGCAAAATCAATCGCTTTTTCCCCAGATGTCGCATTAGATACATCACATACCGTGTAAGGCATATCAAGCTTTTTAGCATGTGCCTCAACAGCGTCCTTATTGAGGTCTATTAAGGTGATCGTTGCACCCTTCTCTTTTAAAAAAGTAGCGGTTGCAGCGCCCAATCCAGAGCCTGCTCCGGTAATGACAACATGTTTTCCTTGAATATTCATGAGTTTTCCTTTTTTATAGTAAGTGAGTTATTTTTCTGAGTCGCTCAATCATAGCAACTTTCTTACACTATGATTATCTTTTTTAAACAAGGTATTTTATTTTATCAAAGGGTCGTTACCGATGACGCGTCATGAACGTTATTTTAAAAAAATTGTTTTGCTCATAGCGATTGCTTTATTGTTGGTTGCTGGGAATGAAATACATTCTTATTATAAAGAGCGTGCTTTAAAAATAGCACAGACAGTAAAAACGATTGAATCTTATCGCCAAAAAATCGCGGTGTTGCCAGCCTTAACTTATATGCAATCCTTATCAGAAGAAGAATTTTGGCGTGTATGGCCTTTTTTAGAAAAAAGCGCAGGGCATATTGAATCTCCTTTTTATTATGAATTTGCCAAACGATTTGCTGCAAAAGGAGATGTTGAGAATACATTATTTTGGCTTTATTTAGGGCGTTTTTCGATTACTTATGATGCTCTTCGATGTGAAGATAGAAAAACAGCGGTGGAATGGAAGCTTTGGTTTGATACATTATTAAGTTTTGATCTTTCAGATATTATGATTGAAGGTCAGAGAGAGTCTTTAAATGCTGGTGCTTTAAAGCGTGTTTTAGAATTTGATCAAAACCGTTCTGCGCAATCAAATCCAGTTTATATGTGTTTATATGCGCAACAACCTCTTATACAAAAACGCGGTTCAACAATTATTCCCCCCTCACATTGGCCAGAGATTAGAACCAATCTTAGAAATAGTGCTGCGCGTTTAATTAATGCTCAGAAAAAATAAAATATAAATGTAACCAATAGTATATGCGTTACGAATGAGGTGTTTATGAAGAAAATAATGTCCTTTTTAATAATCAGTGTTTTTTGTGTCTTTTCCGTCATAGGAAGCTCTTTTGCTCAAAGCACATATGTTTATGCTGATTTAGCAAGTTCTTATACACAGGTTAAAAAGGGTGAGCCTTTTTACATTGGGCTTTATACAGAAATCCAGAGCCATTGGCATACATATTGGAAGAACCCAGGGGATTCAGGGCTTGAAACACAAGTTACATTTGATCCTGTAGCCGGTGTTGAAATAGGTGATATTATTTGGCCTACTCCTAAAAAGATCCCCTTTCAAGGGCTTCTTAATTATGGCTATGAAGATGACGTTTTATATTTAATCCCTGTTACGATTGATGAGAGCTTTAAAGGGGAGGAACTGATATTAAAAGCACAGGCAAGCTGGCTTGTTTGTAAAGAAGTCTGTATTCCTGAAAATGATGATTTGGAATTAACCTTGTCAGTTGGTGAGAGCTTTGTTGAAGGGGTGAATAAGAACCTATTTGAAACACATAAAAGTAAACTGCCACAAGAATATACAGGAACGGCAACAGCAAAAATTGAAAATGGAAAGCTGGTTGCCTCTTTTGATCCGATTAAAAGAACGGGAGAAGAGATTTATTTATTCCCTTATGAGTGGGGTGTTTTAGACTATATTGCCGATCAAAAGACATCTTTTAATGATACAAGCTTAACCGTGTCTGTATCCTCACCAGCAAAGAGCATCGATAAACCAATTAAGGCTGTTTTAGATACAGGCGATGTCGCTTATGCGGTTAATATCTTACCCAATGAAAAAGAAATGATGGCTGTGCCTGTTGCTCCTGTTGATCAAGAGCAAGTTGGGCATAATATTTCTTTGGCTCATATTTTATTCTATGCCTTTTTAGGGGGTTTGATTTTAAATCTTATGCCATGTGTTTTCCCCGTTCTCTCTTTGAAAGCAATGAGTTTGATTGGTCACGCCGAAAAACACCCAGCAGAAACACGTAAACAAGCGCTTTTCTATTTAGCAGGCGTTGTTGTGAGTTTTCTTGTTGTTGGTGGATCTTTATTATTATTCCAATATTTAGGACATGAAGTTGGCTGGGGCTTTCAATTACAGTCAGCGACCTTTACGGCGCTCATAGCAATCTTGTTCTTTGTTATTGGGATGAATTTAACAGGCCTGTTTGAAATAGGCACATCATTAATGAATGTGGGAAGTAATAAAACAGGAAAAGATCAAAGCTCTTTTTTAACAGGTGTTTTGGCTGTCATCGTTGCAACACCTTGTAGCGCGCCTTTTATGGCGACGGCACTTGGGGCTGTCTTATGGCTTGGCGCGATTGAAAGCTTGGTTGTTTTTCTATTTTTAGGGCTGGGTCTTGCTTTTCCTTATGTGTTAATTTCGTTTTCTCCGCCCTTGATTAAATATTTGCCAAGACCTGGTGCGTGGATGGAAACATTTAAACAATTTCTAAGCTTTCCTATGTTTGCCTCTAGTTTATGGTTGCTTTATGTCGTGTTAAGCCAAGCAGGTGCTTTAGCTGTGCTTGCAACATTAGGGGTGTCTTTCTTGATTGTTTTTATGTTGTGGGTGATTTCAAAACCTAAACATATCATCACATATCCTCTTGTTATTTTAACATTGGTCGCAAGTGTTTTTGTTTTTAAAACCTTTATCTATGAAGGCATGTCGGCTACAGATACGCAACAAAATACGTCATATATTGCTTATGATGAAGCTGTGCTTGCGCAACTGCGTGCAGAGAATAAACCTGTTTTTGTTAATATGACAGCGGATTGGTGTATTACCTGTTTAGCGAATGAACGTATCGCATTATCAGATGAAAGAGTGGGGCTTGCTTTTCAAGAAAAGGGTATTACCTATATGAAAGGCGACTGGACGAACCAAGATGCCTCCATTACGCGTTTTTTAAAAAATTATGATCGTAACGGTGTCCCTTTATATGTGTTTTATGACACTCAAGGAGATGTAGAAATTTTACCCCAATTATTAACAGTAGATACAGTCTTGGAAATCATCAATAAATAAGGAGATAACGATGAAAAAATTATTTGGATTATTAACAATTATTACATTTGTTGGCTTAAGTTATACAGCACAAGCAGCAGTAGAAACGGGTGCGATGGCGCCAAGCTTTACAGCTGTTGATACACATGGTGAAGAACATAGTTTAAGTGATTTCGCTGGGAAATATGTTGTTTTAGAATGGAGCAATTATGATTGCCCTTTTGTGAAAAAACATTACAGCAGCGGTAATATGCAAGCTATTCAAAAAGAACTGGCTGGTGATGATCTTGTTTGGTTGACGATCTTCTCTTCGGCAGATGGAAAACAAGGTTCTTATACAGCAGACGAAGCAAACGCGATGATGGAAGAACGTGATGTTATGGTTACAGCAGCTCTCTTTGATCGTAGCGGTAACATTGGTCAAGCTTATGGTGCAAAAACAACACCTCATATGTTTGTTCTTGATAAAGAAGGAAAAGTTGCCTACCAAGGTGCGATTGATGATAAACCATCTCCTTCAAAAGCAACGCTTGAAGGCGCGACAAATTATGTTGTAAATGCTGTTGCACAATTACGCGCTGGTGAGGCTGTTTCTGTGACAGACACAAAAGCTTATGGCTGTGGCGTGAAATACGAATAAGCCATTTTTATGTAGGAAAATTAGTAAGAAAACCGCCTCTTTTTTGGAGGCGGTTTTTTTTATTTCTTTTTGTGAAAAGCTTTAAAGATTTATTTACCATTTCGGTTGAAACTGGATCATGTAAGCACGGCTTATATCATATTTAACTAACGAGGTGGGGACCTTGAAAATGGAACTTTCTAAACAAGAACTTTTAACAAAATTTGACGCAACAGATATCACAAAATTTCGTAACCTTAGTTATCAATTCTTTGATAAGGGTACAAAAGGATTAGGTGGATTTGCTCAAATTCGTTTTGAAAAAGGTGAAACAACACTTGTATGTGAAGCAACATTTTGGGGAAATGTCCCAGGAACACTTGTTGAAGAGGCTGTAACACGTCCTAAAATGGTAGAAATTAGAGCTGAGCGTCAATGGATGAATGATACTTATAAATTTGTATCTGCTCATATTGATGGCGAGCGTTATGATGTTGAAAGCCCAGCGATGATGGAGCTTGCAATTGCGATCTTTAATAGTCGTTTGGATGAGGTTCGTTATTATGCAGAAAATGAATTAACACAAGAAACAAAACAAGAAGCAGATAACCAAGCTGTTCAAGGGGTTGTTATTGTAGACGAAACAGCGTTATATCGTGATACATTAAGCACAGTTTTAAATGAAGAAAAATTAATGCGCGCAGAAAGAATTGCACGCTCTATGCCACGTATCGCCTTTGGTAAGAAAATCATCGACTTTAATGGTTTGGATCAAGCTTTAGCTGTTGGTGAATAAGGGTTAAAGTCCGCCAACAGACATCTCGCCAACATAAAGACTAGGGGCGATTGTTGCACTTTCGCTTGAGAGATCACTGGCTGGGATCATTGCTTTGAACATATCTTTCAAATTACCAGAGATGGTGATCTCATTAACAGGATATTGGATAAGTCCATTTTTGAAATAAAAACCACTCGCACCAACGCTATAGTCACCATTCACCAAGCTATTTGGATGGGACATGATGTTGTCAATTAAAAGACCTTCATCCTGATCTTTTATCATTTCATCAAGAGAGATCGAGCCTGCTCCCATATGAAGGTTTGTGATAGACCCTGTGCCTCTTAAAGGTGTTTTTGGGTCATTGATTAATCCTAATTGTCTGGCAGAGGTAAGGCCTAAATTCCAATGAGAAAGAACGCCTTCTTTTAAAAAAGTGAGATCACTTAAATTAAATCCTTCTCCATCAAAGGGTTTTGACCCTAAGCCTTTTTGGATATGAGGCTTGTCAGTAAGTGTGATGGGGTAATCACAAATTTTTTCATGGAGGCTATTTTTTAAGAAACTAACGCCGCGCGCGATATTGGATCCCGAGATTGCATCCATAAATAACCCCATGAGGGATGCGCTAATATCGTGATGAAAAATAACGGGATAGTGTCCTGTTTTAACGCGCTGTGGGTTTAATTTAGCAACAGCTTTTTGAGCTGCCTTATGCCCAACTTCTTCAGGGTTTCTAAGCTGATCAAAAAATAAACTATGCGTATAATCATGTGCAATCTGCATCCCAGATTCACTAGAGGCGATGGGTTGTAGATAAAAAGAGCTATGAGTTTTTTGATAATGATTGTTAAAGCCATTACTTGAAACATGGTGATAACTGTTGCGTGACCAAGATATTTTAGCACCGCGTGTGTTTTGAACCGCTTTTTCTTCTAAGCTCGCTTTTTCGGCGCGATCAATGACCTTAATAAGTGTCTTTTCATTAGGCTCTTGGGGATCAGCCAAGTCCAAATCTAAAGCTGTGCCTTGTAAAATTTGATCTTTTTGTGCTAACCCGCAATAAGGATCTTCGGGTAAGTGATCTAATGTTTCAAGTGTTTGAGAAATAAGATCTTTTATCCGCGTTTCATTAAAATCATTTGTATTGATGGTTTGTTTTCTTTGGCCTTTATAAAGACGGATTGTCAGTCCAATGCTTGTCGCTCTTTCAATAGATTCAGCAACACCCATGCGTTGTCCATAGCTTAAACTTTCTTGTTTGATATGTTTGATATCGCCAGCTGTTGCACCCTGCTTTAAAGCATAGTCAATCAATGGCTCAAGAGAGAGTTGAGCATTCGACATTAGTATAAAATATCTTCATGTTGTGGTTCTAAAGTCAGTCCCGCGCTGTTTGCAACAACATGTTCGGCAACAATTTTACCCGTTGGAATCGCCATAGAGCGCATCACCATGCGAATTGGGAATTGCGAGAACTCTGTTGCGTTATCAATGAAACGCTGTAGGTTTTGATGCATACGCGCAGCAGCATCAATCGGCTCACGGTCACTGATAGGACGTTGCATGATAATGCTAAATAAACTTTCTTTTAAACGACCAAAAAGGTCACTTTGACGACGCACGCGGATTACTTCTTTTGTAAAGCCGTTATAAAATTGCTCAAATAAATTAGTGCCCATCGCATCGCGTAACTCATCGACATATTCAAGCTCTGTTTGTAAGATATATGTTTTTTCACCATAGCGATCAGCGCGATCAATTGAAGAGAGTAAGACTTGAATAACAGCGGTACGACCCATCATCGAGCCGACATTCGGTATCCCATCACTTTCTTCATTTGTTTTTAGAAAATTATAAAAGCGTAAAAAGCGTTGCCCATCTGTAATGATCTCTGTTAATTCTGATTTTTTAACAGGAACTTTAATAAAGTTGTTCGCGCCCTTGCTTAACGAGTCATCAAATGTACGATCGCGCGAAGCAACGGTAATATACGTATAATTTCCATTCATCGCTGCATTACGACGAAACGCAATAATAGCGGGTCTTACATTAGGTTGCGGAGATGGATCAACGATCACAAAAGGAAAGTCCTCTTGTGAGATACGACGAATAGCATCATCTTTTGATAATTCAGTTACAGGTTCACATTTATGCTCATGTAAAATATTTTCAACTGTTTGTGCTGTTAAGCGGTCACGATCAGCGATAAGTACTTTTGTAATATCCATTTTTTTCCAAAATTAAGGTTAGATAATGATTATGAGTGAGGGCTAAGAATCTCTATTCAAAAGAATATTAAAAAAACCCCCTCTGCGCAAGATTTGATTATATCTAATATTATTTAAATTTTTATGAAAATCATAGGCTGTTTTCTGAATAAGAAAGATTGACTTTTAGGTGAAGTCATGCTTGTTATAAAGCCAGATAATATAAGGAAAACGGATAGAAAATACATGACAATTCATTATTATAAAAATGACCTCCCAGATAATTTTAAAGCAAGCAACATAATCGCTATTGATGCGGAGATGATGGGATTAAATGTTTTTAGAGATCGTTTATGTGTTGTTCAACTCTCAAATGGGGACGGCGATGCGTATCTTGTTCATTTTGATAAAGATTGTTATGATGCCCCGAATTTAAAGCGCGTATTATCAGATCCAAAAATTGAAAAGATTTTTCATTTTGCACGCTATGATTTAACTGCGATTAAATATTATCTTGGTGTTATGTGTGAGAATATTTTCTGTACAAAAATCGCCTCTAAATTATCCCGTACATATACAGATCGTCATTCTTTCAAAGAAGTCTGCCGCTTGGCAACAGGTATTGATATTTCCAAGAAACAACAGACATCTGATTGGGGGAGTGATACATTAGATGAAGAGCAAAAAGAATATGCCGCAAGCGATGTTTTATATTTGCATGAAATCAGAAATTGGTTAGATGGGCTTTTGGCGCGCGAAGATCGTCGTGAAATCGCACAAAAATGTTTTGATTTCTTACCTCACCGTGCCGAGTTAGATTTACTTGGTTGGCCTGAGGTTGATATTTTTGCTCATTCGTCATAAAGAATAATACTTAAAAAACGATACGATATAGGTAAGGAAAAACATGTCTGCTATGGCACAAGAAAAACAAGAAATACTCCAAAAAGATATTTTATGCGGTCAACGCGTTTTGGTTGAGGAAGCTAAAGGTTTGCTTGATTTAAAAGATTCTTTGGATGAAGAGTTTTTAAAAGCGTTAAATTATATTGAGGGTGCAAAAGGTCGTCTTATTGTGACAGGCATGGGCAAAAGTGGCCATATTGCTAATAAAATAGCGGCGACAATGTCATCAACATGGACGCCTGCGTTTTTTGTTCACCCTGGTGAAGCAAGTCACGGTGACTTAGGGATGATTAAACGCGGAGATGATGTGATTTTGGCGCTTTCTTATTCAGGTAGTAGCGCAGAATTAAATGATATTGTTGAATTTGCAAAACGATTTTCAATTCCTTTGATTGCGATGACAGGAAACAAAGATTCAATGTTGGCGAAAAAGGCGGATGCTTTATTGCTTTTACCCCCAATGAAAGAAGCCTGTCCAAATAATCAAGCACCCACAACAAGCACAACAATGATGTTGGCTCTTGGGGATGCGCTGGCGGTGGCCTTATTAGAGCGTAAAAACATTACATCTGACCAGTTCAAAGTATTTCACCCAGGAGGCAAATTGGGGCGTCCTTTATTACGCGTAAAAGACGTGATGTTATCCAATAAAAAAATCCCATTTGTCAAAAAAACAGACACAATGAGTGATGTTTTGGAAACAATGACTAAAGGGGCTTTGGGGTGTGTATGTGTGTCTGAAGACGGCAAAACTTTGCAAGGTGTGATCACAGATGGTGATATTAGACGTCATGCTTTGAAAGACTTTTCTAAAAGTGTTGCTGGTGATGTCATGACAACAAATCCATCGACGGTTGCTTCAACTGATTTAGGCGCAGAGGCGATGGCTCTATTTAATCAGAAAAATATCACAAATGTGCCTGTGGTTGATGATGGAGAAATTGTTGGTATTTTACACATCCATCATTGTCTAGAAGCTGCAATCGCTTAAACACAAAATCGTTGTGTTGACGGTTTGTTAAACCTTTTTTGCTAATATCCCTGATAGTATGACTGAACAAGAATTAGAAATACAGCAGCGTCGTGAACGCCTTAATCAACAAGGAGAAGCTTTCCAAAAAGCGAAACCTTTTAAGGTAAAAAAACGCCATATGATCGTCAAAGGATTAAAGGTTTTCTTTCCTTTGGTGGTGATTTCTTTTGTCTCTGTTTTCTTTATCTGGCCCTATATTCAAAAATCAATGGAAAAACAAGTTTCTGTTGAGGCAATTAAATTAAATCCTGTTGGGGATGTTGAGATGATTAATCCTGTATATCAGGCTTATGATGAAAACAAGAACCCCTATAATATTATGGCGCAAAAAGCGAAACGCGATATAGAAGAGCCTGATTTATTAATTTTAGAACAACCACGCGCAAAGCTTGTTGCAGAAAATGATAAAACATTTGAATTAACAGCAAATCGTGGCGATTATCAGCAAGATCTTGGCGCACTTGTTTTGTCTGGAGATGTTTTACTCTTTGAAGATGAGGGATATGAATTAGCAGCTAAAATGCTGTCTATCGACCTTCAAGAAGGGGTTGCGATGTCGGATTCTCCTGTTTATGGGCGAGGCCCACATGGAAATATTTCATCTGAGGGCTTGATGATTGACAAGAACCAGAATAAAGTTATCTTTGAAGGTAAAACAAAGATAATTTTACAGTGATGATTCGAAACAATTTATTTATAGCTACAATATTAGTATGTGTTTTAGGTGCGCCGATGGCAGCCGAGGCACAACTCACCCCGTCTAGTGATAACCCAATAGAGATTGAAGCTGATAACGCAATCGAATGGTTACGTGACCAAAGTCAATATATCGCGCGTGGTAATGCCATTGCATCACAAGGGGATTATAGCGTAAAAGCAGATGCATTAATCGCTGATTACAAAGAAACAGAAGCTGGTAAAACAGAAGTGTGGCGTTTTACAGCCGATAAGAATGTTGTGATTAAAACAGGTGAATATACAGCTTACGGTGATAAAGTTGTTCATGATGTTAAGAATGAGAAAACGGTCATGACTGGAAAAGTCATGAAAATTGAGAGTGGCTCTGATTATTTAACAGCGCGTGATCAAATTATTTTCTGGGGACTTGAAAATAAAGCGAAAGCGATGGGGCGTCCAAAAGCGCGCCAAAATAATAAAATTGTTGAATCTGATGAGATGACAGCGTATTTCAAGAAAAATAAGACAGGTAAGTTAGAGCTGAAAGAAGTTCACGCAAACGGAGATGTTATTATTGTAACCCCATTAGAAGTTTTACGTGGCGAAAAGGCTGTTTATACGTTAGAAACAGGAAAAGCAAGATTAACAGGCAATGTACGTATCACACGCGGGAGTAACCAATTGAATGGTGAGGAGGTTATTTTGGATACGGTTGCGGGAACAAGCACAATTAAAACAAAAGAGAATGACACAGATCCAGTCACAGGTGAAAAAAAACGTGTACGTGGTCTTTTCTCTCTACAGTCCGAATAAGAAGAATAAAAATTAGGAATAAAAAAACACGCATGTCGAATGTAAGTGATATCAAACAAAAAAAACCAACGCTTGTTTCAAAGAAAGATGAAACAGGTTTGGTCATTGAAAAAATTGGGAAAGCCTATGGCAAGCGCCCTATTTTGCGGGATGTAAGTTTATCTGTTAAGCGGGGTGAGGCTGTTGGATTATTGGGTCCAAATGGAGCTGGTAAAACAACATGTTTTTATATTGCTTGTGGTTTAACAAAGCCAGATCAAGGACAAATAAGACTTGATGGTCAAGATGTGACAAAACTTACCATGTATCAACGAGCGCGTTTTGGCATTGGGTATCTGCCTCAAGAATCGTCAATTTTTAGAGGCTTAAATGTAGAAGATAATATTCGCGCCATTATCCAAGCCACTGTTAAAAACGCAGATGAACGTGAACGTTTTCTAGAAGATTTATTGGCTGAATTCTCAATTTCTCATTTACGCAGAACGCCTGCAATTGCTTTATCTGGTGGGGAGCGTCGTCGTCTAGAAATTGCGAGAGCCTTGGCATCACATCCAAAATATATTTTATTAGATGAACCCTTAGCGGGGATTGATCCGATTGCAGTGGCAGACATCAGAGATTTGATTTTATATCTTAAAAAACGAGGTATTGGTGTTTTGATCACAGACCATAATGTGCGTGACACATTAGGGATTGTTGATCGTGCTTATATTTTACATGGTGGAACAGTCTTGATGGAAGGCACGCCAAGTGATATTATAGGGAATAAAGACGTTCGTCGTGTCTATTTGGGTGACTCTTTTTCTTAAAAGTTCCCACCCGTTTTAAAAGAAGAAAGTAAATTAAGAATGGCTATCGGTCCAAGACTTGATTTGAGGCTAACCCAAGGGTTAGTGATGACTCCACAACTGCAACAAGCGATTAAATTGTTGCAGCTAAACAACATGGAGCTCAATGAGTTTTTAAAAGAAGAGTTAGAAAAAAACCCGTTATTAGAACGCGATGATAATGAGCCTGAAGAGCGTGGTGAAAAAGAAACACAATATATTGAGTCTGAAAACCAACTTGATGAAATCCAAGCATTAAAACAAAAAAAGACAGATCGTGAAGAGGTCAGAGATGCAGAGCCTCTTGATACAGATAATACCAATATTTGGTCAACAGAGATACAAACAGGCTCTGGTAAGGGCGGCTCGAGTAATTTTGATGATTCAGAATTTTCCTATGAGAAAACATTATCCAAAGAAAAAAGCTTAAGAGAGCATCTTACAGAACAGCTATATTTTGAGTTTGGAGATGAAGAAGAAGAATATCGCACAATTGGTTTGGCTTTAATTGATCGTTTATCAGCAGCAGGCTATTTACGAGAGCCTATTGATGAGGTTGCTTTTTCGCTTTCAATTGATTTAGACAAAGTTGTTCATGTATGGGAGATTGTGAAAGAATTTGATCCGACAGGTATTTTTGCAAAAGACTTATCGGAATGTTTAGCGTTGCAGCTAAAAGAGAAAAACAGATTTGACCCAGCAATGGAGGCTTTGGTTAATAACCTTGATTTATTAGGTGCGCGTGAACATGAAACATTGTTAAAGAAATGCGGTGTTGATCTAGAAGACCTTAAAGACATGATTTTAGAGATCAGGTCTTTAAATCCAAAACCAGCCTCCCTTTTTGATGATATTGTTGTACAAACAGCTATTCCTGATGTGATTATGACCCCTCAAGCGCGTGAGGTGGGCGGTGGTTGGATGGTTGAGTTAAATCCTGTGACCTTACCGCGTGTTTTGGTCAATAAGCGCTATTACACAGAAATTTCTAAAATGGCACATAATAAGCAGGAAAAGGAATTTGTCGAAGAGCAATTCCAAAATGCGAATTGGCTGATCCGCGCGATGGATCAACGCGCGCAAACAATTTTAAAAGTAGCAACAGAGATTATTCGCCAACAAGATGCTTTTTTTGCGTATGGTTTAGAATATCTAAAACCCATGGTTTTAAAAGATATCGCTGAGAAAATTGAGATGCATGAAAGTACGGTGAGTCGTGTAACAACAGGGAAATATATCGGAACGCCACGCGGTTTATTTGAGTTGAAATTCTTTTTCTCAAGTGGTGTTGGTTCAACAGATGGTGGTATGAGCCATTCATCTTCTTCAATCAAAGCCAAGATTGGCAAATTAATCGAGGAAGAGAAGCCTGAAAAAATCCTTTCAGATGAAGCTATTGCCAAGATTTTGAAAGAAGAAGGTGTTGATATCGCGCGTCGAACAGTTGCTAAATACCGTGAAGCATTAGGATTGCCAACATCTGCCCAAAGAAAAAGAGATAAACGTTCGATTTTATAGATTTTTATCAAGTCGTTAACTTCTCTCATGTTAGAATTAGCCTATATTATAAAGTGTAGTAAATAACTAACTATCCTAAGGAGCCTATCAATGAAAGTAGATGTAAATGGTGTTGATATCAAAGTAAGTGAAAACTTCCGTGATCATATCGAAGACAGCTTACAAGAAATGAAAGATAAGTATTTCGATCATGCCAGTAATGCCGCTGTGTTTTTCGCAAAGGAAAGACATTTATTTAAAGTAGAGGTTCATATGAATGTGGGCCGCGGGATTTTACTTAAAGGAACGTCCCATGATGAGCAGCTCTATCCTGCATTTGACAGCGCTGTTGAACGTTTAGGGCGCCGCTTAAGTAAGTATAAAAGTAAGCTTAAAGACCATCATGCACGCGAAGATGTTGCAACAGCGATGCAATTAATGGCGACTGAGAAAACATTTAGAAATCAAGAAGATGATGATGATATTGCGAATGATGAGCCAGTGATTATCGCTGAAATGGAAGCCATTATCGAAGATATCACAGTGAGCGAAGCGATGATGCGTTTAGAGCTTGGTGATCTTCCCGCTTTGATGTTTAGAGATCGTGAAACACAACGAATCAATATGCTTTATCGTCGAAATGATGGAAATATCGGCTGGGTTGACCCAAAAGAGTAAAAATTAAATACTTGATATTATTATATAAATTTTAAAAAATCACCAAAAGCTTGCATTTTGGTGATTTTTTGTATATTCTTTTATTCCATAATAATAAAAAAGGAAAACACACATGGTAGCAATTGATACAATTTTATGCGATGTCGTCGTACAAAACAAAAAACAATTATTCGAAACAATTTCTAAAGAACTATCAGAAGTAACAAATATTAATCATTATTCTATTGGCGAACGCCTTTTTGAAAGAGATCGCCTTCTTCTCTCAGCAATTGGTAATGGCGTCGCTGTTCCACAAGCAGAAATTGCAGGCTTAGATAAAAGTTATGTGCTTGTTGCGAAATTAAAAAACCCAATTCCTTTTTGTGAAAATAAGACAACACTTGTTGATGTTGTTTGTTCTTTCATCTCACCAGCGGGTGCTGGGGCTGTTAGTTTAACTGAACTTGCACGTGTTATGCGTATGATGCGTGATGATGAAACGGTTAACTTAATTCGTGGTGCAAATTCAAAAGATGCGATCGAAGCAATCTTAGTTGGACACCAAGAAGAGAAGCGTCAAGCGGCATAGTTTACATATCGTAAAAAAAGTGCGTGACTCTTGTGTAAAACTGCATGCATAATAACTGTATAACTAGCCAAAGTTAAAAATTTCCTATTCTTTTTATGCCTAAAAGAGGCAGAAGTCTCTTTGAACCCTTTTTAACGAGAAAAAGAATTTCCTTGTTAGAAGCTAAACGCACCATAACAACAACAATAATTGCGGGGGAAAGTATATGAATAGAAGGATTCTAGGCCCAGAGAATAGACAGGGCGAAAGAACAACTTTTGAAGTAAGGCACGGTTTAAGCGCTGAGGATAAAATCGAACGTATTTTATCGATTATCGTTCGTCAGAGATCGTTAGCGCATAATAACGAAAAAATAGGTCACATACGCGTTTTTGATATATCACGAACAGCCGATAGTGATATTCTTCTTCATGATCCTTCCATTAAAAAAGTATACACACTTTATGATTTAAGAGAGGCTCTTAATTCGCCAATCCATGCTGTGATTTTAATTCCTGAGGCGGCAGCGATTGATCGTATTGCTATATCAGAAGTCTGCGAACATTACCAAATACCAAAAACAGTATTCGTTGAATCATCACTGAACTAACTCTTTGTTGATATATTTTTATAAGGTTATAGTATCATCTCTAAACCTAAAATAGAGAGGTTTATATTATGCATCAAAAAAATAGGAAAAGATTTAAATGACAGCTTTACCAAATTGCCCAGAATGTAATTCTGACTATGTTTATGAATCTGGTCTGTTTTATGCCTGTCCTGAATGTGGACATGAATGGCCGATTGCTGGTGACGACTCTAGTGGTGAGGCAGAAATAGGCTTAAGTGTGAAAGACGCTAACGGTCAAATCTTAGAAGATGGTGATACAGTGACGGTTATCAAAGATTTGAAAGTTAAGGGATCATCTTCCGTTGTTAAGGTGGGGACAAAAGTCAAAAATATTCGTCTTGTAGAAGGGGATCATAATATTGATTGCAAAATACCTGGTGTTGGCCCAATGGGATTGAAATCAGAGTTTGTGAAAAAAGGATAATATTTTTTAAGATAAAGATCTGTGATTTCTACGCTGGTTTGTGCTAAAACTTACAATGTAAGTCTAACCTATATATTATAGATTTTTTATGTTTTCTAACGATACAAATCGTGCTGTTTTATTTCAGTTCATTACAGTTTTCTTACTTGTGACGATGAATTTTGCGGCGAAATATGTGTCTGACCAACATCATAGTGTTGAAGTATTGTTCTTTCGCAATATTTTTAGCTTTATCTCAATTTTTATCTATATCTTAGTCACAAAGAAATATCATTTTTTTAAAACAGAGAAACCACTCTTGCATGTGAAGCGTTCTATCTCTGGCAATGTGGGAGTGTTTTGTGTCTTTACAGCCTTTTCTATGTTACCTATGGCTGATATGACAGCTTTGCTGTCGGCTACTCCATTAACGGCAACGGTCTTTGCTTTTTTACTGTTAGGTGAGAAGACCCGCCCCTTATCTTGGATCTTTATTTTAATGGGGATGGTTGGTGTTTTCTTTATTGCTCAGCCAAGTGGAGATGTCTCTATCGAGGGGATAGGCATGGCTTTAATTTCTATTTGCACAATTAGTTGGGTTGTTGTTCAATTGCGCGAAATGGGACGAACAGAAAACACGATTACGACGGTGTTTTACTTTTATTTAGTAGGCACAATCGTGACAATTCCTTTTATGTTTTTCATGGGGAAGGTACCGACTTGGGAGGCGAGTTTCTTTTTGCTTTTATGCGCTGTTTGCGCACTTGTTTCTCAGCTTTTAAAAACTGAGGCGATTAAATTTATTCCCGTATCAATTGCAACAGCGATAACACATGTAAGTCTTATTTGGGCGGCGGTCTATGGCTATCTATTTTGGGATGATATACCAGAAACACATGTGATTATTGGGGCTATGATTATTATCGTGAGCAGTTTCTGTCTTGTGAAATATAAAGAACAGAAGAAAGCAGCTATTGATCCTTGTTAAAACAGCCCATCCCACGCGCTATTTTTTATCAATTTCTGACAGTGCTTTTATTTGTCACAATGAATTTTGCTGTTAAATATATTTCTGAGGATGTGAATAGTGTTGAATCCTTGTTTTTTCGCAATGCGTTGAGCCTGGTTGTTATTTGTTTATATATCTTTCTGACAAAGAAATATGAGCTATTTAAAACGAAGAAACCGATGATGCATTTTAAAAGGTCTTTCTCAGGCAATTTAGGTGTTTTATTTGTATATATGGCCTATGCCATGCTGCCTATGGCTGATATGACAGCGCTTTTATCCGCGACGCCTGTGGTTGCTAGTCTTTTTGCCTTTTTTATGATTGGTGAAAAACCGCGCTCTCTTTCATGGGGCTTTATTTTTTCAGGTGTTCTCGGTGTTTTAATAATCGCTCAACCAAGTGGCGACGTTACATTGGAAGGCATTCTTGCCGCTTTTGCTGCTATTTCTATGTTCGCATGGGTTGCTGTACAATTGCGTGAAATGGGACGTAGTGAAAATTCTGTCACAACAGTTTTTTATTTTTGCCTTGTTGGTGCTCTCTTTTCATCACCAGCTCTTTTATTCATGGAGACATTACCAACGATGGAAAGTGTTTTATTTTTAGGGTTGATTGGTTTTTGTGGACTGACATCTCAATTATTTAAAACGGAATCTTTAAAATTTATTCCTGTATCAATTGCAACACCCATTACACATGTTGGGTTGGTCTTGGCGGCGATCTATGGATATGTTTTTTGGGATGATATTCCTGAAAGCCATGTTATGATTGGTGCTACTATAATTATTATAAGTACAATTTGTTTAGTTAAATATAAAGAACGTAAGGTTTCAAATGTCTGATAAAGAACTTTCTGATTTCCGTCTTGAGATAGATGACTTAGATGATCAACTCGTTGCATTATTGGCGCGTCGTATGGATATTGTGCGCCATGTTGCTGTTTATAAACACCACAATAATATTCCAGCTGTTTTGCCAGAGCGTATCGAAGAAGTTTGTAAAAACGTTATAGAAGCAGGAGAAATGCTTGGCTTAAATAAAGCTTATGTGAAAGATATCTGGACACGCATTATTGATGAGGCTTGTGCTTATGAACAAGAGTTTTTCGATGAGAATTAATTTTTGACTTATCCACAGAATGTGCAATAATGTGGATAACATTAACGTTTCTCTCTGATTCGTTTTCAATCGAAAGTTATCTATGTTCAGACTTAATTTTGATAAAAGAGCACATCTCTATGGGTTGTTTTCCGTGACTTGGGTTATCGGACTTGGTTTATTTTTGGTCAGTTGTTCTGTTACACCTGAGGCTTTATCATTAGAAGAACAAATGATTCAGATCGAAGAAGATCTTGCGGCAATTGCGGCCGAAAAATCCCCTGTTACAAAAGACCTGACCTTGTATGAAGCGATGGCGCGCGCTGTACAACATAATTTACAACAGCGTGTCTCTGCATATGAAATTAATTTAAAGCGTAATGATCTCGACCTTAATCGTTTAGACATGTTACCTGAATTGAATATTGGTTATACACGCTCTTATCGCGATAGCGATCCTGAGGCGACTTTTATCTCGTCATCAACAGGGCAGACAGCGTTGCAAACTATTGATTTTGATGATCGTAACAAAAGTGTTGCGAGTTTAGAGCTTAGTTGGAATATTCTTGATTTCGGATTGAGTTATGCGCGCGCTCAAAAACACGCAGATCAATATCTAATTGCAACAGAGCATCGTCGTAAAATTTTACAAGGCTTGATAGAGCAAACACGCATTGCTTATTATCGTGCAGCCGCAGCAGATCATGTTTTATCAGAAGTTGATGTTCTTATAGATGAAGCGAAGCTAAATTTAAGCAAGGCAAGACATATAGAAGAAGTTGGTTTAAAAGCACCAAAAGAGATTTTGTCGTATCAATCAAGCTTATTAGAAACAATGCGTAATCTGCTTATTAGACGCAAATCATTAATGACAGCAAAACTTGAGCTTGCGACTTTAATAAATTTAAATAACGCAGAAGATTATAAGATTTCTTATGATGAGCGTGATCTGGCATCAAATATACCAACATTTGATATGAATGGAGATTCTTTGGAGATGTTTGCTTTGATGAACCGCCCAGAGATTAAGGAAGCCTTTTATGACCATCGTGGTGCGGTAAGAGATGTTCGCACAGAAGTGATGAATACATTACCAGGTTTAGGATTTACAATTGGTGGTAATTACGATTCAAACTCAATCTTAGAAAATACACAATGGTTGAGTTTAGCAACAGGATTTGCTGGCAATTTAATGCGTATCTTTACACTTGATAATCGTGTTGAGAATGCAGAATTTAAAGAAAAGCTAGTTGCTTTAAAGCGTAAGGCGCTCGTTGCAGCCGTTATGGGGCAAGTTAAGATGAGTTATACACGCTTTGATGTTGCTCAAAAAGATTATGAGGTATTTAAAGATCTAGCTGTTGTTAATAAGCGTCTTTTAAAAACCGTTGAAAAGAAATTAAATGAAGGTGAAGTAAGTCACGCTGACTTATTGGCTGCGAAGGCGCGTATTTTAACAAATAAGCTCGAACAATATTATGCTTATATAGATGTTCATGGAGAATATGCGCGTCTTGTTTCAACATTAGGTATGGATGTATTACCGCCTTCTTATGGTGAGATGGATATTGATACATTGGCGGGTGAAATAGAGGCTCATTTTAAAACGGTTGATTATAAAACAATTGATACACTTGTTGGTGATATGAGGCAAAAAACAAAGCTTTATATCGAGGAAAAAGCGGCCAAAAAGGCAAAGCAAAAAGCTAAAAAAACTAAGAAAAAAGAAACATCACCTTTAAAAGATGTCACATATATGGGTTTTTCGGAGGTGAATGACTAATGAGATTTGCTTTTATTCTTACATGTTTGGCTGTGTTTGGTTTTACTTCGAATGCGTATGCAACAACATTGACGGTTACAGCGCCTCTCGATTTTGAAATTCATGAGGTTATGGTCACGCCAGAGAAAATGGTTCAAAAAGGGGATGTGTTATTTTCTTATAAATGCAGTCCTGTTGGTGAGGCTAGAGTCTATACAGGAAAAGTTGTTAAAGCGCTTGAGCAAGATTATTTAAAGAAACTGCAATTAGAAGACCTTGGTATGGAATCTAAAAAAGCAGTGACTTTGGCACGTTCTCGTTATGAGAAGAAACAAGAAAAGCTCGGTAACTTAGAAAAGATTGCGGCACAATGCGTTGTAAAAGCGCCCAAAGCAGGTCAAGTTAAAAAGATTTTATTTAATTTACCTTTTAAGCCTCTTGTCGATCAGCCTTTGATGATGTTAGAACTACAGGAATAGTTAGAGCTTAATCATAATCCAAAAGAGAGTTTATAATGAAAAAGCATGTTTTATATACAGGCCTTTTATCCTTATCATTAATTGCAAGCCCGGTTTTTGCAGACCAATTAGTTTTTGAAAATGGGGATGTCTTAACGGGTGAAATTTATCATATCGATGGTGAGGCTTATCATTTTAAAACAAGTTTTGGATCTGTCATTGAAGTTCCTAAAGGAAAAGTGATTTCACATTCTGTGGGTGATGATGATACAGATCCTATGCTTGAAGAAGAAATTGTTACAACGGAAACAGAAGCTCAAGAAGAAACGGTTGTTCAAAAAGCAGAAGAGAAAAAAGAGTCGTCTAGTTTTGTGTATCAAACGATCGAAAATAATCTAGGTCTTAAGACTACAGGTTATTTAAGATTTGGGTCTAGTCTACAAGAAGGTAATACAGAGAAAAGCGGTATGAAATTTCAAGGGGAAGTTAAAACTGACCTAGATAAGAGTAACCGTGTGATTTTACGAGGCGATTTCGCATATGCAGAGGTTGATGGTGATGTGAGCGAGAATAACCGCTCTTTTGCAGGGATCTATGATCATTTCTTGAATGAAAAATGGTTTGTGAGTTCAAATGCGAAATTCAAAACGGATAAAGAAGCAGAGCTTGATTTACAAACAACGCTTGGTGTTGGTTTAGGGTATCAACCATACAAAGGTGATGATTTAAACTTGTCCTTCACGTTAGGGCCGACATATTTGCAAGAAGATTTTGAAACAGGTGAAACAGAAGAAGCGATTACAGGACGTTGGGCTGTGGACTATGATCAGCAGTTCTTCGACAAGCGTTTAAAATTGTTCCACAATCATACAATTTTACAAAGCTTTGAAGAAGGTGAGAATTTCCAACTTGAAAGTACAACAGGGGCATCAATTCCGATCACTGAACATTTTAAAGGAATTGCACAAATGGAATATGATTTTGACAACCTCCCCGCAACGGGCTCTGAGCGTAGCGACACGACATATTCTCTTAATTTAGGATATGAATGGTAAGAAGGTGAATGATGGGCTTGTTTTCTCTAATGAATGATCAATTTCGGGATCGTATTTTAACAGCAGATTTATCTGAGAAGCCTTTTTATGAGCGATTCATCTATCGTTTTGTACAGGTATTTTATTCGATTTCTAGAGATGTGTTAAAAGGCCAGCTATCTTTGCAAGCAATGAGTTTGGTTTATACAACACTTATCACGCTCGTTCCTTTGCTGGCTTTATCTTTCTCTGTTTTAAAAGGATTTGGTGTTCATAACCAAATCGAACCATTCTTGATGAATTTACTGGCGCCAATGGGAGAGCAAGGCACTCAGATAGCAGAACAGATTATAGGGTTTGTTGATAATATCAAAGTGGGTGTTCTTGGAGCCTTAGGCTTGGGATTACTTGTTTATTCAGTGATCTCTTTAATGCAAAAAATTGAACGTGCATTTAATACAATTTGGCATGTCGAAAGACCACGCACACTTGCGCAGAGATTTAGTGATTATTTAAGTGTCTTATTAATTTGGCCGTTTTTTATCTTTGTATCCGCAGGCTTGACGACATCTGTTCGTTCTCATGAAATTATTTCTACTTTGGGCTTATCAGGTGTTTCTGAATATATTATTGGATTTTTTGGATTTGTTATTCCTTATATTATTATGGCTTTGGCTTTTACATTCATTTTTATGTTTATGCCAAACCGTAAAATAAAGTTCGTACCAGCGTTTACAGGTGGTTTATTTTCGGCTTTTGCGTGGAAATTAATGGGTTTCATCTTTTCTGCGGTTTTACTCAATTCTTCGAGCTATGTCGCAATATATGCTGCTTTCGCGACATTAATTTTGTTTATTATCTGGATTTATTTAGGATGGTTAGTTGTTCTAATCGGTTCATCCTTGGCCTTTTATATCCAAAATCCGAGTTATACAACAACACCTCGGGAAGGAATTTCTTTATCAATTGAAGCCAAGGAACGCTTGAGCCTGCATATTTTATGTTTGATCGGACGGTCTTTTTATAATCAACGTAAAATGGATTGGGATGCCGTTGCCTTAAGTCGTTTATCGAAAGTACCAGTTCCTATCATTATTGATTTGTTAAAGTCTTTAGAACGCACAGGGCTTATTGCTAAAACCTCTGATTTCTCTATGACTTATATTCCTGGTGTTGGTTTAGATGAGTTGTCTTTATATGATGCTTTAGAAATTATTAGGCAAGATGGCTATAATAAAATTCCTTTACGTGATACGCAGCTTAATAAGAAATTAGATAAGCTTACAAAAGAAATAGAAACTGCGAATAAGTTTTTAAAGCAGAAAAAAATAAAAGACTTAATTATCTAATTTTTTTGCTTATAAAGTTTGAGGCACAATTCATAGATCATCTGTGAATCAATCATTTTCAGATCTTTCATTTTTTTAGCTTCATGCTTGTTTGAAAGCACTAAGCATTTTTGTTCAATCAAGATATTTTTGATTGTGATTGCGAGTGTTAATAATTTATCAGCAGGAATTTCAAAGAAGTGAGAAATTTTTTCTAGGTCAGAAACGGTCAGTTCTGCTGTTCCTTTTTCTAAACGTGAAATACTCATAACACTTGTATCAAGTACTTTTGCGACATCACTTTGTGATAAATCCCCATGGGGATAAGTGTCGCGCATGACCTTTAGTAATTTACCTAAAATAATAGAAAATGTAGATCCAACAAATGTCATCGTTATAAATAAGCCTTATAGATTAACAAAACTGTTAAACAATAGCTGATTTGTTTTACTTTTGTCAAATACGGACTTGTTAATTACTAATTCTTAGATTGCTAAGCGCTGTTCCAATACGGATAAATGTTTCGCGCAACTCATCATTAGAGGGAGAATTAAAATAATGATTTTCAGAGGTCGCACAATTTCTATACAGATCTTGTGTATCCTCATCGCTAAGTTGGAAGGTAATTGTATAGAGAATAATACCTTCTTCTTTCATAGCTTCGCATACCGTTGATAAGCGACCATCTATAATATCAGCGCCTTCTGACGTACTGCTTGTCCCTAGTCTTTCCCAACCAATACGGCCATAGGCAGTATAATCGGAGCCATCAACCCACCCTGGCACAAATTGGTTCACACCATCTGTTAGCATAATAGCAACCTTGTCCATTTGTTTCGTGTTGTAGTCAAGTGGAAGGGAAACATCTGTATCCTGCCATAAACCACGCCATTTAGGCGAGATTGTGCGCCATCCCCAAACTAGTCCTAAATTACCCAAGGTTCCGCCGCCGTCCCAGTAAACCATGTCTTCTAGCGCCTCATCAATGTCACTGCGATTTGCGGTTAAAGGTTGAATAGCTTGACCACAAGATTTGTTAGGCCCACGTTGGTAATACCCCCAATCAAATCCTTCTCGAACGGTAATCCAGTAATTATCATAGAGAGAGAAAGGATAGAAATAAGGATCGAATAATTGATCATTTGGCACGGTGTCATCTTGATCGTAAGGGGCTTCTCGCGCTTCGACACAGCCTTTCCAAACAGTTGGGTTATAGGCGCTTGGGTCATAATTTTGTAACCAATCAAAGTTTTCATTGCCAACATTGACAGATGCTGAATAAGGAACAACACTTACCCAGAAATCATCTAATGTCTCTTCTTCACCATACAAAATTTCTATTAAATTTTGAGCAGAGCTTTTCATGGTTTCTAGTTTATCATTATGTTGCATAGAGCCCGTATTATCCATGATCAGGACGAGTTCCATACCACGCGTATCTCTTGTGATTGTTGTAGAAGATGAAATATTTAATGTTTCATGTCCAAAGATGCCCATGAAAGTCGTATTGATTTCTGCGGATGCTGTAACAATAATTGTGTTATCATCTGGGTTATAAGTCGCTGTTGGCCCTATGAGGGCTGCGCCCATATAGTTGTCCTTGAAATTTAATTCGAAAAAACGTGTGACGTCTGTTTGAATGGCTTCTTGTGTGAGAGATCTACCAGCGGCAAGAGCTGCAGCGTCTAAGCTTTCAACAAGATGTGAGCGAACCATATAGCCACGGGCTGAATCGATTGCCACCCCAATAAATCCGATAATAGGGATCACGGCTAATGAAACATAAACCATGATACTTCCCGAATTATCCGTACAAAAAGACTTTGCTCTTTTTGTGAAAAGAGAAAAAATATTTACCATCCTAAAACGTAATCCTTCTTATTGTTTTGTTGTTACGCTTTTTGCTATTTAAAGTTTTTAGGAGTAAAGAAATATCGAAGAACAGCTATTTTGTGTGTGTAACTATTATTTTCGTATATGTGATTTCTTATAACACTTATGATCACATGATCTTAACCCAATTACCCTTATACAACAATTTTGTCACAAGAGTGGTTAAGAAGCTTTTAAATTCACAAATCGTTGAAAATACAGATAAAATTTTATCAAAACTGTTTTTAAATAATAAAAAAAATACACCTTTATATATATAGGGGTTTTCAAGGGTGTTTTGGGGAACTTATTATTCCTAGTTAATCTTTCATTAAGGAACGCTCTGATAAGCTGGAAGGGTAATCACGAGTATTACACACACACAAAATGGTAAATAACTGGCGAGGAGGAAAAAGCTCATGTTATATAAACTTTCATCAATTATCGAATCTTTCAACACAGATGAAGAAGGTGCAACAGCTATTGAATATGGTCTGATTGCAGCGTTAGTATCTGTTGCCGCTATTGCAGGTTTCCAAGCAATGGGTGGATCACTTGATACAATCTTTACTGGCGTATCTGGAGAATTAGATGCTGCTTCAACAACAGCTGGATATGGCGCTGGTGAAACACCAAGTGAATAATTTAGACAATTAATATTGGAAAAGGTGCGTGTTCGCACGCACCCTTTCAATGCTTAAGCGTTAAGCAGATGATTTTTTGACGAGTGGGGGTTCAACAAAAAATGATTGCAGCGACTACATTAGCCGCTATCCATGGAATAAGTATTTTAATTACAACAATAAGTTTACTTATATCAATGGTTTGTGACGTAAGAAAATATATTTTACCAAATATAGCGTCCGTAGCAATTATCTTGTCTTTCTTACTATTCGCAGTTTCAACATTAACGTTAGAAGTGATTTTCTATCACATCATAACAGCCTTGGTTGTTTTTGCTCTTAGCTTTTTCTTTTATTTAAAAAAGACATTCGGAGCAGGTGATGTGAAACTGTTAAGTGCAATAAGCCTTTGGGCTGGGCCACAAGCGATTATTCCTTTGTTGTTCATTGTATCTATAGCAGGAGGGTTATTAGGCGTGTTTATTATTTTTGCTGCATATTTGAAACGCACACACACACAAGAAAAACAGCAAGAAGAAACACCTCTTTTAAAGATCAAAATACCTTATGGCCTAGCAATAGGATGTGGTGGTTTATTTTTGATGTATCAACACCTCAGCTTAATCATTTCTTAAAAGCATCTCTTTATAACTATAATTTGATAAGACTTCGACTTATTAAAATGGCAAGGAAGTAGGTAATAGAAATGGTAAAACGTGTTCTCTTTATGGTGCTTGCAATTGTAGCAGCAGCGGGTACATTTGTTTTAGTTCAAAATGCTAAAAAACAAAATACTCCAATCAAACAAGTTCAGGCACAACCGGTTGTAGAACAAGGAGATTATATTCTTGTCGCATCGAAAACAATGCCTGCTGGTACCTTTGTAAATAATGAAAATCTAAAATGGCAGCTTTGGCCAAAAGGCTCAGCGGCTTCACAAGCATATTTCAACAAAAAACAAAATAAGATAGAAAATTTAACAGGCTCTGTAGTTCGTCGTTCGATCTCTGCGGGTGAGCCCTTAACAACAGATCGCCTTATTAAACCAGGCGATAGAGGGTTTGTTGCAGCGATTTTAAAAGATGGTATGCGTGCTGTCTCTGTGAATGTAAATGCGATGACAGGTATTGCTGGTCTGGTTTTCCCTGGAGATCAGGTTGATGTTTTATTAACACATGCAATCCGTCAAGCAGATGATGAAAATCGACCAATGCGTCAGGTGAGTGAAACAATCTTAAAAAATGTTCGTGTTTTAGCGATGGATCAAAGCATTAGTGATGATCAGAATAAAAAACTATCTATTCCTAAAACAGCGACATTAGAAGTTACACCAAAACAAGCTGAAATTTTAATGGTGGCCGTTGAACTTGGTCGTTTATCATTAAGTCTACGCGCTTTATCGGATACAGAAGAGGTCAATGAAGAAGGCGAGCCGATTAAATTATCAGAAAAAGCAACCTATACCTTAGACGGTGAAGCAAGTTATCTCTTATCAGCAGATCTTGGCCCTAAAAAAGTACAAGTTGTACGTGGCTCTGAAACTGAAGAGGTTGTAGTAGGAGGAGCACAGTAATGATAAAGATCATAAAACTTACATTATTTGTTGGCTTCTTTGCTTTTTGTTTAGTCAGTAGTTTTGACACAGAACAAGTGGCTGTAAAAAATGTTATCGCGACACCAAGTTCTTATGAAGATATTGGTGATATTCAAGATAAAGAAGTTCATCTACGTGTTGATCAAGGTACTCTCGTAAAGGTTTCTGTACCAGCTTCAGCTGTTTTTGTTGCAGATCCAAGCGTTGCTGATGTGCAGGTTAAAACACCACGATTAATCTATATTTATGGACGTTCTCCAGGAACAACAAGCCTTTATGCTGTTGATGAAAATGAGAATATTTTAATGAATAGAGAAATTACTGTGAAGTTTGAAACAGTGCGCCTACAACAAGCGATTACTCAAATGCTACCAGGTTCAAAAATTAAGGTGGATGCTTTGAATGATACAGTTGTTTTACGTGGAACGGTTTCAAATGCGACGGATGCCGCAGATGCTGTTTCTTTTGCACAACGTTTTGTTGGAAGCAGTAATACGGTGGTTAATCAATTAAAAATTAACGGTGCAAACCAAATTAATTTGCAGGTTGTGATTGCTGAAATGTCACGCACAACTCTTAAGGATTTAGGTGTAAACTGGGACTTAGCGTCAACAGCTGGGAATTTTGTATTTGGGCTTGCAACTGGAAATGTAAGTGCTGTTGGAACTTCATTTGTAACCCGTAGCGGCGGTACTAATAATTTGGGATTTGGTTATAGCTCTGGGTCAACAACTGTAACAAGCTTAATTGATGCTCTTGAAGAAGAAGGCTTAATTAAGGTTATGGCTAAACCAAACTTAACGGCTCTTTCTGGTGAAACAGCAAGTTTCTTGGCAGGGGGTGAATTTCCTGTACCTGTCGCGCAAGAAGATAACCAAGTTACAATAGAATTTCGTGAATATGGTGTATCACTAGCCTTTACACCAACCTTAACAAATTCAAATAGAATATCTCTTCGTGTTAGACCTGAGGTTTCTCAGTTAACAAATACGGGATCTATTCAAAATGGGAATTTGGTTGTGCCTGCGTTAAGTACAAGACGTGCAGAAACAACTGTTGAAATGGGATCTGGACAAAGCTTTGCGATTGCAGGATTAATGCAACAAAATATTACACAAGATAATACATCTGTTCCTGGCGTGAATGAAATCCCAGGTGTTGGCTCTCTGTTTCAATCAGATCAAATTGATAAAACAGAAACTGAACTTGTGATTATTGTAACACCTTATATCGTGCAACCGACAAATGACAAGTTACCAACACCTGTTGATGGCTATCAACCAGCACATGATAAGGATCGTTATCTAAATCGCGCTCTTTATAAAAGAAAAACAGCCACACCTGATACACGTAAGGTTATAAAAAAGCCAAGACGTGAGGTGAAAAATGTTGGCTTTGAAATGGAATAGAATAGGGAGATTTGAAAATGACAATTACACAAAAAATGAAAAGTAGTTTTATGATCCTTATGGCATGTTGTTTTGTAACAGCTTGCTCATCAAATCAACAAGCATGGACAGCAAAACAAGACTTACCAAAAGCTCAAGCACAGCTTGTAGAGAAGCATTATTATGTGGCTTTTGATAAATCAAGCTTACTCTCAGGCGAAAAAGAAGAACTTCTTAGAAGTCTTCAAGATGTTGATGTGAGTAATGTCACACAGGTAAGTATTTACCTGGATAACAGTAACCGAAAAGATCGTTTAAACCACCTTCAAGAGGTTTTAAAGAAAGCAGGATTAACTGTTAATAGTGTTATGTCTGATGAAGCATTAGAAAATGATGGCTTGGTTATAGTTGAAGAGTGGGATGCTTTTGTTGAAGGGTGCCCAGATTGGTCAAAACCACATGGAACAGATTATACAAACTCTTATGAATCAAATTTTGGATGTTCATCTGAAATGAACTTAGCAGCAATGATTGTTGATCCAAATGATCTTAATAAAGGGCGTGAAATGGATTCAGCAGATGCACATCAGGGGGTGAATGCTATATCACGTTATCGTTCTGGTGAAATTATAGATATTCGCCGCGATGATGGTGTTCTATCTGGAGATTAATGGATAAGTTAGTGGGCGGAGAAATGACAGTTAAAGAGATGGAAAAAACAAAACCAACAGAACAAGAAAAGCCGATTAAATTTGATGCAAATATCATGGCTTTTGTGAATGACAAACATACCTTTGGGATTGTTGAAGAAGTTATTCCAAAAATGTGGCGTGAGAATAGTATTAATCTTACCTCTTTTGAAAAAACATATGATTTTTTAAAAACACATGCTTTCTCAGATATTTGTGTGATCGATTTATCAGATCAAGATGATATTCGTGAATGCGTTTCTCAAATCATGGAATTGGATAATAAAGACAAAACGGTCGTTGTGATTGGTTTAGAAAATGAAGTCAGTCTTTATCGTGATTTAATCGAGATCGGAATTGCAGATTATTTAGTAAAGCCTGTTACAGCGCATGAAATTCAAAAATGTTTAAATCATCTTGTTGATCAGAAAAAAGAAAAAGAAGCCGAGGCCGAAGCGAATACGCATGAACAAATCGTTGTGGTTGGTACAAAAGGTGGTGTTGGCGCTTCAACAGTTGCTGTTAATATGGCTTGGATTTTATCAGAAGAGCTTAATCACTATGTACAATTAATGGATCTAGATATCCATTATGGAACCGCAGCATTAATGTTGGATATTCAACCTTGTGGTGGTTTGCGTGATGCTTTGAAAAGACCAGATCGTCTTGATAATTTATTATTATCAAGTGCGACAGCAAAAGTGACAAAAAAATTATCTGTTCTAGCAACAGAAGAAAGCCCGAATAATGAGATTAGAATTGATCCAGCTTCGGTGACGATTATGAGTGACTTTGCAAAAGAAAAAAATCGTTTTTCTATTGTTGATTTACCAAGAACGAATGTTCATCTCTATGATGCGATCTTTAGAAAGAGTGAACATGCTTTGATTGTGTCAGACCTCTCTCTTGTCAGTATTCGAGATGCTGTGCGCTTAAAGAAAATTATTAAACAAATTAATCCAAAAATTAAAATTCATTTTGTTGTGAACAGACACCAAGATCTACATTCTCAAGTTAAAGAAAAAGATTTTGAACGTGGTGTTGATGATAAAATTGCTTTTATCATTCCAGATGATCCAAAAGCGGTAGGGAAGGCAGCAAATGCAGGTTGTGCAATTTCAAAATTAGAGGGCACATCGAAATCAGCCCGTGCAATTAAAGAAATTTGTCAAACATTTGCAACAAAACAACATGAAGTAAGCTCTAATTGGATTAAGAAATTATTATCTTCTAAAAATACGGAAGAGGAGAATAAATAATGTCTGATCCTTTATCACGATTAAATAGATCTTCTGATGATGAGGTTAAAAACACAACTCAAACTGATGTGAGTGGTGATGATGCTATTTTCCCTGATGAAGTTATATTTGAAAAACCAACCTTACAAATTGACGGCGATGATACTGAAAAAGGGTTCGTTAAAATGTTGGTCGGTGAATTGGTCTTACAAGGACTAGAACAAAAATCATCTCAAACGCTTCGTTTATGGTTCGATGATAAAATTAAAAGCTTGGGTGATTTTGATTTATCATGGTTGGAACATAGAGAAGATGCTGTGTTTAATGATTTAATGATTGCCCTGCAAGATTATAAATTAAATATATCAGAGGCAGATGAAGAGCAGGATGTCCAAGAAATTGAGGAAAGTGCTCCAATTCGTGAGGCAAAAGAAAAACTTGTGCCCGTTTTGATGGATCGTATTGATACGGCTGCTGCTGCAAAATTATCAAAAACAGAATTAACACATCAATTAGAAACAGTTGTTTTTGAGTTATTAGAAGAGCTTTCATTACAATTAAATCAGCAAGAACAAAATCATCTTATCTCAGAATTATTAGACGATATGCTTGGTTTTGGTCCTTTAGAACCTTTGCTCGCAGATGATGATGTCACAGATATCATGGTGAATGGCGCTGATCAAATTTATGTTGAGCGTAAGGGTAAATTAGAACTTTCGAAAATTAAGTTTCGTGATGACTCTCACGTCATGAATATTGCAACACGTATTGTTACGCTGGTTGGTCGTCGTATTGATGAAACATCACCTTTATGTGATGCACGCTTACCAGATGGCTCTCGTGTGAATATCATAATCCCCCCGCTGGCTTTGGATGGCCCGTCTATTTCTATTCGTAAGTTTCCTAAATATAGGATTACGTTGGATATGATGGCGCGCCAAGGCAATGTGTCTGAGGCGATGGCTACGGTGCTTAAAATAGCAGCGCGGTCACGCCTCAACATATTAATATCTGGTGGTACGGGTTCAGGGAAAACAACGAGTTTGAATGCAATGTCCCAGTTAATTGATTCAGGAGAACGTATTGTTACAATTGAAGATGCCGCTGAACTGCAGCTGCAACAGCCTCACGTTGTTCGCCTTGAAACGCGGCCACCGAATTTAGAGGGCGATGGTGAGATTACAATGCGTGACTTGGTTAAAAACTCTCTACGTATGCGACCAGACCGTGTGATTTTGGGTGAGATTAGAGGGGCTGAAGCTGTTGATATGCTCCAAGCTATGAATACAGGCCATGATGGATCTTTATGTACTATTCACGCGAATAACCCGCGTGAGGCGTTAACACGTCTTGAAAATATGGTTGGTATGGCAGGCATCAATTTACCTGCGAAAGCTGTGCGGACACAAATCACATCAGCAGTGGATCTTATTATCCAAGTTAGTCGTATGCGCGACGGTATGCGCCGTATTACCTATGTCACAGAAGTTCTAGGGATGGAAGGTGATGTTGTCATCACACAAGATCTTTTTAATTTTGAATTTGAAGGAGAAGGCGATGACGGTCAATTAAAAGGTGCTTTCAAATCATCAGGATTGCGCCCTGCATTTATTGAAAAAGCACGCTACTTTAGCCTTGATAGAGCCTTGATCGCAGCGATGGAAGGACAATAAGAATGGAGTTTTTGCTGCAAAATCCCGAACTGTTATATGGAGGAAGTTGTGTTCTTTTCCTCACATTTTTATGGCTCGCTTTTCGTGATGATACAGCCAGCGATTTTGATAAGCGTATTAAACGCGTTAGTGGACAGCAGAAATTTACAATAGCGCCTATTATCTCAGGGCAATCTGTTGATATTCGCGCAAAACAAGAATCTCGCCTTGATTATATTATGAAGAGAATTATGCCGAAGCCTGATTTTCTGCATAGAAAATTAATGCGTACGGGCAAAAATATTAGTATCACACAATTCGGCATTATGTGTTTTTTTATGACATGTTTTTTTGCGTTTATCTTCTTGCAAAAACTAGGGTGGTCACCCTTTGTTTGTATTATGGTCGGTTTTGTTGCAGGCATTAAAGCAGTTAATTTTGTGATTAATTTTATGATAAAAAGACGCGAGAAAAAATTTATCACGACATTTCCTGATGCGATTGATCTCATGGTTAGAGGGATTAAATCAGGCTTGCCTTTAACACAAACGATACAATCTATTGCTAATGAAATTGATGGTCCTGTTGGTGTTGAGTTCACAAAAGTAGCAGATAGCATTAAGCTTGGGACAGATATGGTTGATGCCCTACAAGTGCGCGCTGAACGTCTTGATATTCCAGAGTTAAAATTTTTCTGTATTGCGCTTTCTATTCAAAAAGAAACAGGTGGTAATTTAGCTGAAACGCTTGGTAATCTTGCAAATATTTTGCGCAAAAGAAAACAGGTCAAATTAAAAATCAAGGCGATGTCTTCTGAAGCAAAAGCCAGTGCCATCATTATTGGGTCATTGCCTTTTGTGATGTATCTTGTTTTAAGACTGTTAAACCCTGAATATGTTGACCCACTTCTTAATGATCCAAGAGGTATTAAATTGGTTTGGGTGGGACTTGGCATGATTGGATTTGGCTCTTTTGTTATGAGTAAAATGGTTTCATTTGAGGTGTAGGTAAATGATGGACTTTATAATGGCATATAAATTGGAATTAGGAGCGGCTTTGACAGCCTTCTTAACCGTTATATCTATTTGGCGATCCATGATCCCTGATACGCCTGTTTCATCACGTCTAAAAGACTTGCATAAAAGGCGCTCTGAGTTAATCGCGGATCAGACAAATGTGTCTAGAAAAGGCGCACGCTTTAATGGAGGTATGACATTTGTGAAACTCATGGTTCATAAAATGCAATTGATGGGATCTAAGCATGCAAAAGATCTTAAAATGCAACTGGCTCAAGCTGGTTATAGACGACGCGATGATATGATGATTTTCTTGTTCTTTAAGGCGAGTTTACCTTTAATTTTTGGCGTGATTTTTGGGTTATTGATTTTTGGTTTTGAAAGCAAAATTACATTCACGATGAAGTTATTGATTTGTTTAATAGGTGTTTTTGGTGGATATTATGCCCCAAGTATTTTTGTAAAAAATATGAAACAAAAAAGAAGTCATCTTATCCAAAAAGGGGTTCCAGATGCGCTCGATCTTTTGGTTATATGCGCACAAGCAGGCCTTAGTTTAGAAGCTGCATTAAAGCGTGTTTCATCTGAAATGGAGCAAGCCTATCCAGAATTAGCAGATGAGCTTTCTTTAACAGCAGTAGAATTAGGATTCTTACCAAAACGGAGTGAGGCTCTCATAAATTTAAATAAGCGTGTTGATTTACAACAGGTGCGCTCATTAGTGAGTACATTAATGCAAACAGAAAAATACGGAACACCTTTATCACAGTCTTTAACTGTTCTGGCATCGGAATATAGAAATGAACGGATGATGAAGGCTGAGGAAAAAGCGGCACGATTACCTGCAATTTTGACATTGCCAATGATTGTTTTTATTTTACCGCCGCTTTTTATTGTGCTTTTAGCACCAGGCATTATTAATGCGATTGATAGCTTCCGTCAGATGAATTAAAGAGGTCAAATGCAGTGTAATTTACAAGCCATTAATAAGTTTCAAAATACCAAGTGGTGTGTTTTTATCCAATTGGTTCTTGTATTTTACAGTCAAATTTCTAATTTCAACCATATTCATTTCAGGCTGCAACAGTGCTTCGGCCATATCAAAGGCATTATACAGAATATAGGTGATTGCTTTGTTCTTTTTATAAAGAAGCTTATCGGGGTTTTCTGCGATCAACTCATCATAAAGGGCAAGCGCAAATTCAACCTTGTAGGTCACAGCATAAGACAAAGCCAGATTATTTTTCAAAGCACTACTATTAGGCGCTATGTGCAAGCCTTTTTTATACGCATCTTGCGCTTGTGTATGTTTGCCATTCAAATCAAGCGCAACGCCGTACCAGTTATAAAAACGAATATCTTTAAAATGGTCGCTTGCTTTTTTCAAATAAGTCAAAGACTCTGCTCTTTTGTAATTCATCAAAAAGCGCGCATAGGTGATCGCCAATTTCATGTCATCTTCATTGATAGAGGTGGCTTGTTGCATAAATCTATTGGCATCTTCGATTTTGTTCGATTGAACCAACAAATCAAAAATTTTGTAAATCGGTTGCTGTGCTTGAGGTTGGGATTCATGGGCGCGCATATAAAAGCTCAGAGCCGCATCACGATCTCCTTTGTTGAACATGTTATCGCCAAGACGCATCAGTGTGTCTGTTTTCTCACTCAAATTTGTTTGCGCAGGCTGTTGCACAGGCGTCGAATTTGTTACGCATCCTGAGGGCAAAAAAAGGGCAAAAACAATAAGTAAGATTTTAAACATAGAAATAAAAGATGTAGGTATGAACTTATTTAGTAATAAAAGTATAAAAGATTTTTTTGTAAAAGACAAAGGAGAAAACGGCGCCGCAGCTGTTGAATTCGCTTTAGCAGGATCTTTAGTGATTATAACAGTTATTTCAATTATTGAAATACTTGCGATCATTTTTATTAATATTTTAATAGAAGGTGGTGTTCGCGAAGCCTCGCGCTTCGGTGTTACAGGTAATGAAGGAGCAACAACGCGCTCAGAACAGATTCTAACAATTATTGGTAATCACACAATGGGGCTTGTTGATATGGAGAGTGCAACCGTGACAACCTTAGTGTATGAAAACTTTGAATCGATTGGACAAGAGGAAGAATATATTGATGATTCTCCAGCAAATGGGTCATATGATGAAGGAGAGGCATATACGGATACAAATGCGAATGGTCAATGGGATGAAGACCAAGGTGTTGTCGGTGTCGGTGGATCAGAGGAAATTGTTCTTTATAAAATTGAGTATGATGTGCCATTTATTACAGGAATTTTAGCACCCTTAGTTGGAAAAGACTCTTTAAGATTAACAGCGGCAATTCCTGTTAAAAACGAACCTTATGAGGTTGAATAAAATGTTTAAATATTTAAAAGGAAAATATCGGTTATTTAACCGTGATGAGAGAGGTAGCACACTTGTTGAAGTGGCACTTGTTATGCCTATTCTTGTTTCTATTTTGCTTTTTTCTTTTGAAACAGCACGTTATATTTTGGTTCAACAAAAAGCCTCTCGTGTGACAGCAAGTATTAATGATTTACTCGCGCGTGTTGCAGATCCAGAAAATCAAATGAGTGATGTTGTGAATGCGGCAGGATTAATTATGTCCCCTTTTACATTAGGATCACAAAGCGTTGTTGTCAGTAGTTTAATGTATCAAGAAGTTGGACAATCGCCACGTATTGTTTGGCAAGATCGAGGTGGTGGTACAGCGACCTATGACAGTCAGTTTGGCGCAGAAGGAGATGTGCCTGATTTTCCAAATGAGTTTACGATGAATGATAATGAAGCGATCATAACAACAGAGTTTTATTATACATTCACACCTTTATTTAATTACGGGTTCTGGCAAGAGCAAAATTTATATTATAGCGCCTTTAATAAACCACGTCTGGAAGATCTAGATTTATTGCTGGATTAATCCCTCTAAGTGCTGATGAAGTATCTGCGTGGTATCGATTTGTAAAATAGGAATGAGATAGAGCGCTAAAGGCACGAGTACCACAGCTAATAATGTTGATATGAGAACTAATGTTGCAGCACTTTCTGGCATCACGTTTAATTCACTTGCATAAATTGTTACATTTACAGCCACAGGCAGAAACGCCACCAAGATAAAGAGTGCGTGATAATCTGATAAGATCAGATGCGTATAATGAAAATCAAGATATAAAAGCGCATACGTTATGAGCGGCCAAATAAAGATATGAACGCATAATGTGGGTGTTAATAATTTGAAATCGAGTTTAAATCTGTCTAATTGTGCGATATTAAGCCCAATGATCGCCATACCTAAAATAATTAAAGTCCCTTTAAAAGAACCAAAGAGAGGATCAAGAGAGAGAGGGATTTCTATGCCTTGACTATTAAGGAATACACCTAATATGAAGGCATAAAGAGCAGGGAGTTTTAACAATTTTAAAATACTATCTTGAGCTGTAAAACTATGTCTTGCTAAGATATAAAAATTAACAGTTACTTCTAATAAAACACCGCCTAAAGTCGCGATAATATAAATATTGCTAATTTCAGGTGGAAAGACAACAAGGGCGATCGGGATCCCAAAATAGCCAGAATTTTTAACGCTTGAAGCAACAGCAAAGATATTCATACGATTTTTATCTCGTAAAACATAATGGCTTATAGCAAAACTTAATCCTGTTATAAGAGCAGAAATAAGGGCATAAAAAAGCGGTGGGGTGAAGCTATCAATATGAAAGGGGACTTTCATTGTTGCTTCAAAGACAATAAAGGGAGAGATTAAATAAATCACGAATCTAGAGATGTTTTTAGGCTCTATTTCTAAAAATCGTGCCCCAAAAAAGCCGATTAAGACGATTAAATATAGGGGAATAACCTGTGTTGCTATGAGTGATGTAATATCCATTTATTTATACTTAACCAAATTGACCGATGAGTTCTATGGTTTCTCCATTCATTCTTTTCTTAAATCGTGTTACACCTTCGGCGTGCTCATCATTAATACCCCCTAAATCAAGATATGTTATTTTCTTTTCTTTGAGGTGTGAGATAGCTGTGTGAAGGGCAAGATAATTTGCCTGTGTTTTTCGCCCCTCTTCACTTGTCCAGCCTGTTTGATATGTTGCGGTTTTTCCATGGATTGGAAGAGCGATAATTGAGTGTATATCCCGCCCTTTAGATACAATAACACAAAGGAGGTTTTTATGCGTGCATAAATCAGTAAATAAGCTTTTTAAATATGCAAGGCTTGGCCCTTGATAGCCTTTATGTGATTTATGATTTGTATAGTTTTTTAAGAGTGTATTTAAATATGCCCCTTCATAATCATAACGGATGTTTAAGTCTTGGTTACGGGCTTTATTAAGGCTGCTCAGCCATTTTTTATGATAGTTTTCTTCTAAGATTGTTAAGTCTTTAGTTAAATCAAGCAGACATGTTTTGTAAGGCGGAATGGGATGTTGGTGCCAGTTATGTTTTGTTAATTCAGAAATCAAAGTTTTATTTTGATGCTCAATCAGCCATCTTCTTTTACGTCCAAACCTTTTTTTATATTTATTAGACAATAATTTAACAAATTTGATATTGTTATCTAAGGTGTTTTCTCCTACAAACCAGATCGGACCTCTATCAAGTATTATGACATGAAATAAAGACCATAAAAAGCCTCCTTCTTGGAGTAAGAAGAATCCAATTTCGTTCATATCTTTTTTAATGATACCAAGATGTGTTTCTAAAAATTGAGTCTCTCGAACGGCTATGGCATGAGAAAAACTTTGTAAAATGGTTGTCATTTCCGCCTTATCCATGAGTTGGTTCAAGCGGTCACGTGACAGGGGGGTGATTTCAAGAGAAAGAGAGCTCATAAGTATGTGTGTCATCTTTTAATAAAGGGTATTTAAGTGTATCTAAAATAAGGTCTAATTACTAGACTATTTCTTTTTAAAAACGCGTGTTAGAGTATGATCTAAATCATATTTTTAAAAGGAGCTATTAACAATGGAACAGGATTTTTTAGTACATATTATTGGTGATTATTGTGATGATAATGCTTTCGCACGTGTCAGGCAAAAATTAAGAGAAAAGCTTTTATCAGCGGGGATCCCTTTTTCAAATATGAGTTTTGAAGAAAGCTGGGTACCTCAATTTGATACAAGAGCAACAGGATTTTGTTTAGCAGAATTAGCGCGCAATAGTGAGCTAGCACAAGGAAATACACGTCATGTTTTTTATGTGAACACAGCGCCAAGAAAAGATGATGTCGCTGGACGCCAAAATAATGCGGGCGAGAAACTTATTTATCTTAAGCTTTTAAATGGTGTTGAGATCTTAGCCGTGAATTCAGGGTCTTCTCTTGCCTTTTTAGAAGGGGCGATTGCAGAAGTTAAACATCTGGATATCTCAGATCGCGGTTCTCAATTTCGTTCTTTAAATGTATTCCCTGAAGCCTTAGAACGTTTGGCAAAAAATGATCCGACTTTATTTAAAGATGATGCAGGCTCTGATCTACCACAAGCGCTTAATCCATATAGCATTAACTTTATTGATGGTTACGGCAATATTAAAACAAATATTCGCTCAACATCTTTTGATAAGTCTTATTTTGGAGCACGTGCCATTTTAACAATTGGTGATAAGCGTCATGCTCTCACGATTTCACATCGTCTTTTCGAAGACCCAGAAGGTGTTGGTTTGATTTTATATCAAGGGAGTTCGGGCTGGAAAGAAAATGGAGAAGATGTTTATTTTATGGAGATTGGACTGCGTGGAGGATCTGCTGCAAGGCATATTGACGCTGATATTCAAAACGAAACCAGTTTCTCAATTGATATACATTAAGTTTTTGGTCACCAACGATAGATATATCGCCCGATAACAAGCCCTATGATTGAAATAATAGCAATTGGGATATAGTGCCATAAAAGATTGCCGTATAAGGAATCTATGGGACAGCTTAAACGACAGCCAGTGACCGATAACGCCGTAATAGCCATAAAAGAGGTTAACCCGATTAAAGAGCTATGCACAGGACGACCACGTCTAATCATAACGACCATTAAAATTGTCGGAATGACAGCGATCAAGCCGATCCTTTGGACGCGTTCTATAATCATTTCTTTGCTATAAACAGGTGTGAAATCTTCGATCGATCCCCCCATTGCGCAAAAAACCATAACAGAAGAGATTAAGATGATTGATAAAATAATCATGATCCAAGTTGATTTACAAATTTTTTCACATGGCAGTGTTAGTTTAAATGTCGCGAAGGTTGAAAGTAAGCCAGCCGCCATTAAAACGGATAATTGAGCAAGCAAGCTATAATTCTCCCAAATCATGTGAATATCAGATCTGAATCCAAAAAAAGAAATCCCACAAAAAATAACACTATAACCGACCAATAAGAAGAGAAGGCTTCTAATATAGTGCGCTCTTAGTGGTTTAACAGGAACCAAATCTTCTGATAAGGTCTGAATAAGGTCATCATTGATATTCTTTTTTTCTTTACTCATGTTTTTCCTAGTTGGTTTTTGTGCTTTCTTGCAATGTTTTCAAAGCCCTGTGTGCGGTTACCTTAACATTATTCTCACTCATCTTCATGGTGTGAGCAACCTCGGCGACAGAATGGCCTTGTATTTTTAAAAGCGTTAAGATCTGTTTTTGTTTCTCAGGTAAGATCTTCATGATTTTAGCCAGATCATGTTTGACGCTTACTATATCATTCGTATCAGAACTGAAAAAAGTTTCTATCGCATCGTGATTAACAAATTCGTTATCGTTTTTCTTATAATGTTTTCTTAAATGGTCGAGCCATTTATATTTGGCAATACCGTAAATCCAGTTTTCTATGTTTTGTGCGTTATCATAGGTGTGTAAACTTGTATGAAGTGCCATGAGTGTGATTTGAGCGACATCTTGAATGTCTTGCTCATTATTTAAACGGCTTTTTAAATAGGTAAAAACAAGTGTATTTGCTCTTTCCAAGAAAACACGATAACGCGATTTATCGCCTTTTTGGGAAGCGATTGCTAAGTCTTGAAGGGTTTCATTTTTATATGTTTTTTTGAAGACCATGTGTAAACCGTATTCTTTTTTCTGTTTAAAATAAACAAAAAAATAGGGCTATGGTTTCGGAGATGCTTTACGATTTGCTAATTGCTTTCTTTTCTCTCTCATCAGGCTGATTCTGTTAAGGCGTGCCATACGCATACCAAAATCTTTGATAATGGCTTTTTCGTCACCTTCTGGGATTGTGTCCCACATCTCTTTCATGCCTTTGGGGTTCCCGACCCATAAATTTTCATCAATGAGTTCGTTTAATTGCCCTGACTCTTCTAAATAGGTGAATAATGTATTGCGAGATTTACATTCTTGTAAACATTCTTCAGGGTCGATATACATCCCCAAATCGGTGTCAACAAGTCCAAGAGCAAGATAGAGATAACCCCATTTTGCAGCTCGCATAAAGGCAGTTTCGCCGGAGCGACTGACAGTTAAATATAGATCAGCGAGATAAATAGCTTCTCCTTTTTTGGCGAGAATATTTTGTACTTTGTCAAAATTATCCCAAATTTCAATACATCCTAGGGGAAGATTCTCACTTGGTTCGCCATTACTATCAAGAAGCGGTGTTAAGAGCATCTCACGTGTTAAATTCTCATCAAGGGGGAATGGGAGTTTTAACTCTTTGATCTCTAATTGATTGTAGTTTTTCCAAAAAATAGCTTCACAATCAGCGACGGGATAGATAGGGCTCATATGTTCTCTAATGTAGTAAAGTGCATCAGAGCGACCTATCCAATTTTGATAATCAAAAATAAACCCAATTGTTTCTATATCTGCTTTCGAGATGATACTCCCTGCGCTTCCATATTTACGCAAGAGGTCTTTTGGGTTGATTTCATGCCCATATTTTTTGAATAAAGCGACCCATTTTGGGAAAGCTTTAAGCGACTCTTCAGAATTAAAACTTAATGTTCTATCGAGATTATAAGGGATCAAGATATCATCTGGATGGGGTTCTAATCCGCAATCAAGTAACATTTCCTCATAAAGCTCAACTTCGCAATTCTCGATAATTTTATCAATTGTGCGATCTTCTCTTTTTAAGATTGCTTTCACAAGATCGGGTCTGAATGCTTCTCCGCGTAAGGTAAATATTTTGCGTACAACAGAAAATAAATCAGATTGTAGTGAGAAGCCTCTATTAATTGCATTGTGAACCGCTATCAATTCTTTTTCATTATTCTCCCAACATTCAGGATCTGACAAAAAAGGCCCATGTGGATCGGCGTAGCTTTCAGCTAAATTTAAAAGACTATCTTGGTTAGAAACACGTGTTTCTAAAAAATGGAGTGTGAGTGGCTCTCCGCTTGCGGATAACGCTTTTGAAATCAGGCTAATATTGCCCCAAAAAACAGATGTTTTAGGAAATAGTAGGCCTGTATCTGCGTTACGGAACCCAAATAAAATATCGTCTTGTTTGATAGGGATGATTTCATTTTCTATGTCTGCAACAAATAGATCACTTTCTTTCAAAAGCTCTGCGGCACGATTCTTATTGCCTGACATAATAGCAAGCCAAGCAAGACGTTCCGCCTGAGTATAGGTTCTATTGGTGAAATCTTTAGGCATTATCCTCGCCTTCAAGGAACAAGATCTTCTCAACAGGTGATTTCTCACATAAAAATTGAAGAGCTGCAACAGGTACAAAAATTTGATCTGTAATATAGATTGTTTTTGTTAAAGTATCTTCTAATACCTCTTTTAAGTCAGAAAAGTTTGCGGGTTGAACAATACTTTCTTCTTGTTTTAACCATTCCGCTTGCCATCCTTCTTTTAAAAAGAAAACTTTAACATGACCAATACGCTTCATTGGGTTTGAAACGGCATGTTTCAGCGCCAATTGAGTAAGCATTCTGTTGCGTTCCGTGAAATCTAAGCGATTTGTATTTTTTGTTTCTGTCATAACGCGTATTCTCCCTGTTTTTATTTTTTATTGTGCTTTTACGCGGAACTTGCTTTCAAGAATGCGCCCGCTCTTATGGCGTGTAATATGATGTTGATTGAAACATTCAATATCATTTGCAACAAGTAAATCTTTGAAGGCACGATCTTCATCTTTTTCTTTTGCCTGTGTATCTGTCGAAGCGTTTCTGTGTAGGAAAGCCATTTTCAGACTGTCACGCATTTTTTGTGAATAACCTCCAAAAATACGATCCAAGGCAACATCAACTTTTGCTTGTGCTTGTGTATCATTTCGGCTGACATATGTGATATGTGCCAAAGTAAAGCGACGCTGCATTTCCTCAGTAATGTCGTTCCCAACAATCAATAAAGCACCTGTTTGGTTATTGCGTACAAAATGAAGAGGTGTTTTATTTCCTTCCTTACTGCGAACAATAATTGTTGTTGTTGCAAAAGGCACATTCTCATTGTTCTCAGCCATATCAATGCTGCAATCTTCATAAGACGAGGTTGTAACACCTGAATATGTAAGTGCTGAGTTCCAAAATGAATTCAAGTTAAATTCCCCAATTACAGGAAGAACAAGCGATTTAAGTAAAGCGTCTTCTGCAACCAGATCTTTTGTTTCCACCTCGATTGGCTCTTCGATTTGTGGTGCGACTTGATGATTTGGATTGTATGGAATAGATCCTGCTGGAGCCGTATGAGAAACATGATTATCTTCTTCTTCAACAACGGCTGTATCATCAATTGTTTTGAAATCAACAAAAGGGATATCATCATCAAGACCAAAGGCATCATTAATTAATAAGACATCACTACTGTGATTTTGTGTATGGTCTGGACGATCATAGACTTTTAAATGCCCAATGAAGCGTTGCAACTGTGGGAGCGGAATAATGTCATCCTCATCCATATTGTGGAAACGATTTGGATCTTGCTTTTTTAAATGAGCCAAGATTTCACGACGTATAATTTCTGCATTTGCTTCATCATTAGCCCCTTTAAACGGTGATACATTGAAAGAATCGCTAATTAGCTTTGTGCGAGAAGCACTTCTCTCTGTTGTGATACGAGAGCGAATACGTCTTTGTTGCGCTTTTTCCATGAGATGGGCATATAGATTATGCTTACCACGTTTGAATGTTGTATCTGTGATTTCTTCTAAAATGATGTTTGCAAGGCGATCACCATACTCAAGAGAGGTTGGTTTTCTAAATTCTTCGACAAAATCATACTCCTCAAAGAATGTGTCTGGGTTTACACCACCTGCTTTCTTTTGCGAACGAGGAAGTGGGATCATCTTACGAGCGCGGTCTAACCACATAATAATCTTACGATAACCCATCGCAACTTCTGCGCTGTATTCTTCTTCATCAATTTCTTCCGATAATTCATCAGGCTTATCAAAATTATCAGGGTCAAGTAAAGAAGACCATTCATGTGTGAATTCAGCTAAATCCTTTGAGGCGGTCAGAATATCTTGCCAATTTTCGGCGAAATCAAAATATTCCTCAGGGATCATCGCAATTTCAGCTTCAGTTTTGTCAGCAGTTAAAACAGCTTTTAAGAAACTGGTGAAGCTTTTAGGATCTTTATCCCACTGGTTTTCACCATTTTGATAACCCATTTCATAAAGTGTAGAAATAGGCACCCCTGATGTAAACTGTGTCCATGAATGTGTCCAATCCTCTAACGTAGAGTTTGGAATAGTCACAGGCTGCCATCTTTGGTTTGCTGATTCAGAGAGAGGACGTGTTGACACACCATCCACAACAGCATTACCTGTTGCTGTCACAAAGAATAAATCACCCATATCTTCACGTTTTAGCGTGAATGATTGTCCTGTTGAACTATCGTCTTTCATCGGGCTGTGGATTGTGACTTCGTCAATTTCACCATTAATGAATTGCAACATAGTTTGCATTGCATCATCACTTCCATCTTTTGATTTATTATATTCATCTAAAATCAAAGGACGGTTTTCAGTGAACGCTTGATAAATGACACCAGGCACCATTTTAAGACCAAGGGCGTTATGATCGCCACCTGGGAATTCAAGAGAGCGTACTTGTTCAAGTGTTTTAGCAATCTCTTGCATTTGCTCATCTGTGACGCCGTCACCTTGTGTTGTATCTTGATTTTTAAGGCGATCCCAATTGAAGACAACAACATTTCCTTCTTCTTGATAAGCTTTACCTAGAGCGGCCTTTAATAGACGTCTTGATGCAGGATTTAACTCGCCTTTAGCACCGCGTTCTTCTAATGATTTATAAAAACTTGGATCAGAGTCAAAATCTAAGATCGTTTCCCAAAGCAGGTCTTGTAAATTACGTCCCCCACAATCAACCGCAAGCGGTTTTGTTTTTGTGCGAAGTTGCGCATGTAAATTTGCCATGAAGGTTTTACCACCGCCAGGAAACCCTTTAATAAATTCAAGACGACGTCTTGAATTGGGCATACGAAGCTCTGTGCCTTTCCAAAAAATTTCCAACATCGTTGGTTTTGGCAAGTTTCTATATAACAAAGCCATAACTTCTTTTGAGGATCTTTCAGAGTAAATCGCAACTTGATCTTTACTACTATCAGATTTGACATCACGGATAATCCACCCGTTTTTCCCCATAGGACGACCTTCATCATCAACAATAGTTTCTGTACCATAGATTGGGAAAGGACGACCAGGAATACCTAAATGGATCGGTTTTCTCTCAGGTGTGTCTTTTTTTGGACGTAATTGTGCTGTTGGGTTGTTCTCTTCACTCATTATTTTTGCCTCATTCTGTTGTGAGCACGTCTCATCGCGCTTCTTTTTCTTTTTGTAGGTACAGCTACAAAACTTTTACTGCGTACTATTTTTTTACACAATAAATCTGTTATTGCCAAGGGCATTTCTCTAAAATCCGCTTTTTTTGCAATTGTTATCTCTTGGTGACGCTTTGTTGTCTTTACTTTCTCCAGCTCTTGTTCCATAGCTTTATCGCTATCACGTGGGGTAATGATTGCCGCGTCAATTGTGACTTCTTTGACGTTTTTCATTAAATGTTCAATATGTTTTGCAGGCTGGTCGTTTCTATTCACATCGCCATCAGAGATAATTAATATATGAGTGTATCCTGTCTTATCGCCTGGTTTTGTTTTCTCGGTTGCATACATGTGCGCCGTTTCTCTAATCGCAGGACTTAATTGTGTTCCTGTTCCTCGGCCATTTCTAGCCGCTTCAAAGTTCTTTCCAATTTGGTAACGGTTATCTTCTGGTTTAACAGCCCAAACAACATTTTCATCTCCCCAAAGCCCAAGATGAACCCGCATTCCACCAACTTTTTGTGCCGCTTCATAAATAATAACAGCAGTTGTAATAGCAACATCCATTGGGGAGTGTTGTGTATTGTGAGAAGAGGTCATACTGCCAGAGGCATCAACGAGTAGAATTAATTCAACAGTTGTTTCTTCTTGTTCATTTTGGTCATCATGGAAACGCTCAAAATGTTCCAATTCCATTTTCTGTTTTGTTTTTTGTCTAATCTTTAGATCACGTTGCGCTGAGCTATTGAAGCGATCCATCTCTCCCGCACGCGGTGTGAGTGTCATAGAACGCGACCGTACCGTTTTTGTTTGAAGTTGTTTTTTCTTAATTCTTTCAAGTTGTTTAGCAACGCGACTGATAGGCCCTTGAAGTTGGTTCACTTTTTCTTGGTACTGATCCCAGCCACCGTCAATAATATCGACCTTGTCCTTACCTTGATCTTGGCCACCTTCTTTACTTTTTGGGCTATTTTTTTGGTTTTGTTTATTTTGTTGGCTTTGAGAGTCTGAATCTTGACCATCTGCTTCATCACCCTCAGCGTCACCATCGTCACCATCGCCTTGATCTTGGCTATTCATATCTTGTTGGAGTTGGTCTGCTGTTTGACCTTCTTCTTGACCTTCATTTCCTTGGTCACCTTGATCTTGACCATTTTGTTGATCTTGACCGTCTTGACCATCCCCATCATTTTTTTCACCAGCATCTTTTTGTGCTTGTTCTTCTGGGGTATCACCAACATCATCAATGTCTTTCATCTCACCTGTGTCTTCGACATCAACGGTTTCATCTTCGCTGCGGTGATCAAAGGGAAGATCGTCATCGCCTCCATTTTGCCCATCCGCATCTTGTTCAGACGGGTCAGAGCCTGATGACTCTGAATTTTGGCCATCTTGGGATTGTTGCTGATCACTTTGCTCAGCGCTATCTTGATCTTGACCATTGCTTTGAGAGTCTTGTTGTTGATCATTATCATTCGCGGAGTCAGAAGGATCACTTTGTGCATTATCTTGTGACTCACTTGGTTCAGAGTTTTCTGAAGGCTCTCCATTTTGAGATTGTGAGTTACTTTGTTGTGATTTTTGATCGCTTTTACTTTGGCTATTGCTCGAGTTTTGAGAGTCAGAAGGCTGTCCATCAGAAGGTTGACCTTCTCCTTCTTGGCCATCTTGATCTTGCCCCTCACCATCACTGTCTTGACCTTCGCCATCCTGACCATCTTGAGATTGGTCTTGATCTTGTGTTTGATCCATCTCTTCTTCAAGTTTTTCTTGCTGCTCTTTAACGATTTCATTAGCAAGATGCTCAGCATAATCACGCCAGAGTGTTTGAATAATATCTAAGCGCTTTTCATTATATTCTCGAACTTTAACGTCATAATATTTATCGCCATTACGACGGTCTTGGTATGTGGGTTTCAAAGATTGTAATTCAATGACTTTTTCTCTTAGTTTTTTATAGTCATTAGACCCTGGGCGCATAATACCAAAACGAGGGCGACGTCTTATTGCATTGGGATCGATACCAATTTGTCTGAAGTCATTTTCATGCCTTAAAAGGCCATTTGTTTCATAAAAAGTGAAATTCACGAAACGACATAAGTGAATAAATTCTGCAACCTTTGTTTCATCAAAAATAGGACGTAATGCGTTCTCTTTAACAGGGTTTGGCCCCGCGCCATGGTAGCTTGTTGCAAAGAAATTAAAGCAAAAAGAGAGGTCTTGTAAAAGAGCAGAAGACATATCTGTAGCATCTTTGCTATGTGTATTTCCATCACAGGCTTCTAAAAACATACGATAGAGATTCCACTCAACAGAAGCTTTGTTTAACTGCCTAAGCTGTTCTTTTGGAAATGGTTGCTTGTTTTTCTTCTTTGCCGCTTGCACAGACTTTAAGCTTTTAATCTTTTTAGAAAGGCTTTGCATTTTGACAGGATATTTTTTTGATAAGCTCGCCTTAGAGATGACTTCTGTTGAGTGTGCACGGTAAATATCAAACCCATGAATGAGAGATTCAAAAAGATCAAAAACCATTAAGTGTTGACTCGGGAGATAATGTGTCCCACGCCCAGGTTGTCCGATCTTGATTTTATTCTCGCTTTTACGTGTTTGCACATCAGCGTTTAAAACACTTAAATACAGCTCTTTTTTAACATCCTTTGTGCCTGTTAATTGATGCCATACATAACTATTCACAAGTTTTTTCTCTTCTTGCATGACATTAAAAGCACGCCAGTTTTGGACGATTTCTGGCTTAGATTGAACAGTTGCGAGAAAAGCCCCCCAAATGAATTGTTTTTCAGGAGAGGATAAATCAGGTTCTTCAGGGGTTAGACCAAACTGGAAAGCAGAGATTGCTTTTTTAACTTCTGCAAGATAACTCGGGTCATTTGATAAGTCGCCAACAAGTACTTGGAAGTGCTCAATACTTAGCTCGCCATTTTTATAGGCGTGCCAAAGCAAGTGGCGCCTTTGCACAAGCTTTTCCTTGAAAATTTGCTTAAAATGGGGGCTGTTTGCCCGTTGGTTAGACATAAATGTCAACCCGCCTTTCGTCCCTGTTTCTTCTTTGCCCTTAATATTGTAATTTTTATTGATTTTGAGGGCATTTATTATTATTTTGTGTAACTCAGTATGCATATTTCCAAAACGTATGTCACGTGGAAAATTGAAAAAATACAAATTTTTTCTAATAAATAAAGATATGAAGAAAAAGAATCCACATATAGCCATTCTAAAAAATAGCTCAAGATCACATGATCAACTCTCTGATCGATATCAGGTGGCTCTTGCACATTTTGGCGCGAGTAGTGAGGTTATCTCTTTAAAAGAAGAGCTTGACGATATTCGGGCACGTTTTGACTCATGGGATGGGATTATTTTAACAGGGGCAGATAGTAATGTATGCCCGCGCCAATATAAAAACCATATTATAGATGATTGCGAGCTTCAGCGTTTATTACAAAAAGATGTGTATGACCGCATCCGTGATAAAATGTCTTTTATGTTGTTAGAGTTAGCTGTTGAAAATAAAAAGCCTCTTTTGGCTATTTGTCGTGGTTTTCAAGAAATGAATGTTTTTTTTGGGGGCGGATTAACAGATGATATTCGTTCACTCCATTCGGATACACGCCATGATTTTGGCTATGTGAACCCGAAACAACGTGAAGAACATGCCCATGAGGTTTCCATTCATAATGGTGGGTTTTTTGAACGTTTCTTTGGTGCAGATGCTCAATTTTCTGTTAATTCTATTCATAGACAAGGTGTACAAGTCCATCAAAAAGCTCCCCAATTACATTTAGAGGCAATTTGTGATGAGGATTTATATGTAGAGGCGCTTTCATACCCAGAACACCCTTTTATGTTAGGCGTGCAGTTTCATCCTGAATTCAAAATGGATATTCCTATTTATTACTCAATTTTTGAACGTTTCTTGGATGAGGCAAAAACATATCTAGATGTTAATGAAGTTTAACAAGCACTTTATAAGGTGTTGTTAAAACAGGATCTCCATAAAGGGATACAGAATTAATAATCCACTTAGTTACCCCGTTGTTATCAAGATATAAGTAATCAGCATCCGTTTCTTTGATCATTTTGGTAAGGCTTTGAGATCTTTCAGATAATGAAAGCTTTTGATTTGTGATTTGACTGTTTAATTCATTTAATGTGATCCAACGCCAATAATCAGGACTATTAGAATAAGCTAGTGCATTCTTATCTTTTGGACTGTAAACAACAGATTGATGTGCAATATATCTGATGGCTAGACCATCTCTTTGACTGCTCCAATTGGTACCAAGAGGAAGGATTTTTTGGGGCGGTAATTTTTTTAGATACTCTAAAAGAATAGCAGAGTCTTTGTGGACTTTTAAAACAGGAGCAGGGACTCCTTTTTTATATTCTCTGATCGCATGTTTAAATAAGGTTGGGGTATTAAAATAAAAAGCAAAACAAACACAAAATAGACAAAGTTTAATACGGTGCTTGTTGTTAGTTTCCATCACTAAATAAAGAAGGCCTATATATAGGATAGGGATTAAGAAACGAATATTACGAGCTAGATCATATTGCACAGGATTTCTGTTATATATTTTAGCAATTGTTTGATCCATAAACGGGAGTACAAAAGAGACAATGATAAGCCCGATGCTTATTTTGATAAAAAGGCAGATTTGTTCTTTTGTGTTTTTATTCTTTTCTTTTGATGCTTTTTGATAGCTATATAAAAATCCAATACTACCTAAAATTAAGAACAGGATATTCCAATTATTGCGTATTAAGGATGTTGTGCTTTTTGCCTCGATCATATTGTGTTGTAACAGGCTCGGCCAAAAGGGTTCTTCTAATGTTAAAGGGGCATTCGGGATAAAGAATTGTTTAAAAGCAACCCACGCATTTATATTGGCGAGATAAACATCTTGATACATATGCGATGCAATATCTTGTGTCGTTTTCAATGTTTCTAAGGCAGGAAAAGAATTTAAATATAAATATATAAAAGGGGCTGCGGTTAAGAAAAATCCAAAGCAACTTATCCCTAAATAGAGAATATGCTTATACCATGAGAGCGTGCTAGGCCTTGTCGTGAAAAGAACAAAGCCTACTATAAAGGCAAGAGCCGGTGCGCCAACAGGATGTAAGTATACAGAAACCCCAGCAAGTGCAAATAACCAAAACCATCTACGAGGGGTATCTACCCACGAAATCAGGAGTAAAATAAAATAAGGGAATAATGTATTGTGCCACTGCCTTGATAGAGGTTCGTTTAAAAGTCCCCAAAATTCACCTGCTCCAACCGAGCATGTTAAAAGACTTAATAAAGAGAGAGAAAGAGCGACATAACCATTATTAAATATACGTTTCCCAAGCAGGAAAAATCCAACTAACTGAATAAAAATCAGAGGGGCATAGGCTAAAGAAAAGGCTGTTCCTAAGTCAAATCCAAACCCTAAATGAAATAAAAGGGTAAATGGGATTGATCCTGAAAGATAAAAAGCAAAGCTATTTGTGTCATGTAAGACGAGGTCATGGGTAAATCGCTCTGGATAGAGCCAGCCAGCTATAAAGCTTGTTACATTTCCCCCGTCGGCATTTAAAACAATGTGAAAATCATTGATATCATGTTTAAAAAGATACCATTGAAGAAAAAGAGCAATCATCAAAAATAAACTATAGGCACTATAGGTAATTCGTTTTTCAGACATTAGATACTCTATTTTCTTTTCATGTTTTTTATGGCTGTATCGTTCAATAGTTTAGCAAGGTTGTAAAGAAAAATATTTTATCGTTTTCATTCTGTTTTAGATGCGTATACTTTTTAATCATGGACAAAACACATACTCATACACCTTCTTTAAATCGATCTATTTCTCTTCCTGTTTTAATTCTATATGGGATGGGGACAATGATTGGCGGTGGCATTTATGCTTTATTGGGAAAGGTTGCTGGAACATCAGGTGTGATGATGCCATTAGCTTTTATCATATCGACACTGGTTGCTTATTTGACATCGCTGTCTTATGCGGGGCTTTCTTCTCAATTTCCAGTCAGTGCGGGGGAAGCAAAATATGTCGATGTTGCTTTTAACAGTAAATTGCTCAGCCAAATAGTTGGATTACTTGTGGTTTTTACAGGACTTGCCTCAATATCAACGCTTGTTAAAGCTGGCGCAGGTTTCTTATTTGATTTAACAGATGGGGTGCTCCATGAATCTTTAGGGGTTTTAGCGGTGGTGTTACTTCTTGCTTTTGTTTGTTACAGAGATATTGGACTTTCAACAAAAATTATTGCAGCAATCACCCTCATAGAACTTGGCGGGTTGATCGCAGTTATTGGATTGAATTATGATTTATTTGGCTCTTTCCCAACCTATGTTGAAACGGTATCTGAAGAAATATTCACGCAAGAATTTCCAGTCTTATCAGCAGCGATTTTATCGGGAGCATTTTTAGCTTTTTATGCTTTCATTGGATTTGAAGATATGGTCAATGTGGCAGAAGAAGTAAAAGACGCAGAGAAAGCCTTACCAAAAGCCATTATAGGCGCTTTCATTGTAACCAGTATCTTATATTTATTAATTGCTTATGTTGCGATTACAAAAGTTGATTTAGAGGTTTTAGAAAATGCCAAGACACCGTTGGCAGTTTTAGTTTCTGGGACTGATGAAGGTGGCATTGTGATTTCGGCTTTTACAATGGGGATTATCTCATTAATCGCAGGTCTTAATGGTGCTTTGGTGCAAATGATAATGGTATCGCGCGTTTTATATGGTTTATCAAGAGAAGGAAAAGCCCCTGCTTTTTTATCAGACCTTCACTCTCATCATAAAACACCCGTTAAATCAGTTTTGTTAACGGCGTGGATTGCTTTAGTCTGTGGATTATTACTTCCCGTTCAAAGCTTGGCCAGTTATGCAAGCGGTGTTATTTTATTGGTCTTTGTATTTGTGAATTTATCGGCCTTTATGATCGGGTTCAGGCATAAGCAGATAAAGACATCTGTGATAGCGGGATTAGCAGCTCTGTGCTGTTTAGCTTTGTTATACGGTGTCTTTGTTTAATAATATGTTGGTTGGTAAGATAAAAGGAGCCTTCTATGATGCCTACGACGTCGCTCAGATTCTTCTAGCATCTCATTATGCTCTCTATCGCGTTGGTCACTGAGAACATCTCTTCCTTTCTCTATGAGATCAGATAACCCTGTTTTTAACAGTGTTTCAAAAGGATAGAACGCGATTTCTTTGGGGGCTTTCCATTTTAAGTCGCCGGTTTCTACATGGCGTAAAGCAGCGTCACTGGGGCGCGCTTGTGTATGGTGACGACGTAAGATATCAAGCGCATAATGATGGTCTGGTAACGCATCATATAAATCACGATACGTGGTCACAGATGTGTCCAGATGTGATATTTCTTCGGCCATCTCTTTTAAGGCAAGGATGATTAAATGGCTTGTGATTTCTGCATTTCCATTCGCTTGTTCAACTGGCTCTTTCTCACAAGATTCAATGAAACCATATTTGATTTTATCAAAAATATATTCTTCTGCATGTTCAAGCTGTTCAATGGTTCTAGATGTAATATGTTTAGATAAAGAGGTGAGTTGATTTACAATATCATCACAGAGTTTTAAATGATTTTGGCATTGCGTGGCGAGAGCTTCAAAAGCGGTTCCTTGTAAAAAATCACTATGAAGAGGGCTTAGATCATTTAAAACTATTTCAGAAACTTCTTGTGAAAGCTGCTCTAAGCTGGCGAGTTTCGTTTTATGTGCCAGTATTTTTCTGATTTCTGTATAGCGTTTTAAAGGAGCTTCTATTTTTTCTAGCCTATAGCACGTGGTTGATCGTTCATCCCATAGCTGCTCTGATTTCTCCTTTACAGCCTTATATTCATTCGCATGTGCGAAAATCTCTTCTATCGTGAGGGAAGGAAGCCCTGTATCTATGCGAGCTTGATTGACGAAGGCATCAACAATGTGTTTAAATTTTTTTTGAGCATCTGTTTTTCTACGGAAAGGCCTTGGATAGTGCGTTTTTATGTTTTCTGGTGTAATCGGATAGTCGCTTATTTTGTGATAACATATAGGATCATTCATAGCGTCAAGGCGCTTTGATACAGTTTTGAAAAGATGGTTTATGCCTAATCCATTAAATTTCAGCCACCGATCAGTTAAACGCACTTTTTGTTTTTTAAGCGTGTCAATTTTTTGCATCGCTTTATCAACTTCTTCAGCGCTTTTGCGTAAAGATTTTAATTCTGTTCTAAGGGATTTGATCTCTGCGATACGCTCTTGGTGATCTCGAAGGGATTTTGTTAAAAGCTGTGTTGTTTGATCTGTCTGGTCAGGATATTTTTCTCTTAAGGCTTTTGTAAATTTTTGCACTCTCTCGGGCAGATCTTCTGTGGCTTCTAAAGATGATTTAAAAAGATGTCGAACAAGCTCTTTTAAGATTGTTTGGCGTTTGATTTTGATGGAGTTAAAAAGCGCACTTATATCATTAGATTGATTATCAGGATCAAGGCGTTTGACCATTGCACCATAATTATCAATGGTTTTGTGTAAGAAATCAGACATATCTTTAGCGTTGAAATATATATGCATAAAGCTGCCTATGTTCTTTTTATGTTAGAGGTTTTTTAAAAGACGGTTTAAACGGCTGTGACGCTTTTTATAAAGTGATTCAGCTTCTGCGCGCGCTTGTTGTTTTTCTACTTCTTGTTTATTAAGCTGTTTTAAAGGCTCAACAATATCATCTAAGATCATTTTTGTAGATGCTCCAAGATCATTATCAGAGGCTTTCCAGCGCATAGACAGGTCATGGCTTTGTTTGATAATCTCACATGCTTGCGATAAAACAGCTGGATCTGGTTGATGGTTTGAGCTTTGATTGAAAACCATTTCTAAAGTAAAACGATGCTGTGGTAAGGCTTCTATAAGATCCGTTGATGTTTGAATGCTTGCTTCTGTCGAATTCATCAATTTTATAGCATCAACTGTGGTTAAGACAATGAGCGCCGATAAGATAAGTGCGTTATGGGCTGGTTGTTGCGTCTTTCTATGATCGAAAGTGATACTATGGTGAAGTCCGTTAATACCCTCTTGTGCGGGACGAATGACTTCGTGATATACTGCTTGTAATTGGTTAAAGCCATTTTCTTTGAAGGTATTCGTAATTTCTTCTAAAGAAGCCTGAAGCTGTTGAACTAACAGTATTTGGTCACCACAAAGGGAAGACAAAGCTTCGTATTGTGTTTTTCTTAAGAGATCTGCATGAATAGAAGGTGCAGATTGTGTGCAAACAGAGATCGCATTTTGTGCTAGATCTTGTAACAGTTCTTCAGTGGCGCCTTTTAAACATGAACGAGCGCGGTTGATGCGATGCAATTTATGTTTTTCCTGAGATAGTTCATCACTTATAATATTATAGCGGTCACTCGCTTGTTTTTTATTTTGCGCAAGAGTTTCAGTAGCTTTCAGGTGACTAGCCAGTTCTTCAAGTGTTAAACTCGCATAACCAGAATTTTTTCTGGCACGTTCAAGAAGACTATCAATTTTAGTAATGAATGATTTTCTTTTATCCGTTTTTGGACCTGTATAATAATTTAATGTGATCGTGTCAGCAGCGATTTTATAGACATGCTCCCCAAAAAAAACCGCTTCTTTTTCATTATAAGAACGACATTCAAGATAGATATCTCTGAAAACAGCTGGATATTTATTCCATTGATCCCTCAAATTACGAACTTCTGTATCAAGGAGGTCTTTTTCAACACTTAATTGAGAAATCTTATCTTCGAGTGCGAAAACAGCTTCTGGCTTTTTAAGATCGTCTTTAACTTCTTGAGCTAGTCTTTTTTGACCATATATCTCGCTTTTATAATGATTGAGTGTGCGATCTAATGCACGATGAAATGCGCTCCATTCTTCTACTTCATAAAGGTCTTCATTATCATGGATAGCGGTTAAGATATTTTCTATCAGGCTCGGTAAAGGCTCAGTCGCAGTGAAAATAGATGAAAAATGTTTCTCAATCATCTGGCCCGTTAAATTTTCACGCTCATCAATTGTGCTTTCAAGCAAGTCATCTAAGACGGAGAGTTGAGAAATAGCTTTTTCGTATAAAGCACTTGATGCTTTTAAAAAATCACTAAATTCTTCCAAAGAAAGTTTTTTTACATCTGGTTCTAACTGGCTCATAGAGATTTACCTTTTTATTTTTGTGCTAAAATCTGTTTTGCACGTTTAAAAGCCACAGGTGCATTATTGTGCGTAATAAGTGTTCTGTGAATAGTGTGTGCAATATCGGCTAATTTATTAACAGCAGATTCGATAGCAGGCTGTGATTTTGATGTTAAGTTATTTAAAACGGCAAAATCTTCATGCTCTGATTTTAGATCGGCATATAAAACAACACCTTCTGGTTGAGGGGCTGCTGCATAATAGTCAATTGTTGCGTTTAAAACATTTGCGTGATGTTCACGTTCATCAGTAATGGCTTTATAAAAAGCGTCTAAATCATCATGTTCTGTTGTCAGAACAGCAAGAACATCACTTGGGATTAATGTGTAATCTTGATCATTGATGCGCTTTGATAAAGTATCAAGCTGTGCCACAACGGAATATAAGCTTTCATATGTTGCGCGAATTCCCGTTGCTGCTTCATGCGTATCGTTATAAAGCCCTTCAAATGCTTCTTGTTGTTGTTTTAAGGTTGCAATCGATTTTGATTCATCATCTCCATCATTTAACAAGAATGTTTTCATCGCTGGTTGTTCACGTAAGAAGGCAATAAAAGCTTCATCAAAGTCTTTGTAGATTTGTGTCTGCTTATTTTCTACTAAATAGCGATCTAAGCCTTGATATTTCGAGATAATTTGTTGTTGTTCTTGGATCTCACTGTTTTTCTTTTCTATTTTGTATTCTAACTTCTCTTGTTGCTCTTTAGAAGAAAGCCAAAGCGCGTGTATATCGTGCATCTCTTCAAAAGATACGCCGTATTTTTTCATGAACGCTTTTACGCCGTCACGACATTTTTTGAAACGGTCTTTGTCAAAAGGTCCTGTATCGCGTCCCCATGCTATACCAGGACGTAACACAGAAAAATGATCGGCTTTACGTACCATCTCAAGGTCATAATTATAGCAAAAATTATGATAGTCACGTGTCGACATTTTTGCTTTTGTCTTGAAACGGGCTTCTGTTGACTCAATTTCTGCTTTTAATGAATATTGTATTTCATTATTTAGTTCATCAATCGCATCATGGACGTTTTGCATGTCATATCCATATTGTTGAACCATTGCTTTTTGTTTATCGCGCGTATAGCGAATCTGTTCAAGTGCCTCTTCTGCACGTTGAATAATATGTGAAAAGTCCAAAGACTCATCATGTTTTGTAAGAATTTCTAACCAATTATCACGTATTTCAAATAATGATGTACCCCCATCACGACTTTGCTCAACAAGGCCGTCAATACGGTTATTGACAACGGATTCCGCCGTTTCTTCAAAAGCGGTTCCTTTTTCACTCGCTTTTTCTTTGGCGCGAGAAGCAATGGACTCAATCGAGTTTGTCCAGCTCTCATAATGGTCTTTTAATTGTGTAAGAACATCTAGAACTTCTGGAAAAGACAGTGACGTGTCATCTTCTTCTTGTGTTTGCTGTTCTGTCTGCGCTTCTTTTTTAGGTTTTTTTGCTTGAGCTGTTTCTGCGTGAGCTTGTTCTTTTGCGGCAGCTTCGGCTTCTGCGTGCTTTTTATCTGCAGCTCTCTCTTCAATTACGTCTTTGAATAGATTCAATAAAGAAGGTTTTTCATCTTTTTTTGTTTCGGCTTTTTTCTTAAGATCCATGATCAGTTTCTGAATATTCTCGTGATTGTTTTGTTTTGAGCTCATAATGCACCTTTTTAATAATAATTGTTTTATGGGAATTTAATATGCAAAATAAAAAATGTCAAGTTTTTTCTCTACCTCTTTATATAAAAAAAGCTTATGATGTCTGCAATAGATAACCAGACCTTATCTGAAGGGGTGCTTTTTATGGCTTTTAGACTTGTAAATTTTTATTCTGCCAGTGATCTTGATAAAGATCTTATTACAGCAATTGAAGCCATTGATGGTGTAAAAGAGTGGAATATCAAAAAAAATAAAGATGATGTTCAATATAGCTTTTTAGTGAATGTTAAAAAAACGCAGGATTTAACAGACAAGCTACAACCTGTTTTAAACCAAGATCCTGGAGCACAAATTGTTGTGCTTCCTGTTGTAACCACTATTCCTTCTCTAGAGGAAGAAGAAGAGAGTGCTTCAAAGAAAAAAGGGTCGGCGGTAAGCCGTGAAGAGCTTTATGTTGATGTGGCAAAAGGCGCGGAACTTGATCGCTCTTATATGCTACTTGTTGTTTTCTCAACTGTTGTGGCGGCAATCGGGTTGCTTGAAAATAACGTTGCCGTTGTGATCGGAGCGATGGTAATTGCGCCATTATTGGGCCCAAACCTTGCATTTGCTTTGGCAACTGTTTTAGCGGATGTGCCTTTGATGAAGAAAGCATCTAAAACAACGTTGATTGGTTTGAGTACGTCGATTGGTTTGGCTTTCTTATTGGGGGTTTTTTGGACAGGGCCTGTTGAACAAAGTCATGAATTTATGAGCCGTACAGATGTTGGGTTCTCAAGTATTGTGTTGGCGATTGCTTCTGGGGCGGCAGCGGTTCTTGCCCTTGTCACAGGCGTATCTTCTGCCCTCGTGGGGGTTATGGTTGCGGTGGCATTGTTACCACCTGCTGTTGTGTTTGGTGTTTCTTTGGGGGGATGGAATTTATCTTATGCTTTTGGAGCTTTCCTTCTTTTGGCCGCTAACATTGTTTGTGTAAATTTATCCGCTATCTGGGTCTTTATTTATAGAGGTGTTCAACCAAGAACATGGCAAGATAAAAAACAAGCAAAAGCGATTTCTAATCGTTATTTAACCATCTGGTTAACAGCGTTGGGGATTGTTGTTCTTGCATTGATTGCAAAATCTTATTTCTAAGGGTATAGTTTTTCTTATCAGGGAGAAAAACAATGATTAAAGAAAAGACTCAAAGGCATCAAGAGCCACAAAAACGCGCGGATTTAACCCATATTAATAGCCTCAGATTGATGAATACATGGTTTCGCTCTATTAGACGATCGGACCCTAAAGTTATAGCAGATCTGTATAGTGCGGATTCAGAGTTAAAAGGCGATTTTCACAAAGCGGTTGTCAAAGGGCATACTAATGTTTTTGATTTCTATCAGGATTTGTATGCACAGGCACTAGATCAAACACTTTATGTGAATATTCATGCTGTCTATGAAAATCCAAATGGCAAAGGGTTTATGGGGAGTTATGTGTTGATCTACAGAGATCATGACGGTGAAATAAATGTGATCCCAATTGATTTTGAAATGGAGATGGATGAGACAGGGCGTAAGATTAAATATCACAAAGCCAGTATCGATCACGACTCTCCTGTTTTAAAGTAAGTGTCTTTTTTATATCTAAGATTGATTTTTGTTGCTTTTTGAGGTAGATCAAAAGGAATGAAAACAGCAATTATTATTCCAGCGCGCTATGCATCAACCAGACTTCCAGGTAAGCCACTTGCTCCTATTAAAGGGAAGGCAATGCTTCAGCGTGTCGTTGAAATTGCAACCTCCGTTGATGGGGTAGATGAGGTGTGTGTTGCTGTCGATGATGCGCGTATAGAAGATTTTGCAAAATCTTTAGGCGTTACCGTTATTATGACGGACCCTGAAATTCCAAATGGAACAGAGCGCTGTTTGGCCGCAGCTGAAAAAATGGAACATACTCCTGATTTGATTATGAATTTGCAAGGAGATGCGCCTTTAACACCACCTCACGTGATTAAAGCTTTATTAGAGTCGATGAAAGAAAATTCGGACTGGGATATCGGAACACCTGCTGTTGAGCTCAATTATGAAGAAAGAGCGCGTTTTATTGAGTCAAAAAAAATTACGCCCCACACAGGAACAACTGTTGTGTTTGATCCTGATTATAAAGCCTTATATTTTTCAAAAAATGTGATTCCAGCTATTCGTAAAGAGGGCGCAGCAGATGCCCCTTCACATACATTTCGCCATGTTGGCTTATATGCTTATAGGCTTGATGCTTTGCGCCGCTACGTGTCTTTGCCAGAGAGTACGCTAGAGAATTTAGAAAAGTTAGAACAATTGCGTGCCCTTGAAAATGGCATGGCTATTCATATTGTACCTGTTGATTATCAGGGGCGAGAGCATTTAGGTGTTGATAGCCCAGAAGACTTAGAGCGCGCAGAAGCAATCATTGAGCGCTATGGAGAGCTATTGTAATGCGTTTGTTTTTATGTCGTCACGGAAATACGTTTAATCCAGGTGATGAATCTGTATGGACGGGATCGACAAATGACTTACCGCTTGTTGAAAAAGGTGAACAGCAAGCCCATGATGTAGCGACTTGGTTGCGCCAAGACCCTGATGCTCTTTCATTTACCCCCTCTGTTATATATGCAAGTCATTTGCAGCGTGTTAAACGCTTTGCCGATCTTATAAAAGAAGATAATGGATATGACGCATCAATTCATCATGATGAATGTTTAAATGAAATAGATTATGGGTCTTGGACAGGGATTAGTGATCAGGCGGTTGAGGAAATATATGGACGTGCACCTATCGACCTGTGGCGTCAAAAAAGTGTGTTTCCTGCTCAGGGTCAATGGGGTGAAACACAAGACCAAGTTATAGACCGTATTAATGCTTTTGTTGAGGTGTTAAAAAGTAAGCACGAAGATGAGGATGTGTTGGTGGTTTCAAGCAATGGTATTTTACGTTATTTCTTAAATGCGTTTGACCCAGATTTGTTTAAAGCCCATATTGACGCAGAAAATTTCCAAGTAAAAACAGGACGTATGTGTTTTATCACATATAAAGAAAACAACACGGATGTTGTTTTTTGGAATAAAGATCCTAATTCATAAAATATAATCTGTTAAGGAGATATGTATCATGTATGCCGTTTTATCACCTGCTAAAACCCTTGATTTTTCACCACTTAAAGAGTCTGTGGCGCCAACAAAGCCAGCGTTGTTAAATCATACAAAAGAACTTGTTTCTGTGATGAAAGAGAAATCAGCAGAAGATATAAAGCAATTGATGCATGTAAGCGATAAGATCGCGGCGCTTAATTATGAGCGCTATCAATCATTTGACGATCAAGACAAGAAGGCGGCTCTTCTTGCATTTCAAGGTGATGTTTATAAGGGGCTCGAGGCAAGTACACTTAATAAGTCTGGCTTAGAATATGCTCAAAATCATATTGGAATTTTATCAGGGCTTTATGGTGTGTTACGTCCTTTAGATTTAATGGCACCTTATCGCTTAGAGATGGGTACATCTTTGGAAAATGAGCGTGGTAAGAATTTATATGAATTTTGGGGTGCTCTTGTTACGAAGCAAGTGAATGACTATATAAAAAACGCTTCTAGTGATGCGCTTGTTAATTTAGCTTCAAATGAGTATGGCTCTGTTTTGGTAAAAGAGGAACTCTCTGTGCCTGTTGTTGATATTGTTTTTAAAGAAATTAAGGGGAATGCTGCTCCAAAAATTATTAGCTTTTATGCGAAAAAGGCTCGTGGAACGATGGCGCGTTATATGATCGATAAAGAAATTTCTTCAATTGAAGGATTACAACAGTTTGATCGTGATGGGTATTGTTATGAGCCATCTGTTTCTTCGGATAAGGAATTGGTCTTCTATCGTAAGCTTGATGTATAATTATCCTCAAAAGAGCGTTTTATTGCTATAATCTTGTGGATAAGTAGTGAGTTTTCCCCAGCGAATCAAAAAAGCGGGGATAAGTGAGAACATTTCCAGATTTGCGCTATTTTTGCCGATTCGTATCTGATACAACATCTTCATCAAGACATTTTTAAAGAAACATATATTTCCCTGTTTGGGGAAAGAGGGTCTGTTTGTGCTTAAAAATAGATAAGGGTTTCTTGCTTGAATAACTAATATTTTAAGGAGAGTATTTTATGAGTTGGACAGATGAACGCGTTGAGGTTCTGAAAAAACTATGGGTTGAAGGCAGAACAGCAAGTCAAATCGCAAGTGAACTTGGCGATGTAACAAGAAACGCGGTGATTGGTAAAGTCCACCGTTTAGGATTATCTGGCCGTCCTTCTCCGATCAAAAGAAAAACGAAAAAAGCAGAACCAAGAAAAGCAACAGCACGCAAGGCTCAAGCTAAAAAAGTAGCACCAAAACAAACAGCTGTTATTCGCCCAATTCGTCCTGTGATTACACAAGATATCGAGCCTTTAAATGGCGGTTCAAGCATGATGGAATTAAAAGAGAGAATGTGTAAATGGCCAATTGGCGATCCTAAATCTCAAGAATTCCGCTTTTGTGGTCACAAAGTAACAGAGGGCTTACCTTATTGTGAACACCATGCGATGATTGCTTATCAAGCAACAACATCTCGTCGTAAAAAAATCAACGAAGATGAGTTAGCGGCTTTATAAGAAAAGCTTAAAAATTTGAAAAATCCCCTTAAATAGAAAAAGAGATTTAAGGGGATTTTTTTTTATGTTTTTGTGCTATATTACCTCGTAACTCTAGGGGTCTATTTATTAGGAATTTCATATGTCTTTTCATCATTATTATAAATCATTAAATCAATCGACATTGATTGCGATTGTGATTGCCGTGGTTGCCATTCTATGGATCGGGTCGGGATTTTTTAAATCGAGTGAAGCTGTTCAAGAGACTAAAAAAATGTCTAAGTCAGAAAAAATGATTTCGGTTAAAAGCGAGGTTTCAAACGCACAGGCATTTACAAATGTCATTACAGTAACAGGCCGTACTTTAGCATTTCGGTCAAGTGATCTTGCGGCTGAAATTGCAGGACGTGTCACAAACACGGATGTTAAAGAAGGAAGCCTTGTCAAAAAAGGGGATATTATTTTATCACTCGCCGAAGATGATAGACGTGCTTTATATAAACAAGCGTTAGCTTCTTTGGAACAAGCCGAAATTGAATTTAATGCGTCAAAGAAATTAAAACAAAAACAATTTAATTCGGAAATTCAATTAGCAACGGCAAAAGCTAATCTAGAAGCGGCAAAAGCCGCTGTTGAACAAGCTAAAATAGACCTTGATAACACGATTATTAAAGCCCCTTATGATGGCTTGTTTGAAAGTCGTTTTGTTGAAGTTGGGGATTATGTGAAAGAAGGAACGCAAGTTGCAAGCTTTGTGGATCTTGATCCTGTGAAAATTGCGGGCTTTGTAACAGAAAAACAAATTCAACACCTCCATGTTGGTGCTCACGCTGCTGTTGAGCTTTTAGATGGGCGTAAGTTAGGTGCTGAAATTACGTATTTAGCATCATCTGCTGATGAAACGACACGGACATTTGCTATTGAGCTCGAAGCTCCTAACCCGAATATGAAAGTGATCGAGGGATTGACGGCTAAAATTCATTTAGACACAGAAACTTATCAAGCGCATAAAATATCGCCTTCTATTTTAACTTTAGATGATGAAGGGGTTGTGGGAGTAAAAACCTTAGATAGTAATAATGAAGTTCATTTTAAACCTGTTGAGATTATCTCGGATAAACAAGATGGCATGTGGGTAACTGGTTTAGATAAGCAAGAACGTCTTATAACATTAGGCCAAGAATTTGTTATTGATGGTCAAAAAGTTTCCACAGATAAATCTTAAATAAAAAAGGAATATCATTGATGTCATTAATTGATGCTGCTTTTGATAGAACCAGAACAACTTTTATGGTGTTGATCCTTCTTTTTATAATGGGGGCAACTGCTTATATTACTATCCCAAAAGAGTCTGACCCTGATATTAATGTTCCTATTATTTATGTATCTATGACATTGGAAGGAATCTCTCCTAGTGATGCTCAAAGACTTCTTTTGAAGCCCATGGAAAAAGAATTAAGTGCCATTGAAGGTATGAAAGAAATGCGCTCAACGGGCTTTTTGGGGGGCGGGAATGTTCTTTTAGAATTTGACGCTGGCTTTGACTCTGATGCGGCTTTAGATGATGTACGTGAGGCGGTTGATAAAGCAAAGTCAGAGCTTCCAGATAGTGCGGATGAACCCAAAGTTGAAGAAGTGAATTTCAGTTTATTTCCTGTGCTTGTTGTGACTTTGTCTGGAGATATACCAGAACGTACATTATTAAAACTCGCTCGTGATTTACAAGATAGGGTTGAAGGATTGTCCCCTATTTTAGAAGCCCCAATAGCAGGAGATCGTGAAGAACAAGTTGAGATTTTAATTGACCCATTCTTAATCGAAAGTTATGGCCTGCAAGCAGGCACGCTTATTGATTTCTTTTCACGTAGTAACCGTCTTGTTGCCGCCGGTAATATGGATACAGGGTTAGGGAGTTTTGATGTCAAATTACCAGGTCTTTTTGAAACTGTTGAAGATATCATGGAGATGCCATTAAAAGTTCAAGATGACTCTGTTGTGTTGTTCAAAGATTTAGCAGAAATTCGCAGAACTTATAAAGACCCAGAAAGTTTTGCTTACTTTGATGGTAAAAAAGCGTTGGCCTTAGAAGTTGTAAAAAGAACAGGTGAAAATGTGATTGATACAATTGCTTTGGTAAAAGAAGAGGTTGAAAAAGAGCGCGCTTTTTGGCCAGAAGGTGTTGAGGTAAGTTATTCTCAAGATCGATCAAAGCAAATCAAAGACATGCTTAAAGATTTACAAAATAATATCCTAAGCGCGATCTTGCTTGTGATGATTGTGTGTGTGGCGGCGGTTGGTTTACGTGCAGCAGGTTTGGTTGGTATTGCGATCCCTGGTTCTTTTTTAATGGGAATCTTAGTTATTTTCTCAATGGGGCTAACGGTGAATGTGGTTGTTCTTTTCGCCCTTATTTTATCGGTCGGTATGCTCGTTGATGGGGCGATTGTTGTTACCGAATATGCTGATCGTGAGATGATGGAAGGGAAGTCCCCGAGCTATTCTTATAAAATTGCAGCAAAGCGTATGGCTTGGCCTATTATTGCATCAACGGCTACAACATTAGCGGCCTTTCTGCCGCTTCTATTCTGGCCAGGAATTGTGGGTGAATTTATGTATTATTTGCCCCTGACATTGATTTCGACCTTGAGTGCGTCTTTGTTAATGGCACTTGTATTCTTGCCAACAATTGGTGCTTTTATCGGGAAACCGCCGAGTGGAGATTTCGTTGCACCGAGCGAGGATTTATCAATTGATGAATTGCTCAAGAAAAAAGGATGGAGCGGGCGTTATTTAAGATTTTTAAATTTTGCACTTGGCCATTCAGGCAAAGTCTTAGCGATGGCTGTTGCGCTTTTAATTGGAATTCAAGTTCTTTATGGAGCGATTGGGAAAGGCGTTGAATTTTTCCCAGATACTGAGCCTGAAGTTGCCTCAGTTCTTGTGCATGCGCGTGGTAATTTATCTATTCATGAAAAAGACGAGATCATGTTAGCTGTTGAAAGCTCTATTACTGATATTGCAGGCATCAAACATATTTACACTAGAACGGGTAAGGCGCTTTCATCGGGGAGTGATTTAGCAGAAGATGTGATCGGTCAAGTTCAATTAGAATTTACAGATTGGGATACACGTGAGAAAGCAGATCTTATTTTGAAGAAAGTGCGTGAACGCACAAGTTCTTTTGCGGGAACACATGTTGAAATTCGCAAAGAAGAAGGCGGCCCGAAATCAGGTAAAGCGGTTCAGGTGCAACTCCGCTCTCGTAATGCACAATCATTGGATGAGGCAGCGGACAAAGTTCTTATTGCTTTGGATAAAGTCGGTGGTTTTATTGACATTGAAGATGATCGTCCAATGCCAGGGATTGAGTGGAAGATTGACGTTGATCGCGCTCAGGCAGCTAAATTTGGATTGGAAACAAGTTCTATTGGGAATGCAATCCGTGTCGTGACAAATGGCTTGAAAGCATCAGAATATCGCCCTGATGATGGTGATGATGAAATTGATGTTGTGATCCGTCATGGTAAAGAATATAGATCCTTAGACCAGTTAGATTTAATAAAAATAGAAACAGAGGCAGGTTCTATTCCTGTTTCCAATTTTGTGACGCGTTCTCCACAACCGCGTGTTGGTATTATCCACCGTGTTGACCAACAACAATCTATTAAGGTGCAAGCGGACCTTCCTCCTTTGGTGAATATCACAGATAAAATAAGTGCCTTAGAAGAGGTTTTTCAAACATTAGAAATGCCAGCAGATGTCCGCATCCAGTTTATTGGTGATAATGAAAAACAAGAAGAGTCACAAGCGTTCTTAATGAAGGCGTTCTTTGTTGCTCTTTTTATTATGGCGATCATACTTGTTACGCAATTTAACAGTTTTTATAGTGCGTTCTTAATCTTATCGGCTGTGATTATGTCGACAATCGGTGTCTTTATTGGGCTTATTATATTGGGGCAACCTTTTGGGATTGTCATGAGTGGTGTTGGTGTGATTGCGCTTGCTGGTATCGTTGTGAACAACAATATTGTTTTGATTGATACATATGATTATCTGATGAAACAAGATGGTATGGACGTTAAGCGTGCTATTTTGCTGACAGGATATCAACGGTTGCGCCCTGTAATGTTGACAACTGTGACGACTGTTTTAGGACTTCTTCCTATGGTGACGCAAGTTAATATAGACTTTATTACACGTGAAATTTCAGTCGGTGCGCCTTCAACACAATGGTGGGTTGGGCTTTCAACTGCAATTGTATTTGGCTTATTGTTTTCAACCATGCTAACTTTAATTGTGACACCCGCTGCTTTGATGATTAAGAAAGAAGCAAAAGAATTTTCTAAAAAAATCAAAGCAACGATATCACATGTGGTTAGACGTACATATGGGAGATTAAGAACGCATGGTTGATTTACTTTGGTTGCAAGATTACCCAGCAGGGATTGATTGGTATAAAGAGATCCCTGAAAAGCCTGTTTATAAAATATTTGATGAAGCTGTTGAAGATTTCGCAGATCATTACGCTTTTAATTTTTTAGGCAAGCGTTATAAATATAGCGAGATGGCAACGCAGATAGAAAAATTAGCTGTGGCTCTCCAGAAAAAAGGAATTGGTAAAGGCGATAAAATAGGCCTCTTTTTACCCAACTCTCCTTACTATTATGTTTCTTATTATGCGATCTTAAAAACTGGCGCTACGGTTGTTAATTTTAATCCGCTATATGCGAAAAGTGAGCTTGAATATCAGATTAAAGATAGTGATACAAAGATGATGATCACACTCGATCTGGCTTTGCTCTATGATAAAGTTTTGGGCTGTTTGGAGACAACACCTTTAGAACATATTCTTGTGTGTAAGATGGCAGATATTTTGCCTTTTCCAAAAAACTTTTTATTTCCTTTTGTAAAGAAGAAAGAGCTCGCTGATTTAAAACGCGATGATCGTCATGCTTTTTGGAATGATTTTTTGATGAGCGCAGGAGATGAGGCTTTAAAAGCAGTTGAAATTGACCCGAAAGAGGATGTCGCAATCTTACAATATACTGGTGGTACAACAGGTGTTCCCAAAGGGGCTATGTTGACGCATTATAATGTGTATGCAAATACATTACAGTCAAAAGCATGGTTTAAATCAGTACGTTTAGGTGAAGAAAAAATGTTAGGGGTTTTACCATTTTTTCATGTTTTTGCGATGATTGTTGTGTTGAATTTAGGGGTTCATTCAGGGATGGAAATTATCGCAGTACCCCGTTTCGATTTGAATGATGTATTAGATATTATCAAGAAAAGGAAGCCTACCTTGTTTCCAGCGGTGCCGGCAATTTATACAAGCATTGTGCATCATAAAGAAATTAAGAATTATGATCTTTCATCTATTCGTTATTGTATCTCAGGAGGAGCTCCGCTTCCTGTTGAAATTAAAAAAACTTTTGAAGAGATCACAGGCTGTCAATTAGCAGAAGGCTATGGCTTAACAGAAAGCTCTCCTGTAGCGGTTTGTAATCCATTAGAGGGGCTTAATAAAGCGGGATCAATTGGGTTACCACTTCCGCAAACATATATTGATATTATCTCCACAGAAACAGGACAAGAAATGCCTCAAGGTGAAGCGGGTGAAATATGTATTCGTGGGCCTCAGGTGATGAAAGGCTATTATAAGCGTATTGAGGCAACTGATGATGTTTTAAAAGACGGTCGTCTTCACACCGGCGATATTGGGTATATGGATGAACAAGGCTATGTCTTTATTATTGACCGTATTAAAGATTTGATCATCACAAATGGCTATAATGTGTATCCACGTCAAGTTGAAGATGCTTTGTATAAAAATGAGGCTGTTGAAGAATGTATTGTGGCAGGGCTTCCAGATTCTAAACGTGGTGAAATTGTCAAAGCTTGGATCAAGGTAAAAGAGGGACACAGTTTAACCGAGGAAGGCGTGAAGACGTTTTTGAAAAATCATATCTCAGCCTATGAGATGCCGCGTAAAATAGAGTTTAGACGCGACCCTTTACCAAAGACAATGATTGGTAAATTGTCACGTAAAGAGATCGTTGCCCAAGAATTAAAAAGTTAAATCATCCCATCATTGATGTAAAAGATATTGTGATTTTTTGTTTGTTGGATTGACCTTGTTCGAGCTTTTGTGCTTGTTCTTGTGCAGACTTATTAAAGCTCGATGCTAAAATACTTTCGCCCCATTGATGTGATGTTTTTGTATTGTAAGAAAGATCAATTGGATCATAGTAGATTGAAGGTGTTGTATTTTCTAACCCTCTTTCTTTCAGATCTTCTAATGTTGTTTTGCCATCAGCAATTTCTTGGACAATGTCTGGATTATTCAATAAATCATCAAGAAGAACGCGTGTTAACATAGGATGATACGCATCCTCATCGAGTGCATTCTCAAAATTAAATGTTTGGCTTCTGAGATGATTGGCATACACATAGGCCATTTTATAATCTTTGTTATCATTTGAGTTTTGATAATGAATAAGGGCTCTTGCCATGCTTTGTTCGAGCGTTATATCTAAGGGTTCAAAATCGCGTACTTCATCTGTGTGTCCATGAATGTAATCGTATCCTGCTACAAGGCGTCTAATTTTATTTGAAACGTCTGTTCGTTCTCTAAAATAGTGCATTGTATTTTCGATTTGATCGCTACGCGTATCTCCTTCTACACCTCTAATTGTATTGCGGATAGCTTCATCATGGAGTGAACGCGAGATATAAGCATCATCTGAGAAATCAGAGGCATTTATTATTGTGTGTGCTTCTGAAAGTGCCTCTTTCCAACCAGTTATTTTGGTTTGATCATAAGAGGTTTCAGCTTCTCTTTGTTGCACTTGTAACAGCAAGTCACCCGTATCATAATAAGCCGTACCTCCCAGGGCATTTATATCTCTTGTTGCGATACTATGATGTTGTATGTGTGAATCTGAGCCGTTTATTTCTAGCATAGAATGTGCAAACACATCGGCAAAGGCCTCTGTTGTTCTTCTAAATGTTTCCTTTTCAAGCGCGCTAATATTCATATAGTCTGGTGTAACACGACCACTATCTAAACAATGCCCGACTTCATGTAAAAGCGTGTTCATTAGATCTTCAGGGCTACGGCTTGTATCAACGACACTGGCAATACAAACAGTCTCTCCTTCATCATTGTAGTAAGGATATGCTTTACCTTGTATGCCATATTCTTCTGCATGCTTATTAACAAAATCTAAATGTTCTTCAAATGGATTGTCTGAGGTAAGGTCTAGCTCTTTTTCAATGCGTCTAACTTCACTATTTGTACTTTTAAAAGGATCTAAAATAGTGATTTTACCTTTTGTTTCAGGCATTGCTTCGTGAAGTGATGCTTCGACATTTTTTATAACACCTTGGAAAGGGTTTGTGACTTCTGCTTTATGAGTACGTTGGTGATGGAAATCCCGAGGGCCTGCGACGGCTTGATTAAAAGCCCCTGAGAATAAATTAAGTGCAACAGCACCAAGGCATAAAAGGGCGCGTTTTCTTTGTTTATTTGCGTTTTCTTTTCTAGAGTTTGTGGTTTCAAGGCGGTACCCAGCCCCGCAGTGACCTCGCAATTCTTGTTTTAAATCTGTCTTAGAAAAATGCGGCAAATAATCACCTTTTAATTACATGTATTGATATCAGGAATGTGTAGAGAAATAGGCTCACCATGATCGTCAAGCTCAAAAATTTTTAAGACTCTTGAGATAAAAAGACTTTTTATGGCCATGTTGCCAAGTCTAAAAGGGTGTTCATCCGTGTTATCAGATAAATAAACCATGTCTTCTTTCAAATAGTAAGAAGAAATAGGATGTTTGAAATGTAACTCATCTTTATGAAGAAGAAGTGCCACTTCATGTTTGTTATTAATAACAGCTGATGTAATATCCCCTTGTTCCATAAAGAGATTATGTCAAAAAACTATTTAATAAGAGTTAATATCAAGATTAAAGTGCGGCGCGGGCATTTAAGGCCATGGTGATTGTGCCATCATCCATATAATCAAGCTCGCCCCCAACAGGCATACCGTGCGCAAGTTTTGTGACATGAACGTCAAAAGAGTCTAACTTATCAGCCAAATAATGCGCTGTCGTTTGCCCATCAACCGTTGCTTTGAGTGCTATAATTACTTCTGAAATAGATCCCGTTGATACTTTTGTAAGTAAAGAGTCTATTTTTAAGTCTTCTGGGCGAACACCATCTAGAGCGGAAAGTGTGCCTCCTAAAATGTGATAAACACCTTTAAAAGCGCCTGTACGTTCCATTGCCCAAAGATCGCCCAATGTTTCAATGACACAAATTTGAGTGTGACGCCGTGTTGTATCATCACAGATTGAACAAGGTGAACAGGTATCTAAATTGCCACATGAGCCACATTCAATCACAGTTTCTTTAGTTGTTTGTAATTGACTGATCAAAGACTCAAGGTAGGTTTCTTTGTTTTGTAACATATATAAAACAGCACGTTTAGCAGAACGCTGTCCTAATCCAGGCAAACGGCTTACTGTTTTAATGAGTTTATCAATGTCTTTATTCTGCATAGGTTTATAGTTTATGATTCTGTATATAATCGCAATAGAGACGGGTATCTTCTAATCCGATTGTTTTTAATAGATCAATGGTTTTGAAAGCCATATCAGGAGATCCGGCGATATAAATATCGCAGTCACTTAGAGTATTGAAATCCTCAATTACAGCGCCAGCCGTTGTTTTATGTGCGCTGATCGTTGTTGTTAACGCGCTGTTTTCAAAATCAGCTAAAAGTGTTTCTAGGGCTTCTTTGTGATAAAAATCGTCTTCAGATTTACACTCCCAATAAAAAGCAATTGGCCTCTTTGTTTGGTTTGTGTGATGTAGGGATTTTAAGATCGCATAAAAAGGTGCAAAACCAACCCCGCCTGCTATAAAAATAAGAGGATCTTGAGAGCTGTTATAGCACATATTGCCTTGCGCTGGTTTAATCATATATGTTTTTTCTGACGATGCCCCTGCAATAATGAGCTGGTGTGACAGGCTTTTTGGGTTATCGTTTTTTTTGATATGAAAGACAAGCTCATCTTCATGAGGGGCGCTCGCGATTGAGAAAGGACGAAAAAGGCTGTCATCTATTGTTCCTAATTCACAATATTGACCCGCTTGATAAGTAAACCCAACAGGTTTTTCAAAAACACACTCATAATAAAGAGGGGAGAGTTGTGTAATGCGTTTTAAATGTGTTTTATAAACAGAAGTCATGATCTATATCTTTTAATTATTATAAGTCTTTAACGTATAAAAGCCTCGCTTAGAATGTCAAGCAAGGCTTTTATTTTTGCGTTTGTTTTTTTACTTTAATTTATGCAGGCGCCGCCTTTGTATCTTTTTTAGGCTGTTGTGGTGTAGCCTGATCTGATCCAGCAGGTATTGTGATTGGTTTAATACGATCATTATGTGCTTTTCTCTGTTCCGGATTAGGATGAGATGATTTATAGCCAATTTTTGTGGCTAATGTATCTAGCCCTTGGTTTAGTCCAACTACATCTAGCTTATTGTCTTTAAAATAAGCCATCTTAAAAGCACTCATATGCGTTCGATATTCATCTTTATTATCTTTAACAGCTTGTGATGCACTAATATCGTGCATCTTTTCAAGTGCTTCAGAAGCCGTTTTTCTTTGCTTATTGTAAAAATCAATTTTGGCTTCAATATCGCCTTTAAGTTCTTGCATTTCAGGCGTGATATTATTACCCGCACCATTTTCCAGTTCTTCAACATTGGTCTTTAATTCGTCGATTTCGCTATTGAGTGCCTCTAATTGTGCGTTCATAGCCTGCTCTAGCTGGTTCATGTCTTGTTCATGTTCAGCGTCGCTAATCTCACGAATAGCCATCTCAGCCGAAGGAGATTGATCGGGCTTTTCGAAATCAAGCATTTGCAAAATTGTATCCGTAACATTTGGATTAGAAAGTTTAAAACCCGTAACGGACGCACCCATTGTGGGTGTGATATGCGTATCGTAGTTTCTGATGATTTCAACCATATTTTGAGCATATTCTTCTACGCTCATATCGCCATTTTGGACAGCTTCTTTAAGGTCTTTATAGCTCAGCCCTGCTTCTGTAACAGCGCGCGGGTCTTGTTCAATGAGGGCTGCCGCCATCATTGTTTTTTGCTGTGATGATCCTTTTAATTTAATATTATCCCAGCCTTGTGCGATAATTTCAGAGGCAATAACACTTGCCGCCGTTGTTGTCATTTGTTCACCATGGAATTTGATTTTTTTACCTGTATTAATCACATGGCCTGATTGATCGGCTAGGATCAGGTGCATGTTCTTACCTTTTACTGCGACATCAGCCACTTTCCCTAAAACATCTGGGTTAAAGGCACCAGGCATATTAAAGAATTTATGAAAGCCATTAATCTCATGAGCAAGCTGTTTTTGCTTTTTGAGTTTGTTTTCTTCGGCTTCGCGTTCTTTCGCGGTTAAGGCTTGTTCGATTGACTTTCTGTTGCGTTCTTCAACAGCGCGATCAATTTTATCACGCTCTTCTTGGGCGAATTGTTCTTGTTGTTGTTTTAATTTCTTTTCAAATTCTTCCTCGGAAAGATCATCTGAAGGATGCGGAGCAGGTGCTTCAGGCGCATTGGCATTTTCCGCGCTAATCTCTGTTTGAGTATCTGCTTGATCTATTGGCGTTTCAGCAGTTGTTTCTGGCGCTTGAGTTAGGTCTTCATCTTTTTTAACATCATCACTCATGACTGTTTATCCCCTTTAAATACGTATATTTATGAAAATAATATAGGCTAAATATTAACAAAGAGTCAATAAAAGATCAATCTTTGCTTACTCATCTGCTAACGAAACAAGACTGGTGTTGCCTCCTGCTGCTGTTGTGTTAATTGTGAGGGTTCTCTCAGTTGCAAAACGGTACAGATATGTTGGCCCGCCAGCTTTTGGCCCTGTGCCAGATAATCCTTCTCCACCAAAGGGTTGTACACCGACAACAGCGCCAGTCATACCACGGTTCACATAGGTGTTTCCTACATGAATGTGATCTGCGATGTCATGATAAGCAAAATCAATACGGGTATGAATACCAAGAGTTAAACCAAAGCCTGTGCTATTAATATCAGCAATCACTTGTTTGAGATCATCCCCTTTATAGCGAATAATATGAAGGACAGGTCCAAACACTTCTTCTGTTAATGGGGAGATATCTTTGAGTTCAAATAAGTGAGGCGCACAGAAACTTCCCTCAATAGGTGCTTCTAATGCGTGAAGTAAGGTGGCTTCTTGTTTCATGCGCGCAATATGGTTTTGTAAAGAGTTAAGTGCTTTTTCATCAATCACAGGGCCAATATCGGTCGCATAATTTTCCGGTTTATCAACACAGAGGCACTCCATTGCTTCTTTAAGCATAGGAATAATTGTATCTGCGATCTCTTCTTGTAAATATAAGACGCGTAGTGCAGAACAGCGCTGTCCTGCTGAATAAAAAGAAGATTGTAATACAGCATCAACAACTTGTTCTGGCAGTGCTGTATTATCAACAATCATGGCATTTTGACCGCCAGTTTCGGCAATTAAAGGAATAATAGCCCCATCACGCGCGGCAATTTCACGTTGAAGGCGTTTGCCAACAGCTGTAGAGCCTGTAAAACAAAATCCATTCACGCGCTCATCAGTTGTTAATACAGGACCAACCATAGAACCTTTCCCAAGTAAAAGCTGTAAAACGCTTTTAGGAATCCCTGCTTCATGCATGAGTTGCACGGCGCGAAAAGCGACTAGACTTGTTTGTTCAGCAGGCTTTGCCAAAACACAATTACCAGCCATGAGGGCAGCGACAACTTGTCCTGTAAAAATAGCAAGCGGGAAATTCCAAGGGCTAATACAAGCAAAAACGCCGCGCCCATGATAGCTTAGCAAATTATCTTCGCCTGTTGGGCTGGGGAGTTTGATAGGCTCATTAAAAATAGCCTCACCTTGATTGGCATAGTAATAACAAAAATCAATCGCTTCGCGAATTTCATCAACACAGTCTTTATAAGTTTTACCCGCCTCAAATAAACAAAGTGCAATTAATTCATCACGGTTTTCTTCGAAAAGAGCGGCAATTTTTCTTAAGAGGGTAGCGCGCTCTGTTGCAGGTATATGCGACCAGTCATTAAAACTGTCAGTTGCTGTTTCAATAGCGGTTTTAATTGTTTCTTTCCCACATAAGGTTAACGTCCCTAAAGAATGAGAAGGGTCAGCGGGATTAGAGATAGCGTGTGTTTCATCCTCATCGGCGATATTTTTGGCACAAAGTGAATGCGCTTTATAATGTTTCTTTTTAAATTTTGCGACAGCATTTGTTAATCGTGTCAAATGTGTTTCCTCTTCTAAATCATATCCTTTTGAATTCTCTCGTGTTGGTAAATATAAATTTGCGGGTAAGGGAATTTTTGTGTGAGGAATAGAATTATAACCCTTAATAATCTTTTCAGGGGGAGTAATGAGATCATCAATAGGCGTGTTCTCATCCGTAATTTGATAGACAAAAGAAGAATTCGCCCCATTTTCTAACATACGACGGACTAAATAAGGAAGTAGATCTTTATGTGTGCCAACAGGCGCATAAATACGAGAGGCACATTTATAATGATCGAAAATTGCATGATAAAGCGGTTCGCCCATACCATGTAATCTTTGAAACTCAAAAGAGCTCTCTTTATCTTGTTTGACAAGATATAAAATAGTGGCGGCTGTATAGGCATTATGTGTGGCGAGCTGTGTGTAAAAATGCTGAGTGTTTTTTAACAATTTTATCGCACAAGCATTATAAGAAAGATCCGTTAAGCTTTTGCGCGTGAAAACAGGGTAGGCGCTTTCTCCTTCAACCTGTGCTTTTTTAATTTCACTATCCCAATAAGCGCCTTTCACCAATCGCACAGAGATTTTTTTACCAGCTTGTTGTGACAGCTCTTTTAAATAATCAATCACATAGAAAGCCCGCTTTTGATAGGCTTGCAGAGCCAAACCAAACCCTTCCCAGCCTTGTAAATCAGGGTCTAGGAAAACGGTTTTTATGATCTCTAATGAAAGATCAAGGCGTTCTGTTTCTTCGGCATCAACGGTTAATCCAATATTATAGGTTTTACATTTGAGAGCGAGTTCTTTTAAAACAGCACTTAATTCTTTGACGCATGTTTCTTTTTTCAGATATTCATAGCGTGGATGAAGGGCAGACAGTTTGATTGAAATGCCAGAGCGTGTATAAGGTGTTCCCTCTGGTTGTGTTTTTGCAGCTGCTTTCCCAATGGTGTCAATCGCCTCAGAATAGGTTTTTAGATAACGCTTAGCATCATGCCAATTGCGTGCGCCTTCACCTAACATATCAAAAGAATAACGAAAGCCTTTTGATTCCATATCAGTGCCTCTTTTTAAGGCTTCTTCAATCGTTTGTCCCATGACAAATTGTTGACCTAATATCTTCATGGCTTGAAGCATGGCTTGGCGAATGACGGGTTCGCCCATCCGTTTGACCATCTTGCCCAGTATGTTTTTGCTAGATTCTCCCATGACGCCTTTTTTGTCATCGACAATTTTTCCAGAGAGCATCAAGGCCCAACTTGACAGGCTTAAGAATAAATCATGGGCTTCTTCGCTTGTATTATCCCAATCAGCGCTGGTGAGTTTATCTTTGATCAGATCATTTGCTGTTTTTGAATCGGGGACGCGCAAAAGAGCTTCGGCCAAACACATAAGAGCGATCCCCTCTTTTGTGGTTAGACGAAATTCATTTAAGAAATTTTCAATCGTAACAGTTTTGCGTGGAGCAGCGCGCACTTGTGTGATAAGGGTGCGAGCCGTATCTTGAATAGAGCCGTAATTGAGAGAATGAGACTCCACATAGCTAAGTAAATCTTCAACAGCTTGTGTTTCATCCATACGATATGCTTTGATAAGAGCATCTTTTTGTAAAGCGACCATTCATATCCTCCCTATAAAACGATGTTTGATCTTACAAGGGCATTGGATGTGATGTTTTAATGAGCCTCAGCCCAATTATCTCCAATTCCTGCATCGACCTTTAATGGTAGAGATAAGTCTACGACATTTTCCATGATCTCACAAAGTCTTTCGACAGTCTGCTCAAGGTCTTTTTCATGAATTTCAAAGACGAGTTCATCATGAACTTGGAGTAGCATTTTAGCGGGGAGATGTTCGTCACGGATAGCGCGGTCAATTTTGATCATCGCTTTTTTAATAATATCAGCGGCTGTGCCTTGAAGTGGGGCGTTAATCGCCTGCCGCTCTGCAAATCCTCTGACAGAGAAATTTTTATCATTGATACCATTAATATAGCATTTGCGTCCCATTAATGTTTCAACATATCCATGCTTTTTTGCAAAATCTTTATGACCTTGCATAAAGGCATCTAATTCAGGAAAGCGTGCTAAATAGCGCTTAATATATTCATTCGCTTCTCCTGGCTCTGTCCCTAATTGTTTAGCGAGCCCAAAGCCACTAATACCGTAAATAATACCAAAATTAACAGCTTTTGCTTTGCGGCGCATATCAGAATCGACTTGATCTAAAGGCACATCAAAGACTTGAGAGGCTGTGAGGGCGTGAATATCTTGATCATGTATGAATGCATTTTTAAGCGCTTTGATATCAGCCATTTCAGCAGCCAAGCGGAGTTCAATTTGTGAATAGTCAATGGCAACAATCTTATGATCCTTTTCAGCAATAAAAGCCGTTCTGATTTTTTTACCATCTTCACTTTTGATCGGAATATTTTGTAAGTTTGGATCGGATGATGATAGACGTCCCGTATTGGTAACCGCCATCGAGAAAGAGGTATGAATACGTCCCGTTTCAGGATTGATTTGCTCTTGCAGAGCATCAGTGTAAGTGCTTTTTAATTTTGCAAGGGCGCGGTAATCAAGCACATGTCTTATGATTTTATGCTCTTCTGCAAGAGGTTCTAGAATATTTTGAGCGGTGGACCAAACACCTGTTTTACTTTTCTTACCACCTTGGATGGCTAAGTTATCAAAAAGAACTTCTCCTAATTGTTTCGGAGAGGCAACATTAAAGCTTGTTCCAGCAAGATCATAAATTTCATGCTCTAGCCGTTCAAGTGCGGTGGCAAATTCACTACTCATTTGTTTAAGGATAACAGGATCGATTTTAATGCCTGTAAGCTCCATATTTGCAATAACAGGAATAAGCGGGCGCTCACATGTTTCATAGATTGTTGCCATCTTGTCTTCTGCTAAACGAGGCTTAAAAATTGTATGAAGGCGATAGGTCATATCGGCATCCTCGGCAGCATAATCAATGGCTGTGTCAATGTCGATTTCATCAAATGTTTTTTGATTTTTTCCTGTGCCAGCAATCTCTTTGAAGGAAATGTTTGTATGTCCTAAGAATGTTTCGCTTAATTCATCTAGGCCATGGCCGTGATTTGTACCATCCACGACATAAGAGAGCAACATTGTGTCATCAACAGGTGTCGGTGTAATGCCATGCTTCATAAAAAGCTGCATATCATATTTCATGTTATGTGCGATCTTTAAAACACTTTCATCTTCTAAGAGTGGTTTTAAAAGCTCTAACGCTTGTTTTAATGGAATTTGTTGTCGTTCTTTTTTCGTGTCTTCTTGCTTTGGCTCGTCAAAGTTAAATCCTGTTTCAACATCCGCTTTTTTATGACCGAGTGGAATATAACAAGCCTTTCCTACTGTGGTTGCCATGGAAATACCAACAAGTGTTGCTTTTGCGGGGGTTAAGCTTGTTGTTTCTGTATCAATGGCAATGATTCCTGCTTCATAAGCATCTTGAATCCATTTTTTTAGCTGTTCTGTGGTTTCAATACATTCATAGGGCTGTGTTGTTGGCGCTGTTGTTGCTTGCTCAAGGAAATCAGCGCGCCCCATAGCATGGGTTTTTAGTTGGGATTCAATGCGTGCCATCGTTGATCTAAAACCATGGCGTGATAAAAATCCAATAAGCGTTTTAGGGTCTGGCTCATGCAGGGTTAAATCTTCTAAACTTACTGGTACAGGAACATGTTGATCAAGGGCAACGAGTTTCTTAGACATTAAGGCGTCTTCTTTATGATTGATCAGATTCTCACGGCGTTTATTTTGTTTAATTTCACCAGCGCGCTCTAATAATGTTTCAAGATCGCCATATTCAGTGATTAATTGAGCTGCTGTTTTGACACCTATACCAGGGACACCCGGAATATTATCAACAGAGTCACCAGCTAAAGATTGCACATCAATGACTTTTTCTGGGGGTACACCAAATTTTTCAAGGACTTCGTCATAGCCAATATTTCTATTCTTCATGGCGTCAAACATTGTGACACTCTCATTAACGAGTTGCATAAGGTCTTTGTCTGATGAAACGATAATGGCTGTGCGCCCAGATTCTCTGGCAAGGCGGGCATAAGTTGCGATTAAATCATCAGCCTCATAGCCATCGAGCTCAATGCAAGGTAGATTGAAAGCTTGGACCGCTTCTCTAATGAGAGGGAATTGTGGGATTAAATCTTCAGGTGTTTCTCCGCGATTTGCTTTATAATCAGCATAAATTTCATTTCGAAAATTTTCGCGCGCAGCATCAAAAATAACAGCAACAGAATGAGCGCTATGATCTGCTAAAAGTTTTGTTAGCATATTTGTAAATCCTAAAACGGCATTGACAGGAACACCTTCAGGATTGGTCAGAGGGGGAAGTGCGTGAAAGGCTCGAAAAATAAATCCAGAGCCATCAATTAAATACAGAGGTTCTTTTTTTAATGCTTCTTGTTGTTTTGCCGCAGCGTTCATAGAGGGTTTTCCTTATAAATATGTGTGATTTGGCATAGCTTACCTTGTTTGCTGGCGAAGCTCAAATGAAAGAATTAGGACTCTATTTGAATAAAATCCAATCTTTTCTTAAAAAATGATTTACATAATTATGAGATACTAGAATAGTATTCTATGAATACGTAATTTTTTTATGTGTCATATATAACCTTACAACAAAGGAGTGTTTATTATATCGCTGGAGATTTTTCTTTAAGATGTGTGGCTTATGGACCTATCTATCTTAGAAACCCCGCAACTTCGACTATATCCTCATATAAGCTACTAAGGTGAATGGGGAGCACATGTCTTTATTCTTTAGCGAGATCCCGCTGGTTCTGTCCGGAAACGAACCAGCGGTTTCCTTTTGGGGAGAATTTTTTAGTCATTTTATACATATTTATGAATAAGAACCCTTGCTTTCTCTTGTTTGAAGCAGTAAAGTAAGCATATCACTTCTTGATGATTTTCTTTAAAAAGTAACTCACGCACATTTTATATAATAGACATGGCTGTAAAATCACGATCCACGCGTAAAAAAGCGAAGCAATCTCTACTTCCTGAGAGCTTTCAGGCGTTTATTGCACGGCGTATGGTGGAGGTTTTCTCTTTAACTGTACTTGCACTGGCTATTTTTTCCTTTATTTCTTGCGCGAGTTTTTCAACGCATGATCCGTCTTTAAATACGAGCGCAACGGGCGGCGATACGATTTATAATTGGGCTGGTATCTATGGTGCCTATTTTGCTGATATAATTGTTCAAACCTTTGGGTTTTCTGCCTTTTTTATACCGTTAATTCTAGTGTTCTGGTCAGGGCGCTTATTTAGGAAAATTCCGTTTGATCGTTTTAGTTTACGATTTTGTGCTTTTCTAGTGTTGCTCTGTGTTGGGTCGGCTTTTTTTGGCACAATTCCAAGTTTTTCTGGTTGGCCATTAGGAGAGCGTTTTGGGGGCTCTGTTGGCTTTTTATTTGTAGAAACGTTACTTCCTTTATTAGACGGCGTTGTTGGGCGTTTTACACATTATTTTTTAAGTTTTGTGACAGGTGTTTTAACAGCTGTAGCCTTTGGCTATGCAAGCCATGTGTCTTTGGATAAATGGAAACAAATAACACGTTTAATTCTTAAAGCGCTCTCACTTGTTGTTATTTTTGTGGTGACAAAGCTTATGCAAGCAGCGCGGTGGATTAAAATTCATGGCTTTAAAAAAATCGAAGATCCAGAAGCAACAGGATCTGCAATTATTACATGGTTGGAGCGTAAGTTTATTCACGCAGAAGAAGCTATTCATGCTGAAAAAACACGCGTGTTAACAAAGCCAGAGCCACGCCAAGAGCCTGTTGCGGAAAAGAAAAAACCGTTAACCAAAATACCAAGTCTTGTGAAATCACAAGACGAGCAAGAGGTTGAACCAAAACAGTCTTCAATTCAAATTGTCGCTCCTGAGAAAAATCGTCTTGTTCCAGCAGATGAGTTTGAGCCAACTCAATTAGATACGTATCATGAATTTCAACTCCCCTCTCTTGATTTATTACAAAAGGCACAAGTATCAGATAGTGCAATGAGCGAGGAAGAGCTTCATGAACAAGCAGAAGCGTTACAAGATGTCCTCAATGATTTTGGGGTAAAAGGAGAGATTGTCAAAGTCCACCCAGGCCCTGTAGTAACACTCTATGAATTAGAGCCTGCACCAGGAACGAAATCGTCACGCGTGATTTCTCTCTCAGAAGATATTGCACGGTCAATGGAAGCAATTTCTGTGCGTGCGGCCGTAATCCCTGGGAAAAATGCAATCGGGATTGAGATTCCAAATTCTGTGCGTGAAACGGTTTATTTACGAGAAATTTTATCAACAAAAACTTATCATGCGACAAAAAATAAACTACCTCTCGTGCTTGGAAAAGATATTGGTGGACATCCGATTTTAGCAGATCTTGCAAAAATGCCACATTTACTTGTGGCTGGGACGACGGGATCTGGTAAATCTGTGGCTGTGAATACGATGATTTTATCGCTTTTATATCATCATACACCTGAGAAATGTCGTTTTATTATGATTGATCCAAAGATGTTGGAACTTGCGATCTATGATGGGATTCCTCATCTTTTAAGCCCCGTTGTAACGGAACCAGGTAAAGCGGTTGTCGCTTTGAAATGGGCTGTGAGAGAGATGGAAGAGCGGTATCGTTCTATGTCTAAATTAGGGGTGCGTAATATTGATGGCTATAATATGCGGATTAAACAGGCGATTGAAAAAGGTGAAATCCTAACACGTAATGTTCAAACAGGTTTTGATGCTGATACTGGCAAGCCTGTTTTTGAAGAACAGCAGATTGAACTAAAAGAGCTACCTTATATTGTTATTATCGTTGATGAATTTGCCGATTTGATGATGGTTGCTGGTAAAGATGTAGAAGCAGCTATCCAGCGTCTTGCGCAAATGGCACGTGCGGCAGGTATACATTTAATTATGGCGACACAAAGACCCTCGGTCGATGTGGTCACAGGGACTGTTAAAGCGAACTTCCCAACGCGTATTTCTTTTCAAGTGACATCAAAAATTGATAGCCGTACGATTTTAGGTGAAGGCGGCGCAGAATCTCTGCTTGGGATGGGGGATATGTTATATATGGCCTCAGGTGGGCGTATTACGCGTGTCCATGGCCCTTTTGCAAGTGATGATGAAGTTGAAAAAGTAGTGCGTTTCTTAAAAAGCCAAGGTGAACCTGATTATTTGGATGACGTCACAGATGGTGATAGTGACGGTGGTGATATTTTAGGATTGTTTGGGGATAGTAATGGTGGAAAAGACGGCTATGATGATCTATATGATGAAGCAGTCGCCATTGTTGCACGCGAGCAAAAAGCCTCAACAAGCTATATCCAAAGACAATTACAAATTGGATATAACAGAGCAGCACGCATTATTGAGCAAATGGAAAAAGACGGCGTTATTGGGAAAGCAAATCATGTTGGTAAACGCGAAATTTTAATTGGAGAACGGTAACAATCAATGAGATCAATAGTACTTAGTTTCTTGTCTTTGATATGTCTTGCTTGTGTGTGTGTACCATCATTGACACACGCAGCTTTGGATGATGAATATGTAACTGTCCCTGATGTACCACGTAAAGGAATTCATATGAAGACCTTGAAACAAATTGAGGCCTATATTCATTCGATTGATACAATGAAAGCACGCTTTACGCAAACGGCTGAAGTGAACCGCGAAGATTTAACTGGGACTTTTTATCTAGATCGCCCTGGTAAGCTCAGATTTGAATATGATGATCCGATTAAAAATTACATAGTCTCTGATGGGACGTTTATTTATTTTTATGATGATGAAATGAAAAGCGCGAGCCAAGCGTTGGTAGGCTCTACCTTAGCTGCTTTTCTCGTGCGCGAAGATATTGAGTTGCTTGACGCATCAATTGAAATCATGGATTTAACACGTGATAAGAAAAAAGGGCTGTTAGGATTAACATTACGCCAAGCTGATAATCCTGAGTCGGGTCGTTTGACGTTAATTTTTAAAGAAAAACCAAAATTACAGTTACAAAAATGGCTCGTTGTTGATAGCCGTGGTTATGTGACGCAAATCGAACTCTCTGATATTAAACAAGGTGTTTCTTTTGATGATGAAAAAGACGGTTTATTCACTTATGTTGATTCAAAAATCACAAATCCGGGTTATAACTAAGATCTTGACATAATGACGTTGCGCGCGTTATTGTGGCTCAAATCATAAACATGCAGGAGCTTGCAAAGTGCCTTTTTTAGCAAAGACATTTAATAAAACTTTTTTCACCCAAAAATTCGTGGGTTTTTCGCTGAGCCTTGATTTCCCTCAATCAGATTCTAACCAAAATCGTACATATTGCCACTATTGGGGTGAAGCAACGCGTATTGGGTTGAATAGCTATGAAATTTCGATGGTCATAGAAAGTCATCTTGATGGGGAGGTGCGAAGCGTAAGACAGAAATTAGAAATGCCACCTCTTACACGCGATCAAGCCTTTGAGGTTTTATCCTTTATGGAAGAGAGATTTTTAAAGGATGATGCAATTATTGATATTGTGATGCCTGAGAAAAATAAAAGGCGGTCATATTATAAAAGCGCAAAACTAACATAAACAGAGCATGGGTTTATAATGGTGTCATTGAGAAAAATCTTTGAAGCAAATAGAATTATCACTCATAATTTTTATCATTATAACCCAACGACACAAGGCCATACATTGATGTGGTTTGAAGCGACCCCGATGAAAGAAAATCTGGAAGCATTTTCTGTGAACAGAGTAACGAAAAGCTGGGATTTATTTACAGGCAAAAAACGTGTTTTTTGGGAGTCAGAGCCCATGGTCAATTTTGCACGCAAAGATCTACATAATGAATTTACTTATGAAGAGGCGATTGAGAAACTTAAGCGTTTAGAACGCTTGACCCATTGGGAGAAGAAGTTCAAACGCCAAAAAGTCAGAACATTCTTCCGTCTGAAGACAAGACGTTTCCCTGAATAAAAGCATAGTAACCGGCTATTTTTTATTTAATGCAATTGGTTCATACCAATCTCTTGGGAAATTGGCTTTGTCACGTGATGGAATGTTAAAAGGTGGTTTTAATGTGCCTTTGAAATATTGATCAACTAAGCTTTGCCAATAAAGGTCTGGGTCTTTTTTTCCTTGTTTCTGTGCGACCCAATCAAACCATTTTTTTCCATTTTTAACGTGATGAATTTCTTCATCATGAATGATTTGTAAGAGAGAAGCACTTACTTCATCACCGTTACGTTTCATACCTTTAATCATTGTTGGGGTCACATCAAGACCGCGCGCTTCTAAAACCATAGGGACAATTGCGAGGCGCGCAGCGAAATCATGTGCCGTGTCTAACGCTGACTCCCATAATCCGTCGTGAGCTGGAAGCGCACCATAATGTGCACCCATTTCACGAAGCCGATCATCGAGCATTAAAAAATGCTTGGATTCTTCATAAGCAATTTGAAGCCAGTCAGCAAAAAAATCATCGGGCATTCTTGTTTCTTGATAAATACCAAAGCGCGCGATCATATCCCAAGCAAGATCAATTGCATTCAGCTCAATATGGGCAAGGGCGTGTAGGAGTGAGATTCTGTTTTGAATACTATGTCCTGCTGTGCGCCTTGGCATATCTTTGGGATGTAGAAGCTCTGGTTTTTGAGGGCGCCCAGGCCTTTCAATATGAATATTTTGATAGACAGGCCCAACAAACTCCTCATGAAAGGCATGATATAGATTATGGCTTATCTGTGCTTTTAAGCGGGCGTGTTTCGTATGGAGAACGGTGTGAGCGGCAAGCGTTAAATTCTGTTCATCAGACATTGTTATTGCTCGATATTATGTTTCTTTTTATAGGCACGCCATTTAGCAACATTATCATTATGCTCTTTCAGTGTTTTTGAAAAAACATGCCCGCCACTTCCATCGGCAACAAAATATAAATATGTGTGTTTCTCTGGGTTTAAAACAGCACGTAAAGAAGCTTCCCCAGGATTGGCGATGGCGGTTGGCGGCAAGCCGTAATTCATATAGGTATTATAGGCGTTATTATATCCCCAATCAGAACGGTATAAAGGACGGTCTAATACTCCTAATTCATTACTTAATGGATAGATAATGGTTGGATCAGATTGAAGTTTCATCCCTTTTCTTAAACGATTTATAAAAACTCCTGCGACACGCTCACGTTCAGCTGTGACACCTGTTTCACGCTCAACGATAGAGGCTAGAATAACAGCTTCTTCTTTTGTTTTAATGGGTAAATCTTCTGCGCGTTGTTCCCACAAGGTTTTCATTAAATGATGATGTGCTTTTTGCATGCGATCAATCATTGCTTGGCGTTGTGTTTTTAATTCAAAGAAATAGGTTTGAGGAAGTAAATACCCTTCTGTTGGAAGTTCGAGTAGAGCAATCTCACCGCGCAATGCTTCATCATCTTGTAAAATGTGTGTGATTTGCTTCTTTGTTAATCCCTCTGGAATGATTAATTTATGTTGATATGTTTTACCACTTTGGAATATTTCAGTGATGTTTTGAATCGATGTATGTTTGCGTAATACATATTCACCAGCTTGGAAAGGGGCATCATTATCAATAAAACGAGCATTCAATTCAAAGAGTAAGGCGCTTGAAATAAAGCCTTTTTTCTCTAAATCTTTAGCCACACTTCTAATCGAGGTGCCTGACTCTAATATATAAAAACTATAAGTGTCATGTATTTTAGGGGCGTGTATTTGCTGAAATATATAAAAAATCAATAGCCCAAAGCATATAAATGCAAGAGCGAACAAACGGATCAAAAGGGTTTGTATTTTTTTAGTCATTATATTTTTTAAACACCAAAGAAGCGTTTGTGCCACCAAAACCAAATGAGTTGGAAAGAGCAATAGAGATCTCTTTTTCTTTTGCAACTTTAGGGACTAAATCAATATCAAGACAACCATCAGATGGGTTTTCTAAATTCAATGTTGGTGGTAAAATTCCTGTTTCTAATGCTTTTGCTGTAAAGATAGCTTCAACAGCCCCAGCTGCACCAAGAAGATGTCCAATGGCAGATTTTGTCGAAGACACGCTTAAATGTTCTTTGTTGTTTGTAAATAGACGTTTTACAGCACCGATTTCAATATCATCACCAAGAGGTGTTGATGTTCCATGCGCATTCACGTAATTAACATCTTCAGCGTTAACTTTTGCTGATTTTAAGGCGTTTTTCATGGCGCGGAAGCCTCCATCACCATCTTCAGCAGGTGAGGTAATATGGTGAGCATCACCAGACATACCATAGCCAATCACTTCACCGTAAATATGAGCACCGCGTTTTTTAGCATGTTCTAATTCTTCAAGTACCAAAATACCAGCACCCTCTGCAATTACAAACCCATCGCGGTCTTTGTCAAAAGGACGAGATCCTTGTTCAGGTGTGTCATTATAGCTTGTTGAAAGCGCTCTTGCCGCTGCGAAACCTGCAACACCTAAAGGTGTAATGGCTGCTTCAGCACCCCCCGCGATCATAACATCTGCATCATCTAGCATGATCATACGTGCCGCGTCACCAATCGCATGTGTGCCCGTTGCACAAGCTGTAACAACAGAGTGATTAGGGCCTTTATAGCCATGAATAATAGAAACATGACCAGAAACAAGGTTAATAAGTGCTGACGGGATAAAGAAAGGAGAAATACGTCTAGGGCCTTTCTCATTTAAAATTGTGGTGCTTTCGGCAACATTTCCTAGCCCACCGATGCCAGAGCCAATCATAACGCCTGTACGCCATGCATCTTCATCAGAGTCAATTGTCCAACCAGAATCTTTGATCGCTTCTTCAGCCGCAGCAATCCCGTATTGGATAAAAATATCGACCTTCTTTTGCTCTTTAGGTGCGAGATATGCATCAGGATCAAATAACCCATTATCTGCTGTCGCCGTTTCTCCTTCAGTAACACGTGGAACAGTCCCAGCAATTTTAGAAGCAAAGTTTTCGGCATCAAAGTGAGTGATTTTTTTCAGGCCACTTTTCCCTGCTGTTAAGTTTGACCAGTTATAGTCAAGACCAGTTCCAAGCGGACTTACAATTCCCATACCTGTAATGACAACGCGACGCATTTCTTTTTTCCTTATACTTATTATTTTGACTGATTAGAGATACGCTATTAGCGTAAAAAAAACAACCCTCCTTTTATCAAGCAGATAAACTGCGTTAAAAGGAGGGTTTGTTACGAATCACAAAAAGATCATCATAATTTTAACAATTATTGATTAGCCTCAATGAATGAAACAGCGTCTTGAACTGTTGTGATCTTTTCGGCAGCATCATCAGGAATCTCGATACCAAATTCTTCTTCAAATGCCATTACTAATTCAACTGTATCAAGGCTGTCTGCGCCTAGATCATCAATAAAGCTAGCGCTTGCTACAACTTTATCTTCTTCAACACCTAAATGTTCAACAACGATTGCTTTTACTTTATCTGCAACTTCACTCATGGGATAACCCTTTCATTTTTCTTTTTGTTTCGTAATTTTCTATCACATACATGTGATAGACTTTGTTTGTTACTTATAATTCAGACACACTTTTTTCATTTCAAAAAATTTATAAAAATGTATCAAGAGATGCCTAGGTAGCATATAGAAAAAAATCTGCCAAGTAAAAAATGCATATTTAACGCATTTTGTTTCTATATTGCGGTATTTTTGACCGTCTTTTAAGCGGTGTTTTGAGCCCTCTATTGAGAGCTCTAATATGTTGTATTTTATGAGCTTGAGCCATTTTTTTATTAAGAGATAGCCTGTCTTTTTTATGCTCTTTTTTAAGTTCTGTATTTTGTGCTCTTTTTTTCTCGTAAGGTGATAGGGGTGGTGTACAAAATGAGATTGAATTAAATGATTCGAGGTCATTTGGTATCTCTCTCATCTGTGTTTCAACAGAGATATCATGCTCTTTTAAGGCCTGTCTTAACAGTTCTAATAAGAGTGTGTTATATGTGCCAATAATTAAGATGCGCGTGCGTGAAGACATAAAATTAAGGTGTGTTTTTAGGTTTCTTTGATTGTTTTTGCGCGGATTTGTTTTGAAGACGCTGACGGCCAGATTTTAAAGAAGGTGAACGCTGGTCGAAATCACGTTTTAAATTATGTGTACGATTTTCCATGACGACATTATAAGTGTCTTTATCTAGAGGAATAATTGGAGTAGGTAAAATTGTTTCAATAGGCATCAGTGCAAGTGTGTTCGCATGTCTATTTAAGAAATTGATAATGCGTTGTAGGCGTGTGCTCATAAAAATACTCCCCTTATTATAATTGGCATAAGGGGAGTATAAGAAAATCAATAAAGTTATGTCAATGAAAAATTAGATCATCGCCATTCCACCATTCACATGAACAGTTTGACCTGTTGTATAACCCGCTTCGTTACTTGCTAAATAAGCAACGGCTGAGGCAATTTCATCGCTTGTTCCCATGCGTGCAGCAGGGATACCGCCATTAATTTTTTCTTTCTGATCATCTGTTAATGCATCTGTCATTGCGGTTGCGATAAACCCTGGAGCAACACAGTTAACTGTAACACCGCGACTTGCAACTTCAGCTGCTAAAGATTTGCTCATACCGATTAAACCTGCTTTTGAAGCTGAATAATTTGCTTGTCCAGCATTTCCTGTTACCCCAACAACAGAGGTAATATTAATGATACGACCCCAACGGTTTTTCATCATGCCGCGAAGGCATCCTTGTGATAATTTAAACGCAGATGTCAGATTCACATTGAGTACTTGATCCCAATCTTCTTGTTTTAAGCGCATTGCTAAATTATCGCGCGTTAGGCCAGCATTATTGATTAAAATATCAATGCCGCCCATTTTTTCAGACGTTTCTTTTAACAAAGCTTCTTCTGCGCCTTCATCGCCAAGACTTGCGGTGACGACAAAAACACGCTCACCAAGTTCTTGCTTGAGTGCTTCTAGTTTCTCTGCATTACGGCCATGAAGTGTTACTGTTGCGCCGAGAGCATGTAGGGCGCGCGCAATGCTTGCTCCAATACCACCAGAAGCGCCAGTTACGAGGGCTTTTTTGTCTGTTAAATCAAACATTATTATGTATCTCCTTAAGAGGTTAGTTTTTTAAACGTGTTGCAAAGCTTTCTATATCAGCTGTTGCATTCAATGCAAGACCTTTTGCTTCTTTTGTAATGCGACGGCCTAATCCTGTTAGAACTTTTCCAGCGCCAATTTCGACAAATTCTTCGATGCCTTCTTGTTCTGCCATATAGGAAACAGACTCTGTCCAACGCACCATACCTGTGACTTGGTCAACGAGCAATTTACGAATGTCATCAGGCGATGTTGTCGGGCGTGCTGTTACATTTGACACGATTGGAAGGGCAGGTGATTGGATTGTTGTGTTTGCTAATTCTTCGGCCATGCGGTCAGCGGCTGGCTGCATTAATGCACAGTGGAAAGGGGCACTGACAGGAAGAAGAACACTTCTTTTTGCGCCTCTATCTCCTGCAAGGGCAATTGCTTTTTCAACGGCAGCAACGCTTCCGCTAATCACGACTTGTCCTGGCGAGTTATCATTAGCTGAAGAACAAATTGTATTTGTTGCTTCTGCGGCTTCACTCGCAAGTGTTTGCACGACATCCATATCTAGACCTAAAATAGCCGCCATTGCGCCTTGTCCAACGGGCACAGCTTGTTGCATTGCTTGACCACGAATTTTTAAAAGACGTGCACAATCAGCAACGGTAAACGCCCCTAAAGCTGTTAGAGCGGAATATTCCCCTAAAGAGTGTCCCGCACCATAGGTTGCATGGTCTTTTAAAGCGATATCAAATTCTTTTTCTAAGACGCGCGCTGTTGCGACAGAAACAGTCATAAGCGCAGGCTGTGTATTTTCTGTGAGGTTTAATTGATCCTCTGGGCCCTCAAAGCACAGTTTTGTCATATCAAGTGAAAGCGCGTCGCTTACTTCTTCAAAAACAACTTTTGCTGATGAGAAGTTTTCAACGAGATCCATTGCCATACCAACAGATTGACTTCCTTGTCCTGGAAAAATAAATGCACGTTTTGTCATGAGAGGTCCTTTTCTTTAAAAAGTTATCTATAATTTATTTTGTATATATCCTTATAATCTGAAACAAACCATAAGAAAAGACTTGTTTTTTGTTAACATAGACGGTATAAGCACCACTTGTAAATAGCTCCTTGCTGGACTAACAGAGTGTATCTGTAGGGTTCAGCTAATGTAAAATAGCCGAAAGGAGAACAATATGGCAGAACAAACGAGCAAGTACGAAGTCGTGTTTTTAGCACGTCAAGATGTTTCAAAAGCACAAGTTGAAACAATCACAACTGAATTCGCAGCAATCATTAAGAAAAATGGTGGTAAAGTTGCGACAACTGAGCAGTGGGGTCTACGCACACTGGCTTATCCAATCAATAAAGCAACAAAAGCGCATTACGTGTTATTCCAATTGGAAGCACCAGGTACTTTGATTGCTGAATTAGAACGTCAATTCCGTTTGCACGATGACGTCGTTCGTTACATGACGCTTAAAATTGAAGCGTTTAGCGAAGGTCCATCTGTTGCAATGAAAGACGCAGCGTAATATAGATTTAAAGGAGAAAAGAAAATGGCAAAACGTCCTTTTGGAAGAAGAAAAAGAAGTTGTCCATTCAGCGGTGCTGAAGCCCCTGTAATTGATTACAAAGATACAAAACTATTGAAAAACTATATTTCTGAGCGTGGTAAGATTGTACCAAGTCGTATTTCATCAGTTTCATCAAAAGCTCAACGTCAGCTAGCGCGCGCTATTAAAAGAGCTCGTATGGTTGCGTTACTACCATTCTTGGTAAAAAACACTGAAAGCTTACGTCCAGCACGTCCAGCTAGAACTCATGGAGGGCGCTCATAATGGAAATCGTTCTTTTAGAAAATATTGGTCGCTTGGGAACTGTTGGTTCTGTTGTAACTGTTAAAGATGGTTATGCACGTAACTTTTTGCTTCCACAACAAAAAGCGTTAAGAGCAACAAAAGCAAATCTAGCATTTTTCGAAGCTGAAAAATCTAAGCTTGAAAAATTAGATCAAGAGAGAAAGAAACAGGCTGAAAAAACAGCAAAAGTAATCGATGGAAAAACGGTTGTTGTTATTCGTGCTGCTTCTGAATCTGGTCAGCTTTATGGATCAGTTACAACACGTGATATCGCAGAGTCTGCTTCTTCTTTAGGGGAAACAGTTGATCGTTCACAAGTACGTATTAACCAAAGCTATAAAATGCTTGGTCTTTATGATGTTGTTGTTGAATTACACCCAGAAGTGACAGCACAGATCACTATTAACATTGCCCGTTCTGAAGAAGAAGCTGTTGCACAAGAAAAAGCAGGTAAAGAAGCAGTTAAAGCTGAACAAGAAGCGATTGCTGCTGAAGAAGCTGCTCTTGCTGCAGCTGCTGCTGCAAAAGCGGAAGAAGCAACAGCTGAGGAAACAGTAGAAGAAGCACCAGCTGAAGAAGATGCTGCTTAATCCTTAACTGTTTTTATTAGATTTTTAAAAGGTCGCTTTTTAAGCGGCCTTTTTTCATGATTTCTATAAAATACTTGATATTGTCTGCGAAAATTGCTTTAACTAAAAGCATTGTTTACCCAAAAGAGAGAAGCGAGAAAAGATGAGCGACGCAGTTGCCACGGTATCAAAAATTGTATCTTCAGAAAAGAAAGCCGAAGACGTTAAATTGCTCCCGGCAAATGAAGAAGCTGAGCAATCTTTGTTAGGGGCTTTGTTGCTAGATAACCGCTTAATTGAAAATGTTTCTGACTTTTTGCAACCTGCGCATTTTTATCAACCTGTCCATGGACGCATCTATGAAATGATTGCGAAAGCCGTTGATCACGGTCAAGTGGCAGATATCGTAACGTTAAAAAATATCTTTGATAAAGATGATGACTTAGCTCATGTTGGTGGATCTCAATATTTAACTGATTTGGTTGCTAATGTTGTCACAACTGTGAGTGTTCAGCATTATGGTCAGGTCATTTATGAATTATTCTTGCGCCGAGAATTGATTTCTGTTGGACGTGAGGTTATGCAAGATGCTTATGATGACGAAATTGATAAAACAGCAAGCGATCAAATTTCAAAAACAGAACAACGCTTATATGATCTAGCAACGACGGGCGATTATAAATCTGGTTTTGTGAGTATGAAATCTTCTGTGACACAGGCGATCTCAATTGCTGAAACAGCCTTTAAAAATGTGGGGCACGTCACAGGTGTGACAAGTGGTCTAACGGATTTAGATAAAAAACTTGGTGGGTTGCAACCCTCAGATTTGATTATTTTGGCGGGTCGTCCTTCGATGGGGAAAACGGCTCTTGCAACCAATATTGCCTTTAACTGTGCGAAAGCTTATTGGGAATCTAAAGGACAAAGCGGTGGTCCTGTTGGTTTCTTCTCATTGGAGATGTCATCAGATCAGCTCGCAACACGTATTCTTGCATCAGAAGCACTCGTGCCAGGGGATAAAATTCGTCGTGGTGAAGTAAAAGATAGTGAATTCCGTCGTTTCGTTGAAACAAGTCAAATGTTGAGCGATGTACCTTTATTTATTGATGATACACCAGGTTTATCAATTTCAGCTGTCCGAACACGTGCACGTCGTTTGAAACGTCAGCATGGATTAGGGTTAATTGTTGTTGATTATCTTCAGCTCTTGAGTGGACCGGCGGGTAAAAAATCAGATAGCCGTGTGAATGAGGTTTCTGAGATTACACGTGGATTAAAAGCATTGGCGAAAGAACTCCATGTTCCTGTGCTTGCGCTTTCTCAGCTTTCACGTCAAGTAGAAGCGCGTGATGATAAGCGCCCTCAGCTCTCAGATCTTCGTGAATCGGGATCAATTGAGCAAGATGCCGATGTGGTGATGTTTGTTTATCGTGAACAATATTATTTAGAGCGCGCAGAGCCGAGCCGTAAGCCTGAGGAAAATGATGAGAAGTTCAATGATCGTTATGAACAATGGCAACAAAAGCTTGCTGAGATTCATAATACAGGAGAAGCAATTTTAGCAAAACAACGTCATGGTCCGATCGGAACAATTCGTATGGCTTTTGATGGACAATTCACAAAATTCTCTGATCTAGATCCTAGTCGTCAAACAGGGTAAAAAATCACTTTTTACGTGACACATACCAGCGATTGCTTTAGAAGATAAGGGGTCGTATTCATATAATTTTTTTAATCGAATTGTAATAACGGAGTACAAAAGTAACGTGGATGTAGTATTAGGAAATTTTTTACAAGTTGTTGGTCGTTCTTTCCTTAACTTTTTGGAGAGTATTGGGCGTTTAACGATTTTCTTGCTGAAATCAATTTTGGCTGTTTTTACACCTCCTTACGAATGGCGTCGTTTGGGTGAGCAATTTATCCAAATCGGTTATTATTCTCTTCCTGTTGTTGGCTTAACAACATTATTTACGGGGATGGTTTTAGCGTTACAAAGCTATACAGGTTTTTCTCGTTTCAACGCAGAAGGTGCAGTGGCGGCTGTTGTTGTTTTATCTGTTACTCGTGAGTTAGCGCCTGTTTTGGCTGGGCTTATGGTTGCTGGTCGTATGGGGGCGTCTATGGCGGCTGAGATCGGTACGATGCGTGTGACAGAACAAATTGATGCGCTTTACACATTGTCGGCAAACCCATTTCAATATTTGATCGCACCGCGGATTTTGGCAGCTGTTGTGATGTTGCCTGCTCTTGTTTTAATCGGGGATATTATTGGTATTTTTGGTGGGTTCTTAGTTGGGGTGTATAAGCTTGATTTTAACGCAGCGAGTTATATTTCTCAAAGTTGGGAATTTCTAGAGGCGATGGATGTTATCTCAGGTCTTGTTAAAGCAACAGTTTTTGGGTTCTGGGTGGCTGCAATGGGATGTTACCATGGGTTTTATTCTGGCCGTGGTGCTCAAGGTGTTGGATTGGCAACAACTTATGCAGTGGTGTCATCTTCCATTTTGATTTTGATTTTCAACTATGTATTAACACAAGTATTTTTCTCTTAAGGGATAAGAAATGACGGTAGCAGACGAAAAAATTACGCTTGAACATGTCACAAAGAAATTTGGTGAAAACCAAGTTTTAAAAGATATCCATATGCGTGTCGCAAAAGGTGAATCTCGTGTGATTATCGGAGGATCTGGTAGTGGTAAATCAGTCATGCTTAAATGTATTTTAGGCCTTATGAATCCAACATCTGGATCCATCAAAATCGATGGACAAGAAACAGCAAAACTCTCTCTTACTCAAAGAGATCATCTCATGAGTAAATTTGGCATGTTGTTTCAAGGCGGCGCTTTGTTTGATAGTTTGCCTGTATGGCAAAATGTAGCATTTGCGCTTTTACAGCGAAAATTAATGGATAAAAAACAAGCACGTGAAGTTGCTTTGGAAAAATTAGAATCTGTTGGACTTGGATCTTCTGTTGCTGATTTATTTCCAGCTGAATTATCAGGTGGGATGCAAAAACGTGTGTCACTCGCGCGTGCCATTTCAACAAATCCAGAAATCATTTTCTTTGATGAGCCAACAACAGGCTTGGATCCTATTATGGCGGATGTGATTAATGATTTGATTGTGAAATGTGTGAAAGAATTAGGGGCAACTGCAGTGACGATTACACATGATATGGCGAGTGCACGTAAGATTGCTGACCGTGTTTCGATGTTGTATAAAGGGGAACTTATCTGGACAGGCGATATTTGGGACTTGGATCGTTCTCGTAATGACTATGTTGATCAATTTATTCATGGTCGTGCAGAAGGCCCCATTAATAGTACTAAAAGTCACGCATAATAAAGGATTGGTATTGTGAAAGTTAGAAAATTCCTTTTTAAAACAATGCTTGCCCTATGTTCATTAGGGTCGATTGTTTTGGTTGTGGGTGTTTGTATCTTTCTAACAAGTCTGTATCAATATAGTCAAGATTTACCAGATCATAAAAAATTAAAAGAATATGAGCCATCAATCATGACACGTTTATATGGTGGTGATGGTACTTTGATTGGGGAATATGCGAGTGAAAAGCGTATTTATATTCCTATCTATGCGATACCTCCTAAGGTTATTTATTCGTTCTTAGCCGCAGAAGATAAGAATTTTTACAGCCATAAAGGGGTCGATTTTTATGGGATCTTAAGAGCGGCTGTTAACAACATTGATAATATTCGCAATGGACGTCGTTTAGAAGGGGCATCAACAATCACGCAACAGGTGGCTAAAAACTTTCTTTTAACAAATGAAGTGAGTTTAGATCGTAAGATTAAAGAGGCGTTGCTTGCTTTTAGAATTGAAGATGCTTTTAGTAAAGATCATATTTTATCTCTTTATTTAAATCAGATTTATTTAGGGAATAGATCATACGGTGTTGCCGCTGCTGCGCTTAATTACTTTGATAAATCGTTAGATGAATTGGATTTAGAAGAAGCAGCTCTGCTTGCCGCTCTTCCTAAAGCACCAAGTTCGTTTGATCCTTATCGAAACCCAACAAGAGCATTAGAGCGTCGTAACTGGGTCTTATCAAGATTGCATTCAGATGGACGTATCACTGAATCTCAGATGAAGCTTGCTCAAGCAAAACCGATTACATTAACACGCCCTAATCGTAATAGCTTTGTGGATGCACGCTATTTCTCTGAGGAGGTACGCCGTGAGCTTGTTGATAAATATGGTGATGATATTATTTATCTCGGTGGGTTAAGTGTCCGTACAAGTCTAGATCCTGAATTACAGAAATATGCAATTGATGCACTGCGCGATGGGTTAGAATCTTATGATCGTCGCACAGGCTACAAAGGCCCTGTGAAAAAATTAGAGTCTTTAGATAATTGGAAAGAAGCTTTAGAACATGTTGACAGACCAACCAACACAAAAGATACATGGGATCTAGCCGTTGTTACGTCTTCAAATTGGGAGTCTTTAAAAATCGGCTTTGCTGATGGTCGTACAGGCGTTATTCCGCTGGCAAAACTTGGTTGGGCGCGTAAAGCTGTTTCTGATCCAGATCATTATATGCAAGATGTAAGGGCGGCTAGTGAAGTTGCTCCAGTTGGCGCTGTTATCCTTGTTGAGAAAGATCCAGAAGCAGAAGAAGATGGATATCTTCTTAGACAACAGGTACGTGTTCAAGGGGGGATCGTTGTTCTTGACCCTCATACAGGGCGTGTTTTGGCGATGCAGGGGGGATATGAGGCTGATATTAGTGGTTTTAATCGTGTGACACAGGCAAAAAGACAACCTGGCTCTGCCTTTAAGCCTTTTGTTTATTTAGCAGGACTTGATGATGGATTTACACCAGCTAACTTAATTTTGGATGCGCCTTTTGTCATGGATCAAGGGCCAGGTCTTCCTAAATGGCGCCCAAGCAATTATACAAAAGAATTTTATGGACCAACCCCGCTTCGTGTTGGTGTTGAAAAATCAAGAAATTTGATGACTGTTCGTTTGGCATATCATGTCGGCATGGAAAAAATTGCTGGTTATGCCCGTAAATTTGGTATTGATAAAAATATGAAAGAAACGCTTGCAATGGCTTTGGGAGCGGGAGAAACAACATTAATTGACTTAACGTCGGCTTATGCTGTTTTGGTGAATGGTGGTAAGAAAGTTACACCAACATTTATTGACCGTATTCAAAATCGTGAAGGGGGCACAATTTATAAAACCAAGTATGTGGAATGTATTTCATGTTCTGATTTACAAGATTGGTATCATCAAGATACGCCTATGATAAAAGATAATCGTCTTCAAATTTCTGATCCTCGAACATCTTATCAAGTTGTTTCCATGCTTGAAGGGGTTGTTCAACGAGGGACAGCGCGTCGTTTAAGAAGCTTAAACCGCCCTCTAGCAGGTAAGACTGGGACAACAAATGATTCCCGAGATGCATGGTTTATTGGATTTTCCCCAGATCTGGTTGTCGGTGTTTATGTGGGCTATGATCAACCAAAAACATTAGGGCGTAAACAAACAGGATCAAATGTGGCAGCGCCTATTTTCGGTTCTTTTATGGAGAAAGCTTTAGCAGATAAGCCAAAAACACCTTTCCGTGTACCTGATGGATTAGAGCGCGTGCGTGTTAATGCGGAAACAGGGCGGATTGCACGTTCTGGTGATAAGCGTACTATCTGGGAAGTGTTTCTACCTGGCACAGAGCCAACCTCTCAGCAATATTTACTTGATAAAAGCGGTTTGAATCTCGTCGTTGGGGATGATCCCTCTGGTGCAAAAAGCTCTACAACAATTGGAACGGGTGGGTTATACTAACCCCTTGTAAGGATTAAAATAAAAAGAAAAATAAAGCCATATGCCCTTTTTTGGAACAAGAAAACAATTATCAGTTCAAGATCGTATCTCACATTTTCCTAAAACATTATGTGATATTGAAAGTGATATCCATATTCTATGGAATGAATACCAAGTCCCTTATATTTATGCTGAAACAGATCATGATGCTGCGTTTGCATTAGGGATGGTGCATGCTCATTTACGTTTGGGACAAATCGAAGTTGCAAAACGTGTTGCTTTTGGACGTTTGTCAGAAATGTTTGGGGTATTTACGCGCGATGTTGATGAAGCATTACGTATTTTATCACCGGCTGGAAATGTGAAAGCTGTTATTGCAGCAATGCCGAAAGAAACCAAAGATTGGGTTGATGCGTATGTGAAGGGGGTGAACCATTATAAAAAGAACCTTACATCAGCAAATACACCTCATGAATTTAAATTACTAGGAATAGATAATAGTGAACCATGGCGCATTGAAGATTCTATCGCAATTGGGCGTTTATTTGGAACAGACGTACATTGGATGACATGGTTAGAACAATTACCACAATCAACACAGGAAGATTTTGCACGTATTTGGGCTTATATGCATGAAGTTGGTCATGGCGGTACTGTTAGCTTTGTTCCCTCAAAAAGTAAAGATAAGATTGGCAAGGTTAAAAAAGATCTCTCCAAGCTTAAAAATATTTTACAAGACACACAAAAATCAGGCAGTAATTCTATTGTTATTGGCAAAGAGAAATCAGATACTGGACATGCTTTAATTGCAAATGATCCGCATTTAGGGTTTTTAATTCCAAATGCGTGGGTCATGGCAGCGTTGAAGTGCCCTTCTCAAGAGGTCGTTGGTATGATGCCTCCAGGTGTTCCTATTTTTGGATTTGGACGTACACATCATTTTGCATGGGGCGGCACAAATATGCGTGCCTTATCAAGTGATATGGTCGATGTCAGTCGCATTCCGAAAGAAGAGATAAAAACACATGAAGAAACAATCAAAACACGTTTCTGGTTTCCAAAACATATTAAAGTTAGAAAGACCCCTCATGGGCCTATTTTAAGTGATGCAAAACTATTTCCTAAAATAAAAAAGAAAGATATCGCGGTTAGATGGATTGGGCATGAGATCACAGATGAGATTACAGCTCTGTTAAAAGCTGTGAAATCCAAGACTTGGAAAGAGTTTTATGACTCTATGCCAACATTCGCGATTCCGCCTCAAAACTTCTTATTTGCAGGTAAAAAAGGAGATATTGGACATGTGTTGGCAACGAAAATTGCAAAACGTGTTAAAGGTCACGAAGAACATTTAATTACACCTTTTGATCTTTACGAGGAGAGTTGGAAAGAAATATTAGATAGTTCTACCCTACCTCATGCATATGAACCAGAAGAAGGCTTTCTAGCATCGGCAAATAACCGTCCTGCTGAGTCAGAATACCCAATTGGTTACTTTTTTCCTCAAGATGAGCGTATTAGACGGATTAAACAACGTATTTCTCAAGTAGATAAATGGTCGGTACAATCCTTGATGCGCTTACAACGCGATAGTGTTTCTCTTACATCTTTAGAATTAAAAGATATGATTTTTGAGAAAACCAAAAAATACGAAGAAGAGTGGGATAATTTGCTTGTTGAGATTGCTGATTTTATGCGTCAATGGGATGGTTCTTATAGCAAGGACAGTAAAGGCGCTTATGTGTTTACGGCCTTTTTAATTGAATTTGCGCCATTGCTTTATACGCGTTTAGAACGCCCGCAAGATTTTGAGCAATTTAAAAATGATGCTTATTTCCGTGATTTATTAAAACGTGATATTGTTAAATTATCACCAGAACGTATCGCCAAGAAAGCAGAGCGTGCTTTGAAAAAAATCACACATTATTATCAAGATGATAAAAAATGGGGTGATGTTCATCGATTACAGCTTTATCATTTCTTGGCTGGTGTTCCTCTTTTAAAACATTTTTATAAGCGTCATGACTTTGCACATGGTGGTACAAGAGAAACGATTATGAAAGCGGCGCATCCCTTAAGTGTTGAAAAACATAGAGCTTATTATGGAGCGCAATCGCGTCATATTTCTGATATGGGTGATCCTGATGAAAATTATTTTGTTCTAGCAGGTGGCCAAGATGGCTTCCCGAATTCTGAGAACTTTATGGACCAAGCTGATTTATTTACGCGCGGTGACTATGTGAAAGTTCCTTTGAGCGATGAAGCTGTTAAAACTTTGTTCAAATATGAAACAATTTTATCTCCTTTATAAAAGACTTGCTAGAATATGAAAATGCGCGTATCGTTTTTATATGCCAATCGTATGTATCTGTAATAATTTTAATGCTGAACAAATACAAGGTGCTTTTGATCGCCTCGGTGCAGATTTATCCGCGCAACCATCTTTAGAAGAAATATATCAATTTTACCGCGATGTTTATGAATGGTGTGGTGTTGAATACCATCAAGAAGAGGGACGCCGTCCAAGATGTCATGCTTGTTTTTCTGAATTTATTGATTTGGCCATTGATCGATTTTTTAAAGAAAACTGTCCTGCAGCTAAAATATTATTAGAACAGCGTGATCGATTAGCTCCTCAAGAGATTAAAAGACTATATCGCCCCGTTTGAACCGATCTTTTCTTTGCAAATCATTTTTAATTGTATAAGCTTCACCTATCTCGATGTTTTCTCATTTGGAAGGAGTTTAATCATCATGAAATATATTGTAAGTTTAGTTATTAGTTTAATCGTAGGAGTTTTTATCATGGCACATGATGCTGATGCAGCAATTGACAAAGAAAATCTAATTTATCTTGATCTTGATTACGGTCGTGTGGTTATTGAAACACGCCCTGATCTGGCCCCTCAACATGTGGCTCGTATTAAAGAGCTGACAAAAGAAGGGTTTTATGACGGAATCGTTTTCCACCGTGTGATTGAAGGCTTTATGGCTCAAACAGGTGACCCAACAGGTACAGGTACTGGCGGTAGCGGTGAAAATATTAAAGCTGAATTTAGTGCACATCCATTTGATCGAGGTGTTGTTGGTATGGCGCGTGCGGGCCACCCTGATAGTGCTGATAGCCAATTCTTTATCATGTTTGATGATGGTCACTTCTTGAATGGTCAATACACCGTTTGGGGACAAGTAATTGAAGGCATGGAATATGTTGATCAAATTAAACGCGGCGAACCACCTGCAAATCCAGATAAGATTGTGACAATGCAGTTGGCAACAGATGCAGAGTAAATAAAGTTACGTTGATATAAAAAGTGTCTTCTTTTAAAGGGAGGCACTTTTTTTATTGCATTATTTTAAGTTTTATGGTAAATATATTGCTTTAATAACAAGAACAAGGTAAAAATGTGATGCAATTAAACGTGCGTAGTTTCTTCGGAGCTTATCAAGCATATTGTCAAACCAATAGAATGACGGCAGATATTTTTGGGATAGATGAAGAGTTGCGTCATGATTTCGAAGATGCTGTTTTTTATCCTAAAGGCTTAGATGAGGTTTCTTTTTTAGCACATTATTTGGGAGAACCAGATAATCAATTAGCGAATTTGGTTAATTCTGTTTTTAACAGCATTCCTTTATCACATATTTATAAAACATTAGTTGATGGTTTTGATATGAAACCAGACTTTCATCTGAAATCTGATAATGCAAAAAAATTAGAAATGTCACTGCACCATAGTGATGACTTTATTACATTTTCTGCGGTCAGAACGTTTGATGCGCATAAAAGAAAAGTGATTCACAATTCGTGCGGTGCTTTATGCCCGCAAACAAGGAAACCAATGCATAGTGGTTATGGAAGTCGTTTTCTCTTTAATAGCCTTGCGGTGTATGACCAAATAGGCGTTACTCAAATTGATATACCAGAAGCTGTGAAAGCAGGTGTAGAGGCTTGGCCAAAAATGGGATTTGTTTTTGACGTAGATTTTTTTGACGCAGAAGTCTTTGATATTGTGTCAAATTATATTGAGAATGAACGTGAAATGTCTTCTCAAAAAGCATCTTATATAGAATCTCTTTTGGAAGATGGCGCAGAATTTGGTGTCAAACTTTTTGAAGAAGATCCTGAACTTTTCTCTGAGATTATGAGAGAGATTGAAGCACAAGCCACAAAAATTGCTTATACAGCGAATTTACAAGATAACGAGCAACGCGCTCGGTTCAATATGTATTTTGCAGAAAAAGGGGTTAGAAGCTCTCAGCCTGTAAAACAAAAATTCCGTCTATATGGGTGACAGACCACGTTTAAAAATTTAGCCGAAAGTAAGCCCTGAGATATGGTATGTCCCTGTTTCAGGGTTTCTTTTTGTTAAGATTGTTGCTCTTTTTTTATCTTTCTCCATACCTCTTATATGAACAGGCATATTCGGGGGAAGAACGCGGTATGTTTTATTATGTGCGGCCATAAAATCAGATACGTTAGACATTTCTTTTGTTCCTAGAGATAAGAAACGAACCCAGCGATATGTTTTCCTTCCTATAGGGAATGTCTTTTCTTCTGCGACGGGAACCGCTTGACCAATGAATTGTTCGTTAAAGAGGTGTGTTAATCGTTTGTTGCTTATTTTAGCCATACGTTAAGCCTGTAATCTTTTATATTATTATGCGCGCTTCTTCAAACTCACTGAAGCTCTGCAAAAAAATTACATATAAAAGGACTGGTGTCAAATCTTTTTCAAGATTATGTTTAAAAATTAATGAGTAAATCTTGCTCTTCTAGCTTTTTGATTTGATCTCTGTATTGGGCGGCTTTTTCGAATTCTAGGTCGCTGGCGGCTTGAACCATTTTTTTCTTTAAGGATTCAATTTGTTTTTCAAGTGGTTGATTGATATCAGCGGCCATCAATACAGGACTATCTGTTTGCTCAAAGCTGTTTTCTTCATCTACGTCACGATCGACAATGGTTGTCAGTGCTTTTTTCACACTTTGAGGGGTGATGCCATATTTTTGGTTATGTTCGGTTTGTTTTTCGCGACGGCGATTTGTTTCTTCGATCGCGGCTTTCATGCTTTTGGTTTCTTTATCTGCATATAAAATGGCACGTGCTTTTACATTACGCGCCGCGCGTCCAATTGTTTGGATAAGGGATGTTTTTGATCTCAAAAAACCTTCCTTATCAGCATCTAAGATAGCGACAAGCTCACATTCAGGTATGTCTAATCCTTCGCGGAGAAGGTTGATTCCAATTAAAATATCAAAATCGCCTCGGCGCAGACCTTGAATGAGTTCAATCCGTTCTAATGTATCAATGTCAGAATGCATATAGCGCGCATTTAAGCCAGCCTCAGCCATGTATTCAGAAAGGGCTTCAGCCATTTTCTTGGTTAGAGTTGTGACGAGAACACGTCCGCCTCGTTCGCTGATTTGACGTGATTCATATAAGAGATCATCCACTTGTGTTTTGACAGGGCGTATTAAAACATCTGGATCAACAAGTCCTGTTGGTCGTACAATTTGTTCTACAAAATCACCCTCAGTTTGCTCTAACTCCCATGGGCCTGGTGTAGCGGAAATATAAATCGTTTGGGGACGCAGTTTGTTCCACTCTTCAAATTTTAATGGGCGGTTATCTTTACAAGATGGAAGTCTAAAACCATAGTCTGAGAGTGTGTTCTTTCGACTTCTATCGCCATTAAACATCCCTCCAATCTGAGGCACCATCACGTGACTTTCATCACAAAATAAAAGGGCGTTTTCGGGTAGATATTCAAACAAAGTTGGTGGCGCTTCTCCTGGGGCGCGACCTGTGAGATAACGTGAATAATTTTCAATCCCATTACACATGCCTGTTGCGGCTAGCATTTCGAGATCAAATTGAACACGCTGTTCTATGCGTTGTGCTTCTATCAATTTTCCCTCATCTTCGAATTCTTTTAAGCGTATTTTGAGATCTTTCTTGATCTGCTCAATGGCTTGAGAAATTGTCGGTCCTGGTGTGACATAGTGTGAATTGGGATAAAGACGAACTTGCTCAAGAGTTGTGATTTTTTGTCCTGTTAAAGGGTCAAATTCTACAATTTCTTCAACCTCATCTCCAAAAAAAGAAAAGCGCCAAGCACGATCATCATAGTGTGATGGGAAAATTTCAACGACATCTCCTCTGACACGAAATGAGCCACGTTCAAAACTAATATCATTACGTTGATAGTGAAGCTCAACTAAACGGCGTAACAGATCATCACGCTCCAAGGTTTCCTCTTCGATGACTGAAAAAGACATATTGTGATAATCTTGTGATGATCCAATACCATAGATACAAGAAACTGAGGCAACGACAATCACGTCAGGGCGTTCAAATAGAGCACGTGTTGCGGCATGGCGCATACGATCAATTTGTTCATTGATTGAAGATTCTTTTTCAATAAAGGTATCACTTCTAGGGACATAAGCTTCTGGTTGATAATAATCATAATAGGATACGAAATATTCAACGGCGTTATTGGGAAAGAATTCTTTTAATTCACCATATAATTGCGCGGCTAATGTTTTATTGGGGGCGAGGACAATTGCAGGTCGCTGTGTGCGTTCAATGACATTTGCCATTGTAAATGTCTTCCCTGAGCCTGTGACACCGAGGAGAACTTGATCTGTTAACCCATCTTTTAAACCTTCGACAAGTGTATTAATAGCTTCTGGCTGGTCACCAGCAGGCTCAAAAGGTGCAGCAATTTGAAACGGAATTTTTTCCATGCTTTTTTATATAAGCCAAGCCTTACTTAGAGCAAGGAAATTGTTCATATAATGCGAGAGAAATCGCAGGAGAAGCAATAAAGCTATCATGTTGTTCATTATCGGCCATATAGGCAATAACGAGATTTGCTATATCTGTTATGGGTAACTCTTTTGGAACACAAAAATCAACCGTTGGCGCAGTGCCTAGTGACCGAATAAGGTTGTGATAATCAATCACGCCTTGGATATACCCCTGACATTTGAGCTTATCACTTGCTTCTTTGCTAAAGCATAAAGATAATAGATTTTCTGCAGGCAAAGGATTTTCGGCATTTGCTGTTTTGTAAGAGGAACAGAAAAATAAGAGGGTCAAAACACTTATGACAGCAACATATTTCATGAGTTTTCTTTTAGTTTTTGAAGCGCAGCAAATGGAGAGTTTTCATTAATTTCTTGTTTTGACTTTGTTTCCTCGCGCTTTTTCTTTGCCGCATTGCTTGGGAGATGGTAAAGACGTTTTTCTTTTGATTTTGCTTTAAAACCCATCTGTCCTAAAAGCTTATGAGCACGTGCAAAATCGATCCCGATCATATTGACCATCTCATTTTTAAGCTCGACAATGCCTTTTTCAGCGGTGTCATAAAGTTTTGAATTTAAGCGCTCGAGCATATCAAGGCGTACGGCAGTTTTACCAAGAGGCATATAACCAATGAAACTGGCATAATCGGCATGTTTGTCATTTTTTAATGAGAAAGAAGTATGCCCGCCATCCATGAGTGTGAAACGATGTTTGATTTCAAAAGCATTCCACAAGATTGTCATGAGTTCTTGTGTTGATCTTTCTAAGACGGATTTTAAATAGATTGAGAAAGCCCCTAAATAAACACCACGTTTTTTTAAGCGGCCTTTTTCTTCAAGAGATAAATCATTCATGATTGAGCTGACCTCTGATCTTTGAACCCAGCCATGATTTTCAAAAATTTGGAAAAGTAGACCACTCATAATACCTTTTTCATCGTGGTTTTTGAGCGCAAATAATTGACCAAATTGGTGCGTAATTTTGGCATCGACCCATTCTTTTAAGAAATCAGTGAGCCATTTGACTTGTGTATCATTTAAAAAATCACGTGATAGAAGTGTGATATTTGGTTCAAATAAGGTTTGCCCTTGTGTGACGCGTGCAATACTTTCTCCTTTAAATTGGATCATAGCATCTTTTAAAAGGGATAACTCCTCAGGTGTTGTTTTAATGTCATCTAACTTCTCAGCGATATAATCTTGCATGAGCGGTTGGGTCTTTTTAATTAATTCTGCTTTTTCCTGTTGGGAAAAAGTTTTTAGAAATGTGATAGATAGACCCTTAATGTCGCCACAAGGGAGATCATTTTTTAAAATTTTTGTATTCTCTTTTTTTAACATAGCCTTTTTATAAAAAGAAAATACAGAATATGCAATATAATAATAGGTTGATATCACACTATTTTGTGCTAAAAAATATAGATAGAATGGTTTTATTCTCGCGACCAAAGGATTTTTTATGCGTATTTTTTCTTTTCTCTCACTAATCTTTCTTTTTTCTTTCTCATCGGTTCAGGCAGAGCCTGTTGATCGCAAGGAAGAGGTTAAACAATTTGTACAAGACACACTCTCTATGATGGAAGTGAGCGTTGAGCAACAAGCTGAAGGCGGTGATCTGCGCTTTGAAGGAGAGCTCGCTGTTGAAGAGGTTGATGGATATTACGCTGTGACAACACCCGATATCTCCTATTATCTTGGGAAATACCGTGTTGAAATTGGTATGATCGCTTCAAATATGATGCTACTCACCGAACCAGGTGAGGTTGATCAATGGTCTATTTCCGCAGCTTTGCCAACACCTATTTTTGTTTATGAAGAAGATAAAATGATTGGACAATTAAAAGTTGGTAATCAAAAAATATCGTCTTTATGGGTGCCAAGTATACTTTTCTGGGCAAATCTTGATTATGAATTTACGGATATTGAATATAATGATTTTGTGAAATCAACAAAAGTGTCTGTTGATTCTGTAAAGGTAAAAAGAACATCTATCCCTCTTGATGATGGACTTTGGAATATTGATGAGGCGGCTATGATTTCTGATATTTCAGTCAAAACGCCATCTGATCAAGGGTTTTTTAGAATTGGTGGTATGGATGTGACGAGTAAGACACAAGCATTTGATCCGCTTACAGTGAAACGAAATGTTGATAATTTAAATGCTCTTACAACATGGTCTGTGGAAAATGAAAATAATGTAGATATAACCGCTTTTATGGATATCTTTAAGAATTTAACACAGAGTTTTCAGCAAGCAAAAACGACTATTAACGTAAAAGATATTACTTTTAAAGATAGTAAAAAAGGCGATACTTTTTCAATACCTGATTTTAAAATGACATCTGATTATCGTAATAATGAAGCGGGTTATGTTAGTGGTGGCCTGAGTTTTAACGTTGATGAGATTCAAACAGAAGCGCAACCAGCGGTCGCGCAAATAGCGCAAACAACACTTCCTTTGGTGTTTGACTTTCAATATCATGTCGAAAATTTTCCGAAATGGGATACTCTAAAACCTATTTTTGAAGAGGCTCAGGCGTTAAGTAAACTTGAAGCACAACCTGATGCAGACCCAATGGTGGTTGAAGCAAAGAACAAAGCGCTTCAAGAAAAGTTGACGGCATCTTTACAAGAGGTTGGTTTGGTTGTTGGAATTGATAAATTGAGTATTGGCATTCCGACATCTTCTTTGAATATAAAAGGGGATTTCAGATTTGATGAAGCTGCAGCTAAGGATGTTGTAACAGATTTTGTAATTACAATTTCAGGTCTTGAAGAAACAATGCAAAAATCAGGTCAACAAGCAGGTCCTGTTGCGATGTTTTTACCGATGATTACAGCGATGGGTGAGGTTGTAGAAGATAGTGATCCAAATTCAAAATCGGTAACATATAAATATCATATCCAATTGACACAATCGGGTCAGATGTTAGTTAATGGACAAGATATGAGCTCAATGATGGGGGGAATGGCGCCATCAGAAGAACCAGCTGGAATTGTAAATCCACATATGTCGCCGGCACCTTTACAATAAATAAAAGTAGAATAACTAAAAAAAGAGGTTTTTTTAATGTCTAAGGAAGCTAAAAAGCATGAATTTCAATCTGATGTATCTCGCTTACTTGATATTGTGGCGAATGCTCTTTATTCCGAACGAGATGTGTTTTTAAGAGAGCTTATTTCTAATGCCTCGGATGCATGTGATAAAAGACGTTATCTGGCTTTGCAAGACGCATCACTTGGTTTAGGCGATGATGAAAGTTATGAGATCACACTCTGTGCGGATAATGATAAAAAGCAACTTGTGATCAAAGATCGCGGTATTGGCATGAATGAACAAGATTTAGTTGATAATCTTGGGACAATTGCGCGTTCTGGTACGGCTGCTTTTGTCGAACAATTAAAAGAAAAACAAGAAGATGATAAAGGCTCTCTTATTGGACAATTTGGTGTGGGCTTTTATGCTTCCTTTATGGTTGCTGATTATGTAGAAGTTGTCAGTAAAAAAGCAGGAGAAGATCAAGCCTATAAATGGATGAGTGATGGTCGTTCTGGTTACGAGATTGAGCTGTGTGAGAAAGACACAGTTGGGACTGATATTTACCTTCATTTAAAAGAAGATGCTTACACGTTTTTAGAGAAATCACCTTTAGCGCAAACGGTGATGCGTTATTCAGACCATATTGATTTCCCTATTCTCTTTGAAAAAGAAGAGGGTGAAACAGAGCGCCTTAATCAAGGAACAGCCCTTTGGGCGCGACCAAAGTCCGAGATCACAGATGAGGAGTATCAGCAATTTTATACCCATATTGGTGCAGGCTATGACATTCCAACAAAGACATTCCATTGGCGTGTTGAAGGCTTAATGGATTATACAGGGTTATTATATATTCCTTCCATTCGTCCTTATGATTTATTTGATCCCAAACGCCCTCATGGCGTTAAGCTTTATGTGAAACGTGTTTATATCACAGATCATTGTGAAGGGCTTGTTCCACATTGGTTAAGATTCTTGAGAGGGGTTGTTGATTCACAAGATCTTCCTCTTAATATTTCAAGAGAGATGCTACAAACCAATCCAATGGTATCTAAAATCTCTCAAGGTATTACTAAGAAGATTTTGAAAGAATTAGAAATATTGAGAGAAGATGAGCAGCTCTATCTACCTTTCTGGAAGAATTATGGTTCAGTATTAAAAGAGGGGTTATATGAAGTTGGCGCACACCGCGAAAAGATTTTAGAGCTCTCTTTATTCAATACAACGAATGATGATGATTTCACGTCGCTAGATGGCTATGTAGAGCGCATGAAAGAAGGTCAAAAAGAAATCTATTATCTTCAAGGTGATAATATAGAAGCGATGCGTCAAAGCCCTCAATTAGAAGCGTTTTTAGATAAAGGCATAGAAGTATTATTGCTTGATCACGTGATTGACAGTTTTTGGGTGCCTGCGATGGGGGTATATAAAGAGATTGCATTCAAATCTATTACGCAAGACGGCGTTGATTTAAGTGCCTTTTCATCTGATGAAAAAGAAACAAAAGAGGATACAAGCGCTTCAGAAAAGCAACAAGATGATTATAGCGCTTTATTAGAAGCAATGAATGAAACGTTAAAAGGCTTAGTCAAAGAAGTTAAGGTTTCAACGCGTTTGAGCCGCAGCCCTGTTTGTTTAATTGCGGATAAAGCGGATGCAGATTTGGCGATGGAGAAGTTGTTAAAACAGCATCAAAACGCCAGTGCTTCTGGTTTAAGAATTTTAGAGATTAATCCAAATCATGTTCTCCTTCAAAAAATTAAATCACGTTTCGAAACGGGACAAGATGATGGCTATGTAACAGATGCAACATATATGCTTTATGACCAAGCGCGCATGATAGAAGGGGAGTTCCCGCATGATATCACGGCATTTACAAACCGTTTGAATAGTATCCTTTCTAAATAATAGTTGACATATTTTGCAGATCTTTGTATAAGTTATGAAAATTGATTGCTGTTACAAGGAGAATGAACATGCAACCCGTAATCGTTGAATATAATAAACGTGTCTTTTTTGGATTATTAAAATCCCCGAAATTAGTTAGAGAAACGCTTGTTCCTTTTTCTGTAGGCAGAGGCGCAACTGATAAAACCATAGTTGTTACATTGTCATTAAAAGGGCCAAAAATCGAGGTGCCAGTATCGTTAAAACAATATTGGTGTGCGATGCAAGATGCGATGGATATTGGTTCTCTTCCACTTGATTTAACATCAACAGGCGTTGCTAAACTGGATGACCTTTATTGGAAGCATAAAGGAAACCCATTAACAGAAAATGATATTACGCCAAAACGTGCTCAATATGCACGCCGTGGACATTATATGTCATGATTATTTTAATTACGCTATTTATGGTTTTGGGGCAAATCTCTTTAATGGCTGCCTACGGACTTCATCGCCAAATAAAGGAAACTCGCCGTCAAAAAGAAGCTCTTCCAGCTCTGCATAAGAATGCACAACTTGGATAGCACCCGCTTTATAGAGGTCTTCTATATTTTTTGAAGTGGCAAGTTCTGGGCTTTTAAAACCAATGAATTTCATGCCGGCGGCTTTAGCTGCCTGAGCATCTTGAATTGAATCGCCAATAACAACACAATCTTCGTAATCAAAACGATTATAATCTGCTGCGTAAGTGAAATTACCTGGATCAGGTTTTAAGGCTCTTATATGACCTTCTTTAATGAGGGTGTTTCCGCAAAAGCGCTGATCTTCTGGGATTAAACGTCCTAAATCAGTTTCATCGGGCGCTAAATTCATGTTGAGATTTTCTAAATGATTGCTCGACCCAACACAATATTCAAATCCATGTTGTTTCAGGCGGGTGAGAAGAGTTTCTACGCCTGGGTACGCTTTTATCTTTTTACTGGTATAGAGTGCTTTTTTGGCTGCACGAAGCTGATCTCTGATGGTCATAGCCTGTTCTTTGGAAACTTTTACGCCTGCATTATCAGCAGCGACCTTAATTCTTTCCAAAGATCCAGCCCCACCATAAGGTCCAGCCATTTCAACAAAAGTAGTTTGAAGTCCTGCAGCGTTTAGCACCTCAACACATGCATGAGCATAAGCGACGTCTGTGTCGGCTAATGTCCCATCATAATCAAAAATAAATAAAATGTCCCTTTTAGTCATAAGCTGATTATTGCCAACTTATGTTAATTTAGGGTTAATGGATATATTATGACTTAAGCGGCTTGGTCTTCTGCGGCTTCAACATCAGCTTGACGTGCAGAAGGTTCAACAGGGGCAACGCCTTCACCGATTGCAGCCAAATAAAGATCTGTTAGATATTCTTCTTCTTGGCGCGCATCACTGTCCATTTTGCGTAGGCGAATAATTTTACGAATGATTTTAGGATCAAAGCCAACAGCTTTTGCTTCGCCCATCACTTCTTTGATATCTTCGGCTAACGCTTTCTTTTCTTCTTCTAAACGTTCTACACGCTCGATAAATGATTTTAGACGATCTCCTGCGATACCACCGACTTCAGACATGACTATGACTCCTTTTTTATTGATTTTTATGTATGAGTTCCCTTATATAGGGAATTATTATTAATTTAAAGAGGGAATATATAAAAAAATGAGCGCTCTTTTAAAAGAAAAACCAATTTTAGTGGCTGCCTTTTATCATTTTGCTGATATGGGAGCGGATTACCGTGCAAAACAAATGCCTTACAAGAATGCCTTAATAGAACGTGGTGTTAAAGGAACTATTTTATGCACGCCAGAAGGTTTAAATGGCACAATCTCTGGCCCAAGAGAAGGGGTAGAGTCTTTCTTTGACTATTTAAGGCAAGATGTGCGTTTCAAAGATGTTACTTATAAAGAGAGCTTTATGGATGAGCATCCTTTTGGCAAAACAAAGGTAAAAATCAAACAGGAAACGATTTCAATTGGTGAACCTGCTTGTGCTTGGAATGCGGGTAAGTATGTGGCACCTAAAGATTGGAATGTGCTTATTGCTGATCCAGATACTTTATTAATTGATACGCGTAATGACTATGAATATGTGTTGGGTACTTTTAAAGGCGCAGTTAACCCAGAAACACAGACTTTTAAAGAACTACCAGATGTTGTGCGTAAGCTCTTAAAGAAGCATACACCACAAAAAGTAGCGATGTTTTGCACGGGTGGTATTCGTTGCGAAAAATCAACAGCTTGGTTGAAAGATCAAGGCTTTGAAGAAGTATATCATCTACAAGGCGGTATTTTGCAGTATTTAGAAGATATCCCAAAAGAAGAAAGCCTGTGGGAAGGGGAGTGTTACGTGTTTGATGATCGCGTAGCGGTAGACCATGATTTAAACCCCTCTAAAACGGCTGTTTTGTGTCAAAATTGCGGTGGAACGATCATAGCACGCGATATGACGTCTTCTGTGTTTAAGCATGGGAAGCAATGTCTTCATTGCGCTCCTTGGTGGGAAAAAAAGCTCTATTTTGGAATGAAGGCTTTGAAAAACCGCTGGCATAATTTCTGCCGTGACCGTTTAAACATCAAGAAATAAAACTTGACATAATTGTTGTGGCTTTTGTATAAATAGCTTATCTCAAAAAAAGGATAGGTTATGAACCAGAGCGAATTTAAGAAATTCTTAGATAAAAACCCAGAAATCAAAGTTCTTATGATTGATGTGTATCCCACTCATGAAGAGGCGCGCGCCGCCTTTAATGAATTAGCACAGGATCTTGCTCCTCGCCAAATTAATGTACCAAACTCTGAGATTGCAAAAGCGACAGGATGTTTAACAGCGGCTATTCTCGTCTCATCTTTTCTGAATGATGGTTTTAAGATGACATCTTTGATCGCTGGAGGCCTTTTATTTGCTGGTTATTTTGGCATCGCTAAGGGGTTTCTTTTTGGGGCAAATAAAGTTTTGACAATAGGCGCAGAAAAACCAGAGCAAACACTAGCGAAAATTGCTAAGGACTATAGTTTGATTGATGAAAATGAGAAAAGAGTTGTTAAAAAACGAACTCTAGAAAATGGCTTTAAAAATGGCTATATGCGTTACAGAGCGGTTTAAAAGATTTGCAAACGGTTTTGGTTTATCGAGTGAGGTAGCCACTTACTTGTGGCAAGAGATAGAGGCGCATTACACACAATCTCACCGATACTATCACACATTAGATCATATTGAGGCGATGCTTGGGCATTTTGATCAAGTTAAAGATTTGCTTAATGATCCTGATTTAGTAGAGGCCGCTATTTGGTATCATGATATTATTTATAAGACACAGGCTACGCACCCTAATCAATCTTTCGATAATGAAAGAGAAAGTGCAGAGCTTGCATGTGAGCGTTTAAAAAGCACATCTTTAGACTTAGAAAAGTTGCATAATATGATTATGGCGACAAAGCATGGTGCGGAGAAACCTAAAACACAAGATGACGCATTTTTAGTTGATATTGATCTTTCTATTTTAGGGCAAAGAGCTGATATTTATGCGCTCTATACGAGATATGTGCGCAAAGAATATGGTTTTGTTCCAGAAGCGCTTTATAAAACAGGTCGTTCTTCTATTCTAAAGGCATTTTTGGCTCAGGATAAAATATATCAAACCTCCTATTTTTTTGAACGATTTGAACGTCAAGCACGTTTGAATATCGGGCAAGAAATTAGAGGGTTATCTCTTTTAAGAAATACACCAAAATAAGAGTATTACTGAAATTTAATACGTCTTGCTCCCCTTATTTTTATATGTTAGCGTTTATGTTAAGAAATAATAAAAATAAACAGGGAACCCTTTAATCTATATGTAGGGAGAGGCAAGATGAGAGAAAATCTTATTTCACGCGATGAATTTAATTCTTTTTTAGAAAAAAAACCAAAAGTACGCGCTTTTATGACAGATCTAGCAAGGGATCAGGATGAAGCATATCAAATTTTTAATGGTATGGCAGAAGGGGCTCCTTATCCTCTTTTGGCAAAAGACCCGAGTTGGGGGCTGGCAGCAATCGTGGCCGTTGTCGGAGGTGCTTTTGTAACGTCCATCTTAGGCGGTGGCGGTATAATTACTCTTTCTATTGGGGTGGCTGTTTTAGCAGCTGGTGCTATTGCTGTTTTGAGTATTGGATCGGCGTTAGTGGTTGATGTAACAAAACAATCTAAGCCACAAAGACGTGCTCTTTCTTTTAATGTATTAGAGGAGGCCGCTAAAAAATACGACAAAATTAAACATGATACTGATAAAAAAGAAAAGGCCCTTGCACGCGTTCATAGAAAAGGCATTGCATATTATGCAAATATTATGTAATGTTTGAATATGAAAAAAGGAAAGTTCGCAAAGTTTTTACAAAAAAATCCAACTATTTGTGGGTTTATGATGGATGTAACGCATGATGTTGACAGTGCGAGTATTGTATTTAATCGGCTCGTTCATCTCTCAAAACCAAAACCCTTTTTGTCTTCTGCTGTTCAGGAAGGCTTATCGATTGTTTCTCTTGTCGCTACTACATTTAGTTCAAATATAATAAATGGTATATTGGCTTATTTTGTCGTAGATATGGCTGGGGATATTGTTAATGTTGGTCTAACGCCTTCAAAAGAGAAAGAGGCGATCGACACACTAGAAAAGACAGCTTCGTTTTATAATCTTTCAGATGATAAAGAAGCTGAGTTAGAGAAAATTAGAGAAGAAGGCTTTGTCGATTATTCCATGAGAGTCGCAGCAAAATGTTCGATTAAAATTTGATCATTATTTGTGCTTTGAGGATCTCTACGCACTTGTAGCTGCACGACATATTCTTTTTTATTCATTTTTAAATCTTCAAATAATTTATCTCTTTGTGCTTTACTATATTTCGCACTTTCTGTGTTGTTATTATGCAAGCTAATCATAATTGTTGCTTCAACAAGCCATCTATATGATCCATCAAGGGGCGCTTGGTTTAAAATGACAGGTTGCTGTGTGATAATTGTGCTGATCGTTGTGTAATATTCTGTGTTGAGTCTCACAAGATCGTATTCTTTAAAAAAGGCGATTAAATTATTAAGCCCTGTTTCATCAAAGTCACGTTTCTGTTCTTCTATAATGACTTCGATCATTCCACCGTCTATATTGAAGAGGTTTGCTAGAAGTCCGCTCACGTAATTTTCAACTTCTTGATCACTGATATGTTTTACATCGAGCCTTGTCGCTCTTTCACCATAGTTATCTTGTTTTAGATTACGAAGAAAATCTAAATCAGATCCTTGCGCTGAAGGCACAATAGTTGCTGTTATGCCTACTATCAGAATACAAAAAAGTAAAAAATGACGCATAGTTTAAAACGCTTATTTTTCTCCAAAAGGCCAAATTCTTTTGAAGAATCCTTTCGCATTATTCATGTTCTTGCCGAATGTTAAAACATTTCTAATACGCTTATTTAAAAAGTCCCAGCTTTTTTCATTATTTTCTGACGAGTCATTTAACCAATAAAGCATTGTTGATTTAATAACACCGCTTAAAAGAAAACGTTTTGTGTAATGGTTGTAATCAGTGGCTGTGTCACCTGCTTCGTACCAAATTGTATCTGCTGTGCGCCAAATAGATTTTTGTGCTTCAACCATGTAAGATGGTTTTGCGAGTTGTTTAACACCATTTCTTAAAGCGTCTTTATAAGGTGCCATAACTTCGAAATGGGTTTTCACCATAAAGATAACACGTTCATGAACACGCATGCCTTGCAGGTCTGTTTTTTTAGCGATCTCCAACATCAAAGCATCTGTTTTTTCAGTGAGATAAGCGAGTACATCTCTTGGCCCTTTTGGAAAATAAGTAAAAATATCTCTTTTAGAAATATTTGCACCCGCAGCCGTGGCTTCTAAGGCTGTATCATTCCATCCGTCAAAAGTTATATTTGTCATGATTGTTTCAAATAGATCGTCTTTGTTCATCACAAATCCTCCAGCTTTTGTTACTTGTTCTTTTAATAAAGATACACTATATCATATTTCATGAGTAATGAAGAAGAAAATAGCTTAAAAGGCAGAATAAAACGTTATGCACGCGTTTCGGGGACAATGGGTAATTTGGCTGCGAAATTAGCAGGGCAAAAATATTTAGGTATTGAGATTAATCAAGAAGATCACGCGCGCGTTTTGAAAGAGGCTTTAGGAAATTTAAAGGGCCCGTTAATGAAAATTGCTCAATTGCTCTCAACAATTCCAGAAGCGCTTCCAAAAGAATATGTCGCAGAACTTTCTCAATTACAATCAAATGCGCCCGCAATGGGCTGGTCTTTTGTAAGGCGTCGCATGAAAGCAGAGCTTGGTTCTGACTGGCAAAATAAGTTCGCCCATTTTGAAAAAGAGGCCATTGCAGCAGCTTCTCTTGGACAAGTGCATAAAGCAACCTTGCATGACGGAAGAGACGTGGCGTGTAAATTACAATATCCAGATATGGGATCTGCGATTGAGGCGGATTTGAAACAATTACGTTTGATCTTTGGCATATACGAAAAATATGATAAAGCGATATCGACAAAACATATTCAAGAAGAGATCGCCGCGCGCCTTAAAGAAGAGTTGGATTACACACTTGAGGCAAAGTTTGAGCACTTATATCATAAAATTTTTGCACAAGATGATAAGGTTCATGTGCCTGAGGTTATTACAGATTTATCAACAAATCGGTTTTTATGTTCGACTTGGGTAGAAGGAAAACCGCTCTTATCATATAAGGATGCCCCGATTGAGGTGCGCAACCAAATTGCTCTCAATATGTTTAAAGCATGGTATGTGCCTCTTTATTATTACGGTGTTATTCACGGAGATCCGCATTTAGGTAATTACTCTATTCGTGATGATTTATCGGTTAATTTACTTGATTTTGGCTGTGTTCGTATTTTCCCCCCACGCTTTGTATGGGGCGTTTTGGAATTATATCAAGCGTTACAAACAAATGATGAAGAACGCGCTGTTGAAGCTTATAAAAGTTGGGGCTTTGAAAATATCACAAAAGAATTGGTCGATGTCTTAAATGTATGGGCGCGTTTTCTATACGGTCCAATTCTAGATGATCGTATCCGTAAAATTGGTGAGATTGATAAAGGTGTTTATGGGCGTGAAATTGCAGAAAAAGTTCATGCAGAACTACGCCGTGTTGGAGGGGTAACTGTTCCTCGAGAATTTGTGTTTATGGATCGTGCGGCGCTTGGGTTAGGATCTGTTTTCTTGCATCTACAAGCTGAGGTGAATTGGTATCAACTCTTTAACGAACTTACAGAGGGTTTTGATAGTACACTCGTTGATCAGAAACAAAAATCATTACTCACACAATGTGGTATTGATTATCAATCACTCTATCAAAACACTTTATAAAATTTCCAGTGTCTATTGACATATGGTAAACATGGTGATAGGGTTTTCGAAATTAAAAGTTATGAACGATCTTTAAGGGAGAATATGATGTCATCAGATGAGAATGGTAACAACTTAAAACCGCAATTTAATATTACAATTCAAGATTATAAAGCGATGGATAGCTTTTTATATTTCCGCTTTAATAATCCTGGATTAAAGCAAGAGATCGATAAGCAAACTGAAATTCTTATTCACGTTGAAGGCGAAATTCGCCGTTTCTTAAAAGATAGTCTAGACATTGACGGGTTTATTATTGACTCAAAATCTGGTGCCGTTGGATTTATTATCGAAGGTGATGTTGACGAAGAAGATTATGAATGCGTGGCGGAAAAAACAGGCCAAGAAGATGCGAAAGCGTATACATTCCGCGAAGATCATCCCTTTGTAGACACACCAGAATATCACGAGATGGTAGAGAAAATCCAAGCTTATTACGAAATGCAAATGGGTTTAAAAGATGTCGTGATGTCACTTATTGGTGCTAAACCTCAAAAATATCCTCTGTTAGTGATTAATATTCTTACATTGGGGGAAGAGTGTTATTTACAAGTAACAAATCCTTTTAAGCGCTCTTATGTTTTAGATCGTGAGTGGAGTAATTACGTTTTATCACCGATGCGTAATCAGATGTTAGCTTCTGATACACGCATGTTGATGCACGATATTTCGAAAGGCGCTTATGCGGATTTGACCCCTATCAAAGAAGCAGACTTCACAGCACTTGTTGAAAATAAAAAAGAAGCAAGCAAAATGAGTGATATGAAGCGTGCGCTTCGTGCCGCTCGTAAAAATAAACCCGCTTAAATTTTTATAAACGCATTTTGTTTTTTGGCTCTCCCCATCAAAAATTTTTTGTGCTATAGTGCAACCGTAATTTTTTGATTAGGGAGAAGAGTCACATCATGCTTGTAGCAATCGTAAAAGAACAAAAAACAGGAGAGGCGCGCGTAGCAGCTTCACCAGAAACTGTTTCTAAATTTGTATCTCTTGGTTTTGATGTGGTTGTTGAAACAGGTGCGGGATTTCTTTCTCATGTAACAGATGAAGCTTTTATTGCTTCTGGAGCAACTGTCGTAAAAACAGCCAAAGAAGCCTTAGCAAAGGCAGACATTGTTGTTAAGATCTGGCGCCCTTTAACTAAGAATGACCCTGAAAAAATTGATGAAGTTTCTCTTTTGAAAAAAGGGGCGCATGTTGTGTCTTTAATGGACCCTTATGACTCAGGTGCTTATTTTGAAATGTTGGCAAAGAAAGGCGTTAATGCCTATGCCCTTGAATGGGTGCCACGTATTACACGTGCACAAACAATGGATGTTTTATCCTCTCAATCAAATCTTGCTGGCTATAAATCGGTACTTGATGCGACAGAACATTATGGGCGCGCTTTTCCAATGATGATGACGGCTGCTGGGACAATTCCCCCTGCAAAGGTTATGATTATGGGTGCTGGTGTTGCTGGCTTGCAAGCGATCGCAACAGCAAAAAGATTAGGCGCAGTTGTGTGTGCGACAGACGTGCGTATGGCAGCAAAAGAACAAGTTGAAAGTTTAGGCGGTTCTTTTGTTATGGTGGATGATGAAGAAGCACGTAACGCGGAAACATCTGGTGGCTATGCAAAAGAGATGAGTGATGCTTATAAGAAAAAACAAGCCATCTTAATTGAAGAAACTTTGGTAAAACAAGACATCGCTATTACGACGGCGCTCATTCCTGGAAGGCCAGCTCCGACTTTGATTACAAAAGAAATGGTTGCAAAAATGCGCCCTGGCTCGATTATTGTGGATATGGCGGCGGCGCGTGGTGGCAATTGTGAATTGTCGAAACCAGATCAAATTGTAACAACTGAGAATGGTGTTACAATTATTGCGCATACAAATATCCCGAGCCGTTTGGCGAGTGATGCATCACGTTTATATGCGAAAAATATTCTTAATTTTGTATCTCTGTTGTGGGATTCAGAGAACAAGAAATTGGCGGTCAATTTTGACGATGAAATTATTAAAGCTGCATGTTTGACTCAATCTGGTAAAGTTGTACATGAGAGTTATGCTGTGAAAAAAGCAGCACCTAAAGCTAAAAAAGCACCTGCTAAAAAAACAGTCAAGAAAGCGCCAGCTAAGAAGGCTGCTCCAAAGAAGGCAACATCTAAAAAAGCGGCACCTAAAAAAACAACGGCCAAGAAAACAGCCGCTAAGAAAAAATTATAAAGGAGAGAGTAAATGGATAAAGGCTTAGAATTGATGCGCCAAGCCAGTCAATTGGCTGAGAAAGCGCAACTTTTATCACAAGAAGCAGCTGATTTAGCTATGCAAGCGAATGATGTCGCTGAACAAGCTGTGGGTGTGCCTTATATTGTTGAAGGGTTAACAGTCTTTATTCTAGCATGTTTTGTTGGGTATTATGTTGTTTGGCGTGTGACACCAGCTTTACATTCACCCTTGATGGCCGTTACGAATGCAATTTCATCGGTTATTATTGTTGGTGCCGTTATTGCTCTAGGGCCACTAGATGGGAACCCGGTTGCACAGACATTAGGCTTTTTGGCTGTTCTTTGCGCCTCTATTAATATTTTTGGTGGGTTTATTGTGACACGCCGAATGCTTCAAATGTTTAAAAAGAAATAAGAGAAAGAGGATCAAATCATGACAGTAACAGCAGCATTTGCATATCTTATTTCAGCCGTTTTATTTATCTTAGCACTTCGCGGATTATCGCACCCCGAATCTGCACGCAAAGGGAATATGTTTGGCATGATCGGGATGGCTTTGGCGATTGCCACAACGATTTATCTTCCTTCTGTTGAAAGTTATGGCTTAATTGTTTTAGCTATTTTAATTGGTGGTGTAATCGGAACAGGCATTGCTTTGAAAATTGAAATGACAGCACTCCCACAACTTGTCGCAGGATTTCACTCTCTTGTTGGTCTTGCCGCTGTATTTGTCGCCGCCGCCGCCTTTTATCAACCAGAAGCGTATGGGATTGGTGAAACGGGTAATATTGCGATGGGGTCAATTATTGAGATGTCGATTGGGGTTGCTATTGGTGCGATTACATTCACAGGCTCATTGATTGCATTTGGTAAATTACAGGGTGTTTTATCAGGGAAGCCTTTTGTTTTTAAAGGTCAACATATTGTGAATTTGGCTGTTTTTGCTGTGATTGTTGGTTTGATTATTCAGCTCATTGGTGTGCAAACAACAGAAACATTTTGGCTCATTGTGATCTTGTCACTGATGTTTGGTTTTATGATTATCTTACCAATTGGCGGTGCAGACATGCCAGTTGTTGTGTCTATGTTGAATAGTTACTCAGGCTGGGCCGCAGCGGGGATTGGATTTACGCTTCAAAATAATTTGCTGATCATTACAGGTGCGCTTGTTGGATCTTCTGGGGCAATTCTTTCATACATTATGTGTAAGGGCATGAACCGTTCCTTTATTAGCGTTATTCTCGGTGGTTTCGGTGGTGAAACCGCAGCAAGTAATGAAGATATGGGTGATAAAGTGATTAAACAGGGCTCTGCAGATGATGCCGCTTTTATCATGAAAAATGCATCTGAAGTTATTATTGTTCCTGGCTATGGGATGGCTGTAGCACAAGCTCAGCATGCGTTAAAAGAAATGGTTGATATGTTGAAGGCAGAAGGTGTGAATGTTCGCTATGCAATTCATCCTGTTGCAGGGCGTATGCCTGGCCATATGAACGTTTTATTAGCAGAAGCAAATGTACCATATGATGACGTTTTAGAGCTTGAAGAGATTAACCGTGACTTCGCTCAAGCCGATGTCGCATTTGTTATTGGAGCGAATGATATTACAAATCCGTCTGCCAAAGATGATCCTGCCTCTCCGATTTATGGGATGCCGATTTTAGATGTGAAGGCTGCGAAAACGGTGTTATTTGTGAAGCGTTCATTATCAGCTGGATATGCTGGGATTGATAATAAATTATTCTATGCAGACAACACAATGATGCTGCTCGATGACGCAAAAAAAATGTGCGAAAATATTATTAAGGCTATCGAATAATTAAAGTAGAAAAGGATAAAATAAAATGAGTTATTCAAATCGTATCAGTGACCGTATTGTGTTAGCGCTTGAGCTTGCTGTGGCTCAGGAAGATAAAGAACTAGCGACCTTATTAGGGCGCGCTGTAGAACTATCAATGACACGTAATTCTGGTGGTGCTGATTTTGTTGAAAGACGTACATTAGATGATGAAGTCAGTGAACTTCTTTCTAAAGTAAGAGCATTATAATTCAATGAGATAGTTAGGATTGGCTCAGCTCAATCCATTCTTCTTCACTTAAAACGGAAACCCCAAGGCTTTCTGCTTTCTTCAATTTTGAACCTGCTTTTTCACCAGCGATTAAGTAGTCTGTTTTCCCAGAGATAGCGCTTGATACTTTTGCGCCTAATCGTTCGGCCAAAGCTTTTGCTTCGTTTCTTCCCATTTGTAATAGCGTCCCAGTAAAGACAAGCGTTTTACCTTGTAAGGGACTATCACCTGTAATAACAATTTCGTATGGGTTAATTGTTAAATGCGACTTGAGTTCTGTTAGAACCTCTTGATTATGAGGTTCAGTAAAAAAGGCAACGAGATCTTTGATTGCAGCAGGTCCGATATCTTCGATATGAAGAAGGGTTTGATAGCTTTGTGACTCTGCATCTCCAACAGTTAAAACCGTTTCTTCTAATGTTTGAAAATCAGAAAAAGTGCTGGCAAGTTTTTTTGCTGTTGCATGACCGATTTGACGGATACCAAGGGCATAGATAAAACGATCTAGATCAATTGTGCGTTTTTCATCAATAGCGTGGAATAATTTATCAGCCGATTTTTTGCCCCAGCCTTCTTTGTTACGTAATGGTGTTAGGCTGTCTTTGTCACGTTCTTCGAGTGTAAAAATATCAGCGGGTGTTTTAACCAGATCTTCTTCAAAAAACTGTTTCACGATGCGATCACCCATGCCGTCGATATCAAAAGCAAGTTTTGAAACGAAATGTTTTAAACGCTCAACGGCTTGAGCAGGGCAAATTAGCCCACCTGTACAGCGAATAGCCGCTTCATCCTCTGCTGCGCGTTCGGCATGTGATCCACATTCGGGGCAAGCTGTAGGAAAGATAAAGGGCTGTGAGTCAGAAGCTCTTTTTTCAGGAAAAGAGCGCAAGACTTGTGGGATGACATCGCCAGCGCGCTGAATTTCGACCATATCACCGACACGAACATCTTTGCGTTTTATTTCATCTTCATTATGCAAGGTTGCACGGGAAACTAAAACACCACCAACATTAACCGGCTCTAATTCTGCAACAGGGGTTAGTGTTCCTGTACGTCCAACTTGTATGATAATATCGTTAATATAAGTCACAGCTTTTTCAGCGGTAAATTTCCGAGCAATTGCCCAGCGCGGGGCACGCGCAACATATCCAAGACGTTCTTGTAAATTCATATCATTTACTTTGAAAACGATCCCATCAATGTCATGCGTAAGATGGGGGCGTTGTTCTTCTAAGTGTGTAGAATAAGTCTCAATGTCTTTTAAAGAGCGACATAGTTGTGAGGGGTGATTTGGAATGAAGTTCCAGTTTGCTAACTGATCTCGTAGTTCCTCTTGTGTTTCTAAACTCATGCCTTTGATATCATAAGCGAAAAAGCTAAGGGGTCTTTTTGCGGCAATACGAGGGTCAAGCTGTCTTACAGAGCCTGCTGCCGCATTACGAGGGTTAGCAAATAGAGCTTCACCAGCATTCTCACGCGCTTTGTTTAGCTCAATAAAGTCATCTTTACGCATATAGATTTCACCACGTATCTCAACACGCTCAGGGAAAGGGGCGGTGAGTTGATGAGGAATTTCAGAAATTGTCTTTACATTATGCGTGATGTCCTCACCTGTTTGTCCGTCTCCGCGCGTTGCTGCGCGCATAAGAGTGCCGTTTTCATAGAGTAAGGAGCAAGATAAACCGTCAATTTTAGGTTCACCCCAATAAGCGATTGAGGTATCAGGATTTAAATTTAAAAAGCGTTTGATACGCTCCTCAAAATCAGCCATATCATCAGAACTAAAAGCGTTACTAAGTGATAACATGGGGATTTCATGGGTAACCTTCTCAAATTTTTCAAGAGGCTTAAAGCCGACTTTTTGTGAGGGGCTATCTGGACGAACAAGATCAGGAAAGGCTTGTTCTATGGCTTCATTCCGTTGACGAAGTGCATCATAATCAAGATCACTGATGAGAGGCGCATCATGTGTATGATAAGCTTCATCATGTCGAGCAATTTCTTTAGCAAGATATTCAAGCTCAACTTGGGCTTCAAGAGGAAGCATGGTTGTGATGTCATCAAATTTTTGTGTCATTATTTAAGCGGCTTTTTGTTTGGTCATGAGTTTTTCGGCCGCAGCACGTGCTTCTTCGCTCATCGTTTCACCAGAGAGCATGCGGGCAACTTCGTCTAATTTTTCTTGGGTGGTTAGATGTCTAATCTCTGTGTAGGTTTGTTGATCTCGGTCTTGTTTTTGGACTTTTACATGATGATCACCGCGTGCGGCCACTTGTGGACTATGTGTAATAACAAGCACTTGTTTTTTATGAGAAAGCATTTCAAGCCGTTTTCCAACGGCGTCGGCTGTCGGGCCTCCGATACCGCTATCAACTTCATCAAAGATGAGGGTTGGTGTGGCATCTGCACTCGCTAAGACAACTTTTAAGGCCAACATAAAGCGGGACATTTCACCACCTGAAGCAATTTTGCTTAAAGGTCCTAGATGCGAGCCTTTATTTGTTGCGACTTGGAAATAAGCACGTGTGATTCCTGTTTCACTCCAGCCAGATTCTTCGGTGATCTCTTCAATAGCTGTTTCAAAAATGGCACGCTCCATTTTTAACGGAATAAGTTCTTTCATCACAGAGCGATCAATTGTTTGAGCGGCCGAGATACGTGCTTCATGAACAATATGAGCGCGTTCTAGGTAACGTTTTCTCTTTTCTTGTAAGTCTTTTTTAAGCTGTGCGATATGCTCATCTAAATTATGAATGAGGGTGAGTTTTTCTTCGATCTCTTTTTTGATTTTAGGAAGCTCATCTGCTTGGCATCTATGTTTACGCGCCATATCTTTTAAATCCATAAGGCGTACTTCAATATCCTCTAAATTCTCATTACTGCTTTCTTCTTGAGATCGGATATGCTGAAACTCAAATAAAACATCACTGAGATCAGTTTGTAATGTTTCAAGACGATCTTGGACTTCTTTTAGAGAAGGGGTGATTTTCTCTCCCAAACCATAGAGCATTTTTATCGCATAAGAAAGCTGTGTATCAACACCTGTTTCGCTACTTAAATGCTCGTTAACGCTTTCAAGACAATCGTGAATATGAGTCTTATTTCTTAATAATTGTCTTTTCTCTTCGAGTTCTGTGCCTTCATTTTCTTGAGGGTTGAGCTTATCAAGTTCAGCTAACACAAAACTTAGATAATCTTCTTCTTGTTTTGCTTTTTCTACGCGCTCATAGACATCGCTCAATTCTTTTTTAACGCGATAGAAGTCAAGATACGCATTTTTAACCGCCAAACGATCAGCTCCATTCCCAGCAAAATGATCAATCATAGTGAGATGTGTTTTATCATTTAATAATTTATGCGTGTCAAATTGCCCATGAATATCAGCTAATACATTTCCAACTGTTCTTAAAAGTGTCAAAGTGACCGCTTGATCATTGATAAAGATCTTGTTTTTCCCAGTACTTGTTAAACTACGACGGATAATTAATGGGTCTTGATGATCAATCTCTAATCCAGCTTCTGTCAGTGTGTTCCAGATAGGGTGTGTGTTGTCTAAGTCAAAAGTTGCTGAAACGCTAGCTTCGTCTTGGCCGGCGCGAATAAGACGTGTTTCAGCTTTCGCCCCTAAAATGAGGCCAAGTGAATCAAGAAGAATCGATTTTCCAGCGCCTGTTTCCCCTGTTAAGACGGTTAATCCAGAGAGAAAATCAATCTCTAAGTTTTCTATTAAAACAATATTCCGGATGGATAAATGCGTGAGCATTTTTTTCTATCACCCTTTCATTAATTTACAATAGAATCCCAAGCTTTACCAAAGAACCCATTTTGATCATTTGTTGAGCCTGATTCTAGTAAGTTATAAGCATCTTCATACCATTCAGATCCCGGATAATTGTGACCTAAAATAGCCGCGTTTTTAGTGGCTTCCGCTGTTAAACCAATTGCAAGGTTCACTTCGACAAGCCTATAAAGAGCTTCTGCAACATGCGTTGTTGTTTGATATTCACGCACAACTTTTTGAAAGCGCTTGATCGCTGCGTTATAAACTTTACGGTCAAGATAATAACGTCCAATTTCCATCTCGCGTCCTGCGAGGTGGTCAAAGGTTAGGTCAATTTTTAGACGGGCTTCTTTCGCATAGTCACTGCCTGGAAAACGTTTAATAACAGCCAAGAGATGATTAAGCGCAAGCTCTGTCATTTTTTGATCGCGACGAACGTCTGAAATTTGTTCGTAATAACACATTGCTTTTAAATAATAGGCGTAATCCACACGCTCATCGGCTGGATGTAATTGAATAAAACGCTCAAGAGCGATGATTGCGCGATCATAATCTTCATTTTGATAGCTTGCATAAGCTGACATGAGCATTGCACGTTTTGCCCAAACAGAATATGGGTGGTTGCGTTCTATATCATCAAATTGACGCACTGCTGTGCGATAAAGTTCGTCATCTAAAGATTTTTGAGCTTCTAGGAATAAATCTTCAACAGGTTCATTAATTTCTTCTGTTTCCACAGGTTCTGGTGCTTCAACACCATCAGTGCTGCTGCAATGAGTTAAGAAAACAAAACACGCGAAAGCGATTAATAAGGTCCGAATCATTTATATATCTCCATTAAGTGTATTCTTTATAACATGCTCATTAACGATGGAAAACATCTTTGGTTTTTTTGAGATAAAAAAACTTGTACCTTTTTTATATTTGGCATAATGTTGTTTTTTTTTAGTATGAATATGAGAATAGAGTAATAAATGCGTAAAATTGGAGATATATTTAATCAGCTAGCGGCAATCAATGAAACAGGGTTAGCTTATAAATATGTGATTTGTGAAGCTGTTTATGTATCAGCAGAACATAATGAAAAAATGAGTTCGTCACGTAATTTTTATCATGTGCAGTTTGAACAACAAGCGTTCTGGATCGAAGAAGATGAATTTGAGAAATATGCAGAAATAGTGAATGGTACAAGAGAGATACCAGAGACTGCGATCATTATTCCTCTCTTAAAAAATCATAAATATTTCGACCATCAGTTAAATCAAAAAACAAAAGCACCACGAAATGGTTTTTTAGTACAGCTAGCACGATCAGAAAAACCTGTTTTTTATTCTGAAGCGGCGTTTCATGCACTTTATAAAACAGCTCTTCTTCCTTTGTCAGAAGTAGGTTATTCCAGACAATATAAATTTTTATCGCCTCATTCCCTTAAATACCCCGTTCATTTTCTAACACTTGATTGTGATATGACGGTCGAGCTTAATGGATTAGAAGAAACGTTGGTAAAAGGCACAATTATTACGCATCAGCATGTTTATGATGAACAAGTAACCCCTCGTACATATAAAGATGTGTATACGTCTTATGAGCCGAGTTTATTTGGTAAGATTCATATGGTTAGAAGAGTGCCTCAATCAAAAACGAAGCCTCAACCGCGTTTAAAGTAATAGTATTTTTTTGTATTAAGCGTATTCCCAAGCATCAGGATCAGAAAATAAAGCGTGTAACACTTTATTATTCATTTCATGGCCACCTTTAACGGTTGTGAATTCACCGATAATGCGCGCCCCCGCTAGATAAATATCACCCATAGCGTCCAAGATTTTATGGCGAACAAATTCGTTATCAAAACGAAGCCCTTCAGGGTTTAAGATTTTATCATGATCAACAACAATGGCATTATCTAATGAGCCACCACGTGCTAAACCAATTGATTTGAGGTAATCAACTTCTTCTAAAAGACCAAAAGTACGTGCATCAGCAATCTCATGTACATAATTTCCATTCACCATTTGTACGGCATAATCTTGCTTACCGATGCGGTCATTCTTGCCTGTGTAATCAAGTTCGAAACTATAAGTTGGGATTTTCGCTGGTTTTAATGTTGTTGTGCGTCCTTCATTGACAAAAGAAATTTCTTTTTTGATGATGATTTCTTTACGATGTGCTTCTTGCTCTTGGATCCCTGTTTGTTCGATTAAAGCAACAAATTCTTTTGCACTTCCATCCATGATAGGCATTTCTTCATTATCAATCTCAACAATTACATTATCAATGCCAAGACCGTAAAAAGCGGACATTAAATGTTCAATAGTTGAAACGCGAACATCATCGCTATTCGCGATCACAGTACATAATTTTGTATCAACAACATGGTCCCAAAGGGCTGGGATGATGGGGTCTTTGTTTTGAATGTCACTACGAACGAAAACAATGCCTGTATTCACAGGGGCTGGACGAAGTTGTACATTGGCAACGAAACCAGAATGAACACCTACACCAGAAAAAGAACAGCTTTTTTGTAACGTTTTTTGTTTTTGCATGACACACACTTTTAATTAGTTATTATTTCACGATCCCATTATAGGAAGGCTTTGTCACTTTGTGAAATCACAGCGTGCAACGTTTTGTAACAAAGTGCGTTACGATGCTTTAGGTGTTTTGATACCACCTTGGATAAGGCCAAATTTTTGTGTTTTTATGTTTTTATGGATTGGATACATGCCTTGAGGATCAGGGTTGAAGAGGTCATTAACGGCTTGTGAAATATATAAATAGCCAAGCTTAAAGCCAGCAAGTGTTCCATGCATTTCTTTTTCTTCTAATTCTTCTGTACCAAGATGCGTATAATAAAAAGCTTCATTAAGTGTATGTAGATTATGGGCGAGATCATCAAGGTGGTCTGATGTCATTGAGGGAAGTTTTACATGATGTGGGAAGAAAGCCGTTAATCCATTAAATAAAGCAGCCGCCTCATTAAGAGATGGCATTTCTTCTAAATTTTTCATCATTTGCCTCTGATAGTCATCTCTCGCTTGAGGGTTTGATGCAAGTTCTTCTTGTACGGAAAAGAGCTCTTGCTCGACAGCTTCACCAATCACATCATCAACATATTTAATCGCATCTATGTCTAAAATACCTAAATTAACACTTTTGATGAAATCACCGTGATCATAATAGGGGCCTAGTAAGTTTAGTACTGTTTCTAGATAAGTCGCAACACTTGCAGCTATATTGGCTTCTCTATTTGATCTGGATGGATCAAGACGAAAAACTTTCTCAACATATTGTTCACCATAGGCAAGGCGATTTGCTATAGCGAAAATAGCTTGGCGTGTTTTATTAATATCATTCATACTGTTTTAATGGAAATGCGCTCCAAGCGGTGCTGTTGTTTTTTGTGGAAAACTATCTTGTGTACGAATAAGATAATCTGGTTTTTCTTTGGTGATATTCTTTAAATCACTAATTGCGCTTTCAACCCATAAAAAAGCTTCTCTAAAGGCTTCAGAAAGGCCAGGCTCATCTGCATCATCTTCATCAATAACTGGGGCGTAGCTTAAATAATAAGCGTGATTAATTAAGGAGAGTTTTTCTTGTATGTCACTACATGTTTCTGTGTCAATATCCCTTAATAAAGCAATCGAGTAAGGGAGTTCTGAAATATCTTCTTCTATGACTTGAGGGTGGCGCTCAACAAGCATGCCAGTAAGTTCATCATCTTCTTCAATGTCGTCTGTATATTCTAGACCATCTTCATTATCATTATCAAAATTAAAGCTCTCGTCATGATCGGGAAATTCTTCTCGCATTTGTGCCGCAATTTCTGGGGCAAGTTGGTCAATGACATCAATTGAGAAAGATTCTGCGTGACTGTTGAAGATAGTTGCAAGATCAGAGCAATAAACAACTTCTTCACTCATGGTTAGAAAGTCGCCTAGATATTCACGTACGGCAATACGTTTCGTGTCACCGGCCTCATCGTTTCGAATTAAGTGATCCTTTAATAAAACCTCTGGATATTGAATGCCATATATTAATCTGTATTCAACCGTTGAAATAAGCTCTTGTTCAAGTGTGTCAAGTGTTGTTGGGATCATTAATAGCCTCACTTTTATATCTTTATCTAATTGGAAGCTCAGATGTTACCATAATAATTATGCAATATGCAATAAAAAAGCCCTAAAAATTTTCTAGGGCTCTTTTAATCGTATAATTGTGATTAAAAATTAGTTTGCTTGTCTTCTCAAGAAAGCAGGGATATCAAGATCTGTTTCATCAGATCCTTTATCAATGCCTAATGTTTTTTGAGGCGCACTAACAGAGGGCGCAGCAGGTACGCTTGTTTCTTCAGCTTCACTGCGTCCTGTTACAGAGCCTGTTAAACGCTCAAACAACGTTGGTGACTTTGTTTGAGGTTGTTGTACTGGTGTTGCAGGTGCAGACACATTTGTATCAACAGACATTGTTTGTGTTTGCGGTGCTTCATCAGCCACTTCAGCAGTCATCGGCTGTGGTGGAATGAAAGACCCTTGAATGCGCTGAGCTTTCATTTGTTCTTGTTGATGTTGAGGCGTTGGTGCTTTGTAAGCAGGGATGTTTGACCCTGTTGAAAAAGGCTTATAAGCAGTTTGTCCTGTGATATTTTGTGCTGTTTCAGAAATAGGTGATCTTGCAACAGCAGGTTGTTGAGGCGCGCTTGCTGTTTCTTTTTGAGCAATATCAACTGTTTCAGTTTTGGCAAAAGCTTGTTGCGCTACCGCTGTAGCTGGTGCAGAAGGCAATGTTCTTTTTTGAGGTGTTGGTGTGTAACCACCAGTTGTACCTGTCGTTGTTGTTGTGCCGTGTCCCGCAACTTGATCAATACCTGTTGCAACAACAGAAACGCGCATTGTGCCTTCCATTGACTCATCAAATGTCGACCCAAAGATAATATTTGCATCAGGATCAACTTCTTCACGGATACGGTTGGCTGCTTCATCAACTTCAAACAGTGTCATATCCATGCCACCTGTGATGTTGATAAGAACGCCCTTCGCCCCTTTCATAGACACATCATCTAGAAGTGGGTTAGAAATCGCTGATTCAGAAGCCTCAACTGCGCGACGCTCGCCAGTTGCTTCCCCAGTTCCCATCATTGCTTTACCCATTTCAGCCATAACAGACTTAATATCAGCAAAATCAAGGTTGATAAGGCCAGGCATCACCATAAGATCAGTTACACCGCGTACACCGGCTTGTAAAACATCATCAGCCATCTTGAAAGCATCAGCAAATGTTGTTTTCTCATTCGCAATGCGGAAAAGATTTTGGTTTGGAATAACGATTAATGTATCTACATATTGTTGAAGGTCTTGTAAGCCGCCCTCAGCCAATTTCATACGGTTTACACCTTCGAAATGGAAAGGTTTTGTTGCCACACCCACTGTTAGGATACCTTGGTCACGAGCCGCGCGTGCAATAACTGCTGCCGCGCCAGTACCCGTTCCACCACCCATTCCACAGGTAATGAAAACCATGTTTGATCCTTCAAGGTAGCTTAGAATCTCGTCGATAGATTCTTCAGCCGCCGCGCGTCCAACATCAGGGCGTGCCCCAGCACCAAGGCCGCGTGTTGTGTTTGTTCCTAATTGAATTTTACGATCCGCTAAGCTTTGTTGTAACGCTTGAGCATCCGTATTACAGACTAAGAATTCGCATCCTTCTAATCCTGAGCGGATCATGTTGTTGACAGCGTTACCACCAGCACCACCAACCCCAACAACAGTAATGCGTGGTGTTAATTGTGTAGGTTCATCATTAATACGGACATTAATCATAATAAAAATTCCCTTCTCGATTCGACGTAATGTCCCGATTCTATCATGATTTGTTTCAAATTCGCTAGGACTAAACCCAAAAAACAAGCCTAATATAATTTCTTTTTTTGATTCTATTTTTACTAAAAAGAATCAAAGACTCTAATAATGGAATCAAAGACTTATGAAAGCTTAAAAAGTTCAATAATACCATCGGCAACGAATTGCACAGATAAAGCAGCTAACAGGATTCCCATGACGCGCGCTAAAATAAGGCTTCCTGTTTGCCCAAGTTTGTTAATAACGTGCTTAGCCGAAAGCCATGATACAAGGGAAATTCCTAAAACAAGTAAAACCGTTAAAACAACGAGCCAGTTTTTGGCACTGAAAATATGATTTTGCTCTGTCATGAATAAAAGAACGGTTGTCATACTGCCTGGCCCAGCAAGCAAAGGGATTGCGAGTGGGAACACAGCAATTGAGTCATTTTCTTTATACACAGCGGTTTCCGAATTTAATTGGTCTTGGTCGTGATAGCCCATAATCATACGAAAAGCGGTGACAAATAAGAGAAGTCCACCCGTGATACGAAAGGCGGCAGTTGAAATATGAAGTGTGTCTAAGATCCAAAGGCCGAAAAACCCAAAAGGAATAAGAAGGCCTGCGGCGATGAGCGTCGCTTTGAAAGCAATTTTTCGGGAGATATCGTTATTTAGCTTATGGGTTAAAGCTAAAAAGATCCCTGTCGTTCCTAAAGGATCAATAATAACAAAAAGAGCAACAAATGTTGTTATAAAGAAATTTAAGGTATCCATTACCAATTATCTTTCACCCATTGTTTGAGCTGTTCGAAAATAGACCATGTTGAGTAGGGCGATGTCACAGCGGGCGTTTCATCGAAATGGTTGAGGCCGTATTTTAAAAGACCGACGACATTTGAGAAAATAGGGTCATGTGTTTTTGGGGACAAATTAGGTTTTCCAACACGTACTTGTTTATCGAGCATGAAAGAGGCGAATTCAGCAATACCAGGTATATTAGCTGTTCCGCCTGTTATAATGGCACGGCGTCCGCATAAATCGGCAAGGCCGCTATCTTCGATATCGGCGCGGATGAGCTCAAAAATTTCTTCCAAACGAGGCTTGATAATCCCCAGTAACACAGAGCGTTCGATTTGTGTGTGATTGGCAATATCATCTTCTCCTATTAAGGGGATATCAATGATTTCATTATCGTGAATAGGAGAAAGTGTTGCAGAACCGTAAAGGGTTTTGATCCGTTCTGCATGTGCAACAGGTGTTGATAAAACTTTCGAGATATCACTGGTGATGTGGTTTCCGCCCACGGCAATTGAGGCCGTATGTACAAGGCGTCCTTCTGAAAAGATTGCGATGTCACTCGTGCCGGCACCAATATCAATTAAGACAGCATTCATGTCACTTTCTTCTTCAGCTAAAGCGCCAAGACTTGAGGCATAGGCATTTAAGCAGAAGAATTGAATATCAACATGATTATTTTCAATAGCGTTTGCCAAATTAATGAGAGGCATGCTCGGAACGGCCAGCTCTAATGCTTTTGTTTGGATCTTTTCTGCATTCATGCTCAAAGGGTTTTTGATATTGTCATTTCCATCAATCGTATATCCAAACGAGATCTTGTGGATCACTTCCATTGTGTCAGGGATATCGTGATTTAAACAATTATTGTGAAGCTTATTAATATGATAATCACTAACCATATGCCCCTTTAAAGAGAGCTCTGATTTTGACGGATACGAACGACAGTCTTTGGAGCTCACACTCACAATAACTTGGTCAAGTGGTGTTCCTCTTAAGTGGGAGCGAGCAGATTGTTCAGCGCTATGGATTGCTTGTCCAATAGCGCGTTGTGCGAGGTCAACATCAATGACATTACCACCACGAACCCCTTTTGAGGCTTGGTGTCCCATACCAATGAGGCTTATCCCATCATTGGGGTCAACTTTGGCGATTAAGCAGACGATTTTATTTGTGCCAATATCCAGCGCAGCAACGATTTTCTCGTTTTTATTTTGCGCGGGCGAATTCTTCTTTAATTTGAGTAGCATGTGTTTATTGTTATGGTTTTTTTGTTGGTTTCACAATGATGCGATCAGAGAATCGTAGATCTAATTTTATGATTCTTTTATTTAGAATATCATCTTGATTAATTGAGTCATGAAGTTTTTGCAAGGCGTTTTCATTTTCTTGTGCAGGAAGCATAATTGTAATGCCTGTCTTTGAAATTAAATCCCATCGTCTATTTTCAATGCGAACAATTTTATCAATTTCTTGTAAAATATCAGGATATAGACTTAATGTTTTAAATAAGTCGAGTGCGTGTGCATTCGCGCCCTTTCCTTGAAGCAAAGGATAGGCACTAAACGGCTCTAGAGATTTGGCCGCAACCGTTTTCTCTTGTGTGATCACATATTTTCTACCAGCATTTTCCCACCGTGCAAGAGGCATGACTTCGATTAATTTTACATGGAGTGTATCGGGAAGCTTGCGTTGTACAATGACACGATGAACCCAAGGGATTTTTGTTTCTATGTCTGAGCGAATATCATCCAAAGGGAGTGTGAATGTTGATGTGTTTTTATAAGGGAGTAAAAGAGTCAGGAGGTTTTCCTCCGTTGTAATATTGCGTCCTTCAATCAAAATTTTATCTGTTTTGAAGCCTAAGCGCAAACTTGTGTCATGCAAGATATTAAGAGAGGTGTTTTTTATATGAACCCCTGTATCACTGAGGGTGAAAAAACAAAATAAGATAAAAAGAGTGATAATGGTTTTTAGTAATTTTTGTGCCTGTGAACCAAGTTGTCTGTAGGCATGAATAAAGAAAATAGTTTGTAAAACATCAACCCATTTCGTTGATTTTGAGTTTTTTCTTTTACGAGAAGTGCGTCTGGTTGTTTTTGCCATGTTTAGCGTTCCCCAATACGTTTTACTTCCCAACGAAGAGAATATCCCAATGTGTCTAAGACTTTTTGCCTTACAGCTTCTCCTAAGTCTTCAAGATCACTTGCGGTGGCTGTGCCTGTGTTGATCATAAAGTTACGATGTTTGGGGGACATCATCGCTCCTCCAACTTCAATCTGATCGGCCCCAGAACGGACAATCATTTCCCATGCTTTCATATGGTCAAGACCAAGAGATTTACATTCCTCTTGTGTGGGATTTGCAAAAGTTGAACCACTGGTTTTTTCGGTAATAGGTTGTGTGTCTTGCCTCTTTTGTTTAATCGCTCTGATTTGTTCTTTTAAAATTTCAGGATCTTCGTGATGGGATGCGTTTAAATGTGCTTCTAAAACGATCATATCATCACTCACATCTGTGTGCCGATATCCCATATTCAGATCAGCGGCTGTGTATGTTTTTCTAATCCCTTTTTTTGTGAGAATAACAGCGTGATCTAACACATCTTTTGTTTCTGTACCATAAGCGCCAGCATTCATTTTAACCGCGCCCCCAATTGTACCTGGAATGCCACTTAGGAAGTCCAATCCAGCAAGCCCTTCTTTTGCACAAAAACTTGCAACATTGACGTCGAGTGCAAAAGCACCTGCTTTAATTTTTAAATCTTTTGTTTTTTCAATATAAGAAAAAGCCTTACCAAGTTTAATAGTGACCCCCCGGATCCCGCCATCACGGATAATAATATTCGAGCTCGCGCCTAATAAAGTGAGGGGAATTTCTTGAGGCATATTTTGTAAAAACAAAACCAGATCTTCTTCATCAGCAGGTTTAAATAAAAGATCAGCATTGCCTCCTACTTTAAACCAACTTGTCGGTGCTAGAGGTGCATTTTGTCGCAATGATCCTTTAAATGAAGAGGCGCGTTTTTCTAAAAATGAGAAATCATATGCGTGTGCCATTTAACAATCCTCCATCATTTGGGGAAGATCATAAGCAAGCTTTGTGATATCGCCGGCGCCAAAACAAATAACTTGGTCGCCTTCACCGACTTTATCTTTTAATAAAGCAGGTAGTGTTGACCAGTCTGATAAGGCTTGCACATCTTTATGTCCTGCGACTTGGATGGAATGTACAAAATGGTCTTGGTCTAGACCGTTTATCGGTGTTTCCCCTGCGGCATAAATATCTGTAATGATGACACTATCCGCGTCATTGAAACAGGTGCAAAATTCATCAAATAAATCACGTAAGCGTGTATAGCGATGCGGCTGCATGACGGCGACGATTTTGCTGTTCGGTTTAGCGCGCCGCGCGGCATTTAAAACAGCATTAATCTCAACAGGGTGATGACCGTAGTCATCAATGATTGTGATACCATTGACAGTGGCGACATGTGTGAAGCGCCTTTTAACACCAACGAATTTTTCTAACGCCTTGACCATGATTTCAGGGGCAATCTCTAATTGATCTGCAATCGCGCAAGCAATCAAGGAGTTTTGCACATTGTGATCTCCCATCATGGGTAGAAAGACATCATGTAAGAGCGTGCCGTTTTTGAGTTTTAAATCAAAATAAATGCCTTTGTCGTTGTAACGAAGATAGGTGGCTCTGTAGTCAGATTGAGGTGAAAATCCATAAGTAATCACTTTTTTTGCAGGTAAATCAGGGATCATGGATTGTACGATTGGATGATCTAGACACATAATCGCCATGCCGTAAAATGGTACATTTTGTAAGAATTTTTTATAAGCCAGTTTTGTATCTTCAAAACTCGCATAATGATCCATATGTTCAGGATCAATATTTGTGACACAGGCAATAACAGAAGGGAGTTTTGTAAATGTACCATCACTTTCATCAGCTTCTGCGACCAACCAATCACCTTGTCCTAATTTTGTGTTGGAATTATAAGCATTAATAATACCGCCATTAATAACAGTAGGATCAAGATTGGCTTCTTCTAACATCGCCCCAACAAGTGAGGTTGTTGTCGTCTTGCCATGCGTGCCAGCAATAGCAATCGACCATTTCATGCGCATCAATTCAGCCAACATCGAGGCACGTCTTAAGATAGGCAATCTGTTTGCTTCTGCTTGGTGTATTTCTGGGTTGTTCTTGGGAATAGCACTTGAAACTACAACGGCGCTTACATCATTAATATTTTCAGCGTGATGGCCAACAAAAGTTTTAATGCCTAAGGCATTTAAACGTTGTGTATTTGAAGAGGATTTTAAATCAGATCCTTGAACTTTATAGCCTAAATTATGAAGGATTTCAGCTAATCCACTCATGCCAATACCGCCGATCCCGACGAAATGAATTAGACCTATATCAAAAGGAAGTGATTTCATAGTTTCTTTATAACGCTTATAACCAATTTTGCAAGATTTTCAGCAGCATCAGGGTGGCCACATTTTTTCGCATTATGCGCGGTGGTTTTTAATTTCTCTGGTAAATGCATAAGCGTTTCAATTTGTTTGCTCAAAGCTTCTGTTGTAAACCCATCTTCAACCATGAGCCAACCTGCATCATTTTCGACGAGAGCATTTGCATTTATTTTTTGCTGTTGATCTTTGTGAACCATTAAAGGCACAAAAATAGCAGGACGACCAATGACAGCGATTTCAGCAACGGTTGAAGCGCCAGAGCGACAAATAATTAAATGCGATTGTGCAATTTCTTCTGCGATATTTGTTATAAAAGAAGAGAGAGAAACAGTTACAGAAATATCATGATAACGCGCTCTGACCGTTTCAATATCTTCCGCGCGGCATTGTTGTACAATATGAAGTCTTTTTTGTAATGTTTCTGGAAGTAAAGCAATAGCGTCTGGCACAATTTCGCTAAAGATATGCGCTCCTTGTGAGCCACCTGTCACAAGTAAACGAAAAGCACCATCTTCTTTGGGGCGACGATAAGGTGTTTTTGCATGATCTAAAATAACAGGGCGCACAGGGTTGCCTGTCATACAAATTTTTTGCTTATCTGCATTGTTAATATTTTGGATATTAGGAAGAGAGGTGGCAATGGCTGTGGCTTTTTTCTTTAACATCTTATTGGCAACACCAAGTGTTCCATTTTGCTCGTGAATAATGGTTTTAAAGCCTAAAATTTGAGCCATCTTCATAATGGGAAATGAAGGATAACCACCAAATCCGATGACAATGTGAGGGCGATATCTCAATAAAATGAAAAAGGATTGCATGAGCCCAAAACAAAGGAAAAAGAGTGTTTTGATTTTCCCTAAAAGACCTCTTTTTATCGTGGCAGACAAAACAACATGTTTCGGATCATCTTTTAATTGATTTTCGTAATTTTCACCGCGCATATCTGTGACAAGATGAACATCATACCCTTTTTCTTTCAAACAAACACCAAGTGCTTCTGCGGGGAATAGGTGGCCTCCTGTACCGCCAGCGGCTAGAAAAATGGGTTTTGCTCTTTGTGATCTGGACATGGCTAGCTCACCTTCCCTGAAACAGGCATTGATTTCCCAAATGATCCTTCATAAAGAGGACGGATCGACTTAATCCCTGAGAAGTTTGGTTTTTTACGGGTGAGTCCTAAGATAAATCCAAAAGTAATTCCCATTGATAGGAGTGAAGACCCTCCGTAACTGACAAAAGGCAATGTCATACCTTTTGTCGGTATCATATGAAGCGAAGACATCATATGAATCATTGTTTGTCCTGCAAATAAAGTAATTAAGCCTCCGACACTTAAGAGAATAAAAAGATTGTTAAGTTGAACGGTTTTCATGATTGCACGCGCCATAATAAAAACAAATAATCCGATTAATAGAAGTGTTAATAGTAACCCCATTTCTTCTCCAGATACAGCAAAAATAAAATCAGCATGCGCATCTGGTAGATGCATTTTATTCACGCCTTCACCAGGACCAACGCCAAAAAAGCCACCATGTGCAAAGGAGTCTAATGATTTACGAATTTGAAACGTATCGCCTGAGGCAGGATCAAAGAAGCGATCGATCCGACTTGTAACGTGAGGAAGGTTTAAATAAGCCCATACCCCTAAACATAAAAGGCCCCCACCACCAATCAGCATAAAGCTAATAGGAAGGCCTGCGAGAAAGATTTGAGCACCCAGCATGAGAGAGGTTAAAACAGTCATTCCAAAATCTGGTTGTGACATGAATAAGGCAACAATTAAAAAATATGTTCCAGCGAGGATTTTATAATTATGGCGTGCATTATTTTTTTCATAGCTTTGTGTTAAAAGCCACGCTGAAAATAAAGCAAAACAAGGTTTCACAAATTCCGAAGGTTGAATTGAAAATCCTAAAATATAAAGCCATCTTGTTGCCCCTTTGGCTGCAGACCCCATAATCAGAGTTAAGGCAACAGCCACTAAAGAGCCAATCAATCCTATGAGTGCAACACGCCTTATATTTTTCTCACATAATAAGGAAATGCCAAACATTAACCCAAGAGATAGGACTAAAAAAAGGAGATGTTTATTAATGAAATGAAAAGAAGATAAATTCAAAAGTTCTGCAACAGCAGGGCTAGCCGCAGCGACTAAAAAACATCCAGAGAGTGATAAAATAAGAATAGCAGACAACAAGATACGATCGACGGTCCACCACCACTTCCCAATCAGAGAACGATCTGTTCTTGCTATTAACATTATACTCCTATCGTAGTTTTAATGTTGAAAGACCAATGAGGGCTAGGATGAGAGCGATGATCCAAAATCTGACAACAACCTTTGTTTCTGGCCATCCTTTTTTCTCGAAATGATGGTGAATTGGTGCCATGAGAAAGACACGTTTGCCACGTAATTTAAAAGAGGCAACTTGAATCATGACAGATAAAGTTTCAACAACGAATAATCCTCCAATAATTGCCAGTACGATTTCATGTTTTGTCATTACAGCCATAATACCTAACAATCCACCCATGGATAAAGATCCCGTATCGCCCATAAAAACTTCTGCTGGGGGCGCATTATACCATAGAAACCCTAAGCCAGCACCGATTAGGGCTCCACAAATAATAGCGAGTTCACCAACACCTTTCACAAAATGAAGCTGAAGATAATCTGCAAATACGGCATGTCCGACAAGATAGGTGATAATTCCAAAGCAAGCAGTTGTGATCATAATCGCTCCAATAGCAAGCCCATCTAATCCATCTGTTAAATTAACAGCATTTGCAGAGCCAACAGTCACCAACATACAAAAAGGGATATATAAGATGCCTAAATTAATCACAAAATCTTTAAAGAAAGGAAATGTTAAAATCGTTTGCAAATCACTTCCTTGGTTAATCACTGTAATAGCGTATGAAGCACCCCCTGCGATTGCAAATTGTAGGAAGAGGCGAATACGCCCAGATAGACCATCTGTATTCTTTTTCACGAGTTTTAAATAATCATCAATAAACCCAATAGCTCCATAACCAATAAAAACAGCCAAGCTTATCCAGATAAAAGGATTGCGTAGATTACACCATAAAAGAATGGATATGATTACAGCGATGAAAATCATAATCCCGCCCATGGTCGGTGTCCCTTGTTTGGCGAGATGTGTTTCGGGGCCATCTGTTCGAATAGGTTGCCCACTTCCTTGTTTGCTTTTTAACCAACGAATGATCGCAGGCCCTGAAATGAGAGAAATGATAAGTGCCGTCATTAAGGCGCCACCTGTTCTAAATGTAATGTAATTGAATAAATTAAAGACGATCCATTGATCACTAAAATGAATAAGAAATTCATATAACATGATGTGTCACAGCTCCTTCTAGAGAATAGTTAGCCATCATTTGCAGTGCTTGCCAAACGCCATAAATGTGAAGGCATATCGCTGATTGCTTGGTTGCTTGCTTTTTCTGCATTATTGCGCTGTGCTTGATGGTCAAATTGCATTTTTTCTAGGGCTTTTAGAACATGCCATAGTTGATTGTTAATATTGCCTTTTACTAGAATAGTATCGCCATCTCTGATGATTTCGGGAAGCTCTTTCACAAGGTCTTTATAAGAAGCAAAATGATTCTTTCCTAAATAGGGGTGCGTGTCTGGGCTGACTGTATATACGGCGTGAACGCCTGCGAAATCGAGCAAAGTTTCAATTGTTTCAAAAATATCAGCGCCTTTATCTGGAAGGTCTGGTAAATCCCCTAAAATAACGATCTTACGACCACCTGAGCCGATTGATTGTTTTGCAAGCTGTAAAAGTGATTTTTCAATTGATATTGGACAGAAATGCAAAGTTTCATCAATGACGGTAACAGGATTCATATTGTCACTTAAGGCGAAAGAACGACGTTTGCCTCGTCCATTAATTTCATGAATTTTTTCAATATTTTTCACTGCGTAAGAAAGGCTCGCACCTGTTGCTAATACGCCTAATAAAGTTGCAAGTAAATTATCAACCATATGACGTCCTTCAAGAGGAAGGAAAACAACGAGGCGTTCACCCAATATTTCAAGCGTTACTTTTTGACCATGGCGTCCATTTGTAGCAGCATGATCGACAATATCAATTAAGCGCGCATGAGCATGACGACTGCCACCAAAACCCCAAACGCGTCGAATGCCTTTTGTACGTGCCGCTGCGACAAGGGTTGGGTAATGAGGACAATCTGCATTAGCAATGACAGTTCCCTCATGATCCATGGTTTCAAAGATATTACAAAATTCTTTCGTCATTTCTTCTAATGAAGAGAAATGATCATGTGTTGTTTCAAAAACATTTGTGACAATAGCAATTGATGGTTTTGTTTGTTGAGCGAAAGCAAAAGACTCACCAAAACGTTCAATGCCTAATTCATATAAACCAAATTTAGAATTTGGATGTGTGTTTGCTAGAGAAAGAGCAAGACTTAAATGTGTACTTAAATGCGCTGATTGAGCAGAATGCACAACGCCTTGACGGTTAAGAGCTGTTCCTAACATAGAGCGCACACAAGATTTACCAACACTACCGGTAATTGCAATTGTGTGCATGTTTTCTGCGCGTAGACGTGCAATCGCAGCGAGATCCAATAATGCTTTATAAGCATCTTCTACAATTAGAAAAGGAATTTTTCTTTGAAATTTTTCTGGAACGGCTTCTACAATAATAGCAGAGGCGCCTTTTCTCATTGCCTCAATAATACCAACTTCATCATACATATCGAGATGAATATATAGATCACCTGCTGTGACACTTTGAGAAGATGCAGCCACCCCACTCGCAACCCATTGTTGTGTGCTAATGCCATTTGTAATGGCTTCGGCTTCACCTGCTGTCCAAAGCATCGGCGCTGTAAAAACTTTATTATTTAGGATCGCATTCATTGTTTTTTTGTTCTTACTGTTGGTTACGTTGTTGACTTAAAAGGCTTAGGACCGTTTCGCCATCATGAAATGGATAAGTGATCCCTTGAATAATTTGGCCATTTTCATGGCCTTTCCCACAGATGATAAAGACGTCGCCGTCTTTGCCATTTTCTAGGCCATAGGCAATTGCTTCTCTGCGATCATCAATTTCTATGGCACTAGGGCTTCCTTGTTTGGCCTGCTTCCTTATCGCGGCAGCATCTTCATCACGGGGATTGTCGTCAGTTAAAATAACATGGTCTGCATGTGTAGCGGCGGCGCGCCCCATAAGAGGACGTTTTGTTGCATCGCGCTGTCCACCACATCCAAACAAGCACCAAAGCTCATTTTGTGTGTGAGGTTTTGCAGAAGATAAGACGGTTTCAATCGCATCAGGTGTATGCGCATAATCAATATAAACATGTGTTCCAGCAGGTGTTTTAGCGATCCACTCCATACGCCCAGAAATGGCTGTTAGCTGAGATAGTAAAGGAAGATCCTCTTCTGATAGTCCCGCCATTAAGAAAGCACATACCACATTCATTCCTTGGAAAAAGCCAATAAGAGGCAAAGAAATATCATGTGTATTTCCATTCATTTTTAGCGTCATGATTTGGCCTGTTTCTGTCGCCTTTTGAGAAAGAATTTGAATGGTTTCTCCAGCTTTGCCGTAAGTGTGTATCGTTAAATGACGTTGCTTGCATAATTGAATAAGGGCGTCACTCCATTGGCTATCTGCATTAATGACAGCAACACCATCTTCCGCTAAAAGCTCCATGAAGAGGCGTGATTTAGCTTGGAAATAATTTTCCATTGTTTCGTGGTAATCAAGATGGTCTTGAGTGATATTGGTAAAGCCGGCACTTTTAAAAGAAAGCCCGTGTAGACGGTCTTGATCGAGCCCGTGACTAGAAGCTTCGAGTGCAAGATCTGTAACGGCATGCTCTTGCACATCACGAAGTGTTTTGTGTAACGCGATTGGATCAAGCGTTGTCATACCAGTATCGATAAATTCATGATCTAATTTTAAGCCCATCGTGCCAAGGCTTGCAGCCTTTTTTCCTTTAAGCGATAAAAGCTGTCCTATAAATTGAGCGACACTTGTTTTACCATTTGTGCCTGTTACAGCGTATAGGTTCTCTGGTCGCTTGCCATAAAAATGGGCTGCGAGAGCGGCTAAGTCTTTTTGAGGGGTATGGCTCTCTATTGTGGGGATGTTATTTTCAGTGACACACTCAGGATACTCTGTTCCTGCTGGGGCAAGAATAGCTTTCGCACCCTTTTTTATCGCATCTTCAATAAAATCACGACCATCAAGCGTGTGCCCAGGAAGTGCCGCAAATAAAAAACCATCTTGTACCGTACGCGAATCCTGGCTGAGCCCTGTAATTTTTAGGGCGTCGTAAAGATTTGAAACTTGTTCTTTTTCACAGGCGCTAAGCATTTTTTGAGCGAACTCCAAAAAGAAAGGTTAAGCGCATTTTTATTCATACCCTTGCTTAACAGAAATGTTAATTGAGTCTGGTAAAGCCGCGCGAACGGAAAGGTTAGTGTCAAAAGCGTTGACGGTTTGAGAATCTAAGGGCGGAATGCCCATAATTGATACGATGCGTTCGATGATGGATTGTACAGCAGGAGCAGCAACCCAACCACCAGTAGCATATCCATAGCTTGACTGATTCCCCACGGGTTCGTCAACCATTACATAGACAATATATTCAGGATTATTCATAGGAAACATACCAATGAATGAAGAGATAAGAGATTTCTTACTATAGCTTCCATTTTTTAATTTTTCTGATGTCCCTGTTTTGCCCCCAACTAGGTATCCCGATACCGTGCTGTTTTTACCTGTTCCTTCTGTAACTGTGAGGCGTAAGAGTTCACGAATCTGATTCGAGGTTTTTTCGCTTAAGATTGATTCGGGAAGAGGGATTTTTCTTTCGACCAAATGAGGTGTAATGGCAAACCCGCCATTGATAACGGTTCCAGCAGCTTGCATTAAATTTAACGGGCTCACAGCGATCCCATGTCCATAAGAGGCCGTTGCTGTATTAATTTCTCTCCAAGGAGATGGGAGAAGAGGGGAGGTTGTTTCTGGAAGATCAAATTCTGGGCGCTCTAACAAGCCTAAATTTCTGTAAAAATTTTGAAGCTTCTCAGTTCCAACTTTACGAGTCATCAAGACATGACCAATATTTGAGGAATGCATGAAAATTTCAGGCACGCTCATGACACGCTCTTCTGCATGGAAATCATTGATGGTAAAACGTCCATATTTGAGAGGTTTCGTACAATCAAAATGATCTGTTATTTTGACACCTCCCTTTTCTAAGCTTGCCGCAGCTGAAAAGATTTTAAAAGTTGATCCCATCTCAAATACACCGAGTGTTGCACGATTAAAAAGAGCAGGGTCATTCGGGTTTGAAACTGTGTGAGGATTAAAACTCGGGAGAGATACAAGTGAGAGGATCTCTCCTGTTTTTGCATGCATGACCAGTGCAGCACCGGCTTTTGCTTTAAATTTTTTGATAGCATCATTGAGCGCGAAATGTGCGGCATGCTGTATTCTAGAGTCTAATGTGACTGTGATGGGAGTAGCGGCGTCTTGTGTCAGAACAGAATCAAATGATTTTTCAATCCCCATAACACCTCTATTATCACGGTTTGTATAGCCGATCACATGGGCTGTCATATCACCTTGTGGGTAAAAACGTTTATATTCATCTTTAAAATCAAGGCCAACAATCCCTAAACGATTAACGGCATATTGTTGTTTGGGTGTTAAGTGGCGTTTTATCCACACAAAGCGCTTTTTGCTTTTTAAGTTCTTTTCTAATTTTTTTTCACTTAAATCTGGAAAGAGTTTTTTTAGACGCTTTGCTGTTTGTGTTGGATCTCTAACCAACTTTGCGTCTGCATATAAGGATTTGAGTTCTAGAGATAAAGCCAATGGCTCGCCGTTACGATCTAAGATACTGGCGCGGTAACCATTAAATTTTGGATCTTTTTGTGTGAGTGCGTACAGTGTTTCTTTACCAAAATTGACTAAAGTGAGATCGGCTAATCTAAAAGCAATTGCTGTAAAGATAATCAGAAAGACGCACAGAGCAAACAGAAGTCTGTTTTTTGCACGCTTTACGGGGTCTGTTTTTTTTTCTTTGAGTAAAGACATGATTTAAACCTCTCTTATTGTGTAAAGAGATTTAAAACAGTCTGAAAACGATCTTTTTGACTTGGCTGTGAACTAGCAATACGCGCGGTTGGGTGTTTTTGCGGCGTGGGTGGATTCATGTTCGTTTTTTGCTGTTGATGCGTATCAGCCAAGATAAGATTTTCTTCAGAATTAAGAAGATCATTTGGTGTTATAAAATCATTTTGTTTCATAACGTGGAATGTCCCTTTTTGCGCGATCTTTTCTAAACGGTCAGGATGAGATAAATGAGCGATTTCTGCTTTTAAAACAGCAATTTGTTGTTGTTCTTCTTTAATTTGTAACTGTGTTCTAGCAAGTGTTTCTTCTGCGTGACGCGCCTCAAGGCTTACATAGAATAAGAAACCACCACAAGTCAGGATTAAACAAACACCTAAAAATTGATAAAGCTTAGAGGCAATAGAAAAAGATGAGATCATAGTGTTTCTCCTTTCTTATTTGCTATTTGTGTACGAAGGGCGGCACGTAATTTGGCTGAGCGTGAACGAGGATTGGTTTGGATTTCTTTTTCGCATGCGCTCACAGGTTTTTTAGTCAAAACAATGTAAGGTTGCTCGTTCGTTTCTTGTGTTTCTGGACGATATTTATTAAAAGCCTTATGAGGTGCTGTGTTTTCTTTTAAAAATTTCTTCACGATGCCATCTTCTAAGGAATGGAAAGTGACAACAACTAAACGCCCATTCTCTTTTAATAAAGAAATACTTTGTTCTAGTGCTTTTTCCAATTCTTTTAATTCGTCATTCACTGCAATTCGTAAGGCTTGAAATGTGCGTGTTGCTGGGTCAATTTTACTTGGTTTTCCTTTGGGAAGGCTCGCACGAACAATATCAGCGAGATCAAGCGTTGTTGTAAACGCTGTTTCTTGGCGTCTTGTAACAATAGCTTTTGCAATACGACGTGAGTGGCGTTCCTCGCCATAAGTATAAATAATATTGGCTAATTCTTCTTCAGGGAGTGTGTTGACAAGGTCTGCAGCTGTTGACCCCTCACTAGACATACGCATATCAAGAGGCCCATCAAAACGAAATGAAAACCCGCGTTCTGATTCATCTAATTGCATAGAGGAAACACCAATATCTAAGACGATCCCATCAACAGCATGAATATCATGATCGGCTAAATGACGTTTCATATCGCCAAAACGACCTTTAATGAACAGGAATCGATCAGAAGCAATATTTGATACTTCTTCAATATAAGGCTGAACACGCGGATCTTGATCAAACGCGATTACACGACATGTTTCGTTTGTTGTTAAGATGCCTTTTGTATAGCCACCACGACCGAATGTGCCATCAACAATAACCTCATTATCTTTGGGTGCTAGATATTCAAGAACCTCATCAAGCATCACTGGGATGTGCGCAGATGTGTCTTGAAGAGAAGCATGCATAATCAAGGCGTCCTTTTTAATCTGTTGTCCGTGAAGGCAGGGTTAATTTTTGTTCTTTAACAGCTGTACGCGCTGTCGCTTTTCTTTTTTCTAAGAGAGTAGGTGCCCAGATCTGGAATTTTGTGCCCATTCCAATAAAAGCAGCCTCTTCATTAATCTCTGCAAAGTCCAATAAATCCTGAGGCAAGACGATACGTCCATCACCATCAATATTAAGAGGAAGCGATTCAGCAAAAATAGCGGTGGCCAAATCATCTTGCGCATCAGAAAACACATCAAATCCGTCAAGGCGTGTACTTAACTCTTCCATACGTGTGACAGAAAACCCTTCTAAAGCCTGATGATTACTTGATTTGAAGATAACAAGATTAGGGAGTTCTAGGGCTGTACGAAATGTCGCAGGGACGGAAACCCGACCTTTTTTGTCTACGCGATTAATGTATGTTGATAAAAATAATCCCATGACCAGACAGAAACACCCAAATTTTGATTTTTAATTCGTTATTCCAAATAAAGGGAAGTGTTTAGACAGTCATTCGTAAGGAGATAATCGGCTAAGATTGAATACTAATGGCTTGAGCACTTCCCTTTGGCTTGGAAATACGCAGATCGGTTTGATCTGGTACTTTCTGGTATATCATGGATTTTTATGGAGAGTCAAGGATCATGAGTCTTTTTTTATGTTTTCCAGAGTCTTGAAACACAGAGAAAACCTAACATTTTTCCTCATTACTAACAAGCTGTGGAAAGGATAATTTTAACTAAAGAGTCAATTTATTACCAAATTTGATAATATATCTATGCGCTACTTTCTGTAAGCTCGTTTTTGATCTGTTCTTTTTGAGGTCGTATTCCTTTTGTAAAAAAAGAAATAAAATTACGTTTAGTCAGTCCTTGACTTTCTGTTTTCTATAATTTAAAAATATGAAAAATCAAATACAAATATGGAGAATAAAATGTCATCAAAAGAGATCACAATTATTGAAATTATAGATTTATGTGCTGAATTTAAAAAGGCATCAGAGCGGTACGTTGAAACAAGACCCGATTTGAAAGCGAAAGCCACCGAAGTTATGACACCCCTTATACCTGAACTGGAAGAGGTTTTACAAGAATTCTTAATGGTTTCTCCTGAAGTAATGTCTGGAGGCGAAGAGGCGATAAAACAGGATACAAGCTGTCAAAATACGAATTTAAAGCTAATAGAGATTTTAGCAGGCGCTTTAGATCAAGTATTTACAAAAGAAGAAATTACGCACTGCTTACCAGAAGGTTTGAAAAGCAATGAAACAGCCGCGCAGCTTTTGGAAAGCCGTAATGCGCCTAAAATGGCTAAATTATGCCGTTTATAATACAGAAAACATCATAGAAGATAGGATAAAAAAATGACACAAGAAACAACATATTCATTACGCGAGCTATTAACACCCTATGCGGATAAAATTGTTAATATGAAAGAAATCAAAGAGCTTGCTAAAAAAATTCGAGATACAGAATTCACAGCATCTGAAAAAGCACACTATGCTTTAGTCACTAAACCTGCAAGTTGGGTTGCCGGCATTAGGATAGGGCTTAAGCTTGCTTTCAATGAAGCGTCTAGAGAATGGTTTTTAGATAATACGATGGAAAGCTTACAGGGTAAAGATAGCTACATTAAAGTATCAAGTATGCTAAAATTGCTCGATATGGTAATGTCTGTTGATAAAAAACCGACATCGGCTATGCAAAGTAAAATTTTGCTCATGACAGCGTGCGCAATCGCTTTGGCTGAAGATTTCTCTGATGAAGAAAAACGTCTAGAACATAGAATCTTTACACTGAGTCATAAACGAGAGCTGGAACAGATCTCTATGGTGGCAAATGGTATTCGCTCTGGATTTCGCACAGAAGAGAAAAGATATAACAAAGCGAATAAAAATAAGATCAGATAGCCTATAAGCCGGGTTCTGTACTCTAAAAGAGCGATGATCATTCATCTAAGGCCGAATGTTACCAAGCGGCTCATGCAACCTACCCGCGTGACAATGCGGAAAACATTATGTGCCACGCCTATTTGGTCTTGCTCCGGATGGGGTTTAGAGATGCCTTTTCCATTACTGAAAAAGCGGTGGTCTCTTACACGCACCATTTCACCCTTACCTTAAAAAAGGCGGTATCTTTCTGTTCCACTTTCCCTGATTTGCTTAAAAATAAACAAACCGCCGGGCGTTACCCGGCATCCTTTTTCCGTGGAGCCCGGACTTTCCTCAGCCCTCGAAAGGGCCGCGATCATCCAGCTATCTGATCCAAGTTTTAGCTTATAGCGGTTTTTCTGAATTTATGCCATGGAAAATGTGGTCCAGGGTCATTTTTACGAGATGGCGCAATTTGATCATGTCCTAGAATATAATCATCTTTGATAGGATGGCGTGTTTTCATGGTGTTTAGTAAAGTTTCTAAAGCTTCTATTTGTAACTCTTCAAAAGGTACGTTGAAAGCTTCTCCACCATTAACATCTTTGTTAAGGAGCTCAATCCCGATAGAACAATAATTTAAATTTTGACGGCCATCCCATTCAGATATTCCTGCGTGAAAAGCCCGTTTCTCTTCATTCACAAGACGATAAATTGTTCCGTCATGATCAATTAAGTAATGAGCACTCACCTCATATTTACCCTCAGGGCAGGGTTTTTGTAGAATGGCTAAGGCTTCATCCAAAGGAAGTGCCATCGCATGGATAATCACCATGTCCACAACCTGTCCTTCAGGACGGTCATCAAAGTTCGGAGAGGGAGAATCAATTATGTTCATAATTTTACTATAGTGATTATTTGTATTTATTTTTAGAAAAATTTTTACTTCAGTGCTTTTTAGAGGATTGGTGATATCAAGGCTTGCAAGTTTGGATTTGAAGCGGTATAAATTTGATCGAGATCACTTGGCTTGATCTTGTTAAAAAACAACAATAATTTAAATATAGTGAAAGATTGTTTTCTCATGAAGAATTTACGCACTTTTTTCTTTACTGCACTGGCTGTTATATTGACAGCGTCTGTAGCTCATGCAACAGGTCAACCAGAGCCATGGCAATTAAATTTCCAAGCACCCGTTACTGAAATTCATCAAAAAGTGTGGGATTTTCATACAATTCTTCTTTATGTGATTACAGCTGTAACGATTTTCGTTATGGGTCTTTTATTATATGTAATGATCCGTTTTCGTAAAAAAGCTAATCCAAAACCATCAACAACATCTCATAATGTTGTCATCGAAATTATCTGGACATTGGTACCTGTTTTAATTTTGATCGTGATCGCTATTCCTTCTTTCCGTCTTTTATATCTTCAAAATGATGTTCAAGATGCAGAAATGACGATTAATGTGAGTGGGTATCAATGGTATTGGGGGTATGAATACCCTGATCATGGTGGGTTTTCTTTCTTAAGCTATATGGTGCCTGATGAAGATCTAAAAGAAGGGCAACCACGTCTTCTTCAAACAGATACAGAAATGGTGATCCCTGTTAATACAAAAGTACGTCTTGTTATCACTGGTAAGGATGTGATTCATTCATGGGCAATCCCGGCTTTTGGTGTGAAAAAAGACGCCGTTCCTGGACATTTCAACGAAATTTGGTTTGAAGTGAATAAAGAAGGCACATATTACGGTCAATGTTCTGAGATTTGTGGAACTGGGCATGGATATATGCCGATTACAGTGCGCGCAGTATCTAAAGAAGAATTTCAAAAATGGATAGAGTTCGCACAAGACGAATATTCTTAAAACACGTATAAAATTTAAAATCATATAAGGAAAATAAAAATGGCTGATCATAAACCTGGATTTTTTACACGTTGGTTCTGTTCTACGAACCATAAAGATATTGGAACGCTCTATATTATCTTCTCTATTATTGCAGGGATTATTGGCGGTTTAGCGTCAATGGCAATGCGCGCAGAGTTGCAAGATCCTGGAATGCAATTTATGACTGATGGTCAGCAATGGAATGTCTTTATTACAGCGCATGGCTTGATCATGGTTTTCTTTGTGGTGATGCCTGCGTTAATTGGTGGTTTTGGGAACTGGTTTGTGCCTTTGATGATTGGGGCACCTGATATGGCTTTCCCACGTTTAAACAATATTTCTTTTTGGTTGATTATTCCAGCATTCTTCCTACTCGTTGCATCGGCTATGGTCGGTTCTGGTGCGGGAACAGGCTGGACAATTTATCCACCACTGTCAGATATTTTAGGGCATCCAGATGCTTCTGTTGATATGGCTATTTTTGCTTTGCACTTGGCCGGTGCGTCGTCGATTTTGGGGGCTGCTAATTTTATTACAACAATTTTAAATATGCGTGCGCCTGGCATGACATTACACAAAATGCCTTTATTTGTATGGTCTATGCTTGTAACAGCGTTCTTGCTTCTTTTGGCTGTTCCTGTTCTTGGTGGCGGTATCACAATGTTATTAACAGACCGTAACTTTGGAACTGACTTCTTTAATCCAGCAGCAGGCGGGGACCCAATTTTATTCCAGCACTTGTTCTGGTTCTTTGGTCACCCAGAGGTTTATATTATGATCTTGCCAGCATTTGGTATTATTTCTCATATCGTGTCAACATTCTCACATAAGCCTATTTTTGGTTATTTAGGAATGGCTTATGCGATGGTCGCAATTGGGTTTGTTGGCTTTGTTGTATGGGCTCACCATATGTTTACTGTTGGGATTGATTTTTCAACACAAGCCTATTTCACAGCGGCAACATTGATTATTGCTGTTCCAACAGGGATTAAAATCTTTTCATGGATTGCAACAATGTGGGGCGGATCAATCGAATTTAAAACACCGATGTTATGGGCGATTGGTTTTATTTTCCTCTTTACTGTTGGGGGTGTAACAGGGGTTGTCTTAGCCAATGCGGGTATTGATATCGTTTTACATGATACCTACTACGTTGTAGCGCATTTCCACTATGTATTATCGCTTGGTGCGGTATTTGCGATGTTTGCTGGTTTCTATTATTGGTTTGGTAAAATGTCTGGGCGTATGTATCCAGAGTTTTTAGGGAAACTTCATTTTTGGATGACATTTATTGGGGTTAACTTGACATTCTTCCCGATGCATTTCTTAGGATTAGCCGGTATGCCTCGTCGTATTCCTGATTATCCAGATGCTTATTCTGATTGGAATTATATCGCTTCAATTGGTGCTTATATTGCTGGTGCTTCGGTTATTTTATTTATCTTTATTGTGTTTTATGCGTTAGCTTTTGGTCGTAAAGCAGAAGATAATTACTGGGGTGAAGGAGCAGACACATTAGAGTGGACAGTGTCATCACCACCACCATTCCACCAATTTGATATTCAACCAAAGATTAAAGATTAATAGGTATGAATAGTGTGAGTATTTCACAAGAAGATGCGCAAACAGCTCATCAAAGCACAGCATCTGATTATTTTGAGCTTTTAAAACCACGGGTGATGAGCCTCGTGGTTTTTTCTGCTATTGCAGGTGTTGTTATGGCACCAGGGGCGCTTCATCCGTATCTGGCCTTTATGTCTGTCTTTATGATTGCACTGGGCGCTGGGGCATCAGGGGCGCTTAATATGTGGTATGACCGTGATATTGATGCGATCATGACTCGCACACAAAAAAGACCCCTTCCTCTTGGAAAGATTACACCAGACGATGCTTTGTTTTTTGGTATTGTATTAACGATTTTATCTGTTGGATTTTTAGGGTTAGCGACAAATTGGGTTGCAGCAGGGTTATTGCTGTTTGCATCCTTTTTCTATGTTGTAATTTATACGATGTTTTTAAAGCGTCGAACACCTCAAAACATTGTGATTGGTGGCGCCGCAGGGGCTTTTCCTCCTATGATTGGCTGGGCGGCGGTTACAGGTGAAATTACACTTGAATCCCTTATTTTATTTGCCATTATTTTCATGTGGACACCACCACATTTCTGGGCTTTGGCTTTATATAAATGTAAAGACTATGAACGCGTTGGTGTGCCGATGATGCCGAATGTCGCTGGGGAGCGTTCAACCAAAATTCAAATGCTTTTATATACACTTTCTTTGTGGCCATTAACGCTTGCACCTTATTTCTTGGAAATGGTTTCAAGCTATTATCTTATTGGTGTTTGTCTTTTAAACCTTGTCTTTACACTAAGCTCTGTTGCCGTTCTACGAGAGAAGGAAGGCTATGATCAAGCGAAGAAAATGTTTGGATTTTCTATTCTTTATTTATTTTTAGTCTTTACTTTTATGATGATTTTTTAATGATAGACAAAGGACATTCTTGTGACTTCTCCAAATTTAGACCCTAATCAGAAGAAAAAAAACTATATTGTTTTAGCCATTCTTGTCGCGATCATGATTGGGCTTTTTACATTAACATTAGTTAAAATGGGCGCTCGATGATAAGGCATTATTTTTATGGACTATCAAGAGAGAAATAAAAAAAACCTTCTTTTGTTATTTAAGTTAATGATCATTGTTGTTGCTATGGTCGCGTTATCTTTTGCCTCTGTTCCCTTATATAATTTATTTTGTAAGGTCACAGGCTATGGCGGAACAACGGGGGTTTCAAACGCGGTATCAGATGTTATTCTAGAGAGAAAAGTGAAAGTTCGTTTTCATGCAGAAACAGCCCTAGATTTACCATGGTATTTTGAAGCAGAACAAAATGATATCACAGTTCAACTTGGACAAGGTGGATTAGCGTCTTTTGTTGCCCGTAATGAAGCGAGCTACCCTGTTGGTGGTACAGCTATTTTTAATGTGACACCGTTGAAAGCGGGAAAATATTTTAAAAAAATTCAATGTTTTTGCTTTGATGAGCAAATTTTAGAAGCGGGACAAGAAGTGCATATGCCAGTTTATTTTTATATTGATCCCGAGATGGACCAAGATCCTTTTTTAAAAGATATAAAAACGATTACGCTTTCTTATAATTTCTTTAAAGCAGAAAGCGATTCCTTGGACAAAGCATTAGATCGCTTTTATGAAGAAGAATAATGGTAAAAGAAAATCAAAAGCTTGCAAAAATGACGTAATTGTTTATAAATAATTAGGATAAAAGTTTTATACTTTTCCACAAAAAATCCTATTCAGATTAATTTTTTTCGAGAAAATAAACTATGGCAAATAAGATTGAATATACAACAACTGGTAAGAAACATCCCTATCATTTAGTTGACCCTAGCCCTTGGCCATTATTGGCTTCATTAGCAGCAGGAATCACAGCTGCTGGGGCCGTTATGTTCTTTCATGATACAGAGCTTTTTGGTGTATCTGTTGGGAGCAAAGGATTGATTGCCGGTTTTATTGGCTTGCTATTAATTGCTTTTTTCTGGTGGAAAGACATTATTCATGAAGCATTTGTTCAGCGCGCACATTCAAAAATTGCAAAAATTGGTATGCGCTATGGTATGGCACTTTTTATTGCATCTGAAGTTATGTTCTTTGTTGCATTCTTTTGGGCGTTTTTTGCGGCCAGTTTATTCCCAACCGATGCTATTGGAGGGATTTGGCCTCCCGCTTCCGTTGAAACAATAGAGGCTTTTGATCTTCCTTTATTGATGACCATGATTCTTCTTCTCTCTGGCTGTACAGTTACATGGGCGCACCATGCTATTGTAGAAGGCCATAACAAAGAAGCGGCGAAAGCACTTGGTATTACAGTTCTTTTAGGGATTGTGTTTACAGGCTTTCAATTATTTGAATATCAACATGCGACATTTGGGTTTGCTGAGAATGTTTATGGCGCTACTTTTTATATGGCAACTGGTTTCCACGGGTTCCACGTTTTAGTTGGGACAATCTTTCTAGCTGTGTGCTGGTGGAGAACTGTTAAAGGTCATTTTACAGCCGATGATCATTTCGGATTTGAAGCAGCTGCATGGTATTGGCATTTTGTTGATGTTGTTTGGCTTTTCCTATTTGTTGCTGTTTATGTTTGGGGTGCTTAATCCTTGAAAGAGGATGATATCTCAAATTCAATCATAAAAGATCTAAAGCACGCTTTGTGTTGTCGATGTCCTCGATGTCGTAAAGGGTCTATCTATAATGGGTTTATAACACTTACCAAACAGTGCTCACAATGTGGGTTTGAGATTTCAAAGCATGATAGTGGTGATGGACCTGCTGTTTTTCTTATTTTTGTTTTGGGGTTTTTAATGGTCCCTTTGGCCTTAGTTGTTGATTATGTGTGGCAACCTGCGCTTTGGGTTCATTTATTATTATGGCCTGTTTTAGGATGCGCTCTTGTGATTGGGCTCTTGCGTCCTGTTAAAGCATATGTGATGATATTACTCTATCGCTATCGTCCAGATATGTGGGATGATACTTCTTTTTAATATAATAGAATTTTTAACAAGGCGCGTTCTTATGTCACAAACAGAAAAAACCATTTTCCTTCTTTTAAGCGGTATCGCTGTTATTTTTTTATGTACATTAGGTGTGTGGCAAACAGAACGATTAGAATGGAAAACAGCCTTGATCGAAGAAATGGAAGAGGCCAAGAATAAACCATTTATCAATGTGAATATAATGGCTTCGAATAATGTTTTCGAAGAAAGCTTTTATAAATATCGGAAAGCCCATGCAAGTGGTGTTGTTATGAAAGAGAGTGCGCATTATCTAATCCCACGTGTCCATGATGGAAAAAGTGGTGGGCATGTTGTTCAGCTTGTACGTCTTATCCCGTCCCATAAATATATGATTGTTGATAAGGGATGGTTAGGAAAAGATGATGCTTTTTCTACCTTTAAAAATGTCGCCTCATTCAATGCAAAAGGACGTGTTAGACCATTTCCAACAAAAGGCACATTCCAACCAGAGAACCAAATAGATGATCAAGAAATCTATTGGATTGATAGAGATTTCTTTATTGAGAAATTTAAACTTTCAGAAGAGGACCTTGTTCCGTTCATATTTGAGCAAACAAGTAAATCACGTTTTGAAACACTTATCCCTCATAGCGAAACGTTAGAACTTAGAAATATGCATTATTATTATGCGTGTTTTTGGTTTACGATGGCTTTTTTGCTGACGTTATTTGCGGCATTTTTCCTGTATAAAATGAGCTCTAATAAGGAGTAATTTGCATGCGTTATGTGAGTACAAGAGGAAAAGCACCTGAATTAAGTTTTAGAGAAGTCTTATTGGAAGGGTTGGCACGTGATGGTGGTTTATATATGCCAGCCGAGATCCCCGTTTTATCCTCATTTCTTATTAAGAGCTTTAAGGATAAATCTTATAAGGAAATTGCTTTTGATGTTATGAAGCCCTATGTCGAGGCTGATTTATCGGATGAAGAATTAAGAGATTTAATTGCTAGAAGTTATTCTAAATTTCATCACCCAGATATTACGCCTCTCCATAAGTTAGAAGATGATTTTTTTGTTCTAGAATTATTTCATGGTCCGACATTAGCATTTAAAGATGTGGCTTTACAATTTTTAGGCAACCTCTTTGAATGGGCGTTGAAAGATCAAGACCCTATTACAATAATTGGCGCAACATCTGGTGATACAGGCTCTGCTGCGATTGAAGGATGTCGTGGTCATGATAAGGTGCGCTTGTTTATTACGCATCCGCATGAGCGTGTATCAACAGTGCAGCGTAAACAAATGACCAGTGTGATTGCTGATAATATATATAATATTGCTGTTAAAGGTACATTTGATGATTGCCAAAATCTTGTGAAAGATCTTTTTAATGATGAAACAATTCGCACAGAGATGCGCTTAAGCGCTATTAATTCCATTAATTGGGCGCGTATCTGTGCTCAAATCCCATATTATTTCTATGCTGCTAGTCGCTTAAAAAAATCAGATACGGAGTTAGTTGTAACAGTTCCTACAGGTAATTTTGGAAATGTTTTTGCAGGTATTTTAGCCAAGAAAATGGGCGCACCCATTGATCGTTTTATTATTGCAACCAATGAGAATGATAGTGTTCATCACTGTTTAGAAACAGGCGAGATGAGAACAGGAACTGTGAAAAAGACATTAAGTCCCAGTATGGATATTCAAATATCGAGTAATTTTGAACGGTTGTTATATTTAGAATTGAATAGAGATACAGCTACTGTGTCATCGCTTATGGAGCAATTAAAGAAAGAGGGATCTTATAAATGGACGCCTAAATTATCAAATTTGGTAACATCTTATTCTGTTTCAAATGAAGAAACAAAAGAGACAATTGGCAAAATCTATGAAGAATATGGCTATATGGCTGACCCTCACACAGCAACAGGCTTATTTGCGAGCGCTCAAGATTATTACGAAAGCGAAGAAGGAGCGGTTATTTATTGCTCGCTTGGCTGTGCTCATCCTGCAAAGTTTCCTGATGCTATATTACATGAGACAGAACGTAAACCAGCCTTGCCTGATTTCTTGTCAGACTTATATGAACGTGCGGAAAAATTAAGTGTTTTAGATAATGATAAAGAAACACTCATTTCTTTTATGAGGCAGGCTCTTGATGACAAAAATTAATAAATATCAAACCACAAGGCTTGCCAATGGATTAGAGGTAATTACGGATTATATGCCCTCTGTTGAAAGCCTTTGTTTAGGTGTTTGGACAGATGTTGGATCTCGCCATGAAGTGAGAGAAACAAATGGGATTGCGCATTTTTTAGAACATATGGTTTTTAAAGGCACACCAACTAAAACAGCGCTTGATATTGCTCATTCTGTTGATGAGCGTGGTGCGCATATTAATGCTTATACATCAAAAGAGAATACAGCTTACTATATACGTTCACTAGCAGAAGACATGCCTTTTAGCTTAAACCTAATCTCTGACATTATTCAAAACCCACTCTTTCCAGAAGAAGAATTAGAAAGAGAGAAAGGGGTCGTTATACAAGAAATAGGTATGTATTTAGACACGCCAGATGACTTAGTATTTGATGATTTTGCAAAACAGGCCTATGGAGACACATCTTTTGGCCGGAATATTTTAGGGCCAGTTAAGACGGTTTCTTCTTTTACGCGAGATGATTTAAACAAATATCTTAAGGCATTCTATCATAGTGGTTCTATGAAAATTGTCGCATCAGGACGTATTGATCATGATGAATTTTGTACACAAGTAGAAAAAGAATTTAACGCATTGCCTTATCAAGACAAGATAAATACATTTGAGCCAGCACAGTATCAAGGCGGTGTTTATCTTCATAAAAAAGAGTTGGAGCAAGTGCATATATTATTAGGCTATGAATCTTGTTCTTACACAGATGAGGATTATCCTGCAAGCCAGCTATTGGCTTCTTTATTAGGTGGCGGAGATTCTTCACGTATCTATCAAGAGGTAAGAGAGAAACGTGGTTTGGCTTACTCAACATATGCGTATCAAGACAGTGCGCGTGATACGGGTATGTTTATGATATATGCAGGGACTGGCGTTGATGTGTATACACAAACCTATGATGTCCTATGCCAAGAAATAAAGAAAGTCTTGCAAGACGGTATTGATATTAAAGAGCTTGATCGTGCCAAAGCACAAAAAAGAGCGAGCCTTATTATGGGGGCAGAAAGTAGTTATATGAGAGCGGATCGTGCAGGACGTCATGCTTTGTTTTATCCTGCTTTAAAAGATATTTCTGAAACTGTTCAACTTTATAATAATGTGATGAAAGAGGACATAGAGAGATGCGCAAAAAAAATATTTATGACGCGTCCAACAGTGACATTTTTAGGGGATTTGGATGGTAAACAGAATGTCGATGTTATAGAAGAAAAAGCAGGATTTAATCGTGATTTTTAAACGCAACAAAAATAAAGAAGGTAAGCCTGTACTCATTTCGGCTGTTCCCAAGAGATGGGAAACAAAGCGCCTTATTCTAAAACCTTATACAAAAGAAGATTTTAACCCTTGGATTGATATTCGAGAAAAAAGTCGCACGCATCTACAGCCGTGGGAGCCGACATGGGCATCTGATATTTTATCAAAAGAGTCATTTGATAAACGTGTTTTATTCAATACGCATCAATGGGAAAAGGATTTGGGCTATTGTATGTTGGCTCACAGAAAAGAAGATCATCAGATTGTCGCAGGTGTTAATTTAACACAAATTCGGAAAACAGCATCCATGTCTTCAGGTATTTTAGGCTATTGGTGTGGGGCTAATTATTTAAGACAAGGCTATGTTTATGAATCTGTGATTAAAATGATCCAAATGGCTTTTGGTCAAATAGGCATTGAGCGTATACAGGCCGCTTGTATGCTTTCAAATGAGGCAAGCATGGCTTTGCTAAAAAAGGCTGGATTTCAAGAAGAAGGAATTGCGCGCAATTATTTGAAAATCCGCGGAGCGTGGACGGATCAAATGATTTTTTCTCTTTTAAAATCAGATGTCTATGGTGCAGCAAAAACTCTAAGCAGTTCCGAAACCGCTTTGTAAAGCTTCGACGGATACGCCTAGCTTTTTTAAAGCTAATGTCCAAGCTTTTTCTTGTTCTCCACAAAAAACAATCGTTTCATCAGGGTCGACATGAAGCCATGCATTATGGCGAAGTTCATTATCTAATTGACCAGGTCCCCAGCCCGCATAACCAAGGGCGAAAATCATTTTCTCAGGCCCTTTATTCAATGCAATAGAATGAATAACATCTGTGGTTGCCGTTAAAGCATAAGGACCATTTGGGACATGTTTTGATTGTTTGTATAAAATATCAGTTGAATGCAAAATAAAGCCACGCTCATGTTCAACAGGCCCTCCAAAATAGACAGGCACTGTTGTGTCTTTTACATCTAAAGAGAGATTTACTTGTTTAATGAGATCGGAGAGAGAAACCTCACCAAGACGTTTATTGATGACAATGCCCATCGCGCCTTTTTCGTTATGCTCCATCAGATAGACAAGCGTTTTTGTGAAACGATCATCTTTTAAATCAGGCATAGCAATTAGGATTTTACCAGATAATCCAATTTGCGCCCCCTCAGGTGTTTTAAGTGTTTTCTTAGCCATTAAAAATACGACCCCATAAATGATCTAAATGTTTCAAAAAGCGTTCTGGATTAAACAAGCTCTCAAGATCGGTTTCTGTTAGATGTAGTGTAACATCTTTGTCTTGTTTTAAAAGAGATAAGAAATTGGCCTCCTTGTTCTCCCAGACCTGCATCGCATTGCGTTGCACTAGGCGATAGGCATCATCACGGGCAAGTCCTTTCTCTGTGAGGGCAATGAGAACGGATTGCGAGTAAATAAGCCCTCTTAAATGATTGACATTGTCGATCATGCGTTCTGGGTAAATAAGAAGTTTATCAATGACTGTGGCCATACGGTTAAGAATAAAATCAAGTGCAATCGTTGCATCAGGAATGACGACCCGCTCAACTGATGAATGTGAAATATCACGTTCATGCCATAAAGCAACATTTTCAAAAGCAGGCATCACATAAGAGCGAATAACGCGTGCAAGCCCTGTTACATTTTCTGATAAAACAGGATTACGTTTGTGAGGCATCGCAGAGGATCCTTTCTGGTCTTTAGAGAAAAATTCTTCGACTTCTCTCACTTCTGTTCTTTGCAGGTGACGTATTTCAACTGCTAAATTCTCAAGGCTTGAGGCGATATTTGCGAGCACCGCCATAAAATGAGCATGACGATCACGTGGAATAACTTGTGTTGCATATGTTTCTGGTTTAAACCCAAGTTTTTCACAGATATGTTCTTCTATTCTAGGGTCAATTGTTGCGTAAGTGCCAACCGCGCCGGAGAGGGTACAAACCGAGATAGTTTCTAAGGCTTGAAGCAAGTGTTTTTTATGGCGTTTGAAAGCGGCATAATGGCCACTTAATTTAAGACCAAAGGTTGTCGGTTCAGCGTGAATACCGTGAGAGCGGCCAATACAAAGCGTGTTCTTATGTTCTTTTGCTCTTTTTTCTAGGGCTGTAATTAAACTATCTAATCCTTGGATTAATAATTCACCCGCTTCTCTTAATTGGAGCGAGAAAGCACTGTCGATTATATCAGAAGAGGTAAGGCCTTTATGGATATAGCGTGCTTCATCGCCAACATGTTCGCTAACCGATGTTAAAAATGCAATCACATCATGATGAACTTCGGCTTCTATTTCCGCGATACGCTCGAGATTAAAATCTGCTTTTTTTCGGATGGTTTGCGCGGCTTCTTGTGGAATTTCGCCAATCTCTGCCATGGCTTCACAGGCAAGGATTTCAACCTCTAACATCGTTTTAAAACGGTTTTCTAATGTCCAAATATTCGACATTGCTTGGCGGGCGTAACGTGGTATCATGAGAAGTCTTAACTTTCGGTATTTAAAGGGTTTTTTATTATGACAGCACCAGCTAAACTTTTTTACAGTCTCGCAAGCATAGTGATTATAGGATATCTCTTGAGTGTGGGTCAATCAATCCTTGTGCCTTTTGTGATTGCTGTTTTCTTTTGGTATTTAATTAATGCCATGGCGCATAAAATTACGCAATATACAAAGATTAAATATAATTATTCCAAGTGGTTATCAATATTGATAATTATTTCATTAATGAGTGGCTTTGTTAATTTAACACAGAATAATGTCCAAAGTTTTATGGGGCAATTGCCTGATTATCAAAAGAATGTTGAGCATCTTTTCACAACCTATGTTAGTGCTTTGGGTTTGTTTGAAACAGACATGGTTCGTGACGCTATTGCGAATTTAAAGATTGGACAATTAGCGGGAGGGATAGCTCTTGCGCTTGGAAATGTCACAACGATGATGGTGACAATATTGCTTTATCTGGTTTTCTTGTTTTTAGAACAAACAACCTTCACATGGAAGATTAAAGCTTTATTCCCGAATAAAACAAAGCATAAAAAAATAGAAGCGTTACTTTCTGATATAGGATCATCAATTGAGTCTTACGTAGGGTTAAAGACCTTAGCTTCCGTTATAATGGGAGTTTTAGGCTATATTGTTTTAATAATATTAGGTGTTGATCATGCTATTTTCTGGGCGCTTATTTTTGGCGTGTTGAATTTTATTCCTTATATTGGCCCTGTTATAGGCGTGGTCTTTCCTGTGCTAGCCGCTCTTGTTCAATTTGCAGATTTTGACAATGCGATTATTATAGCAATTAGCTTTACTTTGATTGCCTTTTTAATTGGTAATATTGTGGAGCCAAAGATTTTTGGAAAGTCACTTAATCTCAGTCCACTTGTGCTTATGCTTTCTTTATCTGTTTGGGGCTCTTTATGGGGGATTATTGGGATGATTTTGTCAGTTCCTCTTATGGTAGGCATTATGATTGTTCTTTCACATTTTGATGAAACACGCTCCTATGCACTGTTGATGTGTGAAAAAGAACCCGAAGAAAAAGTCTAGAGCAATCCTAATTTTTTAAAGCTTGTATAGTCATTGCGCGCAATGATGAGGTGATCGTGGATTGTAATTCCAAGTGATTGTCCGGCGGTTACGATAGCATTCGTCATATCGATATCAGCTTGACTAGGGGTTGGATCGCCACTTGGATGATTATGTACAAGGATGATCGCGGTTGCATTGAGTTCAAGCGCGCGTTTAATGACTTCTCTGGGGTAAACGGGCGTATGGTCAATAGTACCTTCTTGTTGGACTTCATCGGCTATGAGGTGGTTTTTTTTATTCAGGAATAAAATTCTAAATTGTTCTTTCGGAGCAACCCCCATGACAGCTGTACAATAGTCAAGAAGCGCTTGCCATGAGCTTATAACATTTTTGTTAATAACTTGTTCTTGAAGTATTTTATGAGATGATGCTTGGACAACTTTTAAAGTGATTGCGGTTGTTTCACTGACACCCTTTACGGTCATCAATTGATCGATGGGGGCATTTAAGACATCAGCAAAAGAGCCAAATTTGGTGATGAGATCTTTAGCAAGAGGCTTCACATCTTTGCGAGGAATAGCAATACATAAAAGTAGCTCGAGTAACTCATAATCAGCCATTGCCGCAGAGCCCCCTTTGACAAAGCGCTCTCTTAAGCGTGCGCGGTGGCCATGTCTGTGGTCTTTCTCAGTTGGCTTTGGTGTTTCTTCTTGTGTGTTTTTGGAGAAAAATGAGGGTGATTTTGATGGAATATCATCTCTTTCGCCCTTTACAAAGGCGAGCATTTCTTTTGAGAGGACATCATCAAATTCATTTTGGCTCATAAGTGTCACTCATTATAAGGGGGGAGAGTCCATCCATTTGGAGAGAGTGTGAAAATTTCGAAACCATCTGCTGTAACAGCAAGTGAATGTTCAAATTGTGCTGATTGGGAACGGTCTTTTGTTGTTGCTGTCCATCCATCATTTTTATCTATTTTGACTTCCCAGCTCCCAGCATTCAGCATAGGCTCAATTGTGAAAAACATACCTTCTTTTAAGACAAGCCCTTTCCCTTTTTCTCCATAATGTAAGATTGAAGGTGGGGCGTGGAAAACTTTTCCTAAACCATGACCACAAAAATCACGTACAACGCCATAACGTTTACTTTCTGCATAGGATTGAATAGCGTAACCAATATCCCCTAAGGTTGCACCAGGTTTTACAACTTTAATACCGCGCATCATAGCTTCATAAGTCGTTTCTACAAGTAACCTTTTCTTTACCGATACATTATCTCCGACATAAAACATACGGCTCGTGTCGCCGTGCCAACCATCTAAAATAACAGTAACGTCAATATTGATGATATCTCCATTAACAAGTTTTTTATCACCTGGAATACCATGACAAACGACATGGTTGACTGAGGTACAAATTGATTTTGGAAAGCCTCGGTAATTAAGGGGTGCTGGAATAGCGCCATGATCAACGATAAAATTGTGGCAGAGATCATCTAGCTCACCGGTTGTTACCCCAGGCTTTACATGAGGTGTAATGAAATCAAGTGTTGTGGCTGCTAATGTCCCAGCTTTACGCATGCCTTCAAAATCTTCTGGGCCATGGAGTGTAATTTGTTGTTCTCGTGTCATATTCTCTGTATAATCGTGTTAATTCAAAAAAAGTCATTTATTTAAGTAACTACATATAAAGTATTAAGAGAGATGAACAAAGAAAAAATTTATAAAGCCGCTCTTATCATTATTGGTAATGAAATTTTATCAGGGAGAACAGAGGATAAAAATTTAAACTTTATTGCCCTATCTTTAGGAAAAGCAGGTATTCGTTTGAGCGAAGTGCGCGTTATCCCCGATATTGAAGAAGAAATTATCGATGCTGTTCAAGCCATGAGTGAAAAATTTGACTATGTCTTTACAACAGGCGGTATCGGCCCAACTCATGATGATATTACATCCTTTTGTGTCGGAAAAGCATTTGGAAAAGAGGCCGTTTTAAATCATGAAGCTGTATCCGAATTAGAGGCTTACTATCCAGAAGGACAATTGACAGATGCGCGATTACGTATGGCAATTATTCCATCAGGTGCAAGCTTGATTAAAAACCCCGTTTCTGGTGCGCCTGGTTTCAAATTAGAAAATGTTTATGTGATGGCTGGTGTCCCAAATATCATGCAGGCTATGTTGTATAATATTCTACCAACGCTTGAGGGTGGTTTACCTATTCTATCAAAGACAGTGGAAGCTCATATAGGTGAGAGTGCAATCGCAAAAGATCTACAAGCCATTGAAGCACGCTATGATGATTTAGAGATAGGTAGTTATCCTTCTTTCAAAAAAGGGCATGTGAGCGTTGCATTAGTTGTCAGGTCAGTTACTCAAGGTGATATTGATGCCGCGGTTAAAGACCTTGTCGCCCTGATCAAAGAACAAGGTGTCGAGCCTGTTGTTTTGTAGACTTTATATCTTATGGAGTAACTCATGAGTAAAGAAGCCTCTAGTGTTTTTATAAGAGTGATTGAAGCCATTTAATTTTTAACGAAAATATATAGAGAGAGAAGAAATGGTAGGCGCGGGGGGACTCGAACCCCCACGGACTAATGTCCTCAGGATTTTAAGTCCTGTGTGTCTACCAATTCCACCACGCGCCCGTGTTCTTTAAAAAAGAATATTTCTTGGTAAGACTGGGGTATTATTAGCAAGTTGTTTCTTTAAAAGCAAACGCTTTTATCAATATTTTTTCAAAAAAATGACTGTCTTATTTTCCATCACGCATTTTAATTAATTGACAAATTTTAAACATTCTTTCATCTTTAAGAGGCACACTCGTGCCATTCTATTTTTAATTACTATTTTTGAAAGAGCTTAACGCTATGACTTTATCCCCTCGCGTCTTAGAAATCTTATCTTCTCGTATATGCCATGATCTCATTAGCCCCGTTGGTGCTGTTAATAATGGTATTGAATTATTAGAAGAATTCGGTCTTGATGCAGGTGCGGATGCTGTTGATTTAATCGCGACGAGCGCGAAGAAAGCGAGTATTCATCTTCGTGCTTTTAGATGGGCTTACGGCGCATCAGGCGCGGATAGTGATGTCAAACCAACAGACATTAAAAGCTTAGTGGCAGAATATTTTGCTTTAACAAAAGCAGATTTTGTATGGCAAGATTCACCTGTTTTACAAGCCGTCTTACCACCAAAGGGTATGTTAAAAACAGTTCTTAATCTCTTTATCTTAACGGGTGAAGGGTTGGGTGTCGGCGGAACAGCACATTTTGCTGTGACACAAGAAGAGCCGATTGAAATGACGGTTTCATGTGAGGCTGATAAATTTACATTTAAAGAAGAAATTGTGGAAGCTTTGGAAGGTAAAATTCCAGAAGATGAATTAACCCCGAGAAATGTTCATGGCTATATTACCAGAATGGTCGCAGAATATTATGGTATGAAGATTTCTGTCAAAAAAGAAAGCGAAACAAAGATTCTATTCTCTGTCAAAGAAGCTTAAAGAATTTAAAAATATGTAATTCATATTAACGAAACTTTGATGAAGAATAGAGTAAAATCGATGTGCGTGCTTTTTTTATTAAACGCTAATAGAGGATGAGGAAAATATGGATGAGTTAATATCGGAATTTTTGATGGAAACAAGAGAAAGCCTTGATATTCTAGATCAAGAGCTTGTTGAGCTTGAACAAAATCCAAATGATAAAGCGTTATTAAGTAATATCTTCCGTGTTGTTCACACCGTAAAAGGAACATGTGGTTTTTTAGGCCTTTCACGCCTTGAGCATGTTGCTCACCATGGAGAAAATGTTTTAGGTCTCTATCGTGATGGCGTTTTAGAGGTCACTTCTGACTCTGTAACACTGATCCTTGAATCTTTAGATCGTATTAAAGAAATTGTTGACCATATTGAACAAACAGGGGAAGAACCTGAAGGAGATGATGCGCCTTTAATTCGTAAACTTGAGGCGATCACGAAATTAGGTGAAACTGCTAGTGGCGAAGAAGAGGATGATATTTTCACACCTGTGCCAGCTGATCAAACAGCGGCCGTTGCTGACTCATTAGGATTATCTGAAAGCTCTCAACAAGATGTGGCAAATGATGCCCCTATGATGGAAGAGCCGTCTTTGCCTGCAAAACAAGAAACCAAAACAAAAAAAGATGTTGCGCCCACAGTACAACAATCTTTGCGTGTTAATGTCGATGTTTTAGAAGACCTCATGACGATGGTTAGTGAGCTTGTTTTAACAAGAAACCAATTGTTACAGATTTCGCGTAATCAGAAAGACAATGAATTTGACACACCTTTACAACGTTTAAACCATGTTGTGTCTGAGTTACAAGAAGGTGTTATGAAGACACGTATGCAACCAATTGGGAATGCATGGAATAAACTCCCACGTATTATTCGTGATTTATCACAAGAACTAGGCAAAAAGATTGATCTTGTCATGAAGGGACAAGATACAGAACTTGATCGTCAGGTGTTGGATCTCATTCGTGATCCGCTTACGCATATGGTTCGAAATTCTGCCGATCATGGGATTGAAAAACCAAGTGATCGTTTAATGGCTGGAAAACCAGAAATGGGAACAGTGACATTAGAAGCTTTTCATGAAGGTGGCCATATTATTATTAGAATTGCCGATGATGGTAAAGGATTACCGCTTGCTAAAATTAGAAAAAAAGCGGTCGATAGTGGTACATTCACACAGCAAGAAGTGGATGCAATGAGTGATCTTCAAGCACAGCAACTGATCTTTAACGCAGGCCTATCAACAGCAGAAGCAGTGACTTCTGTTTCTGGGCGCGGTGTTGGTATGGATGTTGTTCGTACAAATATTGAAAAAATTGGAGGTACAATTGAACTTCATTCAGTTGAGGGCAAAGGGTCAACTTTTATTATTAAAATCCCACTTACATTAGCAATTGTATCTGCTCTAATCGTTGAGGTTGCTACAGAGCGTTATGCGGTTCCTCAGTTAAGTGTCAAAGAGCTTGTTCGTGTGACAAATGACGGGGATCATAAAATTGAATATATTAAAGGAACACCTGTTCTTAGATTAAGAGATCGCCTTTTACCATTAGTATCTTTAAAAGGGTTACTTAAATTGAATAGCGAATGTGAAGATGGTGAGATAGAGGCACGTGAGAGCTATATCATTGTCACAGAAATAGGAACGACATCGCTTGGTATTATTGTTGATCGCGTCTTTGATACAGAAGAAATTGTTGTAAAGCCTGTGTCACCGATTTTACGTCATATTGAACTTTTTGCTGGAAACACCATTTTAGGGGATGGAACCGTTATTATGATCCTTGATCCAAATGGGATCGCTGCTGCTGCTGGAAACACAACTGTTTCTGAAGACGAGAAAGAAAGTGAAGATGATAGTTATAAAATGGGGGAGAAAACATCATTGCTTGTTTTCCGCGCTGGGTCAGATGCCCCAAAAGCTGTTCCTTTATCATTGATTTCACGTTTAGAAGATTTCCCTGTTAATAAAATTGAACGTTTGGATGACCGTTATGTTGTTCAATATCGCGGGCAGCTTATGCCTTTAGTGCCTTTCAACAAAGGCGTGAATATTGATAGTAGTGACAAAAAACGTCAGACTGTTTTGGTGTTTTCTGATCATTTACGCTCAATGGGAATTGTCGTTGAAGAAATTATTGATATTGTGGAAGAGGTTGTTTCTATTGAAACATCAACCAGCCGTGATGGTGTCTTAGGGAGTGCGATTATTCAAGGAAAGGCAACCGACATTATTAATGTGACAGAATATTTATCAAAAGGCCATCCTGATTGGTTTGCTTTAAATGAAACAAATGATCCTTTTGAAACAGATTTATCAAAACGTGTTTTATTAGTTGATGATAGCCCGTTCTTTAGAAATATGTTGCTACCACTCTTAACCGTTGCGGGATATCAAGTTATTGCTGTTGAGAGTCCTTTGGAAGCGTTTGAAGTCTTGAAGCAAGGCCAGCATTTCGATGTGATCATTAGTGATATTGAAATGCCAGAAATGACAGGATTTGAATTTGCGAAGACAGTACGGGACGCATCGGAGGAATGGTCTAATATTCCAATGGTCGCGCTTTCTTCTCATGCAACAGAAGAAGATTATGAACGTGGTAGAGAAGTCGGCTTTAATGATTATGTTGCGAAATTTGATAAAGACGAAATTATTCAAGCGGTTGAAAAAATTATTAAAAGCCGTGTGAAGATAGATGAAAGGGAAAAGGTGGCTTAAGATGCAGTCAACAGTACATTTAGCTGAGAAAAAGCGTACAAATGCGACACAAGAAGCGCTTTACCATGAAAATCATCAACAAGAATTTCTCTCAATGCGGATTGCTGGGCAATTATTTGGTATTCCAGTTTTACAGGTTCAAGATGTTTTATCTCAACAAAAAGTAACGCATATTCCACTCGCTCCTAAAGAAATAGCTGGATCGCTTAATTTACGTGGTCGTATTGTAACAGCAATTGACGTGCGTGTTCGCTTAGGGGCAACTGTTGATGAAACAAAGAAATCAATGAGCGTCGTGATTGAACATGGGGAAGAGTTATATTCTCTAGTTGTTGATGAAGTTGGTGATGTGCTAAAATTAACGCAAGATTGCTATGAAAAAAGCTTAGCAACATTAGATGAGCTTTGGAAAGAAATATCAGGAGGTATCTATAGATTAGATAAAGAGCTTCTTGTATTATTGGATATTCCTAGATTATTGAAATCAGTTTATCCTAAAATTGATGAAATCAACGAAGTAGAATAGAGGTAAGAATACTCATGAAAACGTTTTTAACAGTTGATGACAGTTCGGTTGTCCGTAAGGTTGCTAGACAGATCTTAGAAGAGCTAGGGTTTTATGTCGCTGAGGCTGAGGATGGACAAAAAGCATTAGATTATTGTCTTGAAAAAGGGATGCCAGATGGAATCTTATTAGATTGGAATATGCCCATTATGTCTGGAATTGAGTTTTTAGAAGCTCTGAGAAAGGCTCCCAATGGTCAAGAGCCTGTTGTTTTATTTTGTACGACTGAAAATGATTTATCTTTTATCCAAAAGGCACTCTTAACTGGGGCGAATGAATATATTATGAAGCCTTTTGATGGTGAAATTATTAAGAATAAGTTGATTCAAGTCGGTCTTTATCAAGCAGGATAAGCTCTTTTTATGAGTACACAAACTATAGAAAACAATAATAATGAACAGCATTTAATCAGAGTACTGGTTGTTGATGATTCTGTTGTTATTCGAAATCTGTTTTCGAGGATCTTAGACAGAGATCCCATGTTAAAAGTTGTGGCCTCAGTTGGTGATGGTCAAGCGGCTTTAAATATCTTAAAGACGAATGAAGTTGATATTGTCGTATTAGATATTGAGATGCCTGTTATGGATGGTATTACGGCTTTGCCTAAATTATTAGAACATGATTCAAAAATGAAAGTCATCATGGCATCAACACTTACAACTAGAAATGCAAAATTAACGCTTGAAGCACTGCAAAAAGGGGCTTCTGAATGTTTGAGTAAACCCTCTTCTAGTCGCGAATTAGCAACAGCTGAGGATTTTAAGCGTGATTTACTGGCAAAAGTAAAGGTATTGGGGGGCGCGGTGAGAACGGCACGAGGATTGAAGACAGAAGCAAAAATAACAGTTGCTAAAAGCCCCGAAGAGCTCAATAAAATTAAAGAAGATAAAGCAAGATCAAGCTCTTATAGTTTGAAAAAGAATGTACGTTTCTTTGTACCTAAAATTATTGCGATAGGAAGTTCTACAGGAGGTCCTTATGCTCTGCCAACTGTTGTGGAAAAATTAAAAGGATTAAACCAACCTATTTTTATTACCCAACATATGCCTGAGAAGTTTACAACCGTCTTAGCTTCTCATTTAGAGCAAAAATCAGGTATGGTCTGTCGTGAGGCCGTTGATGGAGAACTGGTCACAAATGGCCGTATTTATTTAGCACCAGGTGGCTATCATATGACTGTGTTTAAAGAAGGTACAAAAGTCAAAATTCGTCTTAATCAAGAACCACCAGAACATTTTTGTCGTCCTTCAGTTGAACCAATGTTGAGATCTTTGACTTCTGTTTATGGTTCGGAAATTTTAACAGTTATATTAACGGGTATGGGCGCTGATGGTGTGAATGCGAGTGAAGTTTTAGCTGATAAAGGTGGCTTGATTATGGCTCAAGATAAAGAAACATCCGTTGTTTGGGGAATGCCCGGAGCTGTCGCGATGAAAGGTATTTGTTTTGATGTGTTACCAATCCAAAATATTGGTGAACGTATATATAAGATTGCCAAAGGGCAGGTATAACTTAGTAAGAAGAGTATAAAGTAAAATGACAATGAATGTGCAAGATTTTGAGGTGTTTCAAATCCTACTCAAAGATGTTTCGGGGTTATCGATTGACCAAGGGAAGATGTATTTATTACAGTCAAGATTACGCCCTTTGCTTGTTGAGCATAATTTAGCTTCGATTTCTGAATTAGCACGCGCCGTTAAAACAAACCCTAAATCACCCTTGGCTTGGATTGTTGTTGAGGCGATGACAACAAATGAAACATCTTTTTTCAGAGATGTACGCCCATTTGATTTATTTAAAGATCACATTATGCCAGAAATAATGAAAGATGGACGAAAACGTAAAATTCGTATTTGGTCTGCGGCCTGTTCAAGTGGGCAAGAGCCTTATTCGCTCGCCATGATTATCAAAGAACAAAAATGGATCGAGCAGGGCTGGCAATTTGAAATCTTTGCGACAGATATTTCGCATGATATTTTAAAAACAGCAAAAGATGCTGTCTATAGTCAGTTTGAGGTTCAAAGAGGTCTTCCCATTCAAATGCTTGTTAAATATTTTACCCAGCATGACGGAAACAAATGGCATGTGAATGATGATATAAAACGTATGGTTAATTATAAGCAGTTCAATTTGCTTCATAGCATGGCTGGTTTTGGAACATTTGATATTATTTTCTGTCGTAATGTCTTGATTTATTTTGATCCAGAAACAAAAGCAGATGTCTTACAAAAGATGCACGCATTACAAAAACCAGAAGGCTTTTTACTTCTTGGGGGTGCTGAATCTGTGATTGGGGTTACAAAGGTTTATAAGTCTGTTGAAGGTCAACGCGGTCTGTATGCGCCTGTTTTTCAATCTTAATCTTCTTGGTTGCTGTGCTTGCGGCGGTGGCTGTCTAGGCCAATTTCATCTAATTCTTGGTTCTCAAATTTTTGCTTTTTAAGCGCTTCCTCGTCTTTGCGTTTTTGATCAACGAGTTCATATTTTTTGAGTTCAGCAAATTTATCTCGGATAATAGCGGTTGTTTCGATAATTTTTTCTTCAACAAAATTAAGTGAAAGCTTAAGCTCTGCTTTCTTATCTTTACATTTTTTCAAGTAATTCGGCAATGTTGATGCAAGAAGTGGGTCCTTTGTTGACGCCTCCATCTCAAGTTCCATTTGTTGTTCAATCTGGTCAATATCATCTTCAATTTTTGTTGCCAGAGAGTTCAGTTCTGATAACTGTTTTTGATGTTCTTCCAATTCATGTTTATGAAACCGTATAAGACTGTCTAATTTAGCCATTATTGATCCATAGGTGCGTCATTGGGAGGATTCTGTTGAGAAGGCGATGAATCATTTGTAACAATGCCTCTTAAAAGTGCGAAACTATCGTCTAATGAGGTGCGTTCATCTTTTTGTTGTGTCAGAACTTCTTCAATGCGTGGATATAAAATAATAGCGCGGTCAACTTCTGGGTCTGAACCTTTTCTATAGGCGCCAAGTCTTATAAGTTCTGACATATCTTCATAAGTTGTAATGATTTTTTTGCATTCTCTTAAAATAGCCTGTTCATCCCCTTCTAGACAGTCGGGAACTGTTCTTGATACGCTACGTAAGACATCAATAGCTGGATAGCGTCCTCGATCGGCAATTTTGCGATCCATCACAATATGCCCATCTAAAATACCGCGCACAGCATCTGAGATTGGTTCATTTTGGTCATCTCCCTCTACGAGAACTGTGAAGATTCCTGTAATGTTGCCTTTCTCTTTAGGGCCTGGTCCTGCACGTTCTAATAAGACAGGCAGCTCAGAGAAAACAGAAGGGGGATACCCTTTACTTGTTGGCGGTTCACCAGCGGATAAACCAATTTCTCTTTGTGCCATTGCAAAGCGTGTAATCGAGTCAATGAGTAATAAGACTTCTTTCCCCATATCACGGAAATATTCAGCAATTGCAAAGCTTGTATAAGCAGCTTGTTTTCTCATCAAAGCAGGTTCATCTGAGGTTGCAACGACAACAACGGATTTCTTTAATCCTTCCTCTCCTAAATCATCTTCGATAAATTCTTGTACTTCGCGACCACGCTCTCCGACCAGACCAATCACAATGACATCGGCATTTGCATAGCGCGCCATCATAGACATCATAACAGATTTACCGACCCCAGAACCTGAGAAAATCCCCATTCTTTGCCCTTTACAAGAGGGTAGGAATGTATTTAGAGCTCTGACACCGACATCAAGGCGTTCGCCAATACGTTGGCGTTTATTAGCAGGTGGTGGACGTCTTTTTATTTCAATTGCGTCACCTCCTTGTTCTAAAGCATTACCATCATCGATAGGTTCGCCAAGACCATTGATAATGCGACCTAACCAAGAATGACAGGGGTTAATCGTTGGATTTTCTTGTACCAAATAGGCGAAGCATCCAGGGCCAATCCCCGTGACATCGCCAAAAGGCATTGCTAGAGCTTTACTCCTATCAAATCCGATGATCTCACATAAAACAGGGGTACGTTCATCTGGAGTAATGACACAGCGCGCTCCGACGGTTAAAAAATTATCGCCCCCATCAATTTCAATCATGAGCCCTAATACTTTAGTGACAATCCCATAGCCTTTAACGGATGGGATTTTATCAATGGCAGCAGTAATTCTATCGGATAATCTATGCATGAAGTTAAAAGGTTAAGATTTTTCTATTTTGGCACTTTTAAAAAGTTAATATATATATTATAGTAAAAATTAAGACGTTCGTCTTGTCTTTTTATAATAAAACATTAAGAGTTTATGTGGTTGTTAATCTTTTCTTAATAAAAGTTAACGACAATAATAGATGTGTTCTTTTTGATGTTTTAAAAGAATCAATAAATAGCATTAAGGAATGTGAGAGAAATGAGAGTACTATTAGTAGAAGATGATGCAGCAACCGCACGCAGTATTGAGTTGATGCTAAAATCCGAAGGATTTGTCATTGATGTGACCGATATGGGAGAAGATGGCTTAGAAATCGGTAAATTATATGATTACGATATTATCGTATTAGATTTGATGTTACCAGATATGGATGGATACGAAGTTCTACGCCGTTTGCGTGCTTCAAAAGTTGAAACACCGATTTTGATTTTATCGGGTCTTGGCGAAATGGAAAGCAAGATTAAAGGTCTTGGTTTTGGCGCTGATGACTATCTTGTGAAACCTTTTGACAAGCGTGAGTTGCTTGCGCGTATTCAAGCAATTGTTCGTCGTAGTAAAGGGCATTCACAAAGTAAAATTGAAACAGGCAAGTTAGCGGTTAATCTAGATGCGAGAACCGTTGAAGTTGGTGGTAAACCACTTCATTTAACTGGTAAGGAGTATAAAATTTTAGAGCTTTTATCGCTTAGAAAAGGCACAACCCTTACAAAAGAAATGTTCTTGAATCACTTATATGGTGGAATGGATGAGCCTGAGGTTAAGATTATTGACGTCTTTATTTGTAAGCTTCGTAAAAAGCTTGAAGATGCGGCTGGTGGTGATAGCTATATTGAAACTGTTTGGGGACGTGGCTATGTTCTACGTGATCCAGAGAGCGAAGAGCAAAAAGCTGGTTAAGTCTTAAAGATATTTTGAATTTTTGAAAAAGGCGCTTTATAAAAAGCGCCTTTTTTATATATCTATTTTCTCCATTTTGAGGCTATCATCTTCGAAATTCACCCATTCATGTGCCCCTTGAAAACGCATAACACCTTCTAACCCAAGTGTTTCTAAAACAGAGGTGTAGCGTGTTATAAGCTCATTTTGAATTTTTGGGGAAAGAGGCTCTTTCAATCGTAAAATCATATTTAAGTTTTTATGTTTGAAAAGCCCGTCTAATTGCACAGCCCCCATATGTGACAAGTTTACATTCAAAAGAAAGCGTACTTCTTTCTTCTTTTTATCTTTAAGTGTCATGTCATCTTTATTATGAGCATCTGAATGTTGGTATTTATTCTCTTCAGAGAATGGACGCATAAATATATAAAAGGGCTGTAAGGCATCATCTGTTTGTAGAGGGAGCGTGAAACGCTGAAATTCTTGCCCTGTTGCACTATCTCTGACAACACGGATGAGTTGCTCAAAATCTTGCTCTAAGGCCTGTAAAGGCAGGCGTAACTGTTCATTTTGTAATGTTTGAGAAAGTGTTTGTGGTAACCAATTTTCAGCAGGTGCTTTTAATTGAAGTGCTTTTATAAAAAATAAAAGAGAGGTTGAAAGCTGAGCTGGTGACTGTTTCCCAGGAGATGGGATTTGACTTTGAACTAGCGGACTCAGTTCAGGTGCAAGTGTTTCCAGAGCCAGTAAAATTTTCTCAAAGCTTTCCCATTTAGGGGCAGTTTCTTGGGCATTAAGAGGTGAATGGATCGCGTTTGTTTGCGGTTGAAGTGCCGTTTCTAATGTGGCTTGTGGTTTTAAAACACGCAGTGAAATTTCTTGTCCAATATTAAGGCGTGTATTGGTTAAGATTAATAATTGAGAGGACGCGCTTTGTGGGCGTGCATTTTGGCCTGTCGCTGTTTGTGTACTTAACTCAATAATCGGTGCATTTTGGAAATGTCCAATGACACGTCCTTTCTGAATCGGCGCTTGTTGATTTAAAGGAGCTTGTAAATTAACAGAGTGCGTACCAACTTGGATAATATTTGGGCTGGACGTTGTTTTAGCTGTCTGTGGCGTTTGTGTTGGTATCGCGCTTTTTGTTGAGGGTGATGATGTCTGATTAAGAGAGGGGGACAGATGAGGGGTCGCACCAATCTTTGTCGTTTGTTGTGTTTGCCCAAAAGTTGTTTTTTTCAAGAAAGGAACAAACTTTTCTAATTGTTGGCGTAACAATGGCTGATCTAGAAGTGTTTTTTGTTGTGTTGATCCAGACGAAGTTGTTGCCGGGGCAGGATCACTAACGGTTAAGACATGCAAAATAAGTTTATCCCCGCCTTGTGCATTAGACAGTGGTGATGTTTGTCCAGATGTTGTTGGAGCTGTTGTAGGCAGTGAAAAAGCTTGAACATAGCTGTTATTTTGTAGTGGAAGTAATTCGTTTTTAGCAACGAGTGGATTAACATCTAATGGAGTCTGGATGCCTTGTAAGGTTGGGCTATTGATTAAACTTAATTGGCTTAAGCGTGGCGGTGTTCCTGATTGAAAAACAAGTTGATAATTATTTTGAGATGTTAATGTCTTTGCAATGACATCAGGGAGTGTCACTTTAATGAGGTCTTGACCTGATGGCGTTTGGAAGCTGACTTCGAAAAACGCTGTTTTCCCCTGTGTTAAGCTGGGTATTTGTTTTGCTAGAGCCAATAATTCTGGACTGTTTTGTACAATTTGAGGGGGCAGTTCCTTTATCTGTGTGAGCTGTGTTTCAATAGGGACACGTTGTGCTGTTGGTGCTTCTAATTGTGATCTTAATGCTTGTGACAGAGCCTCTATTTGCACTTTTGCCGCTGCTAGGACGTGTTCTATCTGTTGTGGTGTCAGAGGTTGAGATCGCTGGCTTGATGCATTTGAAACCAACTGAGATAAACTAATTAACGATGAAAGTATATTTTGTGTCATACTCTTATTAGAGTAGCATAAAAACTTAAAAATCTAATTATTAAAACACGTTATGCGTTTTTAACAATTTGTTCTAATTTTCCAAGACGTGTGAGCACACCTTGTGCGATACGCTCTAGATCTTCTGCCGCGTCACTATTAGGTGAACGAGTCATAATTGGCATTTGAGCACGAATTGAGTCACGTACTTTTGGATCACGTCTGACAAGACCGGCCATGCTTGGGCGTAGTTTTAGGAAGTTTTCACAAGCTTTTAAAAGCGTGTTATAGGTTTTCTCTCCCTCTGATTTGCTATGCGCCATATTCACAACAATTTGAATTGTGCGAGCAAGACCTGCCGCGTGACATAGTTTGATATAGGCATACGCATCTGTTAATGATGTTGGCTCGTCTGTACTAACAAGCAAGGTTGTACCACTAATCGCTGAAAGCATACGAACAGTACGATCGACACCCGCACCAAGGTCAATAATCACAGCGTCATATTTTTCAGCAACAGAGAGTAATTGATCTCTTAACATTGTAAGGCGTTGGCTTGGAAGGGCAGATAAAGAGGCAGACCCAGAACGACCAGCCACAATGTCAAAATTACCGTCTTCATAACGTTGAATAACACGGTCCATCATTAAGCGACCATGAATAACATCGCTGAGATCACGTTTAGGCATAAGACCTAATTGAACATCAACGTTTGCTAGTCCTAAATCTCCATCAAAAAGAAGGACTTTTTTACCAGCCTTAGAAAGTGCATGCGCAAGAGATACTGAAAACCATGTTTTTCCAACGCCCCCTTTACCGCTGGCAACAGCGATAATATTGTGAGCGCGCTTAGGCTTAGAGCCGCCAGTTTTTTCACTTGAGGCAGGTGCTTTACTCGGAGCAGTCTTTGGTTGTGTTATGTGTTCTGTCATGGCTTGATCTTCCCTTTAGCGGATGATGATTTATTATAGAGCGAAGGAATTAAAAATTCACTTAAAATGTCAGGTGTCATATCAATAAGTCCTTCTGCAACGGCGCATGTATTGCTTGCGTTGCGAATGGTGAGCTGTCCGTAATAGGCAGCAGAGATAATCCCACCGAAACGGCGAGAAATATCGAAACGAGTTGGTAAAATAGAACGTGCCCCTAATAAATGGAAGGCACGGGCAACATCGGCGGATTCTTGAGAGTCCCCACCAGCAGGCATAACAAGAACAATATCAAAATCAGTGACTGTTAGAAATGAAGCAAGTTCTTTAATATCGTCTTCAATAAAAGGACTAAAGCCTGGCGTATCAATAATAATTTGATCAGCAGCTCTTTGCATTGAAATGGCTTCTTCCAAAGCACCTGGATCTGTAGCTGTTAAAAGATCAACACCTAAAACACGAGTGAAAGCTTTTAATTGATCAACACCGCCAGCGCGCACTGTATCTGTTGAGATGACCGCTGGGGTTAGGTCGTTCATAATTGCGCGTGTGGCCAGTTTAGCCGTTGCCAATGTTTTACCTGCGCCAGGAGGACCAACTAAAATAACCGGCTTTGTATGGCGTTTCACAGGCATTGGTTTGAAATGAAAAATTTTATCTAGGGCCGCGACAAAAGCATTTTTTGTGTCAGAAAACCCACTACCAGAGGCGTCAGAAATTAAACGATCAGCTAATTTAGCAGGGATATTATGACGGATTAGACATTCTGTGATAGGCTCAATGAAACCTTGTTCCACAAGGTCACCACTATCATCTTCTAGCATTTCCCAATCAAAGAAATCAACATCATCACCGTCTTCTGGAGTGTCATCATCAATGGCAAAAATACTTTCGAAATAGGTTTCTTCATCAGAACCTAAAACATCATCTTGATCATCTGTGATGCTGCGTTCAGGGCGTGATACAGGTGTATCAGAATAGAAATCGTCATCGCTAAAGCCTTCAAAACTCATATCTTCTAGAGTATCTAGAGCAAAACCATCATCTTCACCTTCTAGTGGTTCGTCTGGAATATCCCAAATATCATCACCAAAATGAGTTTCTGGTTCTGGGTTGAATTCTTCAACGGCGGCTGTAATGCGAACACTGCCTTTATCTTCGCGGGTCGAAACAATAATAGCATCATCTCCTAAGCTTGCTTTAACAAGGGAGAGAGCTTCTTTCATATTCTCTGCTTCGAAAGATTTGAGTCTCATACAGTACAGACTAAAAGATGGATTGAATCGGCGCAATAGAAAACACGCGCTTTTATCCCGCTTTTCTTAAAAAATTATTCAATTTGCCCTAAAGTTTTGATTTTTGCTTTAGGGTGAATTTCATTTTGGGATAAAACGACAGTATGGGGTCTGAAACGTTCAATAATCGAGCGGACATAAGGGCGAATAAGTGGGCTTGTCAATAAAACAGGATTTTCACCTTGTCCAGCTAACTGCTCATATTTGGTTCTGATCTTCATAATGAAGTTTTGGAGTAAGCTTGGCGCCATTGACAAGCTCTTCTCATCGCCATCCCCCACAAGAGAGGTTGCAAATTCTTGTTCCCATTGTGGCGAAAGGGTCACCATTGAAATCTGTCCAGTGATGCTTGTATTCTCGTTACAAATTTGACGGGCAAGGCGTGTGCGAACATGTTCTGTGATTAAGTTTACATTGCGGGTTGCTTGCGCCCCTTCAGCTACGGCTTCGATAATAGCTGGTAGGTCACGAATAGAAACGCGCTCTGATAATAGGTTTTGTAACACGCGTTGAAGACTTCCCACGGTGATTTGACTTGGGATTAGATCAGAGATGAGTTTTTTATGACTGTCTTGAATTTCATCAAGAAGTTTCTGCGTTTCTGTGTAGGAAAGCAGGTCAGACATGTTGTCTTTCACAAGCTCTGTTAAATGCGTTGTAATAACCGTTGAAGAATCAACAACTGTTAGGCCATTAAATTGCGCTTCTTCACGTGAAGTTTCATTAATCCAAACGGCAGGAAGTCCAAAGGTTGGTTCTGTTGTTTTCTCACCAGGGATTGTGATAGGTTTTCCAGACGGATCCATACATAGCAACATATTCGCGCGAATATCACCACGCCCAGCTTCAATTTCTTTGATACGAACAACATAGGTATTGGGAGGGAGTTGTAAGTTATCTTGAATACGCACAGATGGCAGAACAAATCCAACTTCTTCGGCGAGTTGTTTCCTAAGGCCTTTGACTTGCTCGGTTAATTTAGCGCCTGTTTCTTTGTTAACTAAAGGTAATAGCCCATAACCGAGTTCTAGGCGTATTGTGTCCATCGCTAGGGTTTTGGCAATTGGTTCATCTGTGACTTTTGGTTTTGCTTTTTCTGCATTTGCTTTGGCAACCGCCTCGGCATGGCGTGTTTTTTGTTGCGATTGTGAGGTGATATAAGCAACACCACCACATAAAACAGCCAAAAATGTAAATGGAATAGCGGGGAGGCCAGGCAAGAGTGCTAACGCGATCATCAAAACACCACTGATCCCGAAAACAGGTGGATAAAAACTTAATTGTTTGAAAAGTGTTTTATCGGTTGAGCCTTTCACCCCTGCTTTTGTGACAAGAAGACCTGCACCAATTGAAACAATGAGGGCTGGGATTTGTGATACAAGACCATCTCCAACAGTTAAAATTGTATAAGTAGAAGCAGCATCGGCCAAATTCATATCTTTTTGAGCTGTCCCGATAATGATCCCACCAATAATGTTGATAAAGGTAATTAAAATACCTGCAATCGCATCGCCCCGTACGAATTTCGCCGCACCATCCATCGCTCCAAAGAAGGTACTTTCTGCTTCAACTTCTTTGCGGCGTTCTTTTGCCTGATCTTCATCGATCAGACCAGAAGAAAGATCGGCATCAATCGCCATTTGTTTCCCTGGCATAGAGTCCAAACTAAAGCGTGCAGCAACTTCGGCGATACGGGTCGCACCCTTGGTAATAACAACGAAATTCACGATGACAAGGATCGTAAAGATAATAATTCCAATGACATAGTTATCTCCGGTTAAAAAGCCTCCAAAGGCTTGAATGACCTTACCTGCGGCGTCTGTTCCTGTGTGTCCTTCCCCCAAAATAAGCCTCGTGGAGGCAAGGTTTAATGAAAGCCGCATCATGGTAGCGATCAGCAAAATCGTTGGAAAAGAACTAAATTCTAAGGAACGCTGAATAAATAAAACAGTCATTAAAATCATAACTGAAAAGGCAAAAGAGAGCGCAAGGGAGGCATCCAGCATCCAACTTGGCATCGGTAAAATAAGGACAACCAAGATCCCAACAACACCGAGCGCAAGAGCGATATCCCCTCTTAACAGAGATGAAAATTCAAAACCGCCTCCTAAAGGAGGGATTGCGCCACCTGTTGTTTGCGGTGGGGCTGCATTTTGAACAGCGGGTGGTGTAGAACCTGTGTTTTGATCTGTCATCGTTTTATTTTAAAACTCGAAATGAGATGTTTTAAGGTTTGTGTTTATGCCGATGATGACGATGACCCTGGTTCTGGGACATCAATGCCTTCATCCGTATATTGACGTAGTTTATTACGAAGTGTTCTAATTGAAATACCAAGGATGTTCGCCGCATGTGTACGGTTTCCAAGGCAGTGTTTGAGTGTATCAATAATTAAGAATTGCTCGACCTCTGCAACTGTTTTTCCGACTAAACCAGCTGTATCCGACATATCGGTCGTTTCATCATCTCCAACGGGTAGAGAAGAAGGTTGGCTAAAACCAGGAAGCCCTAAATCAGCAGGTGCGCTATTTCCTATCACGCCACCAGAAGCGGGTTGAGAGGCTTGTTGTGGAGTGGCCATTGGTGTTGCTGGACGCGGGATAGGGGCTTGTCCTGCAAGAATAATGGCATCAGGTTCAATTTGATCTTGTGTTGAAATTAAGACAGCGCGGTGGAGTGTGTTTTCAAGTTCACGGATATTACCACGCCAGATGTGACCTTGCATTTTCTCAAACGCTTCTTGAGAGATTTTTTTCAAAGGCATATTGTTTTGCTCACTATATTTCTCAACAAAGAAAGTCGCAAGACGAGCTAAGTCTTGGTGACGCTCTCTTAGGGGGGGAAGCATTAGATTTACAACATTTAAGCGAAAATATAAATCTTCTCTGAAGTTACCCGCCATAACCTCTTGTTGGAGGTCACGGTTACTGGTTGCGATTAAACGAATATCGACCTTAACAGGTTTTGAACCGCCTAAACGATCAATTTCTCTTTCCTGGATAGCACGTAAAAGCTTTGCTTGTAAAAGCGGGTGCATCTCACTGACCTCATCAAGAAGGAGTGTTCCACCATTGGCTTCTTCAAATTTACCTAATTTACGAGCTACTGCGCCTGTGAAAGCGCCTTTTTCATGACCAAATAATTCAGATTCAAGTAAGTTTTCAGGAATGGCTGCACAGTTCACAGAAATAAAACGTCCTTTAGAGCGAGGACTGTTCTCATGGATAAAGCGCGCCATGACTTCTTTACCTGTCCCAGATTCACCAGTGACAAGAACTGTTGCATCACTTGGGGCAATTTGTTTTGCCATCTGCATGACGGCTTGCATCGCAGGGTCATCTGCAATCATGCCTTTTTCTTCTTTAGTAACGGCTTCTAAGACGGCTGCAATCAGCTCTGGATCAGGGGGCAGAGGCACATATTCTTTGGCACCAGACTTAATCGCACGTAAGACGGCTTGTTTGTCATTCCCAATCCCACAAGCAACAACAGGAACAGACATACGTTCAGTTTTTAATTGAGTGATAAAGCTCTTAACATCTTGTTTGATATCGATCATAACAAGTTCGATTCCATCTCCGTTACGAAGAGCAATAATCGCTTGCTCAATCGTTTCGCAATGGACGACTTTTGCACCACGGCTCAGAGCAATTTTACCCGCCTGTGAGATATGTCCTTCTAAATGACCAACAATTAATAATTTCATGATGTTAAAATTCTATTTTAATTTAAAGTTATACACGATCCGATTTAATGATTTCTGTCATTGTCACACCAAGACGGTCTTCCATGATGACAACCTCTCCACGTGCTACTAAGCGATCATTCACGTAAATATCAACCGCTTCTCCAACACGGCGATCCAGTTCCACAACAGCACCGCGACCAAGTTTCAAAAGCTGAGAAACTTGCATGCTTGCTTTTCCTAAAACAGCAGAGATCTGAACAGGAATATCATAGATGGCTTCTACATCTTTTTCTTCACTAAACGGGTTTATAGCACCATCATCCTCAATTTCTGCGCTAAAATCTTCTTGAGAAACAGGGGTCTCATTTTCTTCGTCGAAATTTATATCATCACTCATGATCTTTCTCCTTCTCTATAAGTATGTCTTCATTTTTCTGTTCAAAATTATCAGCCTTAATCTCAACATTAAGAATATCTTCTTCATCTGAGGTTTCAATGACAGGTTCTGTTTGTTTTGTTAAATCTTCTAAAGGAACGCCGTCTAAAAATTGTTCTAAGCTTTCTGTTATTTCATCCCAAAGTTGAGGGATGACTCGATTGACACCCCCATTTTCCCATGAAACACGACAGTCATCCATGGTAAGCTCAGAATCTTCTTTAAGAGATACTCTATTGGCGAACCCACCTTCTTGTATATAGGGTGTAATTCTATCTTGAACATCAGAAAAAATGAGCGGATGAACATAGATTGTTAATTCTGTCACTTTAATATTTCTTTGTAAAACACGTTTTATGAGTTCTTCTATTTCCTCTAAACGATGGTGTTTTGCTAAGATGGGCATCATGCATTTTGTGATAGAGAAAGCAATAGATACGATTTCTTTTTGTTGAACAGCTTCATAAGCTTCTTGTGTTGAAGAAACATGATCAAATTGTGTGATGAGTTTTTCTAAACAATTAGCAATACGTTCTTCTTGATTTGTTAATGCGTCACGAGAACCAGAGTCATGTCCTTTTTGGAAAGCGTCTTTTTTAGCCACTTCCATTTCAATTTCAGAGAAACTGGGTGGCTTTTCTGCTTCAGCTCTCATACGGGCAAGCTCTTCCATACGATCGAAGTCATTTTCTGAGACAAGACTATAAGGTTTAATTTTATCGCCCATCTAAAACACCATTTCGTCTTCTTCACCACGATTAATAAGAATCTCACCTTTAGAAGCGAGGTCTTTTGCGGTGTTAACAAGGAGTTGCTGTGCTTCTTCAACATCTTTTAAACGAACAGGCCCCATGGCGGCCATATCTTCACGCATAATCTTTGCTGCACGTTCTGACATATTATTAAAGAAGAGATCTCTTAGGCTGTCTGTTGCTCCTTTTAGTGCGATTGTCATCTTGTCACGGTCAACACTTCTAATGATTGCTTGGACACCTTGTGAATCAAGGACATTGAGATCTTCGAATGTGAACATGAGCTCGCGAATGCGTTCGGCAGATTCTTGGTTTTTATCTTCTAGAGCCGTCATTAGTTTTTGCTCTACTGAACGCTCAAAATTGTTGAAAATATCGGCCATCATTTCATGTGGATCTTGCTTGCTTGTTCTAGCAAGGTTTGACATGAATTCTGTTCTTAGAGTTCTTTCGATATCTTCTAAGACTTCTTTTTGAACAACTTCCATGCGCAGCATACGTGTAATGACTTCCATAGAAAAGCTTTCAGGTAGAAGCGATAAAACGCGCGCGGCGTGCTCTGTACCAATTTTTGATAAAACAACCGCCACAGTTTGCGGATATTCTTTTTTTAGAAATGTGGCTAAAACTTCTTCATTTACGTTTGTCAGTTTTTCCCACATCGTACGCCCAGCAGGACCACGAATTTCTTCCATGATTGTATTAACACGCTCTTTCCCCAAAACTTTACCAAGTAGGCGTTCTGTCGTGTCATAAGAACCAATTAGAGAGCTTGTCGAGGTCATTTGATCTGCATAATCAATAAAGAGTTTTTCAATGACACTCGCATTTACAACCCCCAAGGTTGACATGGTTTGAGAGAGTTCTAGAATTTCATCAGGATCCATATATTCAACAAGCATGGCGGCGCTATCTTCTCCAATTGACATGAGAAAGATAGAGGCTTTTTCAATCCCTGAGAGGGTTCTATAGTCTTCTCTTACGCGCATAAATTAGGTATGTCCTTTTAGTTATTCTCTTGATACATCCAGTTACGAATAACGGAAACAGTTTCTTCTGGGTGTTTTTCAACGAGCTCATTTACCTTTTGCATTGAAGAGGCTTTAACGCGCCCTTCAACTTTATCCATATCAATCATTTCAGATGGCCCAGAGCGATCAACGCCATCTCCTCCAATAGGGCCAGCAAGTTGAGGTTTGTTTTCAACTTGTGACGCGATTAAGTTTTCTAGTTCCTCATCTAAAGACCCAGAGATATTGGCTGTTTGCTCGATGATTTTATTAACAAGGGGTTGCAATACAAGAAGGACGACAAGTAAAGCGACAATCGCAAGCGTTACTGTTTCTGCGATATCTAGTAAATCTTTCTTTTCAAAGCCTAAAAGGGTGTTATCAACCAGAATATCTTCTGGTTCAACATCGCCACCAGCAAAGCGCATATTAACAACCTCAATTGTATCGCCGCGCACATCATCAAAGCCAATCGCTGATCTAACAAGAGATTCAATTTTTTCTAATTCTTCTTGAGAGCGTGGTGTATATATTTTTTCACCTTCTGCATTTAAGTCATACATCCCATCAACAAGAACGGCCACAGATAGTTTTTTGATCTGGCCACTTTCTTGAACGTGGTTTTTGATTGTTTTGGTAATCTCGTAATTTGTTACTTCTTCAAGGCGGTTTGAACTGTTTGCTGAGCCAGAACCTGAATTTCCGCCACCAAAATTATTAAGTCCGGGTAAGTTATTTTGAACGGTTACACCGCCAGCCGAGTTACGGTTTGAAGAGGCTTCATCATTTTCTTCGATTGTTTGTGTTGAACGAACAACTTGTCCTTCTGGATCATAAATTTCTGCATTTGTTGTAATGCGATCAAAGTTTAGATCAGCGGTTACATTGGCTCTGACTTTGTTATAACCAACGATTTCACCAACAAGCTCTTCGATAATACGTGACATACGGCTTTCATATTTAAGCTCCATTTCTTCTGCATTATCATCAAAAAATGAGCTTGAGCCTTCAACATCTTTTGAAATACCACGTGCTAAAAGCTTTCCTTTTTCATCCACCACCGAAACACGCTCTGGCTTTAATTGTGGAACACTTGCCGCAACAAGATGTTGGATCGCAGAGATTTGTTCTTTATTAAGGTCTTCACCGCTTCTTAATTTTACGAAAACACTAGCTGTTGCCGGTTGAGCGTCACGGCTGAAAAGCTGTCTTTTCGGTAAAACTAAGTGAATACGTGCTTTTTGAATAGGTTTTAATGTACCAACAGTCTTTCCTAATTCACCCTCAAGAGCGCGAACACGATTAATATGTTGAACGAAATCAGTTGTGCCTAAGCTTGATTGGCTGTCAAATATCTCATAACCAACAGAGGCAGAACCAGGTAGTCCTTCTTCTGCTAAGAACATGCGTGCACGACCAACTTCGCTATCAGGGACAGTAACAGATGTTCCATCAGGGCTAATTTTATAAGGAATTTTGAGCTGTTCTAACTTTGCGGCGACGGCACCTGTGTCATTTGGATCTAAATTACTGTATAAAAGAGCCATATCAGCATTTGAAAGACGCGCCGTTAAAAAGATAAAGAAGAGAATAATACCGATTAAAACCGCCCCCATGATTGCCATGCGTGCAGCTCCTAGGCTTTTAAATGTTTCGCCAAGCGTGCTCAAAGCTTTGACCCCTTATGCTGTTTGTGTTTTATGTTCGAATATATTAGATCTATCCTAGATACGTGAAATGCAGATCCTGCATCTTCTTATTAAAGCAAACTTTCTCCCATAATTATAGTATAAAATTCAAAAACAGGCAAATTTTGCCCACTATTTTACTAAAATTATTTAGAATTTGTATTTATGAATCAATAGTTAATACCATAATAGCTGTGTTGACAGTTTAGATCAAATTGTAGTAATATATAAGTGTAGTATTGTCGTAAGTGTGTCCAATAAGAAGACGCATCAATGTATAACTTAAGAAGAAGTGTATTAGAAGCTTTATAACATAATGTTGTATGGTTTCGCAGACATAGAAAGTGTTTGAAATGTTAGATGCTATAGTAAATAGTGTTGAGGCAAGTACAGCCTCTCCAGTTAGTTCAGAGGGTAGCTCTGTTAAGGCACCTGTTGAACAAAATTTGGCTTTGGAACAGCCTTCACAAGTTAATAGCGCTCCTTATATCAGCCCTAAAATTCGTGTGGATTACGAAACACAACAAGTTGTACTTGAGTTTCGTGACTCTATAAGTGGTGAAGTTGAAAAGACAGTTCCGTCTGATCAAGCAGCATCTGCTTATTCACGTGCAGGAAGTGTTAATTATGTTGAGAACGCAGTAGCGATTACACAATCTTCTGGTGCAGAGGCATCGGTGAGTGTTGATATCTCTTCTGTTTCTAATCAACAGGAAGTCGCACAAATTGAGGCAAATACGCCGAATGATACACCGTCAGCGCCTGCGCTTAATGATGGTGACACCTCGTCATTTGCTTAATTTTGAAAACTAACTTGTAAATCCCCTTTATTCTGAGGGTATCTGAGCTCGTTACATACAATGTAACGGGGCGTTCGTGGTTCTTATTCTTTTGGTATAGAAAATTTTTATATATTAGACGTCGATATCTGTGGGAGATGTCGGGGGTGTTTGTTCTGTACTGCTTTGACTTTGCTGTTGCCCATAAGGTGAGGGCGTAGCTGTTCCTTCGCTTTGTTGCTTCTTCGTCAAATTAATACTGTCTTGTAGTCCGGCTGCAATATTACGGTTGATTGAGATAAGGATATCGATCTTTTTCGGGTCTTGTGTTGTTCTTATTTCCATTGTTCTTTTGAAAATGAATAACCCTAAATTAGCGATATTACTTCTGATTGAAAGATCTAACCCTGTATCTTCTTTTTCCATTTCAGCTGTAAAAATGGTCCATAGCTTTTCATTTTTACGAAGGAGATTTTCTTTCTCTTCTAATGAGGTACTCTCCCAGCTTTGCTGTAAGGTTTCTAAAGATTCTGCTGATTTGTATAAAGCTCTGACTTCGATCTCTCTTGGGTCAGAAAGGCCTGATTTGTTGGTTTTGTCATACGCGTTGAGTGCGTTTATATAATCATTAGACATTGCTTAGTAACTGTGCTTCGTATTCTATTAATTTTTGTCCAGCTTTCAGAGCTTTATAATAATGCTCTGTCATTAAATGTTCATTAATATCCAAAATAAAAGGGATCGTACTTGGCGCTGCATTTTGTACATCTTTCACAAGATCAAAATATGTTTTGTACATTTCTCTTGGGTCTGTTGCTAAATACATCAGCTGAATTGCGATATAAACCTTTTTACAAGGTGTATCTGCATCTTCCTCTTTTAAGATATCCTTCTCTCTTAATATAGGCGTATCACCTTTAATGTGAAGTCTTGTTCTGTGTTTGTCATTTTGGATGACGGCTTCACCAATAATAATGCGTTCATTTGGTTTTAAATCAATGACTAGCGCCATAATAAAGAAGTTCCTTGTGGTGTGAGGTTGTCGATCAGAATTTTTTTTCATACCATTTACTAGTATAGGTGTAAAACCTTAATAATCAGTATAGCTTGGTTATTTGATCTTTACAAATATAATAAAAAAACTGGCAGCAGATGCCGCCAGTTTCTTATCTTTACAGGCTTCCTCGTCACCTTTACGACTATTAGAATAGTGACAAAATGGCCTGTTGTGCCTGAGATGCAAGCGAAAGCGAAGTAATACCAAGCTGTTGTCTTGTTTGAAGAGCAAGCAAGTTAGCACCTTCTTCGTTTTGGTCTGCAAGTGTTAGTTTATCAGCACCCTCGATCAATGTGTTGATCAAGTTATTCGTGAAATCTTCACGATTTTGTACTGTTGTTAAGTTAGTACCGAATGTAGCTGCTTGAGAACGTAAGTTATCAGAAGCTGTATTCAATTCTGTTTCATGAGCTGCAATTAACACGTCAGTTGTAAAGTCAGCAGCAGTTGCTAACCCAATACCAGCCGCATCATAGTCAACACCTGTGATTGTGATAGAGCTTGTTCCGTCTTCGTTGAAATCCACAACTAAGTCTTCACTATCAAGTAGGTTTGTACCACGATAAACAGCATCGTTACGTGCTTGGTCAATTTGAGTTAAAATCGCATCATAATCAACTTCTAAAGCAACGGCTTCTGCAGAACCGGCACCAGCATCACGTGCTTGGTTAACGATCGCTTCAGCTTGGTCTCTTAAGTCTGAAATAAGGTCAAGACCTTCTGTTGCAGATTTAATTGTTTGTACAGCCTGGCCGATACCATCAAGAAGACTTTCAAGATCACCCGCTCTGTTTTCAAGACCACGTGCCGCGAAGAACGCAGACGCATCATCAAGAGCAGAGTTCACTTTCTTACCTGTTGATAGGCGTAGCTGAACTTGGTCTAAGCTTTTTTGTGTTGATTGTAGAGATAGAAGGTTACTTCTAATTGACGACGTCAAAGAAATATTATTGATTGCCATGTCTAATACCTTTCCTAGGTTTATAGTTGTTAAATGACGAGAGATACTTTCTCGCCTACATTTTCAATCATCTCATATTTTTATTAAGAAAGTGTTACGATTGAAAATGAATGATAAGGGTATGAACAATGTGCTTATTGTGAAAAAGCCGGAATATTGTGCCATGTGACCCGTACTCATTTTTCTCATTCTACCTGAAATATTCTTAATCTCAATAGTTTATTTATAAAGATGTTGCTGTTTTTCATAATTGGCACGGAAGTTGCTTAAAATTTTATATAAATCCAATTTAATACATATATCAGGCTTTTGATATAGGGAGGTTGCAAAATGGAAAGCAAAATAAGAAATTTAGATATTCAATTGTGGCAAGTGGTTTTACTCACTTCTTTCCTAATATTATTTATTTTACAGTTTTTTATGGATGGTGAATTACTGGCACATAGTTTGATGAAGCCAGATTTTGTGTTAGAGATTAAAAACCAGCCTCATGCCTATGATCGAATTCATGCGGTCTTAGTTGGAGGGATCACATCTTTCTGGTTTATGAGCTGTTACTCTATATTAGAGCGTTATATTTTTAAGCCGGCTCAAGAGATTGTGAATGCAACCCAAGCGATTAATAACAAGAATTTTAATTATCCGCTTCCGACAATTAAATATTCTTATATGAGTGTTCTGGTTCAGAATTTCGAGAAAATGCGTCAAACAATCCAATTAACCCAAAGGGATTTACACCAAAATAATGCTGATTTGATGATTGCGAAACATAAAGCAGATTTGGCAAATGAAGCGAAAAGTAGTTTTTTAGCGAATATGTCTCATGAATTAAGAACGCCAATGAATGGTATTATTGGGTTAACAGGTATGGTTTTGGATACCTCTCTTGACATGGAACAACAAGAATCTGTGGACGCTGTCCATAAATCGGCGCAAAACTTATTATATCTTTTAAATGATATTTTAGATTTCTCGAAAATTGAGGCGAACGAGCTGACATTAGAAAATGTGGCGTTTGATCTTCCTGCTAAAATAAAAGAGATAGGACAATTATTGCAACCAATTGCAGATAAAAAGAAGATTGAATTAACAACAATTATATCTGAAGAGGTTTATCCTTATGTGAAAGGGGATCCCACACGTATTGGTCAAACGATTATGAATCTCATGGGGAATGCCTTAAAATTCACAGAAAGTGGCTTTGTCCGTGTTCAGCTTTCCATGAAAGAAACATCTTCTGGTCAGTCTGCTTATTTAATACAAGTTGAAGATACAGGCATTGGTATTTCTGAGGAAGGGCAAGGTAAAATCTTCCAAAAATTTACACAAGTTGATGAAACAACAACACGTAAATATGGTGGCACAGGTTTGGGGCTTGCTATTTGTCAAAAGCTTGTTGAAATGATGGGCGGAGAGATTGGTGTAAAAAGCCTTCCAGGTAGAGGATCTACTTTTTGGTTTGAAGTCCCTCTTGTCTCTGCGATAAAAGAAGAGATTATTGAAGAGCAAAAGCAAATTTTAGAAGAAGATCAAGCTTATCGCTTTGATAATGTACGTGTCTTAGTGGTTGATGACCATCCAATCAATAGTATGTTTGCTGAGAAATTCTTACAAAAACTAGGGTTTATCCATATAGAAAGCGTTGCCGATGGTATTGAGGCGTTAGAAGTTGTTCAACAAAAAGAATATGATCTTATTTTAATGGATTGTCAGATGCCTGAAATGGATGGCTATGAAGCCTCAACACGCATTAGATCCTTTGATCTTACGAATCAGCCCGTTATCGTTGCCATGACAGCAAATGCTATGGTGGGTGATCGTGATAAATGCTTAGAAGCAGGAATGGATGATTATATTAGTAAGCCAATTAATCCAGATAAATTATGTGCAATTTTAAAGAAATGGTTCAGAGAGGAGAACGATATGATGCAACAAGATAGTTTAAGAATAGATTCAAAAGCACCCAATGGAAAAGAAGTAGGCGACCCAGTTGATATGAAGCATTTGGATATGTTCACAGATGGTGATATTGAACAAGAAAGAGTTATCATCGATTTGTTCGTTAAAAGTAGTTACGAAACGATTGTGGATATGAATTCTGAGCAATATTTAAAAGATGTAGAGAAATGGGTGAAAGCAGCTCATAAACTGAAAGGATCAAGTGCAAATCTAGGGGCAAATGCGCTTTCTAAACTGTGTGAAACAGCTGAGCGTGATTTAATAGAAGCAAGTTATGATGAGCGTAAGGTCGCCATTCAAAAGATCGTGAAAGCCTATGAGCAGGTTTGTACATTCCTATGCAGCAGGCATGGGATTGGCTAAGATCTGATATCTCTTAAAATAAAAAGCCATCTCTGTAGATGGCTTTTTTTTATTGTTCGTATCTTGTTGCTTAAAATTATATTTTGCCTTGTAAATGGGGGCAATTTTTTAAGGCATCAGAAATACTTTGTTTATTAAAGGGTTTTGCAATAAAGCTATGTGCTCCTAACTCAAGAGATTTCTTAATGTTATCCATATACGCATTCCCACTGAGCATGACGACAAAAGCGTCTGGATCGTATTCTTTTAGTTTTTTGATGATATCATATCCTGTGGATTCTGGAAGATCGATATCTAAAAACACAAGATCAGGGGCATATTGCACATAGGCATTTAAAGCATCAATATGTGTTTCAGCTTCAATGACTTTGCAATAAGAGTTTAATAGATTTTTGACTAGGTGGCGTGAAAAAGGATCATCTTCAACTAATAAAATTTGTGCGGGGCTTTTTTCTCGTTTTTTTGGTATATGAGCCAGTGCTTCTGGAGAAAAGGTTAAATTTTTCTTTTGTTTAGGCTTTTCCGCTGGAATTTTTTCTACGGTTTTGTTGTAGTCATAAATTTTGCTTTTGCACATTTTTTGGATTTTATCATATTGAATTTTGGTATCATAAACACTCATTGTGAAATCTTCTGTGCTAATTTCTAGTTTTTTAGCAAGCTCTTTATGAATTTGGCGTATTTCTTTGTGAGGTTTCGGGCGAATGACTAAAAAGACATCCAAATCATGACAAATAAAGCCTGTGCCGTCTAGGTTCGCAAGTATGTCCTTGATAATTTGGAAGTTATTGACAGAATTTATATCTGTTTTTTGATCAACACTCCAATCCCATTCAAAATGCACAAAATATAAGGGTGTATTCTTTATATCTATTGTGTTTAACAAAACTTGTAGATTTGGTTCACTTGGTATTCTTTTTATTTTGCACATAGCTATATCCTTTTGTTCGCATTTTGCAATCATAAGCTGTGTTTTTATCTTAAAACACCCGACTAATGAGATAAAAAGCAAAAACCTCGCCAATTATTTTAATTGACGAGGCTTTTATTATGATCTTCTGATCTAAATAAATAATTAATTATTTACGAAACAGCTTCTTGCGGCATCATTTGAGTTCCGAGTTCTGCGGATAGTAGAAGAGCTTCATGCTCAAGCAATTTCTTTGCTTCTTTTAAGGCGTGGTATAGTTTCCCAGCTAAGATATGTTCGCTTATGCTTAGGAAAAATAAAGATGTGCTAGGTGCTGCATCTTGAATTTCTTTTACCAATTTAAAATACTCATCATAGAAATTTTCTGGTTCGTGAGATAAGTACATAAGTTGCACAACCAAATAAAGTTTTTTACATGCTGTATCTGCTTTTTCTGGCGTCATTACGTCTTTCTCACGAATGATCGGTGCATTTCCTTGGATGTTGATTTTTGTACGGTGGTCTGTTGCTGAAATGACAGCATCACCGACGATTATTTTTTCGTTTGCTTTAAGATCGATAATTAATCCCATAAGAATTTCTCCTTTTTATACTATTGTTAATTCCTTATTGTGACGATTAGAATAAGTTCAAGATCGCCTGTGATGCCTGTGATGCGAGTGATAATGATGTCACACCAAGCTGTTGTCTTGTTTGTAAAGCAAGAAGGTTCGCACTCTCCTCGTTTTGATCAGCAAGAACAAGCTTGTTAGCACCTTCAGATAAGGTATCAATAATATTTTTAGTGAAAGATTCTCTGTTTTGAATTGTTGTTAGGTTTGTACCAAATGTTTGCGCTGTTGCACGTAAACTTGACAAAGCTGTATCAATTTCTGCGAGAGCTGCTGTAATAGATGCATCTGTACTGAAGTCTGCGGCACTTAAAGATAGGCCCGCTGCGTTAAATGTAACACCAGCTACCGTAATCAAGCTTGTTGCATCTTCGTTAAACTCAACAGTTAAGCTACCACCATTAAGCAAGTTGATACCACGGTAACCTGTATCTTGGATCACTTGGTCAATTTGCGTTCTGATGTCATCAAAATCGCCTTCGAATACAACAGATTCTGCTGAACCAGGACCTGCATCACGCGCTGAGTTGGCAATCGCTTTTAACTGCTCAACAAAAGACGTAATCAATTCAAGTCCTTCGTTAGCCGCTTTTAGCGTTTGTACAGCTTGACCCATTCCGTCAAGTAGCGCATCTAAGTCACCCGCTCTATTTTCTAGACCGCGAGCAGCGAAGAAGTTAATCGCATCATCAAGAGCAGAGTTTACCTCACGCCCTGTTGATAGACGAATTTGTGTTCTATCTAATAGTCCACTTGTGTTTTGTAAACTTGCCAGATTTGATCTGATTGCAGAGGTTAATACAATATCGTTAATAGCCATTTTATTTTCTCCTTTTGGTTTGTATAAGGTTCATCCTTCATACTTTCGTAATAAATTTCTGAAACGAACCAATCCGTTTGCTATTATTAGACCTGTTAATGGTTAGCTATATTCTTGTAACTAGCCCAGACCTATAAGTTGTAGTTATCTCAGTCTTAACAGTTCCTCTGTCATTTCATCCGCGGTAGAGATTACCTTGGTTCCTGCTGAGTAAGCGCGTTGTGTTACGATCATGTCTGAGAATTCATCAGCCAAATCGACGTTTGATGCTTCCACAGTACCCCCTTGGATCAATCCCGATCCGCCGGCGCCTGGGACGCGTAAGTTAAAGTCACCACTTTGATCTGTTTGTGTGTAACCGTTACCAGAGACTTCGCTCAAACCGTTCGGGTTTGCGAAAGTCGCTAATGGGATTTGGTAAATACGTGTTGATTGACCATTTGAGAAGTTAGCAACTAAGAACCCTTCATCATCGATCGAGACCCCAGTTCTAAGACCGAGTTCCGCACCGTTTTGGTCAACGAAGACAACGTTATATTCACCTGAGAATTGTGTAAAACTTGTGATGTTAAAGGCAATATCTTGTAATTGAGAACCATTACCAAAGTTCACATCTTCGAGAGGGATATCGATATCACCATTGATATCAGGAATACCGTTAACCGAACCATCTGTTAAGAAGTTGATAGATCCGTTAAACAATGTACCGCCATTTGGATCTTCAATTTCAACATTCCACCATCCAAAGGGATTAGCTTCACTGATAAAAGGTGTTGCGAGGTTCGGGGCTGTTGGTGCGACATCTGTTCCAGTTGGTAATCCTAAATCACCACCAGCAAGAGGTGTGCCTGTGACATCAGCAAGTGTTAAATCTTCACTTGGGTTGTTCGCATAAATGCTTAAAAAACCGCTATCATCAATTGCCGCTGTGACACCTGGTACATTGGTGTTAATTTGTGTTGCAAGGTCAACTGGGTTGTCACCCGCTGAAATCGTGATATTGACAGCAGGGTTTGCACCAACTGTGATTGAGAATTGATCGCCATCATTAATGTTTGGCAATGCTGTTAAATCATCAACACCAGATAAATCAACTGTTCCATTGAACTGCGCTGTTGGTGATTCATGTTTTGTGAAGTTAACTGTTAAATCTTGGGCTGTACCAAGCGAGTCAAAGACTGTGATACCACGAGAGAAGTCAACAACTTCTGCACCTGTGAATGGATAAGCATTATTTTCTTCTGCCGCGTTTAAGTTAACCGCTAGTTCTGCTTCTGAAGTTGGACGTGTTAGACCGCCTGCGAAAGAGACTTGGATAGGCTCAAGAGAAGAAAGGTTAGCATTCGCTGTTGGAATGTTTCCTTCATCATCTAGTGGCCATCCATAGAGATAGTTCCCTGCTGTGTTTCTCAAGAAACCTTGAGAGTCTTCAGCAAATGAACCTGCTCTTGTATAAATAGGCGCTGTTGAATCATCATTTGTAGAGCGTGTTACAAAGAACCCATTTCCAGTGATTGAAATATCAGTTGGTGAGTTTGTTTGAGAAATATTCCCTTGTTCTGCAAGAGTACTTTTACGTACTGCTTGAACCGAACCTGATGAGTAAGAGGTCACATTTGATTGTGATGTAACTGTACTTCTGAAATCAGCTTCAATTTTTTTGTAACCAACGGTAGAAACGTTGGCAATATTGTTTGAAATAATCCCCATAGACTGGCTTTGAGCGTTAAGGGCTGATACCCCTGTAAATAATGCACCGAATAAACTCATGGTTATGCTCCTTTGTTATTATTATTCTGTTGTTGTGTTTGCAGTTGCCTCAGGTGGAACAGAGGCTGCTGTGATTGAATTAAATGGTATATAAAGATCTTTAGCCGTTAGCAGTAGCTGGTTATTAACAGTTTCAATACCGTCAATTTGCGCAGTTATTGTTGTGCCAACAGCAACAGGATTATCATCACCATCGGTTGCTTGGACTGAAATACGGTATGTACCTGCATCAACGGGTAAACCATTTTGATCTGTACCGTCCCATAAAATTTCATGTTTACCAGCATCATTATTTCCTTTGAAGGCGTAGACAGGCTGATTATTTTCATCGTAAATTGTGATGTCAACGACCTGTGCTCCACCTGCTGGAACTTCATAATAAGCTTGGTAAGGTTCTTGATTACCGTTGTAGTTAAATTCTTCTCCTTCAACTTCTACATTCATACCGATATAGCCTAAGACAACCGATGTGAGAGAGAGATCTTGTAAGCCAACAAGTGTTTCTAATTGCTCGTTTGTTGAGATTTGTTGCTCGACTTGCGAGAATTGAACAAGTTGGTTTGTAAATTCTGATGAATCCATTGGATCTAATGGATCTTGGTTTTGTAACTGTGTTGTGAGCAAGCTCAAGAATTGGTCAAAATCTTGTGATAAAGCTTGACGATCAACTTGGGCTGTTGTTTGTCCCAATGTGGCAGTAGCGGATGTTACAGCATCTGTCATGTTCTACTCCTTATATGACAATATTCACACGATCAGCACTGATGATGCTCTCGGCAGAGAGAAGGATCGCACTGTCGCTATTGTCTGGGTTGTTTGTGTATGTTTCTGTTCCACGTAAGAAAGGATCGAAATCAGCATTTTCATTACGTGCAGGTGTTCCGAAATTGTTGTGACCAAATTCTTGATCTTGGCGCAGGTCGAATTCGAGATCGCCTTGATCCATGTCAAAACCGGCATCTTCTAATACAGCTTCAAGGTTACGAGAATCTTGCTTTAAGATATCAAGTGTTTCTTGTTTGTCTGCAATGATAAGCGCTTTTACATGGCCTTCTTTAGAAAAGTCGAATTCGATTTCAACTTTACCAAGCGATGCAGGGTCTAATTGTAGACGAATAGTTTCCAGCTGACCGTTTGCCCCTTTCTCGAGCATCATAGCAACCTGATTGTGGGCTTTGGCTGCATGATGAGCATTCGCATTATTCAAGATATGTTGGGCAAAACCAGATCTCTCACGGCGAGCTTCCTTAACTACGGCGTTGGGATCAAAATTGTTGTTGATTTGTTGATCAACAAAAAGATCTTGGTCAGCTGTTTGGTCATGTCCAGATTGCGCATCGCCGCCGAAGAAATCTTGGCTAGGCATTAAAGGCGCATCTGGTGATGTTGTTGGTACTGGCACTGAAGCAGCAGCTGTTTGTGCTGTTTGTGCTGTTTGTGTTGTTTGAGCAGCATTAGCAACATGTGCTAATGAATATGCATGAGAAGACGTGCTTAGCGTTAGAAACTTTTTATGCGAGTTTGCACCAAGCGCTGTATTTTCTGCATTCAATAAAGCGTGATCTCCAGATAAAGGTGTATTATTAAGTTCTAGACCATATGTTTCGTTGCTTTGAGCAATAACAACATTAGGGTTTGGAGCAACAGCTTGTGATAACGTGTGTGCTGCGTTTGCTTTTTTCACGATCAAGAGAGGAAGCTCTTTTTCGGAAACTGTTTTTTGGAAAGAGAGATTGTCAGAGCTGCTCAGCACGTCGGATAAAGGCGCTAGGTAAACCTTGCCTTCTTCTAAAAGCGGCGCCTCGGCTGAACCGTCAGCTTGCGTAAACAAGACAACGGTATCAAGCCCCAAAGCATTTTTCCCTTTCAGGGAGTCCAGACCTAAGACTTGCTTTGATTGTGCTTTTATATCAGCGCTTCCGACAATCTCTGGTTGAGTTAAAGAACCAGATGTTTGTTGTTGAATGGCTACTTGTACGCCTTGATCTAAAAGAGCAGGATCAAGCGTATTTAGAATATGGGCAATTTTATCGAGTGACGTGATTGGAACAACGGCAATTATTGCCTCATTGTTTTCAGACGGGTTTAGAGCTGTTTGTGCAGGTGAAATATTTTGACCTTGAGGAATAAAGGTTACAAATCCTTCATCTTGTAAGTTTTGAATTAAGTGGTTAAATTCTGGATTGCGCGCACTTAATGTTTCAACCGCTGTTGGGTTTGATAGAGCCGATTGTAGTCCTGACACATTATTACCAGGCTCTAGCATAGCAAGTAATTGGCCTGCAAAGCTCATTTCATTATTAGGATTTTCAGAAATCGATGCACCAGCATTCGCATGCGCTTTTAAAGACGCAGCAATTGATGCGATATCAGAAGTTCCTAACTGGTTTATAAATTGTGTCATTTTACATTTCCTTACGAATTAAAAATTCTCACAGATAGTCTTTGCACAAGGCGTGCCAATTTTTAAGCTATTGATTTTAAATGATAACTTTTGATTTTTCAGGGTTGTGCAATAATTACCTATGTATGTTTTGCACAGTTTTAAAAAAAGAATTGGGTAAATTTTTCCCTGTGGTAATCACGGCCAAGAAAAAAGAAGCGTCTTAAAAAAAACGCTTCTTTAGAGGTTTAGGGATGAATAGGGTTTTCTTTAGAGTGTTTCATTCACACTCATATAAACAGGGCGTGTTGTTGCTTGTTTTTGCATCAAGCCATTTTGAGTATAACTTAGGCTTTTCTCTTGTAAGACTTGTTTAGCAACTGAAATCACACGCTCGGACAAGCGCCTTGTTGTATATCCTGCGCGTTCTAAGGCGTTTTTGTTCTCTTCTATAGCGTGATCAAAAGAGGCTTTTTCTTTTTTAAAAATATCTTTTATAGATCCCGACGTCGCTTTAAGGCGTTCTTGGAAGGGCATGAGTTGCTGAATGGCTGATTGATAGCGCTCAAGAGCTGTTTTCTTTTTATCAGATAAGTCAGCGACCTCGGTGAAACGGGCTTCTTTCAAGGCAGATGTTTCAGCTTCTATAACAGTTCGAAATGCTTTGGTTGCATCAAGTGTTTCTTTTACAAAATATTGAAATTGTGCTTGTGTTGTCATTCTTAAGATCCTTCTTGCATCATAATCATTTGTCTATGAATTTCATCAGATAAGCCAATACCGCCACGTTCGGTCATCAGGTTACCATATTCTTCAACCATAAAGCTTTGGAACATTTTCTCTTGGCTACCGCCACCAAAATACCCATCGGATTCTATGCCATTAAACATTTGCCCTAGCATTTGTGTAATGAACATCGATTCAAACTTCTTGGCAGCTTCTAATGCTTTTGTTCGGTCAGAGCCTTGGATCTCACCTTGTAAAGCATCCAAACTTTGGCGTGTTTGATGTGCTTGTAATGTGCTTGTTGCGTGGTTTACTGTGTTTGTAATATCCATCATGATTGCTCAAACCTTTTAAAAGAGTTGAATTTCAGCTTGAAGAGCACCAGCAGCTTTGATTGATTGTAAGATACTAATCATATCACGTGGGCCAACACCTAAGGCATTAAGAGAAGATACAAGCTCTTCTAAAGAAATGCCTTCTTCTAAGATTGCGAGTTTTTTATTGCGTTCATCATCAACACCAACATTGCTTTGTTCAACAATCGCAGTATCACCTGTTTGAGAGAAAGGCTGTGGTTGAGAAACAAGCGGTGTGTCTGTAACGCGAATTGTTAAGTTTCCTTGTGCAATTGCAACCGTGCTAATTTTTACATCTTGTCCCATTACAATGATTCCAGAGCTTTGATCAATAACCACTTTGGCAATTTGATCTGGGGTCACGCGAAGTTGTTCGAGATCACTAATCATATTAAAGATTGTGCCTTCAAGCTCAGGTGTCCTTTTCAAGACGACGGTTCCTGGGTCTGTCGCTTCAGCAATTGGAATTTTGAAATATCCATTCACAACACCCTCAATACGACGTGCTGTTGTAAAATCGGGATTACGAAGAGAGAGGCGCACTGTTTGTAATTCTTCTAGTGAGAAATCAATTTCACGCTCGATAATCGCACCGCCAGCAATACGGGCTTGTGTTGGAATGTTTTGAACGATTGAATCGCCTTCACCACCAGCCGTAAAACCAGAGGAAGAAATAGGGCCTTGTGCAACGGCGTAGACTTCACCATCTGCACCTAATAAAGGCGTCACAATCAAGGTACCGCCTTGTAAACTAACAGCATCTCCTAATGCAGAGATGGAAGCATCTATTGTAGAGCCTTGATTGGAGAAAGGAGGGAGTTTTGCGGTCACCATAACGGCGGCGATATTATTTGTTTTAAGGTTTTGATCTCGAACACTGACGCCCATGCGATCTAACATTGAAACTAAGCTTTGTTGCGTGAAAGGGGTGTTTGATAAATTATCACCGGTGCCATTTAAGCCAACAACCAAACCATATCCAACAAGTAAGTTATCTCTAACACCTTCGAATTCGACAATATCTTTGATACGAACAGTACCAGCTTCGGCAGAAGTTGGAATAAGTGTGATGCATACTGCGACGGTGAGTATTGCTGCTAGGGCTGTGTGTATAATTCTTATTATCATTTTAAACCACCTTATTTGTTTTTTAAGCGCTTCATGACGCTTTAAATTTTATCTCACCAGTTACAGATACAAAGAACGTGCCAAATGCTAATATACTGATTTAAAATAATTTTATAAGGGCTTAACTAGGTAAATATCACCATATGCATAGAGCGCATAGTGATGTAGGAAATATTTTCCGAGTGCAAAGCTCTATAAAAACACTATATTATGTTTACATGTGATTCTAAAATCATGTGAAAAAAGAATAAAAAGTGGAAGTAACATGGAAATTAAAGGCCCAAAAGGTCCTTCTAAAACAGAGAAGACAGATAAAAGTAAAGGTGCTAAAAAGAGCACAGGTGCTGGTGCTGCGTTTCAATCTTTTTTAGAAAGCGGTGATGATAAGATTGAAGCTCAAGGCTCATTATCGTCAATGGCAGGAACGGCACCGCTTGACGCTATTCTTTCTTTGCAAGGGATTGATGCAGATGAATCACGCAAGCAAGCACATGCACGTGCGGCTCAAAAAGGCTTTGATATGCTCTCGATTTTAGATGATATCCAAATGGGTATTTTGATGGGAGAGATCTCGGGAAGTCGTTTGATAGCCTTACAAAGATTAATAGAAGAACAACGTGACTCAATCGATGATCCTAATCTGCAAGATGTGCTAGATGATATTGAATTACGTGCAGCGATTGAACTTGCAAAGTTAGAACGTTAACTTTTTTCAACAAGCAATATTGTCTTTTTCCCAAATATACCTATAATTTATCGTACTTTGATTAAAAAAGTGATTCGACCCTCTTATAAGGAGACTACTATGCCCGTAACAGTACCTAATGATTATAAGCCAACTGACGAAGAAGAATTTATGAATCCAGTCATGTTGGAATATTTCCGTCATAAATTGATTGAGTGGCGTGAGGATTTACTCCGTGAATCTGGTGATACAATTAAAGAACTCCAAGAGCAGAATTTACAACAGCCGGATATCACAGATCGTGCCTCTGCTGAAACAGACCATAGATTAGAATTACGCGCGCGTGATCGCGAAAGAAAGCTGATTTCTAAAATAAATAAAGCCTTGCGCAAAATTGAAGAAGGCGAATATGGTTATTGTGAAGAAACTGGTGAAGAAATTGCGGTGGCTCGTTTAGATGCCCGTCCAATTGCACAATACACAATCGAAGCGCAAGAACGTCACGAACGCAAAGAAAAAGTCTCTCGCGACGAGTAATGTGATATTAGAAATAGATTTAAAAAAAAGCGCCCCTGTGAGGCGCTTTTTTTATTTTTAAGCAGAAGCTTGTTTCTTCTCAGCTTTCTTACGCTCATTTGGATCAAGATAGACTTTTCTGAGGCGGATTGACTCAGGTGTGACCTCAACCATTTCATCATTATTGATGTAAGAGATCGCTTTTTCTAATGTCATTTTCATTGGTGGAGTTAGTGCTACCGCTTCATCTTTACCGCTAGCACGCATATTTGTCAGCTTTTTGCCTTTTAAAACATTTACTTCCAAATCATTTTCACGTGAATGTTCACCAATAATCATGCCTTCATAGACTTTTTGACCTGAGGTAATGATCATTTTTCCACGATCTTCAAGGTTGAAAAGGGCGTAAGCAACTGCCTCGCCTGGGCTCATAGAAATAAGAACACCGTTACGACGACCAGGAACAGGGCCTTTGTACGGCGCATATTCATGGAAAACGCGGTTCATGACACCTGTACCACGTGTATCTGTTAAGAACTCACCGTGATACCCAATAAGGCCGCGTGTTGGTGCGTAAAATACAAGGCGTTGTTTACCAGCGCCAGCTGATTTCATTTCAATCATCTCACCTTTACGCTCAGAGATTTTTTGAACAACAGCACCGCTATATTCTTCATCAACGTCAACAACGACTTCTTCAATAGGTTCTAATTTTTGACCGTTTTCTTCCTTAAAGACAACTTCTGGTTTTGAAATACATAGTTCAAATCCTTCACGGCGCATATTTTCAATTAAAACAGCAAGTTGTAATTCACCACGACCAGAGACTTTGAAACTATCACGGTCTTCTGTTTCTTCGATACGTAGTGCCACATTGCCTTCTGCTTCTTTGAAGAGGCGGTCACGGATTACACGTGATGTAACTTTATCACCTTCTGTTCCCGCCAAAGGTCCATCATTAATGCGGAATGTCATTGTGAGTGTTGGTGGATCAATCGGTTGTGCTTCCATAGATGTTGTCACCTCGGGTGCACAGATCGTATCAGCAACTGTTGCTTTTGTAAGGCCGGCGATCGCAACGATATCACCTGCTTCACCTTTTTCGATAGGCATGCGCTCCAATCCTCTAAAAGCAAGGATCTTTGCAGCGCGGCCTTGTTCAACCATTTCACCTTTAAGGTTGAGTGCTTTAATAGCCATATTGGGTGTTAATGTACCACTTTGGATGCGGCCTGTTAGGATGCGACCTAAGTAAGGGTCACTTTCAATCAAAACAGAGAGCATAGAAAATGGTGCGTCTTTTTCAACATCTGGGCTTGGGACATGCTCTAAAATCATATCAAGCATAGGTGTCAGTGTCGCATCAGCTGGTTTTTCAGGTTCACTATGAGCCCACCCATTTATACCAGATGCATATAAAACAGGAAAATCTAATTGATCATCATTCGCATCCAGAGCGACAAATAGATCAAAAATTTCATCTAAAACTTCGTCAGCACGCGCAGCTGGCTTATCAATTTTATTGATAATAACCATTGGCTTTAATCCTTGCTTTAGGGCCTTTGCTAATACGAATTTTGTTTGTGGCATTGGACCTTCTGCTGCATCAACAAGAAGGGCAACACCGTCAACCATGTGTAAAATACGCTCAACCTCTGCGCCGAAATCTGCGTGACCTGGTGTATCAACAATATTGATACGTGTGTCTTTCCAAACAATTGATGTGGCTTTGGCTAGAATGGTAATACCGCGTTCGCGTTCTAGGTCGTTACTATCCATCATACGTTCTGATGTGGATTGGTTTGCTCTAAATGTTCCAGACTGTTTGAGGAGTTCATCAACAAGTGTTGTTTTACCGTGGTCAACGTGCGCGATAATCGCAATATTTCTTAAATCCATAGGATGGGGTCACTTTCTTCGTTAAAGAGGCATCTTAATTTAGGCGCACTATGACGAAAAAAGCAAAAAAAAGCAAGGTAAATCACATCATGGGAGGATGGTTTAAGCGTATTTTGATAAGTTTTCACGTATAAAGGACGGAATTGGCGCTGCGCGGCGTTCTTTTTTATCAAAATAGACCGTGACACATTCACAAAGAGCACAGCATGTATCTTGTATAAAAAGACCACTTATTAGCTGCATAGAGCTATTACCAATCTTGGTTACAAGCGTTCCAATTTCAATATCTTGGTTCAGGCGTAATTCTTTTAAGAAACTAATATTGAGTTGTACGACGGCGGCGTCATAGCGTGGATCACTACCATCCATAGATCCTTTTATTTCAGCTAAAAGGCCAACGCGTGCACTTTCGAAGTAAGTTGCATAAGCGGCATTATTAGCATGTCCAACAGGATCAAGGTCACCATAGCGAACATGTTCTTTAGACCAATGTTTATAAGAATCTCTTTTAGAAAATATATCTAAATCGATAGCCATATAGCTTACTTATTTGTATCAGGAGATAAAACCATCATCATTTGACGGCCTTCAAGTTTTGGCTGAAGATCAACTTTAGCCACTTCTTTTGTTTCTTCTTTGATACGTTCTAGAACGCGCATTCCAAATTCTTGGTGTGCCATTTCACGGCCTCTAAAGCGCATTGTGACTTTAACTTTGTTTTCTTTTTCAATGAATTCAAAAACTTTACGCATTTTTGTTTGGTAATCATGTTCTTCAATACCAGGGCGGAGTTTGATTTCTTTTGTTTCAACGACTTTTTGTTTTTTCTTGGCTTCTTGAGCTTTCTTTTGTTGCTCATATTTGTATTTGCCGTAGTCAAGAATCTTACAAACAGGTGGTTTAGCATTCGGAGATACTTCAACAAGATCTAAGCCAGCATCTTTGGCACGTCTAATTGCCTCTGCTGTTTTAATAACACCAACCATCTCTCCATTTTCATCAACAAGTCTGACTTCATCAATCCGAATATTATCATTAATACGTGTTTCATCTTCTCTACGTTTTTGGAAAGGGGGTCTCACTGTGTTTTCTTCTCCTCGTTAAATTAAAAAATGAGTGTCTATCTCTTTCATAAGCACTCAATACAAGACACCATAATAGTTGCTAATTCTAAAGATTCAAGTGAATTCGCGCGTTATTGTTTTTGTTTTACTCGGATCTTTACAAGTGAGGGAAAGTATTTTAAAAACAAAGAGTCGTGATTTAGCTGTGCGCTCGATCATATTTACATTCAATAATCTATTAGGAAAATATCATGGAAATAGAAAAAGTACTTATTGGCAAATCAGCGTCTGTAAGCATTCAAAAGGACGCGTTAGTATCAGAGGGGTTAGCAATACTTCAAGAGCATCGTGTTCGTAAAATTGTTGTCTTAGATGGCGACAAGTTTGTTGGTTTCTTTTCATTAAAAGGCATTATTCGTAACCTATTGCCGAAAGCGTTGACATTGTTAGAAGAAATTCCAGATATGGAATTTATTCATGGTGATGAAGCTGATGTGATTGAGCGTTTAGGTGATTTGGGAAATTCTTCATTAGCAGATGTTGTGATTGAACCGCCTGTTTTTGTAACAAATGAAACAGATTTGACGGAGATCCTAAGACATTTATATGTGCATGATAGCCCACTTCCTGTGATTGATAAAACAACACGCGGATTTTTAGGACTGGTTACAGCGCAATCAATGCTTGAATATTTAAGCACACGCATGTAATAACTACGTAAATTTATTTAGAAAAACTAAAATAAGAGGTTTATAAAAATGGTTCATGGTTCAGATACTTCTGGGTTTGTACAGAATGTACTTTTTGGGTGGGATCCTTTGATTGTTTCAACAGCAATCTTAGTGTTCGCCTATTTCTTTATTATCACAGAAAAAATTAACCGCGCGGCAATTGCTCTTGTCGGTGGCGGTTTGATGATTTTCTTTGGGATTTTAAACCAACAACTAGCAATTCAAGGAATTGACTTTAATACGATTTTCCTACTCATCGGGATGATGGCAATTGTTGGTGTTACGAAAAAATCGGGTGTTTTCCAATATGTTGCGATTAAATCTGCAAAAATTGTTAAAGGTTCTCCCAGACAATTACTTGTTGTGCTTGGTTTGGTAACGGCTGTTCTATCAGCTTTGCTTGATAATGTTACAACAGTAATGTTGATTGTTCCTGTAACATTATTGCTAACAGATCAATTAAAACAGAATGCATATCCATTCTTATTCTCTCAGATTTTTGCATCAAATATTGGTGGTATGGCAACTTTGATTGGTGATCCGCCAAATATCTTGATTGGATCGGCTGTTGGTTATTCATTTATGGATTTCGTTTATAATGTAGGCCCTGCCTCTGTTATTATTTTCATCATCACTACAGCCTTTTTTGATGTTCTTTGGGGGCGTAAAATGTCTGCGCCTGCTGAATTGCGTGAGAAGATTTTGGCGTTGAATGAAAATGAAGCGATCACAGATAAAACATTATTGTTTAAATCTCTTTTCACATTACTTCTTGTTTTGGCAGGCTTTATTGTTGGTCACGGTCACGGATTAGAGCCAGGAACAGTTGCTTTAACTGGGGCTGCTTTCTTAATGATTTTAGATGGTCTAGGACATGGTCCTGAAGAACAATCAAAGAAAGTCCACAGCGCTTTTGGGACTGTTGAATGGGAAACTATTTTCTTCTTCCTTGGTCTTTTTGTTATTGTTTACGGGGTTGAAGTTTCAGGTCTGTTAAAGATGATGGCAGAAGAATTAATGGCGATCACAGAAGGTAATGTCGCGATGACAGGGATGTTGATCTTATGGTCCTCAGCTGTTTTATCAGCCATTGTTGATAATATTCCATTTGTTGCGACAATGATTCCGATGATTAAAGCAATGGGACCTCAAATGGGTGGTGCTGAAGCATTAGATCCGTTCTGGTGGTGTTTATCTCTAGGGGGTTGCCTTGGGGGTAACGGTAGCTTGATCGGTGCGAGTGCGAATGTGATGGTTGCTGGAATGGCTGAGCGTGCTGGTAAGCGTATTGCGTTCATGCAATTCTTTAAACTCGCATTCCCATTAATGCTTGTAACAATTGCGATTGCCTCTGTTTATGCATGGTTTGTCTTTTTAACCTAAGCAGATCAATAAAATCTTAAGATTTTATTGGCATTGTAGTACTATAAAAGAAAGAGGGCAGATTTCTTCTGCCCTTTCTCATTTTTAAAAAAAGATATTCAAGAAGGGATACTCCATGGCAAATGATGACGGTTTTCGCGTTTCGGATGAGAAATTTGAGCATCTCATTAAATCCTATTGTAAGGATATTACAAAGCGCGTGGAAGATGGAAAAACCTCTCCTGTTGTTGGCCGTGCTGATGAAGTTGAGCAAATGACAACTATTTTGCTCCAAAAAGGGCGCTCTAACGTCTGTTTACTTGGGGGTGCTGGGGTCGGTAAAACGGCTGTGTTTATGGCGCTCGCACGTCATATTGTCTTAGAAGAACCGCCAACCTTTTTCAAAGGGGCGCGTGTTATTGAGATTGAATTTTCGATGGTGAGTGCTGGTTGTGAGAGTAAAGGTGAATTTTTAGGACGTTTACTTCCTTTGATTGAGGGGGCGTCTGAGCGTTCTGAGTCAGGACTTTATCCACCTATTATTTTCTGTATTGATGAGATCCATTCCTGCTTTATGTCGAGTATGGCGGCTGGTGCTTCAGGGAACTCAGCAGCGGGTGTTGGTGATATTATGAAACCTTATCTGACAACAGGAAACTTACGTGTCGTTGGTGCGACAACGTTGGATGAATTTAATTTATATATTAAGCCTGACCCTGCGATGGAGCGTCGTTTCCAAAAAGTTGTTTTGAAAGAGCCAAATGCCGATGAAACATTCCAAGTTTTACAAGGGATTAAAATTGGTTTTGAAAAGCATTTTGATATTGAGGTTCCTGATGAAGCATTAAGACGCATTATTGACTTAGGTATTGAGTTTATGCGTAATCGTAATAATCCAGATAAATCGATTATGATTATGGATGGTGCTTGTGCGCGCTCTGTAAAAGAAAAATCTCCCCGTATTACTATGCAGTCCATTGCTGAAACAGTGGCAAATGAAGTTGGTTTAGATGCTAAAGCTTTGATGTAGGCGTTGACACAGACTTTGTTTTTATGGTAAAGCTGTCCCATCTTAATCAAGAATGAGTGAAGGTGAGTGATATGGCGGGAATAAAAGCACATCATAGTAGCATGAGAGCACGTTTTGGCGGTGCGTTTAACGAAGGCGCTGTAATGACATTTCAAAACTTAGCACGATCATCTCAAATTGTTGCCTCTGATATTGACTATAATTTTTTACCAGAGAAAAAAGGCTTTGTTGGTAGCTTTAAAGAAGCTTTTAATGGTGAAAAGATCAAAGGCGAGCTTTATCCACGTATTTCTAAACAATTAGATAGAATTGTAACAGCACTTGATATGGGGTCAGTGGATCTGTCTTCAGGTGGGTTTAGATCACGTATGGTCGATGCGGCTGTTGAAAATGCGGGCGAAATGATCGCATTTGAAATGCCGATCGTCGTTGATATGAGTTATGTTCCGTGCCATACAGATTTTGAGAAAAAACCTTTGTCGTTACGAGAATCTTATAAAAGATTACTTGGAGTTGAAATACCTGCGGCTGTTAAAACAACAATTTATTTCATCGCACCAAAAGACAAACTCCGCGCTATTATGCAGATGGCAGATGCTTTAGCACTCCAAAATACAAGGAATGAAGGGGCTTTTAAAAGTGCACAATCTTTAGGGTTTCATGAACAGCTGGCTTATCAAGCACTCTCAACGGAAGCAAAAGCGTCTTTAGAGCATGCGCCGCAAGCAGTGGCTTGGTTTGAATTAAAAGAGCATTTCATCATGACATTTGATGCTGATATTTATCAAAAATTTGCTTCTGCTTTTAAAGCAACAGGATTGGATGATAAAAAATTACGCCAAACATATGATGATCAAATGGAAGCGCGTCGCAAGACAGGTGTGCTTGGTTGGCCAAACAAATAAGAATTTATTTGTCAGCTTTTTATAGAAATGGTATGGTCACTTCCGTTTAATCCTTTTTGTGGAAGAGCGAACCTATCATGATTTTAACAGGTTCTAAAATTAAGCAAGAATACCAAGAGGGCAATATTGTCCTTGATCCTTATGATGAGGCAATGATTAATCCCAATAGTGTTGATTATCGTTTAGGACCTTCTTTAAAAAAATTCGATTATTTTGATGGCAAAAAATCATATTTTAAGGATATTGAGTTTCCTGAAGAAGGTGTCGTGCTTGAGCCTCATGAAATGTATCTCGGTCATACTTTAGAAGTCATCGGCAGTAAAAAATATGCGATGTCTTTGATTGGGCGTTCTTCAATTGGGCGTTTAGGGCTTTTCTTACAAGTTTCAGCGGATTTGCTTCACACAACATCAGAACATCAAGTGACATTAGAAATTGTAGCCACAAAACCTATTCGTATTTATCCCAATATGATTATTGGTCAAGTTTCATTTTGGAAGAATTGCGGCGATGTCGTGGTAAGCCCTAAAACATATGCGTTGTTAAATGGCGCTCAAGAAAGCCGTCAAGCGGATAAAATAGCCCAAGAGAGAGGTGAGAAATGATCTTAACAGGTGCAGAAATTACAAAACAAGTTGCCAATAAACGCATTATTATTGAGCCTTTTTTACCAGAAGCCTCAACAACAAATTCATATGATGTACATTTAGGAGATACTTTGTTGCGTTATACGGATGCCGTCTTAGATCCTAAAAAGGAGCAACATACAGAAGAGGTCAAAATTCCTGAGGGAGGGTTACTTTTAAATCAGCATGATTTTTATTTAGGCGCAACACAAGAAATTGTTGGAAGTGATTTTTATGCACCAATTCTCCATGCAAAATCAGGGACAGCACGCCAAGGGCTTTTTGTGCATGTAACTTCAGACTTAGTCAATATTGGTTCAATTGGACAATTAACGCTTCAACTATATGCGACCTTACCCGTGAGAGTATATGCAGGGATGCGTATTGCTCAGGTGACGTTTTGGGTGCCTGAAGGGGATATCACCCTTTATGAGGGGAAATACCAAAACGCCAAAGGCCCAGGGGTTTCTCAAAATCATAAGGAATTTTAAAAACTGTACACTTTACGTCCAGACGATTCTTTGTAGGCAAAAGCCCTCTCTAAGATAATATCCTGGGCTGCATATCTGGGGGGATTGTCATAGAGAGTGTATTCCATTTTTAAACGCTGTTTGTATGTTAGGTGATGATTATAATCCCGCATCATATGGTTTTGGGAGGCTGCATTTATAAATTCTATTCCGGACATAAACCCAACGATACCTAAGGTTTTACCCATCACTTTGAGAGCTTTAGGCACCGAGGCGTCTTTGTTGGTGCGCAGGGCCGCATAACGATTAAAAGCCTCTTTGCCATCAACTTCCAAAGCCTCAAAATAAGGCATCAAGACTTCTTGGTATTCCTTTTGGAAGCGATAAAATTCATCCCGTAATTTTTGATCTTGTTTTTGGGTCATATTTTAAAGTCCTAGCTGATAAATGGTTTTAATTGGCTTGGGGTTTTACTGAATTGGTTTGCTTTTTCTAAAATATCAACCTGCGTGTGGTACTCTACGACTTTTCCTAAAAGTACAAGAGAGAGCATATGTATCTTTTGCTTATATGATAAGTCTGTATGCGATTTTTGTATATTGAGAGCTTCTCGTGCGAAGTTAAGAACAGATAGACCTGTATAGCCCGCCAACTCAGTGTCTTCACGTTGCTGTTGATAATGTTCAACATACTGTGCGAAGGCGCGCGCTCTATCAATTTTAAGAGCGTCGAAGTAAGGGGACAGAACCTCATCATATGTTGTGGCAAAAACGTTAAATTCTTTGCGCAGTTTTCTAAGTGTTTTTTCTTTTGTATATGACATTTTACATACCTCAAATTTTAATGTGTTGAGAGTAGTTTAATATGTAAATTAAGTCAAGGTTTTTATTTAAAAGGATGGTTGGCGCTTTTAAAGACTTTATTTAATCAGTCATCATCTTTTTTCTTGCGGAAGGTGTCTAGGGAGACGACTTGGCCTTTTTCATCATCGTCTTTTTTGTTTGAAGACGGTGTTTTTTCATCTTCATTATCATCTAGCGCGTTTAAGAGCTCTTCTTCAAAGCCGAAATCATCGTCACTACCAAGTGGTTGGAATTGAAGTGCAAAGTTCACAGAAGGATCTGCAAAAATGCTAACAGCCTCAAGAGGTACAACAATATGTTCTGGCACATTGTTAAAACTTAATGATACAGAGAGTTTTTCATCATCAATTTCCAAATCAAAGAATTGATATTGAAGAACGATTGTCATTTCTTCAGGATAGCTCTCTTTTAAATAATCAGGAATCTTTACACCCGGATATTGTGTGTAAAAGGTAATGTAGAAACGATGGTCGCCAAGCATCCCATCATCTTTAACTTCCTCAATGGCTTGTTTAACAACACCACGAAGTGCGAGTTCAACCATTCTGTCATATCTTAGGAAATTGTCTTCGTCGTACATGCTATTCCTTTTTAATAGTCTGATTCTTACTTCGTCTATTCATTGCAGATATAGAAAGGTAAGTCAAACCGAAACACGTTTAAAAAAGTAAAAAATGGGACTGTCCTGTTGCTAGGCCGCCCCACGCCCCACCGGATCTAAACCATTAAATTCGGGATTTGCTTAGAAGTTTCTAACGCAATTAAGCTGCTAGACGTACTTCTGGTGCAAAGTTATCGTTTGCATTTATATTTAAAAGACTTTTTACGAGATCCACCTCGAGCAAAAACTCAACCTTTATTACGCATGTCGATCCTATTTCATCCCCATAAACCTTAGCAGTGAGCCTTTAAAATGGTGGAGATGCCGGGTACCGCCCCCGGGTCCATAACGCTTATTCCGAAAAGCGTTTATTGCCATAGTCATTGCTGACATATCTATTATATAATAAGTAGAGATAAAAAATCAATGTATGCTTTGCTTAAAGGTGCATATTGTTATAATTAAGCTATACACACATTGATTCGGATTTTGAAAGGACTTTTGCTATGCAAACTCAAGAAAACCAATATTTAGACCTTATTCGTAAAGTCCTTGATGAGGGGACTTTTAAAGGGGATCGTACAGGAACAGGGACATATTCTATTTTTGGACATCAAATGCGTTTTGATTTGTCGCAAGGCTTTCCGATGTTAACAACAAAGAAACTGCACCTAAAATCAATTATTCATGAACTAATTTGGTTTTTATCTGGGGATACAAATATTAAATATTTAACTGATAATGGTGTCCGTATTTGGAATGAATGGGCTGATGAAAATGGCGATTTAGGCCCTGTTTACGGGAAACAATGGCGTAGTTGGTCTGTGGGTGATGGCACAACAATTGACCAAATCACAAATTTAGTTGAGCAAATTAAAACGAATCCAAATTCACGCCGTTTACTTGTCAATGCTTGGAATGTTGCTGATGTTGATACGATGGCTCTGCCTCCATGTCATTGTTTGTTCCAGTTTTATGTGGCTGATGGCAAATTATCGTGTCAGTTATATCAACGCTCGGCCGATATTTTCTTGGGCGTGCCGTTTAATATTGCTTCATATGCGCTCTTAACGATGATGATTGCACAGGTATGTGATTTAGAGGTGGGTGAGTTTGTGCATACATTTGGTGACGCACATATTTATTCAAATCATATGGATCAGGTGAAAGAACAAATTACAAGAGAGCCATATGCGTTCCCGACCATGAAAATTAACCCAGAAGTGACAGACTTATTTGCTTTCACTTATGACGATTTTGAACTTGTAGGATATGAAGCACATCCCCATATCGCAGGAAAGGTTGCGGTTTAATGATTATTTCGATGATTGCAGCACGTGATAAAAATGGGGTCATTGGCATCAAAAATGACTTGCCATGGCATATCCCTGAAGAATTTAAATATTTTAAAACCACGACAATGGGGAAGACCATTATCATGGGGCGCAAGACGTATGAGTCATTATCTGGTCATCCTTTGCCAAAACGATTTAATATCGTTGTGACCAGAACACCAGAGAAATTTGAAAATACAGATAAAGTGTTATTTGTTAAAAGTTTAGAGCACGCCTTAGAAGCCGCGCATGATCGTTGCCTAGATGAAGAAGATGAGGTTTTTATCATTGGTGGACAGCAAATCTATACCCAAGGGCTCGAATTTGCTCAAAAGATTTATATCACCGAAGTTGATTTAGAAGTTGAAAATGGAGAAGCGTTTTTTCCTACATTTAATGAAAATGCATGGGATGAAATCAAAAACGAACCTGCGAATAATGACACATATCGTTGGACCTATCGTGTTTTGCAAAGAAAACCGTAAGTTATCTTTTTAATTGATTCACAATGTCTGAATATGTTTGTTCTATCGCTTGATTACTGAGACAAACGGGCTTTCCTTGGTCTGTTGCAAGACGAATGTCTTTGTTTAAAGGAATAGCGCCTAAAAAAGGAATGCCGTATTTCTCTGCATCTTGTTTTGCTCCTCCATGCCCAAAGATATCTTCTTCGTGACCACAGTTAGAACATATGTGATAGCTCATATTCTCAATCAAACCTAGGACAGGGACATTCATTTTTTGGAACATCGCAAGTCCTTTGCGTGTGTCAATCAAGGCGATATCTTGCGGTGTTGATACAAGGATAGCACCGTCTAACACCTCTTTTTGGGCAAGTGTCAATTGAATATCGCCTGTGCCAGGAGGCATATCAATGAATAAGACATCAAGCTCTCCCCAATCGACATCACGTAACAGTTGTACAAGCGCGCTTTGAGCCATAGGACCACGCCAAATCATGGCTTTGTTAGGGTCAATCATAAAGCCGATGGACATCACGGTTACATTGTGTGCTTTATGAGGGATGATTTTCTTTTGATCATTTAAAGTAATCTCACCTGAAATACCCATTGTAGTAGGAACTGAAGGGCCATAAATATCGGCATCAAGTAAGCCCACTTTTAACCCTGAGCGTGCGGCTTGGACGGCTAAATTACTAGCAACCGTTGATTTTCCAACCCCTCCTTTGGCACTCGATATCGCGATAATAGATTTGATATTAGGGAAGTGAAGGGGATCTCCTTTAGGTTTTGTTTGTAGTTTTGGGGCTTCTTTTTTAGCTGTGACCATAATCCTGATTTGGTAAGAAGGATATGTGTTCTCTAATAATTGTTCGACTTTCTGGCGTGTTTCTTCACTTTCGCTTAAGAGAAGGTGCGGAAATTCTAATGAGCAAAGAATGGTTTCATTTTCAATAGAGAGGCCGGATAAAAGCTCTGCGTCAATCAGGGTGCTTTTACCGACAGGAACTGTTTTTAATAAATCTATAATTTCATTTTGAAGAGAGCTTGTCATGGGAGCTTTTTGGTATACCTTTTAAAAAATCATTTCGGTTTCGGTTTTTTTTGTATCAAAACCATGTTACAAAATAAAAGGATTTTTTTAATCGGTTTCAAAAAAGGAAGAAATAAATGTCTTGGAATAATCAATCTGGTGGAAATGGCTCTGGCCCATGGGGGAAACGTCCTGGCGATAACAACCAAGGTCCTTGGGGACAAGGGGGCGGTAATCGCAATCAAGGAAACTCAGAGTTTGATGAGATGTTAAAAGCTTTCGATAAATTTTTTGGTCGTTTCGGCGGTAGCTCTAATGGAGGGGGCGGTCGTGTTTTTATGTCACTTGTTGTGATTGGTATTCTACTCGTTTGGTTGTCAAGTGGGTTTTATCGAGTTCAACCAGATGAGCATGGTGTTATTCTTCGTTTTGGCGAATGGAGTAGAACACAAACAGAGCCTGGTCTGGGCTATCATTTACCATGGCCTGTTGAAACAGTTTATACACCCAATGTTACATTTCAACGCCGTATTGAGGTTGGTTTTAGAGGGAATATATCAACCGCGCGCCGGAACCAAGTGACTTATTCTTCTGTGAAAGACATTCCTCAAGAAAGTCTGATGCTGACAGGAGATGAAAATATTATTGATATTGATTTTGTTGTCGTTTGGTCTGTTAAAGATGCGAAAGACTTTTTGTTCAATGTACGTGACCCTGAAGGCACAATTAAAAAAGTTGCTGAGAGCACGATGCGCGAGGTTATTGGGCAGACAGATATTCAACCAGCTTTAACACAAGCGCGTACAAATATTGAAGATCGCACAAAAGATCTGATGCAAAAGAGCCTAAATAGCTATATGGCCGGTGTTGCTATTGAAAAGATCCAACTTCAAAAAGTGGATCCACCTGAGGCTGTTGTTGATGCTTTTAACGAAGTTCAAAGAGCGCGTGCTGACCGCGAACGCCTTAGAAACGAAGCCGAAGCATACAGAAATGATATTCTACCAAAAGCACGTGGTCGTGCCGAAGAGCTTTTTCAACAAGCTGAGGCTTACCGTGAAAAAGTCGTGAGTGAGGCAGAAGGGGACGCCGAGCGTTTTCTCTCTATTTATAAAGCCTATTCAAAAGCAAAAGATGTAACGGCTAAACGTCTTTATTTAGAAACAATGGAAGAGATCTTCGAACAGTCAAATAAGTACATTGTGGATGATAAAATTGGCGGGAGCGGTCTTGTGCCTTATTTGCCAGTTAATAACAACGTAAAGACAAAGAAATAAGAGGGGATTAAAATCATGAAAACGAGTGTTATGAAACCGATTATGCTTTTTGTGGTCGCTGTGGGACTGATTATTGGATCACAATCTGTCTTTACAGTTGATGAAACCGAGCAAGTTCTTGTGCTTCAATTTGGTAATCCTGTGAATGTGATTAATAAGCCAGGGCTTCAGTTCAAAATCCCGTTTATTCAAAACTTAAAATATATTGATAAGCGCATTTTAGATGTGGATCCAGATCCAGAAGAGCTTTTACTTGCCGATCAAAAACGTTTAGTTGTTGATACTTTTTTGCGTTATAAAATTGCTGATCCACTCTTATTTTATAAGACATTAACAACAGAATCTGCTGCGCGTCGCCGTCTACAAGAACAGGTTAACTCATCGCTTCGTAGTAATTTGGGTAAAGCTTCTTTACCACAAATCTTATCACCAGAGCGTGAGCAAGTGATGATGAGTATTCGCCAAGAGGTCAACAAAGACGTTGAGCGTCTTGGATTAACAGTAACAGATGTACAAGTTGTTCGTGCCGATTTACCTGAGGAAACAAGCCAAGCGATTTATGCACGTATGGTATCAGAACGTCAAAGAGAAGCTTCTGAAGCGCGTGCGCAAGGTCAAGAATTGGCGCAACAAATTCGTTCGAAAGCAGAACGTGAGCGTACGATTTTGCTTGCAGAGGCGGATAAGCGTGCACAAATTATCCGTGGTCAAGGGGATGAGAAAGCGATTGAAATCTATGCGAACGCATATAATAAAGATAAAGAATTTTATAGCTTTACACGTTCCCTAGAAGCCTATCGTAAAAGTCTGAAAGGTGATGGAACAACACTCCTTCTCTCACCTGACAGTGAATTCTTTGATTACTTTAAGGATCAAAAGAAAAAACGGTGATGAAAAAAGTCACAGGCAGTTGTCATTGTGAAGCGGTGTCTTATGAGGCTGAGGTTGATCTCAAACAGACAGTGTTAAACTGTAACTGTTCTGTCTGTTCAAAAGGTGGGTTTGGTAATCATGTTATGGCACGTCATGAGCATTTTACGCTTTTGTCCGGAGCGGACGAGCTCACGACCTATCGCTTTGGCTCGGAGCAAGCAAACCACCTGTTTTGTCGCCGTTGCGGTGTGAAGTCTTTTTACCAACCACGCTCTCACCCTGATTGTTGGAGTCTGAATTCAAATTGTATAGAGCATTTTGATGAGAGTGAGTGGCATATAGAGCCTTTTGATGGCCAAAATTGGGAACAAGCAAAAGAAAATTTATCCAAGTGACGATCTTTTCAGCCTCTTGAATATTGGCTTATCTGTGATAAATTGTTTGATATTAATGTCTAATTTATGATGGAGTTTATGTGTTATGAGATATGTTTTATATGGGATTAGTGTCTTTTTTCTGGTCTTGATAGCGCCTATGGCACAGGCTGCACAAACACCAGATAGTTTCGCGGATTTGGCTGAAAAACTGCTTCCTTCAGTTGTTAATATTTCAACTACTCAAAAAGTTGTTGAAGCGGCTAACCAAAACCCATATGGACAAAGACGCGACTTTTTTTCTGACCTTCCTAAAAATTCTCCTTTAAATCGTATGTTGGAAGAGTTTTTTCAATTACCGATGCCTCAAGCGCCTCAAGAACAAGCTCCTGAGATGGATGAAAATACACCAAAACACGAATATGATCGCCCAAATTCTTTAGGGTCTGGTTTTATTATTGATGCTGAAAAAGGGTATATCGTAACCAATAGCCACGTGATTGAAGGGGCGGATGGTATTCAAGTAACACTTTCAGATGATACAACATTGGATGCTGTTTTAATTGGTGAGGATGAGAAAACAGATGTTGCTTTACTGCAAGTGACAACGGACCACCCTTTAACCGCTGTTTCTTGGGGGGATAGTGATAAAATGCGTGTGGGTGATTGGATCTTAGCAATCGGAAACCCTTTTGGTTTAGGTGGAACGGTAACAGCTGGGATTATTTCTGCGCGCCAACGTGATATTAATGCAGGCCCTTATGATGACTTTATTCAAACAGATGCTTCTATTAATAGAGGAAACTCTGGTGGGCCGATGTTTAATACTGACGGTGACGTGATCGGGATTAACACAGCTATTTTTTCACCCTCGGGTGGATCTGTCGGTATTGGCTTTGCTATTCCTGCAAGTATGGCAAAAACAGTCGTTAATCAATTGATTGAATATGGTCGTACCAGACGTGGCTGGATTGGTGTGCGTATTCAACATGTGACAGAAGAAATTGCTCAAAGCTTTGATCTTGAAAAATCACGTGGCGCTCTGATCGCGAGTATTACAAAAGAGGGTCCTGCGGAGAAGGCTGGATTAAAGGCAGGCGATATTATTTTGTCTTTTAATGGCGTGAATATTGATCATATGAAAGATTTGCCACGTCTTGTTGCGGAAACAAAAATTGAAACAGAAGTACCTGTACGTGTTTGGCGTGATGGAAAAGTAACAGGTTTGAAAATCAAGGTTGGTGAACTTGAAGTTGCAGAGAAAGAAGGCCAAATAGACGGTGTGAAAGAAGATAAAGAGCCTCAAAAACAAGAAATTTCAAAAGTTGATTTGTTAGGACTGAGTGTTGCTCAACTTACAGATGATTTGAAAAAACGTTTTAATTTTGAAGCATCGGCAAAAGGTGTGATTATTACAGATGTTCAGCCAGGAAGTGAAGCTGCGCGCAAACGCATTGCACCTGGTGTTCAAATTATTGAGTTTAATCAAGAAATTGTCAAAACACCTGAACAGGTAAAAACGCTGTTTGAAAAAGCAAAAGAAGATAAGAAAAAAACAGTTTTACTTTTACTAAAACAAGGTTCTGTTTCTCGTTTTGTTGCCCTGAATATAGCCTCTTAATTCTTGATATAGATCAAATAAAAAATTTTCTTTTTTTGATATAAATAGTCTGTAATGGGAAGGACTATTTATGAGCAATAAAAAGAAAACATTATGTGCATTATTCGCAGCTGTGATGCTATCGGCGGCATCAGTCATAGGGTATCAAGCATTATCACAAAAAACAGAGATAAAGATTCTTGATAGACAAGCTTATAAAAACTTGTCGGCAACATGGGCCTCTATTAAAGCAGATAATGGTTATTTTGAAACGCATGACGTTAAAAATGCAGCTGAGTGTTTTGATATTGCCATTTCTAGATCAGAAGCCTTAAGTGAGAGCTTTACGGTGCGTTGTTATGATGAACGTTGGATGTTATTTAAGTTTGAGGTGCGCAATGAGACGCGTATTACAGCAGAGGTTGATTTAGAGTCAATTAGAGGGTTTAGCGTCATGCCTTTGAAAAAGATTACAAAAAGGCAGTTTTTATTTTCTTAATCTGCCCACACAATTTCGTCTTGTTTGAAACCTTGTGCATATAAGATGCTGGTTAAGTCAGTGTGATTGATTTGAAAACGGGCTTTCTCTTTTAAAATGTCTTTCCCATGAAAAGCAAAATTGAAAGCAGTCTGTTCAAGCATATTTACATCATTGGCGCCATCCCCTACTGAGATAGCATTTTCTTTTGTTGCTTTGTAACGATTTAAAACACGCTTGACGATATAGCTTTTTTCTTGCCCATCAAGAATTTTACCAGAAAGCTCGCCTGTAAATTTATTATCTCGGGTTACTAAATTATTCCCGTGATGTTCATCAAAAGAAAGACTACCAGCGATAGGAGCCGTGACATGGGTAAAGCCACCAGAGATTAAAACGCAAAAAGCACCATGGCGTTTCATTGTTTTCACAAGCGTTTGAGCGCCCTTTGAAAAAGGAAGGTTAGGAATTAATGTTTTAAAGAGGGTGGCATCAAGACCTTTTAAATAGCTAACACGTCTTGTTAGCGCTTGGGTGAAGTCAAGCTCTCCTGCCATGGCTTGTTCGGTAATCGCAACGATTTTCTCATGAATGTCTTTTGGTAGATGCTCTGCTAACTTATCCAACGTTTCATCTTGTAGAATGGTTGAATCCATATCACAAAAGAGAAATTGTTTTTTTCGATTGTCATCTAAAGGGTCTATTTCAAAGACATCGACAGGAAGGTTGCTTGGAATATTGATTGGCTCTTTTGTGATGATTTCACAAGCACGACCTTCATGGAGCCAACCTTTTCCTAAAAGAGAAAATTGGTCAATAAAGGAATCTGATAAGCAAAAGCTCTCAGGGTTGCTCACAAGGACATAGCGCTTTGCCATAGACAGCCTATTCTGTTTGCGTTAAGTTTCATATCACCATGACCGAAAATGAACAAAAAAACAAATGTTTTGTGATCTTTGGCCCGACAGCAAGCGGGAAAACAGCCTTTTCTGCACAACTTGCTACTCTTTTAGGAACAGATAAATCAGTTATTTTAAATGCTGATTCTATGCAGTTATATAAAGATCTTCCCATTTTAACAGCGTGTCCTGAGGAGGTAGAATATCAAGGAATTGAACATCATTTATTTGAGATCTATGACCCTGATACGCATAATTCAGTAGCTTTATGGTGGGATCAATGCGTCACCTATATGAAGACAGCTTTTGAGCAGAATAAAACGGTGATTATCATTGGAGGTACGGGGCTTTATTTAAAAAGTATTTTAAAAGGCTTACCTCAAACACCGCAACGAGATGAACATTTAGCTTTGAAAGCTAAAATACTATTTGATGAAATGGGTGCTTCAGCTTTTTATCAGATCTTAAAACAAGAAGACCCCTTGATTGAAGGCGCCATACAAGAGAGTGACACGCAACGCTTAATACGTGCTTATGAGGTATTTCATGCAACAAGTAAAAGCTTACTAGAATGGCAAAAAGAGCCTTATCAGCAAGTGCCTTTTTCATGTGAGTTTGTTTATCATCAAATTATTCCTGATCGTGAGTGGCTCTATGATCGTTGTAATAGACGGTTTGATTATATGATTGAGCAAGGCGCTATAGAAGAAATAGATAATTTTATTCATAAATATGGGCATGATGATTTTGATTTGTGCCGTAAAGTAATTGGTTTTGATGAGTTGCGCGATTATCAAGCTGGAAAATTATCATTAGAAGAGGCTAGAAATCAAGCAGCTCAACGCACAAGGCGTTATGCTAAAAGGCAATTGACATGGGCTCGTACGCAAATGAGCGAAAAAATATTAGAGCGGGAAGTAAAACAATGGTATGAATGGAATGAAGAAACAATAAAAACAAAAGCAGTAAAAACAATAGGGAGTTAAAATGAAAAAAATTGGTGTTATCGGTGGCATGAGCTGTGAATCTTCAGCGGTTTACTACACATATGCAAATGAATTAATACGCGCGCGCTTGGGAGGATTGAACTCAGCGCGTTTTTTAATGTCTTCGGTTAATTTTGCAGAAGTAAAAACAATGCAAATGAGCGGGGATTGGGATCTCTCAGGGCAGTTTCTTGCTAATGAAGCAAAATTATTAGAACAAGGTGGTGCGGATATTGTGCTATTAGCAACAAATACAATGCATAAAGTCGCTGATGCAATTGAATCGGCGATCTCAGTTCCATTTCTTCATATCGCAGATGCGGTCGCTTTGGCACTTAAGAAACAAAATGTTGAGACGGTTGGTTTAACAGGGACACGTTATACAATGCTTGAAGATTTCTACAAAACACGCCTAGAACACAAACATGGGTTGAAAGTTATTATTCCTAGTGATGATAAAATTGATGCGATGAATGATATTATTTTTGATGAACTTTGTCAGGGGAAAGTCAAGGATGAGTCCCGTGCTCTTTATGTTGAGGCAATGCGCGGTATGCAAAAACAAGGAGCCGAAGCGATGATTTTGGGCTGTACAGAAATTGGTTTATTGCTTCAAGAAGGTGATTTTGACTTGCCTTTGATTTGTTCTACAAAAGCACATATTGAAGCAGCGGTTGATTTTGCGTTATCTGATGAGGGCGATTTAGTAGAGATCGAGCCCGTATCGCGTATAGCTCCCTAACACATTATCATCACGATCTTTTATTAAAAAGAGATTATATTGCTTGCCTTTACGGCCTTTATAGAGGCTGTGGATAGAATGTGCGATCAGGTTTTTATCACGAAATGATAAGTCTTTGAACAAATCATAAACTTCAACATATCCAATTTCGCCTTGGATCGCAATTTGTCTGATGATGCCGTTTGTGAGCGCATTTTTGATAATGGCATCAACATCAATCAGGGCAATATCGTTCCCTTCAACCGTGTTACTCCATTGATAGGGGTGGAAATTTTTTACATTTCTATTTTCAGGGTAGAGCGTGACTTTTTTGTTGAAAAAAGCAGCTTGTGCAGGTGAAATTGCCACAAAAAGTCCAAAAACCAATAATAATCCTAAAAAACGCATGAAAGTTGCTCACCTATCAAGAAAATGTTAAATTTTTTTTGTTACGCTATAGATTAGCTTAATTTATTTTATAAAGGATTAATAGCATAATGGTTGATGCAATACAATCAGCATTACAAGGCTTAACGACACAACACTCTCGTATTGATAAAGCGGCTGAGGATATCGCGACATATCCAGCTGTTACTCAAGAAAAAGCCGATGAGTTTGCGTCGAATCCTTTGGCAGATTTTTCAAATGTGGAGGCAAGCCCTTCTTTAGATGAAAGTTTGATAACTGTCCTTGAGGCAACGTCTTTATATAAAGCAAATGCCAGCGTTATTCGAACTGTTCAAGAAACAGAAGATGCTGTTCTTGATATTTTATCCTAAATACATGTAGAATGATTACGTCTTATTAACCTTTTTCAAGGAAACTCTAGAGGCTTAATTTCTTTTAATGATCATTTAAATAAGGGGCTCGTATTATCATGGAATTTTTCCCATCATCTTTTCTAACATTTGTTTTCCTATTCCTCAGTTTTGGTATTGTGTTAATTATCGCGGGTGTGAAAGTCGTACCACAAGGATCACAATGGACAGTTGAACGTTTTGGTCGTTATACGCATACATTGCATCCTGGTCTTGGTTTGATTGTTCCGTTCTTAGATCGTGTTGGTCGTAAAATCAGCATGATGGAAACAGTTTTGGATGTACCGTCACAAGATGTGATTACAAAAGATAACGCAACAGTGCGTTGTGATGGTGTTGTTTTCTTCCAAGTGATTGATGCGCCGCGCGCGGCTTATGAGGTTCGTAATTTACTTGTTGCGATTACAAACTTGGCTTTGACAAATTTGAGGACTGTGATCGGGAGTATGGATTTAGACGAAGTTCTCTCAAAAAGGGATGAAATTAATGCGCATCTTTTAAAAATCGTTGATGAGGCGACAAACCCTTGGGGGATTAAGGTCACACGTATTGAAATTAAAGATTTGATGCCACCAAGAGACATTACTGAGGCGATGGCCCGCCAGTTAAAAGCGGATCGTGAGAAACGTGCTGAGATTTTAACAGCTGAGGGTGAAAAACAAGCCGCTATTTTAAGAGCTGAAGGACAAAAACAATCAGCGATATTAGAGGCGGAAGGTCGCCGCGAAGCAGCCTTTAGAGATGCGGAAGCACGTGAAAGAGAAGCAGAAGCAGAGGCAAAAGCAACAGAGGCCGTATCCGTTGCTGTCGCAAATGGTGATATTCAAGCAATTAATTATTTCGTGGCTCAACAATATGTGAAGGCCTTACAACATATGGGATCAGCTGAAAATTCAAAAGTTGTCTTCATGCCTTTAGAGGCTTCAAATGTGATTGGGTCAATTGGCGGTGTGGCAGAGCTTGCAAAAGAAGCCTTCTCACAAAAGAAAGGGTAACTAGATGGAAGAATTTATTACCTATATTTGGGGCGATAATAGCTATTGGAGTTGGTGGGCATTAGCTGCTTTCTTATTTGTTATAGAAGTCTTTTTGCCTACTTTTTTCTTTATTTGGCCAGCGATGGCAGCTGTTTTTGTTGGTATATTAGCTTTTGTTCTTGATGACTGCGCGTGGGAATATCAGGTGATTGCTTTTACGATCATTGCTGTTATTGATACGATTATTGGGCGTTATTATTTTTCAAAACGCTTTCGAAAAGATACAGACCATCCAACGTTAAATAACCCTGACAAGGCCCTTGTAGGGCGTGTTGTTCGCGTTCAAGATGATTTTGTCATGGGGACGGGCGCTGTTGAAGTTGGCGATACGAGATGGCAAGCGCGTGAGCTCAACAAAAGAAATCCTCAAAAAGATGATATGGTTGAAGTTGTTGATGTTGAGGGCATGATTTTAATTGTGAAGTAAGCGTTTTTATTTCAAATCATTTTTGTGAATTTTTTCTCGTCCCAGTAAAAAAAGGGCGGCGCCACGTCCTGCTTTTAAAACAGGATAAGATAATTTGGAAATAGTTGGGGACTTAAACAAGGTCGCACACATTTTATTTAAGCATCCATTTTCAGAAGACATAAGGGCCAGACGATTTAAACATTCATCTCCGTGAAAATATTGGCCGTGATATTTTAAGATCATGCCGTCATCTAAATTATACCCAAGAGCAACGACTTCCTCATACTCAGCTGTTTTTTCACGTGCATCAATAAGGCGCACATCGCCAACGCTTTCTTTGAGATGTGTAAAGCGCATATAATTCTTACAAAAAGGGCAATCCCCATCATAGAGAATCCAATTCTCTTCAGTGTGATTTTGATTATTTGACGAAGATGTCATGTGAGTCCTTTGCGAGTACGTCCTTTGTAAATTCACCATCTTTAAAGCCTAAACATACGGCTTCAGTATTTAAGCGATAGCCTATAATATCATTGAAATCGAGTTTTTGGAACTCTGGATAGTGCCACCACCATGCATAAAAATGGTGTGGGTAGAGATAGAATTCAAGTTTTGAGGGCTGTTTTTCAAGTATGAAACGATGATGCCTTTGAAAAAAAGCATTTATTTTTTTATAGACACGTTCATCTTTTAAAATATTTTCTTCGTAATATTGAGAGGGATTGTAATTTTCTACCATATAGGGATGGTCTTTTGCGTGTTCTTCGCTCATCCAAAGTTTGCAGTTATTTGCAGAGTGCATTCTTTCTGCTGAGCTTGTTGCCGCCATTGTTAAAGAATCAAAGTAAAAAGGACGGCGTCTTGTTTGTGTCCCCCATAATGTACCTTGCCCGATCAGACCTGAAGCTGACCAAAAATAAGAGAGCGGTAGAGGTACTATTTCATTGTTCTTTGTGATCGCTTCTATGTGATAACGATTAAATCCTTTTGTATCAAACCAGCCTAAGCGCGCGACAAAGAAAAGCATTGGCGCACATAAAACTACAAGGCATAGACCGTTTTTGAAATCGTTTGAAAGCTGTTTATTTCCAAAGGCTGTTAGCCCAATAACAATAGATGTATTTAATAAAATCCATTTCCAAAAAAAGATCCCAGTCGTTAAGAAGATGACAATATGCATGATGTCAAAGAAGAGCGTAATGAATAAGGTTGCTCTCACATTCCTTAGGATAAATAAAGACATGAGCTGGCTTATTAGGACGAGAATATTGAGAATAACATACCCTTTATCAAGGAATTGATATGTTAGTTTACTTAATGTTTCATTGAAACTAAGCGGGAAGAGCCCTAATTGATCATTTGTTAAGAGTAAATATTGGGTGTAATTCTCCGTTACCCAGTAAAAAGGATTTAAGCTATCAGGCGATAAAATGATTTTTTGCCAGCCAGAATAAAAATAATTAGACAGATGTACCGCGATCGCAAAGAAGGCAACATATTCCAGAAAATGTAATTTTTTATCAGAATACGATGTTAGTTCTTTTTCTATAGTATTGATATTTAAAGAGAATATGGTTTTTTTAGATTTTAAACGCTCACACAGACCGAGTATAATAAAAGCACAAATAAAAATTAGTCCCATTTCTGAAATATTGCCAAAATCTTCTAAGAAAAGGCGGTATCCAAAAACTTCACTTAGATCAGCTTTCTTCCAATTCATAAATAAAAGAGGGAAGCAAGCAAAGATAGGGCGCCAAAATCCAACGATAAAACAAAGCAAAGTAGCTATAGGGATGAGATAAAGCTCTACTGCAATTTGAGCGCTGATTTCTTCGTACAGAAAAGGACTGCGTGCAGTGATAATGTAAAAACTGGCCATGGCGCTTGATATATAGATCAAGGGAGGCATGATTTTAGGAAGATCCGATTTCTTTATCGAGAAAGCAATATATCCTATGAGGGCGAGCACAAGACTTGCAAAAATGTGATTACTCTCACTCCAGCGATAATTTAAAAGGCAGGGTTTTAGAGCTGTAAAAAGAATCAAAAGACTAAGAATCGATAATAAAATCGTGTGGTTTTTATAAGAAAAGTCATCAACATATGTCGATTTCAAGTGTTTTGAGTAAGTTACAACAGGATCAAACAGATGCAGCATGCCTTATATTCCTTATGTTTTTTAGAAATTATATTTTTATTTAGGATAAATATGCACCAATTGCAAATAATGAATTGAGAATTGTTAAAAGCCTTGATAAGATTCTTGTGCTTTAAGTGTTACTTATAATCTGATATGCGCAAGAAATAATGATTAAAAATCTTAGAAAAAATGTAAGACTTCTTAGAAGTGGGAAGCGAAACAATAGACATTTGGGTGATCTAGATACACGTCTTTTGTCATTTGTTACGCCTGCAATGATTACAGTATTATTGATTGTCATCTATATTGTTTCGACTTCTATTGATACATTAAGACAATATTACGAAACAAACATTGTTTTGAATGGCTTGATTATTGGTACATTGATCTTCACCATTGGTCTCGTCTTTAGTAATTTGATTGATCTATATAAGGCAGCACGCTTTTTAAAGTCTATTGATGAAAAAACGGTAGATGGCGATGCAAGCGATCAAGATATCGACCAGTTTCATGCGCAATTAAGAACACGCGGTAAGATCCTTAATATTAGTAATATGCATGATGCGATCGATCGTATTCGTAATTTCTCTGTAATTCAATTCACAGATAATGATGCGCGTATTATTAAGTCTAAGCTTGGATTTAGAATGAACCTTGGTAGAGGCGGTGTTGGCTTCTTGGCGGGCCTTCTCGTTATGTTGGGGCTACTTGGTACGTTCTTGGGTCTATTGAAAACGATTGATGCGGTGGGTGTCGCGATGGGCAGTATGTCCAATCTTGGTGCTGATGGCGGTATGGAAAGTTTCATTGAATCGATTTCTGCTCCGTTACAAGGGATGGGTCTTGCGTTTAGTTCGTCGTTATTTGGTCTGTCAGGGTCTTTATTGTCTGGGTTTTTTAATTATCTCTCAAATGGTGCTCAAAACAGATTTATTGAGGATGCTGGACGTTGGATTGATAATAGAATTCCAAAGTTTGACGCTTCAAAAGTCCCGGATAAAGAAGTTAAAAAAGCGCCAAGCAAAGATGATATGCAATCATGGTTGTTGGGCTATGTTTATTTGGCGAATAAAACAAATAAAAGATTGGGGAGTTTGTTTGGTGCGTTGAGTGATTTAACGGATCAGACCAAAAAAGCATCTGAAAAAACGGACCAAGTTGTCGCTGTTGGGCAAGGCTCTAACGAGATTTTGGGTAAAATTGCTACAGATTTAAGTGGACGTCAAGAAACGATGAAGAATATGGAAAGTCTGGTTGGTCAAGTCGGGCGTAATATTCAGGATATGACGCAAGTGAACATTGAGTCTAAATCCCTTCTATCGCAAATTGATACACGTTTTGAAAGTTTCCAGACGGACACGTCTAAAGAAAAAGCACAGTTGAAAGAGCTTTTAGGTCAGATTCAAATGATGCGCAAAGTTGGGATCAAATTTGGAACAATACAAAAGACGCTAACCGATGAGCTTGGTGTTTTGGCTGTGGCTATGAAAGATCAATCAGGTGATCGTCATGCCGTTTTGAATGCGCTTAATGGTATTCAAAAAACACTAGAGAAAACAGCTCATGAACAAAAGAAAGAGAGTGCCCTTTCTAAAAAGAAAGGAAGTAGTCTTTAATGTCGGGTGACAGCGAAAGTGACTTATCAGCGATTGCGTGGCCAGGGTTCGTGGATATTTTGTCTGCGGTTATTATCATGTTCGTCTTCTTCGTTTTGATTATTGCCGTTGTTCTTTATTTCCATGTTATTACATATAAGGCTAAGGTACAGACAGACGCGGTTAATCTTGCGATGGAGGCTGTCACTGAGTTAGAGATTGAAGATCCTAAGGCTGCTGGTGCGCCGCCTCCTACAGATGATCTCGTACAACAGGTTATCACTTTGCAGGTACGTAATGAGGCGTTAGAGCAAACAATCACAGATTTAAAAAAGTTGATGCAATCTCACGCGGAGTTCTCTGAATCTGAAAACCAGACATTTGAAGAGAATGTTGAAGAGGCACGTTTTGTGGTGTTTTTTGGGATCGATACGATTACTTTAACAGAAGATTCATTTAAAGCGTTGGAATCATTTGTCGAAAAGGTTTCGAATCGCTATAATCTTAGTGAATCTCGAGCCGTTATTTATGGAGGTGTTGACGATAATGCCCGTCAGCCTACAGCTTCTAAGAAACTTGCTGTTGCTAGAATGCTGAATGCTAGAAACGTATTATTGAAAACAGATCTACCAAAAGATGAAATTTCAGTGAAAATTGATGCTGGTCGAGAGATAGAAGAAGAGTTTAACTGGGTTGAGGTTGTAATAGAACCTAAATAGTTGAGTGGTATGTTTTTTTTAAGACCAATTATAAATATAAGCATCATAGCGTGCGTTGCCTATATGTGCGCGTTTGGTGTTAATTCAGCTAAAGCTGAGCAAGCTGCAGGCTTTGAGTTGTCGCTTCCATCAGCAATTTTATTTGCATTGAATAATAACCCAGATGTTCAAATTTCTGAGGAAAGAGAAGAACAAGGCTATTACTCAATTGAAGAGATCCGTGCTGATTTATATCCTCAAATTCAGATGGCAGCAGATATTGGTTTGCAATATAATGATCCTGCAACAGGGTTTACACCGTCTACTGGTAATATTAGAACATCAACAGAGGTGAGTTTTACAATTCAGCAGATTCTTTTTGATGGGTTTAGGACGTTAGAAAATATCAATCAACAACACGCAACAAATAAATCGCTTTCTTATGAAACAGATGTTTTGACGCGTGATGTTATTTTAGAAGTGGTGACGGCCTATCTTAATATATTACAAGGGCAAAAAACACTGCGTGCTCAAGAGCGCTTAGTTGATCGTATCTCTGACTTGGTTTCAAAGATAGAGTTGCAATTCGAGGCTGGGGCGGCGAGTAAGACGGAGCTTGATTATGCATCGTCTCGTTTGCTTTTTGCGCAATCTCAATTAACAAATGTACGCTCAACTTTGAATGATTCTATTAGTGAGTTGGAGTCTCAGACAGGTGCTTTGCCTGAATTTGTGACATTGGAACCAGAGTTTTTGTATGCTCAGAAAACGGAGCTTCAATCTTATTTGAACTATATGTTTAAGAATAATGCTGATTTCAAAGCGAACCAGTATAAAAAAAGAGCTTTAGAACATAAATATTATACAGAAGAAGCTGCGCGTTACCCGTCATTTAACGCACAAGTTGGTGGTAAGCAGACAACAGATGATGGCGGTGCTTCTGGTATGTATCGGGAATTTGAGGCGAGTGTTAAGATGAGCTACAAGATTTTTGATGGTCATTTACTGGATGCTACGCAAGATAAAATTATGTCGCAAATGCGTGAATTGGAATATACCGATTTAACTTTGGCAAAAGATTTGCGCCGTGATGCCGAACAGTTGTATAATCAACTCGAATCAGTTGAAGATAATTTGCGTATTAATGCCGATGAGATTGCGACAAATGAGGTGCTGCAAGCACTGAATAGGAAAAATTTCGAATCAGGCTCTATTGATATTATCGAATTGATCGAAGGAGAAGAGAGATTAGTTGATTCATTGTCTAGAAAATATGGCTTTGTGACAGATATTTATCGCAATACATATGAATTATTACTTCTGGTCGGTGTATTAGATAAAACTTATTTTTGTAAAAGTTGTGAGTGATTTATTTCATGAAGAAAAAGATAAACAAAAAGACATTATTTAATTGGGCTAAAAAGAGCGCGATTGTTTCTCTTTTTTCTGTGTTGATCTTATCTTCTTCAGTTTCTAGAGCATCTTGGAACCCTTTAGAAAAAGTGGAAGGGCAATGCTTTAGTTACAAGTCTATAGATGCTGTTGGGGAGTTCTTTATTTATACAGAGGAAAAAGGGTTTAACTTTGTTTTAGCCTCTGAAACAGCATTAAAATTAACGGGTGAAGACGACCTTGTTGCCTTCATTAAAAAAGACGGTTTCGCAGACTATTTTGATCTTATTCAATACGAAGATGATATTGTTAATTTTTCTGTTCCGTTAAGTTATTTTGAACAAAATGATTACCGCGATATTGCGAATGTGTTCTTTTATGTTGGTGATACGTACGAAAAATTAATTCCATTTGATATTCCTGCAGCAACATTTGCAGCACTTAATGCTTGTGAAGGGTTGCATGGTAAAGAAAAGTTCTTGGATAACCCTATGTTTTTTAACGAAAATGACGTAGCGGAAGCTGTGATTGAAGAGCAAAGATCTCCGTATGACTTTTCTAGGTTGCCTGCAAAAGAATTGCCTGACGCTGAATTAGCGCATGAGCAAACGTTAGAATATGTACAAACCCAAGAAAATGAAGGGCAAGATGTGGTTTTGGAAGACAAAGATGTTCCTTTCTTTGAAGAAGTACAGCGCCACATGCAAAAAAATATTTTTATTCCAGTTGAATCAAGTATCACTGACGTTGACATAAGTTTAAACGAACAGCTTGAAATCATTGATTCTTTGACTGAAAAAATTAAACTTTTAGAGGTTGAAAAAGAGTTTCTACGTAAAAAGTTGGATTCTCAAGGTGATGAAATCATAAATGTAGTTGCCGATTCCTCAGAAAAGTCATAAGATACACTATATATCCGTTCGGGTATTTCTTAACTATTTCTTTCTTTTTGTGTGTCATACTTATTGATAATAGGACAGTTACGTCCCGATCTTAAAAGGACACAAGAATAGTTTTCGAGGAGCTGTAAGCAATGAAAGACATACAAATGCCACAATCTGGCACCGAAGAAATGGTGGTCATTCAACCTGGTGAACACATTAATATTGTCGGTGTTTCTTTTGATCAAGTAAGTGTTGATATTGTTGGTACGGACATTGTGATCTTTAACGAAGCTGCTGGATCTAAGCTTGTATTCCCAGGTATGGGGCTTCTGATCTTTGAGCAAAGCTTGGCGCCTGAAATTTCTTTTGGTGGTGAATCTGTTGGTGTTAATAAGTTTGTATCTCGCGTTGGTGAGGTTGGTAACTTAACAGTAAAAGACTTTATCGCTATTTCGAGTATTTTGCCTCAGAAATCAGATTCTGAAGAAGAAAATTTACAAAGCGCTGAAGTTGATGCTAAGTCTGAAAAACAGCAAGAAACAGTAGCATCTTCTAGTTCAGCTCCAACAGAAGCACCTGTTGAGTCTCAATCTCAATCTTCTCAGAAAAAAGTTGAAGAAGATAAAGCGAAAACGAAAACACCGCCAAATGCGGTTGATGAAGAAGGGACATCGGATGGTACTTTTGAAGCTGTTGCTCAGTCTGATGGTGCGCCGCCTGCTTCTACAAATCCAAATATCTCTCCAACATTAGGGGAGGCGCCTGAAGAGCCAGTAACATCTCTTTCTATTGACGCGAATTTATTACAGGTTGCTGCTACTCAAGAAACACTGACTGTTGGTGCGCAAGATGTGCGCTTTATCTATGGTGGTGGTGGTTCAGCGACATCTTTCTTCGATCCTGAAAACCAACATCAATTCTCAACAGAAGCTATTGATGCTTCTAATTCGTTATTATCAACGAACATTATTGCTGATAACCCAGATTATTATTCTGATGTACAAATGGCGCGTGTTCTACAGATTGAACCGACAGCGCCAGATGCTTTCTTTGTCACTGAAATCACGATTACAGGATTGCCTGATGGCTATGGTATTGTGGGACAAGAAAGACAAGAAGATGGTAGTTTCTTGATCGAAAACCCTGATTATACAGGACAAGGTGATATAAGATTTATTATCACATACCCGATCCCCGCATATGAATCATTTGTCTTAGAATTTGATTTTCTGGCTGAATTTGATACACAATTCGCTGCTGATAACGGTATTCGAGCAACATCGATTACAGAGCTTGAGTTTTCTTTTGATCAAAAAGTTGAGCAAAATGATGTTTCTGGCCCAGATGATTTGAATTATACAGATATTGAAGGTGATTTCGTTTGGGTACTTGCAAATGCGCCAAATGACAACCGTATTGTTGGTTCAGCTCAAGATGATGATATCACAGGTAATAGTGCTTCTGACTTTGTAACAGCAGGGGCTGGAAATGATATTGTTCGTGGTGGTGCAGGTGATGATACATTAGATGGTGAGGCTGGGAATGACACCTTAATTGGCGGTACAGGTTCTGATAGCTATATCGGTGGTGATGGCGTCGATGTTGTTGATTTCACAGACATAACAGCTGTTATTGAAGTTGATTTAAGTGATTTAAATGTTGATAATTTCGCTGTTATTGATATTGACCGTTTGGGCCCTGCGCCAGAACAAGATTTTATTAGAGAAGTTGAAAATATTGACTCAGGGTCAGGAAGTGACGTCTTAACAGGGAATGCTTCTGATAACTATTTCCAAGGGAATGATGGGAATGATATTTTAGCGGGTCTTGGCGGTAATGATATTTTAGATGGAGGAACAGGATCTGATACAGCAGATTACTCGAGAGAGGCGCAAGCTGTAACAGTTGATATGTCTTTGACAGTTGATCTTGAGAATAAATTTGCAGTGATCGATTCTGAGACAAACCTTGATACTCTGATTAGCATTGAAAATATCATTGGTACAGATTTCGATGACTCTATTACAACAGATGAAAATGATAACATTATTCAAGCAGGCTTAGGTGATGACTATATTAATGCTGGTGCTGGTGATGATACAATTGATGGTGGCGCTGGTGTTGATACATTGGATTACTCTACATCAACAACGTCTGTTTCTATTGATTTAGGTGGGCCTCAGAACGGGAATGGTTATATTTCAGCCTCATCTGGTGTTGATAACGATCTTGTTATTAATGTTGAAAATATTATAGGGTCTCTTTTAAATGACAATATTTCTGGTGATGCGAATGACAACTTTCTTCGTGGACTAGATGGGTCTGATACACTACGTGGCGCGGATGGCGATGACACGATTGATGGTGGTATCGGTAGTGATTTAATTAATGGTGACGCTGGTGATGATACGATTATTGCGAGTATTGGTAGCGATGTTATTGATGGTGGTACAGGGTCTGATACGGTTGATTATTATAATTTAGCGACAATTAATCCTGGCGCTGAAGCTATTACAGTTTTACTGGATAATACAAATGCTGTGACTGTGACAGTGATTAATGGTGATGATGATCAAATTCGTGGTGTTGAAAATATTCGCGGTACAACCTTTAATGACAATATCACAGGAGATGATGCGAATAACCATCTGCGTGGGATGGAGGGTGATGATACACTTTCTGGTCGTTTGGGCGATGATATCTTAGATGGTGGTGCAGGTATTGATACAGCTGATTATACATTAGCGACAAGTGGTATTGATGTTGATTTGGCACTAAACACAGTCTTTGCTGATGGAGATGGTGGTAATGATACAATTATTTCGATCGAAAACATTCGTGGTTCTTCTTTTGATGATGTGATTTTAGGAAGTGGTAGCGCAGAAACATTAAGTGGTTTTGCGGGTAATGACCGTATTGCTGGCCGTGGTGGTAATGATATCATTGATGGTGGTTTAGGGAATGATACAGTTGATTACGCAACACAGGCAAATGCTGTTATTGTTGATTTAATTGCTGGTACAGGACTGGATACGGTTGATTCTTCTGTAGATACATTGATTAGTATTGAAAATGTGATTGGTTCTGCGTTTGATGACCAAATTGTTACGGATGTTAACTTTAACGATATTAGAGCAGGCACTGGTGATGATATCATGATCGGTTCTGATGGTAGTGACACTTATGATGGTGGCGCTGGTGATGACTTTATTGATTATCTATTCTCAGGAGCAACGTCTTTAAGCGTAACATTGGATAGCAGTAATAATGCAAGTGTAACTCTTGCCGGCCTAGGAACAGTTGATACAATCCGTAATGTTGAAGGTATTGGCGGTACTTTCGGCAATGATACGATGATTGGTGATGCATTGGCTAACACGTTCTCTGGAGATGATGGTGACGATTTCTTCCAAGGTGGTTTGGGTGCAGATTTAATCTTGGGTGGAACAGGAAATGATACCTTTAGTTTAGATGATTTAAGTGGCACAGGTTTTGGTGTGAACATGAACCTTGTTCTTGGAACAGCGGAAGATACATTCTCAGGATCTATTGATAATTTTGTTGGGATTGAAACATATATTTTAACAGATGCGGCAGATACAGTTATTTCGTCAGCATTTGCTGAAACAGTGCAAGCTGGGGCAGGTGATGATGTTATTAATGCAAGCGCTGGTACGGATACATTTGATGGTGGCACAGGCGTTGATACATTAAGTTATACAAACTTTGCAGCAGGTAATGCGATTACAGTTGATCTTGATGCTGGTAACGCGGTTAGTGTTACAGTAAGTGGCGGTAGCGTTGACACAATCAGTAACATTGAAAATGTGACAGGATCACAAGGTGATGATGTTATTTCAGGGGATGGTTTGATTAACCATCTTATTGGTGGTCAAGGGAATGACATTCTTGATGGTGAAGCCAATGATGACATCTTAGAAGGTGGATTTGGTAATGACACCCTAATTGGTGGTCTTGGTGATGATACCCTTATTGGTGGTACGGGATCGGATACTGCTGATTACTCTGGTGCAGCTGGAAATATCATTGTTGATATGACTGGTAATATTGCCTCAGCTGATGGTGATGGCGGCGTTGATATCTTTGATAGTATTGAAAATGTGATTGGTACAGACTTTAATGATACAATCGCTGGTAATGCGTTTGCTAACACATTAACCGGGGGCGCTGGTGACGATACGATTTCTGGTGGTTCTGGCTCGGATACATTAGATGGTGGCGCTGGCACAGGCGACAGACTGCGTTTTGATGAACTTGTTGATGGCTTTATTAACATTAATATTGGCACGGGTTCTGCGACTTATAGTGCGGATAGTAGTGTTGACAGTTTCATGAATTTTGAATTTTATGAATTAACAGCACAAAATGATATCGTAACTGGTTCAACGGGTATTGATGATGTTCAGACTTTAGCGGGTGATGATACAATCAACGCAAGTGCTGGTGATGATATTTATGATGGTGGTGATGGATCAGATACAATTGATTATTCTGCATCTGGTGCGACATCAATCAGTGTAGCTTTAGCAGGTACAAGCACGACAACAGTGACTGTGAGTGGTTTGGCTGGTGATGATACAATTAGAAATATTGAAAACGTAACAGGTTCAACTGGTAATGATACAATTACTGGGGATTCAAATGTGAATAGAATTTTAGGTCAAGCGGGTGATGATATCATTATCGGTGGTGCGGGCTCAGATATTCTTGATGGTGGTGCTGGTACAGATACGCTTCGTTTCGATGATCTTGTTGGTGCGGGTATCCAAATTGACTTTGATGTTAATCGTGCGACCTTCTTTGGGGATAGTTCTCAAGACGTATTCTCTAATTTTGAAATTTTTTACATGTCTAACCAAGATGATATTATCAATAGTTTCACAGGCGCTGAAACTGTCTTTGGCTTGGGTGGTGATGATACCTTTAATGCAGATTCAGGTGCGGATACCTTTGATGGTGGCACAGGTACAGATACCGTTGATTATTCTGGTATGGCGACAGCCAACTTTATTACGGTTACTTTAAACGGGAATGCAGATGCGACTGTTACAATTAATGGTGATGCGTCTGTCGATACAATTCGTGATATTGAAAATGTGATTGGGACAGCCGGTGCTGATACGATCACAGGGGACGCCGAAGGAAATGATCTTTCAGGTCTAAGCGGTGCCGACATTCTTGATGGTGGTGATGGCGATGACTATTTACGTGGTGGAAATGATAATGATACTTTAATTGGTGGCGCGGGTTCTGATACGCTTGATGGTGGATTAGGAACAGATACGGCTGATTATTCTGGTGCGGCTGCTGGTATTAACGCAAACCTTGGTGCGAATTCAGTATCAAATGATGGTGATGGCGGTGGAGATAACCTCATTAGCATTGAAAATATCCGTGGATCAAACTTTGCCGATAACGTATTCGGTAATGCTTTTGTGAACTCTATCTTTGGTTTAGACGGAAATGACATTTTGCGTGGTGGTGAAGGTTCTGACTTCCTTGATGGTGGTGATGGAACAGATACGCTTCGTTTCGATGACCTATTGAACAGCGGTATTACATTAGATTTACAAGCAGGCACAGCGAATTATAGTTTTGATAACAGTACTGATACATTCACAAACTTTGAAAACTATGTAACAACAGCTCTTGATGATGTGATTTCAGGGTCAGCAGGTGTTGACATTGTTAATGCCGTTAGTGGACAAGATTTATTTAATGCAAGTGCTGGTAATGACCAATTAGATGGTGGTTTAGGTACGGATGAGGTTGATTATTCTGGTCTATCTGGCGTATCTATTACATTAACGCTTGATACATCAAATTACGCAACAGTGACAGTTACTGGCGGTGATGATGACCAAATCAGAAATATTGAAAACGTAACTGGGTCAACAGGAGCTGATGACATCACAGGCGATAGTTTTGTGAATGTGATCGATGGTGATGCTGGTGATGATACACTGCGTGGTCGCGGTGGTAATGACGTTTTAGATGGTGGCGCTGGCACAGATACGGCCGATTACTCATTGGCTGCTGGTGCTGTAAATGTTGATTTATCAATTAACCGTGCTATTAGTGATGGTGATGGATCAACCGATACGCTGAACAATATTGAAAACGTGTCTGGATCTGTTGTTGATGATACATTAGCTGGGGATGCTGGAAATAACGTTCTATTTGGTAATACAGGGAATGATACACTGCGTGGCCGTGGTGGTGATGATACACTTGATGGTGGCGTGGGTACAGATGAAGCTGATTATTCATTAGCTGCAGCAGGTGTTACAATTGATCTCTTAAATGGGCAAACAACCGATGATGGTGATGGTGGCGTTGATACGCTTGTGAATATTGAAGATCTGATCGGGTCTGGCTTTGATGATGATATTACTGGTGATGATGGCGCGAACACAATTACTGGTGGTGCTGGTAATGATATTCTTCGCGGTGAAGGTGGAGATGACTTCCTTGCTGGTGGTAGTGGTACAGATACAATTGATTACCGTGTTGCATCAGGGTCTGTGAGTGTTGATTTAACAAGCTCACAAACAAGTAATGATGGTGATGGTGGCGTTGATACATTAAGTAGTATCGAGAACGTGATTGGTTCTGCTGGGAATGACTTGATAATTGGTAACGCATTAGGAAACGTTTTAAACGGCGATGCGGGCAATGATGATCTTCGTGGCCGTGGTGGTGATGATACACTTGATGGTGACGGTGGTATCGATACAGCAAACTACGTTCTTGCAACAAATGCAGTCACAGTCGACTTATCGGTTGGTCAAGCAACCGATGATGGTGATGGTGGCGTTGATACATTAATTGAAATTGAAAACGTAACAGGCTCTATCAATAATGATACTCTTACAGGGGATTCAGGCATTAACACGTTAAATGGTGGCGACGGTGATGATCTGCTCGAAGGTCTTGGCGGCGATGACACAATTATTGGTGGTATTGGTACAGATACAGTAACATATGCGAATTCTACAGCAGGTGTGACTGTTGACCTCTTTAACTCAACAACAACAAATGATGGTTTTGGCGGCGTTGATACACTTGTCACAATTGAAAATATTACAGGTTCTGGTAACGCGGATAGTTTGACAGGGGATAATTCAGCGAACTTAATTTCTGGTGGTGCTGGTAATGATACAATCCGTGGTCGTGGTGGTAATGATGATCTTCGCGGTGGCGCTGGTACAGATACAGTTGATTATTCACTCGCATCTTCTGGTGTTGTTGTCGATTTAGCGATTAATAACACATCAAATGATGGTGATGGCGGTATTGATACATTATCTGGTTTTGAAAATATCCAAGGATCGAACTTTGCCGATGTGTTAAATGGTGATGCTGCTAATAATACGATTAATGGTGGTGTTGATAATGATACTTTATACGGTGCTGGTGGTAATGATACGATTATTGGTGGCGACGGTGATGATACAGTTAGTTATGATCGGGCAGCCGCAGCGGTAACGGTTGACTTAGCTCTTGGTTTAGCAGTCAATGATGGTGATGGTGGTATTGATACATTGACAACCATCGAAAATGTGCTTGGTTCTGACTTCGATGATACCTTAACAGGGGATAACTTAGCGAACACATTATCTGGTGGCGCGGGCGTTGATACCCTTGATGGTGGCGACGGTGATGACTTGCTTCAAGGTGATGCTGGGAATGATAATTTCATTGCGAGTGCTGGTGCGGATACGTTTGATGGTGGTACAGGCTCTGATACATTAGATTATCAAAACTTAGCAGGAGCAAACTTTATTACAGTTTCTTTACTTGGGTCTTCTGATGCAACAGTCACAGTTGATGGAGGCTCAGCAGACACAGTTCGTAATGTTGAAAATATTACAGCCACAGCTGGTGCAGATACATTAATTGGTGATGGGAATGCTAATACATTCTTTGGCTTAGGCGGTGCGGACCGTTTAATTGGTGGTGGCGGTACAGATACGCTTGATGGTGGCGCTGGTACGGATGTTGTTGATTATTCAACCTCTATCGCAGGTGTTAATGTAGATTTAAGCACAAATCAGGCTACAGATGATGGTCTTGGCGCAACAGATAATATCTTTAATGTTGAAAATATTAGAGGTTCTATCTATGGCGATACATTAAAAGGTGACGGCGCAACAAATACAGTTGATGGTGACCAAGGGAATGACACATTCTTATATTCTGGTGGGAATGATATCTTAGATGGTGGCGCAGATATTGATACTGTTGACTATTCTCAAGATGGTTCTGTGACATCTATCTCTGTTACTTTAACAAATTCAACACTTGCAACAGTTACAGTTAATGGTGGCGACAATGACCAAGTTCGCAATATTGAAAACATCACAGCAACAAGCGGTAGTGATAGTATCTTTGGGGATACAGCTGATAACACAATTACTTTATTGGGCGGAAATGACTTTGCTCGTGGTGGTCTAGGTTCAGATACCTTTGATGGTGGTGCTGGTTACGATATTTTATACTTTGATGATATAGCGGGTGGTGGAATTACACTTGATCTAGGTGCTGCGACAGCAACCTTTGATGGGGATGCATCAACAGATACATTTACTGGTTTTGAAGAATATTGGGGAAGTAACCAAGGTGACCTCTTAACAGGATCTGCGAATGCTGACCTTATCTATGGTAATGGCGGCGATGATATTTTCTATGGTACAGCTGGTACAGATACGTTAGATGGTAACGGTGGTTCGGATACAATTAACTTTGCCTCTTATGCGGCAGCGAATTTCATTACTGTGACATTAAATGGTGGAACAGCGGCAAATGTTGTTGTTAATGGCAGTGATACAGACAGTATCGTTAATATTGAAAACGTGACAGGGTCACAAGGTGATGACGTTATCACTGGGGACTCAGGTATTAACACGCTAAGCGGTGGCTTAGGAGATGATACGCTTGATGGCGGTTTAGGAAATGACTTCATCAATGGTGATGCTGGCGCGGATATGATTTTAGGAAATGATGGCGCGGATAACATTGATGGTGGTGCGGGTGTCGATACACTTGACTATTCTGTGCACGGAAATGCAAATGCGATTACAGTAACGTTAAATGACTCTGGTAATGCAGGTGTTCAAATTGATGGCGCAGAAGATGATATTATTCGTAACATTGAAAATATTATTGGTACAGCTGGCGCGGACGTTATTATTGGTGATACACAGCAAAACTTACTTGAAGGTCGTGATGGCAATGACTTTTTAACAGGGGGAACTGGTGCGGATACCCTTGATGGTGGTGATGGTATTGATACAGCTGATTATTCTGTATTTGGCTCTACAGGTGCTATTTCTGTGACATTGAATGGATCAAATGATGTTACAGTGAATGTCACTGGGGATGATAATGATACGATCAGAAATATCGAAAATGTGATCGGTACTTTGAATAATGATACAATCATTGGTGATAGCCTTGATAACGAGTTAACAGGTAATGACGGCGATGATACATTAATTGGTAATGGTGGTATGGATACACTCGATGGTGGTGATGGTAGTGATACGGTCGATTACTCATTAGATGTAACAGCAACGGCAATTTCTGTAATCTTAAATGCGGATGCGACAGCAACAGTGACTGTTACAGGCTCACCAGATGTGGACCTTATTCGTAATATTGAAAATATTATAGCGACAGCTGGAAATGATACAATAGAAGGTGACTTCTTAGCTAATAACCTACGCGGTTTAGCTGGAGATGATACATTTAATAATATTGGTGATGGTGATGTTATCGATGGTGGTGCGGATACAGATACTATTTACAATGGCCTTTTAGGGAATGTAACCATTGATATGAGTACTATTTCAATGGGTTACGCCACAGCAACAAATGGTACAGAGAGCTATCAATTCATTAATGTTGAAAACTTCCGCTCATTTGAGAACCTAAATGCGACCTATGATATTACTGGGGATGCAAATGATAATATTATTACGACCTCAAATGATAGAAATAATAACGATACTGTCCGTGGTGGTGGCGGTAATGATACGATTTCTACCTATGAAGGTAATGATACGGTTTATGGGGATGCCGGGGATGATATTATCAACACAGGCAATGGAAATGATACTGTATATGGTGGTGATGGTAATGACACAATTACCGGGAATGGTACAATGTACGGTGACGCTGGTGATGATGTCATTAATTTTTCTGGAACGGCGTATGGTGGTGATGGCGATGACACGATTACTGGTACAAATAGTACAAGTAACGATACGATCTACGGTGGGGCAGGAAATGATACATTAAGCGGTGGTAATTATAGCGATACCATTTATGGTGGGGATGATAATGATACTATTTATGGTGGTAATCATACAGATACTCTTTATGGGGATGCTGGCGATGATATTATCTATGGTGGTAATGAGCGAGATAGATTATATGGTGGTGATGGTGATGACCAACTGTTTGGACAAAATAATAACGACCGTTTCTATTTAAGTAATGGAACAGACCATATTGATGGTGGTAGTCAAGGTGGTAATAATATTGGTGATGCGAACATTTTAAGTAATGGTAGCTATGGTGACTATATTATGGGTAGTGACTTGTCTGATGTGACAGGTGCGACCCGTATTACAGTTGATTTACAAGCTGGTACATTCTCTACAGATGCAGGAACATCAGGGACATTAACAAATATCGAAAGTGTGATCGGTAATACTGGAAATGATGTTGTTACAGATAATGGTTCAAATAATGATATTGAACTGGGTGCTGGCGACGATATTATTTATGCTGACGGCGGTGGAAACGATTATTTCCGCGGTGATGCTGGGAGTGATACCCTTGATTATACAGGTGAAGCCGGCAATATCAGTGTGAATTTAAACACTGTTGCGGCGGGCGCGGTAACTGTAAGCGTTGATAGTGGCGCGGAAGCAGATATAATTTATGGTTTCGAGCGCTTTATCGGTGGTGAAGGGAATGATTATATTATTGCCCATGCATCGGATACGACATATTTAGCTGGTGGTGCTGGGAATGATTATCTTTTAGGGGATGACGGCGTTCTTGTTGAGGCTGGCGATGGAAATGACAGATTAGGATCTCGTGCTTCAGGTGGTGCAACATTAGATGGTGGCGCTGGGAATGACACAGTTGAATATTCTGGTACAAATGGTCAATCATCTGGTACAGCGGGTATTTCTGTTACGCTTCAAGAGACTGGAGATACAACAGTTGATTATCTAGACGGATCAGCGACAGATGAAACAATTAGAAATATTGAAAACATCACAGGGAGTGACTATGCTGACCAAATTACAGGTAACTCTGTAACAAATATCTTAATTGGTGGTGCAGGTAACGATACATTTGGTGCTTCTGATGGGAATGATACTTATAATGGTGGTTCTGGTTCAGATACATTGGATTACTCTGGTTTCTTAACAGCAACAGCGATTACAGTGGCTCTGTTAGATTCTGGAACAGCAACAATTACCGTAACAGGTGTTGGTAACCAATTCGCAGATGGCATTGAGAATGTTACATCAACTGCTGGCGCAGATGATATTACAGGAAACGCATCAGCAAATACAATTAACACTGGCGCAGGGAATGATATCGTACGTGTATCATCAGGCGCGGATGTTTTAAATGGTGGCGCGGATACAGATACATTCCGTGCAGATGCTCTTGCAACAGGAAATGGTATTTTAAACCTGACAGCTGGCACATTTACAAATGCTTCTGAGGGTGTAACAACATTCTTAAGTAATTTTGAAATCTATTATACAACGAACCAAGCAGATACAATTACACTTCATACAACAGATGAAGAAGTCTATGCTCTTAATGGTGATGATACGATTATTGCATCAACAGGCGCTGACTTGATTGATGGTGGCGCTGGTACAGATACATTGTCTTATAACTCAATATCAGGTCTAACAGGTATTACAGTAACACTGGATGGCTCGAATGATGCAACAGTGACAGTGAATGGTAATAGTGATCAAACAATCCGTAATATTGAGCATTTAACAGGATCTCAAGGGAATGATAATATTACAGGTGATGCCGGTAACAACATTTTAATTGGTGATATTGGTAATGATACAATTAATGGTGGTGACGGTGATGACACAATCGCTGGTGGCTTTGGTAATGATACATTAAATGGTGGTATCGGTACGGATTTACTTGACTATTCTGCAACATCTGGAGGTCTTGATGTCAATCTTCAATCTGGTGTGGTTGCAAGTGATGGCCAAGGTGGTTCTGACACAGTTTCTAACTTTGAAGATGTTGATGGCGGTAGCGGTGATGACATTATTTCTGGTAACAACTTAGATAACGTGATTGATGGTGGTGTTGGTAATGACACAATTCAAGGTCGCGGTGGTGATGATACCCTTATTGGTGGTGGCGGTAGTGATACATTATCATACGCGAATGCAGCCTCTGGTGTCACAGTTGATTTAACATCGGGCAATGTCGCAGATGATGGTGATGGTGGATCTGATACATTCTCTGGCTTTGAAAACTTAACAGGGTCAGCAAATGCTGATAACTTAACAGGTACAGGCTCAGCAAACATTATTACGGCAGGTGCTGGGAATGATACTATTGTTGCAACAGCTGGAGATGATACGCTTGATGGCGAAGGCGGAACTGATATCGTTGACTATTCAAATGCTGGTGGCGCAGTCACAGTGAACTTAGATGCTGGTACAGCTTCTGGATTTGGGAATGACACACTTGCAAATATTGAAAATGTAATTGCAACTGCGAATAACGATACTATTACACTGAATGCCCTTAATAATGACATTGATGCAGGTGCAGGCAATGACACGATTTTTGCTGGTTACGGCGGAACAAACGATATCGATGGCCAAGGCGGCGGTTTAGATATTGTTGATTATAGTAACTCTGCAAATGCTGTCACAGTTGACCTAGATGCAGGGACTGCAACAGGTACTGGTATTAGTGATACATTATCAAATATTGAAGGCGCTGTTGGTACAAATGCAAATGATGTCTTTGATGGTGATGGAAATAACAACACATTCACAGGTGGTCTAGGTATTGATACAATTACGTATGCTGATGATATCGCGCCAGTCTTAGTGGATCTCACAAATAACTTTGCGATTGATGGTAGTGCTTCTACAGACACGTTGGTTGGTATTGAGAATGTGATTGGTACCGTTGGTGATGATACGATCTTTGGTGATGGTCAGGCCAATGTAATTACAGGCAACGGGGGTACAGATTTTATTGCAACAGCCGCTGGGAATGATACGATCATTATGTCTAACATCTTAAATAGCACACTTGATGGTGGTGCTGGTTTTGATTTGATTGATTTCTCTGGTTTTGGTTCAGCGTTAACAATTGATTTACTAGCAGGTGGTCAAACAGCCACAGACGGCGTTAATACAGATACATTGGTAAGTATTGAAAATATTATCGCGACTGACTTTAATGACATTATTATTGGAAGTTCGGTCAATAATGATATTGATGGTGGTGCTGGTACAGATACGATCGCATTCTTGAATGCGACAGGTGGCGTTGTGGTCAGTCTATTAGCGGGCACAGCAACAGGTGATGGTAGCGATACATTCTCTAACATTGAAAATGTCGTTGGATCGACTAATAATGATACGATTGCTGGTGACGCTGGAGATAACGATTTAGATGGTGATACTGGTACGGATACACTTACATACGCAGCAGCAGCTGGCGGTGTAACAATTGATCTAGATGCGGGCACAGTAACTGGTGATGGTAATGACACAATTTCTAACTTTGAAAATGTCATTGGTAGTGCGAATGCAGATACAATCGGTGGTGACTCTGGTAATAACGACCTAAATGGTGGTGCTGGTACAGATACATTAACATATGCATCTGCTGCGGGGAGTGTTAATATTGATTTAACAGCTGGCACAGTAACTGGTGATGGTAATGATACAGTATCGAACTTTGAAAATGTTATCGGTTCATCAAATGACGATACAATTAAAGGAGATACTGGCAATAACAACTTAAATGGTGGCGCTGGTACTGATACGGTTTCTTATGCAGGTGTCGGTTCTTCAGTTTCTGTTGATTTACAAGCAGGAACAGCTACTGGCCATGGTAATGATACACTTTCTAACTTTGAAAATATTATTGGTGGTAACAATGCGGACATTCTTGTTGGTGATACAGGCGTTAACTCTATCCAAGGTGGCGCGGGCGATGATATCTTAGAGGGTGGCGCTGGTAACGATACACTAGACGGTGGTGCTGGTGGTACTGATACAGCAAGTTATACAAATGGTACAGAAGGCGCTAATATTAACATGGGTACAGGTGTTGTTAGTAATGATGGTTACGGTAACTCTGATACATTAATTGATATTGAGCGTGTTGAAGGTACAAATTTCGCAGATACAATCGTTGGTAGCGCGAATAATGATACAATTATTTCAAACTCAGGTAATGATACAATTACAGCGGGCGATGGCAACGATACGATTAATGCGGGCCTCGGGAATGATACAATTTTTGCTGGCGCTGGTAATGACAACATTAATGGTGGTGGTGGTGTAGATACCATTAATTATAGTGCAGCAACAGGTGCTGTAACGGTTAATCTTCAAAATAGTACAGCGAGTAATGATGGTTTTGGTGATGCTGATACGATTAATGGTGTTGAGAACGTAGTTGGTTCTGCTCAAAATGATACAATCGGTGGTGATACAGGCGATAATAACCTTGATGGTGGCGCTGGTACAGATACATTATCATATGCATCAACAGGATCAGCAGTTACAGTTGATTTAGACGCAGGCACAGCAACAGGTCATGGTACCGATACGATTTCTAACTTCGAAAACGTCACAGGTGGTACAGGTAATGATACAATAGGTGGTGATAGTGGAAATAATGTCATCAATGGTGGTAGTGGTAATGATACAGTGACTTATGCATCTGCTGCGGGTGGTGTTACAATTAACTTTAACACAAACCAAGTGACAGGCGATGGTACAGATACATTGATCAGTATTGAAGATGCGATTGGTAGTGATAACGCAGATACTTTCATCGCAGGATCATCTAGTAATGATATGGATGGTGGCGCTGGTGTTGATACTGTTGATTATTCTAATGCTGGTGGCAATGTTACGATTAACCTTGCAACGGGTTCTGTGACTGGTTTTGGTACAGATACTGTTACAAATATTGAAAATGTGATTGGTTCGGATAACAATGATACGATTGTAAGTGGCTCTGGTAATAATGATCTAGATGGTGGCGCTGGTACAGATACACTTTCATTTGCGAATGCTGGATCAGGTGTCACAGTTGATATGGGTGCAGGCACAGCAACAGGTGATGGTAGTGATACATTCTCTAACTTTGAAAACTTAACAGGTTCAAGTAATGCTGACAGCTTAACAGGTGATGCTAACGTTAATACAATCAATGGTGGCGGCGGTACCGATACAATTGATGGTGCTGGTGGTGCAGATGTGATTAATGCTGGTGGCGGTAATGATACAATCATCTTTGATGCAAGCGATACATCTGTTGATGGTGGCGCTGGTACTGATACCTTAGTTGCAAGCAACTCTGGTGATACAATTGATCTAAGTGTTGGTTCAATCACAAATGTTGAAAATATTACAGGTGGTACAGGTGCTGACACCTTAACAGGTGATGCTGCTGTAAACACAATTAATGCAGGTGCTGGTGCGGATATCATCGATGGTGGCGCTGGGGCAGATATCATTAATGCTGGATCAGGGAATGATACAATCATCTTTGACGCAAGCGATACATCGGTTGATGGTGGTGCAGATACTGACACAATTCAATTAAGCAACTCAGGCGATACGATTGATTTAAGTGTTGGTTCAATCACAAATGTTGAAAATATTACAGGTGGTACAGGCGCTGATAACATTACTGGTGATAATGCAGCAAACGTTATTAATGCAGGTGCTGGTGCGGATATCATTGATGGTGGCGCTGGGGCGGATACAATTGATGCAGGGGCTGGGAATGATACCGTTTCTTATGATGCATCAGATGTTTCAATTGACGGTGGCGCGGACACAGATACGCTTCAATTAGGTAACGGTGGTGTGACTTATACGCTTAACACAGGAAACACGAGCAATTTTGAAAACATTACAGGTGGTACAGGTAACGATACATTAACTGGTGATGGTTCTGCAAACGTGATTAACGGTGGATCAGGGAATGATACGCTTGATGGTGCTGGCGGTGCGGATACGCTTAACGGCGGTGCTGGTAATGATACAATTATCTATGACGCAGCGGATACATCAATTGATGGTGGCGCGGATACTGATACGCTTCAATTAAGTAATGCTGGTGATACAGTTGATTTAAGTTCTGGATCAATTAGCAATATTGAAATTGTTCAAGGTGGTACAGGCGCTGATAATATTACTGGTGATGGTAATGCAAATACAATCAATGGCGGTAATGGTAATGATACAATTAATGCTGGTGGCGGTGCCGATATCATTGATGGTGAAGGCGGATCAGATACAATTGATGCTGGCGCTGGTAATGATACAATCATCTTTGACGCGGCTGATACATCGGTTAATGGTGGCAGTGGGACAGATACCTTAGTTGCAAGCAACTCAGGTGATACAATTGACCTAAGTGTTGGTTCGATCACAAATGTTGAAAATATTACAGGTGGCACAGGTGCTGATACCTTAACAGGTGATGCGACTGTGAACACAATTAATGCAGGTGCTGGTGCGGATATCATTGATGGTGGCGCTGGGGCAGATATCATTAATGCTGGATCTGGTGATGATACAATTATCTTTGATGCAAGTGATACATCAATTAATGGTGGTGCGGACACAGATACAATTCAATTAAGCAATGCTGGTGATACAATTGACCTAAGTGTTGGTTCGATCACAAATGTTGAAAATATCACAGGTGGTACAGGTGCGGATAACATTACTGGTGATGGCAGTGCAAATGTGATTAATGCAGGTGCTGGTGCGGATACTATTGACGGTGGTGCGGGCGCAGACACAATTGATGCTGGTGCTGGGAATGATACAGTTGCTTATGATGCACTTGATGTGTCAATTGATGGTGGCGCGGATACAGATACACTTGTTACAGATAATAGCGGTGTCACAGTAACATTGAATTCAGGTAACATTAGTAACTTTGAAAACTTAACTGGTGGTACAGGTAACGATACTTTAACGGGTGATGCTTTTGATAATACCATTAATGGTGGTGACGGTAATGATACGTTAGATGGCGCTGCGGGTACAGATATTTTAAATGGTGGTGCTGGTAATGATATCTTAGATGGTGGTGTTGGTGCAGATACGTTAAACGGTGGCTCAGGTAATGATACATTAGATGGTGGTGCTGGTTCGGATATTTTAAATGGTGGTGATGATATTGATACAGCTGATTATTCTTCATCTGCGGCCGTTTCTGGTGGTGAGATCAGAGGCGCGACATCAACATTCTTAAATGTTGGTCCTGCAACAGATACATTAAATGACATTGAAATCATCGATTTATCAGGTAATGATGATACCATCAACATTGACGCCGATGGTTTAGCAGATCTAACAACACTTGATGGTCAAGGTGGTACAGATACCTTTATCTGGTTAGATACTTCTGGTGGTGCTGATCTGACAGACTCTGGTATTGATGGTGTTGATATGGCTTCTGTCTTTAGAAATGTTGAGACAATCGACTTTAGAAATACAGATATCACAGGTATAGATACATTTGATATTGGTGATGATGAGATCCGTGCAATGACAGATGGTGGCGATAGCTTGACAATCTTAATTGATGGTACAAATATCACATTGAATGACTTCTCATTCTTGGATCAAACATCAAGCGTTGATACAAATAATACAGATAACACAACATTCCGTACTGTTACTTGGGCAGATGGAACACAAGTTGATATTCAAGTTAGCTAAGATCTTGAAATAAAGTTTGTATTACGACAAGTCTATAGAGGTTTTTTTAAGACTCTTGTTTCAAAATAGAGTAGGATAACAAAAGTTGTCTCCTTCATCTCTTGAAGGTGTGTCTGAGTATCATTAAGAAAATCTACGGGTCATGGAACACGGAAATATATTAAAATGCGCGCATTATATCCTCACTTTTTATGGAGTTGAGGTGGATTTTGATGGTGTTCTTTCTCAATTAGATATTGATAGAGAAAATTTAACGGGCAAAGATCTCGAAAAAATCGCAACTAAGACACATATGAGCTTTAAAAAAGAAGAGCTATCGATCAAACGTATCGTTCAAATGAATGTGCCTCTCATTCTTAAGGTTTCAAAAGATTTATATGCTGTTTTCCGCCCAGGTATGGGAGGGCAGAATGAATTCTTAGTCCCTGGTGGGCAACCAGAAGATCAAGAACGTCTTCATGCAGAAATTCAAAATTATGAAGGCGAAGTATATTTTTTATATCCAGAAAGTGCTGAAAATGATCTTGATATAGAGCATATGATTAAAGGTAATAAGTTAGATTGGTTTTGGAAACCGATTATTGACTATTGGGGACATTATTCCGAAATTCTTATTTGCTCGCTTTTCATCAATTTATTTGGGCTTATCATGCCTGTTTATACATTGAATGTGTATGACCGTGTAATTGTAAATTTTGCTGAATCCACCTTAATTGTTTTGTTGGTGGGGGTTTTAATTGCTCTGACATTTGATTTCTTATTCAAAAATGTGCGGGCCTATATTTTAGAAAAAGTAGCCTCATCCATTGGGACAAAGCATGATCGAGAATTGATGGAGAAATTTATGTTATTGCGTGCCCCTGGCTTGCAATTAACGGTTGGTGAGAAAGCGTATTTATTTAAAGAATTACAAGGTATTAGAGATTTTTATTCAACAAAGCTTGTGCCAGCATGCGTGGATTTCCCATTCTTTTTATTATTCTTATGGGTGATTTATTTCTTGGCACCAACATTGGTTTGGGTTCCGATCACGATTGCTGTTGTTATCTTCTGTGTTGATATTTTTATTCAAATTCCTTTAAATCATGCAATTAAAAGTTATTTCTCGGCTATGAAAGATAAGTCAACGATGATGTATGAAACATTATCAGGACTTCGCACAATGCAATTATTTAATGGTGTTGGTCAGCGTTTATTTAAATGGAATCTTGTAACATCGAAATCTTTTGAAGCGCGTCGCTATAATCAGGTCATTATGACGGTGGTTGCGAATTTCTCAGGTTATATGATCCAGCTATCAAATGTGTTGGTTGTCTTTTTTGGTGCTTATGAGATCAGTGAAGGGAATTTGACAATTGGGGGCTTGATCGCGTGTTCTATTTTATCAGGAAGAGCTTTAGCGCCTGTTATGAATTTGTCTTCGATTATTTCAAACTATAAACTAACAAAAGATGTATTAGACACAGTAGATCAGATCTTTAAATTGCCTGATGATAATATTTATAACCGTGGTTTAGGTATTAAGAAGGATAAATTTAATGGTGATATAGAGGCGCGCAATTTATTTTTCCAATATACAGGACAAGAACGTATGGCCTTAGAAGATATTTCCTTCAAAATTACAGCAGGTGAGAAAGTCGGTTTGATTGGTCGTTCTGGTGCGGGTAAGTCAACGCTTACAAATGTTATTCTTGGTATATATCCTCCAACAAAAGGAATGGTTTACTTTGATAATTATATGAGCCAAGCAATTGCTTCGACAGAATTGCGTCGAAATATGGGCTATGTGCCACAACATTCTTTCTTTTTTAAAGGAACGATCAAAGAAAATATCATGATGGGTCGTGATATTGCTTATGAAGAGAATTTAGAAGAAATCATTCATATTTCTGGTGTTGATCTGATCTTGCAACAAAGCGGTGAAGGTCTTGATATGGCGATTGAAGAAAATGGTGAAAATTTATCAGGAGGGCAACGTCAATCAATAGCAATCGCACGTGCTCTTATTACAAAACCAAATATTTTACTGTTTGATGAGCCTACAACAGGTATGGATATGATGTTGGAACAACATATTAAAAAGACATTATCAGCCTACTTAAAGAATAGAACATTGATTATGATTACACACCGCACAAGCTTGATGCCCCTTATTGATCGCATTATATTGCTGGATAATGGTCGTAGAGTTGCTGATGGACCGCGTGATGATGTTTTGGCAAAATTAGCAGGAAAAGGAAAGAAAGGAGAGTAAGTCACTATGTTTGAAACCATAGATAAAATGTGGTCGTACAGGCCTGTATTATTACTTGTGATTTGTTTGTTTTTTTCTTTCATTTCATGGGCATCATTAACAGAAATTGATCAACAAGTGCGTGGGACTGGGCGTGTTATCCCCTCTGGTAAAGCGCGTATGATTCAACATCTTGAGGGTGGTATTATTGATAAAATTCTCATCAAAGAAGGTCAAAAAATAGAAGCTGATCAGCCTATGTTTATTATTAGTAATGAACGTGCAGAAAATGATTTGGACGAACTGGATATTACGCTTGCCTCATATACGATCAAGCAAACACGCTTGAAAGCGGAATTAAATAAACAAAATACGATTGATTTCGACCCTGAATCGATTGAAAAATATCCATCAATTGTTGTTTCAGAAAAACAATTATTCGAGGCGCGTCGTTCAAGCTTCAAAGAAAAAATCAAAAGTATGGAAGAAAAATTCCGTCAAAAATCCTTAAAGCTTGTTGATTTAAATACACGCGTGAAAAACTTAAAAGAAGAATTGGAAATTGCAAAAGAGCAATTAGAGATTAAGCGGCGTTTATTTGAGGCAGGTGCTATGTCGCGTAGCCGTTTTCTTGATGCACAAAGTGAGGTCAAAGATTTCAATACGCGTATTTCTAGAGTTGACAAAGAAATACCTGTAGTCATTGCTGAGCGTGCTGAGGCGGATAATTTATTGGAAGAATATCGCCAAGCTTATTATTCAGAAGTCTTAGATCAACTTCAAGAAGTGCAGTTTGATATTAAAAAGGTGAGCGAACGTATAGCCTCTCTCCAAGACCAGGTGACAAGAACATCTGTTAAATCTCCTATTAAAGGAATTGTGAATAAACTTCATATTAATACAATTGGCGGAGTTGTTCAGCCAGGAGCTGTGATGGCTGAGGTTATTCCAGTTGATGAAACACTTATTGTTGAAGGACAAATTTCAACGGAAGATCGTGGTAAGGTATGGCCATCACTTCCTGTAACGGTTAAGATTACGGCTTATGATTACACAATTTATGGTGGGCTAGACGGGACATTGACGAATGTGAGTGCTGATAGTTTTCTTGATAAGCAGAATAATGAATATTACCAAGTGTTTGTCACATTAGAAGGACAAAGCCTTGGCCCTGATAAACCCGTCTACCCAGGGATGATCGCAGAGATTAATATTAAAACAGGTAAAATCTCTGTCTTAAGCTCAATCCTAAGACCTTTTTGGGAAATTAAAGATAACGCTTTAAGAGAAAAATAAAATATCCACTTATTATGATGCTTTTGGAGAACGATTTTTAGGCGTTTTCTGTTGCGTTGGAACGGAGGTTTTGCTTTGCTCTAATGCATTATCAATCCATTCTTGTGCGATCTCAGAACTGGTGCACACTTTATGGGCGATATAACGCTTAAGTAGACCGTCAATACCATTGGGTAACTGTTGATAAAAGCTATCTGGGATAAAGAGTGAGGCAACTTTATAGCGCCTATAATCTGTTCCTTGATAAAAATCTAATACATGAAAGAAAGCATCTTCATCTTCTGGTGTGGCGTCTGAAAAAATAACAGGAATATCAAAAGAGGTATTTTGGGCAGCGTCATACATATCTACTTTTGAATGGTTAAAAGCACTGTTTAAGTCATGTAGTGTCAAGCTTGTTGCCTCTAAACGTTTCTCCATAATGGTATCAGGTGTATTTAAAATAGCGCAAATATCACGAATAAAATTAAGGCCAGCTCTTTTGTGAGCAGCTTGTTTCCAATGTTGGAGGTTTGTATTGATAAAAATAACAGGAAGAGCAAAGCCATTATCTTGAACTTCACAAATTTCCAAATCATTCTTGTTTTTTAAGATGGCAACATAGTTTTTGTGTTTATTCGCTGTGCTCATAATCATCAATCTCCCTTTAATTGTATGTGATTGATAAGAGCATATCGCTATATAAATTTCATGTCAATTAATTATTAACATAATTTTGAGATAATTGCTTTTTATACGAATGTAGGGGGAAGTATGAATTATCTTTTGGATCCAAAAATTGTTGAGTCTTTATTAGAAAAGCCAATTGAACTTAATGGTAAAAGTTTCCATTATACTAACGAAGAATTAGATCATATTAAGCAAGAAGCGAACCGTCTATTCAACGAGTTTACAGCTGGGAAAACACCAAGACCAGAAAATGAGAGACGTTATTTTATTACAGCCGGAGGACCAGGATCTGGAAAAAGCACACTTGTAGAACAATTGATTGAAGTAGATCCTGTTATGAAGAATGCGGTATATGTGGATCCGGATGAAACGATTATGCGTAATATGCCAGCTTTTAAAAAGGATGTTTCTAAGAATGGTGTCGAAGATGCTTATTCAAAATGGCGTTGGGCTTCTCAATATATCTGGCATAGTATTAGAAACCGAGCCGCTCAAGAGGGATATGATATTATTAATGGAACAACGGCAACCAGTGATTTAGTGAACTTAGAATATGAAAATGTTTTAAAGGCTGGTTATAAGCCAGTAACGATTGCTGTTTGTGCTTCAGAACAAGTCAGAAGAGAAAGCGTTCAAAAACGATATGATGTAACAGGCGAACGTTATGTGCCAGAAGAAGATATAAAAAATAAAGGGGCTGCTTTTTTTGATAAGATTCCTCTGTATATACGCTATTCTAGTGCGGTACATTTTTACCATAGAGATGAAATGTCTAAAGATGCCGAACTCGCTTTAACAAGCGTTAAAGGGCGTGCGAATGAAAGAGGAAAAGCCTATGAAAAATTCATAGCGGAACTCGTTGATAATGGGGTTGAAGTGCAAGCATTGTTTGACATACCACGTAGAAAGCCACATACTAAGTTGGGATTATAACTTTAAAAAAAGGTATAAATATGATCTTTCGTATATTATTCATCTGTATATTATTTTCTTTTATAGCACCTGTGAGCGCCAATCAGGTGGATTTTCGTAATGATGAAACATTAGAAGAAAGCTTCTTGCCTCCTGGGGCTGTTTTTGACCCTAGTTGGATGATGTGTAAGCAAGCAAAAGATTGCACAGCTATTGAAGGGCCTTGTGAAACGTTTTTACCAATTAATAAAAAATATAAGCGTGAAGGCAAGAAGTTTTACGAAGCTTTATCTGAAAGAGTAAAATGTCCTGAAGGCATGAATGTGCCAATCCCTAAAAATTTAGGATGTTTGCAAGGCCAATGTGCGGTAACTGCACAGTAGTTGGAAAGATTTTATATTTTTTGAAGAGTGGTGCCGGAGAAGGGATTTGAACCCCCAACCTTTCGATTACAAATCGACTGCACTACCGTTGTGCTACTCCGGCTCAGATATCAACGTCACTAGGTGAAGTTTTATTCGAGTGGGATCTTTTTGCAATATTTTTCGTATAAGATCAAGAAAAAAATTAATAAAAAATGATATTAAGATGTTTTTTATGTTTCTGCTTCACTATAATATTGATCTAGTAGTTGTTTCTCTTTAAAAAGAGAGGAGCAAATGAGGCGTAACGAGAAAATAAAAAGGAGATCGTGTGGCTCAAGGTGATGGAGATGACACCCCTGTTGTCTTAACAATGATCATATTAATTACCTGTGGTGTGTGTTTTGCCATTTGGTGGTTTTTTAGTGCGGAGCTTATGAGCTTTGTGCGATGGATACGTTTTGGTCAAATACAGCTTGCTGCGTGGATTTTTGGAACAGATTATGTTCATTCAGATTATGTGATCTTAGGTGATTTTTCCTTAGCTCAGCTTTTAGAATTTATGAATACTGTGGATGCATATGAACTGCTCCCAGAGCATATTGGTTTATTTACAAGAGCCAGCCTTGAATTTTGGCGTCCATTATTTGCTGTTATATTGTTATCATTCTCGGTGTGGGCTTACTTAAGAGGCCCGGGAACTAAATTTCATAGAAAAATGGATCTCAATGGTGTTTTAGAAGAACATTCAAAATCTTTCCCAAGTATTCGCCCTTTTGTGAATTTTGACCCTTTAAAGCAACAGGTGCGCGCACCTGGAACACCTGTTCCTGCAAAGCTGCCTTTATTTGCGGAATCACTCTCTCCAGAAGAATGGGTGTCTTTTAATATGATTCCTATCTCAGAGAAACGAAAATTAGATGAGCAATCAACTTATGGTGCATTTGTTCAACAATTAGGACGTCGCTGGAAAGGATTGTCACATTTAAAGCCTCATGAGCGCGCTCTATTTGCTGTTTGCGCACTTAAGTCAGTAAGACGTCGTGAACAAGCAGATGGTCTTCTAGATGAAATGGCTTTGTGTTGGGACCCTAAAAAAGGTTGGAAACAAACACCAGCATTAAAAGAAAAAGTAAATCGTATTTTAAAAGATCCAAAAATTTCAAAAGAATGTTATTTGAAAGCTAATCAGCATGCCTATGTTAAGACAGCTTTGTTACGTGCTTTACAATATGCACGTCAAGAAGGCGGGGTTTTGGCTTCTGCTCAATTCGTTTGGCTTAGAGGGTTTGATAGAGGCTTGTGGTATCCTCTTAATAATTTAGGGCGCCGCTCATTCCATACAGAAGCAATGTCTGTTATGGCTCATTTTCAAGCTGAAAAATCGATGGAACGTCCAATTCCTGTCCCTCAAGTTATGACAGCAATTGAGTCTTTACAACGCTATTTTGATACGCATCCACTTATTGTTATTCCTGAAATTTCAAGACAAGGAGGTAAGAAATGATATCTTTCATGAAGCCTGTTATTGATTTTTTTAAAGAACAAGAAGAGCCGTCTTACGCCGCTCTTGTTGGTACAAATTTAGTTGTTTCTTTGACCCAGTCTGAAAAACCAATTGTCTGGCGTGTTGATTTTCAAGAGATTAAATCTGCTTTCTTTTCGATTGAAGCAAAAGGCAAGAAGCATCAACTTGTGATGCAAGATAAAGGAAATAATAAAAAAGACGTTATCGCAGAATTCCAAGAAGAAGTGCATGCTCGCCACGCATATCATTTGATTTCAAAAGCCTTACTTGGTCAACCGATGAAAGAAAGCCAAGCAAGTTTTTTTCAAACCTTCGTGATCTTTGTGGTGTCTTTTATTCTTCTCTATTGGATCATGGATAGTTTGTTTTTTAGCGCAGACACAGATCAAAATGCGACTAAAGTTGTAAAGGAAATGACGCCTATGACAATGGAGCGAAATGAAAAACAACCAACGATTCCTGAGGATACCCAAAAAGGTGTTCCTTTATCAGTTGATGATTTATTGAGTAGATAAGATTAGATTAGATAATGGCAATAGATAAGAGATATCATTATAAACATAAGAATACGTTGCGCGATCTACGTAGTCCGTATGAAAAGATACGTGATTATTTTATTAAGCCAAAAGTACAATATATGACGTTTATTGTGATGGCTGTTGCAATGTTTATCGAGCCATATGTTTATTATGCGACAGATATTATTTTTATTATTGGTGTTTTATATTTTCTAGGACTAAAAACGAGAGGGCATAAACTTCCGTCAAAATTGCCTCTTTCTGCAGCTAAAATGGGTATGAAAGATCCAAATAATGATGGACCAGGTAAGAATAAACAACCTGAAGGTATTTTGTATTTAGGAAATACCAAAGATAGCAAAGAAGAAATCTGGTTTTCGAGCAGTGATATTAAGACACATATTTTGTATTTAGGAACAACGGGTGCTGGTAAAACAGAAGGGCTAAAATCGTTGGTCAGTAATGCATTATGCTGGGGGTCTGGTTACGTATATGTTGATGGTAAGGCCGATACTGGATTATGGAGCTCTTTATCAGCCATGGCACGTCGTTTTGGTCGTGATGATGATTTGCTTGTTTTAAATTACATGACGGGAAATAAAGATGGTCATGGAGCTTCGAATACACTTAACCCATTTTCTGGTGGATCATCCTCATATTTAACGCAGTTGATGGTTTCTTTGATGCCTGATGCAGGTGGTGATAATGCCATGTGGAAAGAGCGTGCGGTTGCTTTGATTGGATCGGTCTTACCGGCTTTGACATGGCGCCGTGATGAACAAGAATTCCCTTTAAATGTAGGAACCATTCGTGAATATTTAAATCTACCTAAAATTATTGCGCTTTCTAGAAATCCAGATTTACCTGAAAAAATTAAAGCTGGGATTAGAGGATACTTAGATACACTTCCTGGCTTTGTTGATGAAGCCTTTGATGATGATGGTAATGAAAAACCAATGCCACCTGATGCACCGATGGTTGATACATCAACGATTCACCAACAACATGGTTATCTATCGATGCAGTTTACGCGCTCTTTGCAATCATTAGCAGATGATTATGGGTATGTTTTTGAAACGGAATGTGCCGATATTGATATGACAGATGTTGTCTTAAACCGTCGTATTTTGGTTGTTCTTATTCCGGCCCTTGAAAAATCAAGTGATGAGGCTGCGAATTTGGGTAAAATTGTTGCCGCAACGATTAAGGGCATGATGGGCTCTACTTTGGGTGCCGATGTTGAGGGGGCTGCTGAAAAAACAATTGATAACAAACCATCTGAATCAAAAACACCTTTTATGACTGTGTTTGATGAGGTTGGTTATTATGCTTCGCAAGGAATGGCCGTGATGGCGGCACAGGCGCGTAGCTTAGGGTTCTGCCTTGTATATGCGGCGCAGGATTTACCAGCAATGGAAAAACGTGTGAAAGAAGAAGCGCGTTCAATTACAGCGAACTGTAATGTTAAAATCTTTGGTAAGTTAGAAGATCCTACACAAACGAAAGAATTTTTTGAAAAAACAGTCGGGGATATTTTAGTCGCTGAAGTGTCTGGTTTCCAAACAAGTAGTAACTCTTTGACCGGTGGTTTTCATGGTAAAGGGGACGCATCGGTACAATCACGCTCGCGTGCATCTTATGATGGTTTGCGCGGTTTTAAGGAAGGGGACGCGGTTGTTACATTTGGAGGAATGTTAGAAGAAATTAATGTCTTTTATTCTAATCCAGGGAATGCGAAAGCAATGCGTGTTCAAAAAATGCTTGAACCGCCTAAACCAGATGAAGCAAAGCTCCGCCAAAAGCCAGCGATTATCACTTTCTTAGACAATTATCGTCGCCAAGACTGGACCGCTGCAAATGCTTTGGAAGAAGTTCAAACTGAAAAAGAGTTAACCTCTCTTTTAGAAGGGTTTAAATTAGCGAAAAAGGCAAATTACTCTCCTTTACAATGTGGAGCGATGGCGATTGCTCAGCTCGGTGAAATGTTTATGGATGATTATCCTGAAATGAAAACAGTTTCTCCTGTTGCTGCATCACCAACCGTTTCAGCCCCAGCACAGCCAACTGTTTCACAACAAGAGGCAGAGGATGTTTCTGAGAATACGAGCTGGTCTGATATGATGGGAAGTGAAGCGAGTGAACCTGATGAAACACCTTCTGATGATGGCGGTTTTTCTTGGGGAGATATTATGTCTGATGATGTGCCGTCAGTTACTCCTGAAGCACCGAATAATAATGTTGAAACAGCAGGACACGTATCTATCCAAGAAGTATCAGATGTGGGAACACAGGAGAATGATGATGATGGTTTCTCTTGGGGAGATATGATGGGCGCATCGGATGATGGTGCAGATGAGGAAAATATAATAGCGGAGCAAGAAGAAATTCCAGCGACAGAAGTAGCTGATGCTGGTGTGGATGTTACAACGCTTACACCAGAAGAAGCATTAGCACAAATTTCAAACGAATTAAAACAAGGTGCGTCTGACTCTCAAGAGATTGAAGATATGTTAGAAGAAACAAATTTCTATAAAGCGCCTGAAAAAACAGAAGCATTAGAGCAAGCTTCTTTGGATTTGGAACAACCTATGGAAGAGATCGTAGCCCCAACGCATGAGCGCCCAGAAGGTATGAGCGATGAGGTTGAGGAATTGTTAAAATCAACAGCTGAAGAGCTCTCAGAAGGATTGACAGGTAATGATAATCCTTTAGAGAAAAAAGAAAAATAAGAACATAGATCTGTTTTATCTTTCATCTAGTATTGGATTACGCCATTTATCCCAAAAATAATAACAACATACCATAAGTATGAGAGCGATAAGAATCATGATGCCTCTCATTAAATGACCCCTTTCTAAGTTATGAAAAGGTCACCAATAAGACGTATCTCTTGGTGACCGGGAGTCAAAAAACCGTAACAATCAGGAAACGGCATGACAGCTTTTAGCTGATGCCTGGACATATGCTATCATCTCCCGGTCAGAACCGAGACATGACATCTTTGACACGTTTTTGAGAAACGCATCAATATCGGTTGATGCCAACCGCTGATTGTATTAGAGGTTTTTGAAGCCCCAGCGCTTAAGCTTTTAAGCACATAAGGCAATAATATAGGTTGTGATAAATTATTCAATTAAAAACTTGGTGTAGGCTAAATAGTGAAAGAAACCAAAGAGCTTAAAGAGGTTTTAGATCTCGTGGTTTACCGTGAACCCCAGAAGGAAAATGATGAAGCCATTTTTGCAATGTATCAATGCTTGTTGGTGTTGTTGTTATACGATGCCCTCTTCTGTAAGTGTCATTTAGTGTTAGTTTTGTACCGTGCAAAGCTATGGGTAATATGGGCGCATTTCTACCAAAATACCAAAATTGTTTTCCAACAATAGAAAAAGGTGTTTTTAAATCTCGTTGTATCGCGATCTCTTTGCCGTAGTGAGCCGCATTTTTGAAAGCGATTTGTAATTGATTTTGATTTTTGCTGAAAAAATTATCCCCATTGCTGAGATATATAGGCTTCTTACATTGAAATCGAGGGTCGTTAAAGTAATCTTCGTATAAGATCTTTTCATCAACATACATGGCATATATGACTTTATGACGATCATCTCTAGCTGTTGAAAAGCCGACAATGAGATCACCTGTTCTAGCAACTCTTCGAATAACAGGTTTACAAACTGTCAGTGTGCATATTTCACCCATAATATTGGGAGCCAAGCCTGTATCGCTTGCCACGACATATGAAATAACTCTACCACTAAAATTAGAATACATCGCATCAGTATAAGGCACTTTGTTTTTATGTCAATAAATATTAGAAATCCAAATTAGATATCTTTGACATGTTTTTTGAGAAACGCATCAATATCGGTTGTGTTTTTAAAAGCAAGACTAAAACATATATGACTAGTTCATCTTTTTTTAAGATAAAAACTATAAACTTTTCTAAAAGGAAAATTATATGAAGACATTAGGAATTACTGGTGGTTTAAGCCCAGAATCAACAAGACATTACTATGAATGGATTTGTGATGATGTGCGCAAGACTCTCGGTGGTTTGAATTATCCAGAAATTGTAATGGCAACCGTTAATCAGCAATTTGTTTATGAGAATAAAAAAAGTGGGGATTGGGATGCTATTGCAGAAAAAATTATATCTAAAGCACAATTGTTAGAGCGAGCAGGTGCAGAGTATTTATTAATTGCCAGCAATACTATGCATAATGTTGCACCTCAAGTTGAAGCAGCAATTAATATTCCTTTGCTGCATGTTGCGGATGTGACAGCGAAAGCTGTTGTTGCACAGGGGTTAACACAAGTTGCAATGCTTTCAACAATAGAAAGTGCGGAATTAGATTTTTATAAAGATCGATTTATACAATATGGTGTCGAGCTTATATTTCCTAAATTGAAAGAAGAGCGGGAAGCTGTTGATCAGATTATTTGTGGGGAATTGTGCAAAGGCGAAGTTAGTCCAGATTCAAAGCTTTATTTTATTGAGCAAGCAGAACAAATGTTTGATTGTGGTGCGCAAGGTCTTATTTTAGGGTGCACAGAAGTTAATATGCTTGTTGGCCAAGAAGATTTTTCAAAACCCGTATTTGATACAACGAAATTGCATGTTGATGCCGCAGTTTCTAAAATATTATCCGCTGTTCCCTCTCAAAAAAAAACGCTAACACATAGCTCTAAACATCTAAGTTAAAGATGACGATCCCTAGGGAATGAATGGATTCTTTGGCTGTATGATGATTTATTTAAACATCCAAATTAGACACACGTAGTGCATTATCTTGGATAAAGTTACGGCGTGGTTCGACAACATCTCCCATTAATGTTGAAAAGACATCATCCGCTTCATCAATCTGATCGATTTTAACTTGTAATAAGCTACGGGCATTTGGATCTAATGTTGTTTCCCACAATTGATCTGGGTTCATTTCCCCAAGACCTTTGTAACGTTGGATTTGCATACCTTTTTTGGCATTCGTTAAGGCAATTTCAAACAAATTAACAGGCCCTGTAATCTCAATTGGTTGACGATCAGAGATCACGAGCTGGCATTCACCTGCAAAACGATCACTCATATCCTTAACAAGGCTACCAAGTTTACGAGCTTCAGCACTGCGTAATTGATCAACGGGCACAAGATGTGTTTCTGTAACACCACGGATAGTACGTTTAAATGTGACTGAAAGATCATCAGAAATTTCATATTCCCATGTCTTTTCAAATTGATCAGCATCTTCATTCAAGCCGTTAATAGCTTTTTCAGCTGCGGTTTTAAGGGCTGTTTCAGATTCATTTGTTGTTGGATCAAATAAACCAGCAAGGGCTGCTTCTGAATAAATGAAATCAATTTGTTTTTTCTTGGCAAGGCGTTTACAAATTTTTGTGAATTGTGAACATTGCTTTAACAAAGATTCTAGATCAGCACCTGATGCTGATGTACCAGCATAATCAAGGCGTGCATCTTTAATAAGACCAGCTAAGAGATAGTCTTCAAGCTCTGCGTCATCTTTCACATAGTGCTCAGATGAGTTTCCTTTTTTTGCCTTATAAAGAGGTGGCTGTGCGATATATAAATAGCCACGCTCGATGAGTTCAGGCATTTGGCGATAGAAAAATGTTAGGAGGAGTGTTCTAATATGGCTACCATCAACGTCCGCATCCGTCATGATAATGATTTTGTGATAACGGAGTTTCTCGATGTTAAACTCGTCTTTTCCAATACCTGTACCCAGAGCAGAAATAAGAGTCCCAATCTCGGCACTGCCAAGCATGCGATCAAAACGGGCGCGTTCGACGTTCAAAATCTTACCTTTTAGGGGAAGGATCGCTTGATTCTTACGATGACGCGCTTGTTTCGCAGAACCACCCGCAGAATCACCCTCCACGATGAAAAGTTCTGATAAAGCAGGGTCTTTTTCTTGGCAATCGGCAAGTTTACCAGGAAGTGATGCAATATCCAATGCGCCTTTACGGCGTGTCAATTCACGCGCCTTACGCGCTGCTTCACGGGCTGCTGCTGCTTCGGCGATCTTTCCAACGATTAAACGTGCTTCTTTCGGGTTTTCCTCAAACCATTCTGATAAGGCTTGTCCAACAGCTGATTCAACAACAGGACGGACTTCGCTTGAGACAAGTTTATCCTTTGTTTGAGATGAGAATTTTGGATCAGGGACTTTGACAGATAAGACACATGTCATCCCTTCACGCATATCATCCCCAGTTAGAGATGATTTATCTTTCTTTAAAATACCGCTTTCATTGGCATAGGTATTAATCGTTCTTGTTAACGCACCACGGAAACCAGCCATATGTGTCCCACCATCTTTTTGAGGGATGTTGTTTGTAAAACATAACATGTTCTCATGATAGCTATCATTCCACCAAACAGCCGCTTCAACAGAGATGCCAGAAGCGTCATCTTCTGTAGCAACTGTAATAGGTTTTGGAAGAACGGCTGATTTATTACGGTCTAAGAACTCAACAAAAGCTTGAATTCCACCTTCGTATGAGAGTTCAACTGTTTTCTTTTCTTCACCGCGCGCATCTGTAAGTGCTAAGAAAACGCCAGAGTTTAAGAAAGCAAGCTCACGTAAACGGTGTTCTAATGTTTTAAATGAAAATTCAGTTTGTGTGAAAGTCTCAGTTGACGGCAAGAATGTGACTTCTGTCCCTGTTTGGTCACCACAAGGCTCAATTTGTTTTAAAGGCTCAACTGTTTCACCGTGATTAAAGGTAAGGTGGTGCAAGTATCCATCACGCCAAATACGCATTTTTAATTCACTTGAAAGAGCGTTTACAACAGAAACCCCCACACCGTGTAAACCACCAGAAACCTTATAAGAGTTTTGGTCAAATTTACCACCCGCGTGAAGTTGTGTCATGATCACTTCAGCAGCTGAAACACCTTCTTCTTTATGGATAGAAACAGGAATTCCACGCCCATTATCACGAACAGTTACAGAGCCATCGGCGTTTAAAATCACATCAATGCGATCACAATGTCCAGCGAGAGATTCGTCAATTGAGTTATCAACGACTTCGTAAACCATGTGGTGTAAACCAGAACCATCATCTGTGTCCCCAATATACATACCTGGGCGTTTACGAACCGCATCAAGTCCTTTTAAAACTTTAATCGAATCCGCACCATATTCTTCTTTTTTGTCAGTCATTGCAGCAGCACTTTCAACCATTGTAATCTCTTTACCTGTTTCATAAAAAATATCTATTTTTGAGTCTCTAGATTATACGCGAAAACACGCAAAAAACCTAAGAAAACTTTGATTTTTTGCTATTTTTTTTAGCGACTATAATAGGTTAAAACACCCGCACCTAAAATGGAGATAAAAAAACCAATTATTTGCCCCATATTAAGAGCTTCTTTGAACCATAAAAGCCCAATTGCGAAACAAGAAAGACCAATTAAAACAGAAGCTAATGATTGTGCAACGCTTAATGGGCCACCTGATTTATAAATCATCATGATGGAAATTTCTAAACCGGCTACAATAACGCCAATAAAAATTAAAGCGGCAAAGGATTTAAGACTTATGCTGGCGAGCTCTATTTTTTGGTAATCGCGCATAAAAAACAAAGCAAAGCAGATCAAGCTTGCGAATAAAGAAATGAAAGCAACATTGAATAAAGGCGTGAAATGTCCAGAAATTAATTTATAAGACAAGCGATAGCTAACGCCAAAAAAAGTCCCAATAAAAACCCAACTAAGCCAATGCATTTTACACTTCTGTCTTTCTTTAAGGTGTCAGCTGTCCCGTTAATAAAACGAGAGCGATAGCAGATAGTACAATTGTGATTCCAGGGATTAAAGCATTATTTTCTTTTCTCTTGATCGCGGCATAGAATAGCAGAACCCAAAAAGGAGCGAGTAGAGAAATGCTTAAGGGATAACTGATATTGTCTGTGTAATAAAAACTAAAATTCCGTGAAATCATGTTAAAAGCAACAAATATTCCGAGCAAAAGTCCTAGCCCTATAATTTTGCGAGAACTCATTAATGAATTGAGTTTATGGTTGGTGTCACCTTTGTAAAAAACTAAAGATCCAAGCCCAATGATCCATCCTTGTAAGAGGGTATAATAATAACTGCCGTTCACATCAGCATAAGACAGAGCTTCTTTTGCAAGTAAGTTATTGATCGCGTAAATGAAAAAGACAGGAATAGCATGAATATAGGCTTTCTTTGAAACGTCGCATTTCCTTATATGGAGAGCCGAATAGACAGAGATAAGTATGCAAGCGGTAATACCAAGCGCTATTTTGGGGTGGGCACAATAACGTTCGATAATTTCAGGTGTGATGATTAAAGTCCCTATGAAACTAAAGAAGACAACAATAGGTACTATGCGTGTTGAAATTCCAGAACCATAGGTATCTGTAATATGATACATGCGAATGTCGGCATAAATGGCAAGAAAACTTATGATGCACAAGAGGGCAAAGAAATGCCAAGTTGCATTGAGGGGCACTATAAAGAATAAAGGCATTAAAATAATAGCTGTTCCGATACCACGCCAAAAAATATATTGCTTAGGCGTGAAAGGAGTAAATTCTAGAAAAATGTACATTAAAGCAACACCAAATGAGGATAGAAGTGCCCAAAAAACCCAAGATGTTAGAAAAAAAATCAATCATGAAACCGTTAAATGGTGATGTACCGCGTAGGGAAGGATGGGGGTAAAAGCATTTGTGTCTGTGCCTGTAATCCAATATTGTGAATTTAAATGAGAGAGATAATCAAAGAGATTACCTCGTCTGTGATCATCAAGATGTGAGACAATATCATCTAACAATAAGATGGGCGCTGCGCCACGTTCTTCTTGAACGAGTGTGCTTTGACTTAGGATTAAAGTGATTAGAAGGGATTTTTGTTCCCCTGTTGAGCATTGGTGTGCGGGCATTTTCTTGCCCAAATGCATCACGTCAATGTCACTTTTGTGAGGGCCTGTTTTAGCACCCCCATAGATCGCATCATGATTACGTGAATATTTAAGTTCTTGTCTGAAATAATCCTCACATTCAAGGGCGGAATGTGTATTTAAGAATTCTTCTAATGTGCCAGATACACGGATGGAGGCAGCAGGAAAAACCGTGCGAACATCATCGAGTTCTTCCATAGCTTGACTTAGTTTCTCACACAATATTTTCCGTGCAGCCGTAATCGCCATGGCGCTTTCAGCCATATTTTGTTCAAGAAGATCTAACCATTTAGGGTCAGGTCGATCTTGTTTTAAAAGTTTTGAGCGTTCACGCAGGGCATTTTCATAGCGGCTTAAGCGGCCAGAATGGCTTGGGTCAAATGAGAATACGAAGCGATCGAAAAAGCGACGTCGCTCGTAAGATCCTTCTAAAAAGAGTTTCTCCATTTGTGGAGTCAGCCATAAAACAGATAAATAATCGGATAGAGATGTTTGGCTGGATTGAGTTTCTCCATCAATACGGACAATTCGTTTCTCTTTACGGATGTGATCTGCGTTTAAACTGTAATCAAGTGCAGTCCCGATTTTATGATGTTCATCATGGTGTAGTAAGTCGGCTGAAACCGCCCATGTTTTGTCATCTATATGAATATTTTGTATTTCAGATATTTTGGCATTTCTCAAGCCTCGCCCAGGGCTGAGTAGGCTGATGGCTTCTAATATATTTGTCTTCCCAACACCGTTATCACCCGTTAAAAGCACAAATCGATCAGAGCTTTCAATACGAAAATCATCATAAGATCTAAAGGACGAAAGGCTGAGTCTTTGCAAAGAAAGCTCAGCCTTTTGTTCGGAGGGAGCAGACATAGTGTTAAGTATGCCTTTCATAAAAATTAAACGCGCATTGGCATCAAAACATAAAGGGATGATTCATCGCCTAAATCTTGAATGATTGTTGCTGTTGAACCGTCATTTAAGCTTATGCGAGCGCCTTCGCCTTCAATTTGTTGTGCAATATCCATCAAATAACGAGAGTTAAAACCAATTTCAATTGGATCTGCGTCAAATTTGATTTCTAATTCTTCGCTAGCGCTACCGCTATCAGGAGAATGAGCCGATAAAACAAGTGTTTTTCCATTGATTTCGAGTTTGATCGCACGTGTTTTTTCTGTCGAGATTGTTGAGACACGATCTACAGCAGATGCGAGGACTTTTGGATCTAATTCTAAAACTTTGTCATTGTTTGCAGGGATAACACGTTCGTAATCAGGGAATGTCCCATCGATTAGTTTCGATGTTAGTGTAATATGATCAAATGCGAAACGGACTTTTGTTTCTGAAATAGAAATACGAATTGTATCTGCTGCTTCATCAATCAGTTTGCGGAGTTCAAGAACTGTTTTACGCGGAATGATAACACTAGGCATTGTCGCAGCCCCTTCAGGTAAAGGCATTTCAAAACGTGCTAAACGGTGACCATCTGTTGCAACAGCGCGAAGGAGTTGCATATTATCAATTTGATGTGCATGGATATAAATTCCATTCAGGTAATAACGTGTTTCCTCAGTTGAGATTGCGAAACGTGTCTTATCAATTAGGTCGCGTAGTTCTTGCGCAGGAAGTTCAAAGCTTGTTTCCATGTCATCGGCAGATAATTGAGGGAAATCAGCTGTTGGTAAACAACCCAGTTTAAATTGAGATTTACCAGCGCGCACTGTCATAAGTGCATTGCTTTCAGATGTTTCTACTTCTATCACGCTATCATCTGGAAGCTTACGAACAATATCATAAAGTGTTGTCGCTGGAGCAGTTGTTTCGCCCGCATTCGCAACAGTTGCTGCAACTGTTTCATCGATTTCAAGATCCATGTCAGTCGTGCTTAAAGACAAGCTATTACCTTCTGCTTTTAGTAATACATTTGCCAGAATGGGAATAGTATTGCGACGCTCAACAGCGCTTTGTACATGGCTTAAAGAACGAAGAAGGGCAGAACGGTCTATTGAAAATTTCATCTTAATCTATACTCTCTGTTAAATCGTTGTCTATAAAGCTTATAAAAGAAAAAAATAGCAGGAGGCATAAGCGCCATATCCTGACATGATTCGATTTCTAAAGCTTTTTAAGTACGCTAAATCTAGCACAAATCAAGAGAAAGAAAAGGAAAAACCCGTGTTTATCCACTGAAATTTGCGGTTTTATTTCCGTATTTCTGTTTTTTGTGTCTAGAAGTGCTTAAAAATAGGTTTTGAGCGCTTTTTTTGCGTTCTTTTCGGCTCTGTGATTGGTGATGCGCTTGTATCGGCTTTCATTGTTGCCAAATTTTTCATCATAGGCTTGTTCCATAAGGCGGAAGGTGCCGAGTGTTCCTTTTACAGCAGAAAAAAGAATAGTTGTTAAGACGGCCAAACCTATAACTCCAGGGGCTGGTACAACTGTGAATAATGCGGCTGTAAAAAAGGCGCCCCCAAGCCCTATATAGGCGTTATATCCGGCTGAGATATTGGCATTTTTATTGAATTCTTGTGTTAAGCGTTTTTCTGTGGCGTCTTGATCAAGCCCGTCCTCTTTTGCTTTTTTAACGATAAAGCGCGCATCGTGACGATAGGATAGGCTGTCACCAAGGTCTTTAAATGTACGTTGTTTTTGTTCAGACATATTTGTTTCTCCCTTTTTTTTTATTTTTATAAAAAAAGCATATTAGAAAGAAATGATATCGTCAAATAGATATAATGCTCTGGCGTTTTATTAATCGCGTGCTTCTGTGATAGCGCGGCGGATCAGTGAAACTTCGTCATTAAACATTGAATCTTGGTTCATTAGCTCTTCGATTTTACGAATAGCATGCATCACAGTTGTGTGATCACGTCCACCAAATTTACGACCAATCTCAGGTAAAGAACGCGCCGTCATTTGTTTGGCAAGATACATAGCAACTTGACGCGGACGAGCGATTGTGCGCGCACGACGTGCGGATTGCATGTCACTCATGCGGAGGCCGTAATTGTCACACACTTTGCGTTGAATTTCATCAATTGAGATTTTGCGATTATTAGCGCGCAAGAGGTCTTGTAAAACTTCTTGAGCGTAATCGAGTGTGATCGGACGCCCAACGAGTTCAGAGTGAGCAACAACACGGTTGAGTGCACCTTCAAGCTCGCGGACATTTGATGCAATTTTATGTGCTAAAAATTCTAATACTTTAGGTGGGATATTTGCTCCCAATTGATCGGCTTTCGCACGTAAAATACCAAGGCGGAGTTCGTAATTTGTTGGGTGAATGTCTGCAACAAGTCCCCATCCTAGGCGTGATTTAAGACGTTCTTGGATACCGTCAAGCTCGTTCGGGCTTTTATCTGCACTGATTATGATCTGTTTGTTTTGATCGATAAGGGCATTAAATGTATGGAAGAACTCTTCCTGTGTTGAGTCTTTGCCGCTAATGAATTGAATGTCATCAATCATTAAGACATCAACAGAACGGAATTGCTCTTTAAATGTTACGGAGTCACGGAAACGGAGTGCTCGGATGAATTGATACATGAATTTTTCTGCAGATAAATACAAGACTTTGCGGTGAGGTTGCGTTTCTTTTAAGCGCCACGCAATTGCGTGCATAAGGTGTGTTTTACCAAGGCCAACGCCTCCGTATAAATAGAGTGGGTTAAAAGAAACAGTTTCTGTTTCGGTAACACGGCGCGCAGCAGCACATGCAAGTTCATTTGATTTTCCTAAGACAAAGCGATCAAATGTAAAACGTGGATCTAAAGGAGAAGAAAGGCCTTCGATGTCTGTATCGGTTAATTGTGTATTATAAAGGTTTTGATTAGCAATAAGAGGGTTTGAGGCATCATTTTTTAGGGTGTCAATCTCAGCGTCATCAGAAGAAGCTGGCGTAATTGGAGCAGGTGTTTTTACATCTTGGATAATGAAATCGATGGTGTGAATTTTTTGTACATTATGATCCCAGATATTGACGATTTGATCAGCGTAGTGACTTTGAACCCAATCTTTCATAAAACGTGTTGGTGTTCCAATTTGGAGTGTTAATCCGTCGACACCTAGGAGAGAGAGGGGGCGTATCCAGCTTCTAAAAGCGGTATCGCCGATGTCTTTTTTGAGGAAATCTTTGACACGGTCCCATTCTGTTGAGTAGCGATCAGAGACGGAAGTTGAGTTGGGTGTATTTGTTTGTCCTGATGCGTCATCGTTATGCGTCATTTGATGTGTTCCTCATTAAATTGCTCATGCAATTTTAACTAGTTAATTTTAGCTTCCTAAGAGATGTTTTTGCTTTTTAAAAGACAAAAAATCCCTGTTTCGTAAAACGTGTTTACGAATGTTTTTCTTCAGCAATGTATTGTTGCAAAGCATCTTGTTGATAAAATAAACGACGTAATTATTATTCTTATTTTTTGATGCTAATTCTTTAGCGGTGTCGTTTTATTTATCTCGAAGCTTTATACTTCCTGTTTCCTCAAGTGTCTAGAAGCCTTGAAATACAAGGTCTAGTCCTTTTACAGAGGTCTTGCACTTATGTGTTTATTTCTCTGTTGATAAAAAGAACCTACACAAAAAAAATGTGGGTTTCAATAGAATGAATCGTGAACATTTGAAAAAGAAATTTTCGTACAAAAAACTTAAAACTCCATAGGATTTCGCCCCTTGTTAAAAAATAGCAAAGGGAAAAAGCACATATTTATGATGTTTTATTGAGATATATTACTTTGTCTCAGACATTGCCTTGATGCGTTGTGCAAGGCGAGAAATCTTACGAGCAGCAGTGTTTTTGTGCATGATGCCTTTTGTAACACCACGTTGAATTTCAGGCTGTGCTTCGCGAAGAGCTTCCTGAGCTGCTTTTTGGTCACCAGATTGGATCGCTAATTCAACTTTCTTCGCAAATGTACGAATTTTAGAAACACGGTTACGGTTGATAACGCGACGCGCCTCATTACGACGAATTCTACTTTTTGCAGAAGCTATATTAGCCATTGTGGTTAAACCTTTCTTTATTCTACTTTCAGCGTCTTTAAGTTAAGGGTTTGTCACCCTTCTAAAGACCTTATAATTCTCTAAATTCTTTGGGTTTATACAAAACTAGAGCACATAAAGCAAACAAAAAATAACATTTTTTTCACATTATTTTTTCACTTATCCACAAGTGGTTGTTTTTATTATTTATTTTTATATTGTGCTTCTCTCTTCTCGATGAAAGCTTGCATGCCCTCATTCCGATCTTCAAGGCTAAAAGCCCCGTGAAATAAGCGTCTTTCGAAATGAATACCGTCTTTTAATCCTGTTTCAAAGCTTTGATTAATCGCTTCTTTGATTATCATTGTAACAGGGAGTGAAAAAGAGGCGATTTTTTCAGCGAGCGAAAAGGTCTCTTCAATAAGAGCCTCTGGCTCAACAACTTTAGTAACAAGTCCCATTTTTTCAGCTTCTTCAGCAGAAAACATACGTCCTGTTAAGCATAGCTCCATGGCTTTTGCTTTCCCAACGGCGCGTGTAAGGCGTTGTGTGCCTCCCGCTCCTGGTAAAATACCAATCGTAATCTCAGGTTGAGAGAACTTGGCTGTTGTCGTGGCGATAATCATGTCACACATCATCGCAAGTTCACACCCTCCACCAAGGGCATAGCCTGAAATGGCAGCTATAATAGGTTTACGACAGCGCGCTGCGCATTCCCATTTCGTGATAAAGTTTTCGCTGTAAACATCACTAAATGTTTTGGGGGCAATCTCTTTAATGTCCGCTCCAGCGGCAAATGCTTTCTCACTACCTGTTAGGATTAAGACATGGATTTTGGGATCGTTATCAAATGTTTCAATTGCCTGTGTGAGTTCTGTTGCAAGTTCATCACATAAAGCGTTAAGGGCTTGAGGACGGTTCAGTGTAATAAGTCCGACCTTGCCTTTTATCTCTGTTTTTATTGTTGCGTAATCTGTCATGTTTAACGTGGGTTTAATTTAAAGAAAATTAAAGTTAAGTTGCCTTCTTTTTTAAAGGTGATTTTGAGTTGTTCTTTATCACGTTGATAAAGTCCCCAAAGTTCTGTTCCGTCCTTTTTAACCCATCCCAGCGCTGGTAGGCTTTTTGAATAATATTCAGCGGCTTTTTCTACAGAATGGTTTGTGGCAGCAAGGCGTTCAACAAGGCGGCCATTTTCTTGTTCAAAGACATAGCCTGCTTCATCTAAGATCTGGATACCGTCCATTAAAGGAACATCGCCAAGCTCGTCAATGAAGTGTGTTTCAGCGTGTGCAAGAGGGGCTGTGATTAAAAAGAAGACTATAAAAAAGTTAAAAAAGAATCGTTCCATAATGTTAAGTCTAGCAAAAATATAAAATAAGGAAAGGGGGCAGTTATTTTTGTTTTACGGGGCAGTAATAAGTGGATCTTCCAGATTGTGTTTCTCGTACAATCGTGTGTTCCCCATTACAAGTACAATTCGGGCAGGGGTTATTTTCTTGATCATAGACTTTGAAGCGATGCTGGAAATAGCCAAGAGATCCATCTGTGTGATGAAAGTCTTTTAAACTGCTGCCACCAGCCTGTATTGCTTCTTGAAGGGTTTCTATTATTTCGTGGCGTAATTTTTTTGTTTCTGCCTGTTTTAGGCTGTTACTTTTTCTAAAAGGTGAAATGTTACTCCGAAAAAGAGCCTCGCACGCATAAATATTGCCAACACCAGCGACAAGAGATTGATCCAGGATCGCTGTTTTGATCGGAGTGTTTTTCATTTTTAACGCTTCATAAAAATAAGTGTCATCAAATGAGGGTGAGAAAGGCTCGGGCCCAATTTTTTTGAGAAGCGGGTGTGTATCGCATGTGTCCGTTTCTAAAATATCAAGAACGCCAAAACGTCTAGGGTCATTAAAAATAAGCATTTCGCCTGTTTCAAATTGGCATAACCAGTGGTCGTGTTTTTGAGTAGGTGGCTTTTCATTGTGGATATAAACACGCCCTGACATTCCTAAATGGATTAAGATTGAATATCCGTTATCTAAATGTATGAGGATATATTTGCTGCGTCTGGTGACTGATCTGAAGGTTGTGTTTTTGATCTTTTCATTGAAATGCGAAGGGATATCAAAACGAATTTTTTGTCTGTTTAATATAGATGAAGATACTTTTTTATTCAGTAAGCTTGTTTCTATAGCGCATTTAACGGTTTCTACTTCTGGCAGCTCAGGCATTTTTCTCTTCTTTTTCCATAATTTTATTGCAAGGTGAAATAAATAATTGACTTTTTATGAAAAAATAACGTAGTGTCAATCTTATCCCTAAAAAGAACATGATAAATAAAAATAAAAGGACAAGGAAGAATTATATGTCAGAAACAGGTTATGATGATTTTGTAAGACAAATTGAAGGTTATTCAGAAGAGTTACAATGCTATTTGTCGCTTACGCTTATTGTTGATGAAATGAGCGGAGATTTCCAATTAGAAGAATGTCGTGTGACAAGCAATAGCGAGCATTTAGGCGAAGATGCGTCTTTCTTAATGGGGAAAGAAATTCATATTCTAGATCATGCTCAAGCGACGGTCTATACGCTGACTTTTTCAGATAAAGGAAATCACGTAACGGGTAAACTGGAAGAGCAAAAATTAGCACAAGAACGAAATGTTCAATTTAGAGATATCTATTCTGGTATGTTGTTCGAGATTACATTTGGTGTTGATGGCGTGCCAAGGCGTGTTGGCTTTAGAGCAGATGAACCATTCATTGGTAGTGAAGGCGAAGATAAACCTCTGACAAAAACAAAAGAGGGTGATTATGAGGTGAATAATAGTCACTTCGTAAATAGAACATTTACTGTTTATAATCAGGCTAAACAAGAGATGCTTAAGATGAGTCTTGGTGAAAATGGCTTGAATGGGCGTGTGAAGTTCTCTGATCATAAAAAAGGCGTTACATTAAAAGCGTTAATGAAAAGCCTTAACAAACAAAAGTCAGCTACCGCTGATGAAGGTGTGAGTGCAGAAGATAAGCAATTAGAAGCGATTTCAAAATTAGATAATTTGATTGAAGAAGTGCGTCAGTTGCCAGCTCTTGGTGATCGTATGCAAATTTTGGAGCAAATCCAAGCGAAAGCTCATGCAAGTTACGCCTTGTCAAAAATTTATGATGCAGAAGAACTTGAGGATAAGGATCCTCTATTAGGTTCTGTTACCTCTGGATTTGGGCATATGGCTTTATTGGGTAATCCTGGAACATTAAAGACTGTTATGGGTGAAGTTCTCTATGAAGCCGGCAAAGCAAGCGGAAAAGTTGAAGGTCCATTAAAATGGGTAAATGGCCGTGATATCGTTAAGGGGTATGTTGGTCAAACTGAAACGAAGATGAAAAGCATTATTGATGAAGTGATTGCTCAAAAAGGGATGCTTATTATTGATGAATTTCATGCTCTTAATGATGTAGGTCTTAGCAATAAAGGCGCTGAATTCGGCGCGAATGCAGTTCGTATGTTAATTGGTGCGATGGAAACAAACCGCGATGATTTTACAGTTGTTTTAGCTGGATATCCAAAACCTGTTGAAGCGGCGATTAAGCAAATTGATCCTGGTTTGAAAGATCGTTTATCAATGATTTACAAGCTCGATGATTATAATGCAGATGAATTATATGAGATTTTTGAATATTTAGTGCCAAAACGTTATACGGTTTCACCAAAAGCCAAAGATATGGTGCGTGCAAAAATTAGCGATGCTGTTGCTAAAAAAGACGACACTTTTTCAAATGGCCGCTTGATGCGTAAGCTTGTGGCATCCCTTGTTGAAGCACAAAATCTAAGACATACGAGAGATGGCTTATTTAAAGAAATTTTGGACGTTGATGATTCTGGGGAATTAACAGAAGAATTCATTAAGGCGGCTAGAGCTGAGGCACGAAGCATCATCGCAGAAGATGTTGCGAATGTGGATTTGACGGCTCTAGATGAGAAAAAACATGTGAATAGCATGGGGTTTGCGGCGGATATTCGCTCACAAACACCTGCAAATGACATGGTGAAGCCTATTGTTGTGAAGAAACGCTCGAGGAAGCCGATTTCTGTTCGTATCACACCTTAAGAATTCACATATAAAACTTCCGTGTTAATGTTTTGACAAAGGTAATAAAAGTGACTAGAATCGGGGTATATGCTCAATTTTGGGCATGATTCTGATTTATTTATAATAAACATGTTCACTTTCTAAGGCCTTTATATTCATGAGAGCCACATATTTTAAATCTTTGTTGATGACGAGCCTGATGACGATTGGGTTGTTATCTTATGGTGGTCAAGCTCAGGCAGATTTGTCTATATCTTATCCTGAAGATGAGTGGCGCGTTGAGCTCGTGCCAGGGTTAAAGGGGATAGAGAAAGCATATTGTTCTGCTACAGCAATTTACGATAATAGAGCGATCATGACATTTGGGATGATGCCAAATGGACGTCGTTCGATGGTTGTTGATTTTCAAAAAGATCTATTTGAAGAAAGTAAAAGCTATAATGTACATATTACATTCCCATCAGGTGTGAATGGATCTTTGTCGGCTTTTTCAAGAAATAAGACAAGCTTAATCATACAAGGCGATGGTGATGATGTTTTATGGGGGCAAATAGCCAAACATGATTTGTTTAGCTATGATGTGGCTAATCATACGGCTTTATTCTCTCTTGAATATTTTAAGTTTATCGAACGTAATCTTGAACTCTGTATTGAGCGTATGAAAAAGATTGCTGAAAATCCAGACGCTTTTGAGCAAACAGAACTCGCGCTTGATAATCACTTTGATTTATCTCAGATCGATTTATTTAAGCGTAATGAAACATCTAAGATTGCTGAAGAAGTTAAAGAAACAGATTCTAGTCTTTTCTCTAAGAATTATGGTGATCGTTCTGAAGAGGCGCCTCTTAAACCATTAGTTCAAGAAACTGAAACACTTGTATTGGAAAAGACAGATATTTTAGATCGCTTGTTCCTAACATTAGAGGGGTCTGAATATACGCCTGATATATGGATGTCACCAGATATTCCTGAAATGCCAGATAATTATGTTGAGCCAGAAATGAATGTTGCTAAATCATTGGTTCCAGATGTTGCTGCAACGGCGATTGAAGAGGTGAAGATTGATCCTATATATGAAGCAAATCCCAAGCTTCCTTATGTTTTAAATGTGATGAGTGAAAATGCGGGTGTAAAGCCTGTAAAAGATTCTGTTAAGGAAGTTCAAGATAAAAACTTTTTACGTTATGAGTGGATGAGCTCTCAAAATGTTCATGTGTTATTCGAGCAAATTAAATGGGTTGCAGGAAAAGATTTTAAAGAATTAGCGCAAGATTTTGTAGATAGAAGTGAGCAGGTTTGTCCGACAGGCTTTTCAGCTGAGATTGGTGATATTAAGGAAGCGAATCCTTTTTATGTCGCCGAAGGTAAGATCTATTGTTTGGGCGGTGGTTTGAAAGATCGTTATACATCTTTGGCTTTTTATGCAGGACAGGGGGCTTTCACTGTTGTTGCGATTGAAGGGGCGTTCTCGCAAGTAGCCGATGTTACACAAAAGAGAGATAAAGTTTTGGACACATTAATTGGTGTTACACAAAATAAAGGTGGCATTTAATGAGGTTTAGAAGAAATAATTTTCACAAAATATTTATAAATGCGACAGTTGTAGCCGTTGCTTTACTCGGATTTTTGTCATCTTCTGCACATGCGTGGCAAATTAAGAAATATGATTCAAATTATGAAGATACGCATACATTTCCATTTTGTGCAATTGAGAATAGATATGAAGAAATGGGGCTAACCCTCTTTATCGCTAAATCAATTGGTGAGAAAGAGAAAATGCTTATTGGTTTTCGCCAAGGGCTTTTAAAAGAAGATAAAAACTATAAGATTACGCTTTCTTTGGAAACAAAAGGACAGCAACCCAAACTTGTTAAAGCCGTCACAAGTGCTTTGGATAAGGATTTGTTGGAATTATCGTTACTTGAGGCAGGGTTAGACATTGATACACTTTTAAGTTATCAGCGTATGAATATTATCGGGTTTGGTGATACGGTCACGATTGATTTTGTGCCTGCTGAGTTAGAGCAAGGTGTAACAGATCTTGAAGCTTGTATGGAGGCGATACAGCTTGAATACTCTAAATATAAGGCAAAAGTAGATGATGAGATTGCTCAAAAAGAAGCACAAATGGAACGTGATCGCTTATATGTGAATGCGGTTCAGCAGGTTTTAGATTATGCTAATATCCCATATCGTGAGATCGAAGATAAAAGAATTGAGGATGTCTTATTACGTCGCTCAGGGGTTATTACTTGGAAATCTAAATATTTATTAGGCGCTGTTCGTTTGCTTCCTTTTTCTCATGAAAATGGGTTTAGAGCAGCTGCTGAGACATACTTAAATGAATTTAGAAAAATCTGCCCGAATGGCTTTGTGAATGATATTGGACAAAATGAGACTCAAGGTTCATTAACCTTTATTCGCTCTGATATAGCATGTGCACGTGATAAAAGCGATCATCTGCTTTCTGTTTTATTTGTAAAGAAAGAGAAAAATGCTATTGCTTTCTTACAAGAAGGGCGTATGCAACAGGCAACAGAAGTGATTGCTGTGCGTAATGATTTATTGAAAGCATTCCAAAAGATTGCGGACTCTCAGCCATAAAAATAAAAAGCATTTTTCATTCTATCTAAAGCTAATCTTTTTTTAATATTTAAAGAGCATAATGAACGTTGGTAGAACGTCAGAAGACGCTGCCAAAACACACACACACACAAAGATTAGCGAGCTGATTTTATGTCTTTAGAAGAGATCAAAAAAAATAGCGATATATTGTATAAGATGCTTGAAATGTCAGGTGATATTGGATTTATCTGGGATGTTCAAGGTGAAGCTGTGGAATGGATTGGAGATATTCATAAGATTCTACATGAGGATAATCGCGAAGAAGTAATTAATTTTTCTTATATTAATAAACATATCAATCCACAAGATTTACCAAAAAGATTACAGCATGTACATGCTCTTATATCATATCAAAAAAACTATGAATGCGATTATCGCATTAGAACAGCCCAAGGGGAAACTGTCTGGTTAAGAGAGATTGGTTTTATCGAGAAGCTGGCAAATATGGATGCTCCACTTTATTACGGGATTGTTCGTGACATTACCCGTGAAAAAGAAGAAGTCCAAGATTTACAAGCTATTGCTTATCTAAATCTTGGCGTGAATATGCCTAACTTGGAAGGTTTTAGCCAATTGATGGAAGATGAAATTAAATATGCTTATCAAACAAATCAATCAGGGACTTTCTTTTGTGTTGGAATAGATAGTTTATGTGCGATTGAAGAAGCTTATGATTCCAAAATTACGGAAGAGGTTTTTAAGCAAGTTGCCCTAAGATTAGAAACATTAGTAGGGCGAGAGGCTAAGATTGGTGTTTTATCAGGTGATAGTTTTGGTGTTCTTATACCGAAATTAGATATTGAGAATAGACGTTATAAAGCCTTTGATCTGATTAAAGCCTTCTCAAATAAGCCTATTAAAACAAGTGAAGGGGAGGTTCGTGTAACAATTTCGGTAGGAAGCATCGAATATCCACGCGAAAATTTCTCTGCTCATAGCCTTATTCAAAGAGCACGAACAGCTCTTGATAGCGCACGCCACTTTGGTCAAAGCTCATATTATGCCTATGATTATTCGAATGAAAAAAGGGACGCTTTTAAGCATTGGGTTGTAACAAGTGATGATTTCATTAATGCGATGGAGGATGAGCGTATTAATTTAGCTTTCCAAGAGGTTATTGATACAAGTTCAGGTAAGACCTTATTTTATGAAGCTCTTATCCGTATGATTGATCAATCTGGTGAGGTTATCCCCGCGGGTATGTTTATGCCTGCTATTGAAAAGATGGGACTTTGTCGTTTTGCTGATGGCTTGGCGCTTAGAAAATCAATCGAAGAACTTACATATTATCCAGATATTTCTTTATCAATTAATGTATCAGCGCTCAGTTTAATGAGTGATGAATGGATGGATGTGGCAACAGAGTTGCTTAAAGACCGCCGTACTGTTGCTGAAAGATTAATTGTAGAGATTACAGAAACAGTTGCTATGAAAGATGTTGAACATATCAGCCATTTGATTGATGAGTTACATAAGCTTGGGTGCCGCGTTGCTTTGGATGATTTTGGCGCAGGGCAAACATCATTTAGCCAACTGAATATTTTAGATATTGATCTTATTAAGGTGGATAGCGAGTTTGTGCAATCTATGTCGCATAAAAAAGAAAACAAAGCCTTCTTAAAAGCAATGCATATGTTAGCGGACAGCTTTGACTTGCCATTAATTATCGAAGGTGTTGAAACAATGGAAATAGCAGAAGTCTTGCAAAAAGAAGGATTAAATAATTTTCAAGGCTTTGCTTATAGTATGCCAAGTTTAGAACGACTATGGTTACCAGAAGATCATAAAGATCGCCATCTTTTAAAAGAAGTAGCTATTGCAACACGTGCCTAATCTATAAAGATTATTTTTTAGATGTTGTCATCATCTCAGCAAGGTCTGATTGCATTTTTTGCATTTGTTTTTGCATTTTTTTCATTTGTTCAACAGGATTAAGCGTTTCTGGCATATCTGTTGGTGCGAATGCATTCATCATATCAACGGTTTGATCCATTGTTTTTTCTAGGATATTTTTATTCGTTTTATTCAGTTCTTCAATGTTGCCAAAGGGCATAAGACCAGAGAAGGCATTTGCGAAATAGGATTGGATCTGCTCTTGGTTTTCAACAAATGTATTCATTGATTGTTCTAGATAGCGGGGCAGAACAGTGTTCATATTCTCGCCATATAAAGAGATAAGCTGACGTAAGAAATCAATGGGAAGCAAGTTCTCACCTTTGTTTTCTTCTTCTATAATGATTTGAGTTAAGACAGAGCGTGTAATATCTTCATTTGTTTTTGCATCAACAACAATAAAATCACGATCTTCTTTTACCATGACACTTAGGTCATCTAATGTCACATAGCTACTTCTTTGAGTGTCATAGAGGCGACGGTTCGCATATTTCTTGATAACGACTTTGCCTTCTTTTTCAGCATTATGTTCCTTAGGGCGTGCCATTGTAAAATTCTCCTTTAAATTAGAGGTTCATCTTCACTGCCTCTAAGAGTATAAGAGATTAAAGCTTTACGCCAGAAGAAAATGAAGCCGTATACTCAATGTCAGGAACAGCTGTTGGGTCTAAGCATATATATTGAGCCATATCACGTGGCTTTCCGCCATTGTAGCAAGGCTCACTTGCATGTAAGACTCCTTCAAGCGTAAAGCCTAAGCGTTCTGGTATGGCACGACTTTTTGCATTTCTTACATCGGCGCGAATTAAAACGCTCTGAGCATTAAAGTGATCAAAAGCAAATTTCAAAAGCGCTTGGCTACTCTCTGTCATATAGCCTTTTCCATGGTGCGTTTTATCTTGCCAATAGCCAATTTCGTATCGCCCAATCGCTGTGTTTTTTGGGTGAATACCTGTGCTTCCTACGAAGTTTTCTGTTTCTTTTTCGAAAACCATCATTTGGAAGTTTTTACGAATAGCCCATTCAGCGATTTGAGTGCGAATAAAGCGTTTTGCTTCATCAAGGCTAAAGTCCTGTTCTGTTTGTGCCCAAAAAAACCAAGGTTGTAGGATATCTCTATTCTCAATTTTGGCTTTGTGAATAATTTTTATATCGTCTTCTTTTGGGGCACGAATGATTAAGCGTTCTGTTTCAATTCTGTCTGGAATATCGGAGTGAATATTCATGGTTATTTTCCTTCTCAACGAAAAAGCCCCAATACAGAAGTATCGGGGCTTTGCTATAATTTCTGTATATAATTCTTATTTTATGGTCAATTTTGGAGATCGTTTGTCATTTGCAGGGTTAAAGCGACCATTGATCGCGCGATCTAGAACATCACGTGGGTTTGTACCTTCGTGTCTTGGAGCTGTCATAGCCTCTAGTGCTTGTGCAAATGCTTTCATAATTTTTAATCCTCTATAAAGTGTCTGATTATTTTATTTCTATAAAAGAATCCCATAATCGTCAAGTTATTAATTTATCAATTATTCTGCTAGTATACGCTTATATAATATGGAAATCAATAAAATTTTATGTAAATCAGTAATTTTTTTTATTTTTCTTTTATTTTTAAGGGGTTAGTATATAGGTCTATGAGGGTCATAATCATTATCGATGTCAAAATCGAACCCGCCAAAGCCGATTAAGAGCTTACTATCAACTAAGTGAAGGCTACCATTTGGGTGAACTGCGATTGTCGCTTCAACTAAAGAGCCTTCAAAATAGCAAGGAGTCGTAATCGTGAATTGTTCAGGGCTGACTTGGTAGCTGACGCGCATACCATCATATTTTTTGGCGATTTGTACACGAGTTTGATCTGTTACAGCATCAAGATAGGGGGAGTTTTCTGGATCAAGTATTAGAAAAATATCACCGTCTGTTCCTTCAACACGATCAAAGAAGAATTCTAAATATTCGAGTGCATTGCGCTGTGTTAATTTAATTGGGTCATCTAAATTAGCGCGATAGATAGGGTCTGGTGCGCCATCAAGAAAGTAGAAAATCTGCCCATCACTTAAGAATTCCAACGATAGAGAGGGCATTGTCGCATAGGTTGTAAATTTATAAAGGCGGAAATTATTGTAAAAAGGAAGACGCGCACAAGAAATTTCAACAGCAGAGTCACGCTTAAAAAGCGAGTCAAAGCTTTTTGATTGTACCTTCGATAAAATGTCACTCACATTTTCTTTTGGTACTATTTTCCAGTCTAGATACATATAATTTATCGAGTAAGTTTAAATAATCGTCTAAGAGTATATATGATTTGCAGATGGAAAAGCGAGAATTTTTAAGCAGCGAGACGCTTTTTTTCGATCATGTCTTCAACAATATCGGCGGCCTTGGCAATGAGGGTATAGTCTTTTGGGTTTTTTTGTGCATCTACACTGAGCATTTGGCGCCAGATTTTTGCTCCAGGACAATTTTGATATAGTCCAAGCATATGTTTTGTTATATCGGTTAATTTAAGACCGAGGTCGATTTGTGTTTGAGCATAATGCATCATTTCCTCTGCAATTTCTCTCTTGGTTTTTATATGTTGCTGATTGTTAAAGATTGTTTTTTCAACTTCATACAAAAGCCATGGGTTGTGATAGGCTTCACGTCCAACCATAACACCATCACAGTGATTAAGATGTGTTTGAATTTCGGGTAAAGTTTTGATGCCACCATTAATAATGATTTCAAGGGCAGGGAAATCCCGTTTTAATTGATAGACACGTTCATAATCCAGAGGGGGGATATCTCTGTTCTCTTTTGGGCTTAAGCCGTTTAACCATGCTTTTCTGGCATGAATTGTAAAACTTTTACAACCCGCTTCATAACTTTTGCCAACAAAATCTGTTAAGAACTGATAAGAATCCTGTTCATCAATGCCTATACGTGTTTTAACGGTAACTTCTGTTTCTATCTCTTGTTGCATTGCTTTTACACAGTTTGCAACAAGATCAGGCGTACCCATTAAGCACGCACCAAAAGCTCCTTTTTGAACACGAGGACTTGGACAACCGCAATTGATATTGATTTCATCATAGCCCCACTCTTCTCCTAATTTTGCAGCCTCAGCCATTTCTTTCGGATCGCTGCCTCCTAATTGTAAGGCAAGGGGATGTTCTTGTGGGTCGTTATAATTTAGATGAAAAGGAACATCACCGAACTTTAAAGCACCTGATGTGATCATGACTGTATAGAGTAAAGTGCTAGGAGATATTAAACGATGGAAATAGCGGCAATGGCGATCTGTCCACGCCATCATAGGGGCGACACTAAAAATACGCGATAAGTCTTGCTTGCTTTTTTGTTTGTCTGTCATTAAACCTAAATATGTTTTAATTTTAATATGCGTTAAACAATATGAAAAAAAATCTTTGTATCGTATTTTGTCTTATTTTTCCAGTGTTTTTTTGCCTTATGGGGCGAAATGCACAGGCGGAGCCTCCCTTTAAGACATACTATGTGTCACTGATCTCAGATGAATCTCATATGAGAACGGGGCCAGGATATCGCTATCCAATTGAATGGTTATATACAAGACAGCACATGCCTTTTCTCGTAATCGATTCTTTTGATCATTGGCGTCAGGTCAAAGATTACAAAGGGACAATCGGGTGGTTTCATAAGAAATTACTTTCAACCCGTAAAACAGCGATCGTTATTCGTGATAAAGCAATTCTACGTAAGAGAGCAACGCTTGACTCTGAGCCGTTGGCTGAAACTGAAAAAGGTGTCGTTGCATTTGTTGAGGAATGTTCGAATAAATGGTGCTATCTAAGCTTTTCCGGAACGGAAATGGAAGGCTGGCTTTATGAAGGGGATTTATGGGGAGCGCTTAATTAAAAGCCTCTTGTTGCTTTTAAAAGCTGTTCGCTATTAATTTTAGGAGAACGTCCACCGTCACCAACACGATCAGCAAAACGACCTCTTTCTTCAAAGGCGATTTGTTCTAATTCTTCAAAATCAGGAAGTAAGTCTTTCTCAAGTTCTTGTGCAACAAGTGTAAAAAAGCGCAAAGATTTATTGCCCCAGTCATAAATGGAACTACCAGCTTTATCTTCTTGGTTTACAACGGCGCGTTGGATCGAAAAATCACCTTGTTGTTGCTTAACAGCCTTAATATAACCAACTTGATTAATCATAGGCATATTGGCGCGTGGTTGGTCGTAGGAAATAATGATTTGAGCTTCAATGGCTTCAATGTCATCGGCATAGCCATCTAGGCGAACTTCTGCGGAACAATTTGCGCCCATTTCTTCGCTATAGACAGACCATTGCTCTGTGTCATATGTCGTTAGATTTCTAAAGACATATAGCTTTGATAACAGCTCTGCTAGCTCTAATCTCATATTCGTTCCTTGTTGATATTATTCTCTCTATTAGCATCGCTTAAAAACCAATTTTATTCAATGATTTTATTGGTTTAATATGTTTTAATGCATGTGCTAGTTAAAGTTATACTATAAAGAGGTTAAAAATGAATTACGAGATAAAAGGAGGCGATGCTTTTCCTTTGTTAAAAGTTAGTTTAAGCCAAGGAGAAGCACTCAAGGCAGAATCAAATTCTATGGTTACAATGTCTGGTAATCTTGAAATTGAGGGTAAGTTTGATGGCGGTTTAGGAAAAGCGATTGCCCGTAAACTTGCCGGTGAAAGTGCTTTTTTGCAAAAAATTTCAGCAGAAAAAGGAGCTGGGGTTGTTCATTTAGGCACTTTTTTGCCTGGATCCATTAAGAATGTAGAATTAAAAGGATCAACATTACAAGTTCAGCAAGGAAGCTTTTTAGCTGCGGATACAGAGATTGATGTTTCTGCGAAAGTACAATCTTTGAGTAAAATGATTTTTGGTGGAGAGGGAATTTTCTCGGTCAAGTTATCAGGAATAGGAAATGTTTTTTTATCAAGTTATGGCGGTATAGAAGAGTTTACCTTATCTGAGGGCGAAGATTTGATTGTTGATAATGGACATCTTGTCGCTTGGGACGATCATTTAAACTATGAAATAAAAAAAGGAAGTGGACGTGGTTGGTTTTCATCACTTACTTCTGGAGAAGTCCTTGTTCTTCATTTTAAAGGACCAGGGCGTGTGTGGGTTCAGTCACGCAATATAAAAGATTTTAGAAATTGGATATTATCTTTCTTGCCTAAACCACAAAGAGGATAGTATAGTACTCATAGAACAAATCGCATTCATGCATGCATATCACAAACTAAGTATAAGTTAGAGAGAGATTTATGGAGTCTAGTACATTAGTTATTGTTTTTGGCGTTGGGATTGCTGTGTTAGCAGTCATCATGGTTTGGGGGTTTTCAACTGTTCGTAAATCAGTTGATCGCCAAGCGTTATTTGAACGCCGTCGTCATCGTATATTAGTCGGGCGTGAGCGCGCCGTTTTGGCTGCTTCTGTTATTGGTGAGTTGAATGACAATAAAAATAAATGTCAGGCTTTTATTACGATTTATTCTGAGATGCTGAAAAGCTTACGCGATGAAACAAGAAAGCCTGCATATCAACAAACAGGTGACTTTATTCACAAAACACCTGCTCTAAGCCGTACAGTATATGATAGTAACCTTGTTAATATGAGCTCGTTAGATGCTGATGTCTCTTCTCGTCTTGCAGAAGTGTATTCAAGTGTTGAAGCAGATCCTGAATATTTATCATTAGAGCCAGACATGCCAATTGATACAGCGATTCGTATGGTGGAAATGGTTGTGAAGAATGCAGAAAATCAATTAGATGTGATGGATAAAGTAATCCCATCTCTTGAAGTCGCTGTTAGAAATGCTCCGCGCGTTTCTCTTTAAGAAAATCCATTAAAAAAAAGCCCCGCATTTTTTAGCGGGGCTTTTTTTATACTTATTTTTTAAAAGGCGCCTGATGGAATTTGGTAAATATCAGGTTTATCTGAACTGTGTTGATAAGAGAGTTTTAGCGTAAGAGGTTTTGTTTTTGCCTCTGTTTCTTTGCCTTGCTCTTTTAATCCTTCGACGAGAAGCAATAAGAGATCATTGTCTGCATCTTCAGCTCTAAATAAGATTAATGTATCAGGAGCTGTTTTAACGCCTGTTACAACATTTTTAAAATCGTAAGGTTGGCTGAGGAAATAGTTTTGTAAACTACCACCAATACCTAATATTTTTTCAGCTGTTAAATCAGTTTCTTGGCTTTCTTGCCATGTGACATTGACTTGGATCAATGCCTCAGAATTATAGCCAAAAATATAAGATACATGACCTTCGCCTGTATCAGGGAGTAAGTCATTGACCTTGACGGATAAGCTTTGGGTACGTGTGATAAGGTTTTTGCCAGATTCAATTTGATCATTATTCAAATTAAAATCTTTTTTAATCGCATCACGTACTTGCTTTTGTGTCATGCCAAATTGCGCTGAACGATAACCATCGACATCTTTGCCCTGAGGTTTTGTCGCATAAGCAGGGGCGGTCAAAAGACCGCCCAAGAATGCTGTTGCCATTAAGGCTGATTTAAATTTATTTTTTTGCATCTTTTTGTGTTTCATCAAAAAGTGTCTGCCAATTGTTCATAGAGAAAAGTTGAGCATAAACAAGTGCAAGAGTGCCTGTTTTCTTTAATTCTAAGAATTTCTCATCAGAGAGCTCATTCATTTTCTTTTCATCAATTGTATATAATTGATTGAAACCAAGATTTCTTAAAAGTGCGTGATTAAATGGTGATAAAAGGTCAAGCTCTTTTAATTTTTCACAAAAGCTATTTGTTTGAAGGCTTGCTTGGTGGTAAGACTTACAAAATTCAAGTGCTTCTTTTGTTGTTTCACTCATTTCTTCGCCATCAAAGAGTGGCTTTTTGTTGTTTTTAACTAACACATCTTTGTTATCATCAACACACAGAATAAGACGATCATTTTCTTTGTCTTCACTCATGATGAAAGGATAGCGACGTGCGTAAGCAGGAACATATACTTTTTCTTCCCATTCACCTTTTTTATTCACAAAAAGGTTTTGATTAGGCTGTAAGCCCAAAAATACCGCAGGTGTTGTTTTTTCTTCACCAATGAAAATAATAGGGTAATGCTTCATTAAGAATGTGAACTCAATCGCATTAACAGGAAGCGCGATCTGTTCTTTAGCAAATCCAAAGTTTAATTTTGGATCAACTGACATTTCACCATGAATTGATTTATCTAAAAACACTGGGTTTTGATAAAAAATTGGATTTGATGGTTGTTTGTCGTCTGATTTTTGATCTTTCTTTGATGCCATGATCATGCTCCTCTATTTTAAATCACGAAAAGTGGTTCTGATATGAACCCGCTAGAAATGGTAAAGCAATTGTTTTAACAAGACGTTAAAAGCGAAATATACTTACTGCTTATAGAATGGGCAATTTTAACTTATATATCAAGTGTTTTCTTGTTTTTGTGCTGCTTGTTCACCATCTTGAAGTTCGAGGATGAAATTCTGCGGCAAGTCTTTTTTATGGGTGATAACAGCCCCATTCTCATCTTTGATAACAGAATAGCCTCTTTTTAAAATAGATTTGAAAGACAGTGTTTCTAAAAGTTGTGATAGTCCTTCTAATCTTTTATCTTGGCGCTCAACAAAGGTTGAATAGCTTGTATCAAGACGTAAAGCAATAGGGCTTAACCGTGTCTGAGCTATGGACATAGAATGCCTAGGATGAGGAAGACGCGACGACCAAGAATCGAGTTGTTGAGACCTTAATTGATATGCAGATTTAAGTCCTGTTGAGAGTTTGTGATCAAGGTGATCTAGTTTTTGCGCTTGCATATCATAAAGGCGCTGAGGGTGCGGTAAAGCTCTAGCTATGGTTGCAACATGCTGTGATTTATGTGTGATCTGCGTTGTTAAGCTGCTGTTTAAGCGTGCCTCTTTATTTAAAAGCTCTGTTAAAAGCTCTTGCCGGACAGGGACAGCTTTTTCTGCGGCGCCTGTTGGTGTCGGCGCGCGTAAATCAGCCGCGTAATCAATTAAAGTTGTATCTGTTTCATGACCAACAGCGCTGATAATGGGAGTAGAGCAATTCGCAACAGCGCGCACGACGTTTTCTTCTTGGAAGGGCATTAAATCTTCGAAAGAACCGCCCCCACGTGCCACAATTAAGACATCAGGGCGATGATCTTCATCAAGAGCATCAAAACCATTAATAGCGTTTGTAATTTGATCTGAAGCACCTTGCCCTTGGACCATAACAGGCCAAAGGAGGACTTCTACAGGAAAGCGTTCTTCAAGGCGGTGTAAAATATCACGTATGACGGCACCAGTAGGAGATGTGATAACGCCGATTTTACGGGGAAGAAAAGGAATAGCTTTTTTGCGCTCTGTTGCAAATAACCCTTCCTCAGCGAGGCGCTTTCTGCGGTCTTCAATCATTTTCATGATAGCACCTTGCCCTGCAATTTGAAGGTCTTCTGCTATAAGCTGATAATTTGAACGTCCCGGATAGGTTGTCAATCGTCCTGTGGCGATTACTTCGACACCTTCTTCTGGTCTAAAGCTGAGCTTTGATACGGTCGTCTTCCACAAGATCATATTTAAGACAGATTGATCATCTTTGAGGTCTGTATATAAATGCCCTGATTTTGCAATCGTCACGCGTGAGAGCTCGCCACGAACACGGACATGAGAAAAGCGGTCTTCGACACTCCGTTTTAGAGCATGGCTAATTTCACTCACAGAAAATTCAGGCACATTGTTCGGAGCGGGTTCAGGATTGGAAAAAAGATCATTTGGGCTCATTGTGTCTTATCTTCTTTCCTTAAAAAATTGTTTTAGTAAATTTGCAGACTCTTGTTCGAATGTATTCATGTGAACCACATTTATTTTGTGATGACAGGTTGGTTGTTCGAAAAAAGTGACGCCATTAAACACTGCGCCTCCTTTTGGGTCAAGGGCTGCGATATATAAATTTTGAATACGAGCATGAGCAATTGCCCCCGCGCACATTGTACAAGGTTCAAGCGTTACATATAAATCACACTGAGATAAGCGTTTATTTTGGATATGTGCAAAGGCTTTTTCTAAGGCTAAGATTTCAGCATGCTGTGTTGCGTTTTTATTGGTTTCCACTAAATTGTGGGTTGTGGCGATAAGTTCGCCTTCATAAACCAAGACCGCACCAATAGGGACCTCCCCTTTTGAGTAAGCGAGTCTTGCCTCTTGCATCGCGCGTTCCATAAAGCTATTGTGCTGTGTGTCAATCATCTTACAAGAAGAGTAAAAACGTCTGATGGATAAAAGCAATAAAAAAAATGAAAAAGGTCAAAGAATTGCCAAAGTAATGGCACGTGCAGGTGTCTGTTCCAGACGTGAAGCAGAGCGTTGGATCGCTGATGGGCGTGTGCGTTTAAATGGCAAGATATTAGAAACTCCTGCAACATTAGTGACAAATGAAGATAGAATTGTTGTTGATGATAAAGTGATTGCCCATGGTTCTCGTCAAGAAGAAACACGTTTATGGCGTTATTATAAGCCAGATGGGTTGGTTACAACTCATAAAGATGAGAAGGGGCGGGAAACGGTTTTTGACGCTTTGCCTGAAGAGATGCCTCGTGTGATCTCAGTTGGGCGTTTGGATTTAACAACAGAAGGATTACTTCTTCTGACCAATGATGGCGCTTTGTCGCGTTATTTAGAACTTCCTTCAACAGGATGGAAACGTCGTTATCGTGTTCGTGTCTTTGGGGACATTAATGAACAAGCCTTACAAGCGTTAAAAGACGGTATTACGGTTGATGGCGTTCGCTATGGAGAAATTGATGTGGTTTTTGAACGCCAACAGGGTAGTAATTCATGGCTTTCTGTTTCTTTGAAAGAAGGAAAAAACAGAGAGATCCGTCGTGTCATGGAGCATCTTAACTTAAAAGTGAATAGATTGATCCGCGTTTCTTATGGTCCTTTCCAATTAGGAAACATGAAAAAAGGCGAGGTAGATGAGATTACTGGAAAAGTGTTAAAGGAACAATTAGCAAGTTTTTTTAAAGAACAAAATAAATGAGAATAACGAGCGGTGATCTAAGAGGGCGCGTTTTAAAAGCTCCCGAAGGGTCAAATACTAGACCAACCACAGATAAAGTGCGCCAAGCGCTCTTTAATATGATGCGTGCGCGCTTAGATAGCGATTTTGATAATGTTGTTGTCTTGGACGCATTTGCGGGTTCTGGAGCCTTAGGGTTTGAAGCTTTATCAAATGGAGCTCATCATGTTGTTTTCTTTGATAAAGATTATCAAGCCTTAACGACGATAAAAGAGAATGCAGCGCTTTTGAAATGTACAGAAAGATGTCGTTTTAAAAAAAATGATATTACACGCTATGACTTCTCAAAGGCAGACGGTTCGTTTGGGCTTGTATTCTTAGATCCTCCCTATGGTCAAGGCTTAGTTGTAAAAACACTTGATCATTTGCATGAGGCACATGTTCTCCAACAGGATGCATTGGTTGTTATAGAAATGGATGCAGGCCAAGAGGAAGTGTTACCAGACTATATTCATGAACTATCCGTAAAACAATATGGGCGTATTTCTCTTAAATTATGCCGTTACCAAAGATAGACATAGGCGAGTATCCCGCCTCCTAATAAAATGCGATAGACCATAAAGCCAAAGAAGGTAAATTGTTTGGCAAAACGCATGAGCGCCCAAATGGAGATATAAGCAGCTACAAAAGAGAGGCCGATGGCGATGAAGGCATCTTGTTGGAAAATTAAATTATCTGTTTTGTATAGATCGTAAAAGCCAAGGATAGAGGCTCCTAAAATAGTCGGGATTCCTAATAATAAAGCGAAACGACTTGCTTCAACTCTGTTCAATTTTAAAAAACGCGCGGCTGTAATTGTTATCCCAGAACGGCTTGTACCAGGAATAAGCGCTAAAATTTGCATCAAGCCAATAAAGAGAGCTGATTTTAGTGTTAAGTCTTTCGTCGTTTTTGATGTTTCATAAGCAGAGTCACTCCACCCTAGTAAAAGGCCAAAGATAAGTGTGCTCCAACCAATGATTTCGATGGCTCTAAGCCCATTTGGTAAATATTCATGCATGATAAATCCAGCGAAAATAACGGGACAAGTTGCAATCAGAATAAGTATAAAGAGGTGTCTATCTGCGCTTTTTTTACCGCGTAAAAAATCAATACCACCGATCGCTAAAGCGAAAGTATCACGGAAAAAATAGGCGATCACGGCTAATAATGTCCCAAAATGAACCGCGATATCAATCATCAATCCTTGATCTTGCTCATTTAAAAGATGAGGTAATAAAACAAGATGCCCACTAGAGCTCACGGGTAGAAATTCTGTGATCCCTTGGATAAGGGCTATAAGAGTAATATATAGTAAACTCACGATATAAACGGTCTTTTCTGTAAAACTAAAATAACTTTGCTTTACGCTACTGATTCAGATATCATTTTTCAATCGAAATATGTAAGTCACTCTTACAGTTAGTTCCTAATAATAAAAAAATAAGACTATTTCGGAGGAAATCGCTATTTCTGCAACGACCCTATTATTGATTATGATTGCCGGCATTTGTTTGCTTTTGTGGGCGGTGGAGTTTGTTAAAAAAGGCATGACAAAAGCATTTGGAATGCGCCTTAATCAAGCTTTAGAGAAAGGAACCACGAATAGAGTTGCCGCTTTATTTTCGGGAATAGGTGTTACAACTTTATTGCAAAGTGCTAATGCGACAGCTTTGATTGTGTCATCGTTTTCTGGGCATGGAATGATTACCTTATCAATGGCGCTTGCTGTTATGTTGGGCGCTAATATTGGGACGACACTAGTTGTTCAATTTTTAAGTCTAGACCTTCATTGGCTTATGCCCATTTTGTTGATTGCTGGTGCAACAATTAAAGCCTTATATGGTGGGAAATCGACAAAAGGAAAATATATTGCGCGTATTTTTTTAGGTCTTGCTCTTCTCTTTATTGGATTGAATATGATTGTGTCTGCGCCAGAAGCTTTAAAGCACTCTGATATTATTCGGTCAATTTTTATGCCTTTAGAACAAGATCCCGTTTTCGCGCTTATTTTAGCCGCCGTTATTACATGGATTTTTCATTCGAGTTTGGCTTTTGTGTTATTGGCTCTTTCTTTCGTGACGGCAGGTATTGTGTCTGAGCAATTAGGGTTGGTTATGGTGTTGGGCGCAAATATCGGAAGCGCGATCGCACCTCTTGTCTTAACAGCTAATATGGGAACGTCTATTTTTCGTGTGACTTTTGGTAATTTCTTTATGCGTCTTGTTTTTGCGGCGCTTATTTTGATTCTTATGGAGACACAGATCGGACCACAAATAGAAGCATTTTTTGCTGACCCTCGCGGGATTGTGAATTTCCATACGGCATTTAACGTTTGTATGGCACTTTTCTTTTTACCTATATTGAGTATTGTAGCGCGCGTCACGAAAACAATTGTTCCTGAAACACAGAAATTAGCGGATCCTGGCGATCCTTTGTATCTGGATGAAAAACTACTAGAAAACCCCTCTGCAGCGCTTTCAACAGCAGGACGAGAAGTCTTGCGCCTTGGTGATATGGTGTTGCAAATGTTAGAAGGGACAATGGAAGCTTTCAGGCATCATGATCGTGTTTTAATTAATAAATTGCGAAAAGAAGATGATGCCGTTGACCGTCTATATGGTCATATAAAAAGATATTTAGTTTTGTTATCTCGTGATGAATTAAGTGATGATGAAGCTTTTAGGTTTTCGCAAACCTTTACCTTTGCTGTAAATATGGAGCATATTGGGGATATTATTGAGAAGAATTTACTCGAGTTGGCTGAGAAAAAAGCTGATAAAAGTAGAGAGTTTTCTGAAGAAGGTTTCGAAGAAATTCAAGACATGCACAAAGTTGTTATTAAAAATCTTAAAGATGCGTGTAATCTCTTTATTTCAAACGATGTGAAGATGGCAAGACGTCTTGTTAAAGAGAAAAAGAAGTTTAGAGAAGCTGAATTGAAGACAACCAAAAGCCATATGCAACGTATGCGCAAAGGTTTAACCAAGACATTATCGACAAGTTCTATGCATATGGATATTGTACGTGATTTTAAGCGGATTAATAGTCACATTGCCGCGACAGCTTATCCACTCTTGGAAAAAGAAGGTGAGGCAAAGCCTTTATTTTCAACACTTGCCCATTGAAAAATAATATGTCTTTAGCGAATCACTATTGTTTATAAAAGAATCGGTTTTTGTATCTTTCTTCTTGTTTGTGATCTTTTTTTGTAAAAAATAAATCATAATTGATATTAATATTTTTATATTGAGAAATATTATTACTTTTTGCATTTTTCGTTTAAAAAAGTGATTCGTTTGATTGACTCGTCAAGTATTTTTATAGTACTTTTAAGATGGCTAAGTTGAATGGGAATGGCTTGGGGGGATGTATTTTTGCAGCCCCTTAAGTTTTTTTAAGCCCCTTATTTTTTTCTCTTATATATTTACTCTGTTTTTTGTCTTTATCTGCACATGATAAAGTAAAGAATCCTTATCACACGGCATTTTCAATAGTGTTTACTTTATGGTAATAACTTACTGCTATTATTATGGAATAGTGATAGGGGTTACTGTTAAATGATGTGTCCAAAAAAAGTAAACCGTGTTAAAGCCGGTGTCATATCTTACAAAATGATGCAAAAGATCATGCTTTTGATCCTTTTGACTTTTTTAGCGCTTGCGATCTCATCTTCTGCTTTTGCAGCAAAAGGGGAGAAGACGTTGAAATTATCAGTTCTTGTTAATCCTCAATCTCAAACTCATTTATTTGGTACAAAAGAAACCAAATCGACAGATTTATCAGCTTTTACAAAATGGACAAGCATGTTAAAGCGTTATCAAGATCAGATGACGACTGTCAAAGCAGCGACATTTCGCGGGTGGTTTAGCCGTTTTGCTTATTTGAAAGATAAGCCACTTTCTGTAAAGTTACGCCAAATTAATAATATCGTTAATTTAAATAGGTATGTACCGGATGATAGAGGCTATGGCAAAAGCGATCATTGGGCGACACCTTTGGAGTTTTTGGAAAAGCGTTACGGTGATTGCGAAGATTTTGCGATTACAAAATTCATGGCTTTAAAAGCATTAGGTGTTTCAGAAAGTAAAATGCGTATTGCAGTTGTTCAAGATACACAAAAGAATATTGCTCATGCGGTCTTAGTTGTTGTCGATCAAGGACGCTCTTATATGTTAGATAACCAGATCCAAGATGTTGTAGACACAACACGTGTAGCGCATTACAAGCCTTATTACTCTATCTCATCAAATGCTTGGTGGCTACATAAAGATACTGGGTCTAAGACAGCGATGCTAGAGAGTGCATCACAGTAAACGGTTATAAAAGAATTATAAAAAACACCCCTATGATGAGGACCATAGGGGTGTTTCTTTGCTTCAGAGTTAAAACTATTAGCCAAGATTCAATGCATTTGAAACTCTTTTTCCATTGAAACTAACATCAACAGAAGAAGGTGTGTCTGCGTTCTCTAAATTGGCGAAATTATTATACTGATCTGTTAAGACTGCAGCATCAGATGAAATCGACTTTGTCATGATCGCACTAGGTTGCTTACACGTAATAATACCATGAACTTGCGTTCTTGAAATATAACGGTTCACATAAGGGATACGAATACTCCATGAATAGCCTTTCATAGAACATACAGCGGTTCCTTGAACGGATTTAAATTGCTCATCTTCAGGATCGATGACAATTGGAAAGAGCCAAGATTTGTTGATTTCGAATTCTCTTTGCGTTTTTGAGTTACAGCCACGCTTGTGATCTTCTGCGTTATCAATTGCATCTTGTAGACGTACAAGGTTTTCACGATCGTTTACATTCAAGCTTTCAACACCTCTTAAGATACAGCCAGAGAAACGGTATGTTTCACCAGGTTCTACTTCGATTTTTGTATCGCTACTTCCTGTGTAGACAACAATATTTTCAGTCGTTGTCGCGTACCATGCAACAGGTACGGCATAAAATGCGATTGCTGCGCCACCAACCCATTTCGCCCAAGTTTGAGGCACAGGCAAGCCAAATTTCTTTTCAACTTTACCATTCGCATCATGTTGGAATACAACATTGCTAAAAATACCAGAAGCAACACCAGCTGTTTGACCAACGATCGGTGCTCCTTTTTTGACGACTTGTGGTAAAACTGTTGAAGCTACTTTAGCAAGACCTGTTAAAGCCCACACAGCTGTTGATCCAGCTGTATAAATCAATTTCCCAACCACAGAACCAAAATCAGCATTCTTGTTGAATGTTGCACTTGCGGAAGCTGATTCTTCTGGCGCGCGGTAGCCACCAGTAGATGCTTTTGGTTGCTCTTCTGCCACTTCTTCTTCGTCTTGATCGAGTGTGTCGGCATCGTCATCAGCGCTTTCATTTTGTTTCGCTAAAATATCTTGTAACGCTTCAATCACTTCTTCAGCGGTATAATCGCTATTTTCAATAACTTGAGGATCACCATCACTATCAATATAGTCTTGAGCGATCTCATCTAGTGTTTTTTTCTTAGCCATTTTCTTTCTCCTTTTAAAATCGGTATCTTATAATTGTGCAGCTTTTGGTGCCGGGATTTTTGGTTTTGATCCCTGTGTGTTGGCAACCGTTACGCTTGGTTCGTCATTCTTTTTCTCAATCACTTCTACTTCACCAGATTGTTGGTTGAAAACAACATGAAGTTTAAGTGTTTCTGGTGTTTCATTTGTGTCTAATGTTGATAATTGATGTTCGATCAGTTTTACAGCGACACATTCTTCTAATTTGTCGGTAACAAATAATTTTGCCACACGCACACCATTCTCTTTATTATATTTTGCATCAACGATTTCTTTGATCGTGTCTGCATCTATTGTGAGCTCAACACCTTCTTGTTCTAACTCTTTTTTCGTTTTTCGATAATTCATCTCGATAATTTTGTACATAATCTCATTATCTAGATGATTAAAGAAAATAACATCAGTAAAACGGTTTAAGAATTCTGGTTTAAAGGGGCTGTTTTTTGCTCTCATCTTGTTTTTGATGATCTCACAGCTTTCTTCAAAGCTTTGTCCTTCTACGTCAAACTCTTTAGCGCCGAAATTTGATGTCATAATAACAGTTGTATCGGTAAAATCAACAGTCTTTCCTTTGTTATCTGTCAAGCACCCTTTATCAAGGACGGCAAGCAAAACATCAAAAACTTTAGCATGTGCTTTTTCTAATTCATCAAAAAGAACAACACTATTTGGTTTTTGGCGGACTTCATTTGTTAATTTACCGCCTTCTTCATAACCAACAAGCCCAGGATCGGCACCGGTCATTTTCTTAGAGGCGCTTTCTGAATCATATTCACCCATATCGAGTGTTACTAAATCGCCGACAAGATCAGCTAAAGCGAGCGTAAGTTCAGTTTTACCAACACCAGAAGGTCCAATGAATAAATAAGAGGCCACTGGTTTTGTGCGTTTCTTTTTCTTCAGGATTTGTGCTTTCTTATAGGAAGCAGCAATCTTTGAGACAGCATGAGATTGACCCATAACACGCCCTTCTAAGATATCTTCTGCATTTCTAATTCTTTCAAGCTCCTCCTTATCAGAGCGCGATACTTTTAATCCTGTAATTGTCGTGAAAACCTCTTGGACATTGTCCACAGTTAAAGAAATGACACCGTCTTTTTTAGCCTTTTCTTGGAATTCATCTTTGTATTCAGTCTTGTTTTGTGAAACTAATTCCCTTAATTTTCTAAGTGTTGCTCGGATGGTATCAGGGGTTTCACCGTTTTTACGTTTATTAGAATCTCTCAGTTTTTCTTCTTGTGTGGAGATCAAGGTTTCAAGCTCTTGTGATTTTTCATCATATTCCGTCACAATTTCTTGTGATTCTTGTGGGGTTTGTTGTGCGTAAAGCGTACTTAAAATCATATCCCTGATACGAAGTGAGCGTTCTGGTTGTGCCAGATGTGTATATGTATTGGCTTCATATTTATGAGTGAGGCGACTGATTTCTTCATCAGCTTCATCAGTGATTTCAATTAAGCCATGATATGCCGCTTCATAGCGTGCGCGCGTTTCTGCTAGAACGTTAAGCGTTGTTTCTTTATCCGCTTCTTCATGAGTAATATGAGTGAAGATACGTTCAAAATTAGGAATGCTTTTCTTTAAAGATTCTAATTCTTTTGGGTCTTGGTCATTCCCCATAGCAATCATTTGGAAAGAGCTTGTACGCAAGCCAACCGCTAGGCGGTTTGCAATATGAGCCATTTGATTATTATATAAATTCGTCATTAAAACGGCAATGTCTTCAACTACAAGAATTGAGTCAGACTCATTTTCTGCTTTTTCTAGAACGATATTTAACTCTTCTTCAATTTTGGTCTTATCAGCTTTTTTAAAGAGTTCTTTAGCACTAATAAAAATAAAGTCTTTGCTTTTTAATGTTGCAGGGACTGTAAAATCAGTTGATAAAGCATCTGTTTTAGAGCTTTGTGCAATGGCTGCTACGAGCGCTGATTTACCGCTTCCTTTGCGTCCAGTTAGGAAAATACTGTTGGCGTTTTGTTGCCCTAACGCGCTGATGATTTGAGAAGCTTGTGCGGTAAAGCCATGTAATTTGTTGAAATGGCGATCATATTTATCCAAATAAGTTTTTACAGATGTGGAAGCTGTTGATTGCGGTGTCATTCTTGTGTCCTCATTCTTTATTTCTATATCCCTGTTTTAAAGAAAGAGGCGATAACAGTTTTAAGTTCTGAAGCAAAAAATGCTATCGCCTATATCTCTCTTTATAATCTTGTGTTAAGCAGGCTTAACTTTTGGTGCTTTTGGCTTTGATGGCGTAGCTGGTGTTGCTTCTTTAGGAGCATCACTTACTTCTTCATCACTCTCGTCACCTTTGTAACCAAAAGCGATCTGAGCATCTTTAGCCAACCCATGAGCGCTTTCTCTAACACCTTTTTGAAGTGTTTTCTTAACGCCACCAATTTGCTTATCAAGTTTTGCGAATTCTTGTAACGCTTCACGTTGATTTTCAATCGCTTCAATCGCAGCTTGATATTGTTGTGTTTGTTGTAATTCTAATAAGATTTCACCCTTTAATGCGTCTTCCATATCTTCTTTGTTCATATCTTTTACTTGTTTCGTATGAGCAAGAAGGGACATCATTTCAGCAGCTAGTGCTTTTGAACTTAAGCGACTTACTAGGAAACGAACACCTTGGTCGATTGTTGTTGTTACATCATGTTGCATACTCATTAAGCGTTGGTTCTCACGGTTAACAGATGTACGGTGTTGTTGGATCATTGTGTGCATTTCAACAACGGCACGGAAATGGTTAGTAAACATTTCTTGTAAGATCTCAATATGTGCCAAATGTGCATTATAAACATTGCGTGCTTCTTCGTTACGAATTTCTGCAATACCTTGTAAAACATTATCATTAGCAGCATCGGCACCATTTGGATCAATGTGTAAAGCATCTACTTTTTCCTTAATAAAGTCAGGTAATTCATTCAATGTACCTACTATGATTTCAACATATTCCATCATCATCTCATTTGATTCATGCATTAATTTTGCTTCTTCTAAGAGATGTGAGTTGCTATCACAAATGCGATCGTAACGCTTTTGAATGGAACCTGAAATCTCACGGCCTTTTGTTCTGATTGATGCAAGTTCTTCTTCATAGTCACCATCATTCTCAAGTAGGCTACGAATATGACGCATTTGGTTATATTCTTTCATGAAAGATTCATAAACAGATTGTTGTTCAGCAAGCTCAGAACGTAGAGATGTTTCTTTCGTTGCTGTGGTTTTTAGTTCCGTTTTTGCTTTTAAAAGCTCTGATTCAAGGCTTGTGACACGTGATTGTGCAGCTTGAATTGCTGATTGACGTTTTAGCCATTTACCTTGCTGCGTAGCTAACTCATTCTTAGCAAGTTGTAATTCACCAGTAACAACAACTTCACCATCTTCTGATACGCCTTCAATGCGTTCAATTTTATCTTTTAACTCACTGACTTTAGATGATGTTTTGCTAATGTCTTTTTTGATTTTACCGAGCGTTTCATCATGCTTTCTCTTAGCTGCTTTTTGTGCATCTGCTGTTAAGAAGATTTCAATCATTTTAGCAACGCCGTCTTCTTGTACTCTGAAATCATCAATCACATCTAATTGATCAAGAATGCTTTGGCGCTCTGATGTAAGTTCTCTTAACGCATCATGAACATTAAGTGAATCTGTGCTTTGTTTTGCTTTCGCGGCAGCAACTTGTAGATCTGTTTGCTTGTTACTGTAAACACTAATTTTCTTTTGGAATACAGATGTAATCTTTTGTAAGACAGCAAGACTATCTTGTAAATCATCACCAGATTCTAATTGTGATTTAAGATGTTCAATTAGGTTTTGTGTACGTTCCTGTTTTGTCAGTTCTACGTCTGTAATAATTTTGAAGACTTCAGAATCTTGGATGTTTTCTTCAAACACAAGACCTTCTGTTGGTTCAGCTTCTTCCTGAGTGGTTTGTTGACCAATACCCTGTAAAGCTTCGCTTAGACTGTTGAAGTTCGTGCGCTCTTTGCGATCTTCTTGTTGTTGTTTAACACTTTTTTGTAAGCTGTTTACGAGGTCTTGTAGTTGTTCATTGTTTGCCATTATTACGTCTCCTTTGTTTTGTAAAAATAGGCGTTAACCTTTTATTAACTCTGATGATTGTGTTTATGTATAATTGTTTTTACGTAATATGTCAATAGCGAAAGCAAAATGTTTTTCATATTTTTAAATTGTGGGGCGTATTGTGTGAAAATTAATGACTGCTTAAATAATAGCTTATATAAATACAAGAGAGAGGGTATACTCCTCTTGTGAAAGAGTAATGGAATGACAAAAAAAGTATTAATTGTTGAAGATAACTTGCTGAATTTGAAATTGTTTCGAGATTTGATCGAAGCAAATGGGTATGAAACAGCACAGACAAGTAATGGACACGAAGTGTTAGATCTGGCGCGCGCAGAAAAGCCTGACCTGATAATCATGGATATTCAACTCCCTGAAGTGTCCGGGTTGGAAGTAACGTCATGGTTAAAAGATGATGAGGAGTTGAAACATATTCCCGTTATTGCTGTTACAGCTTTCGCTATGAAGGGTGATGAGGAGAAAATTAGAGAAGGTGGATGTGAAGATTATATCGCTAAGCCTATTTCTGTGATGGATTTCTTGGCAACAATAAAAAAGTATTTGGACCGTTAAATTAAAATAAGGAGCTCCTTTATATGTCCGCACGCGTTTTAGTAGTTGATGATATTTTCCCAAATGTAAAACTTTTGGAAGCAAAATTAAAAAGAGAATATTTTGATGTGATTACAGCAGGTAGTGGTCAAGAGGCTTTAGAAAAAGTAAAAACAGAAACGCCTGATATTATCTTGTTGGATGTGATGATGCCTGAGATGGATGGCTATGAAGTTTGCCGCCGTCTTAAGAGTGATCCTGAAACAGCGCATATTCCTGTTGTGATGGTGACAGCGTTAACAGAAAATGAAGATCGTGTAAAAGGCTTGGATTTAGGTGCAGATGATTTTTTAAGTAAGCCTGTGAATGATGTTGCGTTGTTTTCGCGCGTACGCTCACTTGTTCGATTGAAAATGACAATTGATGAATGGCGTGTGAGAGAGAACACAGCGAATCAATTTGGTGTGAGTGAAAAATCAAAAGTAACAGAGATCCCACATTCTCATGGCAATATTTTACTTGTGAATGATGTTGATTTTGAAACAGACAAGATTTTAGATAGTTTAAAACAAGATGCTCATACTGTAGAGGCTGTTACAGAAGGGATGCAGGCGATTGACTTAGTCAAAGAACGCGACTTTGATATGATCATTGTTTCTCTTAATTTGACGTCAGAAGACGGTCTACGCTTATGTTCTTATTTTAAGTCGAATGAAAAAACACGCTCAACACCGTTAATGATGATCACAGAAGAAAGTGATATTGATAAAGTCGCTCAAGGGTTAGAGATGGGAGCTCATGATTATGTGATGCGCCCTCTAGACCGGAATGAGGTAATTGCACGCGTACGAAGTCAAATTCGTCGTAAGCGTTATCAAGAACAGCTTCGCTCAAATTATGAAGAGAATTTGAATTTAGCGGTCAAAGACACACTCACAGGTTTATTTAACCGTCGTTATTTGATGACACACTTTACGCGTTTATTACAAAATGCACGTGATAATGAAAAAGATTTATGCGTTTTGATGTTTGATTTGGATAAGTTTAAATCGGTCAATGATACTTATGGGCATAATGTGGGAGATGAAGTTTTAAAAACTTTTGCAGACCGCGTATCAGATAAGGTGAGAAGTTTTGATTTATTTGCACGTATGGGCGGTGAAGAATTTATTGCGATCTTGCCGAATATTACACAAGAGCTAGCTATTCAAATTGCAGATCGTTTGCGTTATGAAGTCGAAAAAGATTTATTCCCAGTCTCAACAGAGGAGGGATTGTTAAAAGTCACAACATCTATTGGGGCTGCGATTATCAAAGCAGGTGATGCGAGTGTTGAAGAGGCTCTAAAGCGCGCGGATGATGCTTTGTATAAAGCCAAAGAAACAGGCCGTAATGTCGTTGTCTTTGACCAAATTGGTGTTATTCCAGCACAATCTTCTTGACTTTTATTTACCATATGCATTATATATGCGTGTCTTAATAAGAAGAAATAATAAATGGCACAAACACATCAACAAAAATATATATATGTATATAGTGAGCGAGGATCAAATTACTTGCCTGTTTTTTATCGCTTGAAAGAAAGTTTTCAAGGACAAGATGTTTGTGTCAAAACAGTATCAAAAAAAGACTTACTTGATCTTCAAAAATTCAACTCAGACCACGTAGTGGCTTTTTTCTTACCAGGAGCGGCGCAAAATGGTGAATATGACGTGCGTCTAGGGCGTGATGGCTTTGATGCAATCCGTAATTATGTTCGCGGTGGCGGGCATTTTATAGGTATTTGCGCTGGTGCTTATTATGCAAGTAGTAAGCTTGAATGGAGCCATGAACATAAACCTCATAAGCAAACAAAAACGCCTTCTTTAAGGTTTTTTAATGGTTTAGCGCGCGGGCCTATTTCATCGATTACACCACATGATGACTGGCATAGAATGCGCGCTATTCATGTGCGTTCTGATGATCCTGTTTTAGGGCGTTTTAAATCAATTTATTGGGGTGGACCAGAATTTATTTCTTATGATCACTATAAAAATTTTGATGTCTTGGTGTCTTTTAATGAAGGGCGTTTAAAATCGCCTTGCGTTATAAGAAAGCAAGAAGGCGCTGGGACAGTGACATTATCTTCGATCCATCCTGAATTAACACCTACAATTTTAAGGAAATTAACACCAAGAAATCACGCTATTCATGGCACTGTTTTGAAAGTTATTCGTGAAACACATGCCTCAGATACCCAAAGATCGTATCTTTGGTCGAAAATTGTGAGCCCTGTCTATGACGCTTTAAATCGAGAACAGTCATCAGTTCCTAAAGATTCTCGTAAAACAGGCTTGTCCTTTTCACCTAAAAAAGGTATTCAATAAAGTCATTGGATAGAGAGGTGGCCGAGTGGTTTAAGGCGCACGCCTGGAACGCGTGTTGAGTGCAAGCTCTCGAGGGTTCGAATCCCTTCCTCTCTGCCAGTTTAATTCTTACGGATTCAATGAAACGTCATGAAAGATTTCTTACCGCCATCATTTGGTTTTGGGAGCGCGCCTTTAGGGGAGCTGTATAATGCTGTTTCTGAACAAGTGGCCACAGACGTTTTACAAACGGCGTGGGATAGGGGTGTTCGATATTATGATACAGCTCCGTGGTATGGGCGAGGGTTGTCAGAGCAAAGGGTTGGGCGTTTTTTATCTCAGCAACCGCGGAATGAGTTTTATGTAACGACAAAAGTGGGGCGTTATTTGATTGATCCGAAACAAGATGGTGCCACTTTTAAAACGGATCCATGGTTTGGTGGTCTTAAGCAAGAGGTTGTGTTTGATTATAGCTATGATGGTATTATGAGATCATATGAACAATCGAAAAAGCGACTTGGGCTAGATCAAATTGATGCGCTTTTCATCCATGATCTCGATCGTGGATATCATGGCGTGCATTGGAAACATCATCAAAATGACCTAACAAAAACAGGGTTTAAAGCTCTTGAAGCATTGAAAAAGGCTGGTGACATTAAGGCCTATGGTATGGGGATTAATAGTCATGAGGCCTTTGAAGATGCGATGCGTCTTTTTGATTTAGATCTTTTACTGGTCGCTATGCCATACACACTACTTGATCAGTCGAGTTTAATGACAACGATGCAAGCCTGTGTGGATACTGGTACACATGTCATTATCGGTTCTCCTTTTTGTAGTGGTATATTGGCAACTGGTGTAAAGGCTCATGCCAAATATAATTACGCAGAGGCGGATAAGGCTATGATAGAAAAAGTTGATCATATAGAGCGTATTTGTAAACGCTATGATGTTTCATTATCTGCTGCCGCACTACAATTTCCGATGGCGCATCCAGCCGTTGTGTCAATTATTCCTGGTGCATGCCGGGCAAAAGAAATCATTCAAAATACAGCCGCTTTTAAACAAGCAATACCAGCCTCTTTTTGGGATGCATTAAAAGCAGAAACTTTGATTGATATAAACGCCCCTGTGTTTATTGATTGAGGGGGTATTTGCCCCATTTTGTTGTTTTTGTAATGCTGTGCAAAATAAGGTATCGTGATTGTTATAATTTTATTACACAAGAATTAGAAAGATGTGATGATGGCGCAGAAAGAGTATGTTGTTTTACTACATGGCATGTTCCGTACGAAATTTCATATGCGAAAGATGGCTCATTATTTGGAACAGCAAGGTTATTCAGTTTTAAATATTGGTTATTCATCAAGGCGTCATGATATTGCGGCATTGCGGGATATGATTTGGCATCAGATAGAGGAAAGAGATTCTAAATCTGCAACGCTTCACTTTGTTGGTCATTCGATGGGCGGGTTAATTATTAGGGCATTATTGACAAAATATAACCCACCTCATTTAGGGCGCGTTGTTTTGATAGCAACACCAAATAAGGGAAGCGAACTTGCAGATTTTCTAAAAAGTAAATGGATTTATAAAAAACTGGCAGGCCCTGCAGGGCAGCAGCTCGTCACAGATCAAGAAAGTATTAAGCATCTTTTTGATTCTGTTGCTTATGAATGTGGTGTTATCGCAGGTGATCTGTCTTTAGAGCCCATTTCTTCGCTTTTTATAAAAGGGAAAGATGATGGGCGTGTTTCTGTTGAAAGTACAAAGCTCGACGGCATGAAAGACCATGTGACGCTTAGGACAACGCATGCGTGGCTTCCAACAAATAAAAAAGCAATGAGGCACGTTCATCACTTTTTACAACGTGGCTTTTTTATGAAGTGAGTACTATAAGAGGCAAAAATGTCGTATTTTCATATATTTAAAAAAAACGATTTACAAGGTCTTTTTATTTCTATAATTTCAAAAATACTTTCAAAAATAAGAATAAAAAAATTGAAGCCCTAGTATAGAAGAAGTATTGGAGGAAACATGACAGGACAAGCTCAAGGCGCGCTGAAAGCAGATGTGCGTGATTGTGATTCGCATTTAAATGGTTACGCTATGCATGAATTATTAGATCGTGCGTGCGAGAAATTTCCAGATAATGTTGCTGTCAATTTTGAAGGACAAACGCTTACATATTCTGAGCTCAAAGACCATGTGGATGATCTTGTTGTTATTTTACAAGGCTATGGCATTACCAAAGGTACAAAAGTTGGCTTATTCATGCCAAACCATACAGGCATGGTTGCATGTCACTATGCAATTTTAAAAACTGGAGCAACTGTTGTTAATTATAACCCTCTCTATGCTGCTGAAGAATTGATCTATCAAATTAATGATAGTGATACTGAATTTATGATGACGTTAGGCGTAGAGCCTTTGATTGAAAAGCTATTAGGTTTAACGGATCAAGTTTCATTACAAAAGATCTTTACTTATGGCGTTTGTGATGCAATCTCAAATGAGCTTGTGACCGACGTGCTGGCAGCGGCAACTGAGAACACAAAACCAATTGAAACACTGCCAACAATTAATCCAGATACGGATATTGCTATTTTACAATACACAGGTGGAACGACGGGTGTTCCGAAAGGGGCGATGCTTTCTCATACTAATTTAAGTATGAATGTTGAACAATTTTATCAATGGTTGTCACCTGTGTTAACAGAAGGTGTTGAAAGACAGCTTGGTGTGCTCCCTTTATTCCATGTTTTTGCGTTGACTGTTGTGATGAATTACTCTTTCCGGATGGGGATGGAAATACAGCTTTTATCAAAATTTGATCCTAAGCAAATTGCTCCTTTGCTTGAGGAGACGCCCCCGACATTTTTGGCGGCAGTCCCTGCAATCTATAATGCACTTGCGACACATCCAGCGACATCATCAATTGATTTATCGAACACAAAATTTGCAGTAGCCGGTGGTGCACCCATTCCAGCGGAAGTGAAACGGTTATTTGAAGAACGTTTAAATACAAAAGTTGCAGAAGCTTATGGCTTAACAGAGGCTTCTCCTGTTGTTGCAAGTAACCCACCAGCAGGTGTTATTCAATTAGGATCGATTGGTCCAGCAATATCGCTAACAGAAGTTGATATTATTAGCATAGAAGATGGTGAAACAGTCCTTGCTCCACATGAAAAAGGCGAACTTTGTGTGCGTGGGCCGCAGGTTATGATGGGGTATTATAAAAAGCCTGAAGCGACTGAAAAAGTAATTAAAAATGGACGTCTTCATACAGGGGATATCGCTTATAAAGACGATGATGGCTATATTTATATTGTTGATCGCTTAAAAGATATGGTTCTTGTAAATGGGTATAATGTGTACCCCACTCAAATAGAGAATAAAATCTATGAACATGAGCTGGTCGAAGAATGTATTGTTGCAGGCGTTCTTGATGATAAAAGAGGCGAGGTTGTCTGGGCTTGGGTTAAGCAAACAGATACGGATGAAACGCTGTCTGATAGCGATTTAAGAGCATTTTTAAAAACGAAATTATCGACTATTGAAATGCCTAGAAAGTTCTTTGTTGGTCGTGAGCCATTACCAAAAACAGCTGTAGGGAAGTTATCTAAAAAACTCTTGTTAGAACAACAAGGTCTTAAGCGTTAAGAAGTAACATTGATTTGGGAGGTGTTGTAATGCGCAGTATTTCAAAATTATTTTCGTGGAAATCAAAAGAAAAGCCGATTGAAACATTTTATGTTCGTTTCTCTGGAGAAGAGGATATTGATAAAATATTTGATTATTATAACTTAAATGAACACCAAAGTATTAAGCCTCGTGACAGAAAAATTTTAGAAGATCTTATCTCTTCAGGAGCGGTTACGGTTGTTGAAGCAGAAAGTGGCGAAATTATTGCTTCAACGGTCAGCTATCCAGGAATTATTAAAGAAAAAGATATTGAACAAACATGCTGGCAAGAAGTGGGTTCAATTCGCATTACAAAGAAAAATGGGTATAAAGGTTTATTTGGCGCAATGGCGGGGGCTCAAGTCTTTAGAGCTTTGATAGTTGATGAACCAAAAGATTATTTCGTGGGGCGTATGCTTAATCGTCCTGTTCAAATGCTTGCAGAAGATCTAGGGTGGAAGCCTTTGGATGACAGTGATGTGAGTGATGAAATGGCATCTGCACTAGCAGGATCTGTTGGAAGACAAGGAACTGATGGAATGAGGCCAAAAGATCATTGGTATTATTGTGGCCGTGATGGCGTTTTTGTTATGTTGGAACGTTTAAATAAGGTATTGAATGATCCTATTTTAAAACATCATAAATTCGCAGAAAATGGAGAGAAAATCCGTATTAGTTATGAACGTAGCCCTTTAATTATGGCCTATAAGCCACATCTAGAATCTCTTATTCAGCTCGGACATAAGCAAACGGATCATGATGAATATGCGGAACAGCATCTTGGATATATGCACAAGATTTGGAAACGAGCTTTGCGTTGACAAACGCACCTAAATCGTCTTTCATACCGACATGGCTATTATACAAGAAATCAAACAAGAACAAGACACACTGACACAGTGGCGTCGTGATATTCACCAAAATCCTGAACTTGCTTATGAAGAGCATGATACGGCTTCATTTGTTGCCTCCTGTTTAAAAGAGTGGGGCATTGAAACTCAAACAGGTATTGGAAAGACAGGCGTTGTTGGTGTTTTAAAAGGAAAGACAGATACATCTGGGCGCTCTATTGCGCTGCGCGCTGATATGGATGCCCTGCCTTTATGTGAAAAGAATACATTTGATCATAAATCAAAAAATGATGGTAAGATGCATGCTTGCGGTCATGATGGCCATACAACCATGTTGTTAGGTGCTGCTCAGTATTTAGCACGAACTCGTGATTTTGATGGCACAGTTTATTTTGTTTTTCAACCAGCAGAAGAAGGCCAAGCTGGGGCGAAGGCGATGATTGATGATGGGTTATTTGATCGTTTTCCTTGTGACTCTATTTATGGACTTCATAATTGGCCAGGTTTGCCAGAGGGACATTTTTCAATTTGTCCTGGTCCTATGACAGCGTCATCTGACACGATTACAATTACATTAACAGGGCAAGGCGGTCACGGCTCTATGCCTCATCGTAATACAGATATTGTGACCACTGGCGCAGAGATTATTATGGCGTTACAAACATTGATTAGTCGTAAAGTTAGTCCGAATGAAGCTGCTGTTCTTAGTCTTTGTACATTTAATGCGGGCACAGGTAAAACAGCGATGCCTTCGACTGCCGAAATTGGTGGTACAGTGCGTTGTTATAGTGAAGAAGTACGTAAAATCCTTCTTGATGGTATTGAGAATATTGTCAGTTCACTATGTGCGGCTCACGGTGTTGAGGGCTCAGTTGATGTTCACCATGTAACTCCTTCTGTATATAATGATCCTGATGAGGCTATTTTTATGGCAGAAGTTGCAGCTGATGTTGTTGGGGGTGATAGGGCCGATACAACATTTACAAAAACAACAGCATCTGAAGATTTTGCTTATTTCTCTCAAGTAAAGAAGGCAGCATATATTGCAATGGGGCAGGGGGAAAAGCATCCTCAGCTTCATAATACATTGTATGATTTTAACGATAATACTTTGGCAACAGGAGCCAGTTTTTGGGTGCGCCTCGTCGAGATGAAGCTTAAGTCAGCATAATAAGTTTCTTATCTATTTTTAGATAATTTTTCTAGAAAATGAGCTATCTATTCCTTTGATTTTTAATCTGTTTTTGCAAAATATGTCAAAAATATGTCTTTTTTGTGTTAAAAATATTGACATAATTTATAATAATGTTACTATTTATGAATAAATAGTAAAATATTTCTAATGAACAGGAGGAAATATGGGACAGAAAATAGGGAATAGATTCAATACTCATATAAAGTACGGATTATTAGCGCTTGCAAGTGCGATGGCAACGCCCGCTTTTTCAGATACGACACATATAGAGCAAGAGGATGCAGGTAGTGCTTATACATCTTTAAATACTCAAAAAGTCGATCTTTCTAGATATGATGCTTATGGTTCGGGCTCATTTGCTGATGGCCTTATAAAGGTAGGAAGTAATAGCAATCAAGGTATTAACCGTTCAAAAACAGTAGTGAAATTACCAGAAAAACCCAATAAAGAAGAGAGCACAGAGGTTGATACACAAGAAAAAACATTCTTTGACCGTGTGAAAGAGCGTTCAGGTTTGTATTTTGGAACAAGTGCTGGAGCTGATGGGAGTGAATTTTTCGTTGGTGTTACAAATAAGCCAGTTGATCTACCTTGGGGATTGTCTGTTGGTATTAATACAAGTGTTACACATACAGGGAATACAGCGTTTGGTGTACATTTAAATGAAACTCAAGATCTTTGGACCGGTGCGACACTAACCGCTGGGCTGGGATATCATTATGATACGATTTTAGAAGGGTTTGGCGTTGATGCAGAATATCAAACAGTGCGCCTCGAATTTAATCAGTCTGTTTATGAAAGTTTAGGTATAGGTGTTGTGGGATCTCATACACGTTACTTTAATTTACGCGCAGATGATCAATATGTTGATGACACTTTCTATGGTGTTTCTATGAAAGTGGGACAATTTGCGAATATGCAGATCGGTGCCCAAACATTAAAAATAGAAGACGGCACAGTCGCAGAGAAAAATAAATTTCAACTTCGTTATGGCTTTACATTCGGCTAAGCGAAATAAGGTCTGGTTGCAGAATTAGCTTTTGGTATTTGGTCTTGCCGGCATACATTCAATAAGCCAATATTCTGTAGCCACGCCTTTAAATTCACGTTGTTTATTAACGACACTATAGCCATTCTCACATGTGTTATTGGCGGCAATCTCAAGGTGGCGTACAGCTCTTTCAGAAGTTCTAAGTCCTTCTTCCTGATGTGAAACCAGATGCTGATTATTATCAACAGGCTTAACTGTTGCTGTTGTACAAGCTGTTGTTGTGAAAGCAAGTGCCACGATGCATAAAGAACGCGCGAAAATATTCATGATAAGACCCCTTTTAGATTTAAACTTCTCTATATATGGAGTCTAAGCAAATATCTTAAATTTTTGATTAATAAGGTTTATTTATTTTCAAAAAGATATAAATAGTTACCATATCCTTCTTTCGCTAGATCATCCTTATGGATAAATTTCATCGCTGCGGAATTCATGCAATAACGAAGTCCACCTTTGTCTTGTGGGCCATCAGTAAAGACATGCCCTAGATGTGCATCGGATTGGGCAGATCTTACTTCTGTCCTAACCATGAAAAATTTACGATCCTCGACTTCCTTAACAACGGATTGTGTGATTGGCTTTGTAAAGCTTGGCCAGCCTGTACCACTTTTATATTTATCAATAGATGAGAAAAGTGGAACACCAGAAATACGATCGACATAAATGCCTGGTTCTTTATTATCCCAGTATTCATTTTCAAAAGCGGGTTCGGTGCCATTTTCATAGATGACATATTTTTGAAGCTTAGTCAGTGTGTGTTTCTCAGACATTGTTTCTCCCTCTTGTGCATATAAATGATATGAAAATACTAAAGTAAAAACTATAACTAAAAGTGATAAAAATTGTTTCAAAACGGTCCTCATAGTGGTTTAATGTTATCTCATAACGTTATTCGTTATAGTCTAAGAAAAATTACAAAAAATATCTAGGGACAGTTATGTCGTTGTTTTCAAAAGAAACGGATGAAGAAAAAGAGCGTCGCATTCAAAAAGCGAAAGCTGAATCTGAACTTTATAAAGAAAGAAATCTTGAAGATTTAATAGATCAAGAGCGCCGTGAGGATGAGCTTGATCGCTTGCGTGATGTCTTGGAACAAAAAACGACATGGCGTCGTGTTATGATTTTTTGTGGGATCTTAAACCTTATTTTGATTTTATTAGCTATTTCAGGAGTTATCTGGCCATGATGGATCAAAAAACACTTATCCGTGGCTGGGTTCAAGCCTTTTTCAGTGTCTTGGTTTTATGGGGTGTGAATAATGTTTACATTGGGTATTCTGCCCAGATTTTACATGCTAACTATTTAATTTATACATGCTCAAGCTTTGTGAGCTGTGCTTTTTTTCTCCTTTTGATTGGTGGAAAAGGGCCCTTGGTAAAGGAAACTTTGCGCTCGATTGATACATGGGCATTTGGTTTTATTATGTTGATTGGTTACTTGTTGACCTTGAGCCTATTCTCTTATGTATCCTCAACTGAGGGGAGTTTGCTTCAACGTATTAGTTTATTGTTCAGTATTATTTGTAGTTGGTTATTTCTAAGTAGGAGGCCTGCCAAAGGTCAGTTAATAGGCGTTTTCTTTGTGCTTGTCGGAATTGTTTTTATCTGTAAGGATCTCCCCGAGGAAAATAAAGGTATCATTTATTTATTGATGTTTTTGGAAGGTTTGGCCCTAACTGGGCGTATGTTTGTAGCAGAAATTCATCGTCCCCACAAACAAGCGATGGCAATGGACAAAGACCCTAAAGCAAAAGCACGTGTTGTTGGTTTTGTGATGTTTATCATCAGTACATTTTTCTTGCTTATGACCTTTTTTCTAGCCTTATTGCAAACGACGATGCCTTTGCCAGTAAGCGGTGATATTTTACCGACATTGGCAAGTTTTAGACATCCTGAGAGTATTTTTGCAGGATTGATCGCGGGTGTTTTCTTGCTTGTACCTCTTCGAATGATTGAATTTTCGAGTGCAAATATTATCAAGACAGAAAATTTCTTGGCCATAGCAGCGCTTTCTTGTGCGGCAACTTATTTTTGGGAGTGGTTATTGCAACCCTTAACTGGCATGAATATGGCGACCATTAGTCAGGCGGATGTGATTGCGCTTGTGATTATTACGATTGGGTCTTTGATAGCAGCCATCAGTAAAATCAAGAAAAAGTCAGAAAAAGAAGAAGAGTGGCGGGATGATATCTCATTCTCGACCCAAGATCCTGAGATGGTGTCTGATACAAGAGAAATTGTTGCGAATACGTTAGAGCATTTTGAAGGGGATATCGTGAAAACAGCGAATACCCTATCTGTTCATAAAAAGGCAATAGAAGTTATTTTGGCTGATAAAGATAAGGTATGTTCTTTCACGCAAGAGAAACTAAGAGAAGCGGCGCGTCATTATCGTCACAAAGTGGCTTTATCTGATGCATTAACAGGCCTTGTAAATCGCTCTGGTTTTATGTCTGCGCTCAAACAAGCCCCACATGTCAGTGATGAGTTTAGTGTGTTATTTATCGATTTGGATAAATTTAAACCCGTTAATGATACATATGGCCACGATGCTGGGGATGCTGTTTTACGAGGGGTCGCGGAGCGTTTGCGGATGCTATTTCCAAAGAATGCAGAAATTACGCGTCTGGGAGGAGATGAATTCTGTTTGTTGCTCCTTGATTGTGACCGTAAAAAAGCAGAGGAGAAAATTGATTTTATTAAGGATACACTTACAACACCGTTTTTATTTAATGACCAAGAAATTACAATTGGTGCTTCTGTTGGTATATCTGTTTATCCTGAAGATGGTAATAGCCCAGAAGCGCTCTTAAAATGTGCAGATGGCAGTATGTATGATAAGAAAAAAGACCGTTAATCACGAAAAGGAGAAATATGTGATGAAATTTTTAACAACAGCGCTTACAACAAGTATTGTCGTGGCAGGTTTATTTGCTTCACCCTCGGTAAAAGCAGACGACTCTGTTTTAGCTTTGCCTCAAGGTCAGGCTCTCTTACATATCTCGGCAACCGAGCAAAAAGAGGTTAAGCAAGATACATTATTGGTGCGACTTGAATATCAATCAGAAGATAAAAGCGCAGAAGCTGTTCAAAGAGAGATTAACAGCATGATGACGCAAGCTCTTGAAATGCTTGGATCACATGAGAAAATCAAAGTTGAAACAACATCTTATAATGTCTATCAAAAAACATTGCCGCGTACTAAAGAGCAAATTTGGCATGGTTCTCAAGGCTTGCAATTGAAGTCAAAAGAAGATGAAGCTCTTTTGGCTGTGGCAGGACAACTTCAAGAACGTGGTTTTGTTTCTCAAGGTGTTGATTATGTGTTAACAGCAATGGAGATCGCAGATATTAAAGATAAAATGATGGAAGATGCTTTGATGAAACTCTCAACACGTGCTGATCGTGCAGCTAAAGCTTTGGGAAAAACATCGGCTTCACTCATTGAAATTAATGTCCAAGGTGGTCACGATGTTATGCCTATGGTTCGTTCTATGGGGCGTATGAATATGATGGCAATGGAATCTGCGCCTATGCCTGCACCAGTTGCAGCAGCGGGGGATACGACATTAAGTCTGACGGTTTCTGCTAAAGCCTTATTGAAACCGTAAAAGATTATCTCTAGTTTTATATAATCTTAAAAATCTATTAAATGTTTCGCGTTATACTAAAACTATCGTCTAAAAAAAAGTGGCCAGCTCTCTTTTTAAAAAAGATCGCTGACCGAGTTTGGGTGGGTGAGATAAAACTATAATAATAAAGTGGTGTACTTTCTAAAGTATATTGGGAAATGGGTCTTGTGGAATTCTTTCACAAGACCCGATTTTCTTCTAGGTCTTAGAAGGGGTACAAAATATCAAATACTTGTGTTCCGTATCGTGGTTGTTGAACATCTGTGATCTGACCGCGTCCGCCATAAGCAATGCGTGCCTCGGCAATTTGGTCAGCATTAATTGTGTTGCTTGGTGACACATCTTCGGGGCGAATGACACCAGCTATTTGTAATTCTCTGACTTCGAAATTAACACGTACTTCTTGGCGCCCATTGATCACAAGATTTCCATTAGGAAGGATTTGTGTAACGATCGCAGCGATACGTGTTTCAATATCTTCTTCGCGTTTGATTTCACCTGTACCAGAATTGTTGGTTGAGCCACCAAAATTAACCAATTCACCAGGTGTTAAGTTGTCATTTAAGACTTGCGAGAGATAGTTTTCTGCTCCAAGTAGCGAGTTAAAGTTATCTGTTTCACTGTTGCTTCTTGTGCGTTCTGTTTCATTTGTGATTTCCGCTTCGTCCTTGATCTCGATGACAACGGTTAAAATATCACCGATAGCACGTGCGCGTTGATCTTTGAAAAATCCTTTTCTGTGTGACTCCCATAAAGAGTTTGCCACTTTAGGTTCTTGAACACGGGGTTCAGGCATTGGAACGCTGACATATTTCAATTTATCAGAGTCTTCTTTTAACTGAACTGGTTTAAATTCAGGTTCTTGTCCAACAGAGGATAAGCGATCCATTGTATTTGAACAGGCTGTTAAGCCGCATGTTAGAGCGATGATAGCAAGGCTATTTAAAAGTTCTTTTTTCATCTCAGTTTCCACCTTTCATTTAAGAGAATGTTGATCATTCTTCTTTAAAAAATATCATTTGTATTAGCTGTTACAGAAACACTCATTGGGTCTGTCACATGCGCTTCAATAACGCGGTTGCTTGATTTGTTTAAAACACGAATTGTGTCACCTTTTGCACCGTGGTCAAGGGCGCGACCTTTGGCTGTCACATTCAGACGTCCTGTTGACAAGGTCATCGTTACTTGATCGCCTTTGTGAACGATAAGGGGTGCTTGTAAATCACTCTTTTGAATGATCTTATCTTCATAGATGTAGCGACGAGGTGTTAAACCAATAAGTTCAGCTTCGCTCGTAACGCTATCGCTTGTGAGCATTGTTTCAGGGACTTCAATCCATGCGATATCATGTCTTGAAATTACGTCACCATTACGTGTTTTATTTTTTAAAACAGGGATTTGTGCAATTTTTTCAATTAGGCCATTTATCATTTTTTCTTGACCATCTTGGGCAATAATACGTGCAGAAAAACGTTGACGTCTTTGATCATAATCGAACTCTGTGATTTCTAATTCATCAGAATAGTCACTATCAAGAACAAAGATTTCACGACTATTTGCTAATTTAAGTTTGAAGTCTGTCAGATGTGTATTCTTAAGTACATGGTCAACTAATGTTTGTTCAATTACTGGGGCATTAATCACGGTTGCATCACGTGTTAATGTTATATCCTCATAAGGGTTATTTGTGCGCCAATCCAAGCCAAAGGAAGTTGCAATTTGATTGAGGGTATAAGCATTAAGTGTGATCTCATCACCAGGTCGAGGCGCAGGAGAGAGAACATAGTCATGATGTGCTTCCAATCCATCAAAGACATGTTCTAATCTTAAGAATTCATCTTTAATGGCATGGTCGCCTTTTAGGAGGGCTGCATCAGCGGCGCCTGACAAAAAGCCAAGGCTGAGCAATGTTGCGAGAGCTATCTTGTATGAATTCTTCATGATTTTATCTCCTGTTCCTGTTTAAGTTATCCGTCCGCGTGATTATTTAATCTGTGCCGCAACGCTTAGCATTTCGTCACTTGCTTGGATAACTTTTGAGTTCATTTCATAGGCACGTTGCGCTGTGATCATTGTTGTAATCTCTTCAACGACATTCACATTCGAGTTTTCAAGTGCGCCTTGGTTAATACCGCCATAGCCGTCACTGCCTGGTGTACCTTCTGTGGCTGCGCCAGAGGCTGTTGTTTCTAGGAATAAATTATTGCCGATGGCTTCTAATCCTGCATCATTGGCGAAAATAGCGGTTGTTATTTGTCCGACATTTGTTGGGTCGATCTGACCTTGGATATCGGCAAATACTTCACCATTTGCGTTGATTGTAATATTTACTGTGTCATCAGGTAGGGTGATGCCAGGTAAAACTCGGTAGCCTTGCGAGGTAACGATTTCACCATTTTCATTTAATTGAAATGATCCAGAGCGTGTATATCCTGTATCGCCGCTTGGTAGCTCCACTTGAAACCAACCGTTGCCATCAATTGCTAAATCGAGCTCATTACTTGTGATTTGTAATGTTCCTTGTTCATTGATACGGTACACAGAACCGGCCTTCACACCAGCGCCTAGTTGAATACCTGCAGGAATAATAGTACCTACATCAGATGAGTTAGATCCAGGTCTTACAATGTTTTGATATAAAAGATCGTGGAATTCTGGGCGTTGTCTTTTAAAGCCACTTGTTGTCATGTTGGCAATGTTGTTTGAAATAACATCCACATTTAATTGTTGGGCTAACATACCTGTTGCTGCGATATCGAGTGATCTCATTATTTTATCTCCTTACATTTAATTATTTGACCGATTGTGCGATCTTGTTTACGGCATTTCTAATGCGCTCATGTTCGTTTTGTAGAATTTTCTGATTCATTTGGTAGTTTCTTGAAACTTCAATCATGCGGGTCATTTCCACGACGGCTTGTACATTTGAATCTTCAACCATACCTTGGTGGATGGTACTTGTTTCTGGAGGAAGGGGGCGCTGTACAGTACTTAAAAGCCCGTCACCTGAAAGCTTAAGTTCAAATTCATTATTGAATTCTGCAAGTTTGAATTTACCGATTTGTCCTTGATCACTTGTAATTGTTCCATCAGTGCCCACTTTAATATTTGTCGCATCATCTGGGACGCGGATCGGGCCGCCTTCACCAATGATTAAGTGGCCTGCAGCGGTTGTGATCTCTTTATCATTATTTAATGTTAGATTTCCTGCGCGTGTGTAATAAGTTGCCCCAGTTTTTGAATGCTCTACAGTGAAATAGGCGTGACCTTGTATCGCAAAGTCAAATGTATTACCGGTTTGTTTAACGGGACCTTGTTCTAGATTTGCAAATTGGCCGTAATCCATAACGGCTTTTAATTTTTGTGTGTCATCGCCATCGCCTAATAGTTCTTGAGTGAATAGCGTATGTTGGCTTTTATAACCAGTTGTATTCATATTGGCGATGTTGTTGGCAATCGTATTCATTTCTTGCCCTAAGGCGATTTGACGCGACAGTGCTATATAACCTGTATTTTCCATTATCTCTTACCCTTAATTATATATCTCTTTTATTTTCGGCCTTTTGGCTCGTTGTGTTGTTTTTACATGTGCAGAGAGTGTGCCAATTAATTTTAAGTAATAAAATCAGCACGTTAGTAATGTGGTTGGGTGCTATTTACCTAGTGATTATTATTATTAGAGAGGGCAAAAGAGAAGATATGTGGAAAAATTTGCCTATTATTGGGCAAGAACTTACATTTTGTCTTGGTATATGTGATGATTATTCGCTATAGTATAAAGTCAGATAAGACTGTCCTTAGTCTTATTTTCTCTTAAATGATACATTAATCTATAGGCTTTTAACATGACGGACGTAAATGAAAACGAAGATGGCTTAGATGAGGATATTGAGGCTCTCGAAGAAGAATTAGGCATTCAAGATGAGAAGAAGCTCTCACCTAAAAAGATAGTTTTGTTTATTGTTTTACCTCTTCTTGTCTTAATAGGAGTTGGGGCAGGTCTTTATTTTAGTGGTGTTTTAGGCGGCTCAAGCGAGGAAGCAAATCCAGAAGATGCTGCAGAACAAATGCTTATCGATGACCAAACAACTGGTATTTTCTATGATATTCCAGATATTATTGTGAATTTAAATTCAGTTGGACGTAAGCCAAGACTTCTTCAAATTAGTATTAGTCTTGAGTTAGCGAAACAAGAAGATATAGCTCTCATTGACCGTATATTGCCACGTGTCTTAGATCATTTTCAAACCTATTTAAGAGAGTTGCGTGCAGAAGATTTAAAAGGGTCTGCTGGTATTTATCGATTAAGAATTGAATTATTGGCGCGTGTGAATGCCGCAGCCTATCCAGAAAAAGTTCGTGATGTGTTGTTCCGAGAGATTTTGGTACAATAATTGCTTCGATAAATTATAAGGTGCTTTAACTAACTTAAAAAAATTAATGACAGATTTAGATCCAGAAGAACTAGAGAATATGTCCGAAGAAGAGCGTAAAATGCTCGAAGAATGGGGACAAATGTCTGATGAAGAGCCCTCTGAAGATGGAGGGGGCGATGATTCTGGTGGTGAAGCGCGTATTCTAAACCAAGATGAAATTGACAGTCTTTTAGGGTTTGAAGAGGACGAAGACGAAGGCGAATATAGTCAAGGGTTGAAAGCTCTCGTTTCAAGCGCCTTGGTTAATTATGAACGTCTTCCGATGCTGGATATCGTTTTCGATCGTCTGGTCCGTTTGATGTCAACCAGTATTCGTAACCTGACATCTGACAACGTAGAAATTAGTATTGACCAGATTACCTCGGTTCGTTTTGGTGATTATTTAAATTCTATTCCTTTACCTGCAATGCTCTCGGTCTTTAAGGCAGAGGAGTGGGATAACTATGGCCTTATGGTTGTTGATAGCTCGTTGATTTACTCGATTGTGGATGTTTTACTTGGTGGGCGTCGTGGTACATCTGCGATGCGTGTTGAGGGGCGTCCTTATACAACAATTGAATTACGCCTTGTTGAACGTATGGTGACAGTCATGCTTGGGGACTTGTCTTCTGCTTTTGATCCTCTTTCACCAGTTACTTTTAGGCAAGAACGTATTGAAACAAACCCAAGGTTTGCAGCCATTACGCAAGGGAATAATGCCTGTGTTCTAGCAAATTTCCGTGTTGATATGGGAGATCGTGGCGGTCGTGTCGAGATGATCATCCCTTATGCGACCTTAGAGCCAATTCGTGAAATCCTACTTCAAATGTTTATGGGGGAGAAGTTTGGACGTGACTCTATTTGGGAAACTCACTTAACAAAAGAACTTTATAAAACATCTGTTGAAATGGATGCTGTTTTAGGGGAAGCAACGGTTTCTTTATTAGATGTACTCCATTGGGAGCCGGGCTCGAAAGTTGTTTTAGATTCTTTTCCTGAAGACCCTATCGAGTTTAGATGTGGTGCCGTTCCGATGTTTTTAGGAACTCCTGGTCAGAAAAAAGGTAAAGTGGCTGTGCGCATTAAAGAAGACGTATCAAAGAAAAAGAAACATCCAGATGATCACCTGTAAAGAAAGAATATTATGATTGCATCCTTCTTAATAGATATCTTAATTGTCGCACTCTTAGCCTATGCGATCTATATAGCCAATAAACTGCGTCATCAGCTTGAAACATTTAAGAAAAACAAAGATGAATTTTTGGCGGCCGTGAATGATTTAGATCGATCGATCATGCAAGCCGATAAAGCGATTGCTGGTTTACATCATAATGCGGATGAAGTTGGCATGAAATTACAAAAAGAAATTAAAGAAGCTCAAGCTCTTTTTGATGAGCTTCATTTTATGAATGATGCGGGTAATAACTTAGCAACGCGTCTTGAGCGGCTCGCTTCTCAAGCAAATAAAAGTACGGAAAAAGGAGCAGAGCCTCAAGATAAGTCGAAATCAGATCAAAAATCTGGTATAATAAAGAAAGATACTCAAAAAACGGCACATGGGAGCCGTGCAGAAGAGGAATTGATGAAAGCGATAAAATCAAAAACCTCTGCGCGTAAAGATATGGATAAGTAATAATGGAGAGTAAGGAACATCAAATGCATCAATCTGGAAGGCAAAGAAAAATGCCTGTTATGCCTGTTTTTATTATATTTTTGGCATTTGTCTTTGTGTTTCGCATTGTTGATGTCGTTGAAAAAAGCCCCGAAATATATAATAAACTGACTGTAACGTCTTTTAAGCCTGCGGAGGCGAAAGAAGAAGACAAGAATGAAGAACAGCAAAATTTAGAGCCATTAGCGCATAGCCGTAGCGATGATGTTTTTGCGCCTGTTGATGTTCCAGATAGGAGTTTTATTGGAGGCGGAGAATTTTCTTCAAGTGAATTAGGTGTATTACAATCTTTGGCAAAAAGAAGAGAAGAGTTACGTCAGCAAGAAGTGAAGCTAAAACAAAAAGAAGCTTTGCTAGAGGCTGCGACAAAACAGCTTGAAAATAAAATGGAAGAATTAAGTGCTTTAAAAGCAGAAATCCAAAACCTGCTTCAGACACAGCAAACAGAACAACAAGAACGTATCAAAAGCCTTGTTAAGATGTATGAAACAATGAAACCAAAAGATGCCGCAGATATTTTAAACACGCTTGATATGGATGTTCTGGTCAATATTATCGGTCAAATGAGTGAGCGTAGAGCGGCTCCTATTTTAGCGAGTATGGAATCTAAGATTGCAAGAGAAGTAACACTTAAGTTAGTCGATCAAAAAAAGCTTCCGGATATGCAAAATTAAATTTTTGATGCTTATTGTATGTCGAATACGTTTTTTTCGTGGTCTGTGTTTTTGATCTATGCTATAAAATAAAAGTCTTTTCTTCAAAAGGGGTTAACCTCCTTTTAAGTTTTTCATGTCAATAATCAATGCCATAGAGTTATGGTCTTTATCTTTATTTCTAAAGGGGGATATCCAAAGTGGTTGATAAGGGAATGAATATTTTAGTTGTTGATGATTACGCAACCATGAGACGTATCATCAAGAACCTGTTAAAACAATTAGGATTTAGTAATATTGAAGAAGCTGAGAATGGTCAGCATGCTTTAGAAGTGATTAAAGGTGGTCAGAAATTCGGTTTAATTATTTCAGATTGGAATATGGAACCGATGACAGGCATTGAATTACTGAAAAATGTAAGAGCAAATGATAATACAAAAGGTATTCCATTCATTATGGTGACGGCTGAAAGTAAAACGGAAAATGTGATTGAGGCAAAAAAAGCTGGTGTTAATAATTACATTGTGAAACCGTTTAACGCAGAAACACTCAAGCAAAAAATGACGAGTGTTATTGGTCCCTTTTAACAGTTAAATAATGAGGAGTGTCGGGTATGAATGACAGCAACACGAGTCTTATTGAGAAAGAAGCAACAGCAAAGATGAAAGAGACGGGTAGGCCTTTCTCTCGTGTTGAAGTTGTTGATATTATTAACTCTGTTATTGATAAAATCGATCATACACAGCAAGATGCTCAATTATATAAAGAATTAAAAGCACTCTCAGGCTATATTGCGGATGCAAAGCAAGAGATATCTGATATGCAGACTGTCTCTTCATTAGAAATTGATCAAGAACAAATTTCAAATGCAACAGATGAATTGGATGCTGTTGTTAAAGCAACAGAGTCTGCGACAGGTACTATCATGGATTCATGTGAACGTTTTGAGGAAATAGCCTCAAAAATCGAAGACGCAGCAATTCAAGAAACAATGTTTTCAGAGATCACAAGCATTTATGAAGCCTGTGGGTTCCAAGATATTACAGGACAGCGTATAACAAAAGTTGTCAAAACATTAAAACATATTGAGACACAAGTTGATTCGATTTTAGGAACAATGGAAAGCACTTTTTCTGAGCATGGTATTCATATAGAAGAAGAAACCCTTGAAAATGGCCCGCAGTTACCTGAAAATGCAATATCTCAAGATGATATTGATGCTTTATTGGCAAGTTTCGACTAGTATTTCCCTTTATTGAGTTGCTTTAAAAGATATCTATGGCTTATCATAGATATGTTTATATTCTTTTATATAAAACTCGTTATAATTAGGTCTATATGAAACGCCAACATACTAAATTTACCAAATTTGCCTCTACGGCATCTGCGATCGCAATAGCGATTGCTTTGGTGCATGTTACGCCTGATGTGACTCCTTTAAAATCGGCGCGTGCAAATGATGGCTTGGTAATTATTGATATGACTAAGAAATCAGGAACAGCACAAGAAAAAAGGGCTGGTTGGACTGTTTCTTTTCGCTCAGGTGCGCATGAAAATTATGACCGCTTAGTGATTGAAGCACCTGCTTTATCAAAGGAAAAATATACGATTGATACACGTGATGATAAAACAATCATTCGTTTTCAGTCAAAAGGACGTTTATCTTCAGAGCAAGTCGCTTTTAAAAACCTCAAAAATGTTGTTTCTATTAAACAGTTACAAGAAGATCCGTTGGAAATAGAAATTACGACTAAAGATGCGGTTGTAAAGACGAGTAAAGGAACCGATAAAATTATTTTGGATTTTTCCGCGACCAAAGATAAGGCCGAAGAAACAGATAGAGTTGCCAGCTCTTCTAAAAGTGCGCGTTCTAAAAGACCTAAGATACAAATTAAGACATTTTCAAATAAGGATCAGAAATTTAAATCTGTGCCAGACCCTATTGAGCAAGAAATTGCTCAAAATGTGACAAAGCAAGAAGAGGAAATTTCAACTAAAGTACCTGAAGTGGTCTCTCAGCCTATTGAAGAGATGATACAAGAGAATGTTGAATTAGCATATATCCCAACATTTGAAGAAAATGTGTTGCCAGAACAAAAAGAAATTATTTTAAAAGAACGTTCTAAGCGCATGAAGCGTCTTGAGCAAATCCAAAAGAAAAGTAAAAAGTCCGTACAAGATAATCTTACAGATGTCTTGCGTGAAGGCTCAATTGTTTCTATTTCATCTTTGACCCCCATAGAATTGGCTATTTTTAAGCGTGACGATCATCTTTGGATTATACAGTCGAGTAAACGACAAGGATTGCCGCCTTTAGTAGATGGGCCAGTTTCAATAAAACCACAACTGATAAATGATGTTGAAAATAAAGTTGAAGCGTGGGTTCTGCCCATGGATCGTAATGCAGATTATGAAGTCACAAGTACGGAGTTTTCTTGGAAAATACGCGTTACGGATACAAGTTTAATTCCAAAAGAGTCGATCCCAATTATTTATGATAAAGTCTTGCATCGTGGGAAAGAAAAAAATGCGATTATTTTGGACTTTGATCAAATAACCAAAGGGTATCAATTCGATGATCCTTTTATTGGAGATAGTTTTATAGCGTTTCCTGTGAATGATAATAAATATCAACTTAATAAATCTCAAAAATTTCCACAATTTGAGTTTTTAGCGGCTAAGTCAGGTATCGTGGCGAAAATTTATTCTCCAGCCATTGATTATTTTTATCGTGGAGGGAGTTTGCATTTTACAAGTGATCAAGAGTTGATGGTGTCTTCGCCCGTTGTTGCCCTGCAATCTAATCCAATTGCTTTTGCAAAGAATGCGCCCCGTAAAGAAGATAGCTTTTTTAATGTCCAAAGCTGGTTTGTGACAAATGAGCATAATTTTGGTGAAGATCGTCGTGCGATGGAACGACAAATTGTTGAAGCTGAGGCAGATGATGTTCGATTGAATAATATATTGAATTTAGCAAAGTTATATTTTGCTAATGGATTTGGCCATGAAGCTCTAGGTGTCTTACATACAGCTAAACTCATGGATAAACGATTAACAGATAATCATAATTTTTTGGCTTTAGAAGGGGCGTCTTTAAGTTTAGCAGATCGTCATTCAGAAGCGTTTGCAAGATTATATGACCCACGCATTGCGGATTACGCAGAGATGGCGTTATGGCGTGGCTATGCTCATTCACGTAAGGGAAACTGGAGTGAAGCATATCAAGAATTTAAGAAAACGGGCGAGCTTGTTTCTCAGTATCCTCGTTTTTTACAAGCTAAGCTTGTGCCGACATTGATTGAAGCGTGTTTACAAGCGGGTGATAAAGTGAATAGTCACGTTTTGATGCAATTATTAGAAGAATCCAAAGATTTACACCGTAAAGAGTTATCGGTATTAAGTTATTTCAAGGGGCGTTTAGATATGTTAGAGGGGCATTTTGATGAAGCGTCTGACAACTTGCGATTAGCGGCAAATGGCGCAGACCGTTATTTTAGAGCGCGTGCGGCTTTTGAACTCTTAAAATTACAACGCTCCCAAGGTGAAATTTCCGATGAAAAAGCCGTCGATGTTTTAGAGCGCATTCGTTTTATTTGGCGCGGCGATGAATTGGAAGTATCCGTGATGGAATATTTGAGCGAAGTTTATTATTTACAAAGAAATTACGCAGAATCTTTAAAAATGTTGCGCCGTATTTTGCCATTAATTTCAGATGATCAAGATAAGACAAATTCAATTAATGAGCGTTTGTCTGTGATTTTCAAAAACCTCTTTATTAAAGAAACGGATAAAGAATTAAAGCCTTTGTCGGCATTGGCTTTATATGATGAATTTAGTGATCTAACACCTGTTGGGCCTGATGGTGACGTGGCCATTCAAAAATTGGCAGAACGCATGGTTTCAGTTGATTTACTCGGTCGTGCCTCTAATTTATTAGAGCACCAAATCAAATTCAGATTGAAGGGTGAGGCTGCTGCGCGTGTTGGAGCAAGGCTTGCCTCTATTCGTCTCCTTGATCAAACGCCTTCTTTTGCATTACGCGCTCTGGATGAAACAAGTGCAAGAGATTTACCCGCACAATTAGAAGAAGAGCGTCGCTTATTGAAAGCACGCGCCTATTCTCAACTGAACAAGCCAGATGATGCTATTAAAACCTTGGCAGGTCTTAATACAGAAATGGCACACCGATTAAATGTGGATGTGAATTGGCAAGCTGAGAGATGGGAAGATGCAGCAAAAGCGATTACGCCATTACTTGATTATTTACTCAAGAAAAATAAGCTTGTGAATGAGCAGGGTGTTGTTAAATATCTAGATGATGAAACATCCGATCTCATATTAAATCAGTCGGTCGCTTATATTTTATCAGGTGATCTTGGCGCTGTTAAAAAACTGTTTCAAAAATATTCAAGCGTCATGGATGATACGAAAAATTCAACCTTGTTCCGTTTAATTACACGAGAACCAAAAGCTGGACAGTTAGCGGATTTACAGACATTAAATGATCATGTCGCAGAAGTTGATATGTTTAGAAATTTCCTAGATACATACAGAGCGAATTTAACACCTCAGGCTGCTGAAGGGTCTTAAAAGAAAAAAGGTGTTTTCTTAAATGTTAACACCCAATCTGGTGTTGTGAATGTCACGGTTTCAGCTTTATCAAAATCATGAAATTGTCTTAAGAAGAGGCTATCAGAAAGACTGATATTTTGTATAGAAAAGCTCGCTATTTCTTTTTCTGGATCAGTTCCAATTAAGATAAAATCCCCTAACTCAAAGTTATTGACGTCATACTGAATCGCATCCATGTGGGTATGAGATGTTTTTGTGATTGTAAGCTCGCCACCTTGTTTGAAAAAGACAGGATTGGTAAGGGAGAATTCATTTTCTGGTTTTTCTGATGATGTATATGTGATTTCAAAAGCAAGATCTAGTTTAGGTCCGTCTTGATTTTTTTGTCCCCATGTTGATGCATTATAAGCTCTAAAATGAGCGCAATCGACAATTTCAGAGAACGCCATATCAGGTGTCTTTACAAAGAAGGGTTGATAGGTCATACGTGGTGCATTGACGGGGATGCGCCATGTATTTGGAATAATCGTATAAAACTCACAGACGTGACTATTTTTTAAACCAAAGACACAAACGCCTGTATAGAACAGGTCTTGATCAAGCGTTTCACATGTTTCATAAGGAGGGACTTCTTTTTCTTTTGGTGGGTTTGTTGTCGCCTCTATTACAAAAAGTGTAATAGGGATCAGTAAGGCTAAAATAAGCGTGCTTAGTAAAATATATTTTTTATTCATAGTTATACAAAGCTTTGTATTAAGCTTCCTGTTAAGAGATACCAGCCATCAACTAAGACAAAGAAAATAATCTTGAATGGAAGGGATATCATAACGGGTGGGAGCATCATCATACCCATAGACATCAGGATGGATGCTGTTACAAGATCAATGATAAGGAAGGGCATGAAAATTAAAAACCCAATTTCAAAGGCGCGTTTCAGTTCTGAGATCATAAAAGCAGGAATAACGATATGTAGGGGGGTGTCTTTGACTTCTGGGACAACGCCTTCTTTGCTGAGGTCAAAAAACAGAGATAAATCCGTTTCGCGTGTATTATTAAGCATGAATTCTTTAAAAGGACGGACACCGATTTCAAAGGCTTCGACTTCTGTGATGTCTTGCTCCATCAGAGGGACAAAGGCTGTGTTATAGGCTTTTTCAAAAACAGGTTGCATGATGAAAAGCGTCATAAACATTGCAAGACTGATTAAAACGGTGTTAGGGGGCGTTTGTTGAAGCCCCATCGCTGTTCTAAGAAATGAAAACACAACGACAATACGTGTGAAAGACGTCATCATAATAAGAATAGAGGGAGCGAGTGATAAAACAGTCAGCATCAAAATGAGTTGAATAATGCGTCCTGTAACTGTGCCAGGCTCATCGCCGCCGCCACTATCACCGAGATCAAGTGTTAGGCTTTGCGCGACTGCTTCTGGGCTATAGCAGAATAATCCAGCGAGTAAAGCTAGAATGAAACTTAAAAATAACAGCGTTGGTTTGCGAATCATCATGAGAATTAGTTTAGCCCGTTTTCTTCTGCCTCTCCATCATTCTTTTGATGTGGTTTTGTTGAAATGTGAAGATCGTTATTGGGGCCATTGAGAATTAAATGTTCATTGTCACCTTCGCGAATACGCATCAGTTTGCGGCGACCATCAAGCGGTAAAACTTCTAGAAGCGAGAGTTGTTTCTCGCGTTTTTTTTGTGTGACAATCGCTTGTCCTATGCCAAATCGTTTTAAAACCCACAAGCACCCATAGAGAAGCCCAAGGACGATTAGGAGTGCAAAGATAAATTTAAGATATGAAATTTCAGCCATGATTTAAGGATTATTACGTGTTTTAATTGCGGTTGTTAAATGATCTAAAGCCTCAACAAGTTTAGCTAGAGATGTTTCATAGGAAAGGGCTTCTTCACGAGGTAATGTTGTGACTTCTTTACAGAGTGTTTCAACATCTTTATCTAAAGCACCAAGAGTGACTGTGTCGCCACGTAATGTTTTTGTTGTAGCATCATTGATAAAGTTTATTTTTTGTTCTAGACGGTTTTGTAATGTCATGAGAATGGTTTATCTCCCTCTAATTTTTCTTTTTGTTGTTGTGAAAGCTCTCCATTGGCTTTGTAAACATGGAGAAGGACTTCTGCAACAGCAACAATAGCTTCACTCGGAATATCGTCATCTAATTCAACGGTAGAGAGAAGTGTTGCGAGGTCTGCATCTTCCCGTACTTTAACGCCTTTGTCAAAGGCTAGTTGTAACAGGTGTTCGGCCAGCTTTCCATGAGCAGATGCTGTTATCTTTGGCAAGTCTGTTGCGGTGTCAGGCTTGTACTCAAGCGCAACTGCAATCGCTTCTTTTTTTGGTGGTTTTGAGGTGTCGTCGTCTTTTTGGCTCATTTTTTGCAAATATTTTTTTCAAAGGGTTACATTTTGCCGATTTAGATCAAATTGTAACAAAAATTAAAAGAAAGGGAAGAAACAAAGGGTATAATTAGTAGGAAATATGTGCTAGGATATAGGCAGAATTTACCTATGAAACAGCTTTAAGAACCTATATAAAGCGCCAATTGTTTTAAAATCCCGACTAAAAGTTCAAAAAAGAACTAAAATTGAGGTGACGAGATGAGTTTAGACAATGTCGGATTATTCCGAGTGATGAATGAACGTATGAATTGGCTATCGCAACGCCAAAATGTATTAGCTGAAAACGTAGCTAAGGCAGATATGCCTGATGCTAAACCTAAGGATTTAAAGCCTTTTTCTTTCGCAGATGCCTTAAAGGGTAATAACTCGACAAGAGGGTCTGTTTCTCCATCTAGAACAAATGATGCGCATATTGCTTTTAAGTCAGAGGGGACGGCACGTGCAAAAGAAGTTGGTGTTCGCACCATATATGAAACAGCGCCTGATGGGAATGGCATCATTCTTGAAGAACAAATGTTACAAGCCAGCCAAAATGCAATGGAATATCAAACATTGATGGGGCTTTATAAAAAACATTTTGATCTCATTATGAATGTAACGAGATAAAGAATATAAAGAGGTGAGATGATGGATTTAGAAACTTCAATGCAGATATCAGCAAGCGCAATGAGAGCTCAAGGGACAAGAATGCGTATTATCGCTGAGAATATTGCGAATGCTGATACGGCGCGTAACACTCCAAATGAACAACCCTACCAACGCCAAGTTGTTACATTTGAAGAAGAACTGGATCGTGCATCTGGCGCTCCAAAAGTGGCTGTGAATGAAATCGTGAAAGATCAATCTGATTTTCGTATGAAATTAATGCCAGGACATCCTGGTGCGGATGAAAATGGCTATGTTGCCTTGCCAAATGTAAATATTGTTGTTGAAACAATGGATATGAGAGAGGCGCAGCGTTCGTACGAAGCAAATTTAAATATGATAGAGATGTCACGTACAATGGCGATGAGAACACTTGATTTATTGCGTGAATAAAAACAATTAAAGGATTGAGATAAGGAGTTAAAAAATGGTTGGAGAAATATCGGGTGCGATTTCAGCATATAAAAATGCAGGGAAATTACAAGGTAGTGGTGAAGCTCAACCAACGGCTTCCACAGATAATTCTGTAGGCACATTTGCCGACTTGGTAAAAGGTGGTTTGCAAGATGCTGTTCAAACAGCAAAACAGAGTGAAGGTGTAACAGCGCAATATATGCTTGGTAATGCAGATATCACAGATGTTGTTATGGCGGTTCGTGATGCAGAAGCTTCGATTACAACAATCACAGCAATTCGTGATCGTGTTGTTAATTCAATCCAAGAAATTATGCGTATGCCGATCTAAGAGCGTTTTGCTTGAAATAAAGCTTTTGTTTGTCGTTTAAACATGGTTAGATTCTTTTTAATAGAGATTCTAGCTATGATTTTGAAGGATAACGAGATGAAAAAAATTCCATCCATCGAAGAAACACAGGCGGCTGCGACAACCTTAGTTGAGGCATGTTATGGTCGTGCTTATAATGCGGGCTGGTGGCATGACGCTGAAACAGGGGAACCGCGAGAAAGACCAATCCCTGAATTACTCTGTTTGATCCATAGTGAAATTAGCGAAGCTTTAGAAGGCTATAAAAAAGATTGTATGGATGAAAAATTACCGCATAGAAAAATGCTGGAAGTTGAGCTCGCAGATGCTGTTATTCGTTTGCTAGATACGGCTGGCGGTTTAGGATTAGATATCCCAGGTGCGTTAGTTGAAAAAATGGTTTATAATGAAACAAGAGAAGACCATACAATTGAGAGCCGATTAAAACAAGGTGGTAAAAGAATATGACCGAAGCAGAAGTCATCGAAATTGCAAAACAAGCTATGTGGTTATGTATCAAAATTGGGACGCCAATCATGTTGGTAGGTCTTGTTGTTGGGGTTTTGATTTCTTTATTACAAGCTTTGACGCAAATTCAAGAAATGACGTTGTCTTTTGTGCCTAAAATTATTGCGATCTTTATCGCGCTTTTCATCTTTATGCCAGCTTTAAGCTCTGTCCTTGTTCCATATATGCAAGATTTAATGGGGATTGTTGCAGGATTTGGAGCGAGTTGATCGATGCAAAGCTTGTTAAGTGAATTTTTAACATCATTTGTATTTACCTACTTTATCGTTTTTGTTCGATTTGGCACAGCACTGGTTATTATGCCTGGTATTGGTGATACGTTTGTGTCATCTCAAATTAGACTATTATTTGCCCTAGCCTTATCTTTGGTTGTAACCCCGGCGTTGCAAGCTCATATCCCAGCACCACCATCAAGCACGTTTTTATTATCTCTCTATATTATTAAAGAGGCATTGATAGGGTTTTTCATTGGTCTTGTTGGTCGGATTATGATTTCAGCATTAAGTATCGGGGGGATGATGATTTCAATGCAATCAGGTCTTGCCAGTGCCCTTGTCTTTAACCCATCAACGAGTTCGCAGGGTTCGCTGATTGGCGCTTTTTTATCGGTCGCAGGGGTAACACTTATTTTTGCAACAGATCTTCATCACTTGCTTATTTTAACAGTGTTTGAATCTTATACACTTTTTAGTTTCGGAGATTTAACAAATATTGGTTCTATGGCAGATGCCGTTGCAAGATTGCTCTCAGATAGCTTTCGTATTGGGGTGCAGTTTTCTGTCCCCTTTATTATTGTGTCGCTGATGCTTTATGCTGCCTTGGGAATTTTGGCGCGTTTAATGCCTCAGTTACAGGTTTTCTTCATTGCTCTTCCTTTGCAAATCTTTTTAGGGATTTTGATCTTGTTTATAACATTAGGAGTAGCAATGAGTTATTGGTTAGGTGCGTTTGAAACAACGTTAATAGGCATGCTGGCTCAGTAAAAGTTGAGGAGCTTTTATGTGAGATCCAGAAGGCGTAATCAGAAAGGATAGATGTGAGCGACGATTCTTCTCAAGATGACTCTCAAAAAACCGAAGACCCCACCCCAAAACGCTTAAAAGAGATGCGGGATAAAGGTCAGGTGGTTATGAGCCGTGAAGTCAATAGCTGGGTTATGCTCTTTACTGGAGCATTGATATTGCTCGCGATTGGACCATGGATGTTTGAAGGACTTGCCGTTATGATGCGCAGTTTTATTGAACGTCCTCATAGCTTGTCAGTTGATGGTGTTGGTTTGATGCATTTGATGGTAGACACATTTAAAGAGATCGCACTTTATATGGCGCTTCCTATTTTATTATTGCTTATCGCTTCAATTGGAGCCCCTTTTGCGCAAATAGGAGCTTTATTTAGCGCGGAACCGTTAAAACCCAAGTTGGATAAAATTAGTCCCATCGCTGGATTTAAGCGCTTATTTGGAATGCGCGCATTATTTGAATTTTTTAAAGGGTTAGTCAAAATTTTAATTGTCGGTATTGTGATTGCCTTAATTGTTTGGCCTTTTATGGGAACACTTACGGCTCATGTGGGGCAATCAATGCCTTATATGATGCACTATATAAGTGATTTACTCGCTAAAGTTTTGATTGGTGTTTTGGCGGTTCTTTTTGTTTTAGCAGTGCTTGATTATTTATATCAGCGTCATGAGTTCATGGAAAAAGCAAAAATGAGCTTAAAAGACATTAAAGATGAATATAAGCAAACAGAAGGGGATCCGCATGTAAAAGCAAAATTACGGAGCTTACGTCAAGAGCGCGCTCGCACCCGAATGATGGATGCTGTTCCAAAAGCGGATGTGATTATTACCAACCCGACACACTTTGCTGTCGCACTTCAATATGAACCAGATGAAATGAATGCACCGCGTTTAATTGCGAAAGGACAAGATTTCCTAGCCTTGAAAATTAGAGAAATGGCTAAAGAGCTTGATATTGAAATCATGGAAAATCCACCACTTGCACGTGCCTTATATGCAGCAATGGATATTGATGATGAAATTCCACCAGAACATTATAAGGCTGTTGCGGGTGTGATTAAGTATGTTTTTGCTAAGAAGGGCAAGAAATTAGGTTAAAATCACTTGTCCTGATAGGGGCGCATGACTTATGATCTATACAGATTATTGACTTACTCACTTTCAAGTGTATTTTTATGGCCTTAGATAGAAACGACCACGAATTTTTTCGCATGCCACATTCTGAAGATGTGACAGATGGAGAGCGTTTATCATCTTCGTCTGAGCCAGATCTTTATATGTTGCACGAAGATGATGATCGATCTTTGCGTTTATGGGGACGCTTTTTTGTCGTTCTTGGGGTTGTGGGTCTTATTTTGGTTGCTTTTTACGCAAATGATATTCAGCAGAGTGGCTTTTTAAGTACGGCAATTACGATTGCATTAATTATTATTTTCGGCGTTTCTTGTTTGTCTTTTATGCGGTTGTCTGCACTGCGCAAGAAAAGAAATTATGATCGTGCTGTAATGAAGAGCGTCTTGGATGGTTCTTTGGGGAAGCGTGTTGTATGCGGAGAAAATGGTAGGCTTGTTTATAGTAATGAAAAATTCGATGCTTTTTTACATGAGATTAATGGCTGTGAAGCGCCATTAGAAACTGTTGAAACGTTTTTTAACGCACAAGGGTTATTTAACCGTATGTATCAGCGCACAGTTGAAACAGGCGAAGATATAGAAGAACTAAGTGTTAAAACGCAAGATAAAAGACAGTGGTTTTGTGTGCATGCGCATCGTATTAAAGGATTAGAAAATCACGTTCATTTCCGTTTTGATGATATCACAGAGAAAAAACAGTTGGATCAAGCTGTTCATATGGAACGCCAAAGATTACTTGATTTCATGGATAATGCGTTGGTTGGCTTTTTCTCGGTTAATCAAAGAGGCGAGTTTTTATTTGCAAATGCGACATTGGCGCGTTTATTTGGTTTAGATAGTGAAGACGCTTTTACAAACTATAAATTACATGACTTCTTGGTGGATATCCCAGAAAATGCAGCAGCGTATGATTTAGTGTCCGGCGGTGGTGCGAGCCAATCAGGAGATTTTCTATTTAAAGATATTCATGGTCGAGAATTTATGGTCGCGATGTCACACACAATTGTATATGAGAGTGAAACACATTTATATACACAGTCTGTTGTCAGGAACTTAATGCCTGAAAAAGAGATGCGTGCGGCACTTCGTGCTTCTGAGGATCGTTTTCATCGTTTCTTTGATGATGCCCCAACCGGTATTCTCGTTCTCGGGGCTGAGGCTAAAATCGAAGAAGCGAATAATGCCTTCAAAGCAATGGTTGCTCAAGATCAAAAGATTATCGGTTCTTCTCTTTATGATGTGATGAGTGAGGCGGATAAATCAAAAATTCAAACATTATTAACAGAACTCCCAGAGGATGGTCGTTTTGTTAGAACGATTGAAACAAGTCTGCGCCACGAAGATGGATTATCTGTACAGCTTTCTGTTAGCCCTTTAATGGGGACAAAAAGCTTACTCGTTCACGTGGCTGATTTATCAAAACAAAAGCAATTGGAAACACAATTTACACAATCTCAGAAAATGCAGGCGGTTGGTTTGTTAGCAGGTGGAGTTGCGCATGACTTTAATAACTTACTTACAGCGATGATTGGGTTTTGTGATTTACTGCTTGAACGTCACAGAGCCGGCGACCCATCATTTCAAGATTTAATGCAGATAAAGCAAAATGCGAATCGTGCGGCAGATCTTGTTGGGCAGCTATTGGCATTCTCTCGTCAGCAAACATTAAGACCAAAAGCGCTTAATATGTCAGATGTCTTAAGTGATTTATCAAATTTATTGCGTCGCTTGATCGGTGTTAAAATTGATTTAGAATTAAATCATGGGCGCGATTTATGGGCGTTAAAGGCTGATAAAGGACAAATGGAGCAAGTCTTTATTAACCTGGTCGTGAATGCACGTGACGCGATGAATAATGTCGGAAAAATTATTATTGAAACCTCAAATTATAAGACAGAAAAAGAAATAGAACTTCTCTCAGATACACTTCCATCAGGAGAATGGGTGCGTGTAGAGGTAAAAGATCAGGGATGTGGTATTTCAGAGGAAAATCTACGCCGTATTTTTGATCCTTTCTTCACAACGAAGAAACTTGGTGAAGGGACAGGGCTTGGCCTATCAACTGTTTACGGTATTATTAGCCAGACAGGTGGTTTCTTAGATGTTGTTTCCGTTGAGGGTAAAGGGACGAGTTTTGTTATTTTCTTACCACGTCATATACCATCTGAAAAAGATCTTGTTGAACAACAAGAGGAAGAAACAAAAACAAAGGACTTAACAGGCTCTGAAGTCATATTACTTGTTGAAGATGAAGAATCTGTTCGTAAGTTTAGTGCGCGTACATTGACGAATAAAGGCTATGAAGTCTTGGAAGCCGAGCACGGCGTTGAAGCGTTAGAGGTTTATGAGCAAGCAGGCAGTACTGTTGATTTAATTATAACAGATGTGATGATGCCTGAAATGGACGGCCCAACGATGGTCAAAGAAATCCAAAAAATTAATGCTAATCAAAAGATCATGTTTGTTTCTGGTTTTAGCGAAGACCGCATTAGTGATCATGCAGGAGATAACATCTATTTCCTCGCCAAGCCTTTCAGTCTGAAAGACTTAGCCGCGAAAGTAAAAGATGTCCTTGCTGATGAGCCACAAAAATAAAAAAGAACAAAAAAAGAACAAAACTATTTGCATCTCTTAAAAGAGTGGTGTAATGATAGAAATACGATAGTACTTAATTCATAATAAGAGAAGAGGTTATAACATGGATAAGCAAAAAGCACTCGATTCAGCACTTAGTCAAATTGAACGCGCCTTTGGTAAAGGCTCCATCATGAAATTGGGTGGTGAAGATCAAAATATTGATATTGAGTCGATTCCAACGGGCTCTCTTTCTCTTGACTTAGCTTTGGGAATAGGCGGATTACCACGCGGCCGTATTATTGAGGTTTATGGTCCTGAGAGTTCTGGTAAAACAACATTGGCTTTACATGTCATTGCTGAAGCGCAAAAACAAGGTGGTACCTGTGCTTTTATTGATGCGGAACATGCTTTGGACCCTTCTTACGCAAAGAAATTAGGATGTGATATTGATAATCTTTTGATCTCACAACCTGATGCGGGTGAGCAAGCATTAGAGATTACAGATACACTTGTGCGCTCTGGTGCATTGGATGTTTTGGTTGTCGATTCGGTTGCGGCTCTTGTCCCACGCGCAGAACTTGAAGGTGAAATGGGTGATAGCCATATGGGGCTTCAAGCACGTTTGATGAGCCAAGCTTTAAGAAAACTAACATCATCAATTTCACGTTCTAAAACAATTGTGATCTTTATTAACCAAATTCGTCAAAAAATTGGGGTGATGTTTGGAAATCCTGAAACAACAACAGGCGGGAATGCGTTGAAATTCTATGCGTCTGTTCGTTTAGATATTCGTCGTATTGGCGCGATTAAAGACAAGGATGAAATCGTTGGTAACCAAACACGTGTGAAGGTCGTTAAAAACAAAATGGCACCTCCATTCCGCCAAGTTGAATTTGATATCATGTATGGGGAAGGGGTTTCAAAAACGGGTGAAATTCTGGATCTGGGTGTGCAGGCAAATCTTGTTGATAAAGCGGGTGCTTGGTTCTCATATAATGATCAAAAGATCGGTCAAGGACGTGAGAATGCTAAGAAATTCTTGATGGATAATCCTGAAATTATGGCAGAGTTAGTGCATAAAATTCGTGAGAATGCAGGTCTTGTGAGCGAGCAAATGATGGTCGGTGAAACGCCCTCAAATGACGAATAAACAAGCTCTGCTTCTTTTTTTAATATTGAAAAGGCCTCCATTATGTGGGGCCTTTTTTCTTTTTATCTTATTGATTATAAAAATAAAAAACGAAATAAGGCAAAAAATGTCAAAATTAAGGCAAAATTTAAGAGCCTTTTAATACATTTTATGGTAAACTTAAGGGATAATAGTCGAACTATATGTTTTTAAAGGGGAAATAGTAAAAACTTTTGTTATAAAAGATTAAGATAAAAATGCGAGAGAGCTATGTGATGTCTTTTTTGCAACGGGGATATAAATTAACAAAAGACTTTTTCAACAAAAATAAAGAAACGTTAAGTATTTTCTGCTATTTTTATAGTGAACTCTTTTATATAGAGAGTTTAAGGGGATTTTAAAAAAGCTTTGAGGGACAAAACATGATGAATAGCGCGCATTCTCCAGTAGAACCAAAAAAATCAGGCATGACACGTAGTATTTTCCGTACGCTCTTTATGCCGGAAATTAAGCTGAGTTTTGGCACAACGGGCATGACGCACCGCGCTTTCCTAAGCATTATAGCAACCATGTTTATTCAAGCTGGATTGCTCCCTTATAATCACCCAGCACGTTCAATGGAAACAATTGGTCATACCACATTCCGTTCTATTATGGGGGATGCATGGTATAATTTACGCAATAGCGGTAAGAACGATTTTCATCAATACGGACTTTTCTTCGCGGTATTTTTATTACTTTCTATGGCGATTATGATGGTTGTTACTTTTGCGGGACAACTCTTTGTCTCAACAGCCAGCGCCCAAATCCCCGGCGGCCTCTTCAGCTCCCCCGCTCCAGATACGGATATTGGATTGACTTTAATTAAAAATTTAATAGGCGCAGCATCTGTAGGAGAAGGGAATGCCCATGTTGCGGCATTGGGGCAACTCTTTTCAATTTATAGCTATGGAGTGCTTGTCATTGCATCTTTTATGATTGCATGGTCTGTTATTTCAATTGTAGTAGATACAGCAGCAACAGGTAAGTTTTTTGGTGGGCGTCACAATCCTGTATGGTGGCCAATTCGCTTGGTTTTAGGTTTAGCATTACTCGTTCCTTTAGGTTATGGTTTTAATGCGGGGCAATATATGGTAATTCAAGTTGCCAAATGGGGATCAAATTTAGCATCAAATGCTTGGTATGTTTATGTTGATGCTGTTGTAAATGAAGGCACCAAGAGCTTTGTTGCTGAGCAGTACCCTGTGGCAAACTTATTTTCTGATGCTCATAAAATTACACAAATAAGACTATGTCAGGCGGTTCGTAATAATATTTTAGAAGAAAAAAATAAATTGGGCTCCCGTCGCACGATTGTGAGGCATTTAAATAATTCCTCTGATGGTTTGAAAAAGGTGGTTTCTTACGGTGAACAGTCTGGGATGCTTGGCTCAGGGTTTTTCCAAGATAAGGATTTATGTGGAAGTATTACAACATATAAGCCTGCAAATGAAGTTCCAAGAGCTTTTAATGAAGATCCTGGTGATGTTGATTGGTCTTTCATTTCTTTAGCGAATAAAATCGTAAATAATACAACAATACCAGCTGATTTTCAGACGATTTTTGAAGCAGCTTATGAACAGACACAGCTGGATGCTGAAGTGATTGCGAATGGTTTTGTGAAAGCTTATTCAGCAAGTAGTAACGAGTTCTCTACAACAAATTTATCGAGTGTTAATCTAACGGATATTTATGATACCTATAATAATTATTTCACAAGTATGGAAGCCCAGATAGCTGCCGTGGCAAGTACAGCTAATAATGAAATTAAAACAGTCGTTGGTGAGGCTAAGACATACGGGTGGCCAGCGTCTGCTTTATGGTATTATATTATTAGTAGTACAAATCAGCGTGTGAGCGAAGCTATGCAGGCATCTGCCAAAGTTGAGGTTGGTGATATAGCGAAAGGGTATAAACCAAGTGCTAGTACTGGTGGAAGGTCTGGTCGCAATCGTGTTAAAAAGAAGTCACCTGAATATGAAAAAATCACGAGCATTATGGCGACTTTTGATGAGTGGTGGGATACTGAAGTTGAAAAAATGCAAATTGCAGTTGAAACAGCGGATCCTTCTATTGTTTCTGCAAGTAGTAAAAGATTAGCTGGACAAATCCGTAGAGCCGCAAGAATAGAGCGTGCAGGAGGGTCTTCATCAGGAGAATTAGAAGATACATCAGATTCAGGACAGTCTGCAGAAAAAGGTTTTGCATCAAAAATATTTGATAAGCTGGAAGTTGGCACAATTATTGACTTATTTGTTGATGATGTTCGTAAAGCGGGTTTAGAGGGCAATGATCAAGTGCATCCAATTGTTTTGATGGCTGAAATTGGTCAGAAAATGATTGCTTTTGCCGAGTTGATTATTTTATCGGCCTTAGCAATAGCAGGTGTTGTGGCTGTCTTTAGCGCTGGTTTCTTAGGTGCTTTAGCGTCTGGTGTTGTTGGAATGATTTTCGTGATTGTTGGTCCATTGGTTATAGGTGGTGTTATTCTGTCAATTATTTTACCTATGACACCATTTATTCGTTTTGTCTTTGCGATTTCTGGTTGGATGATTGCGATTATTGAAGCTGTTGTAATGGTTCCAATTGTAGCATTAGGTCACTTACGTACCGATGGTGAGGGAATTATGGGGCCAATGGTTCAAGGGTCATATGTAATGATGTTACAATTATTGTTACGTCCAGTATTGATTGTTATAGGCTTGATTTTATCAATGTTCTTAGTTGAAGTGACTGTTAATTATGTGAACTATCTTTTCTTTGCAATGTTAGATACATTGCCGATTGGCCAAGGTCATGGATTATTCTTAAGTAGCTTAATTCGCTTTGTTGGTTTTGGCGTCATGTACGGCGTGTTGATGTACGGATTGATTAACTCTTCATTCAAGCTTGTTGATATATTACCAGAAGCGGTTGTAAAATATCTAGGTGGTGGACCATCTGGTGGTATTACAGACCGTGATGAGGGTGATCTAAATCGTGCTGTTCTTGCCTCTGCTGTATTTGCTAGTGGTGTTGGTGCACCAAGCTTTGGTACAGCAGAACAACACGCTAGAGATAAAAAACCTAAAGATGCCGCAACGGATGGGACTCCTAAATAAAGCTGATATAATAATTTAAACAAAAAAGGCCTCAGATCTGAGGCCTTTTTTTTATTGTGGTTTTGAGTGGATATTTGTTTGGGGACGGGGTAGAGTAAGGCATCAATTTTTATTTTAAGATGAGGTTTTTTATGATGCAGCGTTTTGGGGTTTTTGCCTTGGTTTTTATGGCTTTTTTAGGGAGCTCTTTTTTACTTCATGCCGAAGAACAATCAATTCCGTATGTAAAAAGTCACGCGCTCTCTTTGTACGGAGATTTAAAATATGGACCTGATTTTACACATTTTGATTATGTGAATCCGGATGCACCAAAAGGTGGAACTTTGAAATTATCGGCGATTGGGACATTTGACTCAACAAACCCTTTTATTTTAAAAGGTGTTCCTGCAGCTGGAAGCACGATGATCTATCAAACATTATTAGAAAGCAGCGCAGATGAAGAATTCTCAGAATATGCATCGCTTGCGCGTGAAGTTCATTTGGCAAAGGATCGCTCATTTGTTGAATTTATCATGCGTGAAGAAGCAAAATGGGATGATGGTGAACCGTTGACGGCTCATGATGTTGTTTGGAGCTTTCATATTTTAAAAGAAAAAGGAAACCCTTTTTATGGCGCCTATTATGCTGCAGTAAAATCAGTTGAAGCCAAAAGCGATTATGTTGTTCGTTTTACTTTTAGTGATGAAACAAACCGCGAATTACCCCTTATTGTTGGTCAGCTTCCTATCTTGCCTAAGCATTATTGGGATGGAAAAGATTTCTCAAAAACAACATTAGAGAAACCATTGGGGAGTGGGCCTTACCGTATTAAGTCTTTAGAAGCGGGTGCCCATATTACCTATGAACGAGTGAAGGATTGGTGGGCAGCTGATCTACCTATTAATGTTGGGCGTTATAATTTTGATGAGATTAGATATAGCTATTTCCGTGATGCATCTGTTGCCTTGCAAGCGTTTTTGTCAGGGGACATTGATGCCCGCCAAGAAAATACGGCTAAAAGCTGGGCAACATCTTATGTCGGTGAAGCCGTTAAAGATGGGCGTATTGTTTTAGAGGAAATTGACAACTCACTTCCAACAGGTATGCAAGCCTTTATCTTTAATATTCGCCGACCTATTTTCCAAGATCGTGCTGTGAGAGATGCGATCAATTACGCATTTGATTTTGAATGGTCTAATAAACAATTTGCTTATGGGGCTTATGCACGGACAATTAGCTATTTTTCTAACTCAGAACTGGCAAGCTATGGAACGCCGCAAGGACGCGAGTTAGAGATTTTGGAGCAATTTAGAGGTCAAGTCCCAGATGAGGTTTTTGAACAAGAATATATACCACCTAGTACTGATGGTTCTGGTAATAATAGAATTCAATTGCGCACAGCAATGAAGATTTTAGATGATGCAGGATGGGCGTTAGGCGATGATAAAATTCGACAAAAAGACGGTGTCCGTCTATCTTTCGAAGTTATTGTCAATAACCCGGCATTTGAACGTTGGTTCTCTCCATTTGTGCAAAATTTAAAAAGAGTTGGTATTGAGGCAACATTACGTGTACTTGATACGGCGCAATATACTGCCCGTATGGATAATTTTGATTATGATATGACCGTTCATGTCTTCGGCCAATCAAATTCACCAGGAAATGAGCAAAAGGATTATTGGCATTCAAGCAAAGTTGATCAGGTTGGAAGCCGTAATAAAATTGGTATAAGCGATCCTGTTATTGATGAATTGGTTGAGATGGTGATTGCCGCGCCAGATCGGGACGAGCTTGTTGCACGGACAAGAGCCTTAGACCGCGTTTTATTATCTGGGCGTTATGTTGTCCCTAATTGGTATATAAGCGTGTGGCGTGTTGCTTATTGGGATACGCGATTAGATATGCCAGAGGTAATCGCACCTTATTCGTTAGGGATCAGCGATCGTTGGTGGTCAAAACAAGAAACAGTTGAATAACCCTATCGTTTCTTGGTAAAACTACAGCCATGTTTAATTATATTCTCAAACGCTTGCTTCTAATTATTCCTACTTTGATAGGGATTATGATTGTTAATTTCGCGATCATACAAGCTGCGCCGGGTGGCCCAATCGAACAAACATTGGCAAAATTACAAGGTGTAGATGTTGCTGCAACAGCTCGTATTGGGGGTGGGAGCTCTGGTGATTTACAACAAGCGCGCGAATTTTCAGATATTAATAAACAAAGTTCAAATACAGAATCAAAATATAGAGGCGCACAAGGTCTTGATCCTGAATTTATTGCAGAATTAGAGCGTCAATATGGGTTTGATAAACCGGTTCATGAGCGCTTTTTCAAAATGATGGGAGATTATCTCGTCTTTGATTTTGGAACGAGCTATTTCAGAGATCAAAGTGTAATTGATTTGATCTTAGATAAACTTCCTGTTTCTATATCTTTGGGACTGTGGACAACGTTATTGGTGTATCTTATCTCTATTCCTTTGGGGATTAAAAAAGCGGTTACAGATGGATCTCGGTTTGATATTTGGACAAGTGGAATGATCATTGTCGGTTATGCTATCCCAAGTTTTCTCTTTGCTATTTTATTGATTATTTTATTTGCAGGTGGACAGTATTTTGATTTCTTTCCTCTGCGCGGTCTTTATAGTGATGATTGGGATCATCTAAGTTTTGGCGCCAAGATATTAGATTATTTTTGGCATATTACGCTTCCTGTTCTGGCTATGGTTATTTCTGGGTTTGCCTCTTTGACGATGTTGACGAAAAATTCATTTTTAGACGAGATTAATAAACAATATGTTTTAACGGCGCGTGCCAAAGGCTTAAAAGAAAAGGCTGTTTTGTATCGTCATGTTTTTAGAAATGCAATGTTGATTGTGATCGCGGGGTTCCCGTCAGCTTTTATTGGCATTTTATTCACAGGATCTGTTTTGATTGAAGTTATTTTCTCACTTGATGGGCTTGGATTGTTGGGCTTTGAAGCAGCTATTAATCGCGATTATCCTGTTATGTTTGGCACACTTTATATTTTTACATTGATTGGGTTGTTGCTTAATTTGATAAGTGACCTGACATATATGTTTGTTGATCCACGTATTGATTTTGAGGGGAGATCTGCATGATGTTCAAGCTCTCTCCTTTAACAGAAAAAAGACTTTATAATTTTAAAAATAATAGACGCGGTTATTACTCTTTTTGGTTGTTTATGGTTTTGTTTCTTTTCTCATTAGGAGCAGAATTTATAGCGAATGATAAACCGCTTATTATCTATTACGAAAATGAGATCTACACGCCTGTTTTTAAGTTTTATGCAGAAACAGAATTTGGTGGTGATTTTGAAACTGAGGCCGATTATCGTGATCCATTTGTAAAAGACCTTATTCAAGATAAGGGTGGTTTTATGATTTGGCCTTTAATTCCGTTTCATCATCAAACAATCAATTATGCCTTAACAGAGCCAGCCCCATCAAAGCCTACGGCTGTGAATTGGCTGGGGACAGATGATCAAGGGCGTGATGTTTTAGCGCGTTTGATTTATGGGTTTCGTATTTCTATTTTATTTGCCTTGGTTCTTACCGTGTTAAGCTCGCTCGTAGGAGTCGCGGCAGGAGCCGTTCAAGGTTATTTTGGGGGACGTGTTGATTTATATTTTCAACGCTTTATTGAGATCTGGTCAGGCCTCCCTGTTTTATATCTTTTAATCATTATGGCGAGTGTGATTACCCCAGGTTTTTGGACGTTATTGACGATTATGTTGCTTTTTTCATGGATGGCGTTAGTTGGCGTTGTTCGCGCTGAATTTCTACGAGCACGTAATTTTGACTATGTGAAGGCAGCAAAAGCACTCGGTGTCGGTGATGGAACGATTATGATGCGTCATGTTCTACCCAATGCAATGGTGGCCACAATCACGTTTATGCCTTTTATTATTACAGGCGCTATTGGGACTTTGACAAGTTTAGACTTTTTAGGGTTTGGTTTGCCTCCTGGATCCCCCTCTCTTGGTGAAATGGTTGCTCAAGGAAAGAATAACCTTCAAGCGCCTTGGCTTGGCTTGACAGCCTTTTTCTCGCTTGCTGTTATGCTGAGTTTGTTGACTTTTATTGGTGAGGCCGTTCGAGATGCCTTTGACCCAAGAAAGGCTTGATAATGAGTGTTGAAATTAAAAATCTATCCATTCATTTCACCTCTCAAGAAAAGACATTTGAAGCTGTTAAGGATGTTTCATTTTCTTTGAAAAAGGGGCGGACTTTAGCTTTAATTGGTGAGTCTGGCTCTGGTAAATCTGTAACGGCACTTTCTATTTTACAGCTTTTGGCAAACACGGCGCATTATCCCACAGGTGAAGTTTTAATTGATGGTACAAATGTTGTTGGTGCAACATCAAAAGTTATGCGCTCAATTCGAGGGAATAAAATAGGTATGATTTTCCAAGAGCCAATGACATCGCTCAATCCACTTCACTCTGTTGAGAAACAAATAGCAGAACCTTTGATCGTGCATAAAGGCTATTCTAAGATACGAGCAAAGGAACGTGTTTTGGAATTACTAGATTTAGTTGGTCTGCCAATATTGAAAACACGTCTAGGTGCTTTCCCGCATGAATTATCAGGAGGGCAAAGACAGCGTGTGATGATTGCTATGGCTCTAGCGAATGATCCTGAAGTTCTAATAGCAGATGAACCAACAACGGCTTTGGATGTAACTGTACAAGCTCAAATATTGGATTTGTTAAAAGATCTTCAAGAGAAATTGGGGATGGCAATTTTATTGATTACCCATGATTTTGGTGTTGTAAAAAAAGTTGCTCATGATGTGTGTGTGATGAAACACGGCGAAATTGTTGAATCGGGTACAGTAAAAGATGTATTTAGTAAGCCACAACATGCTTATACAAAAATGCTTTTGGACTCAGAGCCAAGTGGTACTCCACAGCCTTTTGATCCCGCATTAGCTCCTATTGTAAATGCACAGGGAGTAAAGGTGTACTTCCCAAAAGAAAAGAATTTTTTTGGAAAAGCAACGTCTTTTGTAAAAGCAGTTGATGATGTTGATGTGCTTCTACGCTCAGGTGAAACATTAGGGATTGTTGGTGAGTCCGGATCAGGTAAAACAACCACGGCAATGGCTTTGCTAAAATTACAAGAGTGTGATGGTGAAATTGCGTTTGATAATCTTGATTTGCAACATTTATCAACAAAAGAACTACGAAAGTTAAGATCTGATTTCCAAGTGATTTTCCAAGACCCTTATGGTTCTTTATCACCCCGTATGACAATTGAACAAATTGTTGAAGAAGGCCTTCTTATTCATGAGCAGGCTCTTTCAAAACACGAACGAGAAAAAGAAATTATCGCTATTTTAAAGAAAGTCGGTATTGATCCTGCGACACGTCACCGTTACCCTCATGAATTTTCTGGTGGACAAAGACAGCGTATTTCAATTGCCCGTGCGATGATTTTAAAGCCAAAAGTTGTCGTCTTGGATGAACCAACATCGGCCTTGGACTTGTCTGTACAAAAACAAATCATTGATTTGCTACGTGATTTACAAAGAGATTTTAATCTCTCTTATATTTTTATTAGCCATGATTTGAAAGTTGTCCAAGCAATGGCACATTCTGTTCTTGTTATGAAAGATGGGAAGATTGTTGAAAAAGGCACAACAAAAGATATCTTTGAAAATGCCCAACAAGCTTATACGAAAGATCTTATTCATGCGGCTTTTAATTAAGAACCGTATTTTCTTTTGAGATCATTCAAGCGATTAGCAAAAATGTGAGGATCTTTGATTTTTTTAAAGAAATAAACGGTTGGATATTGTGTCGAAAGATCTTTTTTCTTGGCAAGATCTAGATTTCGTTGATCTGCAAAATAGGTCTTATGGTCATCATCTGTGATGCGTAATGTGAGTGCCAATGCTTTATTAAAGCTTTGAGTGTCTGAACCATGATGCCAGACTTTTTCAGATGTAATAGTCATCACATTATCCCATGGGATAAAAAGCCATAAATGAGTTGTTGGTCTAGTATAATAATTATTATCAGGATTGATGATGATCCCTTTTTCATTGGCAAAAAATAAGATATGTTCCTGCCAATTTTTCTTATTAAAGGACGGTATCATAAAAATAACAGCAAAAAAGCCTAGAATACATCGTATGAAGAGAGGCTCATCGGTTAAAGTAAATGCCAAGGCGCCAGCCCCTATGCTTGTAAGTTTGAGGAAGAAAAAGAGTATTCTTCTCTCACTTGCTGATATTTTATGAACAAATAAAGGATTTATAGGTTCTGTTATTTCAACATGTTTGTTATTCATTTTGTTTTAGTTACTATGAGTTGCTTGCACTTAATAGAGTGTCAAAGAGTGCGCGCTCAGTTGCTTTAGCCTTTTTAATATTATCTTCCTTAATATGTCCGAATCCTCGTATTTTTTCAGGTAGCTTTGCGATTTCAACGAGTGTTTCATAAGTGCTTTCACTTATATGAGGAAGTGCTTTCTCCAAAGTATCTTTGTAGTCTTTTATAAGTTGACGTTCTAATTTACGCTCATCTGTATAACCAAAGAGATCTAGCTTTGTCCCTCTTAAGCTTTTTAATTTGGCAAGATATTTAAAAACAGGTAATAACCATCCACCGATTTCCATTTTTTTCAAATGACCCGTTTCTTTATCTTTCTTTGCAAGAAGAGGGGGAGCCATATGAAATTTTAGTTTATAACCCGCATCAAATTGTGTGTCTATTTTCGCTTTGAAATCTGTTTGTGTGAATAATCGTGCGACTTCATATTCATCTTTATAAGCCATTAATTTTGCTAGTGAAAAAGCAACTGCGCGTGTAAGGCGTTGATCTTTATCGATATCTTGAGCTTTTACTTTTTTAATAAAAGAAAGATATGTTTGAGCATAGGCTTTGTTTTGATAGTCGGTTAAAAAGGCTGTTCTGTGTGTAATGAGTGCGTCTAAGCTTTTCTCGGTCACAGGTTTGCTTTCTTTAATAGGGACTTGGTTTTCAACGAGATTATGATCATGAGCGGCTAAACGTCCCCAATAAAAGGCTTGTTTATTCATTTCAACAGCAACATTATTTAATTCAATGGCTTTTAAAATGGCTTCCTCTGAGAGAGGAATACCACCTTGTTGATATGTAAACCCAACCATGAAGAGGTTTGTTGCAATGGAATCACCTAGTAAACGGGTTGCAAGCGTTGTTGCATCAACTGTTTTGATTTTGTCCGTTCCAGCACATTCAGAAATAATGTCCATCATTTCTGATTCCGGGATTTGTAAATCTGGAATTTTTGTAAATTGTCCAGGTTGTGTCACATCGGTATTTAAGACACACAATGTTTGCCCTTCTTTCATGGTTGAGAGTACATCACTGTTTGAGGCAACAACCATATCAGCACCAATAATAACATCGGCTTGAGCGACGCCAATTTTAGAGGTGTAAATCTTTTCTGGTTTATCAGCAAAACGCATATAGGTTTTAACGGCGCCTCCTTTTTGAGCCAGCCCGATTTGATCCATTGTTGCGCCACCTTTGCCCTCAATATGAGCAGCCATTGCAAGCAGGGCACCGATTGTAACAACACCAGTCCCACCGATACCTGTCAAAAGAATAGACCAATTGCCTTTTTCTAAATCATGCTTTTGAGGTTCAGGTAAAGAGGCAATCATATCGGATGTGGCTACTTTTGAAGCGCCTTTAGAACGTTTCTTTAAGTCAACACCTTCAACCGTTACAAAGCTAGGACAAAAGCCATCAAGACAAGAATAATCTTTGTTACAGCTGGATTGATCAATTTGTCTTTTACGTCCAAATTCTGTTTCAACAGGCATAATAGAAACGCAGTTTGAGACTTTTCCGCAATCACCACAGCCCTCACAAACAGCTTCATTAATGACAACACGTTTCTTTGGATCCTCCATGAGGCCACGTTTGCGGCGACGACGTTTTTCAGCTGCACAAGTTTGATCGTAAATTAAAATCGAAACACCTTTTACTTCACGAAGCTCTTTTTGAACAGTCATGATGTCGCTTCGTGGTCGAAACTCGACATTCGGTGCAAAATTCCATGCACCTTTTTTATATTTTTCTAAATCATCGCTCATGACAATGATTTTTGTTGCTCCTTCTGCCGCAACCTGACGCGATATGACATCAACAGTTAGGCCATCTTCAAGAGATTGCCCTCCCGTCATAGCAACGGCATCATTATACAAAATTTTATAGGTAATATTAACATCAGCGGCCACGCAGGCACGAATAGCGAGTAAACCAGAATGTTCATAAGTTCCATCGCCTAAATTCGCAAAAATATGATCTTCATTCACGTAAGAAGATTGACCGATCCAAGGCACACCTTCACCGCCCATTTGCGTGTAAGTTTGTGTCTTATCATCAATCCATGTCGCCATATAATGACACCCAATTCCAGCTAAAGCACGACTGCCTTCTGGAACGCGGGTGGAGGTATTATGAGGACACCCCGCACAATAATAAGGAATACGTAGCATTGGACTTGTTCGATCTTGTAAAGCTTGGGCGCGTTCTAATGTCTCCATATGTGGTATATGGTCACTAACATCGGCATGTTCTTTTAAGCGTTTCATGAGCGCGCGCGCAATAATAACAGGGCTCATTTCATAATGCTCAGGTAAGAGAGCCTCACCAGAGGAAGACGATTTTCCTGTAATAATAGGGCGCTTTTCTTCGTTAAAGAGAATGGTTTTAACTTGATCTTCGATAAGAGGGCGTTTTTCTTCAATAACAAAAATCTCATCAACAGTCTTTGCTAATGATCGAATGCCTTGATCTTCTATAGGCCAGACCATGCCTACTTTGTATATAATAATGCCAAGGCGGTCGAGTTCTTCCTTTGTAAATTTTAATAAACGGAAAGCCTGTAACAATTCTGCGTAAGATTTCCCTGTTGTCACAAGGGCAATTTTTGGTTTAGTGCTATTATGCGTGATATGGTCAATATTATTTGCGCGAGCGAATGCTTTCGCAGCAGGGAGTTTGTAATATAAAATACGTTTTTCTTGTTCAACGGGAACATCTGGCCAACGGATGTTTAAGCCATCTTGTGGCATTTCAAAATCGGTCGGTAATTTAAAGTTGTAGTCTTGATTAGCATAAACGGTCGCACTTGAATCCATCATATCAGCTAAACATTTGAAACCGACCCATAGACCTGTATATCTCGACATGGCAATCCCAAAAAGACCCATATCTAGAATATCTTGGATGCTGCACGGATTAAGTAAGGGCATGAACAGATGCACGAGGGCTTGTTCAGATTGGTGTGGGAATGTTGATGATTTACATGAATGGTCATCACCAATAAGGGCTAAGACACCACCATGTTTAGAGGTGCCCGCAACATTAGCGTGTTTTAACGCATCACCAGCACGGTCAACGCCAGGGCCTTTCCCATACCACATACCAAAGACGCCATCATATTTTTGTTTGCCATTCAAATTTGTTTGCTGTGATCCCCAAACAGCCGTTGCCCCTAAATCTTCATTAAGACCTGGCTGGAAAATAATATTGTTTGATTTTAAATAGTTAGAAGCACGATCTAAATTTAGATCTAAGCCACCCAAAGGAGACCCTCTATATCCAGAAATGAATCCAGCTGTATTAAGGCCATTTTTCTCATCCAGTTTTTTTTGCATGAGAGGAAGCCTGACAAGCGCTTGGATGCCATTTAAATAAATAGTTTCTTGGTTGAAAAGATACTTATCTTCTAATGTAATATCGGTTCTGGGCACGGTATGACCTCATATCCTGCTAAGGGTTGAAAAGTGCAATTGTTGTTTTTTTTGTGCACGTCATAAGATACGCTAATTTGACACAAAATTCAAATTGAACTCGTATCTTATCTTTGATAGTTTTTATTCATAATTTAAAAAATGGAGTCGAAATAAACTGGGGGTAAAAATGAGTAACATGCTCAAAAAGAAAGCGTTGTTACGTGATTTATTTAATTATAAATCATTTACATCAAAAGAAGAACTTAATAGAGCCAAGCATGTTTTATTATTTCAAAGAAGCGCCGATCCATTTTCTCGAGATGCTCATCCTCATCATTTCACTGTGTCTGCTCTTGTCGTCGACCCAACATATTCTTACGTTTTATTAATTAAGCACAAAAAATTAAATCGTTGGCAACAACCAGGTGGTCATTGTGAAGATGAAGCAACAATGCGAGAAGGGGCTTTGCGTGAGGTTATGGAAGAAACGGGGCTTAAAAAAGTGTCTATTGCAGATAAGATTTTTGATGTTGCTGTTTATCCATGGGATAAAAATGACCCCGAGGCACACACAGATTATGATGTTATGTATTTGGCCATTGCTGATAAGAGTGAAGCGTTGCAGCTACAAGAGGAAGAGATAGCTGATATTAAATGGGTTCCATTAGAAGATATTACAACTTATAACTCAAAAGAAGCTTTTGTAAGAGCTGTAGAGAAAGTCAAAAGAATAAGAGAACAACAACCTGTTAAACATAGAAAGAAAAGCCGATGGTCCCTTTTCAGAAAACCTTAACTGAATATTGCCCTTTTGATGCAGAAGAAGAGATGAATAAAGCGCGTATTTTGGCTCTTTTTGAAGAAACTGATATCCCTTTCTCTCGAGAAAATTTATCAGGCCATATTACAGGGTCAGCCTTAGTTGTAAATGCAGATTTAACAAAAACATGTTTAATCAAGCATAAGAAATTGGGGATGTGGCTTCAACCAGGCGGTCATTGTGATGGCGACCCAGAAGTTGATCAAACAGCATTGAGAGAAACAGAAGAAGAAACAGGATTAAAAGAGTTACGTCTTATTCCACGCATCTTTGACGTTGATGTTCATGATATTCCAGAACGTGAAAAAGGTGGCCTTGTTGAACCCGCACATTATCATCATGATATTCGTTATTTAGTTGTTGCTAATGAAGAAGAGCAAGCGACAATTCAGGAAGAAGAGATTGATGGGTTACAGTGGATGAGCTTTGAAGAGGCTGTGAAAATTAATCCTTGGCGACCATTTTCGCGCATGATTGACAAACTTATGAGTGAGAGAGAGCTGTATTTGTCTTGGATTAAGTAAATTTTCTTTGCTTTGTTGTAAAATATTTGTTACAACCCCTATCAAGATATTTAAGTAATTTAGTGTACGCAAGAAGGGTGGTGATTTCCATCGTACAAGTAAGTGTTCGTGATAACAACGTAGAACAAGCATTACGCGTTCTAAAAAGAAAACTTCAGCGTGAAGGCGTGTTTGGTGAATTAAGAAACCGTAAACACTATGAAAAGCCAAGTGAAAAGAAAAAACGCAGAAAGAAAGAGAGCATGAGACGCAAACGTTCAAAGCGCAGCGATTAATTCTCTTTTTAACGAAATTAAAGAAAAAGCCGATCATAATGATCGGCTTTTTTTAATTTGGTTTGCATGTATTTACAGCTGGGCTTTTTGAGGGATTACCTGAAATTGGCTTTGTTTGTTTTTGTAACCAATTACTTAGTGTTTGATTTAAGTGTGGAGCAAGCGTTTTGTATACTTGTTCGTGATAACGATCTAGCCACTCTTTTTCCTCCGCTGTGAGCATGTCTTCGACAATTAGGCGACGATCCATCGGGGCAAGCGTTAAAGTCTTGAAATGCATGCCTGTGCTTTTTGGGTCATTATTTTGGACGAGTACGAGATTCTCGATACGAATGCCATATTCACCATTTTTGTAAAAACCAGGTTCATTAGAAATAACCATACCTTCTTCATAAGGGCCTTTATAGCCGCGATGAATACCACAAGGACCTTCATGTACACTTAGATATGAACCAACACCGTGACCAACGCCATGCCCAAAATTTAATCCTTCTGCTTTTAAAGCTTCTCTGGCTTTAATGTCTAAGTCTTCGCCCGTCGTGTCTTTCGTGAGTTGTGCAATAGCAACACGGATATGACCTTGTAGAACAAGGGTATAGTTTTTACGCATTTCTTCAGTCGGCGTGCCAATAGCGATTGTGCGTGTTACATCGGTTGTCCCAGCAAAATACTGGCCGCCACTATCACATAAGAATAAAGAGTTGGGTTCAATTTTCTTATTTGTTTTAGGGGTAGAGCGATAATGGACAATGGCACCATTACTGCCTGCACCAGAAATTGTATCAAAGCTTGGATCTTTGAAATCTGGATGTTCGCGGCGGAATGCCTCAAGCTGCGCGACAGCATCTAATTCTGTCTTTGAACCATCTTGAGCCTCAGTATCAAGCCAGTGTAAAAACTTTATGAGAGCAAGACCATCTATCTCATGCGCTTTAATTGTACCATGCTGCTCAGCTTTTGTTTTTAAAGCTTTGATGGGATCAATAGGATTGAGTTTAAAAGTAAGGTCATTGTTATTTTTATCAAGGAGCGTTTTAACCTGAACGGGTGTTGCACTTGGGTCAAGCCATACCTTGCGATTTTTAATATCAGCGACATCCGTGTAGAAAAGATCGAAATCTTTAACAGTGACGTCATTATCACGTAAATATGTTTGAACCTCGTTTGAGAGTTTCTGTTGGTCAATATAGAGGGTTACTTGGTTTTGCTCCATAATAAGATACGATAAAAAGAAGGGGGAACAGTCAACATCTCTACCGCGTAGATTTAAGAAATAGGCAATTGCCGCTAAGTCATTCCATATTGCGGTGTCACAGTTTTCTGTTTCTAACGCCTTGTGAACCATTGCTTTTTTTTCTTTAAAAGAACGACCCGTATATGTTTCATCAAGGATAAAAACAGGGCTTAAAGGAAGAGGTGGACGTCCCAATTTTTCCCATGCTGTATCAAGTGGGCTTTGATCACATCCAATGGCCATGGCCTTTTTTTGTTTTGTTTCTTGGGATAATGTACGTTCTGTATTATAAGAACTAATTTTCGGATCGAAGCCAATTTTATCACCAGTTTTTATATGCGCTTTTAACCATTTTTCTAACGCATCGCCTGTTAAAGCCTCATGCATGAAGAAATTTTCAGGGCATTCTTCGCGTGATTGAAGTGTATAGCGACTGTCTGTAAATAGGATAACTCTGTCATGGCTAATCAGTGCAAAACCAGCAGAGCCTGTAAACCCTGTAGCAAAAGCGAGGCGTTCATTACAAGCTGGAACATACTCATTATTAAATTCATCACGGCGCTCAACAAGGTAATAATCTAAGCCTTGTTCTTTCATTTTTGCTCTAATGGCTTCGATGCGTGAGAGTGCATTTGAAAAATCAGCATGTTCTCGCATATTATTTTTTAAATGAATTAAATCTTCATCACTTATCTCTGCGCGCTCAGCTGATGTTAATAACTCAAGCCAATCCGTTTCCTTCCAATAAGAGTCAGCATAAGCAATGCGACGTATTTTATCTTTTAAAGGGGTAGAAGACATGATGTTACCTCATATATTTATTGAATATAATGTGGAGGAATTATGACAGATTTTGGAAGAAGAATCCAAGCCTTTCCTTTGCTTTTCATGATGCCGGCAATATCTTCTGCATATTCACCATGCCCCCAAAATACATCCCCTCTAACAGGACCTCTGATAGCACCGCCTGTATCTTGGGCGATTAAGAGGCGTTGCAATCTCGGTGCTTGAGGAAGTGGGTTTTCAACATCAATAAACACAGGCGCATGATAAGGAATATAAGTATAATCAATGGCGATAGATCGCCCTGCAGTTAGGGCAAGGCCTGAGCCTCCGAGAGGGCCTTCATTCTCTAGTTTTTTAAAGAAAACAAAAGAAGGATTTGTGTTTTTAACAGCTTGTGCTTCATCAGGGTTATCTTCGAGCCACTGTCTGATTGTTTGCAAGGAAACAGTTTCTTTGGTTAAGACCCCTTTTTGAATTAAGGTACGACCAATAGCATGATAGGGGTGTCCATTTTGTCCATCATATCCCACATTAATATGAGAACCATCAGGAAGTGTTATGCGACCAGACCCTTGTATTTGCAAGAAAAAAGCAGCAATAGGATCATCAACATAAACAAGTTCTAGGTCTTGCCCTTTTAGGGCGCCAGCTTCTATTTCTGTGCGATCTTCAAAAGGCTTTAGATGAGCATTTATAACACGTCCTGCAATTCGTTGGCCTTTTAATTCATCTCGGAAATTACCAAGATCAACCATGACAAGATCATCTGGACGTTTATATAAAGGATAAGAATATTTTGATGTCTGTGTTAATGAGCCATTTAAAGAGGCTTCGTAATAGCCCGTAAATAAGCCTTCTTCATCAGCATTTGCATAGATAGCATAGGGGGTGAAATATTCTTCATAAAAAGCACGTGTATCTTCAATAGTTTGTGGGTATGCAATTAACAAAGCTCTGCAAGCTTGTTGCCAATCTTTATTAAGACCAGCATAAGGGAGCTCTTTCTTAAAAAGGGCGTTCATATCTCTTTTTAAAATAGTGTTACATGATTTTTCAAATGCTTTTAGGCTTTGATCTAGGGCGTCTGTGTTCCATCCTGTTAGAGCGGAATAGGACTGTTTTTCGAGTGTTAAGCGCGCTCTTTTATCGGTATCAACAAGCGTACAGCTTGTTAAGATAAAGGTCACAAATAAGAGTGAAAAAAGAAAAAAAGGAGTAATGCGAGCCATTCGATTACACATCTTCGATTTTTGTTTCCACGAGAATCCAGTTAGGATCTTGGCTACTTACAGGACGAGAAAAAGTCCATACGTCTTTTGTTTCAGTGACAAGTTCTGGATCACCGCTGATGAGTTCATCATGCTTGTCTTTTATATAGCGTGTTTCATCGGCTGTGAAGACGGCTGTTATATAGGCAGTGTTCTTTTTAATAAAAGCATCTGTAATTTCTGCTTTTTTAACATTTAAAATTTCTGTTGTTGCGATATGTTCTTTTTCGGCTCTTTCATCAATAACTGTTTCAAAAGCATCCATGAGTTCTGGACTTAAAAGAGGCTCTAAGGCTAATTTGTTACCGGCTGCGAAGTTTTCAACGATAAATTCAAAAGCAAGCTTTGCGCCATGTAAAAATTCTTTCGGTGAAAAATTAGGGTCTTTTAAAGACAGCTTTGTTAATGTGGCTTCTAGGCCTTTTGTTTCAGAAGTCTCTTGGTGGGCTTCGATATGATTACGAATTGTTTGGATCGCTTCTGGAATGTTTTCTTTATCAACGTTATCAAGAATATTAGGACGTTTTTTTTCGTTCCCTGTACGCGTGCCCAATGTGTCTTTTAATCGAACGAATAAGACAACAGCAATAATAGCGAAAAAAATAATATCGATGAAAGCAAATCCCATTTTATGGCCTTTTCTACATTAAATTGATTATCTTTAGTTAATATAGCCTATATTTCCCAAAATAACAGACTATATTCACAAAAAGCTGAAAACAGGGTGTGTTTTTTATCTATCATATAAACTCGACAAACTCAGTAAATGCTTTATATACTATAAGGCAAATGAGTTAATTTACATGAAAGAAGCCAGTTTAAATGAGAATTCCTTTCTTTGGTCTTTTTGTCTTTATTTTGTTTTTGTATCTCGAGTTAAGTGCTTTTGAAGCTTTTGCGGATGCATTTGGCGGTGGGGTGCTGTTTTTTGAAATTATTGGGACATTTTTCTTTGGTAGCTATGTTGGAAGAGAAGTTTTTTCCCAGTTAAAACAAGGACTTTTAAGACCTGAAAGTATTTTGTCGATATTAGGAGCGCTTTTATTGATGTTACCAGGACTGATTACAGATGTTGTTGGTTTATTACTGTCTTTATCTTTTATTCGAGAAAAGTTAAACCCGCACTTTACACGCAGTGGTGCAATGAATTATACAAAAGATACGTTTTTTAAAGATCGATTCTATGAAGATGATACGCATCAAAAACAGACGAATTCACCGATTATTGATGCAGAATTTCATGAGGTTGATCCAAACAAGCCAAATAAGGAGTAAATTATAATGGCAGACCAAGAAATGACACCGATCCAAATTACGGGTCAGTATATTAAGGATTTATCATTTGAGAATCCAAACGCACCACAGGTTTTTAATACATTAAAAGAAGCACCACAAATTGATGTGAACGTAAATGTTGAAGCAAGAAAGTTGGCTGAGAATACATATGAAGTAAGTCTTACAGTCAAGGGTGAAGCAAATCAAAAAGATGGCGCTGCTGTTTTTATTGGTGAGCTTGTTTATGCAGCAGTTGTGGTTTTAGGCGAAGTACCAGAAGATGCCATCCGCCCAGTTCTTCTCGTTGAAGTACCACGCATTTTATTCCCATTTGCACGTAATATAATGGCGGATATCACCAGAGATGGTGGCTTCCCCCCATTGATGATTAATCCTGTGGATTTCTTTGCTTTATATAAAAAAGGCCTTGAGCAAGAACAAGCAGAAGCATCCTAATATATTGTAATAAAATAAAAAAAGCCCTTATATTATTTAAGGGCTTTTTTATTGTGACCATATAGGGGTTTTTATTTCTGTGTCGAGCATGTCTTGATGTGCTTTGAGTTCTTGTTCTGAGATTTCAAAAATACGGGCTTCTCTAACGGGTTTTGTAGATAAGAGACTCTTATTTTGTTGGTTTTTATCTTGTGCGTTTTTCTCGTCATCAAGTTCTAAGCCTCTTTGACGTCCTCCCATAAGTTCAATATAGACATCAGCTAATAGCTCGGAGTCAAGAAGGGCTCCGTGAAAGTCACGGTTGGAATTATCAATTTCAAAGCGACGACAAAGGGCATCAAGATTTGCTGGTGCACCAGGGAATTTTTGACGTGCAATCACAAGTGTATCAATGACCTTGTTTTTTAAAACAGGAAACCCACCATGCTTCAACTGATAATTCATGAAGTTCATATCGAATTCCGCGTTATGGGCGACTAAAGTTGCATCGCCTACAAACTCTATGAAATCAGGTACAACGACTGAGAAAATATCATAGTCTTTTAAAAACTCTTCAGTTAATCCATGAACATTGACAGCCTCAATTGGGACATCACGTTCAGGGTTAATATAACGATGGAATGTTTTTCCTGTTGGGAGGTAATTGATGACTTCAACTGCGCCAATCTCAATGATCTTGTGTCCTTCTAAAGGATCAAAGCCAGTTGTTTCTGTATCAAAAACGATTTGTCTTAATTCAGGCTCAGACATGAAATCCTCTTTTTTTTGCAATTTCAAAGAAACGTTTTGCTTTTAGTGCTTTAAATTTTGGAATAAGAGCTTCTATATCTTGTTGAGCTTTTTCTATGCCGTCTTCCATCGATAAAATGAAATCAGCACGCAGGCACTTTTCTTTATTCGGAACTTGTTTTTCAAGAATGGATTGGAATCGTTCTTCAGTCATATGCTGATCTCGTGCAAATACGCGCTCTCGCTGCGTTTTATCAGAAACAGTTACAACAAGAACGGCATCACAACGGTCTTCTCCCCTTGTTTCATAAAGTAAAGGTATATCAAGAATGACTAATTGAGATCCTTTGTTAAATTCATCAAGTAAAAAGGAATCTGTATGCTCTCTGACAAGAGGATGTAAAATATTTTCTAAGGCTTTTAATTTGGCAGGGTCTTGGAAAACTAGACGTCCGAGCTTTTTGCGGTCAATGGCTTTTTCATTATGCTCATTTGTTTGGAAGGCTTCAGGAAACACAGCCAGAATAGGTGTAACAGCTTCACCGCCAAAGTCCATTAACGCATGGACAGTTGCATCAGCATCATGCACGGGGATATTATATTCATCACGGAGGATACGAGCAGCGGTGCTTTTACCCATTCCTATAGAACCTGTTAAGCCAACTATAATCATAAGAGCATTTCTAGCTTTTCTCTTAGTCTTTCGTCAATAGAAACTTTTTGTCCGAACCATTTTTGAAAACCAGGCATTGCCTGATAGAGCAACATCCATAATCCATCGATGATACGTGCACCTCTTTGTTCTGCAATATTTAGAAACTCTGTTTTTAAAGGAATATAAACAATATCAAGGACAGTATGTTGAGAGCTGATATACATGAGGTTAAAAGGAAGTAAGTTTTCATTATTTAAACCACAAGCGGTGGCATTAATTAAAAGGTCAATATCTTTAATTTTTTCATCAACATCGCTCCATGGAACAATTTCTATTTCGGGGAAGAAGCTTTGTAATTTGATTAAACGCGTATTTGATCGATTGCTTATGAAGATTTTTTTGACGCCAATATTTTTCAAGGCAATGATACAGGCACGCGCTGCGCCACCAGCTCCCAAGATAAGGGCACTTTTAAATTTACTAGCCCCATCTTTAAGAGAACATTCAATACCTGCAATGTCAGTGTTGTCACCAACCCACTTACCCTCGCGATCTTTATAGACGGTATTGACAGCCCCAGCAGAAGCGGCCGATGGGGTGAGTTTATCTAAATGATCAATCATACGTGTTTTGTATGGAAGGGTCACATTCCAGCCAACATATTGTTTTTTCATATGAGCAATATGTTGATCGAACATTTCTGGGTCAATTGTTAAGGCTTCATATCTGGCGGGAATTTGATGTTTTTCGATCCAATATCGATGAATGTCTGGAGATTTAGAATGAGAAACGGGATAACCGATGACACACGCTTGTTTTAAAGATCCTGACATTTGGTGTCTTATTCCTTTCTCTGTAATTTCTCTACCCTTATATTATCTTTTTTTCGGGTTAATAAATTTATAATTTCGGCAGCAGTTTCTTCAACGGATCGCTTCGTTACATCAATAACTGGCCATTTCATTTTTTGATAGAAGCGTTTCGCAATTTTGACTTCGTCTTCTATGGCTTCTAGATCTATGTAATCATGATGCGATCGGTCTTTTAATTCTGTCATACGGTTTTGTCGAATAGCAAGTAATCTTTTTGGAGATTCTGTTAAGGCAACGATGATCGGCCCCTTTACTTGTTCTAAAACCTCTAAATCTGTGATGCCTGGGATAAAAGGGATGTTGGCTGCTTTGATGCCTCTGTTTCCTAAATACACACATGTGGGTGTTTTGGAGGTTCTAGAAACCCCCACAAGTAAGACATCAGCATCATTTAAATGCATTAAATTTTGACCATCATCATTTTGAAGGACGAAATCCATAGCCTCTATGCGCTCGAAATAAGCATGGTCCAAGCGGTGTTGGCGCCCTGGTTGTGAAAGGCACGGCATTTGTAAATAGCTAGAGAAACCATTTAAAATAGGTTCTAAAACTGGAATGGCATGAATGTTTTTTTTGCGGCAATATGATTTCACTTTGTTGCGTAATTTTTCATTCACGATTGTAAATAATACCAATCCGTCATTTTGCTCAGCTCCACTTAAAGCAATCTCAATTTCTGATTCTGAACGGATCATGCTCCAAAAATGTTCAATAGGCTCAATATTCTTAAATTGTGCAGCACAGGCTTTTGCAATGCTATTTAGCGTATCACCAGTGGAGTCAGACAAGAGATATAAATGAAATCGTTTCATAATAGTTGATATTATACAGTTTTAATAAGAGGGCATAGATATTTTTCTTGATTATTAATGGGGCTATTTGTAAGCTCATAAAAATTACATAATAGAGAGATGGATATGCCCCAATTATCAAATAAGTTTAATATTAATAATATCTTCGTGACATCTGTTTATGTTGCTGAGGAAACAGTGCAGAATGAAAAAATTCAAGCTGTCTTATCTATTGAACATCCTGGCGCAGAAGAAGGCAAAGGGAAGGCACCAATTATGCAGAATGTAACCCAAAAGATTTTATGCTTTTGGGATACAGAGAACCCTGAGATTGAAGAAGGGCCAAGCCATGAAACTGTACAAAAAGGACTCGATTTTATTGAGGCACATAAGGCTGAGAAAATACTCATTCATTGTAAAGCAGGGAAATGCAGAAGCGTCGGCATGGCTCTAGGTTGGCTTGCTAAAGAATATGGGATAGAAGCAGCTATTACTCATATTAAAAAAGTGTCTCCTAAATCAGCACCGAATTTATTGGTTGTTGAAATATGTGATGAGATATACGGCTTTGAAGGGGCTTTAACAAAAGCTATGTTACAAGACTCTGATTTTACACAAAGACGCATTGCGATTCGCTCTCGTATTGGAGATCTTCGAAAATCAAATGCTTTAGAGCGTCGATAATATCCATATAAATATTAGAAATGATTTATATGACACAATAATGCACCTTTTTGGTGTCACAGTTGTTTATATGCTTGCATTTTCCCTTAACTATTATATAAGAATTTACTGATATGAATATATTGGGCAAATTCTGTTGCCCTCTATTGTAAAAAGACTATATAGGATACACCATGAAACAGTTTATCAATTTAACACTTATTGCATTTCTAACATTCTCGTTAGCGGCGTGCTCGTCTTCTAAACAGATGCATAACGATATGTCTGCATATGATGAAGTGAATGATCCATTAGAGCCAATTAACAGAGCTGTGTTTGCATTTAATGGTGTTGTTGATACTGTTCTTTTAAAACCAATTGCAAAAGGCTATCGTATGATCGTGCCTGAACTTGCTCGTGATGGTATTAGTAATTTTCTTGCAAACTTGAAAAGCCCAGTAAATGCTTTTAATCAACTATTACAAGGTGATTTTGAAGCAGTTGGTGAAACAACATTGAGTTTTGTTATCAATACAACTCTTGGTGTTGGTGGTTTAGGTGATGTTGCCTCTTCTCAGCTAGGTCTAGAAAATGAAGAAGAAGATTTTGGTCAGACACTTGCTGTTTGGGGTGTGCCAGATGGACCTTACGTTGTTTGGCCTATTTTAGGCCCGTCAAATGCGCGTGATTCAGTTGGTTTTGTTGCTGACCTAGCCTCTGATCCTTTGAACTGGTATGTTAATAGAACAGATAAAGACTGGATTAATTACACAAGAGCTGGTCTTACTGTGCTTGACACGAAAGCACGCTTAATGGATCCTTTGGATGAAATCCAAGCAAATTCACTTGATTATTACGCTGCCATTAGAAGTGTGTACACACAATTCAGACGTGCGCAAATTAATGATACAGCAAATTCAGATGTTATGGCAGGGGGAAGCCGTTCGGTTCAAATCCCTGACTATGATGAATATGAACTAGCTGAATATGAATAAGAAATTTTGAAAAGAGAGATAAATGAATGACTAAGTTTATTCTAAAATATGTTTCCTTATTGGTTGTCTTGGCTTTTACGACACCTGTATTTGCTACAGATACGATGGATCCAAAAGCACAATTTGTTGCTAAATTAGGAGATGAAGCGATTGCTATTATTTCAAATAAAGATTTATCTGATGATGGTAGACGCGCAAAATTTTCTTCGCTTTTGGATACGTATTTTGATGTGAACACAATTGGTCGTTTCGCAATGGGGCGTCATTGGCGCGATGCATCCGATACACAAAAAGATGAATATTTGAAATTATTTAAACAAATGATTTTAGATGTATATACAAAACGTTTTTCAGATTATACAAATGAAAAGTTAGAAGTTTTAAAAGCTGAGAAAATTAATGACCGTGATACGATTGTTAAATCTCAGGTTGTTTTTGGGAACGACAGACCTCCTTTATTACTTGAGTGGCGTGTTCGTGATAAAAAAGGACAGGCACGTATTATTGACTTATCTGTAGAAGGTGTGAGCATGAGTGTCACACAGCGTTCTGACTTCTCGTCAATTATTCAACGCAATGGCGAGGTTGAAGCTCTTCTTGCTGAGATGCGTAAAAGATATTAAAAATTATTTTCGATTAAAAAAAAGCCCCGACTATAAGCGGGGCTTTTTTTATTTCTGATATTTATCAATTTTTTTATGCTGATTTTCTTGTTACAGGCTTGTATTTGATGCGCGTTGGTTGGTCGCTATCAACACCAAGGCGACGTTTTTTGTCTTTTTCGTAGTCTTCATAGTTTCCTTCAAACCAAACAACTTGGCTGTCACCTTCATAAGCAAGAATATGTGTTGCCAAACGATCAAGGAACCAGCGATCGTGCGAGATGATAACCGCGCAACCTGCAAAGTCTTGTAAGCCTTCTTCAAGGGCACGCAATGTATCAACGTCTAAGTCGTTTGTTGGTTCGTCAAGGAGCAGGACATTCGCACCGCTTTTAAGCATTTTCGCCAAATGAACACGGTTACGTTCCCCCCCAGAGAGAAGGCCAACTTTTTTCTGTTGATCTTGTCCTTTAAAATTAAATGTTCCAACATAGGCACGGCTGTTGACTGTCTTTGTGCCAACTTCCATCATGTCTGTACCGCCAGAAATTTCTTCCCAAACAGTTTTATTATCATCTAAAGAGTCACGGCTTTGATCGACATAGCCAAGTTTTACAGTGTCACCAATGTTAAACTCACCTTCATCAGGTGTTTCTGTACTTGTGATCATGCGGAATAGGGTTGTTTTACCTGCACCGTTAGCACCAATAACTCCGACAATCCCCCCAGCAGGAAGTGAGAAGTTCAAATCATCAAATAAGAGTTTTTCACCATACGCTTTTTTCACATGCTTAGCTTCAATCACAGTCGATCCGAGGCGAGGGCCAGCAGGGATTTGAATAGCGGTAGCTTCATAGGCTTTATCCTGATCTTGTGCCAACATATCTTCATAGGCTTGGATACGGGCTTTGTTTTTCGCCTGACGTGCCTTTGGTGATTGGCGTACCCATTCAAGTTCACGTGCCAATGTTTTTTGACGGCTATCTTCTTGTTTGCTTTCTTGTTGTAAGCGTTTTTGCTTCTGTTCAAGCCAGCTCGTGTAATTGCCTTCATAAGGAATACCTGTGCCACGATCAAGTTCTAAGATCCAGCCTGTGACATTATCAAGGAAGTAACGATCGTGCGTTACCATGACAACGGTTCCTGTGTAATCTGCTAAGAAACGCTGAAGCCATGCAACTGATTCCGCGTCTAAGTGGTTTGTTGGCTCGTCAAGGAGAAGCATATCTGGCTTTTCAAGAAGAAGTTTACAAAGCGCAACACGGCGTTTCTCACCCCCTGAAAGTTTTTCAACAGGCCAGTCAGAAGGAGGACACCTAAGAGCGTCCATTGCAATTTCAGCCGTACGTTCAATATCCCACGCATCAGCGGCGTCAATCTTTTCTTGAAGATCTGCTTGTTCCTCGATTAAGGTATTCATCTCGTCCATGTCTGTTACTTCGCCAAGTTTCATGCTGACTTCTGTGAAACGGTCAAGGAGTTGCTTTTGCTCACCTAACGCATCAAGGACGTTATCACCAACAGTTTTTGTTTCGTCTAGTTTTGGTTCTTGAGCGAGATAGCCAACTTTTGTGCCTTTAGCAGCCCAAGCCTCACCAGTAAAATCAGTATCAATACCAGCCATGATTTTAAGCAAGGTTGATTTACCTGCACCGTTGTGACCTAAGACACCAATTTTTGCGCCTGGGTAGAAACTCAACCAAATGTTTTTGAGGACAGTTTTCCCACCAGCATAAGTTTTACTTAGATCTTTCATCACGTAGGTATATTCCTTAGACATGATATCTTTGCTCCTTTTTTCTAAAAAATAATAGTCTTGAGGAGTGTTTTAGCGTATTTTGAGAAAAAATAAAAGGAGTGAGTTATTAAATTATGGACATTACAGCACAAACTTTACCTTTTTTAGATGTTATGATGCTTGTTTTTGGCGCATTGCTTGCTGGTATCTATGTTTTAGTCAAAGCGGGGAATTTTGCGATTGATGGGTCTGTGTCTTTGGCGCGACACTTGAATATCTCTCCTTTGGTGATTGGTTTTACGATTATTGCTTTTGGCACAAGCTTGCCAGAGTTGATCGTTTCAGTGAATGCCAACTTAAAAGGATTTCCTGGACTAGCAATTGGTAATGTTGTTGGCTCAAATATTTCCAATATTTTACTTGTTTGCGGAATGTCTATTTTCTTAATTCCGTTTCATCTTCATTTGGAAAAGTCTGAAAAGATGGATGTGCTGATGTTGTTTGCGAGCACAGCGTTACTGGTTGTCTTTCTTTCTTTTGAGTTGATTTCTCTCACGCATGGGATTGTGATGGTTTCTTTGTTGATTTTATACGTATCTTGGCAATACCACCAAGCCGCACGTAATAAGACCCCAAAAGAGAATGATACAGCCGAGACAGATATTGCTTATGAAACAATTAAGTTATCACTTGTTATGACTATTTTTGGGCTGGTTGGTATTGCACTTGGGGCTGAATTAATGGTGCGCAGTGCTGTTATTGGCGCACGTTTATTTGGTGTGCCAGAATCTGTGATTGGTATGACAATTGTTGCTGTTGGCACAAGCTTGCCTGAATTGGTCACCTGTTTAATTGCCGCAAAACGCATGCAATTTGGAATTGTGGTTGGTAATATTGTTGGCTCTGGTGTGTTTAATATTCTCTCTATTATTGGTGTTACAGCGATTGTATCGCCAATAATGTTAGGAAATGTGTCGGAAAAATTAGTGACAACAGATGCATATGTTATGATGATGATTACAGCGCTGTTCTGTTTAGGACTTTTATGTATGACACGATTATCACGCTTGATCGGATTTATTATGCTCGTTGGTTATATCATCTTTACTTTCGAGCAATATTATTCTTTTATGATATAAGAGATTTTTTTCTAAGGACGTACAATGACGATAGAGTTAATTAAAGACCAAGAACATAATATAACAAAAAGCCACCCAACACTTAAATCTGTTGATGTTGAGATTGGTTGGGAAATTGAGGCCGTTGATAATGAATTTGGCGGAAACCGCAAAGAGGAAGACCCTTATGAATTAGACGGAAGCGTTTTCTTACTCAATAGCTTTCGCCGTATTCGCAGCGAAGATGATTTTGTTTTTTATAATCACAAAGAAAATGAAGATGTAAGCGTAAGTTTACGTGATCGCCCTGAAGGTGTGGATAAAAAAGAAATTCTGAACTTAAGGCTTTCTGATATCGCCTATGATGTTTCTCATTTGGTCTTTTCACTTAGTATTCATAACGCAATTGATCGATTACAGAACTTTTCTCGTGTTAAAAACGTTTATATAGCTGTAAAAGAAATAGACAGCCAAAGTGAGATTATTCGATATGCGGTTGATCTGTCTGATTATAGCGATTTTAATGCTGCAACAGTAGCTGAATTTTATCGTATCGGTCCAGAGTGGGTCTTCAAAGCAGGCGGGCAAGGCTATGAGAAAGCATTAGGTGATGTTGCGCGTGACTTTGATGTGAATATCCGCGGCGAATAATACCTTCATTTAAATTTGACATTTCTTTTTACTTAACTTAACTTATGTGAAATTAACGTAGGGAGATATACTATGTTTGCAACAGATTATTTTGAACAGAATAAAAATAAAGTAGGCGTTTTTTCTTTTTGTTACCTGTTAGAACAGGAAAAAGAAAAATTACCTTATAGCGCTTTGAAAGATGATTATAGCCCCTCTTCTTTTGATGCGAAGCCAAATTCAGGCCCTCATGCGTGTTTATTGGTTGAGCAAGATATGATGCTTCAATTTGAAAATTCTGAAGATGTAAGAGTTGTTAAAAAAGGCAGTATCATATATAGAGGGGCGAATGGCCTTGAAGTTATTGATTCTGAGCATATTGGTAATAATATTTTTATAACCTATTTGAAGATAGGGTCAGGGCGTCCGCAGATTAGACGCTCAAGAAAAATGAGAGACTTCTATTTTAACTAAGCATAAAAAAAACCTCTTCAATTACGAAGAGGTTTTTTTTGTAACACTAGAAGTGTTTATTTCAATTCTTTTACAGAACTAATAATCTTATTTACAAGACCATATTGAACAGCATCTTCAGCAGAAAGCCAGAAATCACGGTCTGTGTCTTCTTCGATACGTTCTTTCTTTTGACCTGTTGCATCAACGAATATTTTGTTTAAACGCTCACGCATTTTTAAAATTTCCTCAGCTTGAATAGCAATATCAGATGCTTGACCTTGTGTTCCGCCACTTGGTTGATGAAGAAGGAAGCGTGTGTTTGGTAAACAATAGCGATCTTTTTTATCAGCGGCGACAAAGATAAGAGCGCCAGCGCTTGCAACCCAACCAGTACCAATAATACGGACTTTAGGCTTAATAAATTTAATCATGTCATGAATCATATCACCTGATTCAACATGACCTCCAGGTGATGAAACCATTACATTAATTGGATCATCGCTTGCTTGTGCCATCGCAACAAGTTGTGCGCAGGTTGAATAAGCGATTTTGTCATCAATACCGCCTGTGATGAAAATGGTACGTGAATCAAAAAGAAGTTGTTGAACAACAGGAGGCTGTCCGTCTTTCTTTTCTTCGTCATTTTTTTCGTCTTTATTTGTAAAAGGTGTTTGGTAAACCATTAATATTTGTTCCTTTTTGCTTAGTTTTTTACGACTCATCGAAACTATCTCACAACTATAGACACTCTTTTAAGTCAAGGAAAGCCTTATCTTTATCCTTATTAGATAAAATTCGATCTATTTTTCATATATTATTAAAGTGACGTCGCTATACTAAGGGCATGGTCGAGAAAACAACATATAGAAAAGATTTTGATACTGTTCGTAACAGCTCATTTAAAGTTAAGCATTTAGAAACGAAAACTTTAAAAAGAGATTTGGTTGAAGCCCTGATTGTCTTGAATATCAGACAACAAGAACAAGCAGAAAAAGAGCAAAAATTATCACAAGCACAAAGCTTGCGTGAAAGATTTAAAGCATCAAAATTTAGTGTTGTTGAAGATATGACGATCCAACATTTGGATATTGCAGATATTACAGGTGGTTCAGGTGGATTATTTGAAGCAGGATTAGCAATGGTTGATAATTTAGGCGGTACAGTTGGTTTGGATGCTGATGATTTAGTGACCATTATGGCTGAAATGAGAGATCAGAATACGAAGCGTACAGCGCAAATGAAGCCACATATTAGAGCGGAATTGCATCAAGCAGGTATTCATATGGATAGTGCTGCGGGAATAAGTGAAGGAATGACAGCTTTAAAAGAGCGTCTAGAGGAAGTTAATACAGCCTCTAATATGGGTATAAAGACACTTTCCGTAGATGAAAAGGGCATTCAAATACCAAGCGGCGTAAAAGATCATATGAAGCTTAATAAACAGAAAATGGGTTATAAGAGCGTTTCACCAAGAGCTGCATCTGGAATTGGTGTCGCATAATAATTTTCCAACATGATTAGTCTTGAGCATGTAAAAAGAGCTGATCTAAGAGATCAGCTCTTTGGTTTGGTTGGGTATTTGTTCTTTAATTCATAACGAGATCGTGTTTTTTAAGCATGTCGAAATGCATACTGAGTTGCCAAAATTTGGCGAGCTTATTTTGAGCGTAACTCATAGAGCCTGCCGCCCATGGATTTAATTCTGTTTTCTCTTTTAAAAAGCTTAAAAAACTCTCAGGAAAAGCTTCTTTCGGTGCTTTCAATCCATGCTCAACAAGTGTTTTAGCGACATACATATCAGAGTAACCTGTTTCTTGAGCTGTGAGTTGGATCGCTTGATAAATCGCTAGATTTTCATTGCGCTGATCAACGAGTTTCATAAAGCGATGAAAGCTATAGCAGCAACGTGAATCTTGAGTTTCTTCTAATGGGAGTGATGGATATGTAATAATGCTCATAGTCTTATCTCCTTCTTTTTGTGTGATAAGACCATCATTTTAGATTCAGGTTAAAAAATGATTAAGATTTATATATATGTGTGATTATTGGCGATTGCATTTCGGGCAAGTGTGTCGACACGTTCATTTTCTGCGTGCCCAGAATGTCCCTTTACCCAATGCCATGAAATACTGTGTTCTGTTAATAGAGAATCAAGAATTTGCCATAGATCTTGGTTTTTAACAGGTTTTTTAGCTGCTGTTTTCCAGTTCTTTGCTTTCCAACCTTCAAGCCATTTTTCAACACCGTCTTTCACATAGGTGCTGTCCGTGTAGAGATCAATGGTGCAATGGTGTTTAACGGCTTTTAACGCCTCGATGACAGCCATCATTTCCATCCGGTTATTTGTGGTTTCTTCTGCGTAACCAGAGAGTTCTTTTTCATGCTCACCATATCGCAGGAGAGCGCCCCATCCACCAGGGCCAGGGTTGCCACTGCATGCACCGTCTGTATAAATTTCGATATGTTTGCTCATGCTATATTCTTAAAGTGAAAGTTCTTGGAGGAGGCGAGAAACGATTGAATCACTATTTTTCTTCATGAAAATATAGCGGTTAATCATAATTGTTGGATCTAGGGCTGTTTTTCCTTCTGCCACATTGTTGAGTGCCATATCATAAAAGCGACTTAGGACAAATCGTAGGGCGGCAGCTTTAAGATAAAAGCGAATGTCTTTATAATAGTCTAATTGCCAGAAGGGACTATGCTGTGCATATGATTTAGCAGCGCTAATAAAACGCTCAATGTTAAAATCATTATTATCATCAAAAGACCAGCTTAAGAGTAAGATTGCAAGATCGTAGGTTGGGTTTTCAAAATCCGCAAAGTTAAAATCAATAACGCCTGTAAGAAGGTCATCAATGAAAAGAACATTGTCTGGAAAAAGGTCGCCATGGATATTAAAATGTTCTTTGTCTTTTGGCCATTCATTATGAATGGTTAGGAAATCATTTTTGAGTTCTTGATATTGTTGTTTATGTGGGGCTTCTAAATTATCGATATTAGCATCTATTATTTCTAAAATGTGGGGCCATTGTTTTTTATTATAAAAACCAGTAATCGGCATTTTAAAAGATTGAGAAGCGTTGTGAAGTGTTGCGAGTTCTTTTCCAGCGAGCGTACAATGTTTTTCGGTAATGTTACGTGGGCTTAATGTATACCCATGAATAAAGCGCGTAATAACAGAAGGCTTTCCATTAAAATAACCAATGAATTCATCTTCCTTTGTTTTCACAAGAGAGGGAATTTTAACGCCTTGTTCTTTCAAATGGCCCGATAAATTACAGATTTGATCAATTGTTTTTAAATTGTAATTCCGCTCAAACAAGGTGAAAACAAATTCGCCTTCAGATGTTCTAAGCCAGTAATTTGTGTTTTGAGATCCAGTTTGAATGCCGGCCATGCGAAAGAAATCACCCAAAGCATAAGCTTCGGATAAAAATGCTGCAAGATCGTCGCTTTGTATTTTTGTAAATACGCCCATGATGGTTTTCATAAGGTTAGTTTTTTGATAGGCAATATGGTACCTAATTACATTGTGCATACTTTATTGATGAAAACAAGGTGATAATAGAAAGAAATATAAAATATAGACTTTATTAAAAAAGGCTTGTGTGTTGCGTGGATAAAAACTAAAGTTCTTGTCATGACAAAAACACAAAAAGATATTTCTGCTCTAAGTTTTGAGGAAGCCTTGCAAGAATTAGAAACTGTTGTGAAAAGCCTTGAATCAGGGCAAACTAGTTTAGAACATTCTGTTGAGGCGTATGAGCGCGGTGTTGCTTTGAAAAAACATTGCGAAGAAAAGCTCTCTCAGGCAAAATTACGTATTGATAAGATTAGTGTTAACAAAGACGGTGAGGTTTCTTTAGAAGAATTCGCCGGGCAACAAAGCTCATAGGAAACAAAGACATATGGCACCATCACTGAAACACGCAACCCCTGAACTTATGGCAGCATTGAATGAGGCCTCAGATGTGATTGATGATGTTATTCATGCACTTCTTCCCGAAACAAATTTACCAGAAAAACGTTTATTTGATGCGATGCGCTATTCATGTGCAAGCGGTGGTAAGCGTTTTCGTCCTTTTCTTGTTCTGGCAAGTTCTAAGCTTTTTGGTGTTGATAAAGAATGCGCGGCACGCGTAGCTGCAGCAATTGAATTTATGCACTGCTATTCTCTCATTCATGATGATTTACCAGCAATGGATGATTCGCCTTTACGTCGTGGGAAACCATCTCTTCATAAAGAATATGATGAAGCAACAGCGATCTTAGCTGGTGATGCACTGCAATGTCTAGCTTTTGAAGTGTTGGCAAATCCAAAAACACATGAAGATCCGCGTGTTCGTATTGAACTTGTGTCTTTATTAGCATCTGCCTCTGGTTCACATGGTATGGTTGCAGGACAAATGTTGGATATGATTGCAGAAGATGAAGAATTCGATTTGGGTGAGATTAGTCGTTTGCAACGTTTAAAAACAGGTCGCTTGATGGCTTTTTGTTGTGAGGCGGGCGCTATTTTAGGAAAAGCAAGCCCTGCACACCGTATGGCGCTTCGTAACTATGCGCATGATTTAGGTCTAGCGTTCCAAGTGACAGATGATGTCTTGGATGTTGAAGGAGATGAAGAAGAGCTCGGAAAACCAACGACTCAAGATGATGATGCTGGGAAGGCAACATTCGTATCAACCCTTGGTTTAGATGAGGCGAAAGCAAAAGCTGAATTGTTATCAAAGCAAGCGATTGCACATTTAACAATCTTTGAACGCCGTGCCGATACATTGCGCGATGCAGCATATTATGTGTTAAGACGTAATTCTTAAAAAGTAAGATTTATAGTCGCTTTTAAGGCGTAAACACGGTATAATTTTTTGTAATTCATAAATAAATTAAAAATAAAAGGAGCAATCAAATGAGAATTGAACCTGAAGTAAAGCTTGGCTTCAAAGATGTCATGTTTCGTCCGAAAAGATCAACATTAAAGAGTCGTTCAGAAGTATCGCTAGAGCGCACATTTAAATTTCTTCACTCAGGCACGGAATGGACGGGTGTTCCTGTTATGCCTGCAAATATGGATACAGTTGCTACATTCGGTATGGCGAAAGCGCTGGTTAAAGAAAAAATATTAACCCCTATGCATAAGCATTATTCTGTTGAGGAATGGAATGAGTTTTTAGCAACGCTAGATGATGAAGATTTTGATTATATTGCGATTAGTACGGGGACTTCTGAGGCTGATTACGAGAAAGTGCAAGCTGTTTTTAAAGCAAATCCAAAGATGCGCTTTATTTGTATTGATATCGCTAATGGTTATTCAGAGCATCTTGTGGAATTTGTTCGTAAAATGCGTCAAACATTCAAAGATAAAGTGATTATTGCAGGTAATGTTGTAACGGGTGAGATGACCGAAGAACTCCTCATTAGTGGTGCTGACATTGTCAAAGTTGGTATCGGTCCAGGTTCTGTATGTACAACACGCGTGAAAACTGGGGTTGGATATCCTCAGGTATCTGCTGTGATTGAATGTGCTGATTATGCCCATGGCTTAAGTGGATTAATTATCTCCGATGGCGGCTGTACGGCACCTGGTGATGTGTCGAAAGCTTTTGGTGCTGGTGCTGATTTTGTAATGATGGGCGGTATGATGGCTGGTCACCAAGAAAGCGGCGGCGAAATTATTGAACAAAACGGTAAGAAATTTGTTAAATATTACGGTATGTCATCAAAAAGCGCGATGAATAAGCATAGTGGCGGTGTTGCGCAATACAGAGCAAGCGAAGGAAAGACAGTTCATGTTCCCTATAAAGGCTCTATTAAAGATACCTTGCAAGACATATTAGGCGGGGTTCGTTCAACTTGTACCTATGTTGGCGCAAGACGTCTGCGTGAACTTTCAAAACGTACGACATTCATCCGTGTGATGGAACAACATAATCAAGTGTATGGCGACGAACAAGTTGATTACTCTGACCGTTATGTTGATTAATGATATAATAAATTAGGATCAAGTGTAGAAGCCTCTTGCTGCGTCATGAGGCTTTTTACTTTTGTAAAATTTGTATGAATTGCAAAAGCTTGTGCGAAGAAACCATCAAGCATAGACAGAATTTCTTCGATCGGTGTACGTGCTTTTGGGTAATGAGTGACAGCGACTGTGTCTTTTTCTGTTAAGCCCATATCTATCTTTATTTGTGTTACGGTTTCTTGAACACCGCCAATATGATCGACAAGCCCTACGTCTTTGGCTGCTTTCCCAGTCCAGATATGACCGCCGGCAAGGTTGGCTTTAAGGTCTTCTACGGGGATATTACGTCCCTCAGAAACCCGCGTTAGAAACTTTTGATAGATATCATCCATCATTTTTTCTAAGGAGACGCGATCTTGTGTGGATAGAGTGTGGTGATGGCTCAACATTGTATTGAGAGGACCCGCATGAAAGCTTTGCCAATTCACACCTATCTTTTCCCAAAGCTTATCAAGGGTAAATTTACCACCATAAACACCGATTGATCCAGTTAGAGATGCAGGGTTAGCAACAATATGGTCGGCATTAACGCTCATCCAATATCCACCACTCGCAGCCATCTGGCTCATAGAAATATAGACTTTCTTGCCTGACTTTTGAACGTCAAGAATACTTCTGCGAATAATTTCAGCACCCGTTGGTGATCCCCCAGGGCTGTTTAAGCGAATGAGAACCGCTGTGATATTAGGGGCTTTAGAAATGTCGCTCATTGCTTCTTGGATTGTGTAAGGATCAATAATAGCTTCTTTCCTGATCGATGCTTGAGAGCTGTTATGCATAGTCGGATCAATAATCATACCATTGAGTGTTAATTGGGCGATTTGAGGGGCTGTTTCAAGGATGTCTTGTTGTTCATGATTATAGACATTGATATATGTACCAACAGAAATTTGAGGTAAATCTTGTTCAGTTGATTTTGTGTCTATAGCGCTTACGAATTCATCTAAATAGGCAAGCTGGTCAACAAGACCTGATTGTAAAAGTTCTTCATCTGTGAGTTGTGCATCTGGTTTAATAACGGCATTTGGGCGATTTTCTTTTATATGGTTTGTAAGCTGCGCATATAACTCATTGCTTAAATGTGTTAGAGCTTTTGTGCTTTCAGGCGTTGGCGTTTCTAGGGTAAAGCTTTCAGGGGCGCTTTTATATGCTTCGCGTCTTGAAAATTCAGGCGTAATACCAATTAGATCAAGTGCTTTTTTAAAATAAGGAACATCCATATTGACGCCCGATAAAGTACCTGTTCCTGTCGGCATGAGTGTGACATGATCAAAAGAAGAAGCAAACGCAGCGGTTGTTAGGTTTGGAATTGTTTCTGTATAGAGGTATGTTTTTTTACCAGATGTTTTAATCTTACTGAGAGCGGTTGTTATTTCCTGCATATAAGAGATGCTTGTGAGAGGGCTTTTTAATCGAATGTAGAGGCTGTCAATGCGATTATCTTGAGCAATGCGTGAGAAAATATTTGTGTAATCTTGTAATGTGGCTGTGTAATCACCTGTTTCAAAACTGAAATGGCTTTCATCGCTGAAAGGGTTGTCTAATGTTGTTGTGACAATAAATTTCTCAGGGAGGGGCTCAATTGAGGGGGAGGTAAGTTTATAAAGCGTGTAAGCCCCCATGAGCATTGAAAAAAACGTCATGATGCCTAATCCAATAAAGAAATTACGAATAATTTTTTTCATTTAACGGGTGCTCCTTTTATCGAGTAAAGAATTATAAGCATTGAGCTTTATGGCGCAACCAATGATCGGCCAGTACAAGAGCCATCATAGCCTCACCAATAGGAACAGCTCTAATCCCAACGCAAGGGTCATGGCGTCCTTTTGTTATGATAGTCGTATCATTCCCCTCTAAATCAATGGTGTTTTTTGGTGTGAGGATTGAACTTGTTGGTTTTACAGCAAAACGGACAATGAGATCATCTCCGTTTGAGATACCCCCTAAAATACCGCCCGCATTATTTGAGCTGAAGTGAGGGCTTCCATTTTTTGTTGTAATTTCATCGGCATTTTCAATACCTGAAAGAGAAGCAGCGCCAAAACCAGCACCAATTTCAACGCCTTTAACGGCGTTAATGCTCATCATGGCTTTTGCAAGATCGGCGTCAAGTTTGTCATAGACGGGAGCACCAAGACCTGCGGGGATGTTTTTCGCCCTGACCTCTATGATTGCGCCAATGCTTGATCCGTCTTTGCGGGTTTTATCAAGTAAGGCCTCCCATTTCGGTGCGACAGCTTTACAAGGTGAAAAAAATGGGTTTTGGTGAATATAGTCTAAATCCCATTCTGGTGTTTCAATTTTGACATCGCCAATTTGAATAACAGCGGTATGAAAAGCAATATTACTACTGATTTGATGTGATAAGACTTTGCGTGCTATGGCACCAGCGGCTACACGGCAAGCTGTTTCGCGCGCAGAAGAGCGACCACCACCTCTGTAATCTCGAATACCGTATTTTTGATGATAGGTGAGATCTGCATGGCCAGGACGAAATTTGTCTTTTATCTCGCTATAATCTTTAGAACGCGCATCTTCATTATAAATAATGAGGCTAATAGGGGTTCCTGTGGTTTGTCCTTCAAAAACACCAGAGAGGATTTCAACCGTGTCAGATTCTTTTCTCTGTGTTGTATGTCGTGATTGCCCAGGCTTTCTTTGATCCATAAAAGGTTGGATATCAGACTCACTAAGAGGAATACGCGGTGGTACGCCATCAACAATACATCCAATCGCTTTGCCATGGCTTTCACCCCAGCTTGTATATTGGAAAAGTGTTCCGAAATGGTTACCAGACAAAAGGACCCTCGCTAAATTATGAAGATTTTTTCAAATTAGCAAGTAACTCAGCCGTTTGATTGGCTGTATCAACAGAAACCATACCTACAGTATGATAACCAGAGTCTGCATGAATTAATTCACCCGTAATCCCTGACCCCATATCGGAGAGAAGGAATAGACCTAAGTTACCCACTTCTTCAATAGTTACATTACGTCTTAAAGGAGAGTTAAGCTCATTCCATTTTAGGATATAACGAAAATCGCCAATACCAGATGCGGCAAGTGTTTTGATAGGGCCTGCAGAAATAGAGTTCACACGAATACCGCGTGTACCTAGATCATTTGCAAGATAGCGCACAGAAGCCTCAAGAGCGGCTTTTGCAACGCCCATAACATTGTAATGCGGCATTACTTTTTCTGCCCCGTAATACGTTAAAGTAACCATAGATCCACCGTCATTCATGATCTCATTAGCAGCTTTAGCAACCGCGGTAAATGAGAAAACAGAGATATCCATCGTACGTAAGAAGTTATCGCGTGTTGTGTTGAGGTATAGACCATCTAATTCGCTTTTGTCAGAAAAAGCAATGGCGTGTACAACGAAATCAATGCCACCCCATTTATCTTTTAAAGTTGCAAATGTTGTATCAATCGAAGCTTGATCTGTTACATCGCAAGGGATTAATGTATCGGCGCCAATGCTTTCAGCCAGCGGACGTACGCGCTTTTCTAAGGCTTCACCTTGGTATGTGAACGCGATCTCAGCGCCTTGATCTGCAAGGGCTTTTGCAATTCCCCAAGCGATTGAGCGATCGTTCGCTACGCCCATAATAACGCCTTTTTTGCCATTCATTAATCCAATATTCACAGTCATGATTTTTTATCCTTGTTTATATTAAAAAACGTATTCTATTTAATACTGTAAAAAATAAGGAAAGCCAAGGGCTATTTCTATTCTGGGTCTTTGTATAAATTTAACTATTTTGTGTCAGTATAAGCAAAACAGGGCTTTGTCTAGTCATGTTGTTTGAGGTTGCGAATGGATAGAATTGAAAAGTTAAAAAAAGTCTTTAGAAAAAGAGGCGTTGAAGTTGTTTTGTTTTGCTTGGATTCAAGCGATCTTTTCACTTATATGAACAATGTCGAGAATAAATATAAAGCACATCCTGCCTCAGAAGAATTACGATTTGTTTTAAATGATTTAAGAGATAATCCAAGAGAAGGCTTTATTGGCTCTGCTTCTGCGAAAGTAAAAGGTTTATTCCCATGGAGTAAAAAAGAAAAGAAAATTCTCGTTATTGCGTATAATGAACATTCTTTCCGTCAAAAGATGGAAAAAATTCTATTTATTGATGAATGTTATGGTCGTGCGATCTTAGAATGTTATCCTGAGATTAAGAAAAAGCTCTCTATCTCTAGTAACCCAGTTATTAATATGGTTGTTTTTCAATTATTTGCTAATTTCTTTGCGGCGGCGAATTTTGCATTTGAGAATGGTAACCAAGTTATCTACACATTGGTTAGGGAAAGATCAAAACGCGTTTTTCAGCGTGTTTTAGGGCATGATCCTCGTTATGATGCTTTTCCATTATTTGCAGATCGTCTTATGCGTTATCTTTCTAAGAATAATTCACGTGTTGTTAGTTCACCTAGGATGTTGGATCGTTTGGTGCAGGATATATCTAAAATCACGTCTTTTAATGATACAAAGCAGATTGTGCGTTGGCGCAGTTTTTGTGAATGTGCTCAAGATATGGTGTGGCGTGGTTATGCACCCAAAGATGTGTTAGCAGCCTCTGTCGTTGGGAATGGTTCCCCTTATTTTCAATCAATTGGAAAGGTGTTGGCAAAATATATTGGTGTTACGCCACCAAAAAGAGAAGAAAACCATTATGATTACAATTCTTTTGCTTCAGAAGATGAAAATGCGAAGAGACATGAAAAAGAAATACGCGAAACATTAGGGGACGCATTGGATATGTCTTTTGAATCTGGAGATGCGCATATTTTCTATGAAAAAGCAAACGCACAAAACCAAGATTTACTCCAAGGTAAGTTTGTTGGCTGGTGTGCGAAGGCCTTACAATCAACGGCTGATTTATTTGATAAGCTTCGTCATTCAGGTGAGGATAGTGATGAAGAAATTAAACAAAAAATGCGTGATAATTTCATGGAAGAGGTTGGCGCAGATGATTGTGATTGGGGTCGTTTAAAAGCGGTCAGCGATGATGTTGTTGACCAACTTAAAGAAGGGCGCGTTGTTACGCATAATATGTTGATCCAGATCGCAAATGATAATGATATGGAAGGGGTTGCTAAATCCGTTGAGAAAACAACGAAGTCTGGTGAATTCCAAGAAAAGATTGAATTGACGAATGCGCTCGAGCAAAAACCAGAAGGGCCTGCACCTCAAACACCTGCGTTGAAGGCGGCTCCAAAAGTGGCTCATGCTCCGGCTGGGCCAGGTATGGGTGGTGGAGGAAGAGGGCGTATGCGCCGTTCAACAACAAGCTCTGTCCCTAAAGATAATGCTTCGGAAAGTGAAAATTCATCTCAAGATAAAGAAGATAAGTGACGCTCTTATTAAGAATTCTTCTTTCTATTATAGCAAATTTTTAATATGATTTATCTATGGTTAAAAAACGCATAGGTCCTCGTCCTTTGGTGGCGCACCATTCTCTTTTGCAGCAAGCAGTTGGGCAAGGGTCTATATTAAATTCTGACTTAAGTAAATTTTTGCAATCCGTTGATCTATATCAAAAAAATGAATGTGACTATACGGATATAACAGCACGCATCTTTGAGCAAGAGGTTGAAAGTTCTCTTTATATTTTTGAAGCTCATCAAGCTCAAAAAAAAGATCAGACCTTATTCATTATACCTTCTTTAATTAATCGTGCTACGGTTCTGGATTTGACGAGTGATAGGAGTATGTGTCGATATTTTGCACGTCAAGGATTTGATGTTTATTTGCTGGAATGGGGGCGGCCGCAAGCAGAAAGCCTTGAGTTCGATCTATATGATTATCACCAAAAACGATTACAGCCTTTATTCAGGAAAGTTTATGAGAAATATCAAAAACCTATTCATGTGATGGGGTTTTGCATGGGGGGTGTTTTTGCGCTCGGTCTTGGACTAGAGGATGACCTTGTTGACGAAAATCAAATCGCTTCGATTGCTTTTTTTGCGCCGCCGTGGGATTTTTCTGTTATTGATGAGAAAGATTCAAAAAACTTAGTAAGCTATTATAAATCAATTAAAAATATGACGTCAATGCTTGAGGTTGATCAAATTCAGATGATGTTTTTGGGGCTTGATCCTTGGCATGTTTATAATAAGTTTTTAAAATTTGCAAGTTATGATCAAACATCAGAGAAAGCAGCCTATTTCATAGCAATGGAGGATTGGGTGAATGATGGTGTACCGTTAGTTAGAGATGTTGCGGACATGATTATTCTAGGATGGTATGAGAATAATTTATTACCTCAAAAACGAATGACATGGGGAGATGATGTTCTTGATCCATCTTCTGTTAAGGTACCGCAAGCTGTTTTTATCGCTGATAATGACCGTATTGTTCCTATGGGGTCTAGTCAAAAACTAGCAGATCAATTACCCAAAGCTGATGTTTTCCATTATCCATGTGGTCATACAAGTCTTGTTGCTGGGGATGTTGCTATTAAAAATGTTTGGCAAGACTATAAAAATTGGTTACTCTCGCTGTAATAATAACAAGAATTTTTTTAAAAGCTTTATGTATTCATTACCTGCAAATCAAGGAGATTTTCATGTCTAAAAAAATAGTAATAGCAAGTCCTGTTCGTACCGCCATTGGTGCTTTTTCAGGAGGATTATCAACGGTTCCTGCAACAGAACTGGGAGCTCACGTTATTAAAGAAACATTGACACGTTCTAATATAACACCAGAACAAGTTGATGATGTTGTTATGGGGCATGTGTTAACAGCAGGTCTTGGGCAAAACACAGCACGTCAAGCTGCGATTAATGCGGGTATTTCTGCTGAGCGTACGGCTTTGACAATTAACCAAGTATGTGGATCAGGTCTTCGTTCTGTTGCACTTGGAATGCAGGCAATTGCCAATGATGATGCAGACATTGTAGTTGCTGGTGGGATGGAAAATATGAGCCTATCACCGCATGTAATGCATATGCGTTCTGGTACAAAAATGGGCAATGCTTCTATGATTGATAGTATGGTTAATGATGGCTTATGGGACGCATTTAATGACTACCATATGGGTATTACAGCTGAAAACTTAGCAGAGAAATATCAATTGAGCCGTGATGATCAAGATGCATTCGCAGCTAATTCTCAACAATTAGCTGAAAAAGCGATGAATGAAGGTCGCTTTGATGATGAGATCGTAGGGGTTGAGGTTCAATCACGCAAAGAAACAGTAACGGTTGCTCGTGATGAAAACCCACGTGCAGGGACAACAGCTGAAAGTTTAGGTAAATTGCGCCCTGCTTTTAAAAAGGATGGAACTGTGACAGCAGGGAATGCCTCTTCTATTAATGATGGTGCAGCGGCTGTGACTTTGTTGAGTGAAGAAAAAGCAGATGCCTTAGGCGTTGAAAGCTTTGGCCGTATCGTGTCTTGGGCTACAGCCGGTGTTGATCCATCGCTTATGGGGATTGGACCTGTTCCTGCAACGCGTAAAGCATTGGAGCGCGCGGGCTGGACATTAGGCGATCTTGATTTGATTGAAGCGAATGAAGCTTTTGCGGCTCAATCACTTGCAGTGATAAGAGAGCTTGGTCTTCCACAAGATATCGTCAATGTGAATGGCGGGGCGATTGCTCTAGGACACCCAATTGGTGCGTCTGGAGCACGTGTGTTGGTGACATTGCTTCACGAAATGAAAAAGCGTGATGTTAAACGCGGTCTAGCAACATTATGTATCGGTGGTGGTATGGGTGTTGCTCTTTGTGTAGAAAGATCATAACTAAATTTGAAAATATTAAAAAAATCTATTCTTTTGCACTTGCAAAATGCAAGGTGAGTGCTATTGTTTTTGGTGTAAAGCCCAAACATATTTATTTTTACCGAGAGGAGAGAAACGTTATGCCACGTGTTGCTGTTGTTACTGGTGGGACGAGAGGTATTGGTGCCGCGATCAGTACTGCCCTAAAAGAAGAAGGTTATAAAGTTGCCGCAACTTATGCGGGTAATGATAAAGCCGCAAATGATTTCAAGCAAGAAACAGGAATTGATGTTTATAAGTTTGATGTCGCAAATTTTTCAGACTGTCAAAAAGGATGTGAAGATATCTTATCAGATTTAGGTGAGATTGATGTTTTAATTAATAATGCGGGGATCACACGTGACGCGTTCTTGCATAAAATGTCAGAACAAGATTGGGGTGATGTCATTGCAACAAACTTAGGGTCTTGTTTCAATATGTGCCGTATTCTAGTCCCTAATATGCGTAACCGTGGTTTTGGCCGTGTTGTTAATATTAGTTCTATTAACGGTGTTAAAGGTCAGTTAGGTCAAGCAAACTATGCTGCTGCGAAGGCTGGTATAATTGGTTTTTCTAAATCTTTAGCTCAAGAAAATGCACGTAAAGGGATCACAGTGAATGTCGTGTGCCCTGGTTATGTGGAAACAGAAATGACAAAATTGATTGATGGTAAAATCCTTGAAGGAATTATTTCAACAATTCCAACAGGTCGTATGGCTAAACCAAATGAGATTGGTGAAATTGTTTCTTATCTTGTATCGGATTCTGCCTCTTATGTGAATGGCTCTACATTACACATTAATGGTGGTCAATATATGACGTAAGATCATATAAATGTATTCAAAGAAAAAGCCGCATTATTGAATGCGGCTTTTTTTTATGTGTCTTGGGTTTCATCGTCTTGATCGCGTTTGTGGCGATCTAATTTTTTGGTTTCGAGCTCTTTTGTTTTTTTATCGAATTCTTTCTCAGCCTTTGTGCGTCCAAACTTTCGACGATTTTCTGAAGCTTTCTTTTCTTTCTCGTCGCGTTGTTTCTTCTTTTTAAATTGCTTTAAATTGACAATATCATCGCTCATTTTTGGTCGGCTTTCTGTTTGTAATAGCTTAGGGCATGTAATCTGAGGGCGCTTGATAAATTACCCTCGCGTGTTTCATCTATCTCTGTGACGAGCCTTGCAAGGCTTTGATGGCGCTCTGTTGCAATTAGATTAAGAGCTTCCCAAAAAGCATCTTCTAAAGAAATACTTGTGGGATGTCCAGCAATTGAAATAGAGCGTTTTTTTATCATGCTTAGTCGAGCGGTTTAACCATATCTTCTGGTTTTACAAATTCCTCAAACTGTTCTTCTGTTAACAGATCAAGCTCAAGTGCAGATTGCAAGAGTGTTAAGCCCTTTTCGTGAGCATTTTTAGCAATCTTAGCCGCATTATCATAACCGATATGAGGGTTAAGAGCTGTGACCAGCATTAAGCTTTCATTGAGGAGCTGGCTGATGCGATCTTCATTCGCGATAATGCCTTCTACACAATTATCAGTAAAGCTTCTTGCTCCATCAGCAATCAATTTGATTGATTGGAGTAGATTATAAATCATAACAGGTTTGAAAACATTGAGTTCAAAATGTCCGTTACTACCTGCAACCGAAATCGCTGTGTGGTTGCCCATAACTTGTGCGCAAACCATTGTTAAGGCTTCTGATTGTGTCGGGTTCACTTTGCCTGGCATGATTGACGATCCAGGTTCATTAGCAGGTAGAGATAATTCACCAATCCCACAACGTGGACCAGAGCCAAGAAGGCGGATATCATTGGCGATCTTCATTAATGAGCAAGCGATTGTATTTAAATGACCTGAGGCTTCAACAATAGCGTCATGGGCGGCCAAGGATTCAAATTTGTTCTCAGCCGTTGTAAAAGAAAGCTTTGTAATCTCAGAAACTTTCTTCGCGAAAAGCTCAGCAAAGCCTTTTTTAGAGTTAATGCCTGTACCTACAGCTGTTCCGCCTTGTGCTAACTGAGAAAGGCGCGGTAGGCATGATTTGATACGATCAAGACCATATTGGACTTGTGTGACATAGCCTGAGAATTCTTGCCCTAATGTTAAGGGTGTTGCATCTTGTAAATGTGTACGACCAATTTTTGTGATTTTAGCAAAGGCTTTTGCTTTTTTGTCCAAAGCTGTGTGTAGATATTCAAGTGCAGGGATGAGTTCGTGATGTACTTGTTCAACGGCAGCGATATGCATAGCCGTTGGGAATGTATCGTTAGATGATTGTCCACGGTTACAATGATCGTTTGGATGAACGGGGCTTTTTGATCCAATGGTTCCACCTAAGAGTTCAATCGCACGGTTTGAAATCACCTCATTCGCATTCATATTACTTTGTGTGCCAGAGCCTGTTTGCCAAACAACAAGCGGGAAATGGTCTGATAATGTGCCATCAATAACTTCATCAGCCGCTTTTATAATGGCATTTCCAATTTCAAGCTCGAGTTCACCTAGATCAAGATTGGCCATAGCGGCAGCTTGTTTTTGGATACCAAGTGCGCGCACAAGAGGGGCAGGCATTGTTTCACCGCCAATTTTGAAATTTTGTATAGAGCGTTGTGTCTGCGCTCCCCAATAAGCACTGGCAGGAACCTGCATATCACCCATTGTATCTTTTTCAATGCGTGTGTTTGTGTCTGATAAAATTGCGTGAGAATGAGCCATCATGATATCCTTGTTTAGCGAGTTATAATGTCACTCGCTATGATATCAACTTCGTTTCTTTTCGCAATTCTTATCTGTAATTATCTCTATGGGTTTGGATCGGCGCAGGATTTTTTGGCATCTTTGATGCGACGTCTTAAATAAGCCGTTAAACGCTGTTCCATCTTTTTAGGACCATTTTGCTTTATTAGGGATTTAATAATTTTGCTATTTCTAGGGTAAGAAGCAAAACCATGTGTTAAGCGTCCAATGGATTGTAAATAATCGCCCCATAAATCATAAGGATCACTTGAAAAACTACTTGCAGCTTGGTAGCGACCGTTAGAACCATTAAATAAGAATTGAAGTGTGTTCAATTTACGATTATATGAGCCATCATTTCTGTGAATGGGGTTTTCTGCGCTTGCTTCAATCCAAGTCATGAAATTAGAAGAGCTTGTAATTGCAGCCTTATGAAATTCGTCTTTTAATGATTTTAAAGCTTTTTCTCTAATATCAATGATTTGCTTTAACTCAGGCTCTGTTAAATCAAGTGAACTCCAAGGTTTCATAGTTTTTCTCCTTTTTATGAAATGATGTTGTTTGGGTACTGAGAAAGTGTTTTTGTTTCTCTGTTAGTGGGGTTCGTTGAAATCGTGGCGATAGCATTGCGAATACGCTTGCGTATTTGTGCTTTTAATAAGCGTTCTATGGCTGGAATACCGTGAAGTTCAAAGGCCATACGTATTGTGTTACCATTTTGATAGGGTTCATCACGCAATTGGCTGGTTTCTTGTAAATATTCTTCCCAGATGTCTATATCGTATAAGCCATTACTCCCGTTAAATAAGAATTGGTACGCTTTTGCTTTTGCGCCATAAAAACTGAGTGTCGCATCCGCAGATGTTTGAGTGGCATTGCTTTGTAAGTTGTTGATGAGAAGATTCTCTGCGGTTGAAGCCGCGTCGTTGAATTCTTTTTTCATGGTGTCAAAAACATGTTGTGCAACAATATCGGGGTTAATGCGCATGATGTTTGGGGTGATTTCCCATTTTCTATGATATGACATTTTTTATTCCTGTTAGAGTTGTAGTTCTGCGCGTCTTTTCATGAGAATGCGGCCGAGATAATTCTTGCCTTTGCCTGTCTTTACACAAAAGCCAAAGAATTTATCATTCCAAGTTGTCCCTTCAATTAAAGTTGTATCTCCTGTGTCAATTAATCGTTGCATCAAAACAGGATTTGACGCGCTAAATTTTTGGCGAGTGACTTCCTTCATAGCGCGTAGGCGCCATTTATTAGAATAATAAGGGCGATGCATAATATGACCTTCTAGAGAGAATTGTTTGCATTCTGGAGCAGTCATATGCTGGATGCGTTCACGCGTTTCCAGATGGAGTGTTTTCCATGCCATATATGCATTTTCTGTTGTTTCAAAACGCATTTCAGGAAGCATAACTTCTCGTCCTTTATGGAAGCCAGGCTCTTCAGGGAGAATGATCTCGCAAGGGTAGAAATTACTTAAAAAGAAAGATTCACGGTTAAACATAATCACCATCGTGATTTGTTCTTTTGCACGCTTATCATCAAATGTGACTTGAGCCATGTTAATTGCTCTCCCTAAATTATTTATTTAAGAGTAACTTTACATAGTTTATGAAGGCTGTCAAGGGAGGTTAAGCAATAATATCAGGGATCAGCATATCTTCTATTTTTGCGATGATATCTTTTAAATAGAGTTTACGCTTTTTCATGCGACGCATAGACATTTCATCAACGATGGGTTGATCCAGTAGGCGTGCAATAGCATCGTCAAGATCACTGTGCTCGATCTTTAGCAAATGCAGTTGCTCACGCAGTCTTTCTTCATCCATGGCCATAATTATATCATTCCCTTTTAAAAAAAGTGTAAAAAAATGATTGTTGTTCTTACAAACGGCTTTACTATAACAGATAATAAGGTTTTCTTGAAACTTAAAAATAACGCGGAAGGGATTTTTACGTAACATGAGCAAAAGAATAGCAATTCTAACCAGTGGTGGTGACTGTGCAGGCTTGAATGCAGCGATTAGAGCTGTGGTGCACAGATCGTATAACTTGGGATGGGAAGTTGTCGGCATACGCCAAGGGACACACGGTTTGTTGTTTGATGATCCAATTGCAGAAGTGTTAAAGCCCAGTGATTTTGATGGTACTGTCATGCGTATGGGGGGAACTGTTTTAGGGACTACGAATAAAGGTGACCCTTTCCGTATGAAACAATCTGATGGGAGCTTTAAAGATCTCTCTGATCAAATTGTTGCAGGTATTCAAAAATTGGGCGTTGATGCGCTCATTGGAATTGGTGGTGATGGCTCTTTTGCGATTTTAAAACGCTTGGCCGAGCAAGGGGGGATTAATTTAATTACCATTCCTAAAACAATTGATAATGATGTCGGAGAAACCGAAGTATCAATCGGTTTTGATACAGCAGTAAGTGTTGCGACAGAAGCGCTTGACCGTCTTCAACCAACCGCATCAAGCCATTCACGTGTTATGGTGCTCGAAGTTATGGGACGTGATGCGGGGCATATTGCTTTGAATGCAGGAATTGCTGGTGGCGCGGATGTTATTTTGATTCCTGAGGTTAAATATTCAATTGATAAAGTCGCAGAGAAAATTAAATCTGTGAAAGCATCTGGGCGTAATTTCGCCCTTGTCGTTGTCTCTGAAGCTGTTAAAAGCGCGGACGGTGAAAATATTATGATGGAATATGCTGGTGGGCAAAAACGCTTTGGTGGTGTTGGTCAATATATTGGGCATTTGATTGAGGAAAGAACCGGTGCAGAAACACGTGTTACTGTATTAGGACATGTACAAAGAGGCGGGCAACCAACGGCGAATGATCGCATTGTTGCCTCAGCTTTTGGTGTGCATGCAGTGGAGCTCGTTAAAGAAGGCAAGTTTGGGCGTATGGTTGGTTGGTCAAAGCGCGGTGTTGTTGATGTTCCTATTGGTGATGCGATTGCCAGTTATTGCGCGGTTGACCCAGATTCATCGCTTGTTCATACTGCACGCTCTTTGGGGATTTGCTTAGGTGATTAATCTTTATTTTTTATGTGAACTTTTTATTAAGAAAATAGGCTTAGACTTATAAGGTAGGGAAGCTTTTATTTTCTTTGATCAAGGAGTAAAAAGTCATGGCGGCGACAACAATTGAAATTTTAGAAGAACGACAACAACATTTAGAGGCTGAGATAGCTAAAGAGGAATCGGCTCAAGATCCTTTTCATTTAGTTGTAGGATCTCTGCGTGAGAAGAAAAAATTAATCGCGCGTGAGATTAATCGTTTGCGTTTCAATTAGGCATTAAAGCTTTAAAGCATGAGGCTTTTTAAAACGACCAAAGTATTTTGGATTTTGTTGTTGAATCAATGTTTCCATTTTTACCAATGATTCTTGTGCACGCTCAGACTTTTTAGCTGCTTTTTTAAGTGCTTTATAGGCAATCTGTTTATGTATTAAAGGATCAACGTCTTCAATATCAAGATAGAAATCAACTTGATCCCATGCCTCTTGTTCAATGGCATGGCTTAGAAGTGTATGAGGGCAAACATCACCATTAATGCTTAGATTATCGGTGAAGCGCCTATTGATTAAAAAAGGTGTCGCAATAAGTTGCAAACTGTTCCAATTACAATTCCTTGAAAAATCATAATCATTCCACACATTGCAATTGCTCAAGTGGCTATAAATATCATTTAAGAGTTCAGTAGAAAGCTGTTTTTTAACGACGGCTAAGACATCGCTCCAGTCTTTTTCTAATAAACAATTGAGATCTCTTAAACTTTCTTTATTGGTTCTAACACCATTTATAAAATGGAAAGAAGGGTGAGAAACAAGATCAAGTAAGATGTCATGATTATTTAAAACATAGGCACGATTAAATAAGTTGGTACAGTTTTTAGACGATAAAACAAACCCTTCCTCAGCAAGGATCGCTTTGACAACATCACCTTGCTCGGCAAGGACGGCGTCTTGTAGCGTTTCATTCAGCTTCAATGAATCTTGAAAAGCCAAGATCGTTTCACGACGCTCGAAATCGTCTTTTAAATTTGGTTTGTCTGTCATCGTTTTATCCTGGTCCGGGGTCGTCTGTTAAACGTCGTTTAGCTTTGACACGAGAAGTTATTTTCTCCTGCATAGTTTTGAATAAAGCTTTTGCTTGCTCATCTTTTTTTGCGGCTTTTTCTAATAACCTATAGGCGTTTTTGCCTTGTGTTATGGGGGTGAAGAAATTACGTTTTCTCGTCTGCATGAAAAAAGCAACATGACCCCATTTCTTTTGTTTAATAGCGAGAGATAACAGCGTTTCATAATTGCGAGAATTAAAAGAAAGTGTTGGTTTTAAAAAGGGAACATCACCATAACGAAACAGAGTATGAGGAGAGAACCAATGTGGATCTAATAAAGCAATTCTTTCTTGGTTTGCTTCTAAAATGAACTGTGTAGATGAATTGGCACAGGCATGGCTTAAGACATTTTTGACAGAAGGGTTTTTGGTTATTTGCTTTAAAACAGAGGTTAAAAACTCATTTTCAGTTTCAGATGATTGATTCAACATTAAATCTGTTATGATGCCAGCGCTCCTCTTTTCCATACTGTTGAGCGTTGTAGCACATAATGATATATCATAATAATGCATGATACTAGAAAGGAGGTCTGGATGTTTAAGGTAATCTCGAAAATGCTGCGTGAAGAGTGCGGGGAGAGGTCTGAAGTCGGGATCTCCTTTAGCGCGTTCTGCATTGTTTCTATCAATTGTTTGTAAGGGGGAAGGCTCTTTAATAAGTCTATAAAGATACATATGGAGCCCTATATTATGTGCAAACTGCCTTTGTATTTCTTCTTTATCTTTTTGAGTACGATTAAAGTACCATTCCACTTTGTTTTTTTGATCTAAAAGACGTTGTGCGCTCTCTTCTAAGGTGTTTTTAGGGATAACACCAGAATGAATAACACGTTCAAAATTGTCTTTACTTAAATGAGGTGTACTAAGTATGGCTTGTAAAATTAAATAAGATTTTTCACTATCATCATTCATGTCTCTCCAGCAATCTAAGAAAGCATGACATTCATTTAAGGGAAGTTGGAAACGTTCATCTGTTGTAATGGAACAAACAATACCAAATTGTCGATTTTCTATCGCAAGTCTTAAAAGGTACTCGAGCTTTTTTTGTGTATGCGCATTTTCTTTCTCATTTTCTGCTAAAATGGGATCATTTGATGTGTGAACATGACCTGAGGAAGAAAGTGACATAGTGTTATTTAAGCCTCATTTTGTGTAATAGCGATTTTTTCTGCGCATTTTCTGCTTTATACGCTTTTTGTTCAGCAATCCGATCTTGCATTTGATCTAAAAGATATTCAGCGTAAGCAGATTTTTTTGCTGCTTTTTTTAGTAAACTATAAGCACTGCCACCAGTTGACGCTTTTTTGTGAAAATCAACAAATTGAGGCGCACGATTGAGATGAATGTATTTTCCATTAATGGCTGGAGGCTTTATAGATATAAAATATCTTACATGATCCCATTTCTCATCTTTAATGGCTTTGGTAAGAGGTGTTTCGTAATTTCGTGCATTATTAAGAACAGGTTTATAAACAGGAACGTTCCCATGGGCAAAAGTGGCATTAATATAGCATGTTGGAATGGTTAAGGCTTTTAAATGATCGGGATCAAAACGAAGAAGTTTATGAGGCTGTCTTTTAAATAGCGTTTCTACAATAGTATTATAGCAGGGATCTTGTGAAATACGTTTTAAGACCTCTGTACGCCCTCTATTTAAGCTTGAGTCTATAGACTGTACTAAAAGATGTTCGATACAAGGGATCTCTCTTTCGAACAGATTATATGTTATCGGTAATGTGTGAAGGTTGAGCTTAAAATCGGGGCGCTGTGATAATTTAATTAAAAGGTCAGCCTCTCCAGAAGTTGCAATTGCAGGGAATGCTTTTGTAAATTGCGAGGATAATAATGAAAACCCGTCAATGTCTAAGATTTCATTGACTTGATCCCAATCTTTATCTTCAGTAGCAGAAATGAGAGATTCATTTAAGTCTAATGTTTCTTTAAAGGCAATTTGAATATCTGTTTGTTCATCTGGTGTGCGCATCATAACGCGTTCGAGCATGTCCTTAGCTTCAGGAGTTTCACGGGTGTCACGCATTCTTTCGAGAGTAGAAGTTAAAGAGACGCTCTTCATAATTTTTAAGATCTGCTCTTCTTCAAAATTAGGGGTTAAGAGCAAGGCATTTAAAATCATATAGTCTGTATGTGTGTGCGCGTATTCTTTTCCTAATATAAAATAAGTCTCTAATTGCTTTTCCGTCATTCTAAGGTTTTCATCAAGCATCACGGCATAGACAACATCTGAGTCATTATTCATGATGGCTTCTGATAGGAGGGTGTGTAAGAAACGGTTATGCTCGGTTTGCGCTGTTAGCATATCGATTTGATCTTGTGTAATTTTCTTTGCCATCAAAGGAGCCTTTCATATAAATATTTCATAGGAATGTACAATATGACAAATATAAAAGTCAAGAAAAAAGCCAACTTTTGAGGGTTGGCTTTCTTTATAATTATGAAAGAAGGAGCATATCTTATGCTTGAGCTTCTTGCGCCTCTGTTTCAGGCGCGGGAGCCGCGGCTTTTTCTTGTGCTTTTTTAGAACGTGCAGATGCTTTTTCAAGCTCTGCAGATGAACATAGCCCAAGCTCAATTGGATTACGCGGTTTAATATTTGAAATATTAATATGTGTGCGCTCACGGATTTTTTCAATTGTCCCTTTAGTTGTACCAATTAAACGAACGATCTGTGAATCTGTAAGCTCTGGGTGGTTTTTCAAAAGGTAAGAAATACCATCTGGCTTATCTCCGCGTTTTGCAATTGGTGTATAACGAGGGCCACCAGAACGCTTCTTAGGTTGGGGAAGAGAAGATTTCAGCATCTGCATACGATACGTTACATCATCTTGTGCTTTTTGAATTTCTTCTTTTGTTAGTTCGCCGCCTAAAACAGGGTCTTGGCCAACGATATTCATGCCAACTTCGCCATCAGCAAGAGCTTGAATTTCAAGAGGGTGCAATCCACAAAAAGCACCGATTTGGTCAAATGTTAATGTCGTGTTTTCTACAAGCCATACAGCTGTTGATTTGGGCATCAATGGATATTGTTGAGCCATTGTAATCTCCTTAAATCTTGTTAAAAATGATGGAAAAATTTCACAATATGGCCAGAAATTACCTTGTTTTGTGGGGCTTTGTCAATAATTAAACGCATTTTAGATGAAAAAGATTATCTGCTTTGGATGCGCGGTGAAGTTTGTTAGGATGAAATCGGTTTTGTTTTTAAGATTTTAGGAGGGGATATGTCTTTGAAAGGTAAAGTTGCATTAGTTACAGGATCGACAAGTGGTATTGGCTATGCGAGTGCTCGTTTTCTTGCACAACAGGGCTGTGATGTTATGCTCAATGGGTTGGGAGAACTTGATAAAATTGAAGCATTGCGCCAATCTCTCCAAGAAGAAACAGGACAGAAAATTTTTTATCATGGCGCAGATATGACTTCTGCTGATCAAATCCAAAACTTGATCGAAACAACTGTAGAGCAAGCAGGGCGTCTTGATATCTTAGTCAATAATGCGGGTATTCAATATGTGAACCCAATCGAAGACTTTGATCCTGACATGTGGGATAAAATTATTGCGGTTAATTTATCATCTTCTTTTCATACAATGCGTCATGCTGTTCCTCAGATGAAAAAACAAAAATGGGGCCGTATTGTGAATATTGCGTCTGTGCACGGTCTTGTGGCTTCTGTTAATAAGGCTGGCTATGTCGCGGCTAAGCATGGTCTTGTTGGAATGACCAAAGTCGTTGCCCTTGAAACAGCGAAAGAGAACATTACAGCCAATACAATTTGCCCTGGTTGGGTATGGACAGACCTTATCAAGAAGCAAGTTGAGATCTTGGCGGAGCGAGAAGGGCTCAGCTTTGAGGATGCTAAAGTACGTTTAGTAGAGGAAAAGCAACCATCAAGCGGTTTCGTCTTGCCAGAAGAGATAGGAAGTTTGATTGGTTATCTGTGTAGCGATGAAGCCCGTCAAATGACAGGTGGGAATTATACAATAGATGGTGGTTGGACAACGCAGTAATTAAAAAAAATCAAAGTTATTCTTGCGAAATGATAGAAATGAGGTCATTTTAATAAGAGAAAATAATAATCCGATGTAAGGAGCATGACACGATGGGTGAAAGAGAATTACAAAATGACGAAGAAAAAACAGCTGAGCGTTTTGCTAATCGTTCGGAGAATTTTTTCAAAGCATATGAGGCATGGGAAAAGGAACAATTATGTTCTGAAAAACGCGATGACTTAAGAAAAGCCCTTCATTCTATGCGTAAAGTTCTTGCACGTGTTGAAATTGAGATGGCGTTAAGTGAGTCAAAAGAGCGCGCAAAAAACCCAATGCCTATTCCAACACATCGAACACAAAATAAAAAGAAAGCTGGTAAGCCGTTAGAAGTTTCTGATGAGGTTAAAACACGTATTAAAGCGCGTAAGAAAGCTGAGGCAGAAGCAGAAGAAAAAGATTTTAACGAGAAAGATGATTTACCAGAGTTTTTGACACAAGAAAATGGTGGCGGTGATGATAATAATAAGCCAAAGCCTAGAAAGCCACGTTCTTCACAAAGAAATCCACGCGGTAGTGGTTCACGTAATAATAAAAAGAAAGAAGATTAATATTTCTTCTTTTTAAAATTGATCTTTTAAAGCCCGCAAATGACCTAGCTCTTGCGGGTTTTTTGCTTGTAGAAAGAGATTGGTTTCCAGTTCATCTTTTAACGTTGTTGGAACAGTTGGTATGTTTTTCTTTCTTTTATTCTCTTCTATAGTCATGCGTGTTTTGATTGCTTCGTTATCTGGGGTGACGGAAAGCGCAAAACGGCCATTCACAAGCGTATATTCATGAGCGCAATAAATACGTGTTTTGCTGGGAAGGGCTCTTAGTTTTTCGAAACTATTATACAGATCTTCTGGCGTGCCCTCAAACAAGCGTCCACAACCCATAGCAAACAGTGTGTCCCCGCAAAAAAGGAGAGGGGCATCCTCATTTTCGCAAAAATAGCTGATATGTCCCATTGTGTGACCAAAGGTCTCAATAACTTGAAATTGATGTGAGCCAAATTGAATAATATCGTCTTGAGCAACAAGTACATCTAAGGAAGGGATACGGTTTTTATCATTCTGGTAGCCAATAATTTGGCAATTCGTTTCTTGTTTTAAATGCTCATTGCCGCCGATATGATCTGGATGATGGTGTGTATTGAAAATAAAATCGAGTGTTTTATTGTTATTCTTTAGATACTTTAAAACAGGTTTTGGGTCACCAGGGTCAACAACGGCTGTTAAACCCTCTTGTTCATTTTCAATGATAAAAATGTAATTGTCATCAAAGGCAGGTAAAAGGGAAACGGTTAAAGAGCTCATAGTCTTTACTATGAGTGAGAGTTATTCCTTGGTCAAGGCCTCAATCAGGCTTTTTTCGGCGCTTCCTGGTTTTAGTGGCTGTTGTTGTGAGCTATCTGGCTTCCAGCCGGTTAAATATAAGATTTCAACAGTGGCATCAATCAACCCATCGGCTCCAGAGAAATGCTCTTTATAATGAGTTTGAGCATGTGTAAAGAATTGCTTTGGTGTCATATGTTTGCACAAACCATTCATAATGTTTGTTTCGCCCATCCCTCTTAATTCATGCATTAAATGCGAGAGGTCTTTATAAGCGAGGGTCAGGCGCTCTTTATCAATGACAGGCAAGGCAAACCCCGCTCTTTGGAGAAGGGCGCCAGCATCTCGAATATCGACAAGCGGCGATAATCGAGGGCGCATCTCACCATAAATATTGGCTTGGACGAATTGAAGTGTTTGTCTGAGTTCTTGAAGGCTTTCAACGCCAAATAAAGACATGATAAATAAGCCATCATTCTTTAACAGTTGCTTGGCTTGAATAAGAAAGCCAGGCACATCATTTAAGTGATGGGCGTGTAAGTTACAAATGACTAAGTCACAGCTATTTGTATAGTGTTCTAATGGTAATCGCTCTGCTTCATATAAGACGTCAGCTTGTTTATCTTTATAAAGAGATTCAAGTGTTGTTGCCCTGATATAATGTGTGTCCGAATTCTGGGATAATGCGTTATAGATATGAGGGGTGCGATAACCGAGTTCAATAACGGTTTTAAAATCACGATTAATATCACGTAAGTGTTCTAAAATAGCGTCTGCGGCATGCTTTAATAAGAAATCATGCTTTTCATGGAGTGTTGCTTGAGCGCGTTCAAGGTGGCGATTATAGAGTGTGAGATCGAAAATCTGCATAAAAAATGATCGCTTTACGAAGGTTCATTGGAAGGACGATTGCCCTTTTTGACATCGACAGATTTAGTTTGTTTTACAGATGTTGTATTTTGTTCTGATAAAGAAGAGAATTTAGGCTTACGCTGTGTATTCTTCATAATAGCATCACGCCCAGGACTAGCGGACAAGCTATGCATAACACCAAATGTATGCATCGTTTCAGCAACCATCTTCATAAAACTTTGTGGTTTACACCATCTGAATGTGATTTTATCAATTTTTTTAATAGGGGCATAAATAAAGTCAGATAAATAAGGCTGTCCTTTTGCTGGAGAGGCAATTACAAAGGGATATATTCTTTGAGGCATAAGACCCGCGTCACAAAAATAACTGGAGCCCATTTGACCAACGCGCTCAGGCTTAACACCAAATTGTTTCGCCACAAATTTCTTTGCATCAAATAAGGTTTTAACTTCCTTAGGTAAAACAAAAGCAGGGATATCCATTTGAGCAGGAGAGTCTCCCATACGACCAGGGGCAGGATAATCAATCATTTGGAAACCCGCTAGAATTTCACCTGATTTATCGCTTGTTAAAGGCATTACCACGGCAATATTGAGCGTTTCATCTTTTGGCAAGGCAAATTCCATGCTTTTGGCTTTAATGCCTGTCGTTTCACCGTCAACTTGACCTTCTTCAATAAAGAGGGAGCGTTGTAAGCTTAAGGTGCTGCCGCTTCTCATTGTTTGTTTGAAACGTTTTTTATCTGCTTTTTTATCGGTAATTAGATCATCGACTTGCGCGATACGTTTTGGCTGATAGTCACCGACAGGGACTGTATCTGCTAACCATGTTTCAGGTGTAACGCCCTTGTTATTCATGAGCTCATAAATAGCCAGTTCAAGTTTACCATCAGCGAGAAGTCCAACATGAGCTGCTTTTAAAATGCTTTGGGCATCAAGTGCTTTTATGCGCCCTGTTTCATGAAAACCATCTTCGAAATGTTTTACTTCGATTTGATTTTTTCCAGGGTTTGAAACTTCAACAAAGAGTGTTTCAACACGTTCATTAATCATTGCAGGTGAGGCATAATGACCAACGCCATCAAAATGGTGGCCATTTTCTTTTACATCAAGACCTGTTGTTTCTTTAATAACGCTTTTTAAGCGCGGATCTGAGGCAGTAAAACTTTCATCTAAGCCAATTTCATATGTGATTGGGTCAACTAAATGACCAGACCAGAATTTTCCATCTAAACCTGTACTTGCTCTTGGAATGGTATTTACAATCGGGCGAGCATAATTATCACGGGCATAAACGGTTAAACGACCATCGACGGTGCGACGATAGGGGATAATTGAAATCAATTTATTGGGGCGATAGACGAGATCATAAATACGTCCACTATTTTCATCTCTCACATGATCAATATTTAAATAACGTGGTTTTTCTTCGCTGTTTCTATATTCGCGAATTGAAATACTTTCTGGTTGCTCGATCTTTTGGACAACAGCTGTATAGCTTGTCGCAGGATAGTCCATCAATTGATAATCTTCATCAAATAGACGCGCTCTTGGGACATAATTATCTTCTATGATCTTTCTGTTCCAGTGAGGCGAAAAGAAAACGAGGCGAGCCCCTTGACGTGTGACTTCTTGTTGAAGTGAATTAAAGGTAAAGGGCGTATATTCAAGATTGATCGTGTTGTTCCAGTTCTCACGGTCATCTTTTCTAAGTAGGAACTCTTGCGCCCATTTAAGAGGGAGTCTAAACAGACGTGTATGATCTGTGCGTGGCTTTAATTCTTCTAGGTAGAACCCTTTGCAACCATTTTTGTTAAGGGGACGCGCTGTCTGAGAGAAGCGAATGAGGAGATCTGCTTCAGATATTTTATCAATTCTATTTGAATTACTTTTATAATCAGATAATTCGATAAGAATACATTGGTTTTCGTCATTGCTAGGGCTTATATAGCCTTGGATAACCATTGTCCCGCCAGACTTTAATTGATCTAGCTGTAGGCCAAGATAATATTTTAAATAGGCTTTGTTGTAATTCGATTTTGAATAGATTTCATGTAAATTAAAAGCGTTTAGAACCCCATCATAAATATGAGCGTTGTTTGTATCTTTTTCAGTTGGTTCAGGTAAAAAAGATAAATTCGCTAAGCGATATGTTTCTGATGCTGATTCGCTTGTAACGGTATCAGCTGTTAATCCTACAATTTGGAGGCGTGGAGTGAAACCAGCAAACTCAGCTGCTTTTAGACCATCATCACTTTGAGCAATGGCAACACGACTGCCAGGGTGAAGTAAGAAATGACTTACTGCGTGGGCAATTGATTGATCTGAAGGTGTGTTCTGTTTTTGCGCGTTATTACTTAAACTCGGATTTTGGCGAGAGGCAGGCGTAGACGGTGCCTGTTTAGAGGCTGTGGAAAAGGGGTGGTTATTATCTCTTTTTATCACCTAATTCACCGTTTTTTATGTATATATCACATATAACTCTATAATAGTTACTTCAAACAAGATATAAAAGTCTATACCTTATTTGAAGTAAGTCGCTTTTTTAGACTATTTAAAATAGTAAAGCAAACTGTTCGTGATATAAATATCTTTATGGTTTATGGCTTATTTATGAAAAAAAATCAAGGAAAAAGACATCTAAAACAAATGTTTTTTGACTGTCGGGATAGATTAGAGTGTTTAATTACGTAACGAAGCAAGTTCTTGATATTTTATTACCGCCACGTTGTTTTGTGAGTGGTGATTTTGTTGATGAAATTGGAACACTTTCTCCTTCAATCTGGAAAGACTTGCATTTTATAACAGACCCTTATTGTAAACACTGTGCGCATATTTTTGATTATGAGATAGAGGGGCGTGAGATATGTATGACATGTACGCAAACACCGCCTGCGTTTGACCAAGCAAGAGCGGCAGTGCGTTATGATGCGTTTAGTAAGAAGATTATTTTACGATTTAAATATGCCGATCAAATACATAGCGCTAAAACATTAAGTAGATGGATGGTCGCTGCAGGGCGTGATTTGTTTACAGATGCAGATTTGTTGATTCCTGTTCCTTTACATCGGTGGCGCTTATTCCATCGGCGTTATAATCAGGCAACTTTACTGGCAAATTATATAAGTAAAGAAACAGCAATAAAATTAGAAAATCATATTCTTAAAAGAGCTAAAAACACCGATCCTCAAGGAAAAAAATCGACAAAAGAGCGGCATAGAAATGTGGCAAATGCTTTTTATATTGATGAAAAGAAAGGATTACTATTAAAAGATAAGCATATCATTTTAATAGATGATGTTTTAACGTCTGGAGCAACGATGAATGAATGTGCACGCATTTTGAAAAAAGCAGGGGCTGCAAAAGTATCTGTTTTATGCTTGGCACGTGCTCAAAAATGAGTATTGTTAATGTATCTATTTAAAAAGAGAAAGGTATCAACATGGCAACGGTTGAAATTTATACAAAAGATTATTGTCCTTATTGTACGCGTGCAAAAGAATTATTGGATCATAAGGGTGTTTCTTATACGGAGTATTCATTAACAGATGATCCAACTTTAAAAAAACCAATGGTTGAACGTGCAGAAGGGCGCACAACAGTGCCTCAGATATTTATCGATGACATAGGTTATGGTGGATGTGACGATTTATATGCGTTAGAACAGCAAAATAAATTGGACGCATTACTTGCTTAAAAAAGGATGGGCATTGTATGACAACACACTCTATTGCGCTTTTATCTGATGTTGTAAGTAAAGAATTACCGTATTTAAATGATCCTATAGGAAAAAAGAAGCTTAAGCGTTTTTTTGAGGTTGCAGCGTCGTATCATATCGCTTTTATTGATGGTAATGATCCTGCATATAAAGAAATTTTAAAAGAATATCGTTTATATGATTACCATGAAGAGGATCACGACATTTTAGCGGAGGCATGGCATGCCGCTTTATTTGGTTTACCTCGTTCTCCAATGACCTCTAAAACATTTGACCATGTAGCGGCTTTAAGAAATGTTGGGCAATATATGATAGGCTTTTCTGTCAATGAAATTGGAGAGATTATGACCATCTTAGGGAATAAAGGTTTGTTTCCTGCACATCAATCGCAAGATATAGATCATCGAATCTCAGCCTTTTTTATCTGTTATCATCAAAAAGATGACTTTGTAAGTAAAAAAGTCTTAATGGAAGGGTGTGCTTCTTTGGAACGCGTTTTACCGAAAGCATTAGCCTCTGTGCCAAAATATCAATAATTTTTATTTTTTGGCAGTTAGGAAATAATTGACGGATAGATCGTCTTTGCTTAAATCAAAAGATTGAGCAAGCGGGCGGTATGTTAAGCCTCTTACATCGTGCAAGTGCGCGCCATGCTTTTCAAGCAGATGCGTAAGCTCAGAAGGTTTTACAAATTTTTTCCAAGAATGGGTTCCTTTAGGTACCCAACGCAGAATATACTCAGCCGCAACAATGCCTAGAGCATAGGATTTTGGTGTTCTGTTTAAGGTTGAGAAAATAATCAGCCCGTCTTTTTTTAGGCATTCAAGCGCTGTTTTTACAAATAGATCTATATCTGCGACATGTTCGATAATTTCTAGGGCTAAGACAACATCATATTTCTTGCGTTTTTGCGCTTCTTCTTCTGATGTTGTGTTTTTATATGAAATTTTAAGCCCAGATTGTTTTGCATGTTCTGTTGCGATCCCAATATTTTCAGCAGACGCGTCAATGCCAGTAACATCCGCGCCAAGGCGTGCTAAAGGCTCACATACAAGACCACCACCACAGCCAATATCTAAAATGGATAATCCTTTTAACGCTGTTGCAGAGTTTATATCTTTGCTGCTATGAGCGCAGATTTGTTCTTTCAAATAGGTGATGCGAGCCGGTGTTAGGTCATGTAAAGGCTTAAAAGGGCCACGGGCATCCCACCATTGTTCGGAAAGGGCGCTAAAATTATTAACTTCTTTTTGGTCAATTGTTGTTTGTTTCATGTGGTCATCTTAGGTTTTTACTTGAGAAAATACAAGATATTTGATATGTGATGTGACATGTCATTATTACCAGATGAGCTATATGAACAGCCAAACACAGGATCTGTAAAGAAACAGTCCCATGTTGGCCTATATTTAAAGAAAACAAGAGAAAGCTATGGGCTTTCTTTGCAAGATGTTTCTGATTATTTAAATATTCGCCAAGGCATTCTACGAGCGATTGAAGAAGGGAATAAAGACGAACTCCCCGAACAAGTCTATGCGATAGGTTTTTTAAAAAGCTATGCGACATATCTAAATTTAGAAGTTGATAAAATTGTTAAGCAATACAAGCTAGAAACAGGTCTGACACAAAAGAAAGTACGTCTTGATGTCCCTGTTACGCCTCAAGCTTCTCATTTGCCAGATCGCCGTATTATTATTGCAGTTGTTATTGCTGTCTTTGTTTTAATTATGGTTATTTCTCTTTTCTTTGGCGATGATAAACAAGAACAAGCCAATATGACGCCAGATATAGAAACGGAATTAAATGTCACTGACTTGAAAATGGAGCCATTGTCGGAAATAGAACAAGTCACAGTTCCTAACACGATGTATGTGGAAGAAAAAATATCGGAAATGTCCGAACCAGACCTATCTGCTGATAAAACAGTTAATGATCAAATTGTTGAAGCAAATAACAAAAGCAAGTTACAACCAAGTAGTCGAGCAACTATATATGGGGCAGCAAATGTGGACGCACGTGTTGTGTTGAAGGCGATCACAAATAGCTGGGTTGAAATACGAAATGATGAAGAACGTGTTCTTCTTAGCCGTGTTTTAAAATCAGACGATATTTTTTATGTACCGAATACAGGCGGCGCCTATTTAACAACAGGTAATGCTGGTGGTATTGAAATTTACGTTGATCAAACTTATGCGGGCATTGCAGGTGATCCTGGCGAAGTATTGAAAAATTATAAAATCACTCCTAAAGGTCTTATTAAACAATAAGATCTTTCACAGGAAAATTAGATTATTTACTTGAATTTAAGCCATATTTGACTCATAGTCGTCCACATGTCACAAGAAGCTTTTACACGAAAACTTGATTTGGTTGTTTCTCGTCATGAGGAACTGGCTCAGCTTATGTCTGAGGGCGTTGATGATAGCCAAAAATTTCAAGAAATGTCGATTGAATATTCTGAGCTAGGGCCAATTGTTGAGGCGATCCAAGATTTTAAAGGCGCACAAGACGAGCTTAAAGGGTTAGATGAATTATTAGAGGATACTGACACGGATCCTGATATGCGTGCGATGGCAGAAGAAGAACAGCGTGAATTAAAGAAAAAGTTGCCTGATCTAGAGAAGAAAATACAGATTGCCCTGATCCCCAAAGACACAGCGGATAAAAAGAACGTTATTTTAGAAATACGAGCAGGAACAGGCGGTCAAGAGGCGGCATTATTTGCAGAAGATTTATTTCGCATGTATCAAGGCTATGCGAGTAAAAATGGCTGGCGTGTTGAAGTGATGGAATTATCAGAAACTGATATTGGTGGTTATAAGGAAGTCATTGCAACGATTTCTGGTACAAATGTCTTTGAAAAAATGAAATATGAATCAGGGGTTCACCGTGTACAACGTGTTCCTAAAACAGAAACACAAGGGCGTGTTCATACTTCTGCGGCAACGGTTGCTGTTTTACCTGAGGCAGAAGATGTTGATATTGAAATTAATGAAAGCGATTTACGGATTGATACATATCGTTCAAGTGGGTCTGGTGGACAGCATGTCAATACAACGGATAGTGCCGTGCGTATTACACATATTCCAACGGGGACTGTTGTAACGCAACAAGATGAAAGTTCTCAGCATAAAAATAAAGCAAAGGCGCTAAAGATTTTACGCTCGCGTATTTATGAAGAAGAGCGTCGTCGTTTAAGTGAAGAACGTTCAGCGGATCGTAAGAACCAAGTCGGAAGTGGAGATCGCTCAGAACGTATTCGTACCTATAACTTCCCACAAGGACGCGTTTCAGATCATCGCATTAATTTAACTCTTTATACATTAGACCGCGTTATTACAGGTGAAATGTTAAATGATGTGATAGAGCCTTTAATGGCCGAAGATCAAGCTTCGAAATTAGCGGAGATGAATTGGTGACTATGCAACCACTTCGCGATGTTCATATAAAAACAATTCAAATTTTAAAAGATCATGGCATTCCTAACCCAACATTAGAGTCACGGCTTTTGGCTTGTTTTGTCTATGATTTAACGCCAGAAGCATTTATTTTAGAAAGTGATCGCTCTATCGATGAAGAAAAAATAGAGATTTTTATAAAAAGAAGAGTGGCGGGTGAGCCTCTGTCTAAAATTATTGGTGAGAAAGAATTTTGGTCACATCGTTTTTATACCTCGTCTAAAACGCTTGATCCGCGCCCAGATAGTGAAGTTTTAATCGAGTCAGCCTTAAGTCATGTGAAAGACAAAGAAATACCTCTTCGTATATTGGATATGGGAACAGGGACGGGGTGCCTTGCTCTGACACTTTTATTAGAGTTTCCGAATGCGCAAGCGGTAGGGCTTGATATTTCAACCGATGCATTGGAAATCGCACAGAAGAATGCCGCTCTTCATGGGGTAGAAGAGCGTGTTGATTTTATAGAGGGGGATTTTTCAGATGTTTTTGACGACCCCTTTGATCTTGTGATTTCCAACCCACCCTATATTCCAACACGCGATATTGACGGTCTGCAAACGGAAGTACGTTTGTTTGATCCGATGTTTGCATTAGATGGTGGAATCGATGGATTGGATCCGTATCGGATTCTGGCGAAAAGTCTTGGTAAAAATCTTAAAAATAAAGGTTTGTTTGTTTTAGAATTTGGGATAGGTCAAGCAGAAGATGTTTGCGCGATTTTAAAAGAGTCGGACTTGGCTATTCTAGAGGTGAATCGAGATATCGAGAATAGAGAAAGATGCATCATTGGACAGAATCATCGCTGAGTCTTATTGGTATTATTGATTCTCATTTTTGTAATAGTGTTGCTTTTTTGACTCACATGGCAATTTTTTAAAAAAAGGGGTTGGCGCGATTCAAACGAATTTACTACACTCTAAATATGCATAGAGCAAAGTGATTCGTTTAACCCTTGATTGACGTAAAATTCAAAATATCCAATCAGACGCGTTAGGGAGTCTTACAAGAGTCGTGCAGCCGCCCATTCAAACTAAAAAAAGCCGTTATGGCACACACTGAGGAAAAAAGAAAAATGAAACAACAGAGTTCAAGAAGAAGGTCTAGAAACAATCGTCGTAACGGAAATAACCGCAATCAAGCATTTGATAGTAATGGCCCAGAGGTACGTATCCGCGGAACAGCTTCTCAAGTCTATGATAAATATTGTGCGTTAGCGCAAGACGCCCTGAGCTCTGGCGATAAAATTATTGCTGAAAACTATTTCCAACATGCAGAACATTACCTGCGCGTTATGAATGAGCAAAATGGTGTTTATGACGAATATCGTGATAACCGCTCTAATAATAGAGGTAAAATGCAGGAGAATTTTGACGATATTACTGAAACAGATGTACAAATTCCTGTTTCAGAGCAGTCAGGAAAAGAAGGACATTCTATTAGCGCTTAACAAGACGCTTATATTTTCTCAGATTATAAAAGGTAGCAATAGACAGATTGCTACCTTTTTTCTTGACGCGAATAAAAAACATATCTACTACTATATGTATAATGAATGAGAAAATACATTTTATACATAAAGACAATGATGCTGAATGTGAGGCATTAGCCAATAGTCTTATCGCTGATATTGGTCAAACACCTAAGGAAGACGCAGACATTATCGTTACTGTGGGTGGTGATGGCTTAGCGCTTTATGGGTTACGTCGTGCGGAGGGAAGTATCATCTATCCTATTACACCCGCAGGAAGTAATAGCCATGGTTTTTGGACAGACCATAGTGTTCGCAATTCACAAGATTTATTAAGGCAAATTGAAAATTCAACAGCATTTTCAATTACACCGTTAAAAGTTCAAATTAATTTTGCAGATAAGACCTCTGATATTCGACACGCTTTTAATGATGTAGCGATTGAGCGTAGTTCTGGTCAAGCGGCACTGATGTTTATAAGTGCCTGTTTTAATGATATATCAGAAGACCCTGTACGTGTGATGGGGGATGGGTTTATTTTCTCAACAGCGATGGGATCAACGGGCAGTAATCGTTCTTATGGTGGGCCGATGATTGATATTACAAATAATATTATGATTTTAACGGGGAAAGGCATTTTTCCTAATCATTTTCCTTCTGTTGCTGTGAATGCTGAACGCACAAGTTTTCATGTGGAATTCGGTTCTGTGACTGGAAAACGCCCTGTACGTATTGACTATGATGGCTTATCAAAAGAGTTTTCTGATAATGGAGCACGTATCGTATCAATAGATGTATCAATGGATGACGAGAATAAAGCCTCTATTTTATTACCGACAGATCCAGGTTTGCGTGCATTATCTGCATTAAAATAAACCGTATTTCTTGAAATATTAACTAGAAATCATATATAATAGTCATGTGATGCCTATTATGAGGGTCACATATTGTTAACGCTAGTTTATAAAGAAAGGAGTGCCTAATAATGGACTTCAATAAAATGACAGAGCGTGTACGTTCGGTAATTCAAGCCGCGCAAACACTTGCCCTAAGACGAAATCACCAACAACTGAAACCAGAACATTTGCTGAAAGCTATCCTTGATGATGAGGATGGGCTGGCTAAACGCTTGCTTCGTAATGCCGGTGCAACACCAGAACTTGTTGAACAAGCAATAGATGCAGCCATTGCTAAGATTCCGTCTGTTGAAGGATCTGGATCAGGACAGTTTTATGTCGATGCAAACACATCACGTATCTTGGATGAAGCTCTACAATTATCTGAAAAAGCAGGCGATAAATTTGTAACGACTGAACGTGTGCTTCAAGCTCTTTCACTCTCAAAAGAGAATGAAGCAGTTAAAGCACTTTTAAATGGTGGTTTAGACCCTAAAAAATTAAATCAAAGTATTAATGATATGCGTAAAGGCCGTACTGCTGATAGCGCAACAGCTGAGGATCAATATGAGGCCTTAAAGAAATACACGCGTGATCTAACCGAAGTTGCCCGTGATGGAAAGCTTGACCCTGTGATCGGGCGAGATGAAGAAATTCGTCGTACGATCCAAGTTCTCTCACGCCGTACAAAAAATAACCCCGTGTTAATTGGTGAACCGGGGGTCGGTAAAACAGCAATCGCCGAAGGGTTAGCACTTCGTATTGTGAATGGTGATGTACCTGAGAGTTTACGTGATAAAAAACTCCTTTCTCTTGATTTGGCCGCACTTGTTGCTGGTGCTAAATATCGTGGTGAATTTGAAGAACGTTTAAAAGCTGTTCTTGATGAAATCCGTCAAGCTGCTGGCGAGATCGTTGTGTTCCTTGATGAACTTCATACGCTTGTCGGTGCGGGTAAAACAGATGGCGCGATGGATGCGTCTAATATGTTGAAACCTGCGCTTGCGCGTGGGGAGCTTCATATGGTGGGGGCGACGACTTTAAATGAATACCGCCAACATATTGAAAAAGACGCAGCGCTTGCGCGCCGCTTCCAGCCTGTTTTCGTGTCTGAGCCAACGGTTGATGACACAATTTCAATTTTAAGAGGCTTAAAAGAAAAATACGAACTTCATCATGGAGTGCGTATTACAGATAGCGCCATCGTGGCTGCGGCAACAATGTCTAATCGTTACATCACTGATCGTTTCTTGCCTGATAAGGCGATTGACTTGGTTGATGAGGCGTCTTCTCGTCTTCGTATGCAAGCCGATAGCAAGCCTGAGGCCTTAGACGAGTTAGATCGTAAGATTATACAGCTTAAAATCGAGCGTGAAGCATTGAAAAAAGAAAAAGATAAAGGGAGTAAAGATCGTTTATCTCATTTAGAAACAGATTTGGCAGTATTAGAAAAAGAGTCTGCTGAGATCACATCACAGTGGCGCGCTGAAAAAGAAAAACTACACTCTGTACAAAAACTGACGGAAGAGCTGGATACTGCGCGTATTGAACTAGATCGTAAAGAGCGTGAGGGCAATTGGACACGTGCAGGTGAGTTAAAATATAGTGTTATTCCAGCATTAGAAGAAAAGTTAGAAACAGCAGCTCAACACCAAGAACGTAACTTGATCAAGGAAGAAGTGAAAGATCAAGATATTGCCTCTGTGGTCAGCAAATGGACGGGTATTCCTGTTGAAAAAATGCTGGAAGGTGAACGTGAAAAGCTTTTGGACATGGAAACAAAATTAAGCGAGCGTGTCGTTGGACAAGATGCTGCTTTGACTTCTGTTGCAAATGCAGTACGTCGATCACGTGCTGGTTTACAAGATCCTAAGCGTCCGATTGGCTCATTCTTATTCTTGGGACCAACAGGGGTTGGTAAAACGGAATTGACGAAAGCATTGGCCGAATTTTTGTTTGATGATGAAACAGCTATGATCCGTATGGATATGTCTGAATATATGGAGAAACATTCTGTTGCTCGTTTACTTGGTGCGCCTCCAGGCTATGTTGGCTATGAAGAAGGCGGAGCACTAACAGAAGCAGTGCGTCGTCGTCCTTATCAAGTCGTTTTATTTGATGAAATTGAAAAAGCACATCCAGATGTCTTTAATATTTTGCTTCAAGTGTTAGATGATGGACGTTTAACAGATGGTCAAGGACGTACCGTTGATTTCGCGAATACCGTTATTATCATGACTTCAAACCTTGGTGCGCAAGCTCTTGTTGAGCAAAAAGATGGCGCCGATGTGGAAGAGGTGAGAGAGCAAGTGATGGATCATGTGCGTGCCGCTTTTCGTCCAGAATTCTTAAACCGTATGGATGATATTTTACTCTTCCGTCGTTTGGGTCGTGAACATATGGCTGGAATCGTTGATATTCAATTAGGTCATTTGAGAAACTTGTTAAAAGCACGTTCTATTGAACTAACAGTGACAGATAAAGCGTTGGCTTGGTTAGCAGATAAAGGATATGACCCTGCCTATGGTGCACGTCCTTTAAAGCGTGTTATTCAAAATGAATGCCAAAACAAGTTGGCAGAAAAACTTCTGAATGGCGATATTTTGGATAATGACGATGTCACAATTGATGTTAAAGAGGAAGCTTTGGACATAAAAACCACAGGCAAGAAACCCTCAAAAAAAAGTGATGCAGCATAACAACGCATTATCATGACAAAAAGAAGAGGCTTTATGCTTGGCATAAGCCTCTTTTTTTCGTGTTTGATGCTTTCTTTTCCGTCTTTTTTTCGCTAAGTTATTGATACTTTGAAACTTATTTATGAGTGTGATATGGGAATAGATTATACACAAAAGACGTATTTATTTTGCGGTGTTGGGGGGAGCGGTATGCGTGCTTTGGCGACTGTTTTATGTCGTAAAGGAGCGCGTGTTTTAGGATCGGATCGTAGCTTCGATCGTGGTTTATTCCCCGCCCTTTATGAACAGTTGGCATGTGAGGGTGTTAAAATGGTTCCTCAAGATGGAAGCGGAGTAATAGAAACGCTTGATTTCTTAGTCGTTTCAAGCGCCGTTGAAGACAGTATCGCGGATGTTCGTGAAGCTAAATCTAAAAATATCTCGATTATAAAAAGAGCAGAATTATTAGCTGAATTAAGTAATGCGAGCCGTTCTGTGACTGTTGGTGGAACAAATGGGAAAAGCACAATTACAGGGATGATTGGTTGGATGCTGCACGCTTGTGAAAAAAAACCAACGGTGATTAATGGTGCTGCGATGATGAATTTTGAGCGCCAAAGCGCTGTTATGGGCGAGAGCAATATTATGGTTTTGGAAACAGATGAAAGTGATGGTTCTATCACCAATTTTCACCCAGATATCGCTGTTTTAAGTAATATTTCTCAAGATCATAAAGAGATGGATGAATTGGAAGACATCTTTGGACGTTACCTTTCACAAGCGAAATATCTTGTCTTAAATATGGATTGTCCGAATGTGCAAAAGCTAGCATCTAAATTCCCAGAAGCAAAGCGTTATTCTATGGATACTATTCCAGAGGGTTTGGATTTAATTGTGCCAGGGCGTCATAATATATCAAATGCGCTTGCGGCATTAAAAGTTGCTGAACTTCATGATATTGATGAAGAAGATGCGATTAAAGCTTTGAATAGGTTTCAAGGGATTGTGAGCCGTTTAGAAGTTGTAGGAAAAACCGCGAGCGATATTACTGTGATTGATGATTTTGGTCACAACCCCGATAAAATTTCAGCGAGTTTAAAGACATTGCAAGAAACAGGAAAGCGATTAATCGTGATGTATCAACCGCACGGTTTTGGTCCAACGATTCAACAAAAAGACGGACTAATCAAAAGTTTTTCTGACAATTTGAAAGAAGAAGATTTGTTTTTTATGCCTGAAATTTATTATGCAGGGGGAACTGCGAATAAATCAATTTCTTCAAAAGACATTATTGACGGCGTTAAAGCAAGCGGGCGAACAGCTCTTTTTTATGACACAAAAGACGAAATCTCTGATGAGATTAAACGCAATGTTCGTTCAGGCGATATCGTCTGTGTTATGGGCGCACGTGATGATTCTTTACGTGAAATGGCACGTAATCTCTTTAAATCTTTAAATCGTAATTAAGATTATTTCTTTTTCGCGTATGTTTTCTCAAGTACTTCAAGCAATGCTCTTGGGCCTTGCATTTCACCGCCTAAAGGCTGTCCTGCACGGGCTTTTGGTGTCCATGCATAGCAATCAATATGAACCCAAGGAATGTCTGAATCGACAAAGTTTTTCAAAAATAGGCCTGCTGTAATAGAACCGCCAAAGCCTGTACTTGCAGAATTGGCAAGATCGGCAACTGGGCTTTCTAAATAACTATTATAGTTATCCCATAAAGGCATATGCCAAACAGGGTCTTGGACACGATCACCAGCTTCGACCAAATTTAAAGCGAGGTTTTCGTAGTCAGAATAAATAGGGGGCAGATCTGGGCCAAGAGCCACGCGCGCAGCGCCTGTTAAAGTTGCAAAATCCGCGATAAGCTCAGGCTTTTCTTCACACGCCAAAGCTAAGCAATCTGATAAAACAAGACGGCCTTCGGCATCCGTGTTCGTGATTTCGACGCTTAAACCTTTCTTTGTTTTGATAATATCTGAAGGACGATAAGCATTCCCAGAGATCGCATTTTCAACAGCACCGACAAGAACGCGAAGGCGAATAGGGAGTTTTAAACTCATAATCATAAGCGCTAGACCAATTACTTGTGCCGCACCACCCATATCTTTTTTCATTAAAGACATAGAGCTTCCTGTTTTTATATTTAAACCGCCATTATCAAAACAGACACCTTTTCCGACAAGGGTGATTTTAGGGTGGTTTTTTTGTCCCCATGTAAGATCAAGGAGGCGAGGGCGATGCACACTGGCTTGACCCACAGCGTAAATAGCATGATAGTCATTTTTAATGAGGTCTTCATCTAAGACAACGTTGATATCTGCACCAAATTCAGAAGCCAGTTCTTTCATCTCTGCTTCTAAATGCTGAGGCATCATGTCATTCGGTGGGGTGTTGACTAAGTCACGTGTTTTATAAACACCACGCGCAAGCGCGATAACACGTGTGTCATCTATATTCTCAGGTATAATGAGAACAGATGTTTTTGTTTTTTGCTCTGATTTATAAGAAGAAAATTGATAGCTTCCGAGAGCCCATCCAAGACAAAGATGTACAACGTCATCTTCACTTAAATCAACAGCCTCATGATTAAGGACGAAATGTCCTTCAAACGTTCCTGCAAGAGAAGAAAGAGCATACAGGTTTTTGTCTTCTCCTATTACGGCAATCACATCATCTGCTTTTCCATCCTTATTAGGAATTTCAAGATAAGAACCTTTCTTACCTTTGAACTCATTGGTAAGACACCAATTTTGTACAGGCTGAGGTTGTCCTTTGAGCCAAACATCAAAATTATCTTCTTGAACAAGGTGAATTGTCTTTGTTTCTTTGGGTGCATTTTTTTGAAGGCAAAGGCTTGTGATATGTGACATGTAAAAACTCAATTTGTTAGTGAATCAATTTGAGAAGAATCATAACAATATTCAAAAGGGTTGTCTAACGCTATCATGGCGCTCTACCCTTTATAAACCTTGATTTTTATATGATCTTTTGTTAAAATACGTAAATTAATTTTTGGGAATTAAGAAAACAAGTGGTAGAAATTACAGTATTCAATCTTTCTGGTTTATATATGGGGCCTGTTGCACAGATCGCCTCTATGCTTGTTTATCCTATTAATGATAATTTGATGACATCACGTCTTTTAGAAAGAGCTTTAAAAGAAGTTGAAAAGATTGACGATGATTATAGTTTTTCTCAAGAACAAAGCTCTCATATTGGTATGAGAGAAGATGCATCTGAGTGGCGCTATTCAAAAGCATCTTCTTCACAAGAAAAAAAGACACCTTCACACATTAAAATTGTTGACCGCTCTTCTGAAACAGAAGAGTAATTTTATCTTAATGTTTTTCATATAAAATGATCTTACAATACAACCTGTAGTATGTGAGGAGATTTGATGTTATGTTTATAGCTGCGAGCCAAGTAATTGTATGGGCGAAAAAGCAATTAGAGAAACAAGAATCCGATCAGCATGAGCAAGCAATCAAAGCGATGGATTTTGCTTTGGAGGCAATTGAATATGGTGAACATCATGGGTATCAAACAGATGATTTAAGGAATCAGGTTATTGCCATTTACAATTCACACCCATCATTAGATCAAATATCAGCGGGTGGTCAAAACGCATTTGTAGAACATCAAGAAAGACAAGTCATGTTGCTTGCCGCAGTCTGTTCTAGTTTTTATCAAGACAATAAAGAAAAAATTGAAATGCATCCACATAAAAAGAACTCTAGAGATTTCGCTTTAACGCCAGTAAATTAAAAAGAGTTATTAGGCACAGTCTTTAATTGCCGCAAAGGTGAGGTTTGGATATTTATCGGCCATATCATCTAAATGCCACGCATTACGCGCTAAGAAAACAGGATCTTCATCATGATCAAAAGCGATATTAGCTTTGTTTAAATCCATGAATTTTTTAAATTCAGCGTCATGTTCTTTACCACCACTGACCCAGCGCGCCGTGTGAAGTGCGGCTTGTTCAAAATGGACAGGGATATTATATTCTGTACGGATACGGTCGGCTAAAACTTCAAATTGTAACACGCCAACAACACCAACTACCCAGCTTGAATCGAATATCGGTTTAAAGACACGGGCAACACCTTCTTCGGCGAGCTGAATAAGGGCTTTTTCTAGATGTTTGTTTTTCATCGGGTCATCCGCGCGGACACGTTGAAGAAGTTCAGGGGCGAAACTAGGAATGCCTGTGAAGGTTAAGTCTTCTCCCTCAGTTAAGCCATCACCAATACGGAGTGTTCCATGTCCTGGAATACCAATAATATCACCAGGGAAGGCTTCTTCGGCGAGTTCACGATCCTGAGCCATAAATAAAAGTGCATTATGCAGGATTTGTGTTTTATTTGTTCGCGAATGATTAAGTTTCATGCCTTTTTTGAACTTACCAGAACAAATACGCATGAAGGCAATACGATCACGGTGCTTAGGATCCATATTGGCTTGAATTTTAAAAACAAAGCCGGTGAATTTATCTTCTTCAGGTTGGATTGTTCTTTGCGCGGTTGGTTGTGGACGAGGTGTTGGGGCAAAGCGCGTTAAGCCTTTTATGAGTTCTCTAACACCAAAGCTGTTAATAGCACTCCCGAAAAAGACAGGCGTCATAGAACCATCGCGATAAGCTTCTAGATCAAATTCTGGGCAGAGGCCTTTTACCATTTCAACATTCTCGCGCAATGTTTCAACTTCATATTCTTCTAAATGTTCTAAGAGTTTAGGATCATCTAAGCCTTTGCATTGAATGCTTTCATCAGCAAGCTTTTGCACAGAACGATCAAATAAAATAAGTTGATCATCAAGTAAATCATAACACCCCTTAAAATCTCGTCCCATGCCAATAGGAAAACTAGCAGGCGTTACATCAAGGGCGAGTTTTTGTTCAATTTCATCTAAGATTTCAAAATTATCACGTGCCTCGCGGTCCATCTTATTCACAAAAGTAATAATCGGAATATTACGTAGGCGGCAAACTTCGAAGAGTTTTAATGTTTGCGCCTCAATCCCTTTTGCGGCGTCAAGAACCATGATTGCTGAGTCAACTGCTGTGAGTGTACGATAGGTATCTTCACTAAAATCCGCGTGACCAGGGGTATCAAGCAGGTTGAAAATGACATCATCATATTCAAAAGTCATAACAGAAGAGGCAACAGAAATACCACGCTCTTGTTCAACCTTCATCCAATCAGAACGCGCACGCCTAGCATCTCCCTTTGCCTTGACGGCACCGGCCATTTGAATAGCACCTCCAAAAAGCAAGAATTTCTCAGTCAATGTGGTTTTACCAGCATCAGGGTGAGAAATAATCGCAAAAGTGCGGCGTTTCTTAATTTCTGTTTCTAAACTCATTTTATAAAATTAACCAGTAATCTGACTTGTTAGGTGTACCGAGTTTGTCTTTTGGGTCTTCTATTTCGATGATCCAGCAATCGCGGTCACGCTCTTTCATACGGTTTGTATAGGCGTTTATCTCACTGTAATCAAGTGTTTCTTGCATTTCATGTAGGGGAGAGAACCATTCGAGCTTATTTGTTTCGAAATTCTCGCGGCGCGAGAAAAGTCGCGCTTTATTCTCAGGAAGCATGACTTTGATATAAAAAATACCACAATCCTCAAAACCTTTTTTTTCCAAAAAGCTTGGGAAACCTTGACTATTCATGTGTTTGATTAGGCCTTCAACAAAGAAAGCACTTTTTATACGTGCTTGAAACATGAGAGATATCTTACGCGTGTTTGCGTCTATTAGAAAGGGCTTCTAGCGCATTTTTTGCATCTTCTATTTCATTTTCTGAGAAAACTTGAACGCCATTTTTACGAAGCAGGGCTGTTGTTAAGCCCTCGCCCATTTTGCGCGTGTTTGAAAATGTACCATCATAAATTTCAAAAGAGCCGCAAGAGGGGCTTCCTTCTTTGAAAAGAGCGATATGAATATTGTGTTTTCTAACTAAATTGAGGGCTTCAGCAGCACCCTCCATAAAATTAACAGTGACATCTTCACCTTGTGATGTTTTGATATGGAGATCTTGGTCAGTCATAATTATCTCAGCAGGAGGGCGTGGAACGGGAAGTCCACCGATTACTTCAGGACAAATGGAGATCACGCGACCTTCATTTAGCCATGTTGCTATTATTTCTTCTTCTATCTTTTTAGACTGGGCATCGTATCTTACTTTATCGCCGAGTAAGCATGCACTGACCAAGATTTTTTCCATGGTCAGACTATAGAGTATTTATTTTCCATAGTCAAGAAAATAGTTTTCTTATTTTTCTTTGAAGCTCTCTAAACAATTGGCATGGTTAGGAGAGTCAACCAGCCCATCAAATTTTTTTGGATCTGAATTGTCATGTGATAAGATACGATTTTCAGGGAAATCAATAGTAACAGTTGTTCCTTTATTGATTTTTGATTTGAGCATAAAGTCAGCGTTGTGCATTTCTGCCATTGCTTTTGCAAGGGGGAGCCCCAAACCAGTTCCTTGCCCTCGGTTGGTTTCAGCATCTTTTGCTTGTCCAAACGGCTCCAGCACAGTGGCAATTTTATCGGCTTCAATCCCTTCACCGTGGTCAATAACACTCAGACGCATCTTTTTGTTTTTAAGTAATTCAGCCCGCATAATGATTTTACTGTCTTTAGGAGAGAATTTGATTGAGTTTGACACCAAATTCATAAGCATTTGTCTAAGCCAACGACGGTCAGCAAACAAATCTGGTAAATCAGGATCTATTTCTGTCACCAAGTCGATTTCTGCCACTGCTGCCCGATCATGCATGATGCGCTTAACTGAATCAAATAAGTCAGGAATATCAACGTCACGATCGTGAATATCAACTTTTCCAGCCTCAATTTTAGACATATCAAGGACATCATTAATAATATCAAGTAAATGTTGTGCGGAAAATAAGATATCGGTTAAATATTCATCATATTTTGAATTCTCAATGAGGCCGAATGTTCCACTTTTAATAAGCTCGGTAAAACCAATAATGGCATTAAGAGGTGTACGCAGTTCGTGGGACATGTTGGCAAGGAATGCTGATTTGGCTCGGTTCGCACTTTCTGCATCTTCTTTCGCATCACGTAATGAATGTTCCATCTCTTTTTGTTTTGAGATATCTAAGATCGTGGCAATTTTAAAACGGCGCTTACTTGTTAATTCCAGAAAAGCCGTGGTGACATAGACATCAACATCAGAGCCATTTGGTTTTTTGATACGTATTTCGTGTACCTTGTGTGTTTCTGATGATCGTGGTTTTGTGGTAGAGAACAGCTTGTAATCGTTTTCTGAGGTTAATTTATCAAAGGTTTCTCCGACAAGTTCTGTGCGATCCCACTCAAAGTTTTTAACAAAGACATCATTGACGCGTACAATGCGGTGATGACGATCTAAGACAACGATACCAACCGTTGCTGTGTCAAAAATAGAAGATAACATTGAAATCGCATCATCGCGTTCTTTTCTAAGTTGGACATTGTCTGGTAAATTCATGCGGGCGACAACATCAATCCGCTCGACTTCATTATTTTCATTGAATAGAGGGTTAAAAGCGAAGGCTTGTACTTCTGGATCATCAACGAGATCTGCAACAGATTGTATCGTTAAATTTTGTTTTGCGCGCACACATGTTTTAAGCGCTTGGCTCATATGATCTCGGATCTCTGAAGAAAAACAATCATCTAAATTTTTATCGATAATTTTTTTTGGATCGGCATGAAAAAAAGCACAGCCAGCATCATTAATCGCTTCAACAACAAAAGAAGCTTTACCAGCCACTCTGATAATGAGGCGTGGGATAGGCGATCTGAGAAAAATGTCTTGATATAGATTCACGCAGCTGTCCTTAGGTTATATGAATAGAAGACACATCGACACTGTATCATGATATCAAAGAGTTGAAAAAGAATTAAATTTTATCCCTTATTTTGATCTTTAGAAGAAATTAAATGAATTTAGTCATGACAGGACATTGTTGTAAGCTTAGGATGTCGTAATACTCATAGGCATTCCATCCACACTCTTTGGCCGTTTTTATTACGTTAGGTGTATCGTCAAATAATATAGGTGTTGGATCTGTATCTTGGATATTTAAAAGTTTTGAGATTTCTTCATAATAAAGTGGATCTGTCTTTTTAAAGCCTATGCGTGCAGTATGAAATATATCACTGAAATATTCAGAAAAGCCTAGGTTTTCCATTAAATATATAGCTCGGTCATGAGCTTGTTGAGTAGAGATATAAAGCACTATATCTGAGTTTGTCTTAAGGGATTTAATAATTTCGAGTAAGTCATAATTGATGTGACTATCGTTTCTTAGCCAATAATCAATTACAATTTGAGGCGTGTCATGGAAATTGATTGTAGGTAAAAAACGCTCTAAAGCTGAATATAGACTGTCTTGGCCGAGCACGACTTTATTACTGAAATCTTCAAAAATAAATTTTTCAACGAAATCTTTTGACTGAATACCAAGGTCACGCTCAAGATTTTGATCCCAACATATGCGTTTTTCAGGTCTGTAATGGTATCCATTGATTAAAACGCCATCAACATCGAAAAAGATTGTCTGTTTGCCTGTTGTGTTCATTATACGTTATGCGACAACCCACTCTTTTTCGAGTGCGTTTAGGGTTCCATTTTTGATAGCTTCACGGATTTCACGCATGAGGCGGGTCATGGTTTCCATGTTATGAAGAGTTAATAGCTGCATGCCGAGCATCTCTTTTGCTTTAAACAAGTGATGGATATAAGCACAAGAAAGGTGAGAAACAGCATTGTTTGCTGTTGGATCAATGGGCTCATTTAATTCACGGAAACGGGCATTTTTAATATTGATCTTGCCACCGGGTGCACCTTTAACGAGGGCTGATCCGTGACGTGCGAGCCTTGTCGGTGAAACACAGTCAAATGTATCAATCCCTTTACGAACATTCATGAAAATATCATCAAAGTCACCAATGCCTAGTAAATGGACAGGACGGTGTGGATGGACATGATCCATGCACCAATCAACGAGGGCGTAAAACTCATCTTGACCTTTTCCCATAGAGCCACCAATCGCGGTACCAAAGAAATCACGATCTGCTGTCCATTGTGCGCTTTCGATACGTAGATCTTCATGAACACCACCTTGAACAACGCTGTAAACAGCTTGGCGACCTTCATGATGCTTAAAAAATTGTTTTAAAGAGCGATCACCCCAACGACAACTCAGAGCCATTGAGCGTGCCGTATAGTCTTTTGTGACATGATAGGGCGAGAATTCATCAAATTGGACAATTAAATCAGCCCCTAATTTGCGCTGAATATCAATAGATCCTTCAGGTGTCAGCATAAATTTCTTGCCATCAATATAAGAGCGAAACGCCGCGCCTTCTTCTGTGATTTTCAAAAGACTTTTTTGAGTGTTAGCGTGAGCGCGGTTTCCTTTGATCTCCTCAGCTACAGAACCATGCCCCATCGCAAAGACTTGGTAACCACCACTGTCTGTTAGCATAGGACCATCCCAGCCCATAAATTTATGTAGGCCGCCTATCCTTTCAACAATATCGGCCCCAGGTTGGAGCATTAGATGATATGTGTTTGCTAGGATAATTTGTGCGCCAGCTTCTTTGACTTGAGCGCTTGTTGCGCCTTTAACATTGGCTTTCGTGCCACAAAAAATAAAATTGGGTGTTTCAATATCGCCATGCGGTGTCTTTAAAACACCTAAGCGTGCACGTGATTTTGGATCACGATGCGTAATATCAAAAGCAAAATTCGGGTAAGAATCGCTTGTATAAGTGATTTTAGTATCTGAGTTTGATTGTGACACGGTTAAAAGCTATAAGGCTTAAAAGCTTAAGCAGCTTTTCTCGCTAATGCTTTTTCAACTTGCTTTTTGTAAGGACGTAGCTCAGGGTCAAGTTTTGTCACAGCTGTGTTTGTCAAAAGCGCATCAATACCGCCTTTGTGCTCAACTGTACGTTGACCATGTGTTGAAACGCGTAGTTTAATCGCGCGACCTAATGCTTCGCTGTAAAATGAAACATCTTGTAAGTTTGGTAGGAAACGACGGCGTGTTTTATTGTTCGCGTGAGAAACATTGTTTCCAGCCATAACACCTTTACCTGTAATTACGCAACGTCTAGACATGATAAAATTCCTTCTTTTTTCTGTGTTAAAGGGCGGTATATCGCCATCACTTTTTAAAATAAATTACTAATTAGATCCGCAAAATAGGCAAATCCTCACCATAAGTCAAGAAAAAAGATGCTCAATTTACATCAAAATTACTTAACAAATAAGAGTAGCTATGCTATTTAATCGTACAAATTTAGTACTATATTAAAAAACAGCAATGATTAAACTGAATAAATTGACAGATTATGCTGTTATTTTGCTTGGCTTTTTAAAGCAAGATAGCCTTAGTAATACAGGAGATCTAGCGCGTTACTCGCGTCTAGGTGAGGCGACTGTTGCAAAAATTTTGAAATTGCTCGTAAAAGCAGGCCTTGTAAGTTCTGTAAGAGGGGCAAATGGTGGGTATCTGTTAGTAAAAGAGTTAGAACAGATCTCAATGGCGGATCTAATAGAAGCAATTGAAGGTCCCTTAGCGGTTGCATCATGCGCGGGTGATCATAGCGTTTTAGATTCATGTGAGCATAAAGGCTGCCCTGTACGTGGCGGTTGGGAAGAATTTAACGCAGAAATGTTATACTTATTAAAAGGGTTTTCTGTGGCGCGCATAGTGCGCCCAGTGCCTGATTTTGGATTAAATGATTTAAAAGGATAAAAAATGCCAATTGAGCAAGAAACAGTAGAACAAGTCGAAGCATTGGATAGCTATAAATATGGCTTTTCGACAGATATCGAAACGGACAAAGCCCCAAAGGGTTTGAACGAGGATATTATTCGTTTTATTTCTGCCAAGAAACAAGAACCACAATGGATGCTTGATTGGCGCTTAAAAGCATTTGAAACATGGAAAAGTATGAAAGAGCCAGATTGGGCTAAATTAAAATATCCAAAGATTGATTATCAAGATGCTTATTATTACGCGGCTCCTAAAAGTAAAGAAGGACCAAAAACGTTAGATGACGTTGATCCAGCATTGCTTGATACTTATAAAAAACTGGGTATCCCTTTGCATGAGCAGGAAATTTTAGCAGGTGTGCAAGAGCGCAAAGTGGCGGTCGATGCTGTTTTTGACTCTGTATCTGTGGCGACAACTTTTAAAGATGAGTTAAAAAAAGCAGGGGTTATTTTTTGTTCGATTTCCGATGCTATTCGTGAGTATCCTGAATTGGTTCAAAAATATTTAGCTTCAGTTGTCCCCGTGGCGGATAACTATTTCGCAGCCCTTAATTGTGCGGTCTTTACAGATGGGTCATTCGTTTATATCCCCGAAGGGGTGCGTTGCCCTATGGAACTCTCAACTTACTTCCGTATTAATGAACAAAATACAGGACAATTTGAGCGAACGCTTATTATTGCTGAAAAAGGGTCTTATGTATCTTATTTAGAAGGGTGCACAGCACCGATGCGTGATGAAAATCAACTTCACGCGGCTGTTGTTGAACTTGTCGCATTTGATGATGCAGAAATTAAATACTCAACCGTTCAAAACTGGTATCCAGGAGATGAAAACGGTAAAGGCGGTATTTATAATTTCGTGACAAAGAGAGGGGCTTGTCGCGGTACACGCTCTAAAATTTCTTGGACGCAAGTTGAAACAGGTTCTGCAATTACATGGAAATATCCATCTTGTATTTTACAAGGAGATTATTCAGTAGGAGAGTTTTATTCTGTTGCCATTACGAATAATCATCAACAAGCAGATACGGGCACAAAGATGACCCATATTGGTAAGGGCACGACATCGCGTATTATTTCAAAAGGAATTTCGGCAGGAAAATCAAATAATACGTATCGTGGTCTTGTGCGTGTGTTACCAAAAGCGGAAAAAGCGCGTAATTTTACACAATGTGATAGTTTACTCATCGGTCAAACATGTGGGGCTCATACGGTTCCCTATATTGAAAATAGATGCCATTCAGCTGTTTTAGAACATGAAGCGACAACCTCTAAAATTAGCGAAGATCAAATGTTTTATTGCCGTCAAAGAGGGCTGAGCGAAGAAGAGGCATTGGGATTAATCGTTAATGGGTTTTGCCGTGAGGTGATGCAGCATTTACCTATGGAATTTGCTGTTGAGGCTCAAAAATTAATTGAAATTTCACTAGAAGGAAGCGTTGGTTAACATGTTAGAAATTAAAAATTTACATGTAAAAGTTGAAGATAAAGAAATCATCAAGGGATTGGATTTGACGATCCCTGATGGTGAAGTGCACGCGATTATGGGGCCTAATGGTGCTGGTAAATCAACATTATCATATGTGATTGCTGGGCGCGAAGGGTATGAGGTCACAGGTGGTGATATTCTACTTGATGGTGTTTCTATTTTAGACATGGAGCCAGAAGAACGCGCCGCAGCTGGTTTGTTCTTAGCTTTCCAATATCCGTTAGAGATTGCAGGCGTGCCGACCAATACATTTTTGAAAACCTGTGTGAATGCTGTGCGTAAATTACGCGGTGAAGAGGAAATGAAACCTGTTGATTTCTTGCGCCTCGTTAAAACAAAAAGCGCAGAGCTTAATATGGATCCAGAGATGTTAAAACGCGGCTTGAATGTTGGGTTTTCTGGTGGTGAGAAAAAACGAATGGAAGTTTTACAAATGTTAATGCTTGATCCTAAGATGGCTGTTTTAGATGAAACAGATAGTGGCTTAGACATTGATGCGCTACGCATTGTGGCTCAAGGCGTAAATACGTTGAGAGGTGAAGGAAAATCGATGTTGGTTATTACACATTATCAGCGCTTGCTTGATTATATTGTGCCAGACCGTGTTCATGTTTTAGCAAAAGGTAGGATTTGTAAAAGCGGTGATAAAGAGCTCGCACTCGAGCTGGAAGAGAAAGGCTATGGGGAATTTGAAAATGCCGCAGCCTAAAACAGAAAAATTATTGTGGGATTTTGATCTACCAAACAGGCGTTTGGAAGCGTGGAAATATACATCTTTTGAAAATCTGGCTCAGTTAGATCTTAGAATGCCGTCGAATGATTTAGGGACAGAGACCTTGCCATATGAGCCATCGCCTGTTTTTGAAGAGTCTTACAAAATATTTGTTTTGGATTTTGATGCGTTTTATTTTGATCCTGAACTTGAGCCTTATACATATATGGAAGAAGCCGATAAGGTAGAGAAAGATTATCTCGTTGATATCAATACCCACTATGCTCAAGATAAATTGAGATTTGTTATCCCTAAAAATACAAAACTTGAAAAGCCAGTGGAGATTTTTTATTTTGCCGGTGAAACTACGTTGGTGAATGGGCAATTAGAGATAACTCTGGAAGAGGGGGCTGAACTATCTTTGGTTGAACATTATGAAGGTGATAATGGTGCTTTTTCAAATTTTGTAAAAACAATAGATCTTAATCAAGGTTCTGTGATGCATCATACGATGTTTCAATTAGAAGATCATGAGTCATGTCATTATCAAAAGACCGAGATTCGAACTCAAGAAAATGCACATTATCATGGCTTTATTGTGAATAATGGCGCTTTAAAAGCCCGTATTGAGATAGAAGCAGATATAGTAGGGCAAAATGGATCTGTGAATGTGTCTGGAATCAACTTGATTGATGAAGAACGTTTAAATGATATTACGTTATTTTATAAACATGTGGCAGAAAACTGTAATTCAAGACAACATTTTAAAACCGTTTTGGCAGATAAAGCGACAGGCGTGTTTCAGGGGAAAATTTATGTCGATCAACAAGCGCAAAAAACAGATGGGTATCAACTGAATAACGCGCTGATTTTATCAGATAAAGCCCAAATGAATTCGAAACCTGAATTAGAAATTTACGCAGATGATGTGAAATGTTCTCATGGTGCAACAACAGGACAAGTTGATATGGATTCTTTGTTCTATTTACGCTCTCGTGGATTAACAAAAGCACAAGCAACCAGTTTATTAATTGAAGCCTTTGTCGGCGAAGCCATTTTGGATATCAAAGATGAGCAAACACAAGGATATGTGAAAAATATTGCCTCTCAATGGTTAGGAGATCATAGATGATGAAACAAGAAACGCCAATTAGTCTGGCACAAGAAAAGATACGCGCCGCTTTCCCAGCTCTTACGCAAGAGGTGAATGGACGTCCGTTAACGTATTTAGATACAGCAGCAAGTGCGTTAAAACCTCAGGCCGTTATTGAGGCGATGAGCGATGTGATGTCTGGATGCTATGCTAATATTCATCGTGGCCTTTATCAGATGAGCCAAGAAACAACACGTCGCTTTGAACAAGCACGTGAAGCGGCGGCTTCTTTTTTGAACACACATACATCTAATGAAATTGTTTTTACACGCAACGCAACAGAAGCGTTAAATTTGATTGCGACCTCGTGGGCGATGGAAAATTTAGAAGCTGGTGATAAAATTTTACTGACAGAATTAGAACATCACGCCAATATTGTGCCGTGGCATTTTTTACGCGAGAAAAAAGGCATCGAACTTTTATTCGCACGTGTTGATGAGAATGGGAATTTAGATTTAGATGATTTTGTTGCTAAAGCAAAAGATACACGTGTAAAACTGGCCTCTTTTGCGCATTTATCAAATGCGTTGGGAACACTGTTACCTGTTGAAAAAATGGTTACAGTCGCAAAGCAATATGATGTTGTTACTGTGATTGATGGATGTCAGGCTGTGATGCATGAAAAAGTTGATGTGCGTGCTTTGGGATGTGATTTTTATGTTTTTTCAGGGCATAAATTATATGGACCAAGCGGTATTGGCGTTTTATACGGCCGTGAAGATATGTTGAACGCGATGCCTCCTTATCAAGGTGGGGGCGATATGATTGAAACAGTTGCCTATGATAAAATTTCATATAAGGCAGCTCCTGGACGTTTTGAGGCGGGAACCCCTGCGATTGTTGAAGCGATTGGATTAGCGAGCGCGATCAATTATTTAGAAGATATTGGCTATGATTATATCTCGCAGCATGAACAAGAACTTTATGCTTATTTATGCAAGCAGATGAGCGCTATTCCTGCGGTGCGTTTGATTGGCGCAGCAGATGAACGCCAATCTGTTTATTCATTTGTTGTTGATGGGGTGCACCCTCATGATATGGCGACATTACTTGATAAGCAAGGTGTGGCCGTGCGTGTTGGACATCATTGCGCAGAACCAATCATGACAAAATTAGGCGTGCCTTCTGGAACGATTCGTGCTTCAATAGGGCTATATAATACAAAACAAGATGTAGATCGCTTTGTAGAGGCTGTTAAGAAAGCAATTTCATTTTTTTGATAAGGATATAACCGATGATAATGACTCCTGTTGCAGATACAGAAATGATTAAAAACGCTCTTGGTGACTCTTATGACATGGAAACACATCCACCGATGTTGCAAGCTCCATTTGATCACCCTTTATGGCCTCAAATGATGAAAGAGATCATGGATGTGTATGATCCTGAAATCCCTGTGAATATTTATGAGCTTGGGCTTGTTTATTCTATTAAGATTGATGCAGATAATAATGTTCAAGCAGTCATGACTTTGACAGCGCCTAACTGCCCTGTGGCTGGCGAAATGCCTGGAATGTTGGAGGGTGCAATTGCAAAGGTTGATGGTATTGGCGCTATTCATGTGGAGCTCAGCTTTGAACCTGCATGGGAGCCGAGCATGATGTCTGAAACCGCTAAATTACAGTTGAATATGTTTTAAGAAATGAAAGAGGAGGCAACACAAATGTTTGAACCAAGTAAACAAGCAATGAGCTTGACACAAGCCGCTGCCGACCAAATAAAAGCGCTGATGGAAAAAAGCGATGAAGATGTTATTGGTCTTCGTGTCGGTGTGAAGACAACGGGGTGTTCTGGTATGTCTTACGCGATGGAATATGCAACAGAGATTCGAGATCATGAAGAAGTGGTTGAAGATAAAGGGGTTAAAATAATTATTGACCCGAAATCAATTATGTTTTTAATTGGTACAGAAATGGATTATGTAACAGATCGTTTTGGGGCTCATTTTACCTTTAATAACCCAAATGAGGCCGGTCGTTGCGGATGTGGTGAAAGTTTTCACGTAGAAAAGAAGGAAGACGCACCCAAGCCATGATAATAATAAAAGAGAGAGAACAGGGATGCATGCATATACAAGAGATCAAATACATACTCAATTAAGAAATTTAGTACATCAAATGTTTGCCGATTATGGTTTTGATGGAAGCCCTGATAAGTTTTATGTGGCTGTTATGGAAGGTGTCCAAGATATGACAGTTGAACAAGTTGAAAGTTTATGCGTTTCAGCAGATCCTCATCATGCTTTTATTTTGTGCGCATGGCTATGTCATCAACATGATATTATTGTGTCAGATGATCGCTATGTGAATGCTTTCACGCTTGAACGTACTTTCGAAGAGATTGAAGGTGAGTGCGATAATATTGATGATTTATTATATGATTTTGGGGATGAATTACTCAAGCATATGAACCGTTTTGATCAAGTGAGCAAATTGCTAGAAAATAGATCAACAGCCAAAAAATATAAGAACAGAGTGTCGTCTGCTTTTAGACCGTAGGAATATTGAGGTTAAAGCATGTATTCATATGATTTAAAAGAAATAGAGGATGAAATCTATTGGTGTTACGAGGTCATTTTTGATGCGCGTGGCTACACTTTAGAAGAAATCGAAAAAAATTATGAAACCTGTAGAACATATGCTTGGGGTTGTCCTCAGAATAAACGGTATTTTTCTAGAGAAGAAATGAGTGTTGTTGATCATGATTTACTTATGATTATTGATAGCTTAATAATGCTTGGACAGCACGAACGTTTAACCTCGCGCTATGACTCTAAGCTCAGTAATAAGATTGTTTTTGATATCAGTTTAGAAGAAATTAGACTGCGTGATGGTGTTTTTGTATCGACGTTACTTGCCTCTTTAAAACATCAAATTGAACGTCATTCTAATCGATTAACGACAATTGTATCTCGATTAGAAAATAAAGGGAAAACACTGAAATATGGAGGTATATTATGATGCTCCAGCCTAATACATCCGAACAGATCAAAACGGAATTAAGACGTTTGGTTTATCTTATGCAAGCCTATTCAGGAATTCCATTTCATAGAAGAAGTGTGCAGGCACGTTCTTTGGCAACATCCTCCTTTCTTTCTCGTGCGGATATAACAAAAATAAATGCACAAGGAAAAGGCACACACTATCATCTTGCTATGTGTCAATGGATGTTAAAATATCACGAAGAATGCGTTCAGAAATATCCGAAATTAAGTAAAGATATTTATTTAAATATTGAGGTTAAACCAGTACCACCACATATGCTTTATGCTCCAGCGGCTATTGCTTATATAACGGATGAGTTGATAGAGCATACAATACGCCTTGATGATATGATTGAGAAACTAGAAAGAAAAAGGCCACGTTATAAGTCTTACAGAATAAAATAAAAAAAGGTAAATAATGGAATTTCACAGATATAATATTGATGACATTGAGAAGCAATTAATTGCCTATGTTCATTCACAAGTTTTCTTAGTGTCATATCAGCAAGTCCTTTCAAATATTGAAAAAATAAAAAGAGAAGTTTCATTAGAAGATAATGAGCGCATTTCTTATCTGAAATCTGTTAATAACCCAAATGAGATGGTTGATATTATGTGCATGTTGCATGCGCATAGAAGACTCTCAAGCCATGATGACTTGACATCATATATTTTCTTAAATGCATCAAAGGATGATATGCAATCAGAAAGAGGGTATGATGGAATTGTTTTATTGTACAAAGAGTTAAAAAAACATATTGAACGTCTTAAATATGCGCGTCAGAAAGTAGAGAAGAGAGAGGCCGAGAAAGTAATGCAGAGCATGATTGATCGAGCAAAAAGTGCGACAAGAATAGCGCGTCCACAAAAAAAGCACCATCTATGAATGGTGCTTTTTTATAAAACTTTATCAAAAGGTCTTATTTAATTTTACCTTCTTTATACTCAACATGCTTGTTAACAAAAGGATCGTATTTACGCTTTGTCATTTTTTCAGGCATATTTGTTGGGTTTTTCTTTGTTACATAAAAATGTCCGCTTTCTGTGCTGTTTAGGCGGATTTTAATTGTTTTTGCTTTAGCCATGAGTTAAATCCTTATCTAACGCTATTTATAAAAATGCTATTGAAGGCTAGAAAATACTGGAATAAACATAAAAGTCAAGAAAATTGTCAAGAAAAGGCTCAAAAAATGACAAAACATCAAGAAACAGCTCAAGATCAAACTTTTTCATATGCGGTGATGGCCGAAACAATCGAAAAAATCTGCCAGCATAGCGCTCAGCTACCAGATCTAGCGATTGAAACGACGGGTGATACCAGCATTGACTGGTTTTTAAATACACAACGTTTAAATCCGCCGAAATTAGATCATACACGCTTGTCTTTGTTCGTGTCTGGCCATCGTGTACAAACAGATTATAAAATTGTTGTAGAGGGCGGTTCTGCTCTTACATCTTATATTGAAGCGATTGATGCAGATTTAAGAGTATTTGAGTTATCAGATAATGAAAGTGGGACACTTTCTGAGCGTGAAGCGGTTCTCGCTATGACCTATGGTATGATGAATGTAGAAGAAGGTCTGCACGCGTTGGTTTTACATGGGGTTATGAATGAAGGTGAAACATTCCCAATACCTGAGTTTAAGACAGTTGATGAGGCTTTTTCTTATATAGAAATGCATGGGACTGATCGTTTAGCAGCCTTAATCGGGAGCATTCTTGCCGCAAGAATGGGTAATATTCCTGTTTTCTTAAGTGGAGAGCTCGCGCTAATTTCTGTGCGTATTTTAGGTAATATTGATCCTATATTGACGACACATTGTTTATATGCTGGCTTGGTTAAATGTCGTGAAAAAGAAATCTTGGGATCTTTAGAGGTGATGATCATTGATGCTGATTCAGAGCCTGTGATCGCGAGTGCCGCTATAACAATGATACAGCAATGGCAGACGCTTTTTTATCAATCTTGAAAGACATAATAAAAACGGTTACTGTATGTTGATAATTTAAAATAAGGGAGAAAGTTATGAAAGCTTTAGGCGCAGATTTAGTTGCTTTTCTTAACGCAAAGCCAGGCGGATCGCAATATTTACGTGACACGATGTTGCGTCATCAAACAGCTCACTCTAACCCCAGACATAAATTAAAAAGCGAGTTTGATATCGTATCGGCTATGGCTGAATTTAAAGAAATACAGCAAAAAGCACATGATCGAAAGCTACATGTGAGAGTAGGGCGTCTTTTAAAGAAATGCTTTGGTTAAATTAACCGTTATCGACAGATTCAAAACTATCAACGAGTTTTTTATAATCAGGAAGAATATCATCAATAAGCTTTTGGCGCTCATAAATGAGTGAAGCTGGCGTATGTCTTTTTGTCGCTTGTTCACGTAGTTTGATACGGGCAAGCGCTGTGTCTGGATCGCAAGCCACATAAATCATTTTTAAGCTATAACCATATTTATCACGTGCGATTGTTAGTAAATCTTTATGAGCATGAGGCGAGGCGCCATGATCAAGAAGGATATTACGTTTGCCTTCAATCATCATTTGAAGCATTTTATAACCGATACTCGCCGCAAGGGGACTCCATTTTTTATAAGCACCAGCAGGATCAAGTTCTCTGTCTTGTTTATATCCTTCAATCTCAGCCATAACACGGTCAAAATCGATTAAGACGTAATCTTTATTTTCTAAATTTTCGGCGTAATATTTATCAGCAACTGTACTTTTACCAGCACCGGGAATACCACACATATGAATAAAGATGGGTTTTTCTTGAGCCTCAGCCCCAGAACTTAGTCGGTCAATGATTTTTGCGGCTTCAATTGCAAAGTCAGGATCAATGTTTTCGTATGGAATAAGTTTTTCAGCATTCATGTTGTTATTCACCATATTGTAGTAAGTTGCCCGTTTCACGGATTTTTTTGAATGTATAGTTTAGATATAATATACACAAACTAAAGTAAACTAAATTAAGCGCATATGAAAGACCGATGTCTTTCCAGTTAACATAGTTATCGACCAAAATATCACGCATACCTTCAAAGCAATAAGTTGTTGGCAGAGCGAGAGCAAAGGGTTGAAGCCAAGTCGGTAACACTTCTAGTGGATAAAAAACACAACTAATGGGAGAGATCGCAAAGGCAATCATCCACGCAAATGATTCCGCACCAAGTCCGTAACGTAAAATAATGGCTTGAGCGATCAGGCTCATCCAAATTCCTGTAAAAACAAGACTGCTATAGAAGAAAACTAATGGAACCCCCATATCAAAGATGGAGTAGTGATAGAGGAATAAGGCAATCAACATGGCAGGGAAGATGCCAACGAAGGTACGAATAAAGGTTAAAATAGACAGCGCGCCAATCCATTCATAAAAACGAAGTGGAGAAACAAATAAATGCCCTAAATTTTTTGACCACATTTCCTCTAAAAATGAGAGCGCATAGCCAATTTGTGAACGCATTAGTACTTCCCACAACAACGCACCAGCAAGTAAAACACCAAAGGCTTGTTCAACCCATGTACTGTTTCCAGCAGAAAGATGAAGAGTTAAGAACCCCCATGTAATAATTTGAAAAACAGGCCAATAGGACATCTCAATTAAGCGTGGCCATGAATTTTTATAGAGATAATAAAAACGCAGTAAAATCGCTCCCATGCGCTGTAGACGAGAATCTTTATACTGTAATGTCATGAGATATCACCTCCCGTTTTAAGTATCTTCTTTTCAGAACGTGCGATATGTAGAAAAACATCTTCTAATGTTTGATGCGCGTATTTTTTGATTAAATCGGTAGAGTTTCCTTCATCGACAATAGAACCACTATGCATCATAAGAATATGATCGCTCATGCGTTCCACTTCTGACATGTTATGCGATGAAAATAAAATACTCGCCCCAGTTTTTTTACTATATTTTTGAAGATAGTTTCGGATTTTATCTCCCGTATCTGGGTCAATGGAGGCTGTTGGCTCATCTAAGAGTAGAAGGCGTGGATTGTTCAAAAGTGATTTTGCTAAGGCGAGGCGTGTTCTTTGCCCTGCCGAAAGCTCTCCAGAACGTCTGTGGCGTAAATGATGAAGGTCAAGTTCATGCATAAGCTCATCAAGATGATCGTGATAGTTTCTTAAATTATACAAATGTGCATTTACGTTTAAGTTTTCTAAAACCGTTAAACGATAAGGCATCTCACAATAAGGTGAGGAAAAATTCATAAAAGGGATCGCTTTGTAACGATCAACCTCCATATCATGATCGAAGACGGTTACAGTACCTTCACTGGGGGAGGTTAATCCTAAGATCATAGAAATCGTTGTTGTTTTACCTGCGCCATTTCCACCTAATAGTGCTGTAATTGAGCCTTCTTCAACAGAAAATGAGATATGGTCTACAGCGCAAAAATCACCATAGTTTTTTGTTAGGTTATTGACTGTTAGAATATTTGCCATGAGGCTAATCTATTGCTTTTTATTTCTTCGCGCAAGCTTTTAGCGTTTGCTCATGCGTCAGTTTAACCTGTTCAAAACACTGATTGGCGAGATCTTTGCGGTTGTGTTCAGCTTTGACTTTGATCGGATCAAGGTACGTTAAATGCACTTCTAAATGTTTATGTTTTAAAAATGCCCAAAGATGAGGCATAAGCTCGTGCTCATCTTTATACCAAGAGACGAGATCTCTTTCTTCGCCCTTAATAACAGCTCCATTCAGGTGCGTGTAGCTCAAACTAACAGGTTGAATGATGACATCTTTTTTAATTGAATCATCCATAAAAGCACCAAAAAGAGAGCTTTTGAAAGGATAGACATCAATACCATTTGTTGTTGTTCCTTCTGGAAAGATCAGTAAGTTTTCGCCTCGGCGTACATAATTAAGGAGCATTTCTTTTTGTCCTTTCGCAGCACTTGGGCGACGTTCAACAAAGATCGTTCCTTGTAAACGTGCAAGAAAACCAAATACAGGCCAGCCAGCAATATCGCTTTTAGCAACAAAGAAACCACGTAACCAAGAGCCGATCACGATAATGTCCAAATAGCTTGTATGGTTTGAGGCATATAAAATAGTCGCATTTTTATTATCAAGGTATGTGTCACGACCATGTCTTATAAGTTTAACACCTGTTACAAGACAGGCAACACGGTGGAAAATATGAGGAAAAAACCAAACAGGTTTCTTTTCTTTCCAAAAAAAGACCAGCAACATAAAGGGTTGAAGTAAGGCAACACTCAGAGCCATGAATGCAATGACAAGGATTTTAAAACAAGCGGCAATTGATCTCATAATATTATTTGGTTTAGTTATTCTTTGGCAGAGCGGTCACGTCTGTAATATTCAACATGCTTTTCGCTCAAAGTTGCTTTCTCAACCATGATACAAATATCAACAGACTTCCATTGCATATCAATCATAGCGCCATCTCCTATGATACCATTGAGGCGTAGATATCCTTTTACAAGCGGTGGAAGTTGTTTAACAGCTTCTTTAGGGTTGATTTCTTCCTTTGGAATTAGATTGATGCTTTGAAAATATTTATCAAGTGCTTTGGGGCGCACTTCTTCACGTGCTAAATGATAATGATACAGATAAGAAAGAGGGAGTGCTAATTCTTGAGGGTCGGTATAACCTTCAAAGCTTGCGCATCCAAATAGGAAATCAACCTCATGGTGAAAAATAAAAGCACCAATACCTTGCCATAAAAGCTGGAGGGCAAAGCGTGTGCGGTAGCCGTCTAAGATACAACTACGACCAACTTCCATAAGGTTTTTTGCATTCTTTTTTAGGGGCGTGATATCAAATTCGCTTTCTGTATAGAACTCATGCATATCATCACTGACGACTTGTCGGAACATTCTATATGTACCAATCACTTTATGATCGTCAGGATCATTGATATCAATAACAAGTAAATGTGTTGAAACATCATCAAAACGGTCATAGTCACGCTTTAATGTACCCATTTCGCCAATGGGGTCTGCGCCATATTCTTCATAAAAAACTTTATAGCGGAGTTCTTGTGCTTTTTTGATTTCATCAACCGTCTCAGCAACTTTCAGCATAAGACCATTGATTGTCATTTTTTTGATTTCATCAGGCGCTTCCATTAAATATGGGTTTTTAGATGGACAGCGAGGCGTTGTATAATCAGTCATAAGCCATTTCTTCTGTTAGAATGTTTTCTTAAATAGATACATACTATTTTATTGGCGCTCAGTTAAGCTTTTTTTGAACTAGAATTGCGCTTAAATGGTGAATAGATAAAATTTTAGCTAAATTTTAACATTCAACCCTATATGATAGAGAAGTGTGTAAATCTACACATGTCGTAGGGGATTTAAAAAGGAAGTAAGTGTTTGAAAGAAGAACTGTCTTATAAAGCGCGTCGGAGTGACTGGTACAGCGCATTTCTATTTGCTTGTATAGCGATTGGTATTTTTGCGGTTTCTTTTTTGGTTCAAAAGAAAGAAGTTCATGACAAGACGTCTATGCTTTCTATTCATTTAAAGGCATCATTAATAGCGATAGAAAGAGATATAGATACTTTTTTCTCTGATTTACAAAAAACACAAGAAACAGAAATTAAAAGATTCTTGAGAAATCATCCAGGCGTTGAAATTGTTGTTGGTCATAAAGAAAATGATGAACTTGATTTTAAACGCATTTATACATCACAAGTAACACGAGATGTTGAGCAAGATAAACTACTTGATTTATTGCCAAGAATTCAAGACCACAGTGTTTTATCGCGCGATTATGATCATATTTTCGTTGTTGAGAAAACACATAAAGCTTTTTTAGGAAAAAATGCGGATAAAAGTTTTATTTGGGCTAAAACACTTTCACATCATAAGGCAACGACAATTATTCTTGTTTTTTATGATTTAAATGCTGTGATTGATCCATGGACAGAGCAATTAGTTGATGACAGTTTAATCGCAACCTATGTTCAAAATGAACATTCAGGTGTTTTGTTGGCACATACAAGCCCTGCATTATCAAAGGATTATGAGTCTTTTCTTGAGTTGCTTTCTCAGTCGGATACACGATTGCTGAAATATAAAAACACGCAATTGAGTATCTCACACTTATTATACCCAGATCATTCTTATTTAATTAGTCTGTTGTTGGCCTTTGCAAGTGCTTTATGTTCATTAATCTTCTTCTTAAAAGCGATTTTACTTGTACGTTACGACCTCAGTGTTAAGCGCAGATTAGAACAAGAGCATAATATGCAAGAACATCTGCAAAGTGAAATTAGAAAGCTTGATAAAGATTATGCGGTTTTAAGAAAGAATGCGCGTGAATATAGGCATGTATTGGATTCGATATCTGATATTGTTTTTGAAACAGATATGAATGGCCATGTTCTCTTTATGAATGAAACATGGGAGCGCGCAACAGAAGTTCCTGTATGGGATGTGATTAAAACACCGCTGTGGGAATTATTCCACCCCGATGACCGTATGGCTGTAAAGCTTTTAATTGAAAGCTATATCGAAGGGCACCGTTATGCGTCTTATGAAGAGGCTCGCCTTTCATTGAATGATGGCACTTATAAAACGGTTGAGATTTCTTTGAATATGGTGCGTATCCCAGATAATCAAGATATTTGCTTAGTTGGAAGCATGACTGATATTGATCATCGTGTACGCTCAGAGGTGGCTCTGCGTGAAGCTGAAGAAAAATATCGTAATATGGTTGAAAAGTCATTAGGCGGTATTTATCGCTCTGTACCAGAAGGGTATTTTATTGATGCAAACCCTGCTATGGCACAGATTTTGGGCTATGATAGTGTAAAAGAATTATTAGAAAAAATTACAGATATTAATAAGCAATTTTATTGTGATGAGAGCGCTCGCGAGAAAATTCTTAAAACGATGGAAGATGAAGGGCTTAAAGATATTGAGTCACGTGTTTATAAAAAAGACGGTTCTGTGATTTGGATTAGTGAAAGTTTTAGACCCGTTTTTGGTGAAGATGATTCAATCCTTTATTATGAAGGCACAATTGTTGATATTACAAAACGTAAAGTAATTGAAGCCGCTTTGTTAAAAGCAAAATCACACTCAGACATGGCCAGCCGTTCGAAATCTGAATTTTTGGCAAATATGAGCCACGAATTAAGAACGCCTTTGAATGCGATTATTGGCTTTTCTGAAATTTTAAAAGATGAATTATTTGGCCCACTGGGCTCAGATGAATATAAAGAATATTCTCAAGATATTTATAATTCAGGCACGCATTTATTGCAGATCATTAACGATATTCTTGATATGTCTAAGATTGAGGCTGGTAAACGCGAGTTGCGTGAGGATCTGATTAAGGTTTCTGATGTTGCTGCGGTTGCGTTTAAAATGGTTAAGCCAAAGGCTGATTCCCGTAATGTGACACTTGAGAATTTAGCAGCGCTTGATTTGCCCCCACTCTTAGCAGAACAATTAGCTGTGAAGCAAATCTTGATTAATCTATTAACAAATGCGGTTAAATTCACTAAAGAAGGTGGTTCGGTTAAGCTAACGAGTGCATTCTCAGAAAAAGGTGAATTGATCTTGTCTGTGACAGATACAGGGATTGGTATGCGCGAAGAAGATATTGAAAAAGCGTTATCAGCCTTTGGTCAAATCGATGGGGATTTATCTAAGAAGGAGTCTGGCACAGGGCTAGGATTAACACTTGTAAAACAACTCACAGAGCTTCATGGAGGCTATATTGTTGTTGAAAGTGAAGTGGATAAAGGAACAACCGTTCATGTTCACTTCCCCGCAGAGCGTGTCCGTAAATAAACGGTTGTTTATCCTTTTAATTTTATTAATTTAAGCGTTTGCCATAGCGAGAGCTGTATCAAGCATACGGTTTGAGAAACCCCATTCATTATCATACCAGCTAAGGATACGAACAAACTCACCTTCGATCACTTTTGTTTCGTTTAAAGCAAAAATAGATGAACGTGGATCGTGAATGAAATCAGCAGATACAAGTGGTTCATCATAAACACCTAAAATGCCTTTTAAGGAGCCTTCTGAGGCTGCTTTTGTCATTGCTGCATTAATTGCTTCAACAGAAGTTGATTTACTTGGTTGGAATTTTAGATCAACAACAGAAACAGTTGGTGTTGGAACGCGGATAGAGGTTCCGTCTAATTTTCCTTTTAACTCAGGTAAAACAAGACCAACAGCTTTTGCTGCCCCAGTTGATGTTGGGATCATAGAAAGCGCTCCAGCGCGTGCGCGATGTAAATCACTATGTCCTGTATCAACGATGCGTTGATCCCCTGTATAAGAGTGAATTGTTGTCATGAAACCACGCTCAATTCCAAATTCAGAATGCAGTACATGTGCAACAGGGGCTAAACAGTTTGTTGTACAAGATGCATTTGAAACAACTGTATGATCAGCTTGTAACTTGTCATGGTTAACACCGTAAACAACAGTGATATCTTCACCACTTGCAGGCGCAGAGATTAGGACTTTTTTAGCACCAGCTTTGATATGAAGGTTTGCTTCTTCTTTTGTTCTAAAGAAACCTGAACATTCAAAAACCATATCAACACCCATATCACCCCAGTTGATATCAGCAGGTGCTCTATGTTGAGAATAGGCGAGCTTGTCACCGTCGATTGTTATGATCGATCCTTCAACAGAAACGTCTTTTGAAAAACGACCATGCACAGAATCATATTTGAAAAGATGTGCGCTTGTTTCAATCGGCGTTGGGTCATTGATCGCAACGATTTGTATATCTTTATTGCCACTTTCATAAAAGGCGCGCAATACAAGACGTCCAATACGACCAAATCCGTTAATACCTACTCTTAATGTCATGATAAAAAATCCCTTCTTTTCGTTTATGATAATTTTGAAACTGTATTTTCAGCGGTGATGCCAAAATGAGAATAAAGCACTTCGTAAGGCGCGGACTCACCAAAGCTTTCCATGCCAATAAAGATGCCATCAAATCCGATAAGACGGTCCCAGCTTTGACGACAGCCTGCTTCAATGGCGCATAGTTTTTGTGCCGAGCCTCGAAGCGATGACAGGTAATCATTACCTTGTTCTAGGAGTAAGTCAAGGCATGGAACAGAAACAACACGGACACCGTCGCCTTTTGTTTCTAGCATTTCTTTTGCTTCGAGGGCGATTTCGACCTCAGAACCGCTTGCAAAAAGAGTAATCGTATGTGCGTTGCCAGCCTCTCTTAAAATATATCCTCCTTTTGCTGTTAGGTTTTCTGATGCGCTTTCTAAGCGCACAGCAGGAAGATTTTGTCTTGTTAAAGATAAGAGAGAAGGTGCATGTTCCAAATTCAACGCTGCTTCCCAGCTTTCAGCTGTTTCAACAAGATCAGCTGGGCGGAACGTATAGCAATTTGGGATAGCGCGCATAGCTGATAAATGTTCAACAGGTTGGTGTGTCGGTCCATCTTCGCCAAGCCCGATAGAATCATGTGTCATAACATGAATGACACGTTGTTTCATAAGCGCCGCTAATCGAATAGAGGGGCGCGAATAATCTGCAAAACACAAGAATGTGCCGCCATAAGGGATTAAGCCTCCATGAAGGGTGAAGCCGTTCATGATCGCGGCCATACCATGTTCTCTAACCCCGTAATAAATATAAGAGCCAGAGAAGTCATTTTGATGAATATGGGTGTCTTGAACTTTTGTGATATTAGAGCCTGTTAAATCAGCAGAACCACCAACGAGCTGTGGAATAGCCGTTGCAAGGACTTTTAAAACTTCGCCAGAAGCTTTTCTGGTTGCTATTTTTGTTGGGTTTTTAACACAGTCTTCAATAAAAGTTGCGATAGGGTCTTTCATTAAAGATGTAACAGATGGATTTAAATATGTGTTGAAGGCTTCTTTCTTCTCCGCATCTAATCCGTTGAAGCGTGTATTCCAAGCTGTGTAAACAGCCTTGTTTTTATCACCAATAGAACGCCATTGAGATAATAAATCTTCTGGAATTTCGAACGCATCATGAGCCCAGTTTAAAGCTTCTTTCGCGCCTTTTAGTTCACTTTCACCAAGAGGTGAACCGTGCGCACTTGATGTATTTTCTTTTGTTGGTGCGCCGTAACCAATACGTGTTTTACAGGCAATTAGCGTTGGTCTTTCTGTTTCGCTAACGGCTTTTTCAAGCGCGCGGTCAATGCTTTCAAAATCATGACCGTCAGCATGAAGTGTTTTCCAGCCATAAGAGTCAAAACGCTTAACAGTATCATCACTGAAAGAGAGGTCTGTTTTTCCATCAATTGAAATGCCGTTATCATCGTATAGGACAACCAGATTTGATAAGCCTAAATGCCCAGCAAGCGAACATGCTTCGTGACTGATCCCTTCCATTAAATCACCGTCACCGGCCATAACAAAAGTCTTGTGATCTATAAGCTCTGAACCAAAACGGCTTTTTAACATTTCCTCAGCCATGGCAAAACCGACAGAGGTTGCAATTCCTTGTCCTAATGGACCTGTTGTCATTTCAATCCCCGCGCTTTGTTCGATTTCTGGATGACCTGCGGCAAGGGAGTGAAGTTGGCGGAAATTCTTGATTTGATCCAAAGTCATCTTCTCATAACCCGTTAGGTATAACAAACTATATAAAAGCATCGATCCATGGCCACCAGAAAGGATAAAGCGATCACGGTCAAACCATGTAGGATCTGCGGGATTAAATTTGAGATATTTTGTAAAGAGAAGTGTCGCAACATCAGCCATTCCCATCGGCATACCTGGATGGCCGGATTGTGCTTTTTCAACCGCATCCATTGAAAGGGCTCTAATAGCATTGGCCATTTCTCTCAACGGTGTATAGTCAGTGAGTGTTTGTGTTTCTAAAGCGGTATTCTCCATAACGATTTATCTTTCTCTGCTGTGTCAAATTTGGATGCCTTTAGAATGAAGCAGGAGAGGGATAAGGTCAACAGGAATTCCATGAGAAAATTAAGTAATTTTGGCAATTGACGAATGCGGTTTAGGGTCGTATTATCGCGATTCTAATCATGATGCTAATAAGTAAACGGAAAGAACCTGTCTGATGGCAGACTTATTGTCTTATATAAAATTGGATCAGCTTGAAAAAGCGTTGAATAATTTGGAACAGAAACTCGAAACAGCGACACCGAATGCGTCTGATGATAGTGATGCACGTTGTGAGCAATTGACTCTTCAATTGCAAGAAGAGGCACAAAAACGAGAGAAAGTAACAAAAATCATTGATGAAACAATAGAAACAGTAGAAACTATTCTATTATCAAAGGATGGATAAGGAATAAGAGCGATGGCAAATATTCGATTAAAAATCAATGGACGTGATTATGATATGGCATGTGATGATGGCCAAGAGGAACGTATTTATGCGTTATCTCAATATGTTGATTCTCGTTTATCAATGATCGCAAGTGCGGGAGCTGGGAAAAGCGAAGCGCATTTATTGATGCTGACATCTCTTGTTTTAGCAGATGAAATTTTTGATTTAAAAGAAGGCCTGCCTGTTAATTCAGATACAACGCGTATTGAAGCAGAAAAAGAGCAGGCACTCGCGATGGTTGAGAGTTTAATTCAACGCGTTGAAACCTTAAGTGCCTCTGTTAAGTAAAGACTATCAAACGTTCATATTGATTATCTAAAGTTAAGGCTGTTTGTACATTGCACTCAATTTTGTGCTGGTATAATTAGGCCTTTATGTATATTGTGCAAAACTGAAAGTCTTGCTGGGTGATGCGATACGGTTTTACAAATTTCCTAGGGCCGATGCTTTTTGCGAAGGGAGCTGTCCCTGAGGGAAACCGTGGTTTCACTCATTACGGCACCCACCTGGTTATACCGGGTCGTAGAGAATATAAAACCCCGGTCAATCTGGCAGGCTTTCACCTTAAATGTAGAATTAAGAAAGATCATTTTATGTCTGATGAAAAGAAAGCATTGAGAAAAGAAGTTTTGGCTTGGCGCCAAAATCAAAAAGAACCTCTGCTGATTTCAGACGAAGCCTCAACAATGTTACTTGATTGGATACAGGCACAGGGTATTACTTCTGTTGGTTTGTATCATGCAATGAAAGGGGAGGTTGATGTTTCCTCCTTAAAAGAAGTTTTTGATCGCTATAATATTTCTTATGCGTATCCGCGCGTTTTAGAAGATCATGAAACTATGGTTTTTCAAACAACCTCTCAAACGACGATATTACAAAAACAGGCGTTTGGCTTTTATGCACCAGAAGCAGATGAAGCGCTTATTACACAACCAGAGCTTTTATTAGTGCCGGGATTAAGTTTTGATAAGCAAGGAAATCGTTTAGGTTTTGGAAAAGGTCATTATGATCGTTATTTATCAAGCCATTCTCATATTAAATGTATCGGTGTTTGCGCCTCACAACAAATGAGAGAGTGTATACCAGCAGAGCCACATGACGAACCCATGAAACATATTTTAACAGAACAGAAATTGGTGTTGTTGTGAAGTTATTATTTTTAGGAGATATATACGGTGATATTGGTCGCAATGCAGTTATTGACAAGATAGCCACGATCAAACAAAAGCATGAAATTGATTTTACAATCGCAAATGGTGAGAATGCCGCTCAATACGGTATTACGCCTGATCAAGCAAAAGAATTATTTGAACATGGCATTGATTGTATAACGACGGGGAACCATGCGTGGTCAAGACGAGAGATTATTCCCTTTGTTGAAAAAGAAGAACGTTTATTACGTCCTGTTAATTATCCAGAAGGAACGTTAGGGCAGGGGCTCTTTGATGGAAAGGATCGCCAAGGGCGCCGCATCATCGTGATCAATGTTATGGGGCGCATTTTCATGGATCCTCTTGATTGCCCGTTTCGTGAAATGGATAAGGTGTTAAAACCATATGTGTTAGGACGTAATGTTGATGCCGTTTTTGTTGACGTTCATGCAGAAACATCCTCGGAAAAAGGAGCCTTAGCGCATTACTTAGATGGTCGTGTAACAGCTGTTGTTGGTACTCATACACATGTCCCAACAGCAGATAGTATGATTTTACCAAAAGGCACAGCTTTTCAAACAGATGCAGGCATGTGCGGCGCATATAATGGTGTTATTGGGGCGCAACCCGAAGGCGCGATTGGGCGCTTTTTAAAGCAAGTAAAACGTCCTCATCTTATTCCTGTTGACGGAGAGGCAACAATTTGTGGTGTTGTCGTTGATGTTGCTGAAAAAGGGTTAGCAAAAACGATTTATCCCATACGCATAGGGGGAAGCTTATTACAACAGCAAGATTAGATGTTATTTGTTACGTGTATTATAATAACGTTTAACCACCTTGGTTAACTCGCTCATGAGCAAGTCACCATAATCTCCTGTATCACCTGTCTTTTTTGTCTCAATAACAAGTTTAAGTGATTTGTGATGAGCGATAATAATATCAATAACTTCTTTTCGAATTTCTGGAACATTTTCAATAAAGTTTAAAAGACTTTGCGCCATATCAGTAACAATAGGATAATGGAACATAGCACCGCTTGATTTTAGCATAATTGCAGAATCTTGAATTTTTGTGCGTTCTTCATCTGTTAAAACACCTGTTTTAGATAATCTTTCAGCAATTTCTTCAATTGTGTCTAAATCATCTTTTGCGATCGCGGGGAAATCATGAGCCATGCGCGTAAAAATTTCATCAGCCTTGTTAAGGCGTTCCTCAGATACCCCACCATGACCAACTTTTTGTTTGATCTTATTGAGCGGCATAACAATTTTAACATCATCAGACATTCTTTATATAAGCTTCCTTATGTCTTGGTTAATTATCGTAGTGTGTATTATAGATAAACTTTTTCTACAGATTTAGGAGTGTATTGTTGATTCCGTCTTCTTTCAACCCCTTTATAATCAGGATTATTGATACGTCTTCGATCTGGCCCACAATATTTTTTTGAAATGATAAATTGTCTTGGTTTTTCAATGATATGCTCAATGCGACCATACATAGATCTAGAGGTGAAAGGTTTTGCCAAAAACTCAGTAATACCAGAATCTCGTGCAGCAATAACACGACTTCTCTCACTGTAACCAGTCATTAAAATAATAGGAACATATGGACAGGGGCTATCTGGATCGGTTCGGACTTTCTTTGTGAAATCTAAGCCATTCATAGGCTCAACCATCCAATCAACAATAACAATATCATATTCTGTTTTTTTTAGCATCTCATATCCCGTAATTGGATCTGCGATACTATGGATAGAATTGACACCAAAAGCTTGTAGGATTGATTTTGTCAAACTGCGCATGTGCCAATTTTTCTCAATTAGCAATATCTTCAATTTGTCCATATGGTAAGCCATATATTAAATCCCCTATACTGTGTATATGTGTGTCTTCAATAGTTGCATCTCTTTTATATTACAAAAGAGGGTGACGCAAATAAGAATATTTATGCATACCCTTATGTATCTTAAACGAATTTTTATTAAAAAGCGTTAATTTTCCGCTTTAAACAGGCCTGTTATTTGTCTTTTTAATAAATAAACTTGTGGTAAGCTTACAAATCGTACTAATTTACCTTTATTACACAATTTAACTTGATAAAAGGACTTTTTAGATGGCAGGTCATTCGAAATTTAAAAATATTCAGCACAGAAAAGGTGCTCAGGATAAAAAACGTGCAAAAGTATTTAATAAAATTGCTAAGGAAATTGAAGTAGCGGCAAAGATGGGCGCGCCGGATCCTGATATGAATCCACGTCTTCGTTTGGCAATTAGTAATGCGCGTTCGGCAAATATGCCAAAAGATCGTATCGAGCGTGCAATTAAATCAGCGAGTGAAACAGCGGGCGGTGATAATTATGAAGAAATTCGTTATGAAGGATATGGGCCTGGTGGGGTTGCTGTGATTGTTGAAGCCCTCACAGATAATAGAAATAGAACGGCTGGAGAAGTTCGCACGGCTTTTTCTAAAAATGGAGGATCGCTCGGAGAAACAGGCTCTGTTGGCTTTATGTTTGATCGCTTAGGTGAGATTGTTTACACAGCAGAAGTGGCCAGTGAAGACGATATGTTTGAAGCAGCTGTTGAAGCGGGAGCTGATAATGTTGAATCTTCTGAGGACGGGCATTTAATTTATACCGAGGTTGATAATTTTGCAGCGGCTCAACAAGCTTTAGAAGCAAAATTTGGTGAACCACAAGAAGCATATCTCGTTTGGAAACCTAAAATGTTTAGTACGCCAAATGAAGAACAGGCTGAAACATTGTTTAAATTGATTGATACATTAGAAGATAATGATGATGTGCAAAAAGTGTTTGCGAATTTTGACCTACCTGATGATGTCATTGAACGGTTATCAGCATGATCATTTTAGGCCTAGACCCTGGATTACGATATACGGGCTGGGGTGTTATTGACTATAAAGATGGTAAACCGAGATACCTAGCCTCAGGAACAATCGAGTCTTCTGATTCAAAGAAAAATCTGGCGCTACGTCTTGTTGACATTCATGATGCTCTTCATGCGGTACTGGATACATGGTCACCTGAAACGGCAGCGGTTGAAGAAACGTTCGTGAATAACAATGGTAAAACGACATTAAAACTTGGCCAAGCACGAGCAGTTTCTTTGCTTGTACCTGCCTTGAATGGTGTGGAAGTTTTTGAGTATTCAACAAATTTGATTAAGAAATCGGTTGTCGGTTCTGGGCATGCGGGTAAAGAGCAAATGCAGATGATGATGAAAATGCTTTTACCCAATTCTAAGATTGGGTCTGAACATGAGGCGGATGCCCTTGCGACAGCACTTTGTCATGCACATCACTATGCACATAAGAAATTATCTGATACCATGAACAAAACGAGAATCGAAGCATAATTTACAGACATGGTGTTGGGGTAGACATGATTGCAAAATTAAAAGGACTTATTGATCATATTGATCTAAATAACTTGATCTTAGATGTAAATGGTGTTGGTTATGCGGTATTTGCTTCTAGCCATACATTGCGCAAAATAGGGCGTGTAGGAGATGCTGTTTCACTCCTTATTGAAACGCATGTGCGAGAAGATCATATTAATCTATATGGGTTTGCTGATGCACAAGAAAAAGAATGGTTTCAAATTTTATGTCGCGTACAAGGCGTTGGTACAAAAGTCGCTTTGGCGATTCTAAGTGTAGCAACACCCAAAGATTTGATTTTAGGGATTGCTTCAGGGGATAAAAATATTGTTAAACAAGCAGATGGCGTAGGTCCTAAGCTTGCAACACGTATCATCACAGAATTAAAAGATAAAGTCGGCTCGATGAGCTTGGAAGCAACAAACGTTTCCTTAGCAACAGGAGGTGTTGCAAACTCAGATCCAATCGCACCAATCGCAGATGATGATCGTGTCTTACAAGATGCGATCTCAGCGCTTGTTAATTTAGGCTATCAACAAAGTGATGCTTATAAGGTCATTAATGATGTAAGACGTGAGGATGAAACACAAGATTTATCATCCTTGATCACTCAAAGTTTAAAGAAATTAAGCACAGGAGCATAACATGATGGAAGCAAGAGATATGATTTCTCCTGATATACAAGAGGGAGATGTCCTTGAAAAGGCGCTTAGACCCACACATTTAGATGAATTTATTGGTCAGGCAAAAATCAAAGAAAATTTGTCAGTTTTTATTCACGCAGCTAAAAAAAGAAGTGAAGCTCTTGATCACGTTTTGTTATTTGGCCCTCCTGGTTTAGGTAAAACGACATTAGCACAAATTGTATCCAAGGAAATGGGCGTTGGGTTTCGCGCAACATCGGGTCCTGTTATTTCAAAAGCAGGGGATTTGGCAGCTATTTTAACAAATTTACAGCCTCATGATGTCTTGTTTATTGATGAAATTCATCGCTTGAATCCAATTATCGAGGAAGTTTTATATCCTGCTATGGAAGACGGTGTGCTGGATATTATTATTGGTGAAGGACCTGCTGCGCGTACAGTGCGTATTGATTTACCACCCTTTACACTTGTGGCAGCAACAACGCGTTCGGGATTGTTGACAACACCCCTTAGGGAGCGTTTTGGTATTCCGCTAAGATTAGAGTTTTACTCTCATGAAGATTTAGCACGTATTGTGGCAAGACAGGCACGCTTGATGGAGATTGAGATGGATGAGGGAGGAGCGTTAGAAATTGCAAGACGTTGTCGTGGGACACCGCGCGTGGCAGGCCGTTTGACGCGTCGTGTTCGTGATTTTGCTTCTGTTTTGTCAGAAGATGTAATTACATGTGAGATTGCCAACCAAGCCTTGCAACGTTTGGAAATCGATGATCAAGGTTTGGATCAAATGGATCGGAATTTCTTATCCGTGATTGTTGAAAAATTTAGCGGTGGTCCTGTTGGCTTAGAAAATTTAGCGGCAATTTTGTCTGAGCAAAAAGATGTGATTGAAGATGTGATTGAGCCGTATTTAATGCAAAAAGCATTTATTCAAAGAACACCAAGAGGGCGTATTGTAACGGCGTTAGGGTATCAGCATTTAGGGCTAACGCCACCAACTACACAACAATCAGAAAGTGATTTGTTTAATGCTTAAACAAAAAGAAGTACCAATGACACAAAATGCAAAAGAATTTAAAATGCCGGTTCGTATCTATTATGAAGATACGGATACTGGAGGGATTGTTTATCATGCCAATTATTTGCGCTATGCAGAGCGTTGCCGTAGTGAATGGTTGCGTTCAGTTGGGGTGGAGAGCTCAAAATTAGCAGAAGAAAAAGGAACTTTTTTTGTTGTTAAATCGTGTTCTATTAACTATCACGCGCCTGCAAAATTGGATGATAAGTTGATCGTGACAAATGAAGTTGAAAAAATTGGGGGTGCTTCTATCTCTTTAAAGCAAGGTGTTTATAAAGAGAATCAGCTATATGTATCCATGGATGTCGTTATTGTGCTTGTTGATGGGAATAAAAAACCAGTACGTATCGATCCTGAATTGAAAGCTCAATTACTAAGTTAAAATTAGAGGAAAAGTTAAATGGATGGAATAGAAGCAACACAATTGGCTGGATCAGTTGTACATGATTTATCAATTTGGTCATTATTTTGGCAAGCGGATATGATTGTTAAAATGGTTATTGTCATGCTGGCTTTTGCCTCAATTTGGTGTTGGGCGATTATTTTGGATAAAATGTTTTCTTTGAAATCACTCTCGCTAAAGGCAAACCATTTTGAAAAATCATTTTGGTCAGGTGAGTCTTTAGACCGTCTTTATGATAAGACAATTCAACGCGCGCGTGATCCGATGACACGTATTTTTAATGCGGGCATGAAAGAATGGCGTATGGCTCATGAAAAAGGGATTTCTTCTGAGAAAAGCCATTTTAGTTTACAACAACGTATTGAAAAAGCGATGTCAGTCACGATTAATCGCGAAATGGATAATTTGGAAAAGAATATGACATTCTTGGCAACAGTTGGTTCAACCGCGCCGTTTATTGGTTTGTTTGGAACGGTTTGGGGGATTATGAATTCATTCACAGCGATTGCTGGTTCAAATACAACAAATCTAGCCGTGGTTGCCCCTGGGATTGCGGAAGCTCTTTTTGCGACAGCGTTAGGTCTTGTCGCAGCTATTCCAGCGGTGATTGCTTATAATAAATTTTCATCAGATATTGGGCGCTATTGTGATCGTTTAGAAGGGTTTTCAAGCGAATTTACATCGCTTTTATCACGCTTCTTAGATGAAAAAGGTCGTCAGAAAAAGGCAGAGATTTAATCATGGGCGCAGGAATACAATCATCAGGGCGTCGTAAATCTGGACACCGTACAAGACGACAAATGTCAGAAATTAATGTGACTCCTTTTGTAGATGTGATGTTGGTTTTATTGATTATCTTTATGGTTGCCGCCCCTTTGATGACAACGGGTGTAACTGTTGATTTACCAAGTTCGCAAGCATCGGCGCTGAGTAAGGAGTCAAAAGACCCTGTTGAGGTTAGTATTAATGCAGATGCTCAGATATTTGTTGGTGAAAAGCAATTATCAGCCAATCAATTATTGCCATTCATTCAATCCCTTACAGAAGGCGATGGCGATACACGTATTTATATTAGAGCAGATCGAGGATTAGCCTATGGTGATGTTATGAAAGTTATGGCGGAATTAAATCGCTCTGGTTTTCGTAAAGTTGCTTTGATCTCTCAACCGAAATAAAACAAAGGCAGGATAGCTCGTGCGTTTTTCTTTCATTTTATCAATTGGATTGCACATTTTTATTATTGTGCTGTTATCAAGAGGGTTTGATTTTTCTAATCCTCACGATATTGATATTGCACCACCCATTAATATTGAGATTGTTGAAATTGCCGATAAAAATCAAACAACAAAAATAGCACCTCCGAAAAAAGCCAAAAAGCCTGAAAAAAAGAAAACGGAGGAAAAGACAAAGAAAAAAGAGCCTCCTAAAAAAACAGCTAAACCAAATGCATCAGCGCCCAAACCGAAGGTAGAAGATAGTGCTGTGCCTTTACCCGATAAGGTTGCTGATAAGCTTGTAAAGCCTAAACCACCAAAGAAAATTGAGAAAAAAGTTGAGCCTGATTTAAAACGTCCGGAACTAAAAGAGACGAAGATGGTTAAACCTATAGAGAATGATGAACCGTTTCAGTCGGTTTTGAAAAATTTAATCTCGGATGAGCCTTTTAAAAAAGAAGAAGAAGAAAAAGAAGCTGTGCAAGAAGTAACACAAGTCGCCTCGTTATCTGACCGGATGACAATTACAGAAATGGATGCTTTGCGCCGTCAATTGGAGGGATGTTGGAATGTGCCAATTGGTGCCCGTGATGCGGATAATTTAATCGTTGATGTTCGCCTCGTAATGAACCAAGATAAGACGGTTAGAAAAGCGGAGATCGTTGATGATAATCGTTATAATTCAGATCCGTTCTTTCGTGCAGCTGCCGATAGCGCGTTACGCGCCGTTCAAAGTGATGCATGTAACCCGCTTATTCTTCCAGATGGTAAGTATGAACAATGGCAGATAATCTTATTTAGATTTAACCCACAAGAAATGTTTTAAAAGGATTACAATTCGGTCATGAAAAAAATTATAGTGCTCTTATTTTTATGTTTTGTCACGCTCTCAACGTCTGCACAGGCTAATTTAGAGGTTGATATTACAAGAGGGAGTGTTTCGGCTCTTCCGATTGCTGTACAAGATTTTGAAGGAGAAACAATAGACCAGATTAAATTAGGGGCAGATATTGCTGAGATTGTACGCTCTAATTTGGAAAAGTCAGGTCTATTTGAAACAATTGAGCCAAGCCGATTTCCTCGTGATTTAGATGGAGAAACCGCAGATAACCCGTTATTGCCTTTGTGGAAAAATGTAGGGGCTGATGCGTTGGTAAAAGGTATTATCTCTAAAAATGAACAAGGAAAAACACGTGTTGAGTTTCGTTTGTGGGATGTGATTGGTGGACGTCAAATGTCGGGGCTTGCTTATACAACAACGCCGAAGAATTGGCGCCGTATCGCCCATATTATGTCAGATGAGATTTATAAACGTATTACGGGTGAGAATGGATATTTTGATTCACGTATCGTTTATGTTGCAGAAACGGGGCCAACAATTAAGCGCGTAAAACGTCTAGCAATCATGGACCAAGATGGTGCTAACCATCAATATTTAACCTCAGGGAGTGAATTGGTGTTAACACCGCGTTTTTCGCCTAATTCTCAAACAATTACTTACTTGTCTTATTACAAGAACACGCCACGTGTTTATGTTTATGAGTTAAGCACAGGACGTCAAAAAGTGTTGGGTGATTTTAGAGGGATGACATTCGCTCCTCGTTTCTCTCCTGATGGAGAAAAGATCATCATGAGTCTTTCTTTAAACGGGAGTAGTGATATTTATACGCTTGATATCGATTCTGGTCGCAAGCAACAATTGACATCACATCCGGCAATCGACACCAGTCCGAGCTATTCACCAGATGGAAAGCGTATTGCTTTTGAATCTGATCGAAGTGGGACGCAACAAATATATGTGATGGATGGTGATGGTCGTAATGTGCGTCGTATTACCTTTGGACAAGGGCGTTATGCGAATCCTGTATGGTCACCAAGAGGAGACTTGATTGCTTTTACACGTATGCAAGGGGGCTTGTTTTATATTGGGGTCATTAAACCAGATGGGACAGGTGAGCGTTTAATTGCCCAAGCCTACCATATAGAAGGACCAACTTGGTCACCAAATGGTCGTGTGATTTCTTATTTCAAAGAAAAAACAGGTCGTGATGGTCAAAAAACATCAAAAGTTTATACAATTGACTTAACAGGCTATAACGAACAAGTCATTAAAACGCCTGTTGATGGATCGGATCCTGCATGGTCACCTTTGCACGAGTGATTGTGTCGAATTAAAATAACGAAACCAGTTGAAAGATTTCTTCTGTGTCTTATACTTAGTGCAACATTTAACAACGAGTCTTATTGACTAGAATGGAGAGAAAACATGAAAAAATTACATTTAATGGCTTTTGCTGCGATGCTTGCTTTAACGGCTTGTTCTGATGCATCTCAAATGGATACATCAGAAGTTCTTGTTGAAGAAAGTGCTATGGCTCAAAATAGTGGCGATAACATTGATCCTGTGACAGGTATGCCGTTAGAAGGTTATGGTACAGAAAATATGTATGGCCAAGCAGCGAATGGTGTTCCTGCAGGTACTCAGCAAGACCTTGTAACAAATATTGGTGACCGTGTATTTTACGGATATGATCGTTCAGACATCACACCTGAAGGTCGTGAAACATTAGAGCGTCAAGCACGTTGGTTACAGCAATATCCATCAATCAATGTTGTGATTGAAGGTCACGCAGATGAGCGTGGGACACGTGAATACAACCTTGCTCTAGGTGATCGTCGTGCGGTTTCTGCCCGTAATTACCTTGTCGCTTTAGGTATTAATCCAACACGTATCCGTACAATTTCATACGGTAAAGAGCGTCCAGCAGTCGCAGGTTCTAATGCAACATCATGGGCTCAAAACCGTCGTGCGGTAACAGTTGTAGAATAAGGATATATTAATAATGGCTAAGTCTAAGCATTTTGCATTTATAAGTGGTCTTGCGCTCGCGCTTTCTCTATCTCTATCGACACCAGCTTTATCTCAAGTTGGGCATACAGATACAGAAACGCTTATGAACCGTTTGAATCAACTTGATAATCAAATGCAAACACTTAGCCGTTATATCTATCAACAAAATCCAGAATTTGCGGCCTCTCTTGGGAATGGGCAAGGCTCTTCTCAAGATAACAAGGCTGTTGTTGCTGCTTTTGAGATGCGTATGTCTGAGTTAGAGCAGCAAATTAGAGCATTCACGGGGGATATAGAGCGTTTACAGTTTGATGTAAGGCAGTTGACGCAAAAGAATATGCTTCTTGACAGTCGTTTAGGGGCTTTATTGCAAAAGCAGGAGGAGGTAAAAGCGCTTCCTCACGCGATAACTGAGCCACAAAAACAAACTGTTACGACAACAGCATCTACCGCTGTTGCTACGACATCAGCGTCGGCTTCGACCTCGACAAATACGACGGTTACAGCACCTCAAAATGTATTAACAACAGGGAATGCAACAGAAGCTTATGATACTGCTTTTTCTTATGTGCAAGAAAAAGACTATGAGAAAGCAGAAAAGGCATTCAAACAATTTATCGATACATATGGCGACAATGATCTTGTTCACAATGCACGTTATTGGTTAGGTGAAACATATTATGTACGTGGTGAATTTGATAAAGCGAGTGTTGTTTTTGCAGAAGCCTTTAAAGAGTCTCCGAAAGGGGCAAAAGCAGCTGATAATTTATTGAAGCTTGGAATGTCACTCGGGAGTGTTAGTAAAATCACGGAAGCGTGTGTGACATTAACAGAGCTTAAAAATCGTTTTCCAGATGCTCCAGCTTCTCTTTTACAAAGAGCGAATCAGCAGTTAGAAAAATATTCCTGTGATGAGCAAGAATGATCTTTGTCATACATTCTATGATTCTTTTTCCCATATTTTAAAGACGTTATCTTTGCCTGAGAATGTGCCTCTTGTTTTGGCTGTTTCTGGGGGGAGTGATAGTATGGCGCTTCTTTATTTGATGTCCCAATGGTCTAAGAGCCATGATAGGACATGCCATGTTGTTACTATTGATCATGGGTTACGCTTAGAGTCTGCTTCTGAAGTTTTATGGGTTCAAAAACAATGTGAGGCTCTTGAGATGCACTGTGAGCGTCTTACTTTAGATCTGAACCAAAATCAAAAAACATCGATCCAAGAACGCGCGCGAGAGGCACGATTTGAGGCCTTATTTGATGTCTGTAAACGGCTAGGAGGTGCGCCTCTATTTTTAGCACATCATGCAGATGACCAGCTTGAAACATTTGTACATCGTCTTGTTTCTGGCAGTGGTATTGATGGATTGGCGGGCATGAGTGTTAAGAATAATCGTCTAGGGATTGATATATTTAGGCCTCTTTTGTCATTTAAAAAGAAGGATTTAACTTTATTTCTTCAAGAAAGAAATCTCTCATGGTTGGAGGATCCATCTAATGAAAAAGATGTTTATACACGTGTACGTATTCGTAAATTTTTAGAAGAAGAAGGACTTTCTTCCGATCGTTTTTCAACGGTTTGTAAACGGATAGAGCGTGCTCGTACAGCATTAGATGATATTGCGCAACACCAGTTTGATCAATTTGCCTCTGTACAATTTTGGGGAGAGATTACTTTTGACTATCAGAGATGGATATCTCAGCCAACAGAAATACAGCTCCGTTTGTTAGAGAAAATGATTAGAAAAATTCGAAAAAACGATATTGAATATATGAGCTTATCAGGTTTAGAAAAAATTGTTTATGCACCTGAGCAAAGACACACATTACATGGTTGTTTAATTGATAAAAAGGATAATGAAATTTCTGTTGTTCGAGAACCGTTAAAGCAAGTTATTACGATTATTGATAACGAGCTGTTTGTGTGGGATGCGCGTTTTAAAATTCTTGGAGGAAAAGGCTTTTATGTACGCCCTTATAAAGAAGAAGATGCTACATGGATAAAGAAGCAAAAAGATCATTATTTGGATCAAGTGCCCTCAGACTACCGCTTAAGCACCCCAATTGTGTGTGATGAACATGGAAATATACAAGCCTCTATTCTTTTAAAACAGCATGAAACAATAGAGATTACCAGTATTTGACCAGAACAAAAGCTTGCTTTGTGAGGAAAAAATAGTACATTAGTCAAGGTATGCGTATTTGTAAAAAATGAAGGGACTTTCACGTGAATAACTTTGGTAAAAACCTGATCTTATGGGCTGTAATTGTTTTAGTTTTAGCGGCCATGCTTAACTCATTTCAAGGTGGTATGAAAGGGCAAAATCAAAGCGAAGAAGTTGCTTTTAGCGATTTCTTGAATGCCGCGCAAGAGCAAGAAGTATCTGATATCACAATGGAAGGAAACCGTGTTGTTGGTCATTATACAGATGGACGTGTTTTTAGAACATTAGCTCCGTCTAATACAGACTTAGTCTCTAAGCTTGAAGGAACATCTGTTCGTATTTCTGTTAAGCCTCAAAGTGATGGCTCTCCTACAATTTGGAGTGTTTTACTGTCTTGGTTCCCAATGCTTTTGTTAATTGCGGTATGGATTTTCTTTATGCGCCAAATGGGCGGTGGTGGAAGCAAAGCGATGGGCTTTGGTAAATCAAAAGCAAAACTACTGAATGAAAAAACAGGTCGTGTTACATTTAATGATGTCGCTGGTGTTGAAGAAGCTAAAGAAGAACTTGTCGAGATTGTTGATTATTTAAAGGATCCTCAAAAATACCAACGTTTAGGCGGTAAAATCCCAAAAGGTGTTTTACTTGTAGGTCCTCCAGGTACAGGTAAGACGTTAATTGCTCGTGCTGTTGCAGGTGAAGCCGGTGTGCCTTTCTTTACAATTTCAGGATCTGATTTCGTTGAAATGTTTGTCGGTGTTGGTGCAAGCCGTGTCCGTGATATGTTTGAACAAGGTAAAAAGAGTGCACCATGTATTATCTTTATTGATGAGATTGATGCGGTCGGACGTCATCGTGGCGCAGGTCTTGGTGGCGGTAATGATGAGCGTGAGCAAACACTTAACCAACTCTTAGTTGAGATGGATGGATTTGAAGGAACAGAAGGCGTGATTATTATCGCGGCAACAAACCGCCCAGATGTCCTAGATCCAGCACTTCTTCGCCCAGGTCGTTTTGATCGTCAAGTTGTTGTACCGAATGCAGATATCGCGGGGCGTACAAAAATTTTAGAAGTCCATATGAAAAAATTACCGTTAGCATCGGATGTTGATGCGCGTGTGATTGCTCGTGGAACACCTGGTTTTTCAGGGGCTGATCTCGCAAATCTTGTGAATGAGGCTGCTTTGATGGCGGCTCGTCGTAATCGACGTGTTGTTTCTATGAAGGATTTTGAAGAAGCAAAAGATAAGGTTATGATGGGTGCAGAACGCCGCTCTATGGCGATGACAGATGAGCAAAAGAAATTAACAGCTTATCATGAGGCTGGGCATGCTATTTGTGCGATTAACGAGCCAGCTTCAGATCCTATTCACAAAGCGACAATTATTCCGCGTGGACGTGCTCTTGGAATGGTGATGCGTTTACCAGAGCAAGATCGCACCTCTATGTCACGTGAAAAGCTTTATGCTGATCTCTGTGTTGCCATGGGTGGACGTGTGGCTGAAGAGATGATCTTTGGTTATGATAAAGTAACAACAGGTGCCTCATCAGATATTCAGATGGCAACAGACATGGCCCGTAAAATGGTCACAGAATGGGGATTGAGTGATAAGGCTGGACCTTTGCGTTACTCAAGTAACCAAGAAGAAGTTTTCCTAGGACATTCAGTTGCGCAACAGCAAAATATGTCTGAAGCAACCGCGAATATGGTTGATTCCGAAGTGCGTTCAATTGTTGAAGGATCTTATGAACGCGCAAAGAAACTTCTAAAGAAACATGGAAAAGACTTAGAGAAATTGGCTCAAGGCTTGTTGGAATATGAAACTTTATCTGGTGATGATATTAAAGTTCTTTTAGCAGGTAAGAAGTTAGATCGTGAATCGGATATGCCAAAAGCAAGTAATGATCATGCGGGCTCAGTTCCAACAGTTGGCAGTGTTTCTGATACGCCTGTAGAAGAAAAACCAAAAGCTAAGCCTAAGAAAAAAGCCACTCCTCGTAAAAAGAAGGATGATAGTTAGATTCGATTAAAGGAGCCAAGAAATTATACTCTTGGCTTTTTTTACGCAGCCTTTAATTGACATAATTAAGCTGTGGGGGTATAGTCATATTCGTTTTAAAAACTGTAGGATTATAAAAAAAATGGATGTTCAAGAGCGTATACAGCAGGTCTGGCGTGTGGAGAATAGAGATAATTCTGGCCCTTATATGGGGAGCAGTAATATTTTTAAAAAGCTTTATATTCAATTCCCAGAAGTTTGTGATTGGCCTGGTCCATTTGAAGGCCCTAAATTGGCAGCATTATTTAATGATGAGACGATAAAGGGCTGGTTCTGTGGTTTTGGAGCTTTAACAGAAGGAAGTTTTTCTTATAAGAACTGGTTTAGAGGTGTGGCTGCGCGGCAATTTTTACATGATCAAGGTTTTCATATTGCTCAATATCATTGCCAAGTACAAGATGTAAAAGAAGGTCTGTTTCAGGTGATGTTTAGAAAAAGCCATGCTATAAGACACACCGTTATTCCGTGTAATTTCGTGTAAATAGAATGAAACCTTTTGAAAGGTTTATTGAATTGAGGCTGTTGCTGTTCTTCTCTATGATGATCGAACATAATGATAAACTAAGATGGGTGTTATTTAGATGGGTAAGAAAACAAGACAATATTTCGGAACTGATGGTGTAAGAGGGCGCGCTAATACGCAGCCTATGGATGCTGAAACACTTCTTAAACTCGCGAAGGCGGTTTGTCTTAAATTTAAAAATGGTAAGAAACATTACAAGGTTGTGATCGGTAAAGATACGCGTCTTTCTGGTTATATGGTTGAGCCGGCACTAACATCTGGTTTTATTTCTATGGGCTGGGATGTGGTTATCCTAGGACCTGTGCCAACGCCGGCTGTGTCTAATTTTACACGTTCTTTACGTGCGGATTTAGGCGTGATGATTTCTGCATCTCATAATCCATATCAAGATAATGGCGTGAAGTTTTTTGATTCACAAGGATGCAAATTGTCAGATGACGTTGAAGCAGATATCGAAGCCTTGATGAATGAAGATCTAGTTTCTATTTTGCCAGCTTCTGAAAATCTAGGGCGTGCCTCTCGTTTAGACGATGCTGTTGGGCGTTATGCAGAATATACAAAAGCAACATTCCCTCGCAATATTCGTCTGGATGGTTTGAAAATTGTTGTTGATTGTGCGCATGGTGCGGCTTATAAGGTTGCGCCTCAAGTTTTATGGGAGTTAGGCGCAGAGGTCATTACAATTGGCAATAAACCGAATGGGTTAAATATTAATGACGAATGTGGCGCAACACACCCAAATACATTGGCGGCGACTGTTTTACGTGAGAAGGCTGATATTGGGTTTGCTTTAGACGGCGATGCTGATCGTGTTATTTTCTGTGATGAAAAAGGTCAGATTGCAGATGGAGATCAAATCATGGCTTTGATTGCGGTCTATTTGAAGAAAAACGGTCTTTTAAAAGGCAATGGGGTTGTGACAACAATCATGTCAAATATGGGCATGGAAGATTATTTGAAAGGCGCTGGAATTAATGTATATCGCTCTCAAGTAGGAGATCGCTATGTGATTGAAAAAATGAAAGAAGAAGGCGTTAATTTCGGTGGAGAACAATCAGGTCATATTGTTATGGATGATTTCGCAACAACAGGCGATGGTCTGATTGCAGCTTTGCAAGTTCTAGCTGTATTTAAAGAAAAAGGCGGAAAATCAAGCGCGCTTTTCCATGCTTTTGACCCATATCCGCAACTTATGAAGAATGTTCATGTCACTGATAAAACGCTGATTGAGGCATCGGATGTGCTTGCCCTTAAATCAGAGCAAGAGAAACGATTAGGTAGTGGCCGTATAGTCTTACGTGCATCTGGAACAGAGCCTGTTGTTCGTGTTATGGCTGAAGGTAAAGATTTAACACTCGTTGAAGAGGTTGTTGATCTTTTATGTGAAGCCATTGTGCACAAAGATAAAAAACGTGCTTAATAATTTATTATATTGTGCGATGCGAAATTTTTTGATTCCCGACTATTCTATCCAAACTTAAAAGAGCAATTTTATTTCAATAAACACTGTTGAAATGGAAAGTTGAGTCTTGTTATAGTTTATTTAACAAATTTTTTAACATTACTTGAAATAACGCTTGACGATATGGTAAATATTATGTATTGTCATACCATAACAAAAGTAGTGATATAAGAAAACCGTTGGAGGCGTACGATATAATGACATCAACTGATACTGAACAAGACCTAATTGATATGCTATGGCAGGCTGCTAAGAGTGGTGATGCGTCTAGAATCCGTTTGCTTGTTTCGCGCGGTGTTGATGTAAATATTCGTAACAAAGATGGTTGGACACCTCTTCATGTTGCAACACAATATGGCCATGTTGAGGCTATGCGTACTCTGATCTCTGCACGCTCTATGCAGCGTATGTCTGGTTATGGTGTTACTTCTTATGGTCCTGTTACTTGGAATGAAACACTGAAGAAACCGATGTCTTTTTCCGAGTCTGAAACAAACGCCGCTTAATTTTTTAAGGGCTTTTTTTATACCTAAAATTTCTTATTTTCTAGTTGGTAAAGCCATATTTTGTGCGCTTGCGTCATATCTGTTATGCGTAAAAGGTATTGTTCTTTTAAAGATGAGCTTTTTTCCTAAAATAAATACCTTTTTCTTTATATTGCCCCTTTACTTGAATCGAGAACGAGCGCAGGATAGAGCTAATAGCTAATTATATTTTGAAGGAGTTTTTGGAACATGACAAAACCAGTATTTAAACCACAAAACCCACGTTTTTCTGCTGGGCCTACAACAAAGTTCAAAGGGTGGAGTTTTGATCAATTATCAGGTGCTTTACTTGGACGTTCTCACCGCTCAGCGGATGCTAAAGCACGTATGAAAGAGGTGATGGATCTAACTTCAGAATTATTAAATTTGCCAGAAGGGTATAAAATTGCAATTATGCCGGGCTCTGACACGGGGGCTTTTGAAGCCGCAATGTGGAATTTGTTAGGCGGGCGCGGTGTTGATGTGTTTGCATGGGAAGCATTTGGTAAAAATTGGATTACGGATGCCGTTGACGCTTTGCAATTAGAGGATCTTCGTACATTTTGGGCAGACTATGGACAATTACCGGATCTTTCTCAAGCACAAAAAGACCGTGATATTGTTTTTACATGGAATGGAACAACGAGTGGTGTGAAGGTCCCAAATGCAGATTGGATTGCAGATGATCGCACAGGATTAACATTATGTGATGCGACATCGGCTGTATTTGCGATGGAGCTTCCATGGGAAAAGCTCGATGTAACGACGTATTCATGGCAAAAAGTATTAGGCGGCGAAGCGCAACACGGGATTATTATCTTAAGCCCAAGAGCGTTAAAACGTCTAGAGGAATATACACCAAGCTGGCCTGTTCCAATTCTTTTTCAACTTGCTAAAAAAGGAAAAATTAATGAAGCTATTTTTGAAGCAAACACAATCAATACGCCTTCTTTGATGTGTATTGAAGATGCTCTTATTGCTTTGAAGCATGTAAAAGAATCTGGTGGCGTTGCTGCAATGATTAAAAAATCAAAAAGTAATTTAGCTGTTGTTCAAGAGTGGGTTGATCAGACACCATGGATTGAAATGGTATGTGAGGATCCTGCTAACCAATCAAATACATCATTATGCGTTCGTATTACAGGGGCTTCATATGAAGCTTTGTCTGAAGATGAGCAAACAGCATGTGTTAATAAAATGGTGAAAATGATCGAGGATGAAGGCGCGGGATATGATTTCAAGGCCTACCGAACAGCACCTAATGGGTTTAGAATTTGGGGGGGTATGACGATCGAAGCTGATGATATTCGTGCCCTTTTACCATGGATTGAATGGGCTTATGTTGAAGTCGTGCTAAATCAAGCAAAAGCTGCATAAGGAGGATGATATGGCCCCTAAGGTTTTAATTTCAGATAAACTGAGCCCGAAAGCACGTGATATCTTTGTGATGCATGGTGTTGATGTTGATGTCAAAACAGACTTATCCGCAGAAGAACTAGAAGCTATTATTGCTGATTATGATGGTCTTGCCATACGGTCTGCGACAAAAGTTCGGGATAATATTATAGATAAAGCAACAAATCTAAAAGTCGTTGGGCGTGCAGGTATTGGGGTTGATAATGTTGATATTCCTGCTGCAACAGCTAAAGGAATTGTGGTTATGAACACACCTTTTGGTAATTCTGTAACAACAGCAGAGCACGCAATAGCGATGATGTTTGCCGTTGCTCGCCAGATTCCAGAAGCAAATGCTTCAACTCATGCTGGCAAATGGGAAAAATCTCGTTTTATGGGTGTTGAAGTGACTGGTAAAACACTTGGTTTGATCGGCTGTGGGAATATTGGTTCTATTGTTGCGTCGAGAGCTTTGGGTTTGAAAATGAAGGTGGCAGCCTTTGATCCATTCCTAACAGATGAACGTGCGCTTGAGCTTGGTGTGTCTAAAGTTTCTTTTGAGGATATGTTGTCACAAGCTGACTTTATTACAATCCATACCCCTTTAAATGATAAAACACGTTCTTTAATTAACGCAGATGCATTTGCAAAAATGAAAGATGGTGTTCGCATTATTAATTGTGCGCGAGGCGGTATTATTGATGAAGCTTCTTTGAAAGTGGCTTTGGAGAATGGCAAAGTTGCTGGCGCGGCGTTAGACGTGTTTGAAGTTGAGCCGGCAAAAAACAATCCTTTATTTGGTATGGAGAATGTTATTTGTACACCTCATTTAGGTGCATCAACCTCTGAGGCTCAAGAAAATGTTGCTTTACAGGTCGCTGAACAAATCTCTGATTTTTTGATGAAGGGGGCGGTTACAAATGCGCTGAATATGCCTTCATTAAGTGCAGAAGACGCTGTTCGTTTAAAACCTTATTTAACATTAGCAGAGCAATTGGGAAAACTCGTCGGGCAAGTATCTCAATCAGGGTTAAAAGAAATCAAAATAGGCTTTGAAGGGGCTTTATCTAAATTAAATACAAAGCCATTATCTGCGCTCATTGTAAAAGAAATATTAGCACCTCGTTTAGATAATGTGAATATGGTCAACGCATCAATGGTTGCCAAAGATCGTTCGATTAAAATTACAGAGTCATTAAGTGAAACAGCAGGTGATTATACAACAGCGCTTCGCATTGATATTGTCACAGAAGAGCGCACATTTGCGGTATGTGGGACTTTATTTGGTCATACAAAACCACGTTTACTCTCTTTGAATGGCGTTGAAATCGAAGCAGAGCTTGGTGGATCAATGCTTTATATTGAAAATAATGATGCCCCTGGTTTTATTGGATCTTTGGGAACATTATTGGCACAAGATGGTATTAACATCGCTCATTTTAATTTGGGGCGTAGAGATGGAAAAGCAATTGCCTTGATCTCTGTGGATCAAGAGATTACCTCTGACACATTAAAGAAAATGCGCGACTTAGATCATATTCTACAGGCTCAAACGCTTGTCTTATAAGATGAGGCGTGATATTGATAAAGATTATAGACATAATAGGGTGATAATTATGAACCGAATTCAACAATTTTTTAACAGACATTTTGTACGTCCAGTTATTATTACAAAAGCCTTTTTAGATGATACAAAGACACAAACCTTGTGGTATGAAGCGCATGAAAAGCCAAATGGCTTTTTTATGATCTTGCAATTACATTCCTCTAAAGCAGGCGTTGAAATGAGAAACTTTGACGAAGGCGAGCAATATAGCAGAGAGCAAATTGTTGATATTTTTGCGGATTTAGAAAAACAATTATCATCTTCTTATGAAGAAACGGCGCACCGAAATAAACACGCTGTAACAGAAATTAATGGGCAAGATGTGATGCGTAAAAAACGCGTTCATTATTCCATTGCTTAATTTATAGATAAGGATTCTTATGTTTCGATTAGCCAAATTTTTAGCCTTAATCGCCTTGCTTGTTGGCTATGGTATGATTGTTCAAAAATACCAATATAGCGTTGATCAAAAGCGTATTGAGCGTTTGTTTTTAGAACAATGGGTTCATCAAAACGAAAAACAAAACTCACGTATTTTGTTAAAATATAAACGCTTATGCACGGGTAATTATTTAGCAGAGAAACAAGCGAAAGAACCTGGTTATAATAAATTCCAATGTGCAAAAGAGCACGCGTCACCCGAGCTTGAATATATATTAAGAGAAGCGACTTTCTTATTAGAATATGACCGTTTGGGCATGTATAAGCAGTTTTTAGAAGATGCACAAACCCGTATCAAAAAAGATGCAATGTAAATAAATTCGGTTTGAGATAAAGCTTATTGCCCAGATCGTTTTACTTTTTCAATCATTCGTTTTGTCGCAGGGCTATTTTTATCAGCAAATAATAAAACAAGACGATTTGCGAGTGTTGTGGCAAGCTCTTCTGCACTTTTAATATAGATGGAGTCTGGGTAAATACGGGTTACGTCATGACCGATACCAACGGCGTTTAATTCCACGCGACCTTCCTTATTAATATTTTCAACAACATGACGTAAATGATGGTCAAGAATTTTTGCATGATTAGCGCTTGCTGTTGAGTCATCAACAGGAGCACCATCTGAGATAACAATTAAAATTTTTCTTTTCTCAGGGCGTTTGATAAGACGTTTATAGGCCCATATTACGGCTTCGCCATCGATATTTTCTTTCAAAATACCCTCACGTAGCATTAATCCGAAATTATCACGACAAGATCGTAGCTGTTTATCAAATGATTTATAAATAATGTGGCGCAGATCACTTAAGCGTCCTGGGTTATATGGTTTTCCAGAGCGCGTCCATTCCTCACGGGCGCGGCCACCTTTCCATGCGCAAGTTGTAAAGCCCAGTATTTCTGTTTTAACACCGCATTGTTCAAGGGTAGAGGCAAGTACGTCTGTACAAGTTGCAGCCATTACAATCGGGCGCCCACGCATCGATCCTGAATTATCGACAAGGATTGTGACAGCGGTATTGAGCATGTCATCTATTTTTTCTTGTTTAAAGGCAAGTGGCGTTGTTGGCGTGGCAACAATTCGCGCTAAACGTGCTGGGTCTAGATAGCCTTCTTCCAAATCAAAATGCCAAGAGCTTTCTTGTTGCGCCATTAAAAAGCGCTTTAATTTAAGACCAATTTTTTGAACGGAACTCCTAAAGTCATGCGAGAGTTGCTGTAATGATTTCTTGAGTTGTTTTAATTCAAGAGGATCAATAAGCTCGCTTGCTTGGACGATCTCATCATACTCGCTTGTATATATTTTATAGCCAGCATAGAGAGGGTCATCGTTTGTTTGAGTATGTTTGTATGTACCACCAGCTTGTTGGTCTTGTTCTTCATTATCATAAAAATCATTTTCATCAAAGGCATCAGAAAGACTTTCTTGTTGTTCATCCGATGTTTGCTCTTCGCTTTGTTGAGTCTCGCTTTCTGTTTCAGAAGATTGAGCTGTTTCCTGGCTGTCATCTTCTTCGGAATGAGAAGGAGGGAGAGGTGCTTGATCTTGCTGGATTTCTTGGTTCTCAGCTCCCTCTGATCCATCGTCTGAATCAGCTGTTTCATTTGGGTCTGTTTCTTGGTTATCTGCATTTATATCATCGTCAGGGACTGTAATCTCAGGGAAGATTTCTTTTAAAAAAGTCAGGCTTTCTTTGTAAAAAGCTTTTGGCGTTTCTAATGTGTCTTTTAAACGTTGTTCTTTCTCTGGTGAGAGAAAACTATCAAGCCATGATCTAAAAGGTTTTGCATAAAAGTCTAATTTTTCCGAGAGCGGAATTTCTGTTAATTTCTCCATCATGAGTAAGTTAAAGGCAACTTCTCTTTTTTCGCTGGGGGATAAATCTCTAAAAGGGCGTTTGGCTTCTTCTTCTAAAAAAAGCGTTTCTGCTCTATGGCGTAGGTTTTTAGCAACACCTACCATTTTCTTAGAACCAATAGCTTCGCAACGAATTTCTTCTAGGCCATAAAAGAAATCAAAGGCAGAAGCGACTTGTTCGTTACTTTTATTAGGGGCATATGATGTAAAACAGTCTTGATCGTGGTATTTGGCATGCAAGGCAAAATGATCGACTTGGCCTCGTAAAAAAAGCTTATCTTTTTCTGTTGTCGGCTTTCTTAAATAGAGTAGATTTTTTTCGCCTGGGAAAAAGCGGCCAACTTCATTTTGAGAAAAAACAAACTGAATATCTTCTTCTTTTTGAGATGAAAGCGCCCGATAAAGGGGCTGCATCATGTCTTGGTATTTTTGGATCGCATAATCATTTTGTGACTCTGTGGCACGTTCTTTTGGTTGATTATGTTTGTCTGGGAAGTCTGTGAATTCAACCATAATATTTTATTACGCTTTAAGATCACCAAAACAGCGTTGATAGAACTCTTCTAAAAGACCGCGCTCGGTTTCATCTGCTTTGTTTAAGAAAGACAATTTAAAGGCTGTGCGAACATCTCCAAAAATTTCTGTATTTTCAGCCCAGCTTAAAACGCTTCTAGGCGACATCACGATCGCTAAATCACCATTTAAGAACGCATCACGTGTTAATTTTGCAAGACGCACCATGGCATTGATTACGTCCTTACCATCCTCCGTTTGAAAAGAAGTCATCTTTGCGAGGATAATATCAACTTCCTTGTCATGAGGTAAATAATTTAAGGTCGTAACGATATTCCAACGATCCATTTGGCCTTGGTTTAAAAGCTGTGTTCCGTGATAAAGGCCAGTGCTGTCCCCTAAGCCAACGGTGTTGGCTGTTGCAAAAAGACGGAAATAAGGGTGCGGCGTTATCACTTCATTTTGATCAAGAAGGGTTAAACGACCTTCTGCTTCCAAAATGCGCTGGATAACAAACATCACATCAGGGCGCCCAGCATCATACTCATCAAAAACGAGCGCTACAGGGTTTTTTAATGCCCAAGGTAGAATGCCTTCTTTAAATTCTGTGACTTGCTTTCCATCTTTCAAGGAGATGGCGTCTTTACCGAGTAAATCAATACGGCTAACGTGACTGTCTAAATTGACACGAATACAAGGCCAGTTCAGGCGTGCAGCCACTTGTTCAATATGCGATGATTTCCCAGTCCCATGATAACCTTGAATCATGACACGGCGATTATAGTTAAAACCCGCCAAAATCGCTAATGTTGTTTCTTTATCAAAAATATAGGCTTCATCAATGTCGGGAACATGTTCTGTTTTCTTTTTAAAAGCAGGTACTTTGATGTTTGTTTCAATACCAAAGACTTGTTGAACAGAAACTTCTGTATCGGGCTTTTGTGTATAATGTTCGGCGGTGTTAGATTTAAACATGGTGATATCTTCTCTATTATGATGTACTCGTCATTTTTTCATACGTGCCATAGGCTTTTTTAAGGATCGTGTATGCAGCATTAATTTTTTTGATTTTATGCTCGGCCTCAACATCCTCTCTATTTGTATCAGGATGGTACTTTTTTACCAAGAACTTATATCGTTTTTTTATAGCGTCAAGATCTGTGGGAGGGCAGATCCCAAGGACATCTAAGGCTTCCATCTCGGGAATTGTTTTACTGCTGTTGAAATTTTCTTGTCCTTCTTCTTTTTCTTCGCGGTTGAAAAATTTTTCGAAACCTGTTTTTTGTTCTGGCTCTTCATTAAAAAATTGAAAAACTCGATCTCGTAATTTTGTTTCCATGAAAGGGTTTATGCCTGCACGCCATGTTGGTCTATCCCATGTGTATGAGCGCTTCATATAGGATTCGAGCTCTTCTTCGCTAAATCCTTCAAAGTAATTCCAACTATTATTATATTCACGAACATGATCAAGGCAAAAATAGTAATATTCTTTAGTATTTGTTGTTGATTTTGGGGCTTTGAAATCTCCGTCATGAGGGCAATAGGGGTGATCACAGGGGCGTTTTTCCTCTATGATCTCTTCTTGCTCTTTCCAAAATTCTGGCGAATTCGGTTTTAGTTTCGGTATTTTCATGCTTATATTATAGCAGATTTTTCTTAAAGTATGAATGTCTTAATAGGATTAGAAAGCGAAAATATCATGTCAATAATTCCACTTTTAGAACAAAAAATTGAAACAGAATTACACGCTATAGAGTATATTATTAAAAATGACAGTGAAAAGCATCAAGGTCATGCTGGATACGATGGAAGTGGTGAAAGTCATTTTCGTATGACGATACGCTCGAAAGCGTTTGATGGCCTCTCACGTATGGAACGTCAGAGGCTTGTTCATCAGGTTTTTTCAGAAGAATTAAAGCATAAAATACATGCTTTATCCTTGAAATTGCTAGCAAGTGATGAATAAAAAATTAAAAAACACACTTTTTAGTTGTAATGCGTGTTCTTGTTATGTACTATTCTTGTAGGTTAAGGAGTTATTGAAAAAGGAGAATGCCCATGACTATTTCAAAACAAGAAGAAACAACCGCTAAAGAACGTAAGGAAGTAAACACAACTCTGATTAGTAAAAACGTGACCGTTGATGGACACAGAACGAGTATGCGTTTAGAGCCAGAGATGTGGGCGGCGTTACAAGAAATCTCAAAACGAGAGAAATGCACGATTCATCGTATTTGCTCGATTGTTGCCAAACGTAAAAGCGAGAAATCGTCGTTAACGGCTGCTATTCGTGTGTTTGTGATGGCTTATTATAGAGCAGCCTCAACAGAAGAAGGACATGCGCGTGCAGGACATGGTTATCAGATCAAACATAACCTTGTTATTAGTGAAGAAAAGCATAAATATAGTTATTGATATTTATTCTTCCGGCTCTTCATACCATTCAGGCCAGCGGTTTTTTACGACATCGCCAGACGCGGAAAGCGCATGACAGGTGTTGATTAGAGCTGGGCGTTTGTTCTTATCGCCGTCCTCGATCGAGGGCATGAGAGGCATGCCTTTGCGTTTAGCAAGAGCTGGGATGATTGTTTGAAAGGCTGTTGTTGCAAGAGGTCCGACAAGATCAACGAGATGTGTACATCCACGAACGCCACCGAGTGCTACTTTTACTTTTTTTGTAAAACCAGGTGCAATCTGTAAACCAATGAGGCGTTTAAAGTTAATCGCGATCGCGGGGCAAACAGGATAGGGGGATTTATCAATAAAGGCTTCTGAATCAATGATATTAAGTGCGTCATCAACGGTAATGCGAAGCCCCATATCATGCAAAGGATCACCGGGTTCTATATGTCCACGCCAATCATTTTGGAATGAGTAATGCTTGTCATCTCGTAAAAAGCCTTCAATATCCCATAAGCCATCCTCACGCTCATAGCCGTTACATTCAATGGTGCGTGTATGAATTTTTTTACGGCTATCAACGGCTTTTGAAGGTTTGATAGGCATGAGTGTCAGTTTCCCTTACAAGGTTTTGCTACCGAGTTCTAAAAATCTGTTACGGCGATGTTCTTTTAACGCATCTCCATCCATTTTATTCAATGTTTTTAGAGTGCTTGTAATTTTTGCGGCTGTATTCTTCATGATTTCCGCATGGTTGCGGTGCGCTCCCCCTAAAGGTTCAGCGATAATATCATCAATAACAGCGAGCTTTTTTAAATCTTGTGCTGTTAATCTTAATGCTTTAGCAGCATCTTTTGCATAGTCGCCACTACGCCATAAGATAGAAGCACATCCTTCTGGTGAAATAACAGAATAAATAGAGTGCTCAAGCATTAAAACGGTATTTGCGGCAGCAATGGCAATAGCGCCACCAGAGCCACCCTCACCAATAATAGTTGAAACCATTGGAACTTTAAGGCGTAGGCAGCTTTCAATTGATTTAGCAATTGCTTCTGATTGACCTCGTTCTTCCGCGCCAAGACCTGGATAAGCACCAGCAGTGTCAACAAATGTTAAAACAGGAATATCATAACGGTTTGCGAGATCCATTAAGCGTTGTGCCTTACGGTAGCCTTCAGGTTTCGCCATACCGAAGTTATGACGGATACGGCTTTCTGTATCATCACCTTTTTCTTGACCAAGAATGATGCAGCTTTGGCCGTTAAAGCGTCCCATACCACCGATTAAGGCTTCATCTTCACCAAATACACGATCACCAGCAAGGGGCGTGAAGTCTGTGATTAGGTTTTTAATATAATCTTTAAAGTGAGGACGGTTTGGGTGTCTAGCAACTTGGACTTTTTGTGCAGGATCAAGAGAGGCATAGGTATCTTTTAAAAGCTTTTCGAGCTTTTTTTCAATACGCTTCATTTCCGCACCAATGTTAATATCACCGTTATTACTGACATTACCAAGGGCTTTTAATTTGCTTTCCATTTCAACAATGGGTTTTTCGAATTCTAAATGGTTCATTTTTATTTTTTCCCAAAATTCATCGTTATTTTAAGTACCTGAAATTAGCAAAAGAAAAGGGCGATAGCAAGAACTACCACCCTTAAAAGGAAAGAAAAATTATAAAGAATAGATCACTCTATTACTTTGTTGTCGTCGTACCAGAAAGAGGATGCTTTTCAGTCACTTCTTTCTTAGCTTGCTCGTCCAAGATCTGTGTATAGATCTGTGTTGTCGCAATATCTGCGTGACCAAGCATTTTTTGTACAGAGCGTAAGTCAGCACCGTGGTTAAGAAGGTGTGTCGCAAACGCGTGACGTAGGATATGTGGACTAACACGGTCAGCATCAACACCAGCATGCTCAGCTAAATCTTTTAACAGTTGAGCAAAGCGTTGGCGTGTCAAGTGACCAACTTCAGAAGTTCTTGATGGGAACAACCATTTTGCTTGAACATCTTTGCGGTGTGGCGAAATAAAGCCAGGACGCGCTTCTAAATATGTGTTCAAAGCATCTTTTGCAGGTTGTGATAAAGGAACGATACGCTCACGACCGCCTTTACCTTTGATAACGATATAGTTACCACCATCTTGGATAGCGTCTAATGTTAAGCTAACAAGTTCAGAAACACGGATACCTGTTGCATAGATAAGTTCAAGTAAACATGCAAGACGTAGACCATCAGAACCACGACCCATTGTTACAGAGGCTTTGATTAATGTATCAACTTCTGCTTCTGTAAGAATTTTTGGAAGTGTTCTTTCTTGTTTTGGACTTTCGATTGCTGTTGTAGGATCTTCTTCACGCTTGCCTTCAGAAATCATGAAGCGGTAGAACTGACGCATTGCAGAAAGGCGTCGGTTAATTGTGCGTGTAGATGTGTTTCCTTTTTTATCAGCAGAATCGCGCTCAGAAAGAGTAGCAATGTAAGCTTTGATATCACCAGTTGTCGCAGTTAAGATATCTGTTGGAACTGTTTTCAAAAATTCACAGAAATCTGCTAAATCTCTTTTATAGGCAGCTACTGTGTTTGCTGCTGCTCCGCGTTGTGCGACAAGCATTTCTAGAAAGCTTTCTACCGATGTTGGTAGAGGAGGCTTCTTCATTGGTGGTCTTCCTGGTCTTGCCATTGTTTTTCTTTCTCCTTATTTAGTTATTCGAGTACGCTTTGGTCACCATATAAAATATCACGGCTAAAAGCGAATACATAATTATTTAAATCTGATTTGCTTACATTCTGCAAAATAAATTTTATATTTTTTTGCAAATCAGCCTCATTTTGTGTCTTTTTTGCATTAATATCCCACAAAATAAAGGATAGCAACCCCGTTTGTGCTTTGTCTTGTGACGCTGCACTCTTGTTAAAACGTTTTATTAGGAGAGGCATTGTATCAATTTCTTGCTCGGCCTCTTCAAAAAAAACGCCCTCAGTTTTATCGTCTTGGCCAGAGCATAAGCCCTTTAAAGTCTCAAAAACCGTCCCTTTAACAAGGGTTTGCTTGGAAGATGATTTATTTGCCATATCACCCTCTAGCGCGGCATTATGTTTTAGCATAATCATTTTATCATTTGCAAGAGAAAAATGAATAAAATTACATATTTTTTTTATTTTCTCTTTAAAATCAACGTTGTTTTCGTTTTTAGTGTTCTCGGCGAGTGTGTTTTTCCACATTTGAGCATGATCGAAATCAAGCAATAAAGAAAAATATGAATAGAGGCTTGGAATATAAGCGTCAAAGGATGCATTCGGTTTTATGCTTCTTAAATATGAATAGAAGTGAGCATATATAGGGAGGGCGGGGTTTTTTTGTTGCTGTATAATTTGGTCGAGAATCTTTAAGCGGTGGTGTGCATTATTTTTTGAATAAAAGCTTTTGAAGTGTGTTGCATGTGCAATGCGTACAAACTCTTTTTGTTCATTTAAAAGCTGTTCTAAAGATTCTGAATGAAATAGATGGTTTTTATAGCCTGTTTCAAAATGGTTCACTCTCTCTTCAAGAGGCTCATTTGGGTTTAAGGCTATTTTATATGAATTTGCTAAGTCTGGGAGCGTAATATGTTGGCTGAGTTCATAGTTAAGTTGACTTGGATTTGAACAATGAGATCTCCATTGTTTTTGTTGATCCGTAATAGGTGTATGAGATAAGGATTCGAGGCAAGCTGCTTCATATTCGTTGTTTGCAACAAAGATACGTACCCCAATATCATGAAGGCGTTCTTCTGGTTTTAGGAGTTGTTTTTGATAGGTTGTTAATAAATTGAGCGCTTCATTGTTAAATCCAAATTCTAAAAGAGTTTCTAAGCGATAGATTAAAAAATCAAGTGAAGAAAATCCTTTGGGGTGTTTTGCGTAACTGAGTAAAAGACGCTTTATAAAATTACGCTGAGCTGGGGAAAGAATTCCAATCTTTTTAATCGTTTGAAAGTCTTGGGTTAAAGTGTCTTTTGTATAGCCATGCCATATCGTGGATTCAAAACCATTCAGCTCAGAAAAATAAAACCCAATGTCAGGATATTCAATGACAGGCGGAATAGAGGGGACATTTGTAAGGGTGACGACATCTTGCTCATCTGGCAAAGCGATGTCTTTTTGATCCCACGGTTTTGCATTTTTATCGTTTTGTTTTTGTTCAATTCTTTTTTCTTTTTCGGCAATGAAGCTTTCTTCATTTTCCCAGAAAGCATACGCGCCTGCATTAGCGGTTAAGATAAAACAGGCCAATGTTAAGATAAAAGCGTGTGCGAGAAATGTTTTCATCAAAGATAAAATAAATCGTTGTTTAATGAACGTTCATTTTTTCAGGGACGGATGCTTTTTGAGGTGTTATATGTTCGACATTCAACTCAACAACACGTTCTACCGGCTTAGTGGGGGTAGGAATATCCCAAAAAATAGCAAAGACAAAGCCAACTATTCCGATAAAAAGGGAGAGTAAAATAATGAATTTAAATGTTTTCATGCTGTTTCAAAACCTCTATGATTTTTTATTCATGTTTGCGTAAGTGAAGATAACCAAACTATAAGGGTGATAGCAAGAAAAAGCATCATATAAATCAAAGAAAATAATTATGACTGTAAAAAAAGCACATAAAAAATCAATTGTTCTTGTCGGTCTTATGGGAGCGGGAAAAACGAAAATAGGGCGGATTTTGGCTAATCACTTAGAACTTCCTTTTATTGATGCAGATAATGCAATAGAAGAGGCCGCAGGATGTTCTGTAAGTGATATTTTCGAATGGTTTGGTGAAAAAGCCTTTAGAGATGGTGAAAAAAAAGTGATGCATCGCTTATTAACAGAAGAGGGACAACAAGTAATAGCCACGGGTGGAGGCGCTTTTATTTCAAAAGCCGTTAGAGATGATATCAAGAAACATGCTGTATCCATTTGGTTGAAAGCGGATTTGGAAACATTGATTGAGCGGACAAGTCGATCAGATAGACGTCCTTTATTACAAACGAGCGAGTCAGATAAGATTTTGAAGAGATTAATGGATGAGCGGTATCCTATATATGCCCAAGCTGATATTCATGTGGAAAGTAGTAATCGCTCTATTCGCTCTATTATCAAAGATATTGAAACCTCTTTAGAAGGAACGGTGATTTTTTGATGTCTAGTTATAAAACAGTCACGGTTAAAACTCAAAGTCATGATTACCCTATATATATTGGGTCTAACTTAGGAGAGAATTGGAAAGAATGGCTTCAAGGCTATAAGAAAATAGTTGTCTTAATAGATTCTAATGTTGCCTCATTGTGGCAAGAAAAAGTCACTACATACCTAGAAAATACCGAGGCTGAGTATCATTTTGTTATTATTCCTGCAGGGGAAGCAAGTAAGTCTTTGGGACTATTTGAAACAGTTTCACGAAAGTTGATCGCCTCTGGAATAGACCGTTATACAGCTATTATGGCTGTTGGAGGCGGTGTAACAGGGGATTTAGCAGGTTTTATAGCAGCAACGCTTTTACGAGGTGTTCCGTTTATACAAGTCCCAACAACATTATTAGCGCAAGTAGACTCATCTGTAGGTGGAAAAACAGCCGTTAACGTACCAGAGGGAAAAAATTTAATTGGTGCTTTCTATCCGCCGCATTTGGTGATTATTGATACCGACTTTCTAAGCACTCTTCCTGAACGAGAAATGAAGGCAGGTTATGCAGAGGTTTTGAAATATGGCTTGATTTACGATCCTTCTTTTTTACAAGACCTATATCAAGGAATGGGACTTGCTGTTTTATCAAAAGATCAGCCTGCATTATCAAGCGCTATTGAAACAAGCTGTCGTGTTAAGGCAGAAATAGTAAGCCAAGATGAACATGAAAAAGGGATAAGAGCGATCTTAAACTTAGGGCATACATTCGGTCATGTGTTTGAAGCTGAGCTTAATTATGATGGGCGCATAGTTCACGGGGAAGCGGTGGCTATTGGAATGGTGATGGCGATGCGTTTATCTGTGCAATTGGGAATGATTGCTCAAAACGATGTCGAGAATTGTTTAGCTCATTATAAAGCATGCCAGCTTCCTACAAAAATAGCTGATATCTTGAAGCGTGAGGATCAAAAGATTTTTACTGCTGATTCTTATTTAAAAAGCATGTATAAAGATAAAAAGGTCAAACATGGTGTTTTGACATTAATTTTGTTAGAAGCAATGGGACGTGCTGTTCAAAAACACGATGTCGATGAACAAACACTCTTATCATTTCTACAACAAGAGCTTAGCTAGTGGTTAAAGTATAAATGGATACCGATTTAATTATCTCTCTTATTTCAATTTTTGTTTTATTGTGTTTATCAGGATTTTTCTCAGGCTCAGAAACGGCGCTAACAGCGGCTTCGAAGGCAAAGATGCATTCTCTTGAACGTGAAGGGAACAAGCGCGCACGTCTTGTTAATCGTATGCGTGAACAAAAGGATAAACTGATTGGGGCGTTATTACTGGGAAATAACTTGGTGAATATTTTGGCTTCTGCTTTAGCAACTTCGGCCTTGATTAAATTATTTGGCGAAGCAGGGGTTGTTTATGCAACGCTTGTGATGACAGCGCTTGTTTTAATTTTTGCAGAGGTTCTCCCGAAAAGCTATGCAATTATGCATTCTGATAAAATGGCGCTTTCAATTGCGCCAATTATTAACTTTCTTGTGCGTGTTTTATCCCCTATTACGCAGGCTATGATTTTTATTGTGCGCCAATTTTTAAAACTATTTGGTGTTGATTTATCAGAGCAGCAAGATGATGGAAAGCAAGAATTATTAGGTGTCATTGATTTACACCAAGCAATGGATACAGATGAGAATGGCGATAGTGAAGATGAATTTCAAATCCGCCAAGAACGCGCTATGTTGCGCTCAATTCTTGATCTTGCTGAAGTTGAGGTTGATGAGATTATGACCCACCGTAACCAAGTTGAAATGATTGATCTGGAGTTACCAAAAGATGAAATCGTGAAAAAGATTTTGGATAGCCAGTTTACGCGTATTCCTCTTTATCGTCCCCAAGAGTCAGAAGATGATATTGTTGGTGTCATTCACCAGCGTCGTTTGTTAAGAGCGTTGCATGATGTTCAAGGGGATGTCACAAAATTAGACTTTGAGGAAATGGCTTCTGATGTTTGGTATGTACCTGATACAACGACGTTGTTGGATCAGCTTCATGAATTTCGTGAGCGTCGTGAACATTTTGCCTTTGTTGTTGATGAATATGGAAGTTTCCAAGGCGTCTTAACACTTGAAGATATTTTAGAGGAAATCGTTGGTGAAATTGATGATGAGCATGATGTCGAAGTCGTTGGGGTGACATTCCAAAAGAATGGAAGTTTGCTTGTCGATGGAACAGTTACAATTCGTGATTTAAACCGTGAATTTGAATGGCGTTTGCCCGCAGAAGACTATTCAACGGTTGCAGGACTTATTATTCATGAAACAAAAACGATCCCAGAACAGGGGCAGAGTTTTTCTTTTTATGATATTCGTTTTGATATCTTAAAGCGTGAGAAAAACCAAATTACAAAGATTCGTCTAACACCCTTGGAAACTGATGAATAAATAAAAGCCCTAAAGATATTTTAAGCTATTTATGATAGGATAAATTCATGAGCGTTATTTCAGACATAGCTTTATCACGATTACAAGCAAGCACATCTTTTATTAAGCAACAAGCACAGCTTGATACTCAGCTTGCAAATATTGTAAAACAAGCCGCTGAACAAGCACAGGCAATCGCCGATCAAAACCAAGCCGAACGCCCTTCGAATAGGCTTGTTGATATCTTAGTATAGTTTTTTCATAAAATTCATTGACATAATTTTCTTGGGTTTTATATTAACCCGATACGAATTAATTATTTTTATGTATTTTAAGGAGAGAGATATGTTGAAGCAAAAAACATCTAGTGGCAGAATAGTGTTACCAAGCCTTATATTTATTATGGCGACAATGAGTGTTTGGGGAATGGAAACGTTCTTGCGCACGTATGGTAAAAGCCTAGATAAAGATGGCTATAAAGCTGTATCAGCGTCACGTATGGATTTTATCGTAGCTGCTGATTTTAGCAGACTTGCAGATAAGGTTTATCGTCAAGATCATGGAATGGATAATGCTTGGGATTGTTTTGAAGCAGCACTAGCGATATCAGAAGAATTACAGACAAGAGGGCAAGGGAAGTGCTTTGACGAGGCCGGAAATGAAATTTTGTCATTTGCTGTTGTCATTCCCGAGAATGCAAATGAATCTTATATTCCTTTGCTACGAGTTTCGGGAATAGAGGCGCTTCCTTTGGTTGATAAAAAGCCTGATCCTAAAGTTATTACGATACCAGAAAAACGCCCAGCAGCTCCAGCGGCTCGTTTATCATAATTAAGCAAAGTATGATTCATTAAAAAAAGCAGATCATTGTCGTGATCTGCTTTTTTATTTGGTTTTAAACAAAAGCCCCATGGCAATGTTTGAATTTCTTGCCACTACCACAAGGGCAAGGGTCATTACGTTTGACGCGCCCCCATGTTCTTGGATCACGAGGATCAACATCTTCATCAGAAGTACGTGTTTGACGTGGCATGTTTGCTAGGTTTGAACCTGCATCATGCTCCATTGATGGCGATTCAAGTGTTGGATCAAAACGACTTTCGTGGACATTTTCAAGAGAACGTGTTTGTTGTTCTTCCATCAACCTTGGATCTTCTGTACGAATAGAGATGAGGCTTAATGTCATGACAACCTGCTCTCTGAAATTTTCAAGCATTTCATCAAACAGCGCAAAAGCTTCATATTTATATTCATTCAGAGGATCTTTTTGGCCATAGGCGCGAAGACCAATCCCTTGGCGTAGATGGTCAAGATTAAGCAAATGCTCTTTCCATGCTTGGTCGAGCAATTGTAAAATGATCATTTTCTCAGCCGTACGCATTAATGTTGCACCATATTCGGCTTCTTTCTCAGCCATTTTCTCATCACTGGCTTTTTGGAGGCGTTCTTTGATTTCATTATCAGCAATGCCTTCTTCTGACGCCCATGCTTGGATATCCAGATCTAGACCGAGAACACGGTGAACATCTTTTGTTAGGTTCTCTGTATCCCATTGTTCAGCATAAGAACGTGCAGGGATATGTGTTTCAACCAGCTTATCAACAGCGTCATAACGCATATCTGTTACAATTTCTGATAAATCTTCTGCATCCATGATTTCACGGCGCTGATCATAGATCACCATACGTTGATCATTCATTACGTTATCAAATTTAAGCAAGTTTTTACGGACATCAAAATGTTGCGCTTCCACTTTCTTCTGAGCACGTTCTAAAGCTTTACTAATCCATGGATGTTTAATGACATGACCATGCGTAATGCCCATTTTTTGTAAGAACATATCCATACGCTCAGATCCGAAAATACGCATCAAATCATCTTCTAATGAGATGTAGAATTTAGAAGCCCCAGGATCCCCCTGACGTCCTGAACGACCGCGGAGCTGGTTATCAATACGACGAGATTCGTGACGCTCTGTTCCTAAAACATATAAACCACCAGCTTGAAGTACTTTTTGTTTTTCTGCTTCAACTTCTGTACGGATTTTTGTAATCAGCTCATCACGTTTTTTCTTATCAACGCTCGCAGCAATTTCATGCTCGATACGCATATCAGCATTACCACCGAGTTTAATATCTGTTCCACGACCAGCCATATTTGTTGCGATTGTGACAGCACCTAAGCGCCCAGCTTGAGAAACAATAGAAGCTTCTTGTTCATGAAGGCGGGCATTCAAAACACTATGGGCAATTTTTTGTTTCTTTAAGATTTTTGAAAGAACTTCGGATTTTTCAATCGATGTCGTCCCAACAAGAATAGGCTGTCCTTTATTTGTACATTCTTGGATTTGTTGTACGATCGCTTCGTATTTTTCTTGCGCTGTACGATAGATCTCATCTTCGTAATCAAGACGCGCAATTTCTTTATTTGTTGGGATCTCTAATACGTCTAAATTATAGATCTCTGCAAATTCATCTGCTTCCGTAACAGCCGTCCCCGTCATCCCAGAGAGCTTTGGATACATGCGGAAGTAATTTTGGAAGGTAATAGACGCAAGTGTTTGGTTTTCACGCTGGATCTCAACGCCTTCTTTTGCTTCTAAAGCTTGGTGTAGACCTTCTGCATAACGGCGACCTTCCATCATACGACCTGTGAATTCATCAATAATAACGATTTTGTTATCTTTGACGATATAGTCTTTATCATGTGTGAAGAGTTTATGAGCACGTAGCGCTTGTGTTACATGGTGAACAAGTGAAATATTATGCGCATCATACAGGCCACCTTCGGTTAAAAGCCCATCATTACGCAGAATTTGCTCAACATGTTCAACGCCACGATCTGTTAAAGAAACGGTGCGCGCTTTTTCATCGATCTCATAATCATCTTCAATGAGAGGCGGAATCACAGAATCCAAGCTTGTATATAATTCAGAACTGCTTTGAACAACACCAGAAATAATAAGGGGCGTTCTGGCTTCATCAATGAGGATCGAGTCAACTTCGTCAATCACCGCATAATTGAAAGGGCGTTGCACCATATCAACTTGCGCAAACTTCATATTATCGCGCAAAAAGTCAAAGCCATATTCATTATTTGTACCGTAAGTGATGTCACAAGCATAAGCGGCGCGGCGGTCATCTTCTTCGATCCCGTTATAAATAACACCAGTTGTTAAACCTAAGAACCCATAAATTTGTGCCATCCATTCGGAGTCACGTTTAGCCAAATATTCGTTTACTGTGACGACATGAACGCCTTTTCCTGATAGGGCATTCAAATAAACGGCGAGGGCAGCAACTTGCGTTTTACCTTCCCCTGTTTTCATCTCCGAGATATTTCCCTGATGAAGATTGATACCACCAATGAGCTGAACATCAAAGTGACGTTGACCTAAGACACGTTTTGTTGCCTCTCTTACAACAGCGAAGGCTTCAACTAAGAGGTCATCTTCGGTTTCACCTTGTGTTAGGCGCGTTCTAAATTCGTTTGTTTTTGCTTGTAAGTCAGCATCTGATAAAGCGGATATTGTTTCTTCCAGTGCGTTGATTGCATCAACAGTTGGTTGAAGTTTCGTAAGTATACGATCATTACGTGTGCCAAAAAGTTTAGTGGCTAAATTTCCAAACATAGTTTTAAATAATCCCAAAATTGTATTAACCTCCAAGGAATATAGGATAAGCATAGGCTCTGTCAATTCATATTCTTAGACATTTATATGCTTTTCTTATCCGATCAATGGTTGTTTTTTGATTAAAAGATTATATAGTGAGTCTATAGTAAATGTTTAATCAAAAAAATGGATATATCATGAAAAAAACACTCTTTCTTCTTTCAACAGCTCTTTTCCTTTCTTCTCCAACACTTGTGAAAGCTGAAAATGTGATCGCAACGGTTAATGGTGCAACGATTACACAAGAGCAAGTACAAGAGTTTTTTGATAAATCCCCAGCAGCAAGCAGAGGCCTGTCTGTTACAGAGCTTCAGGAAACAATTGTAGATCAATTAATTACAACAACACTCATTGATGAGGCGATTACAAAGGAAAAATTCGCTGATCAAAAAGATGTACAAGAGAAATTAGAAATGGCGCGCACAGAAATTTTACGCGACTTATGGGTGGAAAAGCAGCTTGAAGCCCGTTTAACAGACGAATTTTTACGTGAGAAATATAAAGAGGTTGCAGAAAAATTAGCTGAAGAATATGAGGTCAAAGCACGTCACATTTTACTTGATACAAAAGAAGGCGCGGAAGATGTTATAAAAAGTTTAGATGACGGTGCTGATTTTGCTGAATTAGCAACAACAAAATCGATTGGGCCAAGTGGTAAAGAAGGCGGTGATCTTGGTTTCTTTACAAAAGGCGCTATGGTTCCTGAATTTAGTGAGAAAGCATTTTCTTTAGAAAAAGGCGCTTACACGAAAGAGCCTGTGCAAACCCAATTTGGGTGGCATGTTATTTTAGTTGAAGATAAGCGTAAAGTGAAAGCACCTGAGTTTGAAGAAGTGTTACCACGTTTAAAAGCAGAACAGTCACGTGCTGTTTTACAATCGGTTTTTGATGATTTGCGCTCAAAAGCAACAATCACACGCAAAGCGGCTCCCGTAAAAGAATCTGAATAATTGAGATCTTTGTCGTTATGGGATGCTGGGATATAGAGGAACCTGTACAAAAACACCCAAAGAAGATGGTTTTGGTTGCAGCTGTTGCTCTTATTGATAGTGATGGCCGTATTCTAATAGCACGTCGCCCTGAAGGCAAAAAAATGGCAGGCCTGTGGGAGTTTCCAGGTGGTAAAGTTGAGGCGGGTGAAACACCTGAACAAGCTTTAATCCGTGAACTGGAGGAAGAGCTTGGTATTGTGACCAAAAATTCATGCTTAGCCCCAATAGCCTTTGCTTCTCATAGTTATGAAGATATGCATTTATTAATGCCCTTATTTGTATGTCGTATTTGGGAGGGAATTCCTGTTGCGAAAGAAGGGCAAACATTAAAATGGGTGCAGATTTCTGAGTTAACAGAATATGACATGCCTGCTGCTGATTTACCTTTAATTCCTTTTTTGAGAGATCTTTTATAATGATACGCGATTTTTATAAAACAAATCTAGGATCTTATATTATTTCAGTTTTTCAATCGACATTGATCCCAAAATTAGATCGATTACCGACATTATGGCTGGGGTTTGCTGATGAACATTTTTTATCGCGTGATGATGTGATTGGCTCAGAATTACCTTTGGAAGAAGATAAGCAAAATTTTGCCTGTGATTATCATGATCTTCCCTTTGAAACAATGAGTTATAAGCAAGTTGTTATGTGGCATGTCTTAGAAAAAAACAGTGATCCTAAGAAATGTTTAGAAGAAGTTTGGGAAGTTTTAGATGGTGAAGGAAAAGTGTTTGTTATTATTCCTAACCGTTTAGGTGTCTGGGCGAGTTCTGATAAAACACCTTTTGGGCATGGTATGCCTTATAGTACAGGACAAATTAAAAAGCTGTTAAACGATGTTGGTTTTGAACCAATATCGCTTTCCAGTTGTTTGTATAATTGGCCATCTCAGAAAAAATGGGTTTTAAAAACAGCTCCATTTTTCGAATGGGTTGGGCGATATTTTTTTAGTCCATTTGGAGGCGCTCTCATTGTTGAGGCTAAGAAAAAAATTTACAGAGCAACTTTAACTGGTGAAAATGAGAAAAACAGAGCTTTTACCGTGCAGCCTGTTTCAATATAAAAAGGGAGTATAAACTATGACGCTACATGCAAAAAAACAACTCGATACGATTAAACCATATGTTCCAGGTGCTTTTGAAGCAGGAGCTGTAAAGCTTTCTTCTAATGAAAACCCTTTAGGGTTTTCAGATCAAGCAAAAGAAGCCTATAAAAAAGCAGCAGATGATTTAGCATTTTATCCAGATGGTGGATGTAATGAATTACGAGAGGCTCTTGCTAAAACGCATGGGTTAAAAAAAGAAGAAATTGTCGTTGGTGCGGGGTCTGATGAGATGATCCGTACATTGTTTCATGCGTTTGCAAAAGAAGGGGATGAGATTATTTATCCTGAATGTGATTTCTTGATGTATCCTTTAAGTACACAAGTCAATGGTGCGAAACAAGTCCCTGTCAAAGACATGAATTTTCATCTTGACCCACATAGTATTATTGACAAAATAACAGATAAAACACGGGTGATTATTTTCTCAAATCCACATGTCCCAGCGGGATCGTTCCTATCATATGATGAAATTTGTGGTTTAATCTCAAGAATTTCAAGTGATATCCTTGTTGTGCTTGATGCTGCTTATGCGGAATATATGTTTGAAGGAGATGATTATAACCCGGGTCATGAACTTGTTCGGACTTATGAGAATGTTGTTGTTTTGAGAACGTTTTCTAAAGCCTATGGATTAGCAGGACTTCGTGTTGGCTGGGCACATGCTTCATCATCTGTTATTGATGCCTTAAATTGTGTAAGAGGGGCATTTAATGTTTCAATGCCAGCACAAAAAGCAGCAATAGCTGCGTTAAGTGATCAAGCGTTTGTTAAAAAGACAAGAGATTATACAGCCGAAGTGCGGAATGATTTTATTGTAAAATTAACAGGTATGGGATTTCATGTTTATCCATCACATACAAATTTCATTCTGGTTGATTTTGGGAGTGATGAACGCGCGAATATTGTTCGTAATTATTTGAAAAATAATAAAGTACTTGTGCGTCCGATGGGGTTTTGTAACTTAGGCCATTGTCTTCGTTTCTCTGTTGGGTTAAAAGAAGATATGGACATGGTTGCATCACTTTTGAAAGAAATGGCTTAGACGAGAAAGAATGACCTTTAAAAAAGTAACGATTATAGGCGCAGGGCTTATAGGATCTTCGATAGCACGCGCTATAAAAGAAGCAGAACATGATACACATTTAACAATTTCTGATATGAGTGAAAATGTCTGTGAGCAAGCAGATGAACTGCGCTTAGCCGATGATATTACAAGCGATGTTGCTTTGGCTGTCAAAGGTGCTGATCTAGTGATGATTGCTATCCCTGTTGGCGCTTTTAAAAAACTCCTCCCTCAAATTAAAGATCATTTAAAGCCTGGATGTATTGTTTCTGATGTTGGATCTGTGAAGCAAAATGTTTATGATGAAATGAAAAATATTCTGCCTGAAACCGTTTCACTTATTCCTGGCCATCCGATTGCAGGAACCGAGAATTCTGGACCAGCCTCAGGCTTTGCGACTTTATTCGAGCGCCGTTGGGTTATTTTAACCCCTGTGGAAGGACGTTATGAAGAGGATGCATTGGCAAGATTAAAAACATGGTGGGAAAGTTTTGGTGCGCGTATTGGTGTGATGAGTGCTCAGCATCATGATCATGTTCTTGCTGTAACATCGCATTTACCCCATTTGGTAGCGTTTTCAATTATGAATACAGCCTTTGATTTAGAAGAAGAAACCAAACAAGAAATTATTCAATATTCCGCTGGTGGTTTTAGGGATTTTACACGTGTTGCAGGATCTGATCCTATTATGTGGCGTGATATTTTCTTACAAAATAAAGAACCTGTTTTAAATCTATTACAGCGTTTCACGGAGGATTTAACGATCCTACAAAAACATATTAGACGTGGTGATGGGGAAGCGCTTCAAGCATATTTCCAAAAAGCACGTGACCTACGCAAGAATTTAAAAACAGATCATTAGATATTGTTTGCTAACAGATCGCTTTCGCGTTCTATATCGTTTTCAAGTTGCTTTAAAACCGCTTTAGGATCTTGGCCTGCAGGAACAAGTGGCAGGATTTTAAAAGTTACAAGACCAGGTTTTTTCAAGAAAGAATTCTTTCCCCAAAAACACCCTGAGTTTAAAGCAATAGGTAAAATGGGTAGATTATAGTGTTCGTAAAGTCGCATAAAGCCTGACTTATAGGGTTTTTTCTCACCTACTTTTGTGCGTGTGCCTTGTGGAAAAATAGCAATAGGACGGCCTGACTCAACAACATCTTTTGAGTTTGTAATGATGCTGTTAAGGGCTGCACGTGTTTTTCCTCTATTAATAGGGATCATTTTTGAAAAGATTAAATAAAGCCCCCAAAGAGGAATCCATTGAAGCTCTTTTTTGTAAATGATTGCAGGTTTATCAAAAATAATAAACAGTTTGAGCGTTTCATAAGCGGATTGATGTTTTGAGGCTATAATAAAGCTTCCATTCTCAGGTATATGCTCTGCGCCAATGATTTGGTAATCTAGGCCCAGAATATATTTCTCCATATAATATACGCTCTTAAAATAGAACGTAATACCTGCGAAAACGACTTTTAAGGGAAATAAAAAAGTTGGTAACAATATAATTGTTATCAGCAAAGATCCGACATAAAAACACAGATTAAAGAGAAGCGTGCGAATAAAAGCGATCATAGCGTAGGAGCGACTAGATTAAACCTCGTCTAAATCAATGTCTAGAATAGCCATTGAGAAATTATAAGATGTTTCGCCTTCATCAACATCTTTGTAAATAACGCCAATAAATTCATCACCAAGTTTTACTTCGATTGAATCAGAACGTTGCTCTTTCATATCAAGAATTAATTGATTGTTAGCAAATTTCTTACGTAGAAAATTTTGGACTTTTGCGATCTCAGCTGTATGCATTGTGCTATACTTTCTTCTTAGTTAACTGTGATAATTTAAGAAGTAATGTAAGCGAAGATTAACGTTCACGCAAGGCTTCATTTTTGGCTTTTAAAATTGGTTTTGCAAGATAGTCAAAAACAGATTTTTGTCCTGTTAAAATATCGACACTTGCTGTCATGCCTGGAATGATTGGTAGCTCTTTTCCTTTGTGTAAAAGAGATGTTTCTGGTGTCCTTAATAACACTTTGTAAAAGCTATTGCCTTCTTGATCTGTTGTTGTGTCGGCGCTAATATTTTCAACCTGTGCTTTTAGGCCACCATAGATTGAAAAATCATAGGCAGTGATTTTAATAATAGCTTCTTGGCTTGGGCTAATGAATGCGATATCAGCAGGTTTGATTTTGGCTTCAACAAGTAAAGTATCATTTAAAGGAACAATTTCCATGATCTCTTGTCCTGGCTGTAAAACGCCTCCAACTGTATTGATGAAGATGTCTTTGACACTGCCTTGAACGGGAGAGGTCACTTCGGTTCTTTTAACACGATCTTCCCCAGCACGCATAGCTTGTGCTAAAGATTCAAGCTCTGAGCGAACACTATTTAAATCTTGAGATGCTTTTGAGCGTGCTTTTAACGAGATTTCTTTGATTTGTTTTTCTGTTTCACTGACAGCTGTTTGAGCGCGAGGAATAGACAGCTTAATAGTTCTAATTTCACCATCAATATCAGCCATATCCCCTTCTAAACGGATAAGGTCTAATTGCGGAACAAGGCCTTGTCTTACAAGGGGCTGTGTCATGCCATATTCTCTTTGGACGACAGCGAGCTGACTTTCTAACTGGGAAAGACGAGAGCGCAATTCTTCAACTTCTTGACGACGCTGCTCTGCGCGTGATTGTAGCACCGATATTTCGGCATTAAGCTGTTCACGACTAATATTATATTGAGATGTTTCTTGCCTCACAGCCGTTGCGGCATCTTCTTTTAAATCAACAGGAAAACGGAGGCTATTTCCCGAAACTTCGGCTTCTAAGCGAATAACGCGCGCACGTAAATTATTATAGCGTGTCTTTTCTTCGCGGTAACTTGACTCAGCTGTTGAATTGTCAATACGAAGTAAGACATCTCCGACCTCGACAATATCACCAACATCAACAAGGATTTCTGATACAATACCACCTTCAAGGTTTTGAATAACTTTTGTACGACTAGATGGAATGACTTGCCCGTCACCGCGTGTAACTTCGTCTAAAATGGCATAGTGTGACCATGTAATGAAAGAGAGAATAAATGCTAAGACAAAGAAAGAAAGAAAATAAGCAAGGCGTCCAGCATCACGGTGTGCTGCTGCTTGAACATCGCTCATAAAATCTAAATCTTCATGTTCTTTTTTTTCAAACATTTTTTATTTTGCCTCTTGTTTTGGTGAACGGATTTCTCCTTTTTGAAGGCGCTCAACAATTTCATCTTTGGGGCCATCTGCGATGATCTCACCTTGCTCAACAATGATTAAGCGATTGACGAGCTTTAACACAGAATGGCGATGTGTCATTAAGATAACCGTTTTATCTGCAATAATTTGTTCCATGCGTTGAATAAATTTATTTTCTGTTGCTAAGTCCATATCGCTTGTCGGTTCATCTAATAATAAAATAGGTGGGTCACAGACCAGGGCGCGAGCAATCGCAATCGATTGTCTTTGGCCTCCTGATAATGCCATGCCGCGTTCACCAACATGAAGATCAAGACCTTGAGGTGTATGGCGTAAAAAGTCCATGCATCCTGAAAGTTTTGCGGCTCGTTTTACAGATTGTTCGTTAATATTTGGGGCGCCAAATGAAATGTTATCACGGACAGTCCCATAGAATAAGAAATTATCTTGAGTAACATAGCCAATATTTTGACGAATATCTGCAGGGTCGAGCTGAGATAGGTTTGTGCCGTCAATCATGATCGTTCCTTCTGTTGGCTCGTATAGATTTGTTAACAGACGCCCAATTGTACTCTTGCCAGATCCTATGCGCCCAAGAATACCAACACGTTCACCTGGGCGGATTTTTAGTGATAGGTTATCAATGCTAGGTATTTGTTGTTCTGGGTAATGAAAAGACACATCTTGAAATTCAATGGCACCTTGAATTTTTTCTAATGTGATAAAGTGTTTGTCTTGACCGCGCTCAATTTCTTTTTTCATGATTTCATCAAGAGCTTTAAGGCTGATTTTTGTTTGTTGATAGCGTGTGAGTAAGCTTGCCAAATTCGCAAGAGGTGCCATAGCACGTCCTGTTAACATAGTGGCGGCAACAAGTGCACCCATTGTTAAATTGCCTTCAGCAATTTCATAAACGCCATAAATAATGACCATCACAGTGGTGAATTGAAGCGCAAGGCTTGTGAAACTCATTGCAACGGAAGACCAGCTACGCCCTTGCGCTGAAGATGTTGCTGTGAGGGCAACGATCCGTTCCCAAAGACCTTGGATTTTGCTTTCTGCGGTATTTGTTTTGATTGTTTCCAAGCCGCTTAAGGCTTCGAATAAAAGGGCATATTTTTGACTGGACTCAGCATGACTTTTTTCAATAACGCGCATGAGTGGATATTGCAAGACAAGGCCAACTAAGAGCACAATCGGGATTGTTGCAATTGGGATATAGGCCACAGGACCAGCAATCATCCAGATAATAGCTAAGAAAAGGAACATAAAGGGAAGGTCAATAAATAAAGTAACAGTCCCAGAGCTAAAGAAGTCACGTAAGGATTCAAAGTTCTTTAGATTGTTGGCCATGGATCCAGTTGATTTGGGGAGGTGCTGTAAACGAAGCCCCATAACATGTTCAAGTAAGCGACTTCCCATGATGGTATCGGCATTTTTACCTGCAACATCAATAAAATAACTCCGTAGGTTTTTAAGAATGAATTCAAATAAGTATACCAGACCAATACCAGCCGCTAAGACCCATAAGGTTTCAATAGCATTATTAGGAACAACACGGTCATAGACGTTCATGACAAAAAGAGGGCCGGCAATTCCGAATAAATTAATCATAAATGAAGCAATTAAAACATGGATATAAATTTTCCAAAACTTTCTAAGCGTTCCCCAAAACCAATCTTTGCGCTCTTTTAAGCTGATATATTCTGCACGTTGATCAAGCTGTGCTTTTGGGCGTGCGAAAATGGCATAGCCTGTGTAATCCTCTTTTAAACGTTCAATCGAAATCTTTTTTGTTACACCATCACCTTCGGGTAACATGATTTCAACGTTCCGTTTCTTGCGATCAAAGCGGAGTAAAATGCAGGCATTTTTGTCTTTTAACAGTAAAATACAAGGCGTTACGAGGGATGAAATATCCGTGATTTTAGGTCGGTGGACAACGCGTGAAGAGAAACCAGCACGCTCAGCAGAACGGATAAAAAGCTCGGGTGTGAATTTTGTATCTGCGTTTGGAAGACCATTCTTTAAGGCCTGTTTAGAGACAGGGGATTGATAGAGGCTTGAAAGTAAAGCAAGGCAATTCAACAGAGGGCTTTCAAAATCCACTGAAGCAGGCGATATTTGCCACTGTTCAGCATCTTGCTGCTCAGGCTCTGTAACAGTTTGATCTATGTCTTTTTGTTCCTTACTCATACCGATATTTTTTGTGCACATGAATATCTATCGAATGATAGAAGTTATATCAACTTTAACGCTAAAGAGTTACTGAAAAGTTTATTTTTTTATGCCTTGGCCTAGGGGGCGTTGTATTTTCATGATTCTAGGTGGTCTTTCATGAAGAGATGTTTGTAGCCAAACAATAAAACTGATATGGCCACTATTTTCATGATGGAGAGGCGTGAAAACAGCTTTAGCCTCAAGTGAGACAGGTTTCACTTGTGTTAGATCTCGATAGGAAACAGATAATGTCGCCGATCCTTGATGTCCAAATTTGATACGGTTCAAGAGTTCGCGAACAGATTGATTATCTTTAATGAGAAAAAAATCAGAAAATAAGCGTTCTCGTAATTTTGGTAGCTCTGTTTGCGCCCATTTAGAAAAACTTTCATTGGCATAAATAATGGTTTGGTTTTCGCTTAAGTGAAGACAAGGAATAGGAGCTTTATCAAGAATAAAATAATTATGATCTTTATTGCCTAAGACATCTCTTTGAAGCATATGTTCCATTTCAGCAATAATAAAAGAACGCAGATAAGATGAAAAGTTTTTACTTTTATTTTTTTGCTTTAATAAAAACACCAACTCGTTTGTTTTTAAACGATATTTTCTTGATATTGTTTTTAGTGACCTAAGAAAAGGAGGTTCTAGGCGTACAGCTAAGCGTTGTCCTTCAAATTGATATATTTTAGGTTTTGGAGGCTCTATTGCAAACTCAATTAACCCGTGTGCGTTGTGTGTATCAATACTCATTTTTTAACCCTTTTTACCATATTTAATAATCATACATATTTATATAGTTTTAGTCAATGGAAATATTGAGATTGTTAATATATTCATGTTAAAATGTCTCACAATTATAGATTTGAATAAGGAGCCCAGTTATGACTGACCAATCAGTGGATTTAACAAATACAGGTAATGTAACGCAGGAAGCACTTTCTTTTGTGGAAAAAGATGGTGTTCAGGCTGTTCAGCTCTCTAAGCCAGAAGCGCCTAATGAAAAATTAAGCGTTAAAGCGACTGCAATCAACAAGATTGTTACTGATTTCAATCCAGATGAAGTGGATGTTTCTTTACGAGAAGGCTCGCTTCTTTTTTCTTTTGATAATGGCGCTGTTATTGAAATTGAGGGATTTGCTTTAATTGATCCGATGCCTGAAATTATTTTGGCAGACGGGACCATTATTGCCGGTGATGTCGTTGTTGCTCAATTGGGGGAAACGCTTGATCCTGATGAAGTTCAAGAGATGCTTCAACAAATTGAAACGGCTGCTGGTGGGCAACAATCGCCTTCAAATGACGGTTCTAGTTCTTATTCTGATGACTTTGGTGCTATTATCGATCTGTTATCTTTTTCTCCGCCGATTGGATTTGGTGCATTTTTGCGTAGCTTCACAGGTTTAGATGATCGTGAAGATGATGTTTTGTTAGCGCAACAGCAAACTCTTGTTGATCCAACGCCAAGCGCGGATGATGTTTCGATCTCAGTTGATGAAACCGACTATGTGAATAATACACAAACACTCTCAGGTGTTTTACCTGTTGAATTCAATGGTCAGACAGGAACAGTTGAGCCATCGCCAACAGCTGGGTTTTTAGTTTCAGGATCTGTGTCAGCTGGAAGTCTAACATCTAATGGTCAGCCTGTGACAGTTTCTGTTCAAGGGGATCGCTATGTCGGAACCCTGCCTAACGGTACAACAGCTTTTGAAATGATCATTAATAATGATGCGACATACACATTTAATATATATGAGCAATTAGATCACGGTGATATTACAGATGTGAATGATCTCATGACATTTAGTTTTGGTTATATTGTAACAGATGCAACAGGAGATCAAACAACAGCAACAATTGCTGTAAATGTCTTTGATGATGCACCTGTGGCAGCAAAAGAAACTTTAACCGTTGATGAAACGGGTGGTTTTAATTCTGTTTCGGGGCAATTAGATGCAGATTTAGGTGAAGATTCAGACGGAGCAAGCTTTGCGGGGAACGGATCATTTAATCTCAATAATGCGACATCAAATGGATTAGTTATTACTACAGCATATTCAAACGGTACATATTACGGGGTCGCTTTTGGAAGCCCTGTTTTTGAGCTAACGATTAATACGGATGGCTCATATAGCTTTACCCAGCTTGGTCCAATTGATCACCCAGATGGCACAGACCCAGATGATGCTTTTGATGTTACATTTGGTTTTACCGTTACAGATGGTGATGGGGATACATCAGATGGAACAATTGTCGTAACAATTAAAGATGATGGTCCAGTTGCTCTTGATGATTCATTATCAGTTGATGAAGGGGCAACAGTTACAGGGAATGTGGTTGCTAATGATTTATATGGCACAGATGGTGCTGGCCAAGTCATTTCTCTTGAAGGTCAACATGTAGCGTTAGGCGGTAGTGTAACGATTAACGGTCAATATGGTGTATTGACACTGAACTCAGATGGGAGCTATTCGTACGCAGCCAATAGTAATACATCTCTAGATGGTGTTTTGACCGAAAGCTTTGCTTATACGATTGTTGATAATGATGGAGATACAGCAAGTGCCTCGTTAAATCTGGAAATTGATTTTGGTGCTGACACAGTGCCGGTTTTCTTAAATGAATCAATTATAGTTGATGAAACAGGTGGTTTTGACACTGTTAATGGTCAGTTAGATGTTGATTTTGGAGAAGATAGTGTTGGTGCTTTTACAGATGGAAATGGTCAATCAAATGTGAATAGCTTAACCTCAAATGGGAATGCTATTACTGTTAATTATAGCAATGGTACTTATACAGGTGTTGCTGGTGGTGTTTCTGTCTTTACTTTAACAATTAACAGCGATGGTACATATAGCTTTACACAATTAGCAGCGATTGATCATCCAGACAGCAGTGATGATAATGATGCTGTTAATATGACATTTGGCTTTACAGCAACAGACGGTGACGGCGACAGCGGTGACGGTGTTGTTAATGTCACGGTTTTAGATGATGGTGTTGATATTTTCCCATCTTTGGGGATTGTTGATGAAACAAATGGTTTAACTGTTTCTGGATCCGTTGGTTTTGATTATGGTGCAGATGGTGCTGGTCAAATTCATCTTGGTGATAACAATAATAATCCATCTTTCCAAGTTATTGGTGGGCAAGCTTTGACATCGAATGGTCAAGCTGTATCTGTGGCTTTGCAAAATGGTGTTTATATCGGGTCAGTTGGTGGAACGGTCATATTCGAATTGAGTTTAGATGCACAAGGGGGCTATACATATACGCAATATGGTGCGATCGATCACCCAGATAGCACAGATCCAAATGACTCTCTTGGACTTGTTTTTGGTTTTACGGTTGAAGATTACGATGGTGATTCATTGGAATCTAATATTGTTATTAATGTATTGGATGATGGGCCTGTCGCTGCAAATGATACTTTATCTGCCTCAGAAGGAGCAACAGTAACAGGTGATGTTGTTGCGAATGATAGTTACGGTTTTGATGGTGCTGGTCGTGTGACACAAATTTCTGGTCAAGCAATTGCTGAGGGCGGTAGTGTCACGATTAATGGTCAATATGGTGTATTAACCCTGAACTCAGACGGAAGTTATTCTTACACAGCCAATACAAACACATCTT